>PVML01016861.1_pt1 | contig 1004648 bp, 781 predicted proteins | sample 1853371 | NCBI WGS metagenome assembly PVML01 (sample SAMN08533508, study PRJNA380276) | Human gut metagenome, whole genome shotgun sequencing project. | isolation source: participant 1, chromium library | host: Homo sapiens | collected 2017 | reverse complement strand
AAAACTTGACGGAACCCACATTTCAGCCGGTATCAGCTATAAAAAGCTGCGTCTGCTGGAAAAGAGACAAACCTATTTAACAGAAATTCGAAAGGAGGAGGCGCTTCCTCCCCTGCCTGAAGGCAGAGGTCTCCGCGCCTAAATGTGATGATTTTTACAACTTTAATCGAGCCTCGTGAGCTGCATACTTTCATGCTGAATCAGAAAGTCAGCGGAAACAGCAACATCATCATTCTCGACTGCTCCTGCAGCATTGCAGACCCGGAACTTGGGCTTAAGCTCTATGTCAAAGAACATATCCCTGGTGCTGTTCTTGTTGACTTTGACCGCTACGTCACCGGCAAGGTAGCGCACGGAACCGGACGCCATCCGATGCCGGACAGAGAAACATTCTGCAAATCCATGGAATATTTCGGCATCCGTCCCGATCGTCAGGTTGTTCTTTATGACCAGGGCGGCCTCGGATTTGCGACACGCTTTTGGTATGAACTTCGCTGGCTGGGCCTGGAAAATGTCTGCGTCTTAGACGGAGGCTTTACGGCCTGGAAAGAAGAAAAGCTTCCGGTGACAGACAAGCTGACCGAGCCGTTAAAAGACGGAAAGATCCCTGAACTTGAGCCGCTTGAAGTACCGGTTCCGATGAAAACCGTTCAGGACAATCTGAAGACGAAAGAATTCTTAGAAGTGGACGCACGCCCTGCCCTTCGCTTCCAAGGCATCGGCGAAACGATTGACCACAAAGCCGGCCACATCCCCGGCGCTGTCAATCGTCCGGGTTCCGAGAACTTCCTTCCCGACGGAAGATTCAAACCTGCGCCTGTTCTGCGTGAAGAATTCCTGAAACTTCTGGACGGCCGTACACCGGACAAGGTCATCAATTCCTGCGGATCCGGCGTCAACGCTTCTGCGAACCTCTTTGCAATGGATTTAAGCGGTCTTTACGGATCGAAACTTTATGTCGGCTCGTGGAGTCAGTGGATTGACGATGACGCTAATCCTGTAGCAACCGGAAAGTAATCGCCTAGCAAGCAAAGCCGCTCCGGATCAAAGGTAATGTTCGAGAGCGGCTTTTTTTGCGTTTGATGACTGCTTCAGATCAGTGCTCGTGCAGACCTCCGGTCGCCAAAACAGCCATGGCCACACCGATCAAAATAAAGAATAACTGTACGTAAAAACGTTCCGGTTTTTCCTGGTGCGCAATTTCCGGCATCAGGTCAGACAGTGCAATATAAATAAAGCTAGCAGCAGCAATGGCAAAAGCGTACGGAACCATCCATTCGACTCGGTCTAAGAGGAAGTAGCCTGCAATACCGCCAAGCATGGAAGTCAGGCCGGAAATAACATTCCAAAGAAGCGCCTTCGAGCGCTCAAATCCGGAATGGAGCAAAACCATAAAGTCGCCCACTTCCTGGGGGATCTCATGAGCCAAAATTGCGAGCGCCGTTACCCAGCCGAGGCCTGAACTCACCATGAATGCGCTGGCAATCAAAATGCCGTCCGTAAAGTTATGGAACGCATCACCAATCAAGATGGCGTTGCCGGCGCCGGAACTTCTCTTTTGGCTTCCCTTGATGTATTCAGAAATGGTGTGTTCCGGAGGATTTACATGACTGTGATGCTGATGACTTAAGGCAAATTCAAGGCAGAACAGAAATAACACGCTCACAAGCAGCGTCCAGCCCACCGAGGCTGCATTCTCATGAATTTCAAATGCCTCGGGAAGTAAATGGGTAAAAGCTACTGTCAATAACAAACCGGCCGAGATACAGAGCATCTTGCTCATATATCGATCAAGAAACTTAAAGCTGATCAGTCCGGCTAAAACAATGGACAGAACCGACGATAAAAGAGTCGCCGCAAGAATTTGCAAAAGAGTCGTCATCTCATTCCTTCTTCGAGACGATTAATCTAAAACAATCGGAGAAACAAATTCAAAAATGACGGTTATTTCGAGCTCGTGTGAGAACCGAGGTAGAAATTCTCGTCCCAAGAGCGTCGGAAGGACTGTTCAACCGAAAGCGGAGGAGTCCAGCCGAGAACCAGCTGAGCTTTATGAATGTCGGCCACTTGGCTCTGGAAGAAGAACTCTTCCCAAGCCTGACGTCCGATGTAACTGTTAAACAGTCGGACAAGGATCGGCGGAAATGGCCACAGCAGACACGGCCGATGGTGCGTTTTAGCCAGCAGTTTAAAAATATTGAGTGTCGAAAGATCCTCTCCGTCACTAACTAAGAAAGTTTCGTTGGCAGCATCCGGGTGCGTCGCGCAGCAAATCAGGAAGTCGACGAGGTTATCGATGCCGACTAAAGAACGGTGATTTCTCTTGCAGGATCTCAGCGGAAGCGGCAGACAATAATCCACCATGATCTTGACCTCGCCGAAAAGATTCTGACAATCCGGCCCGTAAATGAGCGGAGGACGGACGATCACAATTTCCATGCCTGTCTCGTCGCCGACGCGAATCAGTTCTTTTTCTGCTTCCAGGAGCGCTTTGCCGATCGGAGACTTCGGCCGAGGCAAAGAGTCAGCATAGAAACGTTTCCCGGCCGGGGTCTCTGGACCGTTCACCTGCAGAGAACTTAGGAAAATGAAACGGCTGATGCCGGCGCGGTGCGCTTCGCGCGCCATGTGAACCGTCCCTAAGACATTAATTCTGTGCAGCGCGGCTTCGTCGAGCCAGCCCTCGTGACCGCGCATCGAACCGCGGGAAGCGCAATGGATCAGGACGTCGCAGCCCTTGAAGGCTTCAACGTAGTCCGGACTTTCTTCCAGGCTTCCGAGCCGAACCGTCTCAAAGGACTTGGAATTAAGAATCGAACCTCTGCGGGCAGCTGCCCGCACGGTAAATTCTTTTTTCCGATTCAACAAAGCCAGCACCAAGGCGTTTCCGATATAGCCGTTGGAGCCGGTCACCAAAATCTTTTTCATATAAATTTAACGCTGCACAATTTCTTTAGTGTAATTCCTTCTTGGCCATTGGTATTAATGATTTTGTCGATTAGCGGCCGAATTCATAACATCAATGTTCTTTTTTTGAGATGTCAGAGACTTCCAGTCTTACTTTTGGATGATTAGACTGTTATATTTCCTTGGATTATTCTCAAACTAAAGATTTTTAAAGGACGCGATAATGGATTTCGTAAAGCTTTCCGAACAGCGTTTTACCGCTAAAAAATTCGATGTCAACAAAAAGATTCCTCGTGATGACGTCGAAAAATTAAAGACAATTCTTCAGCTCTCTCCTTCTTCCGTCAACAGCCAGCCTTGGGTCTTCCTTTGGGGCACAAGCGACAATTCCAAGAAACGCGTTCGTCCGGCAATTGCCGACTTCAACTGGAACCGCATCGACACTTGCTCCGACTTTGTCGTGATCGCCGTTAGAAAAGGTTTGGACGACAAATTCCAGCATACCCTTCTCGACCAGGAAATCAAAGACGGCCGCATTGCCAACGAAGAAATTGCCAAAGAATGCTTCGAATCCAGAAAATTCTTTATTGATCTGCGTGAACGTTCCGGCCAAACTCTCAACTGGGAAACTAAGCAGGCCTATATCGCAATGACAGCATTGCTTTACGGCGCCGCCTCCCTCGGCATCGATTCCACACCGATCGAAGGTTTCGATGAAAACAAGATGGATAAACTCCTGAATCTTGATAACTACGGTGTGCATTCCGTCCTCGTCGTGACCTTGGGCTATGACGCCGAAGACGACCACAACCGTACTCGTCCGAAGTCTCGTCTGGAACAGAGCAAGATCTTCTTCGATCTGGACAAATTCCCCGGCTAATTTTTAGAATCAACCGACTGAGACCGCCTTTCTAGGCGGTTTTCTTTTGCCCATAACTGCTGTTCTTGGACAATCGGAGTATGGCGTCATGCTCGTTTTCTCGACTTTCTTTGAACGCGAGCCTTTTAGATAATAAGTTCACCACTTTCATCCAAGGATTTGATGTTGTTTAGGAAACTCTGGCTTTCTTTATGCGCCGGCGCGCTGCTGGCGGCTCATCCGCTTCAGGCGGAGGAACCGACTCAGCTTCGGGAAGTCAGAGTCGCCTACATCGGAATCCTGCCGTCTGAAACCACTGAGCACGCCGTCTACCCGACTTTCGATTTTCTAAAGTCACAGCTCGGGCACAAATACCGATTCAAGCTTTTTGATATTTCAAACCATGATTTCTTAGAAGAAATCAATGTCCTGAAGCCGCACTTGCTCTTTGCACCGAGCGAAATTTATCTTCAGCTGGCGGCGATTCCCCAATTGAACGCGCACGACATTGCTGCTTTGAAATCGGTTTTCTCGTCTAAGACCAGTGCGTCTGTGGGTTCGGTGTTTATTACCCGAGCTGACCGCAATGACATCAACTCGATCGCAGATATGAAGGGCAAGCGCGTAGCTGCCGCCAACAACGAAAACTTAAGTGAATGGTGGGCGGCGTTAGGTGAGTTGAAAGAGCGGGGCTATACTCCGAATCGCTTCTTCGGAGGCGAGCGTTTCACAAGAGAACGTCATCTCGGAGCGGTAGAAGAAGTTCTTGCTGGCTCGAGTGATGTCGGCATTCTTCCGACCTGTCTTCTCGAAACTTACGAAGGCGTAGGGTTCGTAGCTCCGGGTTCGCTGAAAGTGATCGATCCTTACGATAATGCCAAGGATGAGTCGCCCTTCTACTGCCGCCGCTCTACTCGTGCGCTTTATCCCGGCATTGTGATCTCTTCGCTGGCGAATGCACCTGACGACATCGTCAAAGACGTCGTTCGTACGCTCTTTACAATGCCGCCTTTCCAGGGCAACGAATGGGCTGCCGGTTACGATTACACAGAAGTGCTCCGACTGATGAGAGATCTAAAGTTCGGTATGTACGAGAACCTCAGAGACTACTCTTTAGGCGCCCTTCTTCAACGGTATAAAACTGAGCTGCTGATCCTGCTCACCATCCTGCTCTTTTTAATCGGCAACGAACTGCGCGTACACCATTTGGTCAACAAGCGGACAGCTGAACTCAAAGGCGCCCTAGAGGCTAAAAACGCCGCCGAACAAGAGGCTGTGCTCGGACGCAAACGTCTCTCGCATATCGAACGTTCAGGCGTCATCTCGCAGATGTCAAACATCATTGCGCATGAGTTAAAACAGCCCTTAGGCGCACTGCTGAACTATGCAGCTGTCTTGAAACTGCGACTAAACGACAGGATGACGGAAGATCCGCTGACCAAGACGGTCGTCGAGAATATGGATGCGGAAACCAGACGCATCTCTCACATTGTGGATTCAGTTCGTAAATTCGCCAAGAAAGAGCAGCCCGCGCATATCGAATACGATTTAGTTCGAATCGTAGAAAAGGCGATCCGAACTTTCCATCAGCAGGAAGAAGCAAAAACGGCAGTTCCCTTCCGTACGGATGTGGCCACGGCGCCGGTTTTAGCCGATCCTCTTTCCTTGGAACTTTTAATTTAATGACATGGAACCCCTTTGCTCCCAGCGAGATAGAGGGAGCAAAATGAAAGTGACAAAATTCTCATTAAAGGTGATTCCATGTCAGTTAGAAGGATACTCGCAAAAACGATCGATACAGATCTCGAATACGAAGCCATCGGTATAGATTTAGCTAAGAATTGCGTCAGTGCTGCTCTGTTAACAACAGATGGTGAAGTGGTCTGCATCGACCGGCTTGACTATTCTGAGCTCGAGAAAAGTGCCCAGGCGCTTAGTTCTACGACGTTCGCCATGGAGCCATGCACTGAAATGAATTATTTAGTTCAAAAGTTAGAGGCTTGGGGACATCGTTGTCTGGTTATCGGCGGCAAGAATGTACAGAACTACGTTGAAAATCATTTTTCAGGCCAAAAAACTGATTTAAATGATGCTCAAGCCCTGGCTTTTCTAGCCCAAGATACACAGCTGAGGACAATCAAAGCCAAAGATGTAGAGCAACAAAAGTACGCGAGCTTAACAACATTGCGGGAACAATATATCAAGCAATATAGGCAGACCATTGTGTCTTTAAAAGGGATTTGCCAAGCCTGGGGATTGAATATCTCGAAAGGAATCAGCGGGAAAGCTCGATTGAAAGATCTGATTGAAAATCACGCAGCTTTCCCGGAGGAACTGAAGGAAAGTCTCGTTGACATGGTTACACACGCACAAACAGCTCAAAAGGCCTTGAACAAAATCACCAAAACCCTTGAGGAGTTAGCTAAGAGCGATAAAGTTTGCCAGTTAATTCAAACGATTCCGGGGCTGGGATCAATCTGCAGTTGCAGACTTCGTGCAACGGTTGGAGACATAAAGAGATTTAAAAGTCCCAAAGATTTTCCTGCCTATTATGGATTGGTGCCGAGAAGCATTGCTACTGGGCACAATGAGAGAAAAGGAAAAATTACCCATCGTGGAGACAGGACTATGAGGTCTTTAATGGTGCAAGCGGCCGGGAGCTTGGTTAACATGGCCACTAAAGGAAAATTGAAATCCAAACAGTTAACGAAGTGGATTTTGAAGAAGCAAAAAGAAAAAATGCCATGGGGAAAACTCGTATGCGCCGTTGCCGCAAAGCTTTTACGGATTGTTAGAGCTGTTCTTATCAGCAACAAACCATATAACTCAAAAATAGCAGGGGTCGCGAAATGCTCATTGCCCAAAGGGAGCTAAAGATTTAACTTACAGTTCGAGCACAATCGTCTACAACAAAGCATGAGAAAGCCGAAAGGCCCGCTCCACAGCCCGATAAATTCAATTAGCGTCACAGCTATCCAATTTTAGGGGGCACGAGCGGACTGATCTTGAAGTTCATGGTAGGCAAATAGAATCAATTGAGGTTCTTGAAACAGCCTGGAGAGATTGGTAGATTGGCCTCTTCTGTATGCAACAGCAGACGCATTTAACCTCGAACAAGATACCTAGACAACCAAAAAAATATGGAAACAGGTCTTGCTTCGCAAGACTAAAGAAAAACTTTATCCTAAAGTGCTTGACAACTACCGGGGTTCCAGAGATTGAATTTAATCCGAAATGCCGCAGCTGCCAGTAAAGAATCCGGTCGACCCAAGCTCGGCGTTTCTTTAGGGCCGGCAGGCAAACGCTGGAAAGTTACCGTTTGGAATAACGGTCTGGTCCTAAGCGATGAACAGTTCACGCGATTGGAGCATGCCGCCGAGTCCACCAAGCCTGAAGGTCTGGGCCTAGGCCTTTCCATTGTGAGAGAAATTGCCGACATGCATTCGGCTTCACTGCATTTCGAACGCCTGGCAAAAGGCGGCGTACGCGCCGAACTTATGATTGATCGTTTAGCGACCAAAGATCCGGAGAAAAATAATGAATAAAGAACATACCTTGATCCGCCTCGTCGACGATGACGAAAGTTTGTTGTTTTCTACCAAGATCCTGCTAGAGGCCCTCGGCTGGAAAGTAGCTGCTTATAACTCTCCAACGGAGTTTTTGGTCCGCGACAACCTGAGCATTCCCGGCTGCGCAGTATTAGATGTGCGCATGCCGCAGATGACCGGGCTTGAAGTGCAGGAAATGCTCATTGAGCGCGGCTTTGCTCATTTCCCGCTGATTTTCCTTTCCGGACACGGCGACATTCAAATGGCAGTGAACGCCATGAGCAAAGGCGCCCTGACCTTCCTAGAAAAACCCGTCGATCCTGAGCGGCTGAACCAAGAAGTCACCCGTGCAGTAGAGCTGGGCATCAGACGAGCGGAAGAAGTCAACGAATTAAATGCATTAAAACGCCGCTATCGGCAGCTCACCACCCGAGAGAAAGAAGTGCTGTCTCTGGTCGCCGAGGGGCTGACCAATAAAGAGATTGCTGACCGCCTTGAACTTTCCGTCCCCACGATCAAAATGCATCGCAGCCGCGCCTCCGAAAAACTTGCAACGGATTCTGTCGCCGAAATCACGCGTGCGCTCATCCTTCTTAACGAAGCTACCGCGAAATGATCAGAAGAGAGTTTCTCGCCGGCTTGACAGGTTTGAGCGCTTTAGTTGCGGCTCCCGCCATCTCTTTTGCACAGACTCCGATGAACCTCGGGCAGCAATGGGATGTCATTGTAATCGGCTCCGGCTTAGCGGGTCTGTCTGCCGCTTTATCCGCCTCTGAAAACGGTGCCGATCGCATTCTCGTTATTGAAAAGCTTCCCGTACTCGGCGGCCACTCGCGCTTATCAACCGGCTCCTTCTTAGCCGTCTCCCCGAAGCGACTTGAACCGCTTGGAATCCACACATCAGTAGACGCTGTTCTGGAAGAAATGATGGAGGTCGGAGGCGGGATCGGCAACAAAGATTTAGCTCGGCTTTTGCTCTCTCAGAGTGATGCAGCCATGGATTGGCTGGAAACGCACGGTCTGGTTTGGAACCCGGAACCTTATGTCGCCGTCGGCTCTCCCTCTGCCTATGCTTTCAGAACGATCCAAGGTTTCACCGGTTCTCACTACATCTTCAAACTCAACCAAAGAGCACGCGAACGCGGCGTCCGCTTTTTGTATGACCAGCCGGTCACCGACCTCCTTCAGGATCCTGTTTCCGGCAACGTCAACGGTGTCGTTGTTAAAAGCAAAAACCATGAAGTAATCTACATCCGAGGCAATGCCGTGGTCATTGCGACCGGCGGATATTCGGCAAACAACGCTTTATGCCGCAAATTCAATTCTGAAATCTCGGCGCTTATGCCCTCGACGGCGAACCCCGGAGGAAGATATCTTGACGGAGCTTGGGGCGATGCGTTGGAATTCACCAAACCCTTCCACGCAGCAACGGTTGATTTGGATAAGATTCAAAAGATTTGCTTCCTGGGCGGCCGCTTGGTCGACTACACCGGCGCAGACATCTATCTGAACAAAAACGGTCTTCGGTTTGTCAATGAAGGGGCGTCTCACGGAGACGTGCTCGTCGAACTCTTAAAGCAGCCGCAAAGAGCAATGTGGGTGATCACTGACTCCCAGTCTAAAAAAGGTTTGTCTCTTGAGAACAAACTCGCTGACGGAGCGGTTAAAAAATTTGATTCTCTTCGTCAGGTCGCTGCCTTCATCGGCTGTCCGGCAGAGACTCTGGAAGAAACCGTTACCAGATACAACGACTTTGTTCTCAAAGGCGTGGACAAGGATTTCGGCAAGAAAGTTATGCTCCAGACCATCAGTTATCCGCCTTTTTACGTCGGACAAGAACGAGTGGGCGTTCACTATTGCTGCGGCGGCCTCAAGTTCAATGAAAAAGCTCAAGTCTTAAATACCTCCGATGAACCCATTGCCGGCCTTTACGTTGCGGGTGAGGCCTCCGGCGGTGTTCACGGAAAGGATCGTTTGGGCGGTATCGGCTTAACCGATGCCGTGGTATTCGGCAGAATTGCGGGACGAGAAGCAGCTCTGCTTGAAAGAGCGTCCGAGCATACTGAATTCCGCTATGTTCCGCCGAGAAGTCGCAGCGTTCAAGAGCTTGACGCTTCTGCGGATTTTGAGCCGACGAGCGATTAAGTCCACTTTGGCGGTTTGTTCTAAACTACTAACCAATTCTACTCATTGATTTACAGCTATGAATCCGGACAAGGAAGAACCCATCTTCGGCGCAGTCGTCGTCGCAGCAGGAGTCGGTTCAAGAATGGGCACCGGCAGCCCGAAACAATATGAACTTATCGGCGGCAAAACGATGCTGGAACGCTCGGTTCAAGTGCTTCTCGACGAGCCTCGCATTAAAGAGCTCGTCGTCGTCATTTCCCCGGCCGACATGATCGGTCAGAGACTGACATTTGAAGATCCGCGCGTCCGCATCGCACGTGTAGGAGGACAGACACGGGCCGACAGCGTTAAAAACGGCATACTGTTTTCTAACCTGAAATCTTCGGATTGGGTGTTAGTCCATGATGCGGCCCGCCCCTGCCTTCTGACATCCGATGTCACCAAACTGATGGATTACTGCTGGAGGCATCAGGAAAGCGCCATCCTTGCCGTTCCGGTCAATGACACACTCAAAAAAGAAGGCGACAATGGAACGATCGCCTGCACCGTGAGTCGAGACGGGTTGTGGGCTGCTCAGACCCCGCAGTGTTTCCCTGTCGGCGAATTAACCCGGGCCATGAATGAAGCAGGATCGGCCGTCACGGACGAAGCCAGCGCCATGGAATTTGTCGGAAAGCATCCGGCGCTGGTCGAGGGCACTCCGACCAACATCAAAGTCACGCGTCCGATGGATCTCTGGCTCGCACGGGCCATCTTTTTAGCTCGCAAAGAAAAGGAAAATAATGAGTAACTGCAAAATCAGAGTCGGCCAGGGTTATGACGTTCACCGTTTAGTCGAAGGACGCCCGTTGATTTTAGGCGGCGTTCAGATTCCGCATTCTCTAGGCTTGGACGGACACTCCGATGCCGATGTCCTGCTTCATGCCGTTACCGATGCCTTGTTCGGCGCCGCTGCCATGGGCGACATCGGCAGACACTTTCCGGACACCGACCCGGCTTATAAAGGCGCTGACAGCGCCAAGCTGCTTTCGGAAGCTCTGAAAAAAGTTTGGGATAAAGGCTGGAAACCGGTGAATGTAGACTGCACAATCATTGCTCAAAAACCGAAACTTGCTCCCTTTATGGATCAGATCAACGCCTCTTTGGCCGCTATTTTGCAGCTTCCCGCTGACTGCGTGAACGTCAAAGCCAAGACCAATGAAAAGCTGGGCTTTGAGGGAAAAGAAGAAGGGATTGTGGCTCAAGCAGTCATCCTGCTTGAGGCTCGGGCTTAGTCAGCCTTTTCCGGCGTTTCTTTGCCTTCGGTGAGTTTTCTGACGACGGAAGCCTTCGGAACCACCGGAATCGTCATCTGAACGCTCAAACCGTTCGGAATATTCTGTGCTAAGCGGACGGAACCTCCGCCGGCCTTAGCGACGCGGTTGACAATAGACAGGCCCAATCCTGTCCCTGAGGCATTTCCGCGGGCAGTATCGCCGCGCTCAAACGGACGCAGAACGCGTTCTAAATCGCTTTCCGGGAGACCTTTGCCGTCATCGGCAACAATCAATTCGGCTGCTCCTCGCTTCTTCAAATAGCGAAGCGTAATGGACAGACGGAGAATGCCGTCGGAGCTACGGCCGTACTTGCCGGCATTGACAATCATGTTTTGAACAGCACGCGCTAAATCCGTCGGATTGGCGCGGACTTCCAAACCGTCTTCAATCGAAGTAAGAAGCTGAATATCAGGCTGTGAGGCTACACGATTGGCGGCAATCACATGCCTGACGGTATCGGAAATATTGACGACTTCAAGTTCGGCCTCGCCCTGTCGGACGTATGCCATGAACTGCTTAACGATGCTTTCCATCTGATCAAGATCGCTGCACATGGCTTCTCGCGTCTCTTCGGAAAGCGGAGCTAATTCAACTTCAAGTCTTAATCGGGTAATCGGTGTACGAAGGTCGTGGCTGACGCCTGCGAGCAGAAGCTCGCGGTCGCTCGCCAAGCGCTTCAGGTCTGAGACCATCACGTTAAAGCTTTCGTTAACTTCACGGATTTCACTTGGACCGTCGAGAGGCAGGGGCTGCGGGAAAACGCCGCGGCCGAGCTCTCGCGCATACTCACTGAGTTTTGCGAGAGGGTCAATCAAACGGCTGGTTAAAAGTACCGTAAACAGGGCGCAGATGAGCAGCATCCCTGCGAACCAAAACATCCAGTTGGCACCCAATCGAGGGTTTTCGGCCGTTCGTTCTGCTCGGATCCAATATTCGTCCCCATCGATCTCGAAACTGACCCATAAACCGGGAATGCCGTTCAGGCTCTGAGCAAGAATGGTCTTCTTGCCCAAAGACGAACGGACATTATCAAGAATCAGATCGTTGAGACTGTCGCTTTCCAGCGGAACAATACGGTCGTACGGTTCTTTCGGGAGTATCGTCAGACCCTCACGCTGAGCCAATGCCATGATGAGGTCAAAACGATAACTCGTATCGGCACTGATCAGCGCATAGCGGGTCAGTGTCGTAATTGCGGTAATTCGCAGTGAGGCAGCTTGGGCTCGCGGCGCCTCATTCAAGACAGCCAAGCCGTAGAGCCAAGCGCAGACGCTGGTCAGCACCAGAATAAAGAGCGCTCCGAAGGTTTTCCAAAACAACCCGGAAAAAAACTGCGAACCGAAGCCCTCCTTGCCGGCCTTGTCTGCCATATTGCCTCACTTTCCGATCACAAATTATTTCTTATCCTGAGCGTCGGAAGCGCCGTCAGGAATAAACACGTAGCCTAAGCCCCAAACTGTCTGGAGATAACGAGGTTTGGAAGGATCAGGTTCGATAATTTTACGCAGACGAGAAACCTGAACGTCCAAAGAACGGTCAAAGGCTTCGTATTCGCGGCCGCGGGCCATTTCCATCAGCTTGTCGCGGGAAAGCGGAACTCTCGGATGACGTGCAAATGTCTTGAGAACCGCAAATTCACCGGTTGTAAGCGGAATTTCTTCATCGCCTTTAGAAAGTTTGCGAGTACCCAGATCAAGAGAGAAGTTGCCGAAACGAACGACTTCATCTTCTTTGCTCGGTGCTCCGGGAGGATCAACCGGCTCTCTGCGGCGCAGAATGGCATGCAGACGGGCCAGCAGTTCGCGGGGATTGTAGGGTTTCGGGAGATAATCGTCGGCGCCCAATTCAAGGCCCAAGATTCGATCGATGTCTTCTCCTTTAGCGGTAAGCATCAGGATCGGCGTTGTGTCATTGGAAGCACGGATTCTCTTCAGAATGGAAATTCCGTCTTCGCCCGGCATCATGACGTCCAAAACCACAGCGTCAAAACGTTCTCTTAGCCACAGACGATTCATCTGTTCGGCATTTTCTGCCACAGATACGTGGAAACCGTTATTTGTAAGGAATTGACGAAGCAAATCGCGTAAGCGGCTGTCGTCGTCAACCACGAGGATGCGCGGAGGACGCTTGTTGCTGAGGGCTCCGCCGTCTTTTCTCAATGTCTCTGATTCTTGCATAGCATCTCCTGTCGGAAGATTTACAAATTACATGATGCTACAAAATTTATCCTCTTTTTGGTTTTCTTGCTACATGCCCCTATTCCTTTTGGGCAATAAGTTGAATAGGATTATGAAAATAAAAGAAAGAGGCATTTATTTTGAAAGAGATCCGATATCTACCCGTTGTTTTGCTCTTGCTGCAGCCCGTAGTCGGTTCTGCTCATAATCCGGAACATCCGTCACCGTCAGAAACGACTGCAACTGTCGTGATTGACGCTTCCTCCGCCGAGGAAAACAGCTCTATTCCTCGCCCGCATGCGCCAAACGCAGCTTCTAATCCTAACGTTCCCAAATGTCACTGGGATAAATTGGACGCCGAAGGCCGTGCTTCTGTTTGGCCGACGTTATCGGCCAGGCACCGTGATTACCATTGGCGGCTCATGACCAGTGAAGAGCGCGCCGAGCTTCGGTCTTTCCTTCCGAAGATGGAAAGACGCCGTTTGCGTGAACGTTTTGTGACAAATCATCAGCATGCGCGCGATAACGATCGTCCTTACGTCCTATACAAGCGCCTCTCAAAACAAGAGCTCTGCGAGTTAAGAGAGCAAGTGCGTCAGGCGAACAAACAGCTTGTCCTTTCCAAAATGCTCAAGACGCCCGCCCAGATCGAGTACGAAGATCAGTTCCTTTCAAAACTCGCTGAGATGAACGATTTGAATCATCAGATGGTCATCGTCACGATTCAGGAGTCTGCTATGGAAAGTATGGCGGCTGCCGATCAAAAGGTCACGCCTGCCGCCCAAGAGAGTGCTTCTGCCCGCGTTTCTCCTTAGTCACAGACCGACTAAAATACTCTGCACTATAAGGAGTGTTGTATGGCAAGCGCATTACTTTGTCTTGAGTCTTCCGGAAATCTGTGTTCCGTCGCTGTCACCGGTTTCGATCATGAGGCTTACCTTCAATCCGAGCCCGGACAAAAACACACAGAAGTCATTCTCGGAATGATCCGCGGCTGTCTGACTGCTGCAGGCGGCAGCCGTGAAGGACTTCAGGGAATTGCCTTCGGATCCGGCCCCGGCGCCTTTACTGGACTGCGCGTTGCCTGCGGCTTGGCTCAGGGTTTGGGCTGGGCGCTCAATATCCCGCTCATTCCCGTCAACACCCTGCTCGCGCTCGCCTACATCCATCATGAAACATTGGAAGAAGGCTCCCGCCTTTTGGCCGCGATCGATGCACGTATGCATGAGTGCTACTGCGCTGTCTTCCGTTACGAAAATCATAAATTCAAGGAAGTCACGGCACCAGCGCTTTGCAAACCATCCGAGCTTTTAGCGATCGCAGACGACAACGGCGCCGAATTCCTGTGCGGAAATGCTTTCCGAATCTATGCCGATGAAATCAGAGATCCCGCTCCTAAGAAACTTCTTTCTACGGACGACGTCAACGCTCAAATGATCGTACCGCTCGCCCGAAAATATTTTGAAGAAAATAAAACAGTGGACGCCGCAGAAGCGTCCCCACTTTACGTTCGAGATCATGTCGCATTGACGATTGAAGAACGCAAAGCAGAAAAATCCCGTTGAGAATCCTATGGCTGAAGATCTCCTTATCACCCGAATGACTTCGGATGACATTGATGATGTCGTCCTTCTTGACCGCTCCATTTTTTATGATCCTTGGGCGCGAACGTCATTCTCAGGCTCGCTCAAAAAAGATACGTGCCTGATTCTCAGACGAGACGGTGAGCTTGAGGGATATGCGATTTTCAGCAGTATTTTTGACGAAGGCGAACTGCTTCGCATCGCCGTCAATCCGCTGTCTCGCCGTAAAGGTTATGCCACGATGCTCATGAATGAGCTGAGCAAACTCGGCCGCGAACGCAATATTGAGCATTGGTTTCTGGAAGTTCGAGCCGGCAACCTCGGAGCGATTAAACTCTACGAGAAATTCGGATTCATCATGATGGGACGACGCAAGGGCTACTACGCTGCCCCCAACGGTCGGGAAGACGCCATCACGATGCACGCATATAGGAAGAAATAAAACGTGCTTGATCAAAGGAAGTCGGAAATATGGAAAGCGCTCGGGATCGGTCCGCAATGGATCGAACGAGATGAGCTTGCTAAAGCTGCTAAAGAAGCTGTAAAGGCCAAGGCGCAGGCTGCGGCTGTTTCTCCGAATTCTCAGCCGCAGGCTCCCACATCGGCTGCCGCTTCTGCTTCTTCTTTTGCCAATCGTGCACCTCAAACTTCTGAGGTTGTCACAAAGCCTGTCGCCAGTACTTCTGCAACGACGCCCTCTCGCGTCACGTCGAGTATTTCCGACCGCAACGCTCCTCCGCCCAGAAGTGCACGACCTGAGCCGGCTGCGAAACCTGCTTATCGCAGTGCCAGCGAGGCCCGCGGAGTTCGACCGGAAGCCTATACCGAAGCGCGTATTCACCAGATCGCAACAGCAGATTGGCAGACCTTAAAGCAGCTCGTTCAAGACTGCCGTGCCTGCGAAATCTCTTCCAGCCGACTGCATCCGGTTTTCGGACAAGGCTACCCGCCCTGCCGGCTGATGCTGATCGGAGAAGCGCCGGGCGCAGAAGAAGACCGCTTGGGACAGCCCTTTGTCGGCCCCTCGGGCAAATTGCTCGATAAGATCCTTGAAGCAGCAAAGCTCGACCGCGAGAAGGATTTGTGTATTTTCAACACGCTGAAGTGCCGTCCGCCGCTGAACGCCACGCCGGAAAAAGCCGAAACCATGGCCTGCCGTCCGTTCCTTGAGCGTCAAATCGAACTGATCGATCCGGAAGTCATTGTGGCAATGGGCAAACCGGCCGCATCCTGGTTCTTCCCGGATCTCAAAACGCTCAATCCTTATCGAGGCAAAGTGCACAATTTGACTGTACAAGGCAAGCCCCGGAAGGTCATCGTGACTTATCATCCCTCTTACCTCCTGCGCTCTCCTCAGGAAAAGCGCAAGGCTTGGCTGGATTGGTGCTTAATACTCGATACCTTGAGTTGATCAAGTCAACTACCTCGGCCTCAAGGCCGGGGCTTGAAAAAGCCTCTAGTTGACTAGCCTCAGGCCGTCGTTTGGCGGACTACGTTGGTCGGGAACCTATAGGCACCGCGGGATGCAGATCCTAGTCCCGCGCTCTGCGGCCGATGGTTAAAAGCTCTGAGAGGTAGGAGCGGTGCTGTCGGCTTGAAACCCCTTCCAACATTGGCGAAGGATCACAACCGGTCGAAAGACCGAGGAGATAAAACTTGAGAGTATTTCTTATGTCCCAGGCCTGTCAAGTGAAAGTCTTTGTTCAAAGCTAATAGCTGCTTCCATATTCTTATTCGGCACAGTTTTTGCCAACCGAAGAGTTCGATTTCGGATCCTTTTAAGGCACTTCACATCGTCGGTAACCGATTGATTTACAAGTATTGTTAGGTCTTTCCGAACCTTTGAGGACAACAGCAATAACACTTGTGCGCCAACTTTCCAGACAAATCTTCTCCCAGCCTCTTTAACTTAAATGGCTAAGAGGAATTCTGTTATTTAACTTGTTTCTTCCGCTTTCATTTCTGACTTTCGGTTATCGATAGAGCAGATAGCTGCTGCTTTCTTATTCGGCCCCAATTTCCCGCACCATAGTTCATTGAGCGGCGGCCATGATGAAGTACCAACCCCTGATCCTATTTTATGCTCCTGTCTTTTAGGGCAACAATACTCTTCAGGTCATTCAGGGGCCGGCGTAACCGGTTTAACATCAGAAAATTTCAGCGGTGTTTTTCATAGGTATCTCTATACGGCGGCTAAGATGAAGCGTTTTTCAAACTTCTCTCCTTTTTTAGCCATAATCCATAATTGTCTGGCAAGCTTATTTGCAATGGCAATAATGGCGACTTTTTTTGGCTTTCTCGCCAAGATTGAAGAAACCCAGTCAGATTTGTGCTTACACCTGCAGATGGAATGAGCACACTGAACTAGAAGAGCCCTGACATCATTGTTACATTCACATTTCTTGGGAATGTGAGTAACAAAGTTTTTACCGCCGCTTCCGGAGCTTTTTGGTGCCAAACCTATATACGCGGCAAATTCTCTTCCGTTCTTAAAAACTGCTGGATTACAGAGCAAAACCAACATCGTCGCTGCCGTTATCGGTCCAACTCCCGGCGCAGATCGGAATAGGTCATACTGCTTGAGGGTCTTTGCAATAGAGTCGATATTCGTTTCCAATTCTTTGATTTTCTCCATCGCTTCTTTAACTTCTCGGAAAAGAGCGGTCAGCTCAGAAACAATATATGGGCTTACGTCAGCTCGTTCCTTTAGCTGGACAATTAAAGACCCAGCCTTTGCTAGGAATGCATTTATGCTTTTTCCCATAACCAGCCCGTATTCAGTCAAGATACCTCTGATGTGGTTAATTTTTGCGACTTTTTCTCTTTGGCGCTTCGTTCTCATTGTTTGCAGCAGTGCCAGGTCTCGGATTGCCGCAGATTTGACCGGTACTTCGCGCACGCTCATCTCGAGCGCTTTATAGATGCCGCGTGCATCGTTTTTATCATTCTTTAACCCCGTTACGTACGGTTTTACCAACTTTGGAGGCATAAGATGAACCGTGTGACCAAGACTTTGCAGCTCACGTGCCCAATGTTGTGAGCCGCCGCAAGCTTCCATTCCGATCAGAGCAGGAGGAATGTTTCTAAATTCATTTAGAAAATCAGCTCGTTTAACAGCTTTATTAGAAACAACGCCGTCGGAGGTGACTTTGTAGACTTGCATTACAGACTTTGCAATGTCGATACCACAAACGGACGAAAATTGAATATTATTAGTCATGAGGGGCTCCTTTTTAAGTTGTGGAAAACTTTATTGTGGCACTTAAGATGCCGTTGAGATTCGAAAGAATCGCTCTGGAGCCCCTCACTACTGCATTTGGCGGCTGATCAATTGTTAAAGATCTCGTAAGCATCCGCCGTACCAATTAAGTGACTACTATTTTGAAAACTTGCTTCGCTGCCTCTAATTTGGCGAAGATCGTGGTGCTAATGGACGCCTGGGACATTATCGTTATTCTAAACAAACGTGGAAAGCCGCTTATGCCTTGTTCTCCGGCAAAAGCACGCCTTCTGCTTAAAGAGAAGAAAGCTATTGTGGTAAGGCGCACGCCTTTCACCATTCAGCTGACGATACAAACGCGGAAAACCGCTGATGCCCTGTTCACCGGCAAAAGCGCGCCTTCTGCTTAAAGAGAAGAAAGCTATTGTGAAGAGGCGAACGCCTTTCACTATTCAGCTGACGATTGCAACGGGTGAGTCCAAACAGCCGGTGACTCTGGGTGTTGATGCCGGGTACAAACATGTCGGCCTTTCCGCATCAACGGAAAAGGCTGAGCTTTATGCATCAGAAGTCGAACTCCGTCAGGACGTCTCTGATCTGCTCTCTGCTCGTCGTGCGTTACGGCAGTCCCGCCGTAACCGCAAAACGCGCTACCGCGCGCCGAGATTCAACAACCGTCTCCGCACCAAGCGCAAAGGCTGGCTTGCTCCGTCGGTTGAAAACCGAATCAACGCGCACTTGTCGCGCATAGAAGCGGTTCTTCGACTGCTGCCGGTCACGAAGATCAGCGTGGAAACGGCTTCCTTCGACATGCAGCTGCTGAAGAATCCCGACATTGCAGGGAAAGAGTACCCAGAGGGCGAGCAGCTCGGCTTCTGGAACGTCCGCGAGTATGTTCTTTTCAGAGACAGGCACGTTTGTCAGCATTGTTACGGCAGATCGAAGGATCCGGTGCTCAATGTTCATCACTTGGAAAGCAGACGTACCGGTGGAGATTCACCGGGTAACCTGATTACGCTTTGTGAGACGTGCCATAAGGCACTTCACCGCGGCGATATCACGTTGAAGGCCAAGCGAGGGAAATCGTTCCGTGCGGAAGCCTTCATGGGAATTATGCGCTGGGAAGTACACAACCGTCTAAGAGCTTTGCATCCGGGGATTGAGGTGAGCAACACCTATGGATACCGGACCAAGCACGCACGAATCGCGAACGGCATCGCCAAGTCGCATTGTGCGGATGCTTTCTGCATCGCCGGCAACCTCGGCGCCGAAAGGCTCTGCGAATTCTTCTTCCAGAAGCAGACGCGCCGGAACCACCGGCAGATTCACAAGCTCTCCATCCTCAAAGGCGGCATTCGAAAGCGCAATCAGGCTCCCTTTGAGGTCAAAGGCTTCCGTCTTTTTGACAAAGTTGCCTGCCAGGGAGAAGAAGGCTTCATTTTCGGCCGTCGATCATCGGGGTTCTTTGATGTTCGAAAACTTGACGGAACCCGCATTTCAGCCGGCATCAGCTGCAAGAAGCTGCATCTGCTGGAAAAGAGACGAACCTATTTAACAGAAATTCGAAAGGAGGAGGCGCTTCCTCCCCTGCCTGAAGGCAGGGGGCTCCGCGCCTAAATTTGATGAAGAATACGCAGATTAAACCGGCGGCAGAGGAATCGACTTCAGTACGGCTGGATAAGTGGCTTTGGGCAGCGCGATTTTTTAAAACGCGAACTTTGTCCCAGGACAATATCGAGCTCGGCCGTGTTCGCATGAACGGCGTCAGGCTGAAAGCGAGCAAAGATATCAGGGTCGGCGATCAACTTGAAATCATTCGCGGCGAGGAGCGCTTCGTCGTTGTTGTCAAAGCTCTTTCCTCCAAACGCGGAAGTGCGACCGTGGCCCAAACACTCTATGAAGAAACGCCTGAAAGCTTAGAGGCGCGTACTCGTATCAAAGAAAACAGCCGACTTATGCCGATGCCCGGAAGCGATTATCACGGACGTCCTACCAAGCGCGACGGCCGCAAAATTCGCCAATTCATGGCGGAATTTGATCCTTCGAAAGACTTTTAGCAGGATCGCGAAGTTTTGCGCGTTCGCCGGCAGACTATTCAAAACGTTTTCCTGTCACAAAAATCAAGCCTCTGAATCTCAATCGAATCAGAGGCTTTGTACTATCTGCGCTCTTTCTCAAAGCGTAGCGGCTGCATTATTTGCGGCCTTCTTCGTTAAGCCAGCGGGCAACCTGAGGTGCGAAGTAAGTTAAGACACCGTCTGCACCGGCTCTCTTGAAGCAGAGCATGGTTTCCATGATTGTCTTTTTCTCGTCGAGCCAGTCGTTCTGGAAAGCGGCCATAAGCATGGAGTATTCGCCGCTGACCTGATAAGCGAAGGTCGGGGCCTGGAATTCCTGTTTAACGCGCCAGAGGACATCCAAGTACGGCATGCCGGGCTTGACCATGACCATATCGGCGCCTTCAGCCAGATCTAAACCGACTTCCCACAGGGCTTCGTTGGTATTGCCCGGATCCTGCTGGTAAACGGCCTTGTTGCTCTTTCCGAGGTTCGAGGCAGAACCGACAGCATCTCTGAAAGGACCGTAGTAGCAGGAGGCGTATTTAGCGGAATAGGCCATGATCTTTGTGTAGATCAGACCGTGGGCTTCGAGAGCGTCACGGATGATGCCGATACGACCGTCCATCATGTCGGAAGGCGCAACGATGTCTGCTCCGGCCTGAGCCTGAGCAAGCATCTGCTTCACAAGCATTTCGATGGTTTCGTCGTTAAGGATGAAGCCGGTTTCGTCAATAAGGCCGTCCTGACCGTGTGTTGTGTAGGGATCGAGTGCGACATCGCACATCACCCCGAGTTCCGGGAAGTGTTCTTTCAAAGAACGCACCACGCGAGGGATTAAACCGTCGGGATTGGCTGCTTCTCTGCCGTCGGGTGTTTTTAAGGAAGCGTCGATAGACGGGAAGAGAGCCATGACCGGAATGCCGAGTTTGACGCATTCTTCTGCCTGCTTGAGCAGGAGGTCTAAAGAAAGACGCTCTACGCCGGGCATAGAAGGCACCTGGACGCGTTTGTTGTTGCCTTCGATGACGAACACAGGGTAGATCAGATCGTCGACGCTAACGCGGCTTTCGCGCATTAAACGGCGGGAGAAATCATCATGACGCATTCTGCGCATGCGAACGGAAGGGAATTTGCCTAATGTCTGCATTTCGATTCTACGTTTGTAAGTAAAGAAAAAGCTCTATGGATAATCATAGAGCTCAATCGTGAAACAAAAATTAAATTTTAGCTGCCTAAGGGTAAGTTCAGCCATGTACAAAGCACGTTCTGAAGTTGCTCAACGCCTTCTTTCTTAAGGCCTGAGAAAAGCTGGACGCTTACATGGTTGCCCATCGTCAGAGCTCGATCTTTAACGGCGTTTAAGACCTGACGTTTTTCCATGGTCTTGAGCTGGTCGGCTTTATTCAGCAGGAGATGAAGCTTGAGATCGGGTCTGACGGAGAGGAAATCCAATAGGAATTCGTCTGCAGGCATGAAGGGTCTTCTGGCGTCCATCACCAAAACCATACCCATCAGCTGAGGTCTTTGCTGGACGTAGCCGCCGACGAGGCCCGCCCAGTTCTTACGCGTTTCGGGAGCGGCTTTTGCATAACCGTAGCCCGGAAGGTCGACGAGGAAGCATTCGGGAATCCTTTGTCTCGGTATTTCTCCTTTAAGCGAGAGTTCGAAAAAATTCAAAAGCTGCGTTCTTCCGGGTGTCTTAGAAGAAAACGCCAAGCGGGACTGGCGGCAAAGAACGTTAATTGTTGTCGACTTTCCGGCGTTAGACCTTCCGGCGAATGCAATTTCAGGGAGTTCAGTCTCAGGCAGCCCCATAAGCTCTGAGACGGACATAACAAATCGTGCTGAATCAAAAAGGGCGCTCATAAGTGACCTCATAAATAATCTGCGTAGATTAACGCAAAGAAGACCGCTTGTCGGCCAAGCGGTCCTCTTCAATTATTTTTTACCGTCCTTATCTTTTTTAGTGAGAGTTCCGGTTACTGCCGCAGCACGGAAAACGATGCGGGGGTCGAGTTCGCCGATCTTCTTTTCGTTTTTGTCTGTGTAAGGCAGGCTGGAGAGCACAAAGCGAATAGCGTTCAAACGCGCTCTCATCTTATCGTCGCTTTCCACAACGGTCCAAGGCGCATCTACGGTATCGGTAGCAAAGAACATTTGGTTGATGTGTTTGGTGTAGTCATCCCATTTATTCAGAGAAGCCAGATCGACCGGAGAGAGTTTCCACTGTTTCAGCGGATCTCTGCGGCGCTGTCTGAAGCGGCGTTTTTGTTCTCCGCGAGTCACGTTCAGCCAGAACTTAAAGAGAATAATGTCTTCTGAGAGCAGATTGCGTTCAAAAGAAGGCACTTCTTTCATGAACGTTTCGTACTGCTCCTTTGTGCAGAAGCCCATGACCGGTTCGACGACTGCTCGGTTGTACCAGGAACGATCAAAGAAGACCATTTCACCGGCAGAGGGAAGGTGAGCGACGTAGCGCTGGAAGTACCATTGCCCTTCTTCTGTGGCCGTGGGCTTTGGAAGCGCGGCGATTCTGGCGCCTCTTGGATTCAGATGCTCGGTAAAGCGCTGGATGGTTCCGCCTTTGCCGGCTGCATCACGTCCTTCAAAAATAATGACAAGTTTTTTGCCTTTCTTTTGAATCCATGATTGCAGTTTCAGAAGTTCAATCTGCAGACTGCGAAGCTGCTTGTTGTATAGATCTCGGTTGTAACCGTTGACGTAGGGATATTCGCCTGGCTTCAAATCCTTTCTTAGGGCGTTCATGTCAGCTGTTGCAGAGATCTTTTTATCAAAACTGCAGCAGGCATGTTCAATGAGGGATTTCAGGAGTTTCTCCTGGCCTTGCCCCGTGAGACTTCCCATGACGGCATCAGCGACTTTATCGGCGGCTGTCTCGTCCGTTGTTCGGAGGAATTGTTTTAGATACTGATACGGATTTTCGTAACCGCCAAGGTCAAACTTGGAATCTTCGAGTTCTTCTGATTTTTTTTCAACGATTACGGCATTTTGACCGTCAATTTTTTGAGGCTCAGCTGCGTCTTTGTGCGTGACAGAGTGGTTCATTGTTTCCTCCCCCTCCAAAATAAACTGATCAAACCATTCTATGTAAGTTGTACGGAGATAGAAGAAAATGTTGTCAATTCAGGCACAAAAAAGGCCGCCACAAGGGCGGCCGTGAGGAAAAGCCTATTGATTACGACTTACCGAAGACCTCGTTTAACTGCTGAGTAACACGGACGAAAGTCGTGCGTTTCGTGAGTTCTTTCAGTCGACGGGCACCGACATATGTGCAGGCCGAGCGGACGCCGCCGAGGATTTCCTGAACGGTGTCTGCAACGGGACCGCGGTCTTCAAGGTAGACCGTCTTTCCTTCTGCTGCACGATATTTAGCAACTCCGCCGGAATATTTGTCCATAGCGGATTTGCTGCTCATTCCGTAGAAAGAACGGTAGACCTTTCCGTCTTTTTCGATGACCTCACCGCCGCTTTCATTGTGGCCGGCGAGCATGCCGCCGAGCATCACGAAGTCTGCGCCGCCGCCGAAGGCTTTGGCGATATCTCCCGGACGAGTGCAGCCGCCGTCGGAGCAGATGAGGCCTCCCAGACCGTGAGCTGCGTCTGCGCATTCAATGATGGCGGAGAGCTGGGGATAACCGACGCCGGTCATCTTGCGAGTGGTGCAAACCGAACCCGGGCCGATGCCGACTTTAACGATATCAGCGCCCGCCAGGATCAATTCTTCCGTCATGTCGCCGGTGACGACGTTGCCGGCCATGATGGCAAGGTGCGGGAATTCTTCTCTGATTTTGGAGACGAAATCGACGAAAATCTCCGTGTAGCCGTTGGCGACGTCGATACAGAGGTACTCGATAGCCCCTGGCGCACGTTCCATGACTGCTTTGAATTTCTTCAAATCGTTGTCCGTGATGCCCATGGAATAGAAGGCAGTGGACTTGCGTTTGAGACCATTGAAATAGGCGACATACTCGTCCTCAGAGTAATGTTTGTGGAGCGCCACGGAAAGATCGTATTTTCCCAGGGCCTCAGCCATTTCAAAGGTTCCGGTGGTGTCCATGTTGGCAGCAATGATAGGGACGCCGGAGTATTCAACTCTGCTGTTGCGCAGTGTAAAAGGTCGGATTAAATCGACATTGGAGCGGCTCGAAAGCGTTGAACGTTTCGGACGAATGAGAACGTCTTTAAAGTCAAGTTTAACTTCGTTTTCAATATGCATCGGAAAAGTCTCAGTCAGGCAGTTTTTAACGACACATTCTCCCACGGAAAGCAAGAATAAAGGCGAAGGACTAACTTAAATAGGTAAAGAAAAGCAAGCGTATTTATCAAGTTGTGAGATCTGCAGGCAAGAAGCCTCTGCACAAGACTTACTCTTTTCGTCAACTGTCCTCAGAAGGATCCCTCGGGGGCGCCTCGTAGAACAGTTGACGGAGAAAGGAAGAGTCTTCGCCTCACTTAGTTAATGTTGAGAAAGTAAGCTCTAGTGTTAGAAGCTGTACTTCAAACCTATCATACTGTAGTCGTGCGTTGTATTTTCGGACGTCATGAGCTGGGTTGGTCCTCAAGTCCGTGCGAGCTTTTGTACCATCGGCAGGTTGCGGGATGTAGACTCGTTCAGTGAACAGAAAATCGTGCACGATTACTTTTTCTTCAGCTCCGCGTTATTCTCGGCTTCCTCAGTCATTTGACCATGACGGTATCAGAAGAAAATAGGCTTCTGTCCTGAGCAGAAGCCTATGGTTAAGAGAATCGTGCTATTGATCAGTGAGGCCGTCTGAGCCAAGCTGAGTGTCGGTGACGAGAATTTCATCAGAGAAAAGTTCTTCGGCACACTGCCGCTTACGAATAAGGACAGCCCTGTTTCCGTCGACTAAGACCTCGGCCGGCAGACAGCGTGAATTGTAGTTGGAGGCCATAGACATCCCGTAGGCTCCTGCGCTTAATAGTGCCAAGAGGTCTCCCTCCTGAACATTCAGCAGACGGTCTTTTCCAAGCCAATCGCCGGTTTCACAGACAGGACCGACGACGTAGCAATAAGTTTCTTTTTCTTCCTTTTTGGGTGTGACCGGAACGATTTGCATCCATGCCTGGTAAAGCGTAGGTCGGATCATATCATTCATGCCGCAGTCAACTATGCAGAAGTTTTTCAGCTCGCCCTGTTTCATGTACTGTACAGTCATCAACAGAGCTCCGCTATTTCCGACCAAAGAGCGGCCGGCTTCAAAGATCATTTCTTTATCGCCGTAACCTCGTTTGACTAGGACCCTGCGTAAGGCGGCCACAAGGACCGTCGGACTTGGAACTGCTTCGTTACTGTACTGAATGCCCAGGCCGCCCCCGAAATCGATATGCTGAAGATCAATCCTGTTCAGGCGAAGCTTGTCGAGAAGGGTGCAAAGCTTTTCGCAGGCATCCACAAAAGGCGCGGTATCCGTAATCTGAGAACCGATGTGGCAGTCAATGCCCACGACCTCAAGTTCAGGACTGCGGGAGGCTTTTAAATAAAGCTCGACAGCCTGATCGTAGGCGATACCGAATTTGTTTTTCTTGAGACCGGTAGAAATGTAGGGGTGCGTCTTAGCGTCCACATCCGGATTGACGCGGAAAGAAACACGAGCCTTCTTACCTTTCTTTTGAGCAACGGCAATGACTCGATCTAATTCGGCCGGAGATTCAATATTGAAGCATTTGATATCGGCGTCGAGCGCGGCTTCAATTTCATGATAAGTCTTGGCGACACCCGAAAAAATCACTTTGCTCGTATCGCATCCGGCGGCTTGAATTCGGCGCAGTTCTCCCTCGGAGACGATATCGAATCCGGCACCCAGTTTCCCGAGAAGTCGAATGATGGAAAGATTCGAATTTGCTTTAACGGCAAAGCACATCAAATGCTTATAGGGCTCCAGAGGCTTTTGATAGCTCTGAAAAGCATTGACGATGGCTTGTTTGGAATAAACGTATAAAGGAGTTCCGAAGCGGGCCGCGAGATCTTTTAACGGGACGTTTTCGCACCAAAGAGTACCGTCCTTCCAGGCGAACTCTCGGTCATTAGGAAGAGAGAGATTCATCTTTGTCTTGAACCCATGAATATGTGTTAGTAAGCCGTCGACATCGGATTATTCGGCGCAGAGCGCAGAGGACTTGTGACGCTGTCGGGCAGCTGCTCAGTTGCGTCTCCCGGATTTTTGTCAGTTCCTTCTGCTGGTAAAGCTTCATCCTGTGCCTTTTGAGCGGCATCAGCGGGAGCGGCACCGACCGTGTCTTCTCCTGTCATTTCGTTGATTTGCTGTCCGATTCGAGAGAGGTACGAATCATTCGGGTTAGGCGGCAGGTACAGAGGACCTTTGATTCCGCAGCCTGTTAAGAGAAGGCACGGAAAGAATAAAATGAGGGAACGTTTCAGCATAATTGACAAATCTACCATGACAAAAAGAGATTTTATCGAGTTATCGGAGAAAACCTTCAACGATATTGAGCAATTAGTTGATGACCAATATCCCGATGTGGATTTTGATCGTGAAGGCAATGTCCTGACTCTGACACTTGAGGATGGCAAAGTCGTTGTGATTAACCGTCAGGAAGCTATGGAAGAGATGTGGCTGGCTTCTCCTTTGGGAGGAATGCATTTTTACTATGACGCCGCCGGTGTTCTCGTGAACTACCGCAAAGGTGAAAAGCCCTTTGCAGAATGTCTGAAAGAAGCGCTGGAGAGCTGAGATGGTTCAGAAGTTTTGGCAGTGCCGCGATCGGAGCATCGATCTGTCCTCTCCAAAAATCATGGGCATCGTCAACGTCACTCCTGATTCATTCAGTGACGGCGGTAAATATTATTCCTCTGCACAAGCGATAGAACATGGTCTTCAGCTGGCAGAGGAGGGCGCTGATATTTTAGATATCGGCGGAGAATCAACTCGCCCGGGAGCGGAAGAAGTAAGCGTTCACTCTGAGTTGGAACGTGTGATCCCTGTGATTGAGGCACTGAGCGCACGCGGCCTAGTGGTTTCGGTGGATACCAGTAAACCGGAAGTGATGACTGCGGCAGCTCAGGTCGGCGCACAGATTATTAATGATGTTTATGCGCTTCGTCGTGACGGCGCATTAGAAGCTGCAGAGAAGAGCGGATGCGGCGTGTGTCTGATGCACATGCAGGGGGAACCGCGCACAATGCAGAAGAATCCCGTTTACACGGATTTGCTGTCTGAGGTGAAGAGCTTTCTGGCTGAGAGAGCTCGGGCGTTGACGGATCTCGGAGTTTCAGCGGAAAAAATCGTCTTGGATCCGGGATTCGGATTCGGGAAGACGGTGTCACAGAACTTTGAACTGCTTGCAAAGACAGAAGATTTTTTATCATTAGGCTATCCGCTTTTGTACGGCATGAGCCGAAAGTCTTCGCTCGGAGCTGTTACCGGAATTACGAAAGCCGAAGAACGTCTGATTTCTTCGGTGACGGCGCATTTGCTCGCTGTCGAAAGAGGCGCGTCGATTGTACGAGTTCACGACGTTAAGCAAATGAAAGAAGCGCTCACAATATACAAGGCGATGGTTCACTACAAGGATTTGAAATGAGTCGAAAATATTTTGGAACGGACGGAGTTAGAGGCAGAGTCGGACAAACTCCGATTACGCCAGAATTTGCCATGCTTTTGGCACAGGCTGCCGGCCGTATTCTTAAGCAGCAGACAACCGACGGGGAGGTCGGAGTTTTTATTGGAAAAGATACCCGCGTCTCGGGTTACATGTTGGAAGCCGCCCTTCAGGCCGGATTCTTAAGCGCCGGCGTAGACGTGATGCTCGGCGGTCCGCTTCCGACACCGGCTGTTGCCTATCTCACAAGAGCACAGAGACTGAGTGCCGGTGTTGTCATCTCCGCCTCTCATAATCCCTTCTATGACAACGGCATTAAGTTTTTCTCGGACAAAGGCACCAAGCTGCCTGATGAAATGGAACTGCAGATTGAAAAAGAAATGGACCGCGGTTTCAGCTGTGTAGACAGCGCTCGTCTCGGAAAAGCTCGCCGTCTTGATGACGCGGCAGGCCGCTATGTCGAATTCTGCAAGAGCACTTTCCCGTCAGATCTGGATTTGAAGGGCTTCAAGATTTATGTGGACTGCGCCAACGGCGCTGCCTACCACATTGCGCCGGATGTCTATCATGAACTCGGTGCGACCGTCGTTTGCGGAGGTAATACACCTGACGGATTCAATATTAATGAAGGTGTCGGCGCAACCCATACGGAAACGCTTCCGGATCGCGTTCAGAAGGCCGGCTGCGATATCGGTATTGCGCTGGACGGAGATGCCGACCGTCTGATCATGGCTGACCGCCATCAGGTCTACAACGGCGATCAGTTGCTTTATCTCATTGCTAAGGATCGTTTGAACCGCGGCGAACTGAAAGGTGTCGTCGGTACACTCATGACGAACTTTGCGATTGAAAAGCAGTTCAAGACGCTCGGCGTTCCGTTCCACCGCGCTAAGGTCGGAGACCGTTATGTTTTAGAAATCATGCTTAAAGAAGGCATTGATTTAGGCGGAGAAGGCTCTGGCCACCTCATTATTTTGGATAAGCAGACCACCGGTGACGGTATTGTTTCTAGTCTCCAAGTTCTGTCTGTGCTCGCTCGCAACCGCTCTACGCTCGAATCCGTTCTTTCTGAAGTTGCTCTGACGCCGCAGGTTTTGATTAACCGCAGATATAAAGCCGGTTACGTTTGGAACGAAGACCAGGCACTGCTTGACGCAATCAAGGCTGTTTCGAAAGAGCTGGAAGGAAAAGGCAGAGTTTTAGTGCGCGCTTCGGGGACGGAACCGTTGGTCCGTGTTATGGTGGAATGCGAAGATATCGGTGAAGCGAAAAAGCACGCTCAGGCATTAGCCGAACTCATTCCGCTCGAAGCTTAAGGAGAGATGATGACGACATCCGTTCTGATCGTAGAAGATGAGCCGTCAATTTTGGAGTTAATTTCTTATACCTGCCGGACTTCCGGAATGGAAGTCCGCAAGGCAGCGAACGTCGCCGAAGCAAAGAAAAATCTTGAAGCGGCCAAACCGGACATCATTCTTTTGGACTGGATGCTTCCGGACTGCGCCGGCCTTGATTGGCTGCGCGAACTTCGGAGCTATCACAGCAACGAGAGTCTGCCAGTCATTATGCTGACTGCGCGCGGACAAGAGGACGACAGGGTTCGAGGTTTAGAAGCGGGAGCGGATGACTATGTGACCAAACCCTTCTCTCCGAGAGAGTTGGTCGCAAGAATTCGTGCCGTCATCCGCCGCAAAGGCGGAGATGCGCTTCCTGATACGCTGCGTGTCGGGCCGCTTGAGATTGATGCCGAGCGGTACGAAGCACGCGTTAACGGCAAACCGCTGCGTCTGTCGGCTGTGGAATTTAAATTTCTTCAGGTTTTTGCCAAGCATCCGGGGCGTGTTTATTCACGCGCCCAGCTCATCGACAAAGTATGGGGCGTCGGTGCGGACATTGACGAAAGAACGGTTGACGTTCACATGCTTCGCCTGCGCAAACAGTTGGCCGGAACAGCCGCGGCTGATTTTATCGAGACAGTTCGGGGCGTCGGATATCGAGCTTCGAATTTAAAGGCCTAAAGGAATCGACTCCGAGGCAAGACTCAGTCGAGGTTAGACACCTCCAGAAACTCAAAGTCCCGCCGACCAAATAGGTCGGCGCCGGCTCCTATCAAATGAAAAATTACTAGTGAACGATAATGTCCCAGGCGTCTAGATAGCACCACGATCTTCGCCAAGTTAAGGGCAGCGGGGACAGCTTTCAAAATAGTAGTTTCATTCAATTGGTGCGGCGGATGCTAGCGAGATCTTTAACAACTGATTAGCCGCCAAACGTAGAAGTGAGGGGCTCCAAAGCGATTCTTTCGAATCTCAACGGCATCTTAAGTGCCACAATAAAGTTTTCCACAACTTAAAAAGGAGCCCCTCATGACTAATAATATTCAATTTTCATCTGTTTGTGGTATCGACATTGCAAAGTCTGTAATGCAAGTCTACAGAGTTACTTCCGACGGCGTTGTTTCTAATAAAGCTGTTAAACGAGCCGATTTTCTAAATGAATTTAGAAACACTCCGCCCGCTCTGATCGGAATGGAAGCCTGCGGTGGCTCACAACATTGGGCACGTGAGCTGCAAAGTCTTGGCCACACGGTTCGTCTTATGCCCCCAAAGTTGGTAAAGCCGTACGTAACGGGGTTAAAGAATGACAAAAACGATGCACGCGGTATCTATACAGCTCTCGAGATGGGTGTGCGTGAGGTACCGGTCAAATCTGCAGCGATCCGTGACCTGGCGCTGCTGCAAACGATGAGAACGAAGCGCCAAAGAGAAAAAGTCGAAAAATTAACCACATCAGAGGCATCTTGTCTGGGTACGGGTTGATTATGGGGAAAAGCGTAAATGCATTCTTAGCAAAGGCCGGATCCTTAATTGTTGAGTTAAAGGAACGAGCTGACGTAAGCCCATTTATAGTTTCTGAGCTGAATGCTCTTTTCCCAAAAGTTAAAGAGGCGATGGCAAAAATCAAAGAATTGGAAACGAATATTGAGTCCATCGCAAAGACTCTCAAGCACTACGACCTATTCCAATCTGCGCTGGGAGTTGGACCGATAACGGCAGCGACAATGTTGGTTTTGCTTTGTAATCCGGAAGTTTTTAAGAAGGGAAGAGAGTTTGCAGCGTAAATAGGTTTGGCTCCAAAAAGCTCCGGAAGCGACGGTAAAAACTTTGTTACTCACATTCCCAAGAAATATGAATGTAACAATGAGGTCAGAACTCTTCTAGTTCAATGTGCTCATGCCATCTGTAGGAGCAAGCACAAATCCGACTGGGTTTCTTCAATCTTAGCGAGAAAGCCAAAAAAGGTGGTCATTATTGCCGTTGCAAATAAGCTTGCCAGACAATTATGGATTATGGCTAAGAAAGGAGAGAAGTTTGAAAGACGCTTCATCTTGGCCGCCGCTCAATGAACTTATGGTGCGGGAAAGTGGGCCGAATAAGAACACAGCAGCTATCTGCATCGTCGATAACCGAAAATCCAAAATACAAGCGGATGAAATGCACAAGTAAAATATCAGAACCCCTCTTAGTTATTTAAGTTTAAGAGGTCGAGGAAAGATTTGTCTGGAAAAAGTTGGCGCACATGTGTTATTACTGTTGTCCAGAAAGGTTCGGAAAGACCTGATAATGTTTGTAACTCAACTGGTTAACTCCAGTATGAATCGCCCTAAAAGGATCCGAAATCGAACTCTTCGGTTGGCAAAAAAGTGTCGAATAAGAATATGGAAGCAGCCATTCGCACTGGACAAAAACTTTCACTTGACAAGCCTGGGACATAAGAAACTAGTAAAAAGACTGAAACATGACTGATAAAAACCATACCAAGTTTGAAGAGAAAGAGCTCCGGTTCCGTCAGACGCTCAGTGCGCTTCCTGATGGTGTCGTGCTCTTGAGAAAGGACTTGGTGATTCAATGGATGAACCGCATCGCAGAACGAGATCTTTCGCTGGATCCCGAAAAGGACGTCGGCAAGAAGCTGACGGATGTGTTTACGAATCCGGAATTTATTCAGCACATTCAGTCTGAACGCTGGAAAGCTCGTCAGCTTATCGATCTGCCCGACGGACGAGTTTTAGAAGTTCGCGTGATTTCTGCCGGTAAAAAATACACAGTCGTCGTGACGCGAGACATAACCGAATCCAAACGAATTGACGACTTCCGACGAGATTTCGTCGGAAACGTTTCTCACGAACTGCGGACACCGCTGACAGTAATTCAAGGTTTTTTGGAACTGGCAACAGAAAATCCGAACCTTAATGAAGAGGATCGTCTGCACTGGGAAATGATGCTGGAGCAGGAGGAGAGGATGCGCGCAATGGTGGATGACCTCCTGGCTCTGTGTCGACTGGAGCAGGATGCGGCGCCGGCATCACGCGAGCTCATCGATGTCGATGAAATTTTGGAAGAGGCAGCTGCCGAAGGACGCATGATTTCGGGCGGCGCGCATGAAATCAAGATTGCTAAAGTAGCATCGGAAGGGATTCTCGGCGACTTTAAGGATATGCGAAGCGCAGTTACCAATCTCGTGACAAATGCTGTTCGCTACACACCGAAGGACGGCAAGATTGAGCTTTCTTGGGAAGTGAAAGACGATCACGGGATTTTGTCGGTTAAGGACAACGGGATCGGTATCGCACCGGAGCATATTCCACGTGTGACCGAGCGTTTTTATCGCGTGGATAAATCGCGATCCAGAGAGACAGGTGGAACCGGCCTCGGACTTGCCATCGTGAAGCATGTTTTGTTCCGTCACCAGGCTCAGCTCCAGATCGAGTCTGAACTCGGGAAGGGTTCGACTTTCAAGATCATTATTTCTAAAGCTCGGTTAGCGCCCCCGATCAACAGCAAAGACCTTCTTTCAGGCACGGTGCCGGAAAGCTCACCGGTCATAGGCGTCTGATGGTCTGATGAGGTTGTCGGCTTAAGAACGAATCTCACAGTGCGGACTAGGAATTGATGGGATTCGACGATCTTTGGAAGTGAGACCAGCAAAAAAACAGTCGGATGCGGTGGAAATTTTTCCTAAAGTTGAGTAGAATCACGATTCCGGTCCGACGTAAATTTATTCGGAAGCTTTCAAAGCAAGCATTTTGGAATTGTGCTATATTCACGTTTCCTTGATTAACGGGGTGTAGCGTAGTCTGGTAGCGCGCCTGCTTTGGGAGCAGGATGTCGGGAGTTCGAATCTCTCCACCCCGACCAGAATTTAGGTTTGTCCGCAGGTAGAAATTTCTGCCCGTAGCTCAGTTGGATAGAGCATCGGCCTTCTAAGCCGAGGGTCACAGGTTCGAATCCTGTCGGGCAGGCCAAGTTTTTAGTGGTACGAGTAGCTCAGTTGGTAGAGTCCAGGATTGTGATTCCTGTTGTCGTGGGTTCGAGCCCCATCTCGTACCCCACTTAATGTGGGGAATGGCGTTCATTGATAGTCAATGAACGCCATTTTTATTTGGATTTTCAGATAATTACGCCTGACTGAAATATTGCAGAAGTTAGGGTATCTAGCAGAGGCCGGCCTCTGAACTTAAGGCGGCCTCCCTAGAATTCTGTTTCTTCTTCGTCATCGTAATCCTGTTCCTTTTCCGGCTCAGCGTCAGGAACAGGAACCCCGAGAGCTTCAAATAACTTCCTTCTTTTCCCTGCGATTTCTCCGAAGTAATAGCCTCCGCAGAATTTGGTCTGCATCACATTGTTCAAGGAGTCCAGAACTCTGCAGTCTCCGTCATAAACCATCGGCAAGGCGGTGTTCTTTTTGCACTCCTCACTGTATTTTCTCAGTCTCGTTCTGACGATCATTGCAATAGAGGTCGCTAAGAACTGCCCAAACGTTTTACCTGTTAATGACTCGTTATCCGAGACTCGATTTCGAGAGCAGCCCAATCGGGATTTGAGCGTTTTAAATGTATCTTCAACGATCCAGCGTTCCTGGTAAGCGCACCAAGCTTTTCCGGCATCGGATATTTCGTCGCTCACGAGCACCCGGTAGCCTTTGTAGCGGAGCTTTTGATCCACTTTTTTATTGTCGATGCTGTAGCTGACGGCATCGTCTTGCTCATGTTTTTCAAACACTTCTTCTAATAAAGTTTGTTCGTTTTCATCGAGCGCCTTTCCGTTGGCTAACTTTTCCCGGACGCGATCGATTCTCTCCAACAGCCCTTGTCTGGCGTTCTCAGCAATTTGTCGATCGAAGTAGATGTGCCAGTAAAGCTCCTCGCTCTCCTGCGTCTTTTTTGTGGATTTCTGATTTTTTACAGGGCTAGGCTCGTAAATCCAATTGATTTTCTTTGTCACCTGGAAGACCTGGGTATACCAATCCCTCCGGTTTAAGTCCTGCAGATTGAGCCTTTCTTCATCAATGAGTTCTTGAGTAAGACTGCCGGAGATCCCGCATTTCATATTGAACAGGAACCCGACTTTATTTCTCAGGCAGTCATTGATATTTTTTGTGCCGCTGTAGCCGCGGTCAGACACAAGGACGACATTTTGGATGCCTAGTCGGGAGTTATCAGCGATAACTCGTCTGACAGTTTGTACATCCGGAACGTTTCCATCGTAGGTTCGATAGAAGATGGGCAGCCCGCTTTTGGACTCAACCAACATCAGCAGATTAATTTGAGGAAGGTTGTCCTCGTCTTTATTCCTGCCTCTTTCTACGTTTGGCAGTTTATTAGCGTAGCTGGAAATGGAAGTCGAGTCTAAAGCCAATGTCAGCTTGTCATCATCTCCAACCTCTCTCTTCTGTTCTATTAAGCCTTCCTGTAGAGCTGAGAAGTACTTTTCTATCTGTTGCTTTTTGATTTTCCTAAAAATCCTGCCTATTGAAGATGGATGCAAAGGCGCTCCCCACGGCAGGCGAGTTGCCTCGGCAAAGGTCGGATATTTGGAAATATTGTTGTCTTGGTTAAGGATTATGAAGTACGCAATCGATAAAACTTTTAGATAGTCCCGGCGCTGAGGAAAGGCTGTTTTGAGAGCTTCTCCAATGGGAGATTGAACAACGAGCTGATCCAGTGCCCAGGTAGCTCCCGCGTGCAGTTGTTTGACTTCCATTGCCTGAGAAAGCGTAAAGCCGCCTTCGTTCATGGGAGTAAAGACATAATCTTTACCTTTGCGTTCACAGATAAAGTCCCTCAATTCCGGGCGCTCAGCTAAAAAATGGTCATCCCATCGGATTCTTCCCTCTTTCTCGCCTGAGGTGACAGTGCCGACTTTCTTGAAGCTGGCGCGGTAACTTCTCTTTTTCTCCGGGTCCCATTTGTTCTTGTAGGTGTAAACGTAGAAAGCCGAAGGGCTCTTTTTAATGATGAGCGGAGGAAGCTGGGGCGTTTTCATAATTAAAATAGATTATCCAGTTAGGTAATCTAGTATAACATAAAAAATCCTTCTATTCCACTGAAATAAAAGGATTTTTTTGATTTTTAAACTTTTAGTGCTCTAGTTTTGCAATTTTTCAGCTGAAATATTGCACTGAGATTTTGCGTTTTTCAGTGATCTAGCCGGAGTTCGGCTCCGGCATCCTCGTTAAATTTCAATATCCGTACCTAATAACGTTTCGGCTTCTGGTTCTTCCTGAACATCTTCCGGTGTCTCGGGCCCAGCTCCCGGAACTCCAACACCTAACGCTTCAAAGTATTTAATCTTTTTACCGGCAACTTCGTCGAAGTAGTAGCCGTGGTTAAAGCGAGTCTGCATGACGTTATTTAGAACCTGAAGGATCTTTGCGTCGCTCTCGTAGACCAGATTCAGTTTTCCAGCTTTCTTGTTTTCCTTCATATAGCAGCGGATTCTCGAACGAACCATCAGCGACAAGCCCGTCGCAATGAACTGTACGAAGGTCTTTCCTTGCAGTGCCTTGTTGTCAGAGCATCTGATTCGATTGCAGCCGAGTCGGTCCTTAAGCGTTGCAAAGGCGTCTTCTACGCGCCAGCGGTCGGCATAAGCCGTCCAGGCCTTAACCGGATCCTTCTCCGAGTCTGAGACTAAAACTCTAAATCCCTTGTACTTCAAGTAGTCGTCTACTCGGCGGTTAACAATAATCAAGCCTTTTTCTTTATCGTTTCGGAAGAATTTTTCTTTCAGCTCTTCCTCCTGCTCGGTCAGGGCTTCATTTTCAAGAAGTTTCTTTTTAATGGTGAGAAGCGATTCCGTGAGCTTATTGGCTGCCTCCTGATAGATGACGGGATCGTAGAACATGTGGTAATAAAGCTCGGCTGTCGCAGAGTTTGATGCCGGTTTCCCCTCTACCGGCCGCGGATCGTATTTCCAATTCACCTTTGCCGTGGCGATGTTCTTTCTGATGTAAGGATCGCCGCTGTTGAGGTCTGCAAACTCCTTTCTATGTTCATCTATGAGTTCTCTGGCCAGACAGCCTTTCGTTCCCAGACGGACATTAAAAATGAACTCAACTTTATTGATCAGACAGTCGTTGATGTTTTTTACGCTGTTATAGCCTTTGTCAGCAACCAGAACGACGTTCTTCATGTTTAGAAGGGCCTGATCGGCAATCGTATGACGAATGGTGCTGACATCTGGAACATTTCCGTCATAAAAGCGATAAAAAATCGGAAGTCCGGACTTCTGGTCTACCAAGAAGAGAACATTTAGCTGCGGCAGCGCATCGTCGTCTTTGTTCTTGCCGTATTCAATATGAGTTAAGCGCGTGGAGTAAGAAGAGATTGAGGTCGAGTCCAGGGCAAGAATGATCTTATTGTCTTCGTCTTCTTGAAGATAGCTGCGCATCAGCAGGAAGTAACGCCGGACATCGCGCAGCTCTATCCTCTGGAAGAGGCGAGTTACTGCCGAGGGGCTCAGCGGCCGCGGATACGGCAGTCTCGTCGTCTCTGCAAAGCTTTCATAGAAGCTAACGCTGTTGTTCTGATTAAGGATTAAAAAGTATGCTAAGGAAAGGATCTTTTTATAGTCTTTGTTCCTTGGGAAGCACTCCTTTAAGAACTCTCCGACAGGAGAGTCGGCAACGATCTGATCTAAGGCCCAAGTAGCACCGGCGTAAAGCTTCTTTATGTTGCGAGCCTGTTCAAGAGTGATGCCTTCTTCGGAGATCTGAGTAAAGACATAATCTTTTCCTTTCCTCTCAACCTGATAGTTCCGAAATTCAGAATGTTCTTGAAGGAAAGCTTCATCAAAACGAATTTTTCCGTCCTTTTGTCCGCCAAGGATTGTCCCAATCTTTTTGGATTCACCTCTTTTGCTTCGCTTGAGTTCTCTATCCCAAACGTTTTTATAGGTGTAAACGTAATAAACGGAACCTGCCTTGTTAATCAGAATCGGAGGAAGCTTCGGATTTGCCATTGATAGATCTCCATATATAATGATCTAGTTTAACACAAAAAAAATCCTCAACTTCAACATTAACTTTATGTTTTATTGAGGATTTTTAAAATAATGAAGATCTAGAAACGCAAAATCTCAGATCCGGCCAAAGCAATTTCTTCGGCTTCATATTACGGCCGCACTCATTAACCAGTTTGCAGACCTTTTTTCCAGACGCATTCCTATACGGACAACTAGGAAATTTTTCGGAAATTGGCACAATCTTTTCAACCTAAAACTTGTGTATGAAGTATCCTTAGATAAACGAAAACCCTGATTTTTTTAATAAGAATTATGAACGTATTTGCCCGCAAAAATATCCTTCTCTCTTTCTCAGTGCTGGCCGCCTTCCTTCTTTCCGGATGCTCGATGGACCCGGACGTCGAAATCACAAATAAAAACGTTAAAGACGCGGTCAGCAGTCTCTCGAAGGCTGATGCAGCAAAGGTAGCAGCGCTCGGCGGGGACAAATATCTTCTTGGTAAAACGTTGAATAAGGTCAGCAAACAGCTGCCTGCCGATTACTACAATTATGAAATCAATGAGCTTGTTGAACACGCTCGTTTGAACCGAGAATTCAATCTGGCACAGGCTAATAAGGGCGAACTTACTCCTGAAACAGTTAGATCTGATTTTGCAGAAAGTCCTGACGAAAAGGCTATCGAAATCTCTGAAATCAGTATGCAGGACCATTATCTAAGAGCTTTAAGAACTGAACTTAAGCGTCCCGTGCCTTTAGGCACGGCCACTCTTGGCAAAGGCGTCCTGACATGCCGAAAGAAAGACAATCTTATCGCTCTGGACGAACTTGAACACCAAAACGTCGAAGCTTTTAAAAAAGGAAAAGCCCGCAAGCTCAGACGCAAAGAATGTCATGAAATGAAGCGCCCTGCAAAATTAACGCTTAGGGCGGAAGATAAAGGTTTCGGCGGGAAAACTATTTTTAGAACAGCTCGGGGCTGGGTCGATGCAAAAGATCTGACAGACAGAACACCTGCAGAAGAGTTAGCCAGAATGAGAGAAGACGCGCAGGAAAAACTTACTTACCTGAAGAGCCATCCGGCCCCTCAGTTCTATCACGTCTTCAGACCTCTTCTCGATATTTCTGCCAAGAATCCGACACGAATCAAACTAGCTCAGAAAGCGATTCTTATAAATATGTCTCAGCATAAGGAATCGTGGGATCAGGCTGCGGCACGCTTCGTACAAGAGCAGCAAGATTTTGCTCGTTCAGAATACGCCTGCACGTTCGATAAAGACTGCTCTGAAAATCAAAAAGGCAATCTCAGAATGGCCTACTACATCCATACGCCGGCTCCGAAGAATGTAAAAGCCGGCTCGCTTCCTTGTGAAATTTCTAGGGTGTCCGGCTGCCGAAATTTCACGAACTAAGACGGCATCCGGTCTTAAAAACGCTCGACGCTTATCGAGCGTTTTTTACGTCTGCAGGAGGAACGATCTTTTGAGTGCGGCTAGACTTCATCGCTTCTTGTTTTTGAACGGAAGCGGCATGAAGGCCTTCAGCAACTCTGAGCAGAACTTGACGATCTCTTCTTGAAAGCTGAGAGATCACCGAATCTTCCGAGATCAAATTCCTTGCCCCGCTTTTATCATCCGTGCGACCCAAAAGGTAATCAGTGGAAACGTTAAGAGAATTGGCAAGACGCACTAATGCGTATAGCGTAGGAGATCTTGAGCTGCCCTGATTCTCATAAAGAGAAAGAACCGGCTGAGGTATCGCGCTCAGGCTGGAAAGTTCGGCTTGAGTAAGGTTGTTTTCATGTCTGAGCTGTAAGAGCCTCTGACAAAGTATTCTTCTAATTTTAGGATCGGATCCCATTCTTCCTCCTGTCCTGTTCAGGCAAACGGAAATCTTATCACGTTAATTAGTTATTTGTTCGTAGTAAATTGCCTCTGAGAAAACCTCATTTAAATGATTTTTTCCTTTTCTTTTATAGTGATACGAAATTTTAGTACAAAAAAATAACTTACAAATAAATCAAAAATACGGGATATTTGTACTTTTCTAATCAATTTTACTGATTTTCACGTTCACCACTGCGCATCCTTTTCTGCAATCCTCTCAAAAAAGGCATCCTCCGGAACTCGCTTCCCAAAATCTAGTCGTATTCATCGGATAGAGCCTCTCCCATCGCTAAAATATCTCGGACATGCGCGCTTAAGCGCCTCTTTTTATTTCGGGAAAAACAATGGAATTACAGAATCAACTTAAACAGATGGCCGCCAAAGCTGCCCTCGAATATGTTGTCGAAGGAGAATATCTTGGCGTAGGCACCGGAACAACGGTGGGATTTTTCATCACTGAATTAGCCACCTCCGGTAAAAAAGTAAAAGGCTGCGTTTCCAGCTCGGAAGCAACAACCCGTCAGCTTCTCGCCTACGGCATTCCTGTCTGTAATTTGAACGATATCGTTGATTACCTTCCTGTTTATATTGACGGCTGCGATGAAATTGACGGAAATTTCTGCATGATCAAAGGCGGCGGCGGAGCACTGACACGCGAGAAGATTGTCGCTCAGGCATCTGAAAAATTTGTCTGTATTGCCGATGAAAGCAAAGTTGTAAAACAGCTCGGTGCTTTTCCTCTTCCTTTGGAAGTCATTCCGATGGCTGTGAGCTCTGTCTCCAGAGCAATGGAAGATTTAGGCGGTCATCCGGTTGTTCGTGATTTCATTACGGACAACGGAAACAACATCATCGATGTACACGGTCTTCAGATTAAAGAACCGCAGCTGCTGGAAAACGCAATCAATAAGATTCCGGGCGTTGTCACCTGCGGAATTTTTGCCAACAGAGGCGCGGACGTCCTCTTGGTCGCTTCTGAAGCGGGCATCAAAGTTACGAAGCCTAAGAAGAGCTTCTTCTCTTCCCGCAAGGCTAAGTAATCAAGTTTTGCTAAAAAGGAGCGGCGTTGAAAATGCCGCTCCTTTTTGTTAGTCATTCAAAAAATATTCGACTGTCGTTACAACACGAACATTCTTTATGAAAGGTGTGTTGCCGTCTCTATCCGTGATAGAAAACACGCCCTGATTTGCCCTTCTGATTTTTCCGAGTTTTGAACCGGAATCCTCTGCAAACTTCTTAGCAGCTTCTTTTGCGTTCTTTGTTGCAATCTCAATCATCTTGGGTTTAATTTCATTCAAGCCCGTGAATGAATAATTCGTCATGTAGCTGTAGTCGTTAGTCAGCGCAACGCCCTGCTTCAAGAGCTCTCTCTGGGCTTCCATAAGTTTACGGGCAACATCGACTTTGTCTGTTGCAATGGTGATGACCTGAGTAATGATGTATCTGAACGGAGGTCGATTAGGTCCGTAACTGTTGGCCAGCGTATCGTTGACCTTCGGTGCAGCTAAGGAGATCTCAGAAGGATCGATACCGCCTTTTTTCAGGAATTCAAAAACCGTACTCTGTTTCTTTTCAAGGTTATCGTAGACCGTTACAAGGTCGTTGCCCATTTCATTAAAGCTAAGAGGCCAAATCACGTGGTTAGCCTTAACTTCTTTTTCGCAAAGACCCTTAACCGTAACAATACGATCCTTATTTAAGAGAGCGTTTACTCCGTCGCCAAGCTGGTTGCCGAGGAGCGCAACTCCTCCGATGAAACCGGCTGCCAAGATAATACTGGGAATAATTCTGTTTTCCACGAAGTTTCCTCACTTGAACAACATCTAATTTTGCAAAGCAATGCGAATAGCATCGCCGACGGCCGTCGCCGACATCGGATTCTGTCCGGTTATCACTCTGTCGTTGACAACAACGTGTGACTGGAAGTTATCCGAGCTCTGAAATTTTGCTCCGCGTTTTACTAAAGCGGTCTCCAGTGCAAACGGAACGACCTTATCTAAACCAATACCCTTTTCTTCCGAATTTGTAAAGCTGTTAATTTTCTTCCCATCTACGAGAAACTTGCCGTTGGAAAGTTTTACGTTGATCAAGGCTGCGGGGCCGTGGCAAACAGCGGCAACCACACCTCCGTTTTCATAAATCTTAGAAGTGATTGCTGCTAATTCTTTGTTATCCGGAAAATCCCACATGACACCGTGACCGCCGGCAAAAAAGATCGCTTTGTATTCTTCCGGCTTTACCTCTGAAGGTTTTATCGTGAAATTTATTTTCTTCTGAGCAGAAAGATCCTGAGCAAAAGCCTTGTTTACGGGATCGGAAGGGTTTTGCCCCTCAACAGGACATTCCCCGCCCTTCGGGCTCATAAAATCAATTTCGTATCCTGCGTCTTTAAGAACTTTCCAGGGACGTGTTACTTCTGAGAGCCAATAACCTGTCTTTCTTCCGGTATTTCCTAATTCTCCGTGGCTAGTTACTACGAAAAGAATTTTTCCTGCAGTCTTTGGTTTTTCCTCAGGTACAGCCACAGGAGCAGCAAAAGCGCTTTCGGCGGCAGCCGCAATCGGCATAAAGGTTAAGAACGACAATGCGTTCCTACGCAACATTCTCATTTTTCAGCTCCTCATTCTCGAGTTATTTTGGATTGTATTTCTCGGGATAACCCTTAATTTTGCTCTTCTCCCACAATGGGATAAATTCAAATCAAAAATAATTTTTAAAATCTTTTCTATTGCAATCAGGGCGTTGGACTATTCAAGAGGAAATATTCAAAATTTTTACATTCAATCGAGATGACAAGGATTTTTTTTTCCTATAGAATTCAATTCTCTTTCGGAGAGGTGGCCGAGTGGTTTAAGGCGCACGCCTGGAAAGCGTGTAAACCCTTTAAAGGTTTCGGGGGTTCGAATCCCCCCCTCTCCGCCATTCATTAGTTCGCATAAGTTCGTATCAGTTCGCAAATCCCCTAAAATCTTCATTGTTGCAAAACATTTGTAACATTAAGAGTTCGTATGAGTTCGCATAGGTTCGCATACATCCGCAAATAAATGGTCACCTAATTGGTCACCTGTTTTTTAAAGTGGTCACCCGGAATTCTATTTCTCGGATCAGAAGAGGGATTGGTTTTAAATGAGACTAAGCACTGCAACTGAAATAAAAAATATTAAAGAAATTGGCTGCCACACCGTTACCGGGCCTAAAGGATTACAGCTAAGGGTCAAACAAAAAAGCAAAACTTATTTTCTCCGATACACCTTTTCCGGCAAACGAAAGCTGATAAGACTCGGCAGCGCTGATTTTATTTCTTTAGCTCAAGCCCGAGAAAAAGGTTTTGAAATATTGGAACTTTTAGAAAAAGGAGTCGATCCGCAGGAAGAGCGGGAGGCGGCTGCGCAAAAGAAAGATTCTGAGGAACAAAAAGTAAGTTTTCGCAAGTGCGCCTTGGATTGGGTTAAGGAGCGCGCCCAGAACAATTTTTGGAAGGACAATGTTAAAGGCGAAGCCAATACTTTAAGCCGATTAACGAATCATATCTTGCCCAGAATCGGTGATATGGCTATCGAGGACATCCAAACAGAGGATATTAGAAATCTCTTGATGCCGATTTGGAGCAGAAGCCCTTCTACCTCATCCAAGGTTTTAGCAGATGTACGTTCTATCTTTCGATGGGCTATTGCACTGCGTATTAGACAAGATCGCGAGAACCCTGCTGATTTATCCGGGGCTCTCGGCGTTCTGTTGGAACCCTACAGCAAAAGCAGAAAACAAGAAGAAAATTTTGCAGGTTTGGATTTTCACGAAATACCCGAATTCGTAAAAGACATCAGCTCTGTCAGAGGCAGAACTTCTGAAATGCTTCTGTTTTCTATTTTTCTTGCTGCCAGATCCAAGGCCGTAAGAAATGCCAAATGGTCAGACATTGATATTGAGAAAAAAATTTGGAATATTCCGCCCGAGGATGACAAGGTAAAGGATAAAAATCGTTCCCGAATAATCTTCTTAAATGATGCCGCTGTAAACCTGCTTAAAAAAGTTGTTCGATTCACCGATAGTCCCTACGTCTTTTGCAATGCCTTCGGAAGAGCTTATTCCGACATGGCTATGAATCAAGTCATTCGGAAAGCTCACGCAAGAAAGAAACTTCTTGACGGAATCGGCTGGATCGACAAGGAAAAATCAAAAAGAACCGGAAAAGAATGTATCGCCACTCAACACGCGACTGCTCGAAGCTGCTTTGAGACTTGGGCAAAAGACGACGAGCTCGGTAATAACAAAAAATTCGACAAAGAGGCCATAAAGCTCAATATGCTGCACCAGCGTAACGACCCTTATAAGGGAGCTTATGACAGAAGCAAAATGGAGCAGGAACGCAGGAATATGATGGAGGAATGGGGAAAGTTTTGTACCCAGCTCCTATAGCAGTGAAAAGCAAATACACAATTCTTTAGAATGGTAACGGGACGGTCTTTTCTTAGGCCAATTGACTAAAAAATGAAATCTTTCTTTTCGCATGACTAAAACAGTTACCAAAAATAAAGTTCGATCTGTGGAACCGCTTATTGCCGATCTGGCTAACGGGTGGATGAAATCTTATAACTTAGACTACAAACTTGAACAAGAGCCGTTAAACACAGAAATCGACAAGGCACTGGACGAATATTTATCCAAAAGCGGAGGAAAAGGAGGAAATAGACCTGACGCAAAACTGCTGCTACAAGATAAAAACCTCAACTATTGGCCCGTTCTTATCGAATACAAAGGTTATAAAGGTAAGCTTGAAAAACTCGACTCTTGCGGGAACATTGACAACTTAACAGCTCGGAATGAACCAAACTATTCAAACATCAAATCTTTTGCGGTAAACGGTGCTGTCCACTATGCAAACGCTCTGCTCCACCATACGAGCTACACCGATATCATTGCCATTGGGATGACGGGTTACAAAGACGAGCTGGGAAAACTAAAACACTCAATTGCGGTTTATTACGTCTCTAAAAATAATTTGGGTGTAGGACAAAAAGTCGGGGAGTACACAGATCTATCATTCTTACCCCCCCCCGAATTTGACAAGTTTATTGAGAAAGTTAAAACCTTAAATATCAGCGCTGAACAACTAGAGCAATTAAGAGAGCGAAAAGAACAAGAAATTAAAGCCAGCTTAGTAAAGTTAAACAACGACATTTATCAGAACGAAAAAAAACTTGTCTGAAAATGACCGGGTTTATCTCGTTGCCTCCTCCATCATTGCCACTCTTGGAGTTCCCGGAAAAGTAAAGGCTTTAGAAAAAGAAGATCTGAAATCTTCGCCGGAACCCGGCAATACAGACGGGGAAATTATTCTCAGAAAAATTAAAGCATTTTTGACGGAAAAGGCCCTACCGGATACGAAAAGGGACCTCATCGTCAGAACCCTTCAAAACACTTTAACCAGCGATAACTTGAACAAAATCACTGCCGGTGAGACTCAGCTTAAAAGAGTCTTTAATAAGATTGTTGATGACCTTGGCCGTTATTACAAAATAGGCTTGACTACCGACTTTACCGGCAAACTCTTTAATGAAATGTACGGTTGGCTCGGTTTTTCACAAGACAAATTAAATGATGTCGTTTTAACACCCTCTTATGTTGCAAAACTTCTGGCTAAGTTAGCCAGAGTGGATATGAATTCCTACGTTTGGGACTTTGCCACTGGGTCCGCCGGGTTATTGGTTGCAGCTATGAATGAGATGTTAATAGATGCAAAAAACAAAATTAGTTCCCCGGAAGAACTAGCCCGAAAGGAAGCAACTATTAGGGCCGAACAACTGCTCGGTTTAGAGGTGCTTCCAAGTATTTATATGTTGGCTATTCTCAACATGATTCTTATGGGGGACGGCAGCTCCAACATTCTTAATAAGGATTCATTGCACGATTTCGACGGGAAATATGGCTTCGGAAAAATAACAGAAAAATTCCCAGCCACTGCTTTTGTTCTTAATCCTCCCTATTCCGCTGCCGGAAACGGAATGATTTTCGTAGAAAAGGCTTTGGGAATGATGGAAAAGGGCTACGCTGCCATCATTATTCAAGGCTCGTCCGGAAGCGGAAAAGCAAGCGACTACAACCGAAGAATCCTAGAAAAACATACTTTATTGGCAAGTGTCAAGATGCCAATTGACTTGTTTATCGGAAAATCAAACGTGCAGACCTACGTCTATGTTTTCCGCGTCAATGAGCCACATCAAGCTGATGACACCGTAAAGTTCATCGACTTTTCTAATGATGGGTACACTCGAACAAACCGCAAAAAAGCCAGCGTCAATCTCAAAGACACCGACCACGCCAAAGATAGGTATGAGGAAGTTGTCCAGCTTGTAAGGTTTGGTAAAGAAAAGCTTAAATATCTTACAGAAAAAGAATACTACGAAGGAAAGATTGATCCTAAAAGCGGAGCAGATTGGAATCAAAGTGCACCCGTTGATACCCAGCCTAAGCTAGAGGATTTCAAAAAAACAATTTCTGATTACTTAGCTTGGGAAATCACTAATCTACTCAAAAACAACCATGAGGAGAACTTTTTGTTGGGAAAATGAGTTCCCCACTTAGCCAACAAGTTGTTCAGGCTAAGTGGGGAGGATTTCATCTAAAGGACTTATTTGAAATCAAATCGTCAATTAAAAGGTTCGATGCCAACAAAGTCACTGTATTAGAACGTGGTCTTCATCCATACATCATCCGTTCTGGAAGCAATAACGGGCAGAGAGGCTATCTTAAGGAAAATGAGCAATTCCTCAATGAAGGAAATACCATTTCGTTCGGTCAAGACACTGCAACTTTGTTTTATCAAAATAAACCTTACTTCACTGGCGATAAAATAAAAATTCTAAAGTCAACGTTGCAGTATTTTGGTCAAAAAGAAGCTCTTTTTTTTATAACTTCTTTGAACAAAGCTTTTTCTAATTTTTCTTGGGGAGGCTCAAGATTTAATGTCAAAACAATTGGCAATCAAATTTTTAATCTTCCAATACAAGAAAACAATCAAATTGATTTGAACTTTATAAACTCTTTCATTTCTGAACTTGAGCGCGAGTTCTTTATTGGGCTCGATCAATACCTAAGCAGAAATGGTTTAAAAAACTACTGGTTGACGGCTGAAGAGAAAAATGCGCTAAATAACCTAGGCAACATCAAGTATAAGAGTTATAACCTTAAATCCCTATTCGGCAAATCCACCAGAGGCAAGCGGCTTAAAAGCGAAGACAGGGTTCCGGGAAATCTTCCGTTTGTCACCGCTGGCGAAGCAGATGAAGGTGTTTCTGATTTTATCGGTAATAAGGTCACCGTTTTTGCAAAAAACACGGCCACCATAGATATGTTTGGTTCTGCCAAGTATCGCAGCTATGAGTACGGAGCTGATGATCATGTTGCGGTGGTACATACGGAAAAGCTGAAAGAGGATGCTGCTATTTTCGTTACCAGCGCAATTCATAAGTCGTCACACAATGGTCAATTCGATTACGGCCGGAATTTCTATGCAAAAGATGCCGATGCTTTAAACATTTTGCTACCTGAAAAAGATGGACGCCCAGATTATGAACTAATGAAGCTTGTCATCTCGGCAGTAAAAAAGCTAATCGTAAAAGCTGTCGTTGACTTCACAAACAATAGGCTAGAAAGCTACCATACTCTTCAAAATTAATTTTCCCCGAAACCGAAGGTTTCGACCGCGACAGCGGTGGGCAGGACAGCCGAAAATTTCCAATTTTCGACCGAGAGATAGCGAGGTGCTGATGCATTTTGGCGTCTAGGTCTTTAGACTAGACACCAAAATGCGATCCTGCCTTAGTTCTTTTTTGCTTTTAGTTTGTTTTTAGAGGGGACGCTAAGCGCTCCCCTCAACCCCTAGCCCGGCTGCCTCTTTTTTTCTAAGGGAGGCAGCAAACGGGCTCTGATTTTTAAAGTTGACCTTAAGTTTTCCACAGCCGATTTACACGGCTTGTGGGAAACTTCCTCTCTGCTTGCAGTTGTCCATAACTGACCCCAAGGGAGCGCTTGGCCCCAGCACTGGCAGTAGCGACCGGGGTTGTTGTGGGCAACTGCAAGGGCCGAAAAGTTTATTTGAATAAACTTTTTGAGAAGATTGAACCGGTCATTTTGTTCCGAGTCGATCCGAGTTTTGTTTAAATCTCAAGTTTTCCATAGCCGCTTACAGCGGCTTGTGGGAAACTTCCTCTCTGCTTGCAGTTGTCCATAACTTCCCCCAAGGAAGCGCTTGGCCCAACACTGGCTGTAGCGACCGGGGTTTGCTGTGGGCAACTGCAAGGGCCGAAAAGTTTATTTGAATAAACTTTTTGAGAAGATTGAACCGGTCATTTTGTCCCGAGTCGATCCGGGTTTCAGATTAAATCTCAAGTTTTCCATAGCCGCTTACAGCGGCTTGTGGGAAACTTCCTCTCTGCTTGCAGTTGTCCATAACTAACGCCTAAGGGAGCGCTTGGCTCCGGCACTGGCTGTAGCGACCGGGGTTGTTGTGGGCAACTGCAAGGGCCAAAAAGTTTGTACGTACAAACTTTTTGAACAGAGAGGTCAAAACTAACTTGTCTAGTAGGGAGACCGTGCAAACACTTACTTCAAAACAATTTTTATGTGCGATGTGTGAGGTCTCTGCCTGTACACAAGGAATACAATTTTCGATTCATATCTACCAAGGTCTAAAAATGTTAAGGAGAAATTTGTTTTTACTTTTGCCTCTAACGATGTTAATTCCGAATATTGTGCGCTCCGAAGAGTTGTGGACTGAAGAAGCTGAAAAGCGTGCTTTAGAAACTGTTCGTTCAATAATAAATAAAGGTTTTATTCCATCAGCTATTTCTGGAAACCTTCCAGTGAAAGTTTTCCTAAAGTATTTGGAACAGAATGCTTTGTACTTGAAGAATTACGCAGATGTTCTTTCAGACCTTGCATTAAAAACATCAAATAGAGAAGAATCTGATTTTCTGAGGAAAAGCTCTAAAGAGGCGGCTGCGTTGGTCGAGTATACGAAAGAACTATACGAGCACATTGGTAAGAAAAAATTTCCCACTATCATTAAACCTTGTATGGAGAACTCTGAGTACATTCAATTCGAATCAAATCTAGTACGTAATAGTTCTTTTAGTATTGGATTAGCATCTGTTTACCCCTGTTTTTGGGTTTACGGAGAAATTGGAAAAGCGATTCAAGCGAAAGCAATTTTAATTGAGAATCCCTATCACTCATGGTTGGAAGGTCTAGGGGGCCCACAGTATCTGAAAACCGTAGATCAAATTAGAGGTTTTTTGAACGAGCATGCAGTAAAACTTAAGGACAAGGAGAAAAATAAAATGACTGAGGCCTTCCTAAAAGGATGTAATCTGGAACAAAAATTTTTTGATTCTGCTTTTCACAACTAAATTCCTCTAGTTGCGTGCAAGGGCTTGTGGGCAACTGTAAGAGCTAAACAGTTGGTCTAAACCAACTTTTTGAAAACACCCTAGAAGTCAAAAGGCCTCCGAAGAGGCCCTTTGACTATGGTACTTTCTATGAATTATTTCCCGTTAAGTGCGTCCTTGAACATTTTCCCGGCTACAAATTTCGGCTGTCTAGAAGCCGGAATTTTGATTTCTTTGCCGGTGGCCGGATTGCGTCCGGTTCTAGCAGCACGTTCGGCAGATTTAAAAGTACCGAAACCGATCAACGCGATTTCATCTCCGGCCTTTACCGTTTTGACCACTTGGGCTATAAGAGCCTCTAAAATTTCTTTGACGTCGGCCTTGGATTTTCCGGTTTCTTCGGCAACGGCTGCAACCAATTCAGTTTTGTTCATTTCGTTTCTCCTTAAAAAATTGAAACTAGTTAGTAATATCTCGGGTTTTGGGGCTAATTTTATCTTGTTTCTCGGGCTCTTCTTCTTTCAACTTGAGAGTCCGTATTTTGCGGCTCCGGGCAATTCGCATTCGGCCCGACAAATTTGAATTGTTCGGTGAGCACTTTCCTCAAAAATTGCTTTCGGGTTTCGCATTCTGAATACTGCCAGCGCAGACTCTCTACCAAACGAGAGTCGGAAAATAAACGAGGTTTGCTCAGCTGCTCTATGGCGTCCAAAACGTCCTTGGCTTCTATGAAAATAGCGACATCTCGGCGCCCGGCAAGTTCGGCCCGCTTTTCTTCAAGCCACTTCTTGACTGACTCGTTCATTTTCCTTCTCCGTTTTCTTTACCGCTGATCTTATTTTTAATCTATCTTTGTGCTGCGAAAGAAATTCATCAATCTCTTTGATATGCAGATCTATTTTTTGATTCAGCTGTTTCAAGACCGCCGGTATCCCAGCAATGTCTGACGGATTTAATTGTCCCGATTTATTCTGCTCATTCAAAACTCTGGCGATCTGGTTCAAGTTCACGCCGATCCGATTCAGTGAAAGAGTGGAGTCCGATATCAACCGATACTCTTTCGGATCAATTTGGGATTTATTCAAAAGCAATTCTCTGACAGCAGATACGATTAATGCCTGACGGGTTTGTCCTCTGACTGCCGCTAATTTCCCAATAGCCTCCATTTCACTTTTTGTCATTCTGAGCTTGATTGGAACCTTCTCCTCTTCACTGCCTTCTCTTTCAACATTAAGCGATACTTTTAGCTCCGGCAGATTAAGAGACTCCTTTATGACTTCTTTTATGACGAAGTGGGTGTAAGCAGAAAGATTCATATTGTTCAGCCGGGCAAGTTGCTTCCAGATCGCTTTTTCTTCCTGCGTCAGCCATACACTCATTGATGTTTTATCTTTATTCATACCAAGACTTAGGAGAACTATGCCCCTTTTTATCAAGCTTCTATGATTCGATTCAACGTCACATCTTCAGCCGGAACTTCTTCTTCCGTACCGTCCTCATATTTCACAACGACGAACCCGTCCAACGTTCTTTTTTTATAAAGCAGTTCGCATTCTCTGCCTTCAATCAGGCAAAGGATCATGGGTTTTTTATAAGTAGATTCTTCAGATTGCACCTGCAAAAAGTCATCCGCAGCGGTTTCAAGCTCTTCAGATTTCTCAGAATGTTCTTCTTCGTCGGATGTGGTCTTTTCCTCATAGTTGTCGATTGAACCGCATTCTTCCGGCTTATTCTCTGACTCTTCAGAGGCAACTATATCTTTCGTTGCTGGGGAGACTGAAGTATCTAAAACAGGTTCATCCGACACTTGGTCTGAAGGCTGAGATATATCTTCTTGGTCTTGAAATGTTTGTACGTACAAACTTTTTGGTTCAAACTTTCGGGCTTCAGCTTGACTGATTTTTTCGTTTTCGGCTACAAATTTCGCTGTCTCCTCGGGATATTCCTGCCAAGTTTTAAAAAGGGCATAAGCAGACTGAATACTACCGATTTTTTTTGAGGTTAACGCTTCTTTAATGCATTCCGGCAATTCCGGCCATACGGCATATTGAGAAACAATAGCCTTATTCAATCCCAATTTTTCTGCTACGTCTGCTTGTTTTTCTCCGGCCTCCAACTGTCGGCAAATAAACTCTGCGATTTCGACCACTGTCAGATTGGCTCTTTTAACGTTCTCGGCCATTTGGACATAACCGATTTCTTCCGGTTTAAGCGTCTTTTTGACAATTGCTCGAATTGTTTTATCACCGTTCAGCTTTACAGCGCGGAAGCGTCTCTCTCCGGCAATGATGTAATACTCGTCTTCTTTGTCCGGTGACGGGCGCAAAACAATCGGCTGGATAAGGCCGTGCGCCTTAATGCTTTCTGCCAGTTCCTTTAAAGCCTCCTCGTCAAACTCTTTACGCGGCTGCTGGGGATCGGCTTTAATGACTTCGACCTCGACATCCCGCATTGTCTCATCAGATGCCTCTGAGCGTCTGTGCGTAAAATCTTTGGCTGCTTTATTGATATTGCCTAAGTTCAGATTTAATCCCATTTTCTTTTCCTTTATTAAGGTTCGGCAACAGGCTGAGTCTCAACTGCTGCTAATTTGTCACTGTCTTCGCATTTTCTAATTTGAATAGGTTTCCGGGGCGTTAATCCCAGCTGCTTAAATATTGAAACCCAAACTCTTGCCAGTTCGAGCGCCTCGCGTCTTGGTTTACCGTTTTCACTGAAAAATACGGGACGGCAAAACTGCTGAGCTGCAGTGTATTCGCTTCTGTCATAGATGCAGCACACGCCTTCAAACTTTCCGGTTTTCGGCTCGTATTTCTTCAGAAGCAGATTTTGGGTTTGCTCAATGACCCATTCAAAGTTTTTCTTTTGGATGCCCTGCATCTTCACCATGCTCATCAGCAGTCCCAAAAATTCCAAGGAATTGTTCACGTTTTCTTGAATTACCTTTGCTCGCGCTAAGGTTTTTTCGACACCGCTGATGGATTCGGCTTTGACTTGGAAAGGAATCAGGTAATGCGTGCTGAGGCTTAATGCAATCAACTGGCGGACGTCCGCGCTCGGAGAGCAATCAATAATGCACAGATCAAACTTGTCGCTCACGGCGTCCAATGCCGAATAAAGATTTTGTGTGATTCCGGCTGCATCCCTCATGCTTTCCAATTCCAGCAGATTGTCGTCTCCGGGAATTACCATGAAGGGCGCTTCAGCCTTCACCGATCCGCCGTTTTTCATGATTAAACCGGCGGTTGTTTCGGTCGGAACGCACAAGCCTGAGTTAATCAGAATATCGCTTGTGTTTCTTTGCTGGTCTAAGTCAACAACAAGAACCCGGTTGCCGAGTTTGAAACGGCAGAAAAGCGCAAATTGCGTGGCGATAAATGATTTGCCTACGCCGCCTTTCTCATTGATGATTGCTAATGTTTTCATGGTACCCCCTTTTGTTAATCATTGATCTTTTTAAAAGCCGTGATTTCTTCAGAATAAAATGTCCAATTTCCTTTCTTCCATCCGGCGCTTCTTTGCAAGCCGCCTTTTAGCATGACTTCGTAAACCTCTTCCGAGTCGGGCTTAAATTTCGGGTATGCATTCCAGCCGCCGGGATCGAGCTCCGTTTGATTCTCTAATACCGCTTCAGCCGGGCGCGGTGAAAACTCTCTGTACGCAGCAATTTGATTTTCAAACCGAACCCAGTATTTATCTTTGGTAATTTTTCCGGTGCGGTATGATCCGTTTTTCAGCCTGACCAACCAATAATCGCATTCTCTGGTTTCACCGTTGATTGCCGGTTCCGTGTCCAGTCTTGGCGGTATGACTTCAGGCCATGCATTCCATTTGTGAGGCCGGTACGGAGGTTCTTTAAGAAGGTGCGCTCTGTCTGCAATTACATCAATCCGGCTGCCTGTAATACTTAAATCAGAAGGAACGCTGAATACCAAATTATTCGCATTTCGATTTTCATAAGCCGAGGCGAATATTTCCGGGAATGCTCCCTCGTTCTTCAGCAGTTTCGTGATGTATCCAATCAGTATCGGATCACAAAGCTCTTCAGGTTTAACAGTTTTGAAATCCATGTATTTCTCCTAGAGAGTGTTTTTTAACGGACGCCAAGCCACAACTTCTCTTGTGACCGGGTGAAGTAAAGCATCCTGAAAATCAAGGGTGAATGTCACATCATTGAAAAATGTTTCGTTCCAGTAGCCGCGGGTTTTAAAGAGCTGATTACTGCCTTCCGGACGGTAAGCAAACAAAACGACTTCAAATTGTTCCGGCAATGGATTGATCTGACCGGACTGAATCTGATCCCAGTCAATTTTTTTCCAATATTTATTAAGGTGATGGATTACGCAACGCACGGTTTTTCCTCCTTGGAAAGGGAAAAAAGTGTAGGATTAAGCGCTTTTGTTTTCCGATGGAGAATGCTTTCCGAAAGGAAGGTAGAGGCCCCTTTTGAGATGAAATCTTCTAATTTTCTTAAGGGAAGAAAAACACAGGGCTCGATGCGCCTTGGACAAGCGCCGAGCCCTTGAACAAGGAGATTAGTCGTGAAAGCTCGTGAAACTATACGACTATTTCTGCTCCTTATCGTGTTGAGGGAATTATCCGTCAGAGCTGACTTTGTTGTCAACTTTGAAGGCTCTGTTTCTTTGGCCGTAATTGGAGCAGCAGCGCTATTATTCTTAAATAAGGAATAGTGCTCGATGCCGGGACGGTTTTTTTGTTCCGGCATTTTTTCTGCTAAGAATGCAGAGAGAGATTCCGTCGGTTTCCTGTAAAATGCCCTACGCGGAATAAGCGGGCTTTCCGGGCGCAAAAGCCGGGCCCCGGCTGATTTCCTTGATTGTTTGTAAAAGAAAAGGTCGTTGTCGGCGGTATAAGATTCTCGCCGGGGATTCCCTGAAAGGGATGAAAGGCGGTACGGGTGTTCATTTCGACCCCGTAAAACGGCAACGGCCCAACTGCTGAGAACAGTCGAGCCGAAGTCAATCAAGGGAGCACTAGCGATGCAGTCGAAGAACTCGCTAATCTCCGTAGAGATATTAACACAAGTAAACAGAGAAGGCTTTACCTTCAAAGTTAAAGTTGCGGTGCCTTTGGCGCTGCTAGTGTTGATTATCTCGGCGGTCGCTGACAGTTGGTTTTCATAACCGTCAGCTGCGTTGAGGTTTAACGCAGGAAGTCCCGGTTCGGGGCTTCCGGCTGTTTTTTGTCTGTGGTTGTTCGGCATGACTGTCTCGGTTACTGTTTTTTGCGGAATAAAGGAAATTTCGTTCCGTGCAGGTCGATAAAAGAAATCTCAGTGAATAATTCCGAAGCTTGAAGCGCTTCGAGGCACATTCGGAATCCGTTTGTTTTTGAATCTATTTCCGGGCATTCTTTTCGGAATCCTTTGAGCGCTTTTTTAAAGAGATCGTCGTCCAGACAGGAAATCAAATACTGCTTCTCTCCCATTGATTCATAAATGAACCTGTCCAAAGACTTTTTCTGCTGTCTTGATTTCATTTTGTCCCTCTGTAACTTTCCCAGTTGAAAACGACAAAAGTGTTTGTCTCAAAGATCCGATCTACTGTGCGTTCGTCCAAGAATTCTTCTAAGGAATCTTCCCCACGCAGGGAAAGGTTGGAAATGAGGATCGTCGGCTTTAATTGTTCGTAACGGTCATTGATGATCGTGAAAAACAAGTCTTTTTCTCTCGGTGAAATCTCACGATTCGTACCGATTTCGTCGATGACCAAACAATCCAGTGCGGCAAGTTTTTTGAGATATTTTTTCTGAGAATCATCCGTCGAGTTCCATGTTGCCTTCACAGCCGTAAAGACTTGATCCAGAGACGTGTAAAGCGCTGCTTTCTTTCCGGCAATAATCTCTTTCAGCAAGGAACAAGCCAAATGCGTTTTTCCGGTTCCGGGGCGCCCGGTCAAAAGCAGTCCGTGCCCCGTTTTACGGTAATCCCCGAAACGCTTCACAAAGTCTCGGCAAAGGGTTACTGCGGCCCTTTGCCCGTCGTTCGTCACTTCATAGGTTTCAAAGGTTTGATCTGTGAATCTGGCAGGTATCAGCGCTTGGCCGAACGCGGCCTGACAGCGTTTTTCTGCTTCACAAAGCGGACAGCCGTTTGTGTAGCGCGTCCCTGAGGCATCCGTTATGGAGTACACGTAGGACGTACCGTGAACCGGACAGGTTTTGAAAGTCTTTTGGACGTTATCGGTATCAGATGACATGGCGTTCCTTGGGTTAGTAATCGTTGGGGTTAGCGTTCGTAATTCGGATCAAGGCTGTAGGAGCCGTCGGGATTCTTGATTAACCCTTCCGTCCAGTCTCTGTCCGAATACTTTTTTTTCTTCGGAACGTAATTCGGGTCGGGGCTCCAAGACCCGTCGGGGTTTTGAATCAGTCCTTCCGTGTAATCCCGCTCGGAATTTTTCTTCTTCCGACGTGTTTTAACGGTGACCGTTTCTCTTTCCAACGCGGAGATCACGTAAGCGATTGATCCCGAAAACATGGCCCCTTCAGAACGTTTTTGTTCTTTGCATCTGGCAATCAGCTGGTCAAAAGCCTCTTGATCGAACCGTGGAAGAACCTCGGAAAAAAGCGCATTGAAGCGGGTTTGATTTCTGTCTGAGCGCGAAACCCACGCTTCGAGAAACTTTTGGTCTAACCCGGAATCAACCAGAAGCGTTTTGGCTTCCTGAAGCGTCCATTTTTTTCCGGTAGAGAATTTTTCAATTTCGCGCGAATTTTGATTTTTAAAATTTTCAGTTTTTTCTTTAACCGATTCCGATACCGATTCCGATTTATTTTTTTTATTAATTAAAAAACTATCAGATATCGGATTAATCGGATTATCGGACGCGCATACGTGCGCACACGCGAGGGAGGGATAGTCTTCAGGATCAATATCCGGCGCATTCTGGAAATTTTCTGAATTCTCAACAAAATCAACAGGTTGAGATGCTTCGTTTGTAGCAAAATTTTCGTTTGCTAGGGTTTTGCCAGCAGTTTGCTTGGCGTTTGCTACAACTTTGCTAGGATTTTGCCAGCTGTTTGCTACGGTTTTGCTAGGAGTTTGGTAACTGTTTGCTAGAGGTTTGCTAGAGCTTTGCTTGGAGTTTGCTAGAACTTTGCCAGAAGTTTGCTTGGCATTTGCTACAACTTTGCTAGGATTTTGCCAGCCGTTTGCTACAGTTTTGCTAGGAGTTTGGTAGCGGTTTGCTACAGTTTTGCTAGAAGTTTGCTTGAAATCTTCCGGTTCTTCACAGATGGCTTGCTGCTCTTCCGGCACTTCGTCAGTAAGAAATTCTTCTTCCGAAACCGAAATATTTTGATTTTTCCGGTTCCGGGCTTTCGATAAGCCGCCTTTCATTCCGGCCAGAGCACGGGCGACTCGTTTTTGAACTTCTTTTTCAATTAATTGCTCTATGTTTAATTGATGCTCTTTTCTCTTCTCGATTTGACTCTCTATCCTTATGTCAACGAAAACATCGCCTTTCTTCGTGAAAAATTTATTAAGCACTTTGCCTAACGTCTTTTCATGAACAGGGGTATAAACTGGGTAGAGCCCTTCGATATCATCTTCTGATAATGGACTTCCTTTTAATGCGTAAGCTGAACGCAACTTAAAGAGGCAAGCAAGTTGAAGTTCCGGAAGCGATAAATAGTCCTGTGTATATTCTTCTGCTGATAGAAAGTAACAAGGACTTTCGAATTGATTGGATTTACTCATATTGCACTACCCGTTGCCTACAAAAATCAATTGCCTCGATATGAGTAAATCATAATAGTAAAAATTGAATTTGTACACTACGTACAAATTTATTTTTTTTATGTTGTAAAATATTGGTATAGTGATTCCCCGGAGATATTTTTATGGCTAAAACTATTTTTTGTTGTATTTTGGTTGCCCTTGCCTGCGGTTGCGTTCAAGCAGCCGATTCTTCCATAACGGACCTGAAGTCTGCTAACTTTCAACAATTAAAGTTAGAGGCTTCCTCGTTGGAGTTAAACGAACGGCAATGCAATAAAGATTACCTTTGGGAATTTCGAAACAGACTGACGGAGTTGCAATTTCAAAAAGTGATTGACTTTAAAACAAAGTACTCAGTGGATCGCTTGGTAGAGAAGCATCTCAAAAAATGTGTTGATGCAAAACTCTACAAATAAAAGTCTGAGTGGTTCGAGGAGTTTTGAGGAGCTAAAGTTCAGCCTACAGGCTTGTTCCTGTGCAAACGTATAACGCCCTAGCTAATATTTTTATTTTTGATAAATCCGTCAAACGTTGAGAAAAATCATCGGTTCGAATTTGATAGCCTCCTTCATAGTCAATGGAGATCAGACGAAGTAACTGTTCTCCGTTGACTTCTATCAGGTAAATACCCTCGCGTGTAAAAGTATTAACTCCAAAATCAAGGATCAAAGCATCGCCAATCTTACATTTCGATTTCAAAGAGTTATCTTCAACGACTACAAATCGCAAATTTTCTTCAGAAGTGGCTTTTAAAACTGACTTGATAAAATAATCACTCAATTTCATTTCTCCATCGAAAAGTGTAAAAGTTAGATTCGATGGAGTGACGCTGTTTAAACGATAGCTTCTTATCCTATTGAAAGAAGATTTCAAAAAATTATCAGATTCCTTAATTAGTTCAGTTTGAGGTTGATCGTGAACCACATCCATCCAACCCGGTTGGAGGTGTAGTTTCATTTCAATTTCTCGCGCAACCTCCGCTCCCATAACTCTTGGGGTTTTAGCGCTTGGCGGTTGAGATTTGTTTTTAATTTGATTAAAGGTTCCGTCATACCGTTTTCTTCCCAAAGCAGAATTGAGATTAGCGACGGACTTATACATAGAGATCAGCTCTATTAAATTTTTCCGACGGATTTCATGCACATCTGTCATTTCTTCACCTCTTAGAAAGATATAACAGAAGCTGTTTTTTGTTTATCCTTAGATGAGTTAATAAAATTTGTACTTTATGTATATTTTTTGTACATGGTTGTACAAATTCAGGTAAAATAAAAACATCAAAAATAAGGTGTAGCAATGAATTTGAAAGACTATTGTTCGTTTCTAAAAGAAGCTGGGGTTGCTGATCCTAGACGGTATTTAGCAACCGAGCTGGGGCTTTCTAAAGCGACGATTAACTCTTACATCTGCGGGCGTCGTTTAATTTCACCCGAGAATTGCCTGACATTGGTCAACCTTTCTCGTGGACACCTAACTTGTGAAGAGTTGCGTCCCGATATCCCTTGGAAGTTCGCTCAATTAGATAGAAGTAACGCTGAAACCGGCAGATTAAAAAAAGAGATTAAGCAGTATTTGAGCTGCCCCGGAGCAGAAGCGTTAACCGCTTGAACTTTGAAAATAAGAACAAGGAAAAGCAATGACAAACACAGGCTGCTTAAATTTGAGGGGAAAAGATGGAAGCCAATCTTCAATCACCGTTAGGTGTGTTTACCTTCCTGCTTCTTTTTTTAACGCTTGCTCTTCTGATTATCTGCGTACTGAACGCTTGTTTCTTCAAAGACCTTTCGCTTCTCAAATGGTTTCTCCTGTTTTTTCTCATTTCGCAGCTGTGCTGTTGGAAATTAGGAATATTGCCTTTTTGAATCCGTTACAACGGCAGTCTTCGATGGTGGTGGGTATGGATTGGTTTTATTTCCTTTTGGGAGCCTTTCTGGTATTAGGGATTAATTGTTTCTTTTGGTCTTCTGGACGAGATGATCTCACATCACCTTTTAACCTTCTTTTGGTTTTAATTTGTTTGTTCGGCCTAGCAATTTGCTGTCTGAAGCATGGTTCCTGTTCTGAAACTCAATCAAAGAAAAATAGCATCGAAAGTTCATGCAAGTTTCCGCCTGAACAAAAATATCCACACGCCCTAATTTTTGTGTCTCGGGTCTATCCGGCAGGTAATCAATTTCAAACTGCCAATCGGGAGAATGAGCTATGAGAGTTTTAGTTAGTTCTATCCGTTTAACTATTTGGCCCGTGTCAGTAAGGAGTCTGCCTGAGACACCGGAAATTGACAACACAATGACCTGCTCATTGTTTGCTTTCATGGATAGAAAGATTTTTCGACGCCAGCTGCCCTTATTTCCATCAGCTATTGCAGAGACGCTAAACATATTTCTGCGAATTTCATATCCGCCTTTAAAGGCATTGAAAAATAGAGCGATAAGTCCTGTTAGTCCACTTCCTGTGAGGAAAGCAATAATTGCGTCCACTTTTTTACTCCGGGTATTGGGTTTGGATTTTTTCCTGACAAATCAAATTCTACCCAGTACACCGGAGACCGATTTCGCGAGGAGGAGATGATGGCTGAGCAGAAATTCTTCTTCATCCTTCTTCTTTCCGGCCTTTGCTGTCTGGCAATTGCACCTTTATTCCTGTTCCAAAACAGCGAAAGAAACTCTGTGTCCTTTACCGCGCCCGGCCTAATGCTCATTGGCATTGCGTTTGTCCTTATTGGCTGCTGCGGTTTTGTGGGACTGGACAGTTACGGGGGCTGATATGAATGGTTTTCCAACAATCAATTTCCTCGGACTCTTAGTAAGAGAATTGAGACAAACACACACCCCCCGTTTGTCTTATTCCATCGAGGGTCCTTCAGCGCTAATAGTGTTTCTGAATACCGAGACCATTGATTGTCTTCTCGGGATTTTAAACATGAGAATGCTCTCTTCCTTGTTCAGAACATTGTCTGACTACTCAGCGGCGCTGCTTTTTATTCCTGATCGGAGGCTCTATGAGTAACTTCAGCCTCAATCAACTGAGACCTGAACAGGTCTGCGAGCGTCTCGGCTGCGGTAAAACCCAGTTATACAAATTGGTAAAAAACGACCCGACGTTTCCGAAACCGATTCAATTGTCCAGTAGATGGACATTTTGGTACGAGTGTGAAATAGACGCTTGGACGATAAAAAAAGCCGCTGAGCAGCAAGGCTTAAGCGTTGAAGCGATGACGGAACGACTAGCTAATGCAAGCGCTTTTTCCATGAAATTCAAAGAATTGATGGCAAACTGAAAATGAAAACAATAATCTCAAATCCCAAAACATTACTAGCCTTGGCAGCCGTCAGCGCCCTGCTGTCCGGCGCAGGTTTCAAAGTATTAGCCGATACGACGGACTATTCTCAGATTCCCGGTATGCCGAAGATCGAATTGATGACCGGCAATGACCGTTGGGGATGCGAAGTCCTGCTCTGCTTAGCCAATCCGAACGGACCGAGAGCCGTTAGCGAATGCCGTCCTCCGATAGACAAACTCTTTGACTGCCTTTCTTGGCGTCACCCATGCAAATTTCCATCCTGCCCGATGGCCGGAGACGGCAACTATGCGAAGCAGCTTTCTGACGGATTTGATCCTTGCATCCTTCAAGGGATGGAAGATGCTCCTCAAGGCTGGATCGTTGAAGGGAACATCAACGACAACAATCAGTTCAAAACTGACCGTCGGAAAAACAAACTACTTAGAAAAAATAATGCCAGCTACAACTGGGGCGGTGAGCACTGGTTCAAAGCAACCGAGGACTCTCCCGGACATTGGGGAGGCACTAAGGCTTGCGTTAAGGGCTATCAAGGCACTGCCTATGAGAGTTACGCCTGTTATGACAGCTCGGGAGACAGCAGCAGTTCTTCCGTTTGCTACCGCCCTGTCCGCGTCTATGAACAGGTGAAATGGCAACAGTATCAGTCCAGACGAGCCATTGATGTCTTCATCAACGGCAAAAACTGGACACGCGTGCATTGGTAAACATCCTCTTTAAAGGTTCATCATGGTTGAAATCACAGCTTCCGATATTTTCTGGATCGGACAAGTCAGCAAAATTTCGATAGGTCTAGGGTTATTAGGACTGACATGCTTTTATTTAAGTGTAATGGCTCTTTACTTAGAATCAGTTAGGTTCTTTGTCGCCTTTGTTCTAATACTTATTTTTTCTTTGATTGCATGGGTCTTTGTCCCAAGCTCCGAAACTTTGGCTGCAATGAAGGTTCTCCCGGCAGTAGTGAATAACCAACGAATACAAGGTGTTGCCGAAAACGCATTGGAACTGACTGAGCGGTTTCTGCAAGACAAACTGGAAACTTTGAAAAGCAAAGATAAATCGGGAGATAAAAAATGAGAATCAACAATGTGGAATACCCGAATGTTTCCATCCGCGTCATCGAATCCAAACGTGTTGTGGGTCTTACCGGGCCGAAGTCGATTCACCTTTATGAAGCAAATATCAAAAGAGGCGCAGTAATTCAGAAAAGAGCTTCTGAAAACATAGCCGAACTTCAGGACTGGATTCTTTTGAAGGTCGGAGGCCGATTGCGATCAGCGTAACAGTTAATGCCCGGAAGCAGACGGCCTGATTGACAGGCGCGGTTGCATCCTTGGCGGGACAATGCAGCCTCCGGGCACCAATTATTCTAATCGTCCCGCCCCGTTGAAAGAACGGTGACAGTTGATCTTTCGGTTCATAACAGTCTGCACAGAAAGTCCCGCCAGATTTTTTGAAATAAGAGTTATGAACAACAGACAAATCTCAAGGTTCGGACTTTCCTTCTTTAAGGACGGTTCGGCTTTTTGCGCCCTTTTTCCTCCTCAGTTTCTTTAGGAAAAGGCTTTCGGCTAACGAAAACCTTTTCCCAAACCAACTTCATTTCCTTAAGGAGGAAAAAATGACAAACGCAATTCACTTTCAACGAGTGACTATCCATCTCAAGAACGGAACAAATCTGGGTATCGACCTTCAAGCTGAAGATCCGCATAAGCCCGATCCGCAGATTGCCGCTTTCCAAAATGTCTTGGCCGATCCCGAATCCCAAGAGAAAGTTTTTACGTTCCAGGGAATTCGCGGCGTTAGCTGGGTTCGCATCAAAGAAGTAGTCGCTTTCGATGCAGTCCCTCTCATTTTTACGCCAGCTGAAAAAGAACCGGCACAGACGGCTCAGACCAAATAAATAGCACAACCCGAGGAGGTCTTATGAACAAAATCTTTAAAAAGGTATGGAATCGGAGACGGGGGTGCTTTGTCGCTGTTTCCGAAGCTATGTCTTCTGCCGCTCAAAGCTCAGGTAAAGCGACAGTTATAACCGCCGGTCTGGTATTGGGTCTTGTATCGACGCCTTCATACGCCATTTATAAGCATATTTATGCCGGAGAATCAACCGCCGGACAGAACCTAGACTATGCCGAACAGGATTATTCATTAAATTTGCACGGCAATTACACCGTTGGTGCGGGGTCCAATGTTTCTTGGTCTGTTCGAGGAAAAGCATCTTTTAATATCGGGCCAGACAACACCGTTACTACAGTAAACGGAAATCTTTTACTTCATTCATGGCACAGTGAAGATTTAGGGCATTTTACTTGGGACAGATCAAATTCCATTCTGGTTAATAGCACCGGATCTCTTTATATCGGTGACTACGACGAAATCGGCAACCTTACCCGAGGCGGAACTGACAAAAGCAATAACCTTACAGAATTTCGGTTGAAGGACTCTTCGTCCATAACTATCAACGGAAGAGGCTTCTCTAACACAACCTTTGTCCAAGAAGGCAACAGCGTTCTTTCTGTCAACGGCTCCGGGATGGTTTTTGACGGACCCTTCCATATCAATGGAAATTCACGCGTTGACGTCCACAACAATCTTCAAACCCGCAGCAATACTTACATGACCGGAGGAACTATCAATCCATATGGTAATTGGATAAATACCGGTTCATTTAATTTGCAGGGCGGGAATGTCAATGCCGGAAACGGCAACCTTATTAACAACGGAACTGTGACGCAAACCGGCGGAAACTTTTCTTCTAAGTTAACAGGCAGCGGCACCTATAACTATAACGGCGGTTCATTTAATGCCTCCAAAGTTTCGGGAGATATCGTCGTCAATATCGCTTCCGGTCTCGGGGCTTCTACATCGAACTTTGAAGGCGGAAACATCAACAACCGAGGAACTTTAACTGTCAACGGCGGCTGGTACAAGAATCTCAACAATTACGGTACTGCAAACTTCAACGGCAATGCAACAATTGCCAAAACCACTAACTACGGGACTATCAATAGTTATGGTGCAGTTAATTTCACGGATAAGTTAAATACTTCCGGAACGCTCAACACACATGACGGGGTGTGGTCTTTCGGGCCTTCCGGCGTTTTGGCAGTAAGCGGCGGAATTGTCCAAACCAACAACTCATTTAACATCTTCGATTCATTAGGGACGACTGCTCAACAAGAACTTCATTATGTTGGATTGAATTCGGTTTTACCGCAAGAAGTGAAATCCAGTTTGAATGATTTCTTCACTAAGTATGCCCCCGGTTCAATTGCTCAGAAACTAATTAATCATGCCTCGTTCACCGGCGGAAAAGTCATTGTGACCGGCGTCAATTTGACTCAGACCCAAGCGGCCGATTTAACAAAGGCATTCAAAGAACAGTTTTTTCGTCTTTCCTCGAAGGTTTCCGCCAGTGCTGTCTTAGGACAGTGCTGATGGAAACGTTTGAGTTTCTTTCCTAGGAGAAAAAACATATGAACAAAATCTTTAAAAAGATTTGGAACCAGTCCCGAGGATGCTTTGTGGCAGTTTCCGAAGCAATGACTAGCGCTTGCCAAAATTCGGGTAAAACGGCTGTCATTCTCAGCGGTCTCCTCTCTTTGAGTAATGTCTATGCTCTTACTACCGTCAATGGCAATATCGAGTTAGGTAATTTACGAGAAGATACGAAGCGCACCTTAGTCGATAGCTACGTCATCAACGGCAATGCCACAGCAAATGTTGCGGAACTAAATATCTCTTGGACATCCAAAAATTACAGAGACATGGAAAACCAGTCCCTGCAAGTCAATGGAAACTTGGATTCCAACTGTCCCCTTTTTGTAATTGCACATAGAGGAGATGGCGCCAGCCGTCTTTCCGGTGCCCTCTCTGTTCAAGGCAACCTAAATCTACACAGTGGCCTGTTACGAGTTGGAAGTGGCAACTCGAACAGCGGAGGTATTGTTACCTCATCTTTGAATGTTGGCGGGACTATCAACATCGCTTCAGGAGCAACCTTAGATAACCGACCGGATTATCACCATGTCCAGTTTCAATTAAATGCCGGTGCCATAGACAGTTCGGGCGTTTTTGATATTTCTTCCGTTGAATCTGGTGCGGCTAATGTGGGATACCTGACTGTTCGGGGAGGCAACTTCAGACAAGCCAGCAGTGTCCAAACTTATGTTGCCAATTCAATTGCACTCTTGGGTGGCACTCTCAACAATCAAGATTCTCTATACGTCGGTGGTAAAAACGGTAATTTTTCAGTTGAAAACACACTGACTTTGGCTGGTGGAGTCTTAGGCAACCGCACCTTATTGACCCAAGCAGGCGGAACTGTAAACGTTTCTGCCGGAAGCTACGACTTTACAACACTAAATAAATCGAACGGAACTTTAAACAATCAGTCCGTATTAAGCATTGTTAATTTCAATCAATCCAACGGATCTACTAACAACAATGGCAAACTGACGATTGGAAACGCCAATCTTTTCGGTTCACTGAATAATACCGATACGCTGACACTGACCGGCAATGTCACGAGCCGAGGAAATTTAACCAACAACGGAAATCTGAACAATCGCGGCAGCTGGACGGAAACCAACCGCGTCACGATTGCCGGAAATTTAAACAACACCGGCAGCGTTAATTTCCAGAACGGTTTCCAATTCGGAAACGGACGCCTGACCTCTTCAGGGACAATCCAGACAAATAACGCTTTCGACGTATTCGACTCTCTTGGTACGACCGGTCAGCAGGATCTGCATTATGTCGCTCTGAATTCAACGGTTCCGCAAGAAGCCAAAACAAGTCTCACGGACTTTTTCCTGAAGTATTTGCCGGGAACCGTTGCCAAGAGTTTGGCCGATCATGCGTCGTTTACGGGAGGAATAGTCATTGTGACCGGCGTCAATTTGACTCAGACCCAAGCGGCCGATTTAACAAAGGCATTCAAAGAACAGTTTTTTCTCCAATCCTCGAACGTTTCCACCAGTGTCGTTTTCGGACGGTGCTGATGGAAACGTTTGAGTTTCTTTTTCCTAGGAGAAAAAACATATGAACAAAATCTTTAAAAAGATTTGGAACCAGTCCCGAGGATGCTTTGTCGCTGTTTCCGAAGCGATAACAGCTGCAAGGCAAAATACGGGGAAAGCCACCGTACTCATCGGTTCCATTGGTCTGTTGCTATCTGGATCTTCACAAGCCGCAGTTGTTATTAACGGGAATGTCCATGACGCCGACTCTCGGTTGCCCAATAAGTACAACCATATCTTCTTTATCAGTGAAGATACAACGATCAATGGCAATTTTGATTACAACCTTAGAACGACCACGACAGATTCACGTGATGATTTGCTAATCGGCTGTGTTTCTGACAACGAACACTTCTCTAACGTCAATTTGGTAGTCAACGGCACAACAACTTTTGGCCCTGAAACGTGGGTCTCTATCGGTCAAGTAGGAAACGGAAGCGCGAGTAATGTCAATGCTTCTTTAACAACCAGAGACCTAAATGTTTCCGGTTGGCTTTACCTCGGCTCCAGAGCTGTTAACTATCAATATGTCCCGTTAACTTCTCGCTTGGTTGTTAGCGGAACAATGAATTTGTACGGTTCGTTCTTTAATACCGGACATAAAACTGGTAGCGGACTGGGAACGGATGTCCATACCTCAGGTACAGGCAGTTTTAGCATCGGAACTCTTAACAATTGGGGAAACTTCAATCTCGCATCTAAAAACATGAATGTTTCCGGAGAAATTGGCCGTCTTAACATTAACGGAGGTTCATTTAACCAAAATTCCACCAATAATATTTATATCCGTGATGAACTTGTTTTGAACAGCGGCTCTCTAGTAACACAGCAACCAATTACCGTCGGCCAGAGAGCAGGCAATTTTTCAATAGGAAGATCCTTCGTTTTAGCCGGGGGTTCGCTTAATCAAACGGGTCTCCTGACACAAAAAGCGGGACAAGTTTCGGTAACCAATGGTTCTTATGCTTTTGGCACCATCAATAAAGAGAACGGTTCTCTAAGTAATTTTGGAACTCTATCTATCACTAATTTCAACCAGTCCGGAGGGTCAACTAAAAATTCCGGTACTTTAACCATCGGCAACTCAAATCTTGGCGGATCTCTTGAAAACATTGCCAGATTAACATTGACTGGAAACGTCAATACTCAAGGCAATCTTACAAGCACCGGAACGCTGACGAATAACGGCAATTGGACGGAAGCGAACCGCTTCACAATTGCCGGCAATCTGCACAACACGGGCAACATTAATTTCCAGAACGGGTTCCAGATCCAGAGCGGATTCATGACTTCTTCGGGAACCCTTCAGACGAATAATGCTTTTGATATTTTTGATTCTCTCGGCAAAGCAGGACAGCAAAACTTACGTTATGTCAGCCTTGGCTCTTCCGTTCCACAGGAAGTTAAGGTTAGCTTGACGGATTTCTTCCAGAAGTATTTGCCCGGCACACTTTCCAAGTCACTCGTTGGTCATGTTTCTTTAACGGGCGGAAAAGTCATCGTGACCGGCGTCAATTTGACTCAGACCCAAGCTGCGGATTTGGCAAAGGCATTCAAAGAACAGTTTTTTCGTCTTTGCCCGAAGGTTTCCGCCAGTGCTGTCTTAGGATACTGCTGATTGAAACCTTTGGTTTCTTTTCCTAGGAGAAAACATATGAACAAAATCTTTAAAAAGATGTGGAACAAACGCCGAGGATGCTTTGTTGCCGTTTCCGAAGCAATGACAAGCGCGTGCCAGAATGCCGGTAAAGCAATGCTTATTTCTTCGGCTTTGGCTCCGTTTTTTATCTCAAGCAGCGTCAACGCTCTGGAAGTATTAAGCGGAGAAGTTGGAACGAATCAAATCAGAAGTCAAAATAAATACGGCGCAGTCTATGACAATGTGACCGTCAACGGGAACCTCACTCATTCCGCATCACAAGGTCCGCAATATTTGTATATCGGCTGCACCAATCGCAGTCAAGAAACTTTCCCTGATATAACCCTCACCGTCAACGGCAATCTGACAGTGGCAAACGACGGCTGGATGGCTCTCGGACATAACAATCAGGGCTCGACTCCTGCAAAAGGAACTTTGATTGTTAATGGGAATATGAATGTTTACGGAACCGTTAACGTCGGAGATCGCTCTACCTACCATAATTCATCTAGTGAAGCTCACGTAACCGTTACCGACACACTTACTATTGGTTCCGGTGGGTTCTTCCAAAACAACTCCGACGGTATCTACGGCTCCATCAATCTTAATTCTGAAATGAATATCGCAAATATCCGCAACAGGGGTATTTTCAGAATGTTGGGCGGTCAGTCTGTTGTCGGAAATTTTGGCAATCTCTTCCAAGAAGCGGGAACTTTTCAACAAACCGCGAATAATACTTACCACTTCACTGGAGCCGTGCGTTTAAACGGCGGAAGCCTCAATACAGCGGATTCCATCGTAATCGGACAGAGAATCGGGAAGTTTTCAATCGGAGACTCGTTGATCCTTTCGGGTGGAAACTTGGTAAACCGTGCGCTCATTACTCAGAAAGCAGGGAACTTTGTTGTTGAAAAAGGCAATTACAGCATCGAAACAATTAACAAGGAGAACGGAACATTAAGCAACGCAGGTACGTTGTCTATTACAAATTTCAACCAGTCCAACGGCACGACGGCTAATTCCGACAACCTCTCGATAGGAAATTCCAATTTGGGAGGTTCTCTTAATAATACAGGCACCTTAACTCTCACTGGGGACGTTATCAGCCGAGGAAACCTTACCAACAACGGAAATCTGAATAACCGGGGCAACTGGACGGAAACGAACCGCTTTACGATTGCCGGGAATCTCAACAACTCCGGCTTTGCCAATTTCCAGAACGGTTTCCAATTCGGAAACGGACGTCTGACCTCTTCCGGGACAATCCAAACGAATAACGCCTTGGACGTATTCGATTCTCTTGGTAATTCCGGTCGGCAGGATCTTCATTACGTCGCGTTAGGTTCGACGACTCCCCAAGAAGTGAAAGCCAGCCTGACTGATTTCTTCCAGAAATATTTGCCGGGCACAGTCGCTAAAACGCTTGCCGATCATGCCTCGTTTACGGGCGGAAAAGTCATCGTGACCGGCGTCAATTTGACTCAGACCCAAGCTGCGGATTTGGCAAAGGCATTCAAAGAACAGTTTTTTCGTGTCTTTGCTATCTAACATTGGACTTTTTGAAGAAAATGATTGCAGCCGATACCACAATATCATCCGTGAAAAAGAACCCGGCCCTTGCTTACCTTTCAAGGTTGGGCTCCTCACGCTCGGTTATCACGATTTCCAATTGCTTGAAGCACATTGCCAATATCTTAGGCGCAAAAGATATTGAGTCTGCGGACTGGTCAAAATTGAAGCGCACTCATTGGACCGAAATCCAAAAGAAATTGTCGGCTCAGGGTTGCTGCGGATCGACCCAGAATCTCTACCTGACAGCATTCAAAACCGTAGCAAAGGAGGCATGGACCCTCGATCAGCTGCCTCAGTCGTCTTACCTGAAAATCCAAGCATTAAAAGGCGTTAAATATGAACGTCTTCCTAAAGGCCGAAGCCTGACAATCAAGGAAGCCGCAGGGCTCCTTAAGGCTTGTGACGACGGCACAAACCAAGGGAAACGGGATATGGCTTTATTTGCGTTAATGCTCGGCTGCGGCTTGAGAAGGGCTGAATGCGTTCAGTTGGAAATGAAAAATTGGGATTGCATAGGCAGATCCTTTTGTTTTATAGGAAAGGGAAATAAAGAACGTCGCGTTTTTTTGCCGAAAAAATTGAACCGGATTATCGACGAATGGCTAATGGTTCGAGGATTGGAAGACGGTATTTTCTTTCCCCGAATCTGTCCCGGTGCAGATAACAGTAAGTTCATTTTTAGAAAAATGCAGCCCTCATCCATCTACAGGATTCTTCAAAAGAGAGCTGAATTAGCACTTATCGGTAAAGTGCGCCCTCATGACTTGCGCCGAACTTTTGCGACCCGGATGCTGGAACAGGGCTGTGATCTTTTTATTCTGCAAAGAGCGATGGGGCATACGTCGGTTGCGACTACCGCCCGCTATGACTTTCGTTCGGAAACCAGCCGGGAAAAAGTTTGCAAGAATCTGGAAGTTTTCGGCTGACGCCTACTTTTCAAGATTTTGAGAACCTTTCTTCAGCCGTTTACGCATGGCTTGCATCCGCTTAATTTGCTGCTGTTTTACCTCATTTAGCTGACGCAGTGTTTTCTGCTCGGCGCTCTCTACAGGTTCGAGCTTAGAGTAATAATCCTGCATTTTTCTGCCGAGGTGCTGCTCCTCGGCATAGGAAGAATCAAGAAGTTTCCTCGACGCTTGTTCAGCTAAATAAGCAACTGTCTTTCGCGTTTTTTTAGTTTTTTGAATGGAGGGGGAGTCCGGTATTGTTTTTCCATCCCTAAAGGCAGAATGAACTTTTTCAACCTGAGCTTGCTGCCGTTTCAAAAGTTCTCGCTTTTTGGCTATGGCATAGACTCGAGCTCGATCTTGTTCAGACATTCGGCGATTATTTAAAACATGGTGCTCCGCCTGAGAAATTCCCTGTTGTGTCTTTCCTCTTGACCACCTCCGGGTCGCATTGGCTTCGATGCCGTTTTTAAGGAGACAAGCGGCAAAATGCTCACGCATTGCCGAAAGCTCGTCGTTTGCCAGATGAATCCTTTTGCCCTCTCGGTTTTTTGTACGAAGAAGAACGTGACAGTGGGGCTGAGTAGTTTTTTTATCGTTCCCGGGCAAATGGAAAGCCAGCAGATAGTCGTATCCGTCAAGCATATCCTCGGCCCATTGACTGCAAGCTCTCTTGAATTTTTCTTCGTCAGTTCCGGCGGGCATCGAAAGTATGACTCTTCTGGCGTGGCCTCTTTTAGATGTTCCGTCTCCCATTTCTGAAAGCAGCTTCCACTCATAGAGAACTTTTCGATATTCCGCTTTTCCCTGCAAACAGTTTCCGCTCTGGTCGATCAGTTCAATGTCTCCGTTTCGCGCAATGTAATCGGCTGCTTTTATCGTGTGAAGATAACTTTTTATGTTTGCCTGTCCGAAACGAAACATGACCTCGGCGCGCCTATCGACAACACCTTCGGCTTTAACCTTGGAGCTAAGGGCTGAAAATCTGAAGGCTGCTGTGTTTGAAACTTTCTCAAACCCTTTGAAAATGCGTGCTTTTCGGGCACGCATCGGATCAGGAAAAAGATCGTCAAGAAACGGATTCTTATTGGAGGCCATTATTAATTACCTTTGCCTTATTGATTTCCTGCAAAATGAATTTTTGCTGGCTTTCAATAAAGGAACTCAAAGTGCTTTTGCCGGACTCCACGTCCCTAAGTTTTCTTTCAAAGACAGCCGTAAGGATCGGGTTGCGGACGAGCTCGGGCACGAGCTTCAGCAATTCAATTCCGTCTGAAGAGGCGCAGATTTTTTTGCCTTTCGTCTCCAAATAACCTTTTCTTTTCAGTTCGCTGATAATCGCTGCTCTGGTTGCCGGTGTGCCGATCCCGTCGCCCTCCTTCAGATATTTTTTATATTCCGGGTTGTCCACTACAGTATGAATTTTTTCCATAGCTGCAATCAGAGTACCCTCGGTGAAATAGGCTGGCGGCTTGGTAAGTTCGTTTTTCGTTTCAGTCTTTAGGACTTTCAGAATGTCTCCGTTTTTTACAGAAGGAAGAATCTGATCGAATTCGGTTTTATCGTTGTCCGGGTCAGCTTGATTTTGGTAAACGACTTTCCAGCCAAGCGCGGTAACGTTTTTTCCTTTGCCGATGAACGTCTCACCTCCTAGTTCCAAGTCGATGGAGCAAGAATTAAATTGATGAATCGGGAAAAATTGAGCCAAATATCGGCGTCCGATCAGTTCATAAATCTTTTGTTCCTTATCGCTTAATGCCGTCCAGTCAACCGGCAGCTGCGTCGGGATAATTCCGTGGTGAGCAGTTATCTTCTTATCGTTCCAAGTTTGAGACTTAACAGTCGGATCGGCTTTTAAGACCAACTCCTTCAGCTTGGGGCAAGTTTTCGCAATGGCTGCAAGGACTTTAGGCGCGTCACTAAACTGAGATTCCGGCAAGTATTGACAATCGCTTCTGGGATAGCTTGCTGCTTTATGAATTTCATACAGACTTTGACAGGTATCCAGTGTTTCCTGAGCAGAAAAACCGTATTTGTTGCTTGCTTCTAGCTGAATGTCCGCGAGCGAAAAGGCCCGGGGCTGAGCCAGCTTTTTGGGCACGGTTTCCGTCTTTCTGACAACCGCCGTTTTTATCGGTTTGAGCTTGTCTGACAAACTCTTTGCGACTGCCGGATTCACCAGTCGGCCTTCAGAGTCCAAACCTTTCTGAACGTCCGACGGTTTCCAGAGCGCTGTAAAACTGCCGCGCCCGGAGGAAACTTCAGCTTTTAAAACAAAATAAGGGACAGCCTTAAAATTTTTAATTGTTTTGTCTCTTTCGGCTACTAAGGCAAGCGTAGGAGTTTGGACGCGCCCCACGGCAATGAGTTTCCTTTCCTTAGCTCCGTGAGTAAGCGTTAAAACCCGGGTCAGATTCATTCCCAGCAGCCAATCGGCTCTGGATCGGCCGAGCGCTGCAAGCTTCATTCCCTGAAATTGGCTATTCGGCTTAAGAGATTTCAAGCCTTTTTTAATGGACGCCGGATCTTGTGCGGAAACCCAAAAACGACTGACGGGTTTTCGGCATTTGTAAAACTCCAAGATCTCATCAACAAGGAGCTGACCCTCTCTGTCCGGGTCGCCGCAATTAACAATGCTGTCGCATTTACCCAAAAGTAATTTTATTGTTTTGAGCTGAGCCTTGACGCCTCTGTCCGGTTTTACGTTGAGTTTCCATACTGAAGGGAAGATCGGCAAATCCTGCATACGCCAAATTTTTCCGCCTTTCTTGGTGACTGGAACGTCATCAGGTGTGTAAGCATCGGGGCCCGCCTGTTCCAAAAGGTGGCCGAAGCACCAAGTGACGGTATTGCCGCCGTTGCATTCGTTAAAACCGGCTCCCTTTTTTACAATTCCCAACTCTGCACAAATAGCTTTGGCAACAGAGGGTTTTTCCGCAATCCATAATTGCATAGCGACTACCTTTCAATATCAATGGTTCTGATTTTTTGTGATGGTTTTTGAAATTGGTACGGATTGGATAACGGCTGCGTCAGATAATTCAGCATCGAACTCTGAATATATTTCTGTTGATAATTGGGTAAATCCTTGTAAGTCTGTAGAGCTGCTGTCTGAAGGGCGGCCTTAGCTTCTTTGTAGTCCGGACTTTTATCTTTCTTTACCGGAGGCTCTGCTGTCAGTCCTAAAGATTTATCAATGCCGAATAAATAATCCTTTATTTTTTCTGCGTCTGCGCACGCCCGGAATAATTCTTTAGGGTCTTTTTTAAGAACATCGATCCAGTTGTTGACGTATGCAGCGCTGTTCTGGGCCTTGTGTTTGATGCCTAAACCGCCGCACACCATCATTGAAGATATTTCTGCCCTAAGTTCTTCTCTTGCATAATCCGGAGTACCGAACTTATTCAGTATCGGTCTGTTCAGACGTGAACTGTGGCCTGTCCAATGACCGAGTTCATGCAGCGCCGTTGCATAAAAACCTTCGGCATCTTTGAATTGAGTTCTCAACGGAAGAACGATTTTGTCCAAGGCCGGAACATAGTAGGACTGATTTTGTTTGATTTCTTCGATCTTGGCGCCTGACTTGTCAAGAATACGTTCTGCAGCTTCCAACGGAGTCCATTTGTGTACCGATGTCTCAAATTTCTTGAGATTCAGATTTTCACATTGCTCGGAATTAAAAACGACAAACGGACAGGGAATGAGGCGTTCTACCGTTTTATCCTCATCTTTTTCGTCCTTTTCCACTAAGTGTTTCCAGAAGATGCACTTGGTGCCGTGTTCTCCCTTTTTTACTTTCCCGCCGAGCTCCTGTACCTGACGAAACGTGAGCCAACGATTGTCTCCGTACCCTTGACTCATTCTGACAGCCATCAGCAGCAGCGCATTGGTACCCCGGTAAGGAGCATCAGTAACGGCACTGACAGGCACGACGTTATCCCAGTCTTGCTGCCACGGTGCCGTTCCTTTTTTCATCTCTTCAATGAAGTAATCGGCGACGGATCGAACGTATGCATTGTATTTTTCGTTCATAGCCGCTCCCTGTTATTGGAAAAGCTCGGTCGTGTGAAACAATCCAGTGCGAAATCTTCAAAAAGTTTGTCCTTATCCTCTTCGCGCAAAGAAGTTTCTTCACAAGCGCCGTAGTCCTCGGCTTCCTGTTTACCCATGGAAAAATTTTTGGCGGCTTTGTCTTCGCAAAATTTCCTGATGAGAATATTTACGGTGAGTTTTATGGTTTCTCGGTTGGTTGTTTTCATGGTGGTTCCTCGGAGCCGTCCGCTTTAACGGACGGTCTTATACTCAGAGCTCTTTAGCGTTCAGCTTCCGGCTCTTTTGCTTTGGGACGACAATAATCAATCGTCAGACCGGGTTGATTCAAAGAAACAGCAAGTCCTTTTGCAGTCAAAACGTTCTCCTGCATCTGTTTTCCGTTCTTGCCGGTAAATTCACGAGTTGAGACATCCCCACGAACTTCGAGCATCATTCCTTCTTTGATGCCCGCTGCCATTCTTTTTGCCGAACTTTCTTTGCCGTAGTAACGGACACTGAAAAACTCCGTCCCGTCTTTGTCCTGTTGAAAGGAGCCGTCTTTTTGCTTTACGAAATGAGGCTTATAGGCTTTGAACTCCAAGACGGATGTTTCTTTACCGGCATTGGGGCCGGATTTTGGAACGATTTGCGAAACCGTTGGTTCTTTGAAAACAACGACGGTATTGCTGAAGGCTTTGTATTCAGTCATTTTTTCTCCTTTAAGAGTTGCTGCCCGCTTTTGTTAGGAAATTTTTCTTCGCGAAGCAAGCGGATTCTTCGCGACTTTCCGATAAGCGTTTCTAATTTTTTGTACGTGTCTGAAGTATTCTTTCTGTTTGTCACCTTCGTCCTTGGGCATAGGAGTTTCGCTGCCGGTAGGTTCGGTTTTTTGTTCAACCGGAAAAGCTTCCTGAACGGACGCGTCGGAAACTTTTTGTTCTTTCATCTGTAGCTTGATTTGTGAAATCAAAGAGGCCGCAAAGTCCGCACAGCGTTTTTCGTCCCAGTCGGCAGTGACATCTGCTGTGATGTTGGCAGTAATGTCCGTAACGTTTTGCGTCGCCGCAGAGGTCTCTTCCGGCTCCGTGTCCGGCTCGGTTATTTCACTTAAATGCGTTTCTTCTATGTCCGCGTGAATGGCAATGGATTCAACCCTGTTTTCCGAATCAGACTCATCGGAAAATTCTTCAAGAGAAGCCAAAAGTGCGGTATCGGATTCTTCCGAGCTTTCGGAGGTTTCGTCTTCATTGCTGCTTTCCGAGGTTGGGCTGACGTTTGCTTCTTCTTCAGTCAAGTCGGACAAAATCTGCCGGGCGTTTTCGGTGCCGGGTGCTGCGGCACTATTCATTTGACGCAGAACGTCGGTCTGAGCCGATGCAGAAGCTGCGCTGATCCCATCAAGAGCATCAAAATTGGAAATCGACTTTTTGACAATCTCGTTGGAGATCAGATTTTCAATGTAGCAATTAACCTGATCTTCGGACCACTGGTTGTCAGGTACCGATTTCATATCGTCCGGTAGTTCGGTATTACCGGTGACTATACGGCTTGCAGCATTCGTTTCATTTAAGTCGGCTGCTGAGGCGGTTTTTATCCGCTGCTCCATTTGTGCAACGAAAAGTTCAACGTCCTGCTGCGGAATCTCGGGAACCGCCCAATTCGCTCTTTCCCTAAAAGCTGGATCGAGGTAATACTTAATCTTCTGACAGAAAATGGGCTTGGTATTTTCAAGCGTTACGATCTCATTGTCTTTGCCGAGTTCCCGGATTTCCTGCGGAAGCATCAGGGCGCGCTTCTGATCGGATTCACTGGTGGAGTTGCCGCCCTTGCTGTGGGACTTGGACTTTGATTTGACGGTCTCATATCCCAGCATTTCCGAATATTCATTCGCATCCGATTGGGTGGCCGGGCTCGGGGCATACATAATCATCAAAGCATGGTTCGACAAAAGCGTTACGGCACCGGCTTTGCCGTAAACATCCTCAAGCTGCGACTTGTTTTGAATGATGGTCAAGAGTCTCATGTTGTAACCGGCCATATAGGAAACAGCCTGTTTAATCATGTTGACTGTGCCGATGGATGTCATCTCGTCTAAAAGTACAAGACATTGGTACTTGAGCGTTTTGTCCTGAGACGGCAGTTTCCGGGTATTCAGGTTTAAGAGCTGATCGAAGAAGAGGTTGATGAGCACCCGGGCGTCTTTGAGTTTTGTAGGCTCGATCTTGAAATAAATGCTCATTCGTCTGCGCCGGACTTCTCTCAAATCGAAGTCCGAGGCGCTCGTTGCCAAATCCACCTTCGGATTCTGGAAGGACAAAAGCGCAGTATTGAACGTCGCGATAATACCGGCAAGAGTATTGTCCGAGTTGCTCAAGACGCGATTGAGCGCATCAACGCAGTTGTTCGAGTAGGGATGACCGGCATCCTGAGCCTCTTTTAGTTTTCCGAGGAGGTGTTCTTTAACCGGCTTTCCTTTGCCCGAAGCCTGCCTGAGAATTTCTCCCAGAGTATGGGGCAGTCCGGGTGTTTCCAGAACGAACAGAGTTACGCCGCGAAAAAAGTCTTTGGCATTTTCACTCCAAAACTTGTCGTTGTTGTTTTCACCCGAATAAAGCGCCTGACCGATGGCATCAATGTCGCCGAGCCGTTCGGCAGGGCTGCTGCTGATGTAATCCAGCGGGTTGTAGCGATGGGTTTTTTCGTCATCCGCATAAGGCGAAAACAAATAGACTTCCTGTCCGCACGCTTTTCTGAAACCTGACGTGATATCAAAGTTTTCACCTTTAATATCGAGAACGACCAGAGAATCGGAATAGTTGAGGCAATTCGGAACAACAATACCGACGCCCTTACCGCTTCGGGTAGGCGCAGCAAGCAGAACAAACTGGTATCCGGCATAGGTCAGATAGTTGTTTTTGTACTTTCCGACCAGAATGGTTTTATCAAGACCGCCCGGAGGATCAATCAGGCCGGATTGTCTCACTTCGCCAAGATTGGCAAATCTTGCCGCCCCGTGCAGAGCACGTTTGTCTCGATTAATCACGATTGCAATGCCGACACCGACCAGCGCAATCCACGGCAGAAAAAGGCACCCGTGAACGGCAAGGCGCACCGCTTTGTCGGGAGCGTGGCGGTACATCATAAAGTATTGGATGATCGTCCACGGGCGGCACGCTTCCAGCGGAAGATTGAAAATCCGCATGAATACGAAACTGCTGATAAAAAGAATGACCAGCGCGCAAAGCAGGGCTGCGATAACAACAAAGAGGATTTTCAGAAGCGTCTTAGAGGCTTTCATTCTTTGTCTCCTCAGTATGAGGGTTGAAGAAAAGCTCAGTGATATGACGTCCGAAAGTTCTGTTTCGGTGGACGTGAACTATCACGTCAATGACCTGATGCAAAAGCTGCTGAATAACCGCATAAGGCAGCTCGCGTCCCGTTGAAGACTGAAGAACTTTGAGCGCCAAATAGTCAAAAACCTGTCCGCAGCTTCCGGCGTGGCAGCTTGTAATTGAACCTGAATGCCCGGAAAGGCACACATTCAGAAAGTCGAAAGTCTCTCCCCCGCGCAGCTCGGCAAGCAGAATACGGTCGGGCTTCATTCTGAGACACGAACGCATGAGGCTTGCAGCGGTTACCGTTGATTTATCCGTTGCTTCAGACGGGTAGAAGAGGTTGACTTGGTTTTCGTGCTTTGGGAGTCCGTAAAGAAGCTCAGGTACGTCTTCAATCGTAATAATTCTCTGATCCGTCGGAATATGCTGCATCAAAGCTTTCATAAACGTAGTCTTACCTGAACCGGTTTCTCCGGCAATAACTATTGTTTTGCCGGTTTCCACGCAGCGCTTTAAAAATTCTGCCCGGAGAAGGTTGAGGGCATCCGGCGTTTTAGTGTTGTCAAAAGCCTCCTCGTAAAGCGCAGATAACTCTTCGTTTATCGGGTTAAGAGAGTCTTTGGGGCGGATGTGCGAGAAATATCCGTTCTGAATGTAAGAATCCAGTCCGATAACGTGCTTCGAGATTTTTCTGACCGTAAGGCTGATGGTCCCGTTCTTGCACGCCGGAGGCATTACGAACTGGGCACGTTCACCGTCCGGGAGTTCCACGGAGAGCACCGGATGAGCGGAGTCGAGCGTTTTATTCTCTCCTCCGTAAACAGCGCAGACGTTTCCGAGCTTGGCAAGGTAATCGTAGGTGAAATTTTTGTCTTCATAGCATCGCCACCCGGAGGACTCCTCAACCCACACGAAGCCGGGGCGATTCACGGCAATTTCCGTTATATCGCTGCGGTCAAGATACTTTTGCAGTCCTTTTTGGAGTTGCACACGAACCGTCAGGTCTTTTTCAACGGGAGAGCTCATTGGTTCCTCCCAAAATTCGATTTCGCTGGGTTTTAATAAAGTTTTTCAAAAGAACGTTCTTATCGAAATCTTTGCTAAGAAGTATTTTTTTCAAACTTTGAAAATCAATGGAAAGCTGATCCGAGGATTTCCAGAATGGTTCAGATACTTTCTCAATTTGAATGTAAATTTCTTTTTTTGCCGAATCCGATACGGCAATTCCATTCTTTCTTTGCAAACCGGTAAGAAGATCCGTCAATTTGGAGGCTACATACTTTCTTCTGACCAAACTCTGATAAACACCGTCGGAGCCGTATTCTTCTGTGTCAACTGCCTCAAAATATGCCTTTCCGTCAGCGCGGATGTAAGAGTGTAAAAGTTGTTCAATAGTGATATTTTCTTTAATTTCTTTTAAAATATGAGCGTGGCATCCGTTGGTTGGTTGACCGGTTTTTTGCAAGAGTTTTTTTTCAGGAAACACTTGGGCCGGGGGTTCCCAGACGGATGCCTTGTTTTTATCTACTTCTTTTATTTCAACACCGTCTATTGAGTGAACCATTTTTCTTTCATGATCGGTTTCAACATAATCTCTGACGGTCAGCTCAACTCGGAACAATCTGTTCTCAACCAAGGCTCCGGCGGCAAAAATATGGATAGCCTGCACTTGAGTATTGTCATGAAGAATGTCACCGTGGGATTCAATTAGGACAGACTTTTGTGCTAAATCTCGTGCCTGAGAATAAATACACCTTACAATCGGAGAGTCGATGTCTTTTCTGAATAATGTTTTCTTAGCGTCACTTCTAGAGCTTTGCAATAAGAAACCTGTGTCCTGATTGACTACGCCATTTCCCAGTGCATCGACCAGTTTATTGATAGCGTCTTTTTTATTGGAAATCGGATCGGTTTCAGAGAGCCGGATGATTTGGATTTTCTCAGAAACAGCAAACCTTGTAGGTCCGAATTTCCACGAATTTTCTAAAAGGCACGAACGCTTCGCCGGGGTTGTATCGTCTTCCGCCAAATTGGGATTTGAAGTCATTATGTTGAACCGAGCAAATGTTTTGGCGGGACACTTGCAGACTCACCCGTTTATTGTAGCAAAAACGGCAATACGGGAACTTACAGCTGCTGATTCAGGTATGATCCGAAATTGCCTAAGGACTCGTGCGTGTTTTCCGGGTTGGATTCGGTTTGTTTTTTTCCGACCGGCTGGGGTCAAGAGTTTGGTGTAACCGAAGCATCAAGGTCAGGAGACAATCATGCACCTGACTCCTTGGCACCGAATAAATCGGCGGAACGCAAGCTAATCCCAAGTTTGAGTAGTACCCAGCGCAAGCGGGGATGAACCGGCTCCGGCTTTTACTAGCCCTCAAGACTTAAAATATTATTTATAGAGAGGGAGGTTTAAATGTTAGGCATTTTTGGTGGAGGTTCCGGTCTGACTCCTGCTCAAATGGCGGGAGCCTACGAAGTGTGCAAAAGCGAGAGAAATAGGACTGGTTCCGGCGACGGTCTCAGTCTCACGATGATGTTGCTTATCCCGTGGTGGCCTCCGTTTTTAGAAAAGGATGACGGCTGGCTTTTAGCATTCTGTAAGCTAACACCCTTTCTTGCGGTCTACTGCTTGCAGCTTGTCCTTCTTCTCTTCTGGTGGGCCTTTCTGCTTTTATGCCTTTCTCCGATCTTTTTGTTTATCTATTGCTGCCTGTTCTACTTGTAATCTGCTTGTTTATTCCGGCCACACCTTTCTATGAGGCGTTCGTTGGTCGGTTGACCGGTTTTACAACGTGCTGAGCCTTTAGCCTTTTAGCTCTAGCAACCTCTTGGGCCGGGTGTTCCCGGACGGACGCCCAGTCTTGTTTGTTCTTTTAATCTTTTGACTGTTGATTTTGTAGATGCCGTAAACCTCCACACAGCAAATCATAGCGAAAAAGTAAATTCATTAAATTTGAAATAAAGCCATCAAACAGGGGCTTCTTAGCCGAGCCGTTTGGCTAAGCGGCTAGACCACTTCTGAAAAAAAGAAGCATATAGAAGCAAATATTTAGCCGGGGTTATTCTAAGGTGTTGAATCAAGAATTTCTTCAATGAACACGTCGTTCAGACAATTTCGCAAAGAATCCTCGGCTTTTTGGAGCATTTCGGACCAAGCCGTCGCGTACCATTTCATAAAAATGCGTATTTTTGGATCTTTCCATTTATTTTCTGATGTTACGATCCATAGTGGTTCAGAATTCCGGTGCCACCCGTCTAAAACCGGTACCAAATGACCTAGTTTAATTTCTTTTGCGCAGTGGCCTACCGGTAAGTCTACGATTAAGGCCTCTCCTTGAAGAACAATATGCTTAAGAAATAAAACATCAGTCGAAGTAACTGTTTTGCCGTAGGTCACTATTCTTTTTTCTTTGGCTTTCTGTAGGTATTCTGTACGGGCTCTAGAAGCTCCGCAAAAAACAGCACAGAAATGTTGTGAGAGCTCTGAAGGATGATGTGGATAACCAAATTTTTTTATGTAGGAGGGAGAAGCAAGTGCAAAATATTTCGCCCGTCCTCTCGGAATCGCTTCCAATCCGCTTAGCTCTAAATTACCGGTGAATGTCGAAACATCGCATGTCCCGTTTAGGACTTTATTGAGATTAGGTCCTATTTCTGTCTGAAATTCGATTCCTTTATGCTGGGTTGAAAATTCCATCAGCAAGCGATGGGTATTCTGGCTACCGAGAGAACCAGCAGCGACTGCAAAACGGATCTGGCCGGAGAGACTGGAGTGATAATCTTTAGCTGTCTCAAAGCGGTGTTGTAGTTTCCTGTGGCTCTCACATAATGTTCGGATTTCCGGCAAAAAATTGACTGCTGCTGAGGTAAGACGAATTGGTCTATTCGTCGAAAGCAACTTCACACCCCATGTATTTTCAATGGTACGAATTCTTCGGATGAGCGCAGCAAGACTGATCTCATTCTCATGAGCGATTTGATTGAGTTGTCTCCCTTCCGATAAGCAAAGAAGAGTCTGCCAAGTCTCAATATCATTGAAGGGGTTCACAAGAAATCCAAATTAAGAAAAAACAAAACATATTAATTATTTTCATATTATCCCCACCCAATTTTAAAAAATGAAAATTAGCGACAAGATTTTTTTTTGGATAGTTATATTCAAACTGTTACTTTCAGGAGGAATTATGAAATTAAGAAAATCTTTCGCAATTGTTTTTTGCGCTTTATTTTCATTAGCCGCAAACGCAGCAGAACGAGATGAATTCTTTTGGCTTGGCGAAATGAATAAGGCTACTGCTGTAATTAACAGTGAAGAAGGTTTACTGGATAAAGCCGTGACACCGAAAATAGCCAGAGGCATCGAAGAGGTTATAACAAACGGGAGTAAACCCGGCGCAAAACGTCCGAAGAAAGTTATCGCTTTCGAGCCGCTCCTTATCAAAGCTGCCGGAATGGATGTCACCATGCTTCATATCGGAAGATCGAGCCAAGATATGCACGCTACCTATCGCGCAGCCATTTTAAGAGATGAAGCTCTGGAACTGATGGTTTCTTTGAGCAATACGATGCAGTCTCTGCTTAACCTTGCAGAGAAAAATAAAAATACGATTGTTCCAAATTACACAAATGGCGTTGCGGCTCAACCTAACAGTTACGCACATTATCTTCTTGGTTTGCTTTCTGCCTTCAGAAGAGACGCAGAAAGAATTGAAAATTTTTATGATCGCTTAAATTACTGTGCTATGGGTACTACTGTACTTAACGGCACAAGTTGGCCGCTAAATCGTGAAAGAATGGCTCATTACTTGGGTTTTAAAGCCCCGGTTGAAAATGCCTATGACGCGGGCCAGTTTAAGTCCAACGATGACGCAGTCGAGTTCTCTTCAATTTTAACGAGCATTGCACTTCACGTTGGAACCTTTATACAGGACTTGAGTGTGCAGTACGCTCAGCCAAGGCCGTGGATATTACTGCAAGAGGGTGGAGAGAATACTTATGTTTCATCGGCAATGCCACAGAAACGTAATCCGGGACTGATGATCCGTACCCGTACAAACGCTAGTCGTGTCATTTCGGATGCGCAACAGGCTGTTTGGCTTGCGCACAATATCATTCCGGGTATGAGCGATGCTCGTAATGTTGAAGACACATCCGGCCGAGTGAAAGAAACCCTTGCTATGTTAAGTCAGGTTAGGCGAGTAATCGCTGCTTTAAAAATCAATCCCGAACGTGCTTTGGAAGAGTTGAATTCGGACTGGACTGCTAGTCAGGAAGTAGCTGACGTTTTCATGCGTGACTATAAATTACCTTTTAGAGTAGGCCACCATATTGCAAGTGAAATTGTTAGTTACGCCAAAGCGAACGGTATTAAGCCGGCAGATTTTCCCTATTCTGAGGTAAAACGAATCTATGCTGAAGTAATTAAGAAGGAATACCCGCAAGGTAATCCACTGTGTCCAATGCCCGAAAGTCAATTTAAGGATACGTTGAATCCCGTCAAAATTATTCAAAATCGCAAAACTACAGGAGGTCCGCAACCGGCCGAACTTAATAAGAATCTTGCAAGTATGGAGAAATCCATTCAGTCTCAGCTTAATTGGGCAAAAGACAACGTTGCCACAATATCAAATGCGTTGCAAAAACTAGATGGTGACTTCCAAAAAATTCTCCCAAAAGAGGAGGCTAAAAAAACTGACAGATCATTAGATCTTAATCGATAGGTGTCAATCACTCTGTTAAAACATCCCCGCAGTGTAGATCCTCGCAGCGGGGATGTTGCATAGAGCCCTTTAGGTCAGCTGTTTTCAGGTGTATGTTTTTCCCCCTATCTCTCAGGTTCTTTTGTCTTTTTCGCTTTCGGAACTTCCGGTAGCGGTTTTCCGACTTGTTCCAGTTCGGTAAATCGTTTGTAGAGTCCCTTGATTTCAGCTTCAGCATCCGAAAGCTTTGAATACTTAGACGACAAAGCCTGAACGTGCTTTGCAAGAATCTCGCGGCCTTTCGGACTTAGTTCATGCTCCTGCGGCATCTTCGAGATTTCTTTGACGTTAGATTTGGCTATCGTCGCGAGATCGAGCGCTGAGAGCTTGCTGGTATCTCTGACGCCGTGCTCGACCAACCAGACGTTGACTGTAGATTTAACGTCGTTAAACCATCGGACGACAGCCGGAGCTCGGGCCTGAGCTTTTGCCGCTTCTTCGACAAGATATCCGCAGACTTCTTCCCGGTAATCAAAGGAACTGCGGGAGATTCTGCTTTCCTGAAGGCGGTTTTTAACGGTCTTCATCAGAGTGTCTTCAGTTTTTAATCCCGTTTCATAGAGATTTACAGCCGTATCAATCAGCTTCCGGGTCTTTGCTCTTAGAGTGGAATCGGCAGCCATGTGAACGCCGACCTCATGCAGCATCACCGCGCAAGCGGTCTCCGGTTTGAGGTTGTCGGCAATGAGAAATGTCCGGTGATTTACTTTGTCGTGGAATCCGAGAATCCGTGTCGGATCTTGGGGCAGCGCAATAGTCGAGAATCCCTGCTTTTTTTCCTGTTCTATCGAAGCAACGGTCAGTGCTTCGTACTCCGTTTGCGCCAAGTAAAAGCGGTTGTTGTTGACGAGATTAACGAGACCTTCTTTTCCGAACGCTTTAATTAAGGCCTCTCGGATCTCGGCCTTGGGTGTCTTCAGGCTTTCCTGATTGGCCTTGGAGAAAAGAGCCACGCCTTTATCCGTTTCTTTGGTTTTAATAACCTTGAAAATTCTCTTGAATCCGTTCGTTACTTTCTCAACGTCTTTTCCGTCTAAGTAAGGATAAAAACCTTCTTTGCCGAGAGTTTTTTCAGTGTAGGCGCCGTTTGTAAGGAAGTCGTTTGTTATGCCGATTTCCTTGCAGCGCAGCTCGACAAAACCCTCAAAGCTGCGGGCGGCTTCCTCAGCTTTGGAATGCCAATAGTCGCTCTTACGCGTCATACGTTTGTGCATATCGCTCTCCCGGATGGCATTGATGGTTTCGGCCCATGCATCATGCAGCGGGAAGCGGATAACATTGTTTTGGCCGACTTCTTTAACGTTAATGTCTTTTCGGGTGAACTCAAACATCATCTTCTTGTTGGCTGAGTTCGTGCGCTCCTGATAATTCACTTCAATACTGAAGGAATCGGTATCACCTTGTGCGCATTTAATCGCGGCCTCAAAGTTTTTTGAATCGTTTTTTATTAAATACTCCACTTGGGCCGGAATCCATTTTGCAGAACGGTAAACTGGCTCGGCACGCTTGAAAATTTCTTTTTTTGCGTCTTCCGTTAGCTGAACAGTTATTGAGGAATCGACCTGCTGGCTCAAGTAGCGCCTTTCCGGGTCTTGAATTTCTTGGTAATTTGTTCTCATCAAATAGTGATCGAGCGCATGAAACCACTCATGCGCAAGGCTTGAGTAGCCTTTGGTTTTGGTGAGATTGATAACGCGATTCGCCACTTCATAATGCGCCGAAGCTGCTCCGTGACCGCGAGAGCCGAAGGCAAGCCCTAAACCACCGTCCAAAGCAACGGCCTTCGGAGGAATGTCCAATATCTTTGAGAGATCCATGAGGGAGTCATAAGCATTGTTGAGCATCCATTGCCGTTCCCTGCCGTTTTTTCCTTGTTTGACCCAGTTTCCGAACTCAACACCTCGGAATCCGAAGGTCTCTTGAAACATTTCCGGTGTGGCGTCCTTCCCTTGACGGTAATCCGGCCCCACTCGATCTCTGATCGGGTTTCCGCTTCTCCAATCCTTTTCGCTTCTCGAAAATTCTTCTCTGAAAGCCCGGTATTTTCCTTCCAGCTCCCCTCTGTGTTCATTAACATACTTCCAGAAAGCGTCATCGGATTCAAAAGCAATCTTGTCAGTAAGCTGAAACTCAATCGAGCCGGATTTGCCGTACACCTCGTAAGTATGAGTCTTACTGATACCGCGTCCGTAGAGCTTTACGGGTAATTCAGGTTTGGGCTTGGATTCCAGAGTTTTTTCGGCTTGGCCCGGTGCTTTAAGCAGTTTTCCGAAAGTTGCATTAAGCTGCTTTTCAATATTTGCCTCAAATTCTTTCTCGCTGTTGCCGACTGCTATCGCATAGTAGGGATAAAGTTTACCGTCGGAGTTTTTTAAACATAAATGTTCGCTGTCCATGCTTCCCGGAAAAGTGCATTGGAAGCGGTAAGAATTGATGTCGGAACCGTCCGAGAGTTCGAGGTTATTCCATCGACACATATTGGCTGCGTCTCCGATGCTGTTTGCACTGATAAAAGGCCAATACTTCGGAGAAATGTGGGAGAAGATTTCATATTTATCCCGTGCTTCATAAAAACGATCAAAGGCTTCGACTTCTGCTTCCGGGGCAAGTTTTCCGGTTACAAACTGACGATGCAGGGCAATAGCGGTCGAAGCAATGTACTTATAACGCCCGTATTTGCTGGAACTTTTCGGGGGGCGCCGTCCGTTCAATGAAGCTCTGACAATCCAAAGACAAGCCGCTGCTTTTGGGTTTTGTTTGTGCAGATCGAAAACGGCCTCTTTAGGCCAGACTCTATCCAGCGACTCTGTAGCCAGTCGTTCTTCAATCTCATCCTGAGATGCAGTGAGAAATTGATAAGGGTCGCCTTTTTTGTGAACCGACCTTCCTTTTCTCGTGTTGTTAAGGTCCTCTCCGAAATCCTCGAGTTTACGGCTGCCGTCTTTATTTAATTGAAATTTCAAAATGTCTGTGTCTTTGAATGCAGTTGATTTAGCCTTGTTCTCAGACTGCTTGAGTTTTTCCGGGGCAGGAGGAGCAAAAAAATCAAATTCGAGTTGTTCGGGCAATAATTGGGCCATGCTATCTCTCCATGTCGTTCTTGTTAGGTTTGTTGAGATTTGAATCAATGGCGCGTTCCTCGGGCTTTAAAACAATTCCTCGGCGCTCTGCGTCCACAAAAACATCGGCGAGTTTTGCCCTGAAGATTTCTCTCATGCGCGGATGCTCTTTAAATTCGGGACGCGAAACGTGGGATTCATAGACTTGTTTAAAGGTTTCGGCATTTTCCGAGGAAAGCTCCGATAGCTTCTCATCGGTTTCTCTTCGCTGCTCTTCTTCCCGGACAGCCTCTTTATTGATAAAAGTGGCCTTAGTCACCGCTGCTTGCATACCGCAGATATGGCATTCACCGAAGTCCGGTGAATCGAGCATTGCCTCCGAACAATCGACATATGACCATTTATCGAGGAAGTCATCAATCTTTTTCAATTCATCCGCAGACAAACCGTCTGCGCAATCCGGCCCGTTGACGATGTAGGGAATGTAGGCCGTGTTGATATAAAAATCGTTGCTGAAGTTGTCAATTTGTTCTTTAAAACTGATTGCCATCTTCTCCTCCTGTTCTTATTGTTTTTCCCGGTCGCGGGCGGGCTGCTTGACCTGAATGATCGTTTGATTTCTGCTCGGCGCGTCCATTGAATATTCATTAAGTCCGACGGTAATACCTTTTTTTTGGGCCGCTACAAAGACACTGAGAAGTTGTTTTTCCAGCGCCTTCTGCAATCTAGGGTGCTTTTGAAGTTCTTCGGTCGCAACATAAGCTTCAAACAGGACGTCGAATACCTTTCTGTTTTCCGGTGTTAAAACTGCTTTGGACTGGTTGCGCTCGGTCTCAATGGCCTTCCATCGCTCTTCGGCTTTTTCCCGGATGCTCCGCTCCAAAACATCCGCCATGCTGAGATCCTTCTCTTTTACCTGAAGTTTGATTTCTTTTTTCGGTTCTTCAAGCAGCCGCAGCGTTTGTTCTATCGGAGCAGTCACGCTTTCTCTCCAGAAAAGCTCGTCCTCTTTAGCGCCCTGAAAAACTTTCTCCTGAGATAATTTCTCTGGAAGTTCTTCCAGAGCGTCTTTAATGTCCTCTTTGTCGTCCGCGTTTAATTGAGAAAGATCGAATACGCCGCTCCATGTTTTTGTTTGTTCGTTCCAGTTTCCGAATGATTTCACCGGCTCTCCGACTTCGTGGAGGTGAAATCTCAAAGAGCCGTAATAACACACCTCATTTCTGCGAAACTCCGGAGCGCAGTAATATTTGTCATCTTCAATTTCTCCGTTTTTCCTATTGAGAAATGCGCCGAACTTTGTTATCAGAGCCGAGTCCAGCTGATCAATTCTGCCCGGTTCCCCTTTTGGATCAAGCACAAAAGACGTAGGCGTTATCTGGGTCAAATAATCCATTTCCTCTTCATCAAGCGGGTTCTCCCATGGAATGTTGTCGTACTCGATATCAACGCCGAAAAGAGGTTTGACCTCCATCCCGGACTTACAGTCTTGGAGGTACTCGGTGCGCCATTGGTTCTGTCTTGCTTCATCTAAATCGTGCTCAAGCGCATCAATCTTTTTGATCGTTTCCTTCTTCACCGCCAGTGCCGTGACACATTCGGTTTCTTTTTCTCCGCAAAAAGGTTTGCAAATTTGAGTTTCCAGCGGATTCTCAAATCTAAGTACCTCATACTCGGCAAGAAATATTTCCGCAGCCTCGGCATTAAGAGGCCGGATATCGGTGCCGGGGTCGATCAGCTGCTGCATGAGTCGCTTTTCAATAACGAGCGGTTCCGCATATTCGATTTTTTCTTCGTAGTTCATTTTGTTTAACCTTTAACGTTCGAGATCTTGGGATTGCTTCTTTGGGTCGTCCCTGTGGCGCAGATCGAGCCGGATACCTGCTTTTTCGGCTGCTTTGAACTTTTCTTCAAGCCTGTTTTTCAGAGCTTCCGACAGTTGCGGATGCTCCTGAAATTCCCGGCTCTTTGAAAAACTGCCGACAATCTTTTCAATGCTTTCCCTGTGCTCCTTTCTCAGAGGGGCTTCCTTTTTTCGTTCCAGCATCTCTTTAGCGAGCTCGACAGATTTGACTTCGACGGTGAAGCGCAGCGCATCCGTAAAATCTTTGGCGCCTTTTGGAATAAAGAGTTTTTGACTCTCAAAGGAAAACCTGAAGTCTTCGATGTCTTCTTTGACGGTTTTCCTGACCATTTCTGCGGCTTCTTCCAATACCTTCCTGTCAAGGCCGGATTTAAGTGCCGTATCAGAAAACGGGAAGGGTTTGCCGTCGTCCATTCCCAGTTGTTTAAATGCATCTCTTAAGGCTTTGGTGCCATAAAGATGACGGGGAATATATTCGGCTTCATAACAGCCTTTTTCTTCGTTGAATGTCTGAATGCCGGAAATTGAAATCGGAGGCTTTGAAAGGTTATCCAGAGGCAAAGACATTGACCCGTAAGAAATTTCGAGTTTTTCTTTCAATACCGGATTGCTCCCGGAAAAAAGGTCTAAACCCTTCGTGCCGACCCCTTGTTTTTCGGCAGCTTCAGTAAACAATTCCTGAAGCAGCTGTTTGTCATGGTTGACAAATGACCGTACCCCGTTATCGTCTTCGACGGTATGCCTGACCTCCACATCCGAGATTCTTTTAACCAATTCTCTTACTGCTTCCGGCAGCTTCGCAGCTTCCTTTTCATTTAATGAAAAACCAACCTTCAGAACACAATCGGGTTTATCGTCCAAAGACTGAGGTTCAATCTCGTCGGAATTTAATTTCGGATGAAAACGGAGAGAGTCAATCCCGATTTTTTCCTCTAAGGGAAGTTTGTCAAAAACCTTTTGGTCGCAGTTATTGAGAATGACGGTTTCAAGAGAGCTGTCTTTCTCACCAACCTGAAGATTGACGGAATCAGTCTTAAAGCTGTCGAAGAATTTCTTTACTTCCGGCAATGCCTCTGTTGTCCAGAAACTTTCGATTTTTGTCAGGCGACGATAACCGATTTCAAGAAGATTTTCGACGTTTTTCTGTATTGCCCCTAGGTCGTACTTCAAAAGTTTTTTCGGTTCTAGCGTTAAGTTCCATGCCTTTTTATCTTTTTCGTAAACGCACGACTTAACGGGATTCTTAATGAAATCAGTCTTTATAAATAAATTACCGTACCGAACACCGCAGAAATCCGAAAATCCCGGTATGGAGACTGCGCGGGAGCTGATGTCTTCAATAATTCCCGCTTCTTTTTCTTCTTTAAGAAATTGATGGACTCGGCTGAAAAAGGCATATTCATGACCTCCCAGAATTCTTGTTGCTTCAGAAGCGTTCAAGGCTTCAAAGCAATATTCTCGAGGTCGGATTCTATCTATAAAGCGGTTTTCTTCTTCAGAGAGAGAAGGATTGTCCGCATAATCGGCGCGAACCTCATACAAAGGCCTGACAGGAGTGCCGTCTTTGGATTTTCTTAAGTATTCCTTTTGAATGCTCTCTGCTGTTTCCAGTTCTTGCAGTCGGTAATAGACCTCTTCGGCAAGCACTATCTCTCTCGGCTTAACCATCACTCCAATGCATTCAGCATTTTTTCCGGTGACGGCACATTTAGCGAATAAACGCTCTGAAGGATTAACGCCGATAAAGCTGTTTTGACGGATAAACTGATTTAGTTCCTCTGCATATGGCAGTTTTTCACCGTCTCTCAGAAGAAGTTCCGCTTCAACGAGTCTAGCGGCAAGCCGTCTGTCAACCATGACCGTCTCCGCTCCTAACGCTTTTAAGTTAAAGTCCATAGGACACCTCCGGGCAAGAGGTTCTGAGGCTCGTGACGGCTTTTACGGCAGAAAAGAGAAGTTTTTTAGAATAGGGAAATGACAGGATGACCTGCGGGACTTCCCGACAGGCATGGAGTCCAGCTGCATTAACGAAGTTCATAACGCTTAAATCAAAAAATCTTGGCGGGACTTCTTGTGCAGACGTTTACGAACTAATTGTCAAACTTTATCTTGTTAATTATTTCACGTTTTTAGCGGACTTGTTGGAAGAATCGGTTTGCTGCTTAATCTCTGAAACGCACAAGGCCGACCCCTTACGGAATCGGCCTCTTTTCTGCTCTTAGAGCTTCGTGCGGATTACAGCCCACAACACCAGAACAAGCACAATCTTGTATCCAAGATTGACATCGCCTGTCCAGACAACCGTGTTATGAGATATAATCTCCCCCGAGGTTAGAAATGTGCACACCATCTCATCCCTCATAAGAATTTTTAGATTCACCAAAGCCCGGGCCCAACCGGGCTTTGTCGTATCTGATCCCTTTCGGGGCCCTCTCAAAAAAACGCACCAATAGACCCAGTGCAGAAATTTTTTGGAAGTTGATAGTGCGGATAAAATACATACAAAGAAGTAAATCTGCAACGAGTGTGCAGATCAGGTTATGAAGTGCTTGAGGGTGCTAAGGAGCCTTGAAGCACGGAGCCTTCGGGAAGGGTTCGGTGACGTTACCTCAACTTAGCTAGGCTGAAAGCCGAAATAAAACACCATCAAGGCCCGCACTGTGCGGGTCTTATTTTTGCTGGCCTATTCAAAAATTACAGACAACCCGATTTGATAAAATGCAAAAACCAAACTCGGTAGAGCATGGCGAGAATGGAATTGGGAAGTTGCTGGTAACCTTTCCAGTCTGTGAAGAAACCAAGCAAAACGGCTCTCGGATTGCAGTCCGGAGCCGCCTATAAGGTTGAGATCATGCTCGTAAATAAATCTCACGCCTCTAGTATAGCAAAGCGCATTCTGCGATGGCTACTCAAATTAGTCATTGCGTTGCTTTTGTTGCTGGCTTGCTAGGCACTTAGGTAAAGAGCCCCAAAGCGAAAGCTGCGGGGCTCAAGTGTTTCTATGTTTGAGTTTTTATCGGCTTGTGGGTTTCAACTGATAAACCTTGGAGAAGTCCACGTCTCTGGCAACAAAGATGCCGACACGTTCGCCCTGATTCTTTGTGAGCGTCGGAGGAATGTTGCCGGATTGACGCATGGCTTCCTGAATGATTTGATTCATTCCGTCTTCACTGTTCTGGTAGTAATTAACCCCGCCGTTGTTTTCGGTTTGTTTGGTCATTGCGAAGTCAAAACCGTCCTGAATCAAAGTAAAGAGCAGTGCGTTACCGAAGCGAGCCCACCAATGGAAGTCAATTTCTCCTGCCATACCCGAGCCGCCAAGCGCATCGGTTGCAGGACTATCGATATTGACGCGCACGCCTTTAGGCGTCTGAATCTGCGTCCACAGAACGAAAATTCGGTTCAACCCGTTCTCCACGGCACCTTTATATTCGCCGATGGCTTTTGAACCGCGCTCAATCAGAAGTACGCGACCGTTCGCACTGTAAACGTCGCGGGGGATGACGCACGAAGTCATGCCCGGGACGGTCGTATCAAGCTTGGTTTCCAAAACGCAGTCTATGAACGTGCCTTTAGGAAGAAGCAGATTTCTGTCCGGCATCATGATTGCACTGGTCGGAGGAGTCGAAACGCTGGAGAGCAGTCCGCCTAATTTTCCGCCTGAAGATCGCCCGGAACCGGAGTCGTAGCCCTCTTCACGGAGGGTGGCTGCAAATCCCTTTTCCCCACTTTCCTCCGTTCCCTGTAAGGCTCCTCCATCGCCCATCATGGGGGCCATGTTTCTCTTTTCAGCGAGTGTCGGTTCAGGTTTTTCTTTGGTGCTGTTGACCATCGGACTGCTTGCAGCTTGCTGCGTCTGTATCGCCGGAGGCTCCTGAATCAGCCCGGCCTCTTTTTCCGGTTTCGGCTCAGCCGGTTCCTTTATCACCACGGGTGCGGGCGGCGCCTCCGGCGGCTGAATCTGCGAGAGAGGAGGAAGCGTGAGCGTGCGTCCGGAAAGCATCGGAGTTGCTTGCTCCTGTTGCTTAGGCTGCGCGTTTCTCGAAGAATGCTTCTGATAGAAACCGAAGGCAATGCAAATCAGCATGAACACGACTAACGCTGCCATCAAAGCCAAGTTTCTGTTTTTTGCCGGGGATGATTTTTTCCCGGCAACGCTCGGGATTCCGATTTCAGCAGGATTGGGTTGAGAACCGGAAATCTGCGGTGTTGTGTTTTCATTCATTTAGTTCACCTCTTTGACGAGTTCTCGTTTCAGTCCGGGCACCGACACACCCGAGTCGTTCGGAGCTCCGCCGCCGCTGTAGGTTTCGTTGTAAATGCCAACGACAGCTTGTCCGGCTCGAAGTCTCAGTTCTCTGTAAACACCGTGAACAACGAGCCAGTCGCCTTTGATGTGAGAGTTAAGCAGTGTTTCTTCTTCGTTCTCAGAGACTCTGTAAACCGCCGGAAAGTCGGTGTGCCGGTCAAACTTCAGGTACGTGAACCTTCCGTTGTCAAACACTTCTAGAGGAGCGATTTCTTTTGAAAGAGGAGAGGAGCCGAAATTTTCGCTGTAAAACTTATTAACTTCAGATCGGTTCTCGGAATCGGTCTTATCGGAAATCTCTTTATCGGATTGGTTCAGCAGAGAATCCACGGTTTTCTTGTTTGCATTCTCCTGAGCTTTGGCCGCTTCTTCCAGCGGATACCGGAAGGTCAGGCTGTAGGTTGCCTTGGCTCTGGAACCGGGATGCACATCAAAGAGATACGTATGTTTATCCGTCACAATCACAAGATTGGTCGCTCCGTCGAAATCTTTAGGTTTAAGAAAGAAATTATTGCCTCGGGCTTGAAACTCCCAAGCGGTTGAATACCCGGAACCGAAATCGCGAATCTTTTCTCCGGGAGAAAATGTGATGGTTGTAATCAGCCCGTTTGCGGCCCGGATCGGATACACCTGACCGGGTTTGTAGTCCGTGTACATCACTCGTGCGTCATATTGACTTGCCGTCGGACGCTCTAAAGCATTAACTGAGAGCCCGCAGCCGAGGAAAGATGTAACCAGCAAAAGACAGCAAAGACTTTTTCTCATGGGGCGGCTCCTTCAATGATCGGGTCAACACGGTAGCTTGTGACCGTAAAACCAAATGGGTTTACAAGCCTCTGTGCTTCGTCCATCGAATAATTCGGGTTGTATTCATATCCGATGGTTGCACGCCAAGAGTTTCTAGCTTCTTCATTGTTGCTGTACGTATCAACAAGGCGTTTGGTAAAGCGGACGGTTGCGATTCCGTTTCCGTTGGGAACGACGGACTCAACATTGCAGATGATCTTCTTTTTGTCTTTAAGAAGATTCTGAAGGGATTTCTTATTATCCAGTCCGTACTGATGGTCATAAGGATTGAATACTTCAGGAACGCTCATCAGGCGGACTCGTGCATGGTCGTTTTCCAGCGTGCGGTAGTCATAGCTTTCGTGGCTCTGCGTGTACAGATTGAGCCAATACTTGTCCATCATCTCATCGGCCGGGATGTTTTGCGGATCACGGATGTCGATCACCCGGGTAGTGCCGTTGCTCTTATCCAGCTCGACGATAAAGGGATAAGCCTCCTTTTTCACCGCGATCACAATGCAGATAATGCTCACCAGCACTAATAGGCACCCCATAATCTTGGCGGCTGTCCAACCGGCTTTGGCCTGTTTTTCCTTCAGCGCCATACGCTCAACGGTCCAATCTAGAGCTTCGTGATAGGGATAAGCCGGTTTGTTCACGGTTTCTTTTGCAGCTGAAGGAGCGGCTTCTGCTTGGGGCGTTGGTTTCTTTTTCTTGAAAAACATATTGTTTCCTATCTGTATAATATTCGTTATCTAAAAATTATCTTTTAGGAGAAAGATATGGCTTCTTTGACATTACGAAGAGTCGGGGGATCGGTAGTAGCCACATTTCCCAAGGCTTTACTTGAACTTTTGAACGCAACAGAAGGCGACACCGTTGAATATACGTTTGACGACGGCAAGCTGATTATTGAGTCCAAACAAAAGAAACGCAGAAAACTTCCGAAATATGATCTCAGCCAACTCCTCGAGGAGCACAAACAGATCATGCCCTTGCTGGAAGAAGAGTATGAAATTTGGGGAAAAGATAAACGTAAGGGCACCGAATTATTATGAAAAAGGTACTTCAACAAGGTGACATCATACGTATTGCTTTCGATCCCTCGCTGGGACAGGAACAGCAAGGCGTTCGTCCGGCGCTTGTAGTCAGCGTTCAGCCGGTAAACGCTCTTTCTAACCGCGTTATTGTTGCGGCTATCAGTAACGGTGCGGGTTTTAATCGAAAGTACGGTCTCGTCGTTCCTCTCATTGGAACGGGACTGCAAACGACCGGTGTCATTATTTGTGATCAGCTTCGCACGATGGACGTCCGAGCAAGGGAAGCGACTTTCATTGAGACCGCTCCTCAGTATGTTGTTGATGAAGTTTTGGGCAAGCTTGCAGCCATTCTCGGAATAGAGGAGTAAGGTTTTCATTGCTCCGTCTCCTCATAACCGAAACTGAAATTACGTGTAGCCCGGTCTTTTCCAAAGTTGAATTTTGCTTCCTCTTTTTTCTGCATTGCTTCCTTTTGTCTTTGCTGTGCAAATTCAGTTACAGGGACGCGAATGCCGGAAGGTGTCGGTGGTTTTGTGGCGCCGCAGCCGGTTAGAACAAAGGCTGTAAAAGCGCCGGTTAAGATTGAATAGAGAAGTTTTTTTGATTGCATGGTTCACTCTTCTTTACTTCTGTTTTTTAAGATTTCATCGGCGATCCGTTCGTTTTCCCGGCTTTGTGCTTCATTCACTTGTTCTGAAGACCCAGAACTCTGAGACGGCTGAGGAATGTTTTGTTCAGGGGTCGGAGTATTGAATTGAGCTCTTTGGTCAAACTGCGAATGATCCGTTGAGAAATCAAACGCCGGATCTGCTGCGCCGGAATTGCCGGACGCTGCTGAAGTGGACGCACCTGAAGCCGCTCCAAAAGAACCGGTGCTTTGCGGGGCCGCACCTTGAGCGGGCACAGAACCGACTGCTGCCGTCGTTCCTGAAGGAGATATCGACGGTGCAACGGAAGACGGTTGTGCTCCGTATGCAGCACCGAGCGCCGCAGCATTGGCTGCCGCCACCTTTTCCTGCTGTGGCGTCTGGTTCATGTTTGCCGGGCCGGTAAATGCAGGGGCAGGAGCACTTGAAGAACCGGATTGCGAGCCCGAGCTGCTTCCTCCTGTCGGACCGGAAGAACCGTCAGAACCCGCGTTTGCCGGAGTTCTTAATTTGTCCGGGTCGGTGAAGAACTGTCTGACTGCGCCTGCCGCGTAACCGGCAGTCGCTGCTGCAAATGAACCGGGATTGGTAAGGCCGCCGCTGCCAAGGAGGTGCTGGGCTTGAGACTTCAGAGCATCCCGGTTTTCTTTAGCGTAATCGGTATCCTGAGCATTGGCGCGTCCGTACATACCGCCCGCGTACCCCAGCATAGCACCGCCCGTGACGGCTGCCATTGTTCTGCCGAAACTTTGCAGCATACCTGCCACCGAGGCAGCCTGAAGCGCAACGCCTCCGGTAAGACCGGCGGCAAATGTGGGGATAGATTTCACAACTGTTGCAAGAGCTAGCACTACAACGGCAAAAACACCTAAGTTAACTAACAGAACTCCATAGTCTTTTCCGCCTTCGGCAGCTATCGCAAACTCGGTTATTTGATCAATTCTCTCTGCAAAGATACCGTTAATCAGTGAGAGTGTTCCTGCCACTGCGACAAGAGTAAAGGCCCAGCAGACCACTGCTCTGAGCCAACCGTCGAACCACGTCCGCGTTACGGTGAACATCAATGTGCAAATAAACAGCGGCCCGAAAGCCAGCCCCATGACAAGAAAGATTTCGTAAAGCAGCAAGTAACCGACAGCGAAAAACATGAAGTAAATGCATACCACCAGCATAAGCACCATGAGTAAAATGATGAACAGGCTCGTGGCAATGCTTTCACCGATGGACCAAACGCTCCAAGAGCTGTTCGACCAAATGTTGTAAATGGCCTGAAAGCCGTTCATAAAGGTTTGCCATGTCTGGTCAGCAGCTCCCCAAGCGTTATTTATGTCACTTGCGGTCGTGCCGTGGGATATTGCATTCAACAGCAGGTTTTCGATGCCATAGACCGCCGGGATAACATAAGTCACGAAATTTGCGGCATTCAGTCCGAAAAAAGCGACCAATACAATCTTTACGCATTGTGTGATCAAGTCGGGTATCGCGCCTTCCGCCCGGCCTGTCGTGATCTGATAGGCCCGGGCAAAAAAGTAGATCATGATGCCGGTGTAAATAATCGGACTGATGCTCGAGATGATCTCGCCTGAAACGGAATTGGCAAAACCAGCCATTGTTCCTCTGACTTGATTCCCGAAGGCTTCAAAAGTACCCGCCATAGGATTCTCCTTTTAGTTTTTCGGCGGACGAATGGCCCGTTGAATATCCGCTTGCGTCATTCTTGGAAACATCTTTTGATGCGCTTCTCTTTCGGCCTGTTGACGCACCAGCTCGTTTTGCTTATCCATCTGAGCCTGTTGGAACTGTGCAGCCAACTGAGAGGATTGAAGCGCAACCTGTTCAGCCTGAATACGCGCAGAAAGATCGGCAATGGATTTGGCATCCGTTGCAGTGTTGATCCGACTCATAAGCGATTCGATGTTTTGAAGACGCTGATTGGCAGTATTGGCCGCTTCTTCCAGTACGGCCTGTTGCTCCGCTTCAAATTCACGGGCCCTCAAACAGTTTTGTTTGACTTCTCCGTCAAGATTGCTGCACGCGTCTCCGAGCTTTAGCCGGTTAAAAATATCCCGCCCTAAACTGCTAAGAGACGACGTGCCGTTCATAATTCCGTTCAGCCGACTGCGGGCGGAGGTCGGTATCAGACTTCTCAGGTTCAGGTTGTAATCCACCAGTCCCAAGCCTCGGGTTCCGGTGAAATTCTGAAGCGTGTTGACCGCCGTGTTGTACTGCTGAACCATGTTCGAGTACATCTGCTGCATCTGCGTGAGCTGCTGCACCATCTGGGCAATGGCAGCCGCATCCACGGTAGGAATGCCGGACGCTAAAGCGGAAGTGCCGGAGCACAAACCGGCGGACAGAGCGATTGTTAAAACGATTTTTTTATATTTCATAATCATCTACCATTGGGAATAGTCATAAACAGGTACAAAACCATGAAATGGATTTGCTTTGGAAAGAAAAACAGACAGCCCTTTAGGTTGACTCGTGAAGCGTTTGAGGCAGATACGCTGAGCAAGCCGCCTTTTACGTTCAACTACAGGAACTATGCGGTTTGTCCTGCTTGCCTTAATGCGGTTCAAATCCTCGGAATCAGGACGGAGTTGAAAAATACGCCTGACCCTTACGCAAAACACACACTCGCTGAGATTCCCGAATTGGATGCAATTCAGGATGAAATCGCTTATAGAAACTGTCCTTATTCCGATCCGGAATCCAAGCCTAAGAACTGTCGATACACGAACCGGACTCCCGGAATAATTTCCTCTATGGTTATTGAATTGTTTTGGACTCAGCTGGATAGGATCTTCTACATTCTTGAGCGAGACCTCCCGTTTAAGTTGTCTTGGCAAGCCAAAGAAACCATCCTTAAAGATTTTGTCGGTTACCGAGGCTGGCTGCACCCTGAAATATCTCTGCTCAATGTCCCTTGGATGCTTCTTTACTGCTCGAATTTTCATTCTTTGTGGAAATGCGAGCTTAAAGACGGTGACCTTAGAGAAAAAATTAAGAAAATTAAGGGTGTTGAATTTAACGAAAGAAATGAAAATATTATTGAGCACGACGGGTTTTCCAGTTTGGGATTTTGTGCAATCCATCACCGCTCGTATTCCACAGGGAAGGACGTTCGGGAAACCATCAAATTCATTGTGGCCAAAAAGATGGATTGTTGGTTTAAAAAGGAAATTGCTTCCGAAACTTTTCCTTCTAATGAGATTCTTTTTTCCAAGACTTTGGAAATAAAGCCCGATTATTTTTACAACCTTACCCATTCTTCAAATCCTCAGTTCGAAAATACTCACTTGCAATCACTTCGTAGGAACCTCTATCTGCTTGATAGAGTGAAGTTCCCTCCGAGGAGTTCATGAAATTCATAATCGGCAGTCTGAAATGGCACCGCGCCAGTTCAAACCAGTTGCGAGGATTAATCTTTTTAATTTGTTCAGTCGGTTCAGGAACCGGCACCAGTTCCTTTTTAGAGGCAGCATACAAAATGCTCAGAAAACACTCACATGACATCGTGTGCCGACACCATTTATCATCCACGAGTTCAATGAGGAAATAGTTGCTGTCCAGGTATCGAGAGCTTATTCCGAGAAGACAATGCCCTTCGTGGCAATAATCCAAGCAGAAGAATTTTTCCGGGCTGCAACCTAAGAATTTCCACCACTCCGGTTTTATCGGAGGAATGATGTTCCATTGAGTCTGAAGATCAGCTTCTAGTACGTGATATAAAACATCGAGAACCGCAGCTAAACTGATCAAATAATCGCCGTTAGAGTGAGAAACACGAAAAAGAGTCTTTATTCCGGGAAACTCAAAGTCGCTTCTAAAAACAGAATTGACTATAGGAAGTCTCTCTGTTGCGGGAATAGTTTTTTTATCTTGACTCATACTTCTTCCCTTGGCTGCGTAGGCAGCGGTTTGTCCCCGAAGAAATAAGGAATCCAAACTTCAGGGTCGTCTCCCACGAGAGAAAATAGTTTTTCTCCGAACTTGGTGGTTCCGGCAGTCCCGGAAAAAATCTTCAGAGCACGTTTGAAATTTCCGAGATCAAGCCGAATCATCACGGACACAGGCCCCTGCTTAATCAGCATCAGACGGCTTTGTGTATCGAGGCTCTTGATGATCGAAAACTCGTCCTTCGTACACTTGAACCCTTCCGTGTAATCCTTTTCATTCGCGTAGGGATTGGGCAGGTAGATTTTTGTAGCCGTGTTGTCCACAAACGCGGAACCTCTTTCGCTTTTCAGAACATCCTCGGGAGACTGAGAAGCAAACACAAAAATACCGTTCTGTTTACGAATCGTCTTGAGCTTGTCGAACGCAAACTGAGCCGTAGCCGGGTCGGAGAGATACTTCCAGAACTCATCCATCACAATGATGGTTCGTCTCTTGTCCTTCATTACCTGAGTTTCAATCAGATAAAGGAGAATTTCCGTAATCGGGCCGCGGACATCCTCATTTTCCAAAAAGTCCGTACCGTCAATTCCGAAGTTGGGAAATTCATTGAGATCAAGCGTGTTGATTTCATTGTCAAAGGCCCATGCAAGAGGCCCGGTCTCAATCCACTTAGACAGGCGCATCGTAAGCGAGTTCTGCGCGTCTTCAACCCGGTCACCCGTCTGAAGGCTTTGCGGAAGCACCGCCAGTCTCCGATATTTTGCGGGCATGGACATGACCGTCTCAACTGCTGTTGCGATCCTCTGCTCATCCAACGGAGTGATCTGGAGTCCGTCGCGTCCGATCAGCCGCTTTGTCCATCCGATCAAAAACTGGATGTTTTCTGTTGTCGGCTCCAACTGGAAGGGATTGATGCCGGAAGGTTTCCCGTTTTCAATTGCCAAATATCCGCCGCCCATCGCTTTAATGGCTAGCTCGGCACCTTTGTCCTTGTCGAATAAGATGACCGAGAGCTGATGGTCTTTATCGCGATACTTTTGCGCCGAGCACAAAAGGAAATTCAGCAATACCGTCTTGCCCGCGCCGGAGGCTCCGAGGATTGCCGTGTTTCCCAGCGGGACGTCTCCCAAAGAATCCTTTTCGGGATCGGTGTAATGAAAATTAAAGTAATACGGCTGATCGCTCGGCATTTTCATTAACGCGACGGCTTCGCCCCAAGGGTTACGGTCGCGTTTTCCGGACGGAAAATTATGAAAACTGGCGAGATGGGCAAAATTCATGCTCGATATTTTTGCCACTCTCGGACGATCCTTTCTCCCGGGAAGCTGATGCAGATAAGACGTAACCAGCGCGAGAGTGGACTTGATCGGTAAAAATCCCGCGTCCTGCAATTTTTTTACCGAGTCATTCGCATGGGCAACAACGGTATCTTCGCTGCCGAATACAAGAAGCGAATAGCTGTAGTCGCCGATGACAATCTGACCGTTGGCGACCATATCGCGTGCCAATGACAGCAGCTGCATTTGCGAAACGGCATCGTCTTGAGCCGACCTTAATTGGTTTTGCTGCAACTTCAGAGCCTTGAGTCCCTTGTTTTTGGATAGGGCCGTAAAGGTCTGCGTTTCAATAAAGGGGTATGAACTCTGATCGAAATTAGTGTTGTAGAGCAGTCCGTCAAGCAGCCGGGAATACGTTGCCATCGGATAATCTTTAAGCTCTATCGACTGCACATAGGACTTTCCCAATGCAGTTTGAAATTCAAGGGTATCGGCTCCGCCGAAAACCTGAACGTTCCCCAGTGCTTCGTTTAGCGGCATGAAAGGCACTCGGACTTTCTGCCATTGCCCGGTCAGCAAGTAATTGTAGAAGGAGAGCTGATGGGAAAAAATAATTCCTTGCTCGTCCGAATATTCTCCAAGCACTGCGGGCTCGTAATCCCTAAGTGAACTTACCAGCTGATCGAAGACTTTTCCGAAAACCTCCAAGCGCTCTTTAAGTTCCTCCCGGATTTCCGATTCTTTGTAATTATCCCTCTTCAATGCCGTCGCTTTATGGCTGACCAACGACACATAAAGTTCGGTCGCCATCAGATTGTTTTCCGAGATTTCACGGTTGTAGGCGCGAACAAAGTCTCTGACAAAACGGCTGCTCGAATTCTCGTCCGGCACAGAAAGTTCGTCGTGAACAACGCGCCGAATTCTGTGCACTTTCAGTGACATTTCGTCCGTGGAGGACGCGCTTGCCATCACTTTTAAGAAGTTATTCTGGCGCTCCGCGTCTCTTTGGAGCGCTTCGTTGGAAACCGCCTCAAAAACCTTTCCGGAAATCTTTACAGTCGCAACCAAATCTCCTTCACGACAGATCACAACGCCGGGCGCAATTACTGCTGAGTAGGGAATAAATTCCGAGAGGCTTTTTTCAGAGTTTTCAAGTGCTTTACGTTGGGCAAACATGGTTTACTCCTTGCTCTTTTCAAGGATGAAAAGCTCTTTTTTTTCTTGTTTTGGGCTCAGACTTGTGACGTTTCCCCAGTACCGTCGGTTAAAAGAGCGAACGAGATTGATTCGCGCATAGGAAATCAGCTGCGAGAAAATCTGCTCATCTTTGTCGGCGACGGTCTTCAAATAAAAATGCGTGATAGGCGTAATCAAAATCAAAGGAATCCAAATCCAGATTGCCAAAAGCGAAACGACGCCGATATTGAGCACAAATACCTGGAGGGGAACGCCCCCGATGCAAGCGGGGCGCGTCGCACCTTTAAACAAAGGGCTCGATGTTTCCATTTAGCCCACCAGCAATTCAGCCAGCCATGGAGCTGCGGCAATTAAACAAGCGCCTAGGAAGGGGCCGCCAACCGTCTGAATATTGGCATGGGTATACAACATTCTGTAGCCTGCCCAAATAATTGCTCCTGTGACGATTAAAAGAGATGCGCCTTGGAATACACTCAAAATTGTTTGGAGCGTATTGTTCAGACTCTGAGTTCCGGCAGCAGCCAGTGCCGGGTCACTCAGAATCAACGCGGCCAGCGCAGCGGGGAATAAGAAGTTGTTTTTTTTCATAGTTAAACTCCTAAAGTTAATCGGATTAAAAAATCAATCCGGTTGATGAGTTGTCGCCTGTAGCGACAAGGGTTGAAGAATCTTTTGATTTCGTTTCAGCTTCCCGGATGGACGGAACGACAGGAGCTGTTAAGGTTGAAATGCCGGCATTGGCGCGCACCTTATCCACGTAGCCGTGGCGGTAGCCGGTCTGAAAATTTCCTGAGTAGTAGCAGCTCAAGGCATCGTGAAGCGAATTGCTGCCGCTGCGGTTCTGTGCTCTTTGGTAGCAGTCGGAAAGGATTTTTGATGCTGCCTTTAAATTGGTACAGGCATCCAGTGCCCCGGAGGCATTGATACCGAGCTTGGAAAAATTCTTTTTATTGATTTGTGCCAAACCGACTGAATAGTTTTTTCCTTCAAGTTCCAGCTGCGCAATGATTGCCATCGCCTCATGGAATGCTTTCGGCTGCCGAGAGCCTCCGCCGACAATGCCTATGGCATACGGATTAAAACTGGATTCGGTTCTCACCAATGCGCGCAAAGTGTCTTCAGAAACCTCCGGTGCGCAGCGTTTGGCCAACTCTCCAAAATCATCGGCGAAGCTAATGCCCGTATAGAGCAAAAGAGACAAGGCAGCGATAACTGTATAATGTAAACTATAGTTCACAGGAATGTACGAAACATTATGTTTGAGGAAACTGAGGATCTCACTCTTTATCCGACAGAGGAGTTTCAAAAGTGGTTGGATTCCTTTAAAGCCAATGATCGGGTTGCTCTTCAGAGAATCAATGCCCGGCTGAGGAATATGACCAACGGTCATTTTGGCCAGACACGCCCTGTTGGTGAAGGTGTCATAGAGAGCAAAATTGATTTCGGACCGGGCTACAGAATTTATTTCGCTCGGCGCGGAAAGGTCATTGTTTTGCTTCTGCTTGGAGGTTCTAAAAAAACTCAGTCCAAAGACATCGAAAGAGCAAAAGAGATACTTTTGAAAGTGGAGATTTAATCTATGAACAAGATCAAGCTTTGCAAGCCTTATGACCCGGTTGATTATCTTGAAAGCAAAGAGGATTATGCCTTGTACCTTCAATCTTGCTTTGAAGACGATCCCGGCGACGGCTCTCTGATTAAGTCTGCCATCCTTGACATAGCTAAGGCTAAAGGTATGGCCGAAGTAGCTCGGGAGAGCGGCTTGACCAGAGAAGGTCTTTATAAAGCGCTTGGCCCGGCTGGGAATCCCAAATTTGGGACAGTAACTAAAATTCTGTCTGCACTGGGAATCGAGCTCAGACCTATAGTCGCGCCGCAAATTAAAACTGCTTAAAGTTCTCTTCATTTTTTTCTCTTGGGTTGAGACTCATTGGTCAGCGCCCCGTTGAGCGCTCACCGATGAATCCTTCATTCATCGGGGTTGTGCGGACCCCTTTCGGAGTCCGCGTGAGTTTTTAGATTTGTTTAGAAGCGGAATCTGGCCTCGAACTTGAAGGCATGGTCTGCTTTGCCTTTGGTGCCGCCCGTGAATCCGTAGCGGACACCAAACGTTGCCGGACCTTTATCGGCCTGTACGCCTAAGTTCACGTTTGTGCCGAATTTGCCCGCAAATTCTCCCGACAGCTTGTCGCTAACGCCGTTGAAGTTGGACAGTTTGGTCTTCTGCTTCGTATCGCCGAACTGCGGGATGACGGTTACGTCGGCCTGCGGGCGAACGTTCCAGCCGGAAACAGTCATAATGTCACCCCGAACCGCAACACCGACAGGCAGCTGGAAAGTATTTGTGGCATCAGGTGTGTTGCCCCAAACCTTCTTACCATCCACATTCGTGTCGTAGCTGCCGGACTTAGCCCACACATAACGCAGTCCTGCGTGAGGAATCACGTTTGCCTTTCCGACCGGCAGAGTGGCTTCGGCTCGAGCACCAAGACTGAATAAGTTGGTCTTAACATCCGCGTCGGCCTTGTTGAATCCGGCTGCGTTAATCGACTGAGTAATATCAGAGGAGTTGTGCATCCAGCTCAATGTGCCGATGAGATTGACCTTTTCGACCGGAGCGTAAGCACCGTAGGCGTGCAGACCGAACGAGTTGTACTTGTTCTTTGTCTTCAGAACGTCGCCTGTGGAGTCAAGCGAACCGTGGTTATAACTGAAGGCGGCGCCCAAGATAATCGGTTTGTCTGCGAACTTGCGGTCGTAGCCCATAACCAGACCGTAGGCGTTTGTATCGAATCCGGCTTTAGAAATACCGGTTGCGCTGCGGCTCTTGTATTTCTGTTTGCCGCCGATGACATCAACCCAAAGATCATTTCCGCGATCCCATTCACGCATGACGCCGTATTCGGTGAAGGCGTCGTTTCGCATGGAAACTCTGCCCTCGATGGAGTCGGCAGCCGTGTTGAGGTCGTTCATGGAAACGCTCATAGCGCCGCCCGCAAAGGCGATATTGGCAACAGAGTTGATGACTTTGGTCTTACCGGCAACATCCAGCTCTTTATCGCGTAGAACGCGGCAAACAAAGTCCGCTCCTGCGTCGCCGCGATTGCAGTGCAGCAAATCGTCGTTGGCGATATTCGGAATTGCAATGTCGGGATAGACAGTGCGGACATCAGCCAATGTCGCGTTTACCCAGATCTTGGACGGATCATTGTGCAGCGTCAGAATCCAGTTGATGCCGCTGCCGTCTTGGGGCAGTGCATAGAGGTTCTCACCTGTCCAGCCGCCGGTCCACATTCCGTTAGCCTCGTTTCCGCCGGTAATGTAGCCGTTGACAATCGTGTAGTCGCCCACCTCTTCGATATTGCCGAGAACAAGGTTCGCACCCGGTTCGACGGTCACTTTCGCAATATCGCTTGTGGTATTGAATGCGCTCTTACCGTCTGTCAGGATGGAGCTGTCAATAACGGTCAAAGAGTCTTTAGCGAAATACAAATCACCGTTTCCGATCTGGACGTGCGTATCTTTATCCGTCCAAACGTTTGGACCTACGGCAATGCCTCCTCCCGGACCGGTTGTCACGTTATTGGTAATAACCAATCGGCTCGGTGTGCCGCCCGGCACCGTCGGAGATCCGATGGAATCGGCCCAGTCAAGGCCGCCTGTAGGTCCGAGATTGAGATCTCCGTTATTTTTCACGTAGATGTTCGTGTCGATCACGTCGTCCTTCGGATTGATTTCAGCCTTGACGTGGTTTTCTTCGGTCGGTTCTCGGTCGTTTCCGATAACAAGGTCTCCGCCGTTAAGATCGGTTTCCTCGGCTTTCAGACTGCCGCCGTCAATCTTGACGAGACCGTCGTCAATGGTGAGTTTGCCGGTCTCAATATCTCCCGTGTTGTTCACGTCGCCGCCCGCAACAACAACGTTGTTCCAGATCGACGTGCCGGAGTTATTGTGTTCGCCGTCCGGGTCAATCGTCAGGACGTCTCCTTTCTCGAAGCTGGAGTTATTCGACGTTCCTCCGCCCTGAATCGTCATATCGTCATATTCAGATTTGCCTTGGTTGTCGAGTGTCCCGGAAATAAGGGTATCGGTAACCTTGGTAGCGTCAACTTCACCCTTATTGGTCTTGTCACCGGCTATAACATACTTGTCGTTAATGGTCTCTTTGCCTCCTTCTTCCGTAGTGGCCGAGCCTCCGACTTGTATGGTCTGGTTGTTCCAGATCGAGGTACCTGAATTGATATGCTCACCGCCGTCTTCGATGGTAAGGATGTCGCCTTTCTCGAAGCCCGAGTTGTTCGAAATTCCGCCGGAAGCAACGGTCATATCGTCATAATTCGAAGTTCCTTGGTTGTCGAGTGACCCGGAAACCTGAGTATTGGCAACCTTCGTTGCGTCAACTTCTCCTTTGTTGGTGCGGTCGCCCGCAATGTCGTAGGTTCCGTTGATGGTTTCCTTGCCGCCGACATCAACAGTTGAAGTTGCTCCGGTTTGAACCGTGACATTGTTCCAAATCGACGTCCCGCTGTTGGTGTGCTGACCGCCGTTTGCCACTGTCAGAATGTCACCCTGTTCAAACCCGGTGTTTTCCGATTTACCGCCGCTGGCAACGGTCATGTCATCGTAGTTAGCAGTTCCTTCGTTGCGCAGCAGACCCGCAACAGTTGTCACGGCAGTCTTGGTGGCATCAAGAACAGCGTCTTTGCCCTTGTTGACAAACTCACCGATCACATCGAACACAGTACCGACATCGAGCTTGCCTGCGTTTTCGCCTTTGCCCTTATCGGCAACGGTGACACCGTTCCAAATAGACGTACCGGAGTTGGTATGAGTTCCTTCAACGGTGAGGATGTTTCCTTTTTCCGTACCGCTGTTATTAGAGCTGCCACCCTCGGCAATCAGCATATCGTTGTAATTGGCATTGCCTTCGTTGGCGTGCGTGCCGGATACCGTTACCTTGTCCACCTTGGAAGCGTCCAAGACGGAATTCTGGCCCTGATTCAGGAAATTTCCGGTGACATCAAAGACCGGAAGATTTCCGTCTTTTTCGTCCAGAGACAGTTTCCCTTCGTTAACGGTCGAACCGCTGCCGGTCAGGCTGTTGGTGTGCAAAATGGCATTGGAGTGAACGTGAACTTTGCCTTCGTTGGCAATTGTCCAATCTGCAAATTCACCGTTCTTGGCTTCCAGAGAGCCGTTTTCTCCGACATTGGAGGAAAGAATCCAACCGACAGTCGGAGTAACGCCGCCGTGGGAACCGAACGTAAAAGTACCGTTATTCACGTCAATGGAGCCGCCGTCGGCAGAATCCTTCAGCAGTTTATTGGCATCATCACCAAAAGAACCTTCAGGAATTGCATTGACGGCATTGCCGACAAGAACCAACTCCTTACCGCCTTCGATTGTGACTTTATCGGTATGGGAGACATCTTTGAATCCCATACTAATATTGATCGAATTGGTATTCGGATCATTGGACTCGGCACCAATGATCAAACCTTTGATCGTCTGAGAAGCATCCGTGTCTTTGTTGTACTCATCGGCAAACTCATTGTGCAGAGTCGTCGTGTTGAGCACAATGCCGGGGTTCAGAACGACATCGAGTCCTTCTATTTCCAAATCGTTTGCAGTTGTGATGGTGAAGGGCGCAGTCATCTGCCCTAAGAAATTGATCGTCAGGTTGGCTGCGTTTTCAAATGCATTCGCAATTTTGTCGGTGACGCTGACAATCAAAGAAGCGCTGAAATAATCGTCGTCAAGAGCAAGATTGCCGCTTTCGACATTCAGCCCGGACTGGATCTCGTCTTTGACTGCGCCTACAGTAGTTGCAGAAAGCTTGGTGGTCGGAAGCTGTACTGTGCCTGTTTCGGCGTCCGTTGCGTCAATACGAATTGCCTCAGTTGTGACTGAACCGAAGATCTGATCAGCGCTTGTCTGAAGAACGCCGCCCTTCAGGTTGATGGTATCTGCTTTTCCGTCAAGTTCGATCTTGGCAACGTCAAGAACGCCGCCTTCCATGATATTGACCGTGGTATCGCTGTTGACCACTCCTGCGATAACCTGCGTTAAATTATCTTTGTAGTGGGACTTAACTTCAGCGGAATCCTCGTTATCAATCACCGGAGTCTTATTGCCGCCGGAGATGTTAACAGTGTTATTGCCGAGGAGGCCGGTAACGTTTCCTTCGGAATCGCGAACTTCGGAAGCATCAAAAATACCACCCTTTATGTTGAGCGTGGAATCTTCAAAGAATCCTTTATCCGCTTTGAAATGACCGCCCAACTGGTTATAGACAGAGTTCTTCGCATCGAGCTCGGCAATATTGAGATTGCCCTTGTTAAGGTTAATCGTTCCCTCGTTGGAAACAACCTTCTGAAGGTTACTGTCTCCGTCGGAAGTGAACTGACCGCCGGTCGAGATTTGCGTCAAAGCAATATCCGAAGTGTTTCCATCGACATTGACAAATTCTCCGCCGTTAAGAACCAGCAGATCGGCCTTGACTGAACCGGCTGCTTGGTTAAAGAAGCGGTCGTTCTCAGCCAGAATAAGATTTCCGACCTCAACGTTGCCTGTATTTTCAGACTTGGCAGCCGCAAATTCGGTAGCTTTTACCGTTCCGGCATTGTTCAGTTCTTTTAATTGAACCTTTTCAGCCTCAATCGAGGCATCCTGTCGAACATCAGCCAGTGTCACATCCTTGGAGCCGACGGAACCGCCCTGAATCATGCCCTTCAATAACATGAGGTTTGAAAGCTCAAGGTGGCCTTCATTGGCGATACCGACATCGGCGGCTTCAGCCATTTCAATCTTGGTTGTGCCGGAATCTTTGAACTGAGCGGCTTGGGCAGAGTTTTGTACCTGACCTCCGGTGATATTCAAACCGTTCAAAGCTAAGGAGCCGTTGTTGCCAACCGTGCCGCCTGTGACATTGAGCGCATTGGTATTTTCCATTGTGCCGTTGTTGTTGAGTTCACCTGAAGCAACCGTGACACTCTGAGTTCCGTCAATTTTGAGGGTTCCGTCATTGGTAACAGTACCGTTAAGTTCGGAGGCTCCGTTAAGTCCGGCAATGGTCAGGACGGCATCCGCTGCATTAGTAACAAGAGATCCTGCTTCCGTCAGGAGCGAGTCCATTTTGGCAAGCGCATTATTAATGAAGCTGCCCGCAGTTGCATCCTGAACGGGTGTTGCGGCTTGAACGGTGAGTTTTGCAATGTCCACTTCGCCGCTGTTGGTCATATCACCGGCAACAGTTAGCTCATCCGTAACGGACAGTTTGCCCTGATTTTCCAGCGATCCACGAATGCCGTAAGTTCCCGAAGCACCGGCAAGAGCGTTACCGGAAACGGTCAGTTTTCCGGCTGTCAGTTCAGCACCTTGCTTATTAACAGAACCGTATTCGCGTAGTGTCAGCTCATTAAAGGCTGCTTGACCGTTGTTTTCCACGTAGCCGCTGATGTCGGCAGTACCGATCTCAAAGGTTCCGTAGTTAACAAACGAATTATTGGTGTTGCGGGATGCAATATTTTGAGCTTTGAAAATACCGTGATTGCTCATAGCGCTGCCGTCAACAGCCGTATAGGTGCCGACAATCAGCTGAGTGGTTGTATCGTCAGAGTTGCCAATAACCAGTCCCTCTCTGTCAGTACCGTAGCCGGCTGAACCATTGTTCAGATTATCAACAGTGAAAACACCGTTTTTGACGATAACCTGACCACCGGCACCTCCGAGAGTCGGATTGGCAGGAGAGATTCCGATATTTAATTCCCCAAGGTGGCCCTTTGTTTCCGTAGCAGAACCGTAGGACCCAAGGGTTAACTTAGAAGGTGTGACGGAACCGTCAACATTTTTGTTGCCGCCAACCCATACAGCTCCGTCTGCTAATTCAACCGGAGCGAGATTCGGATTGGGCTGGGACTGACCCACTAATACGAAATGGCTGCCGTTATTAATATAGAGGCCGTCGGATACACCGGTGACGTTCATAAAACCCATATTTTGGCTAAGAACGTTAGGGGTGCCGGATGTCGGAACAATCACCGCCGAGCGGTCATTAACGCCTACAACCAAAGAGGTTGCATCCGGATTGGCAGCGCTTTCATTGGAAAGCGTTTCATTAGCAAACGTTGCGTAGGCTAGAGTGCCGGCAGCCGTGGCTTTAATAGAATTTGCGAGATCTACATTAAACCTCTCTGATGCTTTGCCGTTAAATGCGACTTCGAGCTCACCGCGACGTTCCGCCGGAACGTCTCCGATGGCTACAAGCTTGTTGACTGCATCGCCGGCCAGCGCAGCGCTGTATGAGGCGTCGTCAAATGCGACAGTGCCCCACTGGAAAGCAACGCCTTCGGCCACGGAATCAATAACATTGCCTACCCCGGTCACAATCTGAGGATTGCTTGTGACTTCTACTTTGTCGTCCGGGTTAACCGCATCGAGGTTAAGTGTTGAATAATCCAGATCGGCAAAGACCTGATCCAACGTTGTGGACAGACGGCCGCCTTGCAAGTTAGTCGTCTTGTGACCGTCCATTGCAATGTGTTCGGTTCTCAGTGTTGCGCCGCGATTGATATTAACGACAGAAGAACTGTCGAGCGTGCCGACTGTGAATGTCGCTGCATCATTGGAACCGGAGCCCGCGCCAAGATTGTATGTATTGCCAGAACCAAGAACAGCGTGTTCAATCGTTCCGCCGGTCAGATCAACTGTTGAATTGCTGAACCAACCCGAAGCGCTCGAAAGACTGCCTGCCGTCTGGACGTATTTAATATTGTCAGCTTCCAGACTTCCGACATTGATTTGTCCGGCGTTCGTAAAGGTATCATTGCCGAGGCCGGCGCGTTTGAAAACAATCAGGCCGTCCCCGGTTATCGAGCCGGAGTTGTTCAAGGTACCGCCGAAAGTAAACGTACCTGCATTCTTGATCGAGCCGGTATTCGTAATACCTAATCCGCTGCCGTCAACGAAAATGTCAGACACGCCGCCGTAGGCTTCTGCTCCTGCTGCATTGACAAATTCGCCCGCAATCGAACCGGTTCCGTAATAGGCAATGCCGTTATTTGTCTTGCTGCCGCCCTCAGAAACCGTCAAATTCTTCAATTGTTCGGTTGCCCTTGCAACTGCTCTGGCAACAGCTCTCAAACGAAGAGGGGAGGAAGTGAAGGTCTGCTGTGCATTATCTCCATTGATGAAATAGCCGCCGTTATTAATTACCAAAGAATCGGCAATCAAGGTGCCATTATTAGAAACAACGCCGCCGCTGAGGATTGTGAGTTCCGAATCATCTCCGGTAAATTCTGCAACAGCGCCTGAAGCATTGGCGATCAAACCGGAAACCTGCGTTTTACCGGTTGCTTTAAGGGTGTAAGTGTTCCCGATAGTGCCAATGTTGCCGTCACCGCGGGAGCCGATAGAAGTATTGAACAAACGGATTTCGCCCGGATTTTCCAGCGTACCAAACACGGTCGAATTATCCAGCGCCTCCATGTAACCGAAATTGCGGAGGGTTCCGTTGATATTTACAGTATTGGCAATCAACTGGGCGCCTTGACTGTTTTGCAAGGTTCCGTCGATATCGGCAGTACCTACTAATTTGGCATTTGCATTATTAATAAATCTGCCGCCGAATTGTGTGTTGCCGTTGATCGTCAGCCGGCCGTTATTGTGAACCTCAGCAGCGTTCCAACCGTTCAACGTTCCGAGAACGGTTTCGCCGTTATTTTCGAGAACAGCTTTGTCGGTGAATGTGCCGTTGTCACTGCGGAACGTAGAATTTTTATCTACCGTTGTTGTACCTCCCGAAGAGGTGTGATTCGTGACAAGATAGTCGCCCGCAGCGATTCTCAATTCTCCGCCGTTGGAAAGATTGACTTCCGAGGCCTGACCCTGATAAAGAGAAGAGTCTTTAATACCAAGACTGCCCAAGATCAGCTTAGCACCGGTGCCCACGGCAGTAATAACTTTTTCAGCTAGAGTGAAACGATTTCCTGTTCCGTCGGACTTACCGCCGATCAGAGTAAGCTCTTTCCCGTCTTGAATTGTTGTTCCGGTTGCTTCGTTGATGCCCGTGAAGCCTGTGTTGTTGCGCAAACCTGAATCTCCAACGACGATTGCTCCGTTTTCGCCTTCAAGTTTTCGGTCTACGAAAATGACATCGCGAAGATGCTCAACGTTGTTGTACAGCTCGTTGGTTTTTGCGACGGTTAATTTATCATCATGTGAAACGCCCGCTATCGTGCCTTGGAACTCGAGGGTCGTTGCACTTCCAAACTGTTCTTTGAATGCCTTTGTTAAATCGGCCGCTTGGGTCTGAGTCAAATTGACGCCGGTCACGATGACTTTTCCGCCCGTTAAAGAAACATGACCAACGAGTGACTTGGAAAGTGTGCCGGGCAAATACTTCTGGAAGAAATCCGTCAAGCTAACCTTAACTTCCTGTGGAACGGAAGAGCCAAGGCTGACATAACGTAAGTTTTGCTGTCCTGCTTTGCCGAGAGAATCAAAAATATCAAAAGCATTATTCGTCTGAAGGGTTCCCGAAGAAGTCATGAATCCGCTCTGGATCTGGAACCCGTTCTGGAAATTAATGTTGCCCGTGTTGTGCAGATTGCCGGCAATTGTGAAGCGGTTCGCTTCCGTCCAATTGCCGTTATTCGTCAGCGTTCCGGTGCTTGTAAGATTGCCTTGAGTATTGACGTTTCCAGTCAATGTTAATCTGGCAATGTTTTCAAGAGATCCGCCAAGATTTGAGTTGCCGATGGTTAAAGTACCGGAATTTTTAGTTGACCCTCCGGACTGGTTGAAATTAGTGATAGATAGAGTTCCAAAATTACTTAGAGAACCGTTCTCTTTATTGATGGTGCCAAAAGCATAAGAACCATTGGTTACCGAAACTTGTCCCGCTTTTTGTGTCAGGAGACCCGTTTGATTAAGCGAACCCCCGGCTAAAACGAAGGATCTTCCTATTGAAAAATTGCCTGCTCTCTGGCCGACGGTAATTGGTTGCTGTGTTACTAGAGAGCCGCTGTTCAAAACAAGTTCATCACGGATATAAATATTATTGGTGGAATTTTGGTTAAATGAACCTCCGTTAATGTTAAGACGGCCAATTTCTCCGGAAACATTCATGTTTTTAGATGCGAGATTGAAGTTTCCCCAATTGTTAAGAGTTCCGATGCTAAAACTGCCTGTACCTGAGGTATGGACATCCGTTCCCAGTCCGCTACCAGTTTTATGTCCGGTATTAAAGAACGAACCGTACAAATTCATTGTTCCGCTAACAACCAAGCGAGAAGTTAACGGGACATATTGATAGTTAACAGCTCTGGAGCCGAGGTAAAGCCAACCGGAAACATTTAGGTCTCTGGTTGTTAAAGAAGCATTGACATTACTCGCGCTTCCGTTTCCTACTTGACCGATAGAGACCCACGTTTCAGGGCCAAAAGTTGTTGTGCCGTTGACTACCAAATTGACGTTAGAGAAGTGTTCGTTGTCAGAAACACAGCCGATTAGCAAATCATCACGTGAATCTGTCGTGGTCGTTCTAAGGTTGTAATCAAAATTGCCATTGATCGTTGTATCTTCACTGATAAAGAAGATATGGTTGTACTTATTGGGCAACCGAGAGTCGGCGTCATGGACATTCCCGTTAATAACAACTGCGGCTTGTGAAGATCCAGATAGCAACAGACCAATGGAACCGATGAGTACGGTGGCTTTCCCCGTATTTTGCCTTGCAGCTGTTATCGCTTCGGAAACAGCGACAAAGCATCCTCGGGACTGGTTCCAAATCTTTTTAAAGATTTTGTTCATATGTTTTTTCTCCTAGGAAAAAGAAACTCAAACGTTTCCATCAGCACCGTCCGAAAACGACACTGGTGGAAACGTTCGAGGATTGGAGAAAAAACTGTTCTTTGAATGCCTTTGTTAAATCGGCCGCTTGGGTCTGAGTCAAATTGACGCCGGTCACAATGACTATTCCTCCCGTAAACGACGCATGATCGGCCAAACTCTTGGCAACGGTTCCCGGCAAATACTTCAGGAAAAAGTCCGTGAGACTTGTTTTGGCTTCTTGCGGAACCGTTGAATTCAGAGCGACATAATGCAGATCCTGCTGACCGGTCGTACCAAGAGAGTCGAATACGTCGAAAGCGTTATTTGTCTGGATTGTCCCTGAAGAGGTCAGGCGTCCGTTTCCGAATTGGAAACCGTTCTGGAAATTAACGCTGCCGGTGTTGTTTAAATTTCCGGCAATCGTGACGCGGTTGGTTTCCGTCCAGCTGCCGCGATTGTTCAGATTTCCGTTGTTGGTTAAATTTCCTCGGCTCGTGACATTGCCGGTCAGTGTCAGCGTATCGGTATTATTCAGTGAACCGAAAAGATTGGCGTTTCCAATCGTCAGTTTGCCATTGTTGTTAGTAGATCCGTTGGATTGATTGAAATTAACAATGCTTAATACGGACTGATTGTTTAAAGTTCCGTTCGATTTATTTAGTGTTGTAAAGTCGTAGCTTCCGGCAGAAACGTTTACAGTTCCGCCTGCTTGGGTCAATAAGGTGCGGTTGCCTAAGACTCCACCAGCCAAAGTCAGTGTGTTTTCAACTGAAAAATTACCGTTTTTACCACCGACGTATAGAGAATCTTGATTGTTGAGAGTGCCACCCAAGAGTGCAATTGAATTGGCAACATAAGTTTGGACACTGCTGGCTTGTCTGAAGTTGCCTCCCCGAACAGTCAGGTATCCCACATTAGCCGCACCAGATTCAACGGAAGAAATATCAAAAACGCCCGAACTGTCTATGGCACCGGCATTTAATTGAAACTGGACATGGTGATAATCCGGTCGGTTATCTAAGGTTGCTCCTGAAGCGATGTTGATAGTCCCGCCAACATTCAAAGATGAGGTAACAATACCTCCGCTGTTCGAGTTGCCACTTCCAACTCGTAACAGGCCACTGTGTAGATTTAGGTTGCCTTGAACAGAGAGGGCACCGGAAAGACGGCTGGCGCCATCTCCTCTATGTGCAATTACAAAAAGGGGACAGTTGGAATCCAAGTTTCCATTGACTTGCAGGGACTGGTTTTCCATGTCTCTGTAATTTTTGGATGTCCAAGAGATATTTAGTTCCGCAACATTTGCTGTGGCATTGCCGTTGATGACGTAGCTATCGACTAAGGTGCGCTTCGTATCTTCTCGTAAATTACCTAACTCGATATTGCCATTGACGGTAGTAAGAGCATAGACATTACTCAAAGAGAGGAGACCGCTGAGAATGACAGCCGTTTTACCCGAATTTTGGCAAGCGCTAGTCATTGCTTCGGAAACTGCCACAAAGCATCCTCGGGACTGGTTCCAAATCTTTTTAAAGATTTTGTTCATATGTTTTTTCTCCTAGGAAAGAAACTCAAACGTTTCCATCAGCACTGTCCTAAGACAGCACTGGCGGAAACCTTCGAGGAAAGACGAAAAAACTGTTCTTTGAATGCCTTTGTTAAATCGGCCGCTTGGGTCTGAGTCAAATTGACGCCGGTCACAATGACTTTTCCGCCGGTGAACGAGGCATGATTAATTAGTTTCTGAGCAATTGAACCGGGGGCATACTTAGTGAAGAAATCATTCAAACTGGATTTCACTTCTTGCGGTAAAACCGAATTCAATCCAACATAATGAAGTTCTTGTTGAGCAGTCGTCCCTAATGAATCGAAGATGTTAAATGAGTTGTTGGTTTGGACAATTCCGCCGCTTACTGCCAAAACGCCGGAAGGCCCGAAAGACCACACCCCGTCATGTGTGTTGAGCGTTCCGGAAGTATTTAACTTATCCGTGAAATTAACTGCACCATAACTATTGATAGTCCCGTAGTTAGTGGTTTTGGCAATTGTTGCATTGCCGTTGAAGTTTGCAGTACCGTAATTGTTGAGATTCTTGTACCAGCCGCCGTTGACAGTTAAAGTTCCTCGGTTGTTGATGTTTCCGCCTTCAAAGTTCGATGTAGAAGCCCCGAGACCGGAAGCGATATTGACGACGATATCTCCCGAAACTTTGGAGGCATTAAATGAACCGCCGTTATAGTTATAGGTGCCGCTGCCTGTTAACTTAGAAGAAAAGTTTCCGCCGGTTTGCGTCACAGTTCCGTTGTTAATAAGGTTGCCGTTTCCGGCATTGACATTCCCGCCCTGCAAATTAAATGAACCGGTATTTATCCAATTACCATATGGATTGATAGTTCCTCCGGTCATGTAAGTATTGCTGCGGGTTTGAAGATTGTTGTGGACGTCAACGCGTGAATTTCCATTGATATGGAAGGGTCCGTCAAAAACCATCCCGGAGCCGTTGACAGAAAGAACGCTGTTGCCTTCTTGGACAAAGGTTGTGTTAGAGAAGCCTCTTCCGTTGATAGTTATGGACGAAGAGTCCTTCAACCGAAATTCTGTAAGGTTATTGCTTTTGTCAGTTCCGCCTCGGGTAAGGTTGCCGATTTCGTCGTAGTCACCGATATAAAGAGATCCGGTGCTATTAACCAGAATGGAATTTGATCTGTCCCAAGTAAAATGCCCTAAATCTTCACTGTGCCATGAATGAAGTAAAAGATTTCCGTTTACTGTAGTAACGGTGTTGTCTGGCCCGATATTAAAAGATGCTTTTCCTCGAACAGACCAAGAAACATTGGACCCCGCACCAACGGTGTAATTGCCGTGCAAATTTAATGAATAATCCTGTTCGGCATAGTCTAGGTTCTGTCCGGCGGTTGATTCTCCGGCATAAATATGCTTATAAATGGCGTATGAAGGCGTCGATACAAGACCCAATACCAGACCGGCGGTTATAACTGTCGCTTTACCTGAGCTTTGAGCGGCAGAAGACATAGCTTCGGAAACAGCGACAAAGCACCCCCGTCTCCGATTCCATACCTTTTTAAAGATTTTGTTCATAAGACCTCCTCGGGTTGTGCTATTTATTTGGTCTGAGCCGTCTGTGCCGGTTCTTTTTCAGCTGGCGTAAAAATGAGAGGGACTGCATCGAAAGCGACTACTTCTTTGATGCGAACCCAGCTAACGCCGCGAATTCCCTGGAACGTAAAAACTTTCTCTTGGGATTCGGGATCGGCCAAGACATTTTGGAAAGCGGCAATCTGCGGATCGGGCTTATGCGGATCTTCAGCTTGAAGGTCGATACCCAGATTTGTTCCGTTCTTGAGATGGATAGTCACTCGTTGAAAGTGAATTGCGTTTGTCATTTTTTCCTCCTTAAGGAAATGAAGTTGGTTTGGGAAAAGGTTTTCGTTAGCCGAAAGCCTTTTCCTAAAGAAACTGAGGAGGAAAAAGGGCGCAAAAAGCCGAACCGTCCTTAAAGAAGGAAAGTCCGAACCTTGAGATTTGTCTGTTGTTCATAACTCTTATTTCAAAAAATCTGGCGGGACTTTCTGTGCAGACTGTTATGAACCGAAAGATCAACTGTCACCGTTCTTTCAACGGGGCGGGACGATTAGAATAATTGGTGCCCGGAGGCTGCATTGTCCCGCCAAGGATGCAACCGCGCCTGTCAATCAGGCCGTCTGCTTCCGGGCATTAACTGTTACGCTGATCGCAATCGGCCTCCGACCTTCAAAAGAATCCAGTCCTGAAGTTCGGCTATGTTTTCAGAAGCTCTTTTCTGAATTACTGCGCCTCTTTTGATATTTGCTTCATAAAGGTGAATCGACTTCGGCCCGGTAAGACCCACAACACGTTTGGATTCGATGACGCGGATGGAAACATTCGGGTATTCCACATTGTTGATTCTCATTTTTTATCTCCCGATTTATCTTTGCTTTTCAAAGTTTCCAGTTTGTCTTGCAGAAACCGCTCAGTCAGTTCCAATGCGTTTTCGGCAACACCTTGTATTCGTTGGTTATTCACTACTGCCGGGAGAACCTTCATTGCAGCCAAAGTTTCGGAGCTTGGGACAAAGACCCATGCAATCAAAGAAAAAATAAGTATTAGAACAAAGGCGACAAAGAACCTAACTGATTCTAAGTAAAGAGCCATTACACTTAAATAAAAGCATGTCAGTCCTAATAACCCTAGACCTATCGAAATTTTGCTGACTTGTCCGATCCAGAAAATATCGGAAGCTGTGATTTCAACCATGATGAACCTTTAAAGAGGATGTTTACCAATGCACGCGTGTCCAGTTTTTGCCGTTGATGAAGACATCAATGGCTCGTCTGGACTGATACTGTTGCCATTTCACCTGTTCATAGACGCGGACAGGGCGGTAGCAAACGGAAGAACTGCTGCTGTCTCCCGAGCTGTCATAACAGGCGTAACTCTCATAGGCAGTGCCTTGATAGCCCTTAACGCAAGCCTTAGTGCCTCCCCAATGTCCGGGAGAGTCCTCGGTTGCTTTGAACCAGTGCTCACCGCCCCAGTTGTAGCTGGCATTATTTTTTCTAAGTAGTTTGTTTTTCCGACGGTCAGTTTTGAACTGATTGTTGTCGTTGATGTTCCCTTCAACGATCCAGCCTTGAGGAGCATCTTCCATCCCTTGAAGGATGCAAGGATCAAATCCGTCAGAAAGCTGCTTCGCATAGTTGCCGTCTCCGGCCATCGGGCAGGATGGAAATTTGCATGGGTGACGCCAAGAAAGGCAGTCAAAGAGTTTGTCTATCGGAGGACGGCATTCGCTAACGGCTCTCGGTCCGTTCGGATTGGCTAAGCAGAGCAGGACTTCGCATCCCCAACGGTCATTGCCGGTCATCAATTCGATCTTCGGCATACCGGGAATCTGAGAATAGTCCGTCGTATCGGCTAATACTTTGAAACCTGCGCCGGACAGCAGGGCGCTGACGGCTGCCAAGGCTAGTAATGTTTTGGGATTTGAGATTATTGTTTTCATTTTCAGTTTGCCATCAATTCTTTGAATTTCATGGAAAAAGCGCTTGCATTAGCTAGTCGTTCCGTCATCGCTTCAACGCTTAAGCCTTGCTGCTCAGCGGCTTTTTTTATCGTCCAAGCGTCTATTTCACACTCGTACCAAAATGTCCATCTACTGGACAATTGAATCGGTTTCGGAAACGTCGGGTCGTTTTTTACCAATTTGTATAACTGGGTTTTACCGCAGCCGAGACGCTCGCAGACCTGTTCAGGTCTCAGTTGATTGAGGCTGAAGTTACTCATAGAGCCTCCGATCAGGAATAAAAAGCAGCGCCGCTGAGTAGTCAGACAATGTTCTGAACAAGGAAGAGAGCATTCTCATGTTTAAAATCCCGAGAAGACAATCAATGGTCTCGGTATTCAGAAACACTATTAGCGCTGAAGGACCCTCGATGGAATAAGACAAACGGGGGGTGTGTGTTTGTCTCAATTCTCTTACTAAGAGTCCGAGGAAATTGATTGTTGGAAAACCATTCATATCAGCCCCCGTAACTGTCCAGTCCCACAAAACCGCAGCAGCCAATAAGGACAAACGCAATGCCAATGAGCATTAGGCCGGGCGCGGTAAAGGACACAGAGTTTCTTTCGCTGTTTTGGAACAGGAATAAAGGTGCAATTGCCAGACAGCAAAGGCCGGAAAGAAGAAGGATGAAGAAGAATTTCTGCTCAGCCATCATCTCCTCCTCGCGAAATCGGTCTCCGGTGTACTGGGTAGAATTTGATTTGTCAGGAAAAAATCCAAACCCAATACCCGGAGTAAAAAAGTGGACGCAATTATTGCTTTCCTCACAGGAAGTGGACTAACAGGACTTATCGCTCTATTTTTCAATGCCTTTAAAGGCGGATATGAAATTCGCAGAAATATGTTTAGCGTCTCTGCAATAGCTGATGGAAATAAGGGCAGCTGGCGTCGAAAAATCTTTCTATCCATGAAAGCAAACAATGAGCAGGTCATTGTGTTGTCAATTTCCGGTGTCTCAGGCAGACTCCTTACTGACACGGGCCAAATAGTTAAACGGATAGAACTAACTAAAACTCTCATAGCTCATTCTCCCGATTGGCAGTTTGAAATTGATTACCTGCCGGATAGACCCGAGACACAAAAATTAGGGCGTGTGGATATTTTTGTTCAGGCGGAAACTTGCATGAACTTTCGATGCTATTTTTCTTTGATTGAGTTTCAGAACAGGAACCATGCTTCAGACAGCAAATTGCTAGGCCGAACAAACAAATTAAAACCAAAAGAAGGTTAAAAGGTGATGTGAGATCATCTCGTCCAGAAGACCAAAAGAAACAATTAATCCCTAATACCAGAAAGGCTCCCAAAAGGAAATAAAACCAATCCATACCCACCACCATCGAAGACTGCCGTTGTAACGGATTCAAAAAGGCAATATTCCTAATTTCCAACAGCACAGCTGCGAAATGAGAAAAAACAGGAGAAACCATTTGAGAAGCGAAAGGTCTTTGAAGAAACAAGCGTTCAGTACGCAGATAATCAGAAGAGCAAGCGTTAAAAAAAGAAGCAGGAAGGTAAACACACCTAACGGTGATTGAAGATTGGCTTCCATCTTTTCCCCTCAAATTTAAGCAGCCTGTGTTTGTCATTGCTTTTCCTTGTTCTTATTTTCAAAGTTCAAGCGGTTAACGCTTCTGCTCCGGGGCAGCTCAAATACTGCTTAATCTCTTTTTTTAATCTGCCGGTTTCAGCGTTACTTCTATCTAATTGAGCGAACTTCCAAGGGATATCGGGACGCAACTCTTCACAAGTTAGGTGTCCACGAGAAAGGTTGACCAATGTCAGGCAATTCTCGGGTGAAATTAAACGACGCCCGCAGATGTAAGAGTTAATCGTCGCTTTAGAAAGCCCCAGCTCGGTTGCTAAATACCGTCTAGGATCAGCAACCCCAGCTTCTTTTAGAAACGAACAATAGTCTTTCAAATTCATTGCTACACCTTATTTTTGATGTTTTTATTTTACCTGAATTTGTACAACCATGTACAAAAAATATACATAAAGTACAAATTTTATTAACTCATCTAAGGATAAACAAAAAACAGCTTCTGTTATATCTTTCTAAGAGGTGAAGAAATGACAGATGTGCATGAAATCCGTCGGAAAAATTTAATAGAGCTGATCTCTATGTATAAGTCCGTCGCTAATCTCAATTCTGCTTTGGGAAGAAAACGGTATGACGGAACCTTTAATCAAATTAAAAACAAATCTCAACCGCCAAGCGCTAAAACCCCAAGAGTTATGGGAGCGGAGGTTGCGCGAGAAATTGAAATGAAACTACACCTCCAACCGGGTTGGATGGATGTGGTTCACGATCAACCTCAAACTGAACTAATTAAGGAATCTGATAATTTTTTGAAATCTTCTTTCAATAGGATAAGAAGCTATCGTTTAAACAGCGTCACTCCATCGAATCTAACTTTTACACTTTTCGATGGAGAAATGAAATTGAGTGATTATTTTATCAAGTCAGTTTTAAAAGCCACTTCTGAAGAAAATTTGCGATTTGTAGTCGTTGAAGATAACTCTTTGAAATCGAAATGTAAGATTGGCGATGCTTTGATCCTTGATTTTGGAGTTAATACTTTTACACGCGAGGGTATTTACCTGATAGAAGTCAACGGAGAACAGTTACTTCGTCTGATCTCCATTGACTATGAAGGAGGCTATCAAATTCGAACCGATGATTTTTCTCAACGTTTGACGGATTTATCAAAAATAAAAATATTAGCTAGGGCGTTATACGTTTGCACAGGAACAAGCCTGTAGGCTGAACTTTAGCTCCTCAAAACTCCTCGAACCACTCAGACTTTTATTTGTAGAGTTTTGCATCAACACATTTTTTGAGATGCTTCTCTACCAAGCGATCCACTGAGTACTTTGTTTTAAAGTCAATCACTTTTTGAAATTGCAACTCCGTCAGTCTGTTTCGAAATTCCCAAAGGTAATCTTTATTGCATTGCCGTTCGTTTAACTCCAACGAGGAAGCCTCTAACTTTAATTGTTGAAAGTTAGCAGACTTCAGGTCCGTTATGGAAGAATCGGCTGCTTGAACGCAACCGCAGGCAAGGGCAACCAAAATACAACAAAAAATAGTTTTAGCCATAAAAATATCTCCGGGGAATCACTATACCAATATTTTACAACATAAAAAAAATAAATTTGTACGTAGTGTACAAATTCAATTTTTACTATTATGATTTACTCATATCGAGGCAATTGATTTTTGTAGGCAACGGGTAGTGCAATATGAGTAAATCCAATCAATTCGAAAGTCCTTGTTACTTTCTATCAGCAGAAGAATATACACAGGACTATTTATCGCTTCCGGAACTTCAACTTGCTTGCCTCTTTAAGTTGCGTTCAGCTTACGCATTAAAAGGAAGTCCATTATCAGAAGATGATATCGAAGGGCTCTACCCAGTTTATACCCCTGTTCATGAAAAGACGTTAGGCAAAGTGCTTAATAAATTTTTCACGAAGAAAGGCGATGTTTTCGTTGACATAAGGATAGAGAGTCAAATCGAGAAGAGAAAAGAGCATCAATTAAACATAGAGCAATTAATTGAAAAAGAAGTTCAAAAACGAGTCGCCCGTGCTCTGGCCGGAATGAAAGGCGGCTTATCGAAAGCCCGGAACCGGAAAAATCAAAATATTTCGGTTTCGGAAGAAGAATTTCTTACTGACGAAGTGCCGGAAGAGCAGCAAGCCATCTGTGAAGAACCGGAAGATTTCAAGCAAACTTCTAGCAAAACTGTAGCAAACCGCTACCAAACTCCTAGCAAAACTGTAGCAAACGGCTGGCAAAATCCTAGCAAAGTTGTAGCAAATGCCAAGCAAACTTCTGGCAAAGTTCTAGCAAACTCCAAGCAAAGCTCTAGCAAACCTCTAGCAAACAGTTACCAAACTCCTAGCAAAACCGTAGCAAACAGCTGGCAAAATCCTAGCAAAGTTGTAGCAAACGCCAAGCAAACTGCTGGCAAAACCCTAGCAAACGAAAATTTTGCTACAAACGAAGCATCTCAACCTGTTGATTTTGTTGAGAATTCAGAAAATTTCCAGAATGCGCCGGATATTGATCCTGAAGACTATCCCTCCCTCGCGTGTGCGCACGTATGCGCGTCCGATAATCCGATTAATCCGATATCTGATAGTTTTTTAATTAATAAAAAAAATAAATCGGAATCGGTATCGGAATCGGTTAAAGAAAAAACTGAAAATTTTAAAAATCAAAATTCGCGCGAAATTGAAAAATTCTCTACCGGAAAAAAATGGACGCTTCAGGAAGCCAAAACGCTTCTGGTTGATTCCGGGTTAGACCAAAAGTTTCTCGAAGCGTGGGTTTCGCGCTCAGACAGAAATCAAACCCGCTTCAATGCGCTTTTTTCCGAGGTTCTTCCACGGTTCGATCAAGAGGCTTTTGACCAGCTGATTGCCAGATGCAAAGAACAAAAACGTTCTGAAGGGGCCATGTTTTCGGGATCAATCGCTTACGTGATCTCCGCGTTGGAAAGAGAAACGGTCACCGTTAAAACACGTCGGAAGAAGAAAAATTCCGAGCGGGATTACACGGAAGGACTGATTCAAAACCCCGACGGGTCTTGGAGCCCCGACCCGAATTACGTTCCGAAGAAAAAAAAGTATTCGGACAGAGACTGGACGGAAGGGTTAATCAAGAATCCCGACGGCTCCTACAGCCTTGATCCGAATTACGAACGCTAACCCCAACGATTACTAACCCAAGGAACGCCATGTCATCTGATACCGATAACGTCCAAAAGACTTTCAAAACCTGTCCGGTTCACGGTACGTCCTACGTGTACTCCATAACGGATGCCTCAGGGACGCGCTACACAAACGGCTGTCCGCTTTGTGAAGCAGAAAAACGCTGTCAGGCCGCGTTCGGCCAAGCGCTGATACCTGCCAGATTCACAGATCAAACCTTTGAAACCTATGAAGTGACGAACGACGGGCAAAGGGCCGCAGTAACCCTTTGCCGAGACTTTGTGAAGCGTTTCGGGGATTACCGTAAAACGGGGCACGGACTGCTTTTGACCGGGCGCCCCGGAACCGGAAAAACGCATTTGGCTTGTTCCTTGCTGAAAGAGATTATTGCCGGAAAGAAAGCAGCGCTTTACACGTCTCTGGATCAAGTCTTTACGGCTGTGAAGGCAACATGGAACTCGACGGATGATTCTCAGAAAAAATATCTCAAAAAACTTGCCGCACTGGATTGTTTGGTCATCGACGAAATCGGTACGAATCGTGAGATTTCACCGAGAGAAAAAGACTTGTTTTTCACGATCATCAATGACCGTTACGAACAATTAAAGCCGACGATCCTCATTTCCAACCTTTCCCTGCGTGGGGAAGATTCCTTAGAAGAATTCTTGGACGAACGCACAGTAGATCGGATCTTTGAGACAAACACTTTTGTCGTTTTCAACTGGGAAAGTTACAGAGGGACAAAATGAAATCAAGACAGCAGAAAAAGTCTTTGGACAGGTTCATTTATGAATCAATGGGAGAGAAGCAGTATTTGATTTCCTGTCTGGACGACGATCTCTTTAAAAAAGCGCTCAAAGGATTCCGAAAAGAATGCCCGGAAATAGATTCAAAAACAAACGGATTCCGAATGTGCCTCGAAGCGCTTCAAGCTTCGGAATTATTCACTGAGATTTCTTTTATCGACCTGCACGGAACGAAATTTCCTTTATTCCGCAAAAAACAGTAACCGAGACAGTCATGCCGAACAACCACAGACAAAAAACAGCCGGAAGCCCCGAACCGGGACTTCCTGCGTTAAACCTCAACGCAGCTGACGGTTATGAAAACCAACTGTCAGCGACCGCCGAGATAATCAACACTAGCAGCGCCAAAGGCACCGCAACTTTAACTTTGAAGGTAAAGCCTTCTCTGTTTACTTGTGTTAATATCTCTACGGAGATTAGCGAGTTCTTCGACTGCATCGCTAGTGCTCCCTTGATTGACTTCGGCTCGACTGTTCTCAGCAGTTGGGCCGTTGCCGTTTTACGGGGTCGAAATGAACACCCGTACCGCCTTTCATCCCTTTCAGGGAATCCCCGGCGAGAATCTTATACCGCCGACAACGACCTTTTCTTTTACAAACAATCAAGGAAATCAGCCGGGGCCCGGCTTTTGCGCCCGGAAAGCCCGCTTATTCCGCGTAGGGCATTTTACAGGAAACCGACGGAATCTCTCTCTGCATTCTTAGCAGAAAAAATGCCGGAACAAAAAAACCGTCCCGGCATCGAGCACTATTCCTTATTTAAGAATAATAGCGCTGCTGCTCCAATTACGGCCAAAGAAACAGAGCCTTCAAAGTTGACAACAAAGTCAGCTCTGACGGATAATTCCCTCAACACGATAAGGAGCAGAAATAGTCGTATAGTTTCACGAGCTTTCACGACTAATCTCCTTGTTCAAGGGCTCGGCGCTTGTCCAAGGCGCATCGAGCCCTGTGTTTTTCTTCCCTTAAGAAAATTAGAAGATTTCATCTCAAAAGGGGCCTCTACCTTCCTTTCGGAAAGCATTCTCCATCGGAAAACAAAAGCGCTTAATCCTACACTTTTTTCCCTTTCCAAGGAGGAAAAACCGTGCGTTGCGTAATCCATCACCTTAATAAATATTGGAAAAAAATTGACTGGGATCAGATTCAGTCCGGTCAGATCAATCCATTGCCGGAACAATTTGAAGTCGTTTTGTTTGCTTACCGTCCGGAAGGCAGTAATCAGCTCTTTAAAACCCGCGGCTACTGGAACGAAACATTTTTCAATGATGTGACATTCACCCTTGATTTTCAGGATGCTTTACTTCACCCGGTCACAAGAGAAGTTGTGGCTTGGCGTCCGTTAAAAAACACTCTCTAGGAGAAATACATGGATTTCAAAACTGTTAAACCTGAAGAGCTTTGTGATCCGATACTGATTGGATACATCACGAAACTGCTGAAGAACGAGGGAGCATTCCCGGAAATATTCGCCTCGGCTTATGAAAATCGAAATGCGAATAATTTGGTATTCAGCGTTCCTTCTGATTTAAGTATTACAGGCAGCCGGATTGATGTAATTGCAGACAGAGCGCACCTTCTTAAAGAACCTCCGTACCGGCCTCACAAATGGAATGCATGGCCTGAAGTCATACCGCCAAGACTGGACACGGAACCGGCAATCAACGGTGAAACCAGAGAATGCGATTATTGGTTGGTCAGGCTGAAAAACGGATCATACCGCACCGGAAAAATTACCAAAGATAAATACTGGGTTCGGTTTGAAAATCAAATTGCTGCGTACAGAGAGTTTTCACCGCGCCCGGCTGAAGCGGTATTAGAGAATCAAACGGAGCTCGATCCCGGCGGCTGGAATGCATACCCGAAATTTAAGCCCGACTCGGAAGAGGTTTACGAAGTCATGCTAAAAGGCGGCTTGCAAAGAAGCGCCGGATGGAAGAAAGGAAATTGGACATTTTATTCTGAAGAAATCACGGCTTTTAAAAAGATCAATGATTAACAAAAGGGGGTACCATGAAAACATTAGCAATCATCAATGAGAAAGGCGGCGTAGGCAAATCATTTATCGCCACGCAATTTGCGCTTTTCTGCCGTTTCAAACTCGGCAACCGGGTTCTTGTTGTTGACTTAGACCAGCAAAGAAACACAAGCGATATTCTGATTAACTCAGGCTTGTGCGTTCCGACCGAAACAACCGCCGGTTTAATCATGAAAAACGGCGGATCGGTGAAGGCTGAAGCGCCCTTCATGGTAATTCCCGGAGACGACAATCTGCTGGAATTGGAAAGCATGAGGGATGCAGCCGGAATCACACAAAATCTTTATTCGGCATTGGACGCCGTGAGCGACAAGTTTGATCTGTGCATTATTGATTGCTCTCCGAGCGCGGACGTCCGCCAGTTGATTGCATTAAGCCTCAGCACGCATTACCTGATTCCTTTCCAAGTCAAAGCCGAATCCATCAGCGGTGTCGAAAAAACCTTAGCGCGAGCAAAGGTAATTCAAGAAAACGTGAACAATTCCTTGGAATTTTTGGGACTGCTGATGAGCATGGTGAAGATGCAGGGCATCCAAAAGAAAAACTTTGAATGGGTCATTGAGCAAACCCAAAATCTGCTTCTGAAGAAATACGAGCCGAAAACCGGAAAGTTTGAAGGCGTGTGCTGCATCTATGACAGAAGCGAATACACTGCAGCTCAGCAGTTTTGCCGTCCCGTATTTTTCAGTGAAAACGGTAAACCAAGACGCGAGGCGCTCGAACTGGCAAGAGTTTGGGTTTCAATATTTAAGCAGCTGGGATTAACGCCCCGGAAACCTATTCAAATTAGAAAATGCGAAGACAGTGACAAATTAGCAGCAGTTGAGACTCAGCCTGTTGCCGAACCTTAATAAAGGAAAAGAAAATGGGATTAAATCTGAACTTAGGCAATATCAATAAAGCAGCCAAAGATTTTACGCACAGACGCTCAGAGGCATCTGATGAGACAATGCGGGATGTCGAGGTCGAAGTCATTAAAGCCGATCCCCAGCAGCCGCGTAAAGAGTTTGACGAGGAGGCTTTAAAGGAACTGGCAGAAAGCATTAAGGCGCACGGCCTTATCCAGCCGATTGTTTTGCGCCCGTCACCGGACAAAGAAGACGAGTATTACATCATTGCCGGAGAGAGACGCTTCCGCGCTGTAAAGCTGAACGGTGATAAAACAATTCGAGCAATTGTCAAAAAGACGCTTAAACCGGAAGAAATCGGTTATGTCCAAATGGCCGAGAACGTTAAAAGAGCCAATCTGACAGTGGTCGAAATCGCAGAGTTTATTTGCCGACAGTTGGAGGCCGGAGAAAAACAAGCAGACGTAGCAGAAAAATTGGGATTGAATAAGGCTATTGTTTCTCAATATGCCGTATGGCCGGAATTGCCGGAATGCATTAAAGAAGCGTTAACCTCAAAAAAAATCGGTAGTATTCAGTCTGCTTATGCCCTTTTTAAAACTTGGCAGGAATATCCCGAGGAGACAGCGAAATTTGTAGCCGAAAACGAAAAAATCAGTCAAGCTGAAGCCCGAAAGTTTGAACCAAAAAGTTTGTACGTACAAACATTTCAAGACCAAGAAGATATATCTCAGCCTTCAGACCAAGTGTCGGATGAACCTGTTTTAGATACTTCAGTCTCCCCAGCAACGAAAGATATAGTTGCCTCTGAAGAGTCAGAGAATAAGCCGGAAGAATGCGGTTCAATCGACAACTATGAGGAAAAGACCACATCCGACGAAGAAGAACATTCTGAGAAATCTGAAGAGCTTGAAACCGCTGCGGATGACTTTTTGCAGGTGCAATCTGAAGAATCTACTTATAAAAAACCCATGATCCTTTGCCTGATTGAAGGCAGAGAATGCGAACTGCTTTATAAAAAAAGAACGTTGGACGGGTTCGTCGTTGTGAAATATGAGGACGGTACGGAAGAAGAAGTTCCGGCTGAAGATGTGACGTTGAATCGAATCATAGAAGCTTGATAAAAAGGGGCATAGTTCTCCTAAGTCTTGGTATGAATAAAGATAAAACATCAATGAGTGTATGGCTGACGCAGGAAGAAAAAGCGATCTGGAAGCAACTTGCCCGGCTGAACAATATGAATCTTTCTGCTTACACCCACTTCGTCATAAAAGAAGTCATAAAGGAGTCTCTTAATCTGCCGGAGCTAAAAGTATCGCTTAATGTTGAAAGAGAAGGCAGTGAAGAGGAGAAGGTTCCAATCAAGCTCAGAATGACAAAAAGTGAAATGGAGGCTATTGGGAAATTAGCGGCAGTCAGAGGACAAACCCGTCAGGCATTAATCGTATCTGCTGTCAGAGAATTGCTTTTGAATAAATCCCAAATTGATCCGAAAGAGTATCGGTTGATATCGGACTCCACTCTTTCACTGAATCGGATCGGCGTGAACTTGAACCAGATCGCCAGAGTTTTGAATGAGCAGAATAAATCGGGACAATTAAATCCGTCAGACATTGCTGGGATACCGGCGGTCTTGAAACAGCTGAATCAAAAAATAGATCTGCATATCAAAGAGATTGATGAATTTCTTTCGCAGCACAAAGATAGATTAAAAATAAGATCAGCGGTAAAGAAAACGGAGAAGGAAAATGAACGAGTCAGTCAAGAAGTGGCTTGAAGAAAAGCGGGCCGAACTTGCCGGGCGCCGAGATGTCGCTATTTTCATAGAAGCCAAGGACGTTTTGGACGCCATAGAGCAGCTGAGCAAACCTCGTTTATTTTCCGACTCTCGTTTGGTAGAGAGTCTGCGCTGGCAGTATTCAGAATGCGAAACCCGAAAGCAATTTTTGAGGAAAGTGCTCACCGAACAATTCAAATTTGTCGGGCCGAATGCGAATTGCCCGGAGCCGCAAAATACGGACTCTCAAGTTGAAAGAAGAAGAGCCCGAGAAACAAGATAAAATTAGCCCCAAAACCCGAGATATTACTAACTAGTTTCAATTTTTTAAGGAGAAACGAAATGAACAAAACTGAATTGGTTGCAGCCGTTGCCGAAGAAACCGGAAAATCCAAGGCCGACGTCAAAGAAATTTTAGAGGCTCTTATAGCCCAAGTGGTCAAAACGGTAAAGGCCGGAGATGAAATCGCGTTGATCGGTTTCGGTACTTTTAAATCTGCCGAACGTGCTGCTAGAACCGGACGCAATCCGGCCACCGGCAAAGAAATCAAAATTCCGGCTTCTAGACAGCCGAAATTTGTAGCCGGGAAAATGTTCAAGGACGCACTTAACGGGAAATAATTCATAGAAAGTACCATAGTCAAAGGGCCTCTTCGGAGGCCTTTTGACTTCTAGGGTGTTTTCAAAAAGTTGGTTTAGACCAACTGTTTAGCTCTTACAGTTGCCCACAAGCCCTTGCACGCAACTAGAGGAATTTAGTTGTGAAAAGCAGAATCAAAAAATTTTTGTTCCAGATTACATCCTTTTAGGAAGGCCTCAGTCATTTTATTTTTCTCCTTGTCCTTAAGTTTTACTGCATGCTCGTTCAAAAAACCTCTAATTTGATCTACGGTTTTCAGATACTGTGGGCCCCCTAGACCTTCCAACCATGAGTGATAGGGATTCTCAATTAAAATTGCTTTCGCTTGAATCGCTTTTCCAATTTCTCCGTAAACCCAAAAACAGGGGTAAACAGATGCTAATCCAATACTAAAAGAACTATTACGTACTAGATTTGATTCGAATTGAATGTACTCAGAGTTCTCCATACAAGGTTTAATGATAGTGGGAAATTTTTTCTTACCAATGTGCTCGTATAGTTCTTTCGTATACTCGACCAACGCAGCCGCCTCTTTAGAGCTTTTCCTCAGAAAATCAGATTCTTCTCTATTTGATGTTTTTAATGCAAGGTCTGAAAGAACATCTGCGTAATTCTTCAAGTACAAAGCATTCTGTTCCAAATACTTTAGGAAAACTTTCACTGGAAGGTTTCCAGAAATAGCTGATGGAATAAAACCTTTATTTATTATTGAACGAACAGTTTCTAAAGCACGCTTTTCAGCTTCTTCAGTCCACAACTCTTCGGAGCGCACAATATTCGGAATTAACATCGTTAGAGGCAAAAGTAAAAACAAATTTCTCCTTAACATTTTTAGACCTTGGTAGATATGAATCGAAAATTGTATTCCTTGTGTACAGGCAGAGACCTCACACATCGCACATAAAAATTGTTTTGAAGTAAGTGTTTGCACGGTCTCCCTACTAGACAAGTTAGTTTTGACCTCTCTGTTCAAAAAGTTTGTACGTACAAACTTTTTGGCCCTTGCAGTTGCCCACAACAACCCCGGTCGCTACAGCCAGTGCCGGAGCCAAGCGCTCCCTTAGGCGTTAGTTATGGACAACTGCAAGCAGAGAGGAAGTTTCCCACAAGCCGCTGTAAGCGGCTATGGAAAACTTGAGATTTAATCTGAAACCCGGATCGACTCGGGACAAAATGACCGGTTCAATCTTCTCAAAAAGTTTATTCAAATAAACTTTTCGGCCCTTGCAGTTGCCCACAACAACCCCGGTCGCTACTGCCAGTGCTGGGGCCAAGCGCTCCCTTGGGGTCAGTTATGGACAACTGCAAGCAGAGAGGAAGTTTCCCACAAGCCGTGTAAATCGGCTGTGGAAAACTTAAGGTCAACTTTAAAAATCAGAGCCCGTTTGCTGCCTCCCTTAGAAAAAAAGAGGCAGCCGGGCTAGGGGTTGAGGGGAGCGCTTAGCGTCCCCTCTAAAAACAAACTAAAAGCAAAAAAGAACTAAGGCAGGATCGCATTTTGGTGTCTAGTCTAAAGACCTAGACGCCAAAATGCATCAGCACCTCGCTATCTCTCGGTCGAAAATTGGAAATTTTCGGCTGTCCTGCCCACCGCTGTCGCGGTCGAAACCTTCGGTTTCGGGGAAAATTAATTTTGAAGAGTATGGTAGCTTTCTAGCCTATTGTTTGTGAAGTCAACGACAGCTTTTACGATTAGCTTTTTTACTGCCGAGATGACAAGCTTCATTAGTTCATAATCTGGGCGTCCATCTTTTTCAGGTAGCAAAATGTTTAAAGCATCGGCATCTTTTGCATAGAAATTCCGGCCGTAATCGAATTGACCATTGTGTGACGACTTATGAATTGCGCTGGTAACGAAAATAGCAGCATCCTCTTTCAGCTTTTCCGTATGTACCACCGCAACATGATCATCAGCTCCGTACTCATAGCTGCGATACTTGGCAGAACCAAACATATCTATGGTGGCCGTGTTTTTTGCAAAAACGGTGACCTTATTACCGATAAAATCAGAAACACCTTCATCTGCTTCGCCAGCGGTGACAAACGGAAGATTTCCCGGAACCCTGTCTTCGCTTTTAAGCCGCTTGCCTCTGGTGGATTTGCCGAATAGGGATTTAAGGTTATAACTCTTATACTTGATGTTGCCTAGGTTATTTAGCGCATTTTTCTCTTCAGCCGTCAACCAGTAGTTTTTTAAACCATTTCTGCTTAGGTATTGATCGAGCCCAATAAAGAACTCGCGCTCAAGTTCAGAAATGAAAGAGTTTATAAAGTTCAAATCAATTTGATTGTTTTCTTGTATTGGAAGATTAAAAATTTGATTGCCAATTGTTTTGACATTAAATCTTGAGCCTCCCCAAGAAAAATTAGAAAAAGCTTTGTTCAAAGAAGTTATAAAAAAAAGAGCTTCTTTTTGACCAAAATACTGCAACGTTGACTTTAGAATTTTTATTTTATCGCCAGTGAAGTAAGGTTTATTTTGATAAAACAAAGTTGCAGTGTCTTGACCGAACGAAATGGTATTTCCTTCATTGAGGAATTGCTCATTTTCCTTAAGATAGCCTCTCTGCCCGTTATTGCTTCCAGAACGGATGATGTATGGATGAAGACCACGTTCTAATACAGTGACTTTGTTGGCATCGAACCTTTTAATTGACGATTTGATTTCAAATAAGTCCTTTAGATGAAATCCTCCCCACTTAGCCTGAACAACTTGTTGGCTAAGTGGGGAACTCATTTTCCCAACAAAAAGTTCTCCTCATGGTTGTTTTTGAGTAGATTAGTGATTTCCCAAGCTAAGTAATCAGAAATTGTTTTTTTGAAATCCTCTAGCTTAGGCTGGGTATCAACGGGTGCACTTTGATTCCAATCTGCTCCGCTTTTAGGATCAATCTTTCCTTCGTAGTATTCTTTTTCTGTAAGATATTTAAGCTTTTCTTTACCAAACCTTACAAGCTGGACAACTTCCTCATACCTATCTTTGGCGTGGTCGGTGTCTTTGAGATTGACGCTGGCTTTTTTGCGGTTTGTTCGAGTGTACCCATCATTAGAAAAGTCGATGAACTTTACGGTGTCATCAGCTTGATGTGGCTCATTGACGCGGAAAACATAGACGTAGGTCTGCACGTTTGATTTTCCGATAAACAAGTCAATTGGCATCTTGACACTTGCCAATAAAGTATGTTTTTCTAGGATTCTTCGGTTGTAGTCGCTTGCTTTTCCGCTTCCGGACGAGCCTTGAATAATGATGGCAGCGTAGCCCTTTTCCATCATTCCCAAAGCCTTTTCTACGAAAATCATTCCGTTTCCGGCAGCGGAATAGGGAGGATTAAGAACAAAAGCAGTGGCTGGGAATTTTTCTGTTATTTTTCCGAAGCCATATTTCCCGTCGAAATCGTGCAATGAATCCTTATTAAGAATGTTGGAGCTGCCGTCCCCCATAAGAATCATGTTGAGAATAGCCAACATATAAATACTTGGAAGCACCTCTAAACCGAGCAGTTGTTCGGCCCTAATAGTTGCTTCCTTTCGGGCTAGTTCTTCCGGGGAACTAATTTTGTTTTTTGCATCTATTAACATCTCATTCATAGCTGCAACCAATAACCCGGCGGACCCAGTGGCAAAGTCCCAAACGTAGGAATTCATATCCACTCTGGCTAACTTAGCCAGAAGTTTTGCAACATAAGAGGGTGTTAAAACGACATCATTTAATTTGTCTTGTGAAAAACCGAGCCAACCGTACATTTCATTAAAGAGTTTGCCGGTAAAGTCGGTAGTCAAGCCTATTTTGTAATAACGGCCAAGGTCATCAACAATCTTATTAAAGACTCTTTTAAGCTGAGTCTCACCGGCAGTGATTTTGTTCAAGTTATCGCTGGTTAAAGTGTTTTGAAGGGTTCTGACGATGAGGTCCCTTTTCGTATCCGGTAGGGCCTTTTCCGTCAAAAATGCTTTAATTTTTCTGAGAATAATTTCCCCGTCTGTATTGCCGGGTTCCGGCGAAGATTTCAGATCTTCTTTTTCTAAAGCCTTTACTTTTCCGGGAACTCCAAGAGTGGCAATGATGGAGGAGGCAACGAGATAAACCCGGTCATTTTCAGACAAGTTTTTTTCGTTCTGATAAATGTCGTTGTTTAACTTTACTAAGCTGGCTTTAATTTCTTGTTCTTTTCGCTCTCTTAATTGCTCTAGTTGTTCAGCGCTGATATTTAAGGTTTTAACTTTCTCAATAAACTTGTCAAATTCGGGGGGGGGTAAGAATGATAGATCTGTGTACTCCCCGACTTTTTGTCCTACACCCAAATTATTTTTAGAGACGTAATAAACCGCAATTGAGTGTTTTAGTTTTCCCAGCTCGTCTTTGTAACCCGTCATCCCAATGGCAATGATATCGGTGTAGCTCGTATGGTGGAGCAGAGCGTTTGCATAGTGGACAGCACCGTTTACCGCAAAAGATTTGATGTTTGAATAGTTTGGTTCATTCCGAGCTGTTAAGTTGTCAATGTTCCCGCAAGAGTCGAGTTTTTCAAGCTTACCTTTATAACCTTTGTATTCGATAAGAACGGGCCAATAGTTGAGGTTTTTATCTTGTAGCAGCAGTTTTGCGTCAGGTCTATTTCCTCCTTTTCCTCCGCTTTTGGATAAATATTCGTCCAGTGCCTTGTCGATTTCTGTGTTTAACGGCTCTTGTTCAAGTTTGTAGTCTAAGTTATAAGATTTCATCCACCCGTTAGCCAGATCGGCAATAAGCGGTTCCACAGATCGAACTTTATTTTTGGTAACTGTTTTAGTCATGCGAAAAGAAAGATTTCATTTTTTAGTCAATTGGCCTAAGAAAAGACCGTCCCGTTACCATTCTAAAGAATTGTGTATTTGCTTTTCACTGCTATAGGAGCTGGGTACAAAACTTTCCCCATTCCTCCATCATATTCCTGCGTTCCTGCTCCATTTTGCTTCTGTCATAAGCTCCCTTATAAGGGTCGTTACGCTGGTGCAGCATATTGAGCTTTATGGCCTCTTTGTCGAATTTTTTGTTATTACCGAGCTCGTCGTCTTTTGCCCAAGTCTCAAAGCAGCTTCGAGCAGTCGCGTGTTGAGTGGCGATACATTCTTTTCCGGTTCTTTTTGATTTTTCCTTGTCGATCCAGCCGATTCCGTCAAGAAGTTTCTTTCTTGCGTGAGCTTTCCGAATGACTTGATTCATAGCCATGTCGGAATAAGCTCTTCCGAAGGCATTGCAAAAGACGTAGGGACTATCGGTGAATCGAACAACTTTTTTAAGCAGGTTTACAGCGGCATCATTTAAGAAGATTATTCGGGAACGATTTTTATCCTTTACCTTGTCATCCTCGGGCGGAATATTCCAAATTTTTTTCTCAATATCAATGTCTGACCATTTGGCATTTCTTACGGCCTTGGATCTGGCAGCAAGAAAAATAGAAAACAGAAGCATTTCAGAAGTTCTGCCTCTGACAGAGCTGATGTCTTTTACGAATTCGGGTATTTCGTGAAAATCCAAACCTGCAAAATTTTCTTCTTGTTTTCTGCTTTTGCTGTAGGGTTCCAACAGAACGCCGAGAGCCCCGGATAAATCAGCAGGGTTCTCGCGATCTTGTCTAATACGCAGTGCAATAGCCCATCGAAAGATAGAACGTACATCTGCTAAAACCTTGGATGAGGTAGAAGGGCTTCTGCTCCAAATCGGCATCAAGAGATTTCTAATATCCTCTGTTTGGATGTCCTCGATAGCCATATCACCGATTCTGGGCAAGATATGATTCGTTAATCGGCTTAAAGTATTGGCTTCGCCTTTAACATTGTCCTTCCAAAAATTGTTCTGGGCGCGCTCCTTAACCCAATCCAAGGCGCACTTGCGAAAACTTACTTTTTGTTCCTCAGAATCTTTCTTTTGCGCAGCCGCCTCCCGCTCTTCCTGCGGATCGACTCCTTTTTCTAAAAGTTCCAATATTTCAAAACCTTTTTCTCGGGCTTGAGCTAAAGAAATAAAATCAGCGCTGCCGAGTCTTATCAGCTTTCGTTTGCCGGAAAAGGTGTATCGGAGAAAATAAGTTTTGCTTTTTTGTTTGACCCTTAGCTGTAATCCTTTAGGCCCGGTAACGGTGTGGCAGCCAATTTCTTTAATATTTTTTATTTCAGTTGCAGTGCTTAGTCTCATTTAAAACCAATCCCTCTTCTGATCCGAGAAATAGAATTCCGGGTGACCACTTTAAAAAACAGGTGACCAATTAGGTGACCATTTATTTGCGGATGTATGCGAACCTATGCGAACTCATACGAACTCTTAATGTTACAAATGTTTTGCAACAATGAAGATTTTAGGGGATTTGCGAACTGATACGAACTTATGCGAACTAATGAATGGCGGAGAGGGGGGGATTCGAACCCCCGAAACCTTTAAAGGGTTTACACGCTTTCCAGGCGTGCGCCTTAAACCACTCGGCCACCTCTCCGAAAGAGAATTGAATTCTATAGGAAAAAAAAATCCTTGTCATCTCGATTGAATGTAAAAATTTTGAATATTTCCTCTTGAATAGTCCAACGCCCTGATTGCAATAGAAAAGATTTTAAAAATTATTTTTGATTTGAATTTATCCCATTGTGGGAGAAGAGCAAAATTAAGGGTTATCCCGAGAAATACAATCCAAAATAACTCGAGAATGAGGAGCTGAAAAATGAGAATGTTGCGTAGGAACGCATTGTCGTTCTTAACCTTTATGCCGATTGCGGCTGCCGCCGAAAGCGCTTTTGCTGCTCCTGTGGCTGTACCTGAGGAAAAACCAAAGACTGCAGGAAAAATTCTTTTCGTAGTAACTAGCCACGGAGAATTAGGAAATACCGGAAGAAAGACAGGTTATTGGCTCTCAGAAGTAACACGTCCCTGGAAAGTTCTTAAAGACGCAGGATACGAAATTGATTTTATGAGCCCGAAGGGCGGGGAATGTCCTGTTGAGGGGCAAAACCCTTCCGATCCCGTAAACAAGGCTTTTGCTCAGGATCTTTCTGCTCAGAAGAAAATAAATTTCACGATAAAACCTTCAGAGGTAAAGCCGGAAGAATACAAAGCGATCTTTTTTGCCGGCGGTCACGGTGTCATGTGGGATTTTCCGGATAACAAAGAATTAGCAGCAATCACTTCTAAGATTTATGAAAACGGAGGTGTGGTTGCCGCTGTTTGCCACGGCCCCGCAGCCTTGATCAACGTAAAACTTTCCAACGGCAAGTTTCTCGTAGATGGGAAGAAAATTAACAGCTTTACAAATTCGGAAGAAAAGGGTATTGGTTTAGATAAGGTCGTTCCGTTTGCACTGGAGACCGCTTTAGTAAAACGCGGAGCAAAATTTCAGAGCTCGGATAACTTCCAGTCACACGTTGTTGTCAACGACAGAGTGATAACCGGACAGAATCCGATGTCGGCGACGGCCGTCGGCGATGCTATTCGCATTGCTTTGCAAAATTAGATGTTGTTCAAGTGAGGAAACTTCGTGGAAAACAGAATTATTCCCAGTATTATCTTGGCAGCCGGTTTCATCGGAGGAGTTGCGCTCCTCGGCAACCAGCTTGGCGACGGAGTAAACGCTCTCTTAAATAAGGATCGTATTGTTACGGTTAAGGGTCTTTGCGAAAAAGAAGTTAAGGCTAACCACGTGATTTGGCCTCTTAGCTTTAATGAAATGGGCAACGACCTTGTAACGGTCTACGATAACCTTGAAAAGAAACAGAGTACGGTTTTTGAATTCCTGAAAAAAGGCGGTATCGATCCTTCTGAGATCTCCTTAGCTGCACCGAAGGTCAACGATACGCTGGCCAACAGTTACGGACCTAATCGACCTCCGTTCAGATACATCATTACTCAGGTCATCACCATTGCAACAGACAAAGTCGATGTTGCCCGTAAACTTATGGAAGCCCAGAGAGAGCTCTTGAAGCAGGGCGTTGCGCTGACTAACGACTACAGCTACATGACGAATTATTCATTCACGGGCTTGAATGAAATTAAACCCAAGATGATTGAGATTGCAACAAAGAACGCAAAAGAAGCTGCTAAGAAGTTTGCAGAGGATTCCGGTTCAAAACTCGGAAAAATCAGAAGGGCAAATCAGGGCGTGTTTTCTATCACGGATAGAGACGGCAACACACCTTTCATAAAGAATGTTCGTGTTGTAACGACAGTCGAATATTTTTTGAATGACTAACAAAAAGGAGCGGCATTTTCAACGCCGCTCCTTTTTAGCAAAACTTGATTACTTAGCCTTGCGGGAAGAGAAGAAGCTCTTCTTAGGCTTCGTAACTTTGATGCCCGCTTCAGAAGCGACCAAGAGGACGTCCGCGCCTCTGTTGGCAAAAATTCCGCAGGTGACAACGCCCGGAATCTTATTGATTGCGTTTTCCAGCAGCTGCGGTTCTTTAATCTGAAGACCGTGTACATCGATGATGTTGTTTCCGTTGTCCGTAATGAAATCACGAACAACCGGATGACCGCCTAAATCTTCCATTGCTCTGGAGACAGAGCTCACAGCCATCGGAATGACTTCCAAAGGAAGAGGAAAAGCACCGAGCTGTTTTACAACTTTGCTTTCATCGGCAATACAGACAAATTTTTCAGATGCCTGAGCGACAATCTTCTCGCGTGTCAGTGCTCCGCCGCCGCCTTTGATCATGCAGAAATTTCCGTCAATTTCATCGCAGCCGTCAATATAAACAGGAAGGTAATCAACGATATCGTTCAAATTACAGACAGGAATGCCGTAGGCGAGAAGCTGACGGGTTGTTGCTTCCGAGCTGGAAACGCAGCCTTTTACTTTTTTACCGGAGGTGGCTAATTCAGTGATGAAAAATCCCACCGTTGTTCCGGTGCCTACGCCAAGATATTCTCCTTCGACAACATATTCGAGGGCAGCTTTGGCGGCCATCTGTTTAAGTTGATTCTGTAATTCCATTGTTTTTCCCGAAATAAAAAGAGGCGCTTAAGCGCGCATGTCCGAGATATTTTAGCGATGGGAGAGGCTCTATCCGATGAATACGACTAGATTTTGGGAAGCGAGTTCCGGAGGATGCCTTTTTTGAGAGGATTGCAGAAAAGGATGCGCAGTGGTGAACGTGAAAATCAGTAAAATTGATTAGAAAAGTACAAATATCCCGTATTTTTGATTTATTTGTAAGTTATTTTTTTGTACTAAAATTTCGTATCACTATAAAAGAAAAGGAAAAAATCATTTAAATGAGGTTTTCTCAGAGGCAATTTACTACGAACAAATAACTAATTAACGTGATAAGATTTCCGTTTGCCTGAACAGGACAGGAGGAAGAATGGGATCCGATCCTAAAATTAGAAGAATACTTTGTCAGAGGCTCTTACAGCTCAGACATGAAAACAACCTTACTCAAGCCGAACTTTCCAGCCTGAGCGCGATACCTCAGCCGGTTCTTTCTCTTTATGAGAATCAGGGCAGCTCAAGATCTCCTACGCTATACGCATTAGTGCGTCTTGCCAATTCTCTTAACGTTTCCACTGATTACCTTTTGGGTCGCACGGATGATAAAAGCGGGGCAAGGAATTTGATCTCGGAAGATTCGGTGATCTCTCAGCTTTCAAGAAGAGATCGTCAAGTTCTGCTCAGAGTTGCTGAAGGCCTTCATGCCGCTTCCGTTCAAAAACAAGAAGCGATGAAGTCTAGCCGCACTCAAAAGATCGTTCCTCCTGCAGACGTAAAAAACGCTCGATAAGCGTCGAGCGTTTTTAAGACCGGATGCCGTCTTAGTTCGTGAAATTTCGGCAGCCGGACACCCTAGAAATTTCACAAGGAAGCGAGCCGGCTTTTACATTCTTCGGAGCCGGCGTATGGATGTAGTAGGCCATTCTGAGATTGCCTTTTTGATTTTCAGAGCAGTCTTTATCGAACGTGCAGGCGTATTCTGAACGAGCAAAATCTTGCTGCTCTTGTACGAAGCGTGCCGCAGCCTGATCCCACGATTCCTTATGCTGAGACATATTTATAAGAATCGCTTTCTGAGCTAGTTTGATTCGTGTCGGATTCTTGGCAGAAATATCGAGAAGAGGTCTGAAGACGTGATAGAACTGAGGGGCCGGATGGCTCTTCAGGTAAGTAAGTTTTTCCTGCGCGTCTTCTCTCATTCTGGCTAACTCTTCTGCAGGTGTTCTGTCTGTCAGATCTTTTGCATCGACCCAGCCCCGAGCTGTTCTAAAAATAGTTTTCCCGCCGAAACCTTTATCTTCCGCCCTAAGCGTTAATTTTGCAGGGCGCTTCATTTCATGACATTCTTTGCGTCTGAGCTTGCGGGCTTTTCCTTTTTTAAAAGCTTCGACGTTTTGGTGTTCAAGTTCGTCCAGAGCGATAAGATTGTCTTTCTTTCGGCATGTCAGGACGCCTTTGCCAAGAGTGGCCGTGCCTAAAGGCACGGGACGCTTAAGTTCAGTTCTTAAAGCTCTTAGATAATGGTCCTGCATACTGATTTCAGAGATTTCGATAGCCTTTTCGTCAGGACTTTCTGCAAAATCAGATCTAACTGTTTCAGGAGTAAGTTCGCCCTTATTAGCCTGTGCCAGATTGAATTCTCGGTTCAAACGAGCGTGTTCAACAAGCTCATTGATTTCATAATTGTAGTAATCGGCAGGCAGCTGTTTGCTGACCTTATTCAACGTTTTACCAAGAAGATATTTGTCCCCGCCGAGCGCTGCTACCTTTGCTGCATCAGCCTTCGAGAGACTGCTGACCGCGTCTTTAACGTTTTTATTTGTGATTTCGACGTCCGGGTCCATCGAGCATCCGGAAAGAAGGAAGGCGGCCAGCACTGAGAAAGAGAGAAGGATATTTTTGCGGGCAAATACGTTCATAATTCTTATTAAAAAAATCAGGGTTTTCGTTTATCTAAGGATACTTCATACACAAGTTTTAGGTTGAAAAGATTGTGCCAATTTCCGAAAAATTTCCTAGTTGTCCGTATAGGAATGCGTCTGGAAAAAAGGTCTGCAAACTGGTTAATGAGTGCGGCCGTAATATGAAGCCGAAGAAATTGCTTTGGCCGGATCTGAGATTTTGCGTTTCTAGATCTTCATTATTTTAAAAATCCTCAATAAAACATAAAGTTAATGTTGAAGTTGAGGATTTTTTTTGTGTTAAACTAGATCATTATATATGGAGATCTATCAATGGCAAATCCGAAGCTTCCTCCGATTCTGATTAACAAGGCAGGTTCCGTTTATTACGTTTACACCTATAAAAACGTTTGGGATAGAGAACTCAAGCGAAGCAAAAGAGGTGAATCCAAAAAGATTGGGACAATCCTTGGCGGACAAAAGGACGGAAAAATTCGTTTTGATGAAGCTTTCCTTCAAGAACATTCTGAATTTCGGAACTATCAGGTTGAGAGGAAAGGAAAAGATTATGTCTTTACTCAGATCTCCGAAGAAGGCATCACTCTTGAACAGGCTCGCAACATAAAGAAGCTTTACGCCGGTGCTACTTGGGCCTTAGATCAGATCGTTGCCGACTCTCCTGTCGGAGAGTTCTTAAAGGAGTGCTTCCCAAGGAACAAAGACTATAAAAAGATCCTTTCCTTAGCATACTTTTTAATCCTTAATCAGAACAACAACGTTAGCTTCTATGAAAGCTTTGCAGAGACGACGAGACTGCCGTATCCGCGGCCGCTGAGCCCCTCGGCAGTAACTCGCCTCTTCCAGAGGATAGAGCTGCGCGATGTCCGGCGTTACTTCCTGCTGATGCGCAGCTATCTTCAAGAAGACGAAGACAATAAGATCATTCTTGCCCTGGACTCGACCTCAATCTCTTCTTACTCCACGCGCTTAACTCATATTGAATACGGCAAGAACAAAGACGACGATGCGCTACCGCAGCTAAATGTTCTCTTCTTGGTAGACCAGAAGTCCGGACTTCCGATTTTTTATCGCTTTTATGACGGAAATGTTCCAGATGTCAGCACCATTCGTCATACGATTGCCGATCAGGCCCTTCTAAACATGAAGGGCGTCGTTCTGGTTGCTGACAAAGGCTATAACAGCGTAAAAAACATCAACGACTGTCTGATCAATAAAGTTGAGTTTATTTTTAATGTCCGTCTGGGAACGAAAGGCTGTCTGGCCATAGAACTCATAGATGAACATAGAAAGGAGTTTGCAGACCTCAACAGCGGCGATCCTTACATCAGAAAGAACATCGCCACGGCAAAGGTGAATTGGAAATACGATCCGCGGCCGGTAGAGGGGAAACCGGCATCAAACTCTGCGACAGCCGAGCTTTATTACCACATGTTCTACGATCCCGTCATCTATCAGGAGGCAGCCAATAAGCTCACGGAATCGCTTCTCACCATTAAAAAGAAACTTCTTGAAAATGAAGCCCTGACCGAGCAGGAGGAAGAGCTGAAAGAAAAATTCTTCCGAAACGATAAAGAAAAAGGCTTGATTATTGTTAATCGCCGAGTAGACGACTACTTGAAGTACAAGGGATTTAGAGTTTTAGTCACAGACTCGGAGAAGGATCCGGTTAAGGCCTGGACGGCTTATGCCGACCGCTGGCGCGTAGAAGACGCCTTTGCAACGCTTAAGGACCGACTCGGCTGCAATCGAATCAGATGCTCTGACAACAAGGCACTGCAAGGAAAGACCTTCGTACAGTTCATTGCGACGGGCTTGTCGCTGATGGTTCGTTCGAGAATCCGCTGCTATATAAAGGAAAACAAGAAAGCTGGAAAACTGAATCTGGTCTACGAGAGCGACGCAAAGATCCTTCAGGTTCTAAATAACGTCATGCAAACTCGCTTTAACTACGGCTACTACTTCGACGAAGTTGCCGGTAAAAAGATTAAATACTTTGAAGCGTTAGGTGTTGGAGTTCCGGGAGCCGGGCCCGAGACACCGGAAGATGTTCAGGAAGAACCAGAAGCCGAAACGTTATTAGGTACGGATATTGAAATTTAACGAGGATGCCGGAGCCGAACTCCGGCTAGATCACTGAAAAACGCAAAATCTCAGGGCTTTGCAAAAGCGCACGGTGCTGAAATGAAAAAAATCCCGCCTAAGCGAGATTTTCCAAGAAATATTCTTTTAACTTTGGTGGCGCGCCAGGCAGGAATCGAACCCACGACCCCCTGGTTCGTAGCCAGGTACTCTATCCAGCTGAGCTACTGGCGCAACCGAGGAAGCGAACTATAGCAAAATAAAATTCCGTGTGCAAGTTGAAACCAGGAGAATTTCTGTAATTTCGCAGTCGGGAATTGTAAAAATGCTATCGCTTAATTCCTAACTTCCTGAGAATAAAGGAAGAACCTTTTTTTATCCAGTTAATTTTTTCTGTATGAATAACTGGTTTCTCAATGTAACTGATATGGTTTGTCTCCAGCCATACATCCAAAAGACGCTCAGACAAGAAACCGAAGACTCGAGCATCGTTAGCGGAGTAGGAGGAAATATCCAACAGCTTCTCTACTTCAAACAAAACGTCAAAGAGCCAGTCGCAATATTGGTTGAAAAGGTCCCTTCGCATAACAAACATATTCAGGATATGTGTCTTCCTTCCGCGCATCAATTTTTCGAAAGCGGGAAGATACTCTGAATGTTTCTCAGCAAGTACGCTTCTTAATGTTTCAATGTCCTCACTGTGGTGAGCATGAACATATTGAGATTCAACTGTCTCAATGAAGTAATTCCGTTTCGGCGGAAGAATGACTGGACTCTCTTTTAGGAATTCATTCCAATCAGATAAGGAAAAGACGCCCTCTAAAGGATCGGGAGTTTTCTTAATTCCGAAGTAACGTCTGTAATGTGTCAGGCCGATGGCTGTCACAGTTTCTGGCAAGTTGTGCCTTGCCCAGTAGAGAGCAGTCAATTCGCAGTAGTTGGGATTCTTTTGGGAGATATTGATTCCTTCATTGTCTCTTACGCCGCCAAGATGAAGATCGACTCGTTTTTGTGCTCCAACCTCGATAGGAAGATAAGGTTCTTCGTGGGGAAGGCGATACGGCCGATGACAAGCAACAAGAATCTTTAGCACTGTTAGTTAGGGGAGTAGAAGGGAAGGAGAGCATTGATTTCCAATTATCAACGCCGGGACAAACCAAAAATTTTAAATCTCGGGGACTCTTAATTCAATAGTAAGTCAACCGATGTAAGGAAAAAAGGCCAAATCTAGAATTTTTCTCAATGACGGTTAAGCCAATATCCGGCTTCAACCTCTAATCAAGGAGAATAAACATATGTCCAAATCTGTCGTAACATCCCGCCGTTCTTTTATTAAGGGCGCAGTTGCTGGCGCAGTTTCCGCCGGAGTCGCTCCTGTAATGGCAGCTCCTGCCCCGCAGAACGGCCTTCCCGCCAAGTGGGACGGAGAGGCTGATGTTGTGATCGTCGGTTTCGGCGGCGCCGGTGCAACAACCGGTATCGTGGCAGCTCAGAACGGTGCAAAAGTCATTATCCTGGAAAAGAATCCTCAGAATCATCACTACAGCAACACCCGTATGTCCGGCGGTATTTTCCACTGCCCGTTCAAAGACGGTGACCCGAAAGCATTGAAAGATTATGCCCAGGCTATGTTCTCCGGCGAAAACATCGACTGGAAAGAAGAAGGCGAAATTCCTGAATATTCCGAAGGTTTGGCTCAGCTTTGGGCAGACCTTTCTCCGACAAACCTTGAATTCCTGCAGAGCCTGGACCCGGCTTTCATAGGTGGCAGCCAGCCCGGTTTCAATAAAGCTTCTTTCCCGAACTTCCCGGGTGCTAAAGAATGCAAATACAACGCTTATCGCGCTACCTATCAAAAACGTATGAAGAACTTCAACCAGAAATCGGTTGACAGCCCGAAGGAAGAAACCAGTTCAGGTGAAGCTTTCTGGCGCTGCCTTGAAGAAGGTGTCAAGAAACAGGGTGACAACATCAAGGTTTACTATGAAACTCCTGCCTGCAGCCTCCTGAAGAACGCAAAGGGCGAAGTAGTCGGCGTTGTCGCTACTCAGAACGGCAAACCGGTTTATTTCCGCGGTAAGAAAGCAGTTGTACTTTGCTCTGGCGGTTATGAATACAACAAACCGATGCGTCAGGCCTTCTTGGAAGGCCCGGGTGTAGACGGATGGGCTTTCTACGGTACGACTTCCAACACAGGCGACGGTATCGCCATGGGTATGGCTGCCGGTGCCGGTTTGCAGAAAGTCGGCAAGTCGGCTGCCCGCGTCATCGTTCCGGCCCAGACTCGCTACAACGGAATGCGCATCGGCTCCATTACTCCGGCTGTCGGTTCTGCCAACTCCATCGTAGTTGATAACTATGGCAACCGTTACGAAGCTGAAACTAAGGTTACGGATAATCCCAGCCGCTATTTCTTCTACAAAGCAGCTGTGACATTTGATATTTCTTCTCTGAGCTATCCGAGAACTCCGTCTTGGATGATCTTTGATGAAAAACTTCGTACAAGCAAACCGCTGGTTGGTCTCGGTATTTCGACAGTCGGTTACGGATTTATCGATTGGGATGAAAAGAACGAAAAACCGATTGCTTCCGGTTTGATCCTTAAGGCTGATTCCATTGAAGAACTTGCCAACAAGATTAAACAGCATCCGGAAAACAAGGGCCGTATGGTTCCTGCTAACTTGGTTGAACAAGTCACTCGCTTCAATAAATTCTGCGATGACAAGAAAGACGCTGATTTCGGCCGCAGACCTGCTACATTGGGCAAGATCGAACAGGGTCCGTTCTACGCCATGCCGTTGGTTGCCGGTGGTCCGAATACTAAGGGCGGCTTATTAGCAGACGCAGACAGAAGAGTCCTTGCTTGGGACGGCACACCGATTCCTCGTCTCTACAGCGTCGGTGAAATCGCTTCCGCACTTAAGTTCGTTTATCAGGGCGGCGGTAACTTGACAGAATGCTTAGTCTACGGTCGTCACGTAGGTAAGAATGTCGCGGGCCTTCCCGATACGACACTTTAATAAATTCTGAATCGGCAGGGGCGGGGCCCCTGCCTCTTCGGAGATAACAATGAAAAAAGTATTGTTTTTACTTCTTCTTTCGTTCCTTGCAGGTACGACTGCTTTTGCTGCTGACGGCGGACCCTATCTTGCTGACAGACATGTTGCCAGAGGTATGAAGTGCGCAGATTGTCATACACCTGACAACAAACTCAAAACCAGCGGTGATTTGGATGTTTGCGCTTCTTGTCACGGCGATTACCAAGCCATGATTAAAAAGACGGACGGCAGATATGAGGTCAATCCCCATGGCCAGCATGAGGGAGCACTTCCTTGCTCTGAATGCCATAAAGGCCATAAGCCGGGCGTGAACTATTGCGGCGGCTGTCACAACTTTGTATATAAAGTGCCTTAAACTATTTCCTTCTCTAGTAACTTATCCCTCCTTGCTGCTCCGTCGGTCCTTAGATTGACGGGGCTCTTTTTATTCAGTGCAAAAAAATAATTCAGTCAACAAATAATTCAGTCAGCTTGACAATCCCAAAATAAGCATTCATAATTCGCCTCCGTTTTTCGAAGCAGCAATGCAGCGGAAAATGCGGAAACGAAGTTTTACATTTAAAATCCTCCAGTCGCTTGACAGAAAATTTTAAACGAGTAAAATTTCAATTCTTCGCTCACGAAACTGAGCGGCGGCGAAAGCCGAAATGATCTTTAAAAATTTATCGACGACCGATAAGAGCGGGCACTAAGAAGTCTGCGGTGAAAACTGCAAATTTTAAATTGCTCGATCTTATTGGAGAAGAAGGAGTAGAAAATACTCCGTCAAACACCAAGCAAGAGTAATTCGAGCGACAACAGAGATTAAACAATAGAGTTTGATCCTGGCTCAGGTTGAACGCTGGCGGAACGCTTTACACATGCAAGTCGAACGGTAACGCGGAGAGAAGCTTGCTTCTCTCCGGCGACGAGTGGCGAACGGGTGAGTAATACATCGGAACGTGTCCGCTCGTGGGGGACAACCAGCCGAAAGGTTGGCTAATACCGCATGAGTTCTACGGAAGAAAGAGGGGGACCCGCAAGGGCCTCTCGCGAGCGGAGCGGCCGATGACTGATTAGCCGGTTGGTGAGGTAACGGCTCACCAAAGCAACGATCAGTAGCTGGTCTGAGAGGACGACCAGCCACACTGGGACTGAGACACGGCCCAGACTCCTACGGGAGGCAGCAGTGGGGAATTTTGGACAATGGGCGCAAGCCTGATCCAGCTATTCCGCGTGTGGGATGAAGGCCCTCGGGTTGTAAACCACTTTTGTAGAGAACGAAAAGACACCTTCGAATAAAGGGTGTTGCTGACGGTACTCTAAGAATAAGCACCGGCTAACTACGTGCCAGCAGCCGCGGTAATACGTAGGGTGCGAGCGTTAATCGGAATTACTGGGCGTAAAGGGTGCGCAGGCGGTTGAGTAAGACAGATGTGAAATCCCCGAGCTTAACTCGGGAATGGCATATGTGACTGCTCGACTAGAGTGTGTCAGAGGGAGGTGGAATTCCACGTGTAGCAGTGAAATGCGTAGATATGTGGAAGAACACCGATGGCGAAGGCAGCCTCCTGGGACATAACTGACGCTCAGGCACGAAAGCGTGGGGAGCAAACAGGATTAGATACCCTGGTAGTCCACGCCCTAAACGATGTTAACTAGTTGTTGGGAAGTAAAATTCTCAGTAACGCAGCCAACGCGAGAAGTTAACCGCCTGGGAAGTACGGTCGCAAGACTAAAACTCAAAGGAATTGACGGGGACCCGCACAAGCGGTGGATGATGTGGATTAATTCGATGCAACGCGAAAAACCTTACCTACCCTTGACATGTCAGGAAGCTCTTGTAATGAGAGCGTGCCCGCAAGGGAGCCTGAACACAGGTGCTGCATGGCTGTCGTCAGCTCGTGTCGTGAGATGTTGGGTTAAGTCCCGCAACGAGCGCAACCCTTGTCACTAGTTGCTACGAAAGGGCACTCTAGTGAGACTGCCGGTGACAAACCGGAGGAAGGTGGGGATGACGTCAAGTCCTCATGGCCCTTATGGGTAGGGCTTCACACGTCATACAATGGTCGGAACAGAGGGCAGCGAAGTCGTGAGACGGAGCCAATCCCAGAAAACCGATCGTAGTCCGGATTGCAGTCTGCAACTCGACTGCATGAAGTCGGAATCGCTAGTAATCGCGGATCAGCATGCCGCGGTGAATACGTTCCCGGGTCTTGTACACACCGCCCGTCAAACAATGGGAGTGGTGTTTACCAGAAGTCGTTAGCCTAACCGCAAGGAGGGCGGCGACCACGGTGAGCACCGTGACTAATGTTAAGTCGTAACAAGGTAGCCGTACCGGAAGGTGCGGCTGGATCACCTCCTTTCAAGTAAAGCAGTATGAGCTCAGAAGTTCTGAGTGTCCGCTCTTATCGGAAGTCGATAGAAATTTAAGGACGCAATAGTTCTTTAACAATTCGGAATAATCAATCTAACGTTTAAGCTGATTTGATGAGAGTCAGCGAGAACGGGTAGTGATAAGAAATCTTTACAAAGAGAGAAACTTTGAGATTTCTCAAGCAAAGACATACAAGCATATGGCATGAGAACGAGAGTTGCTTGTGACCCGGCCGGGTCAATAGGCGGCAGGGTTATAGGATCAAGTGACTAAGTGCATGCGGCGGATGCCTTGGCGATCACAGGCGAAGAAAGACGCGGCAGCCTGCGAAAAGCTGCGGGGAGCTGGCAAACGAGCTTTGATCCGCAGATATCTGAATGGGGGAACCCACACCGTAAGGTGTATCCGTAGCTGAATACATAGGTTACGGAGGCGAACGAGGAGAACTGAAACATCTAAGTATCCTCAGGAAAAGAAATCAACCGAGATTCCGGCAGTAGCGGCGAGCGAACCCGGAGGAGCCTAGCTTTTGATAGTACGAACTTTAGCCGAAAGGTCCTGGAAAGGCCTGCTATAGTGGGTGATAGCCCCGTAGGCGAAAGAGTTGGTACGGTACTAAGGAAGCGAGAAGTAGAGCGGGACACGTGGAATCCTGTTCGAAGACGGGGGGACCATCCTCCAAGGCTAAATACTCGTGATCGACCGATAGTGAACCAGTACCGTGAGGGAAAGGCGAAAAGAACCCCGGGAGGGGAGTGAAATAGAACCTGAAACCGCATGCATACAAACAGTAGGAGCCTCGTCAGAGGTGACTGCGTACCTTTTGCATAATGGGTCAGCGACTTACATTCTGTGGCGAGCTTAACCGAATAGGGGAGGCGCAGCGAAAGCGAGTTCGAAATGAGCGTTCAGTCGCAGGGTGTAGACCCGAAACCAGATGAGCTATCCATGGCCAGGTTGAAGGTGTGGTAACACACACTGGAGGACCGAACCGACTAGTGTTGCAAAATTAGCGGATGAGCTGTGGATAGGGGTGAAAGGCCAAACAAATCTGGAGATAGCTGGTTCTCCCCGAAAACTATTGAGGTAGTGCCTCGTGTGTCGCTCCAGGGGGTAGAGCACTGTTTTGGCTAGGGGGACATGGAGTCTTACCAAACCAAGGCAAACTCCGAATACCTGGAAGCGTAAGCACGGGAGACAGAGCACCGGGTGCTAACGTCCGGACTCAAAAGGGAAACAACCCAGACCGCCGGCTAAGGTCCCAAATAACAGCTAAGTGGAAAACGAAGTGGAAAGGCCGTGACAACCAGGAAGTTGGCTTAGAAGCAGCCATCCTTCAAAGAAAGCGTAATAGCTCACTGGTCGAGTCCTTCTGCGCGGAAGATGTAACGGGGCTAAGCTGTTAACCGAAGCCGCGGATGCGCTGGTTATCCAGTGCGTGGTAGGGGAGCGTTCTGTAAGTCTGCGAAGGCGGTTCGAGAGGACTGCTGGAGATATCAGAAGTGCGAATGCTGACATGAGTAACGTTAAAGCAGGTGAAAAGCCTGCTCGCCGTAAGCCCAAGGATTCCTGCTCTACGTTCATCGGAGCAGGGTGAGTCGGCTCCTAAGGTCAGGCCGAAAGGCGTAGCCGATGGGAATCAGGTTAATATTCCTGAACCTGCGTCAGATGCGATGGGGGGACGGAGCATGGAAGATCATCCGGGTGTTGGAAGTCCCGGTTGTTGAGCGTAGGAGGTCTGCAGGCAAATCCGCAGACGCATCTCCAAGGCAAAGACACGTGCCGCCACGGCGGCGAAGTGATCGGAAGTGCTTCCAAGAAAAGCCTCTAAGCCCCAGTCTGACGCGGACCGTACCGCAAACCGACACTGGTGGGCGAGCTGAATATGCTCAGGCGCTTGAGAGAACTCGGGAGAAGGAACTCGGCAAATTGACACCGTAACTTCGGAAGAAGGTGTGCCGTAGTACCGTGAGAGGAGAGACACCTTGAGCGGGAAACGGTCTCAGAGAATAGGTGGCTGCGACTGTTTATTAAAAACACAGCACTCTGCAAAGTCGAAAGACGACGTATAGGGTGTGATGCCTGCCCGGTGCTGGAAGATTAATTGATGGGGTGAGAGCCCTTGATCGAAGTCCCAGTAAACGGCGGCCGTAACTATAACGGTCCTAAGGTAGCGAAATTCCTTGTCGGGTAAGTTCCGACCTGCACGAATGGCATAACGATGGCCACACTGTCTCCTCCCGAGACTCAGTGAAGTTGAAATGTTTGTGATGATGCAATCTACCCGCGGCTAGACGGAAAGACCCCATGAACCTTTACTGCAGCTTTGCATTGAACTGTGAACCGATTTGTGTAGGATAGGTGGGAGGCAGAGAAGAGGCCACGCCAGTGGCCTTGGAGCCGACCTTGAAATACCACCCTGATTTGTTTGCGGTTCTAACCACGGACAGTGATCCTGTCTTGGGACCGTGCATGGTAGGCAGTTTGACTGGGGCGGTCTCCTCCTAAAGGGTAACGGAGGAGTACGAAGGTACGCTAGGTACGGTCGGAAATCGTGCTGATAGTGCAATGGCAAAAGCGTGCTTGACTGCGAGAGCAACAACTCGAGCAGATGCGAAAGCAGGTCATAGTGATCCGGTGGCTCTGAATGGAAGGGCCATCGCTCAACGGATAAAAGGTACTCTGGGGATAACAGGCTGATACCGCCCAAGAGTTCATATCGACGGCGGTGTTTGGCACCTCGATGTCGGCTCATCTCATCCTGGGGCTGTAGTCGGTCCCAAGGGTATGGCTGTTCGCCATTTAAAGAGGTACGTGAGCTGGGTTTAAAACGTCGTGAGACAGTTTGGTCCCTATCTGCCGTGGGCGTTGGAAGATTGACGGGGGCTGCTCCTAGTACGAGAGGACCGGAGTGGACGCACCTCTGGTGTACCGGTTGTCACGCCAGTGGCATTGCCGGGTAGCTAAGTGCGGAAGAGATAACCGCTGAAAGCATCTAAGCGGGAAACTTGCCTGAAGATGAGTCTTCCCGGAGGTTGAACCTCCCTCAAGAGTCGTCCGAGACCAGGACGTCGATAGGTCAGGTGTGTAAGCGCTGTAAGGCGTTGAGCTAACTGATACTAATTGCTCGTGAGGCTTGATCCTATAACCGTGTTGCTTGTGACCGGTGTGCGTTGTAGGTCATCTGCAAAGAGAGATATCAAAGGGACTCGAAAGTAAAGAGAGTCACGAAAGTAGAAAAGATTATTCCGAATTGACCAGTTTTAAGCCCGGAGGTCATAGCAGGGTGGAACCACTCCTTCCCATCCCGAACAGGACAGTGAAACGCCTCCACGCCGATGATAGTGAGTTGTATTTCTTGCGAAAGTAGGTAGCCTCCGGGCTCTCCATTAAAGACAAACCTCTTGGACTTAACCGTTCAAGAGGTTTTGTTTTATCTGCTATTCAAAAAGCTAAAGCTGTTTTGCTTCATCTGAAACATCAGCCCGTGACATCCGACCCTTCTTTTATCGTTAGTTTTGACGACAAATAATAAGTAAAAACCCTTAATGAAGGCGGATGAATTAAAAATTTTATTTCAGAATAATCTTTTTATAAACAACAGGTTGGAAACGATTGTAAAATCTACAGTTTTTACATCTAAGCAATAACCCTAATAATTTTTATAAAGTATCGACGCAGAATTGAATTTAGCGTATCTTTTTATCCGCAAATTTACAAACTTATACAAAGGAGATACGAATGGCTCAAGCCCCTGAGTTCAAATATGCACCGATGTTCCAGGTCGGGGAAGATACCACAGAGTATTATCACCTCACTTCCGAACATGTCTCTCTCGGTAATTTTGAAGGCAAAGAAATCCTGAAAGTTACGCCAGAAGCACTCACGATGCTTATCGAACGTGCCTTCACAGACGTCAACTTCATGCTTCGCCGTTCTCATAACGAATGTGTAGCAAAGATTCTGAAAGATCCGGAATCTTCCGATAACGACAAATACGTCGCTTTGACGATGCTGCGCAATGCCGAAGTCTCTGCCAAGGGCGTCCTGCCGATTTGCCAGGATACAGGTACCGCCATCATTCACGGTGAAAAGGGCCAGAGAGTTTGGACAGACTTCTCCGATGAAGAAGCGATCAGCCGCGGTGTCTACTACACCTATACTAAGAACGCTCTTCGTTATTCTCAGAACGCTCCTTTGACGCTCTATAAAGAAGTCAATACACGCTGCAACCTTCCTGCTCAGATCGATATCGAAGCCACAGAAGGTGAAGAATATCGCTTCCTTTGCGTTGTTAAGGGCGGCGGCTCCGCCAACAAGTCTTATCTCTTCCAGAAGACAAAAGCTATCCTGAACCCGAAAGCTTTAATCCCCTTCCTTTATGAACAAATCAAGGATCTGGGAACAGCTGCTTGCCCGCCGTATCACATTGCTGTCGTTATCGGCGGAACTTCTGCTGAAAAGACCATGCTGACGGTCAAACTTGCTTCTACGAAGTTCTACGACAATCTTCCGACAACCGGCGATGAAACAGGGCGTGCTTTCCGTGACGTCGAACTCGAAAACAAACTGCTTGAACTCGCTAACAACATCGGCTTAGGCGCCCAGTTCGGCGGCAAGTACCTTGCCCACGACGTCCGCGTCATTCGTTTGCCGCGACACGGTGCCAGCTGCCCGATCGGCATTGGCGTCAGCTGCTCTGCTGACAGAAACGTTAAGTGCAAGATCAACCGCGAAGGTCTTTGGGTCGAGAAACTTGACGACAACCCTGCTGAACTGATTCCTGAAGAATTCAGACATATGGAAGAAGGCGAAACCGTTAAGATCGACTTGAATCAGCCGATGGAAAAGATTCGCGCTGAACTGTCTAAACATCCGGTTTCTACACGCGTCTCTCTGACCGGCAAGATCATCGTTGCCCGTGACATCGCTCACGCTAAACTGCAGGAACGTCTCGACAAAGGCGAACCGCTTCCGCAGTACATCAAAGACCATCCTGTTCTTTACGCTGGTCCTGCTAAGACTCCGGAAGGATACGCCTGCGGTTCTATGGGTCCGACAACTGCTAACCGTATGGATCCGTATGCCGATCCGTTCATGGCAGCCGGCGGCTCTCACGTCATGATCGCTAAGGGCAACCGTACAGACGTCGTTACCGAAGCCTGCAAGAAACACGGCGGCTTTTATCTCGGCACCATCGGCGGTGTTGCTGCCGACCTGTCTGCTGAGTCCATCCGCAGCATTAAGTGCATTGAGTATCCTGAGCTCGGTATGGAAGCTGTTTACGAAATCGACGTCGTCGACTTCCCGGCATTCATCTTGGTGGATGACAAAGGCAATGACTTCTTCAAACAGCTGAAACCTCGTTTCCCTGTGAATTTTGAAGCCTAATAACTTCTCGCAGTAAGTTCGGAAAACCCGGTGGCAAGCATCGGGTTTTCCTATTTCTGAACCAAAATCCAATAAACTACTACCAATAAAAAAACGTCTCTTTCCTCACAACCACTAGAGAGGGACGGAGCTAAGAGTAAATAATTTTATGGGCCGCGCCCTGCGGCTCGGAGTCCCAGGATGAATTCGGTTTTCCTAGTCGTTATAGCAGCGATGATCCTCATCGTTGTGCTTCTTCGTTTTAAAGTTCTTATCGGACCGGCAATTTTGAGCGGCGGTCTGTTAATTTGGCTCTTTGAGTCGAGATCCTTTGAAAAGCTTTGGATTGCGTTCACTGAAACGCTGACAATGCAGAGAACTTGGGATCTGCTTCTTTGTCTGTACTTCGTGATGTGCCTTGAGGTTGAGCTGCGCAAGAGCGGATCCCTTCACGGCATGGTGGTGACGCTGAGGAATATCTTCTCCAGCAATAAAGTTACTTTGGCGTTTATGCCGGCGTTCTTGGGGCTTCTTCCTTCCCTGGGCGGAGCTCGTTTCTCCGCGCCGATCGTGCAGGAAGCCAGTGAAGGCATTGCCGTAGACGATGAACAAAAAAGCGCCATTAATCTTTGGTTCCGTCATATTTTCGAGTTTTCAAATCCCTTGATGCCGGGCGTCATTCTTGCCTGCGGTATTGCGAACGTTTCAATCGGCGATTTAATTGATCAGGTCGGCTGGGTAACGATTCTTTGCTTTGTTTTAGGTTGGATCTTTTTAATTATTCCGTTGAAGATTACGGATCTGGAGAAAGCCACCAATACTCAGCATGACCGTACTATCGATTGGAAGAGTCTCGTCCTGGCTTTCGGTCCGATTGTCACGAGCTTCCTTTTAATCGTTGCTTTTAACGTTCAGGCCGCCCTTGCAATGGGCCTTGTGGTTGTGGCCTTTATTCCGCTTTATTTTTGGTTCAAGCGCCCCATTTCTGTAAAGAGCGTCTTTACAGAAAGCCTGGATAAAAAATTATTTTTCAATGTCATCTGCATTCTGTACTTCATTCAGCTGCTGACGGTTATCGGCACATTGGATGAAATCGTCAGCGTCTTTAATAATTCCTCTCTGCCTCAGGCGGTTATCATTGCTTGTCTCTCCTTCATTTTCGGAGTTATGACCGGCATGGGACAAGGTTACATTGCGATCGTGATGCCGATTGTTGCCCTTATGGCTCCGGGCAATATTGTTTTGGTCGGTATTGCAATGGTCTACGGCATGGCCGGACAGATGGTGACACCTACTCACCTTTGTATCTTGGTTACCGTGGAATACTTTAAGTGCCGTCTTTGGAAAACGATCGGCAAATGCGGTGTTCTCTCCTTGTTGATGGTTTTGATTTTCTCTGCTTGGACGTATTGGCGTTATTACCTCTAACCTTCTGAGGCTAAACGTAATCTTTTCTGATTTCATGGCTCTCGGTAAAAATCTTACAATGAGGCTATAGACCTCAAAAAAGAATTAAAAGTTCCGTTGCCATGAAGTTAGATAAGGACAATCTCGCCAAAATTCTTTCGCTTTGGCTCCACGTCGAAGCGTTGACGCCGTTCGACCTCGACAAGAATGATCTTATCGAACAGATGCCGGGGAGTCTGAATCAACCTCGGTCGTCTCTTTTTACATGGGATAACGAAGACACAACACAGCGGGACAGTCTGGAAATTGAACTGCAAAAGCTTCCTAAAGAAGAAGACAGAACAGACTTTTTTCGGATGTTTACGGTCTGCATCGGCATCGTTAACCGCAACGAATTCATTGATCGGGCAGAGCATCTTCTCAGATCCAATCTATTGGATATTTCGCAGGATTTGTCTGACTTCAGCGCTGAGGAGCAAAGAACGGATGACCTTATCTGTTTGGGAGTCCTGCGTGCAAACCATTTCGGCAAAATCAGCATGGGGACGGTTGAGCCGTCCTACGCTTTGTGCGAGCTGGTTAACCTAACAAATAAACAAAAGGGCGTCGAGAGTTTTGAGTTCTTGACGGACGTTGCTCAGATTCTCCATACCTCGGCGGTCCGTCAGCTTTCGCTTGACTCTGAAACGACGGCTCAAAAAATCAGTGAAAAGGACAGGCAGTTCTATGGAATGCTCATCCACAATCTGAACAAGAAGGAATTAAAGCCGGATGAAACCCGAGGATATAAACTCATTAAAGATTTAAATCCTCCTCAAAACTTTCTCAATCCCAGAAAAATAGACGAGCTCTGCAAAAGCTGGCTTGAGAAGGCCGGTCTCGGGCCTTCTTACCGAATCTGGGTAATCGTTAATTACTACGAACGTCCAAAGCCTCTGTACTTCGACTTTATGAATTCTCCTTATATCGAAATTTTGGAGAAGATTAAAAAGCGTGTTCAGACCGAGCCGCCCACTAGGGTGCTGAGTCCGGTTTCGGAGCGATTCTTTTCCTTGGCTTACGACAATCCGGATCGAAACGACCTTTTAGCCAACTCTAAGAAGTTTCTGGAGATGGCGAATCCGGAAAGGATGATCTTCGGACGCTGGCCGAGCGATATCAAAAATTATCTTGTTCCCTGCCAACAGGTTGCTCTTTCAACCATGATTTGGGCGCCGCCTGTGGATCCGATTATTTCCGTAAACGGGCCTCCGGGAACCGGAAAAACGATGCTCCTAAAAGAACTGCTGACGGAGATCGTAATCAATCGTGCCGCAGTGCTGGCTAACATTGAGGATATAGGAACGGCGCCGTTATTTGAACTGAAGTCAGGCTGGAGGGGAGAGCAGGTTCCAGTTCTTTTAAAGGAGTATGTCGAGGATTATCCGATCATCGTCGCGTCGAATAACAATAATGCGGTAGAAAACATTACGAAGGAGCTTCCTTTCGATTATGGCTTTGAGGAGCCGTTTGATTACTTCTCGGATCTCGCCAACAAATTAAATAGAAGCAAAGATGCATGGGGACTGGTTTCAGCTCCTTTAGGGAAGTCAGATAATTGGACCCGTCTTTGGAAAGCGTTTTTCAGCAATCACAAAACGCCGAAAGGGACAATTCCTTATCTTCAGCATGCCTTGGAAGAAGAGATTCAAAGCGAAGGCGGCATTGCCGAAATTCGATCCAATTGGAAAAAGGAGACTCAGCGTTTTAGAGAACTTTACTGCGATGTTCATGAGCGCATTACGTCAAAAATGCCTGATTACAAGGCTGATGTAAAGAAGTTTGCACAAACCTCTGAGGAAAAGCCTGTCACTGCCCGCTCTTTCCGAGATTCGGTGCTTCGCTCATTCAGATCCAAGAAAGGAGAATCGGAGGACAATCCTTTTGATTTCTCCGGAAGCTCGAAAGAAAAGAATCACGCTAGGCGTCTTTATACAGATGAGGAACTCGACAGAGCCAGGACTCGTTTATTCATCTCAGCATTAAAGCTTCATCGTTTGGCGGTGTTGGCCAAGAAGAAGGATTTCATCGACGGTATTCGAGGTTCGATTACCGCGAATATGTACGACCTGGTTTCACCTCATCGGCTGTCGTTTCTCGGGACACTGTCTTTTCTGATACCGATTATTTCGACAACTTTTGCTTCGGCAGCTTTTAGATTTAATAATTTTCTTTCTTCTTCGCTGCCTTGGGTGATCGTTGATGAGGCATCTCAGGCGACTCCGCAGTCAGCTTTACTTCTGATGCAGAAAGCGAAGCGGTTTTTAGTGGTCGGAGATCCGCTCCAGCTCACACCTGTCGTGACGCTTCCTGATTCTCTTTCAGAGCTGCTTTGCGGAAAAGAGGAGCTTCTGAGGAAGTGGTCGCCGCATCTTCACAGTCTTCAGCAGCTTGCCGACGGAGCCAATCCTTTCGGTGCCTTCGTGGGTCCGGAAGAACACAAAATTTGGTCCGGACTGCCTTTGAGACTGCAGAGAAGAAGTTATCCCCCGATGTTCAATATCTGCAATCGGATCGCATATTCAGGACAGATGGTCCTATCGCCGGAGATGAAGGTAGATAAAACGCCGGAAAGATTTATCGAAAGCTATTGGGTGGATGTGGTTCCGGCAAGACCGAGCCTCTCCAATTGTGTCTCAGAAGAAGTCGGTGCAGCCGAGGAGGTTCTCAACCATATCGACGTGCAAATTGCCATGAAACATCTTCAGGGCGAAGTTTTTGAAAAGAAATCTGTCCTTATTTGCACGCCGTTCCGAACCGCAGCGGCAACCCTTCGAAAGAGAATTAAGAAGACGGGCAACTGGCTTGAAGTGGAGCGCATCGGGACCGTACATACGCTTCAGGGACGCCAAAGCGACATCGTCATTGTTGTATTGGGTTCAAAGACGAATAAAGACGGATTCGGCGCGAGAAACTGGGCAACTTCAACACCTAATTTATTAAACGTCGCCGTCAGCCGCGCTAAAGAAACCGTGATTTTTATCGGAAACTATGAAGATTGGAAAGAGCACAACTACGTTCCGACCATCATGGCCGAGCTGGAAGATTACGGCAAAGGACGTCTTAAACTTTCTGAAGTATTGAATGAACCGGAACGCAATAACTAAAAAAGGATTTTTATGAATAAAGGCGTGGTTTCCGTTTTAGTTGCCTATCTTATTTGGGGGCTATATCCGTTTTATTTTCATGCGATGCAGCATGTCGCCCCTACCGAAATTGTGATTCATCGTGTCTTATGGACCTTTGCGCTTTTGGCTGTTTACTTATTCTGCTCAAGGCGCTGGCGGTGGATCCAGAAAGCTATTACTGACAGGAGAACCGTTGCCGTGTTTTTGATGTCTTCGGTGCTCATCACTGCCAACTGGTCAACTTATACCTATGCGATCGTTACGAACCAAACGCTGGAGGCTTCGCTCGGATATTTTATGAATCCCTTGGTTTCTGTATTGCTGGGAACAGTATTTCTGAAAGAGAAACTAAATAAGGCTCAGATGCTTGCGATTGTTTTTGCATGTGCAGGCGTAATGTGGGTGACCTTTAAGCAAGGCGAATTTCCGGCGCTTGGCCTTACGCTGGCGCTCAGTTTTGGATTTTACGGTCTGGTACGCAAGATGGCCCCCCTGGGCAGTCTTGAAGGTCTGACGCTGGAAACGGCCTTTGCATTTCCTGTGGCGCTTTTGGCCACTTTCTATTTTGCGGGGAACGGAGATTTAACTTTCGTCCATGGCACGAGCTGGGACAAGTTCTGGCTGATCATGGCCGGTCCGATTACAACAATCCCTCTGATCTTATTTGCCTACGGATTAAAACAGGTTCCTTACTCAACGGTCGGTTTTATTCAATACCTGAGTCCGACGATGGTATTTTTTATCGGGCTGTTCTTTTTTGGGGAAGAACTGCAAGTTGACCGCTTAATTGGATTTATCCTTATATGGACCGGCGTACTGATTTTTGTCGGCGAGAATTTTTTCCGCAGCCATTCCGGATATCGTACTGAATTCAACCAATTGTCAAAATGACCCTATCTGATTGTTTTGCACTTTTTGTGAAGTTTTTCTTCCTGCTGACGCCTCCGTTTGTGATGTCGGCATTCCTGTCGGTGACGAAAGACAACACGATCCAGGAAAGAAATACCTTAGCGATTTGGATCACGCTGTGGATTTTGATTATCAGTGGTGTACTCCTCTTTTTCGGCGGATTCATTTTTAAAATTTTCGGCATTACGCTGGACGCATTCCGAATCGGTACGGGTGCGCTCTTGTTTTTGACTGCCGTTTCTCTGGTAAGAGGCGACTCTATCCGAGTGCCGTCCGGAGACTCCGTCCAGTCTTTAGCAGTTGTGCCGATGGCCATTCCGATCACTTTGGGGCCGGCCTCTATCGGTGTGCTGATGGTTTACGGCGGTGAAATTAAAACGGGTTTGGGATTTTTCCTGGCTTATCTTTCCATCAGTGCGGCTGTCATCTGTGTCGGGGCGCTCCTGTTGGTTTCCAACTACATTCAGAAAGCCATCGGAAAGAACGGGTTAGTGGTGCTGAGCAAACTCACTGGTTTGATTTTGGCTGCATTGTCTGCCCAAATGATTTTTGAGGGCGCAGATGCATTCCTGCTGCAGACTTTAGAAAAGTTGAAGTAAAACTCTGCCGATTGGGCGGCGAGTTTGAAAATTCCTCGGCGCTTTTCCGGCATAGTCAAATAGAAAACGGTCATGTTTCGAGAAGGAACACGACCGTTTGGTTTACCTTGAAACTGCGTTATTAGATGGATTCAGGTTCCATCTTGATCGCACCGCAGGGGCATTCGCTGGCGCAGACGCCGCAGCCCTTGCAGTAGTCGTAATTGAAGATGTAGGGGACGTTGTCGTCACCGGTCTTAATCACGGCGTTGTCCGGGCACACACCGTAGCAGTTGTCGCACTGCAGGCAGTTGCCGCAGGACATGCAGCGGCGAGCTTCAAACAAGGCGTTTTCTTCCGTTAAACCGTGCTGAACTTCATCGAAAGTGCTCTGACGGCGGACAAGGTCGAGCATTGGGCGAACGGTCTTGGGAGCATCCGAGTAATACCAGGTGTTGAGGCTTTCGAACGTGGCGATTTCCTTCTTAGGATGATCAACCGGTTCTTTGCCCTTTAGGTAGCAGTCAATGCCGTAGGCAGCCTTGTAGCCGTGGCCGATGGCAACGGTAACGTTTCTGTCTCCCGGGACCATGTCGCCGCCGGCGTAAATGCCGGGGACGCCGGTTCTCATGAAGCGGTCGACTTTAACAACGCCTTTTTCGATGTCGAGTCCGGGGATCTTATCGATGAGGCTCTGGTCGACGTTTTGACCGAGGGCTAGAACAACGGTATCGGCCTCGACGGTTTCGAATTCACCAGTCGGCTGAGGATTACCGTTTTCATCGAGTTCCATTTTTTCGATGCGGATTTCCTTCGGATTTTCTGCTTCTGTAATGGTGGAAAGCCATTTCACGGAAACGCCTTCCTGGAGGGCTTCTTCAACTTCGAAGTCATGAGCCGGCATCTTTTCGCGTGTGCGGCGATAGATGATTAGAGGCTCAGCACCCATACGCTTGGCAGAACGAGCGACGTCGATAGCGGTATTGCCGCCGCCGTAAACGACAACTTTACGGCCGAGCAGAGGCTCTTCTTCGCCTTCCATGGAGCGGAGAACGGAAACAGCGTCAAGCATGTGTTTTGCATCGCCGCCCGGGATGTAGGCGTTTTTAGCCATGCCGGCACCGACTGCGAGAAAGACTGCATCGTAACAGTGAGCCTTCTTTTCTTCTTCGATGTCTTTGACGGTTGTGTTCAGTTCGAGTTTGACGCCCAGATCAAGGATTCTTGCAATTTCCTGATCAAGCACTCGGCGGGGGAGGCGGTATTTCGGAATACCGTAGCGCATCATGCCGCCGGCCTCCGGGCTGCCTTCTTTGATTGTGACCTCATGGCCTTTGAGGGCGAGCTGATAGGCAGCAGAAAGGCCTGCAGGGCCGGAGCCTACGATCAAGACTTTTTTGCCTGTCTTCTGTTCGGGTTTGACGAACTTGTAGCCGTTTTCTAAGGCGTTGTCTCCGAGGAAGCGTTCGACAGAGTTGATGCCGACGGAAGCGTCCAGCTTACCGCGGTTACAAGCGCCTTCACAGGTGTGATAGCAAACGCGTCCCATGCAGGAAGGTAGAGGATTGCGCTTGGTTAAATGGCGCCAGGCTTTTTCATAGTTGCCGCTTTCGGCGTAGAAAAGCCAGCCCTGAATATCTTCGCCGGCGGGACACTGATGGTTGCAGGGAGGAAGCTTGTGGACGTAAGTCGGACGAAGCGTTCTCCAAGAGCCGGTACGGTTTTCCAAGGAACTACCGACATCTAACGTAATAGCAAAAGGTTTTTTCATGGGATTAAGTCCTTAAACTTTGTCGGCTCGTTCGTCAGCCTGGACAGACGGCGGAATGATTTCAGGTTCTTCTTCGCCGAGAAGGCCAAATCTTCTGATATTTCTTTGAGCGATTGCCTGAATACGAGCAAACGCATCGGCGTCTCCCTTCGGTCCGAAGAGGTGAGCGTAGCGCTTCTGAAGTTTCATATAGTTTTCAACCGGCTGGAGCTGGCGAATCTTGGTGACTTTAGTGATTTCGCCGTATTCGGATTCGAATACCGGGAAGAGACCGGTCTCAACAGCGAGGCGTGCCAGTTTGACGGTGTCAGCCGATTTGGCTCCCCAGCCGAGCGGGCACGGAACCAAGATGTGGATGTAGCGTGCGCCATGGAAAGTCATGGCTTTGGCAACTTTTCTTTCCAAGTCTCTTAAGTCGGCAATTGTGGCTGTGGCAACGTAAGGAATGCCGTGAGCCATGGCGATAAGCGGTACGTCTTTACCTTGGCCGAAGGCGTTGCCGGGATGCTTGCCGACAATCTGTGTGGTAGCCGTACGGACAGCCGGCGGCGTAGCGGACGAGCGCTGAACACCTGTGTTCATATAGCCTTCGTTGTCGTAGCAGATGTAAAGCACGTCGTCGTTTCTTTCGAACATGCCGGACAAGCATCCGAAACCGATATCAGTCGTACCGCCGTCACCGCCTTGAGCGATTACACGGACCAGCGGTTTGCCGGATTTTTTTGCCTTGACGCGTGCAACTGCGGCCATACCGGAACCGACAGCGGCCGTGTTGCCGAAAAGAGAATGAAACCAGGGAAGCTGCCAGCTGGTTTCCGGATAAGGTGTGGAGAATACTTCCAGGCAACCTGTGGCGTTAGCAGCAATCAAGCGGCCCTCGGTCGCGCGCATAGCAGCGTCCACAGCATAGCGGGCGCCCAAGGCTTCGCCGCAGCCCTGACAGGCTCTGTGGCCGGAGTTCAAGGAGTTGTATCTTTCGATGTTGGCCTGTCCGCTTCTCTGATCGGGCTGCAGAAGACGGTTGCCGACCGTGAAAGTACCGGTCTGATAAAACTTAATCTGATGTTCGCTCATGGCTTAGAGATCTCCTTTGTGAAGGTCGGCAACGGCCTTAACAATGGCTTCGGCCATCGGGCCGGAGTGGCGTTCTTCTTGTTCGTGCTTCAGCTGATCCTGAACGACTTTCTTATCGAGATCCAGGAATGTGAGTTCGGGAAGTTCACCTTTAAGAGCAGCGTCAAAAGCTTTGTGCAGGCTGCGCTTAGTGATAGCACGGCCGCCGAGTCCGGAGATGACGCAGCAGATATCGAGGTCGGAGAGTTTACGGGTCGAACGGATTACGTCGTCGGTGACGACACCGCCGATACCGACCTGGAGAGAACGGTCAATCACGACTGCGGTCTTGGCGCCTTCGAGAGCTGTAAAGACTTCGGCAGCCGGGAAGGGGCGGTATGACTTGATTCCGAGAAGGCCGACTTTCTTGCCGTCTTCGCGCATTTCGTCAATAACATCCTTGATCGTGCCGATGACAGAGCCCAAAGCAACAACCATGACTTCGGCATCTTCAGCACGATAAAGATCAACCAAACCGCCGCTCTTGCGGCCGATGATTTCTTCGTATTCTTTGGCGACTCTGTCGATCACGCCGAGTGCCTGGAGGTGATGGGCGTGGGCAAGATAACGAACTTCGGTAAACGCTTCGGGACCGACCATTGCACCGATAGAAACCGGCTGTTCCGGATCCAAGCTCTGGCGAGGATCGTACGGAGGAAGGAATTGGTCAACTTGCTCCTGAGAAGGAATGTCCATTCTTTCGAAAGCGTGCGTTAAAACGAAACCGTCCATACAGATCATGACCGGAAGAGAGAGCTCTTCGGCAATCTTGAAAGCCTGAATATGGAGGTCGACCGCTTCCTGGTTGTCTTCAGCAAAAAGCTGGATCCAGCCGCAGTCGCGCTGGCTCATAGAGTCGGAGTGGTCATTCCAAATGTTAATCGGGGCACCGATGGCGCGAGAGGCGACGGTCATAACGATCGGGAGACCGAGGCCGGAGGCGTTGTAAACCGCTTCAGCCATATAAAGCAGCCCCTGGGAAGCGGTAGCGGTGTAGGCACGGCCGCCGGCGACGGAACCGCCGATTGCCACGCTCATGGCTGCGAATTCACTTTCAACGTTCAAGAATTCGCAGTCTTCAAGAGTTCCTTTTTTGACCATGGCGCCGAGGTTTTCGACGATATGGGTCTGAGGAGAGATCGGGTAGGCGCAGATGATTTCGGGGCGGCAAAGTGCCACAGCCTCAGCGACGCCTAAAGAGCCTTCAATTTGTTTGAGCATTGGGGCGATCATTTATAAACGATTCTTAGCTTCTAAAACAAAGGAGTAAGCGTCTGCCGCAACGTCGGCGTTGGCTTGGGCAACTTTTCCTTTGTAGCGAGTTTGGAAAGCCTGCTGGACGCTTTCGAGTTTGAGTTTGCCGGTCAGCGCGGCAAAACCTGCCAGCATAGCAGCGCCGGGAAGAGGACGACCGATGCGGGCGAGCGCGAATTTAGTGGCGGGCAGCGTAATGACGTGTCCCTTAGGTAGGCGGTTGACCAAATCTTCCAGACCGAGTTCTTCAGGCGACTGAGAGCTATTCAGAAGGACATAGGCATTTTCCGTCAAGCCGGAAAAGACATTTACGCTTTCGAGCAGTGTGCGGTCCTGAATAAGAACGGCATCCGGTTCCATGATCGGTTCACGAAGACGAATCGGCTTGTCGCTGACGCGAGCGAAAGCGACAACCGGTGCTCCGGTACGTTCACTGCCGAAACTTGGAAAAGCTTGAGCGTAGTGGCCTTCGGTAAAGGCTGCAAGCGACAGCATTTCTGCTGAAGTCACAACACCCTGACCGCCGCGGCCGTGTAATCTGATTTGGAACACTTGTTATCTTCCTTTTATAAATTGTTAGGCGATTGACAAAGCAACGAGCGCTTCTGTCGCATTAAATTTGATTCTTCCGTCGACTGCGATCGGTTCACCGTCCTTACCGCTGATCATTAACGGGTTGATATCGAGTTCGTCGATGAAAGCAAAATCTTCAACGAGCTGAGACAAACGAAGTAATGTCTCCTCGACTTTATTTATCTGTGCGGGAACTGCCCCGCGGGCGCCGGCGAGAAGTTTATAGGCTTTTACGGAATGAATCATGTCGGAGGCGTCCTCGACGGTGAGGGGAGCGAGGCGGAAAGTTACGTCTTTCATAACTTCGACAAACACGCCGCCTAAACCGAACATCATCATCTGACCGTACTGAGGATCCTTGGCGCATCCGCAGACCATTTCACGGTCGCTCTTAACCATTTCCTGGATGATGACGCCTTCAAAGCCGTCCATGAGACCTTTTTCGGTGAGTTTATTCACGAGATCAGCAAACTCGGCGCGAAGCTAATCCGCATCTTTGATGCCGACACGGACGCCGCCGACGTCTGTTTTATGAGAGATCTCTTTAGAGTTGAGCTTCATCACAACCGGATAGCCGATCTTGTTGGCTAAAGCGACGGCTTCATCGGCATCTTTGGCTTCGCCGTCTCTGCACACTCGGACTCCGTAAGCAGCCAGGACCTGCAGAGACTCTCCGGTCGTCAGCTGCACGCGATTGTCGGCAGCCGCCTGTTTGAAGACGGCTTCGACGGTCTCGGTGTCAACGGAGTAGCGAGGCGCCGGTGTGTCGGTGCGTTCGCGCCAGAGACGCTGCTGATTTAAACGAGCCAAGCCTTCTACGGCTTGTTCGGCAAACATGAAGAACGGAACGTTGACCTCGGTTTCGGAAAGGTGCGCAAAGAATTCGTTCTTTGTCATGAAGACGCCGACGATCGGTTTGTCGGGATGGGCGGCGCGAATTTCCATGACGGCTTTGGCAACATCAATATCTTTAAGGCCGAGGAAAGGCAGGTAAATGACAACGACCATATCAACGCCGTCGTCCGCGAGCACCGTTTCCAATGTCTTCTTATAGTGTTCCAGCGGAGCAGACGCGATCATGTCCACCGGATTTTTAACGGAGGCAGCTGCCGGCAGGAAAGAGCGTAGGGCTTCTTTAGTCTGATCTGAGAGGTGAGCTATTTCCATTCCGTGTTCGCAAACTGCGTCGGTGGCCATAATACCGGGACCGCCGGAGTTGGTCACGATTGCAACCCGATTGCCATTGGGAATCGGGCAGTGGCTGAACACTTTTGCTGTATTAAAGAGGTCCTGCAGAGAAAACTCGCGGATCACACCGGACTGCTTCAGTAATGCATCGGCTGCTTTATCGGCGCCGGCCAACGAGCCTGTGTGAGACGAAGCGGCGGAAGCACCTGCTGCGCTGCGGCCTGCTTTCAAGGCGATGATCGGTTTTTTCTTGGTCGTGCGGGAAGCCAGCGCGCGGAAGCGTTTCGGATCGGCGATAGATTCCATATAGAGAAGAATCTGTTTGACGTCGTCGACGTTTTCCCAGTACTCAATGGCCGAGTCAGCGTTGACGTCTGCCTGATTGCCGATGGAAATAAACTGAGCGAAACCTAAATTTAAATCCTGCAGGATGTTCAGAATACCGCCGCCCAAAGCACCGGACTGAGAGACGAAACCGATATCGCCGCGAACGGGGAGGGACTCGGCAAAGCAGGCATCGAGTCTGAATTTCGGATCTGTGTTGACAACGCCGAGGCAGTTCGGGCCGACGCAGGTCATGCCGTATTCGCGGACTTTATTGACGAGCTTTGCTTCGAGCTCGGCGCCGGCGCCCCCGGTTTCTTTGAAACCTGCGCTGATGACGACGATTCCTTTAATTCCTTTCTGGTGGCATTGATCCACAGCAGAGAGCACATATTTAGCGTTGATGACAATCACCGCCATATCGATCTCTTCCGGAACTTCTAAGACGGAAGGGTAGGCCGTCATGCCTTGGATTTCAGAGTCTTTAGGATTAATCGGGAAAATCTTGCCGGTGAAGCCGTACTCGACGAGGCGCTTCATGATATCGGAACCGATCGTGTGTTCTTTATTAGATGCACCGATCACAGCCACGCTGCGAGGGCTCATGATTTTATTCAGATATGACATAAATTCTTTTCCTTAGTAATCCTTGGGAGTCTCTAAAATTCGACTGTATTCGCCATTTTATTGAAAATAATCCGTGGGTTCAGTAAGTTTTCATATTGTGCAATCTCTATTCACTCAATGAGAAATAAACTTTTAAAAATTCTGAAAGTCGACTAACCTGTTGAATAAAAATGAAAAAATATTAAAACTTCATTATCTGATATTTGCATATTGCGAAACATATAAATTATTCAATTAGTTAACGATTTTCCGCCTTATTTCGATCGTTAACAATTTTTTTCCTAAAAACCGTTGTTGCGGCAGGAAAAATCGCACAAAGAGCTTCTGTTTAGAAGGTCCGGTAGTCAGAAGGTTAGGAGTTCCGGAAGTCGGGTGGTGAAGCAGGCGGGTCGAGTTACAAATCCATTTTTCTGCCTGTTCCGGATGTCGGAACGAAAACGAGAAATTATTTCTATTTTTCGCTTTCTTGCGGGATTCTGTAACGTTCGGTTTTTTAAAGAAAATTTTTAATCTTGAACAGAGGTTATTTTGTGTAAAAGTGGCTTGCGTTCAATGGAACTAATGGGTATATTGCACGGACTTCTTTAGGAGGGTTAAAAAATGGAAAAAGGAAAAAGAGAGCAGAAAGATAAAGCAAAGATCATCGCTGTGTCCTCCGTTATGTCTATCATCGGAAGCGGTGCGATTCTTCTTGCTGCTCAGTTCTTCAGTTAATTGAGATGAAGGGGCATTCACAGCCCCTTTATGAAACAAAACCTGAATTCCCGCTTCTAGATAACAAATATCGGAGCGGGAATTTTTATTCTCAAGCGTTCCATCAACAGACGGTCCTCTTTGGGGATCTCCTGCCAATAGAGCTTGGGTTTATCGTCTGTCTCATGCCGATACAGCACAAGACTGTTGAGTCTTTCCAGAACTCTCGGAGTGTTTAACGGATCGTTGTCGGCTCTTTCCAGTCTTCTTTCAAGCATGAGCCGCAGGCACAGTGACAAGTAAGTAACAAAGACTTTTCCTTCGAGCGCGCATTCCCTGCATCTGATTCTGCGTCCTCCGCACTTGTCTTTGTAATTATTAAAAGCTTTCTCAACCGTATCTTTCTGGCGGTAAATGTTGAGTGCTTCAGAGGCGGATTTTACTTCGCTGGATCCAAGTACAAAGCATCCGCAGGTCCGAGTAAAAGTTACCCAAGATTGTACGTCGAACTCGTAAAGATCTTTCGGTTTGACGTTGTCCGGTTTGTCTGTTTTCTGTTTGTCCTTTTTCTTTTTGAAGAATTTTCGGAAGTAAGGTGCGTTCGGAACTTCACCTTTTTCAAGCCTTGCTTTAAAGCTCTCCACTAACTCAGTCATGTTTAGGATTTCACTCGCCTCTCTCTGTTTGTCGTAATAGACGTGAATATAGAAAGGATATTGTTCCTTTCCATGCGCCCGAGTGGCGCTGTACCAATCTATTTGCTTAGTCGCGCAGTAACATCCGATCGTAGGTGAGTAGTATTCGGGGAGAGCCAGTCTAAGCGACGGCATGAGTTGATCCACTGTTTGAGCCGCAATGGCTAGGTCAGAACGCAGGTCCGCAAGAAATCCAACGTGATTTCTGAACATCATGAGGAAGTTGTGTTCCGAACAAAATCCTCTGTCTAAAACCAAGTTGATCTGCTTATCTCTCAGCTGGACTAAATCGACAAATAGATTCCTAAGCAGTGACACATCTGCAATTGAGCCGTTTAGGACCTTGTAGTAAAGCGGCTCACCGTTGGTTTCATCGATCAGGAGAGCGATTTTTATCATGGGCATTTCCGGATCTTCTTTATTGTGGCCGTAAGCAACCTTGGATAAAGTTTCCGAGTAAGAGGAGATCGAGGTGGTATCAAAGGCCCAGAAATTGTTGTTTTCTCCGCCGCAGCTGTGGTTAAGACGACGCTTCATATATTGCTGACGCTGATCTGCGGTAATGCTTTCCAGCAACTCAGAGATTCCCTGAGAATCCAGAGGATTTCCTCCCAACTGGCTGTGGGCTGCAGTGATGTCGTAATTGGCCAGGTTCCTTTCCGGATAAATAACGAAGAACATTGCAAGGGCCAGAAGATCTTTCCAGTGGTGCGGAAAGACAGCTTTCAAGTCCCCGAGCAGACCGTCCTGTTGAGCCATCTCCTTCAATACGTAGGAAGCTCCTGCATTTAGCGGGAACGTTTTGGATAGAACGGCATTTACACCGGCGTCGTTGACGGTCGGCAAATCAGAAGTGGCAATGAGCTTGTGATCCTCAAATTTGAATTCAATGTCTTTGTACTGCGGATTGTTGGTTAGGAACTTTCTTCCCAGCTGAACCTTTCCGTCAACCAGCTTTCCGACGGTTATTCGATGTTTCGAGTAAGAGCGCTGCTTTTCCTTATCCCAGGCGTTTTCGTATTGGTAGAGATAGTCCTGATTATTGACTCTGACTTTGATGATGTTTCGGATCGGGTCCATGGCAAGCCTCTTTTATAGATATCATTATTATAATCTATGAAAGGAGTAAAAATAAAACGCAGAACCCAATGTGGGACTGCGTTCCAAGAGTGAATCGTTAGTTTTTGAAAATTTTAAAATCTAGATTTCGGGAGTTCAGGGCAAAAAATCCTCGGGCGCACCGAGGATTATTTATTACCGCTCAGTGTGTCCTTTATGGCATACGGAGCAGGGGATGTCGGCAGTTTTTAATGCTGAGTGCTGCGGGTTCGAAGCAGCCAGCCTTTCTTTTCCTCCGTGGCACGCAATGCATTTGTTGTAATCGGCCATCGGCATGGTCGTATGACAGGCTTCGCAGTTAAGGCCTTTAACTTGATGGTTTTGAGCGATCGTTGCCGAAAAGGCGACCGAACTAAACAAGATCAAAAGGCTGATGAAAGACAAATAGAGTGCTTTCATAGTGTTCAAGCCTTGTAGTCAGGAATCACAACCATAGAGCGATTGATATCTTTAACGGTCTGGGCTCCTGTTAAGACCATAGCGACTGCGAGTTCATTCTTCATCTTATTTGCAAACAAGGCGACACCGTCAGCTAAACCTCCATGAGCGGCGCGAACAAAATGACGACCCGCTAGTGTGCAGTCTGCACCGATAGCGACGTATTTTTCAACATCCGTTCCGCGGGCCAAAGTTCCGTCAACCATAACGAAGCAGCGTCCGTTGACCTTATCGACGATGCGAGGGAGTACAGCAGCTGTTCCCGGGGTGTCGGCAAGCGTTCTGCCGCCGTGATTAGAGACGACGATACCGGCCGCCCCGGCATTAATGCAGAGTTCTGCTTCGTCCGGAGTCATGATGCCTTTGAAGAGAAGAGGAAGCTTAGAGGCTTTGACTAATTCTTTAAGTTGTTCAAAAGTCTTCGGTTCTACGGTCTGGCCTTTGGTAGCTCTGGCTGCGCGTCCGGCGCTGTCTAAGTCAATGGTAAGTGCAATGATTCCGGCTTCTTCTGCCAAACGCATTCTTTCGATGATGTCTTTTTGAAGTCTAGGCTTCAAACCGACAATTGCCTTGTATCCGTGTTCTTTCAGAGTCTGAAGGCGTTTTTCATAAACCGGCAGCGGATCGCCGATGCCGTCAGCGACCGCACCCAAGGTACCGGCTTTATTGCAGCCGCCGCATATGGCGTTAACAAACTCTTCTTCAGTCAATTTTCCGCCCATGTTATAGGTCGTACCGCCTGTCGGTGCAGCAATAACCGGCATGGAGATTTTTGTTCCGAAGAAATCGATGGATGTATCCGGAACATGAACGCCGTGCACAACTCGTGAGTTCAGCTGTACGGCAGCTAAAGAATCGTAGTTAGCTTGGAAGCCGCGGGAGGCACCCATGCCTCCAAAGCCAGGTACTTGACCGATGCAGGGGCCGCGTCCGTTGCATTCCGGGCAGACATAGCAGCGCGGAATCATCATTTCGCGCGCACGATTCCTGACTTCCTCATAAGTCATCTTTCCTGTTAAAGGACGGATGGTCGGAGCAGAAGACTGCTGGGCAAAAGCCGCCGAGGACGAACCGAGTGCAGCAGCGGCAAGAGAGGCGGCTGAACCTTTGAGAATATTGCGTCGAGAGAAAAACATTCTTCTTGTTTCCATAATGATCTCCTTGGTATGAACTAAAAACAACTAAGATAAAAAGAATTGTAAATAAAAGTTCATAATTAAATGTTAAATAAATAAATTTACAGTAATAATACTAAGTATGATCATGTGTTTTTAGTATTTAATTGGGGTGGTTTATCCCAATGTTTGAGCAGATGCCTTTCAGTAATAAAGCTTACAGAAGTAAAATATATGCATAACAAGGCGAGATAAAATATGAAATCCAGGTTATTTAATATTCGGTTGAGTTTTGAAATAACTGAAAATAAATCAGAAGATTTTTTTCTACTCAAAAATGACCTCATCAGTCTTCTAGATGCCATACAGAGGACAGGGTCGATAAAGGCGGTAGCTGAAGAACTTGGATATTCCTTCCGACATATTTGGAATGAATTAAATAAGTGGGAAGAGGAACTCGGCCAGCCTTTAGTGAGTCGTTCCCGCGGAAAGAATGCAGAGCTTTCTCCTCTGGCAGAGCAGCTTTTGTGGACTAATAAAGAAGTTGAGGCGAAGTACAAAGAACAAATTATTGAACTTCAATCCGGTATTTCGTACTCCTTCAGAAAAGCATTTAACTCTGCTTGGGATCCGATTGTGATTGAAGGCTGCGCGGATTCGGCTCTCAATCTTTTAAGAAGAACAACCGACTGTGAAATTGAATTGAACTTCACGACCAGCCGGAAAGGTCTGGAAGCATTACGCGAAGGAAAATGTGAACTGGCAGGATTTAATTTTCCCAAGTCATCAAGCAGCAACAGTAAAGCTTTTGGGATGTTCGGTCATTTGCTTACGGAAAATAACCGACTCATTTTCTTCGCCACCAGACTGCAGGGGCTTGCCGTTGCACCGAATAATCCGAAGAAAATCTATTCAATATTAGATATTGCTTCCCGTAAGGCAAAGTTTATCAATCGAAGGGAAGGGACGGGAACTCGGATTCTTTTTGATCAAATGTTAGATGTGTTGGCCGTAAAACCTGAAGAAATCGAAGGTTATAACGATATTTCGGACACTCAGTTCTTTACAGCGGTTCAGATCGCCGCCGGGAAAGTGGACGTAGGACTCTGCACGGCAAATGTGGCGAAGGAAAACGGCTTGGATTTTATTCCACTGGCAAAAGAGGTTTATTACCTTGCCGCCGCCGATGCAAAGTTTTTAGAGACAGAAAAAACAAAGAATTTCCTCCAATTCCTCCGAAGCTATGATTGGTCTGAGCATAAGGAACAGCTTGAAGGGTATGACTTTACCGGTACCGGAAAAGTTTTCAAGGTCTCTGACGTTTTCACGGCAGAATGAGGCTGAGAATTCCAAAGAGAGTCTTTCTTTTCCGATGACATGAAAACCGAATTTCGATTAGAATTTCGTGCGTCGGCTCCATAGTTGAATGGATACAACGTGGTCCTCCTAAGACTGAAGTGCAGGTTCGATTCCTGCTGGAGCCGCCACTCACTATATAACAATATCATCAAACCCCTCTATAATCTTAATTTTTCTCATTGTTTATTTGGAATAATTTGTCTTCATTCCGAATTGGACAAAAAACAAAATCTGATTTGGGATCTTTTCTGGCTCTTCTTTTTGAATTTAGTTCGTCGCCGAACTATAATTTCGTCATGGAAAATTTTGAGATTGTTTATCTTTCCTCGCTTTTAAACGAGAAAGCCGGAGACTTTATTCAGGACGAACTGAAAAAGTACGGGTACCCTGAATTGAAAATGGCCCATGGAGATATTTTTCATGTGCTGTTTGAGGCCGGGGAACTGAGTGCAAAGGAAATTGCCGGACGCACCCGCCGTTCTAAGTCCACCGTTTCGGAACTTGTGGATAGGCTCGTTAAGCTCGGCTATGTTTGCAAAAAACCGGACCCGGCTGACGCGAGAGGAGTGAAGGTGTCACTTACTGAAAAGGGTGTCGCATTTGAGGCGGTTTTCGGAAAAATTTCTGAAGACCTTTCGGCGAGGATCCTTTCAGCAGTAGAACCGGAAGAATTAGAAATTGCCGAAAAAGTAATGAGGAAGCTCACTTCAAATTTTTGAGGAAGCTTTAATTTTTAACTAAATAGTTCGGTTACGAACTAAATTTTAATCAAGGAGTTTGAGATGGAAAATTTTAAGATGGTTGAAGTAAAAGACGCTCCGCGTGTCGAACTGCACAACTTGCTCGGTCTGACCGGATGCGAAATTTCTATTAATGAACTTCCGGCTAAGGCCGCAGTACCTTTCGTCCATGCTCATAAGCAGAACGAAGAAGTCTACGGTGTTTTGGGCGGCAAGGGCCAGCTCTATATTGATGGCCAGGTCGTTGATATCAAAGCAGGTGACTGGTTTGTGATTCGTCCCAACGGACATCGCGCTATTCATGCCTCTGACGACGAAGGCATCAAATTCATCTGCATTCAGACAAAGAGCGGAAGTCTGCAGGAATTTACTGCCGGAGACGCTATCATCCTCGAAGAAAAAACCCCTTGGTTGAAATAATCTGAAGCCTTCTCCATAACCAGAGTTCCCGCTTTCGGAAATAAAGAACCGAAGCGGGAATTTTTGTTTCAAGTCTGGTATATCCTGTTACAAAAACACACATAAGGATTCATCGTGGATAAAAAAATCTTAGCTGCCGGGATGCAGAAAGGCTTCGTTGGCGTGGTTGTTGCCTACTTTTTGGCAATTGCTCTAGGCATTTTGGCCGGAATTTGGGAAAACCATTATTTAATGATCGTTGTGCAGTTCATTAGCACCGTTTTCATTAGATTGTTCAAGTTCTTAAGTATTCCGATCATTTGCGTGTCCATTATTTCTTCTTTGTCGACTTTGTCTCAGAACAATGAATCGGCGAAGATTTTCAGACACACGATTTTTTATACGCTTTCAACAACGATTCTTGCCGCTTGCGTGGCCGCCTCTTTATACGTGCTTTTTACACCGGCGAACGTGGCCGTCACCGGAACGGCTCCTGATATCTCTAATAAATTAGGAAGTCACTCTTATTTGGATTACGTGGAAAGCATTGTCCCCGATAATTTCATTACGCCGTTCCAAACAGCGAACGTTCTTTCTGTACTTCTCATCGCTGCAGCTGTCGGTATTGCCATTGCAAAGATGCCGAGAGAATCTAAGAATCAGGATCTCATGATCACATTCTTTAAAGCGTCTCAAGATGTTCTCTTTACGCTTGTCAATTGGCTTATCGTCGTTTTGCCGATCGGTATCTTTGCTTTCGTCGCTTCACTGGCTCAGGAAGTCAGCCATGGCGTCAGCTTAGGCGGTTTGGGAACTTACTTCGCATTGGTTATTTCCGCGAACTTAATCCAGATGTTCATCGTGATCCCTGCCTTCCTGATGTTTAAAGGATTCAATCCGATTAAAGTTGCAAAGGGAATGCTGCCGGCTCTTGCTCTGGCTTTCTTCTCTAAGTCCTCAGCTGCAACACTGCCGGTCACAATGAGATGCGCGCAGCAGAACCTCGGAGAAAAACCGCAGGTTGCGCAGTTCGTCCTTCCGATGTGCACAACAATCAACATGAATGGCTGTGCGGCTTTCATTTTCTTAACCGTCGTCTATCTGATGCAAAATGCTGGTCTTGATATCCATCCCGGTGTCATTGTTGCCTGGATCTTTATTGCGACTCTGGCAGCTATCGGGAACGCCGGCGTGCCTATGGGCTGCTTCTTCTTGTCCGCAAGCTTGCTCGCCAGCATGAATGTTCCCATCCTTCTGATGGGAGTGATTCTGCCTTTCTATGCCGTGGTAGATATGATTGAAACCAGTCTTAACGTCTGGTCCGACAGCTCTGTTTCTGCGATGGTTGATAAAGACATGAAGGAACTTGATGCAGTTATGGCAGCCAAGTAACTTGGACTTCTCTGCAATTTGATTGCAGATGGTCATTGATAGCTAATTCAGCCTCCGATGGAGGCTGAATTCGTATACAGCGCTCATAGAGTAGGAAAATCTGGATAATAGGTGGTGAAGAAACCAAGGTTAGTGATCACCCGCAGAGGCGTCAAAAATGTAAGCAGGCGTAAAGCAACCTTGGTTAGAATGGAAGTAGTCCGTTTTTTAGTCCTTTTGAGCTGTCAGGTTGTATTATGTTTATTAACGATATTTGGTCTTGTGGTGTTACAACGAAAACCAAGAAAATCGTTGCTGAAGCCCAGAAGGATGGTTATTTGCTGAATTTTTTGCAGCTGGAATTGGAGGAAGGCGGTCTTCCTAATTGGAAGACGATCAATTCTTTCTGCGAACTGGTCGCAACCTCGCCACAAAATAATCCTCCTGACGAAGCAATGCAGTCGCCTCAGGAAAAGTTTGACCGCTTGATGAACGCTATCTTTTTGAAGACGTTCAATCTTAGAAATTATGAGGAAGACCCTCTTTCTGCCGGCGAAATCCTCCTATTTACAAAATTGGAATCCATTGATCGCCGGGACCGGTTTGCGACAACAGCTCTTTACTTAGCTGCTCCGGCGATTCTTAAATTAAGAGGCTTAAAAGGCGGCTACGATGTGAGAAGGATCTTTTCCTTGGCCGCTTATAAAGCTATGGAAGGCGGGACTGCTAAGAACAAGGAGCTGCAAATTCTCATCGGCGATCTCTTCGAAGATGAAAACTTGAGAAAAGCGGTCCATCGAATTTGGTATGTCTTTAAGGACGCGAGAGGCAATCCGGAAAAATGCGCCAGAGGACTTCGAGACCTCGCCGACGGGATTTATCTGCAGGCGATGAAGGCAGAACAGGCTCGAAAGGCCTCGTAGGATTCTGTAAAAACTATTAGTAAAAACGCGTCAAAAGATGGCTTCCCGGCCGTAAAAAGGCAGAAGTCGGTCTAAATCAATTTGTTAAAATAGCCATTTGCATCTTTTCTTTGTCGCTGGATTGGCGCCCGTATGTCTCTTGAGCAAGATAATAAAGTCAACGATTACTCCGAAAAATCGATTCGCATTTTGAAAGGTCTTCAGCCGGTTAAACAACGCCCCGGTATGTATACCTTGACGGATTGTCCTTTGCACATTATTCAGGAGGTCATCGACAACGCGACGGACGAGGTTTTAGCGAATTTCGCCAACCGAATCATCCTGACCGAACACGCTGACGGATCGATTTCCGTAGAAGATAACGGACGCGGCATTCCGGTCGGTATTCATCCGGAAGAGAAGGTTCCAGTTGTTGAAATCGTTTTCACTCGTCTGCATGCCGGCGGTAAATTCGACAAAGGTGCCGGCGGTGCCTATTCTTTCTCCGGCGGTTTGCACGGCGTCGGTGTTTCTGTCACCAATGCGCTGTCCTCTCGCCTGGAAGTAACCGTTTGGCGTGACGGTCTCGAAAGCTCAATTACTTTCGAGGACGGTTTTGTTACGGTGCCTTTGAACAGTGTTAAAACTCCTCGACCAAAGAAAGCGACCGGAACGAGGGTTCGCTGCTGGCCGGACGGAAAGTATTTCGACACGCTCACGATTCCTAAGAACCAGTTGATCCGCCTCTTGAGAAGTAAGGCAGTTTTGCTTCCGGGCTGCGAGGTGGTCTATCGCAATGAAAAAGACAACATCGAACAGGTCTGGAAATACGAAGGCGGTCTCAAGGAATATTTGACCGAACAGCTGGACCGTCCTCCGTTGGTTCAGCCTTTCGAAGCTCAGGGCTTTGCCGGAGCGGACGACGATACCTTTTCTCAGGGCGAAGGCGCCGGCTGGGTCGTTTGCTGGACAGATGAAGGTCAGCTGGAACGTGAGAGCTACGTGAACCTGATTCCGACACCGCTCGGCGGCACTCATGAAGCTGGTTTGCGCGACGGCGTCTTCCAAGCCATGAGAAGTTTCATGGAAACCCATGGCTTGGGCGCTAAAGGCATCAAGATGATCGTGGATGACGTGTTTGCGCGTGCCAGCTTTGTCTTGAATGCAAAAGTACTGGACCCTCAGTTCCAGGGACAGACCAAAGAAAAATTGATCAGCCGAGATGCGCTGAAGCTGGTTTCCAGCTTTGTGCGTCCGCAGATGGAGTTCTGGCTCAACAGCCACGTTGAAGAGGGCCGCAAGCTTGCTGAAATGTTTATCAAGCAGGCACAGGCGCGCCAGCATTCCGCTCAGAAAATCGAAAAGAGAAAAGGATCTTCTGTTGCGGTTCTTCCGGGCAAACTTACGGATTGCACGAGCGGCGATATTTCCCGCAATGAACTCTTCCTGGTGGAAGGTGACTCTGCGGGCGGTTCGGCTAAGAAGGGACGCGATAAAGAATATCAAGCCATTCTTCCTCTTCGCGGTAAAGTTTTGAACACATGGGAAGTCGATCAGAACCTGCTTTTCGGCAACAAAGAAATTCACGATATTTCGGTTTCTATCGGTGTCGATCCCCACAAGATCGGTGAGAAGCCCGATATTTCAAATCTTCGTTACGGCAAGATCTGCATCATGGCCGATGCCGACGTGGATGGCTCTCACATTGAAGTGCTCCTGCTGACGCTTTTCTACAAGCACTTTTCCTACCTTATGGAGACAGGGCATATCTACATTTCGATGCCGCCGCTCTTTAAGGTTTCGGTTCCGAACAAAGGAAAGAAGAAAGAACGCCGAATTTACTGCTTGAACGAAGAAGAGCTGAAAAAGACAGTCGAGAAACTCAAAAAAGAAAAATTTACCGATGCTCAGATCGTTATCTCACGATTCAAAGGTCTCGGCGAAATGGATTGGGAAGAACTCAAAGAGACTTCTTTGGATCCCGAAACCCGCAGACTTTTGCCGGTGAAGGTCGGACTACCGGGCGACGATTTAACCGGAAAGGCCATGCAGATTCTCATGGGAAATAAAGAAGCCGACGCACGTAAGCAGTGGATCGAACGCCACGGCGACCAGTTCGAACCTGATATTTAACTGAGCGCAATAAATGCCTAAGAAACCAAGACGCAAATTAACGGAAGCTGATCAGACCGAGCTTTTTGAAGAAATCGACGGAAAGGCGGTTCTGCCCGCAGCTGAAGACGAAGAGCCCCAAGAGAAGAAAGGAAAAGCTAAAAAAGCTCAGCCGGAACCCGAAGAAGACATCGGTAAGGGAACCGGTTTCCTCTTTGATATGCTAGAGGAGGAGCCGGAACATTCTCCTGAGGCAGAAAAGTCTTCCTCCGAGGGTGAAAAGAAATTAGAGTTTCAACCGGAAGATGCAACAGCAGAGTTGGCTGAACCGGCTTCTGAACCGAAGAATGAAGATTCTCTAGAAGAAGCCGAGCAGCTCGCTCAAAACCTGATGCGTGAAGATGCTTCTGACATGAAGGAAGAGCTTCAGGAAGTTGCGGACGAAGTTGAAGAAGCAGAATTGGTTCCTGCGCCTGCACAGCCCCGTGGTTCTGACATCGTCGAAGAAGCTCTGAAGCATGCCGACACAGACTGCGATGAATTAACGCTTGCATACTTTGCAAGCCGCGCTTATTTGGAATACGCTATTTCTGTGGTAAAAGGCCGTGCATTGCCGGACGTCTGCGACGGCATGAAGCCTGTCCAGAGAAGAATTCTCTACGCAATGAAGCGGCTCGGCCTGAATCCGGATGTCAAAACGGTTAAGAGTGCTCGAGTCGTCGGTGAAGTCTTAGGTAAGTATCATCCGCACGGTGACTCGGCCGCTTACGACGCTATGGTTCGTTTGGCGCAGGACTTCACGATGCGCTATCCGTTGGTTCAAGGTCAGGGTAACTTCGGTTCGGCTGACGGCGACGGTGCTGCGGCTATGCGTTACACCGAAGTCCGCCTTTCTAAGTATGCCGATCTTCTGCTTGGCGAACTGGACAAAGGAACCGTCAAATTTATTCCGAACTACGACGGAACCCATAAAGAACCAGTTTTACTGCCGGCCCGTCTGCCGGTGCTTTTATTGAACGGCTCCAGCGGTATTGCGGTCGGTATGGCAACCGAAATTCCGTCCCACAATCTTACGGAAGTCGGAGAGGCTGCCATTGAAGTGATCCGTAATCCTGAGATCACGACGGACGAATTGCTTGAAATTGTTAAAGGTCCGGATTTCCCGGGCGGTGCTCAGGTTATATCTTCTGCCTCTGACATTAAGAATGTTTATCGAAGCGGTTACGGCAACCTGCAGGTTCGCGCCACTTACCACTTTGAAGAGCTTTCCAGGGGCCAGTGGCAGTTAGTTTTTGACAGCGTTCCGTATAAAGTTTCCGTCATGAAGGTGATGTCGGAACTGGAAGCGCTCACTAATCCTAAGGCACCGCAAGGTAAGAAGTCTCTGACTGCAAAACAGAAGCAGGACAAGCAGCTGATCATGAACGTCATGAGCGGCATGAGAGACGAGTCGAGTGCTGAGGCACCTGTACGCTTGGTCATCGATCCGAAATCGAAATCCATTGATCGAGAAGAGCTCGTCAGCACCATTCTCAGTAAGACCAGTCTTGAAACCTCCTGCAAGTTCAACCTTGTGGTGATCGGCATTGACGGCAAACCTCGTCAAAAAGGTTTGAAAGACATTCTTTCCGAATGGGTTAGCTTTAGACTGCGTACGGTTCGCGCTCGATCTCAGACTTCTTTAAATGAAGCTGAAGCTCGTATCCATACGTTGGAAGGTCGTCTCATTGTTCTCGTTGATATTGAGGAAGTGATTCGCATCATTCGCGGTACGGACGATCCCAAGAAAGAACTGATAACGCATTTCGGATTGTCTGATACGCAGGCCGAAGACATCCTTGAAATCAAACTGCGTCAGTTGGCCTCTCTCGATGAAGTCAAACTCCGTAAAGAGCTGGAGAAGCTTCGGAATGAAGCTGAACGTCTGCGCGGCTTGCTGACGGATGAAAAGAAACTGAGAAGAGAAGTCACCAAAGAGATCCGTCAGGATATTGACACCTATGGCGACGAAAGACGCACACTCATTGAAGAAGCCAAGGGCGCTTCGATTGCGAAACAGGTGATTGATGAACCTGTCACAGTGATCGTGAGTGAAAAGGGCTTCCTGCGTTCAAGACAAGGTCATGGATTTGACGCTCGTGCCATGAACTTCAAGCTGGGCGACAAGTATCGCTGCTCTATGGAATGCCGCAGTGTCGACAATTTGTATATCTTGTCGAACACCGGACGCATTTACAGTATTCCGGTTTCTTCTCTGCCGAGTGCCAGAGGCGAGGGGACTCATGTGAGCGCGTTCGTCCAATTCCAGGACGGAGATGTTCCCTTTGACTACATTTGCGGTGCGCCCGATACCGTCTTGCTGTTTACCTCAGACGCAGCCATGGGCTTCTTCTGCAAGATGTCTGATCTTGCAGTCCGTCAGAGAGGCGGCAAATCCTTCTTTATCTTGGACGGAGCTAAACCGCTTCCGGTTCAGGTTTCAACACCGTTGACCGGCTGGATCGCCGCGTTGTCTTCGAGCGGCCGATTGGTTGTCTTCACGACGGATGAACTCAGAGCTCTTTCGAGCGGCGGCAAGGGCACCACAATCATGGCGCTCCAGGACGATGAGAAACTGGTCGCAGCCGTTCCGATTTCTCCGAACGGAGTCGTGGTGGTCGGAAAAGGCCGCGGCGGCAAGATTCAGGAACTTTTGGTCGGTCCTCGCTCCATTGAAGACTACCGAACACGGAGAGGCCGTAAGGGCCGGTTCGTTGAGGCTAAATGGGAGTTCTTAGGTTTGAAGCCTTATAAGCTTGAGACTGCCAATAAAGGTGACGATAGCGAAGAGGTTGAAGAAAGCACGATCATCTAAGAGCTTCAGACTCAAATACAAGGCGCTTGTTCCCGCGGGAACGGCGCCTTTTCCTAAAAGGGGCCCCGGTAGAAAGTTTCTTAGGAGGACGGCCCCTAAAATGTGCACAGGCAACACGTGCATCGGAGGATAAGATGCTTTGGAAAGACAGAGAGGGCAGCAGCAACGTAGAAGACCGCCGTGGAGAAGGCGGAGGATTCGGGGGCGGCGGTCCGAGATTCCCTATGCCGAGAGGCAAGCTGGGATTAGCTGTCTTAGCGGTCGTTTTAGTTGCCGGCTATTACGGCATCGATCTGACGCCGCTGCTAGGCTTGGATTCTCCGATGCCTACTCAGACACAAAGTTCAAGCTACCAGCCGAGTGCTCAGGAGCAGGAACTGGCGAAGTTTTCTTCTGTGGCACTGAGAACAACAGAAGAGACGTGGGGCCGAATTTTTGCTCAATCCGGCAAAAAGTACATTCCTCCGAAAATGGTGCTTTATTCCGGAAGCACCCGGACCGCATGCGGATATGGTCAGGCTGCGATGGGTCCGTTCTACTGTCCGTCCGACCATAAGCTTTATGTGGACCTCTCTTTCTATAAAGACATGCAGAGAAAATTGGGCGGCGGAGGAGACTTCGCTTTAGGTTATGTCCTAGCCCATGAAGTAGGACACCACGTTCAGACGCTTCTAGGGATTTCCTCTCAGGTTCAGAAACTGCAGTCTCAAGTCAGCCCTAAAGAAGCTAACAGACTTTCCGTTAAGCTGGAACTTCAAGCAGATTGCCTGGCAGGTGTCTGGGGACACGATATGCAGAGACAAGGAATCCTTGAGAAGGGAGACTTGCAGGAAGCTTTAAGAACAGCAACCGCAATCGGTGATGACCGACTGCAGCGTGAAGCTCAAGGAAGAGTCGTGCCGGACAGTTTTACACACGGCACATCTGAACAGCGGTATTACTGGTTTAAGACCGGATTCGATACCGGAAATCCGGAGATGTGCAACACCTTTAAAGCCGGCGCCGGTCCGCAGTAACTCCAAAAACAAAAAGTCCGACGAAAAAACGCCGGACTTTCGCATAAGACTAACGAGAATTACTCGTCTGTGCCAACCATAACGTTGGAAGCCTTGATGACGGCATAGACTTTCTTGCCGACTTCGAGTTTCAGGGAGTCAGCAGAAGCTGTGGTGATGGAAGCAACAACGCGTTCGCCGCCTTTAGTCTCGATATCAACTTCGGTAGAAACCGGACCTTTTTTGATAGAGAGAACTTTGCCTTCGAGAACGTTACGTGCGGATAATTTCATTTAAATTCCTTTAGTTAGATGATTAAAAAATCAACGAAAGTTTAAGAAGTTCTCAGCCCTTTGTAAAAAGAGAAGTCTCGCTTGTAAATAAGAGAATAACGATCGAGGACTTGAGGAAAAAGTTGTTTTGCATGTAAGGGTAAAACTATTCTGAATTTAGAAATGGCTGAATGGTTCAGCTGCAAAAAAACTTGTTTTTGCCTTTTGCGGAAATAATTTTTTACAAGAAAGCTTACTTTCTTAATGGTAGTAGAAGTTCTTTTGGATTTTACGAAAACAAATCCGAGGGGTAAGTCCTAAGAATAAACCCTTAGCAAGCAACTAAAGAACCTTTACATCCATGTTTTGCGGAACTATAGTTCACCGTAGAAAAAGAATAATAGTGCCAAGAAGAAAACACTATATTTGACGAGGCGCCCGATGCTTTTGGGTTCTTTTTAAGGCCTCCGGTCTCGCCGCCCATTGGGGAATATTTATTGGCGGGAATTCCCAAGACTAAATCAAAGTCAAACAGCAAAAAGAGGGATTTTTGCTCGATTTGCCTTTGAACTAAGGAGAAATATTCATGAAATTATCCGTAATTGCCACCTCGGTTCTGCTTGCTGCCGTTTCCACCGGTGCATATGCCTACACACCAGGCACCTACACGGCTGCTATTGCAGGCCAGAACGGTCCCGTCAAAGTTGAAGTCACAACTTCGGCCGACAAGATCCTTTCTGTCAAGATCGTTGATCAAAAGGAAACGGAAGGCATCGGCTCCAAGGCAGTTGCCGCTCTTCCGGCTGAAATTGTTAAAGCACAGTCTGCAGATGTCCAAGGCATCGCCGGCGCGTCTGTTTCTTCTGCTGCCATCAAGAAAGCTGTTCAGGAATGCCTGAACCAGGCTCAGGGCAAGAAAGCTGCACCATTGGCTCTCAAGAACGGTACATTTGAAGGCAAGGCTTACGGCAACAACGGCTGGCTGACGGTTGAAGTCACCATTAAAGACAACAAGATTACCGACATTAAGACACCCGGCCAGAGAGAAACTAAATATTTAGGCGACACAGCCATCCGTGAAATCGGCAAGGACGTTCTTCAATACCAAACACTCAACGTCGACAACATCGCCGGAGCTACTGTCACAAGTACCGCTCTGAAGACAGCCATTGCCCAGGCAATTGAAAAAGCCGGCGGCGACATCGCTGCTTTCCAAAAACCAGTTCCCGAAAAGATTAAGAAAGTTGCCGGTATTACCAAGGGCAGTGCAGATCTCATCATCGTAGGTGCAGGCGGCGCCGGCCTTTCTGCCGCGGTGACGGCTAAGGATTTAGACGTTAAGAACGTGCTGGTTTTGGAAAAGATGCCGGTGATCGGCGGAAACACACTTCGCTGCGCATCTGCATTTAATGCAGCTGACCCCGACAGACAGAAAGCCCTTCCGATGACGGAAACACTGAAGGAAGCTGTGGTTAAAGCAATCAGCGAAAAACCTGTCAGCGAAGAACACGCCAAGCTAATGGCCGACGTCAAAGCCAAGTATGAAGCCTACTTGAAGAGCGGTTCTAAGACTCTCTTTGACTGCCCTGAATGGCATGCTCTCCAAACTTATAACGGCGGCGACAAAGTCGGTCAGATTCCTCTGATCAGGCAGTATTCCAACAATGTACTCGATACGCTGCACTGGATGCAGTCTAAAGGTTCTCCTGTGATGGACCGCGTCAGCCAGGGCGCTGGCGCTCTCTGGCAGCGTACACACCAGCTCGATGCTCCTGCAGGTCTCGGCCTGATTGATCCTCTGTATCAGTCTGCCGTCAAACAGGGCGTTAACTTCAAGCTGGGTATGCGCGTTCAGGACCTTATCCTCAATGACAAGGGCCGCGTGATCGGCGTGACTGCAACCGACAAGGTTGGCAATAAGTACGAATTCACATCCAAGGACGGTGTCATTCTGGCTACCGGCGGCTATTCCCAGAACAAAGAAATGCGTCGGAAGTCTGCTCCGCACCTCACTCCGGAAATGGTTTCTACGAACCAGCCGGGTGCAACCGGTGACGGTATTGTTATTGCCACAAGACACGGCGCAGATACAACCGGCATGAACTACGTTCAGGTTTATCCGCTGGCTACTCCGGGTACTGGCGCTCTGCAGGGCCGCGCCCGCAAGATGTCAGGTTTGGACGATGTGATTGACGTCAACAAGAACGGTGAACGCTTTGTCAAAGAAGATGCGCGCCGCGACGAATTCGTTGCCGCGATCAAGAAGCAGCCCGGCGGAGTTGTTTACGATATCAACGATTCCTCGATCGTTAAACCGCTCAACAGCTTTAACGAAGATGTTGAAACTTTGGTCAGCATCGGCCGTATCTACAAGGCTGATTCTTTAGCTGATTTGGCTAAACAGCTCGGTATGCCTGCTGATAAGCTCGAAGCAACGGTGGCTGAATTCAATAAGATGGTTGAAGCTAAGAACGATCCGAAGTTCGGACGCAAACTCTTTGATCGTCCTATCGTTAAACCTCCGTTCTATGCTACTCCGCGTGCACCTTCGATCCATCACACCATGGGTGGTTTGCAGATTTCGACCAATGCTCAGGTCTTGGATAAGAACGGCAAGCCGATCCCCGGCCTCTATGCAGCCGGTGAAGTGACAGGCGGTATCCATGGCTCTAACCGTTTAGGCGGTAATGCCACGGCTGATGTTTTAACGTTTGGCAGAATTGCGGCTAAGTCTGCTGTTGCTTACAAGTAAGATAGAGCCAAATAATTGACGATTGCGGCCGGATTTTCCGGCCGCTTTAGTTTGCTGCATAGCAAAACAGATCCCGAAGGACCTGTTGACATCGCACTGCTTAACGCGGATTAAGCGTTGTGAGCAGCCATTTTTTCCTTAATAAGGTCAGCTAGAACCTTGACGCCTTGGTCAATCTTTTCCGGAGGAACCGTCACGAAGGACAAGCGCATCTGGTTGAACTTCGGCTCATTGGCGTAGAAAGCGGAGCTCGGAACATAAGCGACTTTTCTGTCGAGCGCTTCTTTCATCATGTCGTCGGTGTTGATGTATTCCGGCAGTGTGACCCAAATGAACATACCGCCGTCAGGTTTAGTCCAAGTTGTGCCTTCGGGAAAGTAACGTTCTAATGCATCGAGCATGCAGTGGCACTGAGTTCTGTAAAGAGCGCGGACATCCGGCATGTGCGTCTTCATAAGGCCTTCATCAAGGCAGCGGGCAGAAATCAGCTGCGTGAATGTAGACGTATGGAGGTCAACGGCCTGCTTAATCGTTGTGAGAGGATCAAGCGCAGGCTTCGGCCCGATGATGTAACCGAGACGGAAACCAGGAGACAGAACTTTGGAGAATGTTCCCATTGTCAGAGTACGTTCTGGGGCATAGCAGCGAATCGGCTTCGGAGGCTGACGGTCATACCAAAGTTCGCCGTAGGGGTTGTCTTCCAAAATCCAGAAATCGTATTCACGGGCTTTTTCAGCGAGTTTCTTACGTCTTTCTTCAGTAATCGTGATGCCTGTCGGGTTCTGGAAAGTCGGCATGACATAGGCAAAACGAATGCCGCTGAATTCCGGTCCGATTAAATCCGGGTTCAAGCCATGTTCATCCGTCGGGAGCGTGACAAATTCAGGACGCTGGAGTTTGAAAGCAGACAATGCACCGAGGTAAGTCGGGTCTTCGACTGCAACCTTGGAACCTTCATCGATGTAGGCGAGGGCCATTAAATCCAAAGCCTGCTGAGAACCGGAAACGATTTGAATGCAGTCAGGGTCAACGGGAGCACCTAATTCAGCTTCATGAGCGGCAATGGCCTTGCGAAGAGCGGGTTCACCTTCGGTACTGGAGTACTGGAGGGCACGGGTGCCTTGTGTTTCTAAAACCCAGTCGGTCGCTTTTTCAATGGCTTTGACCGGGAAGCTCTTAGGAGAGGGCAGGCCGCCGGCAAAAGAAATGACATCGGGCTGGCTCGCCAGTTTGAGGAGTTCACGAATAATGGAACGCTGAGAGGATCTTGCGCGGATCGATTTTGGAGGTGTTAAAGAATTGTCAGACATAGTGCGCATTCCTGCGATAAATAAAAACATCGGAGCCAAAAAGCTCCAAAAAATAAAGACCTTGTAGTTGAGCTGTTTGTGGCAGCCTTTATTGCGGGTATCGGAAAACCAAAATGGGCAGAAGTGGTGATAATCACTCCCCTTATTGCCCGCATTCAGAAAATCTTACATCAGCAGAAGTTGAAAATACGAAAAGTGACACCAAATAGTGTCATAAGCCTGAATTATTCAACAGAGGTATCGCTTAATGTCTGAAAACAAGAAAGAGACGCTCGGTTTCCAAACCGAGGTGAAACAGATGCTCCATCTGATGGTGCATTCTCTTTATTCCAACCGCGAGATTTTCTTGCGTGAATTGGTGTCCAACGCTTCGGACGCCATCGACAAGCTGCGTTTTGCCGCAATCGACAATCCTTCCTTGCTTGCCGACGATCCGCATCCTTCGATCCGAGTCGGTGTAGATGAACAGAAGCAGGAAATCACGGTCAGTGACGATGGTATCGGCATGACGCGTGCAGAAGTAATCGAACACTTAGGTACGATCGCCAAGAGCGGTACAAGAGAATTCTTTGCCCGCTTATCCGGAGATCAGAAGAAAGATTCTCAGCTTATCGGACAATTTGGTGTCGGTTTTTATTCTTCCTTCATCATCGCCGACAAGGTAACCGTCATTACTCGTAAAGCCGGAGATCCGGCCGATGCCGCCACCAAGTGGGAAAGCAACGGAGAAGGCGAGTTTACGGTAGAAAACACGACTCGCGACCATTTCGGTACAGACGTCATCCTCTCTGTAAAGAGTGAGGATCGCGATCTCGTGAGCAAGTATCGTCTGCGCACGATCCTTCAGCGCTACTCCGACCATATCTCCACGCCGATCTTAATGGGCAAGGATGAATATAAGGACGATAAGGTCATTGATACCGGAGAATGGGAAGCCATCAACACCGGGGCAGCGCTTTGGGCTCGTCCGAAGAACGAAATTACGGAAGATCAGTACAAAGAGTTCTATCACCACGTTTCTCACGACTCTACCGATCCGCTTTGCTGGACGCACAACAAGGTCGAAGGCAAGAACGAGTACATCCAGCTCTTGTATGTACCTTCTGCCGCCCCGTTTGACCTTTGGGACAGAGAAAATGTGCACGGCGTGAAACTCTACGTTAAACGTGTCTTCATTATGGATGACACGAACCAGCTGCTTCCGCACTATCTCCGTTTCATTAAAGGCGTGATCGATTCTGAAGATCTTCCGCTGAACGTCAGCCGTGAAATTCTTCAGCAGACCCGCGACCTTCGCATCATCCGCGACGGTACGACAAAGCGTGTTCTTTCCATGCTCGAAGACCTTGCCGCCAACAGAGCTTCTGATTACGACAAGTTCTGGGCTTTGTTCGGCAATGTGCTGAAAGAAGGCCTCGGTGAAGATCCGACAAACAAAGAGCGCATTGCCAAACTTCTGAGATTCGTTTCTACCGGCAGCGAAGGCAAAGCCGATGTTACGCTTGAAGGTTACATCAGCCGCATGAAGACCGGTCAGGATACCGTCTACTACGTCATCGGTGATACACCTGAAGCAGCCGCCAAGAGCCCGCTACTCGAACTCTTCAAGAAAAAAGACATCGAAGTGCTTCTTCTCAGCGGCCCGATCGATCGCTGGATGATGCAGTTCCTGACGGAGTTCCAGGGCAAGAAGCTTGTCAATATCGCTAAGGGCGATCTTGATCTCGGCGATTTGGCCGACAAGGAAGAAAAAGAAGAGAAGGAAAAAGTGCAGGCAGAATACAAACCGCTCGTCGACGAATTCAAAGCCGCTTTGGGCGACAGCGTCGAAGATGTTCGTATGACCTTGCGTCTGACCGATTCTCCTTCCTGCATCGTGACGGATCCGAATGGCTTGGATCCTGCTTTTGTCCGCATGATGAAGGCAGCCGGTCAGGACGTTCCCGAACCGAAACCTATTCTTGAACTGAACCCGAATAATCCTTTGGTTTCGAGATTGAAAGAACAGGGAGCCTTCTCTCCGGAATGGGCTAAGCTCTTCCTTGAGCAGGCTCAGCTGATGGAAGGCGAACAGCTCAAAGATCCGGCCGGATTCATCAATCGTATGAACACGATGTTGATGGATACGATCGGTAAGAAATCCGTGAACTAATACCTTCGGTTAAGAACGGAAACAATAAGCGCAGCTTCAATTCGTTGGGGCTGCGCTTAATTTTTTTGTTTCGGCGTTAGACTTTCACAACGATTCAAATGGTTATTAGGGCTTGTCATGGCTAAAACTAAAAGAACACCGGTAGATTTCTCCGAACTCGGAGGGTTCCGCTATCTTCATTTCGGATCCGAATGGATTCAGGGCGGTATGAGAATTAACCGTCCCTACAGCTTGGCGCTGGAATACCAGCAGTACATGCTTGCGCTTCTTTTCTTTCGTCCGGAACCCAAAGATATTCTCCAGCTCGGCCTCGGCGCCGGCGGACTTGCGAAATACACATGGAAGTATTTTCCTGAAGCACACACGAAAGTCGTCGAGATTTCCGAAGATGTCTATATGGCTTCCAGAATGTGGTTCAAGATGCCTGACGATGACGATCATCTGGAGGTTGTTTTTGAAGACTGCAAGAAATACCTTGCCGGAGCCGCAAATACTGCTGACTGGCTGTTAGTCGATATTTATGATGCGGAAGCCTGGGGCCCGGTCTATGACGATGTTCCATTCTATCGACTTTGTAAAAAGGCTTTGAGGGACGGCGGAATCTCTTCCTACAACGTGTTCGGCGGGGAAGACTTCACCAAGAGCCTTGACAATATCTCGAAGGCATTTGACGGACGAGTGCTGGTTATGCCGGATGTGGCAGAGGGCAACCGAATTATTCTTGCCAAGAAGGGGCCGAAAGAAAACTACTCCGTCGAGCTTCTCGATCAGAGAGCGGCAGAGCTTCAGGCTTCCAGACACCTTCCGGCTAAGAAAATTTGGAAAAAGCTGAAACAGGAAAACAACCTTAAAGGCGAATTCCAGTTCTAGTCTTCAATAGGAAGGAGACGTTTCTTGGGCTTCTTCGGTTCGGGAGGCTCAAGATTCTTTTCTTTGTATTCGCAGTACTGCTCGATGGGGCACTTCCAGCATTCTGGTTTTCTAGCCTTGCAGATATAGCGGCCGAGCAGAATGAACCAGTGATGAGCATCTGCGCGATAGGGGAGCGGAGTGTACCGCTCCATTTTTTTCTGAACGATCTCCGGAGTCTTGCCTTTAGCGTAACCGGTGCGGTTGGCAACACGGAAAACGTGCGTGTCCACCGCAATAGTCGGCTTTTCAAAAGCAACGTTCATTACGACGCTGGCCGTTTTTTGTCCTACGCCGGGAAGTTTGATCAGAGAATCAAAGTCGGTGGGCACCTGACCGTTGTGATGCTCAATCAAGTCCTCACAGAGCTTCATCACGTTCTTCGTTTTGCTTCGGTAAAGTCCGATGTGCTTGATGATGTCCGTGAATTTTTCCGGGCCTAAATCCAAAACGGCCTGAGGCGTATTGGCCAGAGGGAAAAGCACTCGAGTGGCCTCATTGACGCTTTTATCCGTTGCTTGTGCAGAAAGCACGACAGCAATCAGCAGTTCAAAGTTAGAATGGTATTCGAGCTCGGTCTTCGGCGTGGGATTATCCGCTTGGAGGGCTTTAAGAATTTCGAGGCGCTTTTCCTGATTCATTTAGTATTTTCCGACGAATAAGATTTGCCACGAAGTCGCGCTTGTCACTGGTCAAACTCTTGGCATTGAGGAGATTTTCTTCCTCTTGACGAATCTTGGCGCGTCTTTGATTTCGTTTCAGGTAATTTTCTTTTGACTGACGCGCAAGCTCTTCCGTCCATTCGCGGTCAATACGGACCATGGAAATGCAGTCGACGGGGCAGGCGAGCTGGCAGAGACAGCAGCCGTTGCACCGTTCGGCGTCCACACAGTGCATATGCTTCGGCGAGCCGATGATGGCGTCCGTGGGACAGGCATCCGAGCAGAGACGACAGCCGATGCACTTGTTGGGATCAATTTCTGCGATCTCAGGCGGAACATGCACACCGCACTCTTCATTGAGGAAAAGTTCTTCTCGACCTAAAAGGGCGGACAGGCGGGAAATAACCTGCGGACCTCCCGCCGGGCAGCGATTATGCTTTTCCCCGACGGCGATGGCTTTGGCGTAGTCAGCGCAGTCGTGATAACCGCACTGCCTGCACTGAGTCTGCGGAAGGATTTCTTCAATCTTAGAAATTTCGATCATTGCTGCCAAAGATTCTCTGCGATGAGGTTGCCGGGTTCGCCGCGTCTCGGAGCCTGGAAACCCAAAGGTTTGAGCAGCGCGCGGACTTCTTTGATCATGGCAGGATTGCCGCAGAGAAGAACACTGGAAACGGAACTGCCAAACTTTACGCCGGCCGTTTCAGCCAAGTCTCCGGAACTGATCAAATCAGGAATTCTTCTGGACAAGAATTGAGTTGCTTCACGTGTGACAACGGGAATATAAATCAGGTTTCTTCCGCTTCCGCCGCCGAGCGAAGAGTCATCCTTGATTTTCTGAATCAGCTGGGTGTAGGCCAGATCTTCAGCCAAACGCACGGAATGGACAAGAACGATCGTGGGCCATTTTTTCCAGACGGATTCCTGACGAAGGATGCTGAGGAACGGCGCTAAGCCGGTTCCGGTGCTGAGACACCAAAGATTTTGAGAAGCCGGAAGTCTTTCCGGCAGCAGGGAGCCCCAAAGATCGGTTTCCAGCCAAAGTTCAGAGCCTGCTTCCAAGGCGCACAGGCGAGGGGAGACAAGGCCCTGCGGGACTTCGACGATGAAGAATTCAAGGAACGGGTCAGAGGGGACGGAAGCTATGGAGTAGCCTCTGGCGGCGTATTCCGTTTTTCCGTTCTCTTCAATATCCAGTCCCAAACGGACAAACTGTCCGGGCGTGAAGGTAAAGCCTTCCGGTTTGGTCACTCTTATAGAGACCAAACCTTTTCTCCAAACCTGTTTTTGAAGCAGGCGGACTTTGGTGCGATTTTCGGACACGCTTAGAGTTCCTTCTTCAGGTACTGACGCTTATCGAGGACGTCACGCCATTTTTCGGCTTCGTCCGTGTGCGGTTTCATTCTGGTGATGGACGGCCAAACGCGAGCCAGTTCTGCATTTAATGCGATGAATTCCTGCTGATCTTCAGGAACATCTTCTTCAGCCATAATGGCGTTGGTCGGGCATTCAGGAATGCAGACAGCGCAGTCGATGCATTCATCCGGATCGATCACGAGGAAATTCGGACCTTCACGGAAGCAGTCGACCGGGCAAACGTCAACGCAGTCGGTATATTTGCAGAGGATGCAGGGTTCGGTCACTACATGTGCCATTGGAAAACTCCGTTTTCTTAATTCATTACTAAAACTCTGTATTTTAGTAGATTCCGATCTGTAGAGAGCTCATGCCGTAGCCGAATCAAGACTAAGAAATCCGAAACGCTTTGTTAACTGCGGAGCGTGAAGAAGTCTCAACTGAAAAACTCCTCCGTCCTTTCGGTTCGCGCCAACTCGAGACTATAGAATAGGGAACGTAGTTGCCAAGGAGCATGCTGTGATTATTGATTCTTTATTAGATACAGACTTATATAAATTTACGATGATGCAGTGCGTACTGCATCAGTTTCCGGCTGCTCAGGCGGAATATAAATTTAAGTGTCGAAATCCCGGAACCGACCTTCAGGCTGTGATCGGGCCGATCAATGAAGAAATTGATCATTTGTGTGCATTGCATTTTCGCAAGAATGAGCTGGATTATTTGCGCAGTCTGCGCTTTATGAAGAGTGACTTCATCGACTTTTTGGAGCTCTTCCACCTTAAGCGCTCAAGTATTGTGGTTAAAAAAGCGGAAGGGAGCGACACCGATATCGAGATCCGTATCCGCGGTCCCTGGCTGCATACCATAATGTTTGAGATTCCGGTTCTCGCTATTGTCAATGAATGCTATTACCGCAAGTTCTATCCCAATCAGGATTTGGCGGAAGGGCGCCGGCGCCTAAAAGCAAAAATTGAGTCCATTAAGGATATTCAGGACATCGGCATTTCTGAATACGGCACCCGCAGACGCTTCTCGAAAGCCTGGCAAGAAGAGGTTATCAAAACCATGCAGGCCACCATGGGTAAGCAGTTCACCGGCACAAGCAATGTTTACTACGCGATGCAGCTCGGTCTCACACCTCTGGGAACCATGGCTCATGAATACCTCCAGGCATGTCAGGCTTTAGGTCCGAGACTTCGGGATTCTCAGAAATACGCCTTCGAAATGTGGGCTAAAGAGTATCGCGGTGACTTGGGAATTGCGCTCTCCGACGTGTACGGCATGAAACCCTTCCTGCTGGACTTCGATATGTACTTCTGCAAACTCTTTGACGGCGCCCGCCATGACTCCGGTGATCCCTTCGAATGGGGCGAACATCTCATCGAGCATTATCGGAAGAACCGCTGCGATCCGAAAACAAAGACATTGATTTTCTCGGACATGCTCGACTTCCCGAAAGTGATCAGTTTGTACAACGCATTCCACGGAAGGATCCGGCTTGGCTTCGGCATCGGTACAAATCTCGTCAACGATTTGGGAATTCCATCGCTGCAGAATGTCATTAAGCTGATTCGCTGCAACGATCAGCCCGTGGCAAAACTATCGGACGATCCGGTAAAAAGCATGTGCGAAGACGAATCATATTTGCGCTATCTAAAAAGTGTTTTCAACATCTGATAAAGCTTACCGCAATCTGAAAGTTACAAACTTAACCCAGTGAATTTGTTAAACTTTTACCTTTTCTTTTAGGCAGTTATTCAAATTTTGACTGTTTGAAGGAGCAGAATTTATTTCTGTTGTTATTAAAGACAAACGGACTTTAAATTCTGCTTTGGTTTTGTTTTGCGGTACATCGAATCATTTGATGGTTTCGGTTCCGGCATTTTTGTTCTGTCGGCCGCGAACGTAGAAAAGGTAAATGATGAACAAGAAAACAACATTCCTCGGAGCAGTGGCGGCGTTATCCGGCTTGCTTCCAATTTCTGCCCATGCGGCGCTTCCCGGTGCCGAACTGAGCTTGTGCTGGGCAATTCCTTTCGCCGGTATTTTGCTCAGTATTGCTCTGGGACCTCTGCTTTTTGCACATTTCTGGCACAAAAACTACGGCAAAGTCGCCTTGATGTGGGCAGTTTTGGCAGCCGTTCCGCTCTTTATGTTCTTCGGAACACAGACTTCTGTCGAAGCTCTTGCACACGCCCTGATCGGAGATTACGTTCCGTTCATTATTTTCGTCGGCTCTCTTTATATTGTGGCCGGCGGTATTCATCTCAGAGGCTCTTTTGTCGGCAAGCCTTGGCTTAATACTACTTTTCTTTTAAGCGGCGCTATCTTGGCCAACCTTATGGGTACCACGGGCGCCGCTATGCTTTTGATTCGTCCTCTACTGAACGCGAACAGAAGACGTCACTATCAGATGCATACCTACATTTTCTTCATCTTCATTGTCGCTAATATCGCGGGTTCTTTGACTCCGCTCGGCGACCCACCCTTATTCCTGGGCTTCCTGCGCGGCGTGACCTTCTTCTGGACGGCCGGTCATCTTTGGGAAGTGACCGGTCTTGCCGTGGGACTCCTTCTGATCATTTACTTCCTTCTTGATACTTGGCTGTACAAGAAAGAACTTAAAGACAACGAAGAACTCAAGAAGCCCGTCGCCTACGTTCCGTTCGGTTTCGAAGGCTCCGTTAATTTCGTTCTTCTTGCCTGTATCGTGGGTGCCGTGCTCATGTCCGGTTTCTGGAAGACAGGCGTCGAATATCACTTCCTCAGTCTGCACATTGCACTTGAATCCCTTATTCGCGATGCTATCTTTGTGACAGCAGCAATTCTTTCTCTTATTCTCACGAAGAAAGAGTACCGCGAGGCCAACCAGTTCTCTTGGGAACCGATTCTAGAAGTCGGCAAATTGTTCTTCGGTATTTTCGTAACGATCGTTCCGGTTCTGGAAATGCTGCGCGCAGGTTCCTCCGGTGCTTTTGCTCCGGTGGTTGCTTTGGTGACCGGTCCCGACGGACAGCCTGTCAACGCCGCTTATTTCTGGCTGACCGGTATGCTCTCCAGCTTCCTGGATAACGCTCCGACATACCTGGCTTTCTTCAACTTGGCCGGCGGTGATCCTGCCTACCTCATGACGACAGGCGCACACACCCTGATGGCGATTTCTATGGGTGCCGTCTTTATGGGTGCGATGACCTACATCGGCAATGCACCGAACTTCATGGTGGTCAGTATCGTTCAGAACCGCGGCGTCAAAATGCCTTCCTTCTTCGGCTTCATGGCCTGGTCGTACGGTATTTTGGTTCCGATCTTCCTGGTTCTTACGTGGCTCTTCTTAATGTAAGCCGCTTAGGATAGATATCCTTCCAGCCGCTCCTTTCATTCGTGATCGGAGCGGTTTGTTTTTGCCGGAAGGAAAGCCTCGGAAAAGAAGAGGCTAACCGCACAACTTAGGATGCAAAGCGTCAGATTCTGTGCTGAGAAAGATACAATGATCGTATTTACGATCAATAGAAACGAACCACACGCAATATATGTCTCACACTCATTACTATCAAGAAGACACCGATGAGGGGCTGAAGATCGCTGCGCTTTTAAATCAGCTGATTGAATCCCCTGGGGCCCTGTCTAAAAAGGAATGGGATTATCTGAATACCTTGCCTATCGGCACGCTGATGCGCGAAGCCGGCATCAGTCGTAAAGAGGCGGTTCATGTTTTTAACCAAATTGATCGGATTGAAGCAGATGTGAGCAGGATCGGGCGGTTTGAACATCTGACGGATGCCTTCATGATGTGGCTCGTCGGAGGAAGCTTCGTACTGGCCGGTGTGCTTCTGGCCTTAATTTCTATTCCTGAAAGTGTGTGGGGAAGAATCACGATTCCGGTTAGTATCAGTATCGGCCTTATCTTTATTTTTGTCCCGTTCATAGCCCGGAAGCGAGCTCTGACTTACGACAAGGACTGTTTCAGACATGCTATTGTTGAAATCTTAGGTAAGGGTTTAATGAAACGCTCGGTTTTAACCACGGACGCGCTGATTCGAGAAATTCAGCCCCACGAGCCGAAGAAAGCTTTGTTGGAAGTTGTTGAGAAATTTGCCCAAACTCAGAATCGGAAGATCTCAAAATATGAAGAGATCTGCCTGATTAAGCAGCTTTTGGACGGTTACAACCTTAAAATTTCTGATCTGCCATTTGAAGTTATTGAGGAAATTGACGGCATTTGTCCGGCAAGAAATCCGGCATGAAAGAAGTAATTGAATCGACCAATTTAGAAAAGCAGCTGACACGCCATCATGAAGGCGACAGCGACTATACCCATCAAGGCACAGGCTCATCCAAAAAGGTATTGATCGCCTCGGTTTGTCTGACCTTGGGATACGCCGTGATCGAAGTCATCGGAGGTTTTCTTTCGAACTCTTTGGCGCTGCTCTCTGACGCCGGTCACATGGTGACGGACTCAGCCTCTCTTTTCTTTGCACTGCTGGCCAATGTTCTTGCAGGACGCCCCGCAAGCGGGAAATATTCTTTTGGCTTTGCCAAGCTGGAAGTACTCGCAGCACTTTTGAATGCGCTTGCCATGTTTGCGGTGGTGCTTTGGATTGTTGTGGAAGCGGTAGAGCGTTTCAGCAGTCCGGAACCGGTCAACGGTTCTAGCGTCTTTTTGGTTGCCACGCTCGGGTTGCTGATCAATATCGCTGTTGCCTGGACGCTTTCCCGCGACCAGAAGAGCATCAACACGCGGGCAGCGCTCCTGCATGTCATGGGCGACTTGCTCGGATCTGTGGCCGCGATCACGGCTGGTATCGTGATTTACTTCGGCGGTCCGGTCATTGTTGACCCGATCCTTTCTATTTTTGTGAGTGCTTTAATTCTGCATTCCTCCTGGGGCGTTGTGAAAACTTCAGTACATCTTCTTTTGGACGGAGTTCCTGACAACATTCCTTATCAGGAAGTCGGTTCGACTCTGGAAGCAATTCCCGGTGTTTATGCCGTGCATGATCTCCACATTTGGGATATGACGGCAAACGAGGCGGCTCTTTCCTCTCATATTGTTTTAGAGCGGATGGATGAATGGCCTCAGGTTTTGGAGAAGGCGCGTGAGGTTTTGGAGAAAAAGTACGGCATCTCACACATTACGCTTCAGCCGGAACCGGTTGAGGAAATGAAAAAGCGTTTCATGTGCATCGGCGAATAGCAGAGAAGCGGACTTGTATCAAACCGTCAGGAGCGGCCTTTTAGAAGTTACAAATAGGCTCCCGACCGCTATAATTGATTGAATTTTGTAAAGCCACGCCTGCTCATTTGAAGCGCGTCTCTTTTTTTTTTCTGTTGAGAATAAGATGACGAAATATGTATTTGTTACCGGCGGTGTAGTTTCTTCCCTGGGGAAAGGTATTGCAGCAGCTTCCCTGGCCGCCATCCTTGAGTCTCGCGGGCTCAAGGTCACAATCATCAAGATGGACCCCTACATCAACGTCGACCCGGGCACAATGAGCCCGTTCCAGCACGGTGAAGTCTTCGTGACCGAAGACGGTGCTGAAACCGACTTGGACTTAGGTCACTATGAGCGCTTCATCACGCCGAAGATGCACAAGGCGAATAACTTTACGACCGGCCAGATCTATCGTAATGTTCTGCGCAAAGAACGCCGCGGCGAATACTTAGGTAAAACCGTTCAGGTCATTCCACACATCACCAACGAAATCCAAGACTTCATTGCCCGCGGTGCTCATGCTGCCGGCGATCCCGATATCGCATTGGTTGAAATCGGCGGTACGGTCGGTGATATCGAATCTCTGCCGTTCCTTGAAGCCGTTCGTCAGCTGTCGTTGAGAGCAGGCCGCAACAATACCTGCTTCATTCACCTGACACTCGTTCCTTATATCGCCAGCGCCGGCGAATTGAAGACAAAGCCGACTCAGCACTCCGTGGGCGAACTCCGTAAGATCGGTATCAGCCCCAACGTTCTGCTTTGCCGTGCCGACCGCAAGATTCCGGACGACGAAAGAGCCAAGATTTCTCTGTTTGCCAATGTTCCGATGGATGCCGTCATCTCCGTTTGGGACGTTGACACGATTTACAAAGTTCCGATGATGCTGCATGAGCAGGGCTTAGATGAAATCGTCTGCCGCTGCTTAGACTTGAATCCGAAACCTGCCGATCTTTCCGCTTGGGAAAAGGTCGTTGATCGTCTTGAACATCCGAAAGACACTGTCAAACTTGCCATGATCGGTAAGTATGACCTGAAGGATTCCTACAAGTCCTTGAATGAAGCTCTGATCCACGCTGGTATCCATACCGGTCATCATGTGGATGTCACCTTCATCGAAGCTGAAATTCTTGAAAAAGAAGGCACTGACTGCCTCAAGGGCATGGATGCTATTTTGGTTCCCGGCGGCTTCGGCAAACGCGGTACCGAAGGCAAGATCAAAGCCATCGAATACGCTCGTAAGAACGACATTCCTTACCTCGGCATTTGCCTGGGTATGCAGCTTGCCGTGATTGAATTTGCCCGTCATGTCTGCGGTCTCGGCGGCGCTAACTCCACTGAGCTGGATCCGGAAACACCGCATCCTGTTGTTGCTTTGATCACCGAGTGGAAAGACCACACTGGCGTTATCGAAAAACGCGATGAAGACAGCGATCTCGGCGGCACAATGCGTTTAGGCAAACAAGTTGTTCCTGTTAAACCCGGAACACTGGCTGCCGAAGTTTACGGTAAGGAAGTCGGCGAGCGTCATCGTCACCGTTATGAAGTGAACAACTCTTACTGTGACCAGTTCGAGAAGGCCGGTATGGTGATTTCTGCTAGAACACCCGGCGAAAATCTTCCCGAAATCATGGAACTCCCCGATCATTCCTTCTTCATCGGCGTTCAGTTCCATCCGGAATTTACTTCCTCTCCGCGTTTCGGTCATCCGCTCTTCAATAAATTCATTGAAGCGGCTGCCAAGTATCACAAAGAACACGAAAAGGCTGAGTAATCGACATGCAGTTATGCGGTTTTGAAGTCGGTCTGAACCGACCCTTTATTCTTCTTGCCGGTCCCTGCGTCATTGAGAGCGAGCAGCTGACGCTCGATATCGCCGGCAAGATGAAGGAGATCACCGATAAGCTCGGGATCCCCTATGTTTTCAAGGCAAGCTACGACAAAGCGAATCGTTCCTCCGATACGAGCTTCCGCGGTCTGGGTATGACCAACGGTCTTCGTATTTTGGAAGAAGTCCGCCGTCAGATCGGCGTTCCGGTTGTCACCGATGTTCATACGGCCGATGAAGTTCCGGAAGTTGCCGCTGTGGTGGATCTTCTTCAGACGCCGGCTTTCCTTTGCCGTCAGACAGACTTTATTGCCGCCTGCGCAAAGAGCGGTAAGCCGGTCAATATCAAGAAAGGTCAGTTTTTGGCTCCTCAGGATATGAAGCAGGTTGTGCTCAAAGCTCGCCATGCTGCAGCAGCTGCCGGACTCTCTGAGGACCGCTTCATGGTTTGTGAGCGCGGCGCCTGTTTCGGCTACAACAACCTTGTATCCGATATGCGCAGCCTTGTGATCATGCGCGACTGCGATGCTCCGGTGATTTTTGACGCAACGCACTCCGTCCAGCTCCCCGGCGGTCAGGGCACAAGCTCCGGCGGCCGCAGAGAGTTCGTTCCGCCTCTGGCCCGTGCGGCGGTTGCTGTCGGTGTTTCCGGACTCTTCATGGAAACACATCCGAATCCCTGCTGCGCTAAGAGCGACGGACCGAACATGGTTCCGCTGGATAAGATGGAAGCACTGCTGACCAATTTGCAGGGCATTGACCGACTCGTGAAGTCCGGTGAATTTTTAGAAAACCAGTTACATTAACTTTTAAAGAGATAAACATGAGCGAAATTGTTGAAGTCTTTGGCCGTGAAGTATTGGATTCCCGCGGCAACCCGACGGTTGAAGCCGAAGTCATTCTTGCCTCCGGCGTGATCGGCCGTGCAGCTGTCCCGAGCGGTGCTTCTACAGGCAGCCGCGAAGCCATCGAGCTGCGCGATGGAGATGCTTCCCGCTACAACGGCAAGGGCGTTCTGCAAGCCGTTGCCAACGTCAACGACGAAATCCGCGATGAGGTTGTCGGTTACGACGCCAGCCAGCAGACTGAAATCGACCGCGCCATGATCGAACTCGACGGCACCCCAAATAAGTCCCGTCTCGGCGCAAACGCCATCCTCGCTGTTTCTTTGGCCGTTGCCCACGCAGCTGCAGAAGAATGCGCACTCCCGCTGTATCGCTATTTCGGCGGTATCAACGGCTTCACTCTGCCCGTTCCGATGATGAACGTTGTGAACGGCGGCGCTCATGCCAACAATAATCTCGACATTCAGGAATTCATGATTATCCCGGCCGGTCTTCCGACCTTCAGCGAAGCTCTTCGCTGCGGCGCCGAGATCTTCCATGCCCTGAAGAAGATCATGAATGCTCACGGTATGTCTACTGCTGTCGGTGACGAAGGCGGTTTCGCTCCAAACATCGACAGCCATGAAGCTGCCATTGAATTCATTATCGACGCCATCAAAGCTGCCGGCTACACACCGGGAGAACAGGTTTTCATCGGTTTGGACTGCGCTGCCAGCGAATTCTATGCAGACGGCGTTTACAACCAGAAGGGCCAGGGCCTGAAACTCACCGCTGACGAATGGATCGCTAAGATGACCGAGTGGGTTGACCGTTATCCGATCATCTCCATCGAAGACGGTATGGCCGAAGGCGACTGGGAAGGCTGGGCCAAACTCACCGAAGCTTTGGGCGACCGTGTTCAGCTTGTCGGCGACGACCTTTATGTCACTAACACTTCCATTCTTAAGGAAGGTATTGAAAAGGGCATCGCCAACTCCATCCTGATCAAGATCAACCAGATCGGTACGCTGACAGAAACTTTCGAAGCTATCGAAATGGCTAAGAAGGCCCGTTATACCGCTGTGATTTCTCACCGCTCCGGCGAAACTGAGGATTCCACGATTGCGGATATCGCCGTCGGTACAAACGCCGGTCAGATTAAGACAGGTTCTCTGAGCCGCAGCGACCGTATGGCCAAGTACAACCAGCTTCTTCGTATTGAAGAAGAACTCGGCGACATCGCTGTCTACCCGGGCCTGGATGCCTTCTACAACATCTGCAAGTAATTTATGGCGCGCCTGACGAAAAAGGTAAAGCTGGGAGTACCTCGATTTTTAGTCCTGGTACTCGCCATTGCCGTGGTCGGCATTCAATATCCGTTATGGGTCGGGAAGGGCAGCAATGCTACGCTTCTCGATTTGCAGGACCAGCTCAAAACTCAGAAGGAGAAGAATGCCGCGCTCGAGCTTGAAATTACAAGGCTCGAAGGCGAGGCGGATAGTCTTCGCCATGGCAGTGAAGCCTTAGAAAGTAGGGCTCGTGAAAAACTCAATATGATTCGCGAGAACGAATACCTGATTCGAATTATGCCGTAATCAATTACTTATTAATTAGGGAAGTGCCGGAACTAAAAACTCCGGCCTTTTTTATGTCCGTGTCAGGCGGAAAAGATCCTTCCTAGCCGCAAACGAGAGTAGTCTCGATTTCAAAATTGAGAGTTGAGAGTCATAAGAATGACGAAGTCGGATCTTTTTGTTAGGAGTGAACATGAGTAAACCGATGACGGTGGCACGCTACGCAAAGGAGCATCGCGGATGGTTTTACGGATGTCTGCTTCTGTTTGCACTTGTCGCTTTCTTTTGCCTGAAAGCGATTTACGATATGACGGTTTACGGTGCTAAGGCCCCGCTTTACGCCTTTATCGCCGGTATGGTCGGTTTCGGTGCGACGGCCTTAGGCTCCCTGCCGGGTTTTTATCTTCATAAACTTTCCGATAAAGCCGAAGACTGGATGCTTGGCAGTTCGGCCGGCATGATGCTTGCAGCAGCGATCTTCTCGCTTTTGCTTCCGAGTATCGAAACCAGTGAAAAGCTGTTCACTTCTGAATTAGCAGCAACGCTTTGGGTACTCTTCGGAGTTTTTCTTGGTGTTGTCTTCCTCCTGATCATTAATGCGCTGACTCCTCATGAGCACGGAGGTCAGAATTATGAAGGTCCGGAGATCGAAGTCAAAAGCGGCATCTGGCTCTTTGTTCTTGCCATCATCATTCACAACATCCCGGAAGGCCTGGCGATGGGCATATCTTTTTCAGCAGAAGACATGCAGATCGGTGTGCCGCTCACGATTGCCATTGCTCTGCAGGACTTTCCGGAAGGTCTGGCGGTCGTACTCGCTCTTTGCTCGACTCACATTTCACGCGCGAAGGCAGTGGGGATCGGAGTGTTCTCGGGTCTGATGGAACCGGTCGGCGCACTTTTCGGCGTGAGCCTTGCCGGCGGGTTGGGCTATGTCTATCCGCTGGGACTGGCGTTATCTGCCGGCGCCATGATGTTTGTCGTTTTCCACGAAGTGATTCCTGAAACACACCGCAGAGGCCATCACAGTACGGCCACGATCGGTTTGATGTGCGGCTTCGGCCTGATGATGATTTTGGAAAAAATATTCAGCTAGAAAAATCTTTGCTTCGGTCTCTGTCGGTTTGCAGTTCACTCTAAAATATCGCAATAGCTTTCAGCGAGATAGGAAAAAGAATGACAAGACCGATTAGAGCCCTCATCGATACATACGCACTGGAAAAGAATTTGTCTTTGCTTCGCGCAAAAAGCGGCAATCGTTTTTTATGGGGCGTTGTTAAGGCCAACGCATATGGTCACGGTCTGATCGGTCTGCTTCCGACCTTCGACAACTGGGTTGACGGGTTAGCGCTTCTTGATCCGAAAGAAGGTGTGGATATCCGCAAAGCCGGCTGGGCCAAAGCGGTATTGTTAATTGAAGGCATCTTTGCGGCCTCTGACATCGAGATGGCTGATGAGTACGGATTTGAAACCGTCATTCACAACGAAAGACAGATTGAATGGCTGGAAAAAGCCGAACTCAAAAACACGCTTCGCGTGCACTTGAAGTGCAATACCGGTATGAACCGTTTGGGCTTCAGACCGGAGGCGATTCCTCAAGTTTTGTTCCGCCTGAATAATATTCCTAAGGTAGAAGTTGTCGATCTGTTGGCGCACTTTGCCAATGCTGAAGTTACTTACGAACAGGACAAACCGGTTACCGTCCAGAATCAGCTTGCTGCATTGATACAACTGCGCGGACTTCTGCCGATGTGCTTATCCAACACGGGCGGCATTTTGTGGCATGAAGCCGGAGACGAGGCTGTGCGCGCAGGTATTGCCATGTACGGTGTCAGCCCCGACGGTAATGTTTCTTCACAGTCTCTGGGTATTGATCCCGTCATGACACTGGAGAGCGAAATCATTGCCTTCCAGGATCTTCAGCCGGGCGAAGCCTGCGGCTACGGCTCTAAGTTTATTGCCCATCGACCGACGAAACTCGCCGTGGTAGCCTGCGGGTATGCCGACGGTTATCCGCGTAAAGACAATCCGCACAGAGAGGTGGTCGTTGAGGGCAAAAGAGTACCTGTTATCGGAAACGTTTCCATGGATATGCTGACGATTGACGTCACCGATCTGCCCAATGTCCGGTTGGGTTCCAAAGTGGAAATCTGGGGTAAGAACCTGCCGGTCAATGAAGTCGCAAAGGGATTCGGCACGATCGGCTATGAACTTCTTTGCGACGTGAACCAGCGTGTACCCCGCGTTCTAATTAAATAACGAATCGCGTTATCAGAGAAATCAGCAGCATGACTAACACGAAGTAGAGCATGCTGCGTACGAGCGTCGGACCGATTTTGACGGCATAGATTGCGCCTAAGCGGTTGCCCAAGATGCTGGCAACCGCGCAAGGGAGAGCCAGCGAGTAATAAAGCGTTCCTGCGGAAGCAAACGTTGTGACCGCGCCTAAGTTGGCGGCGATATTGAATGCTTTTGCCGTACCGGAAGCTTTAACCAAACCGGCCTTGAGCAAGAGGTGAATGCCGATCAAAAAGAAACTTCCGGCGCCGGGACCGAAAAAGCCTTCATAGAAACCGACGGACAAACCGATTGCCGAGACTCTCCACCATACCCCTTTCTTTGGAAGGTCTTCTTCCGTCAGTTTGAGAGTTCCGCAGAAAAGCGAAAGGAGAATCGCAACTGGCAGAAGAAAAATCATGATGATCGTCATCTTCTCATTGGAAATGAGAAGTGTCGTCGCAGAGGCAATTACTGCGCCGAAGTAAGAAGAAATAACGCCCAATAGGACGACTTCTTTGATGACGGCGCCTCTTTTCCAGAAGGTAATCAATGCCGTAATTGAACCGAGGCTGGAAGCGAGCTTTCCAGTTCCGAGCGTGTAGTGAGCGGGTATGCCCAACAGCAAAAGGACCGGCATCGTGATGAGACCGCCTCCGCCCGCAATAGCATCGACAAAGCCTGCAATAAAGAAAACAACAAAGCAGACGAGTATGACGGTAAGCGTGATGTCCATGATTCGGATCGAGGCAGTGTTTTTGTAATGAAGAAATTATGCTCGTCCGGGATTATCAAAACCTAAAACTTTCTTAGGTAAAAATCCTCAGGGAGTCCTTGAGGGTCTCGGGAGATAATCTAAAAAAGCGATTTCTTCCAAGTTCCCATGCGTTTCCGGACTCTATTATTTTTTATCTCGGCTGCGGCCGTAACCATTCCCTGTTTGGTCATGGGATGGCTTCAATACGTTGCGGTTGAAAGAGAATTCACTGAGGACGATCGCACGAGAGCGGAGATCTCTTTATTAGTGTCTGAGCGTCTGGAAGCCAAGGTCGACAATGCCGTTTCCTTGGTAACCGCTGCTGCGGAAATCTTGAAATCCGAAGAAGGAGAGCCCGCTGAGAAACTGAATTTGATATTAGAAGAGCTTTGCAAGGCTTCGCCGGATATCCTGAATATGCATTTCGACGATCCCTCCGCTGTGAGCGTGGCTTTTTCTCCTCGAAAAAACAAGCGCGGTGAATCTAATATCGGCGTTTCACATAAAGATCGCTCTCACTGGAAGAATCCTTATGTTAAGGACGGCATATCGGTTTCTGGACTCGTTCAAGCGGTCGGAGCTTCCGACCGTAAGATTGTGAATATTACCAAGCCTGTTTATTCCAACGGACGTTTCGTGGGTTTGGCCGTTGCCGCCCTTGATCTTGAGCAGATTGCCGCTCAGGTTTTAAAAGGCTTGGCCACGGATGCTTATCAAATCGGCATTTTCGGCAGAAACGGAGAGGTTATCTTTTCTTCCGGCAAGTCGGTTCCGCTTCACAATCTCTCGATTGAAGAAAGAACGCACCGCAGCTTCACTTTCTCGAATGCCGAATATTACGGTTATGTGCGTCCCTTAGCGGTTACGGATTGGTCTGTGGGTGTATTCTCACGAACCGTTGATCGAAAGACGGTTTTGGTCCAGCTTTTCATACGCAATGTATTTGTTTGGCTCGCGACTTTCCTAGCTGCGATTGTGATCGGCTTTTTAGCTTCGATTTCAGTAGTTCGGGCTGTTGAAAAACTGACGCGTCAAATGACGGCCGCAAGAATCCTTCCGGATAAAAGCGAAAAAATTAAGTCGCCGAGAGAGCTTGTTCAGCTGCAGCGCACGTACGGACGGATGCAGGAAAGACTACTGACAGCTCAGACACGTCTTAAGGAGTTGAATTCCTCGCTTGAGGCTAAGGTGAAGGCTCAGGTTGAAACGATTCAGCGGCATGAAGCGCTTTTGACTTCTCTCTTCTCAGATATGAATGAAGGGATTGTCTTGTTTAACCAAAAGCTGGAAATGCGTTTTCGTAATCCTTCGGCTGTTCGTCTGCTTAACTTGTCAGAGAACGAAGCACGGAAACGCTTTTTAGCCCTGGTAAAAGAAATGCATCAGAGTCCTGATAAGCATCTTTTCATTCATTCCGGTGTTTATGATTTGGAACTGCGTATGTTTGAGAGCGGGACCAAAGATGTGTTCTGTGTAATCGCTCGCGATGCGACTTCAGAAGTTCAAATTGACCGATTAAAGGATGAACTGATCGGAATCGCTGCCCATGAACTTAAAACGCCGCTCGCCGGGGTGCGCATGGCGGCAGAATGCCTGGTCAAAACGGTTCAGGACCCAGAGGGTAAAGAGACGGCCGCCGAGCTTCTGGAAAGCGCCGACGAAATGAAAGACATGATCTCTCGTTGGCTGGATGTTGCCAAACTTCAGACAGGCTCTTATGAAATTCACCCGGAATTCTGTTTGATTAAGCCCATGATACGAAAAGCGCTCAAACATTTTTCCGGCTTTAACGATTTTGAATGTTCCTTGGAAATTTCGCCGGATGCTGCGGCTGCCAACGTGGACAAACAGGCATTTATGCAGATCATTCAGAATCTTCTCTCGAATGCCTATAAATACCGGAAAGAGGGCAGTGCCTGCCGAGTGAAAATTCAAACCCGGAAGTTAGGAGATTTCCTGGAACTCATGGTGGAAGACGACGGTATAGGAGTGCCCGAGTCGGCGCTGGATAAGATCTTCGATCGGTTTTATCAAGTCAGAATGGATTCCGCTAGAAAAATCGGCGGAACGGGTTTGGGCTTATACATTACTAAGGAATTGGTGCTTCTGCATAAAGGAAAGGTCACGGTCGCAAGTACTTTAGGCGAAGGAACGGTCTTTACGCTTGAGCTGCCGGCGCTTCCGACAGAGACAGCAAATGAGGAAGAAGAATGACGGAAAGAACGACGATTTTGATTGTTGATGATGAAAGCAAAATCCGCAGACTGCTTTCCCGCTCTCTAGAGGCAGAAGGATTTGATGTAGCCGTGGCAGACTCGGCAATGAGCGCTTCGGAATACTTAAAGAACGGTCATTGCGATCTGATTATTCTCGATTACATGATGCCTGAGATCGACGGTATGGCGTTCCTAGCAGAATTGAGAAAGAAATCGTCAATTCCCGTGATCATGCTTTCGGCTCGAGAAGAAATTGCTAAGAAAACCCAAGCCTTGGAACTCGGGGCCGACGACTATGTCGTCAAACCATTTTCCATCGAAGAAATGACGGCTCGCATCCGAGCTATCCTGAGACGCTCTGGCGGCGTGAAGACCGGGCCGGCAGCGACCGTACAGGCAGTTAACGGACCTCTCGTTATGGATCCCGATAAACGTACATGCCGATACAAGGATCAGGAAATTAGGCTTGCCGATACTGAGTTCCGTCTTCTGTTTATCTTGGTTAAACGGCCGGGAACCATCTTTACACACGAAGATTTGCTTCGGCGAGTTTGGGGGCCTGAATTTATCGGAGAACTCAACTATTTGCGTGTGTCCCTCTCCAGAATAAGAAAGAAACTGACGGCGGCAGGTTTCCCGGGCTCGGCCATTTCCTCTTATTCAGGGATCGGTTATTACATCGAAGACCTTTCGGAAGAGGACTTGTAATGTTTTTGTAATCTTTTCGATTTTTTTTTTGGCGGCGCTGAAAGTTTATTTTTAGAAAATAACAGTCATAGACCACCTCAAACCATAACAAGAGGAAAAATATGACAACATCCGCTTTGAAGCGTCGCTCGTTTCTCCAAGGATCTCTGCTTGCGGCTGCAGTTATCGGTTCCACTCCGGCCGTTGCCGCCGAAGCTGCCAAACCCAAATTCGATGAAAGCTTCGACGTGATCGTCGTAGGCAGCGGTATTGCCGGAACGATGGCCGCACTTTCCGCCGCCGATAAAGGCGCTAATGTTTTAATGATTGAAAAGATGAGCCGCCTCGGCGGTACATCCCGCATCAGCGGTCTGAACTTTGCCTGTGTCGGTTCTCCCGCTCAAAAGGCTAAAGGCGTCAAAGACACGCCTGAGCAGCTCGCCTCCGATATGTATAAAGTCTCGGGCAACATGGGCGATTATGAAAAGGCCCTTGAAATGGCAAAGAACACTGCCCGCGCCGAAGCTTTCATGACACAGCGCGGCGTCAAGTGGGACGGCCGCCTGCTGAAATTAGGCGGTCACTCTCAGCCTCGTGTTCTCGTTTCCGAAGGTGACGGAGCCGGTCTGCTGAATGCTCTGTGGACTTACATGAAAGGTTTGAAGAACGTCACTGTCCGCACCCATGTGAAGGCTGATGAAGTTCTCTTTAACGATAAAGGCGTCGCGGTCGGCGTCAAGGTCAGAGAAAAATATTTCTTTGATACCCCTGAAACCGACGACAACGAAAACAAGACCGGTGTGGAAAAACGCATCGAAGCTAAGAAAGGCGTGATTTTCGCTACCGGCGGCTACGCCAGAGACAAAGCATTCCGCTCTTCAGAGGTTCCGTTCTTAGCAGGCGTTGCAACCACCACAAACCCGGGCGCAACCGCCGGAGCTCTGAAGATTTTAGTTAACGCCGGTGCCCAGCCGATGCACTTGTCTCTCTTTCGCTTTGCTTATCCGCTGCCGACGGAAGATATGATTTGGGGCATGATGGTCGATCCCGCCACCGGTCGCCGCTTCATCAATGAAGGCTTAACAAGAAATGCGCTTGCACAGGCGGTTCTTCTGAAGAGACTGCAGAACGGAGACAAGAAACCGTTCATCATCTACGATGAAAAATCTCTGGGTAAATTCCACAACCTCAACCGTGTCCAGCGCAGCCTTAACGGCTTAAACGGCATCGACGGCACAATGGTCAAGTACGACAATCTGAGCGAACTTTGCAAGGCTTTCGGCGCTGATCCAAAGGTCGTTGAAGACGAGCTTGTTAAATACAACGCCATGATCACGGAAGGCAAGGACGCTCAGTTTGATAAACCGCTTGAACGTTCCGGCCGCAAGGTTGAAGCGCTCGACCTGAAGGGACCGCTCTTTGCGATGGTCATTAACCCCAGACTGAACTACACACCGGGTGGAATCCGCACGGATTTACAAGGCAGAGCAATTGCGCTGAAAGACGGTAAACCGATCGAAGGTTTGTATGTGGTCGGAGAAGCCAGCGGCGGACTGCACGGTCAGGAACGTATGACCGGCTGCTCGATGCCTGAATGCGCAGTCTTCGGCATGATTGCCGGTGAAAGTGCCGCTCAACGCAAAAGTATCTAGGAGGAAGCCATGAAATTTATTTATAAAGCCGCACTCTTAATCTGCTCGTCCGTTTTCGCTATGTCCGTTCAGGCCGCTGGAATGCCGCAGTCCAGCAAGCATGCTCAGCGCGGTGTGAACTGCACGCAGTGTCATACCACCGGAAAGTTTGAACCGGTCGAAACAAAACAGTGTCAGACCTGCCATAACCAGGATCAGCTGGCCCAAAAAACCGACCGCCTCAACTACATTTCACGCATGAAGAATCCGAAGACCGGCGAAGTCAAAGAGCACCTCGCCCGAATCAATCCTCATGACAGCTATCACTTCGGCAAGACGGAAGACTGCACCGACTGCCACCGTGAACATCGTCCGAGCGTTAACGACTGCGCCACCTGCCATGACGTCAAAGCTTGGAATATGAAAGATCCGAAGTAAAAGAATCCCTCCTTGGTCTCTCCTAGAGACCAAAAAAGCTCGGCTACTGTATCTTCAGCCGAGCTCTTTTTATGGGAAGCTTTCAAAAATTACTGAGGACGTTTCGGGTCGGTTCCCATGGCGGCAGCATCAATATTCGGCTCCACGAATAAGGCTTCCACTTCTTCGGGTGTGTAAACCTGCTTGCGGTTGCAGAATCGGCAGTTAACTTCAATCTTGCCTTCTGCCTTCAGAATATCCATGCATTCCTGCTTGCCCAACTGCAGCAGCATGCTGTCAGTCTTGTCGCGGGAGCAGTTGCATTCAAAAGTGATGTCGGTTTCTGCGACGGGAACGAGTTTTTCCTGCCAGAAGAGGCGATGAAGAACATCTGTCGCAGGAACGTTGAGCAGCTCATCCTTAGTAACGGTGTGAGCGAGCTGCAGGATTCTTCCCCAGGCATCCGGATCTGAAATTTCGCTAACGTTGCCGCCCACCGACGGCATTTTCTGAATGACAAGGCCGCCGAGTTTCTTGCTGTCAGCGGCAAGATAAAGCTTGGTTTCGAGCTGTTCGCTCTTGGCCATGTAGTTTTCAAGATTTTCGGCAACGGAGTTGCTTTCCAGAGAAACCATGCCTTGGTAAGGCTGAACTCCCGGTCTGCGGTCCTTCGGGTCAAGGATCAGGGCGCAGAGACCTTTACCGTCTTTGTTGATCAGTTCCTGCAGATCCATTTCCGGCTTAATTTCCGCACCTTCACGGATTTCGGCCATTGCGCGAACGCTCATCGGATTGCGGACTTCGGCGTAAATGAAGGCGATCGGGCCGGAACCCTTAACCTGAAGAATCAGGCTGCCCTCAAACTTGATGGTGCTCGAAAGAAGAAGAGCCCCGGCTGTGAACTGTCCGAGCAAAGCGGCCACGTTTTCAGGATAGTGATGGAATTTAATCATCTCCTGCCATTCTTCGGCCATTTGTACGCAGGCACCGCGAACCGGCGCACCCTCGAACAAAAATTTAATCATGCGGTTGTTAAGATTTTCTTTTTTATTTTCTGTCATAGATTGATGTGGTTACCTAAACTTATACATATTTTCACTAACTCGTGAATTTTAGTATTTCGCTCGCTCGGGGTATACCCCCGATATGTTCAAAACGGACAAAGAGCTAAGCGTTTCACTGATGGATGGTCGTTGATGAAGCAAATTAAACGCGTAGATCTGCATATGCATTCGACATTTTCGGATGGTGTGGAAGAACCCGAAGAATTGGTTATTCGAGCTAAAAATAACGGCGTCGAGCTGATCTCGCTGACCGACCATGATGAGACGGGCGGACTTGAACGCATGAAAGCAGCGGCCGCTCAGCACGGGCTCCAGTTTGTGAACGGGGTAGAAATCAGCGCCGATTACGGGGAAGTTTCCATTCATGTGGTGGGGCTCGACTTTGATCCTGAAGATGAAATGCTCCAGGCGCTCTTAGGACGCATCCGCGCTAACCGGTTTGAAAGAGCAGTGCAGATGGCCGAAAAATTAGAGAGGCTTGGCATGAAAGGCGTTTGGGAAGGCGTTTTGGAAATTGTGACGAATCCCCGACTCATCGGACGTCCGCACTTTGCCGCGTGGCTCGCACAAAACGGTTATGTCGAAGATTACAACGCCTCCTTCTCCAAGTATCTCTCCCGCGGTAAACCCGGTTACGTAGAACGCGCTAAAACCTCCATCCATGAAGCAACCTCGGCGATTCTCAAGGCAAAAGGTATTCCCGTTCTAGCTCACCCGGGCCGATACAAGCTTAATGAATGGGAATTCGACAGCATGTTCAAGGAGTTTACCGAAGCGGGAGGCCACGCGATTGAGGTGACGACGGGAAGTCATACCCCCGGACAGAATTTGCTTTTTTGCGATTTCGCTCAGTCGAGAAATCTTTGGGCCTCTACCGGCAGTGACTTCCACCGTCCTATGAACCGCTGCGAGCCCGGTCTTCAAGGCGATTTACCGAGAACAGTTGAGCCCGTTTGGAATCATTTTCGCGCGTCATGAACCGCACACCTATACAATACTGACCTAAAAATCAGGCGGTTTCTCTTCGCCCGAATTTATATATAGAAAAGGTCAAAGTAATGGGATACATATTGCAAGTGATGCCTGAGAGCCCTCAGCCTCATCGCATCGAACAAGCCGCGAAGCTCCTGACAAAAGGGCAGGTGGCTGCTGTTTCTACCGACACCGGTTTTTCTTTGGTTTGCCGTTTGGACGACAAAGAAGCGCTGGATAAGATTCGTCTGATTCGTCAGCTGAGCGAGAAGAAGCACTTCACGCTTTTCTGTGACTCTCTGTCTCAGATGAGCAAGCTCGCTCGCGTCAACAATACCGGCTACCGCATGGCAAAAAGCGTCACGCCGGGGCCATACACCTTCATTTTGGAAGCGACTAAAGAAGTGCCCCGTCGCCTTTCTCATCCGTCTAAGAAGACCATCGGTTTAAGAGTTCCGTCTAATAAAGCACTGCACGCTTTGCTGGAAAAGATCGGAGAGCCTCTTGTCGGCACGACGGTCATCATGCCGGGCGAGGAGGAACCGCTTTCTTCCGCTTGGGAAATTCAGGATCGAATCGGTGACCAGCTGGCTTTCATTTTGGATGACGGCACTTCCGTAATCGGTGATACGACAGTGGTCGATCTTTCCGGAGACGAACCCGAAGTTATCCGTGAAGGCTTAGGCTCGGTTTCTGCCTTAGGCCTTTAACAAAGCTCCTATCTAATCAGCTCCTCTAAAGAAGCATATGGATATTTCTTCAATTGTTCAGACGATCGCGGTTTACGCGATCCCTTTGATTTTTGCGATCACGATTCATGAAACGGCGCACGGTTACGTCGCTAAGCTCTGTGGCGACCAGACGGCCTACATGCTCGGCCGCTTAACGCTGAACCCGATCAAGCATATTGACCCGGTAGGAACGATCTTGGTTCCGGGTGCGCTGCTGATCGGCAGTGCGCTGAGCGGCATGAGCGGCATTGTGTTCGGTTGGGCAAAACCCGTACCGATCAATTTCCGCAATCTGCGCAATCCTAAAACCGACATGATCTGGGTGGCGGCAGCCGGTCCCGGCGCCAATCTGATCCAAGCCATCCTTTGGACCATCGCACTCAAAATTTTGATCTCCATGGGCATTTACGAAGACTTCTTCATAAAAATGTGTGTGGCCGGCGTCAGCTGCAACATCGTGCTCATGGCATTGAACCTGATTCCGATTCCTCCTCTGGACGGAGGCCGCATTGTTACCGGTCTTCTGCCTCCGGGAATGGCTTGGCAGTACTCAAGAATCGAGCCGTACGGAATGTGGATTTTGTTTGCGCTGATTCTGACGGGAACTTTGTCCTTCTTTATGCGTCCGTTCATGAGAATGGGACAGGCAATCGTTCAGTGGTTCATTTAGTTCGAGGATAAGCACATCATGAGAGCACCTTACATTCCGTCCGAGCATGCCGTTAAAGGATTAAACGCTGAGCCTTCTGCGTGGATCAAACGTTTTTGTTCGCTCTTTTCTCCCAACGCTAAGGTGCTGGATATGGCCTGCGGCGCCGGCCGAAACACTAAGCTCTTGGCTTCTTTCGGCAACCAAGTGACGGGTTTGGATATCGATGAGCGCTGCAGACCTTACATTGAGGTAATTCCGGGCGCGACGTTTATGCAGGCGGATTTAGAAGGGGCTCTGTGGCCGTTTGAGGATGAAGTATTCGACGTGATCGTCGTGAGCTTCTACCTGGAGCGCTCGCTTTTTCCGCATCTGGTCAAATCGTTAAAGCGGGGCGGATACCTTATTTATGAAACCTTTATGCTTCCCTTTGAAGGATTTGACGGCAATCGCGCAAAGAGTCCGGATTTTGTACTGAAGCCTTTGGAACTCATCGATGCTTTCCGGGATACGCTGGAAGTGTTCGCATACGAAGAGTCGCTGATTGAAAAGGGCGACTGCTTCCAGCGGTTTGTGGCTAGAAAGCCGATCAACGGGAAAAATGTTCCGGTGATCCTGCCAAAAGAATAAATCTTAGTGAAATCAATGATTATGGAGCCTCGTTAGGCTCCATAACTTCTATACAATGAATTTGATAAACCAACCAAGGATCTCACCTCAAGGAGTGACTGATAATGATTAAAGGCAGTATTGTTGCACTGGTCTCGCCGATGTTCGAAGACGGCACCATTGACTACGACTCTTACCGCAACCTCATTGAAATGCACATCGCCGCCGGCACTAACGCCATCGTTGCCGTCGGTACAACCGGCGAAAGCCCGACGGTTGATTATGACGAACATAACGAACTCGTTCGCGTCGCCGTTGAAACGGCAGGCGGCCGCATCCCCGTGATCGCCGGAACAGGTTCTAACTCTACGAAGGAAGCCATCGAGCTTTCCGCTTATGCAGCTTCCGTCGGCGCAGATGCGACACTTCAAGTTGTTCCTTATTACAACAAGCCGACACAGGAAGGTCTCTTCCAGCATTTCAAAGCAATTTCCGATGCAGTTGATATTCCTATTATTCTCTACAATGTTCCCGGAAGAACGGTTGCCGATTTGAAGAATGACACGGTGCTTCGTCTGCTGGAGCTTCCGAACATTATCGGTTTGAAAGACGCAACCGGTGATTTGGGCCGCGCTTCCGAACTCTTGAGCCGTCTGCCGAAAGATCGTGAATTTGCGATTTACAGTGGCAACGATGATTCCGCTTTAGCTTTGATGCTGATGGGCGGCGCCGGTGTTATTTCCGTGACTGCCAATGTGGCTCCGGAACTCATGAGCCGCATGTGCGCGATGGCCTTGGCCAACGATGTCATGGGCGCTCGTGAAATTAATGATCGCCTGATGCCGCTGCACAAAGAACTTTTCTGTGAACCGAACCCGATCGTTCCGAAGTGGGCCCTTCACAGAATGGGACTCATTCCTCCCGGAATCCGTCTCCCGCTGACACCGCTTTCCCCCTCGAAACACGAGCAGGTTGAGCGTGCATTGATGGTCGGCGGATGCATCTAATTCACTGAGCACCACGAAAGAGGCGGTATAAGCTAAAATTACCGCCTTAATAGTTTTAATTTTCCCGATTTTCCAGGGAGTTGGAGTGACTAAATGAGCAGATTTCCTCTGCGTGCCTGTACTGTTGCCGTCATTGCGGCCTCTTTGACCGGATGTCAGTACTTGGGTTCTAAATTTACAGACGAAAAGATTCAGTACGAGAGCACAACCAGCCGCGCTCCGTTAGAAATTCCGCCTGATCTTTCACAGCTCCCGATGGACGATCGTTTTACCGTTCCCGGTAAGACTCAGACCGTTACGGCTACTCAGGTTGCTGAAACCGAGCAGGCTCGCAAGAACGCTTCCGGCGCCGCTGTTGAGAACGGCACCGCTCCGGTTCTTCCCACAACCGTCGTGACAAAAATTGTTAAAGACGGCAGTGAAAGATATATCCAAGTCAACCTGCCTCCGGAACAGGTTTGGGAATCTCTGCTGGACTTCTGGCCTTCAGTCGGTCTTCAGGTTGAACGAGAAGATCCGCGCGCCGGCGTGATGGAAACCAACTGGGCAGAAAACAAAGCCAATTTGCCGCAGGACATTATCCGAGCTACGCTCGGCAAGCTTCTCGACTCCGTTTACTCCACCGGCGAACGTGACCGTTACCGCACTCGTATCGAACGCAATGCAAACGGCGGTACCGATATTTACATCACGAACCGCCGCATGGTTGAGGTCTATACCAGCTCCAGCGAAGAACACACTGCCTGGCAGCCGGCTCCGGCTGACAAAGAACTTGAAGCCGAAATGCTGACTCGCTTGTCTCTGCGCTTGGAAAATGACTTCAATCCGAAGCAGAAGACCAGAGAAGAAATCGAAAAACAGCCTGCACTGCAGAAAGCCGCTCCAGTTTATATCAGCCGTGAAATCAAGGGAGCTGACGGCAAGACGGAAGCCCTGGAAATCGACGAAGACTTCGACCGCGCCTGGAGACGCGTGGGCGTCGGCCTTGATCGTGTCGGTCTGAACATTGAAGACCGTGACCGCTCTGCCGGTATCTACTACATCCGCTATCTAGATCCGGACTACGAAGTTAAGAAGCGCAACGACGAAGGCCTCTTCAGCCGCTGGTTCTCGAAAGAAAAACCCGTCGACGCACCGCTTTATCGTGTCAAACTTGTTTCTGACGGCAATAAGACAACTGTCACCGCAATGCCTGACAGTGATAAGACCGATCCTTTGAGCACTTCTGCAAGAATTCTGAATCTGCTCCAAGAACAAGTCAGATAAAAATTCAAATCAAATTCGAAGCCGGCGCCCTTAAAACGTCGGCTTTTTCATAGGAGAAAATAAATTGCGCCGAACTGACCGCGAAGTTACTGATGTTCAGAAGATGAAAGTGATTCTTGATCGCTGCAAAATCGTGAGCTACGCCATGTGGGATGGAGAAAAACCGTACGCAGTGATCATGAACTTCGGTTATGAATTTACGCCTGAAGGGAAGCTTCGCCTCTACAGCCACAGCGCGCTCGATGGTAAAAAAGTTTCCATCATCCGCGGCATCTGCAATAAAGTGGCTGCGATTATGGAGTGCGGAGAACGCGTCGTCATTGATCCCGAAATTCCTTGCAAGAGCGGCTCGGCTTTCCAAAGCATCATGGCCAACGGAACGATGAAAATCCTTCAGGGCTCGGAAGCCCGTCACGCGCTCGAAGTTTTCTATCGCCACCAGACCGGAGTGGTGCCTTCCTTCCCGGAAGGTGCGGAAAACTTCGTCACGATGTTCTGCTTAGAGTGTGACGAATACAGCTGCAAGATCTGCGTGAAATAACCGTTCTGAGGTGATCGAAAGCCTTTATAACGCTTCAGACTGGTAGGATGAGCGCAGTCAAAAAGGAAGGTTTAAAACCATGGCAGAAACAGTAATTGGAAAAGATACGGTTGCTTGGCTGAAGATCGATGTTTTTGATCTCACCGGAAATCAATTACAGGAAGGCCCGGAAGAAGGCTGGCAAGTGTTGTTCGGACACAATGATATTTTCCCGAAACTTGAACAGGCCTTGATGGGTAAGAAGGCACGAGATACCGTTACGCTGACGCTGGAGCCGGAAGATGCTTTCGGGGAAAGCGAACCGGAACTGATTCGCTCCGTTCCGCTGAATTTACTCGGTGACAATGTTGAACCCGGTATGAAAGTCGAAGGCGTTCCCGGAGAACCGAGCGACGGAAGATTTTATACCGTGATCGGCAGCGATGAAAATCACGTCTTCTTAGACGGTAATCATCCGTTTGCCGGCTGGGCTCTGAAGTTTGTCGTTAGAGTCCTCAAGGTCGAAAAAGCCACGCCGGAAGAAGTCGAAGAAATGGAAGCGCCGGAACTGCTGGAGGTCGCAGATCTGGTCAAAGAGGCTTCAGAAACCAAACACTGATTCACCGAAGAATCAAATATGCGAATGGCTCGACAAAGGTCGAGCCATTCGCATTAAAAAGACAGAAAAATACTATTTCGTCTCTTTGGCTTTCTTTTGCAGATCGGCCAATAATTCCCAAGCCTGGCGCGGAGAGAGATCATCCATGGAAACATCCGCGAGCTGGTCTCTGAGTTCGAGCAGAGTCGGATCTTCTTCGGGGAGTTCTTCTTCCGGGAAGACTGTTGACGAGGCCTCAGACGCAACAAAGAGGTCGAGCTGTTTATCATCCGTTTGAGCCGCACGTTCTTCAAGTTTTAAGAGCACCTTTTGTGCACCTCGAATCACACTTCTCGGAATGCCCGCCAGCTTGGCTACAGCGATACCGTAGCTTTGATTGGCGGCGCCGGGTCGGATTTCGTGCAGGAAGACAATGTTCTTCGAACTTTCAGCGGCCGCCACATGAACGTTGACGACATCTGGGAGCGTCTTTTCTAACTGCGTCAGCTCAAAATAATGCGTTGCAAACAGCGTCAGGCTTCTGCAGTTCACAACTAAATCTTCCGCGATTGCGGCTGCCAAAGACAATCCGTCAAAGGTAGAAGTTCCGCGTCCGACTTCGTCCATAAGGACTAGGCTCTTATCGGTCGCCTGGCGGAGGATCGAAGCGGTTTCGGTCATCTCCACCATGAACGTGGAAAGTCCCCTTGCCAGATCGTCTGCGGCACCGATACGAGTCAGAATTTTATCGATGACGCCGATGTCCGCGCTCTCTGCGGGAACAAAGCTACCGCTGTAAGCTAAAAGAACAATCAGCGCGATGGAACGCATGTACGTTGATTTACCACCCATGTTCGGTCCGGTAATGATGTGCAGACGGTGCTGGGCATCGAGGTCGCAGTCATTCGGTACGTAGTTCTCGATCGTTTCTTCGACAACCGGGTGTCGGGCACCCTTAATCTCCACAGAGGTCACCGGAACAAAATTCGGTTTAATCCAGCGGTAGGTATCGGCGTGCTGAGCAAAAGAAGAAAGCGCATCAAGGGCGCTGACGCCGTGAGCGGAATTCAAAAGATCCTGGCAGAAGGGCTTGCACTTAAGAATGAGCTCTTCGTAAAGCTGCTTTTCCAAAGCTTTGGATCGTTCCTCTGCGCTGACGGCTTTGTCCTCAAATGCTTTGAGTTCCGGCGTGATGTAGCGTTCAACGTTTTTGAGGGTTTGGCGCCGGCGGTAATCCGCAGGGACTTTATCAATTTGGCCTTTAGGGACTTCAATGAAGTAGCCTTGAACGCTGTTGAATTCCACTCGAAGATTGGGAATGCCTGTTCGTTCTTTTTCACGGGCCTCGTAGTCAACTAAGAATTGACCGCCGTGATTTTTAAGGGCGCGAAGTTCGTCAAGCTCAGCATTAAATCCTTCGGCAATAACATTGCCGTCGCGGATAAAGGTGCTCGGTTCTTTTTTTAGAGAAGCGCAAAGAAGCTGATAAAGCTCTTCGGGGAGCGGCAACTCTTCCGCGGTTTCTTTGAGAAGTTCGGAATCAAGATCCGACAGGTTCTCGGCTATTACGTTGAGCGACGGCAGCGCGTCCCGCAAAGCAGCAAGTTCACGAGGTTTGACTGAGCCTAAAGCGATACGCGTAGCGGTTCGTTCAAAGTCGGGAATGCTTTTTAGGAACTCGTTAATGTTTTCCAGCTTTTCCATCGAGCCCAAAAGAATCTCGACAGCATCCGACCGTTTGGTGGCTTCAGACTGATCTCGACAGGGCGAAGTCAGCCAGGAAGCAAGACGGCGGCTTCCCATCGCCGTCCGGCAATGGTCCAACGTCGAGAAGAGCGTATTGGTCTGCTCTCCACGCAGCGTACGGACAATTTCAAGGTTTCTGCGGGAGGTAGCATCAAGGCCTAAGTGGTCGTTGTCCGTCTCGCGGGTAATGGCCGTGATGTGCGTTAAGTCGGTTCCCTGGGTGGAACGGGCATATTCCGCTACCACTCCGGCCGCAGTAATCAAGAGGTCGGAGTCGGCGATTCCGAAAGGCTCAAGGGTGGAGGTTCCGAATTGCTTCAGCAGGGTCTTTTCTGCTCGAATTCGATCAAAGTGCCAGTCGGGAAGGGCAGATACAGAACGATCCGGGAAACGCTCTTCAGCAAGTTCGCGGTCATGGTCTGCAATCAAAATTTCAGACGGATTGATGCGTTCGATTTCGTTCAGAAGACCGGCCTCGGTGGTTTCCATCGCCTTGAAGACACCGGAAGAAATCGTCATCCAGGCTAATCCGACAGCGCTTCCCTTGCCTTGAATGTACACGGCGAGCAGTGTGCTCTCCGAGCGGTCGTTGAGAAGGCTTTCGTCTGTCAGCGTTCCCGGCGTGATCGTACGAACCAGCTTTCTTTCCATCAAACCTTTGCCCGGGGTACCGAGTTGCTCGCAGATGCCGACACTGAAGCCTTGATTGACCAAACGGACCAGATACTGATCCAGCGTCATGTAGGGAATGCCGGCCATTGGGATACGAGTCCCGGAGTTGGTGGACGAACGCGAAGTCAGCGTCAGCCCGAGCACTCTATGGACGAGTTCGGCGTCTTCGAAAAAAGTTTCGTAGAAGTCGCCCATTCGATACATGATCAATAAGGTCGGATTGTCGCGTTTGATTTGAATAAACTGACGCATTGCAGGCGTAAAGCTCAGCAAATCCTGTTCACTAATATTGGCAATCGAGGCGATAGACTTGTCGGACATTGATACTTGGATAATAAGTGGCGTTCGTTGATGATATCTCAACGGACAAAAAATCGATAAAAAAAGCCTTCGGACGGTTCGCCGAAGGCTTTATCAAAATTTGTGCTAAGGATTAAGCTTGGCGGCCCTGAATGACGTTAACCATTTCCGGGAAGATCTTCGGAGCGGCGGCAATGATTTCGCCTTTCTGAAGATAATCACCTTCGCCGGAGAAGTCGGTAACGAAGGCGCCGGCTTCACGGGCAATCAGTGCACCGGCAGCGATATCCCAAATCTTGATGCCTTTTTCCCAGTAGCCGTCAAAGCGGCCGCAGGCTGTCCAGCAAAGATCAAGAGCAGCAGAACCGATGCGGCGCAGACCGCAGGTCTTTTCCATCATGACCTTCATGGACTTGATGTAAGCATCGTAGTTATCGCCTTCGCGGAAGGGGAAGCCGGTGGCAAGCAGGGCATCCTGCATGGAATTGCAGCCGGAGACGCGGATACGGCGGGAATCAAGGTAAGCACCTTTGCCTTTGGTTGCGGTAAAGAGCTCATTGGCCATGGCGTGATAGACGACAGCATGGAGCGGCTGACCGTTTTTCAGCAGAGCGATGGAAACGGCAAACTGAGGAATTCCGTGAATAAAGTTCGTCGTGCCGTCGAGCGGATCAATGACCCAAGTGTATTCGGCGTCTTTCTTGCCGCTCTCACCGGTTTCTTCACCGAGGAATGCGTGATCGGGGTAGGCGGTCTTAAGTGTTTCTACAATGACGCGTTCGCATTCTTTGTCCACTTCAGTGACATAGTCGCCGAGACTCTTGTTCGAGATCTGAAGATTGCTGCGGTCACGGAAAGCGATGACCTGAATCTTGCCGGCGTCGCGAGCGGCCTTAATTGCCATGTTGAGCATGCCTTCATTCTGCATCGGCAGAGATGGAGCAGGGCGGTAATGTTTCTTCTGATCGCCGTTTTCAGCGCTTTTACGGCTGGTGGAGCGAGGAGCGCGCTTTTTATCGGTGGCCTTTGTCGTTTTTGCCATCGGCTTAGTTGTGGTTGCCATTTATTCCTCTGATGAACTTTTTATGCACCGCCTCAGCGGTGAAGTAAACTTTAGAGTCAGAAATTTTACCTCAAGAGACAGTAGTTTATGGACTTCCTTCCCCAACGAGGGCGTATCCGCTTCGTTCTCGTTTCACCCAGCCACCCGGGCAATATCGGCTCTGCCGCAAGGGCGATTAAGACCATGGGATTTGACCGTCTATACGTCGTGAGCCCCCGTCATCCCGAGTACCGCACCGATCCGGATGCAATTGCTTTTTCTACTCATGCTGTCGATGTTCTTCAAAACAGCGTCTGTACTGAGACACTTTTAGAAGCGTTAAAAGATGTTTCTTTTGCCTGTGCGCTCTCCGGCTACGATCGGGAATTCGGACCTCCTCTGGCAGACTTGCAGACTTCCTGCGAAATGGTCAAGACATGTTTGGAAGAAAATCCTCAGGAAGAAATCGCCTTTGTCTTCGGAACGGAAAGAAGCGGCCTGACGAACGAAGAGATGATGCTCTGTCAGCTCTGTACCGCTATCCCGGCTAATCCTGAATGCGATTCCCTGAATCTGGCCCAGGCTGTGCAGGTGACGGCTTATCAGGCTCAGCAGACACTTCGCGGAAGAGCCTTGGATGCGCATGCCAGCCGTTTTGAAGGTGAGGCGCCCGCAAGTGTGGAAGCCATTGAAGGGCTCTATGAACACCTTGAAGAGGCAATGATCGCCTGCGGAGCTCTGAATCCCGAACGTCCTAAGCTGATGATGCCCAAACTGAAAAGAATTTTGTCTCGTTCCGGTTTAAGCGTACCCGATGTCGATATGCTTAGGGGTATCTGCGCTGCGATTATTTGTCCGCGGGCGGAACGCAGCGGAAGAAAATCGAAAAAAGACGGACAGCAATAAGAGATTCAGAGGGAAGGATGTTTTCGAGAATCAAAGGAGATGTCAACTCCATTTATGAAAGGGATCCTGCCGCGCGTTCACGCTGGGAGGTTCTTCTTTGCTACCCCGGACTGCATGCCATCATTGCACACCGAGTGGCACACTGGCTGTGGAATAAAGACTGGAAGGTAAGCGCAAGAGCACTTTCCCAGTGCAACCGCTTCTTAACCGGAATTGAAATCCATCCGGCAGCAAAGATCGGAGACCGCGTGCTGATTGACCACGGCATGGGAGTCGTGATCGGAGAGACGGCTGAGGTCGGAGATGACTGCACGATTTATCACGGCGTCACGCTGGGCGGAACTTCTCTTGCCTCGGGAACAAAACGGCATCCGACGATCGGTAAAAACGTCATTGTCGGCGCCGGCGCCAAGATTCTCGGCGGTTTTGAAATCGGCGATAACTGCCGCATCGGCAGTAACGCCGTGGTGATCAAGCCGCTCCCGCCCGACTCAACAGCTGTGGGCAACCCGGCTCGAATCGTGGATAAATCCAAGAAAGCGGTTCCGAAGAAAGAGCCCGAGCCTCAGCCTGACCCGAAAGCCCAGGTTCGTTTAGCTGCCTATGGCGTCGTTGCTAACGAAGAAGACCCGTACGTAGAGAAGATTAAATCGCTCGAGAATTTGCTTCAGGAGCAGCAGGCACGTCTGGACGAAATGGAAAAGAAGATCAGCTAAGCACACCTGATCTAAGCCCAAAACAAAACGTGCAGCCCGAAGGCTGCACGAATCAAAGAATAATCTCTGATTAAACGTTGTTCTGGGGGACGGTGTAGAGCTCGTCGATCTCAGCGCGGAGTTTTTCGCGGATGATCGGACGGCGAAGCTTCATCGTGACCGTCAGACATCCGTTGTCAACGGTCCAATGTTCCTTCAACAGGCGAATATTTCGCGGAATACCGTACTGCGGGAAGCGAGAAGCAGCTTTCTTTAAACGCTTCAGCGCGGCCATGCGGATGTCGCGACGCATGAGCATGCGGTCGTCTGAAGGATCCACATTGAATTCCTTAGCAAACTTCTCCCACTCGGCTTCGTTGACGACAGCTAAAGCTGTGATGAAAGGACGAGCTTCGCCCACCACCATGACCTGCTCAAAAAGCGGATCTGTCTGAATCGCAAGTTCCATGTCGGTCGGAGGAATCTTCTCTCCGGTGGAAGTTACGATGATTTCTTTGATTCGACCTTTGATGCGGATGCGGCCGGCATCCGACAAGTCAGCTTGGTCGCCCGTTCTGAACCAGCCGTCTTCGGTAAAGACTTCGGCTGTTGCGTCAGGACGCTTCCAGTAGCCTTTCATGACAGTCGGGCCTTTAACCTGCAGCTCTTCTATGTCGCCGAGACGAATTTGAAGTCCGGGAATCGGCTGTCCGACCGTGACGGGATTGTTGCAGTTCTCGCGATTCACGGAAATAACCGGAGAGGTCTCGGTCAGACCGTAACCTTGGCGCAGTTCAACGCCCATGGCGTTGTAGAAACGGCCGATAGCGTTGTTTAACGCGGCACCGCCGGCAATCGCGATTCTCAATCGGCCTCCGAACACATCGCGGATCGGGAGCACGATGCGGCTTTCCAGCATCGGCCAAATGAAAGAATCAAGCCAGGAAGCGGAAGAAGAGGGAACGGCCAGGCCGTTACGGCGGCAGAATCTTCTCCAGCCGATCATTTCGGCTTGATCGGCAAGCGTGGCGGCAATGCTTCCCTTGGACTGAAGACTCGCTTTGATGCGGCTATGAAACTGCTCAAAGACGCGAGGTACGGCCACAAAAATCGTCGGACGGATGATCTTCAGGTCTTCGGCAAGTTTTAAGACGGAGCGGGCAAAACCGACTTCGGCGCCTAAGAACAAAGTGAAGTAGAAAGTGACGGTTCTTTCGAACGTATGAGAAAACGGCAGGAAAGACAGGAAGACGTCATCGGAACCGACGTCAATCACCTGAGAAAACGATTTCACGTTGCTTAAAACGTTATCGTGCGTGAGCATGACGCCTTTCGGTTTACCGGTGGTGCCTGAGGTGTAGACGATGGCAGCGAGGTCATCGGGATCAATCGAGACTTCTTTAAGGTCGGTGTTTTCTCCCTGTTTGAGCCAATCGGAAAGATTGACCACAGGGACAGGAGAGTCTTCTGAAGCACCCTCGGCATCGTTTCCGGTCGTGACGACGAGTTTGAGGTACGGATATTCTTTTTGCGCGTTCAGCATGGCGTTCCAGCGCAGAGTACGCGGAACAAAAAGAATCTTAGCTTCCGAATTGTTCAGAATGAAAGCGCTGGAAGACGGCGTATCAACCGCGTGCAAGGGAACCGGAACCATGCCTTGCGAAAGGATGCTCAAGTCGCAGGCGGTTGCCGTGATGGAATTGGGCAACAGGACAGCTGCGTGGTCGCCTTTTGATAAGCCGGAGGCCGTAAAGGCTTTGCGCCAGCTGCGAACCATATCAGCGAATTCTTTCCAAGTTACGCTGATCCAAGTCTTAGATTTGTCGTCAAACTGGCGATAAGCAACCTTGTTCGGGCGAACTTTTTCGTTGATCGCGAGCAAGTCCGGAATGACGCGCATGTTGTTGAGGTTGTCTGCTGTCATTTACTTTCCAAAATTTTCATAAAGTTTCTCGATTTCGTCACCGTGTTCGGCCACGATAACGCGGCGCTTCAATTTCAGCGTAGGCGTTAAAGAATCGTTTTCAATTGTCCAGGGTTCTTTGAGAAGAAGCACGGAACGAGGTACACCATACTGCGGAAATGATTTGCAGGCGGTCTTGATGCGTTTAAGGATTTCCCTGATAACTGCCTTGTTGGTAAGGATTTCAGGATCTTTGGGATCCAGGTTCAGAGAAACGACAAATCGTTCGAAGTTATCTTTGTTCAGCACGAGGAGGCCGACGATAAAGGGACGATTGTCGCCGTAGACCATGGCCTGATCAAAAAGCGGATCCGTTTCGATGGCTTGCTCGATGTCGACAGGGGGCACCTTCTCGCCGGTAGACGTCACGATGATCTCTTTAATGCGGCCTTTGATCTTCAGGTAGTTGCCGGGAAGGATGTCGGCTTGGTCACCGGTAGAGAGCCAGCCTTCGGGATCCAGAGTCTTGAACGTGTCTTCCGGACGCTTCCAGTAGCCTCTCATGACCTGCGGTCCGCGCACTAAGAGCTCGTCTTTTTCTCCCAGTTTGGCTTCAATACCTTCGAGGATCGGCCCGACAGTATCGGGATGATTGGCTCCGATTTTATTGACGGAAATGATCGGGGAAGTTTCGGTCATGCCGTAGCCTTGGAAGATTTCAATTCCTAAGCCGATGATCGTTTTGGCAACTTCCGGGCTCAGGGCTGCACCGCCGGAAACCGCGACGCGCATGCGGCCTCCGAAGGAGTTCTTAATCTGATTGCGAACGAGTTTGTCGTAAAGAGGATCCATCAGACGATCGAAGGCTGCCGGGACAGCGGAGTCGACGGGCAGGCCGTTGCAGCGGCAGAAATTACGGTAACCGGCGTCAACAGCCGCGTTGAAGACTAGGCGGCTCACGGCGCCTTTTTGTTTCAGACGTTCGTTGATCTTAGCTGCGACTTTTTCAAAAACTCTCGGAACGGACATCATGATGGACGGACGTACAAGTTTTAAATCGTCCAGAATGCGTGCAACTCCTCGGCTGAAAGTGACTTTATTGCCCATTCCCAGGCCGATGTAATAGGAAGTGGTGCGCTCGAAGGTGTGAGACAGCGGGAGGAAGGATAACCAGGTGTCGGAAGGATTCGGCGCGATGTTGTAAAGCAAGGCCGAAATATCGCTCATGATATTTTTATGTGTGAGCATGACACCTTTAGGTTTACCGGTTGTACCGGAGGTGTATACCAAAGCGGCCAAGTCTTCCTCTTCGGGTCCGGGCGGAAGGGTTAAGACGGATTCGCCTTCTTTCAGCCATTCAGCAACGTTAACGCTGCGAACCTCTTTGCTTTCAGGTTCGGATTCATCATCGATGTAGACGACTGTGCGGAGCTGAGACAAATCGGCGCCGGTTGCTTGAATGGCATGCCAGCGTGCGCGGTTAACAGTGACGAGGAGCTTCGTGTCCGAATCTTCCAGAATGTAGGCGCAGTTGGCCGGCGTGTCGATGATATGCAGCGGGACCGGAACAAGGCCGACGATCAGTGCGCCCTGGTCAAAACAAACGGCATCAATGCCGTTTGGCAGAAGCATGGCGACTCGATCGCCTTTCTTTAAACCGGAGGCTACAAACGCGTTGGCCCAATCTAGGGCGCGAGCGTAGAGCTCTTTAAAAGAGAGCGTTTCCCATTGTTTGGTTTTGGCATTGAATTGACAAACGGCCGGATCATCTCCGCGGATTTCTAGGTGATGAGAAATAAGCTCAGGAATAACGCGGAGCTTTCGAATCTCTTCAGCGCGGGTAAATTCATTATCTTGTGGTTGCTGCATGATTGATTATTTTGAAGAAGAGTTGTCCGTAACCGCAAAGTTCAAATTCAGGGCACGGATGATTTTGAGAATGGTTGAAAATTCCGGAGAACACTGTCCCGAAAGCGTGCGGTAAAGGCTTTCTCTGGAGAGTCCAGTTTCTCGGGCAAGGCGGGACATGCCGTAATTCTTGGCAATACGCCCGAGTGCCGCTGCAATTTCCGCAGCGTCGTTCTGAGCGCTCTGGAGCATTCGATTGAGCGAATTGACGAGCTCTTCCGTGTCTTCCTTAAGAGAAGAGGAAGGAGTTTTTGTCGATAAATTCATCAAATTTAGGCGCGGAGCCCCCTGCCTTCAGGCAGGGGAGGAAGCGCCTCCTCCTTTCGAATTTCTGTTAAATAGGTTCGTCTCTTTTCCAGCAGATGCAGCTTCTTGCAGCTGATGCCGGCTGAAATGCGGGTTCCGTCAAGTTTTCGAACATCAAAGAACCCCGATGATCGACGGCCGAAAATGAAGCCTTCTTCTCCCTGGCAGGCAACTTTGTCAAAAAGACGGAAGCCTTTGACCTCAAAGGGAGCCTGATTGCGCTTTCGAATGCCGCCTTTGAGGATGGAGAGCTTGTGAATCTGCCGGTTGTTCCGGCGCGTCTGCTTCTGGAAGAAGAATTCGCAGAGCCTTTCGGCGCCGAGGTTGCCGGCGATGCAGAAAGCATCCGCACAATGCGACTTGGCGATGCCGTTCGCGATTCGTGCGTGCTTGGTCCGGTATCCATAGGTGTTGCTCACCTCAATCCCCGGATGCAAAGCTCTTAGACGGTTGTGTACTTCCCAGCGCATAATTCCCATGAAGGCTTCCGCACGGAACGATTTCCCTCGCTTGGCCTTCAACGTGATATCGCCGCGGTGAAGTGCCTTATGGCACGTCTCACAAAGCGTAATCAGGTTACCCGGTGAATCTCCACCGGTACGTCTGCTTTCCAAGTGATGAACATTGAGCACCGGATCCTTCGATCTGCCGTAACAATGCTGACAAACGTGCCTGTCTCTGAAAAGAACATACTCGCGGACGTTCCAGAAGCCGAGCTGCTCGCCCTCTTGGTACTCTTTCCCTGCAATGTCCGGATTCTTCAGCAGCTGCATGTCGAAGGAAGCCGTTTCCACGGTGATCTTCGTGACCGGCAGCAGTCGAAGAACCGCTTCTATGCGCGACAAGTGCGCGTTGATTCGGTTTTCAACCGACGGAGCAAGCCAGCCTTTGCGCTTGGTGCGGAGACGGTTGTTGAATCTCGGCGCGCGGTAGCGCGTTTTGCGGTTACGGCGGGACTGCCGTAACGCACGACGAGCAGAGAGCAGATCAGAGACGTCCTGACGGAGTTCGACTTCTGATGCATAAAGCTCAGCCTTTTCCGTTGATGCGGAAAGGCCGACATGTTTGTACCCGGCATCAACACCCAGAGTCACCGGCTGTTTGGACTCACCCGTTGCAATCGTCAGCTGAATAGTGAAAGGCGTTCGCCTCTTCACAATAGCTTTCTTCTCTTTAAGCAGAAGGCGCGCTTTTGCCGGTGAACAGGGCATCAGCGGTTTTCCGCGTTTGTTTAGGACAAATACTCTCAAGTTTTATCTCCTCGGTCTTTCGACCGGTTGTGATCCTTCGCCAATGTTGGAAGGGGTTTCAAGCCGACAGCACCGCTCCTACCTCTCAGAGCTTTTAACCATCGGCCGCAGAGCGCGGGACTAGGATCTGCATCCCGCGGTGCCTGTGCATTCCCACCCAACGTAGTCCTCGAAACGACAGACTGAGGCTAGTCAACTAGAGGCTTTTTCAAGCCTCGGCCTTTAGGCCGAGGTAGTTGACAAGGTCGGCAAATAAGAAGAAATTTTGCCGAGTGTAGCTTATAGGCTACAGAAATTCAAAAAGTCGACGAGATTACAGCCAGATGGTGCGTTTAATTCGGCATGATCGGCAGCTTCATCGGCTGCAGGATCATCGAAGTGATTTCTTCGGAACGGATAACATCCGGAAGCTCCTTGTGGGAATCACGAAAGTAATCCATCACAACTTTGATGCATTCCGTGTAGTAGCGCTGCGCGATATTTTCCATGAGGTCGTAAGTTTTGCCGCTTTCGTCATGGAAATTGGGATAGTCAAAGAGAGAATAGTCGATTAAATCTTCGACCGTGAGCATTCCTTTGCTGACCGTGTAGTACTGAGTCAGAGTTGCAAAGGGCTCGTTTTGTTTGTTGTAAAGACGAGAAGTGAGAACGAGGTCTAGCGAATCTGAGGAAATGTCTTCGTCGCTGTCCTCGTCGCAGAAAGTCTCGGGTTTGACGCTTTCAATGCGCAAAGAAGCCTGATTGATCATGCTCCACAAAGCATGGCAGTCGTATTTCTTTAAACGATAGCTTTGAGCCTTGATACGGAAAGTAGCGTCTCCGTCTTCGTCATGACCGAAATCAGCAGTGAAATTGTTGATTAAATCATCAGCGCGCTGAAGAGCCTCTTCTTCGGAGAAGTAGGCGCCGGCGTCAGCGAGGAAAGATAAATACTTCTGCAGACGGCGGGTGTCATAGCCTTTACGGTCAAGCTTCACTTGTTCGAATGCATACTGGCCGGCAATCATGCCGGGCGTAAAGGTCACTCCGTCCTCAACGTATTCTCCGCTGTTGTTGATAAAGTCCGCGACACGATCGAGCTGTCCGCAACCATAGATTGCCAAACAGATCGACGGGATCGTACGACTCGGAGAAGTGAAACGCATTTGAAAACTCGAACAAATAATGAAACAGGGACGATCATTTTAACGACTCCGAGACAGGGAGGAGCATAAGACGAGTCATGAAAAAATCTGAATTTACAATTCGGCCTCCGTCATTGAGTCCACGGGCTTGAGCGATTTATAGGGCTGAAAACAATAGAAAAAATTCACAAAAAACGGCATGAAATTACCCTCGGAGTCAGCTGTGACATTAGGGAAAATACTAATATAAGGAATGACAAATTTCTTTGCGCTATTAAAATAGTGACAGATAGAAACGTTTTTTAGCTGAAGGATTTTAAGAAAATTGATTCATTATCTTTTGTTATTTATAAATTCATATATACAAACGGATGAAGAATTTTCTTACTAACTGAATTTTCTATATTTTATTTAAAAATCTTGCTAAAAAATAGGTATTCTATTCATACAGTCTTACGAAAGCGTTGCTCCTCAAACATAACGCTGAACGGTTTGGTTGGTCCCGAGCTGTTCAATAGACACCTAAAAGCCGTCGAAAACCTCGACGGCTTTTTCTTATCCGAAATCTTTTAAGAAAATTCTTCTATTTAATATTCGGGTCAAAAATTCTCGAACCCCGCGCGGTTTCCCGTCGGACATGGTCTAGTAAAGAAAAATTTGTCCGATTTTTGAGTTAAATCCCTGACAATTGAGCCGAAAGTAGAGATATAAAGCAGAGGTAGAGGATTATTAGTAATTTCCCTTAGTTTACCTCATATTATTTCATGAATATGACAGATATCTAATCTGACACTAATTAAGAAGATGATCGAATGTTTGAAATAGAAAATATAATCAAATAAGATAATAAATAGATATAATTTTAAATTTTTCGGTTTTTGTAAGGGCTTTTTGAGTTTTTTTGACTAGAAAGCTAAAGATCCTGACAACTTCTTGAATCTACAACGAAAAGAGAGGAGTTACATTTCTACTCGATCCTACCTATTTTGAGTGATCGGAGCTTCGAAAAAAGCTGAGCAAAATAGACGGTTACAAAATCAGTTTAAAAAAACGAATCTCAACCTATTGTGTTTTTCCTCTTCCGTCATTTTTCACGTCTTTCGCGCAGGTCCTTTTATCTACAAGGTTTTTGATTTTTTCCTACAGTTTTGACCTACACAAGAGATTTTTAATATCCCCTCTTATTTCCGTATATAGTTATCTTTTTATTGTTCCCACACCATCTGTTGTATGAGATTATCATTTGGAGTAGATTTACTGGTCCGATAGCTCAAACTTTGTTTGGACTATCGGACCACCCTAAAAGTTTTTAAATGGCTTAGCAGTACATGACTATTTTTGAATTAATGTATTTGCGAACATGAACTAGATAGATAAGGAGACAAGGCAGATGAGCCCTACGATGGAGACGCCGATGTACGTCATTAAACGTGACGGCACGGTAAAGGACTTCGATATTTCAAAGATTGCAGCCGCCCTCGAAAAAGCAGGTAAAGCCACCGGTGAATTCGATGCCGCGACCGCAAACCGCATCACTCATATCGAAGTGATGAACCGTCTGGCTCAGCAGAATGTTGCGACTCCTACTATTGAACAGATTCAGGATGCCGTAGAAAACGCGCTCTTTGATACCGGATTCCGTAAGACCCTGCGTGCTTATATTGTTTACCGCGAACAGCGCGCAAAGGCCCGTGATGCTCGCCGCAGCCTCGTTGATGTTGAAAGCTCTATGAATGAGTACCTGCAGCATCTGGACTGGCGTGTGAACGCCAATGCCAACCAAGGCTACTCTTTGGGCGGTTTGATTCTCAACGTTTCCGGTAAGGTTGTTGCTAACTATTGGCTCAACTATATTTATCCTCCGGAAGTCGGCAATGCTCACAGACAGGCCGATATCCATATCCACGACTTGGATATGCTTTCCGGCTATTGCGCTGGCTGGTCCCTGAAGACACTTTTGAATGAAGGTCTGAACGGTGTTCCAGGCAAGGTTGAAGCCGGAGCACCTAAGCATTTAACCAGTGCTGTCGGTCAGATCGTAAACTTCCTCGGTACGATGCAGAATGAGTGGGCCGGTGCTCAGGCTTTCAGTTCGTTTGACACCTATCTCGCTCCTTTCATCCGCATCGACAACCTTGATTACAAGGAAGTCCGTCAGTGCATTCAGGAACTTATTTACAACCTGAATGTCCCGAGCCGCTGGGGTACACAGACTCCGTTTACAAACCTGACGTTTGACTGGGTCTGCCCGCAGGACCTGCGCGATCAGCATCCTTTGATCGGCGGAGAAGAAGTTGACTTCACGTACGGTGAGCTCCAGAAAGAAATGGACATGATCAACCGTGCGTATATTGAAGTGATGCTTGAAGGCGACGCTAAGGGCCGCGTTTTTACATTCCCGATCCCGACGTACAACATGACGCCGGACTTCGAGTGGGACAGCCCTAATGCACATTTGCTCTTTAGCATGACTGCCCGCTACGGTCTGCCGTATTTCCAGAACTTCATCAATTCCGAACTCAAGCCGAACATGATTCGTTCGATGTGCTGCCGTCTGCAGCTGGACTTGAGAGAGCTGCTTAAGCGCGGCAACGGACTTTTCGGCTCTGCTGAACAGACCGGTTCCTTAGGCGTTGTGACAATCAACTGCGCTCGTTTGGGTTATGTTTTTGCTCAGGATGAAGAAGGTTTGTTCAATCGTCTGAGCTACCTGCTTGACTTAGCCCGCAACAGCCTTGAAATTAAGCGCAAGGTCATTCAGCGCCATATGGATCAGGGCTTGTTCCCGTATACAAGACGTTATCTCGGCACGCTGCGTAATCACTTCTCTACGATCGGTGTGAATGGCATCAATGAAATGATCCGCAACTTCACACAGGACGAAGAAGACATTACGACGGAAGCCGGCCACGCCTTTGCCGCCAAAGTGCTTGATTTCATCCGCGACAAGATGGTCATGTTCCAGGAAGAAACCGGACACATGTACAACCTTGAAGCCACACCGGCTGAAGGTACAACTTACCGCTTTGCCAAAGAAGATAAGAAGCGTTTCCCGAAGATTCTTCAGGCGGGTACGCCAGATCATCCTTACTACACCAACAGCTCTCAGCTGCCGGTTTCCTATACGGACGATCCTTTCGAAGCTTTGGAAATGCAGGAAGACCTGCAGAAGAAGTATACAGGCGGCACCGTACTGCATCTGTACATGAATGAAGCCATTTCGAGCCCCGAGCTCTGTCGCGACATCGTTCGCCGCGCTTTGACACGTTTCAGACTGCCGTACATCACGATCACTCCGACATTCTCGGTTTGCCCGAAACACGGTTATATCCCGGGCAACCACGAGTTCTGTCCGAAGTGCGACGCAGAATTGATTGCCAAGAAGAAGCTTGACATGGCTTCCAACGGTTAAGAAACAGTAAAGATTAATTTTTTAGGATTGATTTATTCACACAGGAGACTGCAATGAATGAAAATGTTAAAGACACAAACATCGAATTGAAAGATGAAGAACGCACAAAATGCGAAATCTGGACCCGCGTGATGGGCTACCATCGACCGATCTCTTCTTTCAACATCGGCAAGCAGGGTGAATTTGCAGAACGCAAATACTTCGACGAAAAGAAGTGCGGCTGCAGCAAGTAATCTTTGATTAAAAGAAATCCTCTCGTTGCTTCGCGCATCGGGAGGTTTTTTATTTGGGATTTTTCTTTTTATGAAAGACGTATTTATTCCTATTGAACCTGAAGTGAAGGACAAACCTGCTGAGGAACTTCTGGTGGGCGGCGTAACACGCATGACCACCATCGACTTTCCTGATTGTTTATCTGCAGTGGTCTTTATCAAAGGGTGTCCGTGGAAGTGCGTCTATTGTCAAAACGAGGATCTCCAAAGCCGAGAGATGAACGAAGGGGACGGTTACGTTTCCTGGGAATACATTGATCATTTCCTTGACAGAAGAAAAGGTTTAATTGACGGCGTGGTTTTCAGCGGCGGAGAACCCTGTGTTGATCCTGCGCTCCCTGACGCCATTAAAAGAGTCAAAGAGAAGGGCTATAAGATCGGGCTGCACACCGGAGGAATGTATCCGCGCAGACTGAGAGCGATTCTTCCGTATTTAGATTGGGTCGGATTAGATATCAAGGCTCCTTTGTCTGATGAAGCTGCTTATGAAAAAGTCGTTCGCCGCAAAGGCGCAGCAGCCAAAGTTCGTTCTTCTCTTGAAATGCTGTTAGAGGCTGGTGTTTCTATAGAAACACGTACGACCGTGCATCCCGAATATCACACTGAAGAGCAAATCCTTCAGCTCGCCAGAGAACTGTCTGATGCAGGAATTGAAACTTACGCACTTCAAATTTATCGCCAGCCCAGAGGACTGCCGGAGGAACATCTTCTTGAACGTGTCGGAAGTGACTATCCGCATGAAGAGACTTTAAAAACGCTCGAGTCCTTATTCAAGAAATTTATTTATCGCCGCAGTTAGCGTTTTTTGAGAAATAAATTTTATGAGACTGGCTCGAAAGAACATTCGGGACCGGTCTTCTTGCTTTTCGGACAAAGCATTGAACTCAACTTCGGCGGCATATTTTCTTTAAGACAAATCTCCTTGTTAGACTTTGACCAACCATTTTCGGACGGAGCTCATCGATGAAAAACAACGGCAATTTTAAAAACGCCGGATCTTCTCGCGCCAAGACGTGGAGAAACATTCTCTTGATTTTGGGTGCGGTTGCTCTTATTGCCAGCTACATTGCAGATATTCGTGACCCGCATCCGGGTACGGAAACTCAGGATAACCGCCCGTTTGTAGAACAGGCGCTCAAAGACGGCTTTCAAACACTCCATGCCCGCGTGACTCGTGTGGCTGACGGCGATACCGTTTACATTAAAGATGACGAAGGAAAAGAAGCTCGAGTTAGGCTTCTTGGCATCGACGCTCCGGAGAGCAAACAAGCTTACGGAGTTCAAAGTGCGGAACATCTAAAACGCAATCTGAGGGACGCTGAGTATCACGTTCAAGTGATTTACCGCGGGAGAGACCAGTACGGCAGAATTATCGGAAAACTGGTAGCCGATGGAAAAGATCTAAATCTCGACCAGGTCAGCACCGGAAACGCCTGGGTCTATAGAAATTATCTGAAAGATCTTCAACCGGGAGATAAAAACCTCTATTTGAAAGCCGAGGACAATGCGCGCGCAAAGAGAATCGGCTTATGGGCGGACCCCAATCCACAGAACCCTCGCGATTGGAGGAGAGAGCATCCAAGGAATTAAGACTGCAATAGTCAGCAAAACAAAGCCTGCCGAAGGGCAGGCAAAATAAAAGGCCGTCTTTGTTGAAGATTCGGCCTTTCTTGTCGGTTAATTCAGCATTTGCTTGTCCGGGAAATCCGGATTTTTCTCGAAACACTGAGGAGCAACCAAAATCGCTACTTTTCCTTCGTCTCCGCGAATGGATTCGGTTAGGAAAGGAATGCTAAGAGGCGACTCCCCGCCGACAGGCTTCGGATCCTGCATGGAAACCAAGATTTCAGGAACACTGGTCAGGAGGGCTTCTGAGCCTTTTTTCAGCCAATATCTCGGAAATTCATTCGTGAAAAAGGATAAGGTCGATTCGGCAAGTTCTAGTTCTTCGACATTGGCCATTTTTCGGCTGCCGATATACTCCAGATTTGCCACCAAATTATCTAATCTGCTCGGGACAATGCAGTGCTTGAGCATATTCATCGCTACCGGTTTGAAACGGTAAACCGGAAACGGATCGTATTTCTCATCCTCAAAGTCGATATCTTTGCCCTTGAAGGAGCAGAAGTCATCAGGATTGTCTATCGTCATTTTTATGCCCGTACTTCTAAAACTACTTGCATCCATATTATCAAAGAGTTTTGATTCTTGTTGATTACCGATAACTGAATTAGACGCCAAATGAAAAACGCCCCGAAGGGCGTTTTGAGAGGGTTTCAAATCGGATTAACCGATATTGATTGGACTATGAATGTTCTTCGCAAAAGCGCGAACATTAAAGCTTCGATTCCACATGAAGGCTAAGAAGCCGACGAAGCAGACTGCTGTTGTGCCGAAGCTGATGATCCAGCTGCCTTTGCTGAAGCCGGCAGCCACGTAACCCACGAAGCAGCAGCAAGCTACAAACCAAGCATACGGTAGCTGTGTTGAAACGTGCGAAATGTGACTGCATCCGCTGCCCGCGCTCGACAGAATCGTCGTGTCTGAAATCGGAGAGCAGTGGTCACCGAAAACAGAGCCGGCTAATGTGGCAGACAAGCAGACGATGGTAAGAGAGGGATCGACGGCAGCTGCAACCGGCACAGCGATCGGGATCAGGATACCGAAAGTACCCCAGGCAGTACCAGTGGAGAAACTCAGAAATGCGGCAACGAGGAAGATCGCGGCAGGAAGGAAAAGGTCAAGACCGGAACCGCTGGAAACCATACCTTGAACAAAAGTTTGGGTAGTAAGCAGGTCGCGGCAAACACCGGAAAGCGTCCAAGCCAAAACCAAAATCACGTTGGCAGGAAGCATGAGTTTCATACCCTCGATGGTGCCTTCCATGAAGTTATGGAAAGAAACCACGCGGCGCGGGATGTACATGATGAATGCAACGCCTAAGGCACCGAAGGAAGCCCAAACCAGAGCTTTGGAAGCGGAGCAGTTGCCGAGCGCAGCAGCGACTGTGTGATAGGCAGCATCTTTACCCCAGTACCCGCCGTCATAAAGAAGGGCGAGAACAGCAAAAACGATCAAAGCAATGAGAGGAAGAAGCATGTCCCAAATCGTGCCTTTATCACTTTGCGCATGTTTGGGTTTCTCGACGGTGGCTCCGCTGCCTTTATCTTCTACTGACTTAAGGAGAGCGTTTTCTTCTGCTTTTTTCATCGGACCGAAGTCACGATTGGTCCAGGAAAGATAAAGAACTAAAAGCAGGCAGAAAATTGCGTAGAAGTTGTAGGGAATTGTCGAGACGAATGCCTGGAAGTCACTCTGGAAAGCGCCTGTGGATTTCAAAGAACTTCCCACGGCGGCAGCCCAAGAAGAAACCGGAGCGATGATACACATCGGAGCTGCTGTCGAGTCGATGATGTAAGCCAGCTTCTCGCGGGAGACACGATAAGAGTCGGTGAGCGGTTTCATGACCGTACCGACAGTCAGGCAGTTGAAATAGTCGTCAATGAAGATGAAGAAGCTCAGACCGCAGGTGGCAAGAACCGATGTTTCTCGGTTTTTGATTTTTCTTCGGGCAATTTCACCGTATTTCTTAGTGCCCCCTGACATGTTCAGAACATAGACAAGTGCTCCTAAAAGAGTACAGAAGAGAAGGATCTGGAAGTCGACTTTTTGGCCCATGAGCGAAAAAGTAACGTCAAGCATCTTGATTAAAGGATCAGGCACGCCGGAGCCGAATGTGTAAATGGCGGCGCCGGAGAAGATGCCGATCAATAAAGAAGAAAACACTTCTTTGGTGATCAGAGCAAGGACGATGGCAATGATTGGAGGCAGGATTGATAACCAGCCGGCTGCATAAGGTTCCATGGTCGAAGGTTTAAATAAGTTATTAATGGATATTGGGGATTGTAATTGATTGTTTTCGGTCAACCCCGCATTTGCAGAAAAATTACCGCACAATCCAGAAATAAACCGTGATTAAGCGATATCAGGCACCCGTTTGTCAGTGATATCGATTAAGGATATGGAGTGAAAGTCCAGTTGTCCAAGAGAATAGGCAGATTGAGAATTCTATGTTTCTGGACTTTTAGGCAAGAAAAAAGCCAGACCCGAAAGCCCGGCTTTGGATTTTCAATCTCTCGTTAGGCGAGACTGAATCCCGACAAATTACATAACGCGGCTGCGGTATTCGTCGGTTCTTGTGTCGATTTCGATCTTGTCGCCGGTGTTAACGAAAGCCGGAACCTGAACGATGTGGCCTGTGGCCAGCTTGGCAGGTTTCATGACTTTGCCGGAAGTATCGCCTTTGACAGCGGGTTCGGTGTAAACAACTTCACGAACCAGGATTGTCGGGAGTTCGATGGAGATGGGGCGGCCGTTGTAAAGAACAACTTCAGCCTTCATGCCGTCTTCAAGATATTTGAGGACGTCTTCCATAACTTCGGCTTCGACTTCGTACTGGTTGTATTCGTCGTCCATCCAAACATAAAGAGGATCGCCGAAGTAGGAGTAAGAAACTTCTTTCTTGTCGAGGATAATGTCTTCGAAACGGTCATCAGCACGATAAACAGTTTCGGTACCGCCGTTGGAAAGAAGGTTCTTCATTTTGAGTTTGACAGTGGAGGCACCGCGGCCGCCCTTGCTGTATTCAGACTTCAAAATGACCATCGGAGTGTTGTTGATCATCACGACGTTGCCGACGCGAAGTTCTTGTGCTGTTTTCATATTAATACTTAAAAATGAAAGGTTAATGTCTGCGGTCGCTGTGAATAACGGCCGAACTAAAATTTTTTAAAACAAAGATTTTAGCTTTAAAAACAGTGCTCCGTCAAAATTTTGGTACCGTCTCTTGCAACTTCTAACGATCTTTCGAGAATGTCTGAAGGAATATGTTGTGGAAGAAGAAACCTTCCTCCATAGTGGATAGAGTCTTCTTGAAAACAGGCATTAGATTTTGCTTTTCACAAAGCTGAGAAGGTTGTCTGCGAGGGAACCTAAGGAAACCAAATGGTCTCTCCAGTGCTGGGCGGCTTCTTTCATAAGAGGCAACTCATGGCACCATCGCTCCCAACAGCAAGTTAAGTCTCTAGAGGACTTATTCCAGGATAAATTCATATCTATCCAAGTTTGATAACTCTCTCCGTAATAAGGGCGGATTCTCTCGCCGAAGGCTTCTAATTTTTTAATGTGCGTTTCTTCGGTTTGAGGGTAGATATTCCAGATGAACGGCTTACCGGATAACTGAGCCCTGACGAAAGAGTCCTCTCCGCGAATGATTAAAGAATCCGAGGCCCATAAAAATTTGTCAAATTCAGATTGAGGAACCATCTTTGAAACTCCAAACTGAATATTTCGGGATGGATGTTCCTCATAAAGCTTGGACAGAATATCAGTAGCTGCACCCTTCGGAAGAAGCAAATTGATTTCTTTGCCGCGCTGCCGGAGTGCTTTATAAAATTCAGCCAACGGCGCGCCGGGATAGCAAAAGACGAAAACCGTGAACAGGGCGGGGTCCAGATTGAAACTCTCTAAGAATTTATTTCTGTCTTTTGCAAAACGTTCTTGTCTTATAAATAGATCTTTCTCGATCATTAGGCCGCCGGTCTTTTTCGTGACGCCGGGAAAGAAATAATATTTATTGACGTTTAAGGACGGATGTGGAGAGGGCAGACTATGGCAGCCTTCCACCCAGTCTTCGGCTGATAAGTATTCAAGGTTGATCCAAATCGGCTGCGGACGCGCGGCTGCAATTTTATGCTCGAATGCGATCGGGAGGCGGCATCCGAAGGTCTCTATGACAACTTGGGACGGCTCGCTCGTTTCCGCGTCCTTCCAGTCGTGAATTTCCACGCCTTGGACAAGGCACGGTAATTTTTTTGGGTCTAAGCCGGCCGTGATTTTAGAAAGCGTTTCTGCATCATTAATATAGAGCTTCACCGGAAAACCGTGCTCGCAGGAAAAAATGGAGGCCAACCTCCAGCAGACTCCGGCATCACCGAAATTGTCGATAACGTCACAGAAAATATCGATGGTCATGCTTTCTAGAAAATAGATTGGAAAAAATATCTCTCAATCTTAACCTTAACTCAAGAAAAACAATCGATGCGGTCGAAGCTGCGCAACGATTGGTTACGCCAATTTTTTGCGATGTTCGATAGTATTTTGTCTTTTAGACCAAAGTGATACAACTCAGAGCACCAGCATCTGGCTGCTTCCTATAATTTAGGAAATGTTGATTGACTGTCGACACGTATTTAATTAAATCCGTATTCAAGTTCAAAAAGACCTACCAAAGGTATATGGAAACTGCTCTTAAAGAAACTGAAGGAAAGCTTGTGAACCTGCCGGACAAGAAATTTGATTCGGCCGAGTTTTTAAAGAATCTGCCTCATTTGCCTGGCGTTTATCGATATTTCGATAAAGACGGTAATTTGCTTTACGTAGGCAAAGCAAGGGACTTGAAGCGCCGCGTCTCCAGTTACTTCCAAAAAACGCTAGCGCCTCGTACCAAACTGATGGTAGATCAGATTGCGAGCGCACAAATCACGGTCGTGAACAGCGAAGCCGAGGCTTTGATTCTTGAATCGAACCTGATTAAGACTCAGGATCCCCGCTTCAATATTCTTTTCCGTGACGATAAGTCGTATCCGTACCTTAAATTAAGTTCCGGAGAGTATCCGCGCTTGTCTTATTACCGCGGAGCGCTCGATAAACGCAATTCATATTTCGGCCCGTATCCCAATGCGAATGCGGCTAAAGACACCATGCTTTTGCTGCAGAAGGTTTTTCAGCTGAGAACTTGTGAGACTTCTGTTTTTAATAACCGCTCCCGTCCTTGCCTGCTTTACCAGATCGGGCGCTGCAGCGGAGGATGCTGTAAAAAAGTGTCGCCGGAGGAATACGGTAAGTCGGTTGACCTAGCAAAAGAATTTCTAAGAGGAGATTCTCAAAAGGTCCAGGAAGATCTGACTCGCAGAATGAACGAGTACTCGCAGAAACTCGACTTTGAGCGGGCAGCTGTAATGAGAGATCACTTGGCAGCGATTTCCAATGTCATTCATCAGCAGTCTATGGAAGCTGCGCCGGATGCCAATGCAGACATTATTGCCGCGGTTGCCGCTCAAGGCGAAGTATGTGTGAATTTAGCGATGGTTCGAGGAGGTCGTCATCTTGGTGACAAGGCATCTTTCCCATCTTTAGGTCGGAATGCCGAATTACCGGAACTTGAAGAAGTGCTTGAGGCATTCATTACTCATCACTACACGCAGATGGATGTGCCTCCCGTGGTCATTATCAATCTGGAAGAGCGTTCTCCAAGAATTGAAGAGCTCCTCAATACGATTGCCGGTAAGAAGGTTAGTGTCATCTACCGTCCTCAGAATATTCGCAGAAAATGGCTTGAACTCGCTGTCACCAATGCCAAAGTCTCATTGGGACGCAAAGTTGCGGAAGAGGGTAGTCAGAAGAAAAGAATCGGGGCATTGGTTCAGGAATTGGGACTGGATATCCCTGAGTCCGAGTATGAAGATTTTCGTGTTGAGTGTTTCGATATTAGCCATAGTTCGGGCGAAGCAACCCAAGCATCCTGCGTAGTTTTTGCCGGAAACCGCATGGACAGCTCTCAATACAGAAGGTTCAACATCAAAGACGTCACGGCGGGCGACGACTATGCTGCGATGAAACAGGTTCTGACTCGAAGATATCAAAGAGTTGCTAACGGTGAGGCCACTCTGCCGAATATTGTTCTCGTAGACGGCGGGCGCGGACAAGTTAAGATGGCCTGCGAAGTCTTTGACGAATTAGGTTTGGATAAAAACGTCATTGTTGGTGTTGCAAAAGGCGAGGGAAGAAAGGTTGGACTGGAAGAATTGGTTTTTCCGGACCCAAATAAAGAACCTCTCAAACTCGGACAAGAATCACCTGCGCTGATGCTGATTGCCCAAATTCGTGACGAAGCGCACCGTTTTGCTATTACCGGTATGAGAGCGAAGCGGGCTAAGGCTAGAAATTATTCTAGAATTGAGGATCTTGAGGGAGTCGGTTCGAAAAGAAGACAAAAACTTCTTGAGCGGTTCGGCAGCTTGAAAGTGTTGTCCAACGCATCCGTGGAGGACATCGCAAGTGTAGATGGCATCTCTCAAACTTTAGCCAGACAAATTTACGCACAGTTGCATGGACAAATCAGTTAAAAAAGTACGAATCAATATTCCGATGGTCCTTACATGGACTCGTATTGCATTGATTCCGTTAATCGTCGGCGTCTTCATGATTCCGACTTCAGTTCTAAGTATGCATTCGCAGAATTTGCTCGGATGTATTTTCTTTATTGTCGCGGCGGTTACGGACGCCTTGGACGGCTTTATCGCCAGACGTTATGGGATGGGCACAACACTCGGGGCATTCTTGGATCCTGTGGCTGACAAGCTTATGGTTAGCGCGGCATTAATCGTTCTTCTTGCCTTCGGACGCGTTGATATGCTGGTAGCGCTGGTAATTATCGGAAGAGAAATTACCGTTTCAGCTCTGCGTGAATGGATGGCTAGAGTCGGTGAGTCCGGAAAGGTAAAAGTTAATTGGTTTGGAAAGATCAAAGCAATCGCTCAGATGGTTTCTATTCCGATGCTTCTTTATTTTGATCCGATCGGCGCATGGAATGTCTACCTTACGGGAACCATTCTGATTTATATCGCTGCAATCCTGACGATTTATTCCATGTTCGTCTATTTGAAAGCGGCTGCACCTTTCTTTTCAAGCGAACCGAAGCAAAAATAGTATTCATCCCAAACTCCCGCGAAATAGTTCGGTATTGACTTTTAGTCTTTCAGGTTTCGCGGGAATTTGTTGTTAATGCCAAGAAGCTCGAGAATGTCTCGGGCTTTCTTACTAATAGGCCTTCCAGCCCAGACAGACTTACTCGGCGGTCTGACCGCCATGATCCCCTTAAGCATTGCCATGGCCTTATCTAAAGAGTCTCCCGGTAAGTCCAAGTCGAGCTTTCGCTCGTTTTCTTTGACCGTGTAGAGCATCCTCATTCTTAAAGATTGGGCGATAACAAAGAGCAGGAGCTTACCGACATAGGTCCTTTCAGTGCAGCGCAGTCGGTTGTTCCCGTTAAGGACTTTCATTTGTCTAAAGGCCGTTTCAACAATCTGTCTTTGCTTGTAAACCGCCAGGCATTCAAACGGGTCCTTAATGCAATTTGTTCTGATGGCGAAGCACCCGGCTCGAGTTAAAAATTCTTCGAGGCCTTTGATATTTTTAACCCAGACTTTCTGCCGATTTTCAACAATGTAATTTTTGACTCTGCTCCAGTCAGCCGGATGCACCTTTTCTCCGCTGTTTTTCTTCTCGAGCACTTCCTCGACCTTTTGATGCAGAGAGATCGCCTGTAAAGCAGCAAGTTCAGGATATTTATATAAGTGCAGTGAAGTACTAAGACGCAGAGGTCCGAAGTCCGTGGCCTTGGCCCAGAGCTCTTCCGTCGTTCTGGCGGCAACTTTCAGTCGGCCGTTCAAGAACGCCGGATTACTAAGACTGGACTTATATTTTTCAAAGAGCTGCCTGACACTTTCTTCTGTGAGCGGGACGCCGCAAACGTAATTTATTTCAATATCGAGCAGCCGCTGGATATTGTAGATGCTCTGATAGCCTCGATCCGTAACGATAACCGTGTCCTGAAGGTTGTAGCCGTTGTGATGCAGATCCATCATCAGATGAGGGTAAACGGATTTATCTGTAATACTGCCTTCGCTTTCGTAGGCGTAACAGACATCGCCGTTCAGATAGTCAACGCCTAACGTGAAGTTAACTTGCCGCAGTTCCGGATTTTGTTTTGCGTACCCGTATGCAGCGTTGCTGATGGTTACCGAGTAGGTGCTGAGCGCCGTGGAGTCCAACGCGAGATAGCGGAATCTAGGGCCTGTTTTTTTGAGTTTTTCTGCCTGAGTCTTTACCGAGTTAAAGTGCTCAACACATCGTTGATTCCGAAGTTTTAGGTAAGACGTAATATCCTGATGCGTTATTTCTGAGAGCATTTCACTGATGCGCCGGCCCGAGAATATTCGAGCTCTGGGCAGCCAGTGCTGAGAGGCCCATTGTTCAAAGCAGTCCATGGAGCCGCCGTCGAGGTACTGGTATATAGCCAACCTCAACAAGTCCGAGCCGATTTCCGCCCCGAAAGTCTCTTTTAAGTCTTCGAGCATTCCGTTTTGCTGAGCAACCAGCCAGCACGCGGCAGAAGCACCATAGCTAACAATGTCATTAAGAGGACTCGGAACTCTTTGGTTCAACTCTTCCTGAACTTCTTCCGGTGTTCGCTCAACAAGCTGCTTATCTTCGTAATAAAGAATCTTGCCTTCATATTGTGGGTTCTCGGAAAGATATTTCTTTCCGAGCCGAACTCTTCCGGTCTCTGTATCCAAGGCTCCGACGTACTTTCTTTGTGCGATACGGGAGCGTTTCTTTTCCGGATCCCATTCATTTCTGTAAGCCTCGACGTAAGTGTGCCCCTTCCTGACGTAAGTATGGAGGCAGAAGTGCGGAGTGTCATAAACTCTTGGGCGACCCATTTTAATAGACCTATATTATTAAAATACCGATCTATTATAGCATAAAAATGCCGTCATTGAAATCTTTTATTTAAAGGAATCAGAGAATTAGTTGAAGAAAAATAGCCCGATTAAAAATAATCACGGGCTATTTCACGGGAGTTTGGGATTCATTGAAGAGTTTTGTATGAGCCGGAGTCGAGAAAGACTTCGGCTTTTATTTTTAAATGAAAGGTTGCATACGAAGTTTTACATTTAATGCAACTGTTTGAATTTAATAGATAAAGGATGATTTTTTGAAAAAATGACATAGATCCTCGTTGACAGAAGCGATTTAGGCAAGGATAATTCATCCTCGTTCGGAACGATGAGTTTCGCATTATGAAAAGAAATTTTACAGTTTGAAACGAACTGTCGAGTTGACAAGAAATTTTAAGTCTGTAGAATTTCAATTCTTCGCTCACGAAACTGAGCGGCGGCGAAAGCCGAAATGATCTTTAAAAATTTATCGACGACCGATAAGAGCGGGCACTAAGAAGTCTGCGGTGAAGACTGCAAATTTAAATTGCTCGATCTTATTGGAGATGAAGGAGTAGAAAATACTCCGTCAAACACCAAGCAAGAGTAATTCGAGCGACAACACAAGATTAAACAATAGAGTTTGATCCTGGCTCAGATTGAACGCTGGCGGAACGCTTTACACATGCAAGTCGAACGGTAACGCGGAGAGAAGCTTGCTTCTCTCCGGCGACGAGTGGCGAACGGGTGAGTAATACATCGGAACGTGTCCGCTCGTGGGGGACAACCAGCCGAAAGGTTGGCTAATACCGCATGAGTTCTACGGAAGAAAGAGGGGGACCCGCAAGGGCCTCTCGCGAGCGGAGCGGCCGATGACTGATTAGCCGGTTGGTGAGGTAACGGCTCACCAAAGCAACGATCAGTAGCTGGTCTGAGAGGACGACCAGCCACACTGGGACTGAGACACGGCCCAGACTCCTACGGGAGGCAGCAGTGGGGAATTTTGGACAATGGGCGCAAGCCTGATCCAGCTATTCCGCGTGTGGGATGAAGGCCCTCGGGTTGTAAACCACTTTTGTAGAGAACGAAAAGACACCTTCGAATAAAGGGTGTTGCTGACGGTACTCTAAGAATAAGCACCGGCTAACTACGTGCCAGCAGCCGCGGTAATACGTAGGGTGCGAGCGTTAATCGGAATTACTGGGCGTAAAGGGTGCGCAGGCGGTTGAGTAAGACAGATGTGAAATCCCCGAGCTTAACTCGGGAATGGCATATGTGACTGCTCGACTAGAGTGTGTCAGAGGGAGGTGGAATTCCACGTGTAGCAGTGAAATGCGTAGATATGTGGAAGAACACCGATGGCGAAGGCAGCCTCCTGGGACATAACTGACGCTCAGGCACGAAAGCGTGGGGAGCAAACAGGATTAGATACCCTGGTAGTCCACGCCCTAAACGATGTTAACTAGTTGTTGGGAAGTAATATTCTCAGTAACGCAGCCAACGCGAGAAGTTAACCGCCTGGGAAGTACGGTCGCAAGACTAAAACTCAAAGGAATTGACGGGGACCCGCACAAGCGGTGGATGATGTGGATTAATTCGATGCAACGCGAAAAACCTTACCTACCCTTGACATGTCAGGAAGCTCTTGTAATGAGAGTGTGCCCGCAAGGGAGCCTGAACACAGGTGCTGCATGGCTGTCGTCAGCTCGTGTCGTGAGATGTTGGGTTAAGTCCCGCAACGAGCGCAACCCTTGTCACTAGTTGCTACGAAAGGGCACTCTAGTGAGACTGCCGGTGACAAACCGGAGGAAGGTGGGGATGACGTCAAGTCCTCATGGCCCTTATGGGTAGGGCTTCACACGTCATACAATGGTCGGAACAGAGGGCAGCGAAGTCGTGAGACGGAGCCAATCCCAGAAAACCGATCGTAGTCCGGATTGCAGTCTGCAACTCGACTGCATGAAGTCGGAATCGCTAGTAATCGCGGATCAGCATGCCGCGGTGAATACGTTCCCGGGTCTTGTACACACCGCCCGTCAAACAATGGGAGTGGTGTTTACCAGAAGTCGTTAGCCTAACCGCAAGGAGGGCGGCGACCACGGTGAGCACCGTGACTAATGTTAAGTCGTAACAAGGTAGCCGTACCGGAAGGTGCGGCTGGATCACCTCCTTTCAAGTAAAGCAGTATGAGCTCAGAAGTTCTGAGTGTCCGCTCTTATCGGAAGTCGATAAAGATTTGAAGACAAGCCCGAGACCGTGGGTCTTTAGCTCAGCTGGTTAGAGCACCGTCTTGATAAGGCGGGGGTCGATGATTCGAGTCCATCAAGACCCACCATGGCACTTCTTGACGGGGGTATAGCTCAGCTGGGAGAGCACCTGCTTTGCAAGCAGGGGGTCAACAGTTCGATCCCGTTTACCTCCACCACGAGATATACGGGCAAGTCAAAAAAACAAGATGAAAGAGCTTTACGGAGCTTTTTGATATTGTCTTTTGACAATGTGTTCTTTAACAATTCGGAATAATCAATCTAACGTTTAAGCTGATTTGATGAGAGTCAGCGAGAACGGGTAGTGATAAGAAATCTTTACAAAGAGAGAAACTTTGAGATTTCTCAAGCAAAGACATACAAGCATATGGCATGAGAACGAGAGTTGCTTGTGACCCGGCCGGGCAATAGGCGGCAGGGTTATAGGATCAAGTGACTAAGTGCATGTGGCGGATGCCTTGGCGATCACAGGCGAAGAAAGACGCGGCAGCCTGCGAAAAGCTGCGGGGAGCTGGCAAACGAGCTTTGATCCGCAGATATCTGAATGGGGGAACCCACACCGTAAGGTGTATCCGTAGCTGAATACATAGGTTACGGAGGCGAACGAGGAGAACTGAAACATCTAAGTATCCTCAGGAAAAGAAATCAACCGAGATTCCGGCAGTAGCGGCGAGCGAACCCGGAGGAGCCTAGCTTTTGATAGTACGAACTTTAGCCGAAAGGTCCTGGAAAGGCCTGCTATAGTGGGTGATAGCCCCGTAGGCGAAAGAGTTGGTACGGTACTAAGGAAGCGAGAAGTAGAGCGGGACACGTGGAATCCTGTTCGAAGACGGGGGGACCATCCTCCAAGGCTAAATACTCGTGATCGACCGATAGTGAACCAGTACCGTGAGGGAAAGGCGAAAAGAACCCCGGGAGGGGAGTGAAATAGAACCTGAAACCGCATGCATACAAACAGTAGGAGCCTCGTCAGAGGTGACTGCGTACCTTTTGCATAATGGGTCAGCGACTTACATTCTGTGGCGAGCTTAACCGAATAGGGGAGGCGCAGCGAAAGCGAGTTCGAAATGAGCGTTCAGTCGCAGGGTGTAGACCCGAAACCAGATGAGCTATCCATGGCCAGGTTGAAGGTGTGGTAACACACACTGGAGGACCGAACCGACTAGTGTTGCAAAATTAGCGGATGAGCTGTGGATAGGGGTGAAAGGCCAAACAAATCTGGAGATAGCTGGTTCTCCCCGAAAACTATTGAGGTAGTGCCTCGTGTGTCGCTCCAGGGGGTAGAGCACTGTTTTGGCTAGGGGGGACATGGAGTCTTACCAAACCAAGGCAAACTCCGAATACCTGGAAGCGTAAGCACGGGAGACAGAGCACCGGGTGCTAACGTCCGGACTCAAAAGGGAAACAACCCAGACCGCCGGCTAAGGTCCCCAATAACAGCTAAGTGGAAAACGAAGTGGAAAGGCCGTGACAACCAGGAAGTTGGCTTAGAAGCAGCCATCCTTCAAAGAAAGCGTAATAGCTCACTGGTCGAGTCCTTCTGCGCGGAAGATGTAACGGGGCTAAGCTGTTAACCGAAGCCGCGGATGCACTGGTTATCCAGTGCGTGGTAGGGGAGCGTTCTGTAAGTCTGCGAAGGCGGTTCGAGAGGACTGCTGGAGATATCAGAAGTGCGAATGCTGACATGAGTAACGTTAAAGCAGGTGAAAAGCCTGCTCGCCGTAAGCCCAAGGATTCCTGCTCTACGTTCATCGGAGCAGGGTGAGTCGGCTCCTAAGGTCAGGCCGAAAGGCGTAGCCGATGGGAATCAGGTTAATATTCCTGAACCTGCGTCAGATGCGATGGGGGGACGGAGCATGGAAGATCATCCGGGTGTTGGAAGTCCCGGTTGTTGAGCGTAGGAGGTCTGCAGGCAAATCCGCAGACGCATCTCCAAGGCAAAGACACGTGCCGCTACGGCGGCGAAGTGATCGGAAGTGCTTCCAAGAAAAGCCTCTAAGCACCAGTCTGATGCGGACCGTACCGCAAACCGACACTGGTGGGCGAGCTGAATATGCTCAGGCGCTTGAGAGAACTCGGGAGAAGGAACTCGGCAAATTGACACCGTAACTTCGGAAGAAGGTGTGCCGTAGTACCGTGAGAGGAGAGACACCTTGAGCGGGAAACGGTCTCAGAGAATAGGTGGTTGCGACTGTTTATTAAAAACACAGCACTCTGCAAAGTCGAAAGACGACGTATAGGGTGTGATGCCTGCCCGGTGCTGGAAGATTAATTGATGGGGTGAGAGCCCTTGATCGAAGTCCCAGTAAACGGCGGCCGTAACTATAACGGTCCTAAGGTAGCGAAATTCCTTGTCGGGTAAGTTCCGACCTGCACGAATGGCATAACGATGGCCACACTGTCTCCTCCCGAGACTCAGTGAAGTTGAAATGTTTGTGATGATGCAATCTACCCGCGGCTAGACGGGAAGACCCCATGAACCTTTACTGCAGCTTTGCATTGAACTGTGAACCGATTTGTGTAGGATAGGTGGGAGGCAGAGAAGAGGCCACGCCAGTGGCCTTGGAGCCGACCTTGAAATACCACCCTGATTTGTTTGCGGTTCTAACCACGGACAGTGATCCTGTCTTGGGACCGTGCATGGTAGGCAGTTTGACTGGGGCGGTCTCCTCCTAAAGGGTAACGGAGGAGTACGAAGGTACGCTAGGTACGGTCGGAAATCGTGCTGATAGTGCAATGGCAAAAGCGTGCTTGACTGCGAGAGCAACAACTCGAGCAGATGCGAAAGCAGGTCATAGTGATCCGGTGGCTCTGAATGGAAGGGCCATCGCTCAACGGATAAAAGGTACTCTGGGGATAACAGGCTGATACCGCCCAAGAGTTCATATCGACGGCGGTGTTTGGCACCTCGATGTCGGCTCATCTCATCCTGGGGCTGTAGTCGGTCCCAAGGGTATGGCTGTTCGCCATTTAAAGAGGTACGTGAGCTGGGTTTAAAACGTCGTGAGACAGTTTGGTCCCTATCTGCCGTGGGCGTTGGAAGATTGACGGGGGCTGCTCCTAGTACGAGAGGACCGGAGTGGACGCACCTCTGGTGTACCGGTTGTCACGCCAGTGGCATTGCCGGGTAGCTAAGTGCGGAAGAGATAACCGCTGAAAGCATCTAAGCGGGAAACTTGCCTGAAGATGAGTCTTCCCGGAGGTTGAACCTCCCTCAAGAGTCGTCCGAGACCAGGACGTCGATAGGTCAGGTGTGTAAGCGCTGTAAGGCGTTGAGCTAACTGATACTAATTGCTCGTGAGGCTTGATCCTATAACCGTGTTGCTTGTGACCGGTGTGCGTTGTAGGTTGGAAGCGAAGAGAGAGATCAAAGAGACTCGAAAGTAAAGAGAGTCACGAAAGTGGAAAAGATTATTCCGAATTGACCGGTTTTAAGCCCGGAGGCCATAGCAGGGTGGAACCACTCCTTCCCATCCCGAACAGGACAGTGAAACGCCTCCACGCCGATGATAGTGAGTTGTATTTCTTGCGAAAGTAGGTAGTCTCCGGGCTCTCCATAAAAGACAAACCTCTTGGACCTAACCGTTCAAGAGGTTTTTGTTTATCCGCAGCCCGCAAAAATAAAACCTCGGTTTTCAGACCGAGGTTCGTAAAGCGGATTGCTTCTTAGAAGAATGTTAGCGGAGAAGCCAAATTCTTCAATAAAGCTATGACGCTGTAAGCGGCGGATTTGCTGTTCTTTTTGTTTTCCGGATCAGGCTGAGAAACAAAGAAAAGCTCGGAGTGCATAATGTCATTGGACAATGTAATTCTGTGGCTGACTTCTGTAATGCCGGGCTTGCTGATCAAGCGGACTTTTGCATCTTTTGCTTCGGTTGCCAATGCGGTGGCGACGGAAACGTTAACGTTTCTCGGGAAGCCGCGGATAGCGTCATGAACGTTGCCGTCGAAAATCAACTGTTCTTCAGTCTCGGAGACTGTCTTGCCTTCCATGTAAGGTGTGCCGATGTAGCTTTCGGGCGGTTTAATACTTTCGATCTGTACCTTGGGATTGCCTACGACAGCATAAGTTTCCATTAGGTCCATACCGCCGATTGCGCCGCTGGTGATGTAGATCTTTCTTTCGTATTGGCGGGCAACGCGAACTAAGTGATCTCTAAATTTCTCGTCATCTAAGGCACCGACAGAAGAAATGATCAGATCGGCCCCTGCTTCGAGAATTTCTTCTGCATACGTTTCAACGGCTTTAATACCGGCAAATTCAACAACGATATCCGGTGCCAATTCAAGCATGTCATCGACTGTATATGCGGCACGTCCGCCGACCCGATTGGCTAATTCAACGGCGTGTTCGTGGTTTTTGGCGCACACAGAAGTAACGAAATAATCGTTGCCTAAATGCTTCGGAGCGTTCAGGCAGAAGATTTGGCTCTGCGCTCCGCATCCCAAAACGGCTAATTTCTTCATTTTTCATTCCCATCACTTAGATTAAGCCTATCCATTCTACATGGAGGAGAAATACATTTTTACGATATTGAGCGCAATTGTGGTCAACTGATTGCTTGATTTGACGGGCTTTTAGAGAGAAACGATTTACCGAAACTTGTCAGCGGAATGCCGACTTTTTTAATGCTTTCTGCGATTTCGGTTATACACTCCTTGGCTTCGTCGCTCAGTTCTTTTTCCGACTTAGGCCAGAAAACCGAAAATGGTATGGTCAAAGGGACGTCAATCGGAATTGCCTTGCAGTCATCACTCACACTGATAGCAGCTAAAAGGTCCGTAATGTGAACGCCGGCGTTTCTTTTGACCATTCGAAGCGCAACCTGCGTCGAGGAAATTTCTCCCACAACTTGATCCTCTGTAAGATCCGGCGTCAACGTGTCCGTCAGCTTTCTTTCTAGCATGTCATGAGAAAGCAGAATGAAATCTTCGTCTTTGTAATCCGCAGGTGCGACTTTGTCCTTCTCAGATAAGGGATTCTGTTTGGAAACGACGAGGCGCATCGGCAGCCGAGCCATGATTCGTTTTTCTAAATCATCATGGTCCGATAGAAGCGTCCCGAAACCAATGTCGAAGGGATGAGAATATTTTGAGTAATACATATCCCGACTATCGTGGATATCTATCGTCACCTTTAAAACTTTTTCATGACGTTTGAGGACTTTAGTGATGGCGGGAAGAGTGACGTCGCTGCAGTGTCTTGCCATAACAGCGGTTCGCAGCAGTCGTCTTTTTGCTTTTTGATGAGCAGAATAATCTTCCAGCACTTTCCAGGCTTTCATCGCTTCATGGGCCACCCGGTAAAAATTATTACCTTCCTCCGATAAAACCAACTGCTTGTTCCCTCTCTCAAATAACTTGACGCCAAGACGATCCTCCAGCTGAGAGAGCATTCGGCTGGCGGCCGAAGAAGAGAGGTTTAATTTGTTTGAAGCTGCGAGCAGAGAACCACTTTCGGCAATGGCACAAAAAAGTTTAACTGCTCTCGATTTCATTTCCATTTTTGCAACTCGAGGCTCAATAATTGCACTTTACGAAATATACATAAAAACTCATAATGTTGCCATAGCGAAAACGGAGTCTTCTCTTGTTTCAGCTAGAAATGGATCATCTTTAACCGCCTTCTTCTCGAATGGCGGTTTTTTTTTCACATTTCTACTGAGTCTAAGAATTTTGGGCCGGAAGAAAGTAAAAATTAATTTCAAATTTGAGATATGATCGCAGAAGAAGATGGGTTACTTGCTCTTCTACTGGACAAAAAATAATCCTCAAACGTACAAACAAGGAATAAGGTTCGAAAAAAGAAGAAACTAATTTCCTGCTTTTAAATCTCACAAGGAATGATATGAGAATCCAAATTTCAGTTGCTGCAATGCTTCTCTCGCTTAGTGCAGTTTCTCAAGCTGCTATGTTTGAACCGGTGCCAGAGCCAACGATCGCTCCTCAAGATCAGGCGAAAGTTGAGCTAGGAAAAATGCTTTGGTTTGACCCAAGGTTGTCCAAATCTGGTTTTATTTCCTGCAACAGCTGCCATAATTTATCTACTGGAGGTGTTGATAATTTGAAGACCTCTGTCGGACACGGTTGGCAGCAAGGCCCAATTAATTCGCCCACGGTTCTCAATGCGGAGAAACAAATCGCTCAGTTCTGGGACGGAAGAGCCGCAAACTTAGAGGAGCAGGCAGGAGGGCCGATTGCCAATCCTAAAGAGATGGCCTCGACGCATGAATTAGCTGTCCAGGTCATTGACTCCATTCCAGGATACAAGCCTTATTTTAAAAAAGCCTTCGGAACCGACAAGGTTACAATCAAAGAAATAACGGACGCTTTGGCTGCCTTCGAGAAAACATTAACTACACCCAACTCTCCTTTTGACCGTTATCTGAAGGGAGATAAAGCGGCTTTGACTCCACAGCAGATTAAAGGTTTTGAACTTTTTAAAACATCCGGCTGTACGATTTGCCACAATGGACCTTTGCTTGGAGGTTCTTCTTATCAGAAACTTGGTGTAGTTAAACCTTATCAAACAACTAACACTGCTCAAGGTCGAATTGAGATTACGAAGAAAGATCAAGATCGCATGACCTTTAAAGTCCCACAATTGAGAAATATTGAGCTCACTTACCCGTACTTCCATGACGGAGAGGCGAAAACCCTTGAGGATGCAGTTCGCATAATGGGTGAGGTTCAGTTAGGTAAGACTTACACGCCTGAACAGCTAGCTGATATTGTCGCGTGGATGAAGTCATTGACAGGAGATCAGCCGAAGATTGTTCTTCCTATTCTTCCGCCTAATGGTAAAAATACGCCTCAGTTTGATCCCTGGAAGAAAGACTAATTTCCTTTGACTGTGTAGTGCGCAAAACCCAATTTAAAGTTGGGTTTTGCCTTCTTTAAAGTTAAAAAATAATCGCATCCTAACGCGGTAGCACAGGTTCTGAATGTTCTCAAAAAGTAAGAGGATTATTTTCTCCATCGGACATTTCGTGAAAAAATTTTGACTAGGCACCTAATTTTGTAATTGTGAGGAGAGGCAGGATTGTGCTAGAGCTTCAAATTAAAGACCTTTGCGTAGGTTATAACGGGAAAGAAATACTCCACAATATTTCCTTAGATATTGAGAACGGATCGTTCATAGCGATAGTTGGCCCGAGCGGTGCTGGCAAAAGCACGCTTTTAAAACAAATCAACAGACTAGACCCTGGAAAAACCGGCGGTTCGATTCTTTGGCGAGGGAAAGACGTTGACGATTACGATGTTCATGAGTTAAGACGAAATTTGGCTTATGTGTTCCAAAAGGCTGTGATGTTTAATGGAACAACGGAAGAAAACATCAAACTTTCTCTTAAGTACGGTCATGAATTTAAACCGGATGAAATAGAGGCTCTCTATCAGACGGTCTTGGAAGAAGCAAGTATCTCTCAAGACATCTTGGATACCCCTGCCCAGGACTTATCCGGCGGCCAGCAACAGCGGGTAGGAATTGCTCGTGTACTGCTGATGGGATCTCCTGTTTTGCTTTTAGATGAACCGACAGCATCTTTGGATGTAGAGACCAGCAATAAATTCTGCCAAACTTTAAAGCAGCTAAAAGGAGGTCCGGCGGCCAAGGACGGCAAAAAACGGACTTTCTTAATGATTACGCATCGGTTGGAGGAGGCGAAATTTTTAGCAGATAAGATTTTGATGATTGAAGCCGGACACATTGTGGAATATACAGACTGCGAAACTTTTTTTACACATCCTCAAACGCAGCGAGCAGCTGAGTTCCTTAAAGCGCAGGCTTTGTAAAATACCAGCAGCTGCTACAGGACCTGTCTTCTTTGGCAGGTCTTTTGTTTCTGGCAGTATTCCGACAAGGAGGACGACTGGCAGAAGAACGTCATCAAATGTCGTAAGACGATCCAAAATAACAATGAACGGTCAATTTATCTCAAAGGAAAACAACAATGAGACTTCTTCATACCTCTGACTGGCATCTTGGAAAAAGATTATTCGATAAAGAACGTTATGACGTTTTTGAAAAATTCTTAGCGTGGTTGCTGAGTACGATCCGACAAGAACGGGTGGATACGTTAATTGTTGCCGGTGATATTTTTGATACCGCAGTCCCGACGAACAAAAGTCTCAGACTCTATTACGACTTTTTATCTCAGCTGACGAGCAGTGAATGCCGCCATGTTGTGATTGTCTCCGGAAACCATGATTCACCGACCTTGCTTGAGGCTCCGAAAGGAATCTTGGAGAACTTTGGTGTTCACGTCATAGGCGGAGCTGAAAGTCCTGAAGACGAAGTTATTGAACTGAAGGATAAAGCGGGAAATCTGGAAGGCGTTGTTTGTGCAGTGCCTTTCCTCAGAGAAAGAGACATTTTGCGATTGAAGGATGATTCAACACTTTCTCGCGCCGAAGAGATTCAATTAGCTGTAGAAAATCATTACAAGAGTGTTGTTAAAGCGGCTATTGATAGGATGGGAGCCAAAAGAGTTCCTCTCATTGCTACCGGTCATTTGTTTACGGTCGGATCTCCTAAAGGAGAAGACGTTAACGAGCTTTATATAGGCGCAACCGGGGCCGTGCCTGTGAATATCTTTCCGTCGGAAATCGATTACTTGGCCCTTGGTCATATCCACCGCGCTTACAGCATCGGCGGTGACAAAACCAGAAATTACTGCGGTGCTCCGATTCCGCTTACCTTTGAAGAGGCTAATCTTGAGAAACTCGTTCGGTTAGTTGATTTCGAACCCGATGAAATTAAGGTGGCGGATATTCAGGTGCCTAAGTTCGATAGATTGGTGAGCGTTCAAGGAAGCCAAACGGAAATTTCAACAAAACTAAAAGAGCTTGCAGGGCAAGACGAGAAAATCCTAGTGGAAGTGATTCATACCGGAAAAGCCAATGCAATAAACCTGACCGGTGAAGTCTCGGAACAGACATCGGGAACCAAGATTGAAGTATTAAGAGTTTTCGACGAAACCAAGAAAGCCAATTGTTTGGCTAATGATGGAGACGAGATGGAGATCGGTGAACTCACTTGGGAGAACGTCTTCGAGAAGAAACTGAAAAATGAGACGTTTGAAGGCGAAGTTTCTGAGGAGGAACTTTGGAATGCGTATAGAAATGCGTATTTCCAAATTTCTGAGTTGGCTGATGTGAATGCTCAATAACGCTTCCGGAAAGTAAAATGCAAATACTCAAACTCTCATTTGAAAACATCAATTCCTTGAAAGGCGCCTGGACGATTGATTTTCAAGCACCGGATTTCCGCTCAGGCATTTTTGCGATTGTCGGTCCGACCGGCAGCGGCAAGACCACGATTTTGGATGCGATTTGTTTGGCTCTTTACGGACATACACCTCGGATCGGCTCGATTACTCAGAATGCCAACGAAGTTATGAATCGGGACAGCGACAGCTGTCGGAGCAGCTTGGAGTTCCAAACGTTAAGCGGCCGTTACCGGGCTACCTGGAGTCAAAAGAAGCAGAAGAATTTTGATAAGACAGGCAAATACGGCCAGGTTGTTTCCACAATGGAAAAGTTCGGGGACGGCTGCTGGATCCCGATTACAGAAGGAAGTAAGGTAACCAGCAAAAAGCAGGAAGTTCAAAAAATCATCGGATTAAGCTTCGATCAATTTAAACGTTCGGTCATGCTTTCCCAGGGAGACTTTGCAGCTTTTCTCAAATCGAAACCGAATGAGAAAGCCCAAACGCTCGAACAGATAACCGGAACACAGGTTTATTCACTGCTTTCTACAAAAATTTATGTTCTTGCAGAACAACAAAAGAAGCTTTTTGCAGATAAACAGAGAGAAGTCGAACTGAGCCCCGTTCTTGACGATGCAGTTGTTCAGACAAAGCAAGAGCAGTTGAAAGGTATAACCGAAGAGGCGAAAGTCCTTGAAACTCAAATCAACAAAATTGAAAAAGAAATTCGCTGGGTTAGTGAGACTGCCGAGCTTAGGGATCAGTTTTTAAGGGTAAAGGACGAGCTTGAACGTTTGAAAGAAAGCCGGAATGAATTCTTTCAGAAAGAGAATGATGTCCGACTTGCAGAACGTGCTCAAAAAATTCTTCCAATATTTAGCTCGCTAATAGATAAGCAATCGCTCCGTGAAGACGCGATCAAAGAGAAGTCCTCTGCGGAGAACGAATTAGTTAACGCGACAAAATCTCTTAAAGAGAAAGAACTCAACTTCAAGGCAGCAGAGGAGGCCTTGAACAATGAGAACCTTCAAAAGCCGAAGAAATTAGCGCTGTTCTCGGAAACCGAGTCCTTGGACGTCGAAATTTCTCCGCTTATGAAATCCAGCAGACGCGCACAAGAAGAAAAAACTAAATTAGAAAAGGAGACTGCCGGTTGTGAGAGTCGTCTCAATAAAGCCCAAGAGGATATACGGAAGTTAGAAGAAGACCGTGAGAAACGAGATCGTGAGAAAAACGAAGACATTAAAGGCGCATTCCTTTATCAGCGGAAGGACGAATTAAGGGCCGGAAAAATCACCGCCGAAACTCTTTCAGCTGCATTATCAGATTCCGAAGGCAAAGCTGATAAAGCAAACGAGACCGTCAAATCACAGGAAAAAGAGGCAGAGGCGCTCAGAATCCGAAAGGAAAAAATAGCTTCCGGAATTGAGGCGGACGAAATATTGCTTAAAGAAACGGAAGAGCGTCTGAATGAAATTCTCGACGGAAAGACTCTCGATGAACTTATGCAAGAACAACTGAGCTTTTCAGAGCAGATTCCGCTGCTTGATGCGGTCAAATCTGCGCTAAAAGCTGCTTGTGAACAAAAAGAAGAAATCGGCCGTCAGGAAGAAGTGATGCAAAAGGATTCCGTCGAACTGACCGATTGGGGTAGCAAGAAAGAGTGTTATGAAAGGGAAATCCGATCCCTAACTTCGAGGCTGGACGAACTCGAAGCTTTGGTTCAAATCAACGAATTGACTAAGGTTAGAGCTGAGTTGAAGGAAGGAGAACCTTGTCCGGTTTGCGGTTCATTGGAGCATCCCTTTGCCGCAAACCTTCCGCCAGAGGTTGCGACGGCAAAAGAGCGCCTGGTCGGTGTGAAGGAAGAATTGGCGGACCTACAGAAAAATCAAAAAGAGGCCGATAGGAAAATTGACATTCTTAAAGATCGGATGCTTTTTTCTGAAAAGCATCTGAAAGATCTTCGGAAGAATTTGGATTTGGCCGAAGAAGAGCTGAAGCTGAAATGCGACATAGCAGGTCTGGCACGCGAAGGCGTAACGGAAAAGGCAGCAGCTGTTTTGATAACTAAGAAGGAAAGCCTTCTTACCGATATCAAAAAACGTATTGTCAAAGCAAGAGACGCAGAATCTAAGGCTACCTCTGCAAAAGAAAAAATTGCCGGTACAAAAGAAGAGCTTTATCGAGCCGAGATGGCCTTTAGCAATGCCCAAACGAAGGTTGAGTCGGGAAAAAGCCTACTGACGCAAGCTCAAACCGGCAGAGAAAAAGCAAGAACAGAGCTTGAGCAGTTTTGGCGGAAAACTGCTAAAGAGTACGGCTCCGTCATCACTGAGGAAGAGCTTTTTGCCCATGACCCCGAACTCTTCAAACGTTGGATTGCTAAGGCAGCTAAGTACGAAGAACTTTTGGAATCCTGCCGGGAAATTGAGAATAATTTAGCGATCAAAAAAGGCGCCCTGCCGGGACTTATTGAGAGCGTGGAGCTTTTGGAAAAAAGCACTCGGGAAAAGTCGGAACAAGCGGCTGAATTACAGGCTGAACTGAAGTCGAAGCGGTTACAACGCGACAAGCTTTTCGGAACTAAGTTGGTAGAAGTTGAACGAAAAGCCTACGAGATTCTGCTTTCGCAGTTGGCAGAAGCAAAAGACCATGCTTACGAAATCCTTTCTAAGGCTCGAAGCATTCAGGCCGCTGCGGGGCAAAGGCTTAAAACGGCCGAACAGCGTGCTGCAGAAGCTGAAAGAAACCTTCTTTCAGCAAAAACCGATTGGACGGATGCCCTTAAAAAGGAAAAATTTGAATCCGAAGAAGTTTGGGCAAAAGCTCGTTTAGATTCTGAGGCGATTAATGCTATTCACAAAGAAATTACGGATTACCAGGCTCAATCCCGCAGTGCTGCAGACCGTTTTAGTGAAGCTGACAAGAAGTTGGTAGAAAAAGAATCTCAGAAACTGACGGACAAATCGCTTGAAGTTTTGGAAGCTGAAAAACGAGAGGTTTCAGCTCGGAAAGAAAAACTCCTGGAACAAAAAGGCGAACTGCAGAAAGAGCTGAAAACAGACGAAGAGGCACGTCACAAGCGGGCCGGGATAGAGGAAGACTTAAAGAAGCTGAAACATCAAGTCGCCGTTTGGGAGCGTCTCAACACGATGGTCGGATCGAGCAGTGGAGACAAGTACCGCAGGTACGTACAGAGTTTGGTGCTTTTGACACTGATCAAAAATGCCAATGTCGAGCTGACAAAACTCCACAGTCGATACCGTTTGACTAAGGGTGAAGAGGACATGGAGCTCAAAGTCATTGACTTAGATTTGGCCGATGAGGAGCGTCCCACGGACAACCTCTCCGGCGGAGAAACCTTTATCGTCAGTTTGGCGCTCGCTCTAGGCTTGGCTCAGATGGCAAGCAGCAATGTTCGAATCGACTCGCTCTTCTTGGATGAAGGTTTCGGAACGCTCGATGATGACTCCTTGGAAAAGGCGCTCAATGCTTTGAGCAGTTTGAATGCTCAAGGAAAAACCGTCGGACTGATTTCTCACGTGGATCAGATTAAGGAGCGGATCCCGAGCAAGATTATTGTGAAGCGTTCGGCTCAGCCCGGTGTCAGCCGGTTAGAAGGTGCCGGCGTGAAGCATAGCTGGAGTTAACACCAAAGCTAACTTGTCCAAGCGCTTTTCGGATGCTCAAAACCATTTCTTTGCCCAAAAGCCTCTAAGATAGACGTCCTATCTGAGCGGAAGTTGTATGAAGATTTCGACAAACCAGGCCACGATGATCGGCTGTATTTCCCCGATTTTTTGGGGACTGAGCGTCTCTCTCGTGAGAACGCTTTCTGAGACGCTGGGCGTTGGAAAAGGCTTGGCGATCAATTACCTAATTGCATTGGTTTTTGTATTTCTTCTTTTCGGTATACCTAATCTAAAAGCGATGCCGCTGAAGTACTACATCTGTGGCTTAGGGTGTGCCATTGGTACCTCCATGACCTTTGCATTTTCTCTTGGCTTAGCCAAAGACGGAACGCAGACCATGGAAGTCGGCATGATTAACTATCTTTGGCCGACGCTGACGATTTTGTTTGCCGTTCTTTTTAACGGTCAAAAGGCCAAGTGGTGGGTCGGCATCGGTATGCTGCTAGCGATCTACGGCATATTTGTTGTTCTCTCGGGAAATTTGTTGATTGACTTCAAAGCAATGTGGAGTCATATCAAGAGCAATCCGATTAGTTATTTTCTTGCGTTGTGGGCGGCTATCTTTTGGGCCGCTTACTCGAATTTCACAAGAGCCTGGGCGAAAGGACAAAATCCGACTACGCTGATTTTTGCGTTGGATACAATTTTCTTTAATGCTATCTGGCTTCTCGATCTTGCGCCTTCTTACCCCTGGAATACGAAAGGTGTTTTGTTTGCTGTCGGATCAGCATTGATTATGGGTTCGGCTTACGGCATGTGGACCTTCGGGGTCCAGAAGGGCCGTATTGAAATTATGTCCATCATGTCGTATTTCACGCCGGTTTTGTCCTGTATCTTTGCTTCTCTTCTCATCGGCGCTAAGCTCACTCATGAATTCTGGGTTGGCGTTTCTATTGTTGTGCTCGGCTCGTTTATCTGTTGGGCCGCTACCAGAGAAAAAACTCGGTCATCGAATTAGGCTCACAAAAAAAGATTCACGTCCGAAGAATTTTTTTGCGGCGTAGAATTAAAAAGTAACGGGTTCCGTTATTTTTATTGACCGAGGTTTTCATGAATAAAACTGTCATTGCATTGGCGCTTCTGTCTGTCTGCTCTTTGGCAAACGCCCACTTCGGAAGTGTGATTCCGAATAAACAAATCGTTTCCGACCCTAAGGATTCCACCCTGACGATTACAACCGCCTTCAACCATCCGATGGAACAAACGGGCATGACGATGGAAAAACCAAAAAGCTTTTCTGTCATCGTCGACGGTAAGAAAACAGATTTGACGAACACTTTGCAAAAGACAAAAGTTTTGGATAAAGAAGCTTGGATGACTCAGTACAGGGTTGCCCGGCCGGGATGCTACAAGTTCGTCCTCGAACCTCAGCCTTATTGGGAACCCGCAGAAGACAAGTTCATTATTCACTACTCTAAAGTCATGGTTCCGGTCTTCGGAGTGGATGACGGCTGGGATGCACCCACAGGCGCAAAGACAGAAATTCTTCCTCTCACGCGTCCGTTCGGCAACTATGCCGGAAATGTATTCCGTGGTCAGGTGATTTTGAACGGCAAACCTGCTCCCGATACGATGGTCGAAGTCGAGTATTACAACGTGGATCATCGAGTCAAGGCTCCGGATGATATCTTCATTACTCAACAGGTCAAAACCGATAAAAACGGGATCTTCTCTTATGCAGTTCCTTGGGAGGGCTGGTGGGGTTTTGCCGCTCTGAATGACGCCGACTATAAGATTAAAAAGGACGGCCAGGATAAGGATGTTGAACTTGGCGCCGTGCTTTGGACAGAATTCGTTAATCCGTCTTTCAAATAATGCATATTGCTGAAGGTGTCCTCTCCGCGCCGGTTTTAATTACCGGTGCGGTTGTAGCTGCCGCAGGTGTTGCCTACGGATTAAAGAAAATTCCAGCGAATCATTTCATGTTGGCCGGGCTTCTCGGGGCAGCGTTTTTTGTTGCGAGCCTCATCCACGTGCCAATCGGTTTTTCCAGCACCCATCTGATTTTGAACGGACTTTTAGGTGTTGTTTTGGGCTGGGCCGCATTTCCGGTGATTTTCGTGGCTTTACTCTTACAAGCTGTCTTGTTCCAGTTCGGAGGATTTACCGTACTCGGCGTCAATACCGCGACAATGGGTTTAGGGGCGCTGGCAGCATACGGGATCTTTTATGCCATAGCCGGCAAGTCTGCGGATAAAAGATTAAAGTTTGCAGGTTTTTGCGGCGGTTTCAGTGCTGTTCTGATCTCAGGTATTTTGACGGCTTTGGCACTTGCGTTCACAAATGAAGGTTTTGTGACCGCGGCTTGGCTGATCTTTCTGAGTAATTTGCCCGTGATGGTCGTCGAAGGTGTCATTACTGCCTTTGCGGTTGTATATCTCAAACATTCTGATCCTGGGATATTTAATGAAAAATAATTCAGCTTTATTTATTGCCTCTGTGTTTCTTCTCTGCAGTTCGACGGCCGCTAACGCCCATCGGCTGAATGTGTTCGCCTACAGTCAGGCGCACGAGATTTGTGTCGAGACAAGTTTCCAGGGCGGCAAACCCGCACGCGGCGCAGACGTTCGCGTCTTAACAGAGGAAGGGGCGGTCTTTTTAACCGCAAAAACCGAGCAGGACGGTAAAGTCTGCATGGCGCTTCCTGACGGTTTTGAGCTCGCTCCTCTGACAGTGATCGTCAATGCCGGGGAAGGGCACCAGAACCAGTGGAAGCTGAGAAAAGAAGACTTTTCTTTAGGTGCCGACAGCAACACGGCTGTGAGCACTGTAAAACTTGAAATCCTTAATAAAGAGGCCGAGACAAACACAGCATCTCCAAAAATTTACTCTCAGGAAGAACTTGACGCCGCTTTGAAAACGGCCAGAGAGCAGACGGAGATGCAAGTGATTTCCCCGCTGAGAAAACAGCTGGCAGAGGCTCAGCAGCCTAAAATCACATGGCGCGATATCGTCGGCGGTTTGGGCTGGTGCTTAGGATTGGGCGGTCTGTTTGCCTGGATATCGACACGCAGACAAAAGAATAAATGACAATAAAAAAGGATTTTTCAGCGGCTTCGAGAATCGCTTCAGCATTAGTTTTCGGAGTGGTCGTTTCTGTGCTGCCAAATATCACGGCAGCGCTCTGCGCGCTGTTCTTTTCTTTTTTGATCATCTTTCTCTTCCCAACTGACGCCAAACATCTTATTAAGCGCTGGCTTCAAATCAATCTTTTTATTCTTTTTATTTGGCTGGTCACTCCTTGGACGACGCCCGGAACTCCCATCGGACCCGGCGAGATCTTTTCTTATGAGGGTGTTTACCTTTCCGCTTTGGTGACGGTTAAAGCTAATGCTTTGTTTTTTGTTTTCTATGCATTGGTCAGTTTGTTGTCTTTCTCTCGGCTGGCAGCAGGTCTTAAGTCCCTCAAGTTTTCGGAGAGCCTCATAGTTATCCTGCTTTTCTGTGCGAGAGGCATCGATATTTTTGAAAGCGAATACCGTCGAATGAAAGAGGCAGCAAAGCTCCGGGGATTTGAGATGAAAGCAAATAAGCGGACCTATCAAACCGTGGCAGCGGTTATTGCACTTTTGTTCGTTCGAGCAGTTCGGCGGAGCCGTGTTCTCGACGATGCGATGAAATTAAGAGGTTTTGACGGCCATATACGGACCCTGAACCATGAAGTTTGGAGATATAAAGATACGTTCCTTTTAATGTTATTTTGCTGTGCTTCGGTGGTATTTGCCTATCTGGGCTGGAGATAAGTCGTGAGTCTTCTGGAAATTAAAAATTTAAATCTGACCTATCCGAACGGAAAGAAGATTTTTGAGAATGCCGAAATCACTCTGCAGCCCGGAGAGAGTCAAGCTCTGTGGAGTCCCAACGGAACCGGTAAAACTTCGCTCTTTAGAGTGGTCACCGGACTCTTGAAACCGCAAACCGCCGATATTTTCTTGGAAGACAAAGCAGTTAAAGATGAAGCGGACTTTAAAGCATTGCGGCTCAAAGTTGGTTTTGTTCTTCAGCATCCCGATGATCAGCTGTTTTTTCCTCAAGTCATCGATGACGTCGCTTTCGGTCCGCTCAATCAAGGTTTAAGCGAAGAAGAGGCAAGAAAGGTCTCCAAAGAAGCTTTATCCACTTTGGGCATTCTCGAGCTCAAAGACGCTTTGAGCTACGAATTATCAGGCGGACAGAAAAAACTCGTCACGCTTGCATGCATTCTTTCTATGAAACCGCAGATTTTGCTGCTAGACGAGCCGACGAACGGTCTCGATGTCGACAGTAAACAAAGACTGATCGAAGTAATCAATAAAATTAATGCAGCCAAAATCGTTATCAGTCACGATCCTGAGATGCTGTCCTCTACTTGCACAAAGTTCTCAACGATTCGAAACTGCAGAATTGAATCGATTGCAAAACCGGAAATGCATGAACATTGGCACACTCATTTTTACGGAGGGGTTCCTCATACTCATCATGAATCTACCTAATGCAAAGTTCTTCCTCCTCTACTTGGGCGATCGAAAGTCTGTATGAAACGCCTATGGCATAAGATGGAAAGCATAGAAGAATTAAGGAAGCTAACCAATGACCGAGCTCAAGATTGAGAAAGTCACAGAGGACAGTCCGCTGAAAGCAAAGGTTCAGCGGATCTATATAAAGTCTTTTCCGCTCTTTGAGCGCGTTTCCCTGGAACCCTTTTTTAACTCCGTTTCCGACGGTGTCGAGATCTTTGCGCTAAGCGACGAAGAAGACGTGGTTGCTTTTTTCTGCACACTCAGAAAAGGAAAGTATTACTACCTCTTTTACCTTGCCGTTGACGAAGATAAACGCGGAAAGGGTATCGGCAGTGACATCTTGTCCGCGGTCATTAAGAACGCGGATGGTGCGACCGTCTTCTTAGACTGCGAGGGCATTTATCCCGGCTGCAAGGACAGAGCCGCACGCGTTAAACGCTTGTGTTTTTACCATCGCAACGGATTTAAAGAAATCGGCCCGCTGAAAACTTGGCGCGGAGAGAAATTCAGAACGCTGGTTTACGGCGACAAAGAAATTTCCGAGCAGGAAATCGAAGATTTCTGGGAGATTTTCGGTCATTTATGGGAGGGGCAGGAGATTGCCACCATTCCTGCTGCGCCGAGTTCACAGGATGGGAAAACAGCAGGAAAAGAACTGTAAAATGCAGGCTTCTAAGGCATAGTCAGCCGGATTATTTAAAAAGCAAATGAGGGCTGGCTAGTCATAAGTAGCCATGGGATTGAGTTAAAGACCAATCAAGTTAACCGATAATAGAAAGAAAAAAAAATGAAATTAAAAGCTGTGATCGCTGTGTCCGTTCTCGCTATTGCAGCAGCAACCGGCGGCTGGATGTATTATCGATACGAGTCTGCCCCAAAGAATTTAGAGCTTTACGGTAATGTTGATATTCGGCAAGTGAATTTGGCTTTTCTGTGGCCGGAACGTATCAAGTCGATTCTTGTCGAAGAAGGAGATTTCGTCAAAGCCGGTCAGCCAGTGGCAGAACAGGAAACGGACATACTTAAAATCGAGATTGAACAAGCTAAGGCTGCGGAGCAGGCTGCGTACCAAACTTATTTGGCCTTAAAAAACGGCAGTCGGCCGGAAGACATCGCCAAAGCTGAAGCTGCTGTTTTAGTCGCGCAATCCCGTCTGCATCTAGCTCAGAAAGATTTTGAGCGTGTGGATGGTATCTTTAAGTCCACGAAAGGTCAGGGCGTGAGCAAACAAAGCCTCGACACCCAAAGCAGCCAGCTGCAGGTCGCCAAGAACGAATTGTTCTCTGCCCAAAAGAGCTTGGAACTTGCAAAGATCGGTCCTCGCGCCGAAGATGTTGCCAGGGCCTATGCACAATGGCAGCAGACAAAAGCGCAAGTTGCCCAATTAGAATTGAAGTTAAAGCAGAGTACGTTGTATGCGCCCCTCGACACAACGGTTCGTTCGAGGCTCCTTCAGCCGGGGGACATGGCTAGTGCTCAAGTGCCTGTATTGGCCCTGGCTATCAATTCTCCTAAATGGGTGCGTGCTTATGTCAATGAAGTCAATCTCGGCAAGATCAAACCAGGGCAGCAAGCTTACGTCACGATAGATGCCTATCCGAACGAAAAAATTCCCGGTCATGTCGGATTTATTTCTTCCGTTGCGGAGTTTACGCCTAAAACTGTTCAGACGCCTGACTTGAGAACCAATCTTGTCTATGAGGTGCGCATCCTCGTTGACGACAAGGAGAATCATTTGAGATTGGGTATGCCTGCGACCGTCAGTTTTGAATAAGAGTACCCATGGCAGAGAACCAAAATGCTCCGGCCGTCTTCGCAAAATCCCTAAAAAAAGTTTTTGCTAATAATAAGAACCCGGCCCTTGACTCTGTCGCACTTAACGGTATCGACCTAGTCGTGCCGAAAGGCGGCTTAGTTTCTTTGGTTGGACCGGACGGCGCCGGCAAAACGACTTTTATGCGTTTGGTCTGCGGGTTGCTGATTCCGACTTCAGGGGAACTGGAAGTCTTCGGTATGAATACCGCAACAGATGCCGAGGCGATTCAGAAACGGATCGCTTACATGCCTCAGCGTTTTGGACTGTATCAAGACTTAAGCATTAAAGAAAATATGGATCTTTTCGCTAATCTTCAGGGTGTTCCGGAAGGTGAACGAAAAGACAAATATGGTCAGCTTTTATCGATGACGGATTTAGCTCCGTTTGCCAACCGTTTAGCAGGCAAGCTTTCCGGGGGTATGAAGCAAAAGCTTGCGCTGGCCTGCGCTCTGATCCATGACCCCGAATTATTGATTCTGGATGAACCGACCGCAGGTGTTGATCCGGTCTCGCGAGAAGAGCTCTGGAAAATTCTTAAGGCAGCGGTAGCTCAAAAAGGCATGAGCGTGCTCGTGAGCACCGCTTACCTGGATGAAGCAGCCATGTGCCATGATGTGTACATCATCAATAAAGGCGTGATCTTGGCGCAGGGGACTCCTGAAGCGCTGACAGAACCTTATAAGAATCGAGTCTATTTTGCCCGAGCCGACGGCCGTACGCCTCGTCAGATGCTTGATCTGGCGTCACATTCCTCAATGATTTTGGACTCAACTCCTTCGGGAGACGGGGTGAGGCTGCTTTTGAAGAAAGACGCGGATCTTACAGAGGCAGCCAAGGAACTCGATATTCCGGAACTCAGTCCTCAACCGCCGAGGCTGGAAGATGCGTTTATGTCTCTTTTGATCGCAGCGGATAAACCTCAGAAGGATTTTGGAGAAAATGCCGGCATAGAAAACACAAAAATTGACGATGGAAAGCCAGTCATTCTCGTTGAGAACCTTGTTAAGAAATTCGGCAATTTTGTTGCCGTCGACGATACCTCTTTTAGTGTTAAACGCGGAGAGATATTCGGATTGCTCGGACCGAACGGTGCCGGCAAAACTACAACTTTTCGTATTTTATGCGGTCTTCTTCCAGCAACTTCGGGTAAGGTTGAAGTTGCAGGTTTCGATCTCCGAACCGCCAGAGCTTCTGCTCGGCGCACAGTCGGTTACGTAGCTCAGTTTTTTTCTCTTTACAGCATTTTTTCCGTGGGATTTAATCTTAAGTTCTACGGCGGTGCCTACGGATTATTCGGGAACAAATTAAAGACGGCCATGGACACGGTTGTCAGGCGCTTCGGCCTAACTGGACTTATCAGTAAAAAAGCGGGCGGTTTAAATGACGGCTACAAAAAGCGTCTTTCGATGGCTGCTGCTTTGATGCACAATCCTGATATCTTGTTCCTTGACGAGCCGACGAGTTCCATTGATCCGCTTGCGCGACGTGTGTTCTGGCGAAGCATCAATAGGCTTGCGGATGAAGGCAAAGCCATCATTGTGACGACGCACTTTATGGAGGAAGCGGAGTACTGCACGCGCATTGCGATTCAAGACAGAGGACATATGCTGGCCCTTGGCAGCCCTAAGGAAGTTAAAGCGGTAGCCGGGCTCCCGGAGACAGCCAACATGAACGAAGCGTTTATTAAGATCGTTAAAGCTTACGGCGAGGCAGGGTCAGCAGATGATTAACTCCGATTTTTTGCGCCGATTACGCGCACTGACTATTAAAGAGTGGTGCCAATTAATCAGGGATCCAAGCTCATTTGCTGTCGGACTTGTGCTTCCTTTAGTTCTTATTTTTATTTTTGGCAGCGGCCTTTCTCTGGACTTAGGCAACACTCCGATTGCTGTCATCAACCAAGCGCCCGGTCAGGTTTCGTATGCGATTGAACAAGGGTTTAAAGGTTCTCCCTATTTAACTCCGATTCGATGCGGCAATATTAAAGAGGCGGAAAGCCTCATGAGGAAGAAAGAAGTAAAGGGGATCGTCGTGATTCCCAGTAATTTCGCCGGTCAATTTCAAGCCGGGAAAGGGAAGCTGCAGCTTGTGGTGCACGGCGTTGACACAGTGAGTGCTTCCTCACTCGAACGCTATATTCAGCAGTCCGTTCAACTTAGTTTGGGAAAACTGGGTTATTCATCCGAGAAGGGTGCCGTACCGGTGGTTCGGCTCTGGTTTAATGCGGCAAACTCTTCCACATGGTATTTTGTTCCCGGGCTTGTGGTTATCGTGATTACGATTGTCGGTGCATTTCTTACGGCACTTGTGATTGCACGAGAGTGGGAGCGCGGGACGATGGAAATGTTGTTTTCGACGCCGGTCAAGCCCGCGGAGATTCTGCTCTCAAAGGTGATTCCGTATTTTATTGTCGGCATAGGCGGTTTGTTTCTTTGCCTCTTTGCAGCACGGTTCATTTTTGAGGTTCCGATTGAAGGATCTCTGACAGTTATTATCGGGTCCTCATGCATATACCTTCTGACGGCATTAGGCGCCGGTCTTTGGATTTCTGGTATTACTAAAAATCAATTTTTGGCCTCTCAGCTCGTGATTATTATTAGTTTTTTGCCGAGTGTGATGCTGAGCGGCTTTGTTTTTGACCTGAGAAACGTTCCGTCTGCTATTTCAGCGGTTTCATATGTTCTCCCGCCGACCTATTTTATGGAGCTCATTCGCGCTTCTTTTCTTTCAGGGACAGATGCCGTAACGGTATTAAAGGACGTGTCGATTCTCGCCGGGTATGCCTTTTTATTTTTCTTCTTTGTGACAAGAACACTTAAGAAGACATTGGAGAAAAAATGACCTTTGGTGAATGGCTAAAGTGGTTTGGCAATCTCTTCGTGAAGGAAATTCTCACGTACTTTATCGATCCGGCTTCCAGGTTTATTTTGATCGTGCCTTTGATTATTCAGATTTTTTTGTTCGGTTACACCGCAACATTTGATTTGAACCATGCACCGATCGCCGTTTTGAACGAATCCCACGGCAAATATTCTCAGCAACTGGTGGCTCAAGTCGGCGCATCTCCGACTTTCTATATTCGTCGATACTTGCAGAATGCTTCTCAGATGAAAGATGAGCTTAATCCTCGAGATTCGCTAGCGATTGTCCACATTCAATCAGATTTTGATTCAAAGCTCGCGCAAGGCAAGGAAGGTCCCGTACAGATAATTACGGACGGGAGAAACTCAACAACAGCCGGTCTTGCCGCCGCAGAGCTTTCAATGATCATTCAAGACTTTAATCATCGTTATGTCGGTGTTCCGGAGGGTATCAACGTTGAAATGCGGGCCTGGTATAACCCGAATCTTCAAACGCAATGGAATATTGTGACAGCGCTCATCGGCACCCTGAGTTTTATTCAGGTCCTCATGCTATCGGCTCTGTCGGTGGCTCGGGAACGAGAGTACGGAACGTTTGATCAGCTGCTTGTTTCGCCATACAGACCTTTTGAAATCCTTCTGGCGAAAGCGACGCCTCCGATCTTTATCGGTATTGCTCAAACCTTTATTGTCGTTCTTTTTGCGGTGTTTTGGTTTGATATTCCCATGCGAGGGTCTCTTTTACCGCTTTATTTCGGGATTTTCATTTTTACGTTATCGACAGTCGGAACCGGACTGGCGATTTCTTCCATATCGCAGACGATGCAGCAGGCAATGATTTTCTCGTTTGTGCTGATTGTTCCAATGGTTATTTTGTCCGGTCTTGTCACACCGGTATACAACATGCCGGAAATCCTGCAGGTTCTGACATATGCCGATCCCTTGAGGTTTGCCCTTGAATATGTTCACGGCGTTTATCTTGAGAACTTATCCATATCAGAACTTTGGGGACAGCTTCTTCCCATGCTGATTACTGCTGTCATCACTTTGCCGTTCGCTGCGTTCTTCTTCCGCCGTTCACTATAGTGATTGTCAGAAACGTGAGTTTAAGACCGTAAAAACAGAAGGCCGAATCTGTCAAAGATTCGGCCCCTGTCTCAATCAGATCTGCTTAGCTGATCTTTTTGTAGGCTTCGTTGGCTAGTTTCTTGCCAAGTTCAACGCCCGGCTGGTCAAAAGCGTTAATGCCGAAAAGCGTTCCCAGCATTGTGGTCTTATGCTCATACATGGCCATTAAAGCACCTAATGTCTCAGGAGTGAGCTCTTCAATGGAAACTGTGGAAACCACATTGAAATACTTGCTCTTCGGATCTCTGGTTACGAGCGCTTCCGTCTGAGCTTTGGCGTTAGCCATTAAGACGCGATGCAGTTCCTTGTGAGCGTGGCCCGGTTTCTCGCACCAAAAGACATCGATAGCGTTCTTTGCTGTTCCTTCACGAAGGAATTGATAGAAAGAATGCTGAGATTCATTTCCGTGTCCGCCCCAAACCGCTAAAGAGGTTTTGCCGATCACCGGCGTTCCGTCGGCAGCAGTACTCTTGCCTAAGCTTTCCATTTCCAGCTGCTGCAGCCAGTCAACCATGACACGAAGACGTTCGTCATAAGGGAGGAAGCAGTAAGAAGAAACGTCGAGTTTTTCCGAGTTCCAGTAAGCGAACATGGCCATGAGCGCGGGCAGATTGTTCTGCAGCGGAGCGGTCGAAGCATGTTGGTCCATCGCATGGGCGCCCGCAAGGAATCGTTTGAAAGTATCTGCGCCGAGAGCGATTGCGACCGGCAAGCCGATGGCACCCCAAACAGAGAAGCGGCCTCCGACCCAGTCCCAAATGGGAAAAAAGTTTTCTTTCGGCAATCCGAACTGTTCCGCAGCATCCGGTTTGGCGGAGACCACTACGACGTGATGCTTGAAATCTTTTTCAGGGATTCCGGCTTTTTTCAGCCAATCCAAAATTTCCTGAGTATTCGCTCTGGTTTCCTGAGTTTTAAAGCTCTTGGAAGAGATGACAATCAGGGTAGAAAAAGGGTCCAAAACAGAAGTAATTCGATCAAAAATTACGCCGTCAGCAGAAGCGAGAAAGTGTAGTTTGATTTCCGGTTTATTAGGACGAAGTGCGTTGTATACGCATTTCGGCCCCATATCGGAACCGCCGATACCGATATTAATGACATCGGTGATTCGGTCGCCGGAACAGCCGCGCCATTTCCAGTTGCGGACATCTTCGGCAAACTTACAAAATGCTTCCAGTGTCTGGTGAACTTCTGCGGCATGAGGAGCGTCAGGAGAAGGGTCTCGCAAAGAGGTATGAAGGGCGGAACGATGTTCGCTGGCATTAACAATCTTTCCTTTACGCATTTCGTTAAAGGATTCGATCATCTTTTTCTCTTTGACAAAGTCAATGAGAGAAAGGAGCTCCTTCTGGTTAATTCTTTGCCGTCCGATATCCAAAGTAATGCCGCAGGCACTCTTTTGATAATTCTCAAAAGAGTCTCGGATAAAAGGTGTAACGGTTAAAGACTTCATTGTCGTGTCTGTTTGAAATCAATCCATCAATTATGACGCAGACCGCGATTATTGAGAAGTCAGACGGCGCTTTCAATGACGCTTATCTTCACCGATTAAGTGCAGAGAGTCTTCCTTGGATTGATTGTGATGATGTTTGAAAATCACCGCCAGCATCGAGCAGCCGACAAAGCATCCGAAGAGCACCATGATGGTGACGGTTCCGAGACCTGACTTAATGAGCAGGGAATAGAGGCCAAGCATGACGAGAATAGAAGAGTTCTCATTGAAATTCTGGACGGCGATTGAGCGGCCGGCGCTCATAAGAACGTGGCCGCGGTGCTGTAGTAAAGCGTTCATCGGAACAACGAAGAAACCGGCCATCATGCCCACGCTGACTAACAATAAGCAGGCAATCGCAATGGCAAAGGAGATATGGAAGCCGAAGATGTCAAAGCCGCCGGGAATCCAAGAGGCTTTATAGAAAGACATGACGGCAACAGAGAAGCCCATCAGAACGCCGATCGGAAGGACATCTACGCTCTTTCTTAAGCTGACGTAGGCTGCAGCCAGAACGGCACCGATAGCGATACCGATGGCGACGACGCCTTGAAGAATGGCAGCCTTAGAGAGGTCCAGTCCGAGATTGGAGTCCGCCCAAGCCAGGACGAGGAACTGAAGGGTGGCGCCGGCGCCCCAAAAGAGCGTTGTCACGGACAAGGAGATCTGACCAAGTTTGTCGTGCCAAAGCAGGGTGCAGGATTTTCCGAAATTGACGAGAGTATGAATAGGGCGGAAGTCTTGTTTAGGGTAGCGGGCTCCTGTATCCGGAATTAAGAGGTTTACAGCGGCCGCTGCGGCATAAACAAAAATCATGACAGCAATCGCAGCCTGAGCGGCATTGTGGACGCCGAAGATATGGTGACCTTGGACGAAATGGTCAATCATCGGAGAAATTAACAAGCCGCCTAAACCAGTACCCAAAATAATAGAGGCGACTGTCAAACCTTCAATCCAGCCGTTGGCTTTTACAAGTTTTTCCGGCGGAAGCAGCTCCGTGAGAATGCCGTATTTTGCCGGCGAGTAGGCAGCGGCTCCAAGACCCACGATGGCGTAAGCGAGAAGAGGGTGCGTGCCGAACAGCATGATGATGCAGCCGACGGTTTTTACCGCGTTGGTGATAAACATCACGCGGCCTTTTGGCATTGAATCAGCGAAGATGCCGACCCAAGCAGCGAAGATGACGTAGCTCACTACAAAGAACAGTTTCAGGAGCGGTGTCATCCATGCCGGCTCATTCAGAGTCGTCAACAGAGCAATCGCGGCGATGAGAAGGGCGTTGTCGGCCAGGGAAGAAAGAAACTGCGCCAACATAATGCTGTAAAAACCTTTGGTCATCGTCGTCCTCTATTTATGGAATAACCATATAGTTTAATCTACGCGCCCGATTGCACTGCCTTTTGTTACTGCGCTTTGGGTCAATATTTTTTCATTAATGAAATTGGACAGAAAGCTATAAAAGCGGAGCAATTTGCCTTCGGCGCTCTTCTTCCTGCTGCAAAGGTAATAGAAATGGAAACTGAGAGAAGGAAGGAACTATTAAGAGTCGAGATAACTGTTTGTGTTAGAAGAATACCTAATTAAGGTTATATTGATAAAGGCTTAAACTAAAAAAACCGCTTAGCTTTATCCACATTCCAATGCCGTAATCAAATCATATTTCGCTAAAACGATGACACGGAACCCCACGGTTGGTGTTTCGGAGGTGTCGTTGTGTTCTTTAAAAGGCGAAATATGAACAAATTACTTAATCTATACGGCGTCAAGATTCACTCGGAATGCGCTTTTCTTTCCTTTCTCGAAAACTCGCGTAATGAGGTAGAGGCCTTTTCTTCGAGTTATTTAGAGAGGAAGATCGGAAATCTTGTTTTTTCTATTCCGGCAGACGAGGCCTCGAAAGGATTGAATCAAGTTGTGCCTTTCCTTGTTTCTTCCGACAGTTGGAATGGACTGGTTTCTAGGCCAGCGACTGAGGATTCTCAAGACAGCATCTCAATCAGACCAAAAATCGGAGGCGATTACACAAGAGACAGTTTGAGGTTTCTTCCTATTCAAGTCGATGTCGCTTTCAACACAACGGTTGGTAATGAAGTGACTTTCAAGCCTTCAGGCGTTCTTTTGAGTCTTGATTTGGAACAAAGAATCTCCAAATCATGGCTTCCTAAAGAGACAGTCAATGGCCGAATTCAAAAAATTCGGTTTGTTCCGGCCGTTAGAGAAAAGAGCTTTTCTATAGAGGCTCGGAGGAAACTCCAGTTAGAAACAAGGTACGGCTTTTTGAGCTTGGCTGACCTAGAAGGGCTAACAAAAGGATTTGATACCGGCGATGAACTCTCCTGCCAGTGTGTCTTAACGGCGACTTTTGAAAGAGGAAATTTCGTCGGCAAACAAAACTTGGTCGCGCAAGTTTACTCGGTCATACAAGGTGCATTGACCGAAAACAAGCCTGAGAAATTTTCTCGTTTTTTCTTGAAAGATTGTAGCTATCGCGTGGCTGAACACCCGATGCTCAAAAATAAACGAGCTCAGACTTTCACTCAGGTCGCAGGACACTGTACCTACGCCAAGATAGTGAGAAGAAATGGTCGGGCCATGATTCGTGACAGAGTCAGTGTTTTAGTTTGGAAGACATCCATCGGAAATTTTGTATTGACGTTTGACATCACAACGGAAGGCATCAGCGGCGCTTATGTTGATGCGGCAGAAAACTACTCTTTGAAGGAGGAGGTGCTGTTTTTCCGCTGGGCTGAGCAGAGCGGAAGATTGCTGCCGTAGGACAATTTCCGGCGCCTTTTGAGGGTGCCGGCACCTCCGGCCCGAAATTCTGATCAAAAAATATTTGATGTTTCTTTGATTTTTGTCAAGCACCCTAAGGTGCACCTAAAAGTACTATGAGCTTGCTTTCAGAAAAAAAGCACAGTGAATGAGTCAAACACCAAGGAGAATCAAATGAATATGAATAGAAGAATGTTCTTCAAGTCCATGGGCGCCGCAACTGTAGCAGCCGCTCCGATTTCTTCAGCTCTTGCCAATGTCGTTAGCCCTAAGAAATGGGATCAGACCTGCGAAGTTCTTGTCATCGGCGCCGGCGCCGCCGGATTATTTGCCGCTGTTTCGGCTAAAGAAAGCGGTGCAAAGTCTGTTGTGCTTCTGGAAAAAGCTGCCAGCCTGTTCCTGAACTCAACATCACTTTCTGCAGGCAGTGTAAACGCTACAGGCACAAAAGCTCAGTTTGCGGCCGGCGTTGAAGACCGCGGCAATGCAGCCGAATTTGCTAAAGAAGTCGAAAAGACCGGCAAAGGACTTGCAGATCCTCAGCTCGTTAAGATCTTCGCAGAAAATTCAGCGATGGCTCTGGACTGGTTAACCGACCACGGTGTTGTTTTCACACCTCAGCCCAACTCCGCTTTCCGCCTCAAACGTATGCACGGCTGCGACAAACATACCGGTGCACAGTATGTTGACGTACTTTTCCAAAACGCCAAGAAGATTGGTGTCGATATCAAACTCAATACTAAAGTTGTTGAACTGATCACTAACACGGAAGCAAACGAAGTTTTAGGCGTTAAAGCTGAATCCAAAGGCAAACCTCTTTATGTCAGAGCAACGAAAGGCGTCGTTATTGCTACCGGCGGCTTCTGCGGTGACGTTAATATGATCGATAAATTTATTCTCGATTTCCGCGGCGCTTTGACTTTTGCCTCTGCCAACAGTGAAGGTCAGGGCCTGAAGATGGCCGAGAAGATCGGCGCTGCCAGCACACATATGAACTTCGCAGCTGTTTACGGCTACGGTGTTCCTATGTCTAAAGACAAGAACAATCGCAAAGGCTGGATTTTCCGTGGCCACGTTATGAACCTGTATGGTCCGATCACGGTTGGCCCTGATGGCAAACGTTTCGTTAATGACGACCTCGGCGCGACCTCGATTTCTCAGGCGATGTCTCACTTAGGTTTCAAGAAGGTATTTCAGGTCGCTACCGAAGCTCAGCTTCTTGACTTCATGAAGAATGATCCGATTCAAGTGATCGGCTGGGATCAGAACACCTTCAAGGAAGAACTTGAAGAACAGAAAGTCTTTGTGGTTAAGGCCGATACAATTGCTGAACTTGCTAAAAAGATGGGCCTTCCGGCTGACCAATTGGAAGCAACCGTCAAACGCTACAACCAGTTTGTGAAGAACGGCAAGGACGAAGATTTCGGCCGCAAATATATGAAGGGAACATTCGAGAAAGGACCTTTCTACGGCTTTATCGGACAGCCGATTGCCGGTATTTCCCTGGGCGGTTTGAAGGTTAATAAAGATCTGCAGGTACTTGATGTTTATGACCAGCCGATCAAACACCTTTACGCAGCTGGTGAAGCCATCGGCGGTATCCACGGCGGCTCTTACATCGGCGGCAACTCAGTCGGTTCCAGCTTGACCCTCGGTATGGTTGCAGGTAAGAAAGCGGCTGCAAGTAAGTAGTTTTTCCTTCTAGGAAGTTTGGGGCACCTTATCTAAAATTTTTTGGAAATAAGGTGTCCCATTTGTTTTTATGCGTCTGAAAAAGTTTTTGTTAGCAGCATTTATGGTGCTCGCAGCTCCCTGTATCTGTGCAGCGAAGGATTCCGCATCGGTTTTTCGGGTATCCGTCATGCAGTCCGATGAGCATCTTTTTCATGAAAGCATTATTGAGAACCTTGAGGGAACCTTAGAAAAAGCCCTCGGGACAAAAACAAAAGTCGAGATTTCTACTGACAGCTCTGAAACGATAAAAGCCAAGTTAAAAGAAGGGCGTGTTGAACTTGTTTTCTGCAACAGCGTTCTTTATCGAGCGCTTCTTCCTTACGGCGTCAGAGACCTTGCAACGGTTCATAGTGATTGGAACCCAAACCCAAACCGCGCAGACGGAGCTGCTTTAATCGTCAGAAGAGATAGCGAGATTTCATCTCTGAATCAGCTGCTAAATCTCAAAGAGCTTAAGGTGGCAATGGAAAAGGGCAGGCATTTTGATGTTCTTTACTATCTACTCGGAGAATTCGAAGCGCTGAAACTCGATAGTGAAAAATTTAATAGTTTTCTCTTGGAAAGCACTCAAAAAAGTTCTGAACTCGTAAAGGGTGTCATTCAAGGGAAAGCTGATGCTGCGCTGCTTCCGGCATGTTTCTTAGAACAGCATGCTGTTGAGTATCCTTCTCTATATCGCGAAATAAAGGTTCTCAACCCTTTACGATCGTCCGAGCTGCCGTGCACGGTTTCGACGACTCTTTATCCCAACTGGTCGGTGTTGATTACGCCTAATATTTCGATGAAGCAGGCGACGGACATCGCAGCTACCCTTCTCACACAACCCAAGAGCAGTGACGGGGCGTGGTGGTCTGTGTCAACTCAGTTTGATGGTGTGGATAAGCTGCTGAAAAATCTTAAAGTAGAACAGTATTCCTACTTGCGCGAGTGGACGTTGAGAAGATTCTTCGAAGAGTATTTTCCCTTCATTATTCTTTTCGGTGCCTTTCTTACCGGCGTGATTTTGTACAGCTGCATTGCGAATCGCCTGATCAAGATCAGAACAAGGCAACTCTCTCAAAGTCTCCTAAGACTTTCAAAGTACAAGAAGGAGTTCGAGCTTGTCAGAAGGGATAATGAGATCTATCACCGTATGGGTATCGTGTCACATATTTCCAGCCTGATCTCGCATGAATTAAGACAGCCCTTGAACACGATTAGCTGTTATTCGCAGGGACTGCTGATGAGGCTAGAGAAGGGCCCGATGGAGCAGGGGCAGATTTCGGATATCGTTTATCAAATTCACAAAAAGACGCAGGGTGCCGACGAGATTATTAAAAAGGTTAGAGATTTTGCAAAATTCGGGAGCCGCCCGGTTGCAACGGAGTTAAATCAGAGCATTCGAAAAGCGGTAGATGTTTTTCTGCTTAGCAGCCAGTGTTCTTCCGTCGTGGAATTTAAACCGTCGGACGCTGCCTGGATAAAGATCGATCCGTTTGAGCTGGAGCTGCTGGTGCTGAACCTCTTGAGAAATGCCAACGAAGCGTTAGTTAAGACAGCAAACGCCAGAATTGAGGTGAACGTTAGTATCAATAAAGAAACTTCTGAGGTGATTTTAACCGTCAAAGACAACGGTCCCAAACTTTCAGAAGAAACATTGATAAAAATTAAAAGAGGCTTTGAAACCACAAAGAAGAACGGGACGGGGATGGGTCTTGTGATTGTGTCCGAGAGTGTCTCTAACGCTCGAGGGAAGATCGACTTTATTCCATCCAAGGACCGGGGCCTGCTTGTAAAGATTACTTTTCCTTTGGATCGCCATGAACAGAAAAATTGAAAAAGAAATTATTCGTCTCGTCGATGACGATGAAGATCAGAGAAAAGCGCTGCGCTTTCTCCTAGAAGCCGCAGGCTATGAAGTTCGAGACTATCCGAGCGGAAGAGACTTTTTGGTAAATGATGAACCTTCTGTCCCCGGATGCGCCATTTTGGATCTTCAAATGCCGGAAATGGACGGATTAACGCTTCTCACGATTATGAGGGAGCGCGAATACCGCGTGCCTGTGGTTTTTCTTTCAGCGCACGGCGACATTCCATCTACGGTGGAGGCTATGAAGAAGGGGAGTCTCGACTTCCTAGAAAAACCGCTCGACAGTCAGAAACTCTGCCAGCTTTTATCCGATATTCTTAAGAAGGACAGAGTTACGAGGAAAGCCGGCATGGAACCGGAAGAGGCTAAGAAGCTGTTCCTCAAGCTTTCTCCGCGACGGCAAGAAATCGCAAAGCTGATTTCTAAAGGGTTGCTGAAGAGAGAGGTTGCCGAACGGCTAAATATCAATCTGAAAACCGTCGAAGCGCATTGCCAGTTCATTTATTCTCAGTTAAACGTCCATTCTGTCGTTGAACTTTCTTCCATTATTTGCGGCGCAGAACTTTCCCAGGATTGAAAATGAAAAGAAGAACTTTATTGCTCAGTCCTCTGCCGTTCGTCTTGTCGTCTTTAGTGAACGCTAAGCCTATTGAAAAGACCGAAACGGCCGAAATCGTCATTATCGGTGCGGGTGCGGCCGGACTGTTTGCAGCCGTGGCAGCAAAGGAAAACGGCGCCGGAAGAGTGGTTTTGATCGAAAAAAATCCGTCGCCTTTCTTTAGCTCTACTTCTTATTCTGCCGGCAGCGTGAACGCGTCCGGCACACTGGCGCAGCTGAAGTACGGTATTCAGGACATTGACGGAAAGGAAGAGTTTACGGAGGAAATTCTCAGACAAGGAAACTACGAGAACGATAAGGCGCTGGTAGCTAATTACGTAAAAAACGCGGCACCGGCTTTAGATTGGCTGACGGAAAAGGGTGTGGAGCTGACGCCATCGACGAACATTGCCTTCCGTATGAAAAGAATGCACGGCTGCGATTTGGCTACAGGTGCAAGATATGTTGAAGTGCTTTTCTCGGAAGCGATTCGCTTAGGTGTTGAAATTTGGTTTAATGCAAAAGCGACCGACTTGATTACTGGAAAGGGCAACGAAGTTCTCGGAGTCAAATATAAAAGAGGAAGAAGCTACGGCAATCTTTTGGCACAAAAAGGCGTGATCTTATGTACAGGTGGGTTTGCCGGCGATGTCAATCGTGTGGACAGAGATATTCCGAAGTTTGCGGGACTGCCGACATTTGCCTCTCCCTCGAGCAGAGGAGAAGGGCTGGATATGGCAACTCGCATAGGCGCTGCGACACACCTGTTGGATTATATGGGCGCTTACGCATACGGCTTTCCGCTGGACGAAGAGACGAGGAGAGGATTGATTTTCCGCGGGCATGTCATGAACCTATACGGTTCGATTACTTTGAATAAAGCCGGTAAACGGTTTATTAATGACGACCAAAACTCTACGAAGGTTGCCCAATTCCTGGCTTCTCGTCATGAAAGAACCGTCTATCAATTAGCGACCGAAGCTCAGCTTTCGGACTTTATGAAAAACGATCCGATACAAGTCATCGGCTGGGACCGAACGAAATTCAATCAGGAAAAAGAAGAAGGCGGCCACTTTATTAACAAGGTTAACTCTCTTGAAGAATGCGCCTCGGAAATGGGGGGCAGTTTCGACACGCTGAAAAATACGATCGATGCTTACAACCGTTCAGTTGCTTCAGGAAATGATGGGGAATTTGGACGGAAGTTCATGAAAGGGCAGTTTTTATCAGGACCTTTTTATCTGTTCAAATGCACGCCGGTCGTCGGGATTACTATCGGAGGACTGAAGGTTAACCGGCAAATGCAGGTGCTTAATGAATACGGCGAACCTATAAGCAAGTTATTTGCTGCCGGAGAAGTTGTCGGCGATTTGCACGGAACCTCATATATCGGAGGATGCTCCTTGGCCGGAGCGCTGGCCCTCGGCAGAATGGTCGGCGAACAGCTTGCGAAGAGCTAGTCGTTTTTTAGAAGAGCAGATTGTTACTCCCACCAGGCGACAGCCCTTGTCGGTGCGCCGTCAGCGTTTTCGAGTTTGAGAGGAAAGCAAGAAAAATTGAATAGGCAACTGCCGCATTGATCCAAATTGGCTAAGTTCTCAATATTGATAATGTATTTGTTTTTGAAGAGCTTTTTGTGGCGATGCAGGCTAAGGTCTGATATCGGGTCAATACCCATGACGTCGAAGCCGATACCTTTGTAGTTACCTAGCAGAATAAAATCAAGAACATCATCATCGATGCAGGGGTAGTCACCAAAATATTCTTCGGATCCCCAAAACTTATCCCAGCCGGTATTAAATAAAAGGAAGTCCGCAGTCTCAGCGTCTTCTCTGGCCTCATTGACCTCTTTCATTGTTATAGGTTTTTCGGATTTCCGATGTCTACAGTCGATGACAAGCGCCTGACCGATGAACTGCGTCAGAGGCAATGCGTCAAGAGTGAGGCCTTTTTCGTAGACATGAGCCGGAGGATCAATATGTGTTCCTACATGCGAGTACATACGAATGAGCGTTTCGCGATAGCCGTCCTTTTCATAGGTAGCTACGGTTGTTAACTGCGGTTTTTCTGATCCTGGAAAAACCGGCATGCGTTCGTTTATAGCGTGACTTAAATCTATGACTTTCATTCCTTGCTCCATCCGCGGCAGCCTTTATCACCATTCTAATTCGTCAGGAATAAAAGGCTTCATATCTTTTACTCAGAGGTTTTGATTTCTCAGATTTGACTCAAACAGAGAGAAAAATCCACCTTTTATAGAAAATGAGAGAAATGAAAAAGTTCAAGGTTTTTTAGAATTTTTCCACACAGAAAGTGTTCTTAAAGGAGAGATAAATGAAAACCAAACGCGCTTTGTTATCGGCTGTCATTTCAGCTTGTTTCCTTCTGCAAGGCTCGGCTTTTGCTCTTGACGAACCTCAGACTCAAACTAAACCTCTTGTGTTAAATCAGTTGGGAGGCTTGGCCTTTGGCGGGACTGTTTCTCACAAGCCCAATGGTTTAACTTTCCATGGCGACCATGGATATGCACAGTATGTAATTCCGGTTAATGCAAAAAACTATCCCATCATACTTTGGCACGGCATCGGTCAGTCGGGCCGCAGTTTCGAAACTACACCGGACGGCAGAGAAGGCTTCCAAACCCTATTGCCGAGGGACGGCTGGGCGACTTATATCGTTGATCAGCCTCGCCGAGGCAGAGCGGGAAGAACTGAAGCAACAGAAGCAAAAAGTGAAATTCCGACCGTAACGAGTGAAGCCGGTGTTTGGAACGCTTTTAGATTAGGGCGCTGGGTTCCACCAAAACCCGCGACGGCAAACCCCAACATGCAGATGCTGCTGGATGGTGAAACCATTAACCAATTCATGAGGATGCAGACACCCGATACCGGTGCGCTCCCTCCGACAGAGGCATACGGATGGAAACTTGGCGAGGCTATGAGAGACCTTTTGAAGCGTACAGGTCCTGCTGTCGTCGGGACCCATAGTTACGCGGGCCAAATTGGTTGGTATGGCGCGATGAAATCCCCGGACTTGGTTAAAGCGGTTGTTGCCTATGAACCTGGACAAGTGGTTTACCCGGAAGGCGAAAAAGTTAAAGAAATGAATTCGGAAATTCCTCTTGTTCAGCAGAGACTCAACCCCGTCAGGGTTTCAAAACAAGAATTTCTGAAGCTCACAAAAATGCCGATTTTTATAATCTTTGGAGATAATATTTCAACAAAATCGAGCAAGGTATTTAACGAAGAAGTTTGGCGCTGGGCCTTGTTTAATGCACGACAATTCGTGAACCTAATTAATAAATACGGCGGCGACGCCAAACTTATCCACTTACCGGAGATCGGCATCAAGGGGAATACCCATGCGTTGTTTTCTGACCTGAACAACAAGGAAATTCTTAAAATTACTGAGGAATGGCTGGCAGAGAAGGGTCTGGACAAGAACGACGACCCTCATCTTGCCCCCAAACGTCCTGTTTCCCCAGTGACTATTCCGCTGGAAAAATAAACGCATCAAATTCGTGAGTCTGATTGGAGCGATGAAATGGAAGAAACTCGAGAGGCGTTGGTTCAAAAACTTTTGGACATCTACTCGAAAGAAGGTAACTATGAAACTTCCGTCCCGGGCGTTTGGGTTCATCGCTCTGAACGTAACAAGGTTCCTAAACCGCATATTTATCAACCTATGATGATTTTTATCCTGTCTGGTACGAAACTCATCAAATTCGGTTCAGCGGAGAAAATCTTCAGTCCTCTAGATTATTTTTTAACGATCCTCACGGCGCCGGTGGTCAGTGGAATTGTAGGAGTTACTTCAGAGGAGCCGTATTTGGCCTTGTCTATCGATTTGGAGGCAGAAGTCATAACTTCAATTGCTTATGAAATGGGCTTAAAGCCACAAAGCGCCGGACCAGCGAAAGCTGCTTCCTGCGTTCCGATGAGCGTGGAGATGCAGGGTGCACTTGTTCGTCTTTGCAATACTATGAATAACCCAGAAGAGGCTAGGATTTTAGGTCCGATTCTTAAGCGGGAGATTTTTTATCGTGTTCTGACCGGGCCTTTGGGTTATTCTGTTATTCGTTTCAACAGTCTTAGAACTTCTGAATATCAAATCGCCCGGGCTGTTGACTGGATAAAAATTAATTTCAAAGAGCCGCTTGCAATTGATGATTTGGCTAAAAAGGTATTTATGGGCCGATCCACCTTCCATCGGAAATTTAAAGAAGTTATGACTGTCAGTCCGCTGAGATTTCAGAAGGAGCTGAGGCTTCAAGAGGCTCACCGCTTGATGCTGCTTAAAAATCTTTCGGTCACCCAGGCTTCATATGAGGTTGGATTCGAGGATCCGAAATTTTTCACTCGTGAGTACAAAGACTATTTTGGTTTGTCGCCCCGAGAAAATATAAAAAAGATAAGAGCAGAGGAGGGCATCAATTAATTTTTAGTGGAAAAATCTAGCAGATTTCGAAGAAAGAATTTCTTGGCAGCTATGGGATTGGTTGGTGTGACGCAAATAGGTCTCAGAAAATTTGTGAGCATCCCAACTTTAAATAATTCTGATAGAATCCCTCCGTCCAACGGAAGGATGGCAGAGTGGTCGAATGCGCCGGACTCGAAATCCGGTATACGGTTATACCGTATCGAGGGTTCAAATCCCTCTCCTTCCGCCATTTTTCTACTTAATGCCCCGTTAACACATTTTCTCCTCTCTACGCAGGCTTCGGCATTTCAGAGAAAACTGATAGTATCTTTAGTAGCTTTATTCTTGTTTAAAAATGTTCTTTAAAAGCTTAGCAGTAAGCCGATTAGTGTAATGTTGTAACCATTTTAAGTGAGTTCCCCGCGTAAGCGGGGATGAACCGTAGGCAACTGTGCCAGGTGGGAATTAACCGTTGAGTTCCCCGCGTAAGCGGGGATGAACCGCCATATAACGAAGGGAGATTCCTCGTTTTCTAGAGTTCCCCGCGTAAGCGGGGATGAACCGATTACCGCTTGACACCAGACGCTCAAAAGAGTGAGTTCCCCGCGTAAGCGGGGATGAACCGGTTATTCCGGTACACAAGCTGTTTTCGGTAATGAGTTCCCCGCGTAAGCGGGGATGAACCGGCTCTCCGCCCCATAATTCAATTCTACCCTTAGAGTTCCCCGCGTAAGCGGGGATGAACCGTTCGTCCACTTCTTCTATAAAATCCCAAAAGAGAGTTCCCCGCGTAAGCGGGGATGAACCGCAAATGGCCGAGCACGGGATATTCGTCCCTCCGAGTTCCCCGCGTAAGCGGGGATGAACCGTTTGTTGCGGCAGCCCTCAGCCGCAGTTTTTTGAGTTCCCCGCGTAAGCGGGGATGAACCGACTCTGCTCTTGACATTTACTCCTACGATGAAGAGTTCCCCGCGTAAGCGGGGATGAACCGTCTATCCTTTTGGGCATCAGGTGTCAAACGGTGAGTTCCCCGCGTAAGCGGGGATGAACCGGACGTACAAATCACCATAGATATTCGGATAGTGAGTTCCCCGCGTAAGCGGGGATGAACCGACGGGAGATCACGAACTAGATGCGTATCTTGAGAGTTCCCCGCGTAAGCGGGGATGAACCGTAGAACATCTTTGGGCCGCACATTGGATCCAGGAGTTCCCCGCGTAAGCGGGGATGAACCACCTACGATAAGGGCCTCGACTACTGCGCCGCTGAGTTCCCCGCGTAAGCGGGGATGAACCGTGTTCATGCGAACAAACGCATTTACACGAAGCGAGTTCCCCGCGTAAGCGGGGATGAACCGTCTCCGTCTCTTTCTTCAAATCTTAACTTAGCGAGTTCCCCGCGTAAGCGGGGATGAACCGTTGTTTCCATCAGACTCGAATGGATTAACGAAGAGTTCCCCGCGTAAGCGGGGATGAACCGTAATCGAATGAGTTCGTCCGGGCCTACTTTTCGAGTTCCCCGCGTAAGCGGGGATGAACCCCGCGGCATCCTGAGCGGTACCGTAAACCATGAGTTCCCCGCGTAAGCGGGGATGAACCGGGCCCTCCGTGGATGTTGGGTTAACAGGTAATGAGTTCCCCGCGTAAGCGGGGATGAACCGGCTAGCGGGCCATTTACTCAAATATTCGGTGAGAGTTCCCCGCGTAAGCGGGGATGAACCGGCTGTAGCAGCCGCGATCTTAGCCGCCATTCCGAGTTCCCCGCGTAAGCGGGGATGAACCGAAGTTGGAAAAACTATCTTGTTCTCCGGCGAAGAGTTCCCCGCGTAAGCGGGGATGAACCGAACCGGAATCAGCAATGACCATGTCGTTGTAAGAGTTCCCCGCGTAAGCGGGGATGAACCGACGGCTTCTATTGTGGGACGCATATTGCGCAAGAGTTCCCCGCGTAAGCGGGGATGAACCGGCAGTAATTCGCGAGATCGAGTAACGTATCGTGAGTTCCCCGCGTAAGCGGGGATGAACCGGCAGTAATTCGCGAGATCGAGTAACGTATCGTGAGTTCCCCGCGTAAGCGGGGATGAACCGGGAAAAATCATGGCAAATAAAGAAACGGGCATCGAGTTCCCCGCGTAAGCGGGGATGGTTCGGACTTACCCTGCATGAAGGTAATGCTGGAGAGTTCTCCGCTCGAGGAAAATGATTGTCAGAAGCTTAGAAATTACCTAGCTTTTCCTGTTCTGAAGAGAGGGTAAGGGCTTAGATTTTTTCCTTTTTAATTTGAAGCGATCCAATTGAACTTTTCAAAAGGTAAGGTTTCCTTGTGTACATTAAATTAGCAAGCTAAGTAATTCTACTTTGGTTTTGGTTGGACCGCTTCGTTGTAAAATCTCAAAATAAATCAAATTCAACCCCTTGACAGCGTCCTTTGTATATATTGGAAAGATTGTATTGTTTCCTCGAGGGTTCGAGCCATGGAAATGGACCTAACAACTAGAATTATCGCCATTGTTGTTCTCATTCTTTTCAGCGGTTATTTCTCTATGGCAGAGATTTCGCTAGCCGCATCTCCTAAAGTTAAATTGCATCAAGCATTAGATGCGGGGGATAAACGAGCACAAAAAGTGCTGGATCTTCAAGTTAAACCAGGTCCGTTCTTCTCAGTAATTCAAATTGGCCTAAATGCCATTGCCATCTTGGGAGGTATTATCGGTGAGACGCTTTTTTCTCCGTTCTTTGAGAAGCTGTTCCTTTATTTCTGTTCTCCTGAACTGGCTTCTTCCTTAGGGTTCTTCTGCTCTTTCTTTACGATTACGATGGTTTTCGTGCTGTTTGCAGACTTGATTCCCAAACGTATCGGTTTAAATAAGCCTGTTCCTTTGGCCTTGATGCTCATCGGTTCGATGATGTTTTTAATTTGGCTCTTCAAACCGTTCGTTTGGCTGTTAACAGAGATGAGCAACGGCATCCTTAAACTCATGGGATTGCCGACAAAGAATGAAACCACGATTACCAGCGAGGATATTCTTGCTACTGTCGGTGCCGGAACAGAAGCCGGCCTTTTGGACAGCAGTGAGCAGGAAGCGATCGAAAACGTGATGTCTCTCGAAGATCGTTTAGTCACGAGCGCCATGACTCCTCGAGATTCGGTTACTTATTTCAAAATCAGCGATACCTTTGAGAAGATTCGCCCATTAATCGAAAGCAATCCGCATAGTAAATATCTGGTTTGCGATTCGACAATTGACCGAGTGTTAGGTTATGTTGACTCCAAGAACTTGCTTTGCAAAGCCCTGGAAAATGACAAATTCTCTTTGAAGGAAAAGGGCCTGGTTAAAACTATTCCGATGATTCCGGATTCTCTTTCTTTATCTGAAGCACTCGATACGTTTAAGAAGCAGGGGAGGGACTTTGCCGCGGTTGTCAATGAATATGCTTTAACGGTCGGCATCATTACGTTAGGCGACGTCATGAGTACAGTGATGGGTAGCCTCGTTCAAACAGAGGAGAACTCATACATTGTTCAGCGTGATGACGGTACGTGGCTGTTGGACGGTTCAACTCCGATTGAGGATGTGGAGCGGACCTTTGAAATAGAGAAGATGCCGGAAGAAGAAACCTATGAAACCATTGCCGGCTTCATGATGTATATGCTTCGCAAGATTCCGAAGTTAACGGATAAGGTTGAGTACGCCGGTTATCGCTTCGAAGTGATCGACATGGAAATGAATCGAATCGACCAGATCCTGGTGACGAAACTGCCAATCACCAAGGAAGATCCGGATTAGTTTTAATGGGAAGCGGTTGAGTCGAAAGGTTCAATCGCTTTGCTCTAGAAGTTTGGTTCAAAAATTCCGTAAACCACAATGCCGACAATCAGCGCGGCCAAAATGGCAATGAGCCATGTGAAGAACGTTGTCTTTGGCGGACGTTCAATCTTGTCCAGTTCGGCATTGCATTCGGGACAGTGCGTAGCGATGAGGCGGCCTTCTTTGAATTCAGCTTTAGGCAGGATTGGTTTTCCGCAGTGCGGACATTTCACGCGAAGATCAACGCTGGCACTGCTGCTACCGGAATCGTGGAGGGCTTGGGAGCGATGAAACAGTCGAATAGCAAAAGGCTGGTCCTCAATCAAATTAAATTCAACAACGTCTTTTAATACGGGTAAGTAGCCCGTTTCCAGCTGGTCGGATACAAAGGTGTAGATGTTGCCGTGTCCGCAGTTGATTTTCCCTGCGTTTCTGTTATCCAATACTTCCGTTACAACACCCTTTAAAACAGGGGTTTTCGGATCAAGCTCATTTGTCATTTGCAATCAAAATCTCTTCGTTTATTCGAGCAAATTAAACTAAAAAGGAAGTTCAAAACGGACAAATCACTCAAACTGAGAAAAACTGAAGTCTATTACGCAACTTTGAATTACCCATGTTTTCTGCCTAGAAAGGCAAGTCGTAAAACGGATTAATCCGTCTTAACTCGGTTAAACTCATTCTCTCATCAATAAAAAATAACAATACGGCTGATCCCATGGAAATAACATTTGGCGTGTTGATATTTTGTATCGTTGCGTTCTTCGTTGCAGGATTTATTGACTCAATTGCAGGCGGCGCCGGATTTGTGACGGCTCCCTCGCTTCTGCTGATTGGGATGCCGCCGCACATGGCGCTCGGAACAGGAAAGCTAGCGACAAGTATCGGCTCCGTTGTGGCGCTTTGGACTTTTTGGCGAAGCAACCTAATTTTGAAGAAGATCGTTCCTGTCGGCGTGCTCTCCGCCATGGCGGGTGCTTCTTTCGGCGCGTTTTGTGCGCTTCAGATTGACGGCGCAACCATGGGCAAGGTCATTGTGATCATGCTGCCGCTCGGGATTCTGTTTACAGTTCTCACCGGCGGTTTCAAACTCACGGAAGGGGAACTGCCTAAAGATCACTTCTGGCTTCGTGTTGTTCTCATCGGTGTATTAATCGGTTTTTATGAAGGATTTTTTGGTCCGGGCGCCGGAACGTTCTTTTTGATTGCGCTGCATGTGTTTTTAAAGATCGGAATGGTCCAGTCGTCCGGCACTGCCAAGGCTTTTAATATCGCAGCCAACTTTGCTGCGTTTATGACTTTTGCTTCCGGTGCTGCCGTTTGTTATGAAATCGCCATCCCGTGCGCTATTGCCAGCATGCTGGGAAATCGAGTAGGGGCTTATTACGCGATTAAGATCGGCGGTAAATTCGTCCGAAACATTCTCTACATCGTTCTAATTATTTTGATGGTTTCGCTGGTCTACAAATTTTTTATTGCTTCCTAAATTCCAAGTATTAGGCAATAGGTAAAAATGCTTCACGCTGCCGCGTCGCGTTTACGGGGCAACCACTAGTGACGAACTACTGATGGTGGGTTAAAGTGGAGAAATATAGTTGAATGACCAGTAAAGCAGGGCACAATCTCGTTGCGGCTCAACCCTTCCTGATAAATTTCCATCGTTAAGAAAAAATGCAGGTTATTGAGAATAAAGAGAATTTCAGCGGAAGTCGTCTTTGCGTTTCTGCGACAGGATCCGCCTTCATGGACGGTTTTGTCCTGACGTCTCAAGGCTTCATTTTTCTTCTTGCCCAAAGCGTCTTTCAGTTTTCTGCACTTGAACTCGGACTTGTAGCAACAGCCTATGTATTGGGAAGCTTTATCGGCTCCATGGGATTTGGCAAAATCGCCGACGTTTACGGAAGGGCGGTTCTTTTCCGAACTGTTCCCTGGTTCGTTGCAGCTTTATCGATTGCCCAATTCGTTAATTTCAGTCCCTTAAGCTGGTTTATTTCAAGATTTTTGTTTGGTTTAGCGATTGGAGGGGATTCTCCGATCGCTCAAGCCATGCTGTCTGAGAACTCTCCCAAATCTCTTCGTGCGAAACGGTTGGTTCTCTTAATGACAGCTTGGTTTATCGGTGCGATAGCCGCGGCTGTTTGTGCCTATATGACGGTTAAAGCCGGTCTGCCCTGGGAGTTTTTTGCTGCGATTCCCTGTGTTATCGGACTGATCTTAGGAGTTGCTCGTTTTAATGCTCCGGAGTCCGTTCAGTGGTTAAAAAGCAAGGGCCGAATCAAGCAAGCGGAAGAGAGCCGTCTTCGTTTAGGTATTGAAGCTGAAGAAGCAAAACATGAAGTAAAGGCGGCTCATCAGGCAGCCTTGTTTAAGCCAATAAACCTAAAAAATCTTGCATACCTTTCTGTTTTTTGGATTTGCCAAGCGATTCCGGTAACGGTTCTTTTGATGTTTGGCCCGGTTCTTATCGGAGCATTAGGAACTTCGAACTTTGACACTGACGTCGGACAACTGGTCCTGACTGACTCATTCTTCCTTATCGGCAGCCTTGCCGCCATAAAAATTGTTCCGCATTTTGCACGCCGGCCCGTCATCTTGTGGACTTTCGGAATTATGGCTGTGTCCTTGGCTCTCTTGTCTCCGGGCCAAGTCCTAACAAATTTCGTTGTTTGTCTGTTGCTCTCGATCTACGCATTGAGCTATGGCGTCCAGAGCGTATTGGATTATGTTTATCCGGCTGAATTGTTTCCTACATCCATTCGGTCCACAGCACTTGGCATTCTCGGAAGTGTCTCCAGGGTCGGTGTTTTTGCCGTAACCCTCGGTTTCCCAATGGCTTTTGAGGGTTTGGGCGTCAGCAGTGTACTCTTGATCGGTGCGGCTATATCCATGTTCGGTTTCGTTATTTCATGGCTTTTTGCCCCGGAACCGTCCCATCATTAATCGGTTCGTTTTAAAAATATAAGGGAAAATACTTAGGATTGTTGCATTAATAAAACAGTCTAAACAGACTGTTTGATCCTATAATTCTCTCAACAGTCTAGTTAGACTGTTTTGATTAACGAACATTTCTCTTCGGTAAACACTATGTTCAAAACATCGATTCTTTTTACTGCATTACTTTCTGCGGCTGCTCTTACTTCTGTTTCTGCTGCTCCTGTTCAGACAGAGGGTACCGGCATCGGTAAACACGGCGATATTAAACTTGCCGTGACTTTTGACAACGGCAAAATCCAGGACATCAAAGTTCTGGAAGACCACGAAAACAAGGTCTTGGCCGCCAAGGTCTTCACAGATCTCAAAGATGCCGTTATCGCCAACAACTCCGTTAAGGTCGACGGTATTGCCGGCGCGACTTTCTCCTCTAAAGGTTTCTTAAACGCCGTCAGTGATGCAGCAAAGAAAGCCGGTGTCAAACTCTCCGACAAGGCCAAGAAAGATAAAAAAGCTGACGCAGCCATGCCTGCCGTTCAGAATTACGACGTAGTGGTTATCGGTGCAGGCGGTGCGGGTTTTGCTGCCGCAGTTGAAGCTAAGAGCAAAGGCGCTAACGTTGTTCTTATTGAAAAAATGCCGACCGTCGGCGGAAACTCTCTGATTTCCGGCGCTGAAATGAACGTTCCGAATTCTTGGGTTCAGAACAAACTCAATATTAAGGACGACACTCCTGCCAGAATGGCTGCCGATACGCTTAAGGGCGGCGACTTCCAGGGCGACCCTGAAATCGTCGGCGTTATGACAACGAACGCTCTTCCGACAGCTGAGTGGCTGAGAGACACGGTCGGTGTCAATTTTGAAAAAGACAACGTCTTCCAATTCGGCGGTCACTCCAGAAAAAGAGCCCTGATTCCGGAAGGCCATACCGGTACAGAAGTCATTACCAAGTTCTCCGCTCTTGCCGACAAGATGGGCATTCCGGTTATTACTAACATGAAGGCCGAAGAATTGGTCAAAGACAAAGACGGCCGCGTCGTTGCCGTGAAAGCTATTTCCGGCGGTAAGGAGTACACCTTCAACGCTAAAGGCGGTGTTGTTTTAGCTACCGGCGGTTTCGGCGCCAATGCTCAGATGGTTAAGAAGTACAACCCTGCTATTGACGAACGCTTTAAGACAACCGACGCCCCCGGAACCACCGGTGAAGCTCTGTACATGGCAGAGAAGGCCGGCGGTCAGCTCGTCAACATGGGCTACATCCAGACCTATCCGATCTGCGACCCGATCTCCGGCGTGATCGAACTGATTGCAGACGCACGTTTTGACGGCGCCATTTTGGTTAACCAGGAAGGCAAGCGTTTCGTTGAAGAACTCGAACGCCGCGACGTCATCTCCAACGCTATCCTGAAGCAGCCCGGTGCTTACTGCTATGTTCTGTGGAACGACAACATCGGTAAGATTTCGAACACCGTGAAGATTCACGACACGGAATATAAGACCTTCACGAAGCAGGGCATTATGCACACGTCCGACACACTGAAGGGTGCAGCAGACTACTTCCACATTCCTTACGCCAACCTCAAGGCCACGGTTGACCGCGTCAGCCAGATGGCTAAAGACGGCGGCAAAGACTTAGACTTCCATAACCGCGGCGGTCTGAAAGATCTGTCTACCGGCAAGTATTACATCATCAAAGCCGTTCCTTCTACACACCACACGATGGGCGGTTTGAAGATCAATACCAAGGCTGAAGTTTTGGATAAAAACGGCAAGCCGATTCCGGGCCTCTTTGCAGCCGGTGAAGTCACAGGTACGACCCACGGTACCAACCGTCTCGGCGGCAATGCTTATACAGACATCATGGTCTTCGGCCGTATCGCTGGCGACGGTGCCGCTGCTGAAGCAAAAGCCCGCTAATTCTCAGCTCTATTAAAAATCTCATATTTTGATCCTCCCGCCAAGCACGGGAGGACCGGGGGCTTTGCGCCCCCAATTTTCTACCCTTGGAAATTCAAAATGAAAACATTAAAGTTAAGTGCGTGTGTAATTGCTATCTTTGCAGCTATGAACGCAAATGCCGTCGAACTCAACGGAAAAAATCTGACTCAGCAAGATGCTTGGGCCATCGCCGAGGGCGCTCCTGTCAGTATTGCCCCTGAAGCAATGAACCGCGTGCAGAAGTCTTACGACCTGGTTTTGGATGCCGCTAAAAACGGTCGAGAAATTTACGGTCTCACCGTCGGTGTCGGTCTCAACAAAGACCATAAAGTCCTTTCTGCCAACGGTGAATTAAGTGACGAAGTTAAAGCAGCCAGCCGCCGTTTCAACTACAGCACCTTGAGAAGTCACAGCGTTGCGGCCGGTCCGATTCTTGATCCGAAACTGGTTCGTTTGGCCATGGCTATTCGTTTGAACACACTGCTGAACGGCGGTTCCGGCGTCCAGCCGAGAGTTGCAGAACTTTATGCTGAATTCTTGAATAAAGGTGTCACACCGGTTATCCCGACAAAGGGCAGCTTAGGGGATGCTGACATTACTTTAGCTTCACACGTCGGTTCCGCCATGATCGGCGAATGGAAAGTTTTAGTGGACGGAAAAGAAGTTCCCGCTGCTGAAGCTTTGAAAGCTAAAAACATCAAACCTCTGATTCCGGAAGGCAAAGATGCTTTAGGCATTTTGTCCAACAGCTCCGTAGCTATGGCGCTTACGATGGATGCAGCTAAGGCCATGGGTCAGATTCTGAAAGTTTCTCCGATTGTCTACGGCATCAGCCTGGAAGGTTTGAACGGCAACGTTGCCCCGTTCCTTTCTCAGACAACAGCCTTCCATCCGTTCCCCGGACTGCAGGAAAAGGCTAAAGAACTGCGTGAAGTGCTCGCCGGTTCTTATCTCTGGAAGAAAGATCCGAGCAGAAGACTGCAGGATCCTCTGAGCTTCCGCACAACGGTTTACACATTGTCTGAAGCACAGAATGCACTTAATGACCTGAACAAAGTGATCGATGTTCAGATCAACTCTTCTGATGATAACCCCGGCGTGATGGTTAATGCCGACAAGGCTGATACTCAGTACGACCAGGTCGCTCAGTATTTCATTAAGACACCGAAAGCCGAAGGCGCCATTATCCCGACGGCTAACTTTGAAGTTCTGCCTGTCGCACTCGCCGTCCAGCGCGCAACCGTTGCTTTAGGTCATGTCGGACACAATGCCGTTCAGAGAACGATGCGTTTGGATGAACCGGCCTTTACCGACTTGTCTCGTTATCTGGCTGCTAAAGACAATTTAGGTCATGCCTTCGGTGCAACAGAAGACACTTTGGTTTCTATCTACGCTGAAAACATCGACTTAGCCAACCCGGTATCTCTGGACAGCTTCCCGGTTGAAGGCAACATCGAAGACTCTGCTTCGAATCTGCCGCGGGCCGCTCAGAGACTGAAACGCGCTACAGACAACACGTTCCTGGTTCTTTCCATGGAACTGCTTCACAACACTCAGGCAGCTGACTTGAGAAAGATGCAGAACAAGAACTTCAAGATGAGTCCTGCGACAGAAAAACTTTACAAGGCTTATCGAGTCAACAGCCCGTTCGTTGATCAGGACCGTATCTACACGATCGACCTCCAGAACGGAGACGAACTCCTGAAGAACTATCAGCCCTAATCATTAGAAGACAATTGAGCTGAGTTAATTTGAACGACCGGATCATTCGCCAAAGCGGCAGAATATCCGGTCGTTTTTTTTGATTGGCTGAATGCTTCGGAATACAAAAGAGAAAGCTGCGTAAGAGAGCCTGCGGACTCAGGTTTTACACTGATTGGCCGATGATACGGGAGGCTATTTCCTATTCGCGGAAGCTAAAATTAGGTCGAATAAAAGAAGGTGAGATTTATTCTCAAGAAAAAATGACGGAGACAACCTACAGACCCAGAGTAATGAGCGAGCGCGCGTTAAAGACACGCGCAAAAATTATGAATGCGACTCGTGCGTTTATTGTGCGGGAAGGGGTAGGACGTCTCTCAATCGATAAGATCGTTAAAGAATCCGGCACGAGCAAAGGTGCCTTTCTTTATCACTTTAAGAACCGTAAGGCGTTGTTTTGTGCATTGGTAGAAGAGTACGTCGACCATTTAAACGAGCGCATGAATTTTCACATGAGCAAGTACCAAGATGCCGAGGAACCTTTGATCCTCGGATATGCTTCTTGGTATGAAGACTTCGATAAAGATGATGGAGGTTTTGCGGTTCTGGGCGTTGCGCTGTTAGCGCTTCTTCTGCACGAGCCCGACGCGCTGAAACCTTTCCATGACTGGTACGCCAAGGTTTTTAAGATGGTTCAGGATTCTCCGATTAAGACGCCTCAGCTGCTCACTGCCATCATGGCCTTTGAAGGGTTCTTCTTTACGCACAAGATGGGATTTGACTCCTTAGATAAAGAGACGAAAGAAGCGACCTGGAAGTACATCATCGAGCAGGTTGCACCGCAGCCTAAAAGGAAAACGGTTGAGAGTTCTAAAGAAAAAATTTCCGCTTAATCGATCAATATCCGTAATTGGACAGAATCAGAGCCTTGGATTCATCCGCAGATGAGACAAGGCTCATTTCTTATGGACATTTCAGAGGAAGGGAGCTCGGAAATCGCCTCTTTTTGCTGTCTGATAAGAGAGAAAAGAGGCTATATCCGGAAAATTTCTCCTCTTAGGTTCTCAAGACGGGAAACCTTATCCAAAGACAAGCAAAACACGGGCCATGAATGAAGATAATTGTTTCTAGTTGAAAATAAGGAAACATGAACAATGAACTCTTCAGACGGGATGTTGATTGTCAACGTGTCGGCAATCCAGGCAGTAGCGATTGCAGCGGTGACCTATTATTTCGGAGCTTGGCTGCGCAAAAAAGTTCCGTTTTTAGAAAAGTACTCCGTGCCGAGTCCGGTCGTGGGGGGTATGTTGGTTGCACTGGTACTTTCCTGCCTGGAATATTTCCATTTCATGAAAGTCAACTTTGACACCTCATTGCAGACGCTTTTAATGCTGGCTTTCTTTACGACAATCGGCCTGTCGGCCAGTCTGAAAATCGTTACGGAAGGCGGAAAGCTTTTAGTCTCGTTCTTATTTGTCATTACCATTCTTTGCGTTCTGCAGAACTTCTTGGGTATGGGCCTGGCAGAAATGATGGGATTGGATTTCCATTACGGTCTGCTGGCCGGTTCGGTTTCAATGATGGGCGGTCTAGGAACGTCTGCGGCTTTCGGTCCGTATTTTGAACAGACTTACGGCGTACAGGGCGGAACGGCAGTGGCCATTACGGCAGCCACTTTCGGCATGGTAGTGGCTTTGCTCATCGGTGCACCGTTTGCCGAGTGGCTCATTCGTAAGTACAAAGTCATTACTCCGAAAGAAGTTGATACGCCGGAGCCGGAACTGCATATTCCGGAAGATCTGGAAACGACAGTTGTTGAAGGAGAGAAAGATCCGACTTATACGCCGCAGCTGCTGAAGGCCGGAACGATCGTTGCCATCTGTATGGGTCTCGGTGCCGTTTTATCTCAGTACATGGGGCAGTACATCACGCTTCCGGCATATATTGGATCCATGATCGTGGCAGCAATCGTCAGAAACGTCGGAGATTTCTCCGGCAAATACACGGTCGAAGGCAAGGGAATGAACGCTATCGCCGAAATCAGCTTGGTGCTGTTCGTGACGATGGCCATTAATGGATTAAAGCTGCATGAACTTCTTAATCTTGCGCTTCCGCTCATGATCATTCTTGCCGGCCAAACCATCCTCATGGTGGTGTTTGCCTGGGCGATGTTCTTTATCTTCGGAAAAACCTACGACGCTGTGATGCTTTGCGCCGGCGGCATCGGTTTCTCCATGGGTTCGACGGCAAACGGCTTAGCCAATATGCAGGCTATTGCCGAGAAATACGGTTCGAGCCCGAGGGCGTGGCTCATCATTAGTTTGGTGGGCGCATTCCTCATCGACCTGATCAATGCGCTGTTAGTTACGTGGATGGGTGCTTGGTAAAAAGGCAGCTTTTTAGGCCCTGTTATCAAACGTAACAGGGCCGAATTTCAATTAATACGTAGTAACACTAATAATGCAAGTTAACGTCAAAATGAGCGTTGTTTTTCGTTTAGTGCCTTTCTTTTTCCATAGAATAAATACGTTCGTCAAGTTTTCTTGACGGTCTACTTAAAAATTATTTTATTTTTAATGGAGTTAAATCCGATGAAAAAACTCGTACTCTTGCTCGCCAGCTTCTGCTTGATGACCGCCGCTTCTGCTGCCTACAAAGACGGCACATACGAAGGTCAGGGCGATGGCAACCACGGTAAGATCGATGTTTCCGTCGTTATCAAAGGCGGCAAGATTGCCGATATTAAGGTCCTCAAACACACTGAAACCGACATGATCATTCAGGCTCCGATCGACAACATGATCCCTGAAATCATTAAGAAGAACGGCACTAAGGGTGTTGAAACTATCGCCGGAGCAACAAACTCCTCCAAGGGTATCCTTGCCGGTGTTAACGCTGCTCTTGCCAAAGCTCAGTAATTTCTGCTGAACAGTCTTTCTTCGAAAGAAGAATGAACTCAGGGGGTCTCTTGCGGGGCCTCCTTTATTTTTGCCAATGAAAAAATCTTTTGGATGGAAAATACTCAGTTCGATAGAGTTGCGAGTAAGAAGCTCAGCTCGAGAACAATTCAAAATTTGTATTTTTCTAAATTTTCAGAGAGGAGATCAATAAGACGATTTTAAGAAAGGAGGGTAAATTTATATTTTTGATACCTTTGTTAGTTTATAAGTAATGATTTTTTTTTCTAAATAAAGAAATTAACTGTTAAGTTTGGATCTGCCTTCCTAGTATTCGTGTACTCGCATCAGCTTATTTAGTTAGATTACGACGGATAACACAATCGAATGCTTTTAGAAAAAGTGGTGTTAGTTGGTCCCTTCTTTGTACATGAATAAGTAAAAAACCCCCTATATTACTAGATAGGAGGTCGGTAAGGAAGGGAGGCAGAAGATTACTTTTAATATGGTCGACGAGCAGCCGGGCGAGGTGCCGGTTTGATGTCTTCTATCTTCGCCTCTGCAATTTTTTGATTGATAAACTCTTGGGTCCTCTGTTGAACGATGCTTCTTTCCAATCGAGGCTTGAGGGCTTCGAATGAAGGGAAAGGCACTTCTCGCTTGTCAAGAAGTTTGACCACGTGGTATCCATGCACACTCTTGAACGGTATCGGAAGGAGGGATCCCTTTTCCATAGCCATAGCGGCTTCCCCGAATCCGTTAATAGAAATCTGACGGACATTTGTGAAATCCATTTGGCCGCCGTTGTCTTTTGTAGTCGGATCAAGGGAGAGTTCCTTAGCAAGTTTTGTAAAATCTTCTCCAGCACGAATCCTGCGAATAATTTCTTTTGCTTCTGAGTTCGTCTTTACAAGGATGTGGCTAACCTTGACTTCGTTAGGATCGTAGCTCTCTTTTAACGTCTCATATTCTTTCTTAAACTCGTAGTCGGTAATTGGGTTAACGAAAACTTCTCTTCTCAGCAACTCATTGAGAAAGATTTGACTCTTTGTTTCTTCCAACTCAGCTTTAATTGCCGGATCTATCTCTAAACGGTTTTTCGCGGCAAGTTGATTGATTACTGCCTGTTGGGTTAAGACCTGCTTTGCAAGTTCTAGCCGTTGCTCAGCAGATGTGACACCCCTTTTTTCAAAGAGATCCATCAACATTTTCTGAGATTGGGGTGTAATAACTTGTCCATTAACGCTATATGCAGTCTGAGCCATTACAGGCAAAGAGCAAAAGAATAGAGATATAAGTACTATTTTTTTCATGATAACTACCTTCCTTTCAATAAAGGCAGGAAATAATATTTTTTTACTTTTTTATTATTACCACTTTCAAATGTAAAAGTCAAAATAAATAATTAATCTTTTCAATGTGAAAATGATTATTTAGGTTGTCTAGCCTGATAAATTTAAAAGAATTCTTTATTGATTGTTATTTAATTTTGATTTTAATTTGCTCGGACAAATGGTAAGAATAATTACGAACCTATCAATAAACAACTTTTTTAAAGAAAATGCATAAGGGCGCTGGTACATGTTCATAAAGATATTTATATATCGCTATATAAATTTATAACGTACTGTTTCTTAAATAAAAAAATTATTTTATTTAAGAAGAAAATTCTCAATTAATTGTTCGGACAATTTAGTAATTCTACTAACATATCTGCCTATTCAATGGTTTAAAAATTCATATAATAACATTAGGTATATCTATAACCCGAGATGGATTTATCTTTAACTGAAGTAACTGCTGCAGTGGAGATTAAATATAATGATTAACTCGCTGTACAAAGAAACATTTCATTTAAAAAGAAGGCCTATAGAAAAACAGATCATAGACCCTGATGGCGAATTATTAAATAAACAAAACACCCCCCCCCGTACGAGCCATTTAGGGTTTTCTCACAATATCTTTTAGCGGGCCACGATTCCTTTAGTCTTGCTTTTCAGTTTTTCCCTTTTATCTCGTCCTGTGTTATAGATTTTTTTCGACAGCATATCAATCTATTGTCCAAAGATTTTTATTTCTTTAGATTTGCTGCATTGTTAAATTTATTCCCAGCCGGTTTCTCTGACCTCATTTCTGCTGGGATTGTTAATGATTTTCTTCGGATACGAAGGAAACAATCTCAACTTCTTTTTTTCCTCAGAAGGTTTATTTCAAGGATCGTTTGTGAGCTTTATTGCTGTCTTTATAGCTTAGAAGTAAACGAGTCACGCATATACATAAAGAGAACTTTTATCGAGGCGAATTGCACATTGCAAACGACTCAGGTCTTCTCGAGGGAATGAGAGGAGGGGCATCATGAATAAAATATTCAAGACGATTTGGAATAAATTCCGACAAGCCTATGTGGCAGTAAGCGAAATTTCTCAACCTCAGCACGGTCACGGATTTCGTTCAACCGGAATGATCGGCCTAATTTCCTTAGTTTGGTCTGCAGAAGCTCTTGCCTTAGGCCCTAGCTTTGTCACTGATCCAACGGTTGATCATAGAAGAACTGACAATTCTATTGCCATAGAGAGAGAGAATGGCGGAGGTGTAGAGACTTATTTGGATTACATTCGTAATACAGAAGATGACCAATGGGACGGTGTTTACGGTTTTCGGCCAACATCCGGCCATAGTCCATATTATTTTTCCGCCGCATTCTCGAGGTCCGACGGAAAAGGTTCTGGCACCAAGCTCACTCTCGATAAGTTTAACCTTGATGTCGCTTCTTCCAGAATACATGCAGTCTACAGTACGGCGAATAACCCTACAGAAAGAGGGGCTATCCAAGCTAACGACCTTATTATAAATGCCAACAATGGTTTTTTGATTGCCGCCCAATCTTATGCGACTTCTGGAACCGAGGGAGCAGTAGTTGTTTTAAATAATCTTGATGTTAAAAAGGGGTACATAATTCTCGTAAATGGTCCAGCCCAAGGAGTAGGGAAGTTAGCTATAGGCAATAGGCTTTATATTGGTCCTAATTCTTGGTTTAGGCCTTTAAATTTAACAGGTTCAACCACGGGGTCTGTCCACTCCGGAAATCAAACAGGTTATCTGAGAACGAAAATTTTAGATCTGTTTGGACAGTTCCAAGCTAATGAGACTTTCAACGAGAGCAACCGCCAATTCATTAGGACTAGTTACATAACTGATACCGCTTACTTGAGTGCGTCTGCCCACCCCAGTACAGAGGATGACGGTGGGGTTGGTAGACTTGCTACAAGCGAGAAAGTGATAGTTGGCAGCCCAGAAGTAATAAATAATATTGCAATCGGAAAAAACTTAGTTTTAAGAGGAAGCCAAGTAACAGCCACTGAAGGAGTGCTTCTAAAAGACGGCGGAAAAATTATTGTCACTCGGAATTCTGACTTTACGGATGCAAACAACAAAATCAATGGTTCTTTGGAGCAAAACGGCGGAGAGTTTTATATTGGCGCTCCAACTCAATTTGTTTCACTTCTTCCCGGAATTGAAGGTTTAACTGACGGCAACGTAAAACTTGAAGTAACAGATGATGTCAATTTAAACAACGGCAGGATGGAGGTAAATACCGTTGCGGAAGACTTAGTCATGTTTCACCGAGATATCAACCTCAGAAATACCTATCGTCTTATTAATAACGGTCAATTCAAGATTTCTGGGAATTTGTCGCTTGAAAATAATAGCTATGTTCAATTAGCATCAAGCAATAATCGCTTAGATGTAGCTGGAAGGCTATCCGCAAAAGAAAGTGCTCAAATAAACAATAGCGGATGGCTGAGAGTGGCTAACGGTGTTTCACTAATCTCTTCAAACGAATCAATAAGCGTATTAATAAACGAGAAAAATGCGCGCTTGGACGTACTGGCGCAAAAAGAATTTTCAATCGGAGGAAAAGCAAAAATACAAAATAAGGGAATCATAGCTGCTTCTGGAAAGACTTCTTTGTCTTCCAATAGTCATATGGTTAATGACACAGGGGCCGTTTTTCAAATAAACGGGGGGAGCTTAACCACTAACGCCACCCTCACTAATAGAGGTTTCCTCCAATTCAACGGAGGAACATTTGATGTTTCAGGTTCTTTGATAAATGAGTCGGCCGGAAATATCCGAGTGGGAACAAATGCATCAGCGGATTCTAGTTTGAATATAAGCAGCAACTTTTCCTCTTCCGGAAGCATTGATGTCTACGGTAAAGCTAATTTCAAAGGTGGCATAACGACATTGCTTGGGAAAACGAACATTTATTCAGATGGCAGTGTTTCCATTACAAGCTCTAGTTTTACGGCTGGTGAAACTATTTCAGTTAAGGACGGGGCAAATCTTAATTTAACTTATTCAAATGCCGGAAAATTTTTTACTCCTGGAGCCTACCAACCAATACCATATGATGTTGTAGACGGTGCCAAGGCCTCAATGGGAAAGACCAATGCGGCATTTGCAGACTGGAACGAAAGTAAGCTCACATCTGATTCAACCTTAAATAACCTGCAGGTTTTGTCAGGAGGAAAAGTCAAAGTTTCGGGTGCATCATCGCTTAACAAACGACAGGTTTTGGAACTTCAAAAGGCTTGGGGCCAAAAATCAAATCTTGCGGAGGGTACACTCAGCTTTACTGAATCAAAGTCCGACGTTAATGAAATAAAGGATCGTTTGACTGTCAAGGTTGCGAATGAAATAGGAGCAACGTCTTTCCTTTCTCATTCTTTAGATGGAAGAGAACAGCAGTTAAGTTCAACGAATACGGCTATTTCGGATATTGTTTCAGGCCCTAAAGCGATAGTCGTGGGAACAGGGAGCTCCAATTTAAAGAGTGGTTTCGGCTTTAAAGCAATTGAATATACAACTGGTGTTACGGTTAACAGCGGATCAGAACTGCGTCTTTTTGGCACAAGGAGCAACCCCGATGACTATCTTATTCGAAACGGAAGTATTCCAGGGAGCGCTTCTGTTGCCGGAACTCTGACTTTGGGTTTGCCGTATAGTTTCTCAGACGTTATATATGGGAAGGCAGAAGAATATGGCGGTAGGCTTGACTCCTTAAACCTAGTTGGATCTCTTTCCGTTGTAAAAGGATCATATCGTATAGACAGCCTCCAAGGCACAGGCTCCGTTTCAACTTTTTCTGGTTCTAATTCAAAATTGAGTATTGGAGAAAGTTCAGGAACGGTCAATGTTTCTCTGACGCCGACTACAACCTTGGAACTTAAAAATTCTGGTACTGCAGAGCAAACACTGCAAGACATCCGTTCTAACAGCGGATCCATTAAAAGTCTTCAAGGTAATTATTCTGTCAGAAATATTTCATCACCTGCTTCTCAAACAAATGTTGCACTTGAGGTGGGTTCAGATGATACCAATTCTTCTTTGGCGGCCAACAACATTACGTTGGTCGGCAGCGCGACAGTTTTCGGAAACTCTAAACTCAAATTAGGGTCTGGCAGCGAAAAAAATACGATTTCGACTGTGAGCCTAAAACCGAATTCCACTCTGGAAATAAATAAGAAAACCGAGGTTGGAAGATTGAATGCGTCAGACGCAAATTTTATCCAAACGGCAGATGAAATAATTGCTTCTGAGGGATGGTTCCAGAATTCTAGGATAAATCTTAGAGGGGGACGCCTGTTAAGTTCTAATATTCGCGATTCATCGGGGTCTGTTACTAATGATCTCGGGAACAACACATACGTTGTCGAAGGAGCAAATTCAAGTTTTACCTCGCAAGGAGCAAATCCTCACCTTCCTCTTGCGTCCGGTTTACACATTGCTGGAAGCTCAGGAGGTGACCTCAGCTTCGGATATCACGCTCAAGCAGGGCGGAATCCTGAAAGCTAGGGAACTGTCCTTGTCGGGTTCTGCCGCCAAAATCCATATGAACGGGGGTTTGCTTTCGACCTCAATGGATCAGTTTTTTAGCTCCTTAGGATACAGGCCGGTTATCCAGCTTAATGAAACATCCGTCGAGAATGTTAAGTACGGAATAGCGGATGTCGGTAATATCAAAACAGAGATAGCTTCAGGTATTGACGGTAATTCCGGATGGCTCGTTTTTAATGACGAGTTGGTTTTAAAAGAAGCTGCCATCGCCGCTACCAATCGTTTACATACGTCGCCATCCAAACTGACGAACGGGGTAGGAGTCGAATTTTCAGGAGAGATCGAGGGCGAATTTACGGTCGATGATGCCAATCAATTCCAAAACGATTCTCGATATAACCATGCGGTTGTATTCTCTGAGACTTCTCTTTACAACAAAACGGACGCTTCAGGATCAACAAATAAGAAAGTCATTCTGACTGGCACTAAAGGCTCTGCAGGTGGAACGAACTATATCACCGCAAACACGGGGTTTGGTTTTAGCAATGTTTTCAATGCGTCCTTGGTTGAAGTTGCCGGAGGCAAGCGTTTTGTCCTTACCGGGAAAGAAATGTCTCCTGCAGATTTAGGGCACATTCATCAAACTCGGGATTCATCATTCTTCTCTGACGACGCAACTCTTCTTCCGGACGCAAACGGCGGCGGGATTCTGAAGGCCAACGGATCGGGTTCCGTGTTCTCTCTTGGGAGCCAGTATGCTAATACCCCGAGAAAAGGGTGGGCAGATAAATTTGAAACCACCAGTCAAGGCAAACTTGAGGTGAGGAATGGGGAATTTGCATTATGGTCGATTGCCAACAACGGCTCTACCGAAATATTCGTAGATGCTTATTTACATTCTCGCGGTATTAGTGGTGTAGGTAGTTGGAAAAATGACGGAACGCTTTACCTAGAGGACAATGCGGCTTCAGTGACCGGTCAAAATACCTTCTGTATCGCAGGTAATTTTATTAACTCTGGTGTTTTGGATGCGTCAGATGCCGTCAAAAACGGAGTAACCGTGGCGTCGGGGGCAACGCTGACCAATGAGAGTACAGGTTCTGCAGAATTTGAAAAACTTACAGTAAACGGAACAGCCGTAAATAGAGGTAATGAAAGAGGTTCGTCTCTCGAAGTCGGAAACGCGGGTAACGTTACAAACGTTGATGATTCACGGTGGGGCGCTATTCAAATCGCTTCCGGCGGCTCTTATTCAAACACTGCAAAGCTTAACGAAGACATTGCTGGAACCTTAAAGATTGCTTCCGGAGGTTCATTGACGAATGGGTCAGGTGCGGAAGCGAACTTCTCTTCTACGACGATTTCCTCGGGCACTTCGGGAGCCAAGCCGGAAATCCTCAATGAAGGTCTGATGAAGACGGGCGTGACAACGACAGCAGGCAAGATAGAAAACCGTTCCGATATGGATGCAGTTAGCCTCGCTGTTCAGAACCAAGGCTTGGTAACGAATAAAGATTCATTAACCGTTGATAATCAAACAACGGTCGTAAGCGGTGGTGAGATTATTAACGAAGCCAGTGGAACAGCTGATTTTAAACAGTTAACGGTTTCCGGGTCTGTCAGTAATGCGGGAAGCATGTCTGCGACGGCTTTGACTGCCAATAATACTCAGGCACTCATTAACAATACAAATGATTTAACGATCGAGACGGCGTCAATTCAAAGCGGAACGCTGAATAACAGTGGAACAGCTAAAGTAACCGGCTTAACGATAGACGTTGGGAGTTCTGGCACTATAGTCAATAGTGGAACGATGATCGCTTCAAATGCTGGTTCAATGACAATTTCTTCAGGGGGTATAGTTTCTAATACAGGAGAAATTACAGCAGAGAAAGCAGCTCTTACCTTGGCGGGCAAAGTTAATAATGACGGCGGTAAAATCAAAACATTGTCGATGAGCCTGAATGCCGGAATCTTGGCGAATACCGGTTCACAGGCAGTGATGGAGACAGGCAATATTGATGCGAACTCTGGTTCAAAAATTACAAACGGCGCCGGGGCCTCGCTGACCGGTTATACATACACAGCGGTTGGTGGCGTTTTTGAGAATAAAGACAACTCCCAAGTAGCCCTTCAGTCTGCAAACCTCACCAACTCTGCTCAGTTGAATAATTTTGGCAGTTCTCGGGTGGCGGTTGAAGGATCTATTGATGTTGCCAATTCTTCAATTACTAACGTTGGCTATCTTAAATCCGATGCGATACATCTGAAGCAGAGCGCTTCATTAATTAATAGAGATAGTTCAGACGCCAAATTAGATGTTCGAGTGCTTACCTCAACAACAGGTACTTCGGTGAGTTTGCAAAAAGGGCAGCTCTTTGCCGGCCAGGCGGATGTTGACGGAACCTTGCAAATAACCGAGGGCAGCCGCTTGATCGTAGGCAGGAGAGAAGACGAGGGCATCCCGGGTTCTTCTTCTACGTTCGGTGAACACGCGACAGTAACGAATTCAGGAACAATAGACCTCCAGGGGAATCTTACCAACGAAGGGGTTATTAACTCCGAGCACGGTACGATAAGTATTGCGTCCGGGAAAGAATTTATCAATGAAGGCTCTTCGATAAAAGTTGAAAACTTAACTGGGAACGGAGTCACCTACACCCATAACAAGGGCGTCTTGACGGTAACCGGGGAATGGCTGAACTCTTCAACCGTTAATTTAAATTACGGTGTAATCGATACGAGAGGAGCGGTGCCGAGCGGATCTTCCATTCCGGGCCTTGGAAACAATCTCTATAATGTTTCTACACCCAACGGGGTGATTACTGCCAGCGGTCAAACGGGTTCCTACAATCACTTTGAAAGTGGCGATTGGAAAAACGGAAAGACTGTTCTTATTGCTTCTTCCCTGGACGCTTCTTCAGGGGCAGTTGTAAACGTAAACACTGGTGGGGTGTTTTCCGTTGAAAATTTAAATTTGCAAGGAGCCGCGAAACACGCTCTAATCCTAAATGGAGGTGCGGTTGAAACCACACTTAACCAAATCTTTGTAGGCGAAGGGGAAAAAGCTGCGGTCGGCATTGAACAAAAAGATCCTTCTACTCCGAACGGTTTAATCGGGGGATACGGAGATTTGCGAGAAGGTGTCAGAGAAGGTGTACGGGTTGACGATCAGAAGAGTTGGTTTATCTTCACAGATGAAAACCTGATGGCGACGGATGCGAGTTCTGCTATTGCGGTTCTCAGCAAAAACAATATGACGAGCCAAGTCGGCTTTACAGGCATCATCAGCGGACAATTCAACGTTTCGGATGCTAATAGGTTCCAAGAGAGCGTGTTGGAAGACGGAAGCACACAAAGAGACCATGACGTTGTGTTCTATAGCACGGTGCTTGCAAATCAAACCGACGAACAGCCTTCTCAAAATTCCGTTCTTGTAGTTTCTAATTCAGAGGCGTCAGAAGCGAACGGCGGTAAGAATTATCTGCGCGTCTCGAACATTGGTTTCGGATTTCAAGCAGTCAGCGAGGCTGAAAATTTAGAAATTTCTTCAGGTAAGAAATTTGTGTTGGTTGGAAGTTCTCATGCCGGTTTCTCCCACAACAAAGGAGATTTGACCGACGAACAAGTCTTCGATACAGGACACAAGCTTCTTACAAGTTCGAGCAATGGAGGCTCGATTGCTGTTAAGGAAAACTCAGAGCTCTATTTCGGAACTGAATTCCTTGACGGATTGACTTCCGGATGGGTTCAAAAAACTAATATCGAGTCTGGCTCTTCTTTGACGGTCAGAAAGGGAGACTTTGCCTCTTGGGATTTGGTCAATAACGGGCAAATTACGATTACAGAAGGGGCGCTGCTTCATAACAGAAAGATGCTCTCCTCAGGAACGATTCTGAATCAAGGGACCCTTTATCTTGAAAAAGATCATGATGACGGGACCTCAGGACAATTTGCTCTGACCGGAAACGCCTCCATCATAAATGAGGGTTTGTTGGATGCCTCTGAAGGTCAGACTGAAATAACGCTTAACGGGGCTTCGAGTCTGGTGTCGGAGAAGGAAACGATCGCCTCATTCTCAACTTTGACTGTCAATGAAGACGCAAAAGTTGAAATTAAAGGCGACGGTTCCGGTGAAACATTGAATGTCGCGGGTAACGGCTCCTACAAGATTGGAAGTACTTCGGAGAACACTTGGAAAGATATCTCTGTCGCCGGCGGTTTACTGGTTAATGAAGGAGTGTTAAATCCGGCAGCTGAAGGTGAAGAACCGAAACAATTAGGAAACCTCACCGTTTCGGGCGGCCAGTTTGTCAACGACGGCAGCGCAGACTTTGACCGCTTGAAAACTATTGGTTCCGGTGATGCAGGAACTCCCGCGGTGACGAATAAATCAGGAAAGGAACTTAAAGCTTCCACTCTGGATCTTGCCTCAGGCCTTAGTAACGAAGGGACGCTCTTGGCTGAAAGGACAGAGCTTTCAGGAAGCGCCGTTTTGGATAATCGGCATACCTTTGCTTCAGAGACAATCAATCTAAACGGAAGTTCTGCCCTTCAAAACCAAAATGACGGCGCTGAGATCCGTTCCAATCAAGTCACGTTAAGAGACAACTCCTCGCTGATGAATAGTGAAGGGGCAAGCGCTCAGATCAATACTTTGAAAGCCAACGATTCCTCTGTACTGGCCAATGAAGGTTTGTTAGAGACAACGGAAGTTGCGCTAGGCGGAACATCTGGCGTCACGAATACAGGAACGCTTCTGATTAAATCTGAAGAATCCGAAGATCCGGAGACACCGGTTAGAGAGCCGAAACTGACTCTATCCGAAAATGCAGTTCTCAACAATAAGTCTGAGATTACCAATGAAGGTAAAACAGAAATCACAGGCGGAGAGCTGAATAACAGCGGTTCAATTTTCCTCAAGGATGTACTGGTAAACGGAGGCAGTTTAAACAATCTTTCTGAATCGAGCGGAGAAGGCACAAGTTTGGGTTCGATGAGGGGCACCTCCCTCACTGTAGAGAGCGGAGAGGTTAATTTTGAGACCGGTACTTCCAACAATTGGGAAACCGTGGAAATAAACGGCGGTAAGATCGTCAACAACGCCGGCGATGGAGAAAACTCCGGTTCTTGGAACGTAACAAAACGATTTACGGTCAGCGATGGTTTCGTTACCAACAACGGAAAGATCACGGGGGGGGGTTCTGATCTTACTCTATCAGGCGGGAGCTTAACCAACACCGGTTCCATGGGAATGGGAGAGGTTCTGGTTAATAATGGTGCGACATTAATAAATGATGCTCACAGTGAACTCACAGGTACCAAGATTACTGTCGCTGATGGGGGGGGGTAAATACATAAATGACGATACGGCCGTAGCTCATTGGACGGAAGCGAATTTCTCCGGTGACGGCTCATTTAAGACGAAAGCTGATTCAATCTTTAACTTCGATCAAACAGCAGTCTTGGACGGTGCCGGAGCAGCGGAAAATGCCGGAAATATTATTCAGAACAGTTCTTCCGGCGAAGGTCTTAAGCTCACGAACGGGACCCAACTGACTACCGGAGAGAATGGTTCTGTCGATGTTCAGAATCTTATGATCAGAACAAGTTCCAGTTACACGACTAACGGGACAGGAGATCGGATTGGATCAGGCAGCGTCGAAAACGGGGCTGCATTCAATGTCGGCAAGAACGCCGTTGTCAACTTGGGCAAAGGCACAGAGGATTTATTTACGATTAAAACAGGAGGAACGCTACACAACAGTGGCGTTGTGAATGTCGTAAAAGGTTCGGATGTCGTTATCGAAAATGGCGGCCGAGTGTCCAATGTTGACGGCCTTATCAATGTGGAAGAGGGCTCCAAGGTACAGAACGATGCCGAAATAAAAGGCGGTAATGTTTCGCTTGCCGAGGGATCGTCTTTTATAACAACCGGAACGGTTCAAGTTGATAAGATCAGCGGCATAGATGCCGCGTTAACAGTCAGCGGAGCCGGCGCTTCAGTTGAAATTACGGAGAAGACGGAAGGCGGGAGCTGGCTAAATCACTCTCGCATCACCATAGAAGACGGTGCGAAATTATTTGAAGATAAGCTCGGAACTTTAGGATCTGATAACACTTATGTATTGAAGTCTGAAGAGGCTCTACCTGAAATCTTTACCGTTCGAGAAGGTACAGAGGACGTTCCCAAATTAAGAGAAGATGATTTGCAGAAACCGTTCAGCCAGCTTGTTCTCGAGGATGGGGAATTTACGGGTCAAAGTAGTGTCGTGATTGACAAAGGCGGATATTTGGATGTTGATCATCTTGCCCTAAGAGGTGATAAACCGTCAGTGATTACTTTGAATGACGGGGGAGCTCTGAGGACGAGCATGGATCAAATTTTCCATCCGCTAAGTCAAATTCAGGCTTCGGCAGTTAAAGAAACTGTTAAGACAGGAGTTGATTTCAACGGCGGATATCTGATTTTTGACGATGATCAGTACACGGTTCAGCAGGTTGCCAGCGCAGTGAATACTTTGCAGGACGCCGGGTCCAAGTCTTCTATTGCTTTTATCGGCAGTTCTCACCCTGTTACGGAGTTAAGAGTAAGTGATGCTCGTGAGTTTATCCCCGGTAACGAAATCATTCTCTCGGAAGCTACACTGGTGAACGATCAGCCGGAAGAAGATAAATACAAAGAGGACGGCCGCGGCAAGGTCACGATCGGCAACCGAACGCCTGTTGGGGAACACAACTACGAAATCTCTGCTCCGATTACCGTTAAAAACATAGGAGGTAAGCTTGACAAAGGCTATAAGGAAGTTCACCTGATTGAAGTTGTTGACGGCAGAAAATTCGGACTACTGGGATCAATAACCGGAAAAGATGAACCAATTGATACCGGATCCGCTGATATTTCCCAACGTCTGTTTGTGGACTGCGGAATCGGAGGAACCGTTAGGGTAAAAGACGGAGAATTCAGACTGGGCGTAGGATTTGATGTTGGGCAGGAAAATCAGACTTCTAAGGGCTGGATCGGTTATGGAGAAATCTTCGATAAAGGTTCTTGGACAATCCGAGGCGGCGATTATCTGGTTAAAAACATTCGAAACTTAGGTATTGTTCAAGTTGACAACGGCGCGATCCTTAGGACGGAACAATATTCTGATAATCCTGATGTCGTTCTTGACGGCACGGCCGGTCAAGGATTCGGAATCCGAAATAACGGCAGTTTCATTTATGAGGGCGCCGAGCATGAATTCAGCGTCTACGGAACGTTTGTCAATCGCGGCTTAACAAATTTCGGCACTGCGGAAACATTAAGTATTGGCGGAAGACTTGAAGACTATTCTTTGATTGACTTCGCCGGTACCGATAAGGCACTAAAGAATCTGGAAGTCCTTGGAGGAGGTTCTGCAATAGCTTATAACCGCCATTTCGGCAACGAACTGAATTTGTATGAAGGGAGTCTATACGAAGTTAGTTTGACTCCTGATAAAGATTCGGAAGGAAAGGTTCAATGGAAAGATGTCCGTCTGGATGGAACTCTGAAGGTCAATTCAGGTTCGATATTTAAGTTAAGAGAGAGAGGAACTTTTAGCGGAACTGGTCTTATTGCCAATCAAGGCAGTGTAGATTTGACCACAGCGGAAAAAGCCTCAGCCGGAGCAGTTCAGAACAGTGCCGAGGCTGATATTGATTTTGTTGATCTTTCTCTTAATCAGCACTCTTTAGAAGCTGGATCATCGAACGCCGGCCAAATGGAAGGACGATCCCTATCGCTGGAGGCAGGACATAATTTCCGTCAGGGAGCTTCCGGCTCGCTGTCTGTTTCCGAACTAAAGATGGAAGAAAACACAATTCTGGAAAATCTTGGAAGAGTCGAAATTAAACCGGCTTCGGATGGTTTCTCTCCATCTCATGACATGAAAGGCCAATTTATCAACCGAGGAAACGCCTTATTAGCAGAAACAAAGCAGTTGAATATTGGTTCGGAACCGACAGCAGATCATAAAGTTGAAGCTAAATTCCATACCGAGGCCGGCGCGCAAACTAGTTTTGCAGATGCATTGGTTAAAACAGGGTCAGAGTTGAAGAATGAAGGTCAGGAAAGCGGAAAGAATCTTGTTGTTGAAAAACTGGCCGCTTACTTGATTACTTCTCGAGGTGAATCTGTTTGGGAAGACGTTCGGCTTGAAGGTAATGCAACGATATCCGGTGGCAAACTTCAGGTAACGACAGGCTTCTTAAGAGTAGAGAACGGAGCGACGCTGCTCAATGACGGCGGTACGATTCATGCGCACCTCATTGATGAGTCTCATGTGATCGGCACTATTATCAATAAAGGAGAGGCTCGGTTTAATCAGCTCACGCTTTCGGAAGGTTCGGAATCCCACAATTATGGGTATCAAGTCGGAAAACTTCTTCTCGTGAGAAGCGATTCAACAGGACATAACACCTATGAAGACAGCCGGTCTCAATGGGAAAAGGTTGAACTCAATGAGGCGCTGACAAACAAAGGTTCATTTGTGATTACTCAGCAGTTGGATGCAAAAGCCGATATTACAAACCATGGGACAGGTTTTCTCGATACATCCGGAACTCAAGGCTTTATCACAGCCCACAACTTGGTGAACTACGGAGAGGCAAAGCATCAGGATGTTACATTAGGAGACTTGGTTGAGGGGCCCTCTTCTGAAGTGAGCCCGTCGTCAGATCTTACGAATCCTGCAGATCCGGAGGATCAGACAAATTTGTCAGCTGTGCAGCAAGGGACTGAGCCGAACAATCCTCCTAAAAAATCTCCGGAAACCAAGTCGGATTCTGATCTTTTGCTTCAGGAAAACCCGAGAGAGGATGAATCCCCGGAGGAGAACACTTCTGAAAAAGACGCGTCCGGAGATGGTTCGGTAACTGATAGTTCGCAAGTTATCCGCAGTGCACGAATGGAGAACCACGGTACTGAAACCGGCCGAAATTTGACGATCACCGGAAGCGCAAGTTATCTGAACACAGCCAAGACACAGTGGCAGAATCTAACCATCCGCGATAAGGGAATCTATGAGAGTACGGCCGGAGAAGTTAAGCTGCAAAACTTTAACCTTGAAAAAGGGCAGGCGTTTGTGAAGGGCGGCTCTCTGGAGACGGCTGTAAATGCTTCCTTTAAAGGAGGTTCTCTCGAAGTTGGCGGTGAGGGACAGTACGCTAAAGCAGTTCTGCTTACCACCCCGACAGACGTGATGGATTCTCAAATTAATATTCGTCCGTACGGAGACGTTGGATTCGGACCAAGCTCGATAGCGCTGGCAGATGAAAAAAAGGCCATTGCGGCTTCCTCAGGGAAAGCCAGACTTTCTATGTCGGCTTCTTTGACCCTTGGGGCAAATGGAGGTATGCAGGTTGGAGCGCCCCCTGCTAAGGCTTCCGTGGACGGTCTTTACTTTGGAAAAGATTCCGCTTTGGTTATGAATTTCGCGGAATTGGGACCAAACGGAGCTCTTCTAACATCTGAACCAGAAAAAGAACTTGTCGTAGAGCCTGGCGCGGAATTGTACGTGAACCTCTCAGGTGTGAAGAAAGGAAACTATTACATTACAAGAGGTTTTAACACTGCGGCCAACGAGGCTTCGGACGGTACATGGATCGGCGGCTGGGATAAGGAATACCTGATTGCTATTCCCAAAGAATCTGTTGCTCGATGGAAGCTATTTTTGCACCATGATACCGATGATGTATGGCTTGAAGCAAAATTGGCTGAAATACCGGACGTGGAGGCGATAGAAGTTGCGACTGAAATCCTAGATACGGAAGGAGAAAAAGATTATGGTCCGGGCGGTAAGTTTGTCATTGAAGTTCTTAATAATGAGGGCCGTCCTGTCAAAGAAAATGCTCAAATTTACAACAGTTTTGTGAATCTAGCTTTCGCGGGAGGTCAACTTTCGACGGCTTACTCTTCTCTTAATAATGCGGCACAGGTTCTTGAGGGGAGAACGAGCATGATTGCAGAGAACTTCAATCGGAATGGTTACGTGGCGAATAAACATCGTCAAGGCGATCTCTGGTTTGAAACGATCGGCAAACATGAAAGGGTCAGTCATTACGAAACACGCAAGATGTCCGGCGTAGGCTATACGAGTACTTATTACGGATTTATCGGCGGCGTAGATCATTTGTTCGCTGATAAAAATCTCCTTACGGGTGTAGCCGTCAGCTATCAGAAAGGCAATGCGAAATCTCGAGGTCCGATTACAAATACTAAGAACGAGTTTGAGACCTTTGGGGCTGAATTGTATGGCTATTGGTCACCGGGGCCGTTCTTGAACGTTGCCGGAGATATCGGTTACTACCGGAACAATGCTGATGTGACACAGCATCTTGGAGGAGCGGGGGGATTTGCTAAGGCTTCCGCTGATACTTCGACTAACATGATCACAGCCGCAATAAGAGCGGAGAGTACCATCAAGACTCGGCTTGTTAATATCGTCCCGCATGCCGGCGTGAGATATATTCTTACCAACACTGACCGTTACTATTCCAAGCTAGACGGGCAGAAGGCTTTCAAGAACGATCCCCACACTACTTCAACGATTCAGTTTCCGCTCGGAGTAGGTTTCAGAGCCGATCTTATAACTAAAGGAGGTTGGAAACTTAGACCTCAGCTAAACACGTCGGTTGTCCTCCAAGCGGGGCATAGAAAGCAAAAGATTTTGTTCTCCACAATGGACGAAGCGGTTAACAGCCGTATTTACGGACAATTTACCGGTGCTTACGCGTTCTTAGCTTCTTTAGGGCTTCAAGCAGAAAAGAATAACGCTACCTTTGGACTGAGGTATTCAATTTCTGCGGCACAAGGCGGAAGAGTGGATCAGGCGCTGAAACTGGAGGCAATTTGGAGGTTCTGATCCTACCCATTCGATTTTTAAGTTTTTTTGGCTCTTAGGGCCACAGCCCCTCGACCTCGGGCAAGGGGATAGTTTAGAGGAAACTCACTCTTTGGAGAGGGTTTCCTCAGTTTTTCTCAATACTTTTTTCTGCTCCCAGAATGTTTAGTGCACAACATTTGGGTGATATGATAGTTAAAAGCTATCAGGACGGCGATTAAATTGAGCTTCTTGAATAACGTCGGAATTTTGAATTGCTGTATAACTTGTCGAGAGAGTGTTTTCGTAGGCCCCTAGGTGAAGCTGCTACCCATCAAGAACATTTCGAGAACACTTCGAAGTTAGGTACTAATCTTGGATGCAGCTGGTTTGTTGATCTTTTGACGGGTCGGGAAAGAGAGAACGAAATGGGTCAGGCTAGAAATACGATTTTGATTGTGGATGACGTCGAGCTAAACAGAGATGTCCTGTCTATCATGTTCTCTCAAAGCCATGAGATCGAATTTGCCGAAAGCGGTCCTGAGGCGCTGGACATTCTCCGCAAGAAAAAAGAAGACATCTGTGCCATCCTTCTTGACTATGTCATGCCTGAGATGGACGGTTTAACCTTTTTGGAAGAGGCGATCAAAGAAGGATTAGTGGAGAGCATTCCTGTCTTTCTGATTACGGCATCCTTAGAGCATGACGTTGTGCATCGTGCTTATTCGCTGGGCGTGGCTGACTATATTCAGCGTCCGATTTCTCCGTACATCGCTCAGCGCCGTATAGAGAACATTATTGATTTATTTAAGACACGTGCAGCTTACAAGAAACTTCTTGAGATTAACAGAACGCTTTTAGAACGTCTGAGCGAAGTCGATGACTCCATTACCGACGTCCGAAATCCTTAATAACTATTGAAGAAACCAAGCGACCGGAGAAGATCCTCCGGTTATTGTTATTCATCGTAATCACCGGTTTCTCTTTCTAAATATTCCTTTTGACTGAGCGTGATCTGAGCATCGTTCTTCCACATGGCCACCCAGCCGTCCAGCATCCTGGAATCCTGGATGTCAACTTCCAGACGCCAGGTTCCGTCTTCTTTTTTAAGCAATTTCTGAGAAGTGTTGAAAGGCGTTTCTTCTAAGTTCTTTGCCGTGACATCGCTTTTGAATTCCAATATCCAATGCACCCATTCACCGTTGCTGTAGTTGAAGTGACGGTCGTGGATATAAGACTGAAGATCAAAGTCTTCCGGTCGGTGCGCGTCAAAAGAAGTGACTTCTGCTTTCTTGAATCGATGAAGCGCCAGATGGACGACGTTGTCGAAATGATCGAACTGACAAATTAAGTAGAGTCGGACGTCCTGCTGGACCAGCGCAAGAGGAGAGACGACGGCGCTGGTGGTTTTGCCGTTCATGTTAGTGTATTCGATTCTGAGTTTCTTTTCCGAATACAGCGCTTCTGAAACGGCATCAAAGATTCTCGGCAGTACCTTGGAAGGCATTTGCGGGATTGAAGAAGAAATGACGCAGACTTTATTGAGCCACTGATTTTCTTTGGCGTTTGAACCTTTTTCCTTGAGCATTTCGGAAGCCGCATCAAATAAGAATCCCAATGATTTGAGGACGGTTCCCGGAATCTGATACTTCATGTGCTCCTGCGCAATTCTCAGAAGCAGACATTCATTTGGTTTTAAGTGAATATTGTCGGTGATGGAATCCGTGCGTTCTCTTCGGTAACCGTAGGCATTTCCTCGGTCGTCGCGCACCAAACCGTATTTGCCGCAGTCATACATTTGCTTCAAGTAACGTTGCAGTGACCGCCTGCTGACATCAATGTCTGCCGATGCCAAAGAATTAAGAATGTCGTCCACCGAGACAAACCGTTTGCTCAGCGGTATTCGATTGAGAATCTCCAAAATGATCGATGCTTCTTCTTTTTTATCGTGTTTTCTTCCCATCCTTGGGCTCTCCAAGATCAAATTTCTGTCGCAAGGCGCATATTGATTTTTATTTTAATCGGTTTTACTGCGTCAATTTCTTTCGCTTCAAATGCAAAAATAACAACATAGAAGGAGAACAAAAATGCCTCGCAGAAGAACAAGTGTCTTTGAAAAAATGTTTAGTGATAACCGTCTTCGTTCTATTCCGGATTCAGAACAGCAGAGTACCTTGTGTGTTGAATATTGGACATCCAAGATTTTGATCGAACTCTCCGGCTATAAATCGTTGGAACTCGATGATGTGCAGGAGATGGCAAATATCCGAGTGGTCAAGGCGTGGCAGCAGGAAATCGAAAACGACGTTTCGGAACTTTACGAACTTAAAGGAAAAGAAGAAGGCGACACTGAATTACTTGACGATGCAGGAGACAGTGTTTTTCGTCGATACAAATCTGTGAAAACAGAGCTTAGAAAGCGCATCGACAATCCTCCAGTTTCCATGAAGAAGGTTTATCGCAACATTAAGAAAGAGATTGATTTGCACGGTTTCTACCCGAAAGGTTTTGCGGCTAATCTTGAACTCATCAAAGAAGCCTATGACCTTTCCGAAGATGAAGGTCTAGTCACCGCCTTCATCTTCTTCACTCTTGCCTATCGAAACTTGAGAAGAGCCCTGAACTCTTTCAGTTATTCCGACCGCGGCTTTTTCCTCGTGCTGGAGGTCATCGCAAAAACGTTGGGCCTGCCTTTGGAAAAGGTCCAAGAAATGCTCGGGCCGGATGGCAAACTTATCCGAATGGCAATCTTCGGCGTAGACAGAGAGTCTTCTAATATTGATTTCGAGGACTACTTTGAATCCAAATCCGGTATTTCCTTCTTTGATCTCTTCTTCGGGAAAATCGAAAAGAAGCAGCTTGTAAGTTCGATCCTCACTCCTTGCAACAAGTCTCGTCTCACGCTCGAAGACGTCAAGTATCTACCTGTGATTGACTCTTTAGTCGTTCCGTTTTTAAAGGGGATTAAAGATGAAGGCCCCAGAGGCGTCAATGTTCTTTTGTATGGTCCTCCTGGTTCCGGAAAGACGGAATTAGGAAAACTTTTGATTGAACAAGCCGGTAAAAAAGCCTACACATTAAAACTCGGAAGAGAGGAAAAGGTCTTGGCTTGCTGGGAACGAGCCTGCAAGTTAAGTCGGAACGACGCCGTCACGGCAATTCTGATTGATGAAGCGGATGACGTTTTCAACAGCGATCTGGTCCAAGGAACGACTGATCGTACAAACAAAGCGCGCATCAATACCGCACTCGAAAACACTAAAAAGCTGACCGTGTGGACAACGAACTCTCTGCGTTCTATGGATGCTGCCATTATCAGAAGATTTCATTTTGTCCTAAAGGTTGGTTATCCGCCTCGAGCTCAAATGGAGAAGCTCGCACAAGGAGCATTGGCCAAATCTTTGTCTGAAGAAAACATTAGTCGTCTGGTGAATACAGAAAATCTTTCTCCGGCACTTGTCGCTCAAGTCGGAGAGATCGTGGACAACCTCCAAGGTAATAAAGTTAAGTTTCCGGAAGACTCTTTGATGGCTCTTCTCGAAGATATTCTCAAAGCACAAGGTTTTGGAAAACTGGCTGCCGCGACGAAGAAAATCGGAAAGTTCGACCCTGCTTTAAGCAATTCCGATACAGATCTGGAAGCTTTATCGAAAGGCCTCAAAGAGGCGGGCGCCGGAAGGTTATGTCTTTACGGTCCTCCGGGCACGGGCAAGACAGAATTTTGTCATTGGCTCGCAAAGAAGCTTGAACGCCCTCTCATCATGAAAAAAGCGTCGGATCTTCTGAACTGCTATGTCGGCGGTACAGAACACAATATCGCCGCTGCCTTTGAAGAAGCAAAAAGAGAAAATGCCGTTCTACTCTTTGATGAAATTGATTCTTTCCTTCAAGATCGAAGAACCGCGAATCATTCCTGGGAAGTTACGCAAGTCAACGAATTTTTGACTCAGATGGAGTCTTATGAAGGCTACCTTGTGGCAACAACGAACCTTTTGGATCTGATGGACAACGCCTGTCTGAGAAGATTCGACTTGAAGGCCAAACTCGAATACATGACTGATGATCAGGCAGAAGAAATGTACAGAAGACTGGCTCAGAAGTGGAAATTCTCTGTCGGAAACGAAGTGAACAATCTGCGGAAGATCAGAAATCTTTCCCCGGGAGATTTTGCGGCTATCGACAGAAGACTTCGTTTTACCAAAGCTGTTTCCGGAGAAAAGATTGTCGACATGCTGAAAGTTGAAACTCAACTGAAGGAAGGCCAGATGTCTTCTTCCAGAAGAACCATCGGATTCCTGGATAACTAATGAAATTAAGCTATGGCCGCTTTGAAAAAATAAAGCGGCCATTAGCTTGGCCGCAAAAAACTCCCGAGGAGAGGCGGGAGTTCAAAAATAGTTTGACAATTTTTAGGAATGATTAAGGTACAGCCATATCAAAGCGTTTGTCTTCTGCGTTCTTGTGGCACTGACGGCAGTAGAGAACGCTTTGTTCGTGTTCTTTATGGCAAAGTGTGCAGCGAAGCTGTCCGGCATGAGAATCATGCGGGTTTAAAGCTACTTTCTTTGCGGCAGAAGCAGCGGCTAAGTCCTGGTAGTTATGGCATTTCATACAAGCCTTGGACTTGGCAGCGGCAACCGGAGCGGAAGAGCTGTGACACTGTTCGCAAGTCACGCCTTTTTGCATGTGCTTTGCCATGGTGGGAGCAGCCTGAGCAGTACAGAAGGCGCCGGCTAACAGAATTGCTGCGGTGGTAATGAGGCGGTTAAATTTCATTTTTTTCTTCCGTTTTTAGACCCGGACCCTACGGTCCGGGCTTCTCTAGAAGTTACTTACCGGCTTTGACATCGGCAAGAGCGTTGTCAGCAGCTAAGCGGCCGCTGGTCATAGCGAACGAAGAGGCAGAGCCTTCGCAGCGGAGGTCGTAAGAAGAGTCATACAAACCGCCGATATCCTGACCGACGACATAGAGGTTGTCGATCACGTCGCCCTGCGGATTCAGAGCCTGGAACTTCGGATTGACAGTGACGCCGCCCAAAGTTAGGAAGAATGCGCGGATGCCTTTCAGAGCATAGTACGGACCTTTTTCCATATTGAAAGTTGCAAGGTGTTCAGGCAGACGGCCGAATTCCGGATCTTTACCAGCTTTAGCGTATTCGTTCACCTTGTTCATTGTTTCTTTCAGGTTGGAAGCAGGTACGCCGATCTGTGCAGCTAGGTCGTCGATTGTGTCAGCCTTGAAAGCCCAACCTCTCTGCTGACCGATTTCGAAAGTCTTCGGAAGAGCCTTCAGAGGAACGCCGGCAAGAACGATGGCGTTGAACGGAAGCAAAGCGCCCTTGTTAACCAACTGATCATATTTCTGCTGGTCGATGATGTTGTACATTACGCCGCCGGCACTTGTCATGGCATTGTAGACATCAACGAAAACAGCACCACGGGATTCGTTGAAGAAGCGTTTGCCGTGCTGATCAACCCAGAGCCAGGGCTGAGCCAAAGCGCAGCGGCCTTGCTTGAGTTCATCAGCGCCCATGAACTGGTTGATCGGGGGCAGGTCGGCGAGGTACGGAGCGTTACCTGCAATGGTATGCATACCTTTAACGCCTGCACCGACTAACTGAGCCATTTGGATGCCGTCACCCGTACGGCCGTCACCGTTCTTACCGTCGGTTACAGGACCGCGGTACCAAACCGGTTCAAACATACCTAGAGCAGAGGAGTCGTTCACGTACTTGGCGAGCATTTCTTTATTGGATTCGAAACCGCCGGTAGCGATAATGACTTTCTTGGCCTTGACGATGACTTTTTCGCCTTCGCCGTCGACAGCTTCAACACCTACCACTTTACCGTTTTCAACGATCAGTTTCTTGGCCGGGGTTTCGGTGAGGATTGTGCCGCCTTTGGCGCGAACTTCCTTAGCGAAGCGCTGGATGATGCCGGCAGCACCACCTTTGAACAAGTGCCATGTCATCAGGGATTCATCTTTCGGATACATGGTGCGGATGCCGCGCATCTGAGCGCCTTTGTCCATAACCCAGTCAATGGTCTTTCCGGATTCTTCAATCAGAACACGAAGGACGTGCGGGTCAGCGCGATAGTGATGGTACTGCAGAGCGGCAGTAAGAACCTGGTCAACGGTGGTGTTGATGTTGTGTTCCTTCTGATAACGGGTGCCGACGCCAAGACTTCCTTCAGGGAAGTTTCCGCCGCCGCCCAGAGCAGCTTCTTTTTCGAGGACGATCGGTTTAGCGCCTTGGTCAACTGCGCTCTGAGCTGCTGCCAAACCGGACAGGCCGCCCCCGATGATAACGAGGTCGGTCTCATAAACCTGCGTTGCGAATGCAGGAAGCGAGAAAGTGGTGAGTAAAGAGGCTGCGATAGCAGATGTAAGCAGACTTCTACGAAGCATCGTAATTCTCCTTGTTTTGTGGTTATTAAGTGGTGTACCGCTTGGTGTTTCTAAGAGTATCTTAAGCGTGCCTTATGGAGATATACTTTGCGCAAGTTGCACTCCTATCTTTGCATTGTTGACAAAGGGTTATCACTGTGGCGGACATTACCAAACTTTCTATTGACGATACGAGGTTTCTTGCGGAGCTAGAAAAGACGGGCGTTTTGCTTCGCGCGGGGTTGTTGTTAAATTTGTCTCCGTCTTCCTCAAGCAGGAACTTTTCTCGGATACGTTCGTACTTTCCGCAGGAAATTTTTAGACAAATGGAAGGAATCTGGGTGCCGACAAACTACTACCTGCAGATCAAGCCGCAGATTCATCAGATTTTGGAAGCTTCTGAAGCGATGATGGATATGCAGTTTGATCCGAGTCAATCCACAAGGACTTTTGTCTTGAGCTCAGTGATGACCGAAATCTCTGTCGTGATTTCCGGTGTACTGCCGAAAATGATTGAAAGAGCGCCGAAAGTACGATTAGACCTGAGCAAGCACGACAATGAGATCGCCGCTGTAAGTGAAGGCAAAGCGGATTTTGCGGTAATCACGGACGTTGATCTGGCGCCGGATCTCCACCGAATGAAGCTTTACCCGCTGGATCGTGTGTTGCTTGTCAGGAAGGGGCATCCACTTACGCAACTCAAAGGTCCTTTGTTAACTCGATACCTTCAAGTTTATGACCGTGTATCTATTCGGACAGGTCGGTCCGCATCCTGGGTCGGCCCTGAGCAAGGCTTATTCCAATACGAAAGGTTTATGGAACACACGAGGTTTTCTACGTCGCGTTTCTATTCTGCATGGGGCGCTATTGAGAAGACGAATTTGATTTCGGTTTGCGGCTGGCGTGCTGCAGAGCTGGCAATGAAGGCCTATAAGTTAACGGCGCTTCCCTTGCCAATTGATTTTGAAGAGACCGAAAAATGGAATGTTCTGATTTGGTCGGACAGCAAGCACCGAGATCCGGCGCATAAATGGATGAGAGGGCTCTTTAAAGAATGGGCGATTGAAGATGCCGAGCGAATGAAGAAACTCAAAGAAAAAGACCTCGGTGTTCCGAAATATAAATAAGCGGCCATGAAGGCCGCCCATTGAGAACTAGAACGCTAATGATTAGGCGTTTTCAGATGCTGCCTGATCGACGCAGCAGGCAAGAGCATTAAAGCCGCCGTCGATATAGATGGTTTCCGCAGTGATTCCAAGGGAATTGTCGGAAAGAAGGAAGGCTGCGGTGTTGCCGACTTCATCAATTGAAACCAAAGAACGACTCGGAGAAACGGCTTTGCACTGAGCCAGCATTGAGCTAAAGCCTTTAATGCCGCTTGCGGCAAGAGTCTTAATCGGGCCGCAGGAGAGTGTGTTGGCGCGAATGCCTTGCGGGCCGACGTCAGCAGCAATATAGCGGGTAGCAGATTCAAGCGCTGCTTTGCAAAGTCCCATCGTGTTGTAATTGGGAACGACTTTTTCTCCGCCGAGGTAAGACAATGTCAGCAAAGAAGCTTTGTGGCCGGCCATTAACGGGACCATTCTCTTAGCCATCGCAATGTAGGAGTAAACGGAGACGTTCATTGCGGAGAGGAAGCCTTCGCGGGAAGCGCCTTCGAGGAAGCTGCCGCTGATGGATTCGCGGGGCGCCCAGCCGATCGAGTGGACAAAGCCGTCAAAACCGTCGGTCCAGCGATTGGCGAGTTCAAGGGCTGCTAAATCAATTGATTCATCGGAAGATGCATCTAACTTAATGACTTGTCCGGCGCCGAATTCATCGGCAAAGCCCTGCACGCGTTCTTTAAAGCGTTCGTTGTTATAGGAAAGAGCTAGTTCAGCGCCTTCTCTGGCACAAGCCTTTGCAATTCCATAAGCAATAGAGCGATTAGAAGAGATTCCAGTGATCAGGAATTTTTTACCGGTTAAGAAACCCATGACGTGTTCCAATGATTAAAAAACGCCATTTTATCAGCCTGAACGAAGTGGCTAGGTACGATTAGAGGTTGCGGAGGATCCAAAAGAAAGCGGATGTTACTTTTAGAAGATGATTAGAAGGAAAATTGCAGTGCAGTCTAGTCGACAGAGCTGTCCGAAACTTTGAGAATTTTTGCGTCTTTCTGAAGGTCGTTCAAGAACTCTGTTGTCTGAAGTCTTTCAAGTTCTGAAAGCACTTTTGGCTTAACTTCTTCATAAGAAGGAAAGGGGACCTCACGTTTTTCTTCGAGAAGCACCACGTGATATCCGAGCTTGCTTTTGAAAGGAACCGGCAGAAGGTCGCCCGGCTGAAGAGCGAGGATGGCTTCGGCGAGGCCCGGAACCAAGACATTACGAATATTCGTAAAAGGAATCTGTCCGCCGTTTTGAGAGGTATTTTGGTCCAAAGATCTCTCTTTAGCGAGAGAACCAAAATCGGAACCTACCTTGAGAGATTGAATAATTTCTCTAGCTTCTTCCGGTGTCTTTACCAAGATATGTCGAAATTTGATTTCGTGTGGATCGTAGCTAGAGAGAAGTGAGTCGTAACGATTCCGAACCTGTTCTTCCGTGATCGGATGCTCAGAAGCATATCTGCGGCTCAGAATCGATCCGTAAAGCTGAGCCTGTTTTTCCGAAATCAAAACACGAACTCGAGGATCTTCTAGAAGACCTTCATTTCTGGCAGCTTGTTCGATGATTTTTTGTTCGAGAAGAATGCTTCGGGCTGCGTTTTTAAGCTGCTTTTCATTGGTTACGCCGTTGGCTCTCAGGAAGTCCATTAACTGCTTTTGTTCTTCTACGGAAACAAACTGTCCGTTAACCGTAAAGGCAGTTTGAGCAACGGCTGCAGGAAGGACGCCGGCAAGCGCAGCGGCGAGCACAAAGGACTTAAGCACCTGCAGCCTCAAATAAAAATATTAGTGGCGAGATTCGCTCGGCGCCAGCAATGTCATATTGATGTTGTGAATACCGTGACCGATAAAAGGTTTCAAGTATTCGTAAACGATTCGGTGTCGGTCAATTTTCGGCAGACCTTCAAAACGTCTGGAAATGACAAAGAGGTGGTAGAGGGAGCCTGCAGCAGGAGCTCTGCCGGCTTCAGGTCTTGTGTAATCAGTAAAGCGAAGCTCGATTGGGAAAATCGGCTCAAGCGCTTGACTGATTCTTTCTAATGTGGGAGTGTGACTCATCTTTATTTTCCTTCCGAATCAGATTCAGGGATAAATCGGGAAATATAAAAGCCGACGCCTAGGGTAAAGAGGAGCGTCAGTCCCATCAGCCCGAACAGTTTGAAATTCACCCACACGTCGGTGGAGCATGTGTAGGCAACTATAAGATTAAGAACACCGGTAACGGCAAAAAAACCGATCCAACCGCGAAGGAGAATATTCCATGCAGGTTCCGGAAGAGAAACTTTATTACCGAGAAGCGACTTAAGGAAGTTCTTATGCATGAAAGAACCGCCCAAAAGGATTCCGCCAAAGATCCAGTAAAGGATCGTGGGTTTCCATTTGATGAACATTTCATCGTGAAGCCAGATTGTCAGAGAGCCGAAGACTAAGATGACGGCAACAGAAATCCACAGCATCGGATCGATCTTCTCACGGCGTACAAATTTCACGCCGATCTGAAGAAGCGACACGATTATCGCAGCAGCCGTGGCACAAATAACCGGGGCCTGGTCGGCTTGAAAGCCGCTTCCCAGCCATTGGTTGCAAAGCGCAGCCGCAGAGTCCGGATTTGTCTGAGCAACTTTAAATGTGCCGAAGAACAAAATCACCGGCAAAAGGTCGTAAAGGAACTTCACTCTCTTTTTTCCAACAACAAAATCGTTTCAGGTAATGAAACTTTCAAATTCAATGAATTCTACTTAAAAATCCGTTTTTTGTTAAATAGAGGTATATCATTACGCGACTCTTAAGAACAGCTGGTTTCATCCCTAATTTACAGGGATAATCCTATTTACTCTCCCCGCTATTAGCCGACTTTAGAGATTTTCATTTTCAATTGGCAAAAAAGGCCGCCGAAGCGACCTTTCCTAAGTATCAATGGAAATTACTTAGAGGATTTTTTCTTAGCCGGAGCGGCTTCAGCGATCTTAGCGTTCTTCATCAGATCAGCCATGTACTGCTGAGCCTGACGCTGTGCAGCAAGATTCTGAATCTGAGGTTTCAGAGCATCGAAAGAGGGCAGAGGAACTTCACGCTTGTCCTGAAGCTGGATAACGTGGTAGCCGAGTGCGCTGTGGAAAGGAACGGGAAGAAGAGCACCTTTGTTCAGAGCCATTGCAGTTTCTGCAAATCCGGGGATAGCGATTCTGCGGATGTTGGTGAACGGGATTTCTCCGCCCTGAGCTGCTGTACCCTGATCCAAAGATTTTTCTTTGGCGATCGTTGCAAAGTCACCGCCGGCGTTCAAAGACTTGATGATGTCTTTGGCTTCTTGTTCTGTTTTAACAAGGATGTGACGAACTTTGATTTCGTTCGGATCGTACTGTTTTTTAACTTCTTCGTAAGTTTTCTTGAGGTCCGCATCGGTCAGCGGGTGGGCAGCGGCATTTTTGCGAACTAATTCAGCGGAGTAAATTTCTGTCTGACGTTCTGCAATCAGCGCTTTGACGGCAGGATCCTGAGCGATATTGGCTTTTTTAGCCGCTTCTTCAATGAGTTTTTCCTGAGCGAGGATGCTGCGGGCAGCTTCGAGCTGCTGTTTCTGGTCTTTGACTCCGCGGTCAGCAAGAACTTTCATGAGTTCTTGCTGATCTGCCACGGAAACTGTCTGACCGTTAACGGTGAAGGCAGTCTGAGCGAAGACGGGAGCGGCAAGGGCTGCCAGGGCTGTTGCGAGAAGAAGTTTTTTCATAATTAAATTTAATTTATCCAAAAAATGCGAGGAAGACTGCTTAGATAACTGCTCTTAACCGTTTTCTTCGCCTGAGTTAACCGCCTCATTCTACTCAATTTTGCGAGTGCGGGTAATTCAAAATCACACTCGGGAAAGCTCTAACAACCTCTTGAATTTTTTGAAATTAGAAAGAAAAGAATCGCAAATGTGGGGGAGGAACCTTTGACGGAAGAAAGTGTCGATGGAGGATCTTTCAATCCGAAAATGCAAACTTAGCCGGAGCGAGAATTTTCGATTTCTACAAACCAACTTTTCTTGTGGATTCTGATGTTCTTACAGTCAGACTAGACTTTGGGCTTGAAGTCGAGTGTATATATGCATAAATTTAATAAAAAGTTATATTAAATTTATATTAGACATGAATAATCCTGTTTTCTACTATTGAGCCATCAAAGCAAGTTTTCTCAGAAGCTTCCTATCAATAGATTGAATATAGGTGACCATCGTGTTGAAACTCATTTCTGCTCTTCTTTCCTCTCTGTTGGTTATGGAATCTGCTGTTGCAGCAGACGAACAAAATCCTGCCGGTGATCAGCTGGTAAAACGGGGCGATGCCATCCAGAGCATTAAAGGAAGCGACAAGATATTTACCGGTGAAGTCAAGATCGTCCCTCTGTCTGAATCTGTTCCCGGGATGCCGGTATCCAGTGCATATGTAATTTTTGAACCAGGCGCCAGATCTTTCTGGCACACACACCCGATCGGACAGGTTCTGATCATTGTTGAAGGAGAAGGCCGTTCGGGCGTCTATGGAAAACCAGTGAGCGTCCTGAAAAAAGGCGATGTGGTTGTATGTCCGAAAGGCATCAAACATTTCCATGGCGCAGCTCCCGACAAGAGAATGGTTCAAATGACGGTTACCGGGTACGATCCTCAAGGCAAGAACGTGACATGGATGGAACCGGTCACGGACCAGCAGTACAAGAACAGCGAGAAGTAACAACGTTTCCTTTCCTTAAATGATTAGGCCGAAGATCCGTAGGGGTTTTCGGCCTAAATTACTTTCTAAGACTCCCCGACTGTTTCTTTTGTACTGATAAGAAGAATATTTCTCATTTTCGTTCAAAAACTCTTACAAATTAGGCATCGTTTTGTCGCTATCCGGGGGCCGATTGAACGTTGTCTTAAGACAAGCGGATTATCCTTAGCAAACAATTCGTTAAAACAGAATATTCGTATCTATGAAAATTGCGAAAAAACTTGCTGTCGCGGCTTGCGTCGCTTCAGCCTTTACTATGATGAATACACAAGCAGAAGAAACAAAAGCACCGGTCAGCGTCTCTCAAGCCGGTACTGCACTTCCGGCCGGTGTGACCCAAGGGCCGAGTATTGAAGGCGTGACAGAATATCGTCTTACCAACGGATTACGCGTAGTTCTTTTCCCGGATGCCTCTAAAGATACGGCGACCGTTAACATGACTTATCAGGTCGGTTCTCGTCAGGAAAACTACGGCGAAACCGGCATGGCTCATTTGCTCGAGCATCTGATTTTTAAAGGAAGCAAAAACTTCCCGAATCCGACCAAAGAATTCACGAACCGCGGTTTCCGCATGAACGGTTCCACTTGGCTCGACCGTACTAATTACTTTGTCTCCTTTACTGCTACAGAAGACAACCTCAAGTTCGCTTTAGCTTGGAGTGCTGACGCTATGCGCAACTCCTTTATCGCTAAAAAAGACTTAGACAGCGAAATGAGCGTTGTGCGCAACGAATACGAGATGGGCGAGAATCGTCCTTCCAGCGTGTTGATGAAGCGTATGCAGTCCATGATGTACGACTGGCACAACTACGGCAAGAGCACCATCGGCAACAGAAGCGATATCGAACATGTTCGTATCGAAAACCTTCAGGCTTTTTATCACCGGTATTACCGCCCGGACAACGCTGTCTTAACAGTCAGCGGTAAGTTCGATGTCCAGAAAACGCTGGAATGGATCGTTAAAGATTTCTCTTTAATCCAGAACCCGAAAGAAGCGCTTCCAGCTGAATGGACAGTGGAACCGACAGCGGACGGTGAACGCGTGTTTGAGATCCGCCGCAAAGGCGAAACTCAGATGGTTGCTGTCGGCTACCGCATCCCGAGCGCTTTACATCCGGATGCTTTAGGCGTGGAAGTTGCAACTGAAGTGTTGGCCGATTCTCCTAACGGCCGTCTGTACGAAGCCTTAGTAAAAACCGGACTGGCAGCAAATGTTTTCGGTTACGCCGTCGGCGCTAAGGAGCCCGGCTTTGTGATCTTCGGTGCCTCCGTTAAGAAAGGCGAATCGCTTGAGAAAGTTAAAGATAAGCTTATCGAAACGATTGAAGGCTCTTTAAAGCAGAAGCCGATGACTTCTAAAGAGTTAAACAGAACCAAGGCTCAGATGGAAACCATGTACGAACGCGCCTTTGCCGATCCGGAAGGATTTGGTGTCGGCTTATCAGAGTACATTGCGCTGGGCGACTGGAGACTTTTCTTCTACGGCCGCGATAAGACTAAAGACGTCACTGCTCAGCAGGCTGACAGTGCAGCAGACAAATATTTCGTGCGTGACAACCGAGTTGTCGGACTCTTCATTCCCGATGACAATCCTCAGCGCGCAGAGATCACAAAAGCTCCGAGCGCGGATGAACTGCTGGCTAATTACAAGCCGCAGGGAACTGCTCAAAAGATTGAGGCTTTCGACTCTTCGTTCGATAACCTCGACAAGAGAACACAGCGTATTGATATCGGCGATTTGAATATTGCTTTGCTGCCCAAACAGACACGCGGTGAAACCGTGACCGTTTGCATGAAGTTCAAGTCCGGCGACGAGAAGAATCTTTTTGGTAAGGCTAATCTTCAGCCTGTTGCTGCTGCGATGCTGACTCGCGGAACAAAGACGATGACTCGCTCTGAAATTGAAGATCGTATGACCGAGCTGAAGATGGCCGGTTCCATTACGAACTTCACGACTACGAGAAAGAATCTTCCGGCCGCTCTTGAGCTTGTGTTTGATGCCATGCACAACTCGATCATGCCGCAGGATGAATTTGATCAGTTTAAGAAGCAGATGCAGGTCATGATCGAAAGCATGCGTGATAAACCTGATGCGCTCGCTCAGAACGCTATTACGCAGCACTTCAATACTTATCCGAAGGGCGATCCTCGCTACGAATACTCTTTAGATGAGTCGCTGGAACAGCTGAATAAGCTTACAGTTGATCAAGTCAGAGCTTTCTATAAAGAATTCGGCGGTACGTCTCGCGGTGAGATTTCGATTGTCGGCGATTTCGATCCGAAGGCAGTGGAAAAGATCATTCGTAATGATTACGCCAAGTACGTTTCTAAGGCTCATTACGCTCCGGTCGTAACGGAATATCGTCCCGTTAAAGCCACTCGCGTCGTTATTGATACTCCTGACAAGGAAAACGCAATTATCGTTGCTCGTTCTGTGTTCCCGATCAACGACACAGCTCCGGATGCTCCGGCACTTACCGTTGCCAACTGGATTCTGGGCGGCGGCACAGGTCTTTCCAACCGTTTGATTGAAAGACTTCGCCAGAAAGAAGGCCTTTCATACGGCGCCGGTTCTCACGTTCGTATTCCTGCGAAGGGCAATAACGGTAGCTTTGTTTTCCGTGCGATTGTGGCTCCTCAGAACATGCTTCAGGCAGAAGCCAGTGCCCGCGACGTGATTGCTAAAGCGATTAAAGACGGCTTTACAGATCAAGAGGTAGAGGAAGCCAAGAAAGGTCTGCTGCAGGCAATGCAGGTCGCTCGTTCTCAGGACGATGTGGTTGCCCGCTCCTGGAACGACAAGATGGAAAATCAACGTACATGGGCATTCAGTAAGAAACAGGCGGAAGCCATTTCCAAGCTGACGACGGCTGATGTCAACGCTGCACTGCGTAAATACATCAAGCCTGATGAAATTACTTTTGTGTTGGCCGGAGACCAGAAGAAAGCGGCACAGAAAAAACAAGACTAATTTCAGAGGTCGTCAGGGAAATTTGACTGCCGTTTATTGAGATTTTGAGAGCTGAGCCTAAAAACTCGGCTCTTTTCTTCTTTTCCTCAAGCATTGAGAATTTAACTTTTAAGTAACTTATTGATTTTGGATGGTTGAGGTACTGCCTTTCTCTTTGATGGAAAATGAAACCGTCTTCTGAGAGATTAGAAGACGGTTTACAGTGGTTTGAGGTGCCGACCTAAAAGGTCGGCTTAAAAATCGTGTTACTTCGCCAATGTCTTGACGTAGTCGGCGATCTGACGGCCGATAACGGAAGCAGATGTCAGCTGAGCGCCGCCGACGTAGTTGTCATAGAACAAACCGCCTGCTGCGTTGCCGACTGCGAAGAGACCCGGAACCGGACGTCCTTCCGTGTCAAGAACCTGACCGTTCGTATTGATGAGCGGACCGCCGAAGGTAGCTGTCATACCGCCCTGGAACGGAACGGCATAGAAGGGAGCCTTAAGGATCGGACGCGGATTCTTGTGAGTGTTGGGAGGTGTCAGTTCGCCGAGCTTGCCGGCTTTCAGAGCGGCATTGTATTCGTCGACAACTTTCTTCAGTTCAACAGGATTCAGTCCGGCTTCCTTAGCTAAACCTTCGATCGTATCGGCCTTATAGACAGGCGCCTTATGAGAAGAATAAGAGAACCAGTCATTCTTCAGCATCGGAAGATTGTGCGTATCTTCGTCAACAATCAGGTAGCCCCAATTGTCACGAGTCAATGCGGCTGTGTCACGAGACATCTGGACATAGGTCTTGCCTTCATCGGTGTAGCGCTTTGTTTCCTTAGAAACGGCAATACCGGTGTTAACGATGTTCAGCGGGTTAGCGCCTGTAGGTCCGTGGATCGGTCCGCAGTGGTATTGGTCAACGTTAACAACTTTCGGGAAATATGGGCCGGTTAAAAGAATGCTTTCGCCGGTAACAGAGTGGGAACCGCGAACCGGCATGTTGGCGGCAGGAACGCCTGCCATCATTGTCAGCATCATCTTGTTGGCGGAGAAACCGCCGGTAGCCATGACGACGCCGTATTTGCCGAAGTATTCTTCGAACCCCTCTTTGCTCTTAACTTTAACTCCGATAACTTTACCGTTTTGAGGGTTGTCGAGCAGTTCGACCGCTTTGGCGTTGTAGACGATAGGAACATTAAGTTCTTTGGCTTTAGCCAGTAAATAGAGCATCAGCTGTGTACCGCCGGGCTTCTTTTCTCCGATGGTGAGGTGAGCACGCTGGAGCATCGGCCAAACAAGCTTCATGCCGACGGCATATTTAACGCCGACGTAGTCATGCAGCCAGTTCAGTGTCTCGTCTGCTTTTTCAGCAACAAGGCGTGTGAGTTTGGGATCCCCTCGGCCTTGAGAAACCTTCATCATGTCTTCGTAGAATTTATCTACGGTGTCGCCGGTTTCAAGCTTCTTTTCCTGCTGCATCTTGGTGTTGACGCCAAGCATGAAGCCTGCAGAGTAAATGGTGTTACCCGAAGCAGAACTCATCTTTTCGAGAATAACCGGTTTCAAGCCGTCCTGAGCTGCGCGGATGGCGGTGACGATACCACCGATACCTAAACCGCAGATGACTAGGTCATATTCCTTCTTCGGAAGGGCAGCCTGTTTTTCTGCAGCAGAAGCGCTCATAGCAGTAGCACCCATTGTGCCGGCTAAGGAGGCGAGGATGCTGCCTTTGAGGATAGAACGACGAGATGTTTGCATAAAATTATTTCTCCTTGGAAATGAAGCGAAGATTCGTTTCAGTGCCAAGGTTAAATATCCGATAAACAGAAAGCGTCGGCTAATTGTCTCTTGACAATTTCTAAATTTCGGAAGCCTTGTTGCAGAGAGAAGGGAGGTTTGGGAGAAAAAGCGATTTCTTCTCAGTTTTCTTTAATCCATCTTGCTGCGTTTTTGCCGGCGATGCGTCCAAATGTAAACGCATCAGTAAGGCCGTTTCCGCCAAGTCTGTTTTCACCGTGAACACTGCCGGTAATTTGTCCTGCGGCATACAGGCCGGGGATAGGAATTCCGAATTTATTTAGACATTCTGCCTGCTCGTTGATAGAGATTCCACCTAAGGTGTAATGAATCCACGGATACATGCGAACCGCCCAAAAAGGTGCAACGCTCGGGCGATGTCTCGGATCGACTTGTTCAAAAGAAACCTTGACCTTCTCGAAAGGAACGTTAATGTCTTTGCATAACGCTTCTAACGTATCGTTCTTCCAAACCTGACCGGCGAAGTAAGCTCGATAGAGATTTTTCTGCTGGCTTTTGTCCAGTCTTTTAACGCTCCTGATATCAACGATTGTCCAACAGCGTTTTGCACCTTGCTTGATCAAAGCTTCGGAGATGGTTTTGCGTGTTGCGGCTTCATCGACAAAGCGTTCACCATCCTCATTAATAAAGACAGTTCCGGGTGCCATTGCATACAGTCTGGCCGAGTATTTACTGAGAATGGAGCCCTCAGGAATACATTCAACTGCATCCATGTTTTCTACCTGAACGCCGGCTTCAATTGCCCTCTGGAGAACTTCTCCTGTTCCGCGTGAATCGGAATACTTGAAATTTAGATTCGGAACATATCGACGAATAAGCTCAGGATTGTTTGCAAAACCTCCGGCACATAGGATTAAAGCTCGTGAGGTAATCACTGAACTTACTCCCTTTGAAGAGATGGTGACGCGAAATCCCCTTTGATTTGGGAGGACTTCAAAAGATTCCAGTCGAGTGGAAGTTCGAATGGAGACTCCGTTTTTAAGACAAGCTGCTGCTAAATTCTGAACATAGGAAGAACCGAGCGCAGTGACAGGCTTATGACTACGGCGATAACCGGAGCCGTAAATTTGATAAATTTCATCTCCGAAAGTGACGCCGTTTTTTCTCAGCCAATTTAAAGTGTTAGCAGCTTCCTTTGCCAACTTCGTCTGGACTTTTGGATTGCCTCGGCCGTTAGCGGACCGTGTAATTTGCTGCAGATAAAATTCTTCGCTGTCTTTGATGCCTTTACGATTTTGGAACTCCGTGTTGGGGGCGTTGAAAAATCCGCCTGAGTAAAGTGTATCTCCGCCTATAAAAGATTCTTTTTCGATTAAGACAACGGAATCCGAACAGGCTGAAGCCTCTAACGCCGCCGCCAATCCGGCACCGCCTGCGCCGACGACCAGAATTCCGCAGTGAAAATTCTGAGCAATGGCTCTCGGGACTACTCCCAGCAAAGGAAGGGCAAGGATTTCACGTCTTCTGATCATGCTTCTTCCATCTCGTGCAAGAAATCATTAAGTTCTACTGGATTCTCTATATCGAGCTTGCCGTAGACCCTGGCTCTGTGGGTTTGAACGGTACGTTCCGAAATTCCTAAGAGTTTGGCGATTTGAGGATTGCTTAAGCCTTTAGCCAGCTGATAAGAGATGTTCTTTTCAGCTGTGGTCAAGGTGTCAAAGAGTCTCTTGAGGTTTAGGGCATGAGCTTTTTGACGGCGCTCCATGCGGTTCTTTTCAACTGCCTTAATGACGAGAGACTGGAGTTTTTCCGGTTCAGGCGGTTTAACCAAAAAATTAAAAGCGCCGGCTTCAACGCAGCTCATCGCCATTTCGATATCACCATGGGCTGATAAAAAGATAATCGGAAGATCAGAGCCGCGTCGATTTAATTCCTGCTGCAGTTCTATGCCCGTCATTCCGCCCATGCGAACGTCAAGAATGATACAGCCGGGGGCCTCTGCATCATCATCTCTTAAAAAGTCTTCGGCGCTTGAGAAAGATCGAGTTCTAAATCCTGCCAACTGAAGAAAAAACGATTGGGATTCACAAACTGAGGCGTCATCATCAACGATTCGAACGACAGGACTGAGCATTTGATTAGACATTTCTTATTCTTCCTTTTTCTTTACGAACAAGTCCACAGCGATTCCGTTTGGTTCGATCCGTCGGAACGTCAGATGACCGCCGTTATTTTCGATAATACTTAGTACGATGGAAAGGCCGACACCGAGGCCGTCTTTTTTACTTGTTGAAGTCGGCCGTCCCAATGCGGAAAAAATTTCTTCCGAAATCTTGGGACCATTATCCGTTACCGTTATTTTCCACATGTGCTTTTGAGCAGTCACAGAAACAGAGGTTTGAGGATTCAGGCTGTTTTTTGCAGCTTTTAGTGCATTTTTTAGAACATTCAGAACAGCAAGTTCGATTTCAAAAGAGTCGCCGACGGCAATTGCTTCTTGCGGTAAGTTTGCCGTGGTTTGGACGCCTTCTATTTCCTCTTTGTTAATACTGTTGATCGCGCGTCGAATGACTTCCACTAAATTAAAAACTTCCGATCGATTGGCCTTGTGTTTGGCATATGAACGAACGTGTTCCACAATGTCACTCGTTCTTTTAGCCTGGCTGTTCATCTGTTTTAAGGCGTATTCCACCCTGTCGTCTTTTACCCCAAGCTGCTGCAGAAGCAGGGAAAGCGCGCTGGCGTAGTAAATCAGGTTTGTGATCGGTTGTTTGACTTCGTGGGCAAAAATCGAGCTCATTTGGGAGATCACGCGGCTTTTTTCGAGAAGGTCTAGTTTTTGGCGGTTTTCCCGAGCCTTTCGTTCTGTCGCTCGCTGGACGGCTAAAGCAAACTTTAACTCTTCCGTACGGCGATTTACGAGCCAATTGACTCGAACTACATGGACCAATATCGCGCAAAGAAGCAATGCAGCTAAGAGAAGTTCTTTCTGATGAGAAAGGATGAAGTCCTTAACAGTTGTTTCTCGCAAATGCTCATAAGGGCCGAGTTTTAGCGATTTCATTAGGTCGTAGACCTTCAAGAAGCCACTGGCCGGAACCCATTCGAAGTCAAATTCACCCTTCGGCATCGAAAGCAGAGAAAGGGATACCGCTTTTACCTCATCAATGGGAGCTGTATCAAGAGCATAAAAAACCGTATCAGGATAGCGTTCCGTGGAACGAATACATGCTTCCGTATTATTCTTAGCCTCTAAAACTCTAAACTCACCGGGCTGGATTTGTCCGGTTGTAAGAAGCTTTTCGTATTGACAGGTTCCCAGAATTCCTACATCGGCAGCTCCGACCTTGACATATGTCGCCACGTCTGGATATTGATAATGAGAGAAGAGCGTTTTAGAGAAAAAAGTATCCGGGTCAAAGCCTCTTGCCGCGATCTCTCCCATTCCAACAAGCATGCCGTCAAAGTCATGAGGCTCGGTAGCTGAAAGCACTCGGCCCTTCAGATCAGTAATTTTTTGAAGATCTTTACGATCATTTCGAACAATAAATACCGAGGAGACAGCTTCTTTGGGGCTATAGGCATGATTGCGGCTGACTGTTGCGATCTGCTGGGCACCTAGTTTAGAAATCAGCGTGACAAAGTTGCCGGCAGAAGAGACGAGGAAGTCGGGTCGTTCCTTAACAACGTTGGCAAGGAGATTATTTTGCTGCAGCTCTACCACAGTGATTTTGTAGTCTTTTAGTGTTTTTTGAATGTGCTCAATCGTCGGGACGAAAGTCTCGAGATAAAAATCTTGATCAAATGTATCGATTAAGCCGATACGAATCTCACGTTCTGCAGCAGAACTGAGGAACGGGAGGAAGAGTAAGCATAGAAAGACCCATTTGCGCATAAGGAGAAGTTTGGCACAAATGTGATAAATCCTCGTGAGGACTTTTACCAACAAACGAAAAGATTTTGGAGGAACGAAGCTTGTTAACCCGTGAAATATTCTGAAAAGATTCAGCAAGCAAAGGAAATAAAAAATCCTCGGCCATTTCTGACCGAGGATCCAAGCTCTGAGTTTAGCGCCCGGAGCTGAACGCTAATTTATGGTTGATTATTTCTCCCAACCTTCGGAGGCGGTATCACCGCGTTTCTTTTCGCCGTCTTTAACTTCTACGACATTCTTACCGATGGCCAGTTCATTGTTAGCCCAGTAGCCCCAGTGATAGGCGGCATCAGCTTCTTTGATCTTGCCGTTGCCGAACATCAGGTTCAGCGTGCCGTGGTACGGTTCGAAGATACCGGCACCGAGGTAGATGTGGCCGAGGCCGAAGACGATGATCACAATGAAGGAGATGTCGTGGACGATCTTAGCGGTAAGAAGTGTGGACTGAGAGAAATGGTAAGCCCATTCCCCGCCGGGCAGAAGGCCCGTGTTGAGCCACAGGATCATGCCGGAGATCGCTGCGAAGACGCCTGCGAAGAGCAGGGTGCCGTCGGCAACACGCTGCAGGGACTTAACTTCACGCTGCGGAGGCATGTGAACCTTGCCGGGAGCGAAAAGATAAGGAATAAAGCGCATGGCGAAAGTACGGTCGTCTGCATCCCATTTGCCGAAGATGTTGTTCTTAAAGAGATGAACAAAACCCTTCGGAGAAATGATGATCGCCAGAAGCGGAATCAGAATAAACGGAATGGCGAGCAGTCTGTGCGTCCAGCGCATAGCGATGGTGAACTCGCTGCCAACTCCATTGTTCCAGGCGGTGATCATAACGAACAGTCCTGTGATCGCAAGCAGGATGCAGGAAATCGCTACAACACCGTGCGTGATTCGTGCCAAAACAGAATGGCGCTGGATGTATTTAGTAATCATGGTGGTCCTCTTTACTCTGCATTTTCTCTGCGTTCTTGCTCAGCAGCTTCTTTCTTGGCTTCGCGGAGATATTCTTCACCGCGTTTACGCTGAGCAGGAGTCCAATGTTCCTTGGCCTCTTCAATCGTCATCTTACGACGACGGTAGCCCAAAGCGGCAACGAAGGACACGGCCAGGCCGGCAACGGTAGCGGCGGCAGCCAAACCGGCACCCGGCTGAGCCAGTTTGCTCAGTGTGGCGAGCGGGCTAGGCTGTGCACCCTTGACGAGGCCTTGAGCTTCGGCACCGAACTTGCAGACCTGGAGAATATGCAGGCCGCCGCATTCGTTTTCGCCATAAAGCTCGGCTTTATCGTAGCCGCGGGACTTCAGGAATTCGACGCGTTCCTTGCCGAGTTTGATCATCTCGTCACGTGGACCGAAGTGCAAAGCCCCCGGCTGGCAAGTCTTGACGCAGGCTGGAAGCATGCCGTTTTCCAAACGATCCCAGCACATTGTGCACTTGTCGATCTTCGGCTCATCGCCGTAGTAACGGGGAACGTCGAACGGGCAGGCCATTTCGCAGTAGCGGCAGCCGATGCACTTTTCGGGAGAAACGGAGACAACACCGTTTTCTTCGTACTTCAGACAACCCGTCGGGCAGACCGTAACGCAGCCGGCGTTGGTGCAGTGGAAGCAGGAACGGCGTCCGAAAGCCCATTCGACGGGACGCAGCTGATTGTCTGACTTCTTCTCTTTGAAGGTCATGACCAAACGGTTGCTACCGTTAAGATCTTGCGGGTTCTGATAGCTTCCGGAGAACGGGAAAGCGTTCATTCCGAGATCGGAATACAGAACGTTCCATTGTTTGCAGGCGACTTGGCATCCTTTGCAACCTGTGCACTTGGAGGCATCGTAAAGCATCGCCATTTCTTTTCTTGTGTAGATAGACATTACAGATCCTCCGAATTATTTGGCTTTTTCAACGTTGACCAGGAAGGCCTTGTATTCAGGAATGTAGGAGTTCGGATCACCTACGTTCGGAGAAAGGTCATTCATGGTGTCGCCGGTAGCATAGGCAGAAGCCCAGCTCCAGTGGTGAATCAAACCGATGGTATGTGTCTTCTTGCCGTTAATTTCAAGCGGCTGGTAGCGGACGGTAACCATCGCAAAGGCCTTAATGGAGCCGCGATTGTTCCAGACGCGGATTTCATCGCCGTTCTTAATGCCTTTTTCTTTAGCCAGTTCTTCGGAAATTTCAACGAAAGGTCTCGGCATGATTTCGACGAGCCACGGAATGTTGCGGGTCTGTGTACCGGACTGCCAGTGTTCGCAGACGGAGTAAGACGTTGCAACGATCGGGAACTCTTCGCTGTTGCCGCGCTTGACGGATTCTTTCCACTTCGTGAACTGAACCATCGGGCTGTCCTGACGACCGTTCATTACATTCTTCGTCGGGGATTCGTACGGTTCATAGTGTTCGGGCAGAGGACCGTCTTTCATCGGGTAGCTGAACAAACGAGCGTCCTGTTCCCAAGTCATGAAGAAGGCCTTGTTGTTCGGAGGAACCGGAACAACCTTACCGTCTTCGACGCGGGTTTCAACAAAGTCGCCGACGTCATTGTTGATCCAGCGGGAACCGTCCCATTCAACAAGCATCTTCTTGGGATTCCAAGGTTTGCCGTTCATGTCAGCAGAAGCGCGGTTGTAAAGAATTCGACGGTTGGCAGGCCAAGAGAACGAGAACTCGCTGTAGAGGCCAAGGCCTGATGGGTCGGCTAGAGAACGGCGAGTGCATGGCTGAGCCATGGCATCCCATTTCTCGTTTTCATTATTGAAGTAGCCGCCGTAAATCCACATACCACAGGCGGTGTCGCCGTCGGCTGTGAGTTCACCATAGCCTTTCAGCAGTTTTCCGGTCTTAGTGCTGTAGCCATTAATAGCGTGGGCAACAGCCTTGATATCCAGCTGACCTTGCGGGTTACGGTAATCCCAGTTGACTTTGGTAATCTGATCGGGATTGATGCCGCCTTCCTGACGATAAAGCTGCGCGATACGGTGGAAGAGGCGAGACATGATCTCGAAGTCGCTCTTAGCCTGTCCTGCAGGTTCCACGGCTTTCTGACGCCATTGGAGCCAGCGGCCGGAGTTGGCAATAGAGCCTTCTTTTTCGTAAATCAAAGCAGCCGGCAGCATGTAAACCGTTGTCTGAATTTCTTCAGGCTTCATGCCGGGGGCTTTCCAGAAGGTAGCGGTTTCAGTTGCGAACCAGTCGGCAACGATCATCCAATCAAGTTTGCCTAGGACTTCGCGGCAATACTTAGTATTCGGTTCGGAATGAGCTGGGTTCATACCCCAAACCAAGTAACCCTTGATCTGATTTTCGGCCATATAGTGGAAGGTCGGAATCGTGGAGTCATTGTGCTTGAGGGAACGTTTAGGCAGAAGATCATAGCAGTAATTATTTTCTGCTGTGGCGTTGTTACCATACCATTCTTTCAGCATAGAAACCATGAACTTCGGCTTGTTCATGTAGTAGCCGTCGGCATAGGTTTCTTTAGAAAGGTATGCATCCAGTGTCGGATGGTTCTGCTGGATCGGCCAAGCCAGATAACCCGGAGCATAGTCCATAGTGGCACCAACGTCGGTAGAGCCTTGAACGTTCGGCTCGCCGCGCAGGGCGTTAATACCGCCGCCGGCAACACCAACGTTGCCTAACAGAAGCTGAATGATGCACATGGCGCGGCAGTTTTGGCTGCCGTAAGAGTGCTGTGTCTGGCCGAGAGCGTAGAGAATTGTGCCGCTCTTTTCGGGGGCGCCGGAAGCTGCATAGGTCTTATAGACTTCTTCAAGCAGTTCAGGCTTAATACCGGTTACCTCACTGACTTTCTGCAGTGTGTACCGGTCATAATGCTTGGCAAGAAGATTCAGAACACAGTTCGGATCCTGAAGTGAGGCATCCTTCTTAGGAACCTTGAGGGCAGGATGGTTGAACTTAGGTACTCCGGGATTGTCAGCCCAAGCGCCGGGTGCACCGGGTTCTGTGCTCCAAGGAATAACCTTTTCAGTCTGATACATCCAAGTCTTATTGCTGTAAGCCTTTTCTTTTTCATCCCAACCGGAGAAGAGACCGTCTGCAACATCAAATTTATAGGAAGGATCAATCAGGAAGGTAGCGTTCGTGTAGTTCATCACGTACTCTTTCTGATAGAGCTTCTTCTCAAGAATGTAGTGAATCATGCCGCCGAAGAAAGCGATATCGGTACCTGGACGAATCGGGGCGTACATATCGGCCTGAGAGGCGGTACGAGTAAAGCGCGGGTCAACAACGATCCATTTGGCGCCGCGGTCAACGGCGCGGTGGCACCAGCGGGAAGACAGCGGATGGTTTTCAACGTTGTTGGAACCGATGGTCATGATGACATCGGCGTTTTGGAAATCGCACCAGTGGCTGGTCATGGAGCCGCGTCCGAAGGACGGGGCTAAACCGGAAACGGTAGAAGAGTGGCAGACACGAGTCTGGTTGTCGATCTGAACGACGCCAAGAGAACGGGCAAACTTCTGAACAAGCCAAGCTTCTTCGCAGTTCAGCTGAGCAGCGCCGTAGCTTGCAATACCCTCGCAACGGTTGACGGTAACACCGTTTTCTTCTTTGGTGTAGCTTTCATCACGAGTCTTCTTAATTTTGCGCGCCATCTCGTCAATGGCCTGAGACCAGGAGATGGGCTCCCATTCGCTGGATCCCGGGCGACGAACCAAAGGCTGTGTGAGACGATGCGGATGCATCACTAAGCGGCGGTCTTTATCAACGATCTTTCTCAGACCTGTCAGGCCGGCGCCTTTCGGGCAAAGGCCGCCCAGGTTCACGGGGTTGTCAGGGTCGCCTTCAATATTAATGAGTTGGCCGTTGCGGACGGAGCAGATGGTTCCGCAGCCGCCGGAGCAGTAGCAGCAGATGTTTAAGTATTCTTTGGTATCTGCCAGTTTCCATTTACCGACTTGACCGGGAAGGAAGCGGGAAGCCGCAGATGCATGGAATGCGGTAGCCGCGCCGGTCAAACCGACAGCAGATTTTAAAAATATACGACGAGATGTGCGCATAAATTGTGTCCTTTAGCATACGAGTGCAAATCTTGCACAAGTCCTGGGGTGGATTCGGCAATCGAGCCGATGGCGCTAACTCTAGGCCTCCAGCTCAGGAGGTGTCAATCAGATTTCGAGATTAATGAGCACGCTTAAAATTTTTGCAAGCTACGGAAAAATAATGTAAATATTACTATTTGTTACAGTGTTATAAGATTTATTAAAGAAAGGGGAGATTGTATTTATAAAAATATTTCAGGAATTGTTCCAGGGAGATAATAAAAAAGGAAAACCCGATAATTCGGTCAATTCATAGGGTTTTGTCTAAGTTCGGACTTCTCTTCCGAAAAATTATCCTGAGCGTGCTAAGTGTGAATTTAATTAAAAAAAGCTTTTGAAAAGCAAAAAAAATACAGAAATATCGTATTAATACGGATGGTTATTTACATTTATAGAAATATTTATTTACATCACAATTTCTTATTCTGATTAATTTGAGTCGAAAAATGGTAAGAAAAATCACAGTTTTACGGTATTAAGGCATAAGTCAAAACTCCATTGTTTATTCAAAACCGTTTCTTTTCCTGATAGTGTCAGACTCCCTTGCCGCTTGAGAAAAATGACGAAAATCCCGGGGCTTGTCAGAAAAATGTTTTTTTAGTCACAGCAGAATAAATTTCTGATTTTGGTTATTGTGGTTGATTTTTTTGATGTATTGCCCTTCCTCTGAATTATCGGAACAAACATTTCGTTAGGCTCTTTCTTGCCTACAGCTGTGTGATTTCAGATGAGTAGCCTGTTGACGAATTAAAAAAGTAGATATTGCTGAGGGAATACACCTAGGAAAATGCCTTTTATGGGCTATTTTTATAAAAAAAATCACATAAATCTCAAATAATGAGAATCGTTACTATTATTATTTAACCTTATTCAAAAAAACGACAGGAGCATTCATGGAAAAAAATAAAGACCTCGAGATCAGTCTGCTTGACGCACCGGTCGGTGCAGTCGTTGATCTTGTGAGCTGGGGCAGTTTGAGTCAGGAAGATATTCGCAAACTGACGGATGTCGGTATTTATTTAGACCTTCCGCTGACTGTTTCCAGCGTCACTATTTCCGGCCCTGTAGTCGTTGCGATCAGCAACGTGCACGTCGCCATAGGACGTCCCGTTGCAAAGGAGCTCAAAGTTCTTTGGAACAAAGAGGTAGATGAATAAATGCTGCTTAGAGATATGAAGCCCGGAGAAAAGGGCGTAATCAAAGCCTTTAGACACGGTTTGATTGAATACCGTAAAAGGCTGCTGGCGCTCGGCGCGCTTCCCGGAACGCCTTTTGTGGTTGAACGTGTTGCTCCCCTTGGCGACCCCGTGGAAATCAAGTTAAGAGGATCTTCGATCAGCGTACGAAAGGGCGAGATTGAGATTCTCGACGTTGAACCGATCTAGTGAATCAAGCTATGAGAAAAAATATCATTGCAGTCGTTGGTAATCCGAACTGCGGCAAAACGACTCTTTTTAACGGCCTGACCGGCTCCCATCAAACGGTCGGTAACTGGCCCGGTGTGACCGTCGAGCGCATTGTCGGCGAGTTCACTTATAAAGACAGAGAAATTACAATTGTTGACCTTCCGGGTATTTACTCCCTGCAGCCGAGTTCAGCTTCCAGTGAGGACGAACGCGTTGCCCGCGACTATATCCTCCAGGATGAAGCCGAACTGATTGTCAATATTGTTGATGCCAGCAATCTCGAGCGTAACCTTTACTTGACGACTCAGCTGCTGGAAATGCAGGTTCCGATGATTGTGGTGCTCAACATGCTGGATATGGCGGCTGCTCACCAGATAGAAATTGACCCGCATAAGCTGAGCGAAGCATTAGGCTGCCCGGTGATCGGCATTGTCGCTTCTAAAGAACAGGGCCTAAAGGAGCTGTGCGCGGCGATCGATGCCCAGCTTGATGACCTCCGTATTCCGAAGAACCCGATCGTTTTTGCGGACGATGTGGAAGAGGCAAGAGCAAAAATTGCTAAGCTTCTTTCGGCCCAAAAAGTTGAACGCGCTGAGTGGACGGCCGAGCAACTCCTAGAAGGCGACGCCGGAATGGGTGAGTACCTGAAGGGTGTGGACCTGACCGAAGTCGACAAGATCATTGCCGAGATCAATCAGAAGTACAACGGCGACCTCGATATCGCGATGGCAGATGTTCGCTACAGCTTTGTTTCTCAGGCGACGGCCGCCTCTATGATCCGCAAAGGCGAGATCGACCAGAGCACCACAGACAAGATCGACAAGATCGTTCTGAACCGCTGGCTCGGTATTCCGATCTTCCTCTTCATTATGTATTTGATGTTCATCTTCTCGATCAACATCGGATCGGCCTTTATCGATTTCTTCGATATTCTTTTCGGGGCCATCTTCGTCCAGGGCTTTGGCAACCTGCTGACTAGCATTGGGAGTCCTGAATGGCTCAAAACTATTCTAGCCGACGGTATCGGGGGCGGTATCCAGACGGTCTCGACCTTTATCCCTGTCATTGCCTGCTTATTCCTGGCCCTGTCCTTCCTTGAGGACTCGGGCTACATGGCGCGTGCCGCTTTTGTGATGGACCGCATGATGCGTTTTCTCGGTCTCCCCGGGAAATCTTTCGTTCCGCTGATTGTCGGGTTCGGATGCGGTGTTCCGGCAATTATGGCTGCCCGTACGATGGAGAAGAAATCTGATCGTATTACGACCGTGATGATGGCTCCGTTCATGAGCTGCGGTGCAAGACTTCCGGTTTACGTACTGTTTGCTACCACCTTCTGGCCGCTTGGCGGACAGAACCTCGTGTTCTCGCTTTATTTGATCGGTATTTTGGTGGCGATTCTTACGGGTTTCATTCTGAAAAGAACCGCGCTTAAAGATGAAGCCGGAGCTTTTGTGATGGAGATTCCTCCGTACCATCTGCCCACTCTTAAGAATTTGGGGCTGCGTACTTGGGATCGCCTAAAGAGCTTTATCATCAAGGCCGGTCAGCTGATCGTCATCATCGTTGCCGTCTTGGCTTTCCTGAACTCTTTGGGTACAGACGGCAGCTTCGGCAACGAAGACACCGATAAGTCCGTTCTGTCTCAGATCGGCAAGACCATTGTTCCGGCCTTCCAGCCGATGGGTATTAGCAATGAGAACTGGCCTGCTGCCGTTGGCGTCTTCACCGGTATTCTTGCTAAGGAAGCCGTAGTAGGAACTCTGGACAGCCTTTATTCCGGTATGGGCGATCGCATGAGCGCCGCGGATCAGGAAAAGAGCGGGGAGGCTAAACCTGAAGAAGAGGAAGAACCTTTCAGTCTGTCTGCCGAAGCTCTCAAAGCTGTGAAATCCGTCGGAGAAAACCTCTCCGAGCTCGGAGACTTCTTTGTGGATCCTCTCGGCGTCAGTGTTGAGAAAGATCTCACTGACGTTGACGAGCAGGCGGCTGAGCAGGAAGTCGGTACCGGTACATTCCGTGCGATGAAGCACCTCTTTGACGGAGACTTGGGGGCATTCTCTTATCTCCTGATGGTCTTGCTGTACATTCCTTGCTGCGCTTCGATCGGTGCCATGTACCGCGAAGTCGGTGCCGGTTGGACAACGTTTGCGGCCCTATGGACGATTGCTATGGGTTACGGAACCGCGACGATCGTTTATCAGATCGGACGCTTCAGCCAGCATCCGGTTTATTCTTCGATCTGCATCGGCGTGTGCCTGGCGGTGATTCTTTCGATCGTTATCGGTCTTCGTATTAAAGGCAAGGAAGCAGCTCAGTGACATTAACTGAATTAAAAGAATACGTTCAGGCGCGGCGCATTGTCTCCGAACTGGAAATCGCAATGCATTTCCGGGTCGAGCCCTCGGTCATCGAGCCGATGGCGCGCCGCTGGATTGACAAAGGGCTGATGGCCAAAGTCGATATGGACGGAACCAAATGCGGAGGCTGCACAGCCTGCGCGGACGGTATCAAACGTCACTACGAATGGCTCGGTCCTCAATCGGTGACTTTCGTAAAGAAGTTGTAAGACGCTAAGGCTTTTGGAGCTCCTCGTGCTTAACGGTTCGAGGAGTTTTTTATGGCTGAAAAGCCAAGGTCGGCTGCATCTGCCGTATAGTTGAAAAACCTTTCTTATCTGAGATCAAAATGTTAGTTCAAGACCCGCTCAGCAAGTATCCTCGACTCGGTAAGTACGCTCTGATTTTTTCCATTATTCCGGGATATTTTCATGAATACGATGCTGAAGAAGTGATTCAGCAGGCGGTTAACAGCCAGTCCGTTCATGGGTTTCTTAAGCTTTTGCAGGATAAAAATGTTGCAATTGCTTTTCCTAGTTACTACAAAGACAAATACGCAATCAAACCCGAAGTGATTCTTGACTACGCTCAGGTCTATACGCCTTCATTCATCAAAGAAGCTAAGAGGACGCTTGGAAGGGTGTTCAAAAGAGGAGATGAGGTTCAAGACCTTTACATTGATTTTCTTTTGCAGCTTTCTTCTTTTAAGCTTAGAGGCAAGGCTGATTTGAACGAGGTTCTCAACCGTTGTAAAGGGGATGCTCACCATCCGAGTTCCTTGTTCACAAATACCGTGAAAGGCCTGATCCTAGCCATGTCCTGCAGGAAAGAGTGGCATCCGCTGTTCACAAGACTATCCAAAGAAAACAAAGTGTTAGCTTGGAACCTTTTCATGGACGCGGCCGCCGATAAGTCCGAAGACTTTAATTTAGATGGCACTAAAGAACTCTTTCTCTCTCTCGGAGACACTATTCGCGAAGACGTGATTACGTGGTTTGCAAGTGAATATGATTTATACAGGACGGGATTCTGTGCTTTTAATTTTGCCCAATTGTCTGATGAATACTGGACTAAAGATTTATTAAAAGGAATTTTTCAGGTTTCCCAGGGAGGTTTCAAAGAGGGTCAAAAGGGCATACTATCTGCTTTAAAAGAAGATGTTAAGTATCACCGGGACTATTTTGTTTACTACAAGAATCCTCTTTTCTTCAAACCTATTCGAAATGTCTTTCTGACAGCGATTTTATTTTTGGACAGAGGCTCGGCATCAACAACTAGAAAAATATCCTCCCTTTTAAAGAAAACTGAGGAGTTTTCAAAAGATATTGCCTCAGATATGGCCGCGCTTGTGTTTACCTTTGTCGATAATCCCGAAAAGATAACACCCTTCGATCACGAAGCAATGGCTTCCAGATTAAAAGAGAATGATTCGAGCCTTGCGATTTTTGTGTTGGCTGTGCTATGCAAGATATTCTCTTATGCGGACTACAGATCTATTCTCGAGTCTCATTTGGCAAAGCGCAAAAAGGAGAACAATCCGCCTTTGAAGTACATACTTCAGCAAGCTCTTGATGCGCTCAACCCAAACGATCCCGAAGTCACGAAATTGACGGCAGAACTCAAATGTCCTCCGCTGCTGTCGCATTACGCCACGCTTTCGGAATGGCAGTTCGGATTGGACAAGCTTTTAAATTACAGCAAGATCCTTAAAAAACCGACGTCCAAAATTAGTCGTGCTCGCATTGTTTATTTGGTTGATATTGATACGTTCGATATTCAGCCATACAGACAGAAGTCCAAAGACGGTATTACCTGGTCGAAAGGTACCGCGGTCTCCATGTCTTCTTTTGCTGAGATGCTTCCGGAAATGGATGAAGCCGACCAAATCGCTGCCGCTAAGGTTGTCCGAGTCAACTCTCGAGTCGCTCGACTCAGAGGTGTCGAGGTTCTTTATGAACTTGCCGACACAGGCAGGACTTTTCTGATGCTTGAACCGGAAGTTCCTTTTGAAATTCATCGAGATCGTCTTCGTATCGAAGTCAAAAAGGACAGTGGCGGAAGTTATGAAACAACGACGAATATTGACTTCGCAACAAATTTACGAACGGATCCGCACTACGCTTTTGAATTAGACGGAAGTATCCTGACTATCTATAAGATAACCGACAAAGAACACAAAGTTCTAGAACTGCTGAACAATATCCGAAAACTCCCAGGTGAGGCTAAGGGCAAGCTCGCAGAGATTCTGGAGAACATAAGCGGCGAAATTCCGGTTTCTTCAGAACTGCTGAAATCCTCTTCCGCTCTCGAGGCGCTCAAAGCTTCAAGCAAAATTACTTTTCAGATTATTCCGGATTCCTCGGCGACCGAATTTAACGTCAGAGCTTTTGTGCGTCCGGCGGAAGGCTGTGAATTGACCGTAGCCCCGGGCGAAGGACTGGACACCTTGGCAGCTTTAGTTAAACGCAAACCGATGAGAATTTTGCGTGACCTCAAGGCAGAAAAAGCCAACTGGGAGCTCATGAACGAGAAACTAGAAGACTTCTCGGCTTGGCAGGGCGGAGGTCGTTTCTGGACCCTGAACACGCTGAAGTGCCTGGAATTCATGGAAATACTTCGCGAAGCCTCCAAGATTGCAGATATCGAGTGGCCGGAAGGCGCCAAGCTGACGCTTAGGCGCGCTCCGATCAGCTTTCCGGATCTGAGGCTCAAGGTGAACAGTGTTGACCGCTGGTTCTCTTTGGACGGCACCGTTTCCATTGACGGCAAAACCCAGCTCAAGATCAACCAAATCCTAGATAAGCTCAAAGATCGTGTCGGTAACTTTATTCATTTGGAAGGCTCGGAATACGTTCTGATCACAAATAAGCTGCTGAAACAGTTAGAGATTCTCGAAGATGTTTCTTCTAAGAAGAAGGATGAACTGCTGATTTCCAAATTCAGCGGTACCGCGTTGGAAACTCTCAAAGAAAACGGTTCCGAAGTCACGGGCGACAAGAGCTACGAGAACCTGCAGGAACGAATCCTGAAAGCCCAGGAGATTGAGTTCTTTATTCCTTCAGGTCTTGAGGCACAGCTTCGTCAATACCAAAGAGAAGGCTTTGAGTGGCTTATGCGGCTTTGTACTTGGGGCGCCGGGGGTATATTGGCCGATGATATGGGCTTAGGCAAAACAGTGCAGGCGATTGCCGTTCTGCTTGGAAGGAAAATTTTAGGGCCGTCCTTACTCGTGGTCCCGACCGCCGTGCTCTACAACTGGAAGTCGGAGATGGTGCGGTTTGCGCCGGGTCTGAGATTTGCCGACTTTAACAGCGGCAACCGAGAAGAGATCCTCAAAAACCTCAAAGACTACGATGTCATTTTGTGCACGTACGGTGTGCTCAATACCGAGATCGAAGCGCTGAGTAAGGTTGAATGGAATCTGGCGGTTTTAGACGAAGCGCATGCAATCAAGAATAAAGCCACACAGACTTCTCATTCGGTGATGAAGATCAACGCTCAAGGCCGAATCCTCTTGTCCGGTACGCCGATTCAAAACGATCTCTCGGAAATTTGGAATTTGTTTGAGTTCGCCAACCCCGGCTACTTAGGCTCATACCAGCAGTTCGGTGACCGCTTTATCCTTCCGATAGAAAAGAAGAAGGATAAGGGAAAGCAGCATTTGCTCAAACAGCTGATCGGCCCGTTTATCCTTCGCCGTACGAAGGCAGAGGTGCTCGATGAGCTGCCGGAAAAAACCGAGCTGATCGTTCCGGTCGAGCTTTCCGAAGAAGAGCTGGCGATCTATGAAAACATTCGCACGAGAACCCTCTCAGGGCTCCAGTCTGAAAAGATCAATCCGATTGAAGCCTTAATGGCGCTGACAAAACTCCGCCAGGTTGCCTGCAGCCCTGAGCTCGTCGACAAACATCTGACGATTCCGTCGTCCAAGATCCGTGTGTTCCTGGAGCTGGTTCGCGAGCTGAAAGAAAACAAGCATCGTGCTTTGGTGTTTAGCCAATTTACTTCCTTCCTTGCTTTGGTTCGCCAGGCCTTAGACACGGCCGGCATCGAATATCTCTACTTAGACGGTTCGGTGCCTGCCGCTCAGCGCAAGAAACTTGTAGAAACCTTCCAAAACGGAGACATGCCGTTGTTCCTGATCAGTCTGAAGGCAGGCGGTACCGGCCTTAATCTGACGGCAGCCGACTATGTGATTCACCTTGATCCTTGGTGGAATCCTGCTGTTGAAGATCAGGCTTCCGACCGAGCTTATCGAATCGGACAGAAACGCCCGGTGACGATCTACAAGCTAATTTCGGAAAAGACAGTTGAGCAGAAAATCCTCGAACTTCATAAGACGAAGAAGAACCTTGCCGACGCACTGCTCGAAGGAAGCGATGTCGCTAAGAAGCTTTCGAACGAAGAAATTTTGGAACTGCTTCAGCTTTCATAACCTGGGATTGCCGCAGTTCATATTGGCTGCACCGTCCTTCTAAGACAAGATTGTTGGGATTTCTTTTCGATTCTGGATTAGTTATTATTTTGAAAATGGCACGTTGCTGCGATGTATGTACCTAATCATCACATTTAGGCGCGGAGACCCCTGCCTTCAGGCGGGGGAGGAAGCGCCTCCTCCTTTCGAATTTCTGTTAAATAGGTTCTTCTCTTTTCCAGCAGATGCAGCTTCTTGTAGCTGATGCCTGCCGAAATGCAGGTTCCGTCAAGCTTTCGAACATCAAAGTACCCGGTTGATCGACGCCCGAAAATGAAGCCTTCTTCTCCCTGGTAGGCAACTTTGTCAAAAAGACGGAAGCCCTTCACTTCGAAGGGTGCCTGATTGCGCTTTCGAATGCCGCCTTTGAGGATGGAAAGCTTATGAATCTGCCGGTTGTTCCGACGCGTCTGCTTCTGGAAGAAGAATTCGCCGAGCCTTTTGGCGCCGAAATTGCCGGCGATGCAGAAAGCATCCGCACAATGCGACTTTGCGATACCGTTCGCGATCCGCGCGTGCTTAGTCCGGTAGCCGTAGGTGTTGTGCACTTCCAGCTTCGGATGCGACGCCTTCAGGCGGTTCAGAACTCCCCACCGCATAATTCCCATGAAAGTTTCCGCACGGAACGACCGACCGCGCTTGGCCTTTAGCTTGATTTCTCCGCGATGAAGTGCCTTATGGCACGTCTCACAAAGCGTAATCAGGTTGCCGGGCGAATCTCCGCCGGTACGTCTGCTTTCCAAGTGATGAACATTGAGCACCGGATCTTTCGACCTGCCGTGACAATGCTGACAAACGTGTCCGTCTCTGAAAAGAACATACTCGCGGACGTTCCAGAAGCCGAGCTGTTCGCCCTCTTGGTACTCTTTCCCTGCAATGTCCGGATTCTTCAGCAGCTGAGTGTCGAAAGACGCCGTTTCCACGGTGATCTTCGTGACCGGCAGCAGTCGAAGAACAGTTTCTATGCGTGACAAGTGCACGTTGATTCGGTTTTCAACCGTCGGTGCAAGCCAGCCTTTGCGTTTGGTGCGGATGCGGTTGTCGAACCTCGGCGCACGATAGCGCGTGTTGCGGCTACGGCGGGACTGCCGTAACGCACGACGAGCAGAGAGCAGATCAGAGACGTCCTGACGGAGTTCGACTTCTGATGCATAAAGTTCAGCCTTTTCCGTTGATGCGGAAAGGCCGACATGTTTGTATCCGGCATCAACACCCAGACTCACCGGCTGTTTGGCCTCGCCGGTCGCAATCGTCAGCTGAATGGTGAAAGGCGTGCGCCTTACCACAATAGCTTTCTTCTCTTTAAGCAGAAGGCGTGCTTTTGCCGGAGAACAAGGCATAAGCGGCTTTCCACGTTTGTTTAGAATAACGATAATGTCCCAGGCGTCCATTAGCACCACGATCTTCGCCAAATTAGAGGCAGCGAAGCAAGTTTTCAAAATAGTAGTCACTTAATTGGTACGGCGGATGCTTACGAGATCTTTAACAATTGATCAGCCGCCAAATGCAGTAGTGAGGGGCTCCAGAGCGATTCTTTCGAATCTCAACGGCATCTTAAGTGCCACAATAAAGTTTTCCACAACTTAAAAAGGAGCCCCTCATGACTAATAATATTCAATTTTCGTCCGTTTGTGGTATCGACATTGCAAAGTCTGTAATGCAAGTCTACAAAGTCACCTCCGACGGCGTTGTTTCTAATAAAGCTGTTAAACGAGCTGATTTTCTAAATGAATTTAGAAACATTCCTCCTGCTCTGATCGGAATGGAAGCTTGCGGCGGCTCACAACATTGGGCACGTGAGCTGCAAAGTCTTGGTCACACGGTTCATCTTATGCCTCCAAAGTTGGTAAAACCGTACGTAACGGGGTTAAAGAATGATAAAAACGATGCACGCGGCATCTATAAAGCGCTCGAGATGAGCGTGCGCGAAGTACCGGTCAAATCTGCGGCAATCCGAGACCTGGCACTGCTGCAAACAATGAGAACGAAGCGCCAAAGAGAAAAAGTCGCAAAAATTAACCACATCAGAGGTATCTTGACTGAATACGGGCTGGTTATGGGAAAAAGCATAAATGCATTCCTAGCAAAGGCTGGGTCTTTAATTGTCCAGCTAAAGGAACGAGCTGACGTAAGCCCATATATTGTTTCTGAGCTGACCGCTCTTTTCCGAGAAGTTAAAGAAGCGATGGAGAAAATCAAAGAATTGGAAACGAATATCGACTCTATTGCAAAGACCCTCAAGCAGTATGACCTATTCCGATCTGCGCCGGGAGTTGGACCGATAACGGCAGCGACGATGTTGGTTTTGCTCTGTAATCCAGCAGTTTTTAAGAACGGAAGAGAATTTGCCGCGTATATAGGTTTGGCACCAAAAAGCTCCGGAAGCGGCGGTAAAAACTTTGTTACTCACATTCCCAAGAAATGTGAATGTAACAATGATGTCAGGGCTCTTCTAGTTCAGTGTGCTCATTCCATCTGCAGGTGTAAGCACAAATCTGACTGGGTTTCTTCAATCTTGGCGAGAAAGCCAAAAAAAGTCGCCATTATTGCCATTGCAAATAAGCTTGCCAGACAATTATGGATTATGGCTAAAAAAGGAGAGAAGTTTGAAAAACGCTTCATCTTAGCCGCCGTATAGAGATACCTATGAAAAACACCGCTGAAATTTTCTGATGTTAAACCGGTTACGCCGGCCCCTGAATGACCTGAAGAGTATTGTTGCCCTAAAAGACAGGAGCATAAAATAGGATCAGGGGTTGGTACTTCATCATGGCCGCCGCTCAATGAACTATGGTGCGGGAAATTGGGGCCGAATAAGAAAGCAGCAGCTATCTGCTCTATCGATAACCGAAAGTCAGAAATGAAAGCGGAAGAAACAAGTTAAATAACAGAATTCCTCTTAGCCATTTAAGTTAAAGAGGCTGGGAGAAGATTTGTCTGGAAAGTTGGCGCACAAGTGTTATTGCTGTTGTCCTCAAAGGTTCGGAAAGACCTAACAATACTTGTAAATCAATCGGTTACCGACGATGTGAAGTGCCTTAAAAGGATCCGAAATCGAACTCTTCGGTTGGCAAAAACTGTGCCGAATAAGAATATGGAAGCAGCTATTAGCTTTGAACAAAGACTTTCACTTGACAGGCCTGGGACATAAGAAATACTCTCAAGTTTTATCTCCTCGGTCTTTCGACCGGTTGTGATCCTTCGCCAATGTTGGAAGGGGTTTCGTGCCGACAGCACTGCTCCTACCTCTCAGAGCTTTTAACCATCGGCCGCAGAGCGCGGGACTAGGATCTGCATCCCGCGGTGCCTATAAAATCCCGACCAATGTAGTCCGCCAAATGACGGCCTGAGGCTAGTCAACTAGAGGCTTTTTCAAGCCTCGGCCTTCAGGCCGAGGTAGTTGACTAAGAGAAGTCTCTGTAGACAGTGAAGTTCTTAGACTGCGGATTGATCCTAACATCAAAAAAGAGGCAGATGAAGTCGCGCAAATGATGGAAATTACGACCGCTGATGCTGTCAGAATTTTCTTGGATGGTTTTGCCGAGGAGAAAAAATTTCCTTTGACTACGAAGTTCCCAATGCAGAGACATTGGCTGCGATGAAGGAGGCTGAGAGCGTCTTATGACTCTGTGAATAATTTTTTCAAGGAAAGGAAACTCTGATTCAGCACTTTTCACCGATCTCTCTGTTCAAGGTTGGTAAGGAAGATGCGCCCGTGTCAAAGTTCTTTCTGGCAACTGGCTCAGCGATTTTTGACTGTTTGGCGACTTGTTTTAGGCCTCTAGCCGTTTGCGGATAACGGCGATCTCTTCGTCATCCAAACCATAGAGTTTAAATATGGCACGATTGATTTCTTCTTTGATCTCTTCTGTGGAATTTGCTTCTGCCGCCAGCACTAGCGATTTAAGCTCGTCATCCTGCTGGGGGTTAATGCTCGGCAGCTTCAGTTGCGAAAGGTTGCTGCGAAGCACTTTGATTTGACCGAATAACACTCGGTAGATAAAAGAGTAGACCTTGCTGTTTAAAAGGGCGAGCAGAGCCTCAAAAGAAAGCTCCGGAACGTTAGGAATAAGGATGTTGGCGCTATTGAGCACTAGCGCTCCGTTTCTTTCTGCCGCAAAAACGAGGTGATTGGAGATGAAGCGGTACACGATCTTCGGAGTCGTTCGATAGTATTCATCCGGGGCCGTCTGCTGGAAAACGGTTCGATCGTAATGTACGAAATACCGCGGCTTATCGATGCAGAACGGCTGGATTTCTTTTCCCGTGTAAATCGGTTCAAGGCCAAGCCCGGGCTTGGTCTTTAAATGCTTTTTATTGTTCCCTGTCACAACGCCTAGCGCCCATTTGCTGTCGGTTAAAGAAATCTTTCCTTTGGAGAGGATCTTATAAATAATTTCTACTTCCGGTTCCGTCGCGCTGAAAATCGTCTTTTGCTCGGTGAGCTGAAAAATCGAAAGCGGAATTTCTCTGATTTCTCCGGATTCATTCATCCGAAACCTTTCTGCGGGTTTTGCTTTTTCTGCAAGGATAGATACAAAATCGGTTTGGACGCCGCTAAATTTCGTATCGAACTTACGGATCTCAAGAAGACGGCAGTCGCTAAACAAATGCTCTCTGAAAAGCCGATGCGAAGCAATGTTGAGCATAGAGATCGGCATCAGGAAGGCAAGCTTGCCGCCGGATTTAAGGAGCGAGAGCGTTTTCATGAAGAAAAAGCTCGAGACATCGGCGTAAACGTTTTTAGTTTTTGAGCTCCATGGCGGATTCGTGGCCGCAAAGTCAAAACGCCTTCTTTCACTTTTCCAGCGGTTGACGAAGTCGATGACACGGACATCGGGGTACTCTTTTGCACCTGACAAAATCAGGTTGGCTTTTGCAATCATCACGGCAATCGGATCGCTGTCCATGCCGCAGATCTTCAGTCCCATTTCTTGGGCAAGTATTAAAAACGTTCCGCTGCCGCAGCAGGGATCCAAAAAGCTTGCACCTGGTTTTGCTTCCAGTGAATCCAGCAGCTCTTGAGCAACGGATCGCTCCGTGTAATAAGAACCGGTGGAATTTTTGACGCCTTCTGTTAAAAAGGATTGGTAAACAGTACCGAGAAGGTCAAATTCTTCCGGGAGCACAACCTGGGCAAACTTGTGTACGAAGTTATGTGTGCGGCCGTATTCGGTTTTGAACTTTTCAGCGAGTTTTCGATCACAGTCGGAGCGGTCCAGAAGCACGTAGCTCAGTGTGTAGATGGTATTTCGTAGAGGGACTTTATCTTCAGAGGGCAAAAGCTCTGTGATAAACGAGAGGGTGTCGGGATTCGTGCACCGTTCTTTGGGAATAAATCGCCGAGAGGAGCCGGTTTTGTTGGCTCGGTAGGAGGGCTTGCCGGTCAGGTCGCGATTGAGTCGCTTCCATATTCTTTCCGTCGATTTTGAGATCGGCATCTCCTCTCCGTAAAACACATCTAAGAATCCTTCATTCTAATCAAGGAGCGGGAAGCGTTGTGCGACAGGTGGCGAAGAAGTTTTGCCAAAGAGAAACGGTAATAAAAAAACCGGAGCTGGAGAACTCCGGCCTTTTTAGAGAAAAGCGTTTAGATTAGATCACGCTGGCAGGAACCGTGACTTCATAAGGAAGCGGCAGGATTTCAACCGGTACATCCTTAACATAAAGTTCGGAATCCATGTATTCATAAGTCAGCACGAACAGGAAATGTTCGCCGTCGCTCTGAATCACGCGTCCCATCGGTTCGTTTTCCATGAAGACTTCGGTGCCTTCGTCGAGATCCTTAACGCCTCTGGCAACGCCTAAGAACATACGGCGCTTTACCTTGCCGAGATTTTCAGTCTTGGAGATGATTTCCTGACCCGTGTAGCAGCCTTTATTGAAGGCGATACCGCCGATCAAATCCATGTTCAAAGCCTGCGGCAGCCATTCGAGCACTTCGGGTTTTTCGATTAAAGCAATACCTTCTTCCATCAGAGAGCGAGCCAGGCGGTTGTGTGCTTTGATCGGAGCGTACATGTCATCAGGGATCTTGCCGATAGCCACGAATTTGCCGTGCATGCCTTGTGCGTCATTGGAGGGAAGACGAACAACGATGACGGAATCACCGACATAGGCCTGCATCGGTTCGCGCGGAAGGGCCGGGCACGGACGATCAATAGCTTTGGCGTCGTCGGAGCAGAAATAGGTGATCGGTTCGGGAAGAATTTCGATTTCGACTTTGCTTCTCAAAATGAACTTGCTCAGACGATCAACTTCGTCCTGAGCAATGGATTTCGGCATAAGCATTCCGAAACCGTTCGGAATTCTGACGATTAAAGAGGTAGCGGCGGTACGTCCTTGATGGTTGCAAGCAGCCGTCCAGCGAGCGTCTGTCGGTCCCATTGTCTTTACATTCTGGGTCAGCATTCCTTGGAGAAAGTTTTCAGCGTCTTCGCCGCGAACAACGACAAATACAAAATCTTGTTCTTCGCTGAATGTCCAGGAATTTAATTCAAGCATGCTCATTTATGCATTACTCCTTAATCAAATATTTCATTAAATTAACAGATCGAAAACAAATATGGGTTCCTTGCTCGACAAACTGAGCAGACAGATCTTAATTTGTCGCTATCATGCTGTTTGAGTTGTGTTAATTCAATAGCGTATGAAATTTGTGGTCAAACTGCTTGCCGCCTGCGGCCTTATAGCCTTGCTGGCGTTCGGACTTCTCGGCGGTGCTTACTATTACGTAAACGTGCGGCCCGTGCCTTTTGAGGACAACCCTCCTGAAGTCGTGATTAAGGTAGACAAGGGCAGCACGATCCGCTCAATTGCCAACTCGCTCAAGCAAGCCGGGGCGGATGTTGATCCGTCGATTCTTACGCGCGCATTCTCTTTTTACGATCAGGACAAATCGGTTCATGTCGGTTATTACCGAATTCCGAACCCTTCCACGATCCGAGAGATCATCGATAAGTTCGCCTCCGGCGACGTGATCATGAGCAAGTTCACGCTGGTCGAGGGCACGGAAACCGCCAAATTCCTGACACGCATTAAAAACTCAGAAGATTTAGACCACGCTGATCCCGAGCTCGACCTCAAAACGGTCATGTCAGTTGTTCATGCGCCTGAAGGTACGCATCCTGAGGGTCAATTCGCCACAGACACTTTTGTATTTGCCAAGGGATCGCCGGATACGCTGGTGTTAAGACGCGCTTACCGCGAACAGCAGGAACGCATTAAAAAAGCCTGGGAAACACGCTCTCTCAATGTTGCTGTTAAATCGCCTTATGAACTGCTGATTCTGGCAAGCATTATTGAAAAGGAAACCGGTCAGAACTCCGATCGGGCCTTAGTCTCCAGTGTTTTTAACAACCGCTTGAAACGCGGCATGCTGCTGCAGACCGACCCGACGGTAACCTACGGAATCGAGAATTTTAACGGCAAAATCACTAAGGAACATCTGAGAACCGATCATCCCTACAACACGTACACGCGTCCGGGTCTTCCTCCGACCCCGATCTGCAACCCGGGCTTGGCAGCGATTGAAGCAGCCGCACACCCGGCGGATACGGATTATTTATACTTTGTGGCCATGGGCAAGAGCGGCCAGACCAAATTCTCCAAGACACTCAAAGAGCATAATGCGGCCGTTCAGAAGTATCTCAGGAGTCAAGGACTTTAAATGACAAAACGTGGGAAATTTATTACGGTTGAAGGTGTTGACGGCGCCGGAAAAAGCACACAGTTCGAAGTCATCGCTAATGCGCTCAAAGAAAGGGGCATTGATTTTGTCAGGACGCGCGAGCCCGGCGGCCCGCAAAGCGCAGAGAAGATCCGAGAGCTTTTGTTGAATGAACCGATGACCGCAAAGTGCGAACTCCTGGTAATGTTTGCCGCGCGTCAGGAAAATCTCACAAAAATCATTCGTCCGGCGTTAGAAGCCGGTAAATGGGTTCTCTGCGACCGCTTCACGGATGCTTCCGTTGCCTATCAGGGCTACGGCCGCGGTCGAAGTCTGGAAGAAATTGAGATGCTCGCCAACTTCGTGCATCCGGATATCAAACCGGATAAAACCGTCATCTTTGACTTGCCCACCGAAGTTGCAGCGGCCCGTTTGTCCCGCAAGCTGGATCGATTTGAACAGGAAGATGCTGACTTTCATCGAAGAGTGCGTCAAGGCTATCTGGAAATCGCAAAGAGAGAACCCGAGCGCTGCGTCGTCATTGATGCTCAGGGAACGCCGGAAGAAGTCTCCGCACGAGTGCTCAAGGAGGTTGAGACATGGGTTTAGCCCCGTATCCGTGGCTTGAGCGGCCGGCGGAAGTCTTGGCCAAGATGCTCAATAAACTTCCCGGAGGCATTTTGATTTACGGTCCGCGAGGATGCGGCGTGTTTGAACTGGCTTCGCGCTTTGCCGTAGCTGTAGTGTGTCAGCACCCTGTAGACGGCGCGCCTTGCGGCATTTGCGAAGAGTGCAAACTTATTTTCAGCGGAAACCATCCCGACCTTCGCTACGTCTTAAGCGAAACCGAGGCGGCGCTTCACCCCGAACCTTGGAACGGTAAGTTCGGAGAAATTCCGAAAGGAAAAAGCCTGTCCAAACAAATTCTGATTGAGCAGGTTCGAGGCATCGGTGAATATCTCTCGGTGACCGCCCATCGCGCGGGTCACAGAGCCGTCGTTATTTATCCGGCCGACTCTATGTCGGGCGACCAAAGTTCGGCACTGCTTAAGACACTGGAAGAGCCGCCTGAAGGCGCGGTACTTATTCTGGTTGCCGACGACATTAACTCAATTCTTCCGACGATCCGTTCCCGCTGCCAGTTGGTTCGCTGCACACCTCCGACGCGGGAGCAGGGCATTGCTTACCTCAAGTCTCAGAAGGTCCGAAATCCTGAAGGAGAGCTCACGCGTTTAAGCGGCAGACCGCTTCTGATTCATGAGGCCGACCCCAACCTCACACTGGATAAAAAAGACGAAGCTAAGTATCTGGAAATGCTTGCCTTAGGTTCTGCGTTGTCCAGTGTTCAAGTTCTGTCAGCCTTTCAAAAGGATATACCGGTGGGACCTGTCGTTTCTATCATGCAGCGATGGTATTGGGATCTGATGGCGGTACTCTCGGGCGCCGAGCCGAGGTATTTTCCGGAACACTTTGAAGCTTACAAACGTCAGGTGCACGGCACGGATTTTCAGAAGCTGGTTCCTTTTAACCAGACGCTGATGCAGGCTAACCGCAGCAAGGATCATCCTTTGAGCAAACGTCTCGTTCTTCAGGATCTGTTCATCACGTGGGCTAAGACGCTTGCTGACGCTCGTAAAAATTAGGATTTAAGCTTCTTAAATCCTTCCAGGACTTCTGTCTGGTCGGGAGAGATGTATCTGGTAGTTGTGTTCACAGATGCATGTCCCATGGCTGTTTGAACGACGTTCACCGGCATCACCTCCAGGCTGGCGACCGCAAAGGTATGGCGCAGCCAGTGCAGAGAACTTCCGAGGAGCTTAGCGGCGTCGCGCGGATTTTTCTTTCGGACGTCGTTGGCTACTTCCTCTAGGAAGGTGTGCAGGACGATATAGAGACCGGATCGCGATAAACCTTCTTTATCTGCGCCTTTATTGCCGATGCGAAAGCTCGCAATCAGAGGCACATCTTTCCCAGCAGGTTCAAAAAGCGGAGGGCGCTTTCTGGCGGTAAGATAACGAGAAATCTTGTCGACCTGCTCCGAAGACAGCGGCAGGCGTCTTTGTTTGTCACCTTTCCCGACGATATCAATGACAACGGTTTCTTCATCTCCGAAACGCGAGTATTCAATCCAGCCGCAGCGCGCGTTGATCATTTCGCTCGCGCGCATGCCGAGTTCTTTTCCTAGGACAAAAAGCACCTCGAGGCGCATACGGACAAGGTCAAGCGGCAGCTGAGCAAGATGGGTCTCAATCTCTTCCCACTGGGCCGGCGATAAGGAACGGTCGGCAAATTCTTTCGGTTTGCCTTCGCCCGGTAAAAAACGAACCTTCGCAGGAATCTGGTCAAAAGGATTGAATTTCAGATAACCGGTCTTATGAAGGAACGAAAAGAGCTGCCGAACGATTGTTGAGGCGGCCTTCCTGCTCGTGTAGGCAAGCGAAGAGTTAAAAGGTTTCCAATCCGGTGATTCTCGCGGCGTATTCTTCGGTCCAATCCAAGTTTCCTGAGGATATATCCAGGATTTCTGCCAGTTTTCGGGCGTTTCTCTCCCAATCATTTCGAGCCATTTGAGGTATTCTGAACATTCTTCTAAACGCGCGGAGGAAAGGGCGACTCTTTTCTCCAAAAGACACCACAGTAAAAATCTTTCGGCTTCCCTTCGGTACGCTGCCTGAGTGTTGGCATTTGTCCCTTTCGCTTTAAGCCAGAGGCGGATAGCTTCAATGTCTGTGTTGACGTTTAAGGCGCAGTCCTGCCGGTCCCCTCGGTTCGTTCCGGAAGATCCGTCCAAAGCCTTAGGAGGCGTCAGAAACTCAAGCGGACGAATTTCACTATTTTTAAGCGGCTGTCCCAGCCGGCGGCCGGTTTTTTGTTTTTTATTGATTTCGGACCAAAGCGGAGCGCCGATATCTTCAACCTTTTGTCCGTAATAAGATTTGGAAAGGTCTCGGGCTCTTGTTTCTAGAACCGGTGGAAAGTCAATCGGCGCTCCGCCGAGTTTTTTTGAATAAAGCCAAGAAAGGATTCCGTTGCTCCTTTCTTTACTTAGATCCAAACGCGTTGCCCAGCGTTCCGGGTCTCCGTACATGGCGTCAATCAGATCATCAAGGCAATTTATTCCTTTAGATTCAAGATGTTCCGCAACTTCAGATAAAAAATACTGATTGAGAGGAAGATCAAAGTCAAAATCAGAGGCCATTGGCAAACACGACAAAAAATAGAAAAAATTCCGGAAGAACCCAAGTATAGAGAATTTACAAACGACCGAAAAATGTAACTATTTAGCGTGAAAAGTTCGTAATTGTAATCCTTTTTGAGAGACCGAAACAAACTTTAACTTTTCGGTGAACTGCTTTTAGCAAGCCTGATATAGTGCAGTTAGGGCGCTGAGTTGGCGCTTATCTCAAAGGAAGGATAACGATGAATACTAAAAAGATTTTTTCTTCTGCAGCCTTAGCTGCTTCCCTTACTCTCGCCGCCGGTGCTGCATTTGCATGGGGTTGCGGAGCCGGCTCCATGATGGGTTACGGTCCCGGCTGTCAAGTCGATCCGCAGGGTGCCTATCCCGGCTGCCAGTATGGTCCCAACGGGATGATGCGGCAGGGATATCCCTGCTGGTCTTACGGCCCGCAAGGCGCTCAGGGAGCAAGAGACTTCCGCCCTGGCTTTGAACAAAGAAAAGTTTACCTGCGCGGGGCCCTCAATCTTACCGATGCTCAAAAACCAGCTTTTGAAGCTTATTTCGGCGCCGTTGATGCCTATCATCAGATGAAACGTCCCCAAGGCGTTCAAGGTCAGACACGACAGGATATTTTAAATCAGCGTTTGGCTTTCCAGAAAACTCGTGTTGAAGCCCTGCAGAAAGCCATCGACGCTCGTCAGGAGCTCATGAAAGTTTTAACGCCCGAACAGGTTAAAGTGTTCGACGCCGTTGAATCCCGCACACACGCCAGAGGCCCAAGAGGCGGTTTTGGTCCCGGACACCGTGGTTACCATCACGGCGGCTACGGCATGATGTATCAGCAGGGTGTTCCTGCTCCCCAAGGCCAGCAGCAGGGCGGCAGACTCTAATCTCAGCAATTAGTCAGATCTGATACAAAAAAATCCCGAACTCCAAAGAGTTCGGGATTTTTGTATGTGCTTCAAATGAAACCTTGAAATTGAAGGGATTCTTTCTTCAGGGTTTCTAAAACGGCAGCAAAACCATTCTCACCCGAGCAAACCGTTTATCTAATTTACGGGATCAAAGATAAGCGTTAATCCGGTTCACAAAAGCAGTGATTAGCTGTTTTGTTCATCAACGATCTGTTTGAATAAAGTACCCGGAACGAATTTTGGGACACTGCGGGGCTTCAGCTCAAGCTTCTCTCCCGTATGGGGATTACAGATCACACGAGCTTTCCTCTTTACCTGGCGAAAGGTTCCGAAACCGACTAAGACGACCGGCTCTCCGTTTTTGACAGATGTCATAATAGAGCGAATCATTGTATTCAGCGTGCGGGTAGCCATGTCCTTAGTTATTTCATTTTCTTCCGCAATAATTTCGATCAATTGCTGTTTATTCATATTGTTCTTCCGAAGATGTGGTTATCGGGTGAGGATCAGAGTATTCAATTGAGGATGCGATTCCTCAAGAAACAATGAGGCTCATGGAGATATTAGCAAGATTGAGGAAATAATACTACTGAATTTTAGGTATATGGCATGAATTTCATTTTTTAGTCATAAGTTTCTTTATTGTGATTCTTAATTTTCACTTAATGAAATTTTTCATTAGTACTTATGCCTATATTTGATGAAACCTCTCTTTGAGCGCATGGCAATAACAAAAAACAAATTTTCACCGCACGAAGTTTCCTCTCTGAAAATTAATGAGCCTCTTGGGAATTTCGCTCATTTAACGTGTTGTTCTAAAAACAACCTATTGTTAGTTGCAATGGGGGATTAGATTTCTGGAATTTCGGTCTAAAGAAAAGCCCAAACGAGGTGTTTGGGCTTCTCACTACTTCTTTTTCTAAAGTTCTTGCAGGGAGGTTTTAGAAAAGTTCGGACGAATTAGATAGCGCCGGTACCGAATTTTTCAGCGTGAATCTTTTCTGCCGGAACACCGTTTTTAACGAGTTCAGCAGCAGCAAGCTTCATGAAGGGAACAGGACCGCAAACACAGAAATTCGTGTCTTTGTCTGCCAGGTGCTTGAAGAATTCTTCAGAAGGACGACCGTGGGCAGAAGTTTCAAAAACTTCAAAGGTCACGGTACCTTCCTTAACGAGTAGATCGATCTCATCGGAGAAAGGAACGGCTTCTTTGGACTTGCAGACGTGAACGAAAGAAATCTTGCGAGTCGGGTCTTTCTTCACTGCTTCTTTCAGCATGGCGAACAACGGAGTGATGCCGATGCCGGCGGAAAGGAGGCAGAGGCTGCCGTCGCCTTCGGGAAGATTAAATTCACCGACCGGGAAAGAAACCTCAACGAGATCGCCTTCCTGGATGTCGTTGTGAAGGGTATTGGAAACCATGCCGGCAGGAGATTTTTCTGCGGCTTCAACTTTCTTAACAGCGATTGTGAAGGATGCTGCGTCAGCTTTAACGACTGTGTACTGACGAGGCTGAATCAGTTCCTGGCCTTTTACGAAGACACGAACGGAGATGTACTGACCGGCCTTAACGTCAGGCATCTTGCCGTGGTCAACCGGAACCAGCTTGAAGGAAGTGATATCGTTTGTCTGTTTGGACTTCTCAGCAACCTTGAAGAAACGCCAGCCTGTCCAGCCGCCTTCAACAACAGCGTTTTTGTCATAAATGTTTTTCTCTGCACCGATAAGGATGTCAGCGAGCCGTGTGTAAGCAGCAGTCCAAGCATCAATTAATTCTGGTGTGGCGGCTTCGCCGAGTACATCTTTAATAGAGGCGATGAGGTGCTTACCGACGATTGGATAATGTTCGGCGCGAATGCCGACGGAAACGTGCTTGTTGGCAATGTGAGCAACAGCGCCTAAAAGCGGCTTAAGATTTTCGATGTTTTCTGCATAAGCCAGAACAGAGCCGGCCAAAGCCTGTTGCTGGAAACCGGCGCGCTGATGACCCATATTGAAGACCTGCATCAGTTCCGGATTGTGAGAAAGCATTCTTTTGTAGAAATGAGAGATGAGGGCTACACCGTGTTCGCGAAGGACAGGAACAGTAGTCTTAACGAGTTCGATTTGTTCTTTTGTAAGCATTGAATTCACCTATGTGTAACCAAAAATTCTGTGGTGATTCTAGTTGTAAAGCCTCATTCCTTTTAAAAGGAAATGTTCTCATCTGTAAAAAGAGTTCTAGAACACGACTGAACTTGTTATCAAAATGCAAAGTTAGAAATTCTCGCTAAATCTCTATTTCATGCTCCATTTAGCTCTATTTATGTGCAGGGGGAAAATCGGGATGACTGGAACGCAAAGTTCCTTAGAGATATTGGTGCGAGTGGACGGACTCGAACCGTCACGTCAAAGACACTAGAACCTAAATCTAGCGCGTCTACCAATTTCGCCACACTCGCAGGAAGACGAATTGTACCTGAGTTCTCAAAGTAGCGAAAGCAAAGAACTAGGAAGCAACTTATCTTGAATTTTCAACCTCCCTAAAAGTGAGGTTCTTCACTAGGAATTTTTAAAGGCTGGGAGGGAAGTACACAAAAATGACCTCCCTCGGACATCGCAAACGATTGAATCGTTCGGATTAGAGGAAGGGCGAATTGAGATCATCGTACCAAACTCGTAGGACCTCATCAAGACCAATTTTTAGCAGTAGAGATTGAGCGAGGGAGAAAAGGTCGATTTGGATGCAAAAATCCTACCGATATTTTTAGATTTCTCAAGGTTTCTACTTAGAATCGATTGCATCTTAGGTATCAACATAGAGAGGAAAAATGAGAAAAGTTGGTGTTATCGGTTTGGGCCACGTCGGCTCCACCGTTGCCTATACCCTTGTGACAAAAGGAATCGCTGACGAATTGGTGCTAATTGATACAAATGAAGCAAAATGTACTGCCGAGTTTTACGATCTTCTGGATTCTTTAGGCCGCTTGGATACCTACACAAAGCTTTCAATGAATGACTACAAGGCTCTGCAAGATGCCGATGTCGTCATTACTGCTTTCGGAGATATCAAAGCGCTGGCTGACGGCGGAAATCGTTTTCTGGAATACTCTTTTAACTGCCAGCAGGCTAAGCAAGTCGGAACTGCTTTGAAAGAAGCCGGTTTCCACGGCGTGCTGATCAATATTTCGAATCCTTGCGACGTTATTACAGGTTTGCTTCAGCACTACACAGGTTTGAGCCGCCAGCAGGTTTTCGGAACCGGAACCTTCTTGGATACCGCTCGTATGCAGCGAGCTGTCAGCATGTCTTTAGACCAAAACCCGCACAACATTGCCGGTTATGTTTTGGGTGAACACGGAGAATCTCAGTTTGCCGCTTGGTCGACAATTACCGTTCAGGGTGAGCCGATCACTGAAATCGCCAAAGACCAGCATCTTGAATTGTCCGAATTAGATAAGGCAGCAAGAGGAGGCGGCTGGCTTGTCTTTAACGGTAAGAAATACACTTGCTACGCGATTGCCACCTGCGCAGCCAAACTTTTGCAAGCAGTTTTCTCAGATGCCAAGCTTGCCTGTCCTGCCTCGGTTTATTTGGAAGACTACGGCTGTTATGTCGGATATCCGGCAGTCATCGGTAAGAATGGAGTGGAATACGTCCATCGTCTGGAACTGACTGAGGAAGAAAAAAAACTTCTTGATAAATCTGCTCTAATGATCGCGCAGAAGACAAAAGAAGGTCTTCTCTAAAACATGGAAAGGGCCTCCGAACGGAGGCCCGAATTCTGCAATCTAGCCTAGCGCTTAGTACGTCATTTTCGCTTCAAGCTTGCCGGCTTCTTCAATCCATTTGGTGACTTCCTTCTCGGATGGATCACGCTGCGCAAGATTTTTTGCTTTGTTTATTTCGACCATTTTTGCAGTTAAGTTGGCCGGAACTCTGTGTCTTAACTCTTTAACCGTATCAACACCGGCTGCTTCGAGCAATTCGGCATATTGAGGTCCGATACCGCTGATTCTGAATAAGTCAGCATGGTTGGCCCATTTAAGAATGAGCTTTCCGGATATCCCTGTTTTATCCGCAACTTTTTTGCGGGCTGCCGGTGTCAAGCAAGCCTCAAGCAACTCATCCGGAGTTTTAATACCAATTGCAATTAACTTCGGAGCGTATGCTTCCCCAATTCCTTGAATATCAATGATTTTGTATGCCATAAATCCTCCAAAATTCTTCGTCTTCTTAAGGATAACTTTATTCTCGTGCTCTGAGATTAAAAGCAACTCAAACTAAGCCTGATTTTTGCAGGACGTGCTTTTATTGTTTCTTCATTGTTTTTGCTTCACTTAGATTCTTTTTGCCGTTTTCATCCGTTTTTTCCGGAATCTCTTCCGCTGCTTCTGCCGCAGCGGTTGTTACCGTATGAAAAACGGAAACGATGTTGTTAACGTATACAGTGAACATAGGAATGATCAAAAGTCCAAGCACGCCTACGATTACAGAAAGAATTTTGCCCCCGGTTGTGACCGCCTCTATATTGCATCCGATAGTGATTGCTTCCATTACCGCCCACCATAAAGCATCCCAATAAGTTCTTACGTCCGGGTTTACGTTAGTTTCGCAAACATAAAAACCTAGACTTCCGAGGTAAAGTCCGGAAAACAAAATGATGACGTAAGTTAAAAACATCTTTGAAGATGTCTGTACGGCGAACCAACTTACGACAATCGCTAATGCATAGCAGCTCCGTATCAAAGGCATGAAGCTCACAAAATAGCCAATGTCTCTCGGAAGGGTTATGCCGAGCTTAGGAAGGATTGTTCCATACGGAATACATGCAATGAAAAGAAGAAAATAGGTAATGATGTAACGAGTCTTTCTCTTGGAGTAAATGAATTCAAGAGCCAGATCCGCCATGAAAAAGATACATACCCAAAACTGCAGTTTCATTGCAAACTGGCTTTGGTAAAACGGGTTGTTGTAGACAAAAGTGTCGTAGGAAATGCATCCGACTAAGGCTAAGGAGCAAAGTAAAACGATTAAACGAAGAATTCCCTGAATGCCTTGCTCTTTAATTCTTTCCCATGTGCTTTTGCTCAAAACCGACCTCTCATCCTTTTTCTCCGGATCGTTGTGTCATTATTAAACAATCGGGGCGCTCAACAATGTTTAAGCGCCCCGTATCAGGAAATAAATTTCTTTTAAGTCGAGGAGGTGTTATTCCGATTTTTCCTGCGTTTTAAGGAAGTTTTCCAGCCAAAAAGCACCTACGATGGTTTTAACATCGGTGATTTCTCCGCTCAGGCACTGCCTGAGGACTTCGGGGAAAGGCAATGTAATGACATCAAGAACTTCCCCTGCGTCTAAATTTTGTCCAACATATTTCAGATCACTCGCGTAGAACACCGTAATTTCCTCATCGGAATAACCGATGGCGTTATTGAACCGCCCGAGTTTTTTCCAAAATTGAGCTTCGTAGCCGGTCTCTTCAATTAGTTCGCGTTTTGCACAGTTATAAGGTGATTCTCCGGGATTCAGCTTCCCTGCAGGAAACTCAAGAAAGTTCCTGCGTAAGGGATGTCTATACTGACGTTCAAGGATGACAGATCCGTCTTCCAACATGGGGATGATCATTGAGGCGCCGGGATGATGGAGGTATTCACGCGTCGTGACGACTCCGTCAGGTGTTTTGACCGTATCTCTGTGTAATTGTAGAAAAGAGCCCTTATAGGCAATTCCGCTTTCTAAAAGTTTTTCAGCCAAGGGGTCTTTTCCCGGATCTTTCTGCTGCATGTTAGTGCCTCTTTTTATTGGAAGGTTCTTTTCGGAGCCTGTTGTCGTGTTCCATGTGCTCATTTTAGCCACCAAGAGTTCACTTGTCTTTTAGGATTTGCTCGTTGCTTGGCTTAAAGGTCTAAAATCAAAATATTGGCTAATGATCATATTTATCGTCACGTAAACCCTAAAGATGCGTGACGCTGGGTTGATCTTCAAGATCTTGGGAGAAACGATATGGTTCTGCGCACAACTCAAAAGTTTGTTAATTGGGTGAGCTGCTTGTATTTCTTGGGCGCTCTCGCAATGTTTATTTTCCTTTGGGCTTATATCCCCGTCCTTCACCTTATTTGGACGAACCTTTTGGATTTCGCATTTAACATTATGTATGTCGTTATCGGCGCACTTTTGTGGCCGGGTACACTGTTAGCAATCCTTGTCTGCGGTTTCTAACTTAGTCCAACGACATATCTCAATTCAAAACTCACGAGTCGGCCGCTCGTGAGTTTTATCATATCTAGAGCCGAAGTGTCCCCCTTCAGATGTCTTGCCGGCGACGATATTTCTCTGTTCAAGACCGATCTTTTAGCGAACGCTATTTCATGAACAAAGATGTTTTCGTCTAATATGAAAGATGCAGACAGCTCGTTTTCATCCTCATATGGCCGGCCATCAGATCGTTCTCAAATCTAATTTGGAAGAGACTACTCAGCACGGAAGTGAAGGCTTTCCGGCGGCTCTTTACGAAACGGTCTTTCGCTCAAAAATGCTTCGATACGTGCCGCTTCATTGGCATAAAGAACTTCAGCTGTGCCTCATTCTTACTGGCCGCGTGCGTTTCTCTATTAATCAAAAGGAGGTTGAAGCGGGCGCCGGAGATGTCATCTTCATTAATTCTCAGGTTATTCACAGTGCGACTTCTATATCTAACGACGAAGAAGAGGCTTCCTACTGCTGCATTAACTTTGCGTATGAAATGGTCGGAGGCTTTCACGGAAGTTTGATGGAACGAAATTTCGTTCTGCCTTTCCTCAGAAATGAGCAAAACGATTTTCTCTTGATCTCTGAGAAAAGCGAGGAGGGCCTGCTCGAGGAGATTTCTTCAAAGATGCTTCATATTCGAAAGCTCTTCAAGGAAACCGAGCCGGAAAGATATTTCGATATTTTTGCGGAGCTGGTTCTAATTTGGAAAGAACTTGCGCGATGGCTTCACAAAACAGAAGACCAGCCTTCGACAAGGCGTCCGGAAGATTATGAGACGAGCCGAGAAGTGATCTCTTATATTGAGAAGAACTTAGGTGAAAAACTTACCTTAGATCTCATTGCTAAAGAAGTATGTCTTTCTAAATGGGAGTGTTCACGTCGGTTTAAGCGCATTGCGGGAGAATCGGTTTGGAGCTATCTGATCTCGGCAAGAATGGCAAAGGCCGTTGAGCTTCTTTTGTATAGTCGTAAATCCGTTGAAAGGATTGGATTTGAGGTTGGCTTTCCGAACGTTAATCTCTTTATTCGCCAGTTCAAAAAAGAATTCAGGACAACGCCGGGACAATTCCGAAAGAATCATTGAGCAACAAAGGTATATTTTCAGCGGGTATTGGAATATCCGAGAAGAGCTGTTTTCTTAGACTAGATGTCAAACAAAGACATTTAGTTCTAAGGAGACAAAATGAAACATTCAGTTCCTGCTCAAACCGAAAACGACCTGATCGATTTTTATCGAAACGCAATTCGCACGCGCAGCTATTCCAATCAGGAAGGCGACATCGCTGTGCTCATTCTCAAAGAAATGGAAAAGCTCGGTTACGATGAATGCTATATCGACCGAGTTGGCAACGTTGTAGGCAGAGTCGGCAGCGGTAAAAAAATCATTCACTTCGACTCTCACATGGATACGGTTAACGCTGGCGACCCGGCACTTTGGGACCATCCTCCGTTTTCCGCAGATTATGCTGACGAGTACATTTACGGAAGAGGTTCTGTCGACATGAAGGGTGGGTTAAGTGCTTCCGTTTATGCTGCGGCAGAAGCTAAAAAACAAGGACTTCTGGACGGGAAGACTGTTTATGTAACAACGACCGTTTGCGAAGAGGACTGCGACGGCGTCAATCTGATCAATTTCTACAAAGATTCGGGTATTAAACCCAACTTTGTCTTCATCTGTGAGCCTTCTTACAATGTCATTACGCTCGGACATAACGGCAAGATGCAGGTACGTATTCGTACCCAGGGCATTTCTGCACACGGTTCGGCTCCGGAAAAAGGTGTGAACGCGGTCTACGAGATGGCTGAAATCATTACTCGTGTTGATGAGCTTAATAAGAGGCTTCAAAAGACGGAAGGAAAAGGAACGGTTGTTCTTTCCAAGATCAGCTCCGTTGCCGCTTCTTTAAATGCGGTGCCGAGTGAATGCGAAATTTATTTGGATCGTCGCCTCCGTCTTGGTGAAACCATAGAAGATGTAAAGAAAGAAATGGACGCTCTCGTGGAAGGTAAGCCTGCTAAGTGGGAGCTCGGTGTTCTGAAAGAAACTTCATGGAAAGGAGAAGAGCTCGTCTATCTTCCCGAACACGATCCTTGGAAAATCGCTGAAGACGCTGAATTAACAAAAGCCTGCATCCGAGCCTATGAAGATGTATTCGGAGAAAAGCCGAAGAAATTTGAATTCTGGGACTTTGGCACCAACGCAGTGGTTCCGGTTTCGATGGGGATTCCGACCATCGGATTCGGTCCCGGAGAATATAAATTAGCGCATATGATTAATGAACGCTGCCGTCCTGAGCAAGTTAAGGAAGGGGCAAACTTCTATCTCAATACCATTGCGGAGCTGTGAAATGAAAGATCTCGACCACCTCAAACTGCCTCGTGCCGGTGAAACCTCTAGCCGTTTTACGAAAGAGCAGGCTCTCGCGGCACAAAAGTTTCATCAAACGCTTCCCGGATATTCCGTTACTCGTTTGGTTGAACTCCCTGCCTTAGCCAAAGAACTCGGCGTCAAAGACATTTTTGTTAAAGACGAAGCCTCGCGTTTTGGATTGAATTCATTTAAGGGACTCGGCGGAAGCTATTGTTTGTTCCATCTGCTTTCAGAAAAGTACGGATGGTCAGGTAAAGTTGAAAGCTTCGCACAGCTCAAAGATCAGATCGCGTCGCTGGAAGAAAAACCTAAGATCATCTCCGCGACTGACGGTAATCACGGCCGAGGCTTAGCCTGGATTTGTCATTTGCTCGGACTTAGGTGCGAGATTCTCATGCCGGCCGGCAGCAGTGAGGAGCGTCAGGAAAATATCCGTAAGCTCGGAGCCGATTGTCGGCGCACAGACGGCAACTATGATGAAACCGTCCATGAAGCAGAAAGGTTTGCTTTGGAAAACGATTGGCTGCTCGTTCAGGACACAGCGCTTCCGGGATTTGAGAAAGTAGCTCGGTTCATTATGCATGGTTACCTCACGATGGCCCTGGAGACGGTGGAGCAACTAAAAGGCAAATGTCCGACGCATATCTTTTTGCAAGCGGGCGTTGGCTCCATGGCTGGCGCTATGTGCGGATTCTTTGCCTCTCTTTACGGGCCTGATGTTCCGGTGATTTCCATTGTCGAGCCGAAAACCGCTGACTGCGTCTATCGTACAGCTGAAAAGGACGACGGCAAACTTCACAATGCTCCCGGCAGTCTGGAAACCATCATGGCAGGCCTTTCCTGCGGAGAGCCTTGCAGCGTCGGCTGGAAAGAAATTCGGGCTGCGGCTTCCCATTATTTCCGCATTGAGGAATCCGTTGCTGCAGATGGAGTCCGCGTCCTTTCTTCTCCTTTGGAGAACGATCCTCGAGTGCTTTCAGGAGAGAGCGGAGCGGCTGGTTTCGGTACAGCGTTTGAGCTCTTGTTCCACAAAGCACAATACCAGGAAGAAATTAGCTCTTTAGGTTTGAACAGTGAATCTGTCCTTCTGTTTTTCAATACGGAAGGTGTTACCGACAGAAAGAATTTCCTGAAGATCGTTTGGGAAGGTGCGTTTGCCGAGAAAGTTTAAACGCCAAGTCTTTTAGGAGTATTCTCCGACAACACAATATTGCATAAATAGAAAAAGGTTTTAGTTTTTCAAAAGGCTCCGTTTGTGAGTCTTTTCCTTTCCTAAGGTAATTAGAAAGACATGAGCGATTCGTCGTTTAGCAAGGGCATCGGGTTAGCCATCGCCGCATCCGTGTTTTGGGGCTCGATGGGCGTTTGTGCACAGTATCTTCTCCAGCAGTGTTCATTTACGCCGCTGGATTTGGTATCCATGCGTTTGGTATTGGCTGGTCTGATCCTGCTGATTATGGAACGGTTGGTATTCGGCAGAAATATTATTTCGCCGCTGAAAGACATCCGTACTACGGTCGGGATTTTAGTTGCCGGTCTTTTGATTCTTGTTTCTCAGCTCACGTTCATGCTTGCGGTCGCCGCATCTAATGCGGGAACGGCCGCCATTGTGCTTACGCTTGTGCCGCTGATTTGCGCCTTCTGGCTCTCTATCACCGAGAAGCGTCCTTTGACAATGCGTGAAGGGATCTGTTTTGTCCTTGCGGCTTCCGGGGTTTTCTTGATCGTGACCAAAGGAAACTTCAGTACGCTGGACTTGTCTTTTGCGGGCGTGCTTTGGGGTTTTGTATCGGCAATATTTTCTGCCGCTTACTCCATTCAGCCGAGAAAACTCATTATGAAAGTCGGCGTTGGCCCCGTTGTCGGCTTCGGAATGCTCTTCGGCGGTCTTGTTGCCTCTGTGATGAATCCGCCTTGGACGATGAACGTTCAATGGACTGCTATGTCTGTTTCGGCTTTCACTTATGTTGTTCTTGTTGGAACGGTTGCCGCTTTCTGGTGCTACTTGTCCAGTCTTAAGTATGTTTCTGCTGTTATCGTTGGTTTGATGGTTTGTTTTGAACCGTTAAGCGCCTATTTGCTTTCCGTCTTTGCCTTTGATCTGAGAATCGGTATGTGGGAGGGCGCCGGCATTTGCCTTGTGCTGCTGAATGTCCTTGTTTTGTCTCTTCCGAAGAAAAGCTCCGAAGCGATAAAACCATAGAAACAAAAATCCCGGTGCAAAGCCGGGATTCTTGTTAAGGGTCTTTAATCGAGATGCGGACCGAATTTTTCTAATCGCTTACATTCTTCATTGGTAGCAGAGAATTTTTTGAAGTTCTCTATAAATTTTGCTGCCAATGCTTCTGCGCGCCTGTCCCATTCACTCGGATCCTTATAGGTGTTGCGAGGATTCAAAATCTCCGCATGCGCACCTTCAGCGTTAATAGGAATCTCCAAGTCGAAATAAGGAATCTTCTTTGTCGCGCCTTTGAGGATGCTTCCTGAGAGGATGTCATCGATGATGGCTCGCGTGTCTTTAATCGAAATACGTTTTCCCGTTCCGTTCCATCCGGTATTGACTAAATAGACACGGGCACCGTTAGTGCGGGCTTTCCTTGCCAGTTCTTTGGCATATTTAAAAGGATGCAGAGAGAGGAAGGCAGCCCCAAAACAGGCAGAGAAGGTAGGTTGAGGCTCCGTAATGCCGCGTTCTGTTCCGGCCAACTTGCTGGTGTAACCGGAGAGGAAATAATACATTGCCTGATCAGGAGAGAGTATAGAAACTGGAGGCAAGACTCCGTAGGCATCAGCAGAAAGGAAAATAATTTCCTTGGCGGCCGGTCCTTTGGAGATCGGTTTAACGATGTTTTCGATGTGATAGATCGGATAGGAAACACGAGTGTTTTCAGTAGCTGACGTGTCACTGAAATCTACTTTTCCAGCTTCATTTACGATGATGTTTTCCAGAAGGGCGTCTTTTCGAATGGCGTTGTAAATATCCGGTTCGCTGTCTTTATCCAAATTGATGACTTTGGCATAACAGCCGCCTTCGTAATTGAAAACGCCTTCATCATCCCAGCCGTGTTCGTCGTCGCCGATTAAGAGACGTTTAGGATCGGTTGAGAGCGTTGTTTTGCCGGTACCGGAAAGACCGAAGAAGATGGCAGTGTTTTTGCCTTCTAAGTCGGTATTGGCCGAGCAGTGCATCGAAGCGATATGACGAAGAGGGTTGAGATAGTTCATGACCGAAAACATGCCTTTCTTCATTTCTCCGCCGTACCAGGTATTCAAAATGACCTGCATCTTTTCTTTGAGGTTAAAGACGATGGCAGTTTCGCTGTGCAGTCCGAGTTCTTTGAAGTTTTCAACTTTAGCTTTGCTGGCGGTTAAAACGATAAAATCGGGTTCTCCGAAGTCTTTGAGTTCTTCAGGGGTCGGACGAATAAACATATTCGTCACAAAGTGTGCCTGCCAAGCCACTTCCATAACGAAACGAACTTTCAGGCGCGTATTCTTATTGGCGCCGCAGAAAGCGTCAACGACGTAAAGACGGTCTTTATGAGAGAGTTCGTCAATGGCTTTGTCTTTTAGGATCTTCCAAGAGACTTCTGAGAGCGGCTTGTTGTCGTTCTTATATTCCTCGCTGGTCCACCAGACGGTGTCTTTGCTGACATCGTCAACAACGAAAAACTTATCTTTGGGAGAGCGGCCGGTGTAGATGCCGGTCATGACGTTTATTGCACCGAGTTCGGTGACAACACCTTTTTCGTAGCCGACCAGTCCTTCTGCGGTTTCATCTTTGTGGAGTTGTTCATAGGAAGGGTTATGAACAACCTCTTTGACGTCAGTTATGCCGTACTTTGCTAAATCTAATGTCATGGTTGTAATTCCGCATGGAAAACGGCGCCGAAAGCATGCGTACATTCATCAGCGACGAATCCCACGAATAAAAGTTAGCGTTTTCAATTAAGTGAAAACGAATGGTGTAAATCTCCTCAATTCTACCGCCCAATCGCGAAATTTGTAAGAAAGTATTAATACGGTATTAATCCGAATTATAGGACCGTGAAGAAAAAGAATTTTTGCTTAGTTCCTTTAGCCGGAATTTGATTCTTTATTTTTTACTCTCTAATAAAATAACCCGACATCATTTAGGTTAGGAAAGAAAGATGGACAAGAAGTACGCAGCGCAAGAGGCCATTACGCATTCCATGGTGGGAAGTCTCGGTTTAAAGCTCATAGAAGAAAAGGAGGGTTTTATTCGCGCTAGTATGCCTGTCAATGACAATACTTCTCAGCCCTTCGGAGTTCTGTGCGGAGGCGCTTCATTGGCGTTTGCGGAGATTATTGCCGGATATGGCTCTTATTTGTGCTGTCCGGAAGGATTCATTCCAGTCGGAAGCTCGGTTTCTGGAAACCATGTTAGTTCAGTGCGCAAGGCGCCGGATGTTTTGGTTTACGCGGAAGCCACGGCTTTACATCTCGGCCGCACGACGCATCTATGGAATGTTGATATAAAAACCGAAAACGGAAGGCTCGTCTCCACTGTCCGGGTGACGAATTTCATCGTTAAAGACAAGTCGGAAAGCTGGAAATAGGAAAAGAAAAAAAGGAGGAAGACCTAGGCCTTCCTTCCCAAAGGAGATTCTAAAGACCCCAAAGTGTTGGCAGGAATGTGCTTAGGCTCGGGAATAACACGATGACGGCTAAGGCAACCAGCGTTGCAATTAAGAGCGGAATGACCGGCGGCGTCATTTCTTCCATCGTCAAATCGGCGATTTGAGCGCCGACATAGAGGTTTACAGCCACGGGCGGTGTGACCTGTCCGACCGCTAAGTTCACAGTCATCATGACGCCGAACCAAACCGGATCCCAGCCGAAGTGATGAACAATCGGAAGCAGGAAGGGAAGCAGAACGTAGTAAATCGAGATCGCGTCCATAATCATTCCGGCTGCCAGCAAAATCACGTTGATAAGGAAGAGGAGCGCCCAAGGGTTATCAGACAGCGCAAGGAGCACCGCGGCGCCTCTTTCTACTAACCCGACGGTACTCGCAACCCAGGCAAATAATCCGGCGCAGGTCACCACAAACATAATGACGGCGGTTGCCTTAACGGATTCAAAAAGGACGTGAAGTAGTTTGTCCCAGGAGTTGAACGCCTTATAAATAAAGGTCCCGACAAACAAACCGTAAAAGATCGCGACAGCTGCAGCTTCGGTCGGCGTGAAGATTCCTCCGTAAATGCCGCCCAAGATGACGACCGGCGTCATGACGCCCCAGATCGCATCTTTAAATACGAGCCAAGTCGATTCCTGACGGGGCAGTCCGCGATAGCCTCTTTTCTTTGAGATGAGGTATACGGTTAACATTAAGAAACCGGCAACCAGCAGTCCGGGGACAATACCAGCGGCGAACAATGCCGGAACGGAAGTATCCGCAATGCCGCCGTAAACAATGAAAGCGATACTCGGCGGAATCACGATGGCTAGGCCCGAAGTCACGGAAACGTTGGCTGCGGCAAAGGCTTTGTCGTAGCCGTTCTTAACCATAGCCGGAATGAGGATTAAGCCGAGCGCAGCGACAGTCGCAGGGCCCGATCCGCTCACGGCGCCCCAGAAGGTGGCGACTGCTACGGTTGCAATGGCTAGACCGCCGGTCATGTCGCCGACGAGGTTTTCGACAAGACGCACAATACGCGCGGCGATGCCGGCGCTTTCCATAATGAAACCGGCCAAAATAAAGAAGGGAATAGCTAACAAAGGAACTTTAGCGACGCCGGCAAAGAAGTTGTAGGGCAGCATGTCGATGCCCATGTCAAAGAGCCAGCTGACGATGGCGGCAGAAAGTCCAAGACTGATGGCAATCGGAACTCTGCACACCAGCATGAAAATAAAAAGAATCAGCAGAACCAGTCCGGGATCGGACATCAGCGAATTAAGCATGATCTCCTCCTAGAAGTTCTGTTTCTGAATATCTTCAACAGTGCGCTGAAGAATTCGGACAATAATGAGCGCCGAGAAAAGCGGCGTGGCTATGGTGTAGAGCCAAACCGGAATATCCAGAGACTCAGAGGAAACGTTTAGTTCAATTTCGTCAATAACCTCAATCGCACCTAAGTAAACCAGCATGACGAAGAAAGCCAGTGAGCAAATTACGCCGAAGAAGTAAAGCGTTTTGCGCAGCCATCCGTGGGTAATACTGTAAAGCAGATTCATCGTGAAGTTGCTGCTTTCTCGGAACGCAATCGAAGTGCCGAGCAGTACGATCCACACAAAGAAATTTACTGTCAGTTCCTCGGAAGCAGAAAATGACAGGTTTGTGCAGTAACGGATGATGATGTTGATGAAGGCAATGCAGGCCATGACTGCTAAGAGAAATGACCCAAGGAGCTCTTCAAATCGGGTGTTGAGGAAATGAAGCATAGTTGTTCTTCTTATATTTATTTGTGGTAAAGCCGGTGCGGCCGGAGCCGCACACGGCGTGTCGCTGAGTAATTCAAAAATTACTTGGCAGCCTGCATGTCTTCTTCGGCAGCTTTGACGACATTCGGGCCGATCTTCTGAGTCCAGTCAGCACGGACACCGGCTGTGGCTTCATAGAAGCGTTTGATCATTTCAGGTGTGTACTCCGTCACGGTCATGCCGTTTTTCTTAAGTTCTTCCTTCGGATTGGTGACAGCAGGGAGCTTATTGATGCTCTTGAGGTATTCATAAGCCTGACCGTTGTCGTTGCTCAGACGGGAAAGGGCTTTGCCGTATTTTTCAGCTTCGGTAGCGCAGCTGAGAATAAGCTTCTGATCTTCCGGAGAGAATTCCTTCCAGACTTTCATGTTGGCAGTGAAGAACAACGGGTCGATCATGTAATGCCAATCGGTGGAGTACTTGTGCCACTGCCAAACTTTAGTCGGGACGTTAATGCCGTTAGTCGGGTTTTCCTGACCATCGACGATGCCCTGCTGGAAGCCGGTCACAGCTTCAGACCAGTTGATAGCCTGAGGGTTGGCGCCAAGGGACGAGAAGATGTCAATGAAGATCGGGGTACCGCATACGCGCAACTTCATACCCTTCATATCTTCCGGTTTTTCGATCGGGCCTTTGCTCGTAGTTAATTCACGGAAGCCGTTTTCAGACCAGCCGAGGAACTTAACGCCGGTTTTTTCGATGGCTTTTTCCAGCATCTTTCCGGATTTTCCGGCTTCAATAGCGTCGATAGCTTTATAGCGATCCGGATTGTTGGCGACAAAGAAGGGAAGGGCGGTGAGGTTTAATTCTTTGATTTGAGGAGACCAGTTGATGGTGGAAGCTAAAGCAAAGTCAATTGCTCCGCGGCGAACGAGCAAAAGTTCGGAAGTTTGCTTGCCTGCCATCAGCTGAGCACCGAAATACGGTTTGATGTTGATTCGGCCGTTGGATTTCTGTCTGACGCAGTCGGCAAAGAAGGTTGCGGTTTGGCCCCAGCCGGAGGAGGCGCCGGGTACAACGCTGAGCTTGTACTCGGATTTATATGCGGCGGAGGCGGCAGAAAGGCACAGGCCCATGGCAGCGAGTGCGAGGGCAGCTTTGCTTAAGAGTTTAAAGGTCACAATAGTTACTCCTAGAGATTAGAGAATAAAAAGTGTTAGTTAGGTCGAATGAAACCGAAAGCTCATTTGCTCTCGATTTACTGCCGAAGCACACCATTTGTTTAGTGTTCTTTTTTCAATGGAGTCCGGTACGACCCTTGAGGATTTGGTTAGTCTCATACAGGCTTTTGGCCCGTTCCAGACTATAAAAATATTGTATTCTTCGATTACAAAAAACTTCGTTTTTTCACTAAGGAAAACCCTGTATTAACGAGAGCGGATCATCGCAGTTATAGGTGTTTTGAAGTAGGATACCCGCCTATTCGTGCTTGTTCCGCTGGGAGATATAGATGCGCTATTACGATATTGAAGTGGCCGGTACCAAACGTGCCCTGAAACTCTGCCCTATTAATCAAGATCTTTGCATTGCAGCCTTTTTAATTCTCGGCGATACCGAGCTGACTGTTAATTGCGCAGCTGCTCTTTTGGAAAGAGCTCCTAAATATGATTTCCTTTTAACTGCCGAAGCCAAGAGCATTCCTCTGGTTCAGGAAATGGCCCGTCAGAACGGTGATGCACACTATATTGTTGCTAGAAAGGGCCGAAAACTCTACATGGACAACCCCATCTGCGTTGGTGTGAAATCCATTACTACGGAGAAAGACCAGAAACTTTATGTTGATCAGTAAGAGATGGAACAGATGCGCGGCAAACGCATTTTGATCGTTGACGATGTCATTTCTACCGGACGCAGCCTCCAGGCTTTGGAAGAAATTGCTGCCGCTGCGGGTGCCGATGTTGTCGGCAAGATGGCCGTTTTAGCCGAAGGCGATGCTACTTCCAGAACAGATATTTCTTATCTCGAAAAACTTCCGCTCTTTAACGGCAAGGGCGAACCGCTTCCTTTTGATTAATTTCAGAGAGCTAACTGGATGATTGGCATTATCGGAGCGATGAAGGTTGAGCTTGAGGCTTTGAAGGCAAGGCTTCAGGACGTGACTGTAACCAGAATTTCGGGCGTTGATTTTTACAGCGGAAAGCTGCACGGTACGGATGTCGTCGCCGCAGTGAGCGGGGTCGGTAAGGTGTTTTCCGCCGTTTGTGCGCAGACGATGGTTTTGAAGTTCGGTGTGAAAGCCATTATTAATACAGGTGTGGCGGGAGGACTTTCTCCTAACCTTAAGCTCGGTGAAGTTGCCATTGCATCTCAAGTCTGCCAGCACGATATGGACACGTCTGGCGTCGGCGATCCCAAAGGTTTAATTTCCGGAATTAATAAGGTCTTCATTGATGCCGATCCTCTCTGGGTCGCAAAAGCTGAGAAAGCGGCACAGAAATTAGGCATTCATACTGAAACCGGCGTGATTGCTTCCGGCGACCAATTTGTCTGCGATACGGACCGTAAAGCTTGGATTCGTGATTTCTTTAGAGCCGAAGCTGTAGAAATGGAAGGCGCGGCCATCGGTCAGGTGTGCTTTGTCAATGAAATCCCGTTTGTTGTGATTCGATCTATTTCCGATGATGCTTCCGGCCACGCACCTGTTTCTTACGAATCCTTCTTTAAAGAGGCGGCTCAGCGAGCCGTCGCACTGACGGAAGAGATGCTCAAAGAAGCCTGAGAGCATTCCAAAGCAGAAGGACTTTTCCTGGAGTTAGTTGAAGGAGCGAACTTCGCGAAAAGTCCTTTTTGCATTTTGGATGAATTTTTTAGATTTTTGCTGCTTAACGGCTTTCAAGCTTTTAGAAACTTTTTCTTCAAAACAGAAGAATCTAATTGAGACAAAACGAGTCCGAAGAGCACAAGGAACGCTCCGCTGGCGGACCAAACAGTGCGTTTTTCGCCAAGGATAGAGTAGGAACAGATAAGGCAGATCACCGGAATAAGATAAGTATAGGCGGCGGTTTCCAAGAGTTTTGAGATTATTCAAAGGAGGGGGGTGGCAGGGGAAGAAGGATTCGAACCCTCGAATGCCGGAATCAGAATCCGGTGCCTTAACCAGCTTGGCGATTCCCCTGTGCTGAGAAGACTGAATTATACACAAAACAAAAACTTTTGCAGGGCTCAACGCAGAAACAAGTCAAGGCACTCTCGAGTGCCTTGTTTGTAAAAGAAAAAATATTTTTTGAAACGTCGCTAGAAGATCATATCTGCCAGCTGAGAGATCAAAAAAGCACAAAGAGTGATGGTTGCACCAAGCTTAAATAACTTGACCTGTTGTCTTCTAAGGTCCCGTGCAGCGACGCGGGCTTTAGCACTGTCTCTATACATCGCGGACTCCTTTATGAGGTATTTCGTCAAATGAATTATATCTGAACTAGGGAAAGTTTCTAGGTATTTATACCTAAGTAAAATCAAAATGAGCGTAAAAATTTGTGAGCTAACTATTAGCGTTAGGCAAATTCTTCCACAAATGAGGCAGGGCAGGAGGACATCAAGAAACTTTCGTGTAACACATATAAGAGATGAAGTTTGCCCGATACTGCAATTCGTCTTTTGAGTAAAACCTCTTCAAAATTTTTCGATTCTATTCGTGGTGTGAAGAACCTTTTCAACTAACGTTCAAGTTGAATTTCTAAAGATAAGGAAAAAATGATCGTAAATACTGTAAATTCTTTCCTAATTGATAATGATAATCAATAGCTATAAATTTCATCAAACTTTACATGTTTTAAGTTGTATCTCGTTCATTTACAGTTATAATCCGACGATCAAACAGGGAAGCACTGCTTCTCCACTCTATAAACAAGCCCCCTTCGGGCATATCCGGAAAGGAAATATTTAAATGGCAGAAGAAACCAAAGTAGAAGAAAAGGTAGAGGAAAAAACAGAAGCCACAGCAGCTCCGGCTGAAGAAACAAAAGCCGAAGAAGTTAAGCCGAATCCTCTTCAGCGCACCATTGAGCTGACGATTTCTCGTAAAGAACTCGATGCTCGTGTTGCTAAAGCTCTTCGCGAAAAAGCAAAGAAAGCTAAATTCCACGGTTTCCGTCCCGGCCATGCTCCTGCCGCTATGGTCAGAGCCGCTTATGGTCAGGAAATTCAGTTTGATGCAATCAACGCACTCGTTTCTGCCGCTTTCGTTGAAAAAGTTCAGGAAGGCAAATACCACGTCTCCGGCTACCCGGATATCGCTCCGACCGAAGGCGCTCCTGAAAATGAAGACACAATGTCCTTCACAGCTACTTTCGAAGTCTTCCCTGACGTCGAAGTTCCTGACATGAAAGACGCTTCCGTTACAGAATACGAATGCGAACTGACAGACGCTGACGTTGAAAAGACACTCGACGTTATGCGCAAACAGCGCGCCACTTTCGAAAAGGCTGACAAGGCTGCTGCTGACGGCGACCGCGTTATCGTTGACTTCAAGGGCACTCTTGACGGCGTTGCTTTCGAAGGCGGTACAGCTAAAGACTACGCTTTCGCTCTCGGTCAGGGCAGAATGCTCCCCGAATTCGAAAACGCGATTCGCGGTATGAAAGCCGGCGAAACCAAGACTTTCAACCTGACTTTCCCTGAAAACTATCCTGCCAAGAACCTTGCCGGCAAGGAAGTTCAGTTCGAAGTTACGCTGAAAGAAGTTGACGAAGAAATTCTTCCCGCCCTTGACGACAAGTTCGCAAAAGACCTCGGCGTTAACGATGGTATCGACAAACTCAAGGCTGACGTTAAAGAAAACCTCCAGCGCGAAGTGACAGCTCGTCTTGAAGCACGTACTAAGCAGAGCGCCATGAATGCTCTTCTGTCCGTTGCCAAGTTCCCGGTTCCGCACGCTGCTGTTGAAGAACAGAGAGAGGCTCTGGTCCACGACGCCATCGAAAACATGAAGGCTCAGGGAATTAACCTCCCCAACGACAGCATTCCTGCCAACGCCATGCTTGACCAAGCTGAGCAGAGAGTTCGTCTTGGACTGCAAATCAGCGCTATTGTTGAGAAAGAAAAGATTACTTCTACTGATGAACAGATCAAAGCTTTGGCCGACAACATCGCCAAGAGCTATGAAGATCCGAAAGAAGTCGTTGATTGGTACCTCAACAACCCTCAGCACAAAGCTGAGCTTGCCGCGGTTGTTGTGGAAAACAATGTCGTCGCTTGGATCCTGAAGAACGCTCAGGTCAAGAAAGAACCGATCTCTTTTGAAAACCTGATGGGTCGCGGTCAGCAGGCTTAATCAATTTCAGGCGTCAGAGGCAATAAAATGCCTCTGAAAAATACAAACAAGTCGGCAAGGTACTCATTAGTCCTTGCCGTTTGTCATTGAAAACTACTACAAACCACGGAGACGCGTATGCCCGACTTTTCAAACTTTAATTCTGCACTTATACCGATGGTTATCGAGCAGAGCGGACGCGGAGAGAGATCTTTTGACATTTACTCCCGCCTGTTACGCGATCGCGTAGTCTTCCTGGTAGGACCGGTGACTGATCAGAGCGCCAATTTGGTCGTTGCTCAGCTGCTGTTCCTGGAAAGCGAAAATCCGGATAAGGATATTTCGCTCTATATCGATTCCCCCGGAGGAAGCGTCTACGCCGGTCTTTCCATTTACGATACGATGCAGTTCATCAAGCCAGATGTTTCCACCATTTGCTTAGGCATGGCTGCTTCCATGGGTGCGTTCCTGCTTGTTGCAGGTGCGAAGGGCAAACGCTTTGCACTGCCGAACTCCCGCATCATGATTCATCAGCCTTCCGGCGGTACAAACGGAACCGCTGCAGACATTGAAATTCAGGCGAAAGAAATCTTGGAGTTGCGCAGCCGTTTGAACACAATCCTGTCCGAACATACCGGCCAGTCCATTGAAAAGATTGCGGTCGACACCGAACGCGATAATTTCATGAGCAGCGCACAGGCAGTGGAATACGGAATTATCGACGGCGTATTTAGAAAACGTTCCGAGCAAATCATTAGAAAGAAATAATTGATTTTGCGGATTAAAGATTTAAGGAAGTTATGAGCGATAACAAAGAGGGACCCGTCTGTTCTTTTTGCGGAGCCAAAAAGGGACAGTACTCTGAAATTTATAAGTCAAACATCGGAGATCAGTACATTTGTAAAGAATGTACTGAAGAGCTTGCTCGTTACTCCGGTGTGATTGAAGAAGCTTTGAAGCGCTACCAATATCTCGAAGCTCACAATAAGAACGCAGGTTCCGAAGCCCCTGCTAAAGAAGCCGAAGCAGAAGAGGCAGAAAAGCAGGATCCGATTTTGTACGGAGAACTGCCAACGCCGAAAGAAATTTATGCCAATCTTGACCAATATGTGATCGGTCAGGAACAGGCGAAGAAGGTTCTTTCTGTTGCGGTTTACAACCATTACAAACGTCTTAGAAGCAAATTCATCGGAGATGATTCCGACGAAAAAGTTGAGATTCAGAAGAGCAACATTCTTCTTATCGGTCCGACAGGTTCCGGCAAGACGCTTTTAGCTCAAAGTTTGGCCAAAATGCTGAATGTTCCTTTTGCAATTGCAGATGCAACGACTCTGACAGAAGCCGGCTACGTCGGTGAAGACGTCGAAAACGTGATCCTGAAGCTTCTGCAAAGCTGCAATATGGACCTCAAACGCGCTCAGATGGGCATTATCTATCTTGATGAAATCGATAAGATTGCCCGCAAGAGTGAGAACCCGTCTATTACCCGCGACGTATCCGGCGAAGGCGTTCAGCAGGCTTTGTTAAAGCTCGTTGAAGGTACCGTTGCCAATGTTCCGGCTGCCGGCGGAAGAAAGCATCCTCAGGGAAACAATATTCCGGTCGATACTTCGAACATCCTCTTCATTTGCGGCGGCGCATTTGAAGGTTTGGATAAGATCATTCGCAGAAGAACCGAGCGCAGTGGCATCGGTTTTGAAGCCGATGTTAAGGGGGCCGACGATAGAAGTGAAGGCGAAGTGCTCCGCGATATTGAAGCTAAGGATCTAGTTCGCTACGGCTTGATTCCTGAGTTGGTCGGACGTCTCCCGGTGATTGCAACGTTGGATGACCTAGACGAAGAAGCGCTGATTCGCATTCTGACCGAACCGAAGAATGCGGTCCTGAAGCAGTACGCACGATTGTTCGAATTGGAAGGCGTTGTTCTCGAAGTCGAACCGGATGCGCTCAAAGAAGCAGCCAAAATGGCTCAGGAAAGAAAGACCGGAGCCCGCGGCCTGCGGTCCATTATTGAGAATGCACTCCTTTCTGCTATGTTTGAGATTCCGAGCAGAAAAGACGTCGCCAGAGTGGTGGTGAAAGCCTCCACGATGAGAGACGGACAAGCCGAGTTCATCACTAAATAACGGTAAATAGGAGGTCGCTTCGGCACCTCCTTTTTTCTCCTTGGATGGTCTGTTTATCCACCATCCCTTGATTAAGGTCCCCAAAATAGCCACAAAATCTTGAAAGGCTTAAGGCGAGGGGCCTTTTACTTTTGATACAGTATAGAAACGATTTTTAAATATTTGGCGCCCTTGATTTTTTTTCAAGCGTCCCCAAGTAGTAGCTTACGTAGTGTATTTTTTAGCAGTAAGGATTTAGATGATTCAGAAACGTACAACTAATTCAAATCCGATGATGTCGGTGTTGCCGCTGAGAGACATTGTTGTCTTCCCTCAGATGGTTGTGCCGCTCTTCGTCGGACGCGAGAAGTCGCTTAGTGCTCTTCGCAATGTCACGTCTTCTGAGAAGGCGAACAAAGAGCTTTTGCTCGTCGCACAGCGCGATGCAGGCATCGAAGATCCATCTTCCGATGATCTGTTTGATGTCGGTACGGTTGCGCGTATCGTCCAGTCTTTGAAGCTGCCTGACGGTACTTTCAAAGTCCTGGTAGAGGGTATTCGCCGTGTCCGAGTTACTCAGTACAAAGAAGACGAGCAAATTTTTGCTGAGGTGGAAGACATTCCTCAGGATAGAATTTCCCAGCGCACTTTTGAGCCGCTGCGCAGGACGATCCTGACAGCCTTTACCGAATACCAAAAGAACAATAAGAGAATTACGAACGATCAGCTGAATCGGATTTCTTCATTAACCGATCCGGAACAGCTCATCACATCCATTGCCCAGTTGCTGGTTCTTTCTCCTTCCCGTAAGCAGGATCTGCTTGCAACGGTTGGAACAAAGGAACGTCTTGAACTTCTTTTTGACATGCTCGAGGAAGAAGTTGACATTCAGCAGACGGAAAAGCGTATTCGCGGCCGTGTGAAGAAGGCAATGGAAAAGAACCAGCGCGACTATTACCTCAATGAACAGGTAAAAGCCATTCAGAAAGAATTGGGCGATACCGACGAAGAATTTGAGGAAATCGAGCGCAAGATTAAAGCTGCCAAGATGAGTCCCGAAGGCGAGGAAAAGGCCCTCGGCGAACTCAAGAAGCTCCGTATGCAGGGTCAGAACAGCGCGGAAGCCAATCTGATTCGAAATTACATTGACACGCTGATTTCTCTGCCGTGGAGCAAGAGAACTCGTGTCAACACGAATCTCATCAAGGCAGACGCCGTTTTGGAAGAAGACCATTACGGTCTTGAGAAGGTGAAGGAACGCATTCTTGAATACTTAGCGGTTCAAAGCCGAGTCAAGAATGTGAAATCTCCGATCCTCTGCTTAGTCGGACCTCCTGGAGTCGGTAAGACATCTTTGGGCCAGTCTATCGCCCGCGCAACCGGACGTAAGTTTGTGCGTTTGGCTTTAGGCGGCGTAAGAGATGAAAGCGAAATCCGAGGTCACAGAAGAACCTATATCGGTTCCATGCCGGGTCGAATTCTCCAGAGTCTTACTAAGGCGGAAACCAATAATCCGCTTTTCTTGCTCGACGAAGTCGATAAGATGGGTATGGACTACAGAGGCGACCCAGCGGCTGCGCTCTTGGAAGTGCTGGATCCTGAACAGAACAACACTTTCCAGGATCACTATGTAGAAGTGGATTTCGATCTGTCACATGTGATGTTCATTGCGACTAGCAACTCCATGAACATTCCGGCTCCGCTGCTTGACCGTATGGAAGTGATACATCTTTCCGGTTACACGGAGGATGAAAAGCTCCACATAGCTCAGAGACATCTGATCCCGAAACAGATGAAACTGAACGGTGTGAAGCCGGGCGAACTCGAGATCGAAGACTCTGCGATTGTTGACATCGTTCGCTACTACACCCGCGAAGCAGGTGTCCGCAGCCTAGAGCGCGAGATCAATAAGATCTGCCGTAAAACGGTCCGTGACATCCTTCTGAAGAAGACCAAAGGAAAGGTGGTCGCCAACTCCGACAATCTTGACTACTTCCTCGGTGTCCGTCGCTACAACTTCGGTGTCATGCACAAGGGAGATCAAGTCGGCCAAGTCACAGGTCTTGCTTGGACGGAAGTCGGCGGCGATCTGCTTACGATCGAAGTCGCAACAATGCCGGGTAAAGGCCAAATAACACGTACCGGTTCTTTGGGCGATGTGATGAAAGAATCTGTAGAAGCTGCACGTACAGTGGTTCGTTCGAGGGCTTCTCGTTTGGGCATTACCTACAAGCAAATCTCTGAGACGGATATTCATGTCCATTTCCCGGAAGGAGCTGTGCCTAAAGACGGTCCGAGTGCGGGTTCCGCTATCACGCTGGGCTTGGTTTCCGCTCTGACGGGTATTCCTGTCAAGGCTGAAGTGGCTATGACTGGTGAGATTACGCTGAGAGGCGAAGTTCTTCCGATCGGCGGTTTGAAAGAGAAGCTTTTGGCGGCGCTTCGAGGCGGTATCAAAGAAGTGCTAATACCGGAAGAAAACGTGAAGGATTTGGAGGAAGTACCTGAAAACGTCAAGGAAGGATTGGTGATTCGTCCTGTCCGCACCATTGACGAAGTGTTCCAGTACGGTTTATCCAAGCAGCCTGAAGCGTTACCTCAGACAATTGAGCAGCCTATCACTGCGAAACAGCAGATTGAAGTGGGAACTTCAGCTACGGGATCGACTGCGCGCAACTAAGATCAACTGGTTTAAGAGGAGGGGGCTTCGGCCCTCTTATTTTTTACCCAGACTCAAACCGATTGAATTTATGTAACAAATTTCGACCGACTCAAGCTCTGTTCAGGTAGTCAATTTCAAAATCATTTGTTGGTTTTGGAACTTAAAAGGATGGGTTTGAAACTTGTAAAAATATGGGGGCAAATTCAATAAAACAGACTCATAGTTAATCAACAACCTCAGGCCAGATAAGAAAATTTGCCTCACAAATGGGAAGAATTGCCTAGAAAACCTTTAATTTGCCCACAAATACTGCTATGATTAACGAATCAGAGTTTATTTACCCCTTTATCTCTCTCGGAGGGAATGATGAATAAAGCAGATCTCATAGAAGCCGTCGCAATTAAATGCGACATTTCCAAACTTGCAGCACAGCGCGCTGTTGATGCGATGATCGACACAATTACGAATGCATTGCAGAACGGCAAAGAAGTCCAATTACTCGGCTTTGGTACTTTTTCTGTTGTCGAGCGTGCAGCTCGCAAAGGCCGCAATCTTCGGACAAATAAATCAATTGATATTCCGGCCCGTAAAGTTCCGAAGTTTGTTGCTGGCAAAAATTTAAAAGATGTAGTAGAATAGAATCTTTCGTGATTGAGACAGCGAGATCTTAATAACGAAGGATGCTTAGCTCAGTTGGTAGAGCGGCGCCCTTACAAGGCGTAGGTCGGGAGTTCGAGACTCTCAGCATCCACCAAGGAGTGGTAGTTCAGTTGGTTAGAATACCGGCCTGTCACGCCGGGGGTCGCGGGTTCGAGTCCCGTCCACTCCGCCAAGATTCCAGCCCTGTGAGGTTCTTTCACGGGGCTTTTCTTTTTTTAGTCGAAGCGTTTTAACTTCCATTCTGAAATATTGCAAAATTTAGAGCCTCTAGCAGAGGCCGGCCTCTGAACCAAATCGGCCTCTCTAGAATTCTGTTTCTTCTTCGTCTTCGTAATCCTGTTCCTTTTCCGGCTCTGCGTCGGGAACCGGAACTCCGAGAGCTTCAAATAACTTCCTTCTTTTTCCGGCGATCTCTCCGAAGTAATAACCTCCGCAGAATCTGGCCTGCATCACATTATTCAAAGAGTCAAGAACTCTGCAGTCTCCGTCATAAACCATCGGCAGTGTGCTGTTCTTTTTGCACTCTTCACTATATTTTCTCAATCTCGTTCTGACGATCATTGCAATAGAGGTCGCCAAGAACTGCACAAATGTTTTGCCGGTTAATGACTCGTTATCAGAGACTCGGTTTCGAGAGCAGCCCAAGCGAGATTTGAGCGTTTTAAACGTATCTTCAACGATCCAGCGTTCCTGGTAAGCACACCAAGCTTTTCCGGCATCGGATATTTCGTCACTCACGAGCACCCTATAACCTTTGTAGCGGAGCTTTTGGTCTACTTTTTTATTGTCGACGGTGTAGCTGACGGCGTTGTCTTGCTCATGTTTTTCAAAGACTTCTTCCAATAGAGTTTGTTCGTTTTCATCGAGCGCCTTACCGTTGGCTATCTTTTCCTGTACGCGATCGATTCTCTCGAACAGTCCTTGTCTGGCGTTCTCAGCAATTTGTCGATCGAAGTAGATGTGCCAGTAAAGCTCCGCAGTTTCCTGTGTCTTTCTTGTGGATCTCTGGTTTTTTACAGGACTAGGCTCGTAAATCCAGTTGATTTTCTTTGTCACCTGGAAGACCTGGGTATACCAATCCCTTCGGTTTAGGTCCTGGAGATTGAGTCTTTCTTCATCAATGAGTTCCTGGGTAAGACTGCCTGACACCCCGCATTTCATGTTGAACAGAAATCCGACTTTATTTCTCAGGCAGTCATTGATATTTCTTGTGCCGCTGTAGCCGCGGTCAGACACAAGGACGACATTTTGGATGCCTAGTCGGGAGTTATCAGCGATAACTCGTCTGACAGTTTGTACATCCGGAACGTTTCCATCGTAGGTTCGATAGAAGATGGGCAGCCCGCTTTTGGACTCAACCAACATCAGCAGATTAATTTGAGGAAGGTTGTCCTCGTCTTTATTCCTGCCTCTTTCTACGTTTGGCAGTTTATTAGCGTAGCTGGAAATGGAAGTCGAGTCTAAAGCCAATGTCAGCTTGTCATCATCTCCAACCTCTCTCTTCTGTTCTATTAAGCCTTCCTGTAGAGCTGAGAAGTACTTTTCTATCTGTTGCTTTTTGATTTTCCTAAAAATCCTGCCTATTGAAGATGGATGCAAAGGCGCTCCCCACGGCAGACGGGTTGCTTCGGCAAAGGTCGGATACCTAGAAATAGTGTTGTCTTGATTAAGGATGATGAAGTACGCAATCGATAAAACTTTTAGATAGTCCCGGCGCTGAGGAAAGGCTGTTTTGAGAGCTTCTCCAATGGGAGATTGAACAACGAGCTGATCCAGTGCCCAGGTAGCTCCCGCGTGCAGTTGTTTGACTTCCATTGCCTGAGAAAGCGTAAAGCCGCCTTCGTTCATGGGAGTAAAGACATAATCTTTACCTTTGCGTTCACAGATAAAGTCCCTCAATTCCGGGCGCTCAGCTAAAAAATGGTCATCCCATCGGATTCTTCCCTCTTTCTCGCCTGAGGTGACAGTGCCGACTTTCTTGAAGCTGGCGCGGTAACTTCTCTTTTTCTCCGGGTCCCATTTGTTCTTGTAGGTGTAAACATAGAAAGCCGAAGGACTCTTTTTAATGATGAGCGGCGGAAGTTTGGGCGTTTTCATGATTAAAATAGATTATCTAATTAGATAATCTAGTATAACATAAAAAATCCTTCTATTCCACTGAAATAAAAGGATTTAGTATGATTTTTAAACTTTTGGTTCTCTAGTTTTGCAATTTTTCAGTTCCATTAAAAACATTTAAAATCAAATAGATAACATTAAAAAATAGATTTCTCTAGGTTAGAAATTCAAAAATTGACTTATCTATAGAAGGCTTACAAAGAAAAACATTTTTCACAATCTGTCTTATTTGTCATTTTTGTTGACTTTTATTCAAGAAGATAGTTAAAAAATTGTACGTACAAAACTGATATAAGTTTAGCTTGCTTCATTTTTCCGCGCTTTTTCGTCTTAAAGACACCCCTATAATTCGCCGCTCTTGAATGCTTCTTTCGGCTCACCTTTTGTCTGTGGTGAGAACTAAAGAATGTAAGAAATAACGAAAAAGGATCTCATGAAGCACCCAAGAAAGATAATAAAAGCGCAAACCGCAAACGCCGTACTTCTTTCATTATTCACGGCTTTTTCTCCGTCCCAAGTTTTTGGTTCAAGCTTTGCATCAACCGATGCAAACGAATATTTATTTAAGGAGTATGTTCCTAATCATAAGCGGATTCATTCTGCCCCGATAGAGCATGTATTGAGAAAAGAACTTGAGGATTTTGTTGGCAAAGGAGACTACGTGTTCTTTTCCCAAGAAACTGAAATAACTTGGAATGTTTGGACCGAAGGCAACATCCTCGGCAATTCTGTCGCAACTCACGGTAAAAATTTAATTTTCAAAGCGGACAAGGGCAGTTTTGTTCTCACACCTGAGTCTGTTTCAGTAAAAGGTTTTGGTTCAGCAGTCCAGGTTGGATATCAAGACAGCGTCCATATTTCGGCGGGAGAGAAGATTATCCTCAATAAACCGCAGCCCGGGGTTCTGGATGGCCACAAAGATCCGTACTCAATTACGTTGGGAGAGGGGGCTTCCGCCTTTCTGGAGGCCAAAGAAATCATCCTCTACGGCTCAATCGGGTGGATGGGCGCTGGAAGCAAAGCTGAGCTGAAAGCTTCAGAAAGTGTTCAGATTTTGACTGAAAAGGAGAAACACTCAGGTCTTTTTCCTTTATGGATCTTTGATGGCGCTCTGATCATTGATGCTCCAACCGTAATGATCAATCGCGATATTCTTGTTTCTAACTTGGACGAAGGTTACGAAACTTACGTTCATATCGGTCTTGATGAGAGGAAAGAATTAAAAACAAGAGACGTTCTATTCGGCGGAGAAATAACAGTCCGCGCTCAAAGTACACTCAAAGCAAAGTCATCCGATTCAATGATTTTTGATAAGGCTTTGCTGATAGACGGAAGCGGAAAAGTTGAAATTGAAAGCCGGAATATCGCCTTAAAAAAATTGAATTTTCAACAGACTGGCGGGTCTGCGTCTTTTACTGTTCTCCCCGAAGGAAGCCTAAAATTTGCTGATGCAGTCTCGGTTATTAATGGTGCGAGGCTGGATATTACTTTAGGCGAGAGAAGTGTCTTAAACGGTGCTGTCTTTACGGATTTTCAAGAGGGAAAGGGAGGTTCATATATTTCTTTGGGCGCCGGCAGCATTTGGCAAAACGCGATGCGTTCCAACGTCACAGAGCTGACCGTATCGGAAGGTGCGGTTATAGAAGTTGGAAGCGACAAAGGCCTTCGTCCTCTGGAAATTCAAAGCCTCAAGGGAACGGGGGCGGCGTTCTATCTTCCGGGAGGAAGGGCTGGAAGTATCCGTCAGAGTGGAGACGCAGAGGGCGTTCACTCTGTTTATCTAGGAACCAGCGGTGCGAGCCTTACGGAGACGAAGTTAGTCCATCATGTTTTTAGTTTTGATGACGCTCTGCCCAGTGCTAACAGGTCCGAATTTGTTTTGGGCAATGGCGGCTTGGTAGAAGCCGGACCCTTTCAATATAAGCTGGATATCCAGCCGGTTGAGTATGAAGATCAAAGAGTTTGGTTAATTACTTCCGAAAAAGAAGAAAAACCCATTTTTCCTGTCTTTCCTCCGAATGATTCGACTGTACCTCCGCTCGATCCGGGTGAAACTCCTTCGATTCCGGCGCCCGCTCCCGAAGTACCTGAAGTCGGCTTGTCTCGTTCGGGTAAAACCGTGCTTTCTGTTGTTGGTTCGGGTGCCGCTGTCGTTCAATACCTCAGTTCGCTGGCGGACCTTCAGGAAAGAACGGGTGAGTTAAGAAGAGGCGCATCTGACGGAGCTTATGTTTTAGGCAGATACGAGAAGGGACGTTTTGCTTCCTATTCATCCGTTGGCAGCAGACTGAGATATTCGACCGTTTCTTTTGGTACCGATAAAAAAATCGATCAGAATTGGATTATCGGCGCCCAACTTGGCATGACTGACGGGAACATTAGGGTCGAGGGAGACGCGGGGAAGACAGACATTCATTCTTTTGGCGGTAAGGCCTATCTGACGTGGTTTAAGGAGGATGCCTACGTTGATACAGTGCTGACCTTTAACCGCCACAAGCAGAAAATGCGAGCCAACTTAATGGAAGGAACCACTGCGCACGCTGCCTATCATAACTTTGGATTTGGCATCTCTTCTGAAGGCGGAATTCGATTCAATTTTTTGGAGAATGCAAATGGTTCGGCGTGGTTTATCGAGCCTCAGGCGCAACTCTCCTACTATAGATTGCTTGGAGAAGACTTTTCTTTTTCGCATGGTATGAAAGTTAAGGTTAATTCCTCCGACAGTCTGAATATGAGGGTCGGGTTGGCGGCAGGTCGTGCCTTTAACAGCCCTGACGGTCAGAGGACAGGCAGCTTATTTGTCAAAGCCGGAGTCAACCATGATTTCCTAGGCAAAACTAAGATTCGTATGAACGAATTTGATTTTAAAACCCGCTCGTTAGGCACTCGGTTTTATTTCGGGGTTGGAGGAGAGTATGCTTTCGGGAACCAATGGAAAGCGTTTGCTCAGATCGGCGGAGAACATGGCAATCGCCTGAATGTGGATTTTTCCTGTAAGGCAGGCATCAAGTACACTTTCTAAAAAGAAAACCCGAGCCACAAGTTCGGCTCGGGTGGTCAGAAAAATACTTTTTAATTCACCGGCGGCAGATCAACGGATAGGCGATCAAATTCTTTAAGCCATTCTTTTTTCCAAATGGCTTTTTGTTCGTCTGTTACCCACGCTGCTTCAATGCTGTTTTCAAGCATTTTGCGCAGCTGCGGTAACGTGAAATCCAGCCAATTATGCATCAGAAGCCATGACTCTGAAATAGAAATATGATGCATCGTCGGGTCATCACTATTGGGAAACACTTTGAGTCCCAGTTCAACCATTTTGCGAACCGGATGCTTGATCGCCCACTCTTCATCCGACAATGTTCTTAAGTAGTAAGAATTTGTCGGGACGACGGCAAAGTGCATGTCGGAAGCTTTTGCTTCCTTGATGAGCTCCGGATTGTCGATAATCGTGTAGCCGTGGTCAATTCGATCGGCTCCAAGAAGTTTCATGGCGGTCTCAACGTTTCTCCAATGCTCACCGAATTCTCCGGCATGAATGGTGATTTTGAAACCTGCCTCTTTGGCCATCTTGAAAGCTTTCCAGAAGTTTTCCGGTTCGTGATTGGTTTCTCGATAATCGATTCCGAGTCCGATCGTGTAATCATCAGGATGTTTAGTCATTTCTTCAACGAGTTCAACGGCCGCTTCCGGAGTGTCCTCGCGGTCGATGGAAGGAATAGAACGAGCCGTGACACCATAACGCTGCATGCCTTGTCTGATACCTTCGTTAATAGCTTGGCGGGCTTCATCATAGGTCATGAAATGTTTTAAGCCCGTCCAGTTCCAGTAGAACTCAATATATTTAACACCCTGACTCGCTACTCTTTGGATATGTTTCAGCGTAATTCGAGTTAAAAAAGAGGGCTTGGAAAGGACTTTGCTCTCCAAGCACCTGAAAATTCTTAAAACACCGACCGGCTTATCACCTCTCGTATAGAAATTGTTGATCTCTTCTTGGCTGACATCCGCCCCGGATTCAGCGACAAGCTCTTCAAAAGTTTCCTTACTGGTAGTACCTAATAAATGGCAATGCAATTCGAGCTTGGGGAAAGTTTTGAAAAAGTTAAGCCATTCTTCGGGAAGCTGCTTTGAGAAAGGAGAATCCGGAACAAAGCCGGGATTATCAGAACGCATATGGCCCCTCTTTTTTGGATTTGAGTCTCGTTAAATATACAACTGAATGCTTCCAAAGCTTATGGATAAGTATCAGTTCGTTACAAAGAATGAATTAATAAGGCAAAACCCTAGTTCTAAAAATCAAAAGTCTCTCATAAAGAAAGGGATCGTTAAAATTTGATCATATTTTAAAAACGAAATCACCGCATCCCACGGAGAGTTCAAATGGTCGACAGCATCCTTGCCGTTATCGTTCTCATCCTTGCAGGCTGGGCAATCGCAAAAAACTACGACGCTAAAGTTGTTTTGTTTATTGCAGCCCTTGTTCTTCTTTACTCGGGACTTCTTTTAGGACACAACGTTCTAGGAGCAAAAGCAAGTACCGGCTTATCTTGGGTGGACCCCTTCAAGGTTATTAAAGATCAGTTCGTGCGTCAGTACGGTAATGCGGGCTTAATCATCTTGACGCTCTTCGGGTTCGCGGCCTATATGTCGCATATAGGGGCAAACGATATGGTCATCAAGGTGCTGACCAAGCCTCTTTCCTATGTTCGCAAACCGATTATCCTGATCCCCATGGTTTTCTGGGTCGGAACCTGCCTTCAGATTATTATCCCTAGCGCCGCCTCTCTTGCGGTCATCTTAATGGCGACGCTGTTCCCGGTTCTTCGAGCTGCCGGAATGTCGACATTAACGGCTGCGGCACTGATTGCGACCACGGCAACCATTGTTCCGACCCCGCTGGGCGGTGACAATGTGGTCGCGGCCCGGGTTCTAGGCTTTGATAATGTCGTTGACTATGTCGCGTTTCATTTGGCCCCGATAACCATACCCGCTCTGTTTGTCATGGGTATTGTTCATTATTTTTGGCAGACTTATTTGGATAAGAAAGACGCAGGAATGTTAAAAGAGCTGGATAAAGAAGCTTTTATCGAAGCCGAACGCCCTGAGAAAAACACGCCGACTTGGTACTTTATTTTCCCGATCCTTCCCTTGGTTTTAGTGATTTTCTTCTGGGTGTTCTTTAGAAAAGCTAAAGTCGGTCTGGTTGAAATTACGTTGTTCTCACTGATATTGGCTTTTGCCTGCGAGTTGATCAGAAAACGCAATATCAAAGCCGGCATGAAAGATCTGGGTATCTTCTTCAAAGGAATGGGAGACGGCTTCTCGAAGGTAGTCGTCCTAATCGTTGCGGCTTCTTCCATGGTGTTCGGTCTTCGTGTCATGGGTTTGATCGATGCGATTTCGAATTCCATTTCCAATTTTGAAAATGCCAAAGTTGGCCTGATGCTGGCTTTCTCCGGTATTACGGGGTTGATCACATTTATCAGCGGCTCAGGCAATGCTGTGTTCTACAGTTTCATTGAGCTGATTCCTCAGATTGCGCAAAAAGCCGGTATTGACCCAATCATGGTTGCACTTCCGATGCAGTGCATGTCGAATTTGTTCCGCTCTATGTCTCCTGTCGCAGCGGTCATCATTATTGTTTCGGCTTCTGTGAAGGTAAATCCTCTGGTTCTCGTCAAGCGCACGTGGGTTCCTCTGATGAGCGGCGTTGTAGTGGTATTAGCGCTTTCATTCTTCAAGTACATGTGATAAAAAACGGTGCGTATAAGAAACTGTCTGCACTGACTTAAGTAAGGTTTGCAGAAATTGTCATTAGAAAAAGCGAAAAAGCATTTGGAGAAATTCGGCCTCTCGGATCGAATTCGAATTGCAAAGGAATCAACAGCAACTGTGGCGCTTGCAGCCAAAGCATTTGACTGTGAAGAAAAGAAGATTGCTAAGACTTTGTCGTTCATGCTTCTAAGCGGACCGATTCTAGTGTTAGCAGTCGGTGACGCGCGAATCGATAACGCGAAGTTCAAACATACTTTTGCAGCCAAAGCTAAAATGATCAAGCCGGAGGAATGTGAACAAATCATCGGACATGCGCCCGGAGGCGTATGTCCTTTCGGAATCAATGAAGATGTGAAGGTTTATTTGGACGAATCTCTTAAAAGTATGGATTCCGTACTTCCGGCATGCGGGACTTCCGATACCGGCATTGAACTGACGATTCCTGAATTGGAAAAATCTTCCTGCTGCACAGGCTGGGTCGATATAACTAAAACGCTTGATTAATTCAAAACTTCTCTCATCGGAGTTTGAAGCCACTGATCGTTCAGACCTTCTTTAACCCAGCGTCTCTCAGCTGTATCTCCCTGCAGCAGCGAGTTGCTCATGTCCATTGAGAATTCCTCAAAACATTCTTCAAGCGTCTTGCTGTGTGCGTCTGCAAGAAGTGCCCAGCTGCTGGTCGCATCTGAACCGATTTTAACGACATAATTGGTCTGAATCAGTCTGGAGAGCAGCGCATCGACAGCTTCCGGATAACTTCCAATCTTATCGGCAAGTTCGATGTTGGTCATTTGAGGATTGCCGGACTCCTTAGCTAACATAAGGATTCGAAGGAGGGCAACCGCTGAGAGCAGCTCGTCTCCGCTCTTATCGAAATCCTTATAGCGTTTGGCGCGCAGCATCGGCAGCGTTGCTGTAATAGCCGCACCGGCCAGAACAAACATCCAGTTTATGTACATCCATGTCAGCATAACCGGAATCGCGGCAAAGGCACCGTATATCGTCGTGTAGGAACCGCGCATGACATAGATGCCGAAGCCCCATCGGAAGACCGTAAAAACTAAGGCAATCAGAATCCCCCCGACGAGTGCGTCTCTCCAAAGAACCCGGCAGTTTGGAACGTATTTATATAGTGCAGCAAGGATAATAGATTGAAAAATTAATTGGCCGATCGGAATGAGCCACTGGGCGTAGACAGATAAGTGTCCCGACATCGCCATTCCGGTTAGGTAGGAAGAGGCTGCAAGACTGATGCCGATAGCAACGGGCCCAAGCGTGAGGAGAGCCCAGTACATCAGCACTCTCTGCCATAAACTTCTAAGTTTGAGAACTTCATAAGTCGAGTTTAAAGCTGAATCGATAGTTGCAATACAAAGCAGTGCGGATACCATCAAACCGATTAAACCGAAGGCAGTTAAACCGGCAGCTTGAGTGGCAAACTGCTTGATGTAGCCTAAGATCTGATCACTGTATTGTTCAGGCAGCAGGGTTGAAAAAATAAACTGCTCAAAGGCTTCGCGATAAGGAGCGAACAGCGGAAAGGCAGAAAAAGCCGCCATGATGACAGCTAAAGCAGGAACAATGGAAAGAAGAGTCGTTAGCGTCAGCGAGGATGCGACCTGTTTCAAAGAGGCTTTGTCGATACGTTCCATCACGAACATACCGAAATTCCACATTCTTTCTAAATTGGCATGTTTGGTGACAAACGCCGGGACTCTACGACTCATATTTTTCCTTTAGCACTCGACGACGCAGACGGCTAAGCCGCCGAGACTGGTTTCCTTATATTTATTTGCCATGTCCTTGCCGGTCTGCATCATGGTTTCGATTACCTGATCCAGACTGACATAATGGGAGCCGTCTCCCATCATGGCCAAACGGACGGAGTTGACCGCTTTGACAGCGGCAATACCGTTGCGTTCGATGCAAGGAATTTGTACCTGTCCTCTGACGGGATCACAGGTTAGGCCCAAATGGTGTTCCATACCGATTTCGGCGGCGTTTTCAATTTGTTCATTGGTCGCTCCGAGTGCTGCGGCTAATCCGGCCGCTGCCATAGAACAAGCCACGCCGACTTCGCCCTGACAGCCGACTTCTGCTCCGGAAATAGATGCGTTCTTTTTGTAGAGCGCACCGATGGCGCCGGCGACTAAAAGGAACGTGCGAATACCTTCTTTATTTGCCTGCGGGATGAACTGGCGATAATAGTTAATGACGGCGGGAATGACGCCGGCTGCTCCGTTCGTTGGAGCAGTAACAACTCGGCCGCCCGCTGCATTTTCTTCACTCACGGCAAAAGCGTAAGCATTGATCCAGTCAATCACTTGAAGGGGATCGTCAGCGACTTTCAACGGGCTGTTGAGGAGCTTTTCGTAAAGTTCGTTGGCACGGCGTTTTACCTTCAGAGGGCCGGGCAAACATCCTTTAGCGTTCAACCCGCGGTCGATACACATGCTCATTACAGACCAAATATGATCTAAGGTATCGTCGATCACTTCATGGCTGCGGATGACTTCTTCATTGGCCCGAATCACGGCTTCCATACTCAGTCCGTTTTTACGGCATTGTTTCATGAGTTCATTGGCCGTGGAGAAAGGATAGGGCAGTGCTTTTTTATCTTCTTCCGTCGCAGGGAGGGCGCGGGGCTCCTGTTTGAGCTTGGCTTCTTCTTCCGTTTCGATAAAGCCGCCTCCGACAGAATAATATTTTCGAGAAAAGAGCTCGCTGCCTTTGGCATCAAAGGCCGAAATGATCAGCGTGTTGGTATGGTAGGAATCCAGGACAGAAGGTTCAAAAGTGAGGTCTTTGCTGTAGGTGAAAGAAATCGGCTTGCAGCTGTCGAGAAGCAAACGATTTTTGTCTTTGATGTCTTTGATCCAGTCGGGAATTGAGTCAACGTCGATTACGGAAGGACTTTTACCCATTAAGCCAAGCAGAACTGCACTGTCAGTGGCGTGTCCGATACCTGTTGCAGCCAGCGACCCCATTAGTTTTACTTTGATTCCTTCAACTTCGGGGAAGAGATGCTGACTTCTCAGGAGGGAAATAAAGTTGCGCCCTGCACGCATCGGCCCCACGGTATGGGAAGATGAGGGACCGATACCGATACGGTACATGTCAAAAACAGAAATGTTCATATAGCCTTCGAGAGTATTTCTAAATATTGCACGATGGATAACCGAGCGGAATACAAAACTGCCTCAAATCGGTTATTCTTTTGGTGCATGCATTCTAAAGTTTTTAGCTCTCGGAAGGAACTGATTTTTCATGGAAATCAAAGCGTTGTTAGTAGCTTCTGTCTTAGCTGGTCAGTTCGCTTTGTGTTATGCCTCTTCGGACGGAGATCTCATTGAAGGCATTATTCCGGAGCCGGACAGTATTTCAGTGACGTCCGTGGTTATAGAGCCCTTCCATCCTGACTTTGAAAAGCACTCCGCCGGTTTAACTGCCGGTAAGACTCCGGTTTGCCTGAAGATCACAAGAGTTCGAGAGGCCGACGGCTTGTCTTGGGTAACGCAGACAACCGTCAACCCCCTTTTCACAGAAGAGGCTTGCCGGAGAGCGTCAACAGAGACGCCTAGCGGCCGAGAGCATTTGTTCCATCAGGACTGATGAGTGCGATTAGTCGGAGTGCCGTGGGTTTCAGTGGTGAAAAACTGCAGCAAAAGCACTCCTAAGCCGAGCGCGACCACGCACACGGCAAAAGACGTCACTTGAATATTTCCTAAACTCACGATCGGAGAAACAATCCCTCCGAGCAAAAAACCGATACTTCCGATGATGGCCGAAGCCGCTCCGGCATATTTGCGCCCCAAATTCATGGCAGTGGCTGTAGCGCCGGTAAATATAAAGCCTAGGCAAAAAACCATTAGAAGAACGGAGCCTTCATAGGTGTAAAGATCTTTGGTCGTTAATCCGAAGACTAAACCTAAAACTGCGGCAATCAAACTTCCCGCCGTTCCGAAGTACGTGGCTTTAGCCGTTGTGGAAAAACGGACGGCAAGAAAAGCGCCGGCACCGATGGCAATGGCATTGAGGGCGAAGAGAAGCGAAAAATGGAACTGGGAGAGTCCGAATTCGTTCTGCAAAATAAAAGGCGTAGAGGAGATATAGGCGAAAAGGGCTCCCATACTTAATCCGAACACAGTTGTGAAAGCGGCAAAATTCGGTACTTTGCACACCAAAATAAAACCTTCAAACGAACGAAGGAAAGAGCCTTGTTCACGAGCATCTTTAGGAAGCGTTTCTTTAACCGGAATCACCATTGCTGTAATGACAACACCGATTCCTAAAAGTATGTAAAAAATACCACGCCATCCAATAAGATTTGCTACGGATCCTCCTATCACAGGGGCAGCTACCGGTGCGATTCCGTTTACTGCACCGACAATGGCAATGATCTTGGCAAGTTCTTTACCTGAATATAAATCCGTTGGGGCAGAGCGCGAGTAAACAATAGCGCCGGCGCCCCCTAAACCTTGAAGAAGACGCGCGATGTTGAAAGTATCGATGTTTTGGGATAAGCAGCAAAAAAGGGTGCTGACGATGTAAAGGAGAAGGGAAAAATATAAGACCGGTTTGCGACCGTATTTATCGCTTAAGGGGCCGAATATAACTTGACCGAAAGCGAGTCCGACCATGCAGAAGGTCAGACCTAATTGGACCGAAGAAACCGAAGCAGAGAATACTTTTGTCATTTCCGGCATTGCCGGAAGGTACATATCTATGACAAACGGACCGAAGGCCGAGAGCATTCCTAAGACAATAATTAGGTAAACAGAATACATGCAAATTTTCAATGAAAGTCAGGCTGAAAGTTTAAGAGCTTTAGCTCTCTACTTGCCTTTTTCTCTTTCAACTCGAGCTCAAAGGTAAAAATATTTCTCTTTACTTGAAGATAAAAATGTGAGCAATTCATGAGTGAATTCGATTGATTGGTGGTCTTTTTTACATAGCTCAAACGAAAGTTGATAAATAAGTCGAGAATGTATATACAGAAACACCTCGCGATTTGCGAGGTGCTTCGAGAGATCAAAGAAGTCCTTAGACGATGGTCAGGGCCAAAACGACGACACCGACAATCAAAGGAATCGCCGTGCGTTTTACCAATTGGATCGGGGGTACCATAGCCAAACCGGAAAGCACAATGACAACACCGGCAATGGGGGACATCGTACGGCCCATCTGGCCTGAGATAAGGGCCATTGCGCCGAGGTTTGGAATCGGCATACCAAAAGAGGCGGCATGCGGGGTGACTGCTTCATTGAAGGCAAAAGTTGCTGCATCGCCGGAACCGGTAATGGCTGCCATGATGAACGGACCGAAAGACCCGCCCCAGCGGGCGATCTCGTTGGAGCTCTTTAAAACTTCGACGAAGGCATCGATTAACCCGGTGGCTTTTAAACCTGCGGCAAAAACACCGGCTGTGATGATGATACCCATGACGGAGCCGTAGCCTTCGCCCATACCTTTGAAGAAGTCCTTGGTGAACTGCTGAGGATTCACCCAAGAAACAATCAATGCGAAAATGGCACCGATGACCATGGCCTGGGCCACGCCCATCTTTATGACCGGAACGTAAGAGTTACCGAGCAGAAGAATGACGAGAGGGACCAAAGGTGCAATGGCTTTGAGCGGATTGATGCGTTCAATGCCGCCGCTGTGGTCTGCTGAGGTGTAGTAGTCTTCAAGTTCTTTAGCAGTTGGTTTGTTGTCTCTGAGAATCAGACAGACGATTGTCAGGCCGACAGCCCCGATTAAGACCATTGCTATGGAGTAGGGTGTGTGCAGGCTGATGAGGTCCATCATGTCCATATTGGCAATTTTGGCAACAACACTGTTGTGGCTTGTTCCCGGAGAAATGTTGGAGCCGAAAGTGCCCATCAGGACAGCGGCGCCGGCAGCGGCCGGACGGATGCCTGCGCGGATCATCACTGGGATGAAGGTTGCACCCACGGCAGCGGCACAGCCGGATGCAGACGGAATGGCAACGTTGATGAAGCTTGTGATGATGGTGGTGGCGGGGATTAGAAGAATGCCCAGTTTATTGAGGGGGGCGGCTAAGAATTTGACTAAATTTTTATCGCATCCTGTGGTCGTTACTACATAGGCAAAACCCATGGACGAGCAGATCGCCATGATGAGCGAAGCGTTTGCCATGCTTTTAGCAAATTGATCAAGCGCTGCCATCGGTTTCATGGCAATGCAGCAGAGGAAAAGGCCGGCGGTAAACAGCACCAAGCGTGTTTCATAACGCTTAATCAGGCAGTAAACCGTGACCAGGATTACGGCAATCGCAATCCAGGCGGTTAGAGTCATAAAAATACCTTTTGAGATAAATAAAGAAGGCCGCAAGGCCGCTTAAGGTCGTTATTATAAGTGTTACTGCTTACTCGTTGTTACTTAATACTTTCGGAGGCGCATTGCTGCTGACGAATTTTCTGTCTGACAGGCAAAACCGCTCAGAAAAAGATTGGTTTATTCTGTTCCTTTTTGAATAAACACTAAAAATAAAATGAACGATTGGCTGACTAGAGTCTCTGCCGCCAGCGGTATCCCTTCCGAAATTTTTATCCTTGGCTTCATGGCATTTTTTCTGCTGATTTTCTTAGCGATTGGCATTATTTACTGTCTGATCAGATTAAGAAGCATCAGTGCCAATACGCTTCAGACGATTGCACAAGCTCGTATGGCTTGGCGCGAAGATTTAGGTGCCGCGGTGACTCAGAGTAAAGATCTGATTGCTGATCGGATGAAGCCGAATTTCATCGAGACGGAACGCACGCTGGAACGCTCCTTTCAGGAGGTTTCGGCCGGAATCCGAAGCGAAACCTTTGCAAGTCTCAAAGCTGTGCAGGACACGCTTAACCAGTCTCTGACCCGCAATGATGAACAGATCAGTTCCGTGAACAAGCGATTTGAGGAGCTTTCCAAAAACATTCGAGAAGAGATCGCTGAAAGCGGGAAAGTGGTTCAAAGCACATTGAATCAATCTCTGATTCGTAATGACGAGCAGATTAAGAGTCTCAATGGGCGTTTTGAAGAACTCTCTAAGACACTTCGCGGAGAAATTTTTGCAAATTTGAAAGCTGTTCAAGATACGCTGAATCAGTCGCTCACCCGTAATGACGAACAGATTCGCGGCGTAAACCAGCGCTTCGAGACGCTGTCTTCGACGTTAAATACTTCGCTTAATGAACTGCGCAAACAGATCGATGACGATTTGAAGGCACTCAATAAAGATAATGAGGCTAAGTTAGAGAAGATTCGAGAGACCGTGGAGGAAAAGCTTCAAAACACGCTGACAAGCAAAGTCGGAGAAAGCTTCTCGCAGGTGACGCAGCAGTTAAACCGTGTTTATGAAGGCTTAGGTCAAATGAAAGAGCTCGCCGAAGAAGTCGGCGGCCTTAAGCGCGTCTTCGTCAACGTCAAGAGCAGAGGCATGCTCGGTGAAGTCCAACTTGAAGCGCTGCTGAGAGAATATTTCACGGAAAGCCAGTACGTTAAAAATGTTCATCCGGTTCCGTCAAAGCCGAAGATGGTGGTTGAATTCGCCGTCAAACTTCCGGGCCTAAACGGAAGAACCTGCTTGCTGCCGATTGATGCGAAGTTCCCGGTTGAGGACTATCAGAGACTATTGCAAGCGGCAGACGAAGGCGACCGAGAAGGTGTTGCTGAAGCTCGTTCGAAATTAAGAACGCGTTTTAGAAACGAAGGGAAATCCATTGCCGAGTACATCAATGTGCCGGAGACCACAGATTTTGCCATTATGTTTATTCCGTCCGAAGGTCTTTATGCAGAGGCTTTGGCGCTCGAAGGTTTAACCAACGAGCTCTTCACTTCTTACCGTGTTTACATCATGGGTCCGTCAACGCTGGCGAGTGCTCTTTGCGCTTACCGAGCCGGCTTCCAGACGCTTGCTATTGAAAAGAAGAGCTCTGAAATCAGAAAGATCTTGTCTTCTGTGCAGACAGAGTTTGCAAAGTACGGCGAAGTCCTCAACAAACTTAAGTCTCAGGTTGAAACGGTGGCTAAAACCGTGGATATCGTCCAAACCAAAACGAGAAAAATGAATCTTCAGCTGGAAGTTGCTTCCGAGAGCGATAAGGAAGAGGATCAGCCGATGTCGCTGCCGTCTCCGGTTTCTAATCAGAGCTCACTCACATCAGAGCAGTAGAAAGCTAACTGAAAAGCCCGAATTGCATTCGGGCGCTAGAAATGAAAAGGGCCGGAAAATTTCCGGCTCAACTTCTTTAGAAAACCTCTTAGGCCTTCATTGTCTTTTCAGCGACAAAGGCAGCCAGTTCGCGTGCAGCGTCTCTGGCTCTTTCAGGCGCTGCATCAAAGATCTCAGCCATCAGACGTTCGCTGACGTACTCAGGATTGAAATCCAGATGCAGGTCATTGCCGTGCATTTCACATTTTGTGAAGGCACCGTCCGGGGAGCACTGAGAGGCAATTTCAGCGACTTTGCCTTTAGCAAGCATTGCAATCACAGGATTCTTGAAAGATAACTCAACGTGGTTGGCAGAGATATTCTTTAAGTTCAAGAAATCACGTGCTTTGTAGAGCTGTTCAATAGGGAGGGCCATTTTCTTCCTTTCTAAAAATTTTCGGATATTTTAGTTCATCAGTCCGGAGATAAGGACTGCCAGGACAAGAGCTGGGCACAGAATGCCGATGCAGACTCTGAGCACTTTTTTCCAGCCCGGATAGTTCTGAAGAGACGTCCAATGGGTATGAACCTTGTCCCATGCGAACCAAGCCGCCAGAAGGCAGGCAATAATGCCTCCGATCGGAAGCCCGAGGTTAGAGACAAAGAAATCAGCTAAATCGAATGCGGTCTTGCCGAAAATCTTGTAGTCAGCAAGAAGGCCGAAAGACAGAGCGCACGGGATGCTAAGGATCAGCATAAAGAGCAGGCAGACGGTCACGGCAGTTGCACGTTTCATATTCAGTTCCTGGACCATCCATGTAATGTCAATTTCGAGCATCGATACGGCTGAAGTTAAAGCAGCAATGATCAGACAGAAGAAAAAGACAATAGAGAACAGGTACCCGAAAGGCAGCTTGGCAAAGATCACCGGCATCGTAATGAATGTCAGGCCGGGGCCCGCGGCCCCGACCATAAATTCCTAAAAGGTCGTCTGTAGACGGCCTTTTTTATTTGTCTTAGTCTAAGCAATCCCAATAACGGCGGGCCTTCCGCTCTCAATGTCGTTCGTAATAGTCCGTCTTCGTCCATATTTATTTGTGTACAGCTAGATGTTCTAATGTAGTATCTAATGTACATACGACGTACGGCAATCCAAAAATAGCAGAATTTTTTCGGATTTTTTGTCACATTAGGACTTTGGAAGCCCCGCCGATATTGAACTCAGAGGGATTCGGAGGAATTTATGCGTTTAGCAGAGCGGATGACAGAAAAGCAGCTGAAGGCTGTCACAAAGACTCGGGCCTGCGGCGGGGTTCCAGGCCTGGTTGTAAAGGTTGTAAAACTCAAAGACGGCAGCTTGGCCAAATACTTCATTCTGCGGGAATCAACCATCAATCGGATATTTACACTGGGACGCTATCCGCAGATGTCGCTCGCAGACGCCTTTAAAAAAGCCGCTGACTGGAAAGTAAAGATTCGGCAGGGCATTGACCCGTCTGAAGAAGAAAAAGCGCTCAAGGCCTCATTACGGAGGAAATCCGCTCCATCCGACGATCGTCTGACCTTTGAGCAATTGATTTATCAATGGATTGAATTTAATGAGGCACGCGGCCGCTGGAATAATCCAAGCAAACCGAAGAAAGAAGTTTGGAAAGGTTTCTTTAGGAATCACATCCCTGATTCCATCAGGATGTGCCCAGTCGAAGAATTGAAGCCAGAGATGTTTGCGGCCGCTCTGGGCGAGAAGTGGCGAACGATGATCGATACTCCGGAAAGAATTTTGTCTGACGCTCGCCAGGCGATTGACTGGGCAATCCGCTCGGAGTTCGTCCCTCCTATGCTGAATCCCGCACAGGTCAAAGATGGGAAGTTGGGAGACTTGCTGCCATTGGTGAGAGCTGAAGGCGGCCATGAACCGGCGCTCCCTCCGAAAAGAATGCCGCTTTTCTTTGCCGAGCTTATGAAACTTGTCCCGGTTAGCCAGACAGCTCGGTGCTTGGCCTTTGCGATTCTTACTGCCGCCCGGAACTCAACAGCTCGGGAGGCGACCTGGGGAGAGATCAAGGAGACAGAAGGGCAGTGGTTCCATGTCATTCCGCGAGAGCGTATGAAAGTCAAAGGGGAGAAAATTCCTTTTGACAGAAAGACTCCGCTCAGTCCTCAGGCACTTGAGTTATTAAAAACAGCACCTCGTATTGGAATGAGCGACGAGGCTTTTATTTTCCCAAATATCAACAAGGGAAAGAATTCTCCGTTCACAAGAGATTCTGTCAGCGCCCTGATTAAGCGCATGCACGATAAACAAAAAAAAATAGATGGGATTGGATGGATTGATCCGGATCAAATGCATTTGAAAACCGGCAAACCGAGGATTGTCACTCTGCACGGCTGCGCCCGGGCAACTTTTAATACCTGGGCTAAAGATGCGTCCGGATATGGCCATCCGGCATTTGCAAAGGACTTGAGAGAAAGCTGTCTCGACCATCGCAATGAATCGTATCAATGCGCCTATGACCGAGAGCAGGCTTTAGGGGATATGAGAGAAGTTTTTGATGCCTGGGGAGCGTTCTGCTTCAGCCAGATCAAATAAAAAATAATGGGGCGGAATTCCGCCCCGAGTGGTTTCATTTATACCGTCGCCTCCTTTTCGCTTCCTAGCGTTTTCGACCAAGCGACAACGTCCACACGCCGCCACCTAGAGCATCTTGTAGTGAGCCTAATCGGTTCCGGGAATCTTCCTACTTTAACCAGCGCCCACACTGTAGAGACTCCGATATTCAATAATTCCGCGACCTGTTTCACGTCAAGGAGGAGCACGCCGAGATCGCTGCTATCCGATTTACGTTTTCTCATTTTTTCATTCCTCCTTCAATTCTTCCAATTTCTCGATGCAGTTTGTCCATACAAATTTTGTCGAACTCAGCTTTATCCTCAGGTGTGATCAACATCTGGAACTGCTCGAGCATGATGTGGACATCGGCGCATTCCTCAATGACATGGTGCCAATGCTCCAGGGACGGTTTATCAAAGTAGGCGTCAAACGCTTCCTGTAATTCATCGACTTCTTCCGGCAATTTTTCGTATACCTGATGGTCATAGCCGTAGTGGTCCATGATTGCAATCAGGCACGAGTAAAACTCGACTGCGTTACTCAGATTCATTCTTTGCCTCCTCGGTATCCAGCTTCATGAACTGGTTAAAGATGTTTTGTTTGAGCGCTTTTGCCGGAGCAACGTCTGAGTTATCACGCACGTTCAGTGCGTGAGCCTTGCTCAAAAATAAATTGAGGAGGCGCATGACCAGCATAGCCTCCTCGCAGGTGAGTTCAATTTTTTGCATGATTGAATTTTTCAAAAAATCGACACATCTTTTAGGTGTGTCGATGGCGTGTACATAATTATTTAACTCGATTTTTGAGGCAACCCATCCCACGTGTTTTTTAACGGCGGATTAGACCTTGGCATGATCGCTGCTTTTACTATTTCGGTGGGAGGCTCATTATCTTCATCGTCTTTCTCGGACTGGCCAATTTCAAGAATTAAAGGTTTGTTCGGAGAGGTCGGCAAAACAAATTCCGATAGTCCGGGAAATACCTTGTCTAACCCTTCAAGCAGTTTAACTGAGGCGCTTGTGTACAGACCAGGACGCCCAGGCTTTCGGATATCGTCTGGAACGAAAATGCTTCGGTAATCCTTGATTAAATCGTTAACCATTGGCGGCTCGAACGGGATACCGCAAAAATCCTCACGAGTTGCTGTTACGTTTCCATCCCCGATAAGGACAATGGCAGAGAGAACGACTTCGAGCGGGACAACCGTTTGTCCTTTGCCTTCCAGTCCTCCAACTAATTCAACAAGCACTGCATTACTGCCGTTATAGGCGAAGATTTCCGATTTATCAAAATTGATCGTAAGACCGCCACTTGATCCGCTGCCGTCTTTCTTGATGAAGGCCGAGATTGCCTTGAGTTGTTTACCGTTAATCATTTGTTTGTCCAAATAAAAAGCCCCGCGCTCGCAGGGCTCATGGTTAATTCGCTTTATATTTCAGGTGCGCTTTTCCCTATCATTTGACGCTTCTTTTCTTGCGCTCGGCGTGCGACTTTGCATTGAGATAGAAGGAGTTTTCCCAGCCTTTCGGCGGAGTCAATTTCTAGGTCAAGATAACCCACTGGACTTGGTTTTCGACCATTAAGCACCAATGAAATTTTTACATAATCATCTTGGAACGGCCTCAAGTCCGAGTACGCATCGACCCAAACACCAATACTTTCAAGACGATTTATTCCATCGTCGGCATCGAGATCCCCATCAACGTCTAGATCTATACAGTTTGTTCCTGTCACCGTCTGTTCGGCCCGTCGCTCGATTGTTTTATTCGAGAACTTGTTCATGCAGTGGCCTCCTGAGCCTGAGGTTCTTCGATGACTTCGGCGTCCTGAATGTCCTTGAAATCGTCAACACTGACGGCGCTAATGTCGATCACGTCCTCAGGCTTAATTTCTTCTCCCGCCTCGCGTTTGGCGTCCACGTTTGTAATCTGCAACGCCTCAATCGAAACAGGCAGATATTTAAACAATCTGCGGATAACGCTCTTGAGAGCCATTGCTTCAAAATATTCGTTCCAAGTTTTTTTACTCTTGGCCTTGGCTTTAACGGCCTCAACCTCAGCTCTGCTCATAACCTCAAACTGATATCCGCCTCCCCTGAGGTTAGCGACTGCATAGACAAAAGTGATTGGTTTTTTGATGCGGTCAGCCTCGCAACTGGGGACATGGTGGATGTCAGGGTGCAAACCGAGCTGATAACTGAAATCATCGCCCTCATGCACTGCGAAAGCTGACAATGAAAGCACTTGCCCTGAACGACGGGCGAGATCGATCATGCCGCGGTAGCCGAGAATTAACTGGCACTGGTTACCGTAGGGGACGAGATATGCTTGACCTAAGGCAGAGCCAGGCTCTAAGCCTAATTGAGCAGACTGCATGACCGCTCCGAGGAACGAGGCAGGCGTGGTGTTGAGCAAAGCGGGTGTTTTACGAACCTCGGTGGCAGCAATGCGAGCCATGCGATCAGCACTCAAGTGCTTCGGGACTGCAATCGCGAGTTGCTTTTTGAACTGCTCGGACAATACCTGCTGAATAATGGCAGGCGCCTTGGTTTTCGGTTTTGCAACGGGTGCAGAGGGAGCGCCGACAGCGGCGGCGAGTTGGTCAGATGTAGACATAGTTAATTCCTATGAAAAAGCCCCTCGAAATGGAGGGGCTGGGGTTGATTAAAAGTTAGTTGTTGCGCTCTTGCGTCTGAAATTTTGCGCTTCTAGATCTTCATTATTTTAAAAATCCTCAATTAAACAAAAAGTTAATGTTGAAATTGAGGATTTTTTATGTTATACTAGATCATTGTTTATGGAGATCTATTAATGCCGAATCCGAAGCTTCCTCCGATTCTGATCAATAAAGCCGGTTCCGTTTATTACGTCTACACCTATAAAAACATCTGGGACAGAGAACTCAAACGAAGTAAGAGAGGTGAATCCAAAAAGATCGGAACAATCCTTGGCGGCCAGAAGGAAGGAAAAATTCGTTTTGATGAAGCTTTCCTTCAGGAACATCCTGAATTTCGGAACTATCAGGTTGAGAGAAAGGGTAAAGATTATGTCTTTACACCGATCTCAGAGGAAGGTATTACCCTCGAGCAAGCTCGTAATATAAAGAAGCTTCACGCCGGTGCTACTTGGGCTTTAGACCAAATCGTTGCCGACTCTCCCGTCGGAGAATTCTTAAAGGAGTGCTTTCCGAGGCATAAGGACTATAAAAAGATTCTTTCTCTGGCCTACTTTCTAATTCTTAACCAGAACAACAACGTCAGCTTTTATGAAAGTTTTGCCGAGACGACGAGACTGCCTTACCCGCGTGCGCTAAGTCCTTCGGCAGTAACGCGCCTCTTTCAAAGAATAGAACTTAGAGACGTGCAGCGTTATTTCTCGCTGATGCGCAGTTATCTTCAAGAAGACGAAGACAATAAGATCATCCTTGCCTTGGATTCCACCTCAATATCTTCTTATTCCACCAACCTGACCCACATTGAATACGGAAAGAACAAAGACGATGATGCGCTGCCGCAGCTAAATGTTCTCTTCTTGGTAGACCAGAAGTCCGGACTTCCGATTTTTTATCGCTTTTATGACGGGAATGTTCCTGATGTCAGCACCATTCGTCATACGATTGCCGATCAAGCGCTCTTAAACATGAAGAATGTGGTTCTGGTTGCTGACAAAGGCTATAACAGCGTAAAGAACATCAATGACTGTCTGATCAATAAAGTTGAGTTCATCTTTAATGTCCGTCTGGGGACTAAAGGCTGTCTGGCAAGAGAGCTTATCGATGAACACAGGAAAGAGTTTGCAGACCTCAACAGCGGCGACCCCTACATCAGAAAGAACATTGCCACGGCCAAGGTGAATTGGAAATATGACCCGCGGCCGGTAGATGGAAAACCGGCTTCGAACACCGCATCCGCAGAGCTGTATTACCACATGTTCTACGATCCGGTTATCTATCAGGAAGCAGCCAATAAGCTCACGGAATCGCTCCTCACGATTAAAAAGAAACTCCTCGAAGAGGAAGCCCTTACCGAACAAGAAGAAGAGCTGAAAGAAAAGTTCTTCCGAAACGATAAAGAAAAAGGCTTGATTATTGTTAACCGCCGGGTTGACGAATACTTGAAGTACAAGGGCTTCAGAGTTTTAGTTACGGACTCTGAGAAAGATCCGGTCAAAGCGTGGACCGCTTACGCAGACCGCTGGCGCGTAGAGGACGCCTTTGCAACGCTTAAGGATCGACTCGGCTGCAATAGGATCAGATGCTCCGACAACAAGGCCCTTCAAGGGAAAACCTTCGTGCAGTTCATTGCGACGGGCTTGTCTCTGATGGTCCGTTCAAGAATCCGCAGCTATATGAGAGAAAACAAAAAAGCGGGAAAACTAAACCTGGTCTACGAGAGCGATTCTAAGATCCTTCAGGTTCTGAACAACGTCATGCAAACCCGCTTTAACCATGGCTACTACTTCGACGAAGTTGCCGGTAAAAAGATTAAATACTTTGAAGCGTTGGATGTCAGAGTTCCCGGAGCCGGTCCTGAAACCCCGGAAGAGGTTCCTGAAGAACCGGAGACCGAACCGCTATTGGGTACGGATATTGAAATTTAATGAGACTGCCGGAGCTGGACTCCGGCTAGATCACTGAAAAACGCAAAATATCAGTTGCGTCAACGCCCAATGTTTGTAACAGTCAAGGTCTTTGACTGAATACCCGAGGTCGTCAAGCGCATGTTCAAGCGCAACGAAATTAAAGTTGTTCACTGCGTCCCAAAGTTTGTTTGCGTCTGGTACGTCTAAAGCGAGCATGACCCGCATTGCCTGCATCAGAGGTTTTCTGAAAAGGTAGCGTTGGTAGTAGCAGAACACCTGCAGGGTCTTCAAAAAGTCCGCGTCAACAACGTATCGTTGTCTTTCAGTCTTGGCAGGCTCAGAGGCTGGTGCTTCAGGTACGCTCAAGTCAACCGTTTCAATAAAGCGCATGCAGTCCTCGAACTGCGATTGCTTTAACTCCGTGTAGCGTGGGATTTGGTAGCGCGCCTTAATTGCACGATAGATCGTCTGATAGTACACAGCCGTTTTCTTCGCGCGTCTTGCCACTGCCTGTTGGATTGCGACCTGCTGGGCGTTGGTGATGGTGTCGGTTGATGTAACGTTGCCTTGATATAGTTTCCTTTCCATCGCATCAAAGGCGTCAATATAGGCTATTTTGAACTTGAGAGCGACCTCTCCAGTAAAGCCCATCGCAAGAAGAACGAAGCCTTTTCGATCCATCGTGTAGCAGGGCTGTTGTTTGTTCTGCTCGTTCGTATATGTGGACGGCGCAAAATTGCGCTGTCCTAATTCAGGTGCAGAATCAATCAAAACGCGGATAGCTCTCAAAACATCTTTGTGCAATTTTCCAAAGAAAGAAGCTACGGCAACAGATGAAGTTACAACAGTATTGTTGATAACAGAAACGATCGGCCTTAAAGCCGTGTTTGCTTGAGTAGTCATTGACTATCTCCTTACTAACTATGTTTAATTACCCTTGTTTAGAGGGCGCCGAGTGCTAAACACCTGTAGTAAGTCAGGCGAGATTATTCCCCTTGCGGGTATTGTATTCTCTGCACGCTCGGCATAAAAAATCCCGCAATCTAACGGGGCGGATTTCTACCGCTTACTACAAGTTTGTTTAGAACTTGCAGTAAGTTTAGCGTTTTTCATGGCCGGATGTAAAGGACAAAAATAAAGCCCGCGTGTGCGAGCCTGGGAGAATTTGGCTCGGTTGATTTGGCTCAACCGAGAAAGCCTTTTCTTCGTGCACTTTGCTGTAGTGCTCGAAGCGAATATTACACAAAACCGCTCTTTTTATCAGTAGAAACCCTGCCCATTTTGTGTAGCCGGCAACCTAAAAGGCTACGCACACACGCGCATGACGCGGGTTGAGGATTCCTTGAGGTAGTCGTAATAGTCATCCAAATGGTCCTCACGGAAGGAATCTGAATCGAAACGTTTGGATGTCTGAGTCTTGTACGTCAAAACCTTCTTGCCGTCTAATGTCAGAATTTCGTTGTCTTTCATGCCGATGGCGATCCTTGCCTTAACCGCGTCCTGCTGCTTCTTGAGTTCTTTAATTTCACCAGCAATACGTGCATACTCACCATAATCAATAGCAAGCTCACCCTGAGCTTCCACAGCTTTTCCATTACTTTTGCCATAGAGGTTTAAAACATCCTCAATATTGATCGGTTCCGGAGGCGTCTTCGTCAGAACATTGTTATTCCAAAACGCCGCGCACTTTTCTTTGATAACCTGAAACACATCGGGCCGAGCGTCGATCCAGTACATTCTGAAATCGGAACCGCCGATCAGCACAGCGAGATACATTCCCCTGAGTTTCAGAATCCCGCAGTACCACTGGATTTGAGTTTCGTAGTAGAGCGGGATCACGTGCTCGGTTTTGATGTTGTTCTGTTTGATCTCGAGCTCTTGAGATGGGCCCCATAAATCAGCGGTGAATGCATGGGCAGTTTTTGCCTCGAATGCGATGTCAGTGTTAATAGGTCGCTCAACGCCCGTGATATTTGCGTAGCGCTCAATTTCCTCAACGTTCAGAAGAGGCCTGATTTTTTTGGCGATCTCCTGATTGATAATCGCTCGGTCAATGTTTGCAATCGCCCAAGGAGTTTCCGGATCAGCAAACTGGTGAGAAACCTTTTGAACTCTCTTGCCGGTTCGTAATTGAAATTCTTTTGCGACTGTGTCTTCAAGCACCGTTCCCCAGTACGCCGGCTCAGACATTCCCTTGTCTTCAGAAAGCCCGAGTTTATCGTTCCAAACGTCCAGCGGCGTCTTCCACGGGTTCAAACTAAGAACGGCTGCCACGTCCGATCCGCCGATACCAGTGCGCCTACCCTCTAACCAGGCGGCTCTTTGTTCGTTAGTCATTTTTTCGGATTCCTATCAATAAAAAAATCTGTAAATAGCGCTGAAAACGGTGTCTGTGGAAGGATTGGTGTTTTATCGTTTCGCAGGGCTAATTCTTCTTCGCGTCTTTTGCGATACCATTCTTTGCTCTGCGCAACCCTCTTTTCTTTGTTTTTTGCGTAGTACTCGCGCTTCAGTTCTCGGTTGCGCTGTTTTTTACGCTCTGCGTCAGTAATTACCGCCATTCGTTTTCCTTCAAAAATTCGTCAAACACGGGCTCAATCTCAGGATGTCTTTCATCCTCACCAGCCTCAGCCAGTTGGTTGATGCGGTCGTCGCAGTACTCTGGGATGTATTTTTCAAAGAACTTTTCAATCAGGCGTTCATATTCGGCTTGCCGTTTTTCTTCCTGCCAGCTCATTTGCCAGAGATCTCCTGGCCCGGGGCATGTTCTCGGAGTTACATGCATAGCAGCCACCTCTGAAAGGCAGTAGCACTAAAAATGAAATCCAGGATCAAGAAAGCCAGTGAAAAACCAACCACAGCGCATAGAAAGCATGTAACGGTGTTTTCAAGCAGATCATCAAATTTTTTATTCATGGCAACCTCGAGATTGGGACGAACCTGCGATCAGTAATTTCTATATGCGATCTCAAACCAGAACCGTTGCCCAATTACTGATTATTCCCGCTTGAAGTACCTCTCAATCGACAAACGAGGGGACGGAGTCCGGGCAAAAATCCCTTTCGCAGGTTCAAAACTGTTAAAAAAATCCCGCCAGCTCAAGGAGGAAAACTGGCGGGGCAGAGGAGAGAAACTTTTAATTTTTAACGTCGGGGTAGATGTCTTTATCAATCGCTTCCATCCCAAGACCACAGATGAAATCCGCTGCATATTCCTTGAAGAGCGCCTTAGTTTCCCGTTGGGCCTCTGCAGTTTGGACAACGTGACCAAGATCAAGCGTGATCTCGGATTTGCCGCTGAGCAGGGCAGAAACCACAGCACGCTCGGCATAAGCAAGAGCATCAGTTAAGTAAAGGGCCGACCCGCGTTCTTTTAGAAGATCGTCGATGACACAATTAAAGAGTTGTTTTTGTTCGTCCGGTAATAAGATCATTTTTCTCTCCTATAAAACTATGTAAAAAAGACCACATAAAAAAGTCCCCGTCGCTGAAAAAACTGGCACTAACAGTTAATTAAGAAAACAGCGCAGGGGACTTGTTTATGTGAACTATTAGAAAATTCCTAATAGTTCGAGGGTTGATTAAGCTGACCGTTCGCCAGACTCGTAAGCGGCGAGAACGTTTTCTAAATGCTGGATTGCTTCTTCTTTTTTCTTGAAGGTTTCCCAACTAGTCTTGTTATAAAGAAACATTTGAAGGCCTTCGAGTTTGTCGCAACTCTGAAATGCCGAAAACGCCCATTCGTGACACCCTATTTTTAAAAGATCACAAACGTATTCGTCTTTATAAAACACCTTAAATTCATAGTTAAACGACGTGTACTCAGTAACTTTTTTACGTTCATACGTTGCTAACATGTTTTTCTCCTAATAATTCGACTTCCTAGTTCGGCCTGTAGGGCTTCAAATCTTGCAAAAATGACCTCTAACTCGATGAGCGCTCGTCTTTTTGTTCGGAAACTCAGACCGAAAACGTTTGCCAATAACAAATCGTTTACCTTGTCTTGTTCTTTCATGAAGAATCCGGAAAAGCGCCAGTCATTAGGCTTCGGTCTAATTAAGCTGATGATGTTTTGACCCTTGTAATAAATCTCATAAGCTTGAGGGACAACGCGCTTAACTTTTAAAAGCATTTTTTCTCTCCTGTGAAAAACAGAAGCGCCCTCCAGCGTGTGCTAGATGTATCCAAAGGAGAAGTTGCCGGAAAGCGCTTTTGTTTGTGAACTGCTTTTTGTCGGCCCCTACTCGTACCTGACGACTTTAACGTCACAATCCTTTCAGCATTCCTTGCCGTGCCGTCGCTTTCGCTAGGCATCTCGGGCCAATTCACTGGCCACCCGCTTGAGTTCATAGCCTTTCGGTTTACTCGGCCTTAGAACCCTTTTCCTTCCTGACAATCTTCAGAAGGACTGTTAAAGAACGATTGATTGATGCAGAAAGAATAACATAATGTTATGCAAATTTGCAAGCAGAATGTTATGTAAAGAATAACAAGAGGTTAGGTGTTTGTAGCAATATGTTTCTTTTAGGCAACAAAAAAGCCGCCCGTAGGCGGCTGCAAAAGACTACTGATTTAGAAGTAATCTACTTCTCCATTGACCTCTAAAAAAAATTTCCTAGCCCTATGTAGTCAAAGGCCATGTAAACAATAAAACCTAAAACGAAGATTATTAGATAAGGCCAAAAGGCCCTTGCATACCAGGGAAGGCCAAAACCGTTGAAGGCCCTATAGTATGCTTCATACAGTTTTGAGGCCTCCTCGGCCCGTCCTTCCTCCCGAGCTTGTTCGGCTTCAGCGGAAAGTTTGTTTCTCCAATTAATGTGTTCGTCCTCGAGTTTTTGTACATGGAGATAGAAAGGCACAGCAAGAGCAGCCCAGGCGAGCAAGAAAATGAGTTGAACAACTATAGATTTCATTTTCTATCCTTGTTCTGTCCGTTTGATCCGTTTTTTATCCAACTACAAACTTTTTCTCCAAATAACATCAAGATGATGGAGACCAAAAATGAATAAAAGCAGGTTCTAAGAAGAATTATTTCAAACGATAAATATCTATCTCTAAAAAGATCGTTTAATAACTCGTCAATATCAAAGCCATTTGCTATGAAACCTGCGATTAATCCAAAGAACGAGAGGATAGAGACAACAAACATCACGCGCTTAAAAGGGCTATCCAGATGAAAAGACAAAGACTCTTTATTTGGTCTGTCATATGACAGGATCTTTCCTCCTGTTTTGTAGAAGAAATACCCTAGTCCCCAGGCTGCACAGCCGCACAAAAGAGGTTTAACTGCTGCTTCTGGCTGACCGTAGATCATGCATGAAATTATTGCCAGGATAAAAATCAGGATCGAAAGAAAGAAGAGTGCTCCGACTAACTGAAAAAAGTAACCGATTATTTTTCTAATCATGATTAAACAAAGCTCCCATGCCAGACATAAACTACTCTACCAACAATTTCTAATTGCTCCGATCCATCCAGCTCCTCGCTAAGTTTTACTGTCGGATTGTCAGAGGAAATTACTACAGCCCCCTTCAAATTCTTGTTCACTCGCTTAATGAACAGAGTGTCGTATGAGCGCAACACATAAATCCCGTCATACAAGTTTTTCACTCCTTCGTCAATCAGCACCTTGTCTCCTGGCGCAATCGTCGGAAGCATTGAATCTCCGTGGCCTGTAAGCACCTTTAAGTTCATAGGATTAGAAGGGTTGAGGCGGCGGACAAAATCAGGCGCGAGAGTGAGGCCGCCGACTATGACATCCTGCTCCAGAACACTTGGATCATCACCCATTGAACCTGTATTAGCCAATTCCAGGACGCGCACGCCGTCCGCAGGCTTTTCAATCGAATCAATGAGCATTCCCGTGTGATCGGTGTCCATCCAACCTCGGCCAAGTTTCAGCTTAGATTCAATGTCGCGTGCTAACTTGTCTCCCATCAAATACGGTTTGCCCGTACTGCTGCGTACCGATTGAGCGCGGATAAAAGACAATGATGGATCATTCCTTCGGCGGCCCAGCTTTTCATTTAGGGCCGGTATTGTTCCTTCCTCTTCGATTAGCAGTTCGAGATTCTCTCGGCGGATTTCACTTACAGGTCTCATAGTTTTCTCCTTAATCACATTAAACAACATTTTGTTAAGTTGACATAACTAAATGTTATGCGTATTATCAAAACAAAACGTTATGTGCAAATAGCTATGAAACTCAAACACTATTTTGAAAAACATCCTGAGATTTCTCAGAAACATTTGGCAGAGCAACTCGGTGTTACTCCGGAGTTTGTGAGCATGCTGGTTGCTGGTAAACGTACTGGATCAATCGAGAAGTGCATTTTGATTGAAGAGCTAACAAATGGTGAGGTCACAGTTGAAGACCTCAGGCCCCAGAACTCTTGGAACAAAATGCGCAATAACCTCTTGCGTCGAATGATCGATCAGTAGGTGGATCATGTCCTGGCAAGATTCAGACGCAGTTCGGAAACTTTTTGTCGGTAATTCGGCGGCAAAAAGCGTACTGCGCTGCTTGGCTGATTTCCGAAACGAAAAGACAGGTCGGTGCAACCCCAGCACCGACGCGATAGCCAAAGAGACTGAGTTAAACAGAAAAACTGTTTACAAGGCCATCACCTACTTGGAAGAAAAAGGGTTTATCCGCAGAGAAAGGATTGTCCTTAACTCTTCAAATAATTACGTTCTGAATCTGACTGCCGGCGCTGATAGTCCCAAAAACGGTAGTACCAAATATGGGACTAGTCCCAAAAACGGACTTTCCGTAGTCCCAAATATGGGACGTGTGGTAGTCCCAAATATGGGACGTGTGGTAGGCCCAAATTTGGGACACGAACCATTAAATGAATCAGTAAATGAACCAGTAAATAACTCTATAGAGAGCGCCTCCAACTTTTCCTTAACGTCTCCAGAGAAGACAACTATTTCCAAACCGGAAACAGTTGAGAAAAAAGCAAAGCGCCAAAAGAATGAAAAGGTGCCATGTCCTTTTAACGAGGATGACCAAATTCCGGAAGAGTTTTTAAAGGTCGCCCAGAAGCACAACATTCAAGACCCACAGAAGTTGTTTTCAAAGATGGTCGCTTACTGCAAAGCAAACGGCAAACAGTACGCAGACTACAAGGCGGCATTCACTACGTTCTGCATCAATGACAAAGCAAAGCGAGAGAAGAAGAGTCAGAACCAATTTAATGCTTCTTCCTTCGAGTACGAACCGCCTGGCGGTTTTACAGACGACTACTACAGAGATCAATGCGAATTTGATGAACACGGAAATTTAAAACTATGAACAGCACTGAAATCAAAATTCCTAAGGCCGTTAGTTCCATTTTCGGAAAGCTGGAAATAAGGCAAGTGAAAATGAATTGCATCCTTCACGGGGAATATCTGGCGAATCAAGTCTTCTTAGGCGGGAAACTCAAGGAAATAAGTGGATGTCCCAAATGTCATGAAGAACATTTAGCTCAAAGGGCTATTGATGAAGAGAAACGCAGAAAAGAAGAAACCGAGAAAAACCGCCAGGCGAGAATTAAAGAAACCCGTATGCCCCTCGAATATCAAACCAAGGACTTCTCAACATTCATTACCGAAACTGAAAGCCAGCGCAACGCATTAGCTATGGCTAAGAGGTTCGTTAATGGCTGGGAAAAGGCCAAGGCTGGAGGATACGGTTTGTTATTCCTCGGCGGTTGTGGCACAGGTAAAACACACCTGGCTTGCGCAATCATGCTGGAGCTCCTGGACAAGTACGCATGCTTTTATCCCAGGTACTACAAAGTCACCGAGATTTTCTCAGCCGTCCGCAGCACATATCAGCCAGGAGCAACAACGAACGACGAGGAAACAATTAAATTTTTCTCGTCTATCCAGCTCCTCGTAATCGATGAAGTCGGCGTCCAGAAAGGCTCCGAATCGGAAAAGAGAATCCTCTTCTCAATCCTGGACAACCGAGTTACTTCAAAGAAACCAACAATCCTAATGACCAACCTCGGCATAAAGGATTGTGGCTTGGTGCTCGGAGATCGTCTTTATGACCGTATCAGGTCTAAGTGTGTACCGGTCCTCTTCAAGGGCGGGTCTTTTAGAACGCCCGCAACGCCTGATGTGTTTGATTGAGGTGCGTCATGTCTGATTCAGCTTGGACACTGCTAATGATCCTGCTGGCGCCGGTCGTGTTTATCAACCTGATTCTCTTCGGGCTACTCGTGAGAGCTGCGCTCCAGATCAGCAGGGAAACCGAATTAACCAATCGGTTGAAAAGGAGTTAGAGCATGGACGCCATCCCGTATTTTTGTTTGTACCTGAGCTCTTGTTGTTTTGTCGGTTGTTATTTGACAGGTAACGATATGCAATTCGATTTTGCAAATTTCCTCGCTCTTGTTGGTTGTTCCGGAGGAGCTCTTAGCCTCCTCGACTTTGCTTGGTTCGCTTACTACGGATCGAATATTGACTACAGCTTGCCGTTTTTGGCGATGGTTGTTGCAGTCGATTTCGTTTGCGCTTTCCGGAGGAAGTCTGAATGAGCGGGTGCTGCCTCTACTGCATTCATGCTCAGGCCTTCTGGATAGGACCAGACGGAAAGAAGCATCTGCCTCCAAAACAGTCCTTTGGGGACATGAACATCTACTGCCATCAACCCGAGAAGGGCGCCGGCATCGAGTGCTACCCAATCTCATTCACAAGGTGCTCGGTTTTTGAACGTGATACGGATGAGCGCATAGAACGCAGAAGAACATTTTTCTCTCAATTCGATAGATACCGCCTTCACGCTGAGTTAATCGCTCAGAGACGCTAGACGGCTGTTTAAACAACATTTAACCAACGGGGAAAACAAATGGAAGTTACTTTGATTGTTATTGCAGTTACTCAGATTTTTTTATCTATAGCGATTGTTTTCCTAAGTCTTACCCAGAAAGACATTCGCAACTCGATGCAAAGCTTGTTGAAAATTTTCCGAGAATTGGATGGTTACAAGCGACGCAACGATTAAGGAGCGATCTATGACCTTACTCTTTGCCAAGTTTTCTGAGAACTTCTTCGCTCTCCCTTATCGGAGTAATCCATGTGTTGACCATGGAGTTGATCATTCTGGACATTGCTTCGGCAATCTCAAAGGAGTCTTCTCCGGAAAGATCGATTTCTCCGGAATGCGCGTGCTCGTTCCCGGCCAGCCTGCAAGCATTGCAAATTCGCTGGAAGGCCTGAGAGATCCCAATGGTCTCGATCTTCTTGTAAAGCTTATCGGACTTTTTGAAGCCCTTAACGTTTTCGTTCTCCCCGTACCAGTCAACAATTCGCTCAAGACTGACTCGCAGGAGAGCACACGCCGCACGCGGGGAAAGACCGATGATGGCTTGAGCTTCGTTAAAAACTTCTTTGGCATCTTCGGGCATATCAGGAGCGGGGAGAATTCCACTTCTGAGAGGAAATGCAAGCCTTCCGTTTTCCCAGTAACTGAATTTCTCGCAACTCAAACAACAGGTGACGAAACGATCCGGATGGTAGTGGATGTCAGAACCGCCGCTACGGTTAAAAACGTTCCCGGAAATTCTGAAATTGTCGAAAGATTTTCCAGTAACAGTATCGAAAGAAGGCTCATTACAAACTTTAGCGTTAGTACCTTCTACAACAGGACAAACAACGAAAACTGTCTTAGTTCCGCAGTGCGGGCATATGTAGGAGCTTGGCATGACTGATTATTTCCTTGGAGCAAAAGAACAAATGAAACACATTGACATTGTAAAAAATAGAACTGCATGCATAAACACTGTTTTCAATTCGATTGAAGAGGCTAAAAACACCCTTAAGAAACTAGAAGAGATGGCTGCGCAGAGGGCAGACGGCCGAGTTCTAGACATTCATGAAGTCGGAGTAACAAGCCACAAGCTGAGAGGATGCGTGGATCGCATTCTTGTCGGACTGGTGGAATCTCAGACGGTTTCTGAAAATCAATTGCGGGAATAGATGATGGATGACACTGACGAATCATCAGGCGGATCTGTTCGGAGATTCCATTCTCTATTGCCCAAGGAAGCCTAAAGAGTTCTCCGAGAAAGCATCCAGCCTCGAAAGAGAGAAGGCAAGGTACGACGAGAGCTGTGAGTACAGGAAGCAATTGCTCGAGTTAAGGGCGAATATCAGGAGTTTTTCCGATCTAAGCGTTAAGCCGTCAACGGTTTCTCTCTCGGATAAGTCTGCCCGGGTAGGTGAATCAAGTCCGCACGCCAAGTACACGGACGTTGAGTTGATTCACTGCTTTGATCTCAGGCTTGCAGGTCTTTCCTTGCGGGAGATATCACGCAAGATGGATATACCTGTCCGGACACTCAGAGACATCTTCTCAGGAAATCGGCGCGCTGTCATGCCTACCCAATTCAAATAACAACCATACCCAGGAGGGAACAACAATCATGTCCATGATGAGATTTAAAAGCACGGATGATCCTGCATACAAGGAACTTCTGGCCAAAACAAAAACTAAAGCAGGCCCCATTGTCTTGAAGAAGATCAGCGGTTTTGTCGGAGGCAAAAAGAACGGGTTTGCCAAGGGCCGAATGAAAGCCGGGCAGATGAACGAGACAGAGAAAGCTTATGCCGCCTACCTAGAATCCGAACGTATCGCAGGCAGGATCAAGGCTTACTGGTTCGAGTCCATAAAGCTCAAAATCGCCGAGGATACTTGTTGGTATAACCCCGATTTTCTTGTGCTTACGGCTGAAGATCAGCTTGAACTGCATGAGGTTAAGGGATCGCCCAAGTTCTTCGCAGACGACGCGAAAGTGAAGACAAAGGTCTGCGCGACTGAGTACCCTTTCCGCATGCTCGTTGTTTATCCGGAGCGTGGTAAGGGGTGGACTTATCAGGAGTTTTGAGCGATGCCCCGAAAGAATGAAGAACAGACCAACCCGAAGGCTCCCTTAGGAACCGCAACTCTTCTGCCGAGAAGGGCTGCAGAGTTTCTGCAGTCAGCCGCCGCAGAAGCAAAGGCCCTGCCGCCGGAGTCAATGCGGCGCCGGCAAGTTATCGATAAAGCAATCATTCTGGTGAAGCGTGAGTTCCCCGAGTTTTTCTTCCGTTAAACGCATGATTGCCGTGTCTCGATTGGGCGTCCCGATCGGTGAAGATTCGCCTCATGCGAAATACACCGATAGGGAAGTTGATCTTGTCCTGCAGTTGCGCGGCGAGGCATTCAGTTATAGGCAGATCGCCAGGATGATGGAAATGCCTCGGAGCACTGTCTTTGCCATTTGCACGGGATTGATCCGGGGAAAGATTCCTCACGCATATCGGAGACAGAAGTGAAAAAAGACAGAAAGAAAAAACTCTCCAGCATGCAGCTTAAGTTTATCAACGAATATATGAAGGGTAAAACTGCAACTGACGCGGCAAAAATCGCTGGATATTCTGCAAAAACAGCGGCGATTCAAGGATCTCAACTCCTTAAAAATCCTTTAGTCATTTCAGAGCTCGAAAGGAGGCGAAAAATCATGGAAGAAAAGACCGGATACACAGTGCAGAAGTGGCGTGAAGAGCTCCTGGAGATCCGGGAAACTTTATCCGAGAAGATTCCCGTTTATCAGAACGAAGACGGCGAAGTGATCATGGGCCTCAAGGATGCACCGTCTCTGCTTAAGGCCTACGACATGCTCGGCAAACACTTGGGCGCTTATTCGAAAGATAACGAGAGCAAGCTTGAAGGCAAGATCGAATTTGTTTGGGATGACGGCAAGAAACAGACGGAGAAGGAAGAATGAAAGTCGTGATTCCCTACCGTCCCCGCTTTCCCCAGGACGAAATTCACAAGCAATTGGAGACACATCGATTCTGTGTACTGGTTGCTCACCGACGCTTAGGCAAGACCGTGCTGTCGGTGAATCACCTCATCAAGCGGGCTATTACAGACCGCAAAGAGTGTGGCATGTATGCCTACCTTGCTCCATTCCGTAACCAGGCCGAGCAGATCGCTTGGGGATACCTGAAGCACTACACATCACAAATCCCTGCAATCTCGATCAACGAACAAAAGCTTTCGATTCTTTTGCCTAACGGTGCAACGATCCGGATCTTCGGTGCTGATAATCCCGACGCTTTAAGAGGCATGTACTTTGACGGCGTAGTGATCGATGAGGTTGCGCAGATTAAGCCGACCCTTTGGGGAGAAGTGATTCGTCCGGCACTGGCTGACAGAAAAGGATGGGCCGCTTTCATCGGAACTCCCAAAGGCATCAACCTCTTCTCTCAGTTATACGATCAGGCTTTGAACCTCATGAGCAAAGGTGATCCGGACTGGATCGCGATGCTTTATTCCGTTGAGCAAACTCATGTCATTGACGAAAAGGAGTTGGCAGCGCTCAAGGTAGAAATGTCTGAGAACGAGTACCGGCAAGAGTTTCTCTGCGACTTCTCTGCCGCTCAGGACAATGGTCTTATTCCGATTGACGATATTCGTGCCGCGGCCAATAAGTTCTATCGAGAGAGCGAATACATGGGCGCTCCGCTCATCTATGGCATTGACGTTGCCCGCTTCGGATCCGATGCCTCGGTCATCTTTAAGCGCAGAGGGCTCGTTGCCTTTGAGCCGATTGTTATCCGGAAGTTTGACAACATGGCATTGGCTGACCGCATTGCGGTAGAAATGGCCAAAGAAAAACCCGATGCCGTTTTCATTGACTCCGGCGCCGGGCAAGGCGTGATCGACAGACTTCGCCAGATGCGCTTTGATGTCGTGGAAGTTCCCTTCGGAGCGCAGGCCATCGACAAAGAACAATTCGCAAACCGCCGCATGGAGATGTGGTGGAACATGGCTCAGTGGATCAAGCAGGGCGGTGCGATTCCTCCGGATCCCGTTTTGCAAGGAGACTTGGGCGCTCCGACTTACGGCTACACGCCTAAAGGCCCTAAGATCCTCGAGGCTAAAGACAAGCTCAAGGAACGCATCGGAAGATCTCCGGACTTAGCTGACGCTTTGGCTCTGACCTTTGCCGCACCCGTGGCTCCAAAACTTTCCCGCAGTATGGAGCGCGCTATCTATGGCGTGAATGATTCCTACGATCCCCAGGAAGCCTTTGAATCTGAGTATTGGAACTCTTAACACCGTCCATAAACCCTGTGCCTGAGCCTAGACAATGGGCTCATGAAAATCATTGACGCGTCCTTAGTTGAAATCATTGACCGTTGCTCTGAGCTTATCGACTCGGCAATGTCGGAGGCAGGTTTGCCTAACCGCAGGGCAGTTCCTGACCGTTCGATCTACGAGATCCTGAGCGAAGGCACGGACTCCTTCGGCCTCATTGTTGAAGACCAAGGTAAGCCCATCGGGTTTGCTTCGGTCTTTGTCTTTACGCACCAGCACAGCGGCGAAGTCTTCGCACAGAACGATGCGATTTATCTGGCGCCGGAATATCGCAACACATCAATCGGCGGCCGCTTGGCTGTAATGGCAGAACGCAAGGCAATCGAGGCAGGCGCCAAGTTTTTCCTATGGGACGTGCCCGAGGATTCTCCTCTGGCTAAAGCACTCGCAAAGAGGGTGCAGGGCAGAAAGCATCTTTTATTTTTTAAGGAACTTTGATCATGGGAATGACTGCAGCAGTTATCGCGGGCACATTGGTTGGTGCCGTGACTTCGGGATTGAACGCTTATGAGCAGAAACGTGCCGGGGATCGCCAGACATCGGCAGCCAAAGAACAGCTTGCTCAGCAGCAGGCCTTAGCCCAGGAAGAAGATCAGGCCCGCAACAAAGCAAACCGCAAGCAGGCCGACCTTGACGGACTCTTAGCAGACAACACGCTGGATAACGGATTGGGGTCAACGCTTCTGACAAACGGCAACGCGGCTCCTCTTAATCCTGGTGCGCTTGGCACCGGTTCCTCTTTACTGGGAGGCTGATCATGGGAGCGGTCTCATCTGTCGTCCACGCCGTGGGCAAGGTGGTCAAGCCTGTTGTGAAGGCGGCCGCCAACGTTGTCACTGCGGGAGCCTACAACCACATGCAGAACAAGGCTAAGGATCAGGCAAGGAAAGCACAGGCTCAAGCCGCACGACAGCAGGCACAGGCCGAAGAACAGCAGTCTCAGAACGCCAATATGGCAAACAAAAAGCATGCGAATGTCGGCGATACGGTTGTTGATGACACTCCGGAAGGAATGAGTGAAACGGTTCTGGCTAGCGAAGCGGCGCAGGACGATCGCTTCAAACTGCAGAAGAAACAGCTTATCGGGGGATAGTTATGCCCGCAGACATCAAGCTAATCAATCAGCGCTTTGAGAGCCTCAAGCAGGAGAGGTCTTCCTGGGAGGATCTGTGGCGCGATATTCGTGACTACTGTCTTCCTGACTTGGGATGCTTTTCAGGTGAGGATGCAACTCAGGGGTCTAAACGTTACCGCAAGATCCTCGATGCTGAAGCAATTGACTGCGCGGATGTTTTAGCCGCGGGTTTGCTTGGTGGCGTCTCGTCTCCTTCGAGACCTTGGCTGCGCCTGACAACGATGGATCCGGATCTCGATAAGAATCCCGCTGTCAAAGAGTGGATGACGAAGGTTCAAGACCTGTTGCTTCTCTACTTCTCGAAAGCAGAATGCTACAACGCGCTTCACCAGAGCTACTTGGAGCTTCCGGTATTCGGCACAGCATGCACGATCGTTAAGCCTCATCCGGAACAGCTCATCTCACTGCAGAACCTCACAATCGGGGAATACTGGCTGGCCGAAGACGACTTCGGGAAGGTCGATACGATGTATCGGCGCCTGTCTCTTACGGCTAAGCAGATGGTCCAGCAATGGGGCTTTGAGGCAGTGAACAACGATGTTAGGCAGGCATTTGAGAAAGATCCGTTTGCCCGATTCAATGTGATTCATGCAATTGAACCTCGCATTGAACGTAATCCGGATAAACGTGACAACAAGAATATGCCTTGGCAGTCCGTTTATTTTCAGGAAGGAGTGCAGGACAAAGTTCTCTCGGAATCCGGCTTTAGAAACTTTCCGGCACTGTGTCCGCGCTGGATGACCTCCGGCGGTTCGGTTTATGGCCGCGGTCCCGGCGCCAAGGCCTTGAGCGCACAGAAGTCTTTGCAGAGACTGCACTTGAGACTGGCCGAGCTTGTTGATTACGGAACTAGGCCGCCGATTCTCTATCCGTCCACCCTCAAGGATCAGCTGAGTCAGTTCAAACCTGGAGGCCGAGTGGCCGTCAACCCGCAGGAAGCTCCGATCATCCGCTCCATGTGGGAAGTGCGTACCGATCCCCAGGCAATGCTTGCTCTGATTCAATCGACTCGACAGGACATTCAGCGCATCTTCTTCGTCAACGTGTTTCAAATGATCGCGGCCACGGCGAATCAAACAGATCGTACTGCGACAGAGGTTCAAGCACTTGAGCAGGAAAAAGTGATGATGCTGGGGCCCGTGCTTGAGCGATTGCATACCGAACTTCTTGATCCGCTGGTCACAAACGCCTTTGGCTTCATGGTTGAGTACAACATGCTCCCGGAAGTTCCGGAAGAACTCTACGGCAGAGAGCTTTCTATTGAGTATGTCTCCGTTTTGGCCGAAGCTCAGAAGAATGCATCGGCAAACGGAATTGTGAGAACGGCTCAGCAGATCGGCCTTCTGGCTCAGATCAATCCCCAGGCCGTGGACAAGCTCGATGTGGATGCAACGATCGATCAGCTGGCAGACATGAATGGAGTGCCTCCATCCTTGATTGTGACAGGACAGAGGGTTGCGCTTATTCGCCAGCAAAGGGCCGAGCAACAACAGGCACAGATGCAGGCCGCTCAGCTTCAGCAGGCAATGACAAGCCTCAAAGACTTAGGGCAGGCAGCAGACTCTCAGGGTCTGCAGGAAGCGTTCTCTGAAGAGGGAGCGCAGTAAGCGTCCATAAACCTAAAGGCCCCTAAATGACAATGACAGACATAGATGATCCGCTTCTCGAAATCGAACAGCGGGAGCTGGCTGAAAAGGCCGAGAAAGAAAAACTCAAAGAGCTGGAGATAGCCATCAAGAAAACTCTTGAGACTGTGGAAGGCAGACGGGTCTTTCAGTGGATTCTCGACATGACAGCCGTCGACAGCTCGGTTACTTCTCAAGACATGACGCTGATGACGATAGCTTCCGCAAGGCGCGATATCGGTTTGCAAATACTGAATCGACTCAAGGGAATCAATCTCGAGCTGGTTCGCAGAATGGAGAACGAAAAACTAAATGGCTGAAACCGCAGAAACCACTGTCAATGAAGCAGACGCTGCCGCAACTGAAGGCGCGGTTCCTCCTGCAGATCCTACTCCGGCACCCCAGGAGGCAACACCTCCGGTACCACCGGAGCCTGCTGCCGAAACTCCTCAGCCGAAGGCAGACGAACCTGAAGGTATGGGTGCAGAAGAGGAGACGGAAGAGAAGAAAGAGGACGCCGAAAAGAAGGAAGGCAACGATGTGTTGGGAGCACCTGAAAAGGGCTACGACGAAACAGGCATTGAACTCCCGGAAGGCATTCAGCTCGATGAAGGCGCGATCGAAGCTTTCAAAAAGGAATGCAAGGACCTGAATCTTTCTCAGGCCGCTTATTCGAAACTGGTCACAAACATGACCTCTGTTTTGGCAAAGCGTGCGGAAGAGCAGTCTGCTCAGGTCAAGCAGGCCCTGACCGCTGAAGCCAAGGCCGATCCTCAGATCGGCGGTGCGAACTATGCGGCCAACCTAAAGAGCGCCAGCCGCTTTTATGCCAAGTTCTTCGACGCTGAGACTCGCCAGTTCTTTGAGTCTGTCGGTCTTAACCGTCATGCAGGATTCATTAAAGGGTGTCTTGCCGCTCAGCAGGCGCTCAGTGATGACGCCGTCGTAAAGGGCGGCAGGTCGGGTGAACTCTCAACAGCCGAGCGCGCCCGGGCTTTTTTCCCTAACTCAAAGATGAACTAATTTTTAGGAGTAATTACGATGGCTGCTGAATATCCAACACTGGTTGACCTCGCATCGAGACTTGACCCGAAAGGTGAGATTATTCCGATCGCTGAAGTCTTGTCTAAACGAGACCCGATTCTCAAACTCCTCCAATGGAAAGAATGCAACAAGACCGATGGCTACCTTCATGCCATCCGCACTGGCATCCCTGAACCGACCTGGCGCCGCCTTTATCAGGGCGTTCAGCCGCAGAAATCCACGACTGCTCAGGTCACCGATACCTGCGGAAACGTTGAAATGTATGCTGAAGTCGATAAGGACCTGGCTGACGTAAACGGCAACACAGCCGCCTGGCGCCTGTCTGAACAGAAGCCGTTCTTTGCAGGTATGGGCAACGATATGGCCAAGACAATGTTCTATGGTGACATCGATGTTGAACCGGACAAGTTCATGGGCCTTGCCGCTCGTTATAACGACACGAGCTCCACAACTCCGTCCTCTCGCAATGTCATTAAGGCTGTGAGTACCGGAGCTACGACCAAGAAAGTCACTTCGATCTTCATTGTGTCGATGGATCAGTTCTTCGGCATTTATCCGAAGGGCTCCAAGATCGGTTTACAGCACACTGACAAGGGCCAGTGCACTCACATGAACTCTGACGGCTCCATGTATGAAGTCTATCGCGACCACTACAAGTGGCAGGCAGGTGCCGCGCTTAACGACTGGCGCGGTGTGGTTCGTGTCTGCAACATCCCGATCTCCGACGGAGCAGTCGACATGGGTTCCGAAGATCTGATCAAGAAACTGATCGTTGCGAAGAACCGCATCCCGTCTGATCTGCGCACGAACCTCCACCTCTTCTGTGCTGAAGAAGTGCACACAGCTCTTGAACTTGCCGCTTACGCAAAGAGCACGAATGTTCTCAAAGTTGTTGAAGCTGCTGAACAGTTCAAGACCATGTTCTTCGATATTCCGATCGAAGTGTCTGATTCCATCAGCCTCACTGAAGATCTTGTTTCGTAATAGGAGAAAAAGATGAGATTCGATTCCAAGCTTATGTTCAGTGACGGCCAGTCCATCTCCGGGACTTCCGGAACTTCCACAAATACTCTTGACCTGAACAAGGCCGGAGTTTCTGAAGGTGAACTCTACGTCATCCTGAGTGTTTCCGGATCTGCATTGCCGACATCTATTGAGGTTCTCGGCGGATCTGCCAGCACCTCTGTGACTGATACCGTTGCAGCGGCCTACGGTACAGATACAGCAATCAAACTGCCGCAAGGCTGTCCGCGTTATCTCAAGCTGTCCTTTACCGGCACAGCAATGAGCTGCAAGGTGACAGCAGGTATTTCCCTTTGCGCCTCCTCTCCGAAGGGCAAGCGCATCGGCGACTATGCAGCCGAGTAAACAGGATTATTCCAAGCGAGCATTTTGGGGGCCTTGTGCCCCCTCTTTTTTAGGAGCAAACATGTCTTCAGTTGTCGACATCTGCAATATCGCTCTCTCGAGGCTCGGGGACAGAGCGACAGTAACTTCTATCGATCCGCCTGAAGGAAGCGCTCAGGCCGATCATTGCAGGCGCTTTTATCCCATTGCCTTAAAAACTATCCTTGCCACCTATAACTGGAGCTTTGCTACCACGCGCAAAGAGCTAGCCAGATTAACTGCGGAACCTATCGGAGGCGGCTATGCGTTCCCGATTCCTGCGGACTGCGTCAAGATCATCTATGCCTATCCGGTAGACGAAAATGGAAACGCAACTCGACAGACTCTTCATTACGTCCGAGAGCTGATCAACGGACAAGTCTGTTTGGTGGCAGAGCAGAAGCGTATATGGATTAGGTATATCACCACGGAGGTTAAGCCTGAAAAGTTCTCTGATGTATTTTCTGACGCCTTGGCTTTTCTCCTTGCCTCTAATCTTGCGGGCACTGTTGTTCCGGGGATGACGGGTGTGCAGATGGCGGCTGAGATGATGCGGTTTTACGAAGATAGACTGTTAAAAGCACAGGCTCAGGATGCAGTTCAGGACAGAGATCATCTGAGCTATAAGCCTGACTTTATCGGTGACTACGGTGACTGGGGGAGGGACGGACATGAGTGGCTCAACTAAAGTCCTTCAGCGCTCTTTTGCCGGCGGTGAAATTTCTCCGGAAATGTTTGGGCGAACAGACGATACAAAGTATCAGACAGGCCTTGAGACGTGCCTGAATTTTCTCTGCCGTCCCCAGGGCCCGATTGAAAACAGACCCGGCTTTGAGTTTGTGCGTGAGGTCAAAGACTCAAGCAAGAAGGTGCGGCTGATTCCGTTTATCTTTAACGCTCAGCAAACCTTCGTCATCGAGCTGGGGCACAAATACGCCAGATTCCATTCCTTCGGCGCAACGTTGATGAACGGCAATCAGCCATACGAAATCACAACGCCATGGGATGAAGATGATCTCTTTGAACTTGAGTATGTGCAGTCAAATGACATCATCACCGTGACGCATGAGGATTACGCTCCGACGGAGATCCGGAGGTATTCCAACACCGATTGGCGACTGGCGACGATCAGCTTCTCTTCAACTTTGGCCACGCCCACAAACGTGACCGCTGTCAGAGAAACGACTACGGGCAACGAGGATAAGAACGCCGACAAGTACACGTTCCAATATAAAGTCTCCTGCCTCAATGCTGATAAGACAATCGAAAGCGAACCGAGTGCAGCAGTCTCTTGTACCGCCAACCTCTATGCCACAGGTACGACAATCAAAATCTCATGCTCGGCCGTGTCCGGAGCAAGTTACTACCGCTTCTACAAGAATCAAGGCGGCATCTATGGTTACCTAGGAGACTCGGAAACCACATCGATCATCGATGACAATATTGCTCCGAAGACGGACATCACTCCTCGACGATATGACTCAGTTGTCTCTTCCGGAAATTATCCGAGCGCTGTAGGTTACTTTGAACAACGCCGCTGGTTTGCAGGTTTTAAGACTGATCCTCAGCGTGTGGTTGCTACTCGTTCCGGCACAGAGAGCGATATGACTTACTCCCTGCCGTCTAAGGACGATGACCGCATCAACTTTAGGATCGCGGCAACAGAGTTCAATAAGATTCTGCACATTTCTCCGTTGTCTCACCTGATCCTTTTAACAACGGGCTCAGAGATACGAATCAGTCCCCAGAACTCTGACGCGATTACGCCTTCTTCGATTTCTGCTCGACCTCAGAGCTACAACGGGGCCACGACAGTCAGACCGCTCGTTTACAACAACAATCTGATCTTCGCTTCGGCTCGTGACGGCCATGTCCGAGAACTCGCATATCAGTATCAAGCAGGCGGTTTTGTGTCCGGAGATCTGTGCCTGAGAAGTCAGCACCTCTTTGACTTCAAGACGATCAAGGACGCCACGGCACAGAAGGCTCCGTACCCCATCATGTGGTTTGTCTCCTCCGACGGAAACTTGCTCGGCCTCACGTATATTCCTGAACAACAGGTCGGCTCCTGGCACCGTCACAACACAGACGGAGTTTTTGAATCCTGCTGCGCTGTTTCAGAAGGCGTGGAAGATGCCCTTTACTGCGTGATCAGAAGGACAATCAACGGAAGCCAGAAGCGCTATGTTGAGCGCATGAGAACACGAAACTTCAAGAATTTGGCTGATGCCTTCTTTGTCGATTCCGGCGCGACCTACAACGGGACGCCTACGACCACGATCTCCGGAATTGATTGGCTCGAGGGAAAGACAGTTTCTATTTTGGCCGACGGTGCTGTCCAGCCTCAGCAGAAGGTTGTAAATGGCAAGGTCACTCTCAACCATGAAGCATCGGTGGTTCAAGTCGGTCTTCCGTATCAGTCGGATGTGAAAACACTTCCGGTCATCCTCCAGGATCAGTCCGGAGGTATGGGCAGGGTTAAGAACGTCTACAAGATCACAGTTCGGGTTAATAGAAGTTCCGGAATCTTCGCAGGCCCCAGCTTCGATAAGAATGACCTTGTTGAATACAAGCAGAGAACGATCGAGCCCTGCGGATCTCCTCCCGCGCTCAAGTCGGATGAAATTGATCTTCAGCTTTATTCAACATGGACTCGAGGCGGTCAGGTGTGTTTGAGACAGCTCGATCCCCTGCCGGTCACAATGCTGGCCCTGACCTGTGATCTATCAGCTTAACGTCCATAAACATTGAAGCTTCGCCGTTACCTTAAAGAAAAATTGAGGTAACGGCTCATGGGTAAGTACGATCAATATGCTGGCGAGGATCTTGACGTTCCTCTGTACGAGGGACAAGGCTCCTCGTCAAGTTTTTCTAAGATAACTTCAGACGCGGCAAACGGTCTGGGCAGTTTCGGCCTTGGATTTTCGATGGGGCACAATGCGGTCAACGGCATTGTTGCTCCGATCCTTGCCTTTCGCCAGGCGAAGCAGCAGAAGCAGCTCTACAAGATTCAGGGCGAGATTTCAAAACTGCAGGCGCAGTCTTTCCGGACAGCGGCAGAAGATGTTTTGAAGAGAGCTCTGCAGGAAGTTGCCGCAGTTACTTTTCGTGCCGGACAAACAAAAGCCACTACTCGAGTGGCTCAGGCGGCCAGCGGTGTAGCACTCGGAACCGGTAACACTGCGGAAGTGATGGCCTCTCACGACATCGCCAAAGAGATGCAGGTCAATCAAATCCTCGCAAACGCCGTTGCCGAATCTTTTGGCTATCGGCGCAGAGCAGTCAATTACTCAAACAATGCAATCGCTCTTAACGCCCAGGCTAAAAACATCTCTCCCTGGGCGTCGGCCGTATCCACTGGCATGAGCATTCTCATGAATCCGAACGGAGCTAAGGGCAATCCTTTAGACCCTAACTCAGGCTCAACGGGATCCGGCTATCTCGATAACGTCGTAAGCATCGGCAGGTTGTTCACGAGCGGCGCCGGCGGCATGAGCGGAGGAGCAGGAGTCTAAACATGGGAACAATGAAACTTCCTTCAGTTGATAATCCCTACGGCGTCCCGGTTGCGATCTCTCAGCCGGGCGGAATGCAATCTGAAGTCATCACTGCGCCGGAGAGTCCGATGTCAGTTCGGCATGCTGGCGAAGCAATGAATAAATTGTCCGGAGATCTCAGGAATGCCTACGACAAATGGCAGCTGGAAATTGATAAGACTCGCCTGGATGACTTATCGACTCAGCTTGAACATGCACGCATAGACCTCAGAGTTAATCCTGAGAACGGATACGAAAGACTTAAAGGAGTAAACGCACTTGAACGTCCGGACGGAAGAAGCCTGAACGATGAAGTCAGCGATGCCTTCAAACAGCGTTATGAGAAGCTGAGGGAGCAGGCCGGAAATGCCCGAGTCCGCAGCGCCTTTGATCGTCTTTATCAGGCCTCAAGCCTGAAGCTCAATGATCAGGTCAACACCTATGTCACGAGCCAACAGCTCGAATACAAAGACGCAGTTCTTAAAAATCAGCTTAGCCTAGCCCTTAACCAGGCAGCAGACGCCGATCCGGAAACAGCAAAGTCAGGACTTGTTGCGGCTCGTTCTATTGCTCAGCAGATCGGAGACTTTCACGGCACGCCTGTCGACATGATCAAAGTTCTGGGGCCGATCCACGAGCTCCGAGTGAGCAATATGATCGATGCGGGCCAGCTCTCTCAGGCCAAGGCTTACATTGCTCAGCACAAAACCGAGATGGGCCCGAAAGCAGGGCTCAGATTAAAGTCGGCAATGCAGATGGCTTCAGATCGAGCGACTATCAACCGCTACACGGATGAAATTCTCAAGAAGGACAATGGCAAAGCCAGAGAGCTTTTAGACAACATCAATGCTGTTCCGGAAAAGTATCGCGCCGCTGTCAAAAACAAGGTGTACGGAGCCAAGAGAGAGCAGGAAGCGCTTGAGAAGGCGACAAACTACGACAATCTCAATCAGGCTTTTCAGTTCGTAGATAACGGTGAGGAAGTTCCCGCCTCCCTCATGTCGACAATCAAGACGAATGACCGCGTCGGATACGAGAAGATTCAGAGGGCAATCGAGCATCAAAAGTTCCCTTGCACTGAGGATGATCCTGCTGTTTTGGGGAACCTTGAAGAGTTGGCAGAAAGAGATCCGGAAGAGTTTGCTCAGACTAACTTTGATCAGTACCGCGGTTACCTCACAAAACAGACCATCAAGACTTTGAAGTACAACGTCGAGAAACTCGACGATCAGCAGTACAAGGCTTTCATGGCCAAGGTCAAACAGCGCTGCAATGATGAAAAATTCAACGCTAAGAAGACAAAGAATGCTGTCCTTTCTGCTCAGTCTCTTTATGCGGCCAGAACCCAGCAGGCCGAGAAAAACGTCCTGAGCAATGACACCTTGAACTCAATGGTCAACACGGTGTTTGAAGGACAAAAGCCGGGGCTTTTGTTTGACTACAACGAGGTCTCCGGCGCCGACTTCAGACAAGAGAAGAAGATTGATTGGGAAGCTGTGCCGCAGGCAGGCTTTAGAACTAAGGCCACAGAAGCTGACAGGCTAAGTGCCGTCAACAATATCCGCAGTCGGTACTTCAACCTTCCGCCGCTTCAGAACCTCACGAAGCAGCAGTCTCAGCTGATCGATGCTCGGATGGGCGGTATGCCAATTAATCGTGAGCTTTGGGAAAGAGCTTACGCAGAAGCCAAGAGACAAGCCAAGAACAATCCTCGCAATCCCGCTGTGACGCGTGCGGCAGTCGAACTCATTGCCCTGCACATGGCGTTTGGAGAAAAGTAAATGCCGAATTTTTTCATTACAGACGAACAAGCAATTGAAACTCCGGACGGCTCTATGGAAGTTCCGGGAGAACCGACAACCCAGTCTGTGGTTGCCCAGGAACCCACTGAAGGGCTGACTGTTGAACCGGTCAATCCGGTTCCCGTTCCTCCCGCTCAGCCTTTCAACCCTTACGAGATTATCGAGCGCGACGCATATTCTGCATCCCAATTTGTTCTAGGAAAGGATCCTGGCCGCACGGCGGAAGTTTTAGACATTTCCCGCCAGCTCGGAATTTCTCCGACAGAAGTGGATTCTGATTTTGAAGGATCGAAATACCGCCTTGAGAAACTTCGCACGGCCAACACCTTGAAGCAATCCCCCGGACTTTCTGACTACATAACGAATAATCCAGATAAAGCTCCTGTTCTGAAAAATGACCTTAAGCCGCTGACTAAGACGGACATTCTTCTCAACGAGCTTGCGGAAAAGATGGCCGCACGCAATCCTGCCGAGCCTCCGAAATCTTTGACCTATGCGGATGAAGAAACCGAGTGGAAGCGGGAGGATGAAGACTATGAGCCCGAGGTCAAAACCCTTGACGGCTGGAGAGCCGGATATTTGTCCGGAGAACTGCAGAACGAGCAGGGCCGTATGTATGAGGATCTGCGCTTAGGCAAGATTACAAAAGACGCCGCTTTTGAAAAGCGTTCAAAAGAAATCGATGACACGCTGGCCGCACTGGACGAAAAGTTCAAGGATTCCTGGCTGTCCTATCCGACCATGAAGACGATCGGGCAGATGCTCACGGTCAGCGGAGACACCGCCGCTAAGGGTGCAGCTCTCGGTATGGGAGCAGGCGCCTTGGGTTTGGGTGCCCTTGCGTTAGCGGGAGCTCCTGTTGCCGTCCCTGTCTCACTTGGAGTACTAGGCCTCATGACAATGAGCGGCGCCGTCATGGAAACCTCAAAGGAGGTTGAGGGCGGTCTTGCTTACAAAGACATGCGAGAGGCAGGCATTGATGATGACGTTGCCAGACGATTGTCCGGAACGGTCGGCTTTGTTAATGGCTCCTTGGAAGCCATCGGTGATGCCGTGCTCACGAAGTTCGGAGGGAAGCTCCTTGGCATAACCGGCTTTAAGCAGATGTTCGGCCAGAAGGTCAAAGAAAAAACTATCGAAGCACTTAAAAAGCCGACCTTCAGAGCCGCGGCTGTGGATGTTGCCAAGGCTTTCACAACAGGCCTTGCAACCGAAGTAGGTGTTGAAGAGCTTCAGGAAATTTCAAACATTGTTGCTGAAGAGGCCGCCAAGAAACTCACAAAAGATGTGCAGTTTGATTCCATTACTCCGGATGAAGTGATGGATAGATTGGCCGACATCGGGATTGAGACGATTAAAGGTGTTTGGGCACTGGGTCTTGCTGGCGGTGCAGTAGGTATGACGCGCCACATCTCTAAGATCAAAACCGCCCAAAGGAATCAGGAATTCTTCGAGAACCTTAATCAGATTGCTCCGGAAATAACTGCCCGAGAGACTGCACCCGGAGTTGTCTCCGAGGCCGTTCAGAACCAGGCAGAGAGCGCAGGCAAACCCACGATTTACGTAGATGGGGAAATGTTTGCGCAGACAATGCAAGAGAAAAACGTTCGTCTGGAAGACCTGAAGAAGATCAATCCTGAGCTAGGAAATGCTATTCAAAAAGCCGTGGCTTCGGGCGGAGACGTTGAAATCTCTACCGGAGACTACGCCGCCCATATTGCCGGAACTCCTTTCGGAGAAGCTTTGACTCAGCACCTTAGATTCAATCCGGACGAACTCAGTGCCTACGAAGCGAAAAAGGCACGCAAACTTGTCTCTGACTGGGTTGGCCAGAATGATTGGGATCTTTCAACTGAAGAGGGCAGGGAAGCAGCGACAAAGGAAATCAACCAGGCTGTAAATCAGGTTCAGAAGTCTAAGTATGCGCAGGCCTTCGATGACCTGACTAAGAGCATGACTCAGAGTCTTATGGCCAGCGGAATCAATGGCTATCGAGAAGAGAGAATTGCAAGGCAGTATGCTCGACTGGAGGCGGCCAGTATTGTGCGTCTGGCCAAAGATGCCAATATCGCTCCGGAACGCATTGCGGAATTTGCGCCGAAGATTCAGTCTTCTGCTGGCATTGAACGAACAGAGCTGGTTCAGAAAAGAGCTGGACAGAAAGAGAATCCAGCAGTTTCCGCTCCAGAAAAAACGGCGGAACAAAAACTGAAAGAGGACAGTGATACTTGGGGAAAGCTTGTTGATGGATTAAAAGAAAAACCCACTCAAAACGTGGTAATGCTCAAGCAAACCCCGCTTGTGATGAAATTGATCGGGGCAAAGTTCTTAACGCTTCGGGCCACCCCTCATATGTTCGATGGTGCCCTGCCAGGAGCAAAAAAATCTAGTCCTTCTCACCATATTCATCCCGAGATTTCGAAACGAGTTTTGAAGCAAATTCCAGAAGCGCTGACAGATCCGATTGCAATTTTCAGAGATGATCGGAGAGAAAATACCTATCTCTTCATGCTTGACCTAAAGGCCGAAAATAATCAAAACGTTGTTGTCGCGGTTAAATTTAATGGCCCCGGAAGGCATGCTGAAATCAATTTGGCAAAAACCTCTTGGGGCCCTGAAAATACGCTGTACTTTCCGTTGCAGGAGCAAAACAACGCTTTGGTTTACGCCAATAGCCAAAAAATAAGTCGTTGGAACAAGAGCTCCGGCATCTATAGCCTTCGGGGTTCCAACGACTCAGGTGTTAGTGTAAAGACCGAGGCCGACCTAGTCAAGCTTCGGAAGCTGTACCCTGGTTATTACCAAACCGAAAAGATCGAACCGCGGTCCATCAATGTTCCTGCGACTGAAGTTTTTGCCAAGCTTGGCTTGGAACTTCCGGAAGGATTTAAGCCGACTAACGTCACTTTGATCAGCACAAGACCCGTCACAGAACGCTCGAATATTGAAGAGTTTTCCGGAGCGGTATTGCCGGAGAACGCTCCGAAAGAACTTGTTGACGCTTTGGAAGAAAAGGGCATCCGTGTAGAACTTAGCAGTAACCGCAAGACTGTGAGAGCTAAGGCCGTCTCTCAACTGTCCCAAAAGATTCAGGACTCTCTTGTCTACTTCCAGAACGGAACAAACGAGCGAGGCGGCTACAGCCCTAAACAAAATACAATCCACCTGACTCCGAATGCTGACTTGTCCACCTTTGCCCATGAAATGAGCCACTGGTATCTTGAAAACCTGATGCAGCTGGCTGGCGAAGCGGGTGTCTCCGGACTTATCAAACAGGACGCAGAAACGCTTCTGAAAGACTTCGGCCTCAAGTCGCTGGATGAATGGAAGAACCTCAGCATCGAAGAGAAGAGAAAGTTTCACGAGCGCTTTGCCTATCAGACCGAAATCTATTTGGCCACAGGTAAGCCGCACAATCCTAAGCTCATCACTGTTTTCAAGAATCTCGGTAAATGGATCAGGGATGTTTATAGAGCTTGGACGGGTGGAGTTGCCGAACAAAGAGCGGCTCAGTACAAATCTGAATTTGGGGAGGAGCTGCCTCAGCTCTCAGAGGAAGTTCAGCGCGTTATGGATCGAATGCTCAATGCTGAAGCCGACCTCTATCAGGCTGAAGTATCTGAATCCATGCGACCGCTCTTTGACGAAAAGCCCAAAGACATGAGCGAGGAAGATTGGATCGCCATGCAGAAGGCGCACGATGAGGCGCTGGCGGATGGAGAAGCTCTGTTAAATGAGGCAAAAACGAAAGATGAGAAGTGGTACTCGAACGCCAGAGCCAAGACCTTGCGAATGATCCAGCGCAAAGCCAAAGAAATCCGCGACAAGGTTAAAGAAGGCGTTACGGCAGAGATCGAGGCTGAGGCGGGAACTCGAGCTTATGAACTAATCAAGAAAAGCAACGAAACCTTTGGCATCAATTGGAAATTTGATCCGGAAGCATTGACGGCCGCCAAGGTCAGCTCTTCTGCAATCAAAAAGCTGAGCGCTCTTGGCCTGACAAAGAAGGGTGGAATGGCGCCGTCTGAAGTAATGGAACTCATGCGAGGTCAGGGCAATGCGTTTGCGACTGTCCAAGATATGGTCCAAGGTCTTCTTGAGGGAGCACGAAAAGACGAGCGCATCGAAAAAGAAACTACTCGAAGATGTATTGAGAAGTATTCCGAAAACTTTACTCAGGCAGGCATTGATGCTCAGATTACCGAGGCCCTGCAGAACGAAGCCCGAGCAAGGTTTGTTGCAACGGAGTTTAAGTACTTGGCAGGAAGCCCTGCAGGAATCAGCCAGAGGATGATCAATGAAGCGGCCAAACGTTCTGCAGAATTGATGCTGGCCAACATGCCCGTTTACAACGTCAGTCCCCGGAACTTTGTGGCTATGCAGGCAAGGGCCTCCAGAAAGGCTTATGAAGCATTAGCCAGCGGGGATAAGGGAAGGGCCGCCGCATACAAGCGTCAGCAGTTGATGTATCTGCAGGCAGCGCTTCAAGCTCTTGATGTCGACAAGCAAGTGGATCGTTTTGAACGAATCCGCAAAAAAGCTTTCTCTGCAGATAAGAAACTTGCTAAGACTTATGACCTTGATGTCCTTAATGTACTTCGCGCTGTCTTCAATATTGAAGGCTTTGGAAAAACTAAACCCGAAGATGTAGACCTTCTGGCTGTAGAGAAAACTATCAATGTTTTTGAAGAGATTGCTCGTCCCACTTATGAGATGTTGGATGGAATATTTAAACGTTACAGAGGACTTCAGGGGGGCCGAGGGTACAGCACTTTGACTTACGGTGACTTCCTGGCCTTAGCAGAAGATGTGAATATGCTCTTTGCGATCTCTCGTCAATGGAAGGAAACTACTCGTGAGGCAAAAGCAGAAGCTCGTGAGCAAGCGGCTAAGGAGTTGATTGCCCAGATGAGCACACAGAATCTGTCTTACAACACAGTGGGACAGACAGAGGCAACAACCGCTTATGAGAAATTCAAACAAGATGGCCTCCTGAGTCTCGGATCTGCGCTTGTTCGTGTTGAGTCTTGGTGCAACAAAATGGATACAGGCAATCCCAACCATCCGTTCAGATCCTACATCTACGATCCGGTTGCTCAGGCCACGGCTAAATTCCGCAACCGTAACAGTGAACTTCAGCAAAAGCTCGCAGAGATAATTAAACCGATGCAGAAGGAATGGCTGTCTCGGACGGACATCCACGCTCCGACTCTTAACTACACGTTTAGAACTAAGGCGGAGCTTATCGGAGCTCTTCTTCATACCGGCAATGAATCGAACAAAGAAAAGCTCTTGCTCGGTGGTAGAGGAAAGGGGAACGCCTGGGCCGAGATGGTTGAAGACCAAGAGGGCAATAAAAAATTAGATACTAAACGATGGGATCAATTCATTTCCCAGTGTTACGCTGACGGCACAATCACCAAGGCGGACATGGATTTCGTACAGCAGGTATGGGATCTTCTGGAATCGACAAAGGAGGATGCGCAGAAGGCTTACAAGAATCTATACGGGTACACCTTCAAAGAGATTGAAGCCTCTCCGATTCAAACTCCGTGGGGAGAATATCGAGGCGGTTATGTTCCGGCGACAACGGATAAATACCTTGTGGCAGACAAGGCCACGTTTGATGAAATTGACCAGCTTACTAAGACAGACTCGCTGAGCCAAATGCCGGTATCAAATCCTGGCTTCACAAAAACTCGAGCCTCTGACTATCACGAACCTCTGAGCTTTGATATGGCGATCATTTCAAACCATATTTCCTCAGTTCTGAGATTCTGCTATATCGCCCCAGTCGCTCAAGATGTCGCCAAGCTGCTTATTAATAAGGATCTGAAGGAAAGAATCGATTCTCAGGATCCTACGACCATGAAAGACATGCTTAAGCCCTGGCTTAAACGGTCCTATACCCAGGATGTCAGTGACGGGAAAAGCGGCTGGATCAGCAAGAAACTCAATGAACTCAGAGGTATCGCCGGCATCAACATCATGATGGGCCACATCGTAAACGCTCTGCAGCAGTTCACGGGATTCTCAATTGCCCTTACTAAGGTTTCCGGAAGAAATCTCATTGACGCCGCCGGAGTCTTTGCCCGTGACCCGAGGAGGGTAACAGAACAGATCACTCAGCTTTCTCCTTTCATGATGTCTCGCCTCAATGACCGTGCGATGGAGTTTCAGTCTCAGGTCTATAAGATTTCCTCTACCCAGGACAACCGCGTTACAAAACAAAAAGGAATCTTTAACAAGACGGTTGCGGCTAAGGCTAAATATATTCAGCCTGTCCATGACTTCCTGATGAGAAAAGGATATTTCTTGCAGTCTTTATGCCAGATCCCGATTGATGCGATTACGTGGGTCGGAGCTTACAACCAGGCGCTGCAGAAAGGACGAACCACTGAGGAAGCGGTACTGGATGCAGACTCGGTTATCCGTACGACTATGTCAGACTTCTCTCCGGAAAACGTTGCGAATGTTGAAACAGGAAATGCTTTGTACCGCTCCTTCCTTGTTTTCTACAACTACTTCAACATGCAGTTCAATCTTCTCAATGAGCGCTTCCACGCAGACAGCATGGAGAAGAAACTGATTAAGCGTTACGGCATGTATGCTCGTGACGCTCTCTTAGTTGTGACGATTCCATCCGTTGTTGCAAAACTCATTGAAGCGGTGGTCTTTGGAGATCCGGACACAGGCGATGATGACGAATTCGGCATGGACGATATGCTGAGAATGTTGGCCTCGGAATCCTTTAAGAACGCTGTGGCTATGGCTCCTATTGCCGGACAATTTATTAACACTGCCGGTGCTAGCTTAGCCAAAGATCAAAAAGGCGGAGCAGTTTCGGACGTTGCGCGATTCATCTGGGGAACCGATCCTTATGTTGGCAGGATTATGACCGCTCCGGCTTATGGCCTTATCGAAGGAAGCGGCAAGGCGATTCAACAAACCGTTGAGATCCTTAACGATGAGGATGTGAATGCCCGCTCCTATACCCGCAATATGCTCGATCTTCTCTCTGTGGTAACGGGGCTGCCGCTTGGCTTCCTCAAGAAACCGCTGGGCTACATGGCGGGAGTCGAAGCAGGAGATATCCAGCCCGCGGATGCTGGTGAATTTGTTCAGGGAGTTCTTTCCGGAAAAGCGAAGAAGGACTAAGAACCCGTCCATAAACCTCCTTGCTGTCAAATGAAAATTGATGGCAAGGAGATCGCTAATGTCAATTTCACAAGAACTTCGGAGAGCCGGTCCTTATATCAGTGACGGCTCGACAAAGGCCTTCACATTCAGCTTTAAAGTGATGAAGGGATCCGACTTGTCCGTTGTCGTTGCTGACAACAAGGACACTTCGGTCTCCGAGACGCTTGCCTCAACGAACTACACGGTTACGCTCAACGATAACCAGGAAAATTCTCCCGGAGGCACGGTCACTTTAGACAATGCGCTTCCGTCCGGAAAAGCGCTGGCGATCCTCTCAAATGCTCCTTTCCTTCAAGAAAAGGTCTTTACCAATGCCGGGGGCTTCTATCCGGAAGTTCTTAATGACGCTCTCGACACTCTGACTATTTACTGCCAGCAGCTGAAGGAAGCCCTCGGACGATGCCTGATTGTTCCGAGCACATCGGAGCACACACCGCAGGAGGTATTGGCAGAAGTCCTTGAGATCGCTTCCACTGCCAATGATTACGCGCAGCAGGCACAAGCCATCTATGACACAGTCAAAGGTGATGTTGCGGAGATCAAGGCGCTAAAGGACGAGATTGATGACTTAGTCCTCACCTTTCAAACGATCGAGCAACTGGCGGCCCAAGCTCAGGCTAACGCACACTCGACGAACGATGACAAACTGACATGCCAGCAGGCCCTCCAGCAGATTCAAGCAATCGCGGCGCAGACCGGATTCTCTACCCGGACAAGTCCGACGGTATCCGAGTCGGAGACTTTCCCACTTTCTAATCTGACGCCCTCTGCTTATGTAAAAGTAGGAGACCTGGTTCTTAATTCAACTAACGGCGACTTGTTCCGGATAACCGCGGTAACGGCAACGACTGCCACTGTCGGCGCAAAGATTTCAAATCTTCGCGGCCCCCGCGGTGAGCGCGGTTTGCAAGGCAGTCCGGGACCCGCCGGAAGTCCGGGCGAGAGGGGGCCTATGGGTCAAAGCCCTTATGCCACGTGCTTCGGACAATTTGAGGTCAACGAGGAAGGCGTTCTCCAACTCGAATATGTCGGCCTGGCGCCGGCTCAGTTTTCTATTAACGACAACGGAATAGTGGAGGCTACATATGCCAACTCTTAGCATTGGCAAAGTCCGTTATGTTTGGAAAGGCACGTGGAGCGCCACGGCTTCCTATGACATTCTTGACCGTGTTCAAGACAGTGACGGTTTTATTTATGAATCCATTAAGGCGGTTCCCGCGGGTACTGTGCTTACCAACACAAGCTATTGGATAAAACTTTCGGTTCAAGGCCCCCGCGGTTTAAAAGGGGATATCGGTAATGACGGGCCAAAAGGCGATCCGGGCGAGGCACCGACGGCTATTTTGTACACGGAGCAGAACAATCTTACAGACGCTCAGCGGGCGCAAGCTCGAACAAACATCGGCTGGGCCGCGGCGTTCGCCGCGTCTTTTGCTTCGGCGATAGCGACCTGGGTGACCAGCACTTTGGGCTCAAAGATCGAGGCCTATCTCGTACCGATTCTCAAACAGCTCTGCTTAGATAACGGAGCTACACAGGCCGAAATCGACGCACTCGAAAACGAATCTGATTCATAAGGAGTAAACACAATGGCATATATCGGAGAAACTATCGAGCTGATGTGCTCGGATGACTATAAAGATCGGATGTTGGCTGAATACCAACAGCTCGTAATCCGTAAGGATGCGCTAGAAAACCTGCTGACCAAATGGGAAAAGGGAGAACTCAATTTCACTCCCAAATGCCCGAAGGAAATGCTTGTGAAGCAGTTTGAACTCATGGAAGAGTACGCAGAAATCCTGCGGCAAAGAGGCGTTATTGAAGGTGTCGATCTTTATGTAGGGGAATGAGCATGACAACTCTTGCAGAGATTAAACAGCAATACCTAACCAAGGCCCTGTCTAAGCCCGTGGCGAAGTACGGCGTGAAGATGGGCAACGGCAGAATCACGTCCTTGTCGGACGTTCAAGGGTTTTGGGTTGAGCCGTGCTCTGTTGAGCTGATTGCACTGGTTGATAAGAAGTACCTAAAAGGTGACAAGGTTCGAGAGGAAATCTCGATTGAACCGCTCAACCGTCCCGAGGGTTTTCAGTATGGCTATGACCTCTACACCTTCACAACGCCTGCCCTGAAAGCTGACAACCTGAAGGTAGAAGTGTTGGAAAAACCGTTGATCGGCAAAGCCAAAGTCAAGTTCAAATCCGGTCAGCAGTTTGCTGTCAAATCTCAGTTGATCACTGACGAGCTGTATCAGAGTGCTGACGGCAAATACTACACACAGGCAGACCTTCCGGAAAACTCAGACGACTTCTGCAAAGAGCGCTACAGCAACGAGATCAAAGCCGAGAGAAACGCGCGTATCAACGACACAGATGATTACGTGAAACTGCCTGATATTACCGTGGCAAGAAGCGCAGGAGCAAAACGTTCTGCCCTTGAGGACGCTGACAGAACAGCCTTAGAAACATACAGACAGGCACTTAGAAACCTACCCGAGGCACAGGGTTTCCCGTTCGTTGAATGGCCGGAGTTTCCAGCGGCTTTGGCTTACGAGCTACAGCAGAAAGTTGACGCAAGACAAAACATGAGACAAGGAGGTTTCTAAATGAGCCTTATTAAAAAACTTATTCAACGGCTACTCGATAGCCGAACGACACCAGCACAGGCGGGACACGCTTCTAAGCCCGGCTCGGCAGTTCCTGTAGACTACAACCCTTCAGCTTCAGTAGACAACTGGGGACCGGTTTTATCTAATTCAACCGCGGTATCAGATGGTTATATTTGGGCCACGGACCGTACTACATCCGATAAAGGATTTTTCCAGATAAATACTCAGGCGTTGCAAATTACGACTACAGGGACATCTAATCCGGGAGGTGAAATCCTGAATTTATTCACGCCCGTTTCAAAAGGGCAGCTATTTTCTGTTTATGGCCGATATCTAGAGCAAGTTACCGTCCGATTAGTGAAAACTATCGGGGGGGGGTATCGGCTCTTAAGAACGCTCTTCTGCAAGGAGGTGCAATATGCTTAAGCAACTTGTGCAGCTCTTTGCGGAGAAGTTTCTTACAAGCAAGAAGGAGTGGGTATCGCACCAGCGAAACACGGATTATTCAAAAAGTATCACCTTGTCTTTGCCTAACGAAGGGAACTATAAGCAGTATGTCCCACCATGTGATGGGATGTTTGTCATGGCGCAAAGCGGCACAGGCAAGATGTACATTGAGTGCGACTGCGGAAACAATAGGTTCTACCTTAATCAGGAATATTCTTACGCCTATTATCAAGGACTATCTCTGCAAGTTAATAAGGGCCAAACAGTATCTTATAAAGCCGAGGCCAATAACAGAGGCAGCTTCAGCCGTTGTCAATTCGTCCCTTTTGTGTCAGGACCTTAACAAGCTGGAAGGAGGTGCGTCATGCTGAAGTCGCTCCTCCAGTTATTACTGAATACCCGAACAACAAAAACCGAAGCCGCGCATTTTGCCCAACCTGCCTGGGGAGCCTCTCCAATAGTGATGACAGGAACCGACGTTAATGACGATTGGGGCTCTATCTATCAGGGCGTAATGCCTAACGACGGCGTTCTTGTTGTCTCATTTACCGGAACGAATGAATCCAGCTATGCGGCTGGCCCCGGGGCTCAGTCGCTAGTTCCGTGGGCTAATGGCGGCGGCAAGTTTAGTATGCCCGTTACAAAGGGTAGTTATGTCAGCCTTGGTGGAAACCATGTTAAGGATGTCGAACTACGGCTTTATCCGCTAGTTGCTTCCATCTAACCGCTCCGCCCCTCACTTCGAGGGGCTTTTCGTTAGGTGTGCGCATTGAAAGAAAAAGCGCTCATAACATGTCCAAAAAGAGAGATAAACATGGAAACAGATTTCAGCCTCAGCGAGTTTGCCAGCACGGTAAACCTGATTGTGTTCACGCTCATATTGATATGCGCGGCATCGGGCTCTGCTATGCCGTATGTGAGAGCGGAAAGAGACTGGAATTTTCCGCGCTGGTTCATTGAGTTTGTTACCTCATGTGCTGCCGGGTTCATTGTCTATCTAATCCTCCGCACCTCGAAACTCAGTTGGGAGTGGATCGGGGCCTGTAGCGGAGTGTCTTCTTACTTCGGCCTGAAGATCATGAACACTCTTTACGGTGTCGTCACAGGCAAATTAAAACTTACCGTCCACAATGGAGCGAACCATGGCAATTAGTATGCGCTCGTTTATAGCCGGACTTATAAAGCTAGTTTTGTTCTTTGCTTTTTATATGGCAGGGTGGCTCACAAATTCTCAGTTGAATCAGTACACGATCGTGTCACAACAAGACCGGATCAACAGCCTGGAGAATGAAACAGCCCTCCAGCGGCTCCAGATCAACGAGCTAAACCGCCGAGCGACTTCAAACACCGAGAGCATTAAACAGCTAACGAAAATTCAGCAAGACCTAGAAACGCTGAAGTCTGAAGTGCAAAGACTGCACGGAATCAAGAAGGAGACGAAATGAGAATCGAGATAATTAAATGGGTTGATACCTTTGGATGTCCTCCAGGATGGGAATTTGAGGACGAACTTGAATATAAAGTTACCGAGGTTACCTCTGTGGGCTTCATTAGAAAAGAAACAGATACTGTTGTGGTCCTTGTCCCCCACATAAGCGGCGCAGATCGGAAACAAATAGCGGGGCATATATGCATACCCCGCAAACAGATACTAAGCAGACAAACTATTTTTTCTTCTGAGGCTTGCGATCAGGAGCTTGCGTTAAAACAGAACCTGCCAGGCTCTTAGCTGCTTTAGTAGAGCTTTTCTGCTGGAGCACTTTGCCAGCAAGAGATGCCATTTCCCTAGAGGATTTTTCGTTTTTTGCCATAGTCGTTCCTTTAACAATAAAAGTAACCCATTCAGAGTAACTCAAATTTTGGTGCAATTCAATGACACAAGATATCCTGCTTTACCCACCCGAACTGGCAACTCAGTTCATATCTGAGTTTGAACAGGGCCCTAAAGGTGGTCCGGCCCTTGAATCTTATCGCTGTCCCGCTGGGGTGTGGACGATTGGTTTTGGCCACACGAAAGACGTGCACGCAGGCGAGCACATTACGCGCAATGAAGCATACGACCTTCTAACTAAAGACCTGGTTCAAACGCAGGAGGAGTTAGCAGCCATTGTCAAAGTTCCAGTTACGGAGAATCAGTTTATTGCCTTGATGAGTTGGTTGTTTAACCTTGGTTTGACGCCTGCCGTCAGAAGATCAACATTACTAAGAAAACTAAACGCGGGAGATTATGAAGGTGCTGCTGAAGAATTTCCAAAATGGAGGAAAAGCGCTGGACAGGTGCTTCCGGGGCTGGTAAACCGAAGGGCGGAAGAAAAGAAAATATTTTTAAAGGAATGAATATGGTTAATGCTTTAGTGTCTGGTTTAGTTGCGGCTGTTGTCTCTATTATTTGCAACGCATTGATTAATTACAAAACCCTTAAAGAATCCTGTCGAGAAATTTTATCGGATCTTAGACATGAGAAACAATGGACTGGAGTTTGGACAAATGAGGGATGCATAGATGGCCCCGACGATGAGGAATATGTAACGCTATATCTACATTGTAGAGATGGAGTTTTAGATGGCTACATGATGAGAAATATTGATGAATCGATGATATTCCCAACTCTTACTGCAAATAGCGGCTTTAGTAAGACAGTGCGATTTTTTTCGTACTCATGGGTTGGAGGGCAAAGAATAGGAAAGGGTGACGGATTTATTAGACTCTTAAATGAAAGAAATCTAACCCTGACGGATGACGAGAACAAAAGATTCTCTCTTTTCAAAATCTCATCAGACCCTGAGGAAGAAAAATAAAAGTGCTTCGAGTAATTTTGATTATTGCTGCCGTCATGTTCTCCTCAGTGCTTGGCTATCACTTCGGCCAACAGGAAACAGAGTTGCGCTGGACGCAGGAGCGGGAGCGGCTACTTGCTCACCAGATAGAAACGTTACATAGAAAGGATAAAGAAATTGCGCAGTTGGAAAAGTCTATTGGTGTCCTTAACGATTCTGCTCTCCGGGTGCGCGAGCGAGACGCCCAGATTCAGCGACGCCTACAGAGGGAGCTTGGAGAGTGTGATCGATTTAGACGCGCACTTGAGCTCTCTTCAAAAACTCTTGCAGAATGTGCAGAGCGCGCAGTCAGCGATAGACGAATCATTGAAAGATGTGCCATCCAACTCCGATAATGGACACCCCAGAGGTTTAAAAGACAATCCAGAATCTTTCCGCTAATATATTAATTAGTGGACTGTCTTCCAGATCGAAAACGTCAAATGTACCAACAAATGTATCAATTTGATCTGAGTAGGATATAACCTTTTGATTTATTTAGGTCGTTCGAATCCCGCCGCCGATCCATACCGAACGCGAAGTTTGCCGGCAGAATCATTAAACCTGCCATCAAAGAGATGAGGAGAGAAAGAACAACGATCCAGAAAGTGGAGCTGACAAGTTCTGTCTTGTCGTCGATATAGGCGCCGTATGTAATCATGCAGCCGGCACCGACCGAGAACGAGAAGAAGACCAGACCCATGGAATCGAGAAGCGTCTTCCAGCTGAATTTGGAAAAATCCGGCAGGAAGAGATATTCCACGCCTTTCATGGCACCGGGCTGCATCAGACCTGTGATGATCAGAATGATCATGAAGATAAACAGCATCGGCATGAGGATCTTGGAACACAATTCGATGCCGCCTCGAATGCCGAAGGCAACCACAAATCCGACTAAGGCAAGAAAGCCGACCTGCGCGGAAATGGCGACCCAAGGAGATGAGGACAGGCTTCCGAAAAGCGCACCGAGCGTTTCCGGATCGGCGGAGGGGAACCCAATGATGGCTTCAAAGAAGTACAGAAGGCACCAGCCGCCGACAACCGAATAGAACGAAAGCACCACAAAACCGATGATGATGCCGAGATAACCCAAGACCGACCAGAAGGGTCCGCCTAAGTTTCGGTAAGCCGTGACGATTCCACCTTTACCGGCTTTACCCAAGGTAATTTCCGTGAGCAAAAGGCCGAAGGCCAAGGTAAAGGAAAAAATAATGTAGGGGAGCAGGAAGGCTGCTCCGCCTTCGGCGCCGGCCATGTATGGGAACTTCCAAATTGCGCCCAGACCGATGGCTGCGCCGACACTGGCTAAGACAAACCCAACTTTGCCGGTAAATGTTTTTTCTTGTTGTTTTGATGCTTGGGACATCTGAGAATACTTCCTCGGTTTTAGATCAGATTAAAGATTGCAACCACAACGATGAAGCAGGGTGCAACGAAGGCCAGCATAAAGCGGAAGAACTTCATGAAGCCATCGGAATGCTTAACGCTGGAGTTGATTTCATATTTGGTGCGGTCAAAGAAGAACCAGCCTGTCATTGCAACGACGAAGAGGGCGCTCAGCGGCATCAGGATGTTGCAGCAGAGGAAGTCCATCGCATCAAAAATGTTCTTGTCCATGATCTTGTAATCAGCCCACGGACCCATCGAGAGAGCTGAGGGAATAGAGCAGATGGAAAGAACGATGAACAAAAGCACGGAAGCTGTTTTGCGGGAGAAATGGAATTCGTCCATTAAGTAGGCCAGCGGAACTTCGAACAAAGAGATCATGGAAGTCAGGGCGGCAACCAGCAGACAGCCGTAGAAGCAGACGGCAAATACGTCGCCTAACGGAATGTGCGAGAACACGGCCGGCATCGTGATGAATGTCAGACCTGGGCCTGCAGACGGGTTAAGGCCGAAGGCGATAACCGGGGGAATAACCATTAGACCGGCGAGAATGCAGGAAATAAAGGCTAAAACAGAAACCCAAAGAGCAGTGGTGGTCAGATTTTCTTTATGAGAAATGTAAGAACCATATGTGACCATAATGCCCATGCCGACGGAGAGCGAGAAGAATGTGAAGCCCATGGCGTTGAGCAGAGAGTTTGCTGTGACCTGATCCCATTTCGGAGAGAAAAGGAACTTAAGGCCTTCCCAGGCGCCCGGCAACGTCAGTCCGCGGATAATCAGGACGATCATCAGCACGAAAAGCAGCGGCATAAGCACTTTGGATATACGTTCGATACCTTTGTTTACGCCGAAGATCAGGACGCCGGCAGTGATCGCCAGGAAAAGGGTTTGATAAAGAATGGCAGAAACCGGAGTGCTGACGGTTTTAAGGAAGGTCTTTTCCAACATCGCTAGGTCAGACGAAGCCGCATTTCCCATGATGGCCTCGAACAAATAAGTGAGGCACCATCCGCCTACCGTGCTGTAGTAGGTCATGATGAGGAAAGCACAAAGCACTCCAACGAACCCCAAAGGAGCCCATAACTTACCTCCGATACGTCGGAAGCTCGTGACGGAACTGCCGCGTCCGGCTCGGCCGATGATGATCTCAGCAAGAATCAAGGTAACGCCGAAAAACAACACCATCAGGATGAACGGAATAATAAAAGCAGAACCGCCGTTGGCACCGGCCATGTACGGAAATTTCCAAATGGCTCCGAGACCGACGGCAGAACCGGTTGCAGCCAGGATCATGCCGGTCTTGGAACTCCAGTTGGAGCGTGCATCAGACATTGAAGACTCCCTTCTAAAAAGTGATACAAAAAACGACTATTTATAAATTGATTGAAGTAATTGTATATGCCGCTTTTGGGTTCTTTAACGTGATTCAGTAGGAAATCATCGCTTGAGGTCTCAAATTTCTGACAAATTTTTCCTTTTTTTGCAGCTTTGGACCAAGTTTTTGTCTCAAAGATGGTTTTGAAATCACCCGCAATTAACCTTTAAATACCAGCGATAAATTCAGAAGGCCGAATTTAGGCCTCAAAAAATCCGAAATGAGAAGTATTACCAAGGAGTTAAGGGACGATTAGTGAAGATACGAAGAAGGCGGTAGAAAATCATTACCCACTTTTGGTACCGTTTTGACCGAACAAATTCTTTAGAAGATGTAAAAGTTTCTCTTTCGTCTTTATGGGTATTAATACGTAAAGATTAAGAAAGGATGAGTCAAGCGGAAAATTATTTCTTCTTCAATTCAATAAGTAAAAGAAAAATTCGGTTGTGCGAAATAATTTGCAAAGCGGAAAAATCAAAAGTCAAGAAATTTATTTTGTCTTCTTTTTCGTAAAAAGGCGACAAAAGTATGGTTTTTAATGAATGTTGGTGTTACTATCTACATCGTGGTTTGAGGTGGTTGTGAAAACAACCGTTTATCCTGGTTGGAAACCCTGCTAGTGTCCCTAGCAGGTTTTTTTTGTTCTTTTTTCCGTCGAAAAATCGGATAATTATTCTTTTTTCTTAATAGAAGTCTTGTCTAGCAGGGCCTTTGATCAAAACTTCCTGCATGTCTTAACTTTTAGATCCGGTATTGAAGCTCAATTTTTCTTACTGACCAGCCTACTTTTTCTTTGAAAGAGTCCTTTTTCATTTTGAATCGATGATTATTGCTTGAGATGGTTTTTGCTTATTCGTGTTGATTTTGGGAATGCCAGTTCATCAAGCTTTGTTTGAATCCTCATATTCCGTCTAAAATTTCCGTAAAACAAATTTTTACGGAGCCGACCTTGTCCGATTCAGATTTTCAGCAAATATTAGATGTCAAAGGCTTGAGGTGCCCGATGCCGATGCTTAGAACAAAGAAGGCGCTAGCCAAGATGCAGCCCGGAGAAAAACTCCTGGTTCAGGCAACTGATCCGCATGCTTTAAGAGATTTGAGTCAGTTTGCGGATCAGACCGGCAACAAGCTCCTTTCCTCTTCTGAAGAGGACGGCATTATTAATATAGTGATGCAGCGTAAAGAAGAATAACATTACAAACTTACTGCTAAGGAATTCCCATGACTATGCCCGTCAAAGATGCACCCTTCCTTGAAGAACGAACCGCCGCTGTGATGGAGAGCGTCTTCAACGACCCGATTGTCAAAAAGGCCCTTGAGCAGGCCGTTCCTCAGGAAATTTTTACGATCGAGGAACAGATCGAAATTTGTGAAGTTCCTGCTCCTCCAATGAAAGAGCAAACCAGAGCCGCAATGATCGCTGAGAAGATTAACAGTTACGGTCTGGAAGCATCTATTGATCCTGTCGGGAACGTCATCGCCTGCCGAAAAGGTACGGATCCGGACGGTCCCGTCTGCGTTATCAGCGCGCATATGGATAATAGCTTTAGGGAAGGAACGGACACTACGGTTCGCCGCCAAAACGGCAGACTGTTTGCGCCCGGTATTTCCGACGCATCCCGTGCATTGGCCTGCATGCTCCAAGTTATTCGAATGGTCGTCAACAACGACATCAAGACAAAGGGAACGCTGCTTTTCATTGCCACGGTCGGGCAGGAGGCAGAAGGGGACTTGCGCGGCGTGAAACGAATCTTCTACAGCTCTGGCATCCATGTGGACGGCGTTTTGGTCTTGGACGGCGCCGACCCCGGAAGACTGCTCTACGGATCTGTCGGTTCTAAGCGCTACAAGATTGAATACAGCGGTCCCGGCGGTCACAGCTATTTGAATTTTGGTCAGTATCCGAGCGCCACTCAGGCACTGTGCCGAGCCGGCGCTTTGCTTGCCAACCTCCAGGTTCCGGCCGAACCCAAAACGACTTTTACATTAGCCACCATGAGCGGCGGTTCTTCTGTGAACGCTATTGCCGAACACGCGGAATGTGAAATTGACTTAAGAAGCGAAGACCCGCAAATGCTCGACGGCCTCGTACAGGAAGTCCTTCCGCTTTTTGCTTTCGGTGCTCAGTTGGAAAATCAGCGCTGGAATGTGACCGATCCGGCGCTGCAGGTTAGATGCAAGGTTACGCCGATCGGCCACCGTCCGGCTGCGGTCTCTAAACCCGACAGTCCTGTGCTTCAAGCGGCCAGAGCGGCTCAAATGGCGTTAGGCATTGAGCTCACAGAGTACATGAGCGCTTCGACAGACCAAAACGTTCCGATGTCTCTCGGCATTCCTTCTACGAGCTTGGGTGCCGGCGGCAGAGAGGGCTTTAACCATTCATTGTCTGAATGGTTTGAACCAGTGCGTTCTTATGAAGGACCTCAATTGTGTCTTTTGACCGCGCTCGCGTTGGTTGGTCTGGAAAACGGAGCAGATCCTATGCTTCCGATCTACACGGCAGTGCCGAGGGCACAGTGGCAGGATAGGCTCTAATCTAATGAGAATCAGGGGACCGAGAGGTCCCATTTTTTTGGTCTGTGCGTTTATCCGTGATTTTTCTGAAAATAAAAGTTGACATAGGATAAAAGAGGGGCTATTAGAATTTGATTGTTTTCTTTGAATAATTCGATTCTTAAGAAAAACAGTTTTTTTGAATTTGCTTATTAATATGCAAATGCCTGAGAGCATTAGTCGAAAAGAGATTATTGCTTGCAGACTTAGGTGCAGTCTGGGTTCTCATTTTTCAGGAATTTCCCGTCCTTTTGTAGAAGACGTGGAATTTATCGCCCCGTTGAACTATCTCTTAAGAAATCTTAATGCTAAAATTCATGCCGAGAGGTTCTTAAGCCCCCGGGATTTTAAGAAGATAAATAACTACCCCTCTTACTCGAATGTATCTTGACTTTGGAGTACCAAATGAAGGTCTTTAACAGACGTAACGTATTGAAAGGCGGTTTAGTTGGCTCTATGGCAGCCGGTTTTGCTTCTTTCGTGGGCGCTTCCCACGCAGCAGAGCCAGCAGCAAAGGCACCCGCCCAGAACGATAAAAATACTTATGACGTGATCGTGCTCGGGGCCGGTCCTGCCGGATTGGTCACTGCCATCGCCGCTAAGCAGGCTGGTGCAAAGAAAGTAGTTGTATTCGAAAAACGCGACCGTCCCGACGGGAACGCTATTTTTGCTTTGGGCTCCGTTTGCGGCTGGGGCTCTCGTCATCAGAAAGAGCAGGGCATCAAAGATACTGCCGACGATTTCTACGCCATGATGATGGACGTTTCCAAACAGATGGGCGATAAGGCTTTGAACCGCACTTACACTGATAACATTTCCGCCGGTATTGACTGGCTGGAAAAAGATATCGGCGTTAAGTTCGGCAAGATTCGTCCGATGCCGTATCCGCGTCTCGGCCGTACCTGTCGTGTTGACGGCGAAGGTCTCACAGGCGGTGCACAGCTCGTTAAGAAACTTCTTGCGGCTGCCGCTAAAGAAGGTGTTGAAGTTAAGTTCGAGCACAAAGGTATTGAACTTCTTCATGACGACAAGATGCGTGTTACCGGCGTGAAGATTCAGACACCGGCAGGACAGGAAGAATACTTCTCCAAGGGCGGCGTTGCCATTGCAACCGGCGGCTTCTCTGCCAATCCTGAAATGGTCGATAAATACATCGGCGGCTGGGCTACCCGCATGGTGCTTCGCGGCTCCAAGTCCACAACTGGTGAAAACATTTCCTTGACGCTTCCTCTGTATGCTAAGTGCGTCAACATGGACCAGTTCCATGCCGGTCCGATTATCGGTGCAACCCACGTCAATCCTGCTGACGTTCTGAACTCCGGTTATGGTATTCAGGTCAATACTTCCGGTGATCGTTACATGGATGAAAACAACACCTATGTGATTAAAGCTAGAACCACAGCTCAGAAGACACTGGATAACACCGGCTGGGTCATCGTCGACTCGACATGCCCGGTGCTCGACAAAGTTATTCCTAAATTCGATATGCTGAACAGCCCGTACGGTAAGGCCAACACGATCGAAGAAGTCGCTAAACAGGCAGGTTTGCCTCCGGCCAAGATTGTGGCGCTTGTTAAGGAATACAACGATGCAGTCAAGAACGGTACGTTGGGCAAGATGAATCCGCCGAACACCTACAAGAAACCGCATCTGATTGAAAAAGCTCCGTTCTATGCTGTGCCTCTGCAGGGCGGTATGACCGCTACATTCGGCGGCCCGCTGATTAACACGAAGGCTGAAGTTCAGAACTTAGACGGCAAGACCATCCCCGGTCTCTATGCAGTCGGCAACTCCTCCGGCGGTATCTTCTTCCATAACTATGCCGGCGGCGCTCAGTTAGGCGCAGCCACCGTATTCGGAAGAATTGCCGGTAAAGAAATGGCTCAGAGAGCCGCAGCTGCAAAGTAAGAGGAGATCAAAAATGAAAAAAACATTACTCGTTTTAGCTTCCGCTCTTTTCGGAATGAGCGTCGGTCTTTCCGTCTATGCAGCTGACCAGGCACCTGCCGCTGCTGCTCCTGCTGCTCAGGCCAAGACACTGGGACAAATTCACGGTGCTATGTGGCCGAAAAGTAAAGACGGCTATGTCACCAAGTATCAGTGCATGCAGTGCCACGGTGACTATGACAAACTGGCTAAACAGACAGCCGATCTGGTTCCCAATCCCCATCATTCTCACTTGGGTCAGGTGAACTGCGAAGACTGCCATAAGGCCAATTTGTCTAAACCGGTTCTGATGTGCAACCAGTGCCATAACTTTACCATTCGCAAGGATGGCAAACCGATTGAGCTGGCCAAGTAATTTAGTCTCTGACTAAAACAGAAAATCCCGCAGTTCCTAAAGAACGAGCGGGATTTTCTTTGTCCGGAGATTTCTTAGAAAAGACGGACGCCGTTTGCCGTCAAAATCAAATCGCCGTTCGGCGTGAGTGTCGGAACGATTTCAGTTGTATAAACTCCTTTGCCTTCGCTTAAGTAAGAGTTGCGAGGCAATGCCATGAGCGCAAACTGTCCGAGGCCGCCGTCGGATGTCTGAAGTCTGAATTTCACAGATCCCAAAGTATTGCCTTCGGGTTGCTTTTTAAGCTGTCCGCTGAAAGAAAGGCTTTCTTTGCCGACTTTAATCTCAGAGGGTTCAACCGCGGCCCAGGTTTTACCGGCAAGGATGCCGTTTCTTAAGATCTCTTCGGCCTGAGCTTCGTTTATAGGCTCAGGAGAGCAAATGAGCGGGAAGTTAGTGCAGAAGTTTGTTCCGAAAGCCTCTTGCACCAAGAAGCCAAAGAGCAGAGGTTCGGGCGGAAAATGTGCTGTTAATCCGGTATTCCAGCTGTCAATGCCGACCTTTAAGAAACCACCGACTTTCAGGTGATCAAAAGTGATTTTGATGCCTTCGGTAATTTCAGATTTGTTTTGGCTTTGGTTGATAGAAACCAAAGTCTTTCCGATAGTGAACTGTGTACTGCTGTCTCTGTAATCGATTCCGCTTACCGAAAAAGACAGAGTAGCGGCTTTGAGATTTCCGCCTTTGACAGAAAATTTAAATTCCGGATTACTTAGAGCAACGTTGCTTTCTTCTGAGGCCAAAGAGAAGATGTCTGTCTTGACGGAAGAATCAAGATTTTCAATAAGCAGGCTGCCGTCCGCCTGTTTTACTAATTTCGGGAGGGCTTGGGACTGAATCGCGCCGATTTTAAAGGTTTCGCCGTCAACGGTTGTTTCAACGGCTTTGCTGCTGAAGACGAATAAATTCGGAATAAAACGATAGTTAAAAGAAGTCTTCAGCACCGGTTGTGCGGCTTCAACGACTTTCTTAAAAACTTCATTGCCTTCTCCCTTAATCGTGATCTCGCTTTCAGGGGACCATCCGAACTTTACTTTGCCGGGAAGCGTGACGGTATCCTTATCTTTCGGCTGGGCATTTTTATTGAGAACGATAAATTCTTTGCTGAAGAAACCGTTGTCGGTGATGTTCACTTTGACGGACTTCCATTCACTGCCCAAATACTTGGGAAGATCGGATGCGTATTCTTGGAATTTTTGGCCCTGGTAATAAACCAATCCGCCGTAAGCGCAGGCATAGACCGCGGCACAAACTGCTACCGCGGCAGCGATCTTAGATGAAGACATTTTGACCTTTATGAGAGTAAATACATACTGAACGGAGTATATCTAACTTGGTCGAAAGTGTTTGATTAGTCGACGAGTTCGCCGCCTGTGTTGTTATGCCATCCTTCTGCCGGATCAGGAGCGTTCGGCTCGTCGGAAGAATCATCGGGAACGCCAAAAAATTCCTCTAATGAGACTTTGTCCTGAATTTTCTTCATGCACTGATAAAAGAGCTGCTCATTGAGCTCGTGCAGACCGATACCGTCGCCTTTAATTGTGTAGTCCCAGCGGCTTAATTCGAAAGGCTTCTTCTTGTATTCAGATTGAGGAGAATCGGACAGAAGGCCGGACTGAATAAAAACATTTTCTTCAGTGAGTGTGGAAGAAACTTTATGGTTTGCGGAATTAATGAAAGTGATACGCATCTTGCCGATTTTGCGCTCGGTCCAGCGAACCGTCGGAATAATCGGAAGGTAGCGCATGCCTATATCTTCCATTGTGTCGGAGATTTCGATATAGACTGCGCCGTCCAAGCCGCGGTCGGTAATGAGTGCGATTCCGTTTTTCTCCAGTAGATCAACCATCTCTTTACGAGTTTCATCTGCAAACAGCCATTCGAAGGAGTCTTCAAGCGTGCCTTCCTTGCCGGTGTCGATGCCTTGGACGATGACCCGAAGATGAAGCGTAAGGTTAAGAGGGACGGCGGGGCGTCTGAGTTCGGATTTTTCTACAAGCTTGGCATTGACATCGAACCAGCCGTGCTTAGGAGAAGAGATGGAAGCGGTTGTGCTGGCGATGCCTAACAGCGTGCATCCTTGAAGCAAGGTTGCAGCGACGAGAAGGGAGGCAGCCAGAACTCTCATACCTAAATTCCGTAAATGACTTTGCCATATTAACCGAAAGGTCCTGAACAAGCGTTCAGAAATGTCTCAGACTGCGTGGAGAACACGTGAAAAGAGATCGGGGAGATTAAATGTTACTCTTTAACTAATTGAAATATAAAGATAATTTATTCCTGAGATTTTGCGTTTCTAGATCTTCATTATTTTAAAAATCCTCAATAAAACATGAAGTTAATATTGAAATTGAGGATTTTTTGTGCTAAACTAGATCATTGTTTATGGAGATCTATTAATGCCGAATCCGAAGCTTCCTCCGATTCTGATCAATAAAGCCGGTTCCGTTTATTACGTCTACACCTATAAAAACATCTGGGACAGAGAACTCAAACGAAGTAAGAGAGGTGAATCCAAAAAGATCGGAACAATCCTTGGCGGCCAGAAGGAAGGAAAAATTCGTTTTGATGAAGCTTTCCTTCAGGAACATCCTGAATTTCGGAACTATCAGGTTGAGAGAAAGGGTAAAGATTATGTCTTTACACCGATCTCAGAGGAAGGTATTACCCTCGAGCAAGCTCGTAATATAAAGAAGCTTCACGCCGGTGCTACTTGGGCTTTAGACCAAATCGTTGCCGACTCTCCCGTCGGAGAATTCTTAAAGGAGTGCTTTCCGAGGCATAAGGACTATAAAAAGATTCTTTCTCTGGCCTACTTTCTAATTCTTAACCAGAACAACAATGTCAGCTTTTATGAAAGTTTTGCCGAGACGACGAGACTGCCTTACCCGCGTGCGCTAAGTCCTTCGGCAGTAACGCGCCTCTTTCAAAGAATAGAACTTAGAGACGTGCAGCGTTATTTCTCGCTGATGCGCAGTTATCTTCAAGAAGACGAAGACAATAAGATCATCCTTGCCTTGGATTCCACCTCAATATCTTCTTATTCCACCAACCTGACCCACATTGAATACGGAAAGAACAAAGACGATGATGCGCTGCCGCAGCTAAATGTTCTCTTCTTGGTAGACCAGAAGTCCGGACTTCCGATTTTTTATCGCTTTTATGACGGGAATGTTCCTGATGTCAGCACCATTCGTCATACGATTGCCGATCAAGCGCTCTTAAACATGAAGAATGTGGTTCTGGTTGCTGACAAAGGCTATAACAGCGTAAAGAACATCAATGACTGTCTGATCAATAAAGTTGAGTTCATCTTTAATGTCCGTCTGGGGACTAAAGGCTGTCTGGCAAGAGAGCTTATCGATGAACACAGGAAAGAGTTTGCAGACCTCAACAGCGGCGACCCCTACATCAGAAAGAACATTGCCCGGCCAAGGTGAATTGGAAATATGACCCGCGGCCGGTAGATGGAAAACCGGCTTCGAACACCGCATCCGCAGAGCTGTATTACCACATGTTCTACGATCCGGTTATCTATCAGGAAGCAGCCGATAAGCTCACGGAATCGCTTCTCACCATTAAAAAGAAACTTCTTGAAAATGAAGCCCTGACCGAGCAGGAGGAAGAGCTGAAAGAAAAATTCTTCCGAAACGATAAAGAAAAAGGCTTGATTATTGTTAATCGCCGAGTAGACGACTACTTGAAGTACAAGGGATTTAGAGTTTTAGTCACAGACTCGGAGAAGGATCCGGTTAAGGCCTGGACGGCTTATGCCGACCGCTGGCGCGTAGAAGACGCCTTTGCAACGCTTAAGGACCGACTCGGCTGCAATCGAATCAGATGCTCTGACAACAAGGCACTGCAAGGAAAGACCTTCGTACAGTTCATTGCGACGGGCTTGTCGCTGATGGTTCGTTCGAGAATCCGCTGCTATATGAAGGAAAACAAGAAAGCTGGAAAACTGAATCTGGTCTACGAGAGCGACGCAAAGATCCTTCAGGTTCTAAATAACGTCATGCAAACTCGCTTTAACCACGGCTACTACTTCGACGAAGTTGCCGGTAAAAAGATTAAATACTTTGAAGCGTTAGGTGTTGGTGTTCCGGGAGCCGGGCCCGAGACTCCGGAAGATGTTCAGGAAGAACCAGAAGCCGAAACGTTATTAGGTACGGATATTGAAATTTAACGAGGATGCCGGAGTCGAACTCCGGCTAGATCACTGAAAAACGCAAAATCTCAGCGCAAAACCTCAGTTATTCAGAAAATTATCGGGAGAGAAAAAAAAGGAAAAGCCTCAGATCCGAAAACCTGAGGCTTGGAATTTTGGCGGAGTGGACGGGACTCGAACCCGCGACCCCCGGCGTGACAGGCCGGTATTCTAACCAACTGAACTACCACTCCATTTGTCTCTCCGTTCGCTCGCGCTGTCGAAGAGATCAAAATTCTACCTAAATTTCGAAAAGGTGCAACTCAGAATCAATTTCACTTGTAAAAGTTTATTGCCGGGTGTACTTACCTTAGTTCATGGAAACAAGAAAACGAAGACGAAAAAACGCACAAAGAAAGCTGTCGTAAAAGAGGCTCATCGGTAAGCAAATAACCTTCCTCAGCGTTGGTGGTTTCACTTAGAGAAAAGTTCCTGGGGGAGAAATCCAACGTGATAAAGCCTAGAATCAAGAGTGTTTCTAATTGTTAATTCGAGTTAGAAACGCAATAAAAGGAAACTTCGAAAAGAAGTTACATCAACAACCTCAGGGGATTCTTATGAGTAAAAGTCTAAGGAACTGGATCATAGTTCTGGCGATAGGCTTTGTGATTTGGGTTTGCCCAACACCGCAAGGTTTGACGCCTAATGCCTGGCACTTGTTTGCCGTTTTTGCGGCAACCATTGCCGGCTTCATTCTTCAGCCGATTTCAATGGGTGCGGTTGCCTTCATTGCACTCACATTCTGCGCCATCACCGGTGTTTTAAAGACCGGTCAGGCTCTGATGGGTTTCGGCAACGGCACAATCTGGCTGATCGTCTGCGCATTCTTCCTTTCCCGCGCATTTATCAAAACCGGTTTCGGCCGCCGTATTGCTTTCCTTATTATTAAGTACATCGGTCGTTCTTCACTGACCCTTGGTTATTCCATCGCGTTATCCGAATTGATCGTTTCTCCGGCGATGCCTTCAGCAACCGCTCGAGGAGGCGGCGTTTTCTATCCGATCGTTCAGTCCTTGGCAAATGCCTTCGGTTCTCAGCCCGGACCCACTGCCGGCAAAATCGGTAAGTACCTGATGCAGGTCGGTTATCACACTGACGCTGTGACCTGCACGATGTTCCTGACATCTATGGCCGGCAATCCGCTGTGCGTCGGTTTGGCTGCTACTGCCGTCGGCGTTGAAATCACATGGATGAACTGGGCAGTTGCCGCTATCGTTCCGGGTTTGATCAGCTTGTTCCTGGTGCCGGTTCTGATGCTCAAACTTTCTCCTCCTGAAATCAGAGACATTCCCGACGCCCGCGATCTGGCTGTCAACGAACTCGAAAAGATGGGTCCGATGAGCCTTCAGGAAAAAGTCCTCGCATTCGTGTTTGTCATGTGCTTGGCTCTGTGGGCAACAGGTTCTTGGACAAAACTTGGTGCAACACCGGTTGCTATGCTTGCCGTCGCCATCATGCTGATTGCTAAAGTTTTAGACTGGAAAGACATCCTTTCCGAAAAAGGCGCTTGGGACGCAATGTTCTGGATGGGCGGCTTGGTTGCCTTGGCTACCGCGCTGGCTAAGTCCGGCTTTATTGCTTGGATCGCCAAACTTATCGGTACCGCAGTTGCTGCCGCTAATATGGGCTGGATTGCATCCTTCGTCCTTATCTCCCTCATTTATATCTATTCTCACTATTGCTTCGCTTCGGTTACAGCCCGTATTTCTGCGATGTACGCAGCATTCGTGGCAGTTGCCGCCGCCTGCGGTGTTCCGGCTATGCTGGTTGCCATCACATTCGGCTGCTTCGCTAACCTGCCGATTTCGCTGACTCACTACGGTAACGGCTGCGGTCCTGTTTATTTCGGTGCCGGCTATGTTTCTCAAGGTGAATGGTGGAGAAACGGCTTTATCATCACAACGATCAATGTGGTGATTTGGCTCACCATCGGTATGGCCTGGTGGAAGTTCATCGGCTTGTACTAATCAAAAGCAAGTTTTGAGTGCTAAATGCTGAAGCCGATTAAAAGGTTTTAACCAAAACAAAGTCCCGTGATTTCGCTCCGGGACTTTTCTTTACCTGTCAGGTATAAGGAAGAGTTTTCTTTGCCATTGCTTCAGAAGTCTTGTCGTTCTTGAGTTCGGGAAAATCCTCAGGCCGTAAAAAGAAAAAACTTTTTCTAAAGGACCGAAATTCTGTTTTTTTCTTGATAATATTTTTCTTACGGATATAACTCAATTTATTTTCTAGCCATGTACTTCAGTGTTGTTTCTCACAGTTGGTGGTGGCCCATCGATTTCACTCGATGGTGCTGGAGTAATGCTTAAAAATCTTCGGCCTAGAAGCTAAAGAACCGATCTAACCATCGAGCGAACAACTCGGTGGTTTTTTTATTTTCCCGTTTTTCAATTAAGTAGGTACCTCAAATGAATCTCTATAAATCTATTCTTCCGGTTGATGAAAGGGGCTTTTACGGTGAATTCGGCGGCAGTTTTGTTCCTCCCGAGCTTCAAAAAAACATTGATGAGCTGCAGGAAGCCTACCTTCGCTATGTCGATGATCCCGAGTTCCAAAAAGAATTCAATGATCTCCTAAGAGATTACGTCGGTCGTCCGTCTCCTCTTTATTTCGCTCCGCGTCTTTCTGAAAAGTACGGCACCAATGTTTATCTCAAGAGAGAAGATCTGAATCACACCGGTGCACACAAAATCAACAACGCCATCGGGCAGGCACTTTTAGCCAAGCGCATGGGCAAAAAGCGAATCATTGCCGAGACCGGCGCCGGCCAGCACGGCGTGGCAACAGCCACAGTCTGCGCCTTGATGGGCTTGGAATGCTCCGTTTATATGGGCGAACTGGATATTCAGCGTCAAAGACCGAACGTTGAAAGAATGAAAATGCTGGGCGCAAAGGTGATTCCGGCGATCAGCGGATCAAAAACACTTAACGACGCCGTCAACGAAGCCCTCGAAGCCTGGATGAAAGACCCCGAAAACTTCTATTTGATCGGATCTGCAGTCGGTCCTCAGCCATATCCAGAAATGGTGGCCCGTTTTCAATCTGTGATCAGCGAAGAAATTAAGAAGCAGCTCAAAGAGAGAACCGGCAAAGAAAATCCTGATTACGTCGTTGCCTGTCTGGGCGGCGGAAGCAATGCGGCCGGCGCTTTCTACCACTTCATTAACGAACCGGCTGTTCGTCTGATTGCTGCGGAAGCAGCAGGAAAGGGCGTTGACAGCGGAGAAACTGCAGCTACGCTGACTATCGGTGAAAAAGGCGTTCTCCATGGTTCTCAGACTCTTCTGATGAAAGACGAACAAGGAAAAGTCAAAGAAGCTTATTCTTTGTCTGCGGGCTTGGATTATCCCGGCATCGGACCGCTGCATGCTCATTTGGCAAAGACTGGAAGAATGGAAGTTGAAGCAGTGACAGATGATGAGGCATTAAAGGCCGCATTCATGCTGACGCGCGAAGAGGGCATCATTCCCGCTCTTGAATCTTCCCACGCGCTTGCCGTCTTGGAAAAGAGAAAGTTTGGAAAAGACGACGTCGTTGTGATCAATATTTCCGGAAGAGGCGATAAAGACTTGGATAACTATCTGAACAGCCCTTTCGCTCAAGGTAATCAGGAATAGTATTTTGGAGTGGCCGAAGGGCCGCTGAAAATAAAAAGGGGCTGTTGCAAAAGTCTGTCGAAAGCAGACTTTCAACAGCTCTTTTTGTATCTGAGGATTTTAAATTAGAAAAAACGATAACTCGTTGATTTAAAAGCAAGCAGAGGGAATCGAACCCCCTGCTGTGCTATGGTGATGTGTTCCGCCAAGAATCACATACCATGACTCATTTTACAATTTCTGAGCCTCTCCTTCTCTATACCTTCCCACTCGAGGCGAAGGAACAGGAAAAACTAGACGCCTTCTTGTTACTTTTGGAGAAGTCAGGTGCTTGGAAATACCTAAATGAAGTCCGACTGGACTCCGAGTTAGGACGACCGCAAATCAACAAATTCCGTCTATTTTCCGCAATCGTATATTGCTTTGCATTGGGTAAATCTTCCTTACGAGAAATCGAAGCCGCATGCTATTACGACTTGCGAGTTGTTTACTTAATTGGGGAGGATCGTCCCAGTAGTTCAACAATATCTAGATTTATTTCTTTATTGGAGAACTGCATAACCCCGATTTTTATCAGCATTGTCCAGGCAATCGTGGAAGAGTTTGCTATCAGTCTCGATACTGTTTTCTTAGACGGTAGTAAGTTTGAAGCCAATTCCAACAAATATAAGTTCGTTTGGAAGCCGACCACATTCCATCTTAGGCTCAGTGAAAAGGCTTTGAATTTATTACGACTGATGCATTTGAGCGACGATGTTCCTAAGGATGGAATAATCTCCTCGAAATTGCTCACGGAAAAATTGACCGAGAGCCAGAAAATTGATCCCGAGCTAATCGAGGGAGGAGAAACAGCATTAAAGAAAATGCGTTCTCAGCTCTATGAATATTTGATCAAGTCGGTGGAATATGAAGAAAAAGAAGCAATTTGCGGCCCCGACAGAAACTCTTATTACAAAACGGATCACGATGCTACCGCAATGTGTTTGAAAGAGGACTACTACAGTGGGCTCGGCAGTCAGATGCATGCGGCCTATAACACTCAGATAGTGGTTTGCAGAGGCATCATAGTTTTTTATTATCTATCTCAAGACCGTTCTGACATCCGAACCCTGATCCCGACATTAGAGGGGTTTAAGTCCATGTACGGTTGTTATCCAAAGAGAATATGCGCAGATGCGGGGTATGGCAGCTTTGCAAATTACAAATATTGCAACACAAAGGGAATAGAGGCTTTTATTAAATACCCTTCCTGGAATGGAGAACGTACCGGAAGGTATCCGGCCGTCTATGAGTATTTAGAGGACGGAACCGTATCCTGCTTAGGAGGAAGGACGGGTAACAGAGTTGAAATCCCAAACCGTCACCCCAAAACTCAACAATCTGCTTTCTATAAAGTTGAGAACTGTACGAATTGCCAGTTCATGGCCTACTGCAGGAGGTTTATGAAGGAAAAAGAAGGCAACGAGAGGATCTTCGAAGTCATGCCTGAATACGTGACCTTAAAACAAGGAGCTAGAGATCGGTTGTTAAGGCCTGAAGGAATTGAAATGAGAGTGAACCGGAGCTGCCAAGTAGAGGGAACCTTCGGCGTCTTGAAGCAAAATATGGCTTATACGAGGTTCCGCAGACGCAAGCTCGCAAAAGTTAGGCTTGAATTTGCATTAACCTGCCTCGGCCTAAACATTAGGAAATTTCTTAAATTCAAAAAAAGTGGCAAGCTGCCGACCTACTGGAAAGTTCCGGAAGGTTTAGAGGCAGAAACATTTAAGAAACCTTCTGCAAAAAGAATCGCAAATAGGCTTAAAAAGCGAAAGAATTTACAACCAAATGAAATAGCCAAAAGAGGGTATAGAAGAAAGGGGATGCGCTAACCGTCCTTCTCAGGACTTTTGCAACATCCCCTTTAAGAATTTTGGCGGAGTGGACGGGACTCGAACCCGCGACCCCCGGCGTGACAGGCCGGTATTCTAACCAACTGAACTACCACTCCTTCTTTTCAAACGCTCGCGCGTCATCGAAGTTAAACGAATTCTACATAGATTAAAAATTCGTGCAACTCGAAATCGGAATTTTTTGCGTTCTGTTACATCGAAAATTATCAGTAGACTGATTTTGCGGGAAAAAATATTTTTGAGGTCCAACTCAAATCAGTTTTTCTTAACTTGGAGCATGACGGAGACAGGAAACTTTGTGCGTACGTGCTGCAAATTTCCAAAAGTTAACCAAGATTCAAGGTTTTTGACGTGAACTTTCACTCAAAATTTGCCGCGGAAGGTAGAATTAGACCTTTGTTTTGTATTCCAATAAGAATCGCTCGCTAAGAGCTTGAGGATCATAATGTTCCAATCTTTTAGAAACCAGAAACGTTGGCTGATGCTTATCGCCATGATTCTGATTATTCCTGCATTCGTCTTTATCGGTATCAATGGCTACAGCCGTTTGAATCCGGATGCAAATGCAATCGCCAAAGTTGACGGTAAAGGTATTCAGCCTGAAGAATTCGATTACCAGAAACGCGAATATATTGAACGCATGCGCCAGCAGGAAGGAGGTGCCGTTGATCCGAGCATCTTCGAAACACAGGAAGCTAATGCAGCAATCCTGCAGAACATTGCAACGAGACGCGCTCTCCAGGCACAGATGGCTCACCACTATATGAATGTGAGCGAAGCTGATGCCATCAATGTGATTAAGAACGCAGACGCTTTCAAGAAAGACGGCCAGTTCTCTCCTGAGCTGTATGAAAACTATCTTGCCGCCCGCGGCAAGAGCGACCAGCAGTTTGTTTATGAACTGAGAAGAGACCTCGTTCAGGACATGCTGGTGAATTCCGTCGCTCAGACAACCTTTGTTCCTAAGAAGACGGTTGCTCTGTTAAACGACATTCTTCGCGAAACCCGCGTCGTTCGCACGATGAGCTTTGATCCCTCCTCCTATATGAAAGACGTCAAGGTTTCTGAAGAACAGATCAAGAAATACTACGACGAACACAAGGACGACTATCGCGCTCCTGAATCCTTGAATATTCAGTTCGTTGTGATGTCTCCTGAAACCGTCAAGATGACTGCTGAACCTTCTGAGCAGGAACTGAAAGATTTCTACGAACAGAACCGTAAGAAATATGAAGTTGAAGAATCCAGACGCGCAGCTCACATCTTGATCGCTCCGGATGCCAACGAAGCTGATAAAGCCAAGGCTGACCAGGATGCCAAAGCTAAAGCAGAAAAGATTCTTGCCGAAGTCAAAGCCGATCCTTCCAAGTTTGCTCAGTTAGCCAAAGAAAACTCTGCCGACCCCGGAACAGCGGAAAGCGGCGGCGATCTCGATTTCTTCACTCAGGGCCAGATGGTTCCTGAATTCGACAAAGCCGTTTTCGGGGCTAAGAAAGACGAAATCGTCGGACCGGTTAAAACCGAATTCGGTTATCACATCATCCATGTGACCGACATCAATCCAGCTCACGTTCGTCCGTTCGAAGAAGTCCGCAGTGAAATTCTCAAATTCTGGCAGGATCAGCACCGTCAGTCCATGTTTGCTGAAAATGCCGATGGCTTTACCAACATGGTCTACGAACAGAGCGACAGCTTAGACCCTGCAGTTGAAAAATACGGTCTGACACTTCATACGCTCGACGGTCTGACTCAGTCCGGTCTGCCGAAGACATCTCCGGATGCTCAGTACATCACGAAGCGCGTCATTGAAGACCTGTTCTCTCCGGACTGTCTCCAGGAAAAGAGAAATACACAGGCTGTTGAAGTTGCTGCCAACACACTGGTTTCTGCCCGTATCGTTAAACACACTCCGGCTCACATTAAGTCCTTTGACGAAGTGAAGGGCGAGATCAAGGACCAGCTCGAACTGGAACAGGCTTCTGCCTTGGCTAAGAAAGCCGGTGAAGCTAAGCTGGCTGAGCTTAAGGCTAAGAAGGATTTGGAAGGTTTCGGCCATGAACTGACTGTTTCCCGTATCAATCCTCAGTCTCAGTCCATGCCTTTGATCCAGGCTGAAATGGCAGTTCCTGCTAAGAGTCTTCCTGCTTTCACCGGCACGACGGTTCCTGATGGTGCTTACGTTATCAGCTATGTGGAATCCAGCAAGATGCCCGCAGCTGATGACAGCCAAGTCGATGAAATTCGCGGAGAAGCCCTTACATCTCAGTCCAGAGCTGATGAAGCTTCCTTCTATGAAGGCTTGAAGAAGCTCTACAAGATGGAAATCCTGAAGAAGGAATATGAATATCAGGCTCCGACAGTTATGAAATAAGGAAAAGAGCGGTGAAAGAAAACACCGCTTTTACTACTTCGGCCGCAGATACAATTGAGCGTACTGCGGTTTTTTCTATTTCAAAATCATGGAAATTTTTGACGTTCCCGGACTTACATTGAGGCATGAACTAAAAGCCGGTGACCTCGGCAGGCTGATTGAGTTTTCCGGAATCTACGGGCATTCGGATTTCGATTATCCGATCGCCTTTGAAGGCTACGTTGCAGAAACTTTTGCAGAGTTCGTCATTAATCCGAAACCGTTGAATCGACTGTGGATGGTTGAAGACGAACAGGGACTTGTCGGTACCATCGGCGTTGTAGATCGAGGAGACACTGCGCAGCTCAGATGGTTTTCCGTCAGACCGGATTGGAGAGAAAACAATCTCGGAAAGTTTTTGTTTGGTGCCGCAATGGAATACATCCAAGAAAACGATTTTCAAAAAGCGTGGCTATCGACATTTTCTGAAAGCGAGATTGCCATTGCGTTCTACAAACGGAGAGGCTTCCGGATTATGGTTGAGACCGATGTTGAGATTGGCGGGAAGAACTACCATGAAATAGTCATGGAAAAGTCATTCCTTACCTAGGTCGGTAAAACCAAACTGTATCGCTAAATCTTTAGTTTGTTTCTGAGTGCTTATTTCGGAGAGATTTTGCGCATTCCGCAACAGTGCGTGGATACATTAACTGACCGGAGGATCCGGTCATGGTTGATATCATCACCTATTTGTGGGTGGCTTTTAGCCTAGTCATTTTTTGCTGGCTGATATACCTATTTGCGAGGAAAAGAATAGGGAAGGTCACTTTTGTTTGCTTTTTGATCTTTGTGGTTGCCGGAGCAGCCGGTCTCACCGGCTGGCTGCAAGTGGCTTTTCAGGCCACTGTTTAAGCCTCTAAAAGCCTTGTAAGCCAAGCGGATTAAGCCTTTCGGACGAGGCTTTTTCGTAAACTTTTTGCCATCTTTCAGGCGGTATCGTTACAATGTATTTGTAGTTTTTGATACCGACAATTATTCTATGCAAAAGAAAATTTGGCACAAGGTTGCAGAAGAAATCTCGCTCCAAGTTTCTTTAGGTAAATGGCCAGTTGGCTCGATCATCCCCGGAGAAATTGAACTTGCTAAACAATTTAATGTGAGCAGGGATACCATGCGCAAAGCGCTGGCGTACCTTTCTCAGCAAGGATTGTTTGAGCGCAAAGCACACGTCGGAACCCGCGTAAAAGCTAGAACGCGCATAGGTCGGTTCTTAAATGAATACAACGATATTCGAGGAATCGACCATTACGGCAATCTCTATCCACGACACATCCAAAACGTCGAACGTTTGGTTCTCAATGAAGAAACCGCGGATCGTTTGGGTTTGATCCCTGGTGAAGAAGTCATTCGATTTAAGAATATTCGAGTGGCCTCCGAACGCCATCCGGAAGCGGTGGTCGTCACCTACGTTTATATCTATCCGAATGCTTTGGAAGTACTGGATTTGATTAAAAAACGATCCGATGACCTCATCATTACGTTGGCCGAAGAAGTGACAGGGCAGGAATGCGTGGAAGTGAAGCAGGCATTTTCTGCGACAACGATGCCGAAGGAAGTGTCAGACATTTTCCATGTGCCGGCGAACAGCCCGTCGCTCAGAATCATTCGAAACTATTACGACTCAAGAGGCCTCTCAATCGTCGCCTCGGAATCTTTCCACATGGCTGAAAGATTCTCTTTCTCGGTTCGAAGCGTCAAACGATCCTAAAAGGAAAGGAGGCCGAAGCCTCCTTCCGAATCTTATCTGTTGGCTGAATTAGCCGACAACATTAAGAATCAGTTTTTCCAAAACCTTGACACCGTTTCTGAGAGATTCGGGGTTCATGGTCATGCGCGGATCGTGCAGACCCGGTGTAACGCCGGTACCGACACCGATGTAAGCGGCATGAAGTTCAGGTTTCTTCTGTTTGAAGTAGTGGAAGTCTTCTCCGCCGCCACCGCAGTCTTTAGCGACTTTTTCTTCACCGAGTACTTCGCCGATGGTCTTGCGAACCTGGTCAACCAAGTCTTCGTCGTAAACGGCAGCAGGAATAACGCCGCCCGGGAATGTGATTTCGCAGGTAACGTTGACGCATGCGCAGGCGTTGGTGATCGCTGTCTTGAGTTTTTCAAGCAGTTCGGTCATCGTTTCATTGTCCTGGGCGCGGATATCAAGAATCATCTTGCCTTTGTCCGGGATGATGTTGGTGGCTGTAGAAGCGCAGTCAATGGATGTGACTTTGGCGGACCAAGCCTTGTTCGGGTTGACCCAGAGAGAGTTCACGGCATTGGTTGCGAGAACGGCTGCTTCAACAACGCTGGCTCCGAGGTGCGGGCGAGAGCCGTGCGCGACTTTGCCCTTGAGTTCGACGATGCAGAATGTGCTGGAAGTATGACGAACAGCAGCGCAGACAGTGCCGTCAGGAATGTCCTGGATCGGACGAACATGAGCACCGAAAGCGTAGTCGACGTCATCCAAGACGCCGTCGTCATAAGACTTCAGAGCACCGAAGAGGGTTTCTTCAGCAGGCTGGAAGAAGAGTTTTACGCGGCCTTTTTTGACGTGGCCGATGAGCTTGGCGGCTGTGGCAAGAACCATAGCGGTGTGAGAGTCATGGCCGCAGGCGTGGATGCAGGCATCTTTTCCGTCGATAACAAAAGGAAGGGCGTCCATATCGGCGCGGAGCATGACTGTGGGTCCGGGTTCTGTACCGTCAATGTAGGCAACAACACCGGTTCCGCCGATGCCGCGGATCGGTTCAAGCCCCATTTCCTTCAGTTTGGCAGCGACGTAGTCACTGGTCTTGTGTTCGTTGAAGCCGAGTTCCGGGATCTGGTGAAGATCGGTTCTCATGGCTACTACATCAAAATCTTTAGTGTCCATTTTATTTTCCTTGTTGAGGTTATCCTCGACGATTTATTAATCAGAAGAAGTTTCCTTTTGAGAGACATCTTCCTTTCGGTTGGATCCCGCTGTCATGACGAAGCGGAAGAAACGGCACTCGAGGGGGCCGTTGAAGAAAACGATTTTTTTAGACTCTTTGAGCCGCATCTGACGAGGCAGCTCACGATCGCTTGTGAGCATCCAAACTGCCCAGCCCGCGAAATTGCGTTTCAGGTTATCAGCCACGTTCTTCATCATGGAAGCCACGCTGGCGGATTTCGGATTGGATTGTTCACCGTACGGCGGGTTCGTCACGATTAAACCCGGCGTCTCAGAGGAGGGCTGAACTTCACGGGCATCGCAAGCCGAGAAGCGAACCTTCCCTTCGTTAACCCACTGAGAAATACCGGCCAAGACGGCATTTTTCTGAGCGCGGTCGACGATTAATGTCGAAATATCGCTTCCGGCCAAATTAACCGGAACATCAAAATTCACCGCCATACGAGCTTCTTTCTTGATGCGCTGCCAAGCCGTGGAATCAAATCCGCGGAAGCGCTCAAAGCCGAAGCGGCGATTAAGCCCGGGAGCCATATTGCAGGCGATCGTGGCAGCTTCAATGATGATGGTGCCCGAGCCGCAGAAAGGATCCTGCAGCGGTTTGTCCGGTGTCCAGCCGGCAAGTCCGAGAAGACCGGCAGCAAGATTTTCTTTCAGCGGGGCTTCGCCTTTAGCTTCGCGCCAGCCGCGCTTAAAGAGAGATTCACCAGAGGTGTCTAAATAAATAATGCAGCTCTTGTCCGTTAAGTGGACATAGATTCGAATGTCCGGGTCGTGCTTTTCTACGTCCGGTCGCTGACCGTCGGTCTCACGAAAATAATCGCAGACGGCGTCTTTGACGCGAAGGGCCGTAAAAGCGACGCTTTTGAGCGGGGAGCGGCGGGAAGAAAGTTCGATTTTGAAGGTGTTTTTAGGCGTGAAATACTGTTCCCAGCGGAAGGATTTAGCTAATTTATAGATATCTTCTTCCGTGCGATAGGGACCTTCGGCTACTTTCAAGAGAATTCTCGAGGCGTAACGAGTCCAAAGGTTAACCTGCATCATTTGGCTCATTTCTGCGCCGAACCAGCAGCCGCCTTTCTCTAAACGGAATTTTTCAATACCGAGCTTTTTAAGTTCCTCAGCGAAGAGCTCTTCTAAAGAGAGAGGGACGACTGCGTAAAAAGGTTTAAGCAAAGTATTCACAAGAATTCCTTCTTCATTTGAATTGAATTGTAGGCCTTTCGGCTTGCGGCCGTAAGATGGTTTACCACAAGGAAAATCTTACTTGCGAAGTTCACCGTGGCCGAAAACAACATATTTTTGACTGGTTAAGCCTTCTAGTCCCACCGGTCCGCGAGCATGGATTTTGTCTGTCGAGATGCCGATTTCGGCACCCAAACCGTATTCAAATCCGTCTGCAAAACGTGTGGAGGTATTGAGCATGACAGAAGAAGAATCGACTTCGCGCAGGAATCTTTCGGAATGCTCAAGATTGTTGGTAATGATGGCATCCGTGTGGTGAGAACCATACGTGTTGATATGGTCAATGGCTTCTTCCAGGGCGTCAACGACCTTAATCGAAAGTACCGGAGCGTTGTATTCTTCGGACCAGTCGGTTTCTGTTACGTCTTTAACCGGACCGAAATTTTCCAGGATGGCTTTAGAAGCCTGATCGCAGCGAAGCTCCACGCCTTTCTTGAAATAGATCGCGCCGATCTTCGGCAGGAACGTTCCGGCAATTTTTCGGTTGACCAGCAGCGTTTCCATGGCGTTGCAGGGAGAATAGCGCTGCGTTTTGGCATTGTCGCAGACGGCGACTGCCATATCGATATCGGCGCTTTCATCCACGTAGGTATGGCAGATGCCTTCGAGATGCTTGATCATCGGAACGGTTGCTTCCTGCATCAAGCGGGAGATCAAGCCCTTGCCGCCGCGGGGAATCAACACATCGATGTATTCGCGGGCGGTAATCAATTCGCCTACCAAATCGCGGTCCGGGTCCGTGATGATCTGAACTGCGTCGGAGGTAATGCTGTTTTCCGAGAGTGCCTGCTGAATAAGGCCTGCTAAGAAAGCGTTGGAATGTTTGGCATCGGAGCCTCCGCGGAGCACGGCAGCGTTGCCGCTCTTCAAACAAAGGGCAGCTGCATCAATTGTGACGTTCGGGCGGGACTCGTAAATAATGGCAACCACGCCGAGGGGCACGCGCATTTTGCCGACTTCAATGCCGCTCGGCTGCGGACGAACATCGGTGATTTCGCCGATCGGGTCTCTCAAAGAGGCGATCTGACGAAGTCCGGCAGCCATCTGGGCAACGGTGTCTACAGAAATGGTCAGACGATCAATAAAGGCTTTAGAAAGACCATTCTTTTCTGCCTCGACGATGTCCAGGTTATTTGCCTTTAAAAGATCTTCTAGATTCTTGCCGAGCAAATCCGTCAAAGTCAGAAGAACATTGTTTTTCTGTTTGGAGGAGGCTTTAGCCATGATCAAAGAAGCAGCGCGTGCCTTTTTGCCGATGACGGCGATTTTGTCGTGAGCCGTTTGGCTGACGTTCGTAGATACCATAGATTATTACTTCCTTTTTAGTGAGAGCATGAGACAGACAGCCTTTAATTCCTGCCAGGCGTCTCCGTCACTGCTTTCGACAAAGAGTCCCTTACTCATACGATCTACATCGCTTAGGCGATGAAGCATCAATTCAAGGAGTTTAGGATTGGCACGGCGAGATGCGCGGTTGAGCGCACTGCGATGGGCCTCTGAGAGTCCGAATGTTCTGACGGCAAATCCTCGATTAAGCAAAAGCAGATTGCGAACGACATCCGTCAGCATCCAGAGAAAAGAAGGAATTTGAACGTTTTCCCCTTGCAGGGAATCGATAATTTTGGACACCTGTCCGGCATCGCCTTCAAGCATCGCAAGAAATAGCGATTCCTGATCAAAACGAGAAACGTCGGAAACGGCGTCGAGCACATCGCTGACATCAATTTCCGGCTTGTTGACGAGCAGGGCGAGTTTCTGAATTTCCTGAGACGTCGCCAAAAGATTCCCTTCGGTTCTTTCAGCGATGAGATTTGCGGCTTCAGGCGTGAGCGTTTGGCCGTTTTTCTCTTTGGCACGCTCCGTAATCCAGCGCGGCAGGGCGTTACGGTCAATCGGATCCGTGCGGATACAAACCGACGATTTCATGAGGTGATTGAACCAGTCTTTTTTCGTTGCGGTCCAATCGTAATCAAAGAGCGAGACAACGACCATCTTGTCTTCGTCGGCGTGCTCAATAACAGCTTCTACAGCCGCAGGACCGTTTTTACCGATCGTTGCTCTGGGGAAAACAACCTCAATCAGATTTTTTTCGCCGAAAAGGCTCTGGTCGCCGAGTGCTTCGTAAAGAGGCGAGTAATCGGCGTTGCCTTCAAAAACAAAAGATTTGCGTTCGGAATAACCTGCTTTAAAAGCAGCGGCTCGGATAGCATCCTGAGCCTCGATGGCCAGCAGGGGTTCCGAGCCCAATAAAAACCAAAGCCGAGGAAGATTACCGTTTTCGTCGGGCCTTAATTTTTGTGCAAGAAGACTACTCCAGCTCATGCATACCTTTTTGGACAGCTTCTTCGGAGATGTGAGTCATACGGTTGACCATTTGATGGATACAGGACTGCTCCATTTCTTCATAAAGCAGTCTTTCCTGATTTGCGCGGCCGTTTTCGTCACTTTCGTCGCGAATCAATTCGCGGGTAGCGCTGACCGTGGTCGTGGGCAGAAGTTCTACACCGTTTTGCAGAACGACTCTGAATGTATTCGTTAAACGCAGACTGTAGATACGGGCTCGACCGTCTGAGTTGTAAGCCAAGACATTGGAGCCGCGGGACTGCCCGAGCAACTCAAAAATCGCCTCGGCTTCTTTGCGGTCATTGACAACTTTGACTTCCGTTTGGGCTTCAAGGTTGCGGCGGATGGTTGCCCGAACCGCAGAGTTCTCGCCAAGAGCAATATAGATCGTCTTGAAAGGAACGTTTTGCTTGCCGCGCAGATGCCATCCGCAGCCACTCAGGCCGAGGGCCGAAAGACCGAGAATGAAACTGCGGCGAGTCAGTCCTATGTAATTCATAAGCACCCAGTAAAACAAAAAGAATGAAACCTCAGGCCCTAAGAGGGCCTGAGGAATTAAGCCTTATCAGACCACAATGTTGACCAATTTCTTTGGCACAACAATGATCTTACGGACAGGTTTGCCGTCAATAAATCGCTGTGCGTCAGGGTTGGCCAGGGCAGCTGCTTCGATTTCAGATTTCGGTGTTTCGGCCGGAACGTTGATTTCTCCGCGCAGTTTGCCGTTAATCTGAATCACATACTTCACTTCATCGGCAACCATAGCCTGAGCGTCAATCTTCGGCCAGGGAGCGTCGACGATGGAAGTGCCGAAACGCTGATCGTAGCCCAGGTCTTCGAAAAGCTGAGCCGTGATGTGCGGAGCGATCGGGTAGAGCGTGCGAAGCAGGATGGACATGCCTTCGTTGATCACGGCGCGTGTGCCTTCGGATGTGTTGTCCTTGAGGGTATCAAGGGAATTGAGCATCTTCATGGCAGCCGAGACAACGGTGTTGTACTGCATGCGGTCTAAGTCGAATTCAGCCTGTTTGAGCGCCGTGTAAATATCGCGGCGAACAGCCTTTTCTTCATGATTCAGTTTGGCGACATCCAGTTTGACATTTTCTTTAATGACATCCTGATGTGTGAATCCGAAGTTCCAGAGTCTTCTCATGAAGCGGAACGTACCTTCGGCTCCAGAATTGCTCCAGGCTGCGCTCTGGTCGGGAGGTCCTGCAAACATCACGAACGCGCGGGCAGTGTCGGCACCGAACTTGCCGATGATGGCAGACGGTTCCACAACGTTGTTCTTCGACTTGGACATCTTTTCGATGCCGCCAGATTTGACGGGCAGACCGTCTTCCTTTGCAGTGATCTTCTCGATTCTGCCCTTGGCGTCATAAACGATATCGAGTTCGCTCGGGTAGAACCAACGTTTTCTTCCGTCGGGGAGTTCGCGGTAGAAGCATTCAGCCGTGAGCATGCCCTGAGTGAAGAGGCGCTTGAAGGGTTCGTCAAATTTGACGAGGCCCAAGTCGCGCATGACTTTGGTCCAGAAGCGGGCGTAGAGCAGGTGAAGCACGGCGTGTTCGATACCGCCGATATACTGGTCCATAGCCATCCAGTAGTCATTGCGTTCGTCGACCATGGAAGTTTCACAGTCGGGCGAGCAATAGCGCATGTAATACCAGCTGGAATCGACGAAGGTGTCCATCGTGTCGGTTTCGCGTTTAGCGTCTCCGCCGCACTTCGGACACTTGCAGTTAAGGAAGGCTTCGTCCTGATTCAAGGGGTTGCCAGAGCCGTCCGGGATTAAGTCTTCGGGCAGGATGACAGGAAGATCTTTTTCAGGGACAGGAACCGGACCGCAGTGCGGGCAGTTGATCATCGGGATCGGGGTGCCCCAGTAACGCTGACGAGAAATACTCCAGTCACGCAGACGATACTGAACTTGAAGCTTGCCTAAGCCGAGGGCTTCAAGATCCTTCGCAACGGCGTCGCGAGCCTGTTCGAAATCCATTCCGTCATATTTGCCGGAATTGACGCAGAAGGTGCCTTCTTTTTCGCCGTACCATTCGTGCCAGACTTTGTCATCGAAAACCTCACCTTTCTTACCGATGACTTGTTTGATCGGCAGGCCATATTTAAGTGCAAAAGCGAAATCGCGTTCGTCATGAGCAGGAACGCCCATCACAGCGCCTTCACCGTAGGTCATTAATACATAGTTGCCGATCCAAACCGGAACGTCGGCGCCGGTGAGCGGATGCTTGACGCAGAAGCCTGTCGGAACACCTTTCTTCTCCATCGTGGCCATATCGGCTTCGGAAACGGAGCCTTTGCGGCATTCGTCGATGAAGGCCTGGAGTTCGGGTTTGTCTTTTGCCAAACGGAGCGCAAGCGGATGCTCGGCAGCAATGGCAGCGAACGTGACGCCCATGATCGTGTCAGGACGTGTTGTGTAAACACGAAGTTCTTTCTTTTCGCCGTCGAGTTCGTACGGGAAGGCGAGGTTGACACCGTAGGACTTGCCGATCCAGTGTTCCTGCATGCGGCGGACCTGTTCGGGCCAGCCCTGAAGCTGGTCGAGGTCTTTCAGGAGTTCTTCGGCGTACTGAGTAATTCCGAGGTAATAGCCGGGGATCTCACGTTTTTCAACGATAGCGCCGCTTCGCCAGCCGCGTCCTTCGATCACCTGTTCGTTCGCCAAAACGGTGTGGTCGACCGGGTCCCAGTTCACTGTCTGGGTCTTGCGGTAGGCAACGCCTTTCTCAAGCATTTTCAGGAACATCCACTGATTCCAGCGGTAGTAGTCCGGTTTGCAGGTCGTGACTTCACGGGACCAGTCAAAAGCCAGACCGAGAGGTTCCATCTGGGCCTTCATGTCGGCGATGTTGTCGTATGTCCATTTAGCCGGAGCGACTTTCTTGGCGATGGCGGCGTTTTCAGCCGGCAGGCCGAAAGAGTCCCAGCCCATCGGGGTCATGACGTTCATGCCGCGCATACGCAGGTAGCGGTAAAGGACGTCATTTAAGGTGTAGTTACGAACGTGACCCATATGCAGTTTTCCGCTTGGGTACGGCAGCATCGGGCAAACATAGAATTTCGGTTTTTCTTTACCGTTGGCGTCGAGTGCGTGTTCGACGGCACGGTAGATATCTTTAGCACGCCAATGGGCCTGCTGGACGGATTCAACTTCCGCCGGATCGTATGTTTCTCTCATGAGAGTTCTTTAGTTAAAGAAGCTGGAAAATGTGTCAATTATAGGTGATGGAGCCGAAAGTTTCGGCTTTGCCAAACCATTTCATAAGGCATGACTCTCCGACAACTGCCTAGACGCGTATTTACGTGGATAACAAAAAAAAATAAATCTTTTGATGTTTGCTTTCTTCTAAAGAGTAGGAATTTTTCTCCGAGCCATTAAAATCAGAAGAAAAATCCAAAGTAATTAAACGACCAATAGAGTCCTAGGGGTGGTTATGTTTCTTGATACGGATCAATTGAGGCTTTTTAAGTTGATATATGAAAATCAAAGTTTGTCGGAGGCTGCAGGGCGTTACCCAATGTCTGTTTCCAAGGCAAGCAGACTGCTGACAAAGATGAGGGATACCTTCGGGGGCGAACTTTTCTTCCGCTCTAACCAAGGGCTCTTTCCAACTCAACTTGCCAATGAACTGTATCCTAAGGTCTTAACCATCATCAAAGATATTGAGTCGCTTCAAGAAAACGCAGCTTTTTCTCCGGGGACCTTAGAACGCACATTTGTTATCGGTTGCTTAGACATTGACATCATCGCCGTATTTGCTCCTCTTTTGCCTAAGTTAAAAGAGGTGGCACCGGGCGTGAAAATCCATTTCAAGAATTATTCCTATGATTTTTACACGCACTTACGGCAAGGTTCTTTGGATTTCGTGTTCTACCCTTTATCTGATGTTTTTGCAGGTTTCAAAAAGCAAGCGTTAACCAGAGACAGCTTCGTATATGTAGCAAGAGTAGATAGTTTGCTTGCTACGAGAGCAAGAAGAGGTGAGCGGCTGAAGGAGAAGGAACTTCAAACTAATCTCGTTGTTCAGCCGACTGTCCCTGTTCGTAACGAGGAAAATACATATCTAGGCATTTTTTCAGAGGATGTGAGCAGCTGTCCATTTGACACTAAATTCTTTTCCCCGTTTTTTACGAGTGTTCCGTATTTTTTAAACGGGGAAGAAACGACGGTTATACCTCTTCAGACTGCCGTTCGTATGTCTGAGATCATGCCGATTGAAATTCTTGGACGTCCTAAAGAGCTGCCGACTTATCCTTACACCATGGTGTGGTATGAGCCAAGAGGAAAGGATCCCGCTCATCAATGGTTCAGAAGCTGGCTCTTAGCAGAAACGGAAAAAACCTTGGTTGACGTCGAGAAGGTTCCTCGTCTTTTATAGTTTTTCAAAAATAGAAAAATTCTCTTTCGAAAATAGAGTTCTAGAGAGCCTTTTTTCCCAATTCTCGAAAATCAGTACCGTTCATACACTTTCCCTGTCGATTTAAGAATTTTTTAACGATAGGAGGAAGGTATGACGATAAATCTCAGTCGCCGCCGTTTTTTTGCAGCTTCTGCTGCCGGCCTTGTAACTTCAGGGTTAAGCACAAAGGTGCTGGCTTCTGAAGACAATGCAATTCATTGGGACAAAACGGTAGATTTCTTGATTGTCGGTACAGGTTTTGCCGGACTAGCAGGAGCTCTGGAAGCTCATTACCAGGGTATGAAGAATATCCTGGTTGTTGAAAAGATGCCGACTCCGGGCGGAAACTCAATTATTAACGGCGGCGCTATTTCTGCGGCGGGAACCGATATGCAGAAAAAACTGGGTATCGAGGACAACCCTGATTTGATGTTCAAAGACATCATGCATCACGGCGGCCACATTAACCATCCCGAGCTGGCCAGAAAAATTGCCGATGAGTCCGTGGCTAACTACGAATGGCTCAAGAACGAGATCGGAGTTCACTTTTCATCAGTCTATTATCACGGCGGCCATTCCGTAAAACGGAGTCACGGAGTGGAAGAGAAATGCGGGGCTGGATTTATTAACCCCATGCTTGCGAAATGCAAGGAATTCAATATTCCCATTCGTCTGAACACTAAAGTAGTAGATCTGATCACTAACGAAAAAGGCTGTGTCCTTGGCGTGCGTGTAGAAACCCATTACCGCAACGAAAAAGGCAAGGGGACCGGTTTTGAAAATATTCGTTCCATCCACGGTGTACTGATTGCTTCCGGTGGTTTTAGCCAGAACGTGCAGATGCGCATGAGTCATGATCCGAGACTGACGAAGGCTTTCGGTTCAACCAATCATGCCGGTGCTACCGGGGAAATGATCCGTTTGGCTCAGAGAAAAGGAGCAAACACTATCCATATGGACTGGATCCAGCTCGGTCCATGGACAAGCCCAGATGAAAAAGGTTTCGGCAAAGCACCGCTTTTCGTAGAGTCTTTGGTCGGCTACGGCTGTATGGTCGATATAAAGACGGGAAAACGTTTCTTTAAAGAAACAGGCAATAGAAAAGAGAGGGCGGATGCGATCGTAGCCTTAGGTCACCCTGCGTTGATTTATGCCGGTGCTGCTAACGTAAAGAATCAGGTGCCTAAGACGATGAACGCCGAAATGCTTGAAACTTCCATTAAAAACGGCGTGATCGGGAAGTTTGATACTCTGAAACAGATGGCCGACTTCTATCACATTCCGTATGAAGCTCTGGAAAAGCAGAACGAGCGTATGAACGGATTCCTCAAAAACAAACAAGATCCTGACTTGGGATGCAAGTTCTTCCCTGATTCTCTGCCCAACGACAAGGGACCTTTCTATGCTGTACGTCTTTGGCCTCGAGTCCACCATACGATGGGCGGACTTGAAATTAACGATAAAGCTCAAGTCATCGATGTCGACGGTAAACCTATTGCAGGTCTTTATGCCGCCGGTGAGGTTACTGGCGGGGTCCACGGTATGGTCCGTCTCGGAACAGTCGCGGTCGCAGACTGCATGATTATCGGACGAACTGCCGCGAGAACAGCCGCAGCCTTCAATGGTTGTTAATCGTCTGTTTATCGCAATTACAACAGATCATCCCGAAGAGAACATCATGAAAACACTCCGATTATTTACTTTAGTTCTGAGCCTTGCACTCTCTGCTTCTATTTATGCTGCTGACAAACCTCAAATGGGTGCCGATATGCACGCGGCTAAAGGTGTACCTTGCGCCGCTTGCCATGGCGATAACCCGATGAAGAATGATTTGCCTACGGAAACCCAGTGTGTCGTCTGCCATAACAAAGCCGCGCTGATTGAAAAGACCAAGGATGTCAAACCCATGAATCCTCACAATGCTCCTCATAACAATGACTGTGCAGCTTGCCACAGACAGCATGAGCCGGCGGTCAACTACTGTAATCAGTGCCATTACCTTGATTTCAAGATTAAATAAGGGGAGGCCATATGAAGAAAACTACGTCGATTCTTAGCACAGCTTTACTCAGTACTTTTGCTTCCTGTGCACTAGCCGGGCAAGTCACGCTTTTCGGAGCGGTTGACTTAGGCGTTAAAGTTCAGAAAAGCAAGGGGCACGATACCGTTGTTTCCCTGGATTCCGGAACCTACGCAGGCTCCCGCTGGGGTTTGACCGGAAGAGAAGAAATCAACAGCGACTTGTCCGTTTCCTTCCTTCTGGAATCCGGCTTTGATGCAGACACGGGCGCTTCTAAAGGGAAGCTCTTTAACAGAGGAAGTTTGCTTAGATTAGAAAGCAAGACTTTCGGTACGTTGGCTTTCGGACGTACTTCTGCCTTTACTTCTGCTTCCGGAGAGTATGGCTGGATGTGGCAGGTCGATCCTTTTGAAGGTGCTTACCTGGACGCCGGCATACAAGCTTCCCAATTTAATATGTGGGGCTGGCGCGATAATGTCATCTTATATTTGTCTCCTAAGATTGCTAATTGGGAAATCGGCCTTCAATACTCTTTGAGCGGAGACGATGGCGCCAACGAAGCCGGTGATAACGGTCCTTGGCATGATTCAGATCATTACTGGAATGCTGCCGCACGCTATAAGACGGAAAAAATTAACTTCGTCATGGGCGCAGAGGGCATGGACTACGGCTCAAAGAGCCCTTGGCATGGTGATGCAAAACCGTTTACTGCTAAATTTGGTACAGCTGTAACACTTCCGGTTGGTACCGCTTATTTCGGTTACAACTATTCAGTGCACCAGCGTTATGTCTGGAACTGTCCGATGGTTGATTACGGTTCGGACCTGACTCCGGCCGAAAGCGGCAAAGGTATCCAGATGAATTCTTTCTACGTCGGATATAAATATCCTCTATTTGGCGGTTACCTTCTAGGTCAATACCAATTTGTCAGAGGAAAAGATGCCGGACGTGAAGGACCGAATCATTTCAATCGTTACGTCGGGGCTGTCGGCTATCACTATTTCTTGAGCAAAGCGACGATGCTCTATGCCGTTATGTCCTATGCACACGGCACTGGTCTGCTTAAGGGAGACAAGGGCGGAAATCGTTATGTGGGTCACTTAGGCATGGTGCATTTCTTCTAACGATCAAAATGAATCGGCAGCAGACATCGCTGCCGGTTCAACGGAGAAGGTTATGGTGGTTTCTTCTTTGATCCCTCCCGATTGGCACCAGCTGCTGGTTGATTTTTATGAAAAGTTCCCTTCCCGCGGCCTTCCGTCGGTTGAACACTTTCCGATATTTCCGTGGATAGCCCCAAGGGTATCTGCAAAAATTATTGAAAAAGTACGGGAATTGGGTGTTGAGAGAAAATTGACAACCGGGGAATTGTTGTTTGAGATTGGTGCTCGTGTTGACAAACTATGCATCAACCTAAAAGGGTTCAGTGCCAGATCGCTGGTTAACCCGGCAGGGTTCGAGGCGCAGGGAATCGGAATAGCTCCGCCTTTTCATATCGCAGCGGGAAATTTGAATTTTTTCACGCAAAGACCTTGTTCCGGATGTTATTACGCGCTCTGTCCTTCTCAAATTTTAGAGTGCAGTTCACAGCGGCTTCGAGAGGCAGCTCAAGAGGACTCGGCCTTGATGTTCGAACTTGCGAGACACTTTGAAATGTGTGCTATTTCAGATCGAATGGTCTTTGCCTGCAGAGCCCTTATTAATTCAGAGTACCGACTCCAAGCTTTTCTTTGCAGTTGGGCGGCAAACTTCGGTTTATTGGACGAGAACCGCTGCAAGGAGATGAGAATAGAAACGGTCAGTCTTCCCGGCTCGGCTTTGATCGGGAAAATAATGGCGATCAACCCGTTAGTTGTAGAGAGAAATTTTGAAAAATGGGAATCTTTAGGACTGCTGGAGATATCAAACGATAAGGCCCTGATAGTTCCCTCGCTTATTGATCCTATCTATCAGTGGATTACTTTAAAGGATAAAGAATCAGGCGTTGTACCGTACCCGCCTTCAATTCAGACGTACTTGGAAAAAGAACAGCCTCATTTTCAAGGCTCCTAAGGAGCAAATTTTCTGCCTCTATTAAAGCTGAAATCTTTCCAGTTGTACCTTCAGCGATAAGCTTAAAGGCCGGACTTCTTAACGAAGTTGTCGGCCTTTCGTATTATGAAAAAAACATCTGTTCGTGCTTTCGTCTGTCCGTGAGATGTCTTCGTATTTGTTAATTTCTTCAAGAAAGGGCGGATGCGCAAGATTTGATTAACTCCGAGGCGATAAACAGATGGTGTCCTTCTGTCCTTATCAATTCGTTTTTTTTCCACTTGGTTAGGATTCCGTCCAGCGATGACCGTGAAGCTCTTGCAACGCTCCTGGCATATTTTCTTTGGACGATGAAAGGCATCTTGAGCCAGCCTTCTTCTGCTTCTTCTGAATAGTTTGAGGCCCAGGCGAAGATGAACATCTTTATTCTTTCCTCAACCGCGAGACTGCCGGCAATAAGAAGAGAAAGCTGATGGCTGAGGGATATTTGCTCAATATCGGAGAGGGCTGCGTTCAGAATTTCAGGATTTTTAAATAATAATGAGAGCAAGAGTTTTTTAGAAACCAGTACATATTGGCATGGAGTTATTGAGAAATGCTGCTCTTTGATTCCTCTGTTGGTGAATAAATTTAAGTCCCCGCATAGCGAACGGGAAGGAAGCACTAAATTAATTAAAGAGCTGTTGAGGAGCTGAATCTCTCGAGCAGCGATACCGTTTTTGATTAAAACGAAACTATCTTCCGAGTCCAATGCCATCGGAAACTTTTCACCGGCTTCTACACGACCTTCGGCTCCGATTTTATCGAGCATTTCGATTAATTCAGGGTGAAGCGGCGGTGTAATGAATGGAAGGCCAGATGTATTTTTTAAAACCGCTTGGTAGTCAGTCTTTTTTGTAAAGATTGGCTTATTTATATCTGCGAGCCAGGAAAGATTGTGTATTTGCATAATTCCCTCTCTGTTGATAGTCAAAAGTATAGGAGGGGGCCCTAAAAGACACAGCTGGGAACTGCCAAATCTCAGATATCCAATTTTCAAATAAAGTTTTTCATTTTTTGCAAAAAAGATGGGGCCCGAAGGCCCCGATCTAAATAAAACAATATGAAAGTTTGAAAGACGAAACTAAAAGTTAGAACTTAATCGTCTGCAGAACGAGTGCCGGTCTCTTTTCCGGATCCAAGGAAGAATAAGCCATAGCGCTGTCCGCCATGAAGTTATAAAGACCGTCCAGTTCCGTTGCGATTGTTCTTCTGTCGCCCTTTGCAACATCAATCGGAGGATTGAACTTACGGATGATGTCAAGCATCGGCTGCAAAGCCGGAGAAGTCTTGAGATCGCTGCGGATGAAGATACTTTCACTTGCCATGCAGGCAACCTGGGCATCCAAAGCTGCAAGAACTTTTTCCAAACGGTCGACCTTGTTCCAGGCACGCATGTACGGAGAGCAAAGGTCATTTTGGCCGAATTGGGGCGGCGGAAGAAGAGAAGGCTGTCCGAGCATTCTTGTTTCATCCTGCCAATCGGAAGCGTTCATCTGCATGTTGCCGTAGATGAGGTTGTCGAGTCCCGGCATAGCGACAGGGTCGGAGTAGTAGCACTGAACGAGAGAGTACAGAACCGTTGCCAAGTCAGCGTAGTTTCTGGCGATTTCGTCCGGGGCATTCATAGCGATTTGGCTGTGGTAGCTGCCGTTTGAACAAACATAGGGTTCAGCACCGACTTTAGCGGCCTGATCTTTCGGAATCCAGAGAGGATTATCGTGGGAGCTCTGCAGTACCGTCTGAGCAATTTGTTTGAGGTTACGTTGAGCTTTGTATGCAGCGGCGAGGATGAGAGGAATATCACGAACCGTCACTCTTGCCTGAACGTTCTGGCGGCGAGGTACCGGTGCATCTTTAAGGTATGCACGAATGTTCTGCAGAGCTTTCTGTTCGTCGGGGTCGTCCCAGCAGGCTTCCAGCTGTACTCCGAAGTGTTCACTCGGGGCGGTAAGACCGTCAATGGCCAGAGCAAGAACTTGTTCCGTTAATTTGATGATACCGTCGCTTCGCAGCGCAAGGTCCACGCAAAGAGCCGTGGCAGTAGGATGGCCGTTGATGATTGTCATCGGTTCTTTCAAACCAAGATGAATTTCTCTCGGAATGTTATCAAACAAGGTTCCTAACGGACAAACTTCGCCTGCACCGCCCTGGCCTTCGCGAGGTACAACGGGGAGCTCCTTACGGCCTAACATGCCTATGATATGACTGGTGAGCGCGGCGGAAGAAGCGGAGTTGCCTCCGAGCATGCCTGATGTACGTGCAAGAATGATGCCGCGAACAACACGGTTTGGAAGAGGTTCACCGAAAGAGATACCGGTGTTGAGGCCTTGAGAAAGATTTTGTTTTAACTCTTCCTCGGTCAAGCGCTGTTTGTGGGCATCGCCCGGTTTGATGTTGACGCCGTAAACGTTCAATTCAGGGTGGACTGCCAAAAAGTCCAAGAATTCTTTACGCCAAGCATCAATTTGTTTGAGGGCAGCAGGGTCGACAGAAACAGGGGTATGGTTCCAAACAACTTTACGATAGACGTCGAGGGTTAAATCTCTACGGCCCTTTAACACAATCGGAGCAGAAGGATTTACTTTGAAGCCGTCAACGATGTAGTCGGAAACCGGAGTTGTTCTAACAGGAGCCGGACCAACCTGTCTGGAAGCAGTTGCGGCAGGATCCGCAGCATGTGCTGCAGTTGCAGCGAGCGGAAGAGAGGAAAGTAACGCACCGCTTTTGAGGAAAAATCTTCTTGATACGCTCATTTAAATTCTCCAAGTTTTAAGGTTTAAGCAGATGGCTCTTAAGTCGTGAACCATTGAGAAAATCTTAAAATTCGGTAACAAAACTAAAAACACCGCTAGCGGTGCTATTGAGCCTCGGACTTAGGTAAGGGCTGGTTGCAGATTTTGAAAATGAAATTTCCGTTTTTCTTTGTTTATGTATTTTTTGTGTTCAACTTATTGAATATATAAAACAAAAATACTTCTGCAATTTGTCTCTAACAACGTTTCGGCTGAAAGGAAAAGTCAGCGAAAAGCCTTTTTTTTCGTTGCCTCAATTTTTTCTAATAAGTATCAATAAAATTTTAGGAATTCACTTTCTGCAATCTTTTGGAAGAGTTGCCAGTTGGGGAGGAAACAGCCTAGCAATCGGCATATCCAAGAAGTAAGCGTTCGTCACTGTGCCTGCAACGTGCAGATGCGTTTGCTAGACTTCTCACTCCTTTGGATGAGAAGAAAAGAATGCAATCCATTACTGAATCGCTTAATAAGCAACAAGCCCAGGCAGTGACTGCCGAACCGAAGTCTGCATTGATTCTTGCCGGCGCTGGCTCGGGGAAGACGCGTGTCTTAACAAGCCGCATTGCCTACCTGCTTCAACAGAATATGGCTCATCCGAGCGAGATTCTTGCGGTGACCTTTACGAATAAGGCTGCCAAAGAAATGCTGGCTCGCCTGCAGAACATGATTCCGATCAACCCGCGTGCTATGTGGGTCGGTACTTTCCATGGCTTATGCAACCGTTTGCTGCGTCTGCATCATCAGGAAGCCGGCCTTCCGTCGACGTTTGCCATTTTGGATATGAGCGACCAGCTCGGCGTGATCAAACGCGTGATGAAGGCAAACGGCATTGATACGGAAGAGTTCAAGCCTCGTGAGGTACAAAACTTCATCAACCGCTGCAAGGAAGAAGGCAAGCGCGCCTCTGAGGTCTATTCAAAGTTCTCTAAAGACAAGGCATATATTCAGATTTATGCCATGTACGAAGCAGTGCTTCAGAGAGAAGGAGCCTGCGACTTTGCGGAACTGCTCTTAAGAGCCTATGAGCTTTTGAGCCGTAACGAAATGATTCGTCATCATTACCAGGAACGTTTCCGTTTTATCTTAGTAGACGAGTTTCAGGACACCAACGTTCTCCAGTATGAATGGCTGAAGCTTTTGGCCGGCTTGGGAGAAAAAAATCCGCCGAACGCGGTCTTTGCGGTCGGCGACGATGACCAGTCGATTTATGCTTTCCGCGGCGCCAACGTCGGCAATATGATGTCCTTTGTTCAAGAGTTCAGAATCGGAGAACCGATCCGACTTGAACAAAACTATCGTTCTCAAGGCAACATTCTTGATGCTGCTAACGCTTTGATTTCCAACAACTCTGAGCGCATGGGCAAGAACTTGTGGACGGATGCTGGCAAAGGCGAGAAGATCAGAGCCAACCGTTCGGACAATGACTTTGATGAAGCCCGCTTTGTTTGTTCCACGATTCAGGAATACATCGACAAAGGCGTCTCTCCTGAAGATATCGCCATTCTTTATCGCTCCAACGCGCAGTCTCGTTTGTTTGAAACGGAACTGACAAGACGCGGTATTCCGTTCATGGTTTACGGCGGTCTACGATTCTTCGATCGTGCTGAAATTAAGAACGCTATGGCTTACATGCGCTTGGCCGAGAACCCTTCAGACGATTCTGCATTCTTAAGAGTCGTTAACGTACCGGCCCGCGGAATCGGCGCAAAGTCCATTGAAAACCTTGTGGATTTTGCGACGACGAACGGCATTTCCTTATTTGAATCTATGCAGTACATCCGTGGAGCGGCGGCCAATAAATTTGCCGCTTTCAAGGAGATCATCGACACACTGCGTGTTGCAAAAGACGAAATGCCGCTTCCCGCTTTCGTCGACTTCACCGTTGAAAAGAGCGGCCTGAAGAATATGTACGAATTGGATCCGAACGGCAGCGAGCGTATTGAAAACTTACAGGAATTAACGTCCGCGGCTCAGGGCTTCATTAAAGAAGAAGCCATCGATACGGAAAATTCCGACGGCACGGCGGTTGAGAATCTTTCTGCTTTAGCAGGATTCGTTTCTCACGCCAGTTTAGAAGCCGGAGAAAACCAAGCTCAGGTCGGTCAAGATGCTGTCCAGCTGATGACTGTACACGCCTCGAAAGGTTTGGAATTCGATATTGTCTTCATTACCGGTTTGGAAGAAGACATGTTCCCGCACTTCAGAAGCAAGAATGACAAAAAGGCCCTTCAGGAAGAACGCCGTCTCATGTACGTGGCGATTACTCGAGCAAGGAAAGAACTTTATCTGACGCTTGCCGAAGAACGCATGCTCCAGGGCAGAACTTTCTCAAGCTATCCGAGTTCCTTCCTCACAGAAATTCCGGGAGAGACGCTCAAGTGGCTGAGCAGAAATCCGTTCGAGTCACGTTACGAAGCGGAAGATGAAGACTCTTGGGGAAGCCGATCCGGCTCGAATAAAAATTATTCAAGTTCTTATCGCAATTCTTCTTATGGTGGATCTACAAAACCGTCCGGCCATAGATTCGCTTCAAATGTTCCTGAATGGGCGAAGGGAATTATTGAAACGAAGAAAGAAAAACTCCAAACTCAGAAAATACGTGCTAAACAGAATTCTGATTCACCCTATAAAGCAGGTATTAATATTAATCATGAAAAATTTGGTCCCGGTGTCATCCTTGATACTCAGGGAGCAGGGGACGACATGGTCTTGATTGTTAAATTCAAGACCGGAGGAATTAAGAATCTTTTAGCGAGAATTGCCGGAAAGAAAATTACAATCCTGTAACTTAATACAAAACTTTTGGTAAGGTTCTGTCTTTAAAACAGAACCTTATTTTTTGACTAAAAATTCTATTATTCTAAGTATTTGATACATCGATAGGTTTTATCTAGGCTAGCTAGACAAAATTAATTTTTAGTTTAGAAAGTGTATATCTAGTGTATTTGAAGATCATTTATCTAGATATATAAATCTAGTTCATCCCGATAGATATACGGTCTTGAATTTTTCTTACTTAAAGTGAAGGTTCAACTTCTATGTGATACAAGTAATTATTTGAATTATAGTTAAATAATGCATATAAAACAGTTAAACAAGAATGATGAGATACGCGAAATTTCACTTTAAAAATCGTTAAAATTAAATTGATACAGGCTTTTTGTAAATAAAATATATGAGTTATAGCTTGAAGATCTATTTCATGATGATATACATAGATATATTATTTGTAGATTTAAATCTTCGTTGTATATATGATAAAAATAATTCAAGTATTTATTTATAAATTTATGTTCAATCAAATATGTATTGCATATTAATTATTATTGATACCTAACATATAGATCTAGCGGATAACATCTTATCATCATTTCTGAGGGATATTCTTTCATGATAATGACGTTTCTGCTCATATCTAAGGACTATAATTTATTTACTTTATAAATAATTTCGGGATGTAATAGATGTTATTAACGATACTCAAGAGTAAGATTCATCGTGCAAAAGTTACTCAGGCGGATTTAAATTACGTTGGTTCTATCACGATCGATGAAGAACTTTTAAGACAATCAGGTATTAATGAATACGAGCAAGTTGATGTCGTTGATATTAATAACGGAAATAGATTAACCACTTATGCCATCTCAGGAAAACCTGGCTCGGGTATTATTTGTTTAAACGGGGCGGCTGCTCGTTTAGTTTCTGAAGGCGATTTGGTCATCATCATGAGCTACGCTCAAATGACTCGAGAGGAATTGAAAGAACATAAACCGACAGTGGTTTTTGTCGATCCGGATACGAACGCAGTAACCTCCGTGGAGCATCAGGAAGTCCACGGGGAGATTCGCTGAAAACTTCGAATGGAATTAATCGCCGGTGACGGAGAATTTCGGGAGCGCGTCTTCGCGTGTCGGAAGCGGCTCTCGTTTTGTTCGACCCGGCGTTCCTTTTTGGTATAAAGGAACGAAGGGATCAATAGAGGCAGGAAGAGGCGAGAAACTATAGTTTTCGCTTTCTAGCAGTTCTATCAATCTCGTGTGGTAGAACACACGGTCTCTTCCGTCTTCAACTCTTTCCAGGATTCCGGCGCGGGCCAGATCATTCAAAATATGACTGGCTACCTGACGCCTTGTTGTGAAGATACTGGAAAACTCACCCGTACGGCACGCCGGATGTTTGAATATCACCGGCAGGAATGCTGCATGAGAGGCTAAACCGATCATCTTCAAGTAGGCCTCTGTCTGAGCGTACAAACGCTGTAAGGAAGCCAAAAGGTCGCCGGAAAGCAGAATTGCTTTGGATAATGTCTTCAGCATGTACTGAAGGTACGGAGACCATTGTCGGGTTCTCAAACCGTATAAACGTTCTTCGATGCCGAAGTGCGCATTGGTCATCAAGGCGCGACCGAGCATCAGACAGGGAGCAGGCGAGTTGATGTTCTGTCCCATCAAGGAGAGCTGCAGAAGGATTTGAGTCACTCTTCCGTTATGACGGTTCAAAGGGGAGATCGCCATAAAGTACAGATTCGTCAAAAGCGCATGAACCAGAGGGTCTAAGTCTCTCAGTTCTTTGGAGTATTTTTCCCATCTGGCCAATTCAACCTGAACGGCTTTGCTGTCGGGAAAGGTATCCGGCTGAAGAAGGATCTGCTCCTCTTCGGTTTGCGGGTTTTGGCGCCAATTAATACCATCTTGCGGGAAGCTGTTGGCAACATTTACGACGGTTTGAACCGTTATCGGACCGTTAGCGGCAGCATCTGCGCAATTAAACAGAGCATTAATGTAGTTATCGATCGTTACGATGTCGGGATTTTCTAAGTCTTTCAGTATTAAAGACAAGAAATAAGACTTCAAACTGACTTTTAAACCCTGACGTTCGAGTTCGTTTTTCGCTTCTACAGAGGCCATTAAGGGCGCAAAAGTCTCCGCCATTGCATCTTTGGCAAAGGCATAGCGAAATCCCGAGAGTTCACGGATGACTTTCAAACATGACTTCAAAACAGCCAAGTCTTCCAGTCCTTCGGAATCCATGGGAGGAGGCAGGCTGATAGTACCTTGAGCGGCGGCACGCCTTATCTCTTGGAAATGCATTTCGGTCGATCAGTCCTTTTTTGTTTTTGTCAGGGTTAACAACGATAATATTTTCGCTATTCTAACGAAGAGCATTCACAGCGTCTACAAGCGGAAAAGGCAAAAAATTGCCCAAAAGCCTTAAGTTCTTGGAGTTATTCGGAATATTTAGCGTGAGCTTTTTTAAACAGGCTGTATTTCGCTCATTGACGCAACTTGTTCTCGTTAATCCTGAAGCAAAATTATCGACTTTCTCTTCTTGTCAGATAAGACAACTAAAGTTTGTTATTCCATAAAAATTTGGTTGCAATTCTTAAGGATTTTCCTAACTGATTGATTAATTTTGAAGTGTCATAGAAGTGACATAATTAGAAAAGATTTCTGCTTCAAGCGGTCGTATTTTCAAATTTGAAGTGTTTATGATTTGCACGCGATTTAGGAGATCATTGTGAACAGAATCGGAGCCAAGCATCGTTGCCCCAAGTTTACGCCCCATCAGACATCTGTCTCTTTGAGCTGCAGCCGCAGACGTTGCCTCTTTATGTTGGGCTTTCAGCGCTATCAGACACGCGGAAAATTGGATTTAAAAGATCATCCGGAGTTGAATGATCTTTTCCATCAAACAACGCACTGATTAGCTGTTTGAAAACTTCGTGACGGTTACCGCAGACGGGCTCTGCGGTTCTTGTGCAGGCGCTTCTTCAGCGCCTTTCTGTCTTTCTGTATATTGCGTCTTAGCGGTTTCTAACAAAGAAAACGGCTCTGCATCTTTCAATGCAGAGCCGTCAGATTTGGTTTTGAAACCCGGCTATTCTTCGCTTAATGCTTTCAAGCGGGCCTGGGCAATTTTCACAAATAAAGTACTTGCCAGCGGAAGCACTTCATCATTGAAATCAAACTTCGGATTATGAAGCGGAACCGTGTGGTTTTCGTCGGCAATACCAATTCTGCAAATGGTTGCAGGCACTTTTTCCTGATAGACGGAAAAGTCTTCGCTGGACATGAAGGGCTTAAAGTCGGGGAAAATTTTGTCTTTACCCAACAGATCCTGAGCGATGCGGACGCCTTCTTTGGTCAGACGTTCGTCGTTATTCACTGAAGAGATAAGACGTTCATAGCTGACTTCAGCTTTCAGGCCGTGGGCCATGGCGATGCCTTCTGCCATACGCTTGATCGTGTTTTCGACCAAATCCCGAACTTCCGGAAGGAAAGTACGAACGGTGCCGCCCATGACAGCTTCGCCGGGAAGCACATTAAATGTTCCGAAAGTTCCGGCATTCATAAAGCAGACGGAAACGACGGCACTTTCCAGAGGATCAACCTTTCTGGAAACAATTGTCTGCATTGCCAGGTACATTTCGGAGAGGGCAGGAATCGGATCGGCACCTTGATGAGGACGGCCGCCGTGTGTGCCGGCACCAATGAACTTAACCGCAAAAGTATCGGATGCCGCCTGCAGGTGGCCGACTTTGAAGCCGATCTGACCTTTCTTTAAGAAGGGCTCATCGTGCGCACCGTACATTTCCTTAACTTTGTACTTGTCGAGGAAACCGGATTGCACGACGCTTTCGGCTCCTTTACCGATTTCTTCGGCGCCCTGGAAAACACAGACGAGCGTACCGGGGAAATCTCTATGTTCAGCCATGTATGCAGCCGCACCCATGAGCCAGGTCTGGTGACCGTCGTGGCCGCAGGCGTGAGCCTGACCGTCAATCTGGGAGCTCCATTCTTTTCCGCTAAGATCTTTCATCTTGAGTGCGTCGATGTCAGCGCGGAAACCGATGGTCTTGCCGGGCAGATTGCCTTTAATTTCGACGAACAAAGAGCCGGGGCAAGTGGTGTCATCCATGTCTTTGGGAGGAACATTGTGTTTTTCAAGGAATTCCTTGATTTTTCCGATGGTTCTTTGAGTTTCGAAGCCGCAGTCAGGATGCTGATGGATATCGTGACGGTGAGCGACTAATTCCGGGAAAAGAGCTACGAGCTCCGGAAGGCACTTGTCTTTTGCTACGGGTTCAATCATTTTTAATCATCCTCCTTTAGGAATGGCTCGAGCTTAGACGTTAATAGTCAGTTGGGCAATAGTATTACCACCAATTACATTTGCAAGATCTGCAAGCAGATATCGGTTATGTTCCTGGCGGATCTAGGAGTGCGAGAGATTGGAAACTGTTTATGTTTTTGATCCTCTAATGCTGAATCTAGAAGAATGATTGAACGGTATTAACAATTATCTCTCGTGATTAAATGGTCAGACAAATTATTATTCTTTAACTTCTGAGAGATTTGCTACTTTTTGAATTAAATGAAGTAAAAAATAAGGATCGAATAACTTACGCATATCAGAAGTCTAATTAAAACCAAACTGATAATGACCCTTCGATCATAGATTCAAATATAAAAGAACAGGTAAAGCAGAGAGAAGGAGTCTGACTCGGATACTCTTTTTAAAGAGGCTGATTAGATAATGGTATCTTTTATCGGAAATATTTGTTTGTTGGTCCGACGATAAGTGTCTCCGGAGAAACGAAAGAAATTTTAAGTGTTCAAAAATCTTTAAACCAAGATCTCAACGACTAATTAATTTCAAAGACTTAAAAAGTCGTGTTTAATAGTAGTAAGAAAAAACCGCAGAGAAAATTTTCACTGCGGTTTTGATGATAAAGCAATGCGATTAGGCTTTAACGTTGTCGGGTCGAGTCAGTTCTTCTAAGCGAGCTTCTTCGTCTTCTTCCATTGCAACGGGGGAAGTAATACGGAAATCCTCAAGGCTCTTGCCTTCAAGCTCAGCCTGCTGGAGCCAAATAGGTTTGCGGCCGCGCCCCGTCCAAGTTTCGCCTTTGGGTCCCATGAATTTCGGGATCATTGCGCCTTTGCGCATAAGTTTTTTAAGCCCGATTTCTGCAGGCTGAAGGTCGAATTTTTGAATCAATTCTCGGCAAGTATTAATGGCGTTAATACGTTCGCGGCGAGTAACTTCTTCAATTTCTTTTTCTAATTCTTGTTTTTGACGAATCAGATCTTCTAAAGTTGCCATTTGGACACCGATTGATAAAAAGAAATAACAAAATAAAATTAGACAATAAGATTATCTGTTGATGATTATAAGCGATATAGAGATATTTATTTAATTCAAATTTATTTTTAAAGAATAATGTGACCGAATTAAGTTTGTCTCTCTCCTAAACTGTTTTATTTAAAATCGAATGAAAACAATCGGCTATTGGAATTTACCGAGATAATCGTTTCCTCATGATAGTTCTGCAGTTCATCTGGGCAAAATTTCAAGTCTGATTTCTTTTAAAGCAATAAATTAAATTGATCAGTTTCCGGTTTCTATATCCTGCTTTTGGTAGGCAAGTTTAGATACTGAGGCTCAAAGGAATACTTTTTCAAATGAGCCTCTCTAGACAATTATTTTCCTTATCGTTGATGTCTTTAGTGGCTTAAGATCTCGGTTCACACAAACTGAATAACTGTCCATAATTGGCAGAATTTCGTACCGAGTGGGCCATCCTTTGGTACTCTTTCAACTTATGTTCGGTGCACCCGTTGTAGTTAGGGAAAAGGACCTTATCTTGAAAAAAACGCTTCTTCTTATTGACGGTTCAAACTTTATTTTTCGTGCTTACCACGCGCTGCCTCCTTTATCGACATCGACCGGCACGCCCACGAATGCGATTCGCGGCTTCCTCTCGATGCTCAGAGTATTGATGAAGGATGTACCTACGGACTATGTTGCGTGTGTGGTTGATCCGAAAGGAAAAACTTTCCGTTCGGATATCTATCCTGACTACAAGGCCAATCGTCCTCCGATGCCGGAAGACCTTTCCGTGCAAATACCGCTGATTTTTGAGGGTGTTCAAAAAGAAGGCATTCCTTTCCTTCAGATTCCCGGAATAGAAGCCGATGACACCATTGGAACATTGACGAAAAAAGCCGTAGAAGAGGGCTTCAATGTCGTTATCGCCACCGGCGACAAAGACTTTGCTCAGCTCGTCAATGACAATGTTCTCCTTGTGAATACGATGGGCAAGGACAACAGCTGGCTAAACAGTGAGGGCGTTGAGAAGAAGTTCGGAGTACCTCCGGAAAAGATCATCGATTTCCTCGCCCTTATGGGCGATAAGATCGATAACGTTCCGGGCGTTCCCAAGTGCGGAGAAAAGACCGCTGCTAAATGGATCACTGAATTCGGCTCAGTGGACGGCGTGATCGAAAACGCAGAAAAAGTGAAAGGCAAGATCGGTGAAAATCTTCGTTCGGCTTTGGGCTTTCTTCCGATTGCCCGTCAGCTAGTCACGATCAAGACTGATGCTGACTTATCGGCAGAAGTTCCTTCCTTAGAGTCTTTGAAGTTAAAGACGCCGAACCGCACCGAACTTTTGGATTACTACAACAAGCTGGAATTCAGAAGCTGGGCTAAAGAACTAAAGAAAACGGATGTACCCGGTGAAGTCAAACCTTTAGAAACTTCAACAACGGCTCAAAAGAGAGCTGCGGTCGGAGCTGCTCCTGTTGAAGGCGATACTTTGGATTTGTTCTCACAGGAACAAGAATCCGAAACCGAAAGAACGCTTGAAATCATTACTGATAAGGCAAAAGCTAAAGAGCTGGCCGCACATCTTGAAGATTTGGTCACCAAGGACGGCTTTGAATTTTATGTCTTAGCGGACGGATCATCTCAGCAGGAATATATGCCGGTCGGCGTTGCTTTCGGAACTACGGACGGCAAGACGAGTTACGTTCCGATCGACAACGATGTCCTTTTAGCTCAAGGTCTTACTCTAGGTACTTTTAAAGAGATCTTCGGAAGGGTGCTTGAACATAAGAAACCGATTAAATGCGGTTATGACACCAAGTACATGAAACACGTCTTCGCCAATGTCGGTATTAATCTCGCCGGTGTCTCCGATGACGTAATGCTGGAAAGCTATGTTTTAGAGGCCCATCGTTCTCACACTATAGAAAAACTTGCAGCCAATTGGCTTAAATATGAATTAAGAGGGGAAGAAGAACTCTTAGGAAAAGGCGCCAAAAAACTGTCTTTTTCCCAAGTTTCTGTCGAAAAGGCAGCTGAATTTGCTTCGGAAAGAGTCTTTATCGTCAGCCGGTTAAATCGTCTCTTTAAGAAAGCATTGTCTGACGACGCGAAACTTGAGAAAATTTACCGTGATATTGAAATGCCTTTGTCAGATGTTCTTTTCAAAATGGAACAAAATGGCGTGCTTATCGATACGAAACTCTTGGATCAGCAGACAGCCCAGCTAAATACGAAAGCCAGAGAATTGGAAGAGCAGGCCTTTGAAGTTGCCGGGGAAAATTTCAAGCTGTCCAGCCCGAAACAGCTTGGCGAGATTTTGTTCGACAAGATGGGTGTTGTTCTCGAGGGTGCGAAACCGAAAAAGACGATCTCTGGGAATTATTCCACCAGCGAAGAAGTTCTTTCTGAACTGGCTGAAAATTATCCCTTGGCAAAGATCGCCTTGGAGTACCGCACGATCACAAAACTCGTGACGACTTATACGGAAAAACTTCCGAAGATGGTCGATCCCAAAGACGGAAGAGTCCACACGACCTTCGAACAAGCGGTCGCTGTGACAGGACGTTTGTCTTCCACGAATCCGAATCTTCAGAATATTCCGATTCGAACCGAAGAAGGCCGCAAAGTTCGCGAAGCATTCATCTCGGCATCCGGCTGCAAATTGATCAGCGCTGACTATTCTCAGATCGAACTGCGCATCATGGCGCATTTGTCAGCCGATAAGCGCTTGGTTGAGGCCTTTAAGAACAATGAGGACATTCACCGTGCGACAGCGGCGGAAGTATTCGGAAAGGAAAGGGACAAGGTCACACCGAATGACCGCCGTATTGCCAAAGTGATTAACTTCGGTTTGATGTACGGCATGAGTCCGTTCGGTTTGGCAAAGAACCTCGGCATCGGAAGAGACGAGGCTAAGAATTACATCAACAAATTCTTTGCTCGTTTTCCAGGTGTTCATGACTACATGGAAAGGACAAGAGCTTTAGCCGATCGCCAGGGTTACGTCGAAACAACCTTCGGCAGAAGGCTGTGGCTCCCGGAGATCCATGCGGGCGGTGCTCGTCGCGCCGCGGCAGAAAGAGCTGCGATTAACGCGCCGATGCAGGGGACGGCTGCGGACCTGATCAAGCTGTCGATGATTGCGGTTCAAAAATGGATTGAAGAGAAAGGCCTTAAGAGCAAACTCATTCTCCAAATTCACGATGAACTCATCATGGAAGTGCCGGAGGCCGAAGTTGACCTTGTTAAAGAAAATCTTCCGAAGATCATGGATTCAGTCACTGAGCTCCATGTTCCTCTGATCGCTGAAGTCGGGGTCGGAGACAACTGGGAAGCCGCTCACTAACTAAAAACGCTCTGGACCGACCGAGCGTTTTTAGTTGACGGCGCTCAAAGCGCCTGGTCATGAATTAGTTGCAGGCTTTGGCTTTTTCGGGAACCAGACGACCGACTTCTTTCTTGTCTCCGTCAAGAAGGATCAGCTGCTTGTCATCTTTCTTGATGTAGTGTGTTGCATTCAGCATGGTGGTGAAACGCATTTCCTGGTCCATGTACTCCTTAGCGCACATTCTCTGGGTCATGGCCATTTCGGAGAAATCAATCTTTCCGTCTTCACCGATTTTGTAGCGGCCGGACATGTTGTTGCATCCGGGCTCGGAGGAAAGCGTACCGTCTTTATGAAAATCAATCATGGCCGGAAGTTCGCAGGAAGACTTAGTTTGTTCTTCGAGCGGCATCCAAGTATTGGCAGCCAAATCTTCATTAGTCAGCGCAAAAGCGGAAGAGGCGACAGCGCCGAGAGCAAGACAAAGAATTAAGTTACGCATTTCAACTCCAAAAGATTTCTTGTTTTCGATAGCTTAATCGAGAAGCAAAAGGGCCTGCAGATGCAGGCCCGGGAATGTGCAACGAATCATTAATGAAGCGGCGGAACTTCAGACTCGAATATCGAACGCCACATCGGATAAAGAGAGCTGTAAGAAAGTCCTGTGACAAAGAGTGCCCACAGGATGACCAGGATCTGTCCTAGATCGCCCAAGGCGCCGAAGGCAACTGCTCCGCCGGAAGCCAGCAGAAAAAGCAGCAGACCGAGGCAGGCAATGGCGCCGATATTTCTGAAACAGACCACAAGGCTGAAGAAGAAGGCTTTGCCGATAGGCTGTTTTTTCCAGGCAATCAGCATCGGAGAGAAGCATGTGATGCCCAACAGCATGGCGTATAGGACGGCCCCCACGATGAAGCCCAGCCAAGGAATATGGCTCAGGACGCTCTGAGGATCAATTTGGCCCTGAGCATTCTTCCACTGTGCGATGTCACCGGAGGTCAGGAGGCTCACGATCAAGCCGATGACGATAACGCAGAGACCGTAAATCAAGCCTAACAAAATCAGCTTGTTACGAGTGTCCATGTCATTCCAGCCTTCGCCGAAGCAGGAGAAGAGGGTCGGGCGGGAATTACGGGCAAGCTCTCTGCCGCAAGCGGCAAAAGCCAAGGCCCCGAAAGGCGTTACCAAAGAACTTAAGATCGCGCCGAGCCAGGAAAGTCCGAGAAGCTCGGAAGGCAGGTTGGCAACGAACAAAGCAAGCACGTAACAGCCGAGAATGCCGAAAACAGTTGCGGGCGCACGTTTGACAACAACACATGCGCCTCGCAGCCAGTCCATTCCCGTTTTAAAAGGAAGGTGATAATTTTCCATAAAAACGAAGTTTCAAATCAAATCCAAGGTAAATCTTCAGGCGCGGATTCGCGGCGAAGTTTAAGAATACGTTCGAAATGCGCCGGATCATGCGGGGTGAGAAGCGACGCAGGTCTCGGCATATAGTAATCGTAAAGTCGGGAAACCCAAAACCGAAGAGCTGCCGCAGACAGGATATCCTGCCAGAGCTTGTGATCTTCTTCGGTTAAAGGACGAACGCTGTTGTAACCCTCAAGCATGGCTTGAGCGCGTTCGGGTTCGAATTCTCCGGTCTCTAAGTCAATCGTCCAGTCATTTAACGTGACAGCGAGGTCATAGAGAAACGGTGCGTTGCACGCAAAATAAAAGTCAATGACGCCTGCCAAAGATTCGTCATCGCCGTTCTTGTTGATCAAAGCATTATTGCGGAACAAGTCGGCGTGGACGGCACCGGCCGGAAGGGCTTGATATTCCGGGGATTTTTGAAGCTCCAGCTGACGCGTGACTTCTTCTTCGAGCATCTGGTACAGACGATCGGGAATGTAAGGTTTAAGCAGCGGCATGGAGGAGAGCCAAAATGCCGAGCCTTTGGTGTTTTCCTGCGAAAGCGGAAAGTCCTCAACGGCGTTATGCATCTTGGCAAGCATCTCTCCCATTTCACGGCAAGCCTTGGCAGAAGGTTTTTCTACGTAAGTTCCGCTGAGGCAGGGAGCAATGGAGCATGGCTTGCCGTTGATTTCGGAAAGCAAGCCGCCATCTTTGCGCGGAATGGGATAACTTACTGCAAGGCATTTTTTACCGAGATGACTGGTCAGTTCAAGATAGTACGGAAGCTGATCTTTGTTCAGACGTTCGAAAATGGTAAGGACGTACTTACCTTTGTCGGTGTCCAAGTAAAAATTACTGTTTTCAATACCGCTGGCTATACCTTTTAGGGAACGAGCCTGACCGATGTCGTAATGAGACAAAAGCTCATCGAGCTGGGTATTAGAAACCTCAGTAAATACTGCCATTTTGTGCTTTGATCCTCTGCTTAGAAGCCGAAATTAATGAATTTTGGAATGCTCATCGTATTGTCGCTTCCTGTACCGGGACCGCTTCCGCCGGTTTTATTGCTCGGAGCCTCACGCGTCATGACATAAGGAACCTGAGTGGACATTGGAGTGACTTTCACTTCAGTGACCTGATTGTGATTGTCAACGGTCTCTTCAATTTTAGTCTTTGGCCACAAGGAAGGATCTTTAGAACGCTTTTGAGCAGCTTTTAAGTCTTTCTTAGATTGAGCTTCCTCAGCCTTGGTGTCTTTCTTACCAGCTTTGGAATTAACAATATCCGGGTTTTTCTGGTTTAAATCAGTGACTTTTTCCTCAATCGTTTCACCGCTCTTGGACGGTCTTTGAATATTGTCGGGAGCATCGTTGAAAGAAGGGGGAACCGGTGCGTCGAGACCAGCCGCGTAAGCTGATCCGAGCATCAGGCCGGCAGCAGCAATGAAGGCAGCCAATTGAATTTTTTTCATAATTATTTTCTTAATGAAACATACTTGACATAAGTGTACGGGAATTTAGAGGAAAGCACCGACTAAAGGTCTCTTTTTAGTCATTCGGCTTTTTCAAAAAGGCGAAAATTTTCACTTAGAATTTCGCTCAATTTCCGACCTCTTTTTTCCATAGATTATGGCTACACTTACTTCACAAGAAATCCTGAATGCCACTGTGAGCATGGGTCTCTCCAAAGCCAATCAATGCTGGATTGCCCGTGCCGCGAACACACTTCTCGCCGGTATGTATATTGCGATCGGCGGTTTTCTCGCAATTCGTATCGGACTCGCGCTTCCTTGGGAGCAGTGGGGTGGAATGTCAAAGCTGATTTTCGGAGCAGTGTTCCCGCTTGGGCTTATGTTGGTTGTTCTTTGCGGTGCTGATTTGTTTACCGGCAGCTGTATGACGCTGACCACCGCCCAAGCTAAGCAAAAGATTACTTTCGGCCAGACCGCCTTTACGTTGGCGACTTCCTGGATCGGTAATTTTGCCGGTGCGCTTTTTGTTGCTTTCTTCATCGCTTATCTTTCAGGACTGATTTTTGAGAGTGCCGGCGGGACGATGCCTTGGGCAGCCGCTGTCGTGAATTTAGCCAATGCCAAATGTTCGTTAGGTTTTACAGAGGCGCTTCTTCGCGGAATCGGGTGCAACTGGCTGGTTTGCTTAGCTGTATTTGCTGCAGCCGCCTCAACGGAAACGATCGGTAAGATCGCAGCCCTTTGGTTCCCGACGATGGCTTTCGTTGCTTTAGGCATGGAGCACTGCATTGCCAATATGTTCTTTATCCCGCTCGGAATCCTGACAGGAACCGATCCTCGCTACATCGCGTTAGCGGAAGCTGGGAAGGCTGCGGCACTTAAAGCTGATTTTTATTCATTTGTTGCGGGCAATCTGGTTCCGGTGACGATAGGAAATATTATCGGCGGCTCGGTTTTGGTGGGTATGCTTTACCTCGCCGCCAATATCAAAAAGGCTTAAGACGTATCGTTTTAGTGACCGATAGCGTCTTTGATTGCAGCGATATTTGCTTCGCAGCATTTATATCCGGCTCGAATAGCCTCTTCGGCACGGTAAGTTTCTAATAAGCCTATGTCGGTGACTTTCGGACAAAGGATGATCTCGGGAGGATCACCGGCGAGACGGGTTTTAGTAATACGGTCCTGAGCAATATTAATAGAGCGGGAAATCGTCTCAAAGAAATCCGGAGGTTTAGGTTTATCGGACTCAGCCTCCTTTTTGATCGACGGAATCAGATTTTTGGCCTTGGCAAAAATTTTTGCGACTTCGCTCGTTTTTTTTCTGTTGGAGCCTTTTGACTGTTTTTCAATTTCAACCCGCCTCAGGAGGTCGTTATTAAGGTTTACCGCGATCACAACATCGGCTCCCAGAGCCCGGCATAAAGAGACAGGAACTGGGTTAACGATGCCGCCGTCGATATACCACCGGCCTTCAGGTCCCTCAACAGGCGGAAAGACGCCCGGCATGGCCATTGAAGGCCAAACGGAGTCAAAAACCGGACCTTTTGTAATCCAGATTTCTTTGCCGCTCATAAGATCACAGGTCACGGTTCCAAAAGGGGTTTTTAAATCTTCAATGCATTTTTGTTTCCGTTCTACGCCGCTCTTTACGAGGAACATCTGCATTTGATGCAAATTGATCCACCCGTCAATAGAAAAGCTCGGATTAAAAAACGTCGTCCAATTTAAGCGGTTAATAGCAAGGGCTTGTTTACGCAGTCGTTCTAAATGTCCGCTGACATAACAGGCGCCCACTATCGCTCCGATTGATGTACCTGCAACAACATCTGGAACAATTCCTTGGTCCAGCAAACAATCAATAATGCCAATGTGGGAAAAACCGCGGGCTGAACCGCTTCCAAGTGCTAATCCGACTTTCATAAAACTCCTCACTTCAAATAGATTCTAATGATCAATTCTGAAAATCTTTGCAGTGATCTTCTCAAAGTAGTACATCTATTCGTAGTCAATAAATAAGAAATGGACGAAGGAGGAACTTCGACAGCTCACAACATGTAAAAAATGTTGAAATGTAAAAATGAGGGCGTGGCTCGCCTAAAATGGAATTCATTACGATAAAACAATTGCTCTCAAAACAAGGAAAAGAATATGCGGCTTCATTATGGCGTGTGGGACGGTGTCGTCTATGACAACCGCGGCACTGCTGATTACAAAGAACCTGAGGGTCTGGATCTTAAAAATCTTCTGCAGTTCAATAACGGCAACCCCGTTATGACATTTATCTCGCATCGGGGATTCTTAGTTTTCCACCCGCATGCAAACCTGCTTTTTGCCATGAATAAATATTATTCAACGGTAAAAGACAATTCCTGCGGTAAATGTACTCCTTGCCGAAGCGGCTCAATCATCATTTCTCAGGCGCTGGAAAAAGCATTGAGAGGAGACCCGATTAATTGGGAAAATCTTCTCGATATCGCCCGCATGATGAGAAATACGAGTTTCTGTGGGGTGGGTCAGACTTCGCCGGTAGCTTTAATTGAAGCGATCAAAGCTTTTCCCGGAGATCTAAAACTCGTTCCGCTTCCTGATATGCCATGGGGCGGCTATGAAGTAATGACGGCTCCCTGCATTGAAGCCTGTCCGGCGCACGTCAACGTGCCTCGTTATATTGATTACATAAAGGCAGGACGTACGGATTACGCCACGGGTGTAGTTCTTCGTCACTACCCGTTAGTCGGCTCCTGCGGACGAGTCTGCGTCCGTCTTTGCGAAAAGGCTTGCAGACGAAATCGTCTGGAGGGAGCTGTCGACATCAAGAATCTGAAGCGTTATTGCGCTGACTCATTGGGGTACACCGTTGACAAAATGTTCGAAGGTGCCGCTGCAGAACCGAGCGAATTCTCTCCCAGAATCGCAATTATCGGCGCCGGTCCCTCCGGACTCACATGCGCATATCATTTGCTGCTGAAAGGCTACAAAGTTGAAGTGTTTGAGGCACAGCGAAAGGCCGGGGGGATGGCTTTAGTCGGTATTCCTCAGTATCGTCTGCCGAAAGATATTCTATTGGCTGAAGCCAATACGATTGAGCAGCTGGGCGGTAAATTTCATTACGGCAGGCGTTTAGGGAAAGACTTCACATTGGATGACCTTTTTAACGAGGGATTTAATGCTGTGTTTATAGGGGTCGGCTGTGCCAAGGGTATGAAACTTGGATTCCCCGAGGACAATGAACAAATTGAAGGCTATTACAACGGCTTGGATTTTCTTCTTCAGGTTGAACGCGGCGTCGTAGAAGGTGAGGCTCCTTCCTTCTCCGGAGACTTTGTGGTTGTCGGCGGCGGCAACGTTGCAATGGACTGTTCTCGCTCTGCTGTGCGTATGACCGACGGCAAAGTTCATGTCATATATCGAAGAACTGAAGCTCAAGCTCCGGCAGATCCTTTGGAAATCAAGGCGGCTAAAGAAGAGGGCATCGAATTCCATTTCCTGACAGCTCAAAAAGAACTGGTGCTCGAAAACGGTAAAGTTACCGGACTTCGCTGCATCAAACTTCGCGAAGGCGCGCCTGAAGCCAACGGCAGAAGAAAGCTTATCGAGATTCCGGGTACGGAATTTGTCATTCCTTGCTCCAATGTCATCAGTGCTATCGGACAGCGAATTGATCAAAGTATTTTTGAACAGAAAGACAATATTCTGTTTGATAAGCGCGGCAACATTTCCGTGACGGAATCATTGGCTACAAGCCGTCCCGGCGTATTTGCGGGCGGAGACTGTGCCACCGGACCGACCACGCTGATCGGAGGTATGGCTCAGGGTCAAACAGCTGCCGAATCTATTCATGAATATCTAACCCGAGGTTCCGTCGGTTTTGAACCGCGATCACGCATGACTCAGATGATTAAGAAATGCAATCTTCTTGAGGAGACTGAACCCGTTCTTCCGACCATTCATCAGGATCGTCAGCAGATGCCAGAACTGGCGCCCGAAATTCGCGCCCATAACTTTGAAGAAGTCGAACTCGGATTAACTCCGGAAGAAGCTAAGAAAGAAGCGGAACGATGCATGCGCTGCTACCGGCTCTTCGGCGTTGTTACTCAGCTGCCGATTCCCGGTTTTAACCAAAAGGCTCAATAAGAAAAAGGAGAATAGAAATGAGAGCCTATATCAACAACAAACCTTTTGATTTTGATCAAGAAATTACAATTTTAGAAGCGGCCAGACAAATGGGGTTCTTTATCCCGACGCTTTGTGCTTTTAAGCCGCTCTGTCACACACCGGGGACGTGTGCAGTTTGTATCGTCCGTGTAAAAAGGGCCGACGGTCAGGAACTTACGCTCACCAGCTGCAAGACACCTTTGGAAGACGGAATGGAAGTTGACACCATTTCCTCTCAGGTCAAAAAAATGCAGCGAACTCAGGTGGCTTTGATCTTCGCAGACCACGACATGGATTGTGTGACCTGCGGTCGTTACGGTAATTGTGAACTTCTTCAGCTGGCTCGCAACTTAGGAGTCCAGAAGGCGCCTTTCACGGGCAAATTTATTGCTGAACGAAAGGTTGACCATACCGATCCGGCGATCGAGCTCGATGTTAATAAGTGCGTCCGCTGTATGCGCTGTGTGGAGGTGTGCAATAAGATCCAAGGCATCGGAGCGCTTCGTATTGATGAAATCGGAACGAAAGCCGGTGTATGCCTGAACGGCACCAAAGATTGGGTGGATTCCACTAAATGTGTTCGCTGCGGACAGTGCATTATGGTCTGTCCTACGGGGGCTTTAATGTCAACGGATAATGTGGATAAGGCCCGCGAAATTCTTGAAGACGAAAGTGTTATTTCCGTAGTTCAGTTTGCGCCCTCTGTCCGCGCAACATTGGGCGATGCATTCGGAACGCTTTCCGGAACTAATGTTGAAAAACGCATCATTGCCGGGCTGAAGATGATGGGTGCCAACTATGTTCTTGATACCAACTTCTCAGCTGATGTTGTGATCATGGAAGAAGGTACCGAGCTGCTTAATCGAATCAAAGATAAGCACTCAGTGATGCCGATGTTTACTTCCTGCTGCCCCGGCTGGGTTAGTTTTGTTGAACAGCATCGTCCTGAAATGCTGGACCATCTTTCCACCACTCGCTCTCCGCAGGCTGTGCTCAGTTCTCTTGCCAAGACATGGCTGCCGGAAAAAATCGGCGCCGAGCCTTCAAAGATCCGTGTGATTTCCATCATGCCGTGCACAGCAAAGAAGATCGAGGCAGGACGCCCACAGTTGGCCAAAGACGGCGTGCCGGACACGGATCTGGTTTTAACCGTCCGCGAATTGGCAAGACTCTTTAAGAGCCGTGGGATAGATCTGAAAGAGATCGAAGACGGTGAATTTGATACACCCTTTATGAGCCGAGGTTCGGGCGCCGGTGTGATTTTCGGGAAGAGCGGCGGTGTGGCAGAAGCGGCTTCAAGAACGCTTTACCATGTCCTCACCGGAAAAGAGGTGAACAACGTTCCCTTTAAGCCCTCCAACCACCCGCATGTTTATAAAGAAGCGGATATGGACGAAGGCGGCGTGAAGCTGAAAATCGCAGTCGTTTACGGTCTAGCCAACGCCAACAAGATTTGTGATGAAGTGGCCGCGGGAACCTGCGACTATAACTTTATCGAAGTGATGACTTGTCCGGGCGGATGCGTCAACGGCGGCGGCACGATTCGTTTCAGAGGAAACTATTTGAACGCTACTTCGAAGCGCTTCGAAGTTCTGGAACGCGCCGACGAAAACAGTCCGGTTCGTCAGTCTCACAACAATCCGATGGTCAAAGAGCTTTATGACGAGTTCTTGGGAGAGCCGAATTCTCACAAAGCTCATCAGCTGCTCCATACTTCTTACGACGATCGAAGCAAGACGCCTGCCGTTCCTTCCATCCGTCATGTGTGGAAGAAGATCCAGTTAGGCTAATCAAAATTAAAGCTCTTCGAAGAAATTCCTGAAGGGCCTCCAAAAGTAAAAACCGGATTCCGTTTAGGCTCCGGTTTTCTTATTACTCGTTCCGGATTTGTCTTGTAACAGCTCTGAACTGTTCTTTGAATCCGACATCATAAAGGGCGGAAAGAGCAGGCGGCTCGAAAGCAAAGATCTTGGAGATATCTTTTTCTGCATTCGAGACGCAGTCGGCTAAATCTGCGCCGATCTTCATCGTCATGAAGGTATTCAAAGAAATTTCGAAATTCAAAGCGGCTTTTTCACGGATCTCTAAGAGTTCTTTTGTGCGCTTGTTTAAATGACGTGTGTAGAACTTAACGACTTCAAGAATCTCATGGTTGATCTTGACGTTGTTTTTAAGCGTGGCGCGCGCAGCTTCAGAAAGATTAGGAGAAGTGAGTTTTTCTTCTGCTGTGTTGATTTGCTTAAAGGCTTCTTTTTCGATTCCTGCAACGCGCTTCATGTAAACCTTGCCGATTTGATACAAAGCTCGATTTACCGCTTCTAAATAGAGGCGGTTGCACATCATGTAAAAACCTGCGTAAGTTTTAGAGAGTTCCGGAGTCGGGTTCGACTCAGCAAGCTGAGACTCCAAACGCTTTAACACCTGACCCACGCAGTCAGCTACAGAAAGAATGGCGGCAAGGTCCTCGCCTTCGGCCGATTCAATCAGGCTTTCCAGCTGCTCGCGATCGATGCGAACGCCGCGTGCCTTCAAAGAATCCAGCGCTTTATCCAAAAGCACAACGATTTGTTTTTCGTCGTATTCGATCTTGCTTTTGTAGCGGCTGATCTTGTCCTTTAAATTGCTTTGTGTACTGTTAAGAATGTTCCAGGTCTTTTTCGGAGCCGCGATTAAATCTTTTTCCCATTCGAGGATTTGCTTTTGGCGGCCGCGAATGTCTTTACGGACATTTTTGACTAAGCCGAGAAGAGACATGACTTCATTATTGAACATCTCTTCGAAGCATTCGGAACAAATTCTGCGGGTCGCGGGTTCCTGATAGACATAACGGCGGATGAAGTTGCGGCCCTGAGGGTGAACTTCCTGCGCGATGAGTTCAACGCCTTTTTCAAGTTTCGGACGAAGGCCTGACCAGGTTTTCTCAAAAGTCTGAGAATGAAAAATAGCTCTTTCCATTGCCATGTAAAGAGGGTAAGTCACAATCATACGAACCGGTGCAAGCATTCTTAATATTCTTCCGTTAAAGCCTTAATTAGTCCTTCAGGATTAATTTTCTTTATCTTAACTGATCACGGTCTTAAATTTCGGGGGCTAGCTATAAATCCTGGGGCGATGCATCCAAATGGTTTTCACAAACCATTGAGAAAAAACACACCAAGTACCGATTGTCATTTTCCGCCTGAGACGACGAAGGCTCCGTAGATCGGAGCCCTCATACAGCATTGAAGGAAATTAGTCGATTTCGATCAATTCGTACTGGGTGTTGCCCATCTTATGCTCTGCCATTGCGGTCAGCTGGCGCAGGCCGTGACGGGATTCCATTCTTTCAACTAGATCACGATTGTCTCCATGGTGAGAGTAAACCAAGTCGACACAAGCCTGATCAATAGCGAGGAGGTCGGTAGAAGCCAAAATACCGATATCGGCAATCGTCGGTTTGGCCGCTGCAACTCCAGCGCAGTCACAGTCTACGGACATGTTGCGCATGACGTTGATATAAGTGATTCTCTTGCCGAAGTGGTCAATAGTGGCTTTAGCCGAGTCAGCCATCAATTCCATTAGCTTTTCCTTGGCCGGCCATGCATTCCAATCGGCAGGAGGTTCGCCTTCGATGCCATGGACCTGGCGTTTACCAACCTGACCGGAAGCGCAGCCAATGGCGATATTCTTCATCGAGCCTCCGAAACCACCCATAGCATGACCCTTAAAGTGAGTCAGAACCAGCATGGAGTCATAGTTGACAATGTTCTTGCCCATAGCAACTTCTTTCAGGTGGAAGCCGCCGTTAACGGGCAGGTTGACAAAGCCGTCCTCGTCCATGATGTCGACCGGGCAGAACGTCCAGCCGTTAACCTTGATGGTCTCTCGGTGGCTTTCCGTTGTGTAGCGGTCGCCTTCGTAAAGTGTATTTGTTTCGACGATGTTGCTGTTCGGAATCGTCGCCTGAAGGGCTTGGACTAAATCACGAGGAAGGATATTCGGACCGTGTTTTTCACCGGTGTGCAGTTTGATCGCAACTTTGCCGTAAATTTCGCTGTTCACTAAGTTATAGAGTTTGATGAGGTGCTCAGCGTCAATGATCGGCGAGAAGAAAACTTTCGCCGCAGATCCTTTGTATTTTCCGGGTTCAACCCGTTTGGACCCAATAACGGGTGTAACAACAGGCGCATTAATCACTTTGCCGCAGCCGCAGGAACCAGTACAACAATCGCTCACTTCTTTCTCCTTATTCGCTAAAAAGTTTTGCGGATATAACTTATTAATATTAGAACGATTCAAAAGAAGCGGTTTGTCTATTTTTGCGGCTTGTCTGGAAGGCAAGAACTTCATGTGCGGATACTGTTTGCGCTGAAAGAAAAAACGCAAAGCAAAACTTAGAGAAAACTCAAGAATCTCAAGTAAAGTAAAGAAAAATTGAACACCAGGAAAACTCTGAGGGGTAAAATGAAAGAAAAACTAAAAACCAAACTGAGGAGAAATATGCGCATTCGAACACTCTCTTTACTCACCGTCATGTCGGCCGTTTCCTTGTCAGCTATAGCTGCGGCTCCGACAGTCAGTACTGAAGCAAAAAAAGCTGCTGACATGATTAACGCCGATGCTCCGATGCAGAAAATGTTGGCAGAGCTCACGAGTCCTCAAGGACAAAAGTGGCGATTCAATACTCAAATGGAAATCGTCCGAATTGCATCTCCGTCCCGATCAGAAATGCGCCGTCAGCAGGAACTGATGCGTCGTTTCACCGAAGAATGGGGCTTCTCTCCCGCGCAGGTAATGACGCGTACCGACGGCATCATCAAGGGTGCTGGACTTCAGAAGGTTGACGGTCTGCCTGTATATAACGCCTGCGTCAGAATTCCCGGCACTTATTCCCAGCAAAAAGATGCTCAGTCTTACAAAGGCCAGTTTCCTAAGGTCCTCTTAGAAGGTCACATTGACACAGTGAATCCTGCGGAACTGCCGCCGGCTTCAGCTCCCTTCGTGCCGGTTAAGCTTCAGAAAGCTTCTGACGCATTGGTTAAGACAAAGGCAGAACTTGCCGCTTTGCCAGATGAACTCCACTTCGATAAAGACGGAAAGATTATTGAAGACGCCAATTACAAAAAAGCCTATCAGCGTTATAACGACTATGAAGACGCTTTGGGTCGCGGCGCTCTGAGAATTTATGTTCCTGGTTATAACGACGCGATGATTAACACGGCAGCTGTCATGCAAGCCGCTTACATGCTCAACAAATATAAGATCAAGCCGGTTTATGACATCTGGATTTGCGGTACGACCGGTGAAGAGGGCAAAGGCAACCTTTGCGGCATGAAGCAGCTTTACGGTTATAACCAAGACACCGGCAAAGGCAACAATGCTCTGAACTTCGTTGCTAACTTCGGCGCTGACAGTACATCTCCCGGTTCCGGAACGGTTAACTACTTGGGTTCTTACCGTTTCGAAATTAAATACTCGGAACCTGCCGGAGTGAAGGTCGGCGCAAACCAGCCTTCCGCTTTAATGGCTATGAACCGTGCCATTGAAATGATTTCCAATCTGAAAACTCCCTACGATCTGGATAAAAAAGCAGAAAGAACGACTTACACCGTAGGTGTTGGTTCCTGCACACCGGCGCCGGAAGGTGAACGAAGCAAAGAGTGCACACTTCTCGTCGATATGAGAAGTCCGACACCCGGACCGCTGAAAGATATTCGCAGCAAGATTGAACCTGCTTTCGCAAAGGCACTCCAGCAGGAAAACGCCAAATATGGTCTGAAAGACGGAGACGCCAAAGCCGTGAAGATGGAATTGGTTTGGTTCGGCGATCGTCCCGCCCATAAGCGCAAGAATTACGACGATCCTGCTATGCAGGCATTCTGGCAGTCTGCCCGCACAGCCGGCATTGATATTCGTGAAAAACTGAACGAGCGAGCGGCATCGCTCAACGACAACGTTCCTGCAGCGGTTGGCGTTCCGACGGTTAACTTCAACGTTGGTACGAATGCAGGCGGTGGCGGCGGACATGCTTGGTATGAATGGGGCATTCCCGGAAACGGCCAGGACGAAGGCAAACGCGTTTATCGAATGATTCTGATGGGACTTATGGCTGCCGGATACCATACTTCCGACGGAAAGGTTGTTCCGCCGTTGGTTTCTCCCAAAGGCAATCGCACGACTGAAGAGCTGTACAAATAAGGGGGCAGACATGAATAAATTATTAGCAGCGTTAGTTTGCGCCTTTGCAGCATCAGCGGTTTCTGCCGCAACTTATGAAGTTTTCATTACTGGCCCCGGCGGCCATTCCAACGGAAGTTACGGCAACACGAATGCCGTTCACGCCGGAAGCCGAGCAGTTCTTGAACTTGAAAAAGCGCTTCCATGTGCCGTCATTACCGACTTTAAGGGCGGTGCTACGGTGAATGCGATTGCCGGGGACGCGGCTTTTAAGGTCAACACGGCAATGTGCAAGACACCGGAAGTTGATAATAAGGCTTTGATTGAAAAAGCGATCAAAGCCGGTGTCGATAAAGAAAACGCTTTCAGAGGCGTAAAGGCCGGTGACTTGGTGAAAGGATTCCCCGCTGAAATCCAATTCAAAATCAAGTAGTTCAAACTAAGAAGAGGTCAATTCAGTCCGTCCCAGAGGCGGACTGAGTTGTTTTGGCAGCGGGAATTTTGCAGAGCCGCTGATTAAAATACCAAACACTCATTAATAGTTAGTCGAGGAAAAACGGTGAAAGCCATTGTTCTCAGCAGCGGCGGTGTCGACAGCACGACTTGTCTTGCCATGGCCGTCCATGAATTAGGCAAAGAAAACGTCGTTACTCTGTCCTTTGAATACGGTCAGAGACATTGCAAAGAGTTAGAAAGCGCTCAGAAGGTCGCAGATTATTACGGTGTCAGACACGTTGTTTTTAACCTGACTCAGATCTTTTCTTTCAGCAACTGCTCCCTGTTATCTACTGGCACGGAAAAGCCCGTCCATGAAAGTTATGCCGAACAGATCTCTAAAAACGGAGAGGGCAAGGTTTCGACGTACGTTCCTTTTAGAAACGGCTTAATGCTTTCAGCCGGAGCGGCACTGGCTCAATCCTTGTTCCCGGAAGAAAAATGCGAAATCTGGATCGGGGCCCATGCTGATGATGCAGCAGGCAACGCTTATGCCGACTGCTCTGTAGGCTTTAATAATGCAATGGCTCAGGCAATCAATATCGGAACTTACGGTTTGGTTTCACTTCGTGCGCCACTGAACCGCTGGAACAAAGCACAGGTCGTTGCTAAGGGCCTGGAGTTAAAAGTTCCTTATGAGCTGACTTGGTCTTGCTATGACGGCGGCGAGAAGGCCTGCGGAGAATGCGGCACCTGCATTGATCGTAAAGCCGCTTTTGAAGCCAATGGTGTTAAAGATCCTATCGAATACGTCAAATGAATGCTATAGCACTGGCGCTGGTTCTCTTCGCGGCCGTACTGCATGCTTCTTGGAACTTCGTTTCTAAGAAGAGCGGAGGAGGTTCGTCTTTTGTCCTGCTTTACGAGACCTTTGCCTTTTTGATTTACATGCCTTTGCTGTATTTAGTGGACTTCAAAAGGCTTTTGTCTCTTCCGCTTGAACTTTGGCTGCTGATTATTCTCAGCGCAGTGCTTCATGTCATTTATACGATTGTTCTCCAAACTGGTTATCGAAAGGCGGATTATTCCGTTGTTTATCCGACCGCCAGAGGCACGGGCCCCGCGTTTACGGTTTTAGTGGCGGTTTTTCTTTTTGGAGAAAAGCTTGCACCGCTGGGGTTTGCCGGAATTGCCTGCGTTCTGTTGGGTATTGTGCTGCTCGCAATGCCGGGTAAAGACAAGCAGCTCAAGAGTTCATTATCCAAAGGATTGTTCTGGGGTGTGTTGACGGGCGTGTTTATTGCTTCGTATTCGAGCTTGGACGGATTTGCGATTCAGCTGATCGGATTGACGCCTTTAATGTATTACGTCCCCGGCATGGCGGTTCGGCTCTTTCTTCTAGGCCCTGGGATTCTTTCCAAGGAATCGGGGCGTAAAAGCTTTAAAGAAGACATTAAAAAGCGTTGGAAGTACGCACTTTACATCGGTATTGCACATCCGGCTGCTTACCTCTTGGTTTTGTTCGCTTTGCTTTACGCGCCGCTCGCATATGTCGCACCAACCCGAGAGGTTTCCATGATGCTTGCCTTATTTATCGGAGCAAAAGCCCTTCATGAAAAGGTTACGCCTTTAAAGACGGCGGGTGTTCTTGCTATGATGACAGGAGTCATCTTGATTTCGCTGGCGCGCTGAGCCTGAAAGCTTTGGAAAGAATTGACCGCCGCGCTGACGGACGTATTTAGAAAACGAAATTAATAAGAAGGAGTCTGTAATGTCCAAACTTTACTTAGGCTTTGATGCGGGAACTCAGAGCGTTAAGGTATCTGTCTATGACGAGAATCTCAAGAGCATCACTTCACAGAGTCTGCCCACGATTCTTCGTTATCCGCATGCCGGCTGGGTCGAAATGGACCTGGATGAGTTTTTGGACATTACGGTTCGATGCATCAAACGCTGTGTCGATGACATTAAAGCGCTCGGCTACGATCCCAAAGACGTGCGAGCTGTTATGGGCGACGGCATTATCTGCGGTATCGCCGGTGTGAACGAAGAGGGCGACGCGATCACCCCTTATATTAATTACCTCGATACACGTACCGATGATGACGTACGTTTCATCAATGACATGAACTTGGACATCTGGGTTAAGGAAACCGGAAATCCGGAAGCCTGCACGATGTTCCCGGCAATGTTTGCCCGCTGGTTCCTGAAAAACAACACCAAATTCCAGCAGCAGGGCGTTAAGTTCATGCACAACACTCCGTACATTCTTTCTCACTTAGCCGGCTTAAAAGGCAAAGATGCCTTTATCGACTGGGGCGCTATGTCCGGCTGGGGTTTGGGCTACAACGTTATGAAGAAAGAATGGTCCAAAGAACAGCTCGAAATTCTCGGCATCAACGAAAAATACATGCCGCGTATTCTCAAGCCTTGGGACATTATTGGCGGCCTAACAAAAGCGATGTCAGAAAAAACAGGTTTACCCGAAGGCACACCGATTTGTGCCGGCGCCGGGGACACCATGCAGTCCATGATCGGCTGCGGAAACTATGAAGCAGGCAAAGGCGTTGACGTTGCTGGTACCTGCGCGATGTTCTGCGTTTCGACTAAGGGCATCATTCCTGAGTTAAGTAAGAAGGGCAACAACCTTATCTTTAATTCCGGATCGCTTCCTGACACTTATTTCTACTGGGGCACGATTCGTACCGGGGGCTTAGCTCTGCGCTGGTTTAAAGACAATGTCTGCCACAAGGCCAATGACGCGGTTTACTACAACGATCTGAATGATCGCGCCGCCCAGGTTCCGGTGGGCTCCAACGGTGTTTTGTTCCTTCCGTACCTTACCGGCGGTCAGGATATCAACAATAAGAAGTGCGGCTGCTTCCTGGGTTTGACGCTTGATGACGATCAGTCTGTGATGTGGCGTTCCGTTTTGGAATCCATCGGCTTTGACTACATGGAAATTTGCGATCTTTACCGCTCTGCCGGTGTTGACCTTCAGCGTTTGACGGTTGCCGAAGGCGGAAGCCGCAGCTCGCTCTGGAACCAAATCAAGTCCGACATGCTCGACGCCGAAGTTGTTCGTTATAAGAATGCGGGCGGCGCTGTTGTGACGAACTGCATCTTTGCGGCTTATGCCGTTAAAGATGTTCCGGAAATCATTCCTGAACTCTCGAAGATTCTTCAGATCGATCAGTCTTACCAGCCGCGTGCTGAAAACACCAAGCTGTATCGTGATCTCTTAAATCTCCAGCGCAAGCTGATTGACGTCGATATGGCGCCGGCCTTTGCCACGCTGTGGAATATGAAGAAGATTCTTCCCCAGAAACAAAATTAAGCCGAAGATCAGTTTCACTAATTATTGAGAGGACGACTAAAACCCGTCCTCTTTTTTCTGCTGTTTTATTTTTTTCATGACAGTTATAGTGTCATAAACGGGTGTACGACAACTCCGAAGTTTGAGGAAACGTATCTGACAGATTTGATGGAAACCAAGAAAAAGTTCAGTTTGGAGGAATTTTCCGAATTTACGGGATTTTTCCGAACCATTCGCTTTTATAAAAAGCATGTCTTTTGAACGCATAACACATTGAATATCCTGAAGAGAACAAAAAATGCCCTGTGGACCGTTAATAATAAAAGGTCGGGGTTGGAGGCACTAAGTGGTTACGTTTAACTTTTTGATTTTTAGAGCCACTGAGAAAGACCTCATAGATTTGCTTACCCAAGAGGAGTACGGAATTCTATTGTGTACGGTATAATCACGTACAAAATATGAGGTGGTAGAACATGACAACGACTGCACTTGAAAGATGTGACATCCGATTAAGTTCGGAGGATAAAGCCTTTCTTCAATTGGCCGCTTCTTTAGACGGAATTTCCTTATCTGCTTTTATAAGAAAAGCCGCTATCTCAGCTGCGAAAGACACCATAAGCAAAAATGATCGCTATGTTCTTTCCGGTAGAGAAGTAAGGGAATTATTTTCTGTACTCGACAACGGTTTTGTTCCGAATAAGAGACTTCAAGAGGCCATGACAATTGCAGAGCAGATTGAGAAAAACGGAGCTTTGAATGCTGGTTTTTGAAAAACTTGAACCAGCCGTTCATAACAGACAACAGTTTTCCTGCGGAAATGAGGAACTTGACGTTTTTTTGAAAAAATACGCAGCACAAAATCAAAGAATTGATCAATCAACAACTCACGTTTTGGTTAACACAGAAAGAAGAGAAGAAATTTTAGGGTTCATCACGTTATGCTCTTCAGCACTTTCCATTGAGGACTTGAATCCTTCTGATCTGGGGCGTCTTCCCCGTTATCCCATACCAGCAATAAAGATTGCTCGGCTCGCAGTTTCATCAAGGTTTCAAGGTAATAAAGTTGGCTCAGCTCTTTTAGGTCACGCTGTTCGAAGTGCACTAAAAGTTAGAGAGGATATTGGGGTGCGGGCTTTGATAGTGGATGCAAAAACACCGGAAGTGGCCAGTTTTTACACAAAGTTCGGTTTTAAGAAGACTAAAAATTCCCCTCTGTATCTTTATCTCTTTGTATGACAGTTAGCGCCGATTTTTGCTCGTATTAGAGTAAATTTTTTAACGGGCGGCTAATTTCTCTCATTTCTTCGGGCTGGATTATGCCTTTTCTAATTAACCTCTAATGAATAATTTAATGACATGGAACCCCTTTGCTCCCAGCGAGATAGAGGGAGCAAAATGAAAGTGACAAAATTCTCATTAAAGGTGATTCCATGTCAGTTAGAAGGATACTCGCAAAAACGATCGATACAGATCTCGAATACGAAGCCATCGGTATAGATTTAGCTAAGAATTGCGTCAGTGCTGCTCTGTTAACAACAGATGGTGAAGTGGTCTGCATCGACCGGCTTGACTATTCTGAGCTCGAGAAAAGTGCCCAGGCGCTTAGTTCTACGACGTTCGCCATGGAGCCATGCACTGAAATGAATTATTTAGTTCAAAAGTTAGAGGCTTGGGGACATCGTTGTCTGGTTATCGGCGGCAAGAATGTACAGAACTACGTTGAAAATCATTTTTCAGGCCAAAAAACTGATTTAAATGATGCTCAAGCCCTGGCTTTTCTAGCCCAAGATACACAGCTGAGGACAATCAAAGCCAAAGATGTAGAGCAACAAAAGTACGCGAGCTTAACAACATTGCGGGAACAATATATCAAGCAATATAGGCAGACCATTGTGTCTTTAAAAGGGATTTGCCAAGCCTGGGGATTGAATATCTCGAAAGGAATCAGCGGGAAAGCTCGATTGAAAGATCTGATTGAAAATCACGCAGCTTTCCCGGAGGAACTGAAGGAAAGTCTCGTTGACATGGTTACACACGCACAAACAGCTCAAAAGGCCTTGAACAAAATCACCAAAACCCTTGAGGAGTTAGCTAAGAGCGATAAAGTTTGCCAGTTAATTCAAACGATTCCGGGGCTGGGATCAATCTGCAGTTGCAGACTTCGTGCAACGGTTGGAGACATAAAGAGATTTAAAAGTCCCAAAGATTTTCCTGCCTATTATGGATTGGTGCCGAGAAGCATTGCTACTGGGCACAATGAGAGAAAAGGAAAAATTACCCATCGTGGAGACAGGACTATGAGGTCTTTAATGGTGCAAGCGGCCGGGAGCTTGGTTAACATGGCCACTAAAGGAAAATTGAAATCCAAACAGTTAACGAAGTGGATTTTGAAGAAGCAAAAAGAAAAAATGCCATGGGGAAAACTCGTATGCGCCGTTGCCGCAAAGCTTTTACGGATTGTTAGAGCTGTTCTTATCAGCAACAAACCATATAACTCAAAAATAGCAGGGGTCGCGAAATGCTCATTGCCCAAAGGGAGCTAAAGATTTAACTTACAGTTCGAGCACAATCGTCTACAACAAAGCATGAGAAAGCCGAAAGGCCCGCTCCACAGCCCGATAAATTCAATTAGCGTCACAGCTATCCAATTTTAGGGGGCACGAGCGGACTGATCTTGAAGTTCATGGTAGGCAAATAGAATCAATTGAGGTTCTTGAAACAGCCTGGAGAGATTGGTAGATTGGCCTCTTCTGTATGCAACAGCAGACGCATTTAACCTCGAACAAGATACCTAGACAACCAAAAAAATATGGAAACAGGTCTTGCTTCGCAAGACTAAAGAAAAACTTTATCCTAAAGTGCTTGACAACTACCGGGGTTCCAGAGATATTGAATTTATAACAATAAGGAAGTAGGGTCATATAGAAAGGACGAATTAAACAAATGAGGGAGCTTGCCTGAATGAAGTTGATTAGAACCAAAAACCGGCGGCGCAGAAAACCAACGAAATAGCCAAAATTGTGTTTATCAGCTTTGTGTGATTGGCAAATAATCTCGAAGCGACAGATCCAAATCCAGACCAAACCAAATTACAGCTTGTTCCGGCGATCGCGATGAAGATCGCAAACGCTGCAAGCGCTTCTGTACTTTGATAGTACGGAAGAACAAACATTTGGATGGAGACGATGGCCGACACCATTACTTTTACGTTTACAAACTGCAGTAACAAACCAGAGAGATACGCTTGTCCTTTTTTCGGCTCAACGGCTTTTGTGTCATATGTACTTCTCAAAATCTTTACGGCAAGCCAGATGAGATAAAGCGTTCCCAGCACCAACATGGGTAAACGGATTTCAGGAATCCATTCGTTTAACTTTGCGCAAAAGAAGGCGCACAGAAGGGTAATGATGCAAAACCCGGTGAGGACACCGGCATTGAAATAAAGCGTTTTCTTGAATCCGACCTTGAGCCCCAAAGACATAGACATGATGTTGTTGGGTCCAGGTGTGATGGACGTTACGAATGTATAAAGCAAAAAGGATGTCAAGGGAAACATGGTTGAGGTCTGTATTTTTGTGTGCCCACTTATGCTCAAAATTATACTGAGGCAATTTATCGAACTCCTATACTCGGAACATCTTTGATATGGGAGGAACCATGAGCGACAGATTAAGTTATGCAGAAAAAGAAGAACTTCCAACATCTGTATACGGATTACCTGAAAGACGTGAGTATCCGATGCCTGACGCAGCACACGTCAGAGCGGCAGAAGCGTATTTCAGATATTGCCCTGAAGAATTGAAGCCTGAACTGGCCCGTGCCATCTTGAAGAAAGCAAAGGAATTTGGCGTTGATGTTGAAAGCCCGACAGTTCTTCAGTACGCAGAAGAATAGCCGACATTATTTTGTTCAATAAGCAATCGGTAGCCAGTACTGGGAGGCGAGCTGTTTGACGCTTTCCTATCTGAAGCGGCGCTTTGATTGAAGAATTTCAAACCTCAGACCGGCCCAAAGGCGGGAGGCTGAGGTTTTGCTTTATTCTTTTTTGACATCGCTAAATCGCTAGTTAACTCTTTTATCCTGCTGTTCTTTGGCTAACAAAGATGCGTAACTTAAGGCCTTAAGACTAAAGATTTTCCTTGTTCATTCTCTCCCGAAAAAATAAAATAAGTAAAGGGGGAAGACGAAATGTGCACGAGCTCAGATTCTGGTTCAAGCGGCTTTTGGAAGGACGCCGCGTTAATTCTCGGAGCTTCAATGCTGTTGAACAGAAAACAAGAGAATTCTTCCGAGGACTCCAGCAGTTGTGACAATCCTATCTCGCTGATAATTGAGTGCTTCGATATGATTAAGCTCCTCCTTATAGATCCCATTATTTGGGCTTTTGGGGTAGTTAGGGAAGCACCTTCTTTACTCGGTAAAATTTTTTACTTCTTTGTTCTTTTGCTTTCTGCGCCAGCTTACTACGCTTTAGCAATACCTTTTGCTGCGTTAATAGCAGGACTGATTTTGTTGAAGGTGGTATTTACAGCGGCACTTATTGGAGGATTTTTCTTCTTGATCTATATATTTTGGAAGATTGTCTTTGGAGCCTTATAGCGACCTTTAGCATTCATTTTCCTTGTTCGAGGTACCAATATTGTGCAAAGTTGGTAACGGGAGGGCCGGATGGACTATCCCGGAATTACGTCAGTTTTATACTTCACAGGTAGCTTTTCCTCTTTTGTGTCCACTAACAGTTATGACTACTAGATCCGGTAAACCAGTTGTTGCATTCATGTATGATTTTGACGGGACGTTGTCGCCCGGAAACATGCAGGAATATGGATTCTTAGACAAGTTAGGCGAGAGCAGCACAGAATTCTGGAGAAAATCCAACGAAGAGGCAAGAAAGTTCGAGATGGATCCGATTTCCGCCTATATGCATCTGATGATTAAGGAAACGGAAAGCAGAGCTCTCAACATTAGTAAGGAAAACCTCATCAAGCTTGGGCAAACCGTGGAGTTGTTTCCCGGCGTTGAAACTTGGTTCAAGAGAATTAACGACTACGCCCAAGCCAAAGGCTTAAAAGTGGAGCACTTCATTATCTCCTCAGGACTCAAGGAAATCATCGAAGGAACACCAATTGCAAAAGAATTCAGAAAAATTTTTGCATCAGCCTTCATTTTTGATGCTTATGGAAAGCCGATTTGGCCAGCGCAGATCGTGAATTTCACGACTAAGACGCAATATATTTTCCGTATCAACAAGGATTCTTTAGATTTAGCGGACGTCAAGAAAGTAAATCAATACATTCCACAAGATGAACGGCGCGTACCTTTTAGAAGAATGGTGTATTTCGGTGACGGTGACACGGATGTGCCTTGCATGAAGCTTGTTAAGGCGGAAGGCGGATTTTCTATCGCTGTTTATCCGGCCCGGAAGAAAGAGAAGGCCAATCAACTCCTCGCGGACAACCGCTGTTCTTACATTGCTCCGACGGATTATTCTCCAGATGCGAAAGTAGAAAAACTGGCCTTCGGCATCATTGACTTGATCGCCGCTCAGGAGAACCTCAACAAGCTCGCTGAAAAGTAATTCCGAGCGAAGAAAAGACAAGGCTTTCACGTTTGCCTTGTCCTTTAGCACTGACAGTGGCTTTGCCAACGGACGTTGGCATAAGTCCATACCAACTCTTTAGAGTTCGTTTTTTTCTTTTAGATAGATTTTGAGCTTTTCGACAACTTCCACGTCAGCCGGAAGCCAAGCAACGGAATCCAACTCATCCGGTTTTAACCATTTTGCGTCTTCGTGCTCAATCAGCTCGATGGTTCCTTTAGTAATGACTGAGATGAAGCAGTGCATTGTCAAGTGGAAGTTCGGATAGTCGTATTCAACAGTCTGAAGAAACTTTTCGGGTCGAATTTCTACATTGAGCTCTTCCTCGATTTCGCGAACAATCGCATGTTCGGCTGTTTCTCCTGCTTCCATCTTTCCGCCTGGAAACTCCCATCCGTCTTTAAAGTCACCATATCCACGCTGCGTAGCAAGGATCTTTCCATCGTGATGAATAATGGCAGCAACAACTTCGACGGTTTTCATTTCTACTTAAAGGAGAACAGATGGTTTTTGGATTCCTTCATTCCAAAAAGAATAAACGAAACCCTGCAAAAACAAGCTTGAACATTTTATTCGTAAGTCCCTTATTTTCTAATTTTCGATTTAAGGATGTTGATAGCGTTTAAATATTCCTTTGGACCTAGGTTTGCATATAACCTATGGATCATTCTATGGCAGTTCGGGCAGAGCGGACGAAGATTATTTACGTTATTTTCCTGTTCTTTTTCGGAAACGGGGACCATATGGTGTACTTCTATGAAATTTTTGCCGAGCTGGCCGTAAATTTTCTCAAAATCAAATCCGCAGACAGCGCATTTATACCCAAATTTATTCAATACAGCAGCTCTTAATTTAGGACTTCTTTCGTAACGGTAAGTGAAAAAAGCCCTAGGTTTGCCTTCGGGGACTTTGGCTTCGGTATGGAAGTCATCTAGAGGAGACTTGGTAGGTTTAGCCTCATGAACTTCTTTATTTTCTATGGTTTTTGATTGGAATCTCTTATTAGGGCTAGCGGTGGAGAACATTGAATTGTTTTTTTTGTCATCGAAATTTATTTTTCCAGTCCGATACAGGCTAATGACTTGAATAAGAAGACTCTGCAAATGTTCGGCTGAGAAGAAGTCACTTCTCACGCCTTCGCTAGAAATACTGCTATCAGTATCTTGCCGGAACGCAGTCCAGTTTGAATTCCTTGATTTAAATTCTCCGGTTTTCGATGGCCGATGAAGGAAACCTTCGATGGGATTATTTTGGTAATCGAGGTTAGGAGGAAAACAGACGGTATTTCCGAAGACAGGAGTTTCTAATGTTCCTTTATTTTGTATATAGATTGTTGGTAAATTCGATCCTGAGAACTCCAACTGTTTCTTAGTAGTGTTTGACTGATGAAATCCAAGATCTGAAAGCACTGAAAGTATTTGCGCGGATTCTTCAGCTCCTAAAGGTCGGATTGCTTTTGCCATTTTTACTCCTTGTAGCACCAGTTAAACCATAAGATCTTTTATTCATAGTTTAGTACTAGTCGGTTTGAGGCCCTTTAAACTATTGCCAACGTTTCAAAGTCATAGCTAACCAATTGAATTAAAAGAGTTAATCGGTTATTTTCAAACTTTTAAGCAGGAACTGTGGAAAGTTGGAAGAAGTAAAAAGAGATACAATCGAAAATTTCAATTAAAAATTGATTGTTAATTAATTAACATAATTTAGTTACCTTTCTCTAAGCTTATTCAGTAAAAACCCTGTATAAAGGAATGATGTTCACTTTTATAGGACATCACATGAAAATTAGAAATGTCGCTTTTATTGCAGCTTTGATCGGATGGATAGCCCTCGCGGTTTACTACGTCACTCCGTCGGAGTCGGCGGTAGCAAAAGAAATTGAAACCGCACCAAAGACGGTCGGCGAAACTTTAAGTGCAATCGCTCAAAGTTTGAAACATGAAGGCGAAGAAAAAAGAAAGCAGCTGAGAATGGATGAAGGAAAACAGGCTCTAAACCCAACTCCTTCTGCTAAAGAGCTTCCAAAAGAAACGAAAAAAAATCCTTCAAACCAAAAGTAACTGAAAACGAGGCCGGCATTCCGGCCTTACGGTTTTCTGAGACTTTTTCAACTCAAACTTGGAAATTAATGAGAACGAATATTATTTATTTCCCCAATCGAAGTGATTATAATTCTCAACAAATAGTACAAGGAGTCTCGAAATGTACAAAACGACAGTTGTTGTGGACGGAATGCATTGCTCTATGTGTGAGTCTCAGGTTAAGTCTCTAGTCATGAAAATTTTGCCGGACGCAAAACTTTCTGCTTCACATAGAAAAGGAACGCTGACAGTTGAAGGCAGCTTCATTCCCAGCGGAAATCTTCTTAGAAAAGCGCTGAAAGACGGCGGTTATGAAGTCAAAGACATTTCGACAGAAAAAGTAGAGAAGAAATTGGGACTGTTCTCGTCTTTATTCCACGCCTTGAAGTCAGCCTAAACGAAAGAATTCTTATGAGCCGCAAAAGCGGCTTTTTTCTCTTTTGTGGAGCACTAAAGACAAATTTCTTTCTTTGGCTTTTCGTTTTGCTCTCGAACCATAGTCCAGAGTCCCCAAAGTGTCGACAGACAAAAACAAGTCTCAAGACAAATTCCTCCCCAGCTCTGAACGTAGACGTTATGAATGAGCCAAAGGATTGAACCCGCCAATAATCCGAGGCGCAGTTTGATTCCGTCAAATCGGAATAATGACAGCGTCAGCACGACGCTTGCTGCCAACGGAAGAATATCTACTGTAGACCGCGAAAGCGCTAAAGCCATCGCAGCGCTGATGATGATTAGTGCGGCAGCGCAGAGCAGAGATCGCGTGTAGATCGACAACGTGATTCGAGCCAGCGCGATCACACATGACACGACGGCCGTCGGAAGTCCAAGCAGCGCAAAATGAATCCCATAAAGCACGGTGTGGATGATTAAACCCTGCTTTAACCGTAAATCAGACTTCTGCAGCATGGCTATGATGGCTGCAGCTGCCGCAAGCCATCCCGCCATCTGAGCGAGATCCATGTCACGCCTCTTCTAAGATCGGAGAGATTTTGTCTCTCAGCTTCTCTAATTTTTCTACGATTTCTTCAATACTGTACTTCTTAAGAACTCGGCCCTTGACCGCGACAATGCCGACCGCCATCACGGGCATTTTTCTGCCCAAGAAGACGGGAACCGCAATGGCAAGAACACCTTGATCCCATTCCTCATCGTGAATGCCGTAGCCTTTTTCGAGAGAATCCTTCAGAGCAACTCTTACCTCGTCAGGATTCACTTTGGTTTTGTCCTGGAACTTGATGTGAGAGCGCTTTAGTTCTGTTAATAAAAGATCTTCATCTTGGTATGCCCAAAGGATTTTTCCGGCCGCAGAAGCGTGAATCGGAAAGGCAAAACCCGGGTGTAGGCCAGTTGTTTCAATCGGTTGGGAGAAACCGACAAGGGAGATGAGTCGGCCTCTTAATTGAACCAAATAAATCGTCTCAGCTAATTCGTCAGCCAGCTGATCGAAATACTTTTCAACGGAAGCAAATTTTTGGGCATTCCTGTCTGCAATGGTTCCGAGCTCGGTCATGCGTTTGGTCAAACGCTGTCTGCCTCGGCCGTTTGTGGCTTCGATCATCCCGACTCTTCGCATTTCTGCAAGCAGTTTGTAGGCAGTTGAGGTGGGAATGCCGAGCGCCGCTACGATATCCATCAGCAAAACGCCTTCTTTGGAAGTAGAAAGCAGCTCGAGCACTTCAACAATTCGATCCAGTCTGAATTGTCGGTTTTCTTGGGATGGAACTTCAGACATTTCAATTAATGGTCAGGAAACGATTAATTATAACGGTCGACCTGGTTTACTCGATACAGGGTTTGATCTAATAAAAATTTCCGTTAAAGAATTTTAATATTCGTTTTCAGATGTTAAATTCTCTCTAAGAGAGAAAATAAAACTCAACAAAGAGAATGTAGTGAACTTAAAGGAGAAATCATGCAATCTCACCTCATCTCAAGAAGAAGTCTCATCAAAAGTTCTCTGATCGGCCTGGCATGCAGTGCCGCACCGGCTATCCGCGCAGCAGAAAAAGATGATTGGACCGAAACCTATGACGTGGTCATTATCGGCAGCGGCTTTGCAGGTCTGGCTGCCGCCTACAGTGCGCTGGAAAACGGCGTCAAGTCCGTTTTAGTGCTGGAAAAGATGAATGTTTTCGGAGGCAACTCCTGCATTAATGGCGGACAGATTTCCTTGGCTGGAAGCGGTCTTCAAAAGAGTAAGGGCATTAAGGACAGCCCGAAGCTTATGGAAGAGGATATGCTGCGAGTAGGGCAGCGCCTAAATCATCCGGCTTTGGTTAAAGCGGTGGTTAAAGAGTCTCCCGCCTGCTACGACATGATGGTCAAATGCGGTGTGAAGTTCGCTGACCAGGTGATACGACTTGGCGGCCACAGTGCTCCGAGAACCATCTTCGCAGAAAATTATTCCGGCGGCGGCATCTGCGTTCCGATGCACAACTGGCTGAAGGAACGCGGCGTTGAATTCAGAAATAAGAGTTTCTGCAGTGCAGTTCTTACGGATAAAGACGGCGTTGTCCGAGGTGTCGAAGTCGAAGGTCAATATGACTTCGACAAGAAGACGCACAAGAACACCTACAAAGTTCAGGCAGTCAAAGGCGTGATTTTTGCGACAGGCGGATGGGGCGCAGACAATGAATTTATTTCTGCTTCTACACCTCAGTACTCTACACTCGAAAGTACAAGCCAGAAGGGCGCCACTTCAGAATCCGTTCGTATGCTTCTCGGTCTCGGTGCAATGCCGGTTCTTTTAGATATTTATCAGGTCGGTCCCTGGGCAACTCCCGATGAATTCGGCGCCGGCGCAGCTTCGATTTTTGCCGACTATATCTTCGCTGAAGGCATCATGGTAGATGCAAGAAACGGCAAGCGCTTTGTTAATGAATTAGCTTCACGTAGAGAACGCTCGGAAGCTGAAATGAAATGCGTCGACCAGCAGGGTAAACCGGTTATGCCGTTCGGATTCTGTTCCGAAAAAACGACGGTCAATCGTCCGGGATTCAAGGCAAGCTTCAGAGAAGGCACGGTTAAGAAGTTTGACACCGTCGAAGCGCTCGCCAAATTCTACGGCGCTCCGCTTGAGCCGCTGAAACAGCAGATCGCCGAATGGAACAAAATGGTGGCAGCAGGTAAAGACGAGCTCTTCGGCCGTCCTTTGGATAGGAGAGTTGAACTCAAGGCTCCGTTCTATGCGATGAGATTCTGGCCGAAACTTCACTACTGCATGGGCGGCATCGGCATTAACGATCAGGCTCAAGTGATCAGCACGAAGACTTGCAAACCCATTCCTCGTCTCTATGCAGCCGGCGAAATTACCGGCGGTGTCCACGGCTTGGACCGTTTAGGCAGCTGTTCTTCTACTGACTGCCTGGCTATGGGCCGCATCGCCGGAAGATCTGTCGCAGCCAACCTTTAAGAGAGAAAAAATCATGAAATACATCGTGTTATCTATGGCGGCCGCTTTCTCCATCCTCCTCAGTCCCGCCTTCGCACAAAACCAAACCATGTCCGGATCAATGGCTCGTCTCCACGCTAATGTTCAATGCGCTCAATGCCATAACAACACACAGCCGATGCAGGCTCCTCAGGACACTACTTGTATCCAGTGCCACGGAAAATCTTCTTCCATTCAGCTTCCCGCTAATGTCAATGAGAAGAACTATCACAACTCTCCGCATTACGGTGACACCGTAAGCTGCCTTGAATGCCACAGAGAGCATCAGCCTCAGCAGAATCTCTGCAAAAACTGCCACGTCATCAAATGATCGGAGCTTCTAAATGAAAAACCTTCATCTTTTAGCGATTTCGGTCGGCATGTCTATCGGTTCTGCTGCCATGGCAGAACCTTCGGTGACACTGTACGGAATTCTTGACGGGGGCGTTTCCGTCAGCAAACTGCAGCATCAATCCGCCAAAGTTCAAATGACCAACGGCAACTGGCTGAGCAACCGCTGGGGTCTGATGGGCCAAGAAGATCTCGGCGGAGGAAACAGTGTGTTTTTCAAGCTTGAGCAGGGCTTTAATCTCAGTAACGGTTCCGAGGCCACAGCGGGAAAAGCATTCAACCGTGAAACAGCTTTAGGTTTGAGCGGTGAGTGGGGCAAGTTAGGCCTCGGACGCTTCGGAGGACTCTCTTCGGACTGCGGAACATTCAGCATCTTAGGAGGAGCGGCATATTCCACCTCGTTCTCAACGATCGGCAATATGTACGGAGCCTTCTATTTGACCGACCGCTACAATAACTCTGTAGCTTATGTCACGCCGGATTTCGTCGGACTTCAAGGCCATTTGATGTACTCCAACGGCACGGACTCCGACGAAGAAAAATGGTCGCAAAACTCGCATTACTATGGAGCCGGTCTTACCTACAACAAAGATAAACTTTCCGTTGATGTCATCTATGAACTTCTGGATCATAAAGGCGCAGTTGACCAAGACAAGACTCGTCTGTTGAATCTCGGCGCCTCTTACGATTTCGGAGCTTTCAAATTATTCGGTGCGTACGAATATGCTCAGCATGCCGCATTGCCTAGAATTGAATTTGCTGAAGAAAAGATGTCAGAAGCCTACAACGCTGGCAAAGCCAATAACTACCACGCATTTTCTCTGTCAACTTCCGTGAAAGCCTTTGGCGGCGACTTGATGGTTCAAGGCCAGTACGTCTTCGGTAAGAACAAGAATTCCGGAAAACTTGAAGAAGGCTGGGATAAAAAATTCAATGCCTACAGCATCGGCGCCGGATATTTGTACAACTTCTCGAAGAGGACACTCGTTTACGTACAAGGCGCCTGGGGGAAAGCAAATAAAGCTTTAAATCTAGCGCCCGGATTGAGCGGATGGAATACTTCCTTGGGTGTGATGCATAGGTTCTAAATTATCTCCTTAACAAGCAGTCCTGCAGCCTGAATTCCCGTTCTTTCGAGAATTCAGGCTGTTATTTCATGTTTATGCTAAATGAGCTGTGGTCCATCAATTAAACTGAGGACAGACCGAATTCTCAAATAATATTTTTCTAAATCCAGGGAGCGTCTGTATGCGAAAAAATCAGTTCGGAATCACCCGAATGAATCTAGAGCATCTCAAAACGTTTCACGTAGTTGCCAGTCTAGGCAGTTTTACGGAAGCGGCTAAGGCGCTTTATATGACGCAGCCCGCTGTATCTCAGCAGATTCAAGGCATTGAGCATGCACTTCGCAATCCTCTTTTCGACCGAAGTAAACGTCAGATTCGCCTGACTGCTAAGGGCAAAATCTTATTTAGTTATACCCAGAAACTGTTTGGAATTTTTCGCGAAATCGAAAATGTTTTCAGTGACTTAAACCACCTATTGACGGGAGAGCTCACTATCGCTGCCAGCGCGGTCATGGGTAACTATTTTCTCTCTTCCTTTATTGCTGAGTTTTATAAAAAATACCCTCTGATTTCCATTCGTCTGGAAATGGGAGATTCTGCCTACGTTACGCACCTTGTAGAAGAGGGGCTTGCGGACGTGGCTTTAAGCCGCCACGTAAGAAATCTCAAACACTGTAAGCAGAAGCTGCTTATCAAAGAGCCGTACGTTTGTGTCTGTGGACCATCCTCGCCCCTAGCCGCATTGAAAAGGCCGCTTTCTGCAAAAGAATTTGCAGAAAATTATCTTGTCATGCGTCAAAAAGGAAGTCGTATGCGTTCCAAGCTCGAGGAGTGGTTTAAAAGTGTCGGAGTTTATGAATTCCTCTCGACGCCTGTTATTGAAGTTAATAGTCTTGAAAGCTCTAAACAACTAATTGCGCGGGGTTTCGGTGCAGCGGCTTTTCCATCAATAGCAGTCAGACAGGAATTAAAACGAGAATCGCTGATTATGCTTTCGGTAGAAAATTTTTCTGTTACAGCGGATTATTTTCTTGGCTACAACGATAAACGTGAACTTTCTCCGGCAGCTTTCGAATTTATCTCCCTCCTTACTGAGAGCATGAGGCCAAAAGATCAAATTTGAGTTGTACTTATAAGAATTTCTTATGGGAAGCATATGATTTGATAATTTTTAATTTTGCCGCCTAAAGCTCAGAATTTACTCGTAGCTTTTAATCGCTGAGTTTAAAAATCAAGGAGTTTTAAAGTGGCAAAAGAAATAGAAAGAAAATTTCTCGTCATGGGCGACGGATGGCGTGAAAACGCAGTCGGCACTCATTACCGCCAAGGTTATCTGAACAGCGTTAAGGAACGCACAGTTCGCATCAGAACAATCAATGACAAGGCTTTCCTTACGGTTAAAGGATTGACGGTCGGCTGCACACGCCTTGAGTTTGAATATTCAATTCCATATGACGATTGCGTCAAGATGCTCGATGAGCTTGCAGAAAAACCGATTATCGAAAAAACCCGCTACAAGATTCCGGCCGGGAACGGCCTTACATGGGAAATAGACGAATTCCACGGGGTTAATGAAGGTTTGATCGTAGCTGAAATAGAAGTTCCCTCCGAAGATACATCCTTCGAGAAACCTGACTGGCTTGGCGAAGAGGTCTCTTCAGATCCTCGTTATTTCAATTCCAACCTCGTCTCTCATCCTTACACCACATGGAATAAGTAGGTAATCAAATGACAAATCCATACGACAAAAATAAAGCAATTAGTGCTGATGAAGCTGCCAAAATCATTCCCCGCGCTGAATTCCGCGTCTTTGGAAAGAACATTATTGCCGGCGTTCAGGAGCATATGTGGAAATGTAAAGCGACCCTTTACGCAGCTCGCGTAATGCCGGAAGAGATCTATTTCCTCTCTCGACGTACCAACGAAGCCAATGTCAAAGTTCGCGACGGTCTGCTTGACATTAAGACTAAAGTCGGAGAAACACCGGAAGGTTATGAAATCTTTCAGCCTCGCGGCAAATTTAAATTCCCAGTTAAACGGGAAGAGTTGGGCGAAATCCTCAAGCATCTCGAAGTTCCGCTTGAACTGACAAAAGACGTTTACAGCCTTGAGGAGTTCATAGAGATGGCCAAAGAGAATTCAGAACTAGCTGTCGTTCGTGTGGAAAAGAAACGCTATGGTTTCTCAGTTGAAGGGATTATTTGCGAATATGCTCAGGTTTGGTTCAATGGCGCAATGGTAGAGACAGCCTGCTGCGAAAGCGAGAATTATGAAGGCATGAAAAAAGCGACGCAGGCTCTGGGAATTTCAGGACTGCCCAATACAAACTATCTAAAAGCTGCCAAACAAGTTCTCGGCATGGACTAAAGTTTTATTGGAATTAACCGGAACGGCGGTTTTAAACGGCCGCCGTAAAAACTATGACAACAAACACCGTCCAAACCAATTACGACCCGCTGGATCTAAACAGCTACTCTCTAAATCGACTCCCAAAGAAAAAGCTCACCAAAACCGGAGCATTTTTTAAGAAATGGGGACTTCCGATTGCTGGAATTCTGTTTTTTGTCCTTGCGTATGTTGTACAAATCCCAATCCTGAATCAAAAACAAGAGATTATGTTTGCCTTGTTTGCAACAGCTCTTTTTCTTTGGATCAGTGAGACACTTCCAAACTACGTCACCTCAATGCTTTTAATCTGCGGCCTCGTGCTAACAGGAATTTTAAAAGCCAAACCGGCAATGGCTACTTTGGGAGATCCGGTCATTTGGTTAAACGTTTCAGCATTTGTTCTCGCAAGCGCGTTGGTGAAGACACAGCTGGTTAAACGTGTAGCGCTTTGGCTGATTCTCCGATTTGGACGAAATGCGTCGGCAATTTTTCTGACCTTTCTTGGGATCAACGTCCTTCTGGCAGCGTTTGTGAACGCTACAGCTGCGAAGGCTGCGCTTATGATGCCTCTTTTTATGGTCATCTCTGCCGTTTACGGGGCCCCGGGGACTGATACAACGAACAACTTCTCTCGAAATTTGGTGCTTTACAACTTAGTCATGATTAACGCCAGCTGTAATGCGTTTATGACCGGTTCCGGCGCTAATCTTCTTGCGATCGCTTTGCTCGCTGGAGCCGGATGCACGATTTACTATTTTGATTGGCTGATGGCCGGCCTTCCGCTCGTTATTGGATTCGGAATTATTGGGTACGGGCTTGGAATGAGATTTATCTTTCCAGTATCCGAAGAGGACAAGCAGCCGAAGCTGCAGGGCGGCATGGAATCTCTTCAAAAGGCTTACGATGAACTCGGTCCGTTCAAGATGGACGAGCTAAAAGCAATCGCTGTCTTCGGTTTGGTGCTTTTAGTTTGGGCTACGGATAAAATTCACGGCATCAATGCAACCGTTGTGGCTATGACCGGCGCTGTCATTATGCTTGCACCGCAGTTCAAATTGCTAAATTGGAACGACGTTGATATCCCTTGGCATCTAATGATCTTCTCGGCAGGAGCTTATGCACTTGGGGCGGGTCTCACAGCTACTAAATTGATGGACACTCTTACCAAAGCTATGATGGACGGGCTAGGACTGGCCTCAATGAGCTACTTCAGTCTGTACTCCCTTCTGACCGGAATCTTTATCGCAAGTCACTTCATTTTCCAAAGCAAGAACATGAGGACGATTATTTTCATGCCGATCGTTATCGGTATTGCGCAGGAATTGAAAATTGACATTCTTTCGCTGGCGATCCCCGTTGCACTCTGCATTAACGTCTGCTGGAGCCTGCCTTTCAATGCAAAACCGAATGCAATGCTATACGGCACTAATAAATATACGATGGGCGAATCTTTCTACTATGGCTTCGTTATGTCTTTTCTCTACTGGTTAGGTTTACTGCTTGCGGGAGCAACATATTTCAAATGGCTCGGCATCACTCCCGGATTCTTCTAACGAAATAATGATACGTTGTGCCGCAAAGTTTCCCAAGACTTTGCGGCACGATGTTTTTCCATCCTCTTTAGTCGGTTTATTTTGCAGGAGAACTCATGCTCATAGACGCGATTAAGCAGCACGGCAAAAAACAAATCGAAGTTAAGCAAAAAATCCGCATCACAGATAAAACTAAAAAACTCAAGTACCGGGTTGACACATTCTTTATTTTTCCCGGCGCGCTTCAAATCACGGAAAATAATTTCAAAAAAGAAGAGTTCAAACATAATCTGAAGTGCTACCTTAGTCTGAGTGAGCAAAGCCCTAGTCTGGATGGTCTCCTCAAGGAACTTGTTGCTCGGAGAATAGCTTCAGGCAAAGAGGAAAAATTTGATGATTTCTACAAGCGCTTCTGTCTTAAATATAAAACTGCACTTCAAGAGAGCAGCCGCTCTTTGATGGAGAAACAAGAACTGTCCGCGGAAGAAACTGAAACTTTTCTGCAGACTGTCTATAAGCTGCTTGATGAGTTTAGAAACATAAAGTTCTCACAAGAAAATTCAGAGCGAGAGGTTCGGCTGCTCGATAAACTTGACGAATATCTCACTGTGGTGACCGCGTTCTGCCTTAGAGATCTCAATGAAGTCTGCATCGGTGAGCCGAGAAACAAAATATTGTCTTTTTGGCAGGAAGTTGAGAAATACCGCGCAAGCCGCTTTCCGGTTGAATCAATCGAAGGAGAGAGTAAGGAATCGGCATTCTTGATGCGATGGTCCTTTCTGAAAAAATTTGTTCAGAGTTCTCTTTTTCTTGACATTCGTTATAAGCAAGGTGCTCCCTTACTTACGCATTCTATTTACGGATCAGCGGCGGCACTATCGATGCTTTTTGCGACGGTGGTGGCATTCTTCTATCAAGACAGATATGGGTCTTTGAGTCGAAATTTATTCTTCGCTCTCGTGATTGCCTACATATTCAAAGACCGCTTTAAGGAAATTGTTAGGGATTGGCTCTCCAATGTGATATTTAGAAGATGGATTCCGGATAGAAGGCTATTTATTTTTATGGGTAAGAAGAAAGTTGGGTGCGCAAAGGAAAATTTCGGCTTTGTGTCTCTTAAAGAGCTTCCCATTGGCAGCAAGGATATTTTCCAAGGGGATAACTGTTTGTTATCGGAAAACTTCCAGCATCCTAAGCTGACGCCATATGCTTGTGATTCCATTTTTCGCTATAGCCGAGAGATTACGCTCTCAGCTTCAGAATTCCCCGAAGGAGCTTGTCTCATTGATATTATTCGTTTCAATGTCTCTGAATTTCTTCATAACTTGGGAGCAACTTCGGAAGAGCTTCCTTTTTTCTGCGAGAATGGGAAAAGTCCGAAAGGGGAGAAGCTATATAACATATATCTTTTTCGATCATTTTGCATTGGAGAAAAAAGCGACTCAGAAGTAATTAAAGTTACCGTGAATGCTAAAGCAGTCAGACGCATCACTATCGTTAAGTCCTTTGAAAATGGAATGTCTGTCTTGGAAAACCGTGGTAAATTTATCTATACCTAGCGTTTGTTGGAGCTGATAGGCGAAGACTCACTCAAGCAATACTTTTTTTACATTTTCTCTAGCATTGTGCAGCAACGTTCACTGGACAAAAATGCTCCGACTTTTGAGCCGGAGCATCACCTCATCGAGTTAATCTAACCAGATGCTCGATTTTTCGGCGGAGAAAACATTACTTCTTAGTAACCGGATAGATGACCTTGTTAATCTCTTGTACTGTCTGAACCGGCATCTGCCAGGGATTGGAGCCTTTAACACCGGATGCAAACGTCAAATCAATACCAAAAAGGCCGCCGGCTAAACGAGTGATTCTTCCTTCCTGTCCACTGGCAGAAGCAATGACCGGATATGCAGGGTTCTTCGTTCTAAATTCAAGTGTTCCATTGAGGAAACGGAGAACATAGGCTTGAGAATTGGGTTTCACCACGATTTTGGCGACATCGCCGCCGGCATCAATTTCCTTTTTGAGAATGTTAGCAATTTCTTCGCTGCTCGGAGTACCTTTCAAATCATGATAGGCAACGACAACAGGGACTCCGTTTAAATCCTTTTTGAGATTTTTAATAGTGTCTGCCCCATACACCAATTCGACGTCAATTAAATTGGGGAGTTTGAGGGCCGCAGCCTTCTTGTAAAAATCAAACTTCGGTTTTGATCAACTTTTTTGAAACCTCTTTCTTCCGCCACACGGACGGTTAGAAGAATCGGTGTGTCGCCGATAATATTGCGAATTGCCTGAAGGGCTTCAATGGCTTTATCGGTATCTTCAATGAAGTCCCAATAATCGGCGCGAACTTCAACCATGTCGGGGTTCAGGGCTTTTACGGTTTTCGCTTTTGCTTTGATGGCCTCAAGATTTTTGCCTACAAGGGGAGAACAGATAACGGGCTGTTCGCCGCCAAGAAGAGTTGGACCGGCTTGAATCGGGCGGGTAAGCATAGGACGAACAAAATCTTCAGCATAGGCAGAAAGTGCGAATGCGGGAACGAGAAGAGCGGCTGCGATAAGGGAAAGTTTGGCTTTTTGCATCTTATGGACTCCTAATAGAATTTAAAACTGAGATTGATTGATCTCGTATGGAAGTATTTTGAGATTTGGAGGCTTTTTCTGATACCCCCGAATGGGTGGAAAAAAATGATTGAACAACCTCGGAGTCAAAAATTTTTTGTCGAATTTTTCGTTTCCTTATTGGCGAAGAAAGGAGTGGTCGGCAAACTGATTTTTCTCGTTGGATTATTTTTTCTCTTTTTTATGAACTTTGGCTTTGGCAACTTCGGAAAACAAAAGAGGATTCAGAGAAGAGCGGCTCCTAAACTCTATAGCTAGGCGGCAGATATAAGCCAAACTCGAGAAGAGAGTTTTTGTCAGCAGGCAGCAAGAAATCCTATTTGATGCCTCAAAGAAAGAATTTGTTCGATTTAAATCCCTTACTCTTTAACCTTATTTGCTTTTTTGCGACATATTTGTCAGTTTTTTAGAATAAACGTTGATTTAGAAGCAATATCATTATTAGAATTTGAAATAACCATTTAAATAATCAAGATATGTGGTGAAACGATTTTTTTTCCCTGAACGATGCAATCTTACCTAGCGTGCAATCATTGGGAAAACGGCAGGCAGAATCATTGATTCGTCTGTCGATTTTTTTTTACAACTCACTTTTTGTTGAAATAAGATTACTCAAGTTCGCGCCGATGATTTGAATTATGCGATGGCTAGAAAAACTCGTAACGGACAATGACCTATCGCCGTCTAACCCGAGTTCAGGAAGGCCTCTTCAGTAAAATATCTCCGCTTAATTGCCTCTTACTTGATTGGAAATATTGAATGCGTACCTTAGGAAATATTATTTGGAACATCCCATTTCTAGGCTTTGTTACGGCGGCTCTCGTTTTTCTGATTGGCCTTTTGTTTGTTGTTACGATCATCGCAGCGCCGATCGGTCTAGGTCTCATCCAGTATTCGAAATTTTTGCTCCTGCCGTTTTCCTATGACATGGTTTCTAAATCTGAGATAGACGGCGATGCGAATAAAAATATCCTTTGGCAAACTTATGGATTTATTCTGAAGGCAGTCTACGTCATCTTCTTAGGTATCCCGATGGTCATACTCTCTCTGGTACAGATTGTCTGCTGTTTTTGCAGCATTATCGGTATTCCGGTTGCCATTGTGATGGCTAAATCGCTTGGAACTCTGCTTCAGCCGGTCGGTAAAGTTTGCGTTGATCATTCTGTTGCGCAAGCGCTGCTTGTTGAGCAAGGAAGAAGCCAGCTGGCTCTCAGGAACCGAAAGGAACGGCAGTGATCTGAGTATTCATATGCCGTGGTACCTGAGCAACCGGCGATTCTTTATTTTGTCGACTGTCCAAATAGCCTGTTCGTGCTTAATCTCCGTTAACAATCATTTGCGGATTTTGTAACCGACCTGCAATAAATATGTCGCAAAGGCTGCAGCTGCTACGCCGGAGATCGTTACAACGGACAGGCTGACCCAAGGATTGAAGTCGCTTTGGGAGAAGAACCCGTACCGAAATCCGTCAATGATGTAGAAGAATGGATTAAATCTCGACAACGTCTGGAAAACTGGCGGCAGCTGGTTAATCGAGTAAAAGACGCCAGACAGGAATGTCAGCGGCAGAATAACAAAACTTTGAAAAGCTCCGACCTGATCAAACTTATCAGCCCATAATCCGCAGATAAGGCCTAGGGACCCCATAAGAGCGGCGCCCATAAACCCAAAGACCAAAATCCAAAGAATATGGTCCATCGGAGGAGGAGACCAAAGGAACGAAGCAAGCAAAACACCTGCGCCGACGATTAAGGCACGTACAATGGAGGCGCCGATCATCGCTAATGACAGCTCCCAGCCGGCAAAGGGCGGCAGCTGGATAAAAATCAGACTTCCCATGATTTTCGAAGACAACATCGAAGAAGAGCTGTTTCCGAAAGCGTTCTGCAGCATCGTCATCATTACGAGACCGGGAACAAGGAAGTGCAGGTAATTCACGCCGTCAAAAGTCGGCATTTTGCCGGCTAAGACTTGCCCGAACACGAGCAAATACAAAAGTCCCATGAGAACCGGTGCAAAAATCGTCTGCAATGCAATCTTTTTGAATCGGAGAATCTCTTTTTCCAAAAGCGTAAGAAAAGAAGCTCCGGGACGGTAAGGCTGAGGTTCTATTTTGAATTTCATTTAGAGGTAATCCTCATAAAGACTTCTTCGAGATTGGCTTTGCCGAGTTCTAAACCTTCGGGCTCTAAGCCTCGCTTATGAAGCTCGTCGAGCAGGATTCTTAAACCTTCCGGGGTGTCGTAGTTCAGGCAATAGAATCCGTCCTGAAGCTTTTCTACCTGAATCGGAAAGTCCGAGGGCAGAGGAGCCGAAAGGGTAAAAACAACACGGTCTTTGGAGTATTCCTTCAGAAGATCGCGTGTGTTCTCTAAGGCTGCAATGCGTCCGTGATTGAGCATGGCGACATTTCTGCAGAGTCGTTCTGCTTCTTCAAGGTAATGGGTCGTCAGAATGATCGTGTGTCCCTTGCGGTTTAGCTCTTCCATAAAGGTCCAAAGCGAGTGGCGAAGGTTGATGTCGACCCCGGCTGTCGGTTCATCCAACACAATCAGAGGCGGTTTATGGACAAGCGCCTGGGCGATTAGAACGCGGCGTTTCATACCGCCGGACAAGCGCATGACGCTTTCTTTCTTTTTATCGGCAAGATCCAGAACCTCAAGCAGTTCGTTGAGCCACTTATCGTTGTGACGCAGGCCGAAATATCCGCTCTGCAGTCTTAATGTCTCCCATACACTCAGAAACGGATCGAAAGTAATTTCCTGCGGGACGATGCCGATCGCCATTTTGAATTGCTGCCAGTCACGGCGAATGTCGTAACCTAAAACAGAAACGTTTCCGTTGTCAGGCGTTACAGTCTTGGCCAGTACACCGATCAAAGTGCTTTTTCCGGCTCCGTTAGGGCCGAGCAGGCCGAAAAAATCGCCTTGTTCAATCGAAAATCTCACATCCGAAAGGGCCTTTTTTGGATTTTTACCGGCGTTAAAAGACTTCGAAATATGTTCAATTTGAAGTGCCGGAATATTAAATTCAGTCACGAATTTTTTCCTTTTGTCTGTTTTTATTCAAAGATTAACCATTCTTCAAACTACTGTTTTAAACGAAAGTCTCAAATGGTTAATAAAAATTCAGATCAATCCGAACCGGTTAAATTTTTATACATATTGATTACAAGGATTCGGGTAAACGATAATGATAATCATTTGTATTAAAATTGTCTTAGCGCTAAATTTATTCAAATGATAATCATTATCAATACAATATTTTAGCATTATGCAAGCACAACACACTGACCGACAGAAAGCAGTCCCGATGTTTAATGCCTTCCAAAGCAAAGGGCAAGACGACATCAGCCGCTGGCTGGCCAAAGTTTCTGAGAATCCTATTGTCGAAGCTTTTCCCGAAAAGATTGATATCCATCCGGGGATGGACAGCTCCATGCTCCTGCCTACGGAAATGCCGGAGGTGCTTTCCGAACTCGTTTCTAAACCTCGTACACGCCGAACCGTTGCCTATATCAACGTTCCCTACTGCGAAACTCGCTGCTTGTATTGCTTGTTCTATATCAAGCCGTATCGAAACAAAGAAGAAAGCAACGCTTTTGCCGATACTTTAATCAAAGAACTTCAGCTTTGGTCAGACAAACCGGTGCAAAAGGGTGAGCCCGTACACGCTGTATATTTCGGCGGCGGTACGCCTACTGCTTTGGAAGCTTGTGATATTGAAAGAATCATCAAAGCCGTTCGCCGCTATCTTCCGCTCGCCAATGACTGCGAAATCACTTATGAAGGGCGTTTGTCCGGTTTTGGAACCGACAAAATGGAAGCCGCTTTGGCCGGGGGCGCCAACCGTTTCTCTTTGGGGGTCCAGAGTTTTGATACGAAGATTCGTCAGGCTGTCGGCCGCCGCTCAGATAAGGAAACCTTGATTCGCCAGCTCGAGAAACTGATGAGCTATGATCAGGCGGCTGTCGTGATTGATTTGATTTACGGCTTTCCGTTCCAGACCTTGGAAACTTGGAAAGAAGACTTACGGATAGGCCGAGAACTCAACCTTGACGGTATCGACTGCTACCAGCTCCGCGTGTTTGAGAAGTCTCCTCTTTATAAATATATTCAGAACGGCAAACTTCCTCCCGGACCGGATCATGAACTTCGTGCTGCGATGTTCCAGGAAGCCGTGCAAAGTATGCATGAAGCAGGCTGGAAGCGCCTTTCCATCTCCCATTGGGCTTCAAACACCCGTGAACGAAATTTTTATAACTACTATGCAAAGACCCGTACCGATTGTTTAGCTTTCGGTCCCGGCGCCGGCGGCAACTTAAGCGGTTACGGCTTCATGCAGCACCGTCAGCCGGATGCTTGGGCCAAGGCTGTCGAAAGCGGTGTCAAACCAATTGCCATGATGACCAAACCGCCTCTGTTCTGGGAACTGGGACGTGCGGTCGCTGAGCAGCTTGAATTGAATTTCTTTAACCCTTCCCAACTGGCTCACGAGTTTTCTGAGAAGTTTGCAACTTTGTGGAATCCATTGATCGACAACTGGACTGAAGCAGGGCTCCTGGCACCCGTCGGAAACCGTTTTGAACTGACGGTTCCCGGTCAATTCTGGCAGGGCCGCATGACTCAGCACATCCTCGACTACTTCAAATCTCAGACAAAATGACCACTAATCTTACTTTCAAATTGACGGCTGCAGCCGCATTGACTTTTTGCTCGCTCGCACTTCAGGCCGAAGAAACTGTTCAGACTTCTGAAGTGACGGTAACCGCCGGCCGCGTGGAACAGCAGCTTCTCGAAGTTCCAATGGCTGTGACGGTTGTGACTAACCAGGAAATCCAGGAATCTGCCGCCCGCAACGTAGGCGAGCTCCTGGAAGACATTCCGGGCGTCATGGTCAATAACGCCGGTTCTCAGGGCTTAAAGCGCGTTTCCATCCGCGGAGAGGATACCTTCAGAACCCTGACTCTTATTGATGGCCAGAAGATTTCCGAACAGAAATCCATGTCCGGCGCCTCGATTCTGATCGATCCGAGTTCTATTGAGCGCATTGAAGTGATCAAAGGACCGGCTTCCGTGCTTTACGGTTCGGATGCTCTGGGTGGCGTGGTGAACATCATCACGAAGAAGGGTTCTAAGAAACCTTTTGAAGCTGAGGGTTCTGTTGCTTGGAACGGCGCCGGTCACGGTTGGGCAGAAACGATTTCTCTCGGCGGAACCTATAAAGGTTTGAACTACCATTTGGATGCTGGTTATCAGAGCCACGGAAACATCAAGACTCCGCTCGGATACCAGAAAGGTACAGACTTCCGTCAGAAGAATGCTTCTGCTTTCTTGAGCTACGACTTCAATGAGCATTTCACTGCCGGTCTGCGTGCGGATACTTTTGACAGCGACATCAATTCCTCTAGCTGGGAATACGAACAAGACCCGAACAGCGAGTTCTTTGTTCGCATTCCGAAGTGGAAGCGAGACAAGGTTGCACTCTTTGCAGAAGGCAAGAACCTTAACGAATACCTGACCCGTCTGCGTTGGGATGGCTATTGGCAGAAGAACCATAAGAACATGAGAAATTATGTTTCTCAGCCTAATGGACGCATGAAAGTCGTAACGGACTCTCTTGCAGACAATCGCATTAAAACTTATGGAACAAGTCTTCAGGCTGACTGGCAGCTGGGAGAATCGAATTTCCTGATTACCGGTTACGAGTTTGTTCAGGATCAGTTGGAAGCTGATACCTTGGCCAAGACAACTATGGCGCCGATGCTCAATACCGTGACAAACCGTTATGTAAAGGGCAAAGAAACAACCAATGCGATTTTTGCGTCGATGGAAACTTCTCTGCCGCAGGACTTCACTCTGAATTACGGCGTTCGGTACACGTGGGTAGATTCCAAGCTGAGTAAAGCGGTTGGTGTTAAAAACGGATATGCTCCAGGCACGAAGTACAACAATGCGCCGGATGATAAGGTTGGTCAAGTCGGAAGTGATAAAAATAGCCGTCCTGTCTTTAACTTGAGCCTGAATTGGACAGGATTGCCAGATACTTCTTTAAGAGCAGGATGGTCTCAGGGCTTTCGCGTTCCTAACCTTCAGGAAAAATACCTGATCAATAATATGGGCGGGGGTACTATCTACGGGAACTCCAGTCTCAAACCGGAGAAGTCCAACAACTTTGAAGTTGGAGCACGTTATGCCGGAAGAGCAGTAGAAGCAGACTTTGCTCTCTTCTATAACCTTGCGGATGACTACATCTCTACTGAGCATTTCAACTCCAGAGAATATAGGTACGTGAACGCAGATAAGGCTAAAACCTTCGGTGCCGAACTTTCCGTCAACTTTAAGCCGACGGACCACTTCTTCCCCTATGCCAGCATGACTTGGCTGCGCAGAAAGACCGAATGGGGCAACGGCGTCTCAACCTATGATTCCGGAGTTGCCGGGTTTACGGCCCGCTACGGCGTGAAGACAGAGTTCGAAGTCTTTAACGGCCGCTGGAATACGGATACGTACCTCAGAAGCAAGACGGCATCTAAGTCTTATTCGACATCTACTAATGAGACGACCCGCGTTGCCGGTTATACAACGCTTAACTTTGCGACCACTTATCACTTCGGTCCGCAGAAGCGTTACATGGTAAGCGCTGAGGCCATCAACATTACGAACCAGCTTTATTCGTACGGCGATTCGATCTACGAACCCGGACGCCATTTCAGCTTCAAGCTGAGCGCGAAGTATTAAGCGGTAATAAGGATTCATTTCAACGGAAAACAACATGACGGAAATGACATTGGAGAGAAAAGAAAGCAGCTCTTGGCTCAGAAGGTTCGGTGACCGCTGGGGTGCTCGTGACCTCGTGGTGATCGGAGTTTTTGCCGCGACCGCAAAACTCTCCACGGTTTTAATCGCTATGGTGGGCGGAGGAATGAATCCTGTCAGTCTTCTGCTTAAAAATGTGGTTTTCACTACACTGCTGGTGATCATGCTTTACAAAGTGAGACAGCCGGGAACGCTGAGCCTCTTTGTTATCGTGAGCGCGCTGGTGAATTTCCTGCTCTTGGGCGGAAATGTCACACTCATTCCGCCCATGCTGGCAGCCGCTTTAGTCTCCGAAGCAGTGATGAAGTTTGTTAAAAGCCTCGGCTGGAAAGGCGCTGTTTTCTGGGGCGTCGGCTGCTTTGACTTCCTCTCCAAAGGATTGTCGCTCGCCGTTTCCTATCTCATGATGCGCGAATCTCCGGCCCTGATGGCAGTAGTTCTGCCGATTGTTCTGATCGGTTATGCCGGTTCTTTGATCGGTCTTTACACCGGTTACCGTTCTATGAAGGAATTAAGACATGCAGGCATCGTTCGCTTCTAAGTTCGATGTTTTAACGCGGCTGGATGTTCGCAGCAAAATGTTCATTGCCGCCTTGGCGGCAGTGATGACGATTGCACTTTCTTCCCTGAATTCACAGCTGCTGCTTTTTACAACATCACTGCTTTATCTGTTTGCACTCGGCCGCTACAAACTGATTTTTGTGAGCTATGCCGTGGCGCTCCTTATGATGGCGCTGTCCGTCGGATTTGCTTCTATCTTGACACTGTTCATTCCTTCTATGGGAAAAAGTTTGGAACTCGGCTCTTTGTGCATTCCGTTCCTGAGAGCCCTGACAGTGATGAACACAATTCTGCCGATGGCCTTTACGGGAAGACTGCAGAACATCTTGAACGGCCTTCAGCAGCTCAAGCTCCCGTTCATTATTTATCTTCCGGCTGCTGTGATTATTCGTTTTATCCCGACGTTTGCCGGCGATGTGAAACAGATCTGGGAATCTCTGAAGATCAGAGGCTTCAAGATCAATCCGTGGCAGTGCACGATTCATCCGATCCGCACGACTCGTCTGCTGTTTACGCCGCTCCTTTTCAGAGCACTTAAAACAAGCGACGAATTAGGCATCGCGGCTGAACTTAAAGGTCTTCATGCCGGCAGCAATTCGGGCTCTATGCACAGAAGAGGATTCAGCAAACACGACATTACGGCCATCACTCTGGTCCTCCTGATCTGCACGGCAGCTGTTTTACTGCAAATTTACTTTCCTACCGACATTAAGGCGGCAATGAGATGATTGAACTGAATCACGTCACTTACCGTTATCCGTTTTCCGACAGAAACGCGCTCGAAGATATTTCTTTGACCGTTCGTCCCGGCGAAGCCGTACTTTGCACCGGAGTATCCGGCTGCGGTAAATCCACCTTAATTCGCCTGATCAACGGTCTTTGCCCGCATTATTTCGGAGGCCAACTTAAAGGAACCGTTCGCGTCGCAGGCCAAAACAATCAAACGCTGAAACTGCACGAGATCAGCAACCGGGTTGGCACACTCTTTCAGAATCCGGAGAGTCAGTTCTTTGCGCTCGGTGTGGAAGAGGAAATGGCATTTAAGCCTGAGTCCAGAGGTATGCATCCCGATAAGATCCGTGATCTCATCGCGAAGACTTCTCAGCGCTTCGGCTTGAATTCCGTTTTAAAGAACACGATCCATGAACTTTCTCAGGGACAAAAACAGAAAGTCGGCTTGGCTTCCCTGATGATGGAACCGCTGCAGGTCTTGATTTTGGATGAACCGACAGGAAACCTGGACCCTGAATCTACGATGGATTTGGCTCAGGAGATTCTTCGCTTAAAAGAGAAGGGCGTTGCTGTCCTCATTGTCGACCATCGCCTGTATTGGTTAAAAGGAGTGGCAGACCGCGTCTGTGTGATGGAAAAGGGCAGAATCGTTCAGGAAGGAACTTTTGATGACCTGAGCGATGAGGTCAGGGAACGTTACGGTCTGAGAAAAGTCGATGTCGAAGATAAAAGACACAAACTTCCGCCGCTGTCTGAGGGCAAAGAAACCGTCATGAAAATCTCGGATCTTTCCTATGCTTATCCGCGAAAGGACAGGATTTTTAACGGGACCAATTTGGAACTGCGTAAAGGAATTACAGGACTCTTCGGCCCCAATGGGACCGGCAAAACGACTTTGGCCAGAATTCTCACAGGATTAAACAAACCTACCCAAGGAATATTAGAAATAAGAGGCAAGAAGGTTAAACCTCAGGAATGCCTCAGACATGTTGCGGTGGTTCTGCAGAATGCAGACCACCAGCTGTACATGCGGACGGTTTTTGATGAACTTCTGACTAGTCTGGAAGCGGCCGGTTGCCGCGGCGGCAAGCAAGCCGCCGAGGAGCTGATGCAGCTTTTTGACCTGACAGAACTCAGAGATCGTCATCCTCATTCACTTTCCGGCGGGCAGCAGCAAAGGCTCGTGATTGCCTGCGCGTTTGCCAAAAAACCGGATGTCATCATTTTGGATGAACCGACAAGCGGCTTAGACGGCGCAAATCTTCATCGAATTGCCGGCGCCCTGCGGCAGCTTTCTGACGAAGGCAAAGCCGTGCTTGTCATTACTCATGACCTGGAGCTCGTGGACATGGTGTGCGACAGCGCCATCAGACTCCCGCTTCAAAAAACAAATCTTTCAGCAACTTTTCAATAAATTAATCGGTAAACCTATGACAACAATCGTTGAACAGCAGAACAAAATTAATGAACTTTTAAACAGCGGCCGTCCCGTAACATTGGAGACGATTGCTCAGGCGCTCGCCGTGACAGCGCAGGAAGCGGCTCATCTTCTGCCGGAAGGTTCCGCCACCTTTGCTCCGGGTTCCGATTTTGAAAGCGTTTGGGCCGCGATTGCCGAATGGGAAAAGATCACCTTCATCGTCACTGCACACGGCAACGTCATCGAAGTTGAAACCAAACTCGTGACAGGCAAAGCAGCGATGGGCTACTACAATCTGATGGGAGGCAAGAGTCCGCTTCAAGGTCACTTTAAGTACGGCGACATTTCCGAGATCGGCTTTGTGACTATGCCGTTCATGGGCCGTGAAAGCCACTTCGCCGCTTTCTTTACAACTTCCGGCGAAGTTGCTTACTCCATGTACGTCGGCCGCGAAAAACACAAGTTAATTGAAAGCGCCAAAGAAAAATTCCTTGCCCTCCAGCAGAAGTACAAAGCTTAATGAGAGGAAGAGAATGAAAGTTTTAGTCGCATACGCCACCGTTACCGGAAACACTGAGATCATTGCCCGCGCCATTGCTTCCGCAATTCCCGGCGCCGATCTTAAAAAACTGCCCGCTGATGTTAATCCTCACGATTACGACTTCATCTTTGCCGGTTTCTGGTGCGATAAAGGTACGCCTGACGAAGTTTGGCAGGCTTTCCAGAAAGAGGCTAAAGCCAAACCGATCGCTTACTTCGGAACTATGGGCGGTGATCCCAACAGCGAGCGAGGACAGGCTTGGGTTAACAAGGTCGCAGGTCTTTTCCCGTGCGAAAACTTCAAGGGTCTTCGTGTTTGGCAGGGAAAGATCGACCCTAAGATCTTAGCCGCTATGGCCAAGATGCCCGGCGCAAAACCGATGACGCCGGAGCGTCAGGCCAGATTGGATGAAGCCGCCAAGCACCCGACAGCCGAAGATCGGGCTCAAGCCGGAGCTTGGGCCTTAGAGCTTCTTAAAAACTTCCGTAATGACAAATAAACATGGACATTAAAGAGATTTACAACCAGATCGGATGCGCCGGTATTTCGTTGGTAATTATCGGCGTATTTGCTCTTTACATTACCGTTTGGAATTTTCTTTATTTGAGAGGCGTGCTCTCTAAATTTAAAAAGCATTTCCACGGGATGGAGCAGGCGACACCGGAGCGCATTCGTCGGTACTTCGGAGAGAGCACAAATCCTTTGGAATGCATCGTGCGCGATATAGTCATGACGCACGGCGCTCACTCCGACGACATTCGTGCGGAAGTAGCTTACTTGTTCCACAAGCATTTCAAGCCAGTGAACAATGCGCTGACTTGGCTCAAGTTAATTTCCGCCGTTTCTCCGCTGCTGGGCCTTTTGGGTACGGTTATCGGTATGGTGACGGTTTTCCGCACTATTTCCGAGAACGTTTCTCCTGATCCCACGATGCTCGCGGGCGGTATTTGGACAGCCCTCATCACAACTGTGATGGGTTTGGTGGTCGCGATTCCGGCGCTGATGGCTTATTACTACCTGATGCTCAAAGTTAAAGAGCTTCGAATCGAGGCCGTGGAATACAGCTATAGAGCTTTAAATATCCGCCGAGAACCTTGCCGCTGCGCCCAGAAGATGGAAGAAGACGAGCAAAAAGCAGCCTGAGATTTAAGAGATAGATATGTTTGACGAACTCGAAGAAGAGCCCCGGGTGGATTTGACGCCGCTCATTGACGTGATTTTCATGCTGGTCATCTTTTTTGTGATGACCATGACGTTCAGCAAACCCGTGCTGGATGTCGTATTGCCTGCGGCCCAGAACTCCGAGGTCAAGAAAAAGACGGCGGAACTTGTCATCAGCGTGAAGTCCGACGGAAAGTATTTCTTTAACGATCAGGAAATTCCTAAAGAAGAACTTTCCCGTTTCTTGTCCGAACATTCGGAAGGCACGCTCAACCTGATGGTAGATGAGAAGGCTCCGTTCGAAGCTTTTGTTTATTTGGCTGACTTGGCGAAAGTCAATAGAGAAGGCCGTTTTGTAATCAGTACTAAAGCAGCTGTACAGCAGAATTGAGATGTTAAGCCCTTCACGCAAAGACAATGAATTACTTAAAGCCAAGCGGCTTTCCAAAGCTGCTTTGGTTGCCTTTGCCTGTGCGTTCGCTTGGGCAGGCTGTACCATAAAGACAGATGCTCCGCTGCCCGCTCAGCAGCCGCGGACTATTGAACTGAGTTTTGCTCAGATTCAGGAAATCCAACCGGAAGAAACGCCGGAAGTCTTTCCGGAACCTCTGCCACAGCAGGTCATCGAAGAACCTAAAAAACCTCTTACAGATGAGTCGGAACTTAAAGTTGAACCTGAAAAGGTTGTAGAAGAAAAGCTTCCTGAATCTGAAGCAGAACCGGTCCCTCCGCCTCTGGTACCTGTTGAGCAGCCTAAGCCGAAAAAGGTTGAGCCTGTGAAGCCGAAACCTGTTAAAAAGCCAAAAGAGCCCAAGGTAGAACAGAAGACTCCGGCTCCTCAAAAAGCTTCTGAATCTACAGAAGGGAAGGCTGCATCAGTGGGTCATGCAGCGGCCGAACAAGCAGCTAAAAAGAAAAGCATCACTGCAATGCTGGTCAGTTTGGTTGAAAAGCATAAACGCTATCCGAAAGCAGCGAGAAGAGCCGGTATGGAAGGCGTTGTCCTAGTGGAATTCTCAGTCGATCCAGGCGGCAAAGTAACCGGCGCCTCAGTCATTAAAAAATCCGGGAAGGGTCCTTTAGATTCCGCTTCTCAGGATCTGAGCAAGCGAATCATCGGGACGGCGTTTAATGTTCCGAATTCGGGGATGAAGATTCAGGTGCCGATTCGGTACAGCCTGGATTGACAAAAGATGGGTAAATCGGATGACGGTTGAAGGCGTCCACTTCGCCTTCATTCATTTTTTAAGCAATTTGCCAGTTTTCGGAAATTGCGTATAATTCAATTCTCTTTCGGAAGGGTGGCAGAGTGGTTGAATGCTCCGGTCTTGAAAACCGGCGATGAGCGATCCTCATCCGTGGGTTCGAATCCCACCTCTTCCGCCAGCCTTAGGTGCGCTAAAAATCTTTCCTTTTCTCAAAAAGACCTATAAACCTGCCAATTCAATGGGTTTTGCAGTTTCACTTCCATCTAGTAGAACGTCTTATAACCAATTGAATCCGCGGTTAGGTACTCATACAAGTTCATCTTTTAATCTTTCTTTGTAACTGTCTTATTCTCTAACTTCTTAATAAAAGGGCAGGCCTAAGCACTGACGTAATCTGTATAGCTTAGGTCCTCTTAACGAGCACCGGAGCTTATTATTGCGGGTTGGCTATTTTGACGGATTAAAGATGGGGTCCAGCGAAGGCTTCATAATCAAAGGCTTCGGTCAGGTTTGCGGTAAGAAGGATTGTTGAGCTCGTCTGAGACAACTCTCTCAGATAAACGGAAAGAGAACTTCTATAGCTAGGGCATTCGTTTTGATATGAGAACAGGAGTAAGAGAAAAGAGGGATTAAGTTAAAACTGGAGAAGAAAAGGTTGCAGTCGGGGCGTCGGGAGTTGAACCCGCTACGGCCTACCAAAACCTTTGGCTGCGCCCCGTAAAATGTTTTTCAGACATCGCACAAATAATAATCTATCTTTTGCTCCAGAGCTAATTCAAATAAATAAGCAAAGAAGCAGATGGAGAGTAACTTACAATGTTACAAAGTTAATTTAAAAGAAGCCGACTTTATCAGAAGGAAGGGGCGCCAATGGATCCGCACGTATGGCAAGTAATGGTGGATGCTTTTCCGCAATTATTGTTCAAAGGCATCACTGTAACGATACCTTTGACGATCATTTCGTTCGCTCTTTCCATGGTCATTGCAGTCGTTGTAGCACTGATCCAGTACTCGAAAGTTCCGGTTCTTCGGCAAATTTGCCGCTTCTATGTCTGGGTGATTAGAGGAACGCCGCTGCTTGTGCAGCTGTATGTCGTTTTCTTCGGGCTGCCGAGTATTGGCATCATGGTGGACGCCTTCCTGGCCGCCGTTATTGTTTTCTCAATCAACGAAGGCGCCTATAACGCCGAAACGATTCGCGGCGCGTTAGAGTCAGTTCCTCAGGGCCAGATGGAAGCAGGACGCTGCGTCGGCCTCAATTATTTTCAGATCATGTGGCACGTCGTTCTGCCTCAGGCCTTTAGAACTGCGTTCCCGGCCTTGGGCAACTCCATGATTTCAATGGTTAAAGACACTTCTTTGGCGGCTAACATTACGGTGGCTGAGATGTTCTTCCAGGCTCAAAGGATTGCCGGAAGAACATACGAAACCATGGCGGTGTACATCGAAGTCGCGCTCATTTATTTAATTTTCTCGACGATTCTTGAGTACTTACAGCGCCGCGGGGAAAAGAAACTCGGCAAATACGGTACAAACTAACGATTCATTTTTGCAGTCAAATTAGTAATGGAAAAAACCGATTCGCTCCTTCTCATAAGCCATGTGAAAAAATCTTTCGGCACCTTAGAAGTGTTGAAAGATATCAGCATCGATGTTTATAAAGGCGATGTGGTTTCAATTCTCGGACCGTCAGGCTCCGGAAAAACCACCTTGCTTCGCTGCGTCAATTTCCTGGAAAGGGCTGATTACGGGTCAATCAGTTTGGACGATAAGACTATCGATTTAAAAACGGCCACTAAAGAACAGGCGTCCGAAATCCAAAGAAAAACGGGCTTTGTTTTTCAGAACTACAATCTTTTTAGAAATAAAACGGCGCTTGAGAACATTACGCTTGGTCTGACTTCCGGCAGAGGCATGAGCAGAGCAGACGCGGTAAAAAAAGGCATGATGCTTCTCCGTAAGATTGGTCTGGAAGACAGAGCCAATTCCTATCCGAGCGAACTTTCCGGAGGTCAGCAGCAGCGGGTTGCAATTGCTCGGGCTCTCGCCACGGACCCGGAAATTATTTATTTTGATGAGCCTACTTCGGCTTTAGACCCTGAACTGACGGATGAAGTATTAGAGGTAATGCGTCAGCTCGCTCAAGAAGGCATGACAATGGTCGTGGTGACGCATGAAATGAACTTTGCTCGTAACGTTTCCAACAGAGTCATTTTTATGGATCATGGTTTGATTGTTGAGCAAGGCAGCCCCGAGCAGATTTTCGAACATCCTCAAAACGAACGTACCCGAGCTTTCCTTCGTTTGGCAAGCGGTTCTCAAGAGGCCCAGCGCTCAGCCTTGGAAGCCTTCAAGAAGCAGCGCGAAGCAGAAAACGCGATGAATTCTCTTTAATTTTTGTTGATGATTTAGATATGACACATAATTTTCGATTATTGATGAAGTTCGGCCTGGGCCTTTTCCTTGCCGGTTCTGCCTCTCTTATGTTGGTCGGATGCGATAAAGCGCCGAGCCGCAATTCCGCTTCGGCTTCTCAAGATCACCTGGCAAGAATTAAATCATCCGGTGAATTGAAGGTCGGCTTAGAAGGGGACTGGCAGCCGTTCTCCTTCCACAATGAAAAAGATCAGTTGGTCGGATATGACGTTGAAGTCGCTCAGAACTTAGCCAAGAAATTGGGAGTCAAAGCCAAGATTGTTGAAGGCCCCTGGGACGGTCTTTTCGCCGGTATGGATACGGGAAGATATGACTTGATGATTAATGGTGTAGACGTTACGCCTGACCGCGCGAAAACTTATGATTTCTCCACACCTTACGCCTATGACCGCACGGTGCTAATTACACGGTCCGACAACAACGATATTCACTCTTTTAATGATTTGAAAGGTAAAACTACCGCAAATTCTATTGGCTCGACATACCAGGAGATCGGCGAAAAGTACGGAGCCAAAGTCAGCGGTGTCGATACTCTGGCTGAAACGCTTCAGATGGTTAAAAACAAACAGGTACAAGCAACTATCAACGCCTCCACTTCCTACGGGGACTACATGAAGCATCGTCCCGATGAACCTTTGAAGATTGCAGCTACGATGGACAAAGTGACGGAATATGCCATTCCGATGAAGAAGGGTGAAGACAACGCATCACTGAAGAAGGCAATCGACAATGCTCTTCAGGAAATGAAGAATGACGGAACGTTATCCAAACTATCCGTGAAATATTTCGGCGCGGATCTGACAAGGCCGAATTAATCATTTCGGACTGTCGAATCCAGTTTCTATTCTGAACGGGGCTTCTCAAAAAAGGAGTCCCGTTTTGAATCAGTTAGGACGGTCCTTGATCGGGAAAGGCTTAAATTAACCACATCAAGAAAAAGATTTTTCGGAGGAAAAAATGAAGAAATGGATACTGATGGTCATGGCCGCTGCCTTTACGCTTTCTGTATCAGCTTGTTCTACTGTAAAAGGTGTTGGCCAGGACGTTTCAGCCGTCGGCGACGACATTGATACCGCAGCAACTGCTGTGCAAAAGAAACTTTAACGGGTGCCGCTAGTTAATCATTGCAATAGAGGTAGATATGAAAAAGTTTTCACTGCTTGCTATTTTGTCTGCTTTTTTGATCGGACTTGCCGGATGCAATACGGTTAAAGGAGTGGGCAAGGACGTTGCTGCGTTAGGTAATGGCGTAGACCACGCTGCGACTACCGTTTCCAATAAGATGTAATCAAAATCTCCGCAAGTGTTGAATGCACTTGCTTAAAAAAATCTCGTCCGCGTTGCCTTCACGGGACGAGATTTTTTATAGCCTTTTCTAGGAATTTACCGGCTGTTCAGACAAAACTCTCAAAAAGTCAGGAAAAGGTAAGGAGGCCCTAGAGACCTTATTAATGGCAGCGGCTCTCATTTTTGATTTCCATCTCGGAAATGAAAAATTCACCGCGGTGATCAATATCACCTTCTACTTTGACGCAGGCGCCTACGTCAAATTTGTGGCCGCCGTGGCTCTCAACCTTTGTACGAGCGTCAGCTTTGAAAGTCTTGCCTCCGATAACCCAAGTCGGATTTTGTGCGGAGGGCATCTTTTCAATTTTTCCGTAAAAAGCATCATCGTCTCCGGCAGCGAAAGCGGTGAAAGATAAACTCAGAGCGGCTAAAGCAAGAAAGAATTTTTTCATTTTTTCGCAAATAATAAACAATGAAAAAGCAGCCCGAAGGCTGCTCTATCAATTAAGAATTAACGGCAGCGATTGTCGCGTTTCTGTTCAATTTCGGAAATGAAGAAATTGCCTTCGCGATCGAGATCACCGTCAACCTTAACGCAGGAACCAACGCCGATCTTCTGGTCACGACGATGTTCGATCTTAGTGCGCTGGTCAACCTTGAATGTCTTTCCGCCGATCACCCAAGCAGGATTTTCCGCTGTGGGCATCTGTTCAACCTTACCGTAGAAACCGTCGATGTCACGAGCAGAAGCTGTGCCCATGATTAAACCGACAGCAGCAAGGGGGAGTAAAACTTTAACTAATTTCATTTGAAACTCCTATTCCATAAATTTTCCTGGTGTCTGAATTCTACGTGGTTACTCCTAATTCACCTGTAAAAATTGTGCGAATTGAGCGCGGAGCAATGGAATGAAACAACTGAAATACTTTTTTTACTTCTTAGAAAAACAGGGAGTTAAATCAAATGGGAGTTATTTTCGGCAAAAAAATCGGGCCGTATCGGCCCGATTTGGAGCGCGTCAGTAGTTAGGCAAGCTGTTTTTTAACATCTTCAAGCTTGTGTTGAACCTTGTCGAAAGTTTCGATCATGGTTGCAGAAGGCTTGTTCGGGTCAAGCAGGCTGACCACGATGATGGCAATGAAGGAGAGCACGAATCCGGGGATGATTTCATACATTCCCCACCATGCGCCCTGATGCCAGACAAGAACCGTCAGAGCACCGACGATAATGCCGACCAAAGCACCGTTGCGGGTGACGCCTTTCCACAGAAGAGAAAGGATGATGATCGGGCCGAAGGAAGCACCGAAGCCGCCCCAGGCGTAGCTCACCAAAGAGAGAACCAGGTTGTTCGGATCTGTAGCAATCAAGATTGCGACAGCACTGACGGCAACTACGGTCAGGCGGCCGATCCAGACGAGTTCTCTCTGAGCAGCGTGCGGACGAATGAATGCGCGGTAAAAGTCTTCTGTCAGAACGGAAGAGCAAACCAGCAGCTGGCATGAAAGGGTACTCATCACGGCAGCCAGAATAGCGGAGAGCAGAATGCCGCCGATCCAAGGATTAAACAGTGTCGTAGAAAGAATCATGAAAACGCGTTCATGGTTTTCTGCAACGGCTTTGCCGAGATCCGGATGAGCCGAGAAGAAAGCCGATCCGAAGAAGCCTGCAGCAACGGCGCCGGAGAGCGAGAAGATGAGCCAAATCATGCTGATCTTGCAGGCGCGCGGCATCACAGACGCATTCTTGGCGGCCATGAAGCGAACCAGAATATGAGGCTGACCGAAGTAACCAAGGCCCCAAGCCAGCAGAGAAATCACACCGATGAAGGTCTGGCCCTGAAGCATGTTGAGGTGCGTCGGATCAACAGATCTAACTTGCTCGACGGTTGCCGAGAATCCGCCTAGGTCGATCATAACGGCGACCGGGGCGATGATAAGCGCCAGGCACATCATGGCCGCCTGAATGGTGTCGGTCCAGCTGACGGCCAGGAAGCCTCCGAGGAAGACGTAGGCCAGGGTGGCAAAGGTACCGAAAATCAGAGCGGTGGAATAGGGAAGATCAAGAACGATTTCAAAGAGTCTGGCGCTCGCAACCATACCGGAGGCGGAGTAAATCGCAAAGAAAAGCAAAATCACGACAGCTGAGATGATTCGAAGCATACGGGACTTGTCTTCAAAACGGTGCGAGAAGTAGTCCGGAAGTGTCAAAGCGTTGTGAGCTGTTTCGGTGTAGACGCGAAGCGGAGCGGCAACGATCAGCCAGTTAGCCAGTGTACCGAGTGCCAGACCGATAGCAATCCAGGATTCGCAGATTCCGGATAGAAAAACCGCGCCCGGAAGGCCCATGAGGAGCCAGCCGCTCATGTCGGAGGCTCCCACGGAAAGTGCAGTAACAACAGCGCCTAAACGGCGGCCGCCCAAAATATAGTCATTGAAATTTTTGGTGAAGCGCCAGGCAACTAAGCCGACAGCCACCATCACGACTAAATAGGCGAAAAAGGTGATTGAGATTGGTGAGAAATTCATTTTTATGACTGAAACAAAATTTACCTTATGTTTCAATCATAACGAAGGAGGCGAGCCTGAACGGAATCCCAAAAACAAATTATCTGAAAGTCAAGGAAAATCCGTGAGCATTAATCCTAACCGCCGATATAAGACATCTCAATTCGCTTCCCGGCTCTGGCTTTGACGGTTTCTTCCGTACGAATTTCAGAATAGTGTTCGTCGCGAGTTGTCCAAATTCGACCGATGGCGTCTTCGATTTCTTCATCGGAAGCACCGCCGCGAAGCATCTGACGAATATCGAAGCCTTCCGTCGCAAAAAGGCATTTGTACAGTTTGCCGTCAACAGACAGACGAATGCGGGAGCACTCTTTGCAGAATGGTTCACTTACAGACGAAATGAAACCGAGCTCACCGCTGCCGTCCTTGTAGCCCCAGCGAGTGGCGACCTCACCCGTGTAGTTAGGGTTTAACGGTTCAATCGGATAAACGCGGTTGATCTCTTCGACGATCTGGAGGGAAGGGACAACATCGTCAAGCCTCCAGCCGTTGGAGGTGCCGACATCCATGAATTCGATGTAACGGACAATGATTCCTGTGCCTTTGAAGTGCTCGGCGATTTTGATGAGTTCTTTTTCGTTGACGCCGCGTTTAACGACGACATTGATCTTGATGGAAGGAATGCCCGCATCTTTTGCGGCCTGGATTCCGGCGAGCGTCTTCTCAATCGGGAAATTGACGTCGTTGAGATCCTTATAGATCTGAGGATCCATGGCATCCAAAGAAACGGTCAGGCGCTTGAGGCCTGCCGCAGCTAAGGATTTTGCTTTTGCGGACAATGCGGCTCCGTTAGTCGTCACAGCAACATCGAGCGGTTTGTCATTCCAGGTTTTGAGTTTTGAGAGTTCTGTGATCAGGAATTCGATGCCTTTTCTCAGCAAGGGCTCTCCGCCCGTCAGACGAATCTTCTCCACGCCGTTTGCGGCAAAGATTTTGCCCAGTCGGATGATTTCTTCGAAAGAGAGGACTTCTGTATGGGAAAGAAAACAGTGATCTTTCTCGAATTTTTCCTTCGGCATGCAGTAACGGCAGCGGAAATTACAACGGTCAGTAATAGAAATTCTGACATCGCGTAAAGGGCGTCCGCGGGAATCAATCCAGTGAGTATCGTCACGACGGATTTCACCGACCAGCGGGACCGTTTTTGTTGCGGCCTTAATTGGAATAACACGAGAAGACATGCTTACGGTTTCAATTCGACGAAAAAAGTAGACTGATTATAAGGATTCCCGCTTAATCTCTGCTGACTTATTTGAGCATAGGCAGCGGGAAATATTTTGCGAGCACTTTCCGAGGTGTCGTTTTGAGCAGAACGAAGCTCCAAATTCCTATCAAGAATATCCAATCCTGAAAACGCAGGAACTGCGAAAAACAAAAAAGCACTGCAGAACAAATGCTCTGCAGTGCAAGCACAAGCGGGGAGAGAGCTGTGAATCGCCGAAAACTAGCTTCTCATCGCTTTAGCTCGAGCCAGTGCTTCTCTGGCTGCAATGCGCCCCCATATCACGGCGGCCGTTAATTGAGAACCGTCGAGGTAGTTGTCGTAGAAGATACCGCCGACAGCGTTTCCAGCGCCGTAAAGTCCGGGAATCGGCTGGCCTTCGGTATTGATGATCTGAGCTTTCGGATTGATCTTCGGACCGCCGAAGGTCGCTGTCATGCCGCCGGCAAACATGAAGCCGTAGAAGGGCGCCTTTTCGATGGTGTAAGGCTTTTCAAGCGTGGTTGGAACAGCAAGTTTGTCGGTCGTACCGTTATGAACGGCAGCGTTGAATTCTTTGACGGTACTCTCAAGTGTTTCGACCGGAACGCCCATTTGTTTTGCGAGATCTGCAATGGTATCTGCCTTGTAGATTTCTGCCATGGCTTTCTGGTAACGCTTGATTCTTCTTGCAACAATCGGTTCATCTACCACGCGGGAATCAATAATGATGAAAGCGCGGTTTTCTTTGATCAGTTTGGGCGTGTTCTGACCAACATAAACGTAGGTTTGGCCTTCGTCGATATAGCGTTTGCCTTGAGGTGTGACGCAGATGCCGAAGTTAACCATGTTGGAGGGGTTAGCGCGTGTAGTTGGGTGGATCGGGCCGGCATGGAACTGGTCCATGTTGACGTACTGCGGGAAGAAAGGCTGAGTCAGTGTGTAGTTTTCGCCCGTAATGATTGCCGAGCCTCTTAACGGCATCCAAGCGACATTGCCGCCCATATAACGCGTGACTAGGTCTTTGTTGTTGTGGAAGCCGCCTGTGCAGATAACAACACCGCCTTTGGCTTTGTAGGTGACGGGGCCGTTCGGACCGACAGCTTTTACGCCTGTGCAGTTAAGAGATTCGTCGCGAAGAAGTTCTACGGCTTTTGTACGAGTGTGGATAGGAATATTCAGCAGTTTGCATTCGTCGAGCATATTGCGAAGAAGCTGGTTTCCGCCCGGTGTTAATTTGCCGCCGACTTCATGGCATCTGCCGAGCATCGGAGCGATCTGGACGTCGATCGGTTTCCATTCCATGTGAATTCTGTCTGTGAGCCATTGAACGACGTCAGCACTCTGTTCGGCAAACATTTTGGTGAGAACCGGGTCGCCTCTATACATAGAGACTTTCATCAGATCGTTGTAGAAATCTTCGACCGTGTCTTTGATGCCGTCGCGTTTCTGGACCCAGGTATTGGTTGCATTGAAGTTGCCGCCGGCATAAATCGTGTTGCCGAAGGGTCCGAACATTTTTTCGAGCACAACCACTTTTGCGCCGAGGTCTGCGGCTTCAATGGCGGTAGTGAGCCCTGCGCACCCGGATCCGATGATGACGATGTCGTATTCCTGAACGTTCTGATCAGTGGATTTGGCAGCTTCTGCGGCTTCGGCGGTTTTCAGTAAACCTGCAGTACCAATAGCAGAGAGGACGGAATTTTTGAAGAATTTGCGGCGATTCATTTTGACTCCTTTGAGTTCGTTTGAAGAGATTGATGCCAGTTTATTTATGACCAATAACCTTCAGTAAAACGCAACACTAAAATCGCTTAAACCAAGTAAAACTACTGAGGAATATTGAATTTATTGAGCATTAAGTGAAAAATTAAAGAATAGATTTTTGAAATCTCAATCTTAGTGTTGCGAAATATGAGAGATTTGATCCAGGCGCAGGAAATATTCTGTGAAGCGGTTCGGCTGAAAAGCTTCTACCAGGGAGCCCGCTCTTCCCACATGAGCGAGGAGAAAGCCTCCAGATTGATCGACGAACTGGAAGCGAAACTTGGGCGATCTTTATTTGAGAACAGGAAAAAAGGAAAACCGACTTCAGTGGGGTTGAAGTTGTTTCGGCAATGGAGCCCGTCTATTTCTCAGCTCAAACTTCTTTCTTCTGATACTGAGGTTTCTGCGGATACCTTGCACTTCGCCTTTCCGTTTACCACCGGTGCCGTGGTGTTTTCGTCGCTGACTACTTTGTTTGCCGAGCGGTATCCGAAGGTTAAATTTGATATTCAGCTTGCAACCGGTTCAGGTTTGCCCGTTTGGTACAACACCGATTTGCGAGTGGTCCACGATACTTACAGCTACGAAGACGTCAGAGAGTATTTTCTTGCCGATGCCGTAAGAATCGTTTGCGCCACACCTGCATGGATCAAAACACATCCGGTTTCTCGGCCGAAGGATTTGGAGAGATATCAGGTCTTTGGTGCTCGAGATGCCGTGGAGCGTCGGAGTGTTCGATTTACGAAAGGAAGCCGGGAGGAGGTCGTTCTTTTTCATCCGCAGATCGTTTGCAGAAATAATCTGGCTGCCCTTCATTGCTCACTCACCGGAAAGGGAGCAGCTCTTTCCGTTCCCCGATTTTTAGCCCAGTCTTTCCTTAACAGCGGAGAATTGGTGCGGCTTCTTCCGGATTGGAACGTTTCCTCCCTGCCGCTGCGAGCAATTACTCCCAACCAAAAGCTGGTGAACCCGATTATCGAAGAATGGGTCAAGTATGTTCAGGCGTCCTTGGCGTCTCAAAGAGAGAATTTCAAATGTCCGGACAAGTCAAATTAAGCGATTGGAAGATCTTCGAAGTTTTGGCTGAAAAGGGTAGTTTTCGGAAAGCTTCCGAAGTTCTAGATCTTGACTCCGCCAACATCAAACGATCCCTGGACAAACTGGAGTCAGCATTGAATCTGAGGTTCTTTACTCGATCCCCTCGAGGTCTCAGGCTGACTGATGAGGGAATCGCCTACCAATTCAAAATAAAAGAACTGATGGCGCCGCTTGAAGTCGAGTTGGCTGAACCTAAGCCCAAGGTGGTTTCGGTTCAATATGATGCAAGAATAAGTTTTTCGCGCTTGTTATTGCTCCTGAGTCGGTACAGGCAAATCGATTCCGGTTTGATTTTTGATTGTTCCGGCGACGGAAAGAACACGGAGGACTATCTTTCCGTTCAGCTGCAGCCGGGAAAAGGACTTCAAGGATTCAGACGTTCAGCTGTCATTAGTCCAAGACTTTTGAGCGGAAAGGCTAAGCCCATCACCTTCAGGCAGCTATCCGAATTTCCTTACGTTGCTTTGTCACGAGATTTGGATTCCGAACCATTGAACAGACTAAAGCCGACTTTAATCGTCAAAGGAGCCGATGAGGCAATTCGCTCTGCCGTACTAGGCCTGGGCTTTTGTTTTGTCTTTTCGGATCCCTCACTTCTTCAGTTGGTTACAGCGGGATCATTGTTATTGCTTCCGATTGAGCTTCCGGAAGATGGCTGGAATCTACAAATAAATTCCTCGTTTAACGAATTAGCTCACTTCTTTACTCATCACCGAAATCTCTTGCTTACTCAGTAAGGTAGCTAGGTGAGGGGTGATGCATTTAAAAGGATCTGCGGGAACGAAAGCAATAGTAAAATCTTATGGACCTCAAGGAGAAGCAAAATGACCACAAAAACCTTGTACGACAAAATAGTCGATCTTCATACCATTGAAAAACTTTCGGAAGATGGTATTGAGCGACTTGTTTACGTTGATCGTACGGTTGTAAACGAATACACCAGCCCGCAAGCTTTCTCTCTGTTAAGGGAAAACGGCCTTAAAGTTTGGCGCCCTTTAGCGACGCTCGGTACGGTCGATCATGTGAACTCCAGCGCACCTGACAGATCGGAGTTTCCGGCAGAAGAAAATGCCTGCACTCAGGTTAAATACCTCATAAAGAATGGTTCGGATTTTGGTTTTGAAGTTCTGAACAACGGAAATCCTAAGCAAGGCATTGAGCACGTCGTGATGGTTGAACGGGGAAAAGTTCTTCCCGGGATGCTGATCGGCGCCGGCGACAGCCACACAGCCATGTACGGTGCACTCGGTGCTGTGGCTTACGGCATCGGAACGTCCGATATTTATCATTACTTGGCGACGTCGACGCTTAGATACAAGAAGCTTAAGAATATGCGCGTTCGAGTCACCGGTGTCAGAGGCGCTTCTGTTACAGCCAAAGATATTGTTCTTTTCATCGTGAAAAATCTCGGCGCTGGCGGCTGTACCGGCCACTGCGTTGAATTCTGCGGTCCGGTAATCAGTGATCTTTCCGTTGAAGAGCGTTTAACGCTATGCAACATGGCCGTTGAATGTGCTGCTAGGTCTTCGATCATCGCGCCGGATCAAAAAGTCGACTATTTAGAAGGCAGAGAATTTGCGCCCTCAGGCGAAATGTGGCCCAAGGCAGTGGAATTTTGGAAAACGCTCAAATCTGACGAAGATGCTGTATTTGATAAGGACGTCGAGATTGACATCACGGGTCTCGAGCCTTCCGTTACCTGGGGTACGAGCCCCGATCAGAACTGCTCGATTTCCGAATCTATTCCTGATCCTGCTTCAATCTCTGATCCGAAGATTCGTGCTGATTACGAAAGAGCGCTGAACTATATGGGTCTTGGAGCTGGACAGAAAATTAAAGGACTTCCGATTACTCATGCCTTCATCGGTTCCTGCACGAATTCCAGAATCGAGGATCTCCGAGCAGCAGCCGAAGTTCTGAAGGGCAAAAAACTTGCTCCTGGCGTTAAAGCCTTTGTTGTTCCGGGAAGCACACAAGTCCGTGTGCAGGCAGAAAAAGAGGGCATTGATAAGATTTTTAAAGATGCCGGATGGGAGTGGCGAAATTCCGGATGTTCGCTTTGTCTGGCAATGAACGGCGATATCTTGGGCGCCGGTGACAGATGCATTTCTGCGACAAACCGTAATTTTGAAGGACGGCAGGGCGTTCAAACCAGAACCCATTTGGCAAGTCCGGCGATGGTTGCTTTGGCGAGTGTTAAAGGTTTTATCGCTGACATCAGAGAGGAGTAACTCATGGAAAAATTTGAAAAACTCACTGCAGTTGCAGCTCCGATGCCCGCTTCTAATATCGACACGGACATCATCATGCCGAAGGCATTCCTGAAGCGTATCGACAAGGAAGGCGTCCTGGAAGGTCTGTTCCATGATGTTCGCCTTTACGAGGACGGAAGAGAACGAGAAGGTTTTGTATTGAATCAGCCTGAATACCGAAGCGCGAAAATTCTTGTGACGGGGTCTAACTTCGGATGCGGCTCTTCCAGAGAACATGCCGTTTGGGGATTGGAGAAGCGAGGCATCAAATGTCTGATCGGTTCTTCTTTTGCCGGGATCTTCTTTGATAACTGTGCAAACAACGGCGTTCTCGCCATTGTGCTGCCGAAGGAGACAGTTTCTGCGCTCATTCAGGAAGTTCAAAACTCCGAATCGAAGAACGTTACCGTTGATCTAGAGGCTCAAACCGTGACGACTCCCTCGGGCGCCATTTTGCATTTTGAGATCGAGCCGTCTAGAAAAGAAAAACTTCTCCAAGGCTTAGATCCGGTGGCTTTGACACTTAAGTCGGAAGAGAAAATCAAAAACTTTGAAGAAGACTACTTCAAGAAGTTTCCCTGGCTGGCATAATCAACCAAGATAACATGAAAGGTAAGACTCCGGATGCGGCTTGGTCTGTGTTCTTAACCAGTGCCGCTACGCTGCAGATTCTCTACTTCCTGAGCTGCAGGTTGCCAGAGAAGATGAATTCTAAATTGATTCCGAAACTTACTGAATAAAAGAAGCGGCTCTCTTTAATTGAGAGCCGCAACTCTTTATTCGTCGGGTTTCCAGACAAAGCCCAGAAGTTAAGCATCAAGGCTTTCTGAAGCTTCTTTCCATTTTTGAATTTCTTCGGCGCGGTCTTTGACAAATTTTTCGCCGATTCCTACAGCCATAGAACCCAAGAGGATGTGGTGAGGGGTGTCCGGTCTTTGAATGATGTCGGTGATCAATTTGCAGGCGCGGCCCATATCGCACCATTTCATATCGACCTTAGAAAGGTCGCTGATTTTGACTTTTCTCTTGTTCGCCGTACCGTCGTAGGCTGCAATACGATTCGGATTGATGTCGATCGAACGATCAAAGAAGTCTGTCTTGAAGGGGCCCGGCTCAACCACCATGACCTTAATGCCGAGCGGCTCAACTTCTTTTCTTAGTCCGCAGGACAAACCTTCTAGCGCGCACTTGGCAGCGCCGTAAAAAGCCGAACCGGCAGAGGTATCCAGAGCGGCAATCGAGGAATAGTTAATAATGGCGCCGGAGCCGGCTTTTCTCATGTGAGGAAGAACAGCCTGGATCATTCGAACAGCACCGAAGAAATTCGTGTTGAATTCAGCATAGATCTCTTCTTCGGTGCATTCTTCGACTGCGCCGCGCAGGCAGTAGCCGGCGTTGTTGATGAGAACGTCGATCTTGCCGAACTTTTCAATCGCTTCTTTTACAGCGGAATCGATGGTGTCTTTTTTAGTGACATCCAACCGCAGGCATAAAGCCGTCTGAGGATATTTTTCTGCGAAATGCTGAATCGTTTCAGGTTTTCTCGCTGTCACAACCACTTGTTCGCCTTCGGACAGGAGTGTTTCAGCCAAATTTTTACCAAATCCGGATGAACATCCGGTAATCAGCCATGTTTTCATACTTAATCCTAATTATTTGCGTTCATAGAAAAGCCACAAACCTTCCGGTTCGATCTTCTGTATTTCCTTGAGTTTGAATTCGATCGGAGAAATCGCGTGCTTGAAAAACGATCCGGTCTCAAAAGTTGTCGGCACAGAGCTTGAGCTATCGACGAAAGGAATAACGACCAAGCTCAGTTTGTCGATCAGTTTTTCGTTGGCAAACGTTCCGTTTACCAGTCTGCCGCCCTGCAGGGAAATTCGGTGGATTCCGAAAATCGACTTCAGTTTTTCCATCGGCTCAGTCAAGCGGAACTCAGTACCGCGTGAAATGAGGTAGGCGATACCTTTTTGTTTAAGAAGGTCAAGATATTCTTTTGAAGCTTGAGACGAAGTAATAACAATGATTCTTGCGTCTTCAAGACCCTGTCTTCCCACAGGCTTGCCGGATTTCCAGGGAATCTCACCGAGTGGGTCAATGACGACGACAAAGTAAGGTGCGTCTTCTCCGCAGATGTAATCCGATTCATCTGTGGCGGCAGTTGATCCTTTAAAGGTTTCCTTGTCTTTTCCAACGAAAATTTCCTTTGCTGTGGAAGCACCGTAAGCCGTTGCTTGTGTCCCAAACTTTTGTTTTGTCTTAACGTAAAACTCTAAATATGGTCCGAGTCCTTCTGCGGCAAAGGATTGTCCCGCGATTTTTCCGTCTATAGTACTGGCCATATGACAAATGACTTCTGGTCGATCCATTCTCCCTCCTTTTTTCAACTAACTCATTATGGGGAAAAGAGAATCTTGTTTCTTACCTAAACTTCTCGGTTAGTTGTCTAATGATCTCAGAGTTGAATAGGTTGTTTGATTGATGGACATAACGATTGCCTTTCAAAGGATCAAAGACGGTTAGACTAACGAAGACCTTTCCTAATCGGCTTGTCGGAGGACACGCAAATGAAGCTTAAAACACTTGACCAAGAACTGTCAGTTTGCAAGGTAGTCTCTATCTCCGACATTGATCTGAACGGTAAGTTCTTTTTCATCGGCAAAACTGACGAAGAAATCTCACTTGTATGCCTAACGTCAGACGTTCCAGAAAACACCACGGATCGCGTCGATGGCTGGAGAACATTTCGGATAGAAGGTGTACTGGACTTTTCCTTGATCGGTATCTTGTCCGAAATATCTAAAGTTTTGGCAGACAACAAGATCGGAATATTTGTTGTCTCAACCTATAACACCGACTACATTTTGGTGAAGAAAGAAAACCTTCAGAAGGCGCAGCAGGCTTTGAAGGCTTCTGGCTACGAAGTGGCCTAAAACCGATTATCCGGCTTTCGTAAGAGCCGGAAAAATACCGGTGACAGATGAATACATCGTGGACCGCTGATTTTTGCTTATTTTTCGACAAGCGAAAAAATCTAAAATAATCGAGCAAATACCAAACACTCTTTGACAATTGTCATTCTCTGCTCTCCTGCAAAATTAAGTATGTATTAATACAAATCTCAAGCAGGAGAAATCATGAAGCTTCGTCAAACAATAGTGCTTTCAGCACTGACGGCGCTGACCGCCGTTTCGCTTTCCTCAGCCGTATACGCTGCTCCGACAGTTCCCAACCGTCCTCAAACCACGATGACGGAAATTACAACAAGAGACTTCACGACATTCAAGGTTCCTGAATCCGTCAAACTGTATCACGTCAGCTTCAGCAATCAATACGGTATGGAGGTTGTCGGATATCTTTTCGTACCAAAAGATCTCAAAGGCAAAGCTAAAGCCATTGTGATCGGCCATCCTATGGGTGCTTCGAAAGAACAAGCAGCTTCCAATTACGGCGCGGCCTTGGCAGAACACGGTTTTGTGACCTTAGCGGTTGACCAGCAGTTCTGGGGTGAATCTTCGGGCTATCCTCGTCACGCCATTTCTCCTGATCTGTATGCCGAAGCTTTCAGCGCAGCCGTTGATTTCCTTGGTACTAGGAATTTTGTGAACCGCAATAAAATCGGTATCTTAGGTATTTGCGGTTCCGGCAGCTTTGTGATCTCGGCCGCCAAGATCGATCCACGTATGAAGGCCGTGGCTACGGTCAGCATGTACAACATCGGTGAAATGCGCCGCAGCGGTATCCGCAATTCTGTTTCTTTAGAGCAGCGCAAGAAAGTCATCGCCGATGCAGCCGAACAGCGCTACTCTGATTTCACCGGCGGAGATCAAGTCCTTGTGGGCGGCTCCCCGTTTAAAGTTGATGAAAAATCTCCGGCGACTCGCCAGCATTCCTATGCTTTCTATCGTGATCGCGGCAAATTCATTCCTAAAGGCGAGAAGTGGGAAGAGAATACCCGTTCAGATAAGGCTTCGAACGTAAAGTTTATGAACTTCTACCCGTTCAACGATATCGAAACCATTTCTCCGCGTCCGATGATGTTTGTGATGGGTGAGAAGGCTCATTCGAGACCGTTCACACAAGATGCATATGCAAAAGCAGCGGAACCGAAGAAATTGGTTGAGGTTAAGGGAGCCGGCCACTTCGATTTGTATGACAAACCGGAATACATGCCGATCAATCAGCTCGTTGAGTTTTTCGATAAAAGTTTGAACTAACTGAACAGTTCCTATTGAAGCGAGCCTGATCTCTGTCGAGTTCAGGCTTCTTTTTCGAGGGTGATTCGAAATAAAGTTTCCCATTTTGAGGATAAAAACCTTTGCCTAAAAATTTAAGCTTTTACTTCCGAAATTAGGGGAGATTCAGGAAGGCCAAAAGAATCGACACTTGGAAAACCCCGAAAAATGATGAAAGGCAGCAAGAAATATTTATCGCAAAACCTTTTATCTGATTTTCTTGCCGTTTTTGGACCGATTCCCGGAGGGTTCTCAGCAGAGGGGTTCGAGAGGTTTTCTCTTGGGTTCGATTGGCTCAAAATACTCAGCGACAAATGGTGCACAGATGCAAAGACGTAATTTTTTAAGTAGCATTTTTGCGACCTTGTTCGCCGCAAAAACCGTTAATGCAGAAGAAAGAAAACTTTCTCCTGTAGCATCGGAGGAACATAAAACGAAATTCGATGAAAATACTTTGCTGGACACAATCAAAGATGATCCGGCTTTTTCCGGCTATTCAAATTTGCTCTTTCCAAGAGGCCGCACCGCAGGCCTAAGGCTGAGAGAGGCAAGCAGACTTCTTCCTTATCACAGTTATGTGATGCCGAAAGAATCTGCTGAAGTGCTGAATTACATGAAAGATGAAGTCTTAAAGGGAAAGAAGATCTTCTACCCCTTAAAAACAGCTTCAAACGGCAGACCGGTTGCGGGACTCTTCTTTTTCCGCGGTAATCCGGATGCGCCTTTCGCGATTATTTGTCCGGGCGGCGGATTTCAATACGTCGGCGCGATTCACGAAGGTTTTCCGATCGCGAAGTTCCTTGCCGGAAAGGGCATCAATGCTTTTGTGATTGTCTATCGTGACGGCAGTGCGCAAGCCGCGTGCGACGATTTGGCTCAAGGCATCGACTTCATCTTTGACCACGCAAAGGAACTCCAAGTTTCAACTAAAAATTATTCTTTGTGGGGCGGATCCGCCGGCGCCAGAATGGCGGCCTATCTCGGAAGCTACGGCGCGACCGAGTTCGGCGGCAAAACAAAACAGCGTCCGAGCGCCGTCATTATGGAATATACGGGTCACACGGATATCAGCGGTACAGAACCCGCAACTTTTGCTGTTGTCGGAGACCAAGACGGTATCGCAAGCCCGTGGACCATGGAACAAAGAATCAATCGTCTTAAAGCCCAGGGAACGCCGGCCGAATTCAGACTCATTCGCGGCATGCCGCACGGATTCGGCTTAGGAACAGGAACACCTGCCGAGGGCTGGGCACAGGAAGCGCTCGACTTTTGGCTTAAGAATTCAAAATAAGGAAAAGATGAAATGAAGACAAGAAAGTTAAGTGAAGGATTGGAGGTCTCGGATCTTGGTTACGGCGCCATGAGCCTTTCTCATGGGTACGGCGAAGCGACAGATAGAAAGGACGCCGTAAAGATTCTGAGGCAGGCGCTTGACCTTTTTGATACCGCAGAAGTTTACGGCCCCTACATCAATGAAGAAATTGTCGGGGAAGCCTTAAAACCTTTCCGCGATGAAGTGGCTATTTCTACAAAATTCGGCATCTCTTTTTCCGAATACACCCACGGCGACATCATTCCTGACGCTCGACCGGAAAAGATTCGTCAGTCGGTTGAAGGTTCTCTGAAGCGTCTACAGACAGAAACCATCGATCTTTATTTCCAGCATCGCATCGATCCGAAGGTCGAACCCGAAGTCGTTGCCGAAGTGATGGGCGAACTGATTAAAGAAGGCAAGATTCGTCATTGGGGCGTATCCGTGGCGCCGGAAGAATACATCCGCCGTGCACACAAAGTCACGCCGATCAGTGCGGTTCAGGATCGTTATTCCATGATGGCCAGAGGAATTGAAAAGTTGTTCCCGACATTTGAGGAACTTGGCATCGGCTTTGTTGCTTATTCTCCGCTGGCTAACGGTCTGCTTTCCGGCGCATATGAAAAAGCGACGAATAATAAGTTCGAAGCTGTGGTCGATTACCGCTCACGCATGCCGCAGTTCACGCCTGAAGCTATGAAACAGGACGAAGAGCTGATGGCCTTCCTGCAGAAGACAGCTGAAGAGCACAGCGCAACGATGTCTCAGCTTTCTTTGGCTTGGATGCTCGGCAAACATTCTTGGCTCACAGCGATCCCGAGCAGCCGTAGACTCGAAAGAATTGTAGAAAATGCAGGCGGTGCAGTCGTCAAACTCTCTGCAGAAGAAATCAAGGCGATTGACGAAGCCTTGGATAAGCTGCCTAAGGCGGATATTTTCGGTGTCAAGAACAATTAAGGAGGTTGAATATGCTTTATAAGACTCTTAATAACGGCGTCAAAATGTCGATGCTCGGTTTCGGTGTCTTCCAAGTCACCGATCCGGAAGAATGCCGCAAAGCCGTCCTTTGTGCTTTAGAAAACGGCTATCGCTCCATTGATACAGCTCAGGTTTACGGAAATGAAGAAGCCGTCGGCCAAGCCATTAAAGACAGCGGCATTCCGAGAGATGAGCTGTTCATTACCACAAAGCTTTGGATTACCGATGTTTATTATGAAGGTGCAAAGAAAGCCTTTGCCGCTTCCTTACAAAAACTCGGCCTTGACTACCTCGACCTTTACCTCATCCATCAGCCGTATCACGATTATTACGGTGCATGGAGGGCCATGGAAGAGTTCCTGAAAGAAGGCCGCGTCCGTGCGATCGGTGTTTCCAACTTCGATATGGGCAGAATCGCTGACTTAGTGGCTTTCAATGAAGTCAAGCCGGCCGTCGATCAGATCGAATGCAACATCTTTAATCAGCGTCATTCCGACGAGGAATACCTGAACTCCAAGGGCATCGCGATGGAAAGCTGGGCCCCGTTTGCCGAAGGCAAGAACGACCTGTTCCACAATCCGGTGCTTCTAAAGATCGGCGAAAAATACGGCAAATCTATCGCTCAGGTTGTTCTTCGCTGGCAGCTTCAAAGAGGCATTATTTGCATTCCGAAGAGCGTGAATCCTGATCGTATCCGTCAGAACATCGATGTCTTTGATTTTGAACTGACTGCCGATGATATGGCTGCCATCAATGCTTTGGATCAAAAGAAGACCGCTTTCTTCGATCACAACGATCCCAAGATGGTGGAATGGCTCACGAAACTCCATTAATTCCGAGGCAAACCATGAAGAAAACTTTACTCGCAGTTTTGCTTGGCTCCTTCGCTCTGGCTTCCTTCGCTCAGCCGATCACGATCGAGAAGCAAGGAGCATTCTCTGCGGGCGGTACAGTCATCGAAGCAAAGAAGACTTTCGATCCGTACCACCCGGAACCGGATGCTATGACGTTGCACGGCGATCACGCAAACATCATTTATCAGATTCCGGCTCATGCCAAGAACGTATCCTTAATGTTTTTACACGGTGCCGGCCAGTCCATGCGAACCTGGCAGACAACACCGGACGGAAGAGAAGGCTTCCAGAGCCTTTTCCTGCGTAAAGGTTATCCGGTTTATTTGATCGATCAGCCTCGCCGCGGTGATGCGGGCAGGGCAACCGTTGACGGAACGATCAAGGCAAGTCCTGACGAACAATTCTGGTTCGGTCAGTTCCGTATGGGTTTGTGGCCGAAGTTCTATGACAACTCCGCTTTTGCCAGCCAAAAGGATCTGAATTCTTTCTGGCGTCAGATGACACCGAATACCGCTCCGTACAATGACAAAGTCATCGCCGATGCCGTTACGGATGCTTTAAAGAAGACTAAAGACACAGTCCTCGTCACCCACTCTCAGGGCTGCGGACCCGGATGGCTGATCGGAATGGAAGCGGGAAAGAATCTGAAGGGTATCATTGCTTTTGAACCGGGTTCAGGATTTGTTTTCCCGGAAGGAAAAGTGCCTGCTCCGATTCCGAACAACAGTTTCTTTGGTCCGACCAAGGCAGTCGGCGTTCCCCTTAGCGAGTTCAAAAAGCTGACAAGATTCCCGATCTTCATCGTTTACGGGGACAATATTCCCAAGACCGAAGTTAAGAATCCGTACCAAGATTACTGGAGAGCAGCTTCGACAATGGCTCAGGAATTTGTCAACGCCGTTAATGCCGAAGGCGGTCATGCTGAAGTGCTCCATTTGCCGGACATCGGCATCAAGGGCAATACGCACTTCCCGTTCTCCGATAAGAACAGCGCAGAAGTCGCCAAGGTAGTGGAAAAGTGGCTTAGCGATACCGTTAAGTAATTGAGCTTTAGAAGGTCGGTCAGAGACAAAATCTTTGGCCGATTTTTCTTTGTATTGAATGAAGGTGGAAAGGAAATGAAGGACGACATCCTGGTAAGAGGCGCAAAAGTTCACAATCTCAAGAATATGAATGTGGATATACCGCTCAATGAGCTGGTGACGATCTCAGGGCTTTCCGGTTCCGGCAAATCTTCTTTGGCTTTAGGCGTGCTCTATGCCGAAGGGTCGCGCCGTTACTTAGAAGCGTTGTCTGCCTACACACGCCGGCGCCTGACGCAAACTCAGGACGCAAAAGTTGATTCCGTAGAGAACATTCCGGCCGCTCTTGCCCTACATCAAAGACCCTCCACACCGGATATTCGAAGCACGTTCGGTACACTGACTGAGCTTTTCAATTCCGTCCGACTGATGTTCTCCCGACTCGGCTCGCACCGTTGTCCGAACGGGCACTATCTTCCTCCGACACCGGCAGTCGCCCTCGGCCAGAAACTCAAATGTCCCGCCTGCGGTGTTGAATTTGATGCGCCGAGTGCCGAAGACTTTTCTTTCAATAGTTCCGGTGCTTGTCCGACGTGCGGAGGCACAGGAATTGCAGTTACGGTCAATCGGGCGAGTCTGGTGCCGGATGAATCGCTGAGTATTGATGAAGGTGCGGTTAAACCTTGGGGCACACTCATGTGGTCACTGATGACGGAGGTCTGCAAGGCCATGGGTGTGCGCACAAATATTCCTTTTAAAGATCTGACCCCGGAAGAAAAGAAAATCGTCTATGACGGGCCCGCTGTTAAAAAGCACATCGTCTATACCAACAAAGGCAGCGGTCAGGCCGTCCCGCTGGACTTTACGTATTTCAATGCCGTCCGTACGGTGGAGAATGCGCTCTCGAAAGTCAAAGACGAAAAGGGCATGAAACGCATTGAGAAGTTCCTGACCAAAGGATCGTGCCCTGCCTGTCTTGGAACACGCTTCAATGAACGAGCACTGTCGACCAAACTCATGGGCAAAAACATCGCAGAAGTCTGCGCGATGACGCTCTCAGAACTGGTTGTCTGGGTGAAGAAGATACCCGAACAAATGCCCTCTGAAATGAAGGATATGGCCCAGAGTATCGTCAACGAGTTCTTGAGGACAGCTGAACGGCTGACGAACCTCGGCCTTTCCTATTTGTCTTTGGACAGAGCCGGCGGCACGCTGTCAAACGGAGAGCTTCAGCGCGTTCAAATTTCTCGTGCGGTAAGAAGCGACACGACAGGTGTTCTTTATGTTCTCGACGAACCTTCAATCGGACTTCATCCATACAATGTGGATGGCCTGATGAAGATTGTTCGGGAGTTGGTTGATCGCAAAAACTCGGTCGTTTTGGTTGACCACGATCCGAGAATTTTGATGGACGCGGATCAATTGATTGAAATCGGTCCCGGCGCCGGTAAAGAAGGCGGACGAATCGTCACGCAGGGAACTCCTTTGGAGGCTGAAAAGAATCCTCATTCTCTAATCGGTCCTTATCTGTCAGGTAAAGAATCTTTGAAAGTGCGCACTCGAGCCACAGAAGAAAATATGTTCGAGAATGGTTCGGTCAAGATTAAGACAAAGCCGTTCTATACCGTCAAAGCCTTGGATGTTTCTATCCCTAAAGGTCGAATGATTGCTGTCACCGGTGTCTCAGGTTCCGGTAAAACTTCCCTTGTTATTGAATGTCTGGTGCCTGCGCTTCAGGCAGTTATTCAAGGCACAAAACTTCCTGAGCATGTGGACTCAATAGAGGCAAAAGGTATTCAATCCGTCAAAGTCATTGACTCAAAACCGATCGGAGCAAACGTCCGTTCAACAGTTGCCACTTATGACGGCGTATTTGATGACTTGCGGAAGCTATTTGCCAGGACACCGGATGCGAAGGCCAAAGGATTAACAGCAGGAGATTTTTCATACAACACAGGCAAGTTGCGCTGTCCCGTTTGCGACGGAACCGGCATTATCTCCATGGACGTTCAGTTTCTTCCGGATGTCGATACCATCTGTCCGAGCTGCGGAGGTTCCCGCTACGGCAAAGAAGCCTATGACATTTTGTGGAAGAGCAAGGAAAAGGATTCCGTGTCGGTCTCCCTTCCGGGTGTACTAAAACTGACGGTGGAAGAGGCCGCTGATCTCCTGCATGAAGAAACAAAAATCGCTAAGCAGCTCAAGATTCTTCAGGATCTGGGCGTGAGTTACCTGACACTCGGCGAAGCAACGCCCGCATTATCCGGCGGGGAGGCTCAGAGGCTGAAACTCGCCTACGAAATGGAAACGCCTCAGCAAGGTTCGGTATTCGTATTTGATGAACCGACCATCGGCCTGCATCCTCAGGACGTTAAGAAACTGATATTGATCTTTGATCATCTGATTCAGTTGGGTGCAACGGTGATTGTGATTGAGCACGACTTAGAGCTCATCACCAACTGCGACTACATCATTGATATGGGCCCTTGGGGCGGAACGGAGGGCGGAAGAGTAGTGGTTGAAGGAGCGCCCGAGGCAGTGGCGGCATGTCCCGAAAGCATCACCGGAAGATATCTCAAGAAAGTGCTGTCGGAAGACAAATAGCGTACAGTCAATTCACTAATAAGTCTTTAGCCGTTCAGCAGATTTTTAGAAAATATCCGAAAATATCGCAAAGAATTTTTGAGTGCTTTTCATGGAAACAGATCTCTTCGGAAATCCGGACTCGCCCAATACAACTAAAAACGCTGCGGCTGAAGCTGCTAAAGCGACACGCAAGGCGGCGCCTAAAGATCAGGCTTCGCCTTTAGCGGAGCGTCTTCGTCCTAAAACGATAGACGAGGTTGTGGGACAAAAGCATCTGCTTGGCCCCGGCAAACCCTTGAGAAGCGCATTTGAAAACGCACATCCGCACTCCATGATTTTGTGGGGGCCTCCCGGTGTCGGCAAAACCACGCTTGCCCGTTTGATGGCTGATGCTTTCGGTCTTCCGTTCATTTCGATTTCTGCCGTTCTCGGCGGCGTGAAAGATATTCGGGATGCGGTGGAAAAGGCTACAGCGAATAGAGAAAAAACCGGCCGTTCAACGGTAGTTTTTGTGGACGAAGTACATCGCTTTTCAAAGAGCCAGCAGGATGCTTTCCTGCCTCATGTAGAGAGCGGACTCTTTACTTTCATCGGAGCAACTACAGAAAATCCAAGCTTCGAAGTGATTTCAGCGCTCTTGTCCCGTTCGACGGTTTATGTGCTTGAGTCTCTCAAAGAAGAAGACTTAAAAGAGCTGCTCCATCGTGCGCTTGAGCGCGAATATCTGGGCCTTAAAGTCAATGAAGAGGCTGAGAAAATCCTCATCGGACTTGCTGACGGCGATGCCAGACGCTTCCTGAACGCTCTGGAAGTTTCCGCCACGATGGCAAAACATCGAGGCATTAAAGTCATTGATGAGAAGTTCGTTCGAGCAGCATTACCTGCAACGATTCGCCGATTTGATAAGGGCGGTGATAACTTTTATGACCAAATTTCCGCTCTGCATAAATCCGTTCGAGGATCAGATCCCGATGCGGCTCTGTATTGGATGTGCAGAATGCTCGACGGCGGCGTGGATCCCTTGTACATTGCACGGCGCTTAATGCGGATGTCGATCGAAGATATCGGCTTGGCTGATCCTCGCGGAATGGAGATCACGACCAATGCCGTTGATATTTACGAAAGACTCGGCTCCCCGGAAGGTGAGTTAGCCCTAGCCAATGCGGTTGTGTATTTGGCCTGTGCTCCGAAGTCAGTCTCGGTTTACAAGGCATTTAATAAGATGAGGGCGTTTGTGAAGCAGGACGGAACTCGTCCCGTTCCGATGCACATTCGCAACGCTCCGACAAAGCTCATGCAAAAAGTCGGAAACGGCGCCGGTTATCGTTATCCGCCGGATGAACCCGGATCCTTTGCCGCCGGCGTTAAATACTTTCCGGATGATATGGACGAGATTCGGGTTTACAAACCTTCGCCCAGAGGCCTGGAAATCAAGATCGGCGAGAAACTCGCTCAGCTTCATGCGTTGAACGAGGAGGCCAGAAGAAGCGGCGATATGCCAAAAGGCAGAAGTGTCGGAACGAAACAGGCCAGCGAACCTGACCCGAACATTCACACCGAATAAAAATAAGTGAGCCTCGCAAAGCGAGGCTCAAGTCTTAATTAAGCGAACATTTCGCTTGAGAGGTAACGATCTCCGCTGTCCGGAAGCAGAACAACTATATTCTTGCCTTTATTTTCAGGCAGTTTGGCAAGCTGTGTTGCGGCGGCTAAAGCGGCGCCGGCAGAAATGCCGACCAAGAAACCTTCTTCTTTGGGAAGTGCCTTGCCGGCTTCATAAGCTTCTTGAGCGCCGATCTTAATAATCTCATCGATAATTTTTGTATCAAGCGTGTCGGGAATGAAGCCTGCGCCGATGCCTTGCAGCTTATGAGGACCGGAGGGTTCTCCGCTCAGGACCGCGGAAGTATCCGGTTCGACCGCATAAATCTTAATGTTCGGATTTTGAGATTTGAGATACTTGCCAACTCCGGTAATGGTACCGCCTGTGCCCACCCCAGCCACGAAAATATCAACTTTTCCTTCCGTATCCTTCCAAATTTCTGGACCTGTTGTCTTGAAATGCGTTTCCGGGTTGACCGGGTTTACAAACTGTCCGGGAATAAAGCTGTTGGGGTTTTCTTTAGCCAGCTCTTCAGCTTTGGTAATAGCGCCTTTCATGCCTTTCTTGCCGTCTGTTAAGACCAGCTCGGCCCCGTAAGCTTTAAGAAGGTTGCGGCGTTCGACACTCATGGTTTCTGGCATCGTCAGAATGATGCGAAGTCCTCTTGCGGCGGCCGCAGCGGCCAAACCGATACCGGTGTTTCCGCTGGTCGGTTCAATGATGACGGTTTTGCTGTTGAGTTTGCCGGCTTTTTCAGCAGCATCAAGCATGGCAAAACCGACGCGGTCTTTTACGGATCCGGCAGGATTGAAATATTCAATTTTGGCAAGGATGTTTGCACCCAGACCGCGTTTGGCGGCGTAACGGTTCAGTTGGACAAGCGGTGTGTTGCCGATAAGTTCTTTAATGGATTGACGAATAGCCATTTTTGATTCCTTTATAAACAAGTGGATGATAAAAAATGATTTATTAAAAAGCCGGAATAACGGCGCCTTTGAAAGTTTTCAATATAAAGTCGTGAATTTGGGGTTGTTGATAAGACTGAATCAACGGTTTTACCCAAGGTTGATTTTTATCCTGTGCTCGAACCACGATGTGATTAACATAGGGGCCGTTCGGATCTTCGATAAGAATTCCGTCTTTGCTTGGATTCAGGCCTGCGGCTGAAGCGTAATTGCCATTGATGGCAGCAGCGTCCAAGTCAGAAAGGGAATGGGGAAGCTGAGCTGCTTCAAGCTCAATTATGTTGTAATGATGAGGATTGCTGACAATATCGAGGGGACTCGAAAGAAGGTTTTTGCTGTCTTTAAGTTTAATAAGTCCCTGAGAAGCAAGAAGGATTAAAGCGCGACCGCCTTGGGAAGGATCATTTGGGATTCCCAGTGTTGATTTATTAGGAAGGTCGCTTAAGTTAGAATATTTTTTAGAATAAAAAGCCATCGGGAAAGTTATAGTTTCGCCGACTGGTACGAGGTCATAGCCTCTATCTCGGTTCGCCGCGTCTAAAAAAGGCTTGGTCTGAAAAATATTTACATCCAGATCACCTGTAGCCAGAGCGGCATTTGGCTGTACATAATCTTGGAACTCAACTATTTTGATATTGAGACCGTTTTTCTTAGCTATCGGAAGAACTTGTTCAAGAATTTGTGCGTGGAGGCCTGCAGTCACACCGATCTTAAGTGTTTTGGTCTGTTCAGAGGCCAAAACAAAGTTTGGTATTAATACTGCAAGAGAAGTTAATAAAATATTTCTACGAAGCATAAAGACACCTTTTGGATTACATAACCCCCTGATGTGGCTCAAACAGAACCATAGGGAATTGAGTGATTGGTATGAAAAAAACGATAAGCGTGTGCTTAATTAAATCAACACATTCGCTGGCAACAAGGACAACAAGAAACACTTAGCAGTGCTTCTAACTTAAATATTGCTGTCCGTGTGTTCATTTGATAATACCTTTTGGGTGATTAACTATGTTCTCGAGCTTCAAGTGCGAAGAAGCTCTCTCTGAACATGAGGATATTTTAGGATCGAAAAATAAAAAAAACGAAAAATAGGAATTTATTTTTTGCCCATTTTGGAAGCCGATTGAAGAAATATCCAAATTAGGCTCCCGGTTAACGGTTCAAGCCAGCATTTTCAAACGGAGAAAAAAGGTTCTTAGAATAACTTCTAAGCCGTTACGCATAGTTCATGTGAGGACGTGTCCTGATAGCGTACAATCAAACAATTCAATCAATCTAGAAGAGAAATTACATGCTTGATTCAAATCTTCTTCGCAAGAATTTGCCCGAAGTTGTCGCTCGCTTGGCAACTCGTAAATTTCAATTTCCTACCGAAAAATACGAAGCTTTAGAAGGCGAACGTAAAGCGATTCAGACTGAAACGGAAGAACTTCAGGCTCGCCGCAACCAAGTTGCTAAGAAAATCGGAGCTGCTAAAAAGGCCGGTCAAGACGCTACGGAACTTCTGAAGGAAGGCGCAGCTATTGCTGAAGGTTTGGCCGCTTTGGAAGGCAAAAATGCTGCTGTTAAAAAAGCTCTGAATGATCTTCTGTTAACGATTCCGAATCTTCCTGATCCTTCCGTTCCTGTCGGTAAAGATGAAACCGAAAACGTTGAAGTTCGCCGCTGGGGGACACCGCGCGAATTCGATTTTGAAATCAAGGATCACGTTGATGTCGGCGGTCCCTTGGGCCTTGACTTTGACGTCGGCGCTAAGCTTGCCGGTACACGCTTCTGCTTCATGAAGGGCCAGGTTGCTCGTCTCCACAGAGCTTTAGCCCAGTTCATGCTCGACACTCATACTCAGGAAAACGGCTATACAGAGTGCTACACACCGTACATTGCCAATCAGGAGACGCTGATCGGTACCGGCCAGCTTCCGAAGTTTGAAGAAGACCTGTTTGCTGCTAAGAAGGGCGGTCAGGAAGGCGAGGGCGAAATCTTTTATCTCATTCCGACTTCCGAAGTAACTCTGACGAACTCCGTTCGCGGCCAGATGCTTAAAGAAAGCGATCTGCCGATCAAGATTACTGCTCAGACTCCTTGCTTCCGTTCAGAAGCCGGCTCTTACGGTAAAGACACACGCGGAATGATCCGTCAACACCAGTTCGAAAAAGTCGAAATGGTTCGTATCGTCAAACCGGAAGAAAGTTACAAGCACCTTGAAGAAATGGTTGTCTGCGCTGAAGGCATCCTGCAGAAACTCGGACTTCCGTATCGTGTTATTACGCTTTGCACCGGCGACATGGGCTTCGGTTCTGCAAAGACTTATGACTTGGAAGTTTGGATTCCGGCTCAGAACACCTATCGCGAAATCAGCTCTGTTTCTAACTGCGAAGCCTTCCAGGCTCGCCGTATGCAGACTCGCTTCAAGAATGCCCAGGGCAAGACTGAATACGTTCATACACTGAACGGCTCAGGCTTGGCCGTGGGCAGAACGCTCGTTGCCGTTTTGGAAAACTACCAGAACGCTGACGGTTCCGTCACGGTTCCTGAAGTTCTCCGTCCGTATATGAACGGCCTGGCAGTTTTGAAACCTGAAAATCAGAAATAATTCATTTCGTTGAATAGTGACGCTGCTTCGGCAGCGTCTTTTTTACCTGAAAGAAAAATGAAAGAAGACCTCCCCACCATCGCCATCCTCGGCACCGGCGGTACGATTGCCGGAAAAGCCGGATCTGCCTCTGCAACGACCGGTTATGTTCCGGGCTCAGCTACTGTTGAAGATCTTTTAGCCTCTGTTCCCGGGTTAGAAGACATCGCCAACCTTACCTCTGTCCAAGTGTCCAATATCGGCTCTGAAGATATGACGGATGAAATTTGGGCGTGCTTGGTTAAAGAAACAGAGAGTCAGCTGAAAGACCCCGAAGTTGCCGGTGTTGTTATTACGCACGGTACAGACACTTTGGAAGAAACGGCTTTCATGCTCAATCAAGTTTTGAAGAGCGAGAAGCCTGTTGTTCTCGTTGGTTCCATGAGACCGGCAACCTCGATTTCTGCCGACGGCCCTATGAATCTTCTGAACGCGGCGAAAGTGGCGACTACTCCGGAGGCTAAAGGCAAAGGTGTTTTGGTTGTCTTGAATGATGAAATTCACGGTGCCAGAGATGTTATAAAGACCAATACAACCAACTGCGATACATTTGCATCTCCGCGTTTAGGAGCACTTGGTTTTATCACCGGCGGAAGAGTTTCCTTCTTTAAAGAAAGCACCCGTCCGCATACGCTCAAAACTCCATTTACCTCTGAGCTTCTATCTGATCACAAACATCTTCCGATTGTCGACATCATTTACGCTCATTCAAACGGCGACGGTCGTTTGATCAAGGCGGCCATTCAATCGGGCGCTAAAGGTATTATTTATGCCGGTATGGGCAACGGTTCCATCCATTGCAAAGATTTGCCTGAACTTGAGAAGGCCTTGGAAGAAGGAATTCCGGTAGTTCGTGCGTCCCGCTGCGGAAGCGGTGAGGTGGTTGATTCTTCACCTGAATGGGCAGAAGCCGGCATGATCAACGCCGGAACTTTGAATCCTCAGAAGGCAAGAGTGCTTCTTCAGCTGTGTTTAGCTGCAGGCTACTGCCACGAAAAAACAGCAGAAGTGTTCTTAAAAGCCTAACTCGCAAGTAATAATCAGTGAATGGGTTGTCTTGAATTTCCGTCTCAACCTTGGAATAGCGTCAGACGCCAACGGCTAAAAGACAGTAGACAAGGACAGCGGAAATCATTTCTCGGAAGCTATTACTACACGAGTTTGAAAAAGTAAAAATTGAAGAATGCTTGAGGCTCAGGGAATTTTAACGAATTTCCTGAGTTTTGGTTATTAAAGATTTACTACAGGAAAATCAAAGGCCGAAAGAACTAACATGCTTTTCCAGCGGCCGCAAAAAGAAGAACCGGCGCTTAAAGCGCCGGTCCGAATCACTTGATTAGCTTAAAACAGCTCCGGAAGTGCCGGAAGAAACAAGCTTGGCGTATCTCGCTAAGTAGCCGGTTGTGATCTTCGGCTGACGAGGCTTCCAGCTCTTACGGCGTTCTTCCAAAACTTCATTCGAGACTTCAAGGTCAAGCTTGTGTTCAGGGATGTTGATGGAAATGATGTCGCCTTCTTCAATCAGGCCGATGGGACCGCCCAGTGCTGCTTCAGGAGAAACGTGGCCGATAGCTGCACCGCGGCTGGCTCCGGAGAAGCGGCCGTCGGTAATCAAAGCAACGGTAGAACCTAAGCCGGCGCCCATGATGGCGGAAGTCGGAGAAAGCATTTCGCGCATGCCGGGGCCGCCCTTCGGACCCTCGTAGCGAATGACAACGACATCGCCGTCTTTGATTTTTCCGCCCCAAATAGCTGCAATGGCTTCTTCTTCAGAATCGAAGACACGAGCCGGTCCTTTATGGACAAGCATTTCAGGAGCAACAGCAGAACGCTTCACAACGGAACCTTCAGGAGCGAGGTTGCCGAAGAGGGCGGCAATACCGCCGGTTTCGCTGTAGGGTTTGTCGATCGGACGAATGATCTCTTCGTCCTTGTTTTCTGCATCAGCAATGTTTTCGGCAACGGTCTTGCCGGTAACCGTCATCAAGTCGGTCTTGAGAAGTCCTTTCTTGTCGAGCTCTTTCATCACTGCAGGAATGCCGCCGGCTTCATTGAGCTCTTCAATAAAGTGAGGACCGGCAGGAGAAAGATGGCAGAGGTTCGGAGTTTTTTCCGAGATTTCGTTTGCCAAGTGCATGTCGAGCTTGTAGCCGCATTCATGAGCGATAGCAGGCAGATGCAACATGGAGTTCGTAGAGCATCCTAAAGCCATATCGACGGTCATGGCGTTGAGGAAAGCATCGTAAGTCATGATGTCGCGAGGACGGATATTCTTTTCAAGAAGTTCCATCACCTTCATGCCGGCCTGTTTTGCAAGACGGATACGAGCACTTTGAACAGCGGGAATCGTGCCGTTGCCCGGAAGTCCCATGCCCAAAACTTCAGTCAGGCAATTCATAGAGTTTGCGGTAAACATGCCGGAGCAGGAGCCGCAGGACGGGCAGCATTTCTGTTCGATTTCCGTCAGTTTCTTGGCATCAATCTTTCCTGCCTTGTATGCGCCGACCCCTTCGAAGGCGGAGACAAGAGAGAGTTTCTTCTTACCGATGATGCCGGCGCTCATTGCGCCGCCGGAAACAAGAATAGTCGGAATATTCAAACGAGCAGCAGCCATCAAAAGGCCCGGAACGTTCTTGTCGCAGTTCGGAACCATGACCAAAGCGTCAAAAGCATGTGCAATAGCCATCGCTTCGGTACTGTCAGCGATCAGTTCACGGCTGACGAGAGAATATTTCATGCCTTCGTGTCCCATGGCGATACCGTCGCAAACGGCAATAGCGGGGAAGACGATAGGAACACCGCCGGCAAGGGCAACGCCTTGTTTAACGGCGTCAACGATCTTGTCCAGGTTCATATGTCCCGGAACGATGTCGTTCTGGGAACTCACGATACCGATGAGAGGTTTCTTGAGTTCTTCATCGGTTAATCCCAGTGCATAGAGAAGGGAGCGGTGGGGAGCGGCCTGAGGACCAACTTTTATTTTGTCACTGCGCATTCTTTTAATTACCTATGTAACGATGTGGTTTTATGAATAATATCGTTTGCTTTACACGATTCTTCGGTATCCGACGATCTTGTTCTTCCAATAGACGCCCGAGAGACTTTCCATTCGAACGTAACCGCCGGAAGAGGGTGCGTGAAGGAAGCGTCCTTTGTCGGCGACTAAGCCCGTGTGAAGTCTTCGGCCAATCCTGAAAACAACAATATCGCCTTGCCGGGCGTTGCGGGCAGCCACCCATTTGCCTGCTTTTGATTGAGCGGCGGTGTGGCGGGGAACGGTAATTCCATGTTTGCCGTAAGCCCAGAAAATGAGACCCGAACAGTCGAAACCGTCCGAGGGAGAAGCTTTCCCGTATTTATATTTAGCTCCGTACTGACTCATTGCGGTTCTGAGGACTTTTGATCCTTCTGAGTTGTCATAGGAGACCGGTTGATAGCTATAACGGTCAGAAGAGAACATCGAGCAGCCGGAAAGCAGGGAGGAAACTGAAGCTAAGAGGATCAGTTTTCTTCGCGTCACGAGCTGTTCAAGCATCTCTTTGGAACTCCTTCGGGTCTTATTTTAGATACGATTCTAAAATTTTAATCGATGCACAATGTGAAAACGGATTGCGGCAGGAGCAATTGTTTTTTTGCGGGTAAATGCTCACAAAGATTTAGCGGTTTTCGAAGAAATTTGAAGAAAACTTCAAGTACAAAAAGAAATTGCCGCGTAAAGCGGCAATCTCTAAACACGATTAAGTGTTCAATGCATTACTTAGCAGGAGCTTCTTCTTTTTTGGCTTCTGCTTTTGCGGCCGGAGCCTGCTCCTGAACCATAACGGTAGAGAGCTGGCAGAGACGCATATGGAAGTCGTCAGCTTTGGCCGGGTCGATAGGCAGACCGCCGTCAGTGAAGACCTTCAGGACTTTGTTGAAGTCTGCGAAGATGTCACCGCGAGCGAAAGTGTGCTCGTGATGGCCGCCAATCATGTCAATCCAAGCAAAAGTAACGGTGAAAACGTTATCTTTGCGTTCGAATCCGAGGAAAGAAACATCGCCGGGATTCATTTTTGCCTTTAACTGCTCAGGGGGGACCGAGGCTTTAACATTGCCGAGAGGTGCCGTCATTTTTACTCCTTTTTAAAATGAAACGTTATCTTATTTCAACTCTTTTGAAAATACAAATTCTTTCAAATACCTAAACGTTTTCCTTCTGTTATTCTTCGCGCTTGTTGATAGTTTTTAACCACGCTTCGGCTTGGTTGGGTGAATATACGCTTTGCGTAATCGGATCCGCTTTGAAAGAATCTTCTTTTGCAATGGTCATGGTCAGCGCTTCCGTAGCGAGCTGAGCCATGGTCACATACCAAAACTGGCCGGCAACAGTCGGAGAATAGATGTCTCCCGACTTTTCAAGAAGGCCGGCTTTAATCCATTGGTCCATGACGGGTTTTAGCGGCTTTTCAATATCGACGCTGAAGTTGTCACCGATTTCTTTCAAATTGAAGGGGCCGGATTCCACGTTGCTCGCCAAAGTTCTCATCAAGTGCCAGTGTTCCTGAGGTTTCATCATGACAAAGACCGGCTTGAGTCCTTTCTCAACCATTTCCGACCATTTGGCAAGTTTGCGCTCCTGCATCCAGCTGTAACCGAAAAGTTTTCCACCGGCTCCGCAGCCGAAGGGAAGGCAGTCACTCGGACCTTTTGCTAAACGGTTGTAGAGATTCCTTTCAAGCGGCGTTCTGGCCCAATGAGTATTGGTAAGACGATGCCAATTTGGATGAGAAGAAAAATGCTCAACGCTTTCTGCATACATGTCGGCCGCTTCAGCAAGCGTCGCTGCCGGATCAAAAAGACCGGATTTGATGCGCGTGTTGAGCGGCGATTTCTCAAAGACATTCAGCTGGTAGCAGTCGACTCCGTCAATAGGAAGCTCGGAAGCGATCTTTAAATCGTCTGTCCAGACTTTTCCTTTTTGTCCCGGGAAGCCGAAGAGGAGGTCGATCACTACGGCAAGATTGTCGATGGCGGAGATTTTCTCGAGTCGACGAATAATATATTCAGGGGAATCGAGGCGCTGCATTTCTTTTCGGATATCGGCGTTGAATGTCTGAACTCCTATAGAGAGTCGGTTGACGCCTCCTTCTACGCAGGCGGAGAGCTTCTCATCAGTTAGTCCGTGAAGTCTGCCCTCGAAGGTAATTTCGCAGTCTTCGGCGAGCGGAAGATTCGTTCTAACAGCGTCTAGGATCTTTTTAATGTTGTGAGGCTCAAGTGCGGTCGGTGTGCCTCCGCCGAAATACAACGCCTTAATCGGTGCAGAATTCTGAGCAGCTCGTTGATTCCAGAGCTCAAACTCTTTTATAAGCGTATTCGTGTAAGCATCTGCTGCTTCCGAAGCATATGGATTCTGATAAAACATGCAGAAAAGGCACCGGCTTTCACAGAAAGGAATGTGAACGTAAGCAATTCCGTCCGTTTGTCTGGGTTCAAAAGACTTCTTTTCTAGGAAGTTTCTAGCCGAATTCCAAAGCATCGGAATGCCAAACGGTCCTGCATGAACCGTAGCTTTAGCAGGAAAGGCTTTGTGGAGCGCGTCGGTTTCATCCGCAAAGAATGCGGAATAGCTTCTCTTCTTAATAAGGATATTTTTAAGCAGTCGGACACCGGTTTCAAAAGACGGCATGACTAATCTCCGGACGAGGTTGATTCTTTTGAGGCAATTATCTCAAATCACAGAAATGATATCGATAATTATTTACAGAAACTATTGAACGAAAAATTGCAACTGAATCAATACTTATGCATAGATCGCATTGATCTTAATTCTATATAACTTTTGAAGATTTATTATTTCTACATTGAATTTAAAAATAGAGGCGGGGCCCTAAGACTTTCGCCGAAGCAAATGTTGGAGGTTTTATGAAGGAAGTTCCAAAACTTAGTGATTTTCCGGTTGGGAAACCCAATGACGCTTACGCTAAATATTTCATCGCTCAAAGCTGGCTAGCTCCGTTAACAACGGAACAAGTTCCGACTTATAACGTTACTTTTGAACCGGGATGCCGCAACAACTGGCATATCCATCATGCCCAAAAAGGCGGCGGTCAGATGCTGATTTGTGTTTACGGCAGAGGCTGGGTACAACTGGAAGGCGAACCGGCTCATGAATTGAAAGTCGGCGAAGTCTTCAATATTCCGCCTAATGTTAAACATTGGCACGGTGCAGCAAAAGACAGTTGGTTCCAGCACTTATCTCTTGAAGTCCCGGGAGAAGGCACCTCTAATGAATGGTTAGAACCGGTGACCGATGAAGTCTATGACAAACTGCCTTAATTAATTTGGAAGGTCAAAAAGAATAGAGCGACAAGGATTTGATTCCTCCGCTCTTTTTCTATGCCCCAAAGGCGCTTAGAACCAGCTTTGTAAGATCGGGCAGAACCAAATCCAGAAAGGAGCTACGAAAGCAAACATCAGCGTACTGACAGCCAAAATAGAAGCGCCGTCCTGAACGTAAACGTTATACCGAGAACCGATGATGATGCCGGAGAAAGCCGGCGGAAGAGCACAGGCCATCGTCAGCATCGAAAGCTTTTCTCCGCTGAGACCGCAGAGGATAGCCGCAATGGCGATGCAGAGCGGAGTAATGAATACACGGAATATAGCGTTCCAAAGAATTTCAGTGTTGACGCTGAATTTCACTGTAGCCAAAGCCAAACCTGCTGCAAAAACGGCAACACCGGAATTGGCGTGGGCAATCAGGTCAAAGGAAGGATAGACCGCGACCGGAAGCTTGATCCCTAATAAGACAATTACGACCGCAAGCGTCGGACACCAAACGACCGGTTGCTTGACGGCATTTAAAATGGCAGAGCCAGTTCCGGAAGAAGAGCCGTTTCCGGATACCATAGCCCCGGCTAAGCTCATCAAGTACATGCCGATCGGAATAATCACGGCATTTGCAACGATTGCTACGATTGCAACTACCAATCCCGTCTGAGTGGTTGCTCCGTAAATCGGATCAAGGACAGCGAAGCCTAAGAAGCCGATAGTCGGGGAGCCCGCGGTCAGACCGCAGACTGCGGCTTCGGCAGCTGTGTGATGGAAGACCTTTCTGCAAACCCAATAGCAAACGAAGAAGAAGGCGACGATACCGATTAATGAGACGAGCGTCAGCGTGAGATCTTCGAAAAGCATCTCGCGGGTTGCTTTAGTAATAGAGACAAAAAGTGCGGCCGGCAAAGCGAAGTTCAAAACAACTTTGTTGAGTGCCTGGGTTTGACTCGGCGTGAAAGCATTCATCTTCGCGCCGGCATAACCTAATGCCATCACAACGAAGATCGGGACAATATCATTAAAAATAATGTTGAAAAACATGCAGCCTCTGCTAAAAATTTCTTCCGAAAAATCCTCCAGTAAGGCCTAGTGAGAAGCTATTCGGACTGGCAAGAGAAATTTTAGATTTGCAGTGGTTCTTCGAATCTCAAACAGTATTAAGTTGGGTAGTAGGTTCAAAAATCAGAATACTTTGCAAGAGCGACAAGGAAACTATTTTTAGTTGTTGTAATTTAGTAACAGTGGCGTTTTAGGTTGAAATAGGTTGAATTTTTCACCCTACGCCAGTTCGTTCGAATATTTTTTCATTAAAAACCAAAATAAGCCTTGATTTGTTGCTGTATGTTTGAAAACAATGTTTATATTTGCGAAAAAATTTCCCGCTAACGCAAATGTAAAAAACGTAAATCGCCTTATTTCTTGTCAGTATTAACACCATATTTGAATACGGATTTCAGGGTAAGGCCGAATATTTACATCGTAAAAATCCTTTCATAATGTGGTCACGCGAAAACCTTGCGGACATGCTTTTTGTTTTTCGGATGAGAAAAACGGCTTATCGCACGGTGATAAAAGGGCTTTAAGAGAGTCTGGGGCCGTAGATAAGCACATTCAAAAAACGAAATTTGCTTTGTTTGTTACTTTTAAGGATAGTCCTATGGCTTCTTCTAACCTCAACGATAAAAAACCTGAGTTGGCAGATGACAAAGAAAAGAAAGTCACCATCGGAAATTACATTTCCCTGATTATGGCTTGCGTTTTCTTCTCCGGTGTCTGCGCTACAAACCAATGGTGGGGCATTTTCGACTTCACCACAATCAACGGCTCCTTCGGTAAGGTTGTCACAGCTGTTTCCCAGAACGCTGACGGCATTCACACCGCGATGGCCAACTTCCGCGGTAAAGGCGGTTCCGGTGCTATCGACGGCTTCATGTTTGCTTTGACACTGGTTCCGACAGTTATGTTCGCTCTTGCGATGATCACTGTTTTCGACCACTACGGTGCTCTGAAAGCTGCTCGCCAGATGCTTACTCCGATTCTTCGTCCGTTGATCGGCGTTCCCGGCGGTGCTGGTCTCGCTCTGATCGCTTCTCTGCAGTCTACTGACGGCGGCGCGGCTCTGACTCGCCAGCTCAAAGATGACAATGTTTTGACAGCTAAAGAGCTGAATAACTTTGCTACTTTCCAGATGACAGCCGACGCTCTCATCACTAACTTCCTCTCTTCCGGCGCGGTTCTGTTCACGCTGCTTGCTGCTGACGGCAAGCCTGCAGTTCCGGTCAGCATCGGTGCTTGCTTGGGTATTCTGTTCCTCGGCAAGATCCTCGCTGCCAACATCATGCGCGTCATCCAGATGGGCGGAAAGATTAACCTTAAGAAGAGCGCTTAATAAGGAGAATACGAAATGGCTACTACATCTAAAAAAATGATGATCACCGACGTATTCGTCAACGGTGCATTTCAGGGTTGGAACATTGCTACACACTCCACGATTCCTAACGTTTTGATGGCTTTCGTGATCATCAAAATGCTGAACATCTCCGGCGCTTTGGACTTCATCGGTACATGCCTCGGACCGGTTATGGCCATCTTCGGTCTGCCCGGCGAAGCTGCCATGATTCTGCTCGGCGGCTGGATGTCCATGGGCGGCGGTGTCGGTGTGGCAGTTGCCTTGTTCGATAAAGGCGCTGTTGACGGTACACAGCTCGCTATCGTGATTCCCGCTATTTACCTCATGGGTTCTCAGGTTCAGTACATGGGCCGCTGCCTTGGCGTTATCGGCATCCAGGGTTCCGATATGTTCAAGATCATGGCCGTTCCTCCGATCGTCGCTTTGCTCTCTCTGTGGGTCATGCGCCTGGTCGTTCTGGGATCGTAATCTGACGAACTTTCAAAGGATTTAGTAATCAATGGCTACCACAATTCTCTTTAAAAATGCAGATCTGTACGCTCCTGAACATAAGGGCATCAAACAGATTCTGACAGTCAATGACAAAATCATTGCTGTGGAGGATGAAATCTCTGCCGACCTTCCCGGTCTGGAAGTGATCGATCTGAACGGCGCAATCGTTACGCCGGGTCTTATCGACCAGCACATTCACGTGACTGGCGGCGGCGGAGAAGGCGGTCCCCTGACACGCGCTCCGGAGCTTAACTTCTCCGAGCTCGTGGAAGGCGGAATCACTTCCTTTGTCGGTGTTTCCGGAACCGATAGCGAAACCCGTCCGATCGAAGCTCTGATGGCTAAGGTTCGCGCCTTAACCAAAGAAGGTGCTACCGGTTGGATGTGGACTTCCAACTATCGTTATCCTCCGACAACGGTTACCGGCGACGTCCGTAAAGACCTCTTGACGATTCCCGAATGCTTGGGAGTGAAGATTGCAATGGGGGACCATCGCTGCTCCTTCCCGACAACTCAGGAAGTTTTAAGAGTTCTTTCCGACTGCCGCGTCGGAGGCATGATCTGCGGACACGATTCTTATCTGCATGTTCACCTCGGTGACCTTCCCATCGCTTTCCCGGCTTTCATGGAATGCGTAAAAATGGGAATGCCGATTAAGCACATTCGTCCGACACATGTCGGCCGTCACCCTGAAGTTTTTGCTCAGGCAATCGCATTTACCAAAGCCGGCGGATACATCGATATCACAACCAGCGGCGGCAACTATATGGGTTCTGCAGCAGATGCTTTTGTGATGGCTTTGGAAGAAGGTGCGCCGATCGATCGTATTACGTTCTCTTCTGACGGCCACGGCTCGATGCCTCGTTTCGATAAGAACGGCGAAATGATCGGTCTGACGGTTTGCAAAGTCTCCGACAACCTGAAGATACTTCAGGAACTTGCCGGTAAGATTGGTCTTGAAAAAGCGTTGCTTCCTTTGACACGTACTATTGCCACGGCTCTTTGCTTGGGTAATAAAGGCGTGATCGAAGCCGGTAAAGACGCAGACCTTTTAGTGATGGATAAGGATCTTAAACCGCTCCACCTCTTCATGAAGGGGCGTCAGGTCATGAAAGATTCGGAAGTTATCGTTAAAGGTGCCTTCGAAGAATAAGAACCAACTAGTTTGATCTTACAAGCCTCTCGGGTGACAAAGCCCGGGAGGCTTTTTTTTTACCTCATTTTGGGAGTAAAAGTTGGAATAAATTTAGAGAGAATGTGGGGGTATTTAATTAATTTATTCGCTTTAATCGAGAAGTTGTTGTTTCTAACAACCATTGTTTTCCATCCCCAAAAAGACAGTTTTTCAATTACCTCAGATAATTACCACCCTATCATTTTAATTGCAAGACATTTTCTGAATCGTAAGTAAGACGATTTCTATATAGGTTGGGGTTGTGTTATGACAAAAACCAGTACGACTAGAGTTCATAACAGAAAAACTGTTGATTTAAGGAAAAAATTACTTTGCGTGATGGTGGTTTCTGCTGCGTCTCTGCTGTCTTCTTCCGCGCTCGCGAATACCGAGACAATTTCAGTTCCTCAGATCGTCAATGAAACAACTCTCCAAGATGTTGGGAAACACCTAGTATCTTGTAATTTTAATTAGTTCGTTTTTATGAGGTGATAAAATGAAGAAAATAGGAGCTTCGTTATGTCACCTCAATTCAGAGTTACCTTAACTAAAGAGGAAGTTGAAGAGCTTCAAAAAATCAGCAGCACCGGCTCAAGATCAGCCAAAATCGTGCTTTTTGCAAGAGCTCTTTTACTTTTAGATAAAGGTCCTCATACCACAGAGCATTGGACGGTCAATCAAACTTCAAAAGCTGTCGGCTTGTCTGAACGTACGCTAAATCACTTAAAAGAGAAATTCGTTTCTCAAGGTTTGGATGCCATTATCCGGCCGCGGCCTACAGGAAAAAGTAAGAGACCCGTGATTTTTGATGGCGCTTTCGAGGCTAAGTTGACCCAGCTTGCCTGCAGCGAACCTCCCGAAGGGCGGACACGGTGGACGGTGAGGCTTCTGGCAGACAAACTCGTCGAATTGGAGATCGTGGAAAAGATTTCGCCGATGACGGTACAAAGGGTTTTAAAAAAAACGAATTTAAGCCTCATCTGAGTGAATACTGGAAAATTCCGCCGCATCACGACGCCGAGTTCGTGACCTGCATGGAAGATGTGTTGGATGTTTATCAGCGTCCTTACGATCCGTCATATCCGGTTGTTTGCATGGACGAGTCGCCCAAACAGCTTATAGGAGAAGTCCGGGGGCCGCTGCCGACGAGGCCGGGGAGTATCGAGAAAGTTGATGATGAATATGTCCGTTTAGGCGTAGCCGAATTATTTTTGGCTGTAGAGCCTTTGACGGGAAAGATGATTGCCGAAGTTGAAAACAAACGAGCCAAGAAAGATTGGGCGCAATTCATTCGTGATTTAGTTGATATCCATTATCCGACAGCGAGGAAAGTGGTACTTGTGATGGATAACCTGAACACTCATAAACTTGCGTCGCTTTATGAGGCATTCGATCCGGAAGAAGCGCACCGGTTACGCGATAAGCTGGAGCTGCACTACACGCCCAAGCACGGTTCCTGGCTTAATGTAGCGGAGATAGGCTTTAGCATATTGAAGCGACAATGCATTCCGTTTAGAGTCGCCGATATAAACGTTCTCCGGAACACCGTTAAAAGTTTTATTACGCAGAGAAATGCTGAGAAAAGAGTCGTTAATTGGCAATTTACAACTGGCGACGCTCGCATAAAGCTCCGACACTTATACCCGGAGCTTTAAGCGAAAATATTATTGTTACAAGGTACTAGCATCCTACAATGAATTTTTCCTTACTGAGCTTGGAGCTATTTGGGTTGACGGGGTTCAGCTGGATTTATCTAATGTTAAATTGACAGGCAATCATGTTCGTTTGCAGGTCGGAGGCCCTGACTTCCCTTATCAAAATGCCAAGGCGATCTCCAGCGGAGGGTCGCTGACAGTCGGATCTATCACCGCAACTGGAACAAACATTATCCATGTTATCGGGACGACAAACCGTGACTCTACATTGACTGTCAAAGGGGATATCAATGCATCCAATTTGGATGTGTGGATTGATGGGAAAAATACCAATACCAACACGAAGATATCTGTTGAAGGAAATTTCACTGAGACCGAAGACAGTAGAATAAGTGCTCAGTACAACGGTATCTTAGAGGTTAAAGGCGGTCTGACGGTTAATATTTCCGATAAAGGAAGTTTCTACATTGCAAACAGTAAAAATGTTCCAATCAGTCTAAAAGTTGGTAAAGATTTTACGTTCAGCAATCATATAACGAAAAACAATAACTTCGATCCGAACGGTCTTTTCTTTGATGCAAGTATAGGTACGGCCGCCGCAGAAATCGGTGGGGATTTTATTCTTCAAGGTGCCAATGATGCACCGACGACTTATTTCCAAATTGCCAACAGCAAAGGAGCTGGTGTAAAAGCTGCGAATATTCAGGTGATTGGGTCTGATAACAACACTACTTCGTTGCTGTTCAGTCGATCTTCAATTGTGAATGTAGGTTCCGGAAACGGTGTGATTGAACTGAGACCCGATGGAAATAACTCAAAGGTTCAGCTTTTTATCGGGGAATCGGATTATAAAGCTAAGTCTATATTAGCCTCTGAGCTGAAGATGAATCAGAGTGAAGGTTCCGATGGTATTTTTGTCTTTCTTAACAATAAGGTCCAAGATCTGAAACAGAATTTTGTGTTTGTTCCCAAAATTACGGGGCATGGACATATTGAGAATCTCGGTGGCTACAACGTCTTAAGAAGTGCTGAGAGTACCTATACAGGCAAAACTGTGGTAACTGACGGTACTTTAATTCTTGCCGCTCCTACCGGGGCCGGCCAAAGTAATATCGAAGTTAACACCGAAGCAGGTAATACCACGAAAGGTCTTTATCTTCAGTTTCAATCCGATGCCGGTCCGATTGAAAACAAAATCTCCGGGGACGGAGTTATTCGGGTTGCGGGTGAGGTTTCGGTTAAAAGTTCCGACATTTCCGATTATCACGGTGAGTGGGATGTTTTAGGTAAATTGAAAACGGTCGATGGGTCCTTCACTACTTCCTCTCAATGGGGAACGGGAAATGTCAACATTGAGCCTCAGGGATCGGTGGTTGTGACCAATAACTCGAACGGTTCTTTATTTGTCTTTGACAATACCTTATCCGGATCGGGGACGCTTTTAGTGAATTTTTCTGGCTCCGGGAATGGTACAGATTTATATACCCCTACTTTCAAGATCCAACAAGGTACGACTTCGGAGTTTACCGGCATGGTGGAGTTAGCGGGAGAAAAAAATAAGAAGGTCGTTTATATTCTTGATAGCGATGAGTTATCGACATCAGGAATCCGCGTTAGCGACAACTCAGTTCTCTCTGTCGGCAGGGATGATTCCTCTAAGGAAACTTTCACGTTAGGTAAGCTTGATATTGCGGGAGGAGAACTCAATATCGGTGACATTCAAACCGGCAGCCCGACTTCGAATAAGACGATCCGAGTTACAAAGAAATTGAACGCTGATGGTGAAGGAACTGTTCGAATTGATACTTCAGCCGGATTTATAAACGCTGTACCCACGACAGAAAGCGAGTTGGAAACACTGCCGCTTATGGAGCAAGATGACGGTTTGCAAAAAACCTCAATGATGTTGGTGAACGCGAAAGGGGCAGAAATTATCGGATCCGGCGGAGGTTTATCTTTGGTAGATCAAAACGGGAAAGTTCTCTCTAACGCATTGACCTCCAAAGTTATTCAAAACGGAGTTCATGTTGCCAACGCTGGCTATGACTGGAAACTGACGACAAGCGGATCGGAAGAAGAGGCGAGCGGTCTTTATCTCAACTACGGTCTGACTCAAGTTGAATTATTAGGTCAGGGGGATTCAGCGCTTATTTTGTATGCGACCCCCGGACTTCCAGAAAACTCCTTAGCCAATGACCTCAGTGCCAAAGTCGTTGGTAGCGGCGATCTTAAAATTTCTGCAGTCGGAGAGACCGTTTCCTTGTCTAATCCGGAGAACACCTATACCGGCGGAACTTTTGTAACGTCCGACAGTACGTTAAAACTTGGAGCTGATTCTGCTTTAGGTGCAACTAAGGAGGTCAATTTAGCAGAAAGAGCTATTTTGAATCTTAACGATCATTCTCAAGAAATTGGAAAATTAACAGTTGCCACTGATGCACAGGTTGATATGGCAGACTCGTCTCAATTGACGGTCAAAGAGGGAGGAACCGTCTCAGCCGGTGGATTAAAAGGATCGGGGAATTTAATTGTCCAAGGAGGAACGTTAGAGATTTCAGGCGCTAATGCTGATTTCCATGCATCAACTTCAATCAAACCGGATGCAGCGGTAGAAATCAATTCTGTCTTGGGACTCGGTGACAACGAAGTACAGGACAACGGTACACTGACGTTGAAAAACATTGAGAAACCATCTGACGGCGGAAATCCGCTTCATTATGAGACTTATCTCACCTACGATGAGTTTGCCAATACTCTTATCGGTTCAGGTAAGCTGAACGCAGAGAACAGTTCCTTTGCCCTTACAGGAAAAAATTCGGACTTTAACGGAACAATTGAAGTTGGTGCTGATTCTGATATTGCTGTTTTTAAGAACAGCGCCCTCGGTGAAGCGAAAATAGAAAATAACGGAAAGTTGGATCTTTTGTTTGACGAAGAGTATTCCTATATCGACAATTTCCTCTCCGGCAATGGAACCACAGTAGTTCACGGATATGCAACGGTTTCTAATAATTCTGTCCAAAATAACAGCTATACGGGCGATTGGCTTGTTTTAGGCAAATTAAGCTCGGATAAAGGGGCTCACACCAGCCAGGAACTTTGGGGCAGCGGAAAGACCGAGTTGAATTGGGGAAATATTGAAATTTTTGTTTCCGACGATGGTTTTACTTATGACAATTCCTTAACTGGTCACGGAGCGTTATGGATTTACTCAGATCCAAACTCAAAAGGCATCAATCAAGAATTTAAGTTCGATAACAACCTTAAGAACAACCAAGACTTTATAGGTACTATGGTTTTGGACGGTAAGAACGGTGGCAATCTTTTTTACGTTTTAAATCATGAAGATAACTTAGGTTCGTTAGGTGTGGTTGTCAAAGGCGGTGCGGAATTAAAGACCGACGGAACTAGTGATCCAGCAACGCTTGAAAGTTTAATGATTTCCGGCGGATCGATTGATTTTGAAAAAGAAATTCAATTCAGCGATACCGAATCGTCGGCCCAGATTTTAATTGATGGCGACGTCCTAAGTGGTCTAGATGTAAGTTCAACTGGGACTGTTAAGGTAAAGATGGGCGATCAAATTACACTTCCTGAAATTCCTGATACAGAATCGAATAATGCAATTATGGAGCACGATGATTACATTGAGAAAGCTCCGAGGATTCCATTGATTCAATTGAAGGATGAAAATAAAAGTGTGGTTAATGGCTATGCCGGAGGAATTGAATTATTCGTAAACGGTCAGTCGGCTCTTTCACCGGATGAGGGAGGAAGCCTTTCAACCTCTGTTAAAACAGTTTCGATCTTACAAGGAAGTCTCAGGACTGAAGTTGCGAAAGGATTCTATGGTTTTCAGCTGTCGACACTCGACTCGTCTAAAGACTCCAACGGTCTCTATTTAACCTATGGGTTAAATGAGGTTCAGCTGCTGGGAAAAGATGATAATGCTCTGACGTTACTTCCATCGGAATCAACCGCCTCAGGGGGAAAGGATCTAAGGGCAAAAGTAACCGGAGACGGTGATCTACGAATTGACGCGCCTAATGACTATATCTCTTTGTCGAACCCCAATAACGACTATACGGGGAAAACATTTGTTGACCCTGATAGTACACTGAAATTATTAGCTGATTCGGCATTGGGAAGTACCTCGGAAGTTCTTTTGGAAGAAAACGCTACTCTGGATCTGGCAAATACCTCTCAGACTGTCGGCCGCCTGAACGCCGGAGAAAATGCAAAAGTTCATTTCGGTGAACCGAAGGAATCCGATGACCGTCTTGATCAAAAGTCTTCTCAATTAACCATTCGCGAAGGCGGTCAGATCGTGTCTGCAGATACCTTAACGGGAAGCGGGACATTGACGGTGGAAAGCGGAACTCTGGATATTGAAGCCTCAAACCCAAATCTTCATACGAATAATGTTCTGTTTACGGAAGCCAAAGTTAACATGAAGTCTTCTTCCGGTCTGGGAGACGGGACGATTGAGCTTGATGGTGAATTAAATTTGAATGGTGTCAATGACGGTCCTATTCAAAATCAGTTGTCAGGAATGGGGCGATTGAATCTGTTCAGCAGTGATTTAGCTCTCACGGCGGATAACAGCGGCTTTGAAGGCGATATTCAAATCGATCCTCAGTCTGAACTTACTGTGTCCAACGCCTCGAATCTGGGTAAAGCGGCCGTTTCGAATAACGGTTATCTAATCATCAACAATTCGGACGACTGGACATTATCGAACGATATTACCGGAAGCGGCTCCGTGCGTAAGGAAGGGCATGGAACACTCTCGATTACCGATGACACACTTTGGAACGGAAAAACAGAAATCAACGAAGGGGAGTTGCACCTGGGCACGCCGAATTCTGTCGTGACTAGCAATAGCAGTTCTGTTGTAATCGGCCAGAATGGAACTTTAAGCGGATTTGCTGTCTTAAAAGGAGACTTAGTTCATGCCGGAACATTGAATATCGGTACACAGGACAGTGAGCCTTCCGTTTTTTTAGTGGAAGGAAATTATATCGGTAACAACGGCTTAATTAATTTTAAGGGATATTTAGAAGGTGATTCTTCCCCAGTGGATAAACTCATTGTCAGAGGAAGTACGTCAGGGACATCCAGAGTGGTTGTCACAAATATGGGGGCAATGGGCGGAAGGACATCGAAAGGCATTGAACTTATTCATGTCGATGGACAGTCAGACGGTACTTTTATCCAGGAAGGGCGAATAGTCGCCGGCGCATTTGAATATCGTTTAGTACGCGGAGAAGGTGCGAATTCAAATCATTGGTACCTGAAAACTGAAGACGATCAGGTTCGTCCGGAGATAGGTTCTTATATTGCAAATGAAGAAACCGTACAAACATCCTTTGTAACGCGACAGCTGGACAGAGGCGGTAAGACTGAATATACGGACTTCTTCACAGGAGAGAAAAAATCTACAAGTCTGTGGTTAAGACAAGTGGGTCGATACAACTCTTGGCAAGATTCCTCGGGAAATACCAAAACTCGCTCTAACCGATATATTTCCCAGATCGGAGGAGATATAGCAGCATGGACGGATGCTGAAAACCAACAAGCGTTGCACTTAGGATTGATGGCCGGTTATGCCCACTCCAGAGCGATTTCTCATTCGGTGGTGAATGGTCAGCGTTCCATTGGTAAAACTGACGGTTATGGACTGGGAATGTATGCAACTTGGTTTGAGGATGAAATTAATCAACAGGGTGCTTATGTCGATGCCTGGTTCAATTACAGCTGGTTTAAGAGCTCCGTGAATGGCAATGACAATCCGAAAGAAAAATATAGATCTAGAGGTTTAACCGGATCGCTGGAAGCCGGTTATACACAAAAACTTGGCTCTAATAACTATGGCGACTGGTATGTCCAGCCTCAGGCTCAAGTGATCTGGATGGGCGTAACCACCCCGAATAGGACAGAGAAAAACGGAACTCACGTTCGGTTTAACGGTCACGGCAACATTCAAAGCCGAATAGGTACTCGATTCTATATCCAGGGCAGAGTGCCCGGTTCTGATCAAGGAGTCGGAAGTTTTCAGCTCTACACTGACGTGAATTGGATTCATAACACTCGCAAGTTTGGGGTGACGATGAACCAAGACGGATTTACTCAGGCGGGTGCTTCCAACTTGGCTGAATTGAAATTCGGCGGCGAAAGAAAAGTCGGAAAGAACTTCCACTTATGGGGCAACGTGGGTTCAAGATTTGGCTCTCACGACTATCGAGAATTGTCGGCAACTATTGGAGCGAAGTTCGTTTTCTAACATTTTGTTTCATAGGTGAGCTTTAACAACATAAGACGAAGGAAGTAATAAAGCCTTCGTCTTTTGCTTTGTTCATTGTGCGGCTAAGAGAACTTTTGAGACGAATGGTGTAAATAAAACTCTTTCTATTTTCTTATTACCCTATCGGAAACCCTGATTAAGTTAAGGCTTATTTCTCGCTATACCTATTCAAACAGGGTATTCCGTGCGAATATAGAAACATAAAAAATCACCAAAATTATCTTCAAGGAGATCGGTATGAATTTAAGACTAACCGCTCTATCCGCACTCGTTGGCATCTCACTTGCCGCTTTTGCACTCCCCTCTGATGCATGCTTTACTGTAATTGTCGGAAAGAAAGTTTCTTCAACTGGTGAAATTCTTGTTGGTCATAATGAAGACAATGAAATGCGCATTATCACCAGTCAGTATTGGGTCGATCCGGCAGTGCATGAAGATGGAGAGCTCATCGAATTTGAGCCCGCTGCCGCCAAAATTCCTCAAGTCAAAAAGACACTGGGATTTTGGTGGTCGCAGACTTTGGCGCCTACCGGCTATTCATTCTCCGATGGCTTCGTGAATGAGAAAGGTGTTGTAGTTGTCTCCAACAACTGCAACCAGACCATTGAAAAAGGCGAAAAGATCAACGAAGGCGGCATCGGTTACGGGATTCGCCGTTTAATTGCTGAAAGAGCAGTTTCGGCAAGAGATGGAGTGAACCTGGCTATCGATCTCGTAAAGAAGTATGGCTATTTTCAAGAAGGTCGGACATATACCATTGCAGACGCTAATGAAGCTTGGCAGCTCGTGCTTTTGCGCGGCAGCCGATACGCCGCTCGTAAAGTTCAGGATGACGAAATTGCCTTCCTGGCCAATGCAATCAACATTACGAATATTGATCTGAAAGACACTGCAAATGTAATTGCTTCTCCGGATTTAATTGAGAACGCTATAAAGAAGGGTACTTATAAACCAAAAGATCCGAAGAATTTCTCTGACTTTAATCTGAGAAAAGCCTATCAACTTGACGAAAGAACCTCAGCAGATTGGACCAAAGAGCGTGTTCGCGTCCTTCTCAATTACCTTACAGGCAAGGACTTTAAAGATGAGCATGCTTTCCCGATGTCTATGAAACTGAAGAATAAAGTTTCAGCGGAACAAGTTCGTCAAATGATCAGCGGACACAGCAAACATGAAGTCAGGGACTCCGGCTGGTATCACCAAGGGATGAACGACATTTGTAATATCGGTACTTATGACAGTGTCGTTTATGTTCTGCGTCCGAATCCTCTATTTACACTCGCTTGGAGAACCAACGGGAGACCATCTCAGCAGTTTTCTTATCCGCAGTATCCGCTTGCCGGAGCTGCGATCGGGCAGAATTTCATGGATCCCAAGACTGCAACTACGGCTCAGTTTCACGCAACGCCGGAGCAATTGTCTTATCGCGCAGATCGTCCACTCTATACGTTCTTGGCCATGCAGAATTTCTTAGATTGGCAGCATCAGGATTATCCGATTTTTGCCAAGAATAAGAGGGCTTTTGAAAAACAGGCAGCGGCTGAAGTTCAGAAGGCTGATAAGGAAGCTAGAATGCTTTATCGGGTAGATCCGGGCAAAGCTAAAGCTTTCCTGCACGAATTTAATAATTATTCTTTCCACAATGTGCTTCACGCCACGGAACAAGAACTTCACGAGCTTCATCATCTTCCGATTATCATCAACAGCAAGGAGCTGAGTCAAAGTTCTGACGGTACGTTTACAGTCACAGCGCTTTCTACTCCTCAAGTACACATGACAAGGGTTGATAAGGAAGCAACACGCTTCGGATCTCCGTTCTCTAATGCTGATTTGGAGGTTAACCGCAAAATGCCGAAACCTCTCAAGGTTGAGTTTATGGATGTGAATAAAGATGGTCTGAAAGATGCGGTCTTTACCTTCCCGATCAAGACAGCGGTGGCTTTCACAGTTCCAGATGTCGATACTGAACTATATCTCTGGACGAAGGTCGGTAAGAAACAGCTGGCAGGCTACGATATCGTCAAAATCAAAAAATAAACCTAAAAATTAAATAAACAACTGATCTGGGAGCGGCAAAAGGCTGTTTCCGGATCCTTTTAGTGTCTCTGTCCATGAAAAACCATAGTTTGTTTGAAAAATACCGCTCTGTTATTGTTTCCTTTAGAGATGTGAAAGACAGGAAGGATCTTCTCTTGGAAGATTCCGGAGAAGAAAGGATCTATTACGCGCCGTTTGATTATGTAAATCCAGAAGCTCGTTTATTCATTGTCGGCATTACGCCGGGTGAGATCCAGATGAATAACATGCTGGTTGAAGCAGCTCGATTAATTCATCAAGGCTTGTCCGACGATGAGGTTCTGAGGCGATGCAAAGCGGTGGGAAGCTTCAGTGGGCCGATGCGCAAGAATCTCGTTGAATTAATGGACGAGGCCGGAATTGCAGAGTTTCTGGATGTTGAAACTACAGCGCAGTTATTTTCAAATAAGCAGGAGTTAGTGAATCTGACATCGTGTATTCGTTATCCGACCTTTGCGGTCAAAAACGGCAAGGAGTCGAATTTCAACGCAGAAATTAAGCAGGGCACAGAATTATTTGAATTTGCGTCAACGCTGACATTAGAAGAGTTGAGCAAAGCACCCAACGCAGTGCTGCTTCCGTTAGGACCAAAAGTTCAGCATTATTTAGAAAAGGTCGTGAAAGGCACGCAGTTCGAGAATCGTCTTTTGCCGGAACTCCCTCATCCCTCAGGTGCAAACGCAGAAAGAATCGCTTATTTCTTGGGCAGAAAAAACAAAGAAACGCTCAGCAGCAGAACAAATCCTGAAAAATTAGATAACTCTAAGAAAAATATAAAGAAAATCTTGAGGTCTTTGAAAACAAAAGGCTCGAAATAACTAAAAAAATACAGCGAAAAAAGGTCGGAGAGCCTGAATATCAGGCTTTCCCGCTAAAAACGAATGAAAATGAGACGCGTTTTAAAGCCTCAAAGTCATTTTTAGTGAACGTTTGTCTGAGAGGTTGCCCGAAAACGCGTCAGCAATTCTTCGCCAAAAATGCACCTAAAGCAACGGCGAGGAGGCCGCCTAAAAAACTGGCCAAAACATAGAAGGCTGCTTGTCCGATGTGATTGTCTAAAACCATGGCATAGACTTCAACGGAAAAAGTACTGAAAGTCGTAAAGCCGCCGCAGAAACCGGCGGTTAGCCCGAAACGAAGGTCCGGCGGAACCTCAGGGCGATCCAAAAAGAAGAATGTTAAAAAGCCGAGAATAAAGCTGCCGACGATATTGATAAAAACAGTGGCGAACGGAAGAAAGCCGAAGGAACTAATCAGAAAGCGCAGTAAAGAGCCAAGACCGCCGCCGATCATCACGGAAAGATAAATCATTTTTTGCTGAAATCCTTTTCAAAGTCATCGAACAACAAAATTTTATTCTCCGAGCCACTTGGCTAAGACAGATCAAAGTGAAATTAAGAAAAGGGCTACAGAAAATCTGCGAAATTGTAACTTAACTAATTGAATAAAAACTACAAAAATATTTTATTTAACATAACTACTATTATGTTGAGTTGAATTTGGAGGTTTTTAGTCTGTTTTTTAATTATTGTTTGAACGATTTGGCACTGTCTGAACTCGTTTTTTCATGTTTTGAAATTTTAGATACCTCTACTTATTCTTTTCTACCACCGTTATTCATAACTTATTAGTAGAAACGCAAAATTTTTTGTCTGTAACTATTTATTTCCGTCGGGTTTTAGCCTATGATCAGAGTCAGGGTTATGGGGGATTCTCTCTTGTCGCCCACAATGCCAATCCTTTGGAGGTAAAGATTCTATGTCAACTAAGAAAAACTTTTGGATAGGACTGCCCATGCAGATGATGTATGGCTTGGTCCTAGGCGTGATCGTAGGTACGATGGTATCTTCCGAATTCGGTGCCACCTACCTGCAGCCGCTTGGCCAGCTGTTCATTCGTTTGATCCGCATGGTCGTAGTACCGTTGGTTGTTGCGACTTTGATTGCAGGCTCAGCCGGCTTGGGTGATGCCAGCAAAATCGGCAAGATCGCTGTTAAAACAATTCTCTTCTTCGCAATTACGACGGCTATTGCAGTTACGATCGGTCTGATCGTTGCTAACTTCATGGAACCGGGTACCGGTTTAACGATTTCCGTCGAAGGTCTGAAGGCTAAAGCAGCTGCTGCGCCTCCCCTTTCTAAGGTCCTTCTTGAGATCGTCCCGATTAACCCGATCGAAGCTTTTGCCAAAGGCAACATGCTTCAGGTTATCTTCTTCTCCATCTTCTTCGGTTTCTGCCTCTCGCTTATGGGCGATTCCGTACGCATGGTGACAGACTTCTTCCAGAAAGTCGGCGACGTCATGATTCGGATGACCAACTATGTCATGCTTTACGCTCCGATCGGTGTGTTTGGCTTGATCGCTTACACGGTTACACGTCATGGGTTGGCTGTTCTGCTTCCGCTGGGCAAGCTCATTCTTACCGCTTTCATCGCAACGCTTATCTTCGTCTGCATTACCTATCTGCCGATCATCAAACTTATCGGCATGAAGATTTCCGATTACCTCAAAGGCGCTTTCGAACCCTGGCTTATCGCTTTCACAACTTGCTCTTCTGCCGCAGCCTTGGCTGTCAACCTTGAAGCTTCCCGCAAGATGGGTGCCTCTAAAGCTATTGCTTCTTTCGCAATTCCTCTGGGCAACACCATCAACATGAACGGTACCTCCATCTACATGGGCGTAACCGCTGTGTTCGCTGCCGAAGTTTTCGGTATTGACCTTACTCTGGCTCAGCAGTTCCAGATCGTTTTGATGGGCGTTCTGGCTGCCGTCGGTACAGCCGGTGTTCCAGGTGCCGGCCTGATTATGACAACTCTGGTCTTTACAGAAGTCGGTATTCCTCTTGAAGCCGTTGCTCTGATTGCCGGTATCGACCGTATCCTTGATATGATCCGTACATCTGTCAACGTCCTCGGCGACAGCTTAACCGCGCTAGTGGTTTCTAAGTCCGAAGGTGTTCTCGGCACAGAACTGATGGATCAGGACACAGTTGTTAAAGAACAACTTTAATAAATAAAAAGTAAGAGATTGGCAAGGTAAAGCCGGGCGAAAGCCCGGCTTTTTCGTGGCTAAAATAGGTTTTAGCCGGCTAACTAATCGCGGCATTTTGTTATGCTTATGGACAACTAATATCCAACGAAGACGAAGATGTTTCCTAGCTTTTGGGCACAATTTCACGATTTTTTTGAAACCGCGCTTTATTGGTTTGCCAGTACGTTTAATCTCACGGCTGAGTTTGCCAAGATAAGAGGCGGTTTGGATGAATTTTTTTGGGCCATGGAAAGTATCTTCGAGGGTTTATTTCACTACATCCCTTCACTTTTATCCGGAGGATTCCTCGGCTACTAATAAAATAAAAGCGCCCTCTTAAGGACGCTTTTACAGCTTAACTTGTTCTTTCTATTAAGAAATTCCGAGAGCTTTCTCTAAATCGGCAACGCTGGTTTTGGCTTTTACGTCTCTGAATTCAGCTGTCAAAATACCGTTTTCATCGATCACAAAAGTGCTGCGGACAATGCCGAGGTACTTTCTGCCGTACATCGATTTCAACTTAAGAACCCCGTAGAGTTTGGAAACTTCAGAGTCAGCGTCGCTCAGCAGCGGGAATTTGAGCCCCTGTTTGTTTCTGAAATTGGTGTGGCTCTTTATGCTGTCTCTAGATACTCCGATGACCACATATCCGGCTTTTTCAAATTTATCTAAAGCGGCCTGGAAGTTCACGGCCTGCATGGTGCAGCCGGAGGTATTGTCCTTCGGGTAAAAATAAAGAACGACTTTTTTGCCTCGAAGATCGGAAAGTCTAGCCTTTCCGCCTAAGTCGCTTTCTAATTCAAAATCAGGAGCGGGTTCGCCGACAACAGCTTTGCATTCGTCTTCGCTAGGAGCCACAGGCTCGCTCTTTCCTGTCAAATGACACATTCTTATACTCCGTTAATCAGTTGCAAACTGCATTGTAGGAATTCGCAATGGTTTTGTTAAGCCTGTGGCTGCTTTGGGCTGGTCTTTTTGAATTGAATTTTGTTTTTTAACAACGAGACGAATACTGTCGCCGTCTTTCACAAAAGAAATTAAATCGCCTACGCCGGCACCGAGTTTACGAAGAATTTCTTCGGGGATACGCACGGCACCGAATTCATTGACATCTGCCGTGTCTGTCACAGAGGGATGGATCATTGTTAATTAGCAAATTAAGAATCACCAGTCTATTGCTGGCATTCTATTCACTTAAGCGCAAGTCAGATGGTTATCCCCTTCAAATTGGGCCTAAAAAATCCCGCCGGAGCGGGATGAGATACTTGGTCTTATTCGGGTCGTTTTTCCGGACCGTGTGTTTGTTCGGGAGGCACCGGAATGATGGTAGCGGCAGGTTCTACTTTCTCTTCTTTCTTGGCGCCGAAACCGAAACGGCTGGGTTTCGGAGCTTCAGCTTGAGCAGCAGGTTCAGCTTTCGGAGCTTTTTCCGGTTCCTTCTTAACGGGCCTTGCAGCGGCATCAATCGGTTTGCGGAAAGCATTGAAGAAAAGAAGCAGGCTTAAAAGGGCCGCCAAACTGCACATGGAAATCACAAGGTACCACTGCGGGAAAGCGAATTTAATGTTGAAAATGACAAGAGGCGTGTTGGCAGGCAGGAAGAAGTAGATCGATCCGCCTAAAGCCGACCAGAAAATCAGGTTGAAACCGAACACCCAGCGGGATGCAGGCCCTCTTCCTTTGACGCAGCAAATCGAGAAACCGAGCAGGAAAAGAATGACGGTAATCAGAGCATTTTCAACCTGGAGGAATCCAGACCAACCGGTGCTGAAAGGAAGGTAATGCGTTTCTTCCTTGGCTTTCGGTTCGTCAGCCAGCTTACTTTCAGTCGGAACCGGAGCCGGAGCCGCAGTGGTCACTGCAGGAACTGTCGGTTCAGTGGCCGAAGATGAGGAAGAAGAATTTGGCGAGACATTCAGCTCAGTCTTAGCGCTCTCTTGTTCGGTTCTTTCTTCTGTTTTGACAAGGCCGTCATCAGGTTTTTCGTAAAAGGCAGCGTTTTTGGCTTGTTCTTTTACAACGGGATCATCGATGTGATCACTCTTTTTCTGGAAAATAGAAAGCTTGTTGGTGTTGACAGCAACTTTCTTTTGAACCGCAACAATCATGTTGTCCGGTTCAAAGACGCTCTCGCCTCGGACGTAAAGGTAATAGCCGAAGAAAGCGTGCATAAACATTGCGATAAAGCAGATAAGCGCCAATATGATACGCATAAGAAAACCTCTCGTTACAATGTGTAAAGATTAGCACACTGCCAACCTTGTAAAACCTTCAATCTCCCGAACCGACCGTAGTTTGCTGATTTTTGCGAAAATGAGGTATAAAACTAAAATCTTAAAAGTTATGTTTCCGGCAGGAAAATAAGATGGATATCAAAAAAGACAATGAAATGTATATGACGATTGCGCAGATTGCTGCGCAGAGAAGTTATGCCAAGCGCTTAAAAGTAGGCTGCGTCATTGTCAAAAACCATTCAATTATTTCTTTCGGCTGGAACGGAATGCCGACCGGATACGACAACTGCTGCGAATATGAAGTTGACGGGAAACTCGTCACTCGTCCGGAGGTTCAGCATGCCGAGCTAAACGCCATCGCAAAACTTGCTCAAAACGGCTACAGCTCCAATGGCGCCAAAATTTTTATTACGCACTCCCCTTGTATTCACTGCTCTCTATTAATACAGAAGTGCGGAATTAACGAAGTTTATTATCACGAGAACTATCGTGATGATGCAGGGATTCAGTTCTTAAAGAAAGCCGGCATTAAAGTCGAACAGCTCTGATTTTTCCGCACATTTCACTCAAGTTCGTAGCTTTCGGATTCTATCTAAGAGCTCCGAAAGCACAAAAAAGAAAAACCTGCCGACCTTTCGGTCTGACAAGTTTTGCCAAGGAAGTCGCACCTTATCCCATTCCATCTGAACGGGCCTCGGTCAACCCGGCACCTAATCTCGGTGCCGGTACCTCAATTTCAATTACTTATCTAATTTCTTCTTCAAAGCATCCAACCCGCAGTTCATCATGTCATTGAACTGGCCGGCTGTGATACCGGAATACTTTTCTTTAGTCTTCTGAACGGCGTCGGCAATGATTTCACGAATTTCGCCTTCGGTCAGGCTGGAATATTTTTCCTTAGTGCGCTGAACAGCGGCATTGATCATGTCACTGATTTCGCCTTCAGTAACGTCACTTTCTTTATCCAGAGCGCGCGGATCTTTAACGAACTTACCAACGGCGTTTTCAACCAAGTTGGACAAGCCTTCAACGCCCTGTCCGCTCTTAGCGAGATAGGCCATTACGGCATCATTAAGTTCATCCGATACTGTTACGCTCCATTCAGCTTTTCCCATTTCGATCACCTTTTAAGTTATTGGACCGGAGTCACTTCCGACCTGTCGATGGTTAGACTATAAGGGAAATCACGAATAAGCAGACAATATCTGCCCCATTTAGAGTCGTTTGTTAAGAAAGATACTTTTCCAGCCCGAGAATCGCTGCCAGCTGAGGAACGTTATCTGCCACACCTAGTGAGGCGGTTTCCAGTAATCGCTCTTTCGGACTTGCGCCGTAACTTACTGCTACCGAGTCCGATCCTGCATTCGTTGCCATCTGCATATCTAATACTGCGTCGCCGACCATCACTATGTCTTTGGTCTCAAGTCCGGATTCATCCGCAATGGCTAAAAGCATTCCGGGATTCGGCTTAGAGAAATTCGTGTCGGCGGTTTGGACACATTCAAATAAATGCTCAATCCCGGTGGCGTTAAAAACTCGTTTCATCCCTTCTCGGCTCTTTCCGGTCGCGATGGCCAGACGCTTGCCGTCTTTGTGCATGTTCTCCAGCAGTTGTCTGAAGCCCGGAACCAATTCCAGCTGAGCTTCCTTTTTAGCGTACCAGTCCATGTAGGCTTGGATGAATTCGGAATAGCGGCCTTTCGGACAGTCGCAGCAGCAAAGAGCAATGGAATCAGAACGATTAAGTCCGATAGTTGAAAGTACCAGCTCGTCCGAAGGTACTGGATAACCCAATGCTTTCGAGGCATGCTGGTATCCCTGCATGATGAGGCGGGTTGTATCCATTAATGTTCCGTCCCAATCAAAGACATACATTTCGTAAGATTTAGCCATTAGAGCACCAGCACGTCGTATTGTTCTTGGTTGTATTCCGTCTCGACCGACAAAGTGATCGGTTTTTGGATGGAATCACCGACGAGGGCCAGAGCCTCGCTTTCTTCGTCTAAGAAGAGGTCGATGACGGATTGAGAAGCCAGAATTCGAAATTCTTTAGCATCTTTAAACTGATGGTATTCGCGCACGACTTCACGAAGAATTTCATAGCAAACTGTGCGCGCCGTCTTGATTTCTCCTCTGCCGCCGCAAGTCGGGCAGGTTTCGCAAAGCGTGTGCGCCAAGGATTCTCGTGTACGTTTGCGTGTGATCTGAACAAGGCCTAAAGAAGTGAATTCAGAAATCGAAATGCGATTGCGGTCTCTTGCCACGGCCTTTCTTAGTTCGGTTAAAACGCCCTGCTCATGTTCTTTGGAGTCCATGTCGATAAAGTCGACTATGATGATTCCGCCTAAGTTGCGTAAGCGGAGCTGACGAGCGATGGCCTGAGAAGCTTCCAGGTTCGTTTTGTAAATCGTGTCCGAGAAATCTCTTCTGCCTACAAAAGCGCCCGTGTTGACGTCAATAGTCGTCATGGCTTCAGTCTGATCAATAATCAGATAACCGCCGGATTTCAAATCGACACGGCGGCTGAGCGAAGCTTCGATTTCTTTTTCGAGATTGTATTGATCAAAAAGCGGACGCTCGCTGTTATATAACTCAAGCAGTTCAACGGCTTCAGGTACGAATTTTTTTCCGAATCTCTGAAGTTCTTCAAAGACTTCCGGATTATCAACGATGATTTTTCCAGTCTGCTCCGTCACGATATCTCTCAGCACTCGCTGCGAGATAGAGACATCTGAGTAAAGCAGGCAGGGCGCGCCGGCGATATGCGTTTTAGCTTCAATGTCGAGCCAAAGTTTTTCCAGATACTTCATGTCGTTGACGAAGTCTTCCGGCTTGGCATCTTCACCGCTGGTACGAACGATAAAACCGCCCTTCGGAATGCCCTGTTCTTCCGTTAACTTGGCAACGGCTTCCTTTAAACGTTCACGTTCGGCCTCATCTTCGATTTTTTGGCTGACGCCGATGTGAGAAGTGTAAGGAAGGTAAACCAACAGCCGACCGGCTAAACTGATTTCGGTGGTGAGTCGAGCGCCTTTTGTACCGATCGGATCTTTGGCGACCTGGACGAGAACCACTTGGCCGTCGTGAAGAAGCCGCTCGATCGGAAGCGTTCCGCCGTTTTCCTGGTGGGCTTGGCGCATATCACTGACATGCAGAAACGCGGCTCTCGGGAGTCCGATTTCAACGAAGGCGGACTGCATGCCGGGAAGCACTTTTCCGACCACGCCTAAATATATATTGCCGATTAAAGAGACATCCGCATTTCTTTCAATGCGGAGCTCCTGTAAGACGCCGTCTTCTAAGACTGCTACTCGCGTCTCGTGGACGGCATTGTTAATTAATATTTCCTGCATTATTTGTCCTTATTCTTTGTTTCTGAAATTTTAATCTCTCTAGCTGCCGAGACCTAAAATCGTGACCTGATTCGCACGCAGGAGCCGTCCTGTTGGATAATGTAATTTGTTGAAGAAGACAAGAAAGTAATGGCATTTTTTAATTTTGGCAGTCGGACCGATCTTTCCTCGCCGTTTACGGAGGAACAGGCGCGCCTGCTGACTTGGACGAAAGTTCTGGAAGAGGAAGCGGTAAAGCGCCGGAAGATCACCATTTCAGAGCTCAAGGAAGTTACGGCTCGCTGCGCACGCGAAGTCGGGGAACAGGCTGACTTTAAAAAACTTCTTCTGACCCGTGCAGAAGGTGTTCTGGATTTACTCAGATCGAAAAGTGCCGTTTCTTTGAAGAAGCCTCAAGGCATTCCCTATCTATTGATCGGTTCTGTTTTTGCAGTTTTGGCCTTTGTCGGCGGCGTTTTGACTAACGAATTTTCTGTCACGAATAATCGAATCAACCTGCTTTCGCCTCCTCTTTTAGGTGTTATTGCATGGAATCTCATCGTTTACTGCTGGATTGCAATTGCCGTTTTGTTTAACCGCGGAAAATCTCCGGTCGGCCTCATTCGCCGCTTTTTTGCCGGAGCGCTTTTAAAACTTCAGACTCGCGGAAGTCACGGCCAGCAGGCGCTAATTACTTTTTACTCTAAATGGACAGAAGCGGAGATGCCGCTGCTGCGCGGCCGCATTGCAGAAATTCTTCACTTTTCTGCCGCCCTTTTCGGCTTGGGACTCATTGCCTCTATCGGTATCCACGGCTGGGGCACGGAATATACCGTCGGATGGGAAAGCACTTGGCTTTCCGATAAGCCCTCTGCAGTGCTGACCTTTATCAACCTGTTTTACGGAATGATTCCGGTGAATTCAGATCTATTTAATCAGCTGACGCCGCAGGTCATTGAGTCGATGAATTTCGGATCCGGTCACGGACAAAATGCCGCACCCTGGCTGCTCCAGCTTTTTTACATTATTTCCTTGGTTGTTGTGGTGCCTCGAATCCTCTTAGGGCTTTATGCTTTAGCAAAGACCCAATATATCGAGAATCACTTCCCGGTTGATCTTGAGTCGGTTTATTACTCTAATATTCTCCGTCAATGGAGAGGACAAACTATGTTGATTCAAATTATTCCGTTTTCTTATCCTTTAACGGAAAAGGTAAAGGACGGAATTCAGAAATTTGCTTCCGAGCTGCATCCGGAAAATTCCCGCTGTATCTTCTCTGCCGCTCAGCATGAAGACACCAAGCTTCCGGAGATTCCTGCCGGTGAGCAAACGGAAGTCGTGGCCGTTTTTGCAATGACCTCTACACCGGAGACCGAAGTCCAAGGCCGTTTTATTGCTGAGCTCAAGGAAAAGGCCCAGGCTTCGAAAGCCCTCTTACGTATCGTTGTTGATACCTCAGGCTTCTTAGCCCGTTTTGCCAATACGCCCCAACGAATTGCAGAGCGTAAAAAGAATTGGTCGAACTTCCTCACACCGTACGGCGTCAGTTTTGCCTTTGTGAATCTGACCGATGCAGATTCGAAGGACGCAGCCGCGCAGTTCGAACAAGCTTGATAAGGATAAGTCATAAAAAATGAATAAAGATCCTCAAAAAATTAATCTTTCTTTAGTCAGCCACACCAATGTCGGAAAGACCACTCTAGCCCGTACTTTATTGGGCAGAGATATCGGAGAAGTCGGTGACCGTTCTCACGTCACCATCGAACCGGAAGATTATGTTTTATTAAGAGCTCCGGACGATTCCGAACTTATTCTTTGGGATACACCAGGTTTCGGCGACAGCGTTCGTTTGGCCGAACGCCTTAAAGCCCGCAGCAATCCGATTGGCTGGTTCACAAGTGAAATCTGGGATCGATTGACGGACAAATCTCTCTGGCTGAACCAACAAGCTATTAAACATGTCCGCGATAAATCTCTGGTGATCCTATATTTAGTGAACGCCAGTGAATCTCCGGAAGCCGTACCCTACGTTAAGGCCGAAATGGATATTCTGGCCTGGGTGAATAAACCGGTGATCGTTCTGCTGAACCAAATGGGCGAAGCTCGTCCGCCGGAAGAAGAAAAAGCAGAAGTCGAACTTTGGGGAGATTATTTAAAGCCCTATTCTTTCGTCAAAGCCGTCATGCCCATGGACGCCTTCGCTCGCTGCTGGGTCCAGGAATACGAGCTTTGGAAAGAAATTGAGTCCTGCTTGTCTGACGCCGACAAGCCGACGTTCGCTTCTTTGCATGCGACGTGGATTCGTCAGAAACAGGCGCTTTATGTTTCTTCCTTGGAAGCTATGGCCGCTTACATGGTTAAAGTCGCCAACGACAAGGAAGTTTTAGCGAGCCAGTCTTTGATTGACCGACTTCGTTCGATCGGCCGTTCGTTAGGCTTTATCAAGAAAGACCTTCACGGAGCGATGGAAGATGCTCAAGTCGCCTTGTCCACCCGGGCTGCGGATTGGCTCTGCACACTGACTCAGCGCCTCATTAATATTAATGGTCTGGAAGGCAGCGGAACTAAGGCAGAAATCTTGCGTCGTATGCGCAGTGATTGGGAAACTCAGGCAACGATCGATCCGAAAGCTGCCTCTCTTCTCGGCGCGGTTGCTGGCGGAGCGGTCAGCGGTATCGCCGCCGATATTGCCACCGGCGGTGCGACTCTGGGACTCGGTGCTTTAGGCGGTGCAATTGTCGGAGCTTTGGGCGGTGCAGGAGCAGCTGCCGCTTATAACGTTCAAAAAGGCCACAAAGAAAACATCATCACTTGGTCTCCTGCCTCGATGGAAGGATTCCTTCTGGATACCGTTCTTCTTTATTTGGCCGTTGCGCACTTCGGCCGAGGCAGAGGTCAATGGGAAGACAGCGAATCTCCGGCTTTCTGGAAGAAACTGGCCGAAGATATCATTAAGGCCCAGAACATTGATTTCAAGGCGTTGAAAGAAAAAGCGGCGGACGCCGATCAGCTCAGAGGCGAATACACGAAGATTTTGGATAAAACTTTGAGAGAAATCTTCAAGAGCCTTTACGGCGTCACGATCTAAACTTTTTCTTCGGTTCTGCGCTTTAGGCGCAGAACCGAATTTCAAGCGGTTGGTTTTCAGCGGAATACGAAATGTTGTGTTTCGCGGAAGACGACTATGAACCTTAGAACGTATAGAGGCTCGGGTCCGCGTGATAAAATTCTTTGGTGTCTCTAAGGACCGAGCCCGGTAGAAATAAGTACGTTAAGAGGCGTGTTTTAAACAGTGACCTAGAGAACGCGAGAAAAAAGAAATGTTTCTTTTATCTCGTCCGAGTGTTTTTGGAAGCTCGGTATTCGATAACTCTGCATGTAAGGCAATCTTGTCGAATGTTGGAAAGGAAGTCTGACTTCTTTTTTTGAAACTTCGTGCAAGCACGAAGGTGTTCATGGATAATGCGGTTATTCACAAGCGCACAATGAAGTGCAGAATAAAGGATGACAAATGACGGATATTAAAGACACAACATTGAGGGGTGTTAACCTTTTGAGAAATCCCTGGTTCAATAAAAGCAGTGCTTTCACAGAGAAAGAACGCGATGAGCTGGGTTTAAGAGGTCTTCTCCCTCCGAGAGTGTCTACTTTCGACGAACAAGTAACTCGCCTTAAAGGCATCATCGACACGTACGAAAAACCTATCAACAAGTACATCGTTCTTGAAGGAGCACATAACTCCGACGAATGTCTGTACTTTGAACTGCTGGTTCGTTATATCGACCAGTTCCTTCCGATTGTTTACACACCGACGGTCGGACAGGCCTGTCTGCAGTACAGCCACATTTTCCGTTATGCCCGCGGTCTTTATGTTTCCAGTGAAGACAAAGGCCGTGTTCGTCAGTTGGTCGCCAACGTTCCGCACAAAGATGTCGACATCATTGTCGTCACGGACGGTCAGCGCATTCTCGGTTTAGGCGACTTGGGCGTCAACGGTATGGGTATTCCTGTCGGCAAGCTCGCTCTTTACACTGCCTGTGCAGGTGTTAACCCCCAGAAGACACTACCGGTCTGTATCGACGTCGGCACCAATAACGAAGAACTTCTGAACGACCCGCTTTACATGGGTCTTCGCCAAAAACGTATTACCGGACCGGAATACGATGCACTGATTGCTGAATTTGTGGATGCCGTCAGAGAACGCTGGCCCAATGTTGTGATCCAGTTCGAAGATTTCCACAACAGCCATGCTTATGACCTGCTCGATCAGTACAAAGACAAAGTCCCCTGCTTCAATGACGACATTCAAGGAACGGCTTCGGTTGTTGTGACCGGTATGTTCTCTGCTATGCGTGCCCTCAAGCAGCAGCTTAAGGATCAGAAAGTCTTGTTCTTGGGCGCAGGTTCTGCTGCAACCGGTATTGCTCACTTGATTGCCGACGCAATGGTTGAAGAAGGTTTGACCAGAGAAGAAGCACTTGCCCGCATCAAACTCTTTGACTCTAAAGGACTGGTTACCAAGAAACGTACTGCTCCGCTGACTCCGGCCAAGATGCCGTTTGCTGCCGAAGACGCTCCGGCTGAAACTTTCCTCGAAGCTATCCGCGAAATCAAGCCGACTGCCATCATCGGTGTTTCCGCCCAAGGCGGCGCATTCACAAAAGAATGCTTGGAAGAAATGGCTAAGATCAACGAACGTCCTATCATCTTTGCCCTTTCCAACCCCACTTCCAAGGCAGAATGCACAGCCGAAGAAGCTTACACCTACACTGACGGACGCTGCCTCTTCGCCTGCGGTTCTCCGTTCAAACCTGTTGAATACAAAGGAAAAACTTTTGTTCCTCGTCAGGGCAACAATCACTATGTCTTCCCTGGAATCGGTCTCGGCGCTATTTTCTCCCGTGCCAAACTGATCCCGAACGAAGTCTTCCTCGTTGCAGCTAAAGTTCTGGCCGACATGGTCAAACCTGAAGATCTGGAACGCGGCAGCCTGTACCCTGCACTTTCCGAAGTTCGTGAAATTTCTGCAGAAATCGGCGCTGCGGTTGCTGGTTACATTTTCGACAAGAATCTTGCCGAAATCGAGAAACCTGCCGATTTGAAGAAAGCCGTTAAGGATGCAATGTGGGATCCGAAACACGCTCACTTCATCCAGGAATAATCTTCCTTCCTGATTAACAAAAATCCTCCGATGTCAAAAACACCGGGGGATTTTTTTGAGTTCGAAAAAAATGGCCTGCTGATGCAGGCCGGAAAGATTATTTATCTTGAGCGGTTTTTTCTTGGTCTTCTTTGAGGAAGTAAGAAATCTTCCACTTAAACGACACGCAAGCCATACGGAGAGCGGTAATGAAAATGAAACCGGCCCAAAGTGCAGCGTCGACCGGAACTTTGAGTTCCAGCAGCATGATGTAGAACCAGCATCCGATAAAACCAACAACCGCATAAGGCTGGCGGTCGGCAACCACTGCCGGCATCTGATTTAAGAAGCAGTCTCTCATCAAACCGCCGAACACACCGGTGATACATCCGATGATGACGGAAGACAGCCAGGGCACCCCGGCTGCGAGGGAAAGCGAAGTTCCGGAGATACAGAAAATTCCGAGACCGATGGCATCCGCAAAGATGTACCAGTCATGAGCATGTTTGGTTTTCTGGAAAAATTTATAAATGAACGGCGCTGCCATACAGATGATGAAAGTAGCAACAACGTAAGCTTCGTGATCGATCCAGTAAAACGGACGTCGGTCAATCAAAATGTCACGGAGCATACCTCCGCCGAACGCCGTCGAAAAAGCGACGATAAAAACACCGACCGGGTCAATTCTTCTCTTGATGCCTTCGAACACTCCGGAAAGTGCGAAAGCGACAATACCCACAAAGTCAAAAACAGGAATGAGTGCGTTGAGCGCTCTGACGTCCATTTCCATGATTGGGAATCTTCTTAAAAAATATTTTGCGACATTAGATTAAAAAAATGAACTCTGCACTCAGGAAAAACCATTAAAAATCAATAAGTGACAAGCAAATGTTACAGTCAAATTATTAGCTTGCTTAACAACATAAAATTGGCCTATAAATTGAAATCATTCGTCTGAAATTTTGCGCTTCTAGATCTTCATTATTTTAAAAATCCTCAATTAAACAAAAAGTTAATGTTGAAATTGAGGATTTTTTATGTTATACTAGATCATTGTTTATGGAGATCTATTAATGCCGAATCCGAAGCTTCCTCCGATTCTGATCAATAAAGCCGGTTCCGTTTATTACGTCTACACCTATAAAAACATCTGGGACAGAGAACTCAAACGAAGTAAGAGAGGTGAATCCAAAAAGATCGGAACAATCCTTGGCGGCCAGAAGGAAGGAAAAATTCGTTTTGATGAAGCTTTCCTTCAGGAACATCCTGAATTTCGGAACTATCAGGTTGAGAGAAAGGGTAAAGATTATGTCTTTACACCGATCTCAGAGGAAGGTATTACCCTCGAGCAAGCTCGTAATATAAAGAAGCTTCACGCCGGTGCTACTTGGGCTTTAGACCAAATCGTTGCCGACTCTCCCGTCGGAGAATTCTTAAAGGAGTGCTTTCCGAGGCATAAGGACTATAAAAAGATTCTTTCTCTGGCCTACTTTCTAATTCTTAACCAGAACAACAACGTCAGCTTTTATGAAAGTTTTGCCGAGACGACGAGACTGCCTTACCCGCGTGCGCTAAGTCCTTCGGCAGTAACGCGCCTCTTTCAAAGAATAGAACTTAGAGACGTGCAGCGTTATTTCTCGCTGATGCGCAGTTATCTTCAAGAAGACGAAGACAATAAGATCATCCTTGCCTTGGATTCCACCTCAATATCTTCTTATTCCACCAACCTGACCCACATTGAATACGGAAAGAACAAAGACGATGATGCGCTGCCGCAGCTAAATGTTCTCTTCTTGGTAGACCAGAAGTCCGGACTTCCGATTTTTTATCGCTTTTATGACGGGAATGTTCCTGATGTCAGCACCATTCGTCATACGATTGCCGATCAAGCGCTCTTAAACATGAAGAATGTGGTTCTGGTTGCTGACAAAGGCTATAACAGCGTAAAGAACATCAATGACTGTCTGATCAATAAAGTTGAGTTCATCTTTAATGTCCGTCTGGGGACTAAAGGCTGTCTGGCAAGAGAGCTTATCGATGAACACAGGAAAGAGTTTGCAGACCTCAACAGCGGCGACCCCTACATCAGAAAGAACATTGCCACGGCCAAGGTGAATTGGAAATATGACCCGCGGCCGGTAGATGGAAAACCGGCTTCGAACACCGCATCCGCAGAGCTGTATTACCACATGTTCTACGATCCGGTTATCTATCAGGAAGCAGCCAATAAGCTCACGGAATCGCTCCTCACGATTAAAAAGAAACTCCTCGAAGAGGAAGCCCTTACCGAACAAGAAGAAGAGCTGAAAGAAAAGTTCTTCCGAAACGATAAAGAAAAAGGCTTGATTATTGTTAACCGCCGGGTTGACGAATACTTGAAGTACAAGGGCTTCAGAGTTTTAGTTACGGACTCTGAGAAAGATCCGGTCAAAGCGTGGACCGCTTACGCAGACCGCTGGCGCGTAGAGGACGCCTTTGCAACGCTTAAGGATCGACTCGGCTGCAATAGGATCAGATGCTCCGACAACAAGGCCCTTCAAGGGAAAACCTTCGTGCAGTTCATTGCGACGGGCTTGTCTCTGATGGTCCGTTCAAGAATCCGCAGCTATATGAGAGAAAACAAAAAAGCGGGAAAACTAAACCTGGTCTACGAGAGCGATTCTAAGATCCTTCAGGTTCTGAACAACGTCATGCAAACCCGCTTTAACCATGGCTACTACTTCGACGAAGTTGCCGGTAAAAAGATTAAATACTTTGAAGCGTTGGATGTCAGAGTTCCCGGAGCCGGTCCTGAAACTCCGGAAGAGGTTCCTGAAGAACCGGAGACCGAACCGCTATTGGGTACGGATATTGAAATTTAATGAGACTGCCGGAGCTGGACTCCGGCTAGATCACTGAAAAACGCAAAATATCAGATTCGTGTGATTATAGGATTTGAAGGTAAAAAAAAATAAGGCCCCGAAGGGCCTCAATTTTGCTGAAATTTTAGTCGTTGTTTTGAATCCGGCCTTGATATCTGCAGCTGTTGTCGTAGTAGCGGCCGTCGGAACTTTGTCTTCCCTGATAGCGTCCGCTGTTGTCATAAAAACGTCCGTCTTCAGAAACTCGGCCTTGATATCTTCCGCTTTTATCGTACATTCTTCCGGAATCATCCATTCTGCCCATGTATCTGCCGCTTTCGTCGTAATATCTTTCAGCGGCGATGGCATATGTGCCGAGAACAAAAAGGGAAAACAGTGAAACAATGAAAAGAAGAATCCATCTTTTCATCGCTTCTTGTCGATACAAATATGCTTTAGTATCCATTCCTCTCCTCCAAAAAGAGGGTAAAGCCCCTCGAATATTTTGTTTTTTGGGATGTTTAATTATTTACTTTTTACCGGCCGATTGAATTCGACCTATTTGCATAATAATAAAAATTAACTCTCAAGTGATGAGTACAGATAACTACATGTAAGAAAAGTAACAGTTTGTTCTCTAAATAGAAACCCTGTACCCCGTTGGAGATGGAAAGATTTCGCAAAAGAACTCACTAAAAAATAACGAAAAATTTAGTTTGTCAGCAAAACTTCTTGTACTTCTCTTGGGAGACAAGGACTATTCCCGATTAAAATAGTTACAAATCAAAACTAAGGAGAAGTTTTCATGCCCATCATCATCAAACCCTCTCAACTGGAAGAAAGTGTCAAACTCGGCGCTCAGTTCCGCCACTGCATTCATGAAGAACCGGAAATCGGTCTTTATCTTCCTAAAACACAGGAAAAAATCGTTACTGCTTTAAAGTCTTTCGGAATTAAAGAAATTTCGACTTTTGTCGGAGGCGCAAACGTTACAGGTGTGGTCGCCGTCATCGAAGGCAGCCGTCCCGGAAAAACGATCGGACTTCGTGCAGATTCTGATGCACTTCCTTTGGAAGAAAAAACCGGCGTCGAATGGAGCAGTAAAGTTCCGATGGCGATGCACGCCTGCGGACATGACGGTCATGTCGGCACCCTGCTCGCAGCGGTTCACTATATTAATCAGCACAGAGATTTCGCAGGAAGATTAGTTGCTATCTTCCAACCGGGAGAAGAAGGTTTCGCCGGCGGACGTTACATGATTGAAGACGGTTTAGTTCAGAAATTCGGAATCGATGAATTTTATGCACTTCATGCCGAACCGATGCTTCCCGTTGGATGCGTCGGATTTATTCCAGGTTTTGCAACGGCCAATGCAGACATTTTCAAAATTACATTTACGGGCGTCGGCGGTCACGGATCCCGTCCTCATTTGACAAGAGATCCTTTGGTTGCTGCATGCGAATGCGTTCTTTCTCTTCAGACTATTGTTTCTCGAAGTGTCGATCCGAATCAGACCGCAGTTGTTTCGGCCGGATGCATCAGCTGCGGAAATGAAAAAGGATCTAGTGTTGTTCAAAAGACTGCAACGATTGTCGGGACGACCCGTTCTTTTGAAAAAGAAGTTCAAGACATCATCATTCAAAGAATGCAGCAGATCGTTGACGGCACTGCGCTTTCCAATGACATGAAAGGAAAGCTGGAATACACCAAACTTTATCCCGCTATGTTCAACTCTCCCGAACATGTTGAAAAAGCAAAAGCTCTTCTCGAAGAAGCGCTCGGCCTCGATAAAGTCAAACTGATGATTCGTCGTGCGGGCGGTGAAGATTTTTCCTTCATGCTCCAAGCCAAACCGGGATGTTTGTTCAGACTCGGTGTTCAGGATGAAACGCATAATGCTTCCGTTCACAATCCCGAGTTTGATTTCAACGATAAAGCAATTGCGACCGGAGCGGCCTGCCTTCTGACCATTGCCTTGAATCGCGCGGCTTCTTAAGTTCAAAAGTGACCGTCATAAGACGGTCACAAAACAAAACTAAAATCGAAATTAACTAAATAACCCATGGAGGGATGTTATGAAGGTTCTTTTACCGATCGACGGTAGTATTTATAGTGACAGAGCGGTTGAATATATTTGCGAACACTCTTCGCTCAGAGCGAAAACAGATACCGTCTATCTGTTGAACGTTCAGAAAAAACTTCCCTCCGAATTCGCTTCCAAGATTCCAAATTCAGAAGAGATTCTGGATGAAGCCGCAAAGAAAATTTTGAAACCTGCAAAGAAGGCGTTGGAAGCCGCGGGTTATAAAGTCAAAATGAAAGTCGCCTACGGAAAGGCGACAAACCGAATTGTTGAGTATGCTCAAGAAATTCCTGCGACCTTAATTGTCATGGGTTCTCACGGCCACACACCGGTGAAAGGAATTTTGTTGGGGTCAAAAACTTCTTCCGTTTTGGCGAGCACCTCGATTCCGCTTCTGGTCGTCCGTCACAAGTTCTATCAGAAACCCGGTCGTACCGAAGTCGGCGTCTGCTTGGACGGTTCGGAATACTCTCCGGCAGTTTTAACTTTTATTAAACGCCGCCTTCCGTTGTTTGCCAAAGACGCCCGCTTTCATTTAATTAACGTGGCGTCTCCTCAGAACGGACTATTAATTCCGGAAGTCAGTGCGTTCGGTGCCCCTGCTCTTTCTTCCGAAGAATTTGAAAAAGAACAAAGAGAACCTTTCTTCAAAATTGCAAAACCTTTTGAAAACTATATGCAGGAAAAGGGCCATGAAGTAGTTGAAGCCCTGCTTACCGGAGATCCGGCTGCACAAATTTCTATGTATGCTCAGGAACATAACCTAAGCTTAATGGTGATGGGTACACATGGCGGAAGTTCTTTAAGAATCATGATGTTAGGATCCGTGACGATGTCGGTAGCCTCGCAGACCAAGCTGCCGATGCTGCTGGTGCATCACGATGATCCGACGCTTCTTCGAGATCTGTCCAAAGCAGAATAATTAATTGAAAAAGCCGCGCGATGCGCGGCTTAAATTTTTAGAGATTCAGCAGTCTTTCCGGAGCGTTGTAGATATTTGCTCGATTGTCTCGGCAGAATGCGCACAACGTCAGATCGCATTTTTTTGCTAAACGGAGTGCTCGATTCGTCGGTGCGGAAATCGCAAAAAGAATTTCGATTCCGGTCACTGCCGCTTTTTGCACCATTTCGTAGGAAGCCCGGGAACTCAGAAAAACCACTGTCGGTCCCCATTTTTTCATCGCTCTCATTCCGATAAGTTTGTCCAGAGCAACGTGACGACCCACATCTTCGGTTCCGCCTAAAAACTCACCGTCCGGAGTGAAAGCCAGCATCGCATGAGTGCTTCCGGTAACCTGCCCGACTTTTTGTACTTGCTCGAAGTACTTCATTGCAGGTTGGTAGAAGTTCATGTCAAACTGATAGGTGTGTTCCAGTGGTTCAGGTTTTAACTCAACATCCTTCAGACTTTCTACTCCGCAGATTCCGCAGCCTGTGCGGCCGACCATGGAACGTCTGTGCTCTTTGAGTTTGAAGAAGCAGCGCGGAGAAATTTCCATTTCGACAACTAAACCGTTGCCGCACCCTTCTTTGACCTGGATGTCATAAATATGGGAAATGTCGGGAATAATTCTCTCTGACAAGGAAAAGCCGACGGCAAATTCTTCCAGCAATTCGGGAGAAGCCATCATGACGACATGAGAGATGCCGTTATAAGTAATGGAAATCGGAACTTCGTCGGCGATCGCATCATCGACGGTTTCGCCTGAAGGCCAGCGATAAACTTTTTGCCTCGTATAAGTCGGAGGCAAAACAACGGGCAGATCTTCTTCTGTTGCCATAACTTCAAAAATCAGACGGCAGCCGCTTCCTTAATGGCAAGAGCGTCGACTGCGCCTTGAATATTTTTAACCACATAAACGATGACACCGAGCAGCCGCCAATTACTGTCAGGGCTAACGAATAAATTCGGTTCACCCTGTGGAACTTCGGAAGCGGGTAAAAACTTTCTGATGGAATAACCGTCAGCAGTATGCACCACAACCATGGAACCGTTTTGCGGATCCGCAGAACGGTCCACGATCAAAAGATCGCCGAAGTCGATGCCGGAATCCTTCATTGTATCGTCCTCGGCAATGCAGAAGACGGTTTCTTCAGGATTTCGGACCAAACATGCGGACAGCGGATCCTCTTCTGTGGAATTGAAATAAGAGCCGATGGATGTCAGAGAAGCAAGGGATTCTGGTTTTTCTGCAGGAAGCAGATCATCCTTGCTCTTGATAATTTGTTCTCTGACCCAGGAAGAACCTCCGAGCTTATGCAATTTTTCTATCAGAGCTGCCGTCAAAACGATCGTGGTAACTTTGGAAGTGCCTGCGTACGGACCGGGCTTCCTGCCCGAACCAGCCCGTTTGCCGCCCCAACCCTGTTTTTTTGTTACTGTGGTAGGAGATTTTTTCATAATGTAGTGTCCTGTTTTCAAATCAGGCAATCTACATATTAGACAATTATTCGAACAAATGCTAATTTATTTTGTAAAACTAGCTAGTTTTGGTTCGGTAGCTTACTAAATTTTGGTATACCTTTACCAATAAACGAGTGTCTATCATTGCTCCGTGCAGTCTTCTCTCCGAGCGATCGATAGCAAACCTGTCCAACAAGGCGTCCAAAGAATTCTTTTGTCCCGGGAATGTGCTTCTGGCAAGCTGCAGTGTGCAGTTCAGTCGGCAATCCACTTTTTCTAATGTCGGCAAACGATTACGTGCAAATTCGGCATTAAGCATTCCGGCATCAAACGACATGTTATGCGCCCAGAGTTCACTCCCTTCTAAAAAGAGAAGAAGGTCTCTTCCGATATCGGAAAAAATCGGTTTGTCATCCAAAAACTCATTGTTTAATCCATGAATGCGCGTGACAAACCATGGCACTTTTCTCTGAGGGTTAATAAATGCATGAAAGCTATCGATCTCATTGAAGTCATCATCGACTTCAATCGCGCAGACTTCGACAATTCGATCCGTAGCCTGACTCATACCGGTGGTTTCGGTATCGAGGAAGATTCTTCGTTTGCGGTTGGCTCTTCCGGTGTTTTCAAAATCCATGCGGAATTGGCCTTCTTTATATTGATCCATACGTATTTCTTTGGTTCTTATTATTTTGTGAGTTCTTCAATTAATCCGCAGCGGCCGTGATCATGGTCTTCGCCATGGCAGCGGCTATGGAGGCTGTTTAGCTGATCGCGAAGATGATTCAAATCCTCGATCTTTTGATCGATCGCTTTCAGATGTTCCTCCACGATGGTGTGTGCCCGAATGAGCTCGCCCTTCTCGCTGTTTTCAATCACATCTGCCAGCGTCTTAATCTCATTTAAAGAGAGATCCAAAGATCGGCAGTGTCGAATAAAGAGCAAACGGGAAAGATGGGCAGGGCCGTAAACACGATAATTCGACTCCGTTCTGGGAGGACAGGGAATGAGATCGTGGTTTTCGTAGAAACGAATGGATTCCACTGTACAGCCTGCTTTCTTTGCTAATTCACTTATCCGCATAAACACCTATAAAAAATCGCTTGACCTTGAAGTTACTTCAGGGTTTTTAATGTCGGTATATTAACAAAACGAGTATGAAAAATCATGTCGTTAACAAACACTGACAACAAAACGGCTTTCCCTTCAGATGGAGAAAAAAAGGCTGTTTCTCAAGCGAGTGAAAAGTCAACTCCTCATGAACATGAACACGGATGCTGCTATCATCATGAAGCTGGCCACGCTGAAAAATCTTGCGGCTGTGGTCATCATCATGGCGCGGAACATTGCGGCTGCAAGCATGAGGATCACGATGAAGAACACCACTGCTGCTGCGCTCACGATCATGAAGAAAAGCATGAAATGTGCTGTCATGACCACGGTGAGGAAGGCCATGACCACTGCTGTGAACATGGTCACACTCATGAAGAAGGACATCATCATGACCATGATAGCTGCTGTTGCGGTCATGATCATGAACATGTCGAAAACAGCATGGACACCGATTGGGATGTTTCCGGCGTTGATCCTTCTCAATACCGTCTGCTCTTCTCTACCCTCGGTGCGATTGCAGGTGTTAAGGACGTCGGTTTAAATCCGGACGGCTTGAAGATTATTCATACACCGGAGGCTCTTCCGGCGATCAAGCAGGCTTTTGACGCGAATAATCTGAAACTTAAGATGCGCACCAACGAAGGCAAAGAGACGACTCAGATTCGAATCCAACAGATGGACTGCCCGACTGAGGAAGGTCTGATTCGCAAAAAACTTAACGGCATGAAAGGCGTGAGCGGCCTGCAGTTCAATTTAATGAATCGGGTTCTTACGGTTTCTTACCCGAAAGGAATGCTTCCGGAGATTGTTGCTGCAATCAAATCTCTCGATTACACCCCGGAAGTTCTTGAGGCCCATGAAAAGCCGAAACTCTCCGAATTCAAACCGACCAAGATTGCCTGGTGGAAATACATTCTCGGTATTGTGATTGCAGCGGGTTCCGAAGCCTGTGAGTACCTCAGCATGCCCGAATGGCTTTCCATTGCGCTTGCAGTCGCTGCCATTGCGTTAGTCGGCTTGGGCACTTACAAGAAAGGATTCATCGCGGTCCGAAACCTGAATTTCAACATGAATGCCTTGATGGCAGTTGCGGTTACCGGCGCTGTTTTGATCGGATCTTGGCCTGAAGCTGCAATGGTCATGGTTCTGTTTGAACTCTCGGAAGCGATTGAACAGCTTTCTTTGGACCGCGCTCGCGGCGCGATTCGCAGCCTTCTCTCTCTGGCCCCTCAAACAGCCCGAGTAGAGAGAGACGGAACGTTTGTTGAAGTTCCTGCCAAAGACATCAAAATCGGCGAGGTCGTACGTGTGGTTCCGGGAGAACGCCTGCCCGTGGACGGTGTCGTGCTTTCCGGTCAGACTTCGATTGACCAGTCTCCGATTACCGGCGAGTCCATGCCGGTTGAAAAGAAACCGGAAGACAAAGTCTTCGCAGGCACTATTAATAAGAACGGAACGATTACTTATCGTGCAGAGTCCGACATTGATAATTCGATGCCCGCTCGAATCATTTCCGCGATTGAATCGGCTCAAAGCTCCCGCGCTCCGACACAGCGTTTTGTGGACAGTTTCGCTAAGGTCTATACGCCGACAGTATTTCTTATTGCTGTTCTGACTGCGGTGATTCCTCCTCTGTTCGTGGGCGGAGATTGGCTGGACTGGCTTTATAAAGGCCTGACACTTCTGGTGATTGCCTGCCCTTGCGCTCTGGTGATTTCTACTCCGGTAACGATCGTCTCAGGTTTGGCAACCGCTGCTCGCCGCGGAATTTTGATTAAGGGCGGTGTCTATCTAGAAAAAGGCAGAAGCCTGCAGAGTATTGCCTTTGATAAAACCGGTACTTTGACGAAAGGCAAACCTGCTGTCATCACGTTCGAAAATGCCGGTGCCGGTCTGACCGATGAGGAAATCCTTGATCTCGCAACTGCTTTGGCTGTTCGTAATGACCATCCGGTTAGTAAAGCCGTCTCCGATTATTCTGCTCAGCAGAAACCGACTGCACAAAAAGAAGTCCATGGCTTCTATGCTGCTCCCGGTCAGGGTGTTATCGGTGAAATCGACGGAACCGAATACTATCTCGGCAACATCAAGGGCCTTGATAAGTTTTATCTGAACGGTCCAGCCGTTCGCGCCAAAGTGTCTGAACTGGCGGATCACGGCTACACGCCTTTGATCTTTGCTTCTGCTAAGAAAGTTCTGGCTTATTTCGGCGTTGCCGACAGCATCAAGGAAAATGCGCCTGAAGTTATCGGTCAGCTGAAAGGTCTGGGCGTTAAGACCATTATGCTTACCGGCGATAATGAAAAGGCAGCCCGCCAGATCGCCGAGAAAGTCGGCGTGGATAGAGCGAAAGGCAATCTCCTTCCTGAAGATAAGCAGTCTTTAGTGGACAGCATTGCTAAGCGTGAAGTGATCGGTATGGTCGGGGACGGCATCAATGACGCTCCTGCTCTTGCTCGTGCCGACATCGGTTTTGCCATGGGCGCTGCCGGTACCGATACTGCGATTGAAACTGCTGACGTCGCCCTGATGGATGATGACCTCCGCAAGCTGCCTGAATTCATCAAACTCTCGAAGAAGACTTTCCGGCTGCTGGTTGAAAACATTGTGATTGCTCTTTCGATCAAGCTTATCTTCTTTGTTCTGACGCTTGCCGGCATCGGAACCATGTGGATGGCGGTATTTGCGGATACCGGTACCTGTCTCATTGTTGTGGCGAACGGATTAAGAATGCTTCGCTGGAGAGGCTAAGCCAACTAGCCAAAATCAATAACAACAGTCGTCTTTCTGAAATATTGCAGTATTACCTAGCAGAGGCCGGTCTCTGAACTAAAGTCGGCCTCTTTTTAGGTATCGGTTTTTTCTTCGTCTTCGTAATCATGTTCCTTTTCCGGCTCTGCGTCAGGAACAGGAGCACAGAGGGTAATGAAGACTTTACTCGTCTATGCCAAGAATTACGGCAAGTTTCCCAAGAATTTCATCCATAATATATTGTGGGGCTGTTTCTATGAATCTTGCGTTGCGTTCCACAGGAATTATACAGATAGGAAACAATATATTTTTCGAGAAAAAACTGCGCACCAAGCAGAAGCCGCTCCTTCAGCAGTGATTCAAGCAGTTAGTAAGCAAAGCGCTCTGAATGGGTTATTAGTCGTGATCCGTTGAAACACTTAAGTACATGGACCAAGAATTTGCGTCTAAAACGAAACAATTTTGTCTGCTTTTGCAAGATTATCCTGTTGTTTTCATTTACTTTCTCTAGGAGAATCTATGAGAATCGTTAAGCTCAGCGCGGCTATTCTTGCTGCGTTATTCCTCTCCGCCACAGCGGCCGCAGCTACCATTACTCAAGAAGGTTCCGGTATCGGTAAAGACGGTGAAATCAAAGTTGTTTTTGAAGACGGCAAAATTAAGAACGTCGATATTCTTAAACAACAGGAAAATCCGGTCTTGTCTCAGAAGGTCTTCACCGATCTGAAAGACGAAATCGTTAAGACTGACTCCACAGAGCTTGATGTCATTGCCGGTGCAATCTACTCTTCTCTCGGCCGTATTGCCAGTCAGCAGGCTGCACAAGTTGCTCAGGCTGCTAAGTAATAAAACTTGAGGCCGGCATTTCTGCCAGCCCCTGGTATTACAAGCGATCTTCGGGTCGCTTTTTTATTGGATCTCGCCGATTCTGGCCATTCTGATCTGGTTGCGAATCCAGGAAGAACCGCCCAAGACTTTAAGCTTTTCCTTATCTTCTTCTGTCAGCATGATCGTTGTGCGAATCAGAGGTTTGTCGTCTAAGCTCGGACGGCCTCTTTTAGCCAGAGCCCACTGAAGATCTAGGGTGCTTTCCAAGTCGCCCTTGTTCTCATTTTCTTTGTTGAGGAAAGAAGCAAGCTTGAGAATGTCCGGCTGCAGAGAAGCCAAGGCGTCCTTGAAGTTTTCTCTTTCTTTCGTTGTGAAAGATTCGCAGTCGATCGGATAAACCTCTTTTTCCGTCACTTTGGCAGAGCCGAAGCAGCCGGCTTTGCTGAAAAAGTAAGTGTAGTAAGCGCGGTCATCACCGATGAAGTCGCTGTCATTGCGGCGAAGTTCGACACGGACATCAACACTGTTCTTCTTTAATGTAATCGTCATGTTCTTTCTCCTGACAATCAATTGAATTTCAATATGCACATAATAATATTGTCCATATAAAAATAAAATAGATATGTTCTTAATAAATGAAACTAAATGTAAATTTAATCTAATTTTTTCTTTGATAAATGAAACATGGAAGTCCCGTGTCAGGACTATCAAGCGTTTAGAAAAACTTTCACACGCAATACACTTTGTTTTAGAAGGATTTTTTCTTCAGCTCCACTAAAATTACGCCTTCAAATGAGGTAAGAAGAGAAATGAATGGTCAGTTATTAGCAGCAGCTCCGATGGAAGGATTAACGACGGCAGTGTTCCGTCGTTTGCACCATCAGTATTTCGGCGGGACTGACCTTTATTACATTCCTTTCATCACGCCCACTGTCGAACCGAAGTTCACGGATCGACATCTGAAGGAACTTTCACCTGAAGTAAATGCCGGTATTCCGGTGGTTCCACAGCTTTTGAGCAACCGTTCCGCCGATTTCATCTGGGCCGCCAAAGCTCTTCAGGATTTGGGTTATAAGGAAGTCAATTTAAATCTCGGCTGCCCTTCCGGCACGGTCGTTGCCAAAGGAAAAGGTTCCGGCTTTTTAAGAGATCTTTACGCATTGGAACGTTTCCTGGATGAAATTTTCAGTGCCGGCATCGACATTCCTATTTCCATTAAGACAAGATTGGGATGGGCGAATACGGAAGAGTTCGGAGACATCCTCAACTTATATAAGAAATATCCCCTTTCTCTTTTGATTGTCCATATGCGTTTGAAGACGGATCAATACAAAGGAGAGGTCAGAAAAGAGGCGCTCCTTGAGCATCTTGATGAGATTCCATTTCCGCTGGGTGTAAACGGCGACATGATTACGACGGCCGACATGACAGATTTCTCTAAGACTTTCCGTGATCCGAAGATGCTTATGGTCGGTCGTGCGCTGATGGCAGATCCCGCACTCTTCCGTAAATACAAAGGCGGCCCTGCAGCCAGCCTTGAAGAGATTAAAAATTTCACAACCGCCCTTTTCGATGCTTACACGGAAGCCTTCCAGAACCGCCGGAATGCAATGATGCGTATGAAAGAGTTTTGGTTCTTCCAGGCTAATCTTTTTGAAGAAAATCCGAAGGCTTTTAAAAACATCTTTAAAAGTAAAACCGAAGAAGACTTTCTTGCTGCCATTGAAGAAATTGAAGCGGGTCGTCCTTTGACGGACGCCCGCTTCGGTTGGAAAAAGCCATTGTAACCGACTCTAAGAACTTGTTACGCCGGTCGCTTCGAGGATTTTTGTCGGATATAGAAAGCAATCAGATTCAACGCAAATACGGTCATTAAAAGAACGAGGGCCGTTGCACATTGAATCGGTACCGCCTTGTCGGGATTCATGCCTGTCGTTGCTAATACGTAGATGTGATACGGCAGAGACATGACGGCGGCGAACGGAGAATTTGGCAAATTGGTTGTCGAAACCACCGCCGCAGTGAACATAATGGCGCTGGTTTCTCCGGCCGCTCTGGCTAGACCTAAGATGGCGCCGGTCAATATTCCCGGAAGTGCAGCAGGAAGAACTGTTCTTAAAACGGTTTGGGTCTTACTGGCGCCCAAAGCAAGAGAAGATTCTCTCCAGCTGTTCGGTATTTGAGAAAGCGTTTCTCTCACGGTATTGATGACAATCGGAAGCGTGAGCACCGCTAAAGTTAGGATCCCCGCGATCGCACTCACACCCAAACCGCAGACGGTGACAAAGAAGGCCAAGCCGAATAATCCGAAAACAATGGAAGGAACACCGGCAAGATTGGCAACAGCCAAGGTAATAAGTTTTTTGAGCGGGCCTTCCTTTGCATATTCATTCAGCTAGACAGCACAGGCAACTCCCAGAGGCAACGCAACGGCCATGGCACCGACGGACAGAATCGCAGTGCCGATAATGCAAGGGAGGATTCCGCCCTCTTCCATCATTTTTTCAGGAAACGTTGACAAAAAGGACGGTGAAAGTGTTCCGGCTCCGTGATAGGCAATGTATCCGAGTGAGGAAAGAAATAATGCAACCACAATCCAAGCGGCCGACTTGATCATAAAAAGCCCTGCGTGCTCTTTATATGTTCTTCTGTTTCTTATGTTCATTGTTAGATTCATAGAAGTTCCCGAATTAACTAGAGGCTTTCAGTTTGTATTTTTGCGAAACCAAGAAGGCAGCCAGATTGCAGAGGAAGGTAAAGAAAAACAATACGATGCCAATGGCGAACAAGGCGTGGTAATGGCTGCTCCCGAAAGGAGATTCAGCCATCTCAGCAACGATGGAAGCCGGCATGGGCCTGACCGGATCAAAAAGGCTTTCCGGGATGAGTGCCGCACCGCCTGCAACCATAAGTACGACCATGGTCTCGCCGATGACGCGGCTTAAACCCAGCATCACTCCGGTTGTAATTCCGGAAAAAGCTGCCGGGATCGTGACAGTTGTTAGCGTTTCCCAATGTGTGGCGCCGAGTGCTAAAGAAGATTCTTTGAGACTTCTCGGAACAGAGCGAAGAGCGTCTTCAGAAATGGTGCAGATCGTCGGAACCGCCATGAGAGCCAGCAGGATGGCCGCGTTCAATATATTCAGTCCCGTAGGGGCTCCGAAGTAATCCTGAAGAAAAGGTGCAAGCACTGTCATCCCGACAAAGCCGATAACTACGGAAGGCATGGCTGCCAACAGCTCAATAAAAGGTTTAAAGATTGAACGCAGCCGTGACGAGGCAATTTCAGACAAGAAAATGGCGCAGAGGATTCCCAGAGGAATGGCCAACACGGCAGCAAGCAGCGTTACCGAAACCGATCCGATGATTAAAGGAAATATACCGAATGACGGAGGATCTTCCGTCGGATACCAGTCGTGACCGGTTAGAAAATGTTTGAGCGATATCGTATCGAGGACGGGCATGCCCTCTTTAAATAAGAACCAGACGATTCCGGCGAGGCCGGCAAGTGTTAGGAGAGCTAAGAAAAGAAGAGATTTTTCAAAAATGAAATCCTTGATGGTTCGCTTCACTAGAAGACTCCGAGATTTCAATCACTTATGCGGCTCCGGCTATTCAATGCCGGTCACAGCAAAAAGGATGGAAATGGTTGGAAAGCTTACTTCGATCTTCAAGCTTTCTGTCGGAATAGATAAGAAATTATTGTTTTGCGGGCGGAACGAAACCGGCTTCTTTGATGAGACCTCGGCCTTCTTCAGATAAACAGAAGTCGGTTACTTTTTTAACAGCGCCTTGGGGCTGTCGGTTCGTATAGAGATATAGATCTCGTGAGAGCGGCCATTTGCCTTCTTTAGCAGTCAAAGGCGTTGCTTTAATTCCGTTGATTTCTACAGCCTTGATGATCGGAGCTACGTAACCGAGGCCGACATATCCGATGGCATTTGGGTTCTTAGAGACGGTTTGAACAACCGTTCCGTTGGAATTCTGAAGAAGTGCCCTCGGACTGACGCGCTGATTCTTCATCACTAGCGATTCCCAAGATTCAAAGGTCCCAGAGGAAGAATCTCTGGAAACAAGAACAATCGGAGCATCGGGACCGCCTACCTCTTTCCAGTTTTTGATTTCGCCTTTATAAATTTTTCTGAGATCATCCAATGAAAGACCATTCAAAGTATTTTTAGGATTCACGATTGGTACGATCGCATCAACGGCGACTGGGATTTCGAAAGGTTTAACGCCCTTTTCTTCAGCTGCCTTAACCTCCTTGCCTTTGATTTTTCTCGAGCTCATGGCAATTTGTGTGAGTTTCTCGTTCAGGGCTTTAATGCCGCTGCCGGAACCGCCTCCGGAAAGTTCGATGACAACAGAAGGATCTTTTTGCATGAGATGCTCAGAGATTTTTTGCATGACCGGCAAAACGGTTGTTGAACCGGAAACCGTCACATTTTCTTTTGCCATGGAAGAAGCGGAAACAGTCATGGCAGATAAAGCAAGTAAGGAAATTAAATAATTTTTTCTCATAAATTCTCCTATGTTTTATTAACAAATTTTGCGTTCCAAGAAAGATTTTTTTCCTCAAGGAACACGGCGAATACTAGAAGTAAAAAATGACAAGAAAATTACATTTCCGTGAAAGTTTTATGACAATAAATCAACGAGTAAGTTGTCATCAAATTGACATATTCCTGACATTCAACTGTCATAAAGGCCAAATACAATTTTCGCGAATTTGAAAATGAATCAGGGATGTTGAAAAAGTAAATATGCAAGTAAATAATGAATTTACGAAATTGATCGCTTCTAATTTGAATTTCTTTTACGGTTCAAAACAAGTATTAAAAAATATTTCTCTCTCTTTCAACAAAAAAGAAATCACGGCCTTAATCGGACCCTCAGGCTGCGGGAAAAGTACTTTTCTGAGAACATTGAATCGCATGAACGATTTAATTGAAGGTGCGCGTCTTGAAGGCTCCATCAAATTCGGAGATGAAGAAATCAACCATCAGCACTGTGATGTCGTTGAGTTAAGGCGCAGGATCGGCATGGTTTTCCAGAGGCCGACGCCTTTTGCCAAAAGTATTTTTGAAAATGTCGTCTATGGTCTGAAAGTATCTGGCGTTAGGAACAAATCGCTTTTAATGGATAAGGCTGAAGAAAGTCTTCGAAGAGCGGCTTTATGGGACGAAGTCAAGGATCGCCTCAAAGACTCTGCCCTTTCCCTTTCCGGCGGTCAGCAGCAACGATTGTGTATTGCAAGGGCTTTGGCAGTAGAGCCGGAAGTGCTGCTTATGGATGAACCTGCCAGCGCGTTGGATCCTATTGCGACAGAAAAACTCGAACAAGGCATGGAAGAACTCAAGAAGGATCTTTGCATCATCATCGTGACCCATAACATGCAGCAAGCGATGCGAATTTCGGACAACACCGCCTTCTTTTACATGGGCGAGTTAATTGAGCACGGTCCGACAAAACAAATCTTTTCTAACGCCACAAAAGTAAAAACGCGTCAATACGTTAGTGGAAGCTTCGGCTAGTGAAAATTAAGAAAAAACCGCGGACGTCAGCCGCGGTTGAGTCGTAATTTAGAAATTAGATTTCTTTCAAGGCCTTCTGGACAAACTCGTCGAAGGCTTCAACTTTTTTCGGTTCAACCAATGTATCCAGGATTTCGCCCTTGCGAATTAAAAGCAAGGTCGGGATATGGCGGACGCGGAACTTAGTGTTGAGCCCTGCTTCAGTATCGAAATCGCAATGAGCAAACTGAATTTTGTCATGGTACTTCTGTGCATATTCCATGAACATCGGTTCGATTCGTTTACAGTCAATGCACCAAGGAGCGCCGATTGCTAAGAGAACCGGCTTGTCGCATTTCACGACAGTATCTTCGTAATTTGCTTCTGTGACATGGAGAACGATTTCATCAGCCATTGCGTTACCTCTTCAATCTAGAAAATAGTGAGTAAAAATTTAATTAACAGCGTATTGGAGATCGCCAAGAGAATCAAGCCCACGACACAGACGACCAGGAAGCCGTCGGTGTTAGGGCCGTACTTTTCACAAAGGCTCTGCATGTTGCTGAGTCCGTTGGCGGCCATCCCCATAGAGAAAGCCAATCCTCCGACAGCAATGAGCATCCCTCGGAAGTCTTTCCCCAAAAGATTGAAATAGATAAAACGTGCAAATAAAAAATTAACGATGAGCTCGAGGAAAAATACAGCGATGATCGGTGCCGAAAGATCAAAAATTAAGTCCAACTGCAGCGCGCATGTCGAAACCAAAATGAAAAGAATCAAAAAAATCTTCGTCAAAGTCCTCAGCGCTAATCCGTCCACACTGAACCAGCCCGTCGTGTCTGCAAAATTTCTGGCAATCAGAGCGCAAACCATACAGACCGTATAGTCGGGAATTAAGACATCCGCTAAAAATTTCTGTTTGATGAGGTGGCTGAAAGCCATGCAGACAAAGCAGATGGCAATGATCTTGATGCACTCAACAGTATGCGTTTGATAAAAAGGTTTATTGCTTCGTTCGATAGATCGAATGAGTCGGGCATTGTCGAATTCACTGCGGCTAGGGTTCTTGAGTGAGTATTTCTTGATGAGGTACTCGCCCATCGGGGCACTAACCATCATGGAGCAAACCATTCCCAGTGTCGCTACACCCATTGCGGCTTGAGCGGCGCCTGAGAATTTATCCAGATGCTCAACTGCCGGGATGAAATTGGTGAGCGTCTCAGTTCCTCCCATCATGGAGAGGGTTCCCATAAGGAGTCCGAGGTGCTGATGCAGCCCTAAAGCCTGAGCTGCGGTCAGTCCGATGAGCGCCTGAAGTACACCGAGTACCATCGCCAGAGACCAAAACATGATTGAAATAACAAAACCTGTTTTGATGAGCTTCCAGCTTCCCATCAAAGCCATCATGGTTAGAAAGAACTGAAAAATCAGGGCATTGAGATCAGGATTTAAGACAATGACAGCAGTCTTGGAAATTTTTAGACATGCAAAAATAATCGCTGCCGGCAATCCGCCGATAAACGGAACGGGAATCGAGAGGTCCTGTAAAAGTTTGATTTCGGATTTGATCCATCGGCCGAGGAAATAGCAGAGGCATGCAATGCCGAGGATAAAAAAATTATCCAAATGAATGTGCAAGATGCCGTCCACTTGAGAGAAATCCATGGGCCCGCCTGTGTTTGAAAATGTCCCGTGCTCGTTACGGAACGAGAAACTATAATCGCCTCTGATCCGAATAGTATATTCTCCACTGAAATCATAAAATCGAACCACGACATGCCGATCGAACTAAAACCCGTCACGCTTAACGAATTACCGCTTCTACAAGAACAACTGCCGAAACTTCAGAACGGAGACTGCAATCTTTCTATCGCATCCGTCATCGGACGCGCTAAGGAATACAACATCAAATGGGGAATTTCTCAGGGCGAATTAGTATTGAACTGGGCCCCTTATCCGGATATTCCGCCGGCTTATGTCATTCCGCTTCGCAGCGAAAACGCTTTAGCTATCATCGAAGACATTGCTTCTGAATGTCAGTGCTGCAAAGAGCCGGTGATTTTATTCGGGCGCTTTACGTATATGACGGAAAGAATTTCCGAACTGATGCGATATCGCAACTTCATTACCGTGTCTTCAAATTCCTGGTGGGATTATGTCTATGAACGTGACAAGATCGAAAACCTGGAAGGCAGAGAACTTCACGGGAAACGCAATTTCAATAAGAGATTTTATAAGGCCTACCCGAACGCTCAATTTGTATCTTTCACGCCTGAGCTGATTGAAAAAGCAAGGGTTTTTCTGAAGAACTGGTATGCCAACTACGGCGAAATGACGAAGAGTCTTGAAGCTGAAAGAGACGCAATCGAGCTTGCCTTTGATCATTTTGAAGAGTTCCGCTTGATTGGCGGCGCTTTAATGGACGGAGACAATATGTACGGCTTCACCTATGGCTCCGACGTCGGTGAAAACATTTTCTCCGTTCATATTGAAAAGGCTGATCGCACTGTTACCGGTGCCTACCCTGCTTTAGCCAGCGCTTTGTGCAAGACTTTGCCTGAACGCTTTACACAGATTAATCGCGAAGAAGACCTCGGTATTCCGGGTCTAAGAAAAGCAAAAGAAGACTGGGCCCCGTCTACGATGATCAGAAAGACACTGCTGAAGCTGCAGCGCGCCATTCCTGAGCCTATCTAATCGTCTCTAACAACGCTGTCGGTTAGGAATAGTTTTCCAATAGCGCGCCGACAGCGTTCCAATCTTTATTAAAAATCAAACTTAAAGGGACCGGAACGGTGGCTTCAGGGTCTTTGGGTTGGTATGACTTTGCGCCGATGGAAGAAAGTGCCTCATGAAGGAGGCCGACCTTCGTCTCAAGCTCCTTACCTCCCAAGGTTTCTCTTTCTTTCTCCAATTCATTGAAAATCAACTGATTGATTTCTGGTGTTTTTGCATCCTTCCTCAAAATGAATGCGGGAATGAGATTGTCGGTCCTCAGAAGATTTTCAAATCCGAAATGCTGAATAGATGAATGGAATCCTTCCATATCTCCGTTCCATTCAGAAAGAGAATCGAAGCCGCCTTTCAGATAACTCATTAAATGCTCGACGGGCTTAGAAATGTCACTTCGATCAGATAAAGAGAAATCGCGAGCCCAGACGACCTCCTCTTCAAAGTCAACTTTGTTGATGATACGAAGAAGAAGATAGTCATCGCCCTTCTTATCAAGAGAAAAATAATCCTGAATCATTTGAGCTCGCCTTTTTTCAATAAAACAGCAAGCCTAAATGTTAGTCGAAGATGGAAGGCAACGGTTCAGCCCATCTGTTTTCTATGTCTAGATCACGAAGAATCCATTCCTCGGCACTGTCTTCGAGCTGAAAGCTACGACTACGACAACCTTTGAACAAAAAGTCGAGGTAGTACTCCATAAACATGAATGCTGCCGTGAAGGTTTCCTCATCGTTTGAGCCTTTGTAAACAGCGGCGATTTCTTCGTGCATTGAGTCGCCAAGGTTTCCGCCGCGTTCGTTTATTATCCTTTTCATTGCCACCAATATGGACCATATTCCAAATAAAACCATCAGAGATGACAGATTCTCCGAACGCCTTTTCGAACTTTTTATCTCCGTAGATAAAAATATTTTTTTGCTGAAGTTGAAATTATTTGTAATTTAGTGCATCATTCTGCCTGTGAGTTTTCACGCCGGTGGGGATATAGCTCAGCTGGGAGAGCGCTGCGTTCGCAATGCAGAGGTCGTGGGTTCGATCCCCATTATCTCCACCATCAACTTCCATTTCAGAATTTCCTAAGAGCATCGCTTATTTAAGCTTGCTTACTTGTTTTTCTTCTGTATCTCCAAAAGCTTTTCTGGCTTTTTTGTCTACTCGAGCCATTAAAAGCCTAATGGCGAGCATGAAAAAACGATCGTCGCAATTCGCGAAGATCGGCCGAAAATTATCGTAAAAGAAGTTACTTGCTTGTTAAATAGACTCGACGAATTTTGATGGCCTCAATAGCGTCCTCACCATTTAAATTCTGGGCCTTTCTGAGGTCTTCAGCGCTCATTCTCTTTTCCAAAGCTTCAAAGGCTTTGACCTCTTCTTCCGAGGCACCTTTTTGAAGTACGCAATCGTTCAAAATTGCATAAGCGGTGACAGGATCGCCTCCGAACCAATTCGGAGTGGCTAACTTCATGGCATAGCTGCAGACATTCGCTTTATTGCCTTTCTGCACGGCTGCTAGAGCCAAGGCCCCGCCGATATCGAAGTTTTTGCGTACGCCGACACCGTTCCAGTATTTCTCAGCGTTTTCTTCCAGCTCTTCCGGCTTAGCCCGAGCGATGTACATATCAAGATACTTTTGGGCGTCTTCATGGTTTTTAACCGCACGAGGTCCGGATAACTCTAATCCGACTAAAGTCAGTAAATCTTCATTAGAAGCGATGGGAGCGGCCTTTTTCATCCAGTAAACGGCTTTTGCAGGATTCTTGGCAACACCCTCAGCGCCGTAAAGATAAATTCTTCCTGTTTGGAGTTCAGCAGCCGTCAAGCCCATCTCGGCTGCTTTTTCAAAACATTTAAGCGCTTCCGGCACTTCTTTGGCATTCCAATACAGTTCGCCTAGATAGTATGTACCGTTAACACTTCCCTTGTCCGCGGCGGCTTTTGCCCAATATCTGGCCTTTTCAGGATTCTTTGTCAGCCGTAAGCCGTGTCCGAAGGAATAACTAATCGTATAAAGTTCTTGAGGAGAAGCGTTTTGAAGGATGGAATCAATATATTCCTGCCCTGTTTGCTTGGACTGCTCGTTATCTGCTTGAGAAAGCAGACGTTCACCGGTCATCACTCTGGAGAGCGCATGGCCGTTTTCAGCGGCTTTGCGAATCCAGTCATAGCCCAAGTTCTCGTCTTTTTCGACGCCTCTGCCCTCAAGATAGGAAATACCTAGAGCGGCTTGTGCCGGAGCATAGTCAAGTGAAGCGGCTTTTTGAATGAGCTCAAAAGCTTTTTCCTGAGATAGTTCGACACCGGTACCTTTTCTATAAAGAGCCGACAATCGCATCATGGCTTTCGGACTTCCGAGATCAGCTGCCTGCCCATAAAGAACGGCGGCTTTGGAGAGATCAACAGGAACGCCTTCCCCGTACAACTGGACTTCAGCTTGTTCGATTAACTCTTTGATCTTCTTTTGTCGAGCAAGAAGTTGTTCCTCTGACTCTCTTGGTTCTAAAACTGTTTCAGCAGGTTTAACTTCTTTTTCGGCGCTTGCTTTTTTGGTTGGCGCCGGATTTGCTGCCTCTGTTTTTTCCTCTGTCTGGACAGCCGGTTCCTCTTTTACGGTTTCGGAGGATTGCGCAGCTGCATAGCTGCTTGAAGCGATGCATATTCCATAGACTAAAGAACACACAAGTCGGTAAACCATTATCGTTGTCTCCTATTTGTGCCGTCATTTTTGCAGAATTTCTCGAGGAGTAACAAAATTATTCCTTCAATCGCAGACACTGAGGTGAAATTTCTTCTAAATACCGCGATTCATCCCAAGGGGCCCAGGATTTCCCGAGATTTCGTCTGCCTATTGATTACTACTTGAGTTTTTGGTGTTTTGTCAGAGTCGAAAAAATTGTCATTTTTGCTTACTAAAATAACCCCTCTAGATAAAATAGCCACATCGAATTAATAAAACGAAAACCGCCTTGTTTGGCAAGAGGTTTTTAGTGGAGATTCCTCATATAAACTCTTTTTTTACATAGAAAAACTACTGTGTTATTACAGGGGTAAATATAAAAACTTATAGACTGAAATGAGATTCTCTTCCTCCTTCCCCAGAATAGGGATTTTTCAACCTAATTCTCTAAGTGGTATGCCTATCATTTGTCAGATTTCCCATTTTGGTAAATTTTTAAAATTACTAAGTAGATGCACGGGCATACGTGATTCTTTTTACTCGATTTTCCTAACTATTATCCCTATTGTGTTATAGGGGTAAAAAGGGGTAACATTAATGTCATAAAAAGATAATTTATTTGAGAAGGCCTTATATGAAAAACGCACGCTGGGTAAGGCTCGCAGATGATCTGACTCGTGGTATCACCAACGGTGATTATCCCCTCGATTCGTATTTGCCAACCGAGATGGAGCTCTGTGAGAAATATAACGTTAGTAGGTATACCGTCCGACTCGCACTTGCAGACCTCACACGCATGGGCCTGATTAAACGGTGGCCAAGACTAGGCTCTAAAGTCGTATCCGTAGGATTTGACGAAACCTATGCCCATACCTACACCTCATTTGCGGATATCGACGGTTTGTCCTCTACACACAAAAGAGTTGTCCAGGGAACTCAGGAATGTGTTGTTGACCACGCACTGGCAAAGAGACTGGAATGCGAGAGGTATTTGCGCTTCCTGCGTTTTTCTAATGTCCGAACCAATCCGACAGACAACGGAAAGCCTGTTGTTTGGACGGCGGTTTATGTGAACGCCGCTTACTCCCGTCTGCCGGATTTGGCTCGGTTAAATCCGTTGGTTCTTCTTTCCACACTGATCGAGAAAGAATACGGAGAAAAGTGTCTTGAAGTCGTCCAGAAGATTTCCGCCGTTCCCCTTCCTGCAGAAGCCGCAATGTATCTGGATGCTCAGGTCGGCTCACCTTGCCTCCGTATTCTCCGCCACTACATGGGTATTAAGCGGAACATCCTCGAAATTTCAGAGTCTTATCATCCCGGCGACCGTTACGCACTGACAATGAATATGCGTGCTAACCGTTGATTACTTAATTGATAGAATGCTTGTGTAAAGCATTCGACTCACGAAAAAAGAGGATTCGAGCTGCCTTACAGGTAGCTCTTCTTCTATATAGATATAGGCTGTTAGGAAAGTGGCAGAAATTTCTTGGAAACGAAAACCCGGACAAAAATTGGCGCCTCTGGCCGAACGCCTTAAGAAATTGGGTTTGGTCAGCGATTGGGATTTTGTCCTTCATTTGCCTCTTCGTTACGAAGATGAGACCTCCATTACGCCGATCGAAGAACTTGAAGTCGGCGTCGACGCCCAGGTTGAAGGTGTTGTCACCAATAACAGCGACAATCGGTTCGGAAATTTTGAAGCTTGGGTCGATGACGAAACCGACATGCTCAAGGTTCGGTTTATTCACTACTACCCTTCTATTCGTGATTTACTGAAAGTCGGGAAACGTGTCCGACTCTACGGAAACCCGCGTGCCGCTTTCGGCGGCGGTCTTGAAATGATTCATCCCAAGGTTCGCGCTCCGAAACCCGAAAGCGACCTTCCTAAAACGCTTTCACCTGTTTATCCCGCCGGCGAAGGTGTGACTCAGCTGTGGCTGAGAAAACGCATTGACCGCGCCTTAATGGACGTGGATATTTCTGACCTCTTGACCGAAGAAGAGCGTAATGAATTGCACCTTCCGGGACTTTCTGAAGCGATTAATTCTCTGCATCATCCTAAGGCCGGCGCTCCGATTGGTCCTTTGCAGAATCGAACGGATCCGGCTTGGCAGCGGTTGAAATTCGATGAGCTTCTGGCTCAGCAGATTTCGCTGAAGAAATCTCGTGAAATGCGGGATATGAACAAAGGACCGTTGATGCCGCTGCGCAAAGGCGACAACAACTCTTTGACAGCAAAATTTTTCCATTCCCTGCCCTTTAAGCTGACAAAGGCCCAGATTCGAGTCTGGAAAGATATTTACGAATCTCTCGGCAGCGAACGCCCCATGAACCGATTGGTTCAGGGAGATGTCGGAAGCGGTAAAACCGTCGTTGCGGCGCTTGCCGCCTGCCAGGCGATTGATGCAGGCTACCAGGCGGCGCTTATGGCGCCGACGGAAATTTTGGCTGAACAGCACTTTAAAAAGATTATTTCCTGGCTGGAACCTTTCGGCGTCCGTGTCGTTTGGCTCTCCGGAAAACAGAAGGCCAAAGAAAAGCGTGAAGCCTTGGCGGCAATCGAAGACGGTGCCGAACTGGTGGTCGGAACTCATGCAATCATTCAGCCGGACGTTAAATTCAAGGCTTTGGGGCTCGCCATCGTCGATGAGCAGCACCGTTTCGGCGTGGATCAGAGATTAGCCATTCGTGCACAGCAAAACGGTATGATGCCGCATCTTCTCATGCTGTCGGCCACGCCTATTCCCCGAACCTTGGCCATGAGTTATCTAGCCGATATCGACGTCTCCGTCATCGATGAACTGCCTCCGGGAAGACAAGAGATCTCAACAAAATTAGTTTCCATGAGCCGCAAAGGCGATTTGGTCGAATGGATCGGCAAGTCTTTAGCCGCCGGCCTGCAGGCCTATTGGGTCTGCCCTCTGATCGAAGAAAGCGAAAAAGTAGACCTTACCGCTGCCACTGAAACATGTGAAGAGATTAAACAAATCCTCCCTCAGTTCAAGATTGAGCTTCTGCACGGCAAGATGACGCCGGAAGATAAAAACGCTGTCATGGATCGGTTTGTTAAGGGAGAAACAAAGCTTTTAGTTTCTACAACAGTGATTGAAGTGGGCGTAGACGTTCCGAACGCATCCATTATGGTTATTGAACACGCAGAACGCTTCGGGCTTGCCCAGCTCCATCAGCTCAGAGGACGCGTCGGCCGAGGATCGATCAAGAGTTATTGCTTTGCGATTTTCGGAGACCAGCTTTCAAAGATCGGCAAGGAACGTCTCCAGGTATTCAACGACACGACAGACGGCTTTGAAATTTCCAGAAGAGACTTGGAGTTGAGAGGGCCTGGTGAGTTTTTAGGCGCTCGTCAGAGCGGAGCTGCCCTGCTTCGTTTTGCTGATTTTGAAACCGACGGCTTCCTTGTTGAGAAAGCCATGGCGATGGCGGATAAGTGGATCCGAGAAAAAGATCCGCGGGCAGAAAAGCATGCTGCCCGCTGGTATCAGTCTAAAGAAAAGTATTTGGAAGCTTAGAAAGTGAGGCCTTCTTTGAAGGCCTCAGCATCAATTATTTCTCCGCTGCTTCTACGCTTTCGTGGAAAGCGTCGCCGAGTTCAACGGCACGTTTCTTGCAGGCGTCCATCGCATCCTGCATCATTTCCATAAAGTGACGGTCATTCATGACCTTGAGCGCTTCATAAGTTGTGCCGCCTTTGCTCGTTACCTTTTCACGAAGGACAGACGGCGACTCGCCGCTGCGTTTGGCGAGTTCGGCTGACCCGAGAACGGTTGCAATGGCCATTCTCTTTGCTTGGACGTCATTGAATCCGTAACGAAGTCCGGCTTCTGTCAGCGCTTCAATAAATCTGAATACATAAGCAGGGCCGGAACCGCTGATGGCTGTTACTCCGTCCAGTTCTTCTTCTTTCGTACACCAAATCAAATCGCCGCAGGCCGCAAAAACTTTGACAATAAAGCGATGGTCGGGTTCTGCTTCGGGTGTGGAATAAAGTCCGCAGACGCCGAGACCGATTTTCATCGGAGTATTCGGCATGGTGCGGCAAATGCAGTTGTGACCGATCATTGCCTCAAGGTCTTTGACTCGAACGCCGGCCGCAATAGAAATTACGAGTGCGTCTTCGATCCATTCTTTGCTGGCTTTGATGGCTTCAGCAAGCTGCTGCGGCTTGACTGCAAGAACAACGGCATCGATCTCAGAAAGCCACGAACCGGGTTCCTTATGAGCATGGACACCGTATTCGGAAGAAAGACGCTCCAATTTCTCTTCATTGTGATCAATGACGTGAATATCATCGCCCTTCCAGTCACTTGAGACCATCTTAGAAATGATGGCTTCTCCCATGTTTCCGCCGCCGATGAAAGCGATTGTTTTTCTATTCATTTTTACTCCTTTTTGGTGTAGTCACGAGGTCCGAAAATTGCCGAGCCGACTCTTACCATGGTACTCCCGCATTCCACGGCTTCTGCCATATCCGAGCTCATGCCCATCGAGAGCGTGTCGATATCAAAATTCAGCTCATCTCTTAAATGCAGGAAGATGGCATACATTTCTCTTAGAGGAGCCTTTTTGCCCTCTTCAGTATCCGAGGGCGCCGGAATTGCCATGATGCCTCGAAGCTTTAAGTTCGGAAGCAATGTGATAGCTTGAGCCAGGGCCGGGACGTCGGCCGGCTGGCAGCCGCTTTTGCTCTCTTCGTCAGAGATGTGAACTTCGATTAACACATTTAAGGGAGGCATATCTGCGGGTCTTTGCTCAGAAAGCCGCTGTGCGATTTTTAAGCGGTCTACCGTCTGAACCCAATCGAAATGTTCAGCTACAGGGCGGGTTTTGTTGGACTGAAGATGCCCGATAAAGTGCCAGGTAATCTCCAAGTCAGGATGCTGCTTTTTAAAGTATTCGATTTTTTCGCACCCTTCCTGAACATAGTTCTCCCCGAAGGCCCTCATGCCGCACGTCACTGCTTCCTCCAAAGCATTAATTCCGAAGGTTTTTGAAACCGGAAGTAAAAAGACGCTTCCCGGCTCTCTGCCGAAGCGCATTTCGTCGTCTGCAAGTGATTGTTTTACCCTTTTGTACCGTTCTTCCAAACCGGGCTTGAGTATCGACATTGAGCTCCTCCTATATTGAATCGTCAGTGAATAGTAGAACGATTTATAGGAAAAAAACTAAGGTCAGGCACGGAATGGTAACGTGTCAGGGTGATTATCTTGAAAAAAATATTATTTAATTAGTTATTAACAACAATAATCTTTTTTTACCCTAAATGGTATCATTACTCATAGCTCAGAGAACATGGATAATAAAATAGTTATTCAAGTTTGATGAGCACTACAAACCACCACATTGATAATCAGCATACCGGAGCATTTAGTTATGCCAAAGACAATCAAGACAGCAAGAGGCCTGGCTCGTTTTGCGAAGGCCCCGTACGCATCCCGCCGCAAATCTCTTCCCAGACACTCCTTCGAAACTCGTCAGAAAGCATTGGCGATTTTCCAGGCCGGCGGAAGCTACAAAAATTGTGCAAAAACTCTCAATATTCCCGTATACACAGCTCGTGACTGGCATCGCAGCTTCCTGATCGGGACCTTCCGTGCAGAACATGGCGCTCGCCAGCAGTCCTACACACCTGAACAGAAAGCCGAAGTGCTTCGTCTGCGTAAGGAAGAAGGCAAGTCCTACAACGTTATTTCTCAGTTAACGAAAGTTAACCGCGCAACAGTTCTGCAGTGGATTCATAAGGATATCGCTCAGCAGCAGGCAGCAGAAGCTGCTGCACAGCAGGCTCCCGCAAACGACTCTGAAATGACTGAAACCGGTCCGGTCGGCGCAGTTGCCGAAATGACCACATCCGGTCCCACAGCCTAATTGATTATCTAAGAATATTCGCGGATAAATAAGCGAAAAGCAGCGCCGACAGCGGCACCGAAAAGTCTCTCCTTTCCGGTTTCCACTTCGGCGCTAGTCTTGTTTCTAGTCTTTCCTTTTGATAAGCATGAGTTCTCTGGTTTTGGGATCGCTCCCCAAAGAAGTTCTATTGCATTCCTGTTGCGCACCCTGCTCTGCCGCCATCTTAGAGTGGCTCCAGCAGAATGGCGTGCGTCCGACGATCTTTTTCTATAACCCGAATATTTATCCGGTGAAAGAATATTTGATTCGTAAAAACGAACTGGATCGATTCGCTCAATCATTAGGAATTCGGGTTATTGACGGCGACTACCGACACGACCTTTGGAGACTTGCCGTCATCGGATTGGAAAAAGAACCGGAAAGAGGACGCCGCTGCCTCGCTTGCTTCAAGCACCGCCTTCTCGTGACGGCTGAATGCGCGAAGCGCGAAGGGATTGAACTCTACACAACTACCTTGGCCGGATCACGCTGGAAGAGCGCCGAACAAATTCGAGAAGCGGCAGCTCACGCTAAATCTTTAATTCCTGAAAGCACCTATTGGGACGTGAACTGGAAAAAAGGCGGTCTGCAGGAACGACGCGGTATTTTGCTCAAAGAAAACGGCTTCTACAATCAGCGGTACTGCGGCTGCGAGTTTTCAATGGGGCATTTGACAGAAGAGCAAAGAATAGAAATTTTGAAGCGATAGTAAAAATCAGATTTTTCTCTTGCAAAACATGGAACTTTTGTCGATGACTCAATGATTTTTCATCTCCGGGAAATATTCTCTGCATCCTATTTTTCAAGTATTTTCTTCAGGATATGCTTAAAAAGCATAAAAGACCGAACGTAAAGTATTTGATTTTTTGTCGACACGGTTTGGATAATCTCGAAAGGTTATCTTTACCGGGAGAGTAATCTATGAGAGTTTTTGTTATTAATGCTGGAGTAAAGCGGCCGGACGGCTCGGGCGGATGGCTTAATGCCGAAATGACTCGCATGGCAAAAGAGGCATTCGAGCGCAGAAAGATAGAAAGCATCATTACGGATCTCAATGAGAAATGGGACCTGGAAAAAGAAGTCGAAAAAGTTCTCGGTTCCGATTTGCTGCTGGTTCAGACACCTATATGGGCCATGTCCACGCCTTGGCAGTATACGAAATGGCAAGACATTGTCCTTACCGATCCGCGTGTCTGCGGTACAGATGGGCGGACACGAAAGGATCCAAACAAGCTTTACGGTACGGGCGGTTTTCTTACGAAAAAGCGTTATTGGATAAGTACAACATGGAACGCTCCCGAGGACGCCGTGTGCGAACCAGGACAATTCTTTGATGCTCGTGGACTTGAAGGTGTATTAATGCCTTTGCACAAACAGTTTCAGTATATGGGTATCAAACCTTTGGCACCGAGTTTTGCTATTTTTGACGTTTACAAAAATCCCACAGTTGAGTCTGATTTGCTCCGGTGGAAATCAACTCTTGAGGTGGTGACAGGCAAGCTGTTGATAGGTCAAACTCAATGAGAAGACCAATAAATTCGTAACTATCCGTCTCTGTAAACCTAGATCTTTAGATTGAGGGCCTTAGGTTGAATGGCGTCTCTAATTGAATGTTTTTTGAAAAGTTCTTCCACAATTCTGCAAGAAACAGCAGAGATACAAAAAGCGCAGCAGCTCAATTCAAGTGCCCTGCGCTTTTCAACTCTCTAGGAAGATGCTTTCAGATTACTTCTTCAGATATTTGCCGAAGAATTCCTGAAGTTTGGCAGCTTCTTCATTGACGTACTTAGGAACCCAGTATGTTTCAATGTGCTGAGCGCCTTTAACCAGATAAATTTCTTTATCTTTTGTACCGGTTGCCTTCTTGATGGCGTCATCAGTCATGTAGCGGGTGTCAGAAACATCGCCGGCAATCATGAGAAGCGGCTGATGGATCATGGTCATATGGTCATCGACGTCCCAGTTCATCAGATCCATCAGGCTGCTCTGCGTGTAGAGGAAGGTGGAATTGGGATGAGCATGAGTACGGAAATAATAGAAGAAGCCGTCTCTGTAAAGTGCGAACGGAAGCTTCTTGGCCTGTTCGTCAGTGATGTTCATAGCGCCGACTAAGCGAACATCACCTTCTTTTTCAAAGGTTCTGGCTTCGGCAGCCTGTGCAAGTCTCTGCTGGATCGTGTCCATCTGAGAATCTTGGAAGCCGTTTCTGCGAACGCGGCCGCTGTTGAACATAGAAATAGTGGCAACAGCTTTGATGCGGGGATCTTTCTGTGCAGCGCCGAGCGTGTATCCGCCTCCGCCACAGATGCCTAATGCACCGATTTCATTTGCATTCACACCCGGATAGGTTCTGATGTAATCAACCATACCGTTGATGTCTTCAATACGGTTGGCAGGTTTGTCGGTGTGTCTCGGTTCACCGCCGCTGGCGCCCTGGTAACGAGCATCAGCCGCAACGGTGATGTAACCCATGCCTGCAAGTTTTTCAGCAAAAAGACCGGCAACCTGTTCTTTCACGCCGCCGTTCGGGTGAGCAACAACGATGGCCGGATAGGATTTCTTCGGATCGTAACCAGAAGGAGTGTAGACGTTTGCGGCAACGCGAATTCCGTCAACAGTATAGGAAACAGGATGAATATTTACTTTACCGACAACATTTTCTGTAATTGCATTGTCGTATACCAGGCCGTAAGGATTTTTAGAAAAATCTGCGGCGACAGCTGAATAAGTAGTCATAAGAGCTCCGACTAAAGCAGCACAAAGTAGTTTTTTCATGCTTCGCACCTATAAGTTAAAAATGAAAAAATCAATAAATGATCGATGTGTACATACTAGGGATATGTCTAAAGAGCCGATGTCACGCATTTCTAAAAGTTTTGCCTAATTTTGCGTCGCGGCCAGAGAGTCGGAATTTTGATGGTTGTCCGTTATCTTGAAGAAAAATTCTTCTCTGCCGAACATGTTTTTCTGTCAGAACAGTCATTGGAGCTCTGGTAGTTGGAGAGAAGAAAAAACAACAAGAAATTACACAATGAGGTGATCAATTAACGTTTTGAATTATTGATTCTTTTCAAACTTTTCACAGGGAAGCGTTCTGAAATTCATTGGTCACTCATAGGGGCTGATGTAAAATCAGGCAGAATGGGCTCTGTAAGTAATTATTTCAGAGAAATAAAAAACTGATCTCTTCTAATCACGACAAGCCCATAGCACAACCTCATTAAACAAGAGTCACAATTATGAAAGAGTCCGACTTATGCGTCATTGCGGTAGTCTATGGCGTTGCGACCTGGTTTTTGGTCATGACGCTGCAGTTGCCGCCGGCTGCTCAATCCTACCCTCTAATCCTTTTAACTGCGCTTTACCTCTGCAATACGCTCTTCTTAGGTAAACAGTTATATTCTTTCTACCGCCATCGTGTTGTCCTGAATGACTTCAGAAAATTGTTCGCCGGTTTCCTTCCCGGACAGTTTTTCGGCGTCTTGGCAGGCTGCATTATTTATATGGCCTTAGTGAACTATTTGGGTTATTACATCTCCAGCGTTCTGTATCTGCTGCTGGCCCAATTCTTCCTGAAGGTAAAACCGATCCCCGCAATTATCAGCTGCGCCTGCATCATGATTGTGACCTATCTGGTTTTCTCGATGTTCCTGCACGTACCTCTTCCCCTCGGGGTCTGGTTTGAATAAGGAGAAGAAGCCATGTTAGAAACACTCTCTTTAATGGGCATGGGCTTCATCCATGCGATGAATCCTCTTACATTAGTCCTGATGATCGGTGCTACTGCACTGGGTATCACGATCGGCTGTCTGCCCGGTTTGTCCGCTGCGATGGGCGTTGCCCTTCTGCTTCCGGTGACCTTCGGTATGGACCAAGCGACCGGTTTGATCGTCTTAGGCGGTATCTACTGCGGTGCGATCTTCGGCGGCTCGATTTCCGCGATTCTGATTCACACACCGGGTACACCTGCCTCTGCTGCGACCGCCATTGAAGGCTACGAACTGACTAAGAAAGGCATGGCAGCTAAGGCGCTCGCCGTTGCCTGCTTTGCCTCTTTCTGCGGCGGTTTATTAAGCTGTATTTCTCTTTACTTCTTCTCTCCCTTCCTTGCCGAACTGGCAATGAAATTCAAGAGCCCGGAATACTTCTGGCTTTCGATTTTCGGCTTAACCGTGATCGCCGGTGTTTCCTCTAAGTCGCTTCTCAAAGGTTTCATCTCCGGCATCTTGGGTCTTCTGATTTCGACAATCGGTATGGACCCGATGGAAGGCGTTGAACGCTTCATGATGGGAAGCACCACGCTTTACAACGGTGTCAACGTGACTTGCGCCTTGATTGGCTTGTTCTCCATGTCTCAGGTTTTAATCCTGGCAGAAAAAGCGATTAAGAAACGTGCTAAGGCAGCTAAATTTACGGGCAGCCTTCTTCTGAGCCGCTCCGATATTAAGAGACTGGCTCCGACCATTACGCGTTCTTGGATTATCGGCAACATCTTGGGTATTCTGCCTGGCGCCGGTGCAACGATCGCCTGCTTCATGGGTTATAACGAAGCACGCCGCTTCTCCAAACATAAAGATGAATTCGGCAAAGGCTCCATTGACGGTGTGGCCGGTTCTGAAGCTGCGAACAACGCTGTGACGGGCGGCTCTCTTATCCCGACACTGACGCTTGGTATCCCGGGTGAATCTGTGACAGCCGTGTTAATGGGCGGTTTGATTATTCACGGTCTGCAGCCGGGACCGGAGCTCTTCTCTACTTATGCTCCGATGACTTACACATTCTTTGCCGGTTTTGTGCTCGTTCAGTTTGCGATGCTCGGCGTCGGTCTTGTCGGCTGCCGTATGTTTGCTCAGGTCTCCCGCTTGTCCGACTCCATTCTGATCCCTGCGATCTTCCTTCTGTGTGTTGTGGGTTCCTTCGCGATTCACAACAACTTTGTGGAAGTGATCATCATGTTCATTTTCGGCATCATCGGCTACTTCGTTCGCAAGTTTGATTTGAACGCAGCCGCCATCGTGCTGGGTCTGATCCTGGGTCCGATCGGTGAAAACGGCCTGCGCCGTTCTCTGTATCTCTCCGACGGCGATCCTACGATCCTTTTCAGCACCCCGCTCTGCTGGATGCTCATCCTCTTGTGCGTCCTCGGCACTTGCTCTCCGTGGCTGATGGCTCGCTGGGAAAAACATGTTGAAGCCAGATCCCACCATTAATCTGTTGCTTTGACCACTCGCCTCCGCCTCGCCGGAGGCTTTTTTATGGGCGATTCACTAATTTGTATTCCAAATTTTGTAAGCGTGCGTTAATATCCACATTACTGATTCGGAGTCACCATTTGTCGAATTAATGATTCTGCAAAAGCGACCTGGGTTCAGAAGTAAAAAAATCACCATCCTTAGGAGGATATTCGAAATGAAAAAAGTTCTTGCAGCTGTTGCTGTTGCTATGACCCTGCCGATGACAGTTATGGCATGGGAACCGACCGGTGACGTCAACGTTATCGTTGCTTACAAAGCCGGTTCCGGCACAGACACAGGTGCTCGTCTTCTTGCTACCGAAGCCCAGAAGTACATTCCGAAAACCATCATCATTCAGAACCTTCCCGGTGCTGACGGCAAGATCGGCTGGACAAAATTAGTTCAGTCCAAACCCGACGGCCAGACTATTGGCTTCATCAACTTGCCGACATTCACAACTTTGGCTGCACAGTCGGGGGCACCCTTCTCCATCAATGACATCGTTCCTATCGCCAACCATCTGACTGAAGCCGGTGTTGTTGCTGTTAAGGCCGATTCTCCCTACAAGACCATCGAAGAACTCGTTGCCGCCGCTAAAGAGAAAGGAAACCTGAAAGCCTCTACAAACGGCAACAAGGCTTCCAACCACACAGCTGCTCAGCTGCTTGCCAAGAGCGCCGGCTTCAAGTACAAAGCCATTCCTTACGGCGGTACAGCCGATCAGCTGCTGGCTCTTCGTCAGGGCGAAGTTGACTTCACCTGCGCCAAGGTTGCTGACGTTGCCAAGCTCGTTAAGGGCGACAAACCAGAACTCCGTGTTCTGGCTGTTTTCAACACCAAACGTGATCCGGAACTCCCGAATGTTCCGACACTCGGTGAAAAAGGCCTTTACCCCGAATGGTACGGTACTGCTCGTGCTTTAGTTGCTCCGAAGGGAACAAAGCCCGAAGTTATCCAATACTACGTGGAAGCCTTAAAGAAGACCATGCAGGATCCTGCTGTCGTCGAAGCTCATAAGAAAGCCGGTATGGCTCTTGACTTCAAAGACAACAAGGAACTCGGTGACCTGATTAAAGCTCAGGACAAGTTTGCTCGTGACGTTGTCAACGATCTCTACAAATAATTTTTAATTTATTCGCCCCGGGCATTTCGGTGCCCGGGTTTTAAAATGCCTTTTTAGGTGGGTAATCCATTAATCTAACGATTGATGTTAACTTTTTGGATTCATAAATAAGATGTTCAAGAAAATTCTTCTTTCCGCAGCTCTGATGGCTGCCACAACAGCTTTCGCTGCAGACCTTCCCTCCGTTAAGATTTTGGCTACAGGCGGAACGATCGCCGGTACAGCTGCTTCCAGCACTCAGACAACCGGATACAAAGCCGGTGACTTAGGCATTCAGACTTTGATCGAAGCCGTCCCCGCAATGAAAGACTATGCCAATGTTTCCGGTGAACAGGTTGTCAAGATCTCTTCCAACAACATGGACACCAAGACCTTGTTGAAATTGGCCAAGCGCGTTAATGAACTGCTGGCTGATCCGAAAGTTGATGCCATCGTCATTACACACGGAACAGACACATTGGAAGAAACAGCTTACTTCCTGAACCTCGTCACCAAGAGCGACAAGCCTGTGATTCTGGTCGGCGCTATGCGTCCTGCCACAGCCATTTCCGCAGACGGTCCGATGAACCTTCTCGAAGCCGTGCGCGTTGCTTCTACTCCTGAAGCTAAAGGCAAAGGCGTCATGATCGTCATGAATGATGAAATCAACGGTGCCCGCGATGTCACCAAGACAAATACGACCAATCCGGCTACCTTCAAGTCTCCGGAACTCGGCGCCATGGGTTATGTGAGCGGAAACAAAGTTCGTTTCTACAAGCAGTCTACAAAGCGTCACACGACCAACAGCGAATTTGACGTCAGCAAGCTCGAGACTCTGCCTCGCGTTGACATCATCTACTCTCATGTTGACGACGACCGTATTATGGCCGACGCTGCTGTTGCAGCCGGTGCTAAAGGCATCATTCACGCTGGTACAGGTAACGGCTCCATCGCCAACCCGACAATGGAAGGTCTGAAAGACGCTGTGGCTAAAGGTGTTGTGGTTGTAAGAAGTGCCCGCGTACCGAACGGTGCAACGACGGTTTCTCTGCCGATGTGGACGAAGGCCGGTTTCTTAGAATCCGACACACTCAACCCTCAGAAAGCTCGCCTGCTTCTGCAGCTTGCTTTGACGAAGACTCAGGATCCGAAAGAAATCCAGAGAATGTTTGACCAATATTAATTGGCCGATTAGATCTTCTTGATATTTAGTAAGAAAGGCGCCTCGGCGCCTTTCTTATTGAAAAAATTACTTAGAGGCCAGACCGTTGGCTTTCAGCCATTCCGCGACCATTTTCGGAGCGGATGAAAACTGAGAGGAACGAATCCAAAGGCTCTTTGTGAAATTACCTTCAGGGATAAGGCGTCTGGCGTCTCTTTCAACACCGGAAATTCCGCTGCTGGCGCTGGAGACAATCAAACCGATTTTCTTGCCGGCCATTGCCTTTCCGTTATGGAACAAGAATGTCTGCATAGGTGCGGCCATATTGCTCCACCAAAGCGGTGTACCGATGATAACGGTGTCATATTTTGAAAAGTCAACGTCCACCGGATCAATGGCGGGATAAGAAGAAGCATCATTAGGCTTGCTTCTAATTTGGTCCACCAAATCACTTCCGAGAGAATAATTGTTGGCCGCGTAGTTCAAGCCTTTTTGCGCCGGCTGAATCTGAATCACATCCGTCGAGGTTTGGTCTTTAACGGCGACAGCGGCCTTTTCAATATTTCCGGTGAAGCTGTAATAGACAAGAAGTGTTTTGGCCTGAACTTGTGCACTAGCGGCAGTTAAACCAAGAAGTGTGGCAATGAGGAGTTTTTTCATCTTTTTTTCCTATAAAAATTAGAGTGTTATGAGCTTGTAGGTGCGGTTTCCGGCTTTGATTTCGTCCAAGTATTCGAGTTGTAAGAAGCCTCTGTCAATCTTTTCTTGGAGCGAATAAGCGTTGTACTCAGCAGGAGTCAGACCGTAAATTAAGTCTGCCGCGGCTTGGTCGGCAGCGAGCAAATCCAGAGATCCGACGATGCCGAGATTGCCTGTTCGGACTTTAGTACCTTTCAGCGGATCAACGTGAATGTTTGAGACCACGTTAATAAAAAGCAGTCGATTGTCCATTGCATCGTGAATGCCTTTTGAAGCATCGGCGAGTCTTCGGAAGAATCCTGCATCTTTTCTGACTCCCAGACCATGAACTTGAGTCTTGCCCTCTCCGCTGGCTAAACCGATGCCGACGTTTTTACACGCACCCGAAAATCCCGCAAAACTCGGAATTCGGAAATTAGCCGTCACTGCAACGCAGCCATACTCTTTCAATAGAGCCGTCGGCGCAGAGACAGATTTCAGTTCTTTACCGCCTTTGATCGGAACTTCCGTGTATTCGTTGTTGCGATCCAAGATATCGAGGCGATTCTTGTCGACGCCTTGAGCCGTTATCGCTCTAATATTTCCTTGCGTATTGCCTCTTCCGGCCGGATAGATTGAGGCATAGTTGCATTCAACAAACTTGCTGTTCGGAATGTGATTCAGCAATGCTTCCCACATACCTCGATTCGTATCGACATCATCGCCGTGAAGTTTGATGCCGGAGAGTCTTCTGTCTTCCGGAAGGTTGGCGTCTTTTCTAAGCCGGTCATAAATTGCTAAAAAGTTCTCCGCATTGATGTCTTTAGAGAAATAGACCGTGGATGCACCTTGATTCGGAGTTGCTGCAAACACTTTACTGCCTATCATCGGCATTGCTGCCGCTGTTAAAAGAATCGTTCTTCTCAAAAATCCTGTTGTTTCCATATCGTTCACTTAACAAGACTGATTTCAACATCTTTGGAGCCGCTTTCTTGGATGGCTTTAAGCGCTTCCGGAGAAAGTTTTCCGAGCGGGACTAAGTTGTCAGACGGACGAAAGTCTCTGACAAAAACCGCCAGGTTTCCCCATGGGATGTAATAGGTAATATCGCCTTTTTGAGGATCGCAGCTTCTAGGCGCGGATCCTAGGTTCAATGATTTCGGTAAATACGAAATCCGTTCCGTCGATCCGAAATCCTCAAACTTAAGTTTGAGCGGAAGCTTTGCAGCAAAGTCTTTCGCGGCATCGTTACCATTTAATCCCCCGGCGTAAGCTTTGCCATCCACTTTGATCTGAATGTTTTGAGCCATGACATTTCCGGACATAAGTAAACAAGTCGTAATTGCAGCGGCAGCGGTCAGAAGTTTCATTAAGGCCTCCTAGGATCCTTTCAACAATTAATGCGCAAAGATTTCTTTGACCTTTGCAGCTGCCGCCTCGCCTAAAACTTTGTGTTGTTCCGGGGAAAGGTGAACACGGTCAATCTGTCCCGGAATGCCTTTCACGAAGTCTTGAGCGTTTATGTATTCGGCTCCAAGAATTCGGCATTTTTCCTGCAGAAGCGGCGGAAGCTCTTTGGTGATTTTTTCTGCGCCGCTGAAAGAGTCGCCGTAAGCTGTTTCGTTAGGCTGGAGCGGGGGTGCAATGACTAAGACTTTTGGTGTCTTAAATTTAGTGTTGGATTGCCATTCACCTGCTTGAATCATACGAATCATCTCTTCAAGGTCATCGGCGATCGCTTTTGCATTGTTCTTGTATCTTGAATTCGCGTCATTGGTTCCGAGCATGACAATGACTATATCCAGAGGAAGGTTTTCGGAAAGAACCGCAGGAAGTGAAACCATCCCGTTGAACAACTTACCGGAAAGGCTCTTGCCGGTTCCGTTGCCGTCCTTTTGATCTCTTTTTACCGTTCGGGCGCCCAAGGCATTAACTTCGACTTCATAGTTAGGACCAAGTTTTTGAGCCATGACCTGAGGCCAAATTTGATCGATTGGAAGACGATAGATGTCTTTTTCAGGGCTCCGGGCCCATCCGAAAGAATTCGAATCTCCGTATACCAAGATTCTCTTGGCTTGTTTATTTTCCGAAGAAAATACCGGAAGCGGAGAACTCAAAAGAATTGTTGAAAGTCCGAGGAATGAACGGCGGTTAAGAGGCATAGTTTCTCCTTCAATATGCCTCCATCATAAAAATTCTTTTCTTCTCAATCCAATACTATTTATGGATGGTTAGTTATAACTTTTAGTTAGGTTGAGTCCGAAAGCTTCTAAAGAAGCCTTCCTGGAATGTGTTGAAAACCTTCAAAAAAGGAAACTTAATCTTGGTCGAAAAGATCCAAAGTCTCGCCTTTGCGTACTCTTTTCTTCGGAGTCGGTTTTTGTAAGTCTCGATGAATCCACTCCAAGATCACATCGCTCAGGGTATTGAGTTCTTCTTCCGTTAGTTCTCTGCCTTTGTCGATCCCATGCCACTTATAAAGACAGCCGCGGCAGCAGCATCCGGTCGCGTGCTGCGCAGTAAAGATCGGATGTCCCTTGTACGGCGTCTGTTTGCCGTCGTTTTTCGGATTCGCGCTTCCGATTCTGTCGTGAAGAATTTCTTTGGCGTGTTTCTTCAAGAGCTCGTCATTACGAGTCTCGGCATAAGTTCTGTCTGCGTAAGACAAACGAAACTTGCTTCGAAACGCTGAATGGCTCAGCGCTTCGAAAAGCTCGTCCATAGAAGCAAATTTTTGACTCATTAACCGAAGAGACGATTGGTGAGCACCGGATCCAAACATTCCTGTACGTAGGCGAAGAATCTTTCAGGATCTTCTTTCTTTAGTTGGATCGCTTCTTTCTGGGAAAGGACGTACATCAAAAGAAGTCTAGCTTTAGCGGTAGTCGTTTCGCCGGCTAACAAACAGCCGGATTCAAGACATTGCGCGACGCTTCCCGGGAAAACCGTACTGTCTAAGACACGGCCGGAAGAAGCTCTTGTCGAGATCACAACGAAAATGCCCTTCTTTACCGCTTTTTTAATCGCAGGCATCATGCCGGCCGGAAGGTTACCGCGGCCGAAACCTTCAACGATGATGGCGTCCGGTTCTTTTTCAAGAACCATTTCAAGAAGCGCACCGTCGTCTCCGCACATGGCTTTAACAACGGGAACTTTGGCCGTAAGCTTTTTGAGCATCGGGAAGTTCAAACCGGTATCGAGCTCTAATGCACCGCAGCGGAAATAAACATTGTCGCGGTCGACATAACCGACGGGGCCCCAGCCCGGAGAAGCCAAGGCAGAAGCCTTGTTGGTGTGAGTGAGCTGAGCGCGGGACGCCGCATGGATCTCACCGTTCATGCAGACGACAACCGTTGGGATATCACCCTTCACGTCGTGACAGGCAACCCGAATGGAATCTAAAAGATTCTTGGTCCCGTCAAACATCGGATCTTCGGGATTCATGCAGGTCGTAAAGACGATCGGCTTGGAATTCTGATTCTGGAATACATCCGATAAAGAAATGCTGACGAAATAAGCTGTTTCTTCAATATTGTCCGCAGGCTGAGTAACGACAACGCCTGAGACTTCCGGGCGAATCAAAACCCTTTGGACGGCTCGGGAAAGCTCAAGCATCATCGCCGGTGTGACCACACTGCCCTTTAAAGAAAAAAACTTCGGAACTTCTAAGAAGCAAAGATCTTCAATTTCAGGAAGCGCATCGGTTACCGCCAATGCATCTTCTTCAGGATCACCGGGTTTGTAGTCGATGCCTGTGGGAATAATCATGTCGCCCAAAGGGAAAAGAGCAACGGTTTTGTCATCCATGACATCGATGTAACCGTCATCGAGAACTTCGGATGCAATGTCGGAAGGTTCCTCTTTGGCGAGTTTTCGAGTTTCTTTGACTGCCATCTTCTTTTCCTTTTTCTTTGATTTCTTACCCACAGTTTCCTCGTTGGTTATTCCGTTTTCAAGAGCTTCCCGGGATTCATGATGCCCTTCGGATCAAAAGCGTTTTTGATCTTGCGCATCATTTCAATCTCCAAAGGATCCTTGAATTGGTAATTATGGTCAAGTTTCAGCATTCCGATGCCGTGTTCGGCTGAAATCGAGCCTTCGAATTTATTAACCTGACTATAAAGAATTTCTCGAATTCCTTCTTCATTTCGGTAGGTTGCACCCGGGTCTTCGGGACTGACGAAATTGAAATGAAGGTTTCCGTCGCCCAAGTGCCCATAGATAGAAAGCCCGAGCCAGGGATAAGCGGATAAAAGCATTGCGCTTGTTTCTTCGACGAACTCAGGGATTAAAGAAATGGGGAGGCTGACATCGCTATGGATACTGCCGCCGGCCGTTCTGTCGGCCAGAGGGATTGATTCGCGAACATGCCAGAAGGTATGGGAATCCTGCAGAGAGCTGGCAATGGCGGCATCGGTGATTTCTCCGTCTTCAAACGCACCTTCCAAGATGTGTTCCATCATGCTTTCCTGAGGCTTCTTTTCCAGAGAAAGTTCAACCAATACTTTCCAGGGAGAGTCGCTGAGCGGAGGCACTTCGATATCAGGCAGGTACTTTTTAACTCGCTCGATCGGCAAATCGCTGATCAACTCGAAAGCTGTCAGAGAAGAGCCGGCTTTCATCTTGAATCGGTTCAGAAGCTTTCCGGCGTCCTGAATACTGTTCAGACAGCAAAAAGCAGTTTCCTTTTCTTTCGCCGCCGGGAAGAGTTTCAGAACGACGGCAGTAATAATGCCGATGGTTCCTTCGCTGCCCAAGAATAAATCTTTGAAATCGTATCCGGTGTTGTCCTTACGAAGACGTCTCAAACCGTTGTAAATGCGGCCGTCGGGAAGGACGACTTCAACGCCGAGAACCAAGTCGCGTGTTGTTCCGTAACGCAGTACGGCTACTCCGCCGGCATTACAGGCACAGCAGCCGCCGATGGTTGCGTTGCCTTCTGCCGCAAAAGACAGCGGGAAGAAACGATTAACACTTTCTGCAGCTTCATGCACTTCGGCCAATGTCATTCCGGCTTGAACGGTTAATGAGTCTGAAAGTGGGTCCGCGTCGATGACGTTTTTCATTTTTGTCATGGACAGGACGATTTCAGCATCCGGTCGATAAGTTGTCGCTGCGCCTGTCAGACTTGTATTGCCGCCCTGGGTGACGATGGGAACGTTGTATTGAGCGCAAAGTTTGACGATCTTTGAAACTTGTTCGGTGGTAGAGGGGCGGACGACAGCCAAAGGCTTTGAGACGTAGTGGTCTGTGAAATCATCCGTGTAAGGTCCGAAAAGAGCCGGATCATCAATGACGTTATTGAGGCCGACAATTTCGGCAAAAAGCGATTTGAGTTCTTCTTTCATGGCTTTTCTGAGCAGTAAATATTCAGGAAAGTTTAGTCAAAAAATTCGCCCTTTTACCCTGATAAAAATATCGATCGAACAGATTCCTTGAAAATATTGTGATCCATAGTTTTCTATGCAAAAGATTTGACGGCTAAGATGTCTTTTTTTAGGAGGATGTTCGGTGCAGTCTCTTTGGATGGTGGTTGCGGCATTGTTTTATGCCTTTTATGCCGTATTCGTGAAATATTCCGGATTCGAAGGCATCGGTAGCTGGGAAATTCTCTTTTTCAGATCAATTTTCGGCGTTGTCCTCTTTTACGGCGTTATGCGTTTCAGTGGAATTACGCTTTCCACAACTCATCCTTGGCAGCATTTGATCCGCTCGATGTGCGGCACTCTTTCAATCATCTGCGGCATTTATTCCGTCTCTCATCTGAATATCGGACTGGCGATGACATTGAATTACACGTCGCCGTTGTTTGTCGGGGCTTACATTCTGACGACTTCCCTGCTCCATCACGCTCGAGTGAACTGGGGGCTGATGGCGATGGTGCTTTTCGGTTTTATCGGCGTCGTGATCATGCTCGGACCAACCATCGGACCGCATGAATACTATGCCGCTGTAGTGGGTTTAGCCGCGGGCTTTTTCACTGCAAATGCCACAACGTTTGTTAAGAAACTCGGCATGCTTCATGAGCCGGAAACACGAATTATTTTTTACCTTGTTCTGGTCGGTGCGATTTGCGGCCTCATCGGAACATTCCTCACCGGCGGCTTCCATCCCTGGAGCGTTAAGGGCGCCTTATACATTTTGGGACTTTGTATCTGTGCAACCGGCGGTCAATTCTGTCTGACCAGAGCTTTCTCCAGAGGCAATCTAGTTCTGTCGAGTTCTCTTCAGTACACCGTCATTCTTTTCTCAACGATTTTGGGAGAAATCCTTTTCCTCGAACCGGCGACCTTCCCTGTTATTTGCGGAATGCTGATTATTGTTTTCTCCGGATTGATGTCGAGTTACTTCGTTCGTCGGGAAAATAAGTTCTTGAAAGAAAAGGCAAAGACCTCGCAATCAAAAACTGCCTAGTCTAAACCGTTATCTTTTTTTCTATCGCCGGCACTTCCTCGCTGAGGATGTTCCGGCGAATTTCTTCTAAGTTTGGTCCCTGAAAAGCTCTCAATATTTCAGCACATCACTCCACTCTTCCTATAATGGAAAAATTGTTTGCGAATCATAAGGAACAAAAAATATGAAATTTTCAATGGTTAGCGGTGATGTTTTAAAGCTCGAATGCGGAGCTCTGGTTGTCGGAATTCCTGCCGGCGGTCTTACTCCGACTGCCGAAGCGCTCGATAAGGCTTCCGAAGGCGCCGTCTCTCGCTGGATTGAAGCCGGAGATATACATCCTTGCGTCGGCAAGGTTGCGGTTTTCCGCGACTTCCCCGGATGTAAGGCCGAACGTGTTGTGTTCGTCGGCTTAGGAAAATGCAAAGCCAGAGACTTCCAGCGTGTTTTAAAACTCGGTATCGACAATGCTTACCTTGGCAAAGAAGTCGTCCTGACCACCCTTGAGTGGCTGCCGGATGAAGTTCCTGAATGGATCGCCGAACAGTCCGGTTTTATTGCCTGCACAGCCCTTGATCGCCCTAAGAACTACAAAACGTTTGACATCAACTGGAAGAAGCCTAAAAACATTGACCTCTACGTTCCTGATGAAAACAAGGACGTTGAAAAAGCTTATGCCGAAGGCGTATCCGTCGGTGTCGGTGTTCAGATGGCCAAACAGTACGGAGATATGCCGGCAAATCTCTGCACACCGAAGTTTATGGCTGAAGAATGCATGAAACTTGCCGGTTCTCTGGGTCTTGATGTTACCGTCTTCGACGAAAAAGCCATGGAAAAACTGGGTATGGGATGCCTGCTCGGTGTAGCTAAAGGCTCTCACCAGAAACCTCGTATGGTGGTCATTGAATACCACGGCGGCAAGAAGGACGATACTCCGGTTGCTTTGGTCGGTAAAGGACTGACGTTTGACTCCGGTGGCATTTCTTTGAAACCCGCTAAGGGAATGGACGAAATGAAATACGACATGTGCGGCGCTGCTGCCATGATCGCTTCTATCGCAACCGCTGCAGCCATGAAGCTGCCGGTGAACATCGTTGCTGCCGTCGGCTTTACAGAAAATATGCCCGGAAGTTCCGCAACCAAACCGGGAGACATTCTCAAGAGCTATGCCGGCAAGACCGTTGAAGTTTTGAATACCGATGCCGAAGGCCGTTTGGTTCTCTGCGATGTTCTCGCCTATACCATCGATAAGTTCAAACCGAAGTGCGTTGTGGACGCAGCCACTTTGACCGGCGCATGCGTTGTTGCTTTAGGCAACGACATAGCAGGTTTGTTCTCCAACGATGAAGAACTGGCTGTGTCCCTCATGATGGCCGGCGACACTGCTATGGATCCGGTCTGGAGAATGCCTCTGGATATTTCCTTTACCAAGGCTTTGAAGAGCAACTTTGCCGATCTCGCCAATATCAGCGACTCTCGCGGCGCCGGTGCCTGCACCGCCGCTGCCTTCTTGGAAGAATTTGTCGGTGATACACCGTGGGCTCACTTGGACATCGCAGGTGTTGCTAATAAGAGCGGAAAAGAAAAAGGGTCAACCGGCCGTCCGGTTCCCCTTCTGATTAACTTCTTAAAAGATCAGGCTGAATAAAAAGCTTTGATTCGCGGGGCTTCGGCCCCGTTTTTTGTCCTATTATTTCAAGCATTCCTCAACCTCTTCGTCTCTAAAAATGATCCGATTTGAATGCGACTACGCCGAAGGCGCCCATCCTAAAGTTTTAGAAGCTCTGGTTAAGACCAATTTTGAACAATCTCCCGGTTACGGAGCAGATTCCCATTGCGCACATGCTCAGGAACTCATTCGTGAAGCCTGTGAAGATCCTTTGGCCAATGTTTACTTTGTCACAGGCGGAACACCTGCCAATGTAACGGTCATAGCTTCGCTTTTGAGACCTTATCAAGGTTGTGTCTGCTGCAAGAGCGGTCATATCAATGTTCATGAAGCCGGTGCCGTTGAAGCGACGGGACATAAGGTCATTGGTCTGGAAGGCAAAGGCGGAAAACTCTCTGCCGAAACACTCAGAAATTATCTTGAAAGCTATTGGGCTGATCCGACACATGAACACATGGTCCAGCCCGGCATGGTCTATATTTCCTCGCCCACTGAATTAGGAACTGTCTATTCCAAATCGGAACTTCAGGCTCTTTCTGAAGTTTGTCAGGAATTTGTGATTCCGCTTTATCTTGATGGCGCTCGTCTTGGCTACGGCTTACAAAGCCCGGGCAACGACGTCACTTTGGAAGATATCGATCGCCTGACCGATGTTTTCTATATTGGCGGAACAAAGGTCGGTATTTTGATGGGGGAAGCGATTGTATTTCCGAGAGGCAACGGCTTAGACGCCAATTTCCGGAGCATGATTAAGCAGAATTGCTCTATGCTCGCAAAAGGACGCCTCCTCGGCGTTCAGTTTGAAGCCTTATTTACAGACGGTCTTTACGAAGAAATGGGTAAACACGCCGTTGATCAGGCAATGAGAATTAAAGAAGCTTTTAAAGATAAAGGCTATCGTTTCTTAGTGGACTCTCCGTCTAATCAGCAATTTTTATTCCTTCCTCGAGATGCAAAAGACAAACTTTCTAAAGATTATGCATTTGAATGTGAAGGTGACGTCGGACAAGAGGAATTCTTAGTTCGTTTTTGCACAAGTTGGGCAACTCCGAAAGAAAGCATAGATAAACTTCTTGAAAGTATTAAATCGCTGTAATTGTTAAAAAAGAGAAATTGAGGCCCTAATCGGCCTCTTTTTTTATCTGAATAAAACAGAATCTGTTGATTTAATTACTTCCTAATAAAATAACATATTAAATTAAATACTGGTATTTTATACAAATTCTATTTGATTATTGGTCTTATTAATAAAAATGTTATATAATAAAAACTAATGGTATTGAATTTGTTACGCCATTTTTTAACGCAAGTCGATATATCGTATTGGCAAAGGATAAGAAGTAGAGAATGCCAAGACGATGGTCTAAATTACAGAGAAGAATTTACACAATTTTTGATCTGAATATACGTTTACAGTTTCATTGTGCGATTTACAGAATTCCTGGCCATGTTGATTCCGTGTGTCCGAGATATTTTCTGATGCTGAATGATGAAATTATTTGGGACTGGCCAAAAGATTGTTCCGCCAAGCTGAACTACAAAGAAATGTATTTGGTTTATAGAAGTTCGGCAAGCGACATTTCAGATTTGATTAACGTTTATCTCAATGCGGACAGGCAATCATTCATTATACTTAAAGATGATTGGGGAACTTTGGATATTTTCCGAGCTGCTGACCGTAGAATTGGACGAAGATAATGGGACGATGTTCTAGTAAATATCGATCCGAAAGTCTCAAATGCTGTAGAAAGGATAATCAGTGCCAGAATAAATACCGGTCAAATTTCTATGAAAAATAAAAATATTAACGGAGATGAAAATAACTGAAAAATTCTCTAGGGTAAAAGGCATTCCTCCTTTGTTAAATAAGGAGTGAGACATATATTGTGTAAAAAAATAATCTAGCGGCAAATATTTTCAGGAGAAAAAGTGAATTAGAAAGATAAATGAGAGGATTTCTCGAGGAGTAGAATCTTATTTAAATTGAGTTAATATTTTTGGAGAATATTAATCGAGCTCTAGCAATAAGTAACGTTTTAATTTTATCTTTCAATATTTCTAGGAGAAAGTTTTGAGTAATTAACTTTATCCTTTTAAATAGGAATGTAGATTATTTGAGATCCTTCTGTTTCTTCGCAATTTCCTCTCCTGCGATCTTTCCAAAAACAAAGCAGGAAATAAGAGAGTCTCCGCCTAAACGATCCCTTCCGTGAATACCTCCGGTGACTTCACCGACGGCATAAAGATTCGGAATCGGTTTACTTTCTTTTCCGATGACTTGGCATTTTTTATTAATTTTTAACCCGCCGCAGCTGTAGTGAATATCAAACTGCTCTCGTCCGAAATAAAACGGCGGTTTATCAATTTTCTGGGTAAATATCTTCTTCCCAAAATCTTTATCTTCCCCCAGCTCTGCAAATTTGTTATACCGATCCAGGGTTTCTTGAAGAACTTTAGGGCTGACATGCATTTTCTTGGCCATTTCGGCGACGGAGTCGGCCATTCGAACTGTACCGGAGAGAAGTTTGGCATCTAAATCCAAACTCTTTTGTGATTGAGAATCCGTAATGACCCAGAATACTCTGTCCGGTAAATTCAGGTAGGCTTCTCCGATAGCCTTAACCCCTTTGCTTTCGTCGACGAAACGCTTTCCTGAACTGTCGACAAAAATATCTCCGCCCACATAGTTGAGCAGTCTGCCGCCTCTGAGCGGAATAAGCTGTATGGCCTCCATATCAACCGTCTGTGCGCCGGTTTTTTCTGCTAATAAAATTCCGTCTCCAGTGGATCCGTCAAAGCCTCTGCCCGTCGGATTCGCAGTTGTGAACAATGAAGCATCTAAGCGCTCATCGTATTTCAGACGCATGGGAACGTTTGCCGTGAAACCTCCTGTGGCAATCACAATATCTTTTGCTTGAAGATCTTCTAATTTCCCCTCTCGGGTTTTGACTCTTACTCCGATAACTTGCCCGTTATTTTCTAAAAGACTAACCGCTTCAGTTCTCAGCCGTACCTTGACACCGAGGGAGCGAGCTTTTTGATTCATAATTCGAACGTACGTCATTCCGTTTCGTTTTTGACCGGCAGAATGCGCCCGCTGGAACTTTCCGCCCCACGCTTCGAAGACTTGGTCATCGAAAGGGATGCCGATTTCTCTTAACCAATGAAGAGTTGAATGAGCATTATTTACTAAGGTATTAACGAGTATTGGATCGCTTTGGAATTCTCCCGCTTCCATGATTTGTCTGAACCAAAGCTCAGGGCTGTCTTTGATGCCCTGCTTCATTTGAACTTCCGGATCGACTGCATTGACTGAGCCGCCGGAAAGTGCAGAATGTCCTCCTACGAAAGCCGCTTTATCGATAAGAAGAGTATTTTTTACGCCGCTTTGTGCAGCAGAAACCGCAGTCGATAAACCGGCTACCCCGATACCGATAATGATTAAATCGAATTTCTTTTCGGCATCTGACTGCGCAAAAACCGAAAGTGGAAAAGCAGCGAACAAACTCAAACCTGCTGCAAAGCTTCTTCTAAGCATTTAAAACTCCGATTTTGCGTAAAAACGCTGCCATCTCGACGGCGCTGGTGACATTAAGTTTGCTGCAGAGGTTTGCTCGGTGCATTTTTACGGTCCTCTCGCTGATACCAAGGTTGTAGCCTATGACTTTATTGAGCTCCCCTTTGGCGACTCCGAGAACGACCTCTTTTTCACGGGGCGTCAGAGAATCATAGATTTTTCGGAGTGTTTCTATCTCATTGCCGGATTCGTATTCTTCCATACTGGCCGTGACAGCTTTCTTGACAGCGGCTAGCAAGCGTTCGGGTTTAGCCGATTTTTGAAGAAAATCAGAAGCGCCGCGTTTTAAGGCGTGGACGGCCATGTCTAATTCTCCGTGTCCGGAAAGAAATATAATCGGAAGGCGGCAGTCCTTTTGATTCAGTTTAACCTGAAGCTCCATGCCGGTCATATCCGGCATACGGACATCCAAAATGATGCACCCGGGACGATTCATGTCGTCTTCTTCCAAAAAGCGATAAGCGCTGTCATACTCTTTGATTTCCAGACCCATCATGCTCAGAAAAAACGAAGAAGAAGATCGTGCATCCGCATCGTCATCCACAATACGAACCAGCGGGGTTGTCATTTACATTCCTCCTTATCGATTACCACACGGCTGCAGATTCCGCCTTTCGGCAGTCTGATGAATTCCAGTTCCGCTCCGTGTTTATCTGCAATACCGCGGACGATCGAAAGACCGATGCCCATGCCTTCCGGTTTGACACTGTCTCCCAGTGTCTTAAGTCTGGCGAAGGATTTGTCATCAAGCGTCGGCCCGTTATCCGAGACACTCAAACACCAATGGCTGTCGTCGAGGCTTCCGATTTTTAAATCAACTATCGGCTTGGGTTGTTTTTCCACGGCGCTGCAGGCATTTTTAAGTAAGTTAATGATGAGCAGTTCGAGTTCCAGCGGATCGCCGACTACTCTAGCCTCTGAAGGTAAATTAGAAGTAACCTCGACGTGCTCAAACTTCAGTGCCTTCAATACATTAAGTGCGCTTAAAGCAATGGCAGTCAAGTCACAGCTTTTCATTTCGCCCTTCTTTTGTTTTGCGTATCCTCTGACGCGTGTCACAATGCTTCCGATACGTTCGCTGTTATGTTCTAAAGAACCGATAGCTTGTTCCGTAACGGCATCAGAGAAGCCCTTTGACTTCAAATACACACGCAAGCCGGCCAAATAATTGTTAATTGCCATCAAAGGCTGTTGGACTTCGTGTGCGAGCATGCCCGACATCTGATTGATGACACCGAATTTTTCCATTTGTGCCAATCGGTTTCGAGAGTCCCGATATTCCTTCTCTATTTTTATTTGGCGATTCAGTGTTCGTCTTACTTGAAGCGTTCTTCTCGCAACTGTTCGTCTCAGGTATAGTGAGTTAAGGATTAAAAGAAGAAGCAAGCCACAGGTCAGTAAGATTTCTGTCTTGAAGCGCTTAAAGATGCCGGCAGGACTCCAATCTTTTAAATATTGGTAAGGCCCGAGCTGCAGATCTCGGAAAAGTTCATCCACTTTAGAGAACCGACTTGCAATCGTCCATTCATAGTCGTTGGTCGGCGGCATGCTGATCAAAGACGAAGTCACTTCCCACATGAGTTTCGGAGGAATATTCTCTCGAGCAGCAAAGACGATTCCGGGATAAAGATCTGTAGACCGCGCACACTTCAAAACATCCCTTGGTTTTTGCGAAATAACCTTGAAATCGGATGACTCAATAAGCCCCTCTTGAGAGAGTTCTTCCAAGACACAGGCTGAAAGGATCGCGACATCTGCTTCTCCTTGAATGAGCAGCATTAACGCATCAGGAAATTGAAAATGGGTAAAAACAGACCGCTTGAAGAATTCCTCAGGGTTCAGACCGTTTTTGAAGAGTTCGTGCTGTCCGACAAGCCAGCCGTCGAAAGAATTCGGCTGAGAGGCGGCAGCGACTTTACCCTGCAGGTCTTTGAGCTCAATGAGATCTGCTCTCTTAGCCAATGTAACGAAAGCTGCGCCCTCGGAAGCTGAAGGGTCGTCAGAGAGAATGGTTTTACGAGTGGCAATATGAACGATGCCTATAGAAATACTTAGTTCATGAAATGTACCTGCTGAACTGATGAGAAAATCAACCGGGTTGTTTTTTAATTCTTTTTCTGGGTTTACCGAATTCAAAGGAACGGCAACGAAGTGATAGTTGGGTAATTTTTGGTTGAGATATCGTAAGGTAGGTTCGAGTGTGGTCGTCGCGAACTCCGGATTAAAAGAATCAATAATGCCGACCCTGATATCCGTTTTGTCGGCTGAAAAACATATCGAGGCGCCCAGCGATAAGACGACGACAAGCAGCTTCAGTATTTTCGGTGCTCTTTTTCTTTTATTGAAGTACATCGCTTTCTATCTTATTTTTTAACTTTCCACATTCTGCCTGTGTGAAGAGGACATGCAAGGCCAATTTCTAGTAGTTTTTTAAATAAATATAACCCACCTAAAACTGATTATAAGCTTCACTATATTAAATTTTCTATAGGATTTATTCTCTGCGAATAACCCATTAGCATTTTTAGGGGATTTGCCTCAGTGAAGAAGAACTCGAGTCCTGAAGGAGGATTTTCTTACAGAAATAGAACCTCTGAGAACCTCAAATTTTGAATTTTGAGGATATTCCTAGTTCAGAAATTGTTCAAAAATCCCCGTCTTTTTCTTATTTAGTAACCCATTATTTCAAGCTGTATCTGATATGTTGCTGATTGTGACAGGATGATACCGGGGTAATGAAATTTTTAACTACTTAATTATTTGATTTATTATAAAAAATAATATTAGTCTACGACATATTAATGCAGCTAACGGATTAAAAATCGGCAGTCTAGTTCAAACGGTATAAGGGGATTTTCCGATTATTCAAATTCTTCGAGAAGCCTAGTATGCCAGAGCGTTAGGGACAAACCCCATTATTAAAAGGACAAAAATAATGTCAGTCGATTTCGTTAATCTTTCGATGACCAGAAGAAAATTAATTAAGGGAACAGCCTGTTCAGCAGCAGCGGCATCCGCTCCCTCTCTGGTGAACCATGCATTTGCGGAACAAATTGCAAAATTAGAAAAAGAAGGATGGTCCAAACATCCGGTCGCCTGCACAATGTGCGGTGCTTACTGCGGCATCTTAGCGATGCGCAAAGAAGGCGAACCGATATCAGAAAAAACCGTTCGAATTTTTCCGAACCCCGGACATCCTCAGCAAGGTTACTGCGGCCGTTCTGCCGGCGCGATGTGGATCTGGAACCACCCTCTCCGTCTTCGCAAACCCTTAAAACGTATCGGGGAAAAAGGCGAAGGTAAATTTAAAGAAATTACTTGGGACGAGGCTCTAAACGAAATCGGCGCCAAAGTTAAAGATCTTGTCCAAAAGTATGGTGAAAGCTGCATCACAACAACATCTCATAATTTTCAGGGAATGAGCAAATGGCTGACTTTCCCGCTAGGTTCTCCCAATAACATCGGACACCAATCTTCCTGCAACGCTGCGGGTATAAATGCGCGCAACTGGGTTTTCGGTACCGGCTTCAGCGGTGCGGGGAAATTAGAACCTGACTACGAAAATCTGCGCTATCTCCTCCTGATCGGACGCACTATGGGAGCTTCGATGGGGGCTCTTCATACTTTGAATGTCGCCAGAGCAAAAGGGGCTCGCGTCGTTGCTATCGATCCGAAAATGCCGGACATTACCTACGGCGATGCCGAATGGGTTGCTATTCGTCCCGGCACAGATGACGCTTTTCTTTCAGCTCTGATCAATGAAATGCTCCGTACAAACACGGCTGATCTGGACTTTATTGAGAAAGGGACGAACGGAGCTTACCTGATCAAAGAAAACGGCCAGCCCCTTACTCAGGCTGAGGTCATTCAGGGTGGAGATAAAACGAAATATGTCGTCGCCTCCCCCGACGGACGCCTCTCTTTCAGAGGCGTTCTAAGAAATGATAAAGGCATACCGACCGCCTTTGATGAGGATTCTTCCTTCAAGGCTGACCTGAATATGAGCGGATCTGTCAAGCTTGCAGATGGATCTTCCTGCCCGGTTAAAACCGCTTTTGTCATCATTAAAGAGACGCTTGCTCCTTATACCCCCGAAAAAAGCTCTGAAATTACCGGTATACCCGCCGATATGATTCGCAGAATTGCTCGAGATTTCACCAATCTCAAGGGGGTAATTGATGACGGGTGGTATACCTCTAAAAATGGTACAGATGTTCAGGTTTATCGTTTAGTCTCGATCGCAAACGCCTTTAACGGCAACATCGATATACCCGGCGGAATGATTGTTACGGCTGCTGCCGGTCTGAAGATTCCGAGTGTCTCCCAAGGAAAAGGTCCGAATGGGGAAACTTGGAGGATGGCTAAAGAAAAGCGCATCGATAAGATCATCTATCCGGAAGCCGAGGGCACTTTCAAAGTGGCTATGGAAGCTGTTCTGACCGGAAAACCTTACCCCATCAAGGCAGCCTTCTTTGTGGGCACAACGATGTTCCAAAGAGAAGCAAATTCTGAGGAGCTTGCCGAAAGGCTTAAAAAACTTGAACTTAGTGTCGTTCAAGACGTTCTCCCTCAAGAGATTTGCGATTACGCTGACTATGTCCTTCCTTCTACGTACTTCATGGAAAGAATGGAAATGTCGGGCGTAAAGTGGGCAAGAGACGGATCGATTTATCTTTCCGATCCTCAACTGAGTCCTCCTGAAGGCTGCGAGGCCCGTCACGATGTGTGGATTCTGCTAGAGATCCTCAGAAGAGCTTTCCCGGAAAGAGCTGCAAGAGTCGGATACAAGGAATGCAAAACAGCTGAAGAATTCAATGCTTACTTTGACGCATTCACAAAGAGAGGCTATGCCCAGCTCTTGGAAGAATGCGACAAAGTCAAGCCCGGTTGGTCTCGTCGGATTCACGAGGACATTAGAACGAAAGGCTGGTCGACGATTAAGATTAAAGAGTACGGCGTCTATCCCTATAAGAAACCCTTCGGAACGCCTTCCGGCAAAGTTGAAATTTATTCTTTCAAGAGTTTCGAAAAACCCGCATATGTGCGAGGAATTCCTCCTTTCACGGCACATGTTCCTGCACCGGCTTTTACTCCGCCGAAGAGAAACAGTAACGAGTTTATTTTAGTATCCGGGAAAAACTGCACTTCCTGCTCCGGTCTCAGTATGTTTGCTCTTCCTTCTAAATACCTTGGAGACCGTACTGTTTGGATGAACCCGGAAGATGCAGAAAGACTGGGCATTTCTCATGGTGAAACCGTCGAAGTTGAAGGTATTGATACGGCCTATAAAGGGAATGCTCAAATTACTGTGACGAAGAAAGTTATATCAGGATCACTCTTCGCTTTCGGATTTTCAGGCGGTAATCGAATCAAGCACTTGGCTGATCACCCCGATTATCAGTTCATTAAAGAAGGGATTAATTCTCACTGGTACGCCAAAGGTTATGCACAGCCCGTTTTCGGAACGGTTGCCAATAACAGTGCCGTACGCATCAACAAATTGAGAGGCTAAATCATGGTCGAAAAGAAAAAACAATTAGCGCATCTTTTTGATGCTACACAATGCATCAGCTGCGGAGCCTGTATTGTGGCCTGTTCTCAGACCAACTTTCCCGAAATGCATAATCGCTCTATTCCGGGCCGCGACTGGCTTGCTTCTAATATTCGCGTTTTTCGCTCGGAAGAAAGAAGACCTGTAAATCTGCTGGTTCAATGTCAGCATTGTTCGGACGCTCCCTGCGTTAAGACTTGTCCCTTCGGTGCTAATTACTACGACGAAAACGGTTTGGTTCGCAATGATCCGAACAAATGCGTTGGCTGCAACTACTGCGTAGCGAGCTGTCCGTATGATGCCCGCTGGTCTCATCCGGATAACGGACTTCTCATGAAATGCATGAGTGACGGATGCTTGAAATTGATTCAACAGGGAGAACAACCTGCTTGTGTTCAGGCTTGTCCGGCTCAAGCCCGTTTCTTCGGAGATGTGAAAGATCCGCAAAGCGAAATTTCTAAGAAGATCGCTTCCTGTCGTACCGAACTCCTTATGCCGAACAAAGGCACGAAACCTAATTTCTTTGTAGTGGTGCAAAAATGATTGATTTATCCACACTTACTCCTCAGCTTCAGGCAACTCATTGGGGATGGACGATTGCCTTATTCCTCTGGTTCATCGGGTTATCCGGAATGGGATTTTTCATTAACTATTGGGTTCGGCAAAAGAATTTTGTTTATGTTCTGACGTTCTGCGGAATTGCAGGTTTAGCATTGGTGACCAGTCATTTAGGACGCCTCAGCAACCTTCCGTTTGTGATTTTTTATGCCCTCCGGGACTTCTCCTTCAACTTCCAGTCCTGGATGATGATCGGAATTGTTCTTCTTTCCCTGCTTAGCGTCGGCTCTGTGTTTTATTCCATGATTTGTGCCGGAATTATATTTAAAGGCTCAAAATGGCAAAAATTAGCTCAGTCCGACGGATTTAATGCAGTCTTTTCCGTTCTCGGTGTCTGCAGCACTATTTATTCCGGATTCCTTCTCACGCAGGCTGTCGGAGTTTCACTGTGGAATTCGTCTCTTATCCCCGTTCTTTGGATTATGTCCGGCCTGACGAGTTCCATCGGCATGTTGGAACTGATGTCGGCAATGGGATTGGTTGATCACAAGTCTGTCGATTGGTGTTCCAGAACATCTGTTTGGGTTGATACAGCTAAGCTCTTTGCGATTTTCTCCTTTGTTTATGTAGCGTTAGGTTCTGCTTCCATAGGTGCTCGAGCGGGCGCAGAGGCTCTTATTAGCGGGAACCAGGCCTTGATGTTTTGGATCGGGGGAATCACTTTCGGTACTGCTCTTCCTCTTCTGATCAATCTTATTACCCGAAGCCAAAAGGTGATAACAGGCGGTGCGATTTTTGCAGTCTTTGGTGCCTTGTTTTTAAGAGCTTCCATCCTTTTTTCAGGTTATTACGATTCTCTTAGTTTTTAAGGGGCCTCCGAAGGCAAGGAAACATCTTTGTACCTAGACGTTCCAAAAAAGAAAAATCCTTCCTGAGCCACAAACTCAAGAAGGATTTTTTTCAAAAAACTAAAAGTTAGTCGTTGTCTTTCGTGCCTTTAAGAAGAGGCATGGAACTGGAACTTCCGCCGATAAGACCAGCTTTGGAGTAAATGCCAAGCTTGTTGCGTGTATCGACGATGTCGAGATTACGCATGGTCAACTGGCCGATACGGTCAGAGGCTGTGAACATCGAATCGCCCTTTTCCATCGTGAGGCGTTCCGGTTCATATGTCAGGTTGGGGGAACGTGTATCAAGGATCGTGTAATCATTGCCGCGGCGAAGTTCGATATCGACTTCTCCTGTGATTGCACGAGCAACCCAGCGCTGAGCAGTTTCGCGGAGCATGATGGCTTGCGGGTCAAACCAGCGGCCCTGATAAAGCAGACGGCCTAGTTTAATGCCGTTGATTCTCCACTGTTCGATCGTGTCTTCGTTGTGGATGCCGGTGACGAGACGTTCGAAAGCGATATGGAGCAATGCCATTCCCGGGGCTTCGTAAATACCGCGGCTCTTGGCTTCGATAATACGGTTTTCGATCTGGTCGCTCATGCCGAGGCCATGACGGCCGCCGATGCGGTTGGCTTCGAGCATCAGTTCAACCTTGTCGTCGTATTCTTTGCCGTTAAGGGCAACAGGAATGCCCTCTTCGAAACGAACAGTGACTTTCTCAGGCTTGATGCCGACTTCTTCTTTCCAGAACGGAACACCCATGATCGGTTCAACGATCTTCATGCTGCTGTCGAGGTGTTCGAGGTCTTTGGCTTCATGTGTTGCGCCGAGCATGTTGGAGTCGGTGGAGTAAGCCTTTTCCTTGCTCATCTTGTAGCCGAAACCGTTGTCGGCCAAGAACTGGCTCATTTCAGCGCGGCCGCCGAGTTCGCTGATGAACTCAACGTCAAGCCAGGGTTTGTAAATCTTGAGGTCAGGATTGGCAACTAAACCGTAACGGTAGAAACGTTCGATATCGTTTCCTTTGTATGTAGAGCCGTCGCCCCAAATGTTGACGCCGTCTTCGCGCATGGCGTTGACGAGCATAGTGCCGGTAACGGCACGTCCGAGCGGAGTGGTGTTGAAGTAAGTGACACCGCCGGTTGTGATGTGGAAAGCGTTGCTTTGAATCGCAGCGATGCCTTCGGCGACTAACTGTTCACGGCAGTCAACCAGACGGGCGATCGAAGCACCGAAGTCCATAGCCTTTCGAGGAATTGCCTCGTAATCGTCCTCATCAGGCTGACCAAGGTTAGCAGTGTAAGCGCAGGGGAAAGCGCCTTTCTTTTTCATCCAGAGCAAAGCTGTGCTGGTGTCAAGACCGCCGGAGAAAGCAATACCGACTTTTTCACCGATCGGGAGGGATTTCAGGATAGTTTCCATGACTTTATTAACTCTTCATTAACGAGGCTATGAACAAAATTTTGTTCGACGGGTGGTGTCGAACTCCAACATGACATTATGTCCAAAAGAAGCGGCTAAAACTCCAGTTGAAATATAAATTTTTTAGATTTTGCCTAAGTAGTTTCCTCAACTCTTCAAAAACGGCTAATTTTTCTTGTCGCGTTAACGTGAATCTGAAACTATATCTAAATGAATTTCCCAGAAATTTTCTCCATCATCCGATGCAGAATAAGCATGGCTAGTTTATTTATTCAATGACTAGCGTTTGTCTGTTGCTCTTCCTCGTCTAATAATAGTCCAAGTTTTTCATGCATCTTTAGAAAACCTTCCGCTAGCCGATCTTTGTCAATAAGAGTATCTTGCTGTGTGGCAACCAAGTAATCGAATTGCTCTATTCCCTTGTATGACAATGTATCTCGAATCATACCTTTAGTCTGATGAGACAAGCCGTCAGAAAAATTATTAACAATGAAAGAGAGGTCGTAGAGGTCCCTTATCTTGTCTCTGCCTTGATAAGCCATTGCCTTCATCCGAGCCAAGGCATCAATGTCGTAAACCTTGATACCGTGAATTTGTGTCCAATCCTTTGAGGCTTCTTCCAGGCCGAGATTTTTATTTCTGTATGAAACTTCAATTTTCAAAGGATGTACGTCATTTCCGTAGTCAATGATGCAGCGCTTCACTGTCGCAGTATCTTTTGCAACTCGAAAATTTACACCGTGGTTCACGCAAAACCGTTTGACTATCTCTTTGATGTCTTGTTTCCGACCATCCAAATCAATATCTTCGGAGAAACGATCTAAACCATAACAAAGAGACAACGCTGTCCCGCCTTTAAGAACGAATTGATCCGTCTGTTTGTTCAAAAACAGTAGAAAGGCTTCAATAAAATTACCATGATTTGTCTGCCAATCTTTTTCTTCATCGGTCATATCCATGCTCCCTCAAGAAGTGCAGCCAAGGCACTCCATATTCTTTTCCAATGAATTCTTTGATTTTTAACCAGCGAGGCGAGTTTTTCAGCAGCAGCAATTTGGAAAAGACTTCAGGCGTATAACTTTCGTTGCAAATCAATTCGTTTTTCATGCCTTGTGCATAACCGAAGGCCCCATCGGCAACAAGGTCAAGAAGCGCTCGGATATGATTGGCGGCCTTGTGGTTCCCTGGATGCCCTGGCACAGAAGAATTGTCTTCAATACCGTAATCTCCGAAAACGGAGTCAGAAGACTCACGAACGGTCAAATTTTTCCATTGAATTCCAGAGGCGTGCCAATCCCCACACGTCTCCAAACTGCATCTCAAATTTAAAGCATGAATTCCAGATATGTATTTCATTTCCATTTCCAAATGCTTCTGCTCTTTGATTTTAAACGTCTCTCGCTTTGTTCTTAAGTATGTTTCCTGCCGTTCAATTTGTACATCAAAATTTTGCGGTTTCGGATCATATCTTTCGGCTTCCAATTCCCACATTAAGCCATTTGATTTTCAGGTCGGTAAAAATATTGTTTTTTCTTCTCCAATTGACCCTCTAAATATTTACTCATTTACATCAAAAAAAGTCGGATCTAGAATTTCGTGCAAAGAAATTCATTAATAACAACCACCAAAAAGGAGAAAAAGTGCAGTTTTTTCGTAGAAGCATGCTTCAAGTAATGGTGTCGGGTGCACTTTGCTCGGCCCTCCCTTCTATCGCTTTCGCACAGACACAAAAGTTAGCACCTGAATATGACGTGATCGTCATCGGTTCAGGATTTGCCGGTCTAGCCGCTGCCATTTCGGCGGCTGAAAACGGAGCAAAAGTTGCCGTTCTGGAAAAAATGCAGGTCGCCGGCGGCAACTCTTCTCGCTCCGGCGGCATGATGGCTATTCCTGGCTCCTCCGTCCAGAAAGAACAAGGCATCGAAGATTCACCGGCTAAGCTCGCTGCCGATATGAAACGCATCGGCTTAGGTTTAGGCGATCCTGAACACATTAAAGTCGTGACAGAACACGCTGCTCCGACATTTGAGTGGACCAAGAAACAAGGCGTTGTTTGGCGCACCGACTTAACCGGCAAAGGCGGACACTCTGCTCGCCGCTGCCTGATTACTGAAGAAGGCACCGGCCAAGGCATCTTGATCCCGTTCATGAAAAAACTCAAGGAACTCGGTGTTCCTGTCTTTACTGGAATGAAGGTCATTCGTTTAGATAAGAATAAAGACGGTCGAGTCATCGGTGTCACGGCTCTTGAAGATTACAAGTTCGGCAAAGAAGATTCCGGCAAATCAGTTGAGATCAAGGCCAAAGACGGTGTGATCCTCGCCTTCGGCGGCTTCTCGGCTGACGTGGGTTATAGAACTCGTCTCGATCCGAAGTTAACCGGCAATCTGAAAACGACGAATCAACCGGGCGCTACAGCTGAATTGATGCGTGAAGCCAGCCGAATCGGAGCCAATATCATCCAGGCCGACTGGATTCAGTTCCTGCCGAACACTTCGCCGGACGAAGAAGGCATGGGTATGGGCTCGCATTTTGCCAGCGTCGGCGGCTCTCTGTACGGTTTATGGATCAACACCAAGACCGGCAAGCGTTTCACCGACGAATTCGGTGATCGCAAAACGACCACCGATGCTATTTTCAAAGTGCTGGATGCCGGCGGAAAGACAATCTCGGTTACGGACTCTGTCGGCGTTGCCTCTTTCAACAAAGTGCGTCCCGGCGCCATGGATATCTTGAGAAAGAACGGTGCGGTTAAGGAATACGCAACTCTCGATGACTTGGCCAAGGCCTACGGTATCAGTCCCGACGCTCTCAAACAGACCTTTGCCGAATTCAACAAGGCCATCGAAAGCGGAAAAGATACGGAATTCGGACGCAAACTCGATAAGGACATCAAGCCTTTGATGCATGCGCCCTACTACGTCTCTGAAATGAGCCCGAAGATTCATCACACGATGGGCGGTATCGCAACAGATACTTCGACTCGCGTCTTGTCGGTTGTTGACGACAAACCGATCCCCGGACTTTATGCGGCCGGCGAATGCACGGGCGGCATCCACGGCGCTGTCAGAATCGGAGCAAATGCTGTTATGGACTGCTTGGTCAACGGCAAATTAGCCGGCGAAACCGTGATGAAAGACGCTAAAAAATAATATTAGCTACTAATAATTAGAGAGCTGCCGTAGAAAAACTCCGGCAGCTTAATTTTTTTCTTTTGCTAAAGGGCGCGGTTTGGCTGCAGTTGGTTTTTCCGGAGGTTCGCGGAAGAGCGCCATGATATGCCTCATCGAAAGAATGGGATGCTTGAGCAGCAGCTTCGGACCGGAAAAAGCCATAATTTCTTTGGCCCTCTCCTTGTGTCCTTTCCCATAGCAGTGGATATTGCATTTTGCGCAGACGGGCTTCTTCTCTCCGAACGGACAGCAAGCCAGTCTTTTCACGGAATATAAATAGAACTCCTCGCATTCAGGACAGAGCCCTTCTTTGGTGTTGTGATGAGCGTGGCAGTAAATCTCGGTCATGATGCGAATCGTCTCAACATCCTTAGCGATATAAGGAAGTTTGAGCTGCTGTTCGCGTTTTTCGCTGAGATTTAACTTTTTAAGTTCATATTCCAACATCTGACACTCACCAAAATACAAGGAGAAATACAGAATCTTCAGGTCGAGCTTAGGAGCGACCGCTTAAAATTTTATTAAGTGTTGAGAATGATTTGCATTTGAAAAAGTTTCAGAATGTTATTTCTTAGATTAATCAGCAAACATTCAGGCATTCAAAGCACAATACGATTATTCGACTGAAAGAAAGCACGTTTGTATGACCGAAAGAATCTCAGAAAAACCCGGCTCCGACATCCGAGAAGGAACTTCCGTAACTCATTGGGGAGTTGTGGAGACGATCGTTGTAGACGGAAAGATTTCTAAACTTGAACCGGTTCCGGAGGACTGGCACCCTTCTCCGAATTTAAATGCTCTGGCGGAGCTGCCTTATGCACCTTCTCGGATTCGTTATCCGATGGTGCGCGAAAGTTACCTTAAAGAAAGGATAGCCTCAAGAGATCGCCGCGGAGAGGGTAAATGGATTCGTGTTTCTTGGGACGAAGCGCTTGATCTGATTGCCTCCGAACTTAAACGTGTTTATTCGGAGTACGGCCCGAGCGCTATTTTTGGTCAGTCTTACGGATGGAAGTCTCCCGGTACCGTAAATTCGGCCAGCATCCTTCAGAGACGGCTGCTGAGTCTTTGCGGAGGTTATGTTTCGGGCGTCAATTCTTATTCCACTGCCGCGATCGGAACCATACTCCCTTATGTTATAGGAACAGGCGATCCTCAGTCGACGGATTGGAATGTTGTTCTTAAAAACAGCAAACGTATTGTGCTTTGGGGCGCGGATCCGATTGTGACGAATGACATCGACTGGTCCACGACACTGCATAACTACTTTCCTTATTTAGAGAAACTTAAAGATTCCGATATCAAAACCATCGACATCAATCCTGCCAGAACGGAAACCGGAGAATTTTTAGGCAGTGAATGGATTGCACCTAAGCCCGGAACAGACTGCGCCTTAATGTTAGGCATGATGTATGAACTCGAAAGTTCTGGCAAAACAGATAAGAATTTCCTTAAAAACTGTACATCCGGTTTCGAGGTCTTCCGAGACTACCTTCTCGGGAAGTCTGACGGAACTCCTAAAACACCTGAATGGGCCTCTGACATTACCGGAATCCCTGCGGACAAAATTCGTGCCTTGACGCATGAGTTGGCCGACAACCGCACCATGATCATGATGGGCTGGGGCATTCAAAGAATTCAGTACGGCGAGCAGCCGCATTGGATGGCCTTTACTCTGGTAAGTATGCTGGGCCAAATCGGTTTGCCGGGCGGAGGCGTGGGCACGAATTATCACTATTCTTCCGGCGGCTGCCCTTTCCATATCGGCCCGATGATCAGAGGCTTAGCATCTCGAGTAGAACCTGTGCTTCCGAGATTAAAGCCTTGGAAAGGAAGTGCTTATATTCCGGTTATGCGGTTTGCGGATTGTTTCCTGAATCCGGGAAAGACGATCGAGCATAATGGTAAAAGACTTACTTATCCTGACATTCGTATGGTGATGTGGACGGGTGGTAATCCTTTTGCGCATCAACCGGAAACGAATCGCCTTCTCTCTGCTTGGAAAAAACCGGAAACCATCGTCGTCACCGATTGCTTTATGACGGCTACCGCTCGTCATGCGGATATTGTGCTTCCGGCACAAACCGTGTTTGAGCACAACGACATCTGTCCGATCGGCACTTACACGAACGACGGCATAGCAGCAAACCACGCAATGATTGCGCCGATTGGTGAATCTCGTTCCGATTACCGGATTTATTCAGAATTGGCTCGTCGTATGGGAGTGGAGCACGAATTTACTCTTGGTCTAGATGAGATCGGATGGATTCAGGCGATCTACCAAGAAGCAAAGAATCGAGGCTTAAGCTCCGGAATCCAACTCCCTACCTTCGAAGAGTTCTGGTCAAAGGGCATCGTTTTTTATCCGGAAGATGAAACGAGCAAGGAGTTCGTAGCTTTTGAGGAATTTAGAAAAGATCCTGCAAACCATCCTCTTAGGACCGAGAGCGGCAAAATCCAAATCTTTAGTCCTAGGATCGCAAGTTACGGTTATGACGACTGCCGCGGATATCCGAGTTATTTTGAGCCGAGCGAATCTTTAAACAATAAGAAGAAGTATCCGCTGGCCTACATGTCTGGCAAAAGCGCTCACAGACTTCATAGTCAGTTAGACGGAACAACACATACAGCCTCGCATAACATCGGAGATCGAGAGCCGATATGGATTCATCCCGATAACGCTGCCGAGAGAGGAATTCAAACCGGTGATGTCGTTCTTGTTCGCAACGATCGTGGAAACGTTCTCGCCGGCGCCGTTGTTACCGATAAGGTCAGAAAAGATGTTGTTCTTATTCGTCACGGCGGCTGGTTTGAGCCGCAAAAACAAGCAGACGGCTCAACTCTGGATGTTCATGGCAACGCGAACACTTTGACCATGGATGTACCGACTTCGAAGCTTGCATGCGGCAACGTCGCCTCCTCAGGACTCGTCGAAGTAGAAAAATTCCAAGGCGTTCTGCCTACCGTCAAGATTAGAGAAGAGACTGTGCCTCAGCCTAAAGCATGACAATCTTTGTCCGATTTTCTTAATTAGATAATCAAGTGCCTGCGCCGAACTAAAACCGCGCAGGCTTTGTGTTTGTAGGAGTATTCTTATTTCTAACTCAAACAAACTATAAAAATAAGGATCGGTCATGGCTTTCTTTAGCAAGAATATCGACATGCTTAACGGAACCATCTGGGACAAGATGGTTGTCTTCGCAATCCCCCTAGCCCTGACCGGCGTACTTCAGCAGCTTTACAACCTTGCAGACGTTGCCGTTCTCGGACATTTTGTATCTAACGAAGCCGTTGCTGCCGTCGGTACTAATGTTCCGATTGTCGGTCTTATTGTCGCCTTCTGTATCGGTCTATCCATCGGCGCAAACGTTGTGGTTGCTCGGTATTTGGGCATGCGCAAATATGATGACGCGTCCAAGGCAGTCCACACGGCTTTTGCCACGGCTGTGATATTCGGCGTCATCGCTATGGTGATTGGAGAGCTTTGCTCCTCCATTTTGATGGTATGGATGCAGGTTCCTCCTAACGTTGTACGCCATTCAGAGATTTATCTTCAGATGTACTTGCTGGGGATGCCCTTCATTTCCATCTATAACTTCTTGTCTGCCGTCATGAGAAGCCAGGGCGACACCCAGACACCTCTGTGGGCCCTTTGTATCGCCAGCGTCTTTAACGCTCTGGGAGATTTATTTGTCGTTACCGTTGTCGACTGGGGTATCGGCGGCGTGGCATTGATGACGGCGTTAGCCAATCTGTTGGCATCCGGCATCCTTGTTTACAGGCTCATGCGCACAGACGGACCGCTCTGTCTTTATCCCAAACGCCTCTTCAAGATGGATAAGAAGGCCCTGCGCTCCATGATCAAAATCGGCTGGCCAGCCGGTTTGCAGAGTTCGGTTTTCTCCCTTTCTAACTTAATTATTCAGAGCGCCATCAACTCGTTGGGCGCTGATGTAATGGCGGCCTCCGTTGCAGCTTTCACGATCGAAATTAACTGCTACTGTGTGATTAACGGTTTCGGCCTGGCAGCAACGACGTTTATTAGTCAGAACTACGGCGCCGGCAATCTGGAACGCTGCAAACGAATTACTCGCGTCAACATGGCTTTGAATATCGGCATCACGGTGGTGTTGAGCGTTCTGATCTATGGCTTCGGCCGATATTTGCTTGGTTTCTTCACACAATCCGAAGAGATTATTTCTTTGGGTATGATTCGACTGCTCTGGGTCGTGATTCCCGAACCCTTGAACTCCGTTATGGAAGTTCTTTCCGACTCAATGCGCGGTTACGGTTATTCCCTGCCGCCTGCCATTATCACAGTAGTGGTCATTTGTACCATCCGAATCGTTTGGGTGTATTCGGTGTTCGCGGCTAAGCCGACCTATGAAATTTTGATGATGGTCTACCCGCTCAGTTGGCTCGTGACTTCGATCTGCCTGACGTTCCTCTACTTCAGATTCATGAAGCAGCTCCCGGCGAAGCGCTGCAGAACGGCCGTGAAAAAATAGTGTCGGAGGGATAATCCTGCATCTAAGGAAGCTCTGCAAAATACGTAATTTTTCCCAATCGCCCTTCGGAGGCTTTATTTTCGAAGAATCTGACGGGAATTTTCCATCGGGGAGGAATTGATCAGAGCCTAATCAATCAGTTTCCTCCCTCATAGATACAATTATCCTAGGCGAAGCTAACCTTGGTTCGATTTTCGAAGCAATTTCCGATGAACATGTTGGCAATCGAGGCCAGCATTGTTAAGCGCGCCGTATTTTTGGCCAGCCCTCTGTATCTGACTTTCTTATATCCGAACTGAACCTTAATTCGATGAAAGGCGTGTTCGACCTTGCATCTAATCGAACTCAGCAGCTTTTCGTCGGCAATTCTCTCTGCCGATAGCTTCTTTCTCTGGCTGTAACGTTTCGCGGCCGTATAAGTTACTCGTTCAGGATCTGCACTATCGCGCTTTTCCATACCGAGATATCCGGAATCACCGATTACTTCCCAGTCATCGGGGCGGCGCAATTCATCGGCTTTTGTCACATCGTGAACATTAGCCGGAGTCGTTATCACCGTGTGGATGATTCCTGTGGCTTTGTCCACACCAATGTGCATCTTCATTCCGAAGTGCCAATTATTGCCTTTTTTCGCCGAGTGCATCTCAGGATCCCGCTTTTTGTCGGCGTTTTTCGTCGAACTCGGCGCTTCAATAAAAGAGCCGTCAACAATCGTGCCCTTACTGAAGAGCAGGCCTCTGTTGGTAAGCTGCTGCTTGAACAAATCAAAGACTTGTTTGTCCAGACCGTTTTTCTCAAGGAGATGGCGGAAACGCAGAATCGTAGTCTCATCGGGGCATTTTGAATCCATCGTCAGACCGACAAAGCGACGACATGCGAACGAGTCGTGCAGCGTTTCCTCACACATGGGATCAGAAAGGTTATAAACCAGTTGAAGAAAATGAATGCGGATCATGAGTTCCAGCGGATAAGGCTGAGCACCGCGTTTACCTTCACTGTAGTAAGGTCCGATCAACGCTTTCAAATCCTGCCAAGGAATGATACGGTCCAAAGTCTCAAGGAACTTAGTTCTTCTGGCACCGCCCAGCTGCGGGGAGGTCTCTGCGAATAAATCAGCAAATGAGGGAGCTTTAATCTTCATAATCACACTTTTCGGTAGTGTGCTAATTATATCACATCACCCACCTTTTGTGTAGAGGTTCCTTAGCTGCAATGTATTAATGAGATTGAGGTTGCTCATTTTTCTTCAGATTGGTTATTTCTCGAATAATTTTTTCATAATTTTCAGAAGATGGTAATTCAGGATAATCCGTTAGTTGGCTGAATTTTCTTAAATTTAATTAAAGATCTTATCCTCTTTAATTAATGCTCTTTGGACCTTCGAAACTTTCTCTTTAAGCTAATCATAGAACTTCAAAATTTTAGGAGAAACGATGCCAAAGATTATTCATAACCTTCCGATTACCGGAATTGCGAGCTTTGCGAAATATCCGATCTGCACGGATTTGGATCAATTAGATGACGCAGACGTTTGCGTCATGGGTATTCCTTACGATATGGGTGCTCCTTACCTGAGCGGTACTAAGTTCGGTCCCCGCAGAATTCGCGAGGTCTCCTGCCATTACGGACGAGGAGATGCCGGTTTCTGGGATCCTGAGAGAATGACTCAGTACTTAGAAGCTCCTGTAAAAGTTGTTGATGCAGGAGACGTCGACATGGATCCAATGGACTTTCATGCGAGCTTCGATAATGTGACGGAAGCTGCAAGAAAGATTATTTCTAAAGGTGCACTCCCCGTTTTTATGGGCGGCGATCACTCCGTAACTATCCCGACTGCCCGTGCATTGGATATGTACAGCGATCTTTGCGTAGTTCAGTTTGATGCCCATTTGGATTTCGGCAAGAGGAGATGGACCAACGGATCTCCGATGAGAATGATTTCTGAGATGTCGCACTTTACTCAAATGTGCCAAATCGGTATGCGCGGATTAGGAAGCAACACTAGAGAAGACTTCCAATCAGCCTATGATTATGGTTCTGTTGTTATCCCTTCCAGAAAAGCCTTGTCTCTTGGAGCCGAAGAAGTCATCAAAATGATTCCTGAGTCCAAGAACTATTTTGTCACGATAGACATCGACGGATATGACATGAGCACGGCCCCCGGTGTCGGCTCTCCTTCCCCAGGCGGTTTGAACTATAACTTCGTCACAGACGTCTTAGAGGGAATTGCTAAGAAAGGAAACGTCGTGGCTTTCGACTTAGTTGAAGTAGCCCCTCAATATGATCCGTCAGGTATCACAGCTCGTCTCGGTGCTATGACCATGTTGGCTTTTATGGGCTTTATCACCAAAGAAAAAGAAAAACGCGGTCAGCTGAAGGCTCAAAGAAGATAATGAGTCTTAATTAAGAACTTGGGAGGTAAATCACCTCCCTTTTCTATTTCTACTGGTCATGTTTGACAGCTCGGAGGCTTTCGATTAGACCTCGGACACAATCGAGAACAAGGTTAGAAATTCTCACGTCGAAATCCTTGCGGACACAGAAATATATCTTTCTTGGATTAAAGTCATCAGAAATAGGACAAATATTCAGGGTATTTTTCTCGTGCGACATTAAACCAAGCATATGCGACACGGACCAGCCTAGGCCCGCACCGACAAGGTCGTAAACAAAGGCGTTGCTTTGTATTTCAAAAACCTTCGGAAAATATAAATTGTGCTTTCTGAAGTATTCATTGAGCAAGCCTCCGTCAGCGGTTTCTTTTGAATGATAGATAAAGGGAAGACCGCAAAGCTTGAGTTTTTCAAAAGTCAATTTTTCTTGATTCAGGGTAAATTCTTTCGGAAATATAAAATACCAAGGGTCTTCCCCAAGAAAATACTTATTAATGTCTTCATGACTTTCCTCTCCGGCCAATACAGCAATATCCAAGCTTCCCTCTTTCAATTGTTCCATCAAAGTTCCGCTGGGTTCGGACGTAAGAGAAACGAGACCGAGGGTTTTCTGCATCTGTTTGCAGAGATCTGCAGCAATGACTTTCCCCGCAGATTCAATCATGCCGATACGAACAGCAGGCTTGACAAGATTTTCATACTGAATATTGACTAAGATTTGGCTTACGTTCTTTTCGCTTTCTTTGAGCGCCTCGTAGAGTTTGACCGCTTCTTTTGTCGGTTGGGGAGGCCTGCTTTCTCTGTTAAACAGGTCCACTCCCAAAGACCTTTCAAGTCCCGCAATCGTTTGAGAGATTGAGGATTGTGTGAGCTGAAGTTTTACAGCGGCTGCCGAAAACTTCTTTTCCTCCATAACCTTCATAAACACTGAGAAGGAACGAGAAAAAAAATGTTCCCCCGCCACTTCTTGAGAACTCGAAAAATGTTTGAAAATATCTTTTTGATTAATCGACATTCTTTATGAAATCTAATAATTTTTCTCGGACAGGCGAATCATTGTCGGCAAATACGCATAAATAGTTCTTGCCGGGAACATTCCAAATTTCTGCCTGTTTTGGAAGAGAGAACTCGAAAAGTTTCCTTTGTCCTTTTCTCACAAAATTATCTTTTCCAGGATTAACGACGACTAAGGGGCATGTAACGAGGGTGATCGCTTGCGCGGGCTGAATATCTGTTTCCTTTAAAGTCCTGGCTAAAAGATCGCCAAGAATAAATCCGTGTCTTTCCTGAATCAGACCTTTTTGAGATGCGTAAATGGATTCAAGGACAACACCTTTCACTTGATCCTTATGGCTGAGGTAGAAACGAAGCGCAGCATCGGCCCCAACGCCTTGACCGAAAAGAACAAGTTTTCTTCCCTTTATCAAATCAGAATTCTTGACGCATTCCCAAACCGCACCTGCATCTTTGTCTAAATTGTCTAATCGAGCCTCACCTTCAGTTTCCCCAACGCCCTGATAGTCAAACAAAATAACCGGGACGCTCTCAAGTGCAAGAAAAGCGACCTGCTGCATGCTGTAACTCATATTGAATTGAGCGCTTTGGAAGTAAAGAACAACCGGCAAAGTTTTGAGCTTTTCTTTTTTTATCTTTCCGGTTTCTTTCGGCACAAGAATTTCAAAACTTATTTCGGGCTTTGTGGGATCAGAAAGGTTTTTCGCTTTTCCTTTGATCGACTCAAGGCCGTAAAGCGAAGCGGACCAATATCTCATTGAGTCAGATCTGAAGAAAAGGCTTTCTACAAGGTTAGATATGAAGTTCATTTTCAAGTCCTCGTCTGCATACCTCAAGTTTCCGACAGGGTCCTAAAAATTCCTCCTACATTAAATATTTTTAATCTTTCTTATAGAAAAAATTTATGTTGTTTGTAGAGGTAACCTTAATTGAATAGATTTCTTAGATTCAATAATCACTAAATTATTAAGGGGTTAATTCTTGTAATGCACCAGGAAAAAACCTCTTTTTTAGTTTATTTCCTTTCTTGGAGACTGACACAAGAAAAGAGCCCGGTTTATTCTGGGCTCTGTCTCATTTTAAACCTTTAATTTAATTAATATTGTTTGAACATTTCCGAAATCTTCTGCGGATCATTGGTCTTGGTTAAACCCAACTGCAGCAGGATTCTTGCTTTTTGCGGATTGAGCGTGCCGGCGTGAACAAATCCTGCCTTATCCCAAGCAGCTGTAGATTCAATCGTCGGGCCGTTTGGAACTCTGGCAGAGCGTACGACAACGATACCTTTCTTGGCAGCGTCATAAAGAGCTGGTTCAGTTGCTTCATGAATAGAGCCGTTCCCAGTTCCGGCATGAACGATACCTTTTGCGCCGTTGGCAACGGCAGCTTCGGCCATTCTTCCGTCATCATTCACATGAGAGTAAATAATGTCGACTCTAGGAAGATCGTTTAGATTGCTGACATCGAATTCGGTATCTATTGTATGCTTACGGGTTGTAGCCTTATAGAAAACCGGACGGCCGTTTTCAAAGTAACCGAGGTAACCGAGTTCCGGGCTTTGAAAAGTGTCAACTCTTAGAGTGTTTGTTTTTTGAACATCTCTGGCGCCATTAATATTGTCATTCATGGCAATCAGTACACCTCTGCCCTTAGCATCCTTAGATGCGGCAAGATTTACGGCATTCAAGATATTCACAGGACCGTCAGCGGAAATAGCTGTTGCCGGACGCATAGCTCCTATGATGACGACTGGCTTGTCGGATTTTGTCACAAGGTTCAGGAAATAAGCTGTTTCTTCAAGAGTGTCAGTGCCATGTGTGATCACGATACCGTCTACGTCAGGTTTGGCAAGCAATTCATTTATACGCTTGGCCAATTTCAGCCAAATTTTGTTGTTCATTGATTCAGATCCAATATTGGAGATCTGCTCACCTTTGACATTGGCAACCTTGTGAATTTCAGGAACGGCCTGGAGCAAAACATCAATTCCCAGCGCTCCGGCTTTATAACCTGTCATTTGAGTATTGCTAGCGGCTGAGCCGGCAATCGTCCCGCCTGTGGCTAGAATTACAACATTGGGTTTTGAGACTTTCTGCAGCTGAGCCGGAGTTTCTGCCGCAATTGAATTAACGAATCCGACAGACAAAAATGCGCTCGAAATTATTATGGCTGATAAACATTTTTTGATTTGCATTGTTTCCTCCTTGAGTAAATGCAAAAATAAATTAACTTGGGGCAGTGTTTAGGCCAAATACCATTAGTAAGAATTGTCTTTGAGATAAGAAATAGTTATCTCAGTATTACTTTTTTAGTTGTATTTTTCGTGTCTTTCTTGTATCCGGCCTATGAGGATTGAATGGGGCGGCTTGTACAAATCCAGCTTTGTCTGAAGTGATGGTGGATTCAATAGTAGATCCGCTAGAAAACTCCGTAAAGGCGCACACAACTTCATGAGTTGAGCCATTTACGGTTCTTGCGAGGACAGTGTTTTATGCACCGATGGCAGTCGCAGCTCCAGCGTTTGTCGTCATCACTCACATGAGAGTAGATAAAGTCGACTCGCGGAAGATAGTGTAGATTGCTTACATAAAGTTCAGTATCTTCTTAGGTTCTCGTTTTGGCCTTATTAAAGACAAGACGGCCGTTTATCATGCTGCGGAAACATTCTAATTGCTCATAAAAACGACTTTTGCAATTATGGACACCATCAAAAGTCCGATAACAAGGTAGAGGACCCTTCTGACGATATTGGCGCCGAGGCGGATTGCATACTTGGCACCGAGTCGATTACCGACGATACTCACCGCAGCGCAAGGAATTGCCAAGGAATAAGCTACAGTGCCGGCAGAGGCAAAGGCACAAACTGTGCTCCTAAATTGGCAAAAATGTCGTAAATCTTGGCTGTTCCGGAAGCCTTGATCAAGCCTGTCTTCAAAAAGACGTGGATGCCAAGAAGAAAGAAGGCTCCCGAGCCCGGACCAAAAAATCCTTCATACATACCAACGACTACACCGCTCACGGCGGCTTTCCATCTCCAGCCTGTTACACCTTCGACTTCTCCTTTTAGCTTGAAAGAACCGCTAAACAATGATGCTGCTAAGCCTACCGGAATGAGTGCGATCATTATGTAGGTCATCTTTTGGCTTTCAGTGGAAAGAGCAATCCATGACCCCAAAACGCCGCTGATGAAAGAAGATACGGCTCCTATTAACGCTACTTTGGAGAGAATCTGTTTATTCTGACAAAAAGTGTAAAAAAGCCACAATTGTGCCGCACATGGAGGCCAGTTTGGTGGAACCAAGACAATAGTGAGCAGGAACGCCGAGTATTAGTAATGTCGGAATTGTAATTAGGCCGCCCCCTCCCGCTATAGAGTCAATGAAGCTGGTTATGAAGAAAGCGAAACAGCATAATAGGACTAAAGTTAAGGTGACTTCCATGGTGAGATTGAGGAGTCGAAGAGTCATTCCTGCACTTCCTTTTCAGAATGCTTCCAGCAAATATTTAGCCGACAATAAACCGAGCAGCGCAAGCTTGTTTCCGTAATAAGCTGCTTGATTCCGTCTATAAGATATGAGTAGGAAAACCGCTTAAGCGGCCCCCAGTATTCGTGTATGTACAAGGTTTTATCGGTATCAGAAGTTCAGAATTTTTCCCGAGTTTGATAGTTATTTTTGGGCCAAAGCCAGGCCAGCTCTGAGTTTGAGCTAAAAAATTTTTACCGTTAATGTAGCCTAAATGTAGCACTATATGATATAATTAAGAGTATCTCAGTCTTGGAGGGTGACAATGCCTCTGCACGTTTCAATCGTTTCGGTTAAGAATTACAAGTACATCCGTGTTTATTCAAGCTATCGAAATGAAAAAGGACAACCTCGCTCCAGACTTATTGAAAATCACGGGCGGCTTGATGCAGCACTGCTCAAGGATCCTCAATACGTTGAGAAATTAAAGGAGCGTATTGTCAAGGAAAATCAGCTTGAAGCGAGCACCAAAGCTCAAGAAGTAGAAAAACAAGCCAAAGAGAGAATGGATAAGCTCTCCCAGGCAGTCAAGGGACTCAACGACAAGCCCGGATGTTTTAAGACTTACAACGTCGGCGCCGCACTTATCAGAAAAGTCTGGTCCGACTTGAAGCTGCCGGAGATGTTTAGGCACCTACAGCGAAGCAGAAAGATTGAGTATTCTTATGATCAGACGGCTTATCTGCTGACAGAGCAAAGACTGCTGCAGCCGACGAGCAAATTGAGAAGCTTTGCCAATCGCTCCGGAAGCATTATTGATCACGCAAAAGTCGATCACCTGGAAGATTTATATAAAGTTCTGGATCTCCTCCAGGAAGATAAGGCCACCATCGTGAGGCATCTGAACAAAGAAATCCAGAAGAAAACCCAGAGAAAGGTAACGGCAGCTTTTTACGATGTGACCACCTATTCCTTTGAGAGCCGCTGCGTATCTGACTACAAAGACTTTGGAATCAGCAAAGATCATAAAGTCAATGAAGTCCAGGTTATTCTCGGGTTAGTCATGGACGAAAACGGCATACCTATCGACTACGAACTCTTTAACGGCAATACCAACGAGTTCGGGACAATGGTTCCGTTAATAGAAAAAATAAAGAAAACTTATCACCTCAAGTAGCTCATTGTCGTAGCAGACCGCGGTCTTAACAGCTGTCAGAATCTGTTTGATCTTAAAGATATCGGCTGCGATTTTGTTATTGCTCAGAAATTCAAAACTACTTCCGAACACTTGAAAGAGCAGATCCTGAACCAAGAAAACTGGCAGCAGTTCGTTTACAACGATGATGGAGCAGAGACTTGCCGATATAAGACGTTAGACGTAACGCAAGAGCTGCACGAGATGAGAGAAAGTCCGACGACGCATCGCAATTACAAGACGTCTAATGTCCTTGGCACTATGAATCTCAAATGGGTTGTCTCTCATAGTCCCTCGAGAGCCGCAAAGGATAAAGCAGATCGGGACAGAGCCATAGAAAAAGCCAAGAAGGCCGTCGCGGATCCTAGCCGACTTAAAAACAGCGGTTACAAGTCTCTCGTCAAAGTGCCGAAAGGCAAAGGCTCTCCCACAATTAACTGGGAGAAGATCAACGAACAAGCGAAGTGGGACGGTTATTACGTAATCTGTACCAATTTAAACATATCTCCGCATGATGCTACTGCCATCTATCGAAAGCTCTGGCAAATAGAAGACTGCTTCAGAGTCAGTAAGACATGCCTCGAGGCTCGTCCCTGCTTTGTCTGGACCGATCCTCACATCTACGGTCACTTCCTGAGCTGCTTTATCAGCCTAGTCATTGAAAAGTACATGCTTTATACCTTTAAGAACGAACTGGGCAAAGAAGAGATAACCCACGAGAAGATGCTGGAAGCCTTGAGGACAGCTGAGGTCGTCTATGACGATATCAACCCTCAGGCACCGTTTTATATGAGGCTTTATGAGGTCGGTTTATTTGATCGGATGTCGGCACTGTTTAATTTGGAAGTCCTTAACCGAGTTGAGAATCCGTCAGCCTTAAGGAGGAAACTGCATTTGCCGCTAACAAAGGTTGTAGCTACTCCGACGTAAATTTTAAAATTCTGAGAAGCCTGATGGATTCTAGCTTCTCAATGGATAAAGCTAGAATCCACTGTCAAACTCGGGAGAATGTTTTCGGCGGTGTTTTGGGATGCGTTGCATTCTGCGGAACAATTGTTTTAGTAATGCTGGCCTTTTTAACAGATATCGGAAATGTCGGGACTAAATTAGTTCCAAATCTATATTTAGCCCAGCAGCTCCATCCGACATTAGCTTCTTTCTTCTCTATCGTCATACTTTTGGGCATCTACACTGGATGTGCTCCGATGTACTGGAATTTCTGTTCTCGTGTAGTTCCGGAAAACAGTAAATACTACAAGCCATTCGTAATTATTCTTGGTGTATTCGGCATTATCTTCGGTTCTATTCTTCCGTTTGATGTAGCCATCAATATCATTTATCAAATTTACGGCTACCTCGGAACGTTCTTCCTTTTCTTTGTAATTGCTAAATTCTTTATGAAGAAGAAATCCGGTAAGTAAGGAGGAAATATGTTTTTTATATTAACAGGCGGAACGATTGATTCCTATTATGATACAGACAAATGTACGGCCATCCCTTTTAACGGATCGATCATTAAAAATTATCTTGAAAAGACAGTCCAAAGAGACTGCCATAAAGATAAGTTTGTACAAATCTGCATGAAAGACTCTCGCGAGATTGACCAATCTGACAGAGACAAGATTTGCGACTTGATAAATAATTCATCTAAGAAAAAGTTCGTTATCACTCATGGAACGTATACGTTATTTGATACAGCCAAATTCTTAGATGAGAACATAAAGCGAAGCGATGTTGTTGTAACGCTGACCGGATCTCTTATCCCCCTGTCTGGTTTTGCACCCACGGATGCACCTTATAACTTGGCCTATGCAATAGCAAATTCAGAATTTAATCATCCTGGAATTTATGTTTCAATTAAAGGAAAAGTCTATCCTGCTAAAGAAAAGATAGTTCTACATTTGTTACGCGACAGCATAGAATAGCCGCCTAATGCGGGGTACTTAAACTTGTCGTTTGACATTCTACATTCGTAAATAATTTTGGAGGCAAATTAAAGAATGCCAGGCGATTTGATACCTGGTGTTCATTTTTTTATTTAAAGCAATGAAAAGTTAAAAACTTGAATTCGCTGGCTGATTACTTTCTTTGTGTTTCTAAAAAACAATTCCATGCTTTACAGTAATCTAAAAAAATAATAAGACCGACGTCTAAAAGACAATCGGTCTCAAAGAAAATAAAAAGTTGGTAATAAGTTATGGATTTCCTAATGAAAGGATATCCTCCGGAGAAGCATTTTCTAAATTCTGCAAAATTTGATACCACTTCTCTGCTTTTTCCGGATCTGCAGCGCCTTTGGCGCAATCCAAGAATTTTTCTCTAACCACGAGTTCAGGAAGCGGCTTTTCAGGATTTCCGACCGCTAAATCGTTGCTTAAAGAGACGACATCTCCGTTCTTGAGGTACACCTTCAGGCGAATCGGAGCTGTTCCGATGAACCCCAGTTTCGCCAACTCGGGAGAAACTTCCATCTTGATCCTCTTCATCATCGCTTGAATCTCGGGAGCTAAGACGTTTTGCCCAGTGAAAGATGCAAGGGAAAGTTTTCCGAAAATCAATCGATAAGCTAAAGCGAATTCAAGCGAGAACTTCGCTTGAACCGCGTTTTGTGGCAAATGACAGGTAAGTTCTTTCGGTCCTAATAAACTGACTCCGGCTTCAATGTGATCGATATCTTCTGCCTTCAGCGGATGAGTTGAAAGGTATTCGTCCCAAACATCGTTTGTGGGATGAGAACCGGAACAGCATGGATAGCGTTTGATGACAAGGCCGTTTTCACGGAGGTCCCAGAACTCACCTATATCAACCTCGCCTTTTGCGCCTTGGCCTGTAAAGCACAATGCAAAACCATCAGCCCCTTCCACAGCGTTGTGACTTGCATTAATACCGCAGGAAGCCATTTCGGCACAGTCGATACCGATTCTGTTGGATAGCCCCGCATGAAGAGCTTTAGTTTGTGTTCCGAAATTTGCGCGAACTCCTCCGGCTCGGCTGACAGCGATGCCCAAGGCGTTTGCACACTTGTCCTCATTCAGACCGAACAGTCGAACAGCAGGAATTGCCGCTCCAAAGACACCGTATGCAAGCGTGGTATGCCAACCCTGCTCCGAGAGCTGCGGCATCGTCAGACGTGCAATCTGGTGCATCGATTCAACGGCAAGTACATAAGCCAACAGCGTTTGTTTGCCGTTCCATTTTCCTTTTTGCGCGCAGGCAAACACGCTCGGCGCAACGCTGACGCTCGGATGGCCAATCGTAGCCCATGAAACATCGTCAAAGTCCATGCAGTGAGAACTGACACCGTTAAATAAGGCGGCTTCCTTTAAACCGGCCGAATGAGAAGTTCCGAAAAGCCTGCAAGGCCCTTCTTTCAAGCCTTGAATGTTTAAATAATTGAGGATGTTTTTGCTGACCGGTGCATTGATTCCGGCAAGAGAACAGGCAAAAAAGTCTGTAAGACCAAGTTTGGCTACAGCGGCCACGTCCGCAGGAATCTGATCAAAATCTGTATGCACCGCAAAAGAAGCGATTTTTTCCAATACTGTTTGCATACATTTCTCCTTGAAGAGTATGTTTCCCCATTTTTTAATGCGCCGTCTATGGAGACAATTCAACAAAGAATAATTGAAGAACAGATTCTGTTTTACTTAATCTATTTTCTGAAGGCTAATTCTGACTAACGATTTCGATGTAATTGGAAAGTCCCGGTGCAAAGTTCTTTATATGAGGAGCAAATTTATCCTTTAGGGCTTCCTGAGCCAATTTGCAGACGAGATCTACTTGCTGCTCGCGGTTATACCTGTCTCCCACAACCCAAGTGCTTCGGATTAATTGTTTTCCTTCTGGCAAAGGAGACCTCTGCAAATTATCCAAAAAAGTTTTTCCGCTCAAGGCGTTTGTCGGCGTCAGAAGCGCCCAGCCGTTGAGTTCGTGGACCAAACCTGTAATTACGTAACTCGATGAAGCTGTCACGGTTTCGAGCGGTCGAACATTCAAGCCTCTCAAAAATCGATCGCAAACGATCTTGTCCTGGCTTCCTGCACCGTAGGAGATATAAGGCCGGGTAATGGACAAGCGCTGAAGATCCTCAAAAGTGCAGGGATTTTCGATTTTATCTTTAGACAAGACTAAAAAAGATTCTCGATAAATTTCTCTCCGAACCCAGCGGTCGTCATTGAACATGGGATCAACGCTGATCAAAACATCAATCTCATCTTTTAGGAGCTTCTCGACTAAAGGAGCAGTGAGAAGACTTTCCATCGAAATCTCCGAAACCTTGTTTCTTAATAAAGCCAGTAGGTACGGTCCGATGGTTGACGTTGCACTTTCTCCGATACCTAAGCGAAGCGACTGAAAAACATACTCGTTTGAGCAAATTTTGTTTCTGAGTGAACGGGCAGCCTCAAGAAGGTTGATGCCTTCTGTCTGGAGCTTTCTACCGCTGGCGGTTAACCGTAAGGGACGAACCTCACGACAAAACAGTTCTGTTCCAAGGTCTTCTTCCAGCAGCTTTAACGCTTGCGATATGGCCGGAGATGAAATTTTGAGTTTTTCGGATGCTTTTTTGACGGATTTACCTTCGGCAACAGCTAAAAAAATTTGAATCGCTCTCAGATCAAGTTCAGGTGTAAACATATCGGATTAATATTTTTGAAACTTAATCTATTGTATTTCTGAATGTACTAACGGTAAATGTGGGGTCTCCCGAATAATGGCTGCACGCCTTGCGGTTCTTTCCCAGTTCCGCTCCCTACAGGCAGATGAGCATATTTCATCAATCTTCCAAGGAGATTCTTATGATCTTTCTAGAAATAATCATATTATTCGGCTGCATTATTTACGCGGCTAAGCTAGGTGGCATCGGTGTCGGTATGGCCGGCGGTTTAGGCATGGCAATTGCGGTTTTCGGACTCGGACTAAAGCCCGGTGCAATTCCTATCGACGTGATCCTAATCATTCTATCGGTGATTTTCGCCATCAGCTGCATGCAGTTAGCGGGCGGCATGGACTACATGGTTAAGTTAGCCAGCAAGCTGCTGAGAAGCCATCCGAAGTACATCAATATCCTTGCGCCGTCTGTGACCTTTGTCCTTACCGTCCTCGGGGGAACCGGTTACACAGCCATGAGCGTTCTGAACGTTATTCAGGAAGTTGCTAAAGAAAACCACGTTCGTCCTTCTCAGCCTCTCACAAGTGCTGTGATTGCCAGCCAGATCGCTATCACTGCTTCTCCGATCTCTGCTGCGACTGCCGCTATGTACGTCGTTGTGGAAAAAATGGGGGTTTCTTTCGGTCAGGCATTAGCCGTTATCGTTCCTTCTGCTGTCTTCGGCGCCATCGTCACCGCCATTATCTCCAGCATGCAGGGCGTTGATCTGGACAAAGATCCGATCTTCCAGAAAAGACTCAAAGAAGGCTTAGTCTCCATGAAGACTAAGAAAGAAGCTGAAAAGCCCACTACTCGCAAAGCAAAGATTTCCGTCGTCATCTTCTTGCTTGCCGTGGTCTTCATCGTTGCCCTGCTTCTCTTCAAGCCTTATATCGGCCACACCCTTGGCAGCCGCGACATTATCATCATCTCCATGCTGATGGCCGGCCTCGTGATGTATTGGTTCTGCGATATCTCCCTCGACAAAATTAAGAACACTCCGATCTTCGGCGGCGGAATGGAAAGCTTGGTTGTGGTTCTCGGTATCGTTTGGATGAGCTCCACCATCATCGGTGCACACATTCCAGAAATCAAGACACAGGCCACAGCATTACTCGGACAATATCCGGCTCTTCTGGCTGTCGCATTCTTCTGCGTGTCCGCACTTCTCTTCAGCCAGGGCGCTACGGCAGCTTTGCTGGTTCCGGTTGCTGCCAGCTTAGGTGTCGATGCCAGCACGATTCTTGCCAGCTTCGTCGCCTGCTCCGCTCTCTATATCACCAACATTTATCCGACAACAGCTTTTGCAATTGCTTGCGACGACACCGGTTCGTTCATGGACAGAAAGTGGAATGGCTCCTGGGTTATCAACCACCCGTTCTTCCTCCCCGGCATCATCGGCCTTGTTGCAGCAGTACCTGTTGGTTTCCTGTTCGCTAAGTTCGTTCTCTAAGTTGAGGAGCTAAAACTTTTCGGAAAATCACCGAAAAAGTTAGAAGGCTGGAATGCCGCGGTAGTCAAAGTCTTGGAAAGACTGCCGCGGCTTTCCTTTTATTATTTCTGTAAGCTCGTTTATTTAGAGCCTTCGTGGTGTTCAAAGATTTAAAATTCAAGAGTTTATGGAAGAGTTTTTTTAAATCTGTTTTTCATTTTCAAAGGTTCCAATGTTTTCTTTTTGCATTCCTATTCAGTTCGTTTTCGGTTCCGGATCGTTTAAGAAGTTATCAGTACCCCTTGCCGGGAAAGAAAGCTTTAATCGTCATTACCAACGGCGGCTCTGTAAAAAGATTGGGATATTTAGAGGAAATGGAGAAACAGTTGGAAAAATCGGGCGTTTCTTTCGAAGTTTTTGACGAAATCGAGCCTAATCCTACAACTGACAACATTATGGCTGCAGCCGCGAAAGCAAATGAAACGAATTGCGATTTTGTCATTGGTTTCGGAGGCGGATCTCCAATGGATTCAGCTAAGCTTATTGCTCTTGCTGCCACGAATCCGGGAAACATTTGGGATTATTGTCAGAAAGGCTCAGGCGGCAGAAAGCAGCCTGAAAATGCACCTTTGCCTGTTGTCTGTATTTCGACGACTGCCGGCACCGGCTCTGAAGCCGACAACAGCGGAATGGTGACGAATTCGCTCACGAAAGAAAAACTCGGCATCGGCTTTCAAAGCCTCTTTCCCGTCCTTTCAATAGTTGACCCGGAACTGATGGTTTCGGTTCCTCCGACTCTTACCGCTTATCAGGGATTAGATACGTTCTTCCATTTGGCAGAAGGCTATCTATCTAAAAAAGCCAATTTCTTCAACGAGATGTTTTCGATTACGGGTATTGAAAAGATCGGCTCTTATCTCGGGCGCGCTGTAAAAAACGGAAAAGATTTAGAAGCCAGGGAGAATGTGGCTTTTGCCAATACGTTAGGCGGATTTGTCATGTCGACAGGCAAACTTCTCAGTCAGCATTCTCTTGAGCATATCTTAAGTGCGTACCACCCCAACCTGCCGCATGGCGCCGGTCTCGTCCTCATTAGCCGTGCTTACTTTGGCTTCTTCATAGAAAGAGGTCTTTGTGCAGAGAAATTTGTGAGGATAGCAAAGACACTTGGTTTTAAAGAGGCAAACGAGCCCAAAGATTTCCTCGTTGCATTGGAGCATTTGCTGCAGGAGTGCGGGGTTGCCGATCTAACAATGAACCAATTTGGTATTAAAGAAGATGAGCTTCCGGGTTTTGCCCAAGAAGTCAGAACCTCTCTTCCCCTTGCTTTTGATTGCGATCCAATCGACCTTACTGTTAAAGACTGCGAAGAAATTTACAAACGGTCCTTCAAGTAAATCGATGTCTGCCTTTTTGACGGCCCGGCTTTTGACCATTTGTGAAAGAGATACTGGCTGCAAATACATTTAAATTTCTCATTGATCTCAAGTTTTCTCGGTTTTTCGCGGAAAGCCTCAATACGTGAGAAAATAACAAATTCTATTTTTGATTCGCATATTCACATTTCAGCACCATGAGCGAAACACAGAACAAAGAACTCGCTAAGAGTTACGATCCGGCTTCGATTGAAGCCAAGTGGTATCCCTTCTGGGAACAACAAGGTTATTTCAAGGCAGGCCTTGAAGAAGGCAAGCCCTCTTTCTCTATTCAGCTGCCTCCGCCGAATATCACCGGTATTCTTCACATGGGTCACGCCTTCAACCACAGTGTGATGGACTCTCTGACCCGTTTTTACCGCATGAACGGCTACAACACGATGTGGCTGCCTGGAACCGACCACGCCGGTATCGCAACTCAGATCGTTGTTGAACGTAAGCTGGAAGCTCAAGGCAAGAACCGCCGCGATATGCCTCGTGACGAGTTCGTCAAAGAAATCTGGAAGTGGAAAGATTATTCCGGCGGCAACATCCTTAACCAGATGCGCCGCTTAGGCGACACCCTTGACTGGGACCGTCTCTATTTCACAATGAACGACGACCTCGCTAAAGTTGTGATCGACTGCTTCGTAGACCTCTATGAAAAAGGCCTGATTTACAGAGGGCGCCGTCTCGTTAACTGGGACCCGAAACTTCAGACTTCTGTTTCCGACCTGGAAGTCGAACCGAAAGAACAAGACGGACATCTTTGGGAAATTCGTTATCCGGCTGCTGACGGCTCCGAAGGTGTCGTCGTTGCAACGACTCGTCCGGAAACTATGTTCGGCGACCAAGCTGTTGCGGTCAATCCGGAAGACGAACGCTATAAAGATTTGGTCGGAAAGAAACTGAAGCTTCCTCTGACAGACCGAGAAATCCCCGTCATCGCTGACGATTATGTGGATAAAGAGTTCGGTTCCGGCTGCGTGAAGATTACGCCGGCTCACGACTTCAATGACTTTGAAGTCGGTAAGCGCCATAACCTGGAGCAGGTCAACATCATGACCAAAACGGCACATCTTAACGATAACGTGCCCGAAAAATACCGCGGCATGGATCGTTATGAAGCTCGTAAAGCCGTCATCGAAGATTTGAAGGCCCAGGGCCTTCTCGTCGGTATCAAACCGCATAAACACATGGTTCCGTTGGTGCCGAGAACCGGTGAGGTAGTTGAACCGATGATCTCAGAACAATGGTTCCTGGCAATGAGTAAGCCCGCTCCGGAAGGCAGCCGTTATCCAGGCAAGTCTCTTTCTGACCTCGGTTTGGAAGCCGTTCAGGAAAACTTAGTCAACATCTTCCCCGAACAGTGGCAGAAGGTTTACAAAGACTGGCTCTCTAATATTCAGGATTGGTGTTTGTCTCGTCAGCTTTGGTGGGGCCATCAGATTCCTGCCTGGTATGACGACAAAGGCAATGTTTATGTTGCTCATAACGAAGAAGAAGCCCAGCAGAAAGCAGGCGAAGGCGTCAAGCTCCATCGCGATGAAGACGTGCTCGACACATGGTTCTCCTCTGCTCTGGTGCCCTTCTCCACATTGATCAACGATCCGAAGGCTTTTGATATTTATCTGCCTTCCTCCGTTCTCGTGACCGGATACGACATCTTGTTCTTCTGGGTGGCTCGTATGATCATGATGACCCGCTTCTTCACCGGACGCGTTCCCTTCAAGAATGTCTACATTCACGGCCTCGTTCGCGACGCCGAAGGCAACAAGATGTCCAAGTCCGAAGGCAACACTTTGGACCCGCTCGACATCATCCAGGGCGTCGATCTTGAATCCTTAGTCAAGAAGAACACGACCGGTCTTCGTCAGCCCGAAAAAGCTCCGATCGTCGAGAAGAAACTGCGTAAGCACTATCCTGAAGGCATCAACGAAATCGGTGCCGACGCCCTGCGTTTCACGATGGCTGCCTATGCCACCCTCGGCCGCAACGTTAACTTCGACGTTAAACGTGCCGACGGATACCGCAACTTCTGCAACAAGCTCTGGAACGCTACACGTTTCGTGCTGATGAACGTTGAAGGCAAAGACTGCGGTCTGGATCCGAATGCTCCGATGGAATACTCCGCTCCGGATCAGTGGATTTGGTCCGAATTCGAGCGTACCGTTCAGGAAGTTCGTAAGGCCTTCGAAGATTATCGTTTGGACAACGCCGCCAACGCCATCTACTCTTTCATTTGGAATCAGTACTGCGACTGGTATCTTGAACTTTCCAAGGTTCAGCTCAACCAAGGCAATGAAGCCGTTCAGAGAGCAACTCGCCATACACTGGTGACGGTTCTTGAACAGACACTGCGTCTGGCTCACCCGATTATTCCGTTCATCACGGAAGAACTTTGGCAGAAGGTTTCTGTTGTTGCCGGAGTCCGCAGCGAAGATTCCGTTGATTCTCTGATGGTTCAGTCTTATCCGGTTTATGACCCGGCTAAGGTCAATACTCAGGCCGATATGACAATCAACGAACTCAAGGCTATGGTGGATGCTATCCGCAACCTGAGAAGCGGAATGCTTGTACCTCCGTCTAAGAAAGTTCCTCTGGCCATCAGCAGCCGTGACGGCGAAGCCCGCGCAAGAGCCGAGAAGCTCACGCCTTACCTGCAGGCCCTCGGCCGTCTCGAGGAAGTCATCTTTACCGATGACCTTGAAACTGTTCGTCCGGTCGGTTCTGCCGCTCCGGTCGCCGTGGTTGACGACTTCAGTCTCATGCTCATCATCAAGGTTGACGTGGCTGCCGAACGCGAACGTCTGAGCAAGGAAATTACCCGCTTAGAAAACGAAATTGCTAAAGCCAACACCAAGCTTTCTAACGAAAACTTTGTGAAGAAGGCCCCTGCTAAAGTGATTGAACAGGAAAGAAGCCGACTGGCCAGCAATGAACAGCTGCTTGCCTCGAATAAAGAACAGCTTGCTAAGCTCCCACAGGCTTAATCCTTCCAAGGAGAGAAAAAATGAAACTGATTAAATTTGCTCCCCTCGCCCTGGCAGTGTTTTCCGTTGCCGCCAGCGCCGATATGTTTACGGCCAATCTTTATGACGTGAACAACATCAACCAGGACGTGATTGACTCCAGATTGTCCATGTCCGGTCCTCTCTTCAACGGCTGGGACCGTACTTTCAAACAGGGCGATCCTTGGGTTGAAGCCTATGGAATTACGCACCGCATTAACCGCACCGGTGACTTCGGCAAGTTCAAAAACAAAGGCGCCGGCGGTGTTTTCGGTTACGACCACGTCATTGCCGACAATTTCCGCTTAGGTCTTGCTTTGAACGGCGGCGCCGGCAAGCTGAAATGGTATAACGACGAAGACGAAGGCGATTTAAAGCTTGACTCTCATTGGTATGGTGTCAACCTTTACGGAACATGGACCGGCAAAAAGGTCAATGTCATCGCAAACTTGGGCTATTCCCATCAGAAAGATGATGGTAAGGACGGTATCGAGGATCGTAATTCTCATGCCATCAATGCAGGAATTCGTTTTGAAACGAGTTTTGTCGCAGGCGGAATTTCTTTCGTCCCGTACTATGGCGTCCGCTTTACCCATCTTTCCAACGGTGCTTTGAAGGCTTGGGATGATGACAAACTTACTTCCGTCCATATGTCCGACTCCAATATCTGGCAGTTCCCTGTCGGTGTGAACGCGGGCTTTGAATATACCTGCGCTGCCGGCTGGAAGTCTCGCACAATGATCGATTTGGCCGTCATTCCGACAGCCGGAAAGCGCAAGACCTATTTCAGTGGAGAGGAAGGAGGTTCCGGCAGATTTGCAAACTCTGTCACCTATCGAGGTAAAGTGGGCCTTCAGCTGACGAAGGGACAGCATTCTTTCGGATTTATGTATGGCGCAGCTGCAGGCGCACACGGCAGCTTCGGACAGAATGTCACTCTGAATTATCAGTTCATGTATTAAGACTGAATTGCTTTGAACAAAAGGTCGGTTCGCCCGGCCTTTTGTTTTTGGCACTAAGTATGCGCACTCGCTTGATTCAAAACATCGAATATGACAAGATTTCAGTCATGTCAGATTTAGCATTTCATACCGGTGTTGAAAACCGTTTCAAATACGCTTGTTTGGCCATGCGTAAAGCGCAGCGGCTGAATGTGTCTGCGTGTGTACTCTTGGAAACGGATGATGAACTTCGTCGGTTTGATAATATGCTTTGGGCGTTCGAGCCCACCTCTTTTATTCCCCACGGCCGTCCTAATACACTGGATATGCAAAGAGGCGGCGTGGCCCTTTCCACTCATGCGGCTGATCTTCCCGATGCCGAGCTTTTAGTTCTTCTAACGCACGGCGCGCCAATTGATACAAAGGCCTTGATGGAACGTTTCCCTAAAATTATCGATATTGTCGGCAGAGACGATCCCGAATTAACGGAGGGGCGGCATCGCTATGTCGCCTACAAAAGACAAGGTATTGAGCCGACAGTTGTTAAACGCGGCTGATCGACGATTGACTTACAGAGGATCCTCGTACAAAAAGAGCTTCCACCACGCAAGCACCACTCTAAAACCTTTTTAGTATCTGCCTTTGAGTTTCATCTGCACACGACATAACTGATGAAGCCGATGGTGTTGTTGAATTAGACCTATACGCTTTTGCTTTTGATTAAAGCAAAACTTAACTTATCCTTCTAAATTTCTTATGTTGCTGGAGATAGAAGTTGAAAACCTTCAGAATACTCTAACTGAAGTAAGCAAAATGAGGCAATACAGCGTGAGTCTTTTTGGCAAGAGGTTTTTTGATATCCAGGCATTATCCTGCCTCCCCCGTATTCGAACCAGACGGGGGATTTTTTTTGATCTTTTTTCACGATTTCTACCTTTAAGTCTCAATCGCTCAAGTGAAGAAAAACTTAATTTCAAGTATGGAATTTTTTACCTTAATCGCTTCTCTTCACAATCTCATCCACAATGTGCTCATTCACAACGACGTTTCAAGGAGAAACAATGACAGACGTAAGAATTGAACGGGACTGCCTCGGCGAAATGGAAATCCCGAACGACCAGTACTACGGCATCCAAACACACCGTATGGAAAAAGTATCAGGTACAGCCAATCTTCCTGTTATTTTCTATCCGGACATGCACTACGCACTGGCACAGATTAAGAAAGCAGCTGCCATTGCCAACGGTAAGATCGGTGCTATGCCTGCTGATGTATCTAAGGCCATTGCTCAGGCCTGTGACGAAATGCTGACAGGCAAATTCAATGATCAGTTCCCGTTGGATATGTGGCAGGGCGGCGGCTACACCTGCGTTAACATGAATGTGAATGAAGTCATCGGCAACCGTGCCAACGAAATCCTGACCGGCCACAAAGGAACTGAAAAAGTTCATCCGAACACTCATGTCAACATGGGTCAGTCCACCAACGACACGATTCCTTCTGCTACTCACCTCGGCATGATCGGCCGTGTTGATGAACTCATTAAACAGTTAGACCTTCTCGCTGCTTCCTTACGTAAGAAAGAAGAAGAGTTCAAAGACGTTGTTAAAGTCGGCAGAACCTGCATTCAGGACGCCCTGCCCCTGACACTCGGTCAGGAATTCAGCGGCTACGCCTCCGTCGTTGAACGCATGGCAAGAAAAGTCAGACATCTCCGTCCCGGCTGCTTTGAAATCGTGATGGGCGGCAGCGCTGTCGGTACCGGCTTTAGCGCAGCCCCAGGCTACAAAGATGCGCTTTATGTGGAACTTAGCAAACAGTACGGCGAAGAAGTCAAACCGATGGAAAACCTTTTCGACGGTTTCCAGAATCCTGATTTCATCGTTGAAGTCTCAGGCGTCCTCAAAGAAGTGGCAATGACACTTTCCAAGATCTGCAAAGACTTCAGACTGATGGGTTCCGGCCCTCGTTCCGGCTTCATGGAAGTCAACGTTCCCGCCCTTTCTCCGGGATCCTCTATCATGCCGGGCAAGATTAACCCAACCGTTCCGGAAATGGTTATCCAGATCTCTCACCAGGTCGTCGGCAATGACGTCGCCATCTCCATGGCCTATGACGAAGGCGAGCTTGACCTGAACGTTTGGGATGCAACTTTCTACAAGTGCCTATTCGAAAACTTCCAGTTAATCAACAGCGAACTTGAGATCCTGCGTGTCCACTGCGTTGACGGAATGACCGCCAACAAAGAAAGATGCGCTCAGGAAGCCAACTCCTCTATCGCTCTGAGTACGGTTGTTGCAACAGCGCTTGGCTATCCGATGGGCGTCAAGGTAGCTCATTACTGCGAACAAACCGGAAAGAACGTTCGTGAAGCTGTCGTAGAAATGGGTCTGATGACAGTCGAGGAAGCTAAGAAGCTGGTTGATCCGATGCTGATGACCAACCCGCATGCTGCAGGTCCCGTTGTTGACGCTTTCAAGAAAGAAAAGAAACTGATCTAATCTTGAAACGGTAAAGAATTTCGGCCTAACGACTTGGGTGGAGTCGTTTAGGTCGATTCTCTTTTTAGTGCAGTCGATACTGATCCCAAACAGATATCAAAAAAGAGGAACTTTTCATCAAGAGGATATTGGGTTTTCTAAAGTTCCTGGGGATTGTGGTGCTTCCTTTGCCAATCATCGTAAGTCGCTTGCATACGGAGCCACATCGCAGAGTCAGGTCCGGAAATAGCAGAAGTAAACTTGACAGCCAATTCAGGTGTAATCGGTACCTCGCCTCTGATTACTTGTGAAATGCTTTTCGATGAAACGGACAAGTTAGAAGCAAATTGCTCTGCGCTCAAATTCAGAGCATCAAGGGCCGAGGCTAAGCTACTGCCGGGATGCGGCGGATCGAACATTTCAGGCATTCGGATTCTCCGAATCGTGGAACCTGCTTGTTTATTGTGGTTTCTTGAAGAATCCTTTCAGAACTTCCGCGCCTCTGAGCACATTTGCAGTTCCCGGATTCAACAGGTTAGCCAGAGCTTCATCTGTTTTGTCCTTAAGTTGTTCTTTGGCAAGTCTGATCCCAAGCTGTGCAGCGGCGTCCTGAAGGCCACTTTTAGATTCATGGAGTGCAACATTGGCCGCTTCTCTAGCGCAAGCCTCTGTCATCAAGCGAGTCATTCGCTTTTTGGCTTCTTTATTGACTTGCTTATTCTTGCTTTCCGGAATTACGGTGATTTGCTTTGCTGCGTCTGTTTTTCCGAGAGTCACAAAAGCCCACTGAGTCATCACATTCTTGTCCTCTCTAGAAAGGTTGTCATATACACAGTCTCCCAATGCCTGTGCATATTGTCCTGCATAACAGGAAGCAGAAAAAACAGCACAGGAAACCAATGCGAGGAAAGAAGCTTTTTTGATCATTTTTCGGAGCCCTCTGCGAAAATAAAAACTAATGATCAATAATAAAACAGACAGATCAAAATTTGCCGCAAGTAACTATGAGCTCACAGGGCTTTCCAAGGGTTGATCTAGAAAGAACAAAGCAAAGAAAATCAAAAACTAACAGAAACTTACTGATGTAATCACCCGACAAAATAAATATGCTCGTATTAGTCCCACTCCGCGTAACAAATTGTTTAAAATGCGGTACTTTGTAAGTTGAATTATTAGATGTAAAGGAGCCGCAGATGCAGCTGACAAAAAAAGATCTCATAACAAAACTCATTGATGCTGCCCGCAAAGCAGGCAACGCCAATCCTTTTGCGCTCGGCTTTATTGCCTTCGATGATCTTCGTATGAAGCTTGAAGGTCCGATGACAACAACCGGCCAGGAATGGTATGCCACACACCCGAACGATCCTCTGGGTATGAAAGATATCCTGACTGTTCCGGATGACATCAACTACAACAAGATTGTCAAAGAAGTATTTGAATCTCTGACTTCGGACGGCGGCTTGCATCTTTGGGTCATCCCGACCGAACAGCTCGCCGACGTGCTTAAATTCTTAATGAGCCATCCTCGCTTTCAGGGAAACCTTCTCGATATGGACGACGAAGACCCTTGGGATATGCCGAGCATTAACTTTGAGAATTTATGCGCTGAAGCAGAAAATCAATTCCTTTCTAACCAGTTGATTAACGTTGTCTTTGAATACAAAGACGCCGATACCGGCTTGGTTGTGCACCGCGTTACATTGAATGAACGCGATTTCTGGTTCTTCGTTGACGAACAGCAGATGAAGATTGCGGATCGCCGCTGGTAATACAACTAAAAATGAACTGCCTAAGCAAACTGAACACAAAGACTTTCGTTGCAGCCAGCCTGCTCGCCGGGGCCGGAGTAACTTTTGCAAGTGTCGGTATCGCAAAAGGTTATAACCTCTCGCCCCTGGAAACGTACATTATTGAAAGCTTTGCTCAAGAGCAAATTGACGGCTTTATCAATTCAGGGGCAACCACGCTTTTTGAAAGCCCAAAGATTTTTTATATAACCCCGCGAGCTTTAGCTCGACAGGTAAAGACAGATCTTTCAGGCGCTCAAAAGAAATATCTCGGTAATTACGGAATCGTAAAGTCCTTTGTTTCTAAGACAAACAAGGATAAAACGCGAGTTCAGTTCGATATCCCGAAACCCGACTACACATTGGATCTCCATCTTGCTAAAAATGCAGATCCAGATTTGGCGAAAGAAGTCAGCCCCGGAGAGCGTCACGGCTTTTATTGCCAGATTACTTCTGTCGATAAGTCTTCCGCCGTCCTTTCAGGCTGCCTTCCGCTGAGACAGTTTGCTTCGCTTAAAAGAAAACAGATCGAGGCCCTTATTCATCGTTATTTAGCGGGCGAAAAAGTCCTAGACCCTAACCTTCCGACATATGCAATGATGGCCTATATGGCGGTGGTGTCAGCAAGACTCCTTCCGAGGGACTCCGTCTGCAGACGAACGGTTGAAGATGAGATTATTTTCACGGACGCAGACCGCAGGTTGTGTAATCAGGAAGTTGCCGACTTATGGCAGCGCGCGGATTCCAACCCTAAGTTTGATAAGACAATGGACCACGTCGTGGAAGAACTTACGAAACACGGCGTTGACGTTTCGATGATTAATCAGGCAGCCAGCAGTTTGGATTAGCCTGAAGAAAATCAAAAGACAAACAAAAACGAGAGCCGTCCGAAAATTGACTCTCATTTCTTTTTTCAAAAATCTTACTTATCGAGGCGTGCAGCTTCGATGTCCTCTTCTGTCTTATTGAGGAAGATTTTCTCCATTTCGCGAGGAGAAAGACCGGCTTGAACTTCACCGCCGTAGACGTACTCCTTGACCTTTTCTTTGATCATTTTCTGTCCCGGCGTACCTTGTGCGCGTTCGACATAAATTCTCATCAAGTCAAGAATTCCCTGCTCGACCTTGCCGTTATAGGCTCTGGAAACACAAGCTAAAAAAGCTTTTTTAAGGTCACTGTCGACCTCAAGCTGCATTAATTCTTTCGTCATTTTCTTTCGCTTTTGATTGGTTGTGGGTATTTTAGCTTTTTAGACTAAAAGCAATAGTAGTAATAATCATAAGAATTATTCATAAAGTTTTAGTCTTTTGGCCAAAAACCCGCCCTAATCTTAATAAACCGTATGTTTTACGCGTTCAAAGCGCTGAAACTTATACCCTAGAGGCTGATCTTCCGTTTTGGGATGATCCTCGCTCCATACAAGCATCCACTCATCTTTATTAAGCGGATCAAAAGAAGCATCCCCTTCTACGTCGGCCTCAATTTCCGTTACCCATGCCGTATCTACTAACGGGAGAGCGCGGCGGTAGAGGTCTGCGCCGCCGATAATGAAAACGATATCGTCCGGTCCGAAATGCTTCAGTGCCTCATCCAAAGAAGAGACAACCGTTGCGCCTTCGGCTTTATAGGCTGGGTCTTGCGTTAAAACGATGTTCTGACGACCGGGAAGCGGTCTTCCGATCGATTCCCAGGTGTGCCGTCCCATGATGACCGGACGGCCCATCGTTGTCTGTTTAAAAAACTTTAAATCCTCAGGCAGATGCCAAGGCAGTTTGCCCTCTTTGCCGATAATACCGTTACGGCTGCGCGCTACTATGAGACTGATATGAGGCTTCATACTAAAAAACTAAAAATGATTAAACCGCAATCGGAGCCTTGATCGCAGGCCACGGATCATAATCAACGATTTCAAAATCTTCGAAGTTGTAATCAAAAATAGAGTCAGGACGACGCTTAATGATTAACTTCGGATAAGGACGAGGCTCACGGCTCAGCTGAAGTTTCACCTGTTCGAAGTGGTTGTTATAGATATGGCAGTCGCCGCCGGTCCAGATAAAGTCACCGACATCCAAATCACACTGCTGAGCAATCATGTGCGTGAGCAGCGAATAGCTCGCAATGTTAAAAGGTACGCCGAGGAAGATGTCGCAGCTTCTCTGATAAAGCTGGCAGGACAATTTTCCTTGAGCCACATAGAACTGGAAGAACATGTGGCAAGGCGGCAGAGCCATCTTATCGATTTCTCCGACGTTCCAGGCAGAGACGACTAAACGGCGGGAATCCGGGTTCGTTTTAATCTGATGGATCAGATTGGAGATCTGATCAATATAACCGCCGTCAGAGGTTTTCCAATGACGCCACTGCACACCGTAGATTGGACCTAAGTCCCCGTTGGCATCGGCCCATTCATCCCAAATCGTCACTTTGTTATCGTGAAGATATTTGACGTTGGAGTCACCGTGTAAGAACCACAGGAGCTCATGAATGATGGAGCGAAGATGCAGTTTCTTAGTCGTGACAAGCGGAAAACCTTCCTGAAGGTTAAAACGCATTTGGTATCCGAACATCGAACGAGTGCCGACACCCGTACGATCGGATTTTTCGACGCCGTGTTCAAAGACGTCTCTCATAAAAGTTTCGTATTGGTCTGAACGACTCATTGCTTATTCCTCGCATGTATGAACTGCAAAACATCCCTCTCGGATGACGCCGTTCAGTTGTATTAGATTCGGGGATTTTAACGCATCGATGTTCCGAGTACTCATGACCTCTCCTTAGATCGAATAGAAAGTATGAATACCTGAGAAATTACCATCGCAATGCCAACGCATTCAATCCAGCCCAGTTTCAGGTTCATAAACATGATGCCGAAAACATAGGCAGACGTAGGCTCGAGGCACACGACGAGACCTGCGGTGACTGGAGAAATGTATTTCAGACAGGCCAAATACAGCCAGAAAGCCGCAACGGTTCCGGCTAAAACGATATAGCTCAGCGCCAGCCAAGCCTTTGCGTCTAAACCCTCAGCCGTAACAATAGGATTGGCAAGAAACAGACCGGCAATGCCGGCGGCCATCATGCCCCAGCTTGCCACCGGAACGACGCCCCAGCGGTCAATTAAAGGTTTGGGCTGAATGGAATAGATTGATGCAAAAACGGCGGAAATCATGCCCCAGAAAACCGCCATCCAGTTGAATTGGAAAGTTGAGAAGTCCCCTTTGGACACTATTAGTAGAACGCCGAAGAATGCCAATGCACAGCACAAGCCTTCTTTTGCTGTAAAGCGTTTCTTGCCCCTTAAAAATAAATAGATACCGGCGAGCAGCGGTGTTGTTGCTAAAAAGATGGCAGCCGTCCCTGCATTGGAATAATAAATTGCAATGAAGAATGTAAGGTGCGCGCCTAGAAGCTCAAGCCCGCTGAGTGCGATGCCGGCAGTTCCCTTCAGTGACGACAAAACAGCCAGCAGCGGTCGGCGGGATAAAAACAAATTCAGGATGACCAGGACTGTACCTGACAACAAAAGCCGAAACGAAGACAACGCCTGAGGCTGCGTGTTGGTATTTTCAAAGATGTACTGCACGCATACACCCATAGAGCCCCAGAAGACGGAAGCCAAGGTCGCTAGAAGTACACCGTAGAGCGTCCGATTTATCTTTATCGGCGGATCGGAATAAATTTTTGCAGTTTGAGTTTGAGACATTTTCTTTTTGCTTTTCGTTCCTAAATATTTTAGGCTTAATGCGAGAATTTTCTAATTTTTCGATAATTTTTTTCGATTTTTTAATCGCTATCGAGAAACAATCGAAATGAAATTCCTTCAATAAAGGATAAATTTGATTCTTTCCGTCTCGCTAAAGTAACAAATTTTCTTCAGTTGTTACCAATAATTGGAAAATATGTAGCCTCTTAACATTCTCTTGCAACAGAAATAAATTGCTTCAGCATTCAAAGAGATATGGCGGTAAAGTCATTGTCAATGAGAGTGCGCAAACACTACTCAGCTTTTCCTCCTAGATCGTTTTTGGCCCTTCAATTGTCGGGCCTTTTCTTTTTTGTGCTCCTCGGTGATTTGCCTCAGGAGCTTTTTCACAAACTTTTTCGACTTTCCGGCGGCAAAGCTTGGATTAGAGGGCATCATTTATCCGATAATGAACATTCACCGATAGAAGTGAATTGTTTGTCAATTAGAAATTCGAATCACGGGATGAACTTCAAGCCGCTAATTATTGCCTTACCGGTTGCCTTCCTGATCGGATGCGCTTCCGAACCGACGCCTGATATGCTTCCGGGCGGACAACCGAATTTTGATACTTATGCCATTCAGGCAAAAGCCTACGTGGCAGAACGACGTCACTATGTAACGGACGATCACGTTGCCGAAATCGAAGGCAACTCGCCTTTTGAAATCCGTCCTAAAAATCCGAACGGCCAAGCGGTTTTAATGATCCACGGTCTCGGAGATTCTCCCTGGACGTTTACCGATCTCGGAAAAACATTAGCCGATCAGGGTTATCTGGTTCGAACCATGCTCCTTCCCGGACACGGAACGCGCCCGGCAGATATGATCGGAGTGACTTCCGAGGATTGGACCAAGGTCGTAAATGAACAAGTCGCTCTATTAAAGAAGCAGTATCCCAAGATTTGGCTCGCCGGCTTCTCCACCGGCTGCAACCTAGCTTTGGATTATTCCGAAGAGCATCCTGATGATGTTGAAGGCCTGCTGCTGTTTTCTCCGGCCATGCAGGTTAGAACATCTTTGATCAAGCTTGCTCCGATCGCAGATTTGTTCGTGACGTGGCTCAGAGCGCCAGACAAGAAAACCGCCGGCGATGCACCCTTCAAATACAACACCGTGCCGATGGATGCCATTGTGGCTTTTAAGCACACCATGGATACGTCCAATGACTATCTGACTAAAAACAAGATCACTAAGCCTGTGATCGTCATGATGAGTCAGCATGACAGCATCATCAATACTCAGTCATTGGTCAAAGTCTTTGATAAAGCGCTGACAAATCCCGCATCCAAGATTATTTGGTACGGGAAACTGCCGGACGGCAAATATTCTAAGAAAGTCGTTGCCAAGTCCGATTATCTGCCTGAGCTGAGAATCAAGTCGTTTGCTCATATGTCCATTCCCTTCTCGCCGGACAATGTCTGGTACGGAAAGGACGGCAAATTCCGCTATTGCCGCAACGGTGCTTCTGCTAAAGACGTTCAGGACTGCCGCAATGATCCTGATGTCTGGTACGGTGCTTGGGGTACGCACGACGGTGAGCACAGCTTTGCTCGTCTGACTTATAACCCTTACTTCGACTGGCAGGCAAAACAGATACTCAAAGTAATGAAAAGCGGAGAACAAAAGCCTCGAGCATCAGGCATTATTGAAAAAGTTGAACCGCAACAGAAGGGATTAAATTGAAAAAACTTCTAATCGTCGCTGCTTCTCTTTCGGCCCTGCTTCTTGCAGGCTGCTCCGATAAGGAAGTCGCCAGTGTCTCCTTAGGCGTGTTTACGTTCAAAGACATCAAACTCGACGCCTTTACCGACCCCCAGGTTCCGGGTGTCACCTGCCATGTGGCTTACATCAATTCTCCCCTTCAGCTGAGCGATCCTTCCAATAGCTCGGTCTCCTGCGTTAAGACCGGCGAGATCACTCAGGCCATGATCGACGGAATCGATAAAAGCGCCGACGGAGAAGTGGTTTTTAAGAAATCTCAGAGCGTTTTCTTTAAAACTTTGAGAATCCGCAGAATCTTTGATGCTAAAAACCAAACACTGGTTTATTTGAGCTACTCCACCAAGATCGCGAACGGCAGCTTTAAACACTCTATTTCTTCCGTGCCGCTGTGGGGTTCTCAAGCCTATAAACCTGAAGGCTACCTGACTAAAAAATAAGTTTGAGACGAAGTGTAGTCACTGCAAAGATTCTCTGTTAGCATTGAACGCACTTCGGCTATGAAGGGATGACTGCCGGTCCACGAGACCTTGTAAGAGTTGGTAGGAACGGCGGTTTTTATAAGGAATTGAAATGAAAGAAATCATCACTACAGAAAACGCCCCTGCCGCTGTCGGCACCTACTCCACCGCTTACAAATGCGGCAACATGGTTTTCTTATCCGGCCAGCTGGGTTTAGACCCGGTTTCCGGCGAACTGCCTGCTTCTTTCGAAGCACAGTGCCGTCAGGCTTTCCGCAACGTTTTTGCGATTGTTAAAGCCGCCGGCGGTACTCCTGCAGATATCGTTCGCCAGACCGTTTACCTCACAGACCTGAACAACTTCGCTGTCGTGAACAAAGTAATGTCTGAAATCTTTTCTGCTCCTTATCCTGCAAGAAGCTGCGTTCAGATTTCCGCTCTTCCGAAAGGCGGCTTGATCGAAGTTGAAGCGACTGTCGTACTCGACTAATACTTCTTACCGAGGAATGTCTACCAGGGTGTTCCTCTCGGTAGGAGCCGGTTAACCATATCACGGATTTTGGGTTCTGAATCAGAAGCCGGGTCTGCCAGGGTTGCCGGCTCTACGTTTTTTCTAAGATTGACGATGTCGGTCGGATGCCCTTCTGTTGTTAATAAAAGGCGAGCATCTTTCAGGTAGGCCAAGTTGTATTTGGCTTCGTAATAGACGGTGACTGGGCAGCTCTGCTCTGTCTTCGAAACCGTTCTGACTTGTAATCCTTTATCTTGTATCGCCTGACGCAAAGCAATAAAGAATGAAGGGGGCACGTTTTTGTTGTCGACTAAACACACTTCTTTGAAACCGAAAGAGTCTCTTAAGTAGTAGTCGGTCGAATCCGAAGCACAGCCTGAAACTAAAACACAGGCGCTGCAGATCGTTAGGAGCGGGATTGCCTTCATCAAATTTAGGCGCGGAGACCCCTGCCTTCAGGCAGGGGAGGAAGCACCTCCTCCTTTCGAATTTCTGTTAAATAGGTTCGTCTCTTTTCCAGCAGATGCAGCTTCTTGTAGCTGATGCCTGCCGAAATTCGGGTTCCGTCAAGCTTCCGAACATCAAAGAACCCGGATGATCGACGGCCGAAAATGAAGCCTTCTTCTCCCTTGCAGGCAACTTTGTCAAAAAGACGGAAGCCATTGACCTCAAAGGGCGCCTGATTGCGCTTTCGAATGCCGCCTTTGAGGATGGAAAGCTTATGACTCTGCCGGTTGTTCCGACGCGTCTGCTTCTGGAAGAAGAATTCGCCGAGCCTTTCGGCGCCGAGGTTGCCGGCGATGCAGAAAGCATCTGCACAATGCGACTTAGCGATGTCGTTCGCGATCCGTGCGTGCTTAGTCCGGTAGCCGTAGGTGTTGTTCACTTCCAGCTCAGGATGCGAGGCCTTCAGGCGGTTCTGCACCTCCCAGCGCATAATTCCCATGAAGGCTTCCGCGCGGAACGATTGTCCGCGCTTTGCCTTCAGCGTGATTTCGCCGCGATGAAGGGCCTTATGGCACGTCTCACAGAGCGTAACCAGGTTGCCGGGTGAATCTCCGCCCGTACGTCTGCTTTCCAGATGATGAACATTAAGCACCGGGTCTTTCGATCTGCCGTAACAATGCTGGCAAACATGCCCGTCTCTGCAAAGAACATACTCGCGGATGTTCCAGAAGCCGAGCTGTTCTCCCTCCTGGTATTCTTTCCCTGAAATGTCGGGATTCTTCAGCAGCTGCATGTCGAAAGACGCCGTTTCCACGGTGATCTTTGTGACCGGCAGCAGTCGAAGAACCGCTTCTATGCGCGACAAGTGCGCGTTGATTCGGTTTTCAACCGACGGAGCAAGCCAGCCTTTGCGCTTGGTGCGGATGCGGTTGTCGAACCTCGGAGCACGGTAGCGCGTTTTGCAGTTACGGCGCGACTGCCGTAACGCGCGACGAGCAGAGAGCAGATCGGTGATGTCCTGCCGCAGTTCGACTTCGGATGCATAAAGTTCAGCCTTTTCCGTGGATGCGGAAAGGCCGACATGTTTGTACCCGGCATCAACGCCCAGGCTCACCGGCTGTTTGGTCTCACCCGTTGCAATCGTCAGCTGAATAGTGAAAGGCGTTCGCCTCTTCACAATAGCTTTCTTCTCTTTAAGCAGAAGGCGCGCTTTTGCCGGTGAACAGGGCATCAGCGGTTTTCCGCGTTTGTTTAGGACAAATACTCTCAAGTTTTATCTCCTCGGTCTTTCGACCGGTTGTGATCCTTCGCCAATGTTGGAAGGGGTTTCAAGCCGACAGCACCGCTCCTGCCTCTCAGAGCTTTTAACCATCGGCCGCAGAGCGCGGGACTAGGATCTGCATCCCGCGGTGCCTATAGGTTCCCGACCAACGTAGTCCGCCAAACGACGGCCTGAGGCTAGTCAACTAGAGGCTTTTTCAAGCCTCGGCCTTTAGGCCGAGGTAGTTGACTTTTAGCTATCAAATAATTCTCATGGTCTGATTCTAGCCAATCCGATTCAAAAAGTTAAACCTTTTTACCGAATGCGGCTCCTAATCTGATTTCTTTTCAGAAAAAATCCTTTTCAAATCGCAAGTTACAGGTTTTGGAAAAATCGCTCTGTGCTATTATTTTTTCTTTTTAGAGACTTGGCAGTCGTGGGGTTCTAAAAGTTTTCGACCTCTTTGCCTTTTCCTCAAGTTGCACCCTTTAAACATTACGCAAATGGCCTATCCTAAATCTCCTGCTATCGCTCTTTGGAATCCTGTTTGGACCGTTATTTGGTCTTATATCTTTACACCGGTATTCGGAGCATTTCTTCAGAGAACCAACTGGAGCGAAATGGGAGAAAGAGACCGCACCGCCAACAGCAACATGTGGATGGTTCTCGGTTTAGTCTTCATGTTCGGTTATCTCATTCTGGAACCTTGGCTTCCCGAATCCAATTATGAAAATTTCTACTTCTTAGGTTCTTACACCTTGTTCTATGCGGCTTGGGTCATCTTTGACGGCTGGGCTCAGGTGCCTTTCGTTCGTGACCGATACGGCGATAACTACCATCATCGTCTTTGGGGCAAACCGATTATGCTCGGCGCAGGGGGCCTTGTCCTTTGGATGATGATGTCTTTGACTTACGTAATCGGCATCATCACTTTATTTCCTGATGTTCTGCCGCCTCAGCTGCCTCCGAAGCCCTAACCTATGACCGGCTTCTTTGATAAGCTTCCCGAAATTTCGCCTAAAAAACAGGCCCCGACACAAAAGCCTGTTTTTGATCCATATTCGTTTCTGAATTTAAGACCGGAACCTCAAACGGCGGAAGATCGTTTCAAAGAAGCTAAAGAACTGCTTTCTGCAGAGTCTAACACTGCTATTCAATATCTCAAAGCCGCCGCCGAAGAAGAACACGCTGCCTCGTTGGATTTTCTCGGAATGCTTTATGCCACCGGCCAGCTATTAGAAAGAGACCCCAAACGAGCAGCCGACTTGTTCCGTAAAGCCGCCGTTCTCGGCGAGACCAACGCGAAGTTTCACTTGGCGATGGCTTTGCGGGAAGGTTTCGGCGTTCGCCAAAACCTCGATGAATCTTTTGCTTGGCTTCGAGTAGCAGCAAAAGAAAAATCGCCGGAAGCGATGTTTGCTTTGGCTGAAGCCTATGACCAAGGTTTGGGTGTAGAAACAAATCCCGAAATTGCGGAGACATTTTTTAGTCAGGCTGCCTTGAAAGGAGAAAAGCGTGCCATTATGAGAATGGTGCGCCTAACCTCCGAAGGGTCTCATCTCAACCCCAAACTTTGCCTTCATTGGCTCTTCAAAGGAGCAGCTGCAAAGATTCCGGTTTGTCTCCTTGCCGTCGGACGTTACTGGCTCGAAACAACCCCTAAAAGTCCCGTACGAGGTTTGGGCTTTCTGGAAGAAGGCGCTCTTTCCGAGGATCCGGACTGTCTGCTTGAGCTTGGATTTTTTTGGTCGAGCGCTAGATTTGTCGCGCCCGATATTGTGGCCGCAATCGTCTACTGTCACCTCGCCTCTACTTTCGGAAGCTGGAAAGCTTCTCAAAAACTTTCCGACCTTCGCGCATTGGCGCAAAAAGATCAACTTATGGAAGCCGCAGGCATCGCGGCCTTTCCGAGTTCACAGCTCGTCGTCCAAGAAATAATTAAGCGCCGGAATGACGGCGCTTAACATGCTACACAACGAGAAAGGAGGCTTCGTTAGCTGTCTTCCCACTCGATCGTTTTTTCTTCTTCCTTGAGCGGATGGAAATGTCTCTGATAAGAGGCTCTCAATTCTTCAAGGCGAGTGGAAGCCAAAGGAGCAATATCTCCGGCCAAAACGCTGGAATTCAAACCTTCGACTGCAGCGCCGTGGAGATAAACCGCGGATAAAACGCAGTCCATCAATTCAAAGTGCTGAGCAAACATAGCGCCGATCATGCCGGACAATGCGTCGCCGGATCCGGCAGTTGCTAATGCAGGAGAACCTGTCGGATTGATCCAGCTCACGGAACTGCGCTGAGTCACAATCGTGCCTGCGCCTTTCAGGACATTGACGGCACCGGTGAGAATTCCCAAGTCAAGCGCACGAGATAGACGATCCTTGGTGATCTCCTCAACCGGCAGTCTGAGGATGCGGGCAGCTTCGGCCGCATGCGGCGTCAGAACGGTATGAGCAAAGCGATGGGTCACTAAGGACAAGATCTCCTCGTCCTGAGCAATCATCGTTAATGCATCTCCGTCAATCACCAAAGCAGCTTTGGACTTCAGACAGTCAATGAATCTCTGCTTAGCCTGCTCGGTGAAGCCTAAGCCCGGACCGATGACGATCGCGTCCATTTCATCGATATTGATTTTGCTGGGGAACATTAATTCCGGACAGAACGGATCGAGCTTCATGCCGTCTTCTAAGAGTTCGACATAAACACGGCCTGCGCCCATATACAAGCCGGAACGTGCGGCAATTAAGGCGGCTCCGACAGTGCCTTTTCCTCCGCCGATAACGCCTAAGCGGCCGTAATCCGCTTTAGAAGTATTCTTTAAACGCGGAGCGCAGACATGCTTGAAATCTTTAACTTCCAGAAGGCTGATTTTGGTGAGCGGAATGGAAATACCGAGGTTTTCCATTTTGACGCGGCCGCAGGCATCGGGCCCAAGGCCTGTAAAGAGACCTACCTTGCCGCTTAAGAAAGAAATCGTCGCATCGGCTTTGCACCCTGCTCTGTCTCCGACCCAAGTGCCGGTTTCTGAGTTCAGACCGGAAGGAATATCCAGAGAAACGTGCAATGCTCGTCTTTCGTTGAACCACATTGCTGCATCGAGGAATTCGTCTTTAAGCGGACGTTCCAAACCGATTCCGAAAATCGCATCCACCACGATGTCGGCTTTGGGAGTGTCGTAAGGATCGGTGTAAGTCGTACGGCCTAATTTTTCCCATTCGGCCAGGGCTGCTATTGCTTCTTCGCTCTTGGGTGTTTTGCCGGCAACCTGAACGACATTAACGTCGTATTCCTTCTTTAAAAGTTCAATCGCAGTTCGATATCCGTCGCCGCCGTTGTTTCCGGGACCGCAAACCACGGTTACACGGGCCGGAGCTGGATAAAGATCGGAGATGAAGTCAGCAGCGGCTTTGCCTGCTCTCTCCATCAAAACTCCGGGCCCTAAGATACGGGCGTATTTTTCCTCGAGTTCTCTTAACTGAGGAATCTGAAGTAAGGAAACCGACATGGATTATTACCTTTAAAAAGAAAGGAGACTGTCGCCTCGGACAGTCTCAAACAATATTCGTGAATTTATTTTCGCTTAACAAAACGCATCGGGCTGTAAGGCGTCGGATCAATAGCCGGCGTCTTCTTCTCAATGACATCCGACAAGAGTTCGGCACAGCCCTCAGACAGAGCCCAGCCGTTTAAGCCGTGGCAAATGTTGAGATACAAGCCCTCGAACGGTGTTTCGCCGCAGGACGGAAGACTGTCCGGGTGAACAATACATTTGCCGATCCAGTTGGTGGATTCGGTCCATTGAGCCGCAGTGGGCAGAAGCTTACAGCTGGCCTCGTAGATTTCTTCAATCACTTTGTCTGTCATATCGTGAGAAGATTCTCCGAGCCAATAACGGCCGCAGACTCTGACGCGATTGCCTAAACGGGTGACAAGAAGATCTTTATTGTCAAAAATCAGTGTGTGAAGCGGCGGGACATTCATCGGATCGATGGTTGCGGTCACGGCCCAGCCGGTGAGCTGCATCGTCGGAAGCTCAAGTTTGCCGTCCAGCAGAGGCTTTGTCCCTAAATTGCTGCAAAGCACGACGGCATCGCTGGCAATTTCGCCCTTGTCCGTCCTAACACCGACGACCTTATTGTTCTCATCAAACATCAGGCCGGTGACTTCGGTGTGATACATCATTGTCAGGTTCTTCTGACTGACATTGATGGCCTGAATCTGTTTGGAGCAATAGCTTCCGTTGCCTGAGAGTTCCTGCGGAAGATAAGAGCAGCCGAGGAAAGGATCAGGGACGTTTTCTAAAGAGGGATCAATTCTGGAAGCCTCTTCTCTCGTCAGCCATTCTCCGGGCTTTTCGCTCTCTCCCTTGTGAGCTTCTTCCCACGCCTGTGCATTGGTAAAGACGCGAAGCAGACCGTAGACTTGTTCAAAAGACAGATCTTCCAAACGAGCATGGAATTCGGTTAAACCGACACTGTATCGAGCTAAAGTCATCAACGACTCGTGATTTGCGGCCCAGACATCCGCGCTTCTGGCGTTAGCCAAAGCACGAAGGAATTTCATCTGACTGATGGATACGTCCCAGCCCAAGCGGCGGGTTTTAGCGAAGATGGAGGCCAGGCCTGCTTTACCTTTAAAGGGGGCGCAAAGCATCTGTACGGAAATGGGACCCATGAAGCCGGCCATTCCGAAACTGCATTCCTGATTAGGCGTCGAGGCTTTCTCGATCAATGTAACGTTATGACCGCGCTTTAAAAAATTATGAGCACACGCAATACCCGTGACCCCTGCTCCGACAACAATGATATGCATTGGTTCTCCACCTTATAATGTGCAGATTATTTTAACTTATTTGTATTTTTGCACAAACAGTGAGCTCTAAAAACCTTCTGACTATTGATGAGCTTTCGCAGGTCTCGGGACTCAGTAAGCGAACCATCCGATACTATGTCAACGGCGGCCTTTTGGATCGTCCGTCCGGCGAAACAAAAAATGCCCGTTACGATGCCAGCCATTTAGAACAAATTCGCAACATTAAAGCACTTCGGGAAAAAGGCTACACCCTCGCCCGCATCGTTGAACTCAAACGCCAAACGCATCAGGAAGTCCTCAACCGCCGGGAAATCGGAGAACCGCTTACGGTGATTGAAATTCCTGTTGATCCCGGAATCTCAATTGAATTTCGTCAGGAGATCTGCGGCCTGACGCAGCCGCAAATGATTAAACTTGCGCAAGCATTTTTAGAAGTCATCAAGTCTGAAAAAGACAAAGAAGCTCAGGAAGAAAAAGAATGAAACAAAACAGCTCAAAGCTGATGGAAGACATCAAAAAATTTCTCACCGGAAAAAAGACGGACTATGTTGAAATCGGCGGCCACCGTTTTGCCGAAAATATCAAGGTCGGCCAAAACGCTCTGGTTTTGAACGGAACCGGCGTCCGCACGCAAAGCGATAAGCCGATTTATGCCGTTGCGCTGTATTTGCCGGCGAAAACACATCGTCAAGATACTTCCCGAGCACTATTAGGCGCTCGAAGAGTTCAAATTGTTATTCTCCAACCCTTGAACGCGGAAGATTTCATCTCCTCTATGCGCGAGGCCATCGCAGAAAACAATGATGAGACTTATCAGGACTTCATAGAGAATGAACTTCAGCAGATTGAAGAATTCATGAAGGACCTAACGAACCTTGAACCCGGCGATGTGGCTGATGTGGATTGGCTCCCTTCCCGCGGGACATTCGTTTATTACAACGGCCAGCTGATGGGCAATCCCGTCCGAGGCAAGGCGCTTTATGATGCTGTCCTTTCTATCTGGTTAGGCGATCACGCTTTAGAAGAAGGGCTAAGAGAAGGACTTTTGAGCCTTCCCAAAGAGGAAAAAGAAAATTAAAAGCCGGCAGAGAAAGCAGTTTCCGCCTTCTCTGCTTCCGGACACGACAAAGCCGCCCGAGGGCGGCTTTTGAGTTCACAAGAACCTATTCGAAATTACTTAACGAACTTCGGATGGATCAGGTTCTGTGTGTTGAATGTGGCATCCCATTCAGCCTGAGTCATCAGATGCTGTTCGTCAACAACGATCTGATGGAGAGACTTACCGGTTGTGTAGCCTTCCTTAGCGATAGCGGCGCACTTCTGATAACCGAAATGCGGCTTCAGGAGTGTAACGATACCGATGGAGTTCATGACGTAGTCTTTGCAGCGTTCGGTGTTGGCGGTAACGCCTTCAACCAGTTTCTTACGCAGTGTGTCGCAGGCGTTGGTCATAACCTTCATCTGTGTATACAGAGCGTATGTAATAACCGGTTCCATAACGTTCAGTTCGAGCTGGCCGGCAGAAGCAGCAAGCATCACTGTTGTGTCGAGACCGATAGCAAGGAAGCTGGCCTGGTTAGCAACTTCAGCAGCAACCGGATTAACTTTACCCGGCATGATGGAAGAACCCGGCTGGAGCTGAGGAAGATTGATTTCCTTCAGACCGCAGCGAGGACCGGAGGCAAGCAGACGAATGTCGTTGCAGACCTTAGTCATCTTAACTGCCAGACCCTTGATGGCGGAAGACAGAGTCATGTAAGCGCCGCAGTCGCTGGTAGCAGCGATCAGGTCTTCACTGTTCTTGAAGTCGATGCCGGTCAACTCGGCAAGGTTCTTAACAGCAAGTTCCGGATATCCCGGGGCAGCAGTAACAGTAGTACCGATAGCGGTAGCGCCGAGGTTGACGATCTTGAGGTGTTCCTGAGCAGCGCGCAGGTTTTCGATTTCGTCATTGATAGTGAAGCCCCAGCCGTGGAATTCCTGTCCCAGAGTCATAGGAACAGCGTCCTGGAGGTGGGTACGGCCCATCTTCAGAGTCTGATCGAATTCTTTAGCCTTGGCATAGAGTGCGTCGCGGAGTTCTTCAGCGGCCTTGATAAGGACGTTGGAGCGGAGGATGCAGCTCAGATGAATAGCGGTCGGGTATGTGTCGTTTGTGGACTGACCGAAGTTTGCGTCGTTGTTCGGGTTGACGATGGAGTAGTCACCGAGCTTACCGCCGAGATGTTCGATAGCGAGGTTGGAGATAACTTCGTTAGCGTTCATGTTGGTGGAAGTACCTGCTCCGCCCTGCAGCCAGTCAGTGATGAACTGGTCACGATATTTTTCAGTGTTGTTGATGAGCTGATCGCAAGCCCAGATCATTGCATCGGCAACTTCAGGTTTAACAACGCCGAGTTCCTTATTAGCCATCGCAGCTGCTTTCTTAACATAAGCAAAAGCGATGATGAAGTAGATTTCTTGGTTGTTCTTCTCTTCAGTGATGAAGAAGTTTTCTTTGCCGCGAAGGGATTGGACGCCATAGTAAGCGTTGGCAGGAACTTCTAAGTCGCCGATAAAATCATGTTCAATACGAGCCATTCAGGTCTCCTCAAAAATTTATATCCCGCTTCATCTCGAAGTAGGATTTGAAAAATAACCGTGTCGGTATAAAACCGTTGGTCCACACAGTCATCCGATGCAGACAGAGCCGAACGCTACTCAACACACTGCGAACCGGCTCTTGTTTGCTACGAAGTATTGTAATCGTTTGCACAAAAAAAATATATGGTTTACCCAAACTTATGGGGTAAACCATATGCGACGGAAAAATCATTAACTAATTTTTTTATCTCTATGAATTCATTGATCTTTATTAAGAATATTTTTTAATCTAACAAATAGGCTTTGATTTGTTATGTAATTCTTCGTAACAATCAGGTGATTTTGAGCATAGAAAAAGGCCTCGCAATGTGAGGCCCTTTTCTTATATCCCTTTAAGGGTACGTTAGATCAGCGGATTACATGAAGCCACAGACAACGAAACCGAAAGCGACGGAGAAGAAAATCGCCAGAACGCCGGGGATGAAGAAAGAGTGATTGAAGACCCACTTACCGATGCGTGTTGTACCGGTGTCGTCCATCTGAACAGCGCCGAGGAGTGTCGGGTATGTCGGGAGAACGAACAGAGCGGAAACAGCGGCGAAGCAGGCAACCAGCATGTAAGCGTTGTCCGGATGAGCGGCTGTGATACCGAGGGCAGCAACCACTGTCGGAGTAATCGCCTTAGCAGTAGCGGCCTGAGAGTACAGGAGCATAGCGGCTAAGAAGAAGACAACTGCGAGGAGAGCCGGATACTGGCTGATGGTTTCAGAAGCAAAAGCCTTGATCTGAGCGGTGTGACCGGAAACGAATGTATCACCGAGCCATGCAACACCGAGAACGCAGATACAGGCAACCATACCGGATTTGAAAACGGATGTGGAAGCGATATCGCCGAGTTTGACCTTGCAGAAAACCGTGATCAGAGCGCCGACGGTAAGCATCAAGCTCATGATGGCTGCGTCACGTGTGACGATAACCGGTTTGATCAGGCCGATAGCCGGAGAAATAGCGGATGCGTAGCAGACAACTGCGATAACGCCGATAAGGAAGATCCAAACGGAAAGCTTGGCAGAGGAAGTGATCTTGATTTCCTGCATGCCGACAGGAGGCTTAACGAGACCTTCTTTAAGACGTTCCTGGTAAACCGTAGAGGTGTTGAGGTCCATCTTGCAGAACATCGTCATGATGAAAGCAGTGACCATGCAGCCTAAGAATGTGGTCAGAAGCCAAACAGCCAGCAGAGTCGGATAGCTCCAGCCGAACGGTTCGAGAACGCCTGTCATGTAAATAACAGCGGCGGAAACCGGAGAAGCGGTAATAGCGATCTGAGAAGCGACCACAGCGATAGACAGCGGAACGCTCGGGCGGATGTTCTGGCCTTTAGCAACTTCAACGATAACCGGGATCATCGAGAAAGCGGTGTGACCTGTACCAGCGAAAAACGTCAGAACATAGGTAACCAGCGGAGCCAGATAGTTGATGTATTTAGGATTCTTGTAGAGAATCTTTTCAGCGATGTAAACGAGGTAGTCCAAGCCGCCTGCGAGCTGCATGGCGGAAATGGCCGAGATCACGGATGCAATGATCAGGATCACGTCCCAAGGAATGTTACCCGGCTTCATGCCTAAACACAAACCGAGAATGAGAACACCGGCACCGCCGGCGTAGCCGATACCGATACCGCCGAGACGCACACCGACAAAGATCGCGCCGAGCAGAACGATAATCTGAAGAATAACCATGATATCCATAAATCCTCCGAAAGAAAGTACGCGGTTAACCGTACTCCCCGAGATGTTGGCTTAGTTAATTATTGACGGGTCGCCAAAGACCCTTGAATCGAAGCAAGAACATGTTTTTTTTAACCTGCTCCGAGCGCTGAAAATTCGGCAGCGGATTCCGCTGCCGAAATCTTGAACTCAATTACTTGACGAATTTCGGATGAATCAAGTTCTGAGTATTGAATGTGGCATCCCATTCAGCCTGAGTCATCAGGTGCTGTTCGTCAACGACGATCTGATGCAGAGACTTACCGGTTGTGTAGCCTTCCTTGGCGATAGCGGCGCACTTCTGGTAGCCGAAATGCGGCTTCAGGAGTGTAACGATACCGATGGAGTTCATGACGTAGTCTTTGCAGCGTTCGGTGTTGGCGGTAACGCCTTCAACCAGTTTCTTACGCAGTGTGTCGCAGGCGTTGGTCATAACCTTCATCTGTGTATACAGAGCGTATGTAATAACCGGTTCCATAACGTTCAGTTCGAGCTGGCCGGCAGAAGCAGCAAGCATCACTGTTGTGTCGAGACCGATAGCAAGGAAGCTGGCCTGGTTAGCAACTTCAGCAGCAACCGGATTAACTTTACCCGGCATGATGGAAGAACCCGGCTGGAGCTGAGGAAGATTGATTTCCTTCAGACCGCAGCGAGGACCGGAGGCAAGCAGACGAATGTCGTTGCAGACCTTAGTCATCTTAACTGCCAGACCCTTGATGGCGGAAGACAGAGTCATGTAAGCGCCGCAGTCGCTGGTAGCAGCGATCAGGTCTTCACTGTTCTTGAAGTCGATGCCGGTCAACTCGGCAAGGTTCTTAACAGCAAGTTCCGGATATCCCGGGGCAGCAGTAACAGTAGTACCGATAGCGGTAGCGCCGAGGTTGACGATCTTGAGGTGTTCCTGAGCAGCGCGCAGGTTTTCGATTTCGTCATTGATAGTGAAGCCCCAGCCGTGGAATTCCTGTCCCAGAGTCATAGGAACAGCGTCCTGGAGGTGGGTACGGCCCATCTTCAGAGTCTGATCGAATTCTTTAGCCTTGGCATAGAGTGCGTCGCGGAGTTCTTCAGCGGCCTTGATAAGGACGTTGGAGCGGAGGATGCAGCTCAGATGAATAGCGGTCGGGTATGTGTCGTTTGTGGACTGACCGAAGTTTGCGTCGTTGTTCGGGTTGACGATGGAGTAGTCACCGAGCTTACCGCCGAGATGTTCGATAGCGAGGTTGGAGATAACTTCGTTAGCGTTCATGTTGGTGGAAGTACCTGCTCCGCCCTGCAGCCAGTCAGTGATGAACTGGTCACGATATTTTTCAGTGTTGTTGATGAGCTGATCGCAAGCCCAGATCATTGCATCGGCAACTTCAGGTTTAACAACGCCGAGTTCCTTATTAGCCATCGCAGCTGCTTTCTTAACATAAGCAAAAGCGATGATGAAATAGATTTCCTGGTTGTTCTTTTCTTCAGTGATAAAGAAGTTTTCTTTGCCGCGAAGGGATTGGACGCCGTAGTAGGCATTAGCCGGAACTTCTAAGTCGCCAATAAAATCGTGCTCAATACGAGTCATTGTTGCTCCTGTTTTGAATAATGAGAAGTCTCAAAAAACCGCCCTCTTTCGTCAGTCCGAAGACCGTGGTCATACGATTGAGTGGCTGCAGGCAGTATCGTAACAAATTGTTTATTCGCATGGAACTCGGTACTGCTCAAACGGGGACTAAAGTAGCACAGTTCATGAAAATTCTCTAGAAAAATTTTCTTAATTGTCGATAAATCAAGGGTTTTTACCTAGAACTTTCGTTTTAAGTATCATCACTTCACGGCATGTGTTGTTTCATTGTCGCAACAAAATCGAGTAGGGGAGGCTTTCACCTACCCCTCTCACACCACTGGGCATGCGGGTCTCGCACCCAGCGGTTCCAATTAACCTATGCGGGTCGCCTACTTGCTTCCCGCATTGCTTTTCCCAGATCGTACCACCCTTCTTTCAGGAGAATATCCAGGCTCAGAGCCATATGAATCTGCACTCCCTTTGACATTCTCCAATACCTGTTAGAGCTGTAAGCATATTCATGTAACGCCGGAGCGTTCTTCCACCGCCTCTTAAACTCCTCTCGGCGTTTCGCCGGCCTTTTCCATTGTTTCCAATAGATTTGCCTAACTCGTCGATGAAGCCATTGATCAGTTCGTTCGACCCATTTTGCAGGGATAGCCTTGTAAAAGTAGTTGACCCAACCCCTAAGGGTCAGTTTCAGCTCCCTTTTCACCCGTTCAATTCCTCCCGGTGCCCTTCGGTCTGTAATCTGCTTCAGTTTTTCTTTTAACTTAAGCATCTTCTTCCGATGGACGACGGGAAAGTACCGGTAGGTAGGATATCTCTCCCTTCTTTTCTTCGATACTTGGGAGGTGAAGGAGAATCCAAGAAATTGAACTTCCGGATCCCCTATCCTAAGTATCTTCGTCTTTTCTGCGTTAACCTTCAGAAAGAGTTTCTGCTCGATAAAGTCAGTGACCCATTTAAGCAACCTTTCGGCCGCTTTTCTGCTTTTTGCAAAGAGAACAGCGTCATCCGCATAGCGGACCGCCCGAACCCCTTTGCTTTCAAGCTTTTCGTCAAGTTCATGCAGAAGAATGTTAGCCAGCAATGGCGAGATAACTCCCCCTTGAGAGGTGCCGATGGTATTGGGCTTTCCTACTTTGCCTTCTTCCCAGATCGGTGCACGCAGGAATTTATGAATCAGCGACACGACCCTTCCATCCTCAATCCTATCGGACAGCAATTGGATGAGCTTACTGTGGTTCACTGTGTCGAAGAACTTCCTTAGATCCAGATCTACAACCCACATGTATCCGTCCTTTACATGCTCCATCGCCCTCCGTACTGCGAGTCGACAGCTTCTGTTCGGACGAAAGCCAAAGCTCATATCCTTGAAGAGTTTTTCGTATTCTTCGCTCAGCACCAGTGCCACTGCCTGCTGGACAAATCGGTCGATGACCGTCGGTATTCCCAACGGTCTCTGCTCTCCATTGTCTTTCGGTATGTACACTCGCTTAATAGGTAAGGGACGGTATTCTCCTTGTCGGGTCATCGCTGTCAGTTTTCCAGGGTTCTCAAAGAAATATTCCTTCAATTCCTCTGTTTTCATGCCGTCTACTCCGGGTGAACCTTTATTGGCTTGCACCTTTTTCATGGCTTCCCACAGATTCCTCCCGGCGAGTATTCTGTCCAGCGTGATCGCCTTAAAAGCTTCGCTACTCATGAGTTCAATCCAGTCAGCGCTTTGAACTCCTCTTCGACTGTTCTCGTGTTCCGCACTACCATGGCCGAAGTAGGTCGGGTATTGCCCATTTTTCTGCTCACGCTGATTGGTTTTCCCCCTTTCGCGGGTTTATTGGTTTGGTCCTTCCCTGTTACTCTCAGGTACTATGACCGCTGCTGACTTCTTGCCATTCGTTGTTACTGCCTTTGCTGGCTGGCAAGATCTCCTCGGGTAAGGGCATTCTCTTTCGCTCCATGCAGCTGCAGCCTTTACACATACGAATTCCGTCTAGTTATTGGGTTTTGTGAGATTTGGCACACTTGCCCTTCGTACTTGCCTGAGGCTGTTTCTGTTCGTCAGCTCAGAGCTTTGCTAGTCCCTTCTTTCAGCTTCTGCATCACTGCAGACACCTTGGGGTTCGCTAGTCTTTCCCACTAGCGGGCAGACTCGGGACTTTCACCCTATAGAGAATGCTCATGCCGAGCACACCAAAAACCCCTACCGATTAAGGTAGGGGTTTAGGTCTTGCTAGGACGTTTTGTTACAAAATGGGATTAGTCGAGCTTGAGCTCACGAAGAGGAATGACTCTCTTGAGGCTGGGCTCTTCTTTGCCCATGATGCCCTGCTCGGCCATCTTACGACGCATGAAAGCAATCTGAGTCTTCAGAGGCAGATCTTTCGGGCAGAAGTCGTGGCAAGCCAGGAGGGACATACAGCCGAAAACTCCGCTTTCAGTACCGAGGATTTCGTAGTAGTCGGCATCATTACGGTGATCGCGCGGATCCAGACGGAAACGAGAGATCTTGTTGATAGCGACAGCACCGACGAAGTCAGGACGCATACGGAAGTTACCGCAGGAAGCTACGCAGCAGCCGCATTCAACGCAGCGGTCAAGCAGGTAGATTTCTTCGGCCAGATGCGGATCCATCGGGGTTTCAATCTTAGACAGATTGACATTGTCATCGTTAAGGTGGCACCAGGACTGGATACGTTCGGACATACCGCGCATCCACTTACCTGTGTTGACAGACAAGTCACCGATGAGTTCGAAGCCGGGAAGCGGAGCCAGAGTGAAGTGATCCGGAAGATCTCTTGTCAGGCAGCGGCAGGCCAGAGTCGGTTTACCGTTAACGAGCATTGCGCAGGAACCGCAAATACCGGCACGGCAAACGAAGTCGAACTGGAGGGAAGGATCCTGTGTGTCTCTCAATTCATTCAAGAGAATGTAGAGAGTCATAGAGTCCGTTTCGGAAACGGAGTAAGTCTGCAGGTGAGGAACGCTATCCGGATCAGCCGGGTTGTAACGAAGAATGCTTACCTGGAGCATGCGATGAGCTTTCGCCTGCTGGGGAACTGCATCTTCTTTTTTCTCTTCAGCAGCAGCCATCTGTTGTGTTGTATCAGCCATTTAATTTCAACTCCAAAGATTAAGACAGGGGTTCGTCAATACGTTCGTTCTTGCCGCGGAGATCTTCGGGCAGAAGCTGCAGGTACGGCATCAGTGCATTCTGGACAGCGAAGCGGTCTGCGCCTTCGGATTCCAGTTTGGCACGGATTTCGTCGACTTGTTTCTGACGAACAGGTGTTTCGGGGTTGTCAATGTAGTTCTTAGCACCGTAACCACGCCAGCCCGGAGGAAGTTCCATCTTGGAGATGTCGAGGTCTTGGTAAGTAATTGTCGGAAGAGTGTCGGATTCGTTCTTCCATGTGCTGAGTGTACGTTTGCACCATTCAGCGTCGTTACGAACAGGGTAGTCAACACGGAAGTGAGCACCGCGGGATTCTGTACGAAGAGAAGCACCGAGAGCCATACCGAGGGCGACGCGGAGCATCTTCTGTGTTCTGTAAGCATAAACAAGCTCAGGGTTGGCACCCGGCTGGTTCTTAACAGCAACGTTGAAGCTCTTCTTGTAGAGGTCTTCGAGTTCTTCGACAGCTTCCTTGAGTTTTTCGCCTTCGCGGAAAATACCGACCTTAGTCGTCATGATTTCCTGCATGCGAGTGCGGATCTCAGCCATGTTTTCTTTGCCGTTGTTCTTAACGAAGGCGTCCAGCTTGGACTGTTCGCGCTTGATGAAGTCGTAAACAACGCGGGTCGGAATGTCGATGGCGTTTTCAGGCTTGTCGCAGAAGTCAGCGATTGTTTCGCCGATGATCATACCGGCAACAACGGTTTCAGCAACGGAGTTACCGCCGAGACGGTTAAAGCCGTGCATATCCCAGCAAGCAGCTTCACCGGCAGCGAACAGGCCCTTCAGAGTCTGAGATTCGCCGTTCGGGTTGGTGCGGACACCGCCCATGGTGTAGTGCTGAGCCGGACGAACCGGGATCCAATCCTTCGTCGGGTCAACGCCGAGGAAGTAATGGCAAATTTCGTAAACTTCACGAAGGTTGTGTTTAATGTGGTTTTCACCGAGCAGCGTGATGTCGAGCCAGAGGTGTTCACCGAAGCGGCTCTTAACGCCCTTGCCCTGAGCAATACGTTCTTCCATACGACGGGAAACGACGTCACGAGAGGCAAGTTCTTTCTTTTCAGGTTCAACGTCCGGCATGAAGCGATGGCCGTCGACGTCGCGAAGCAGACCGCCGTCACCGCGGCAGCCTTCAGTAACCAGAATACCGGCTGGGAAAATACCTGTCGGATGGAACTGAACAGCTTCCAAGTTACCGCACATAGCAACGCCTGTTTCCAGAGCGATAGCGTGGCCGGTACCTTCACAGATTTGAGCGTTTGTAGAAACGCGGAAGATCTTACCTGCACCGCCGGTTGCGATAGCAGTAGCTCGGGCAACGTAACCGATGAGTTCACCAGTGATAAGGTCACGAACGACAGCGCCGTAGCAGCGGGAACCGTCGTGGATCAAAGCGATGGCTTCAACACGTTCGTGAATAGGAATACCGAGAGCGATAGCGCGATCGGAAACAGCGTTCAGCATAGCGTGGCCGGTACCGTCGGAAACGAAGCAGGTTCTCCATTTCTTTGTACCGCCGAAGTCACGCTGACCGATCAGGCCGGCTGCTTCTTTACGTTCGGTAATAGTAACTTTTTCGCCGTTGATAATAACCTGACGGTCACCCGGAGTGATACGGCTCCAGGGTACGCCCCAAGCAGCCAGTTCACGGACAGCTTTAGGAGCAGTATTGACGAACATACGAACGACTTCCTGGTCTGCACCCCAGTCGGAACCGCGAACGGTGTCGCCGAAGTGGACATCCTCATTGTCGCCGACGCCCTTAATCACATTGGCCAGAGAAGCCTGCATACCGCCCTGAGCGGCTTTGGAGTGGGAACGTTTAGGGGGAACTAGAGAGAGGATGATGGAATCATGTCCGCGGCGTTTGGCACCGACGGCCATACGCAGACCGGCAAGACCTGCGCCGATGACCAGTACATCCGTATAAATAACTTTCATTTAGTAGATCTCCTTGATCCAAGTTAGCCGAAAAGACGGGTGGCACCTTTCGGCAGCATGGGGTAAAAAACCAACAAATTCAGGTGAGAATAATTTCTCTGTCAAATCCGCTACCTATTAGGGTTGACCATGAAAAACAATTGCACCTAAAACTGTTGAGCTGAAATTTAGAACAACTTCGGACAAAAGACAATGGATTTAAAGAGGTCAAAAACAAAACTAAGTAGTTTCACTTAATGAAAAATTGAAAAAAAGGATGAATTTTGTCTTTTTCTTACCCTTCCAACCTATAGTGAATTGGTCTTAATTTATTGGTTTAACGGAATAAAATACCCTTTTTGCAATTTACTGTTTTTTTCAATTTGTACGATTAACATGGAATATCCAAAGTTGTATAGGTGTTTTCACTAATATGACGATAATTTTGAGCTGTCTCTTTCTTACAACAACCTTAAGGAATCATCTGAATTTTCACGACTCTAGTTCGTGTCTTTCTTAAATTGTAAAAACGGTAACACACTAATTTTATTCACCCTCCCTATTTTACACCCCATTTTGGTTTTCTTTTTTTATGTTTTTTTATTTGCCCTGCGAACTAATTTTTCAGTCAAAATGGGCATTTCTAAGGGAAACCTCCTAATTTGTTTCGCCAATCACTTAAGGGTTTTTCCATAATTTGGCTCAAAGTGAGTTCTGCTGGGGGTTTACGCTATTGTCCCTCTCTTTGCTTTGTTTCAATATAGCGACCAAGACGAAAGTTCAATGAAATTTAATTAAGGGAAATGAAAAATGTCTAAGTACACAAACGGCGCTTTACAGGTTTTAGAAACTGCCGATAAAGACATTAATCAGACTTTTGGATATACCGAAGAAACGAATGAATGTGTTTTCTGCTCCACGCGGAGAGAAAGCGGCTGGGTCACGGTTGAAAAGAGCGGAATCATTTCCAAGATTGGTGAGGGCATCGCTGCTACGCTGGGTATTGCAGCCGGTTATCTTCTTCGGGACTTGATCGTAGACCAAGCAGTTTTTCAGGTTAAAGAAGCACAATTAAATCGCATCGGTAAAACAGAAGTCAGAATGAAGGATGCGGCCGGCTCTATTTTTTGGGCCAGACTGACATCTAAAGGCGAAAATCGTCTTCTCATTGAAGACATCAATATCGAAAAGAATTTTGAATTAGACGGTGAAGACCTTATCGAAGAACAGGAAAGAGAATTCAGTCGCTTCGGTATGACACCCTCCTTTCAATAGTCATTAACAACAAAAAAGTGGCCGCAAGGCCGTTTTTTGTTGTCTCAAAATGGAAGGATTTCCCTTTGTCCGCTAATGGATAAACCGTCAGAAGTAATTTTCAAGATTCTTCAGCTTTGACGTCCATCCGATTAGCGACTTAGAAAGCCGGAACAACGGCTCCGTTATATTTTTCCCCAATAAACTTCTTAACTTCGGGCGAATGAAGAGAGCTCATCAATTCCTTAATAGCGGGTTTGTTTTCATCCCCTGCTCTCACTGCCACAACATTTGCATAAGGAGAATCTTTGGCTTCAATGGCAATCGAGTCTTTTGTGGGGTTCAACTTAGCGCCGAGGGCGTAATTAGAATTGATAACGGCAGCATCTAGATCGTCCAAAGCTCTAGGCAGTGTTGCTGCTTCCACTTCGACGATACGGATTCTCTTCGGATTATCGGTGATATCCAGAGGAGTTCCGTTCACACCGACACCGTCTTTCATTTTGATCAGGCCGGCAGCAGCAAGAACCTGAAGCGCTCTTCCGCCGTTTGTCGGATCATTAGGAATGGCGACAGAGGCACCTTTTTTCAGATCAGTCAAGTTCTTTACTTTCTTGGAGTAAACGCCCATCGGTTCAATATGAACCGCTCCTGCAGACACCAGATTTAAGCGATGGTCTTTCGAGAAAGCTTCTAAATAAGGCAGATGCTGGAAGAAGTTGGCATCCAGATCTTTGTCAGAAAGCGCCAGGTTCGGCTGAACATAATCAGAGAACTCAATAATCTTAAGGTCAATGCCCTTTTTAGCGAGTTCGGGCTGGACCACTTTCAGAATATCAGCGTGCGGAACCGGAGAAGCTCCGATCTTTAAGGTCTCAGCGGCGTTTGCAGTACCGAAAAAGCAGAGAGCGGCGCTGAGTGCAGCGGTAATCAAAAAATTGCGTTTATTCATGGGGCGTCCTAATGTTAGAAGGATGGAATCAAAGATCCTTTGTAGTGCTCAAGTATGAATTGTTTTACTTCCGGTGTGTGAAGTGCGTTGTTCAATTCAACAAGTTCTGGGCGATTGTCTCCGGTACGGATAGCAACCATGTTTGCATACGGAGAATCTTTACTTTCAATGAGTAAGGAGTCTTTGACGGGATTAAGGCCGGCCGGCAGCGCGTAGGTCTGATTAATAACGGCTGCGCGAGCATCGTCAAGTGTTCTCGGAAGCGTCGCAGCCTCGACTTCTACGATTCTTAATCTCAACGGATTATCAAGGATGTCCTCAACTGTTGCTGCATGCCCGACACCCTCTTTTAGTTTTAAAAGACCTGCTCCGGCAAGCAGCTGCAGTGCTCTGCCGCCGTTCGTCGGATCGTTAGGGATCGTGATGGTGTCGCCCTTCTTTAATTCCTTAACGTCTTTGATCTTTTTAGAGTAAAGAGCGATAGGTGCAATAAAAATGCCAGGCAAAGCCGTCAGCTTAAGACCTCTGTCCTGGCAGAACTTATCCATGAAAGGCTTGTGTTGGAAAAGATTTGCATCAATTTCTTTATCCGCCAAAGCTAGATTCGGCTGAATATAGTCGGTAAATTCGATGATCTTGAGATTGATGCCTTTTTTGGCAAGGGCAGGTTTTACGAACTCAAGAATATCTCCTGTTACAAGGGGAGAAGCTCCGACTTTGAGGGTTACGGGTTCTGCTGCAAATGCAGGAAGCAAAGTAGAAACAATTGCTCCGGCGGCTAAGCCTTTAATTAACTGGCGGCGTTGCATAAAGAATCTCCTAAGGATCAGAAAAATAGTCGTTTCGAAAATTACAACGTAAAAATCTTAGCTAAAAAAGCTTAGGCAAGCCGATTTAAAGATAAGAATTTTCAAAACGCCTTCTGAGATCCAGATTCACCCCTGCGAATAAGAATTCATTTTTTAATGAATATCTCAATTAAATAAATAGGTTAAGGATTGTTTTGCATAGGAACAGACGAATTCCTTCCTATGGCAAAGACAAAGGCTTACAGCTAGAAATAAGCAGGTCATTAAAAATTATTTTTCTATTTAGATCTAACTTTTTCGTTAGAAAATTAAATTTGATTTAACAATAAGAAGAAATACGAAAACAATTAAATCCTGTTTAAGGCAACTATCAATAGTAATAATAATTAATTTATTTTAACGGTCAAATATTTAAAAGAGATACAAATAAGATTAAAAGATATATTTAAATTCACAATTACCTAATTATTTATATTATTCATTTTCTTCATTAGATTATAATAATTTTTAAAAATTATACGCAACCTCATTCCTTTTTACGTTTTTATTTGTTTATACAAAGGGGTATGAGTATTTTTGTATAACAGGGTAACCTAAGATACCACCCTCTCAATCCTCTCGCATTTACTGTATAAATCATCTATACAGTTATATTGACAGTACATCATACTGTATGAATGACGAAGCCTTTAAGTATCTACTTAACTATTTGTAAATTAACGATTTTTATTGTGAACAAATCTTCTTTCAGATAAAGACCTAATCTAATTTAATCTATTGAAACATTCTCTAATAGATTGTTTATACAATAAATAAATCAACCTGTTTCGAGTTTTTATCGCTCGTAAAAAGTCTTTATAAACTCATCTATCCATCTGTTTATACGAAGAAATTGTCTATTTCTATATATTCACAACGCTCTGTTGACAACTTTCCGGTAACTTCTTCCCAAGCTCTCTGACATACACCTCGGCCTTCCCTCATGCTGTACAAATTAAATTTTCAATCTCTATGGTAGAGAATCAGGAAATTGATGTATTTATAGTATTCAGATTATCAAAGAAAGTTATGAGAAAAAGCCTACCCTGCTCTACTCGAAACGAAGTTAAATAATAGATAGAAAGAATTTATCTTGTCTAACTTGTTTTTACATTTAAATAATTTAAATGTTTTGTTCAAACGATATACAGAAAACTTTTTAATGTTGTTATGATTATTCTATGAAAAATTTAAATTTAGTACTTCTGGATATTTATATTTATTTTAATTTTCAATTTTGATGGCAATCAAAGAAAACTTATTTTATTTAATACACACTTCCCTGCCCTAACATATGAGTACACTTTGATGCCATCGATAAATCTTCGAGTTTTCAAAGAAGTTTGTAATCTCACTTTCAGAGCATTAACTTGGTATTGTTTCTATAGGTATATGCTTTCTCTCTTTTTCAAAGATTTGTTCTTTCTTCAAAAAAGATTACGTACTACAACTTCAACTTGTCTTATTTCTATTAATCCGCTTTCGTCACCAAAGAATTGGGATTACTTCTGATATTTGTTTTTAAGAAATCTTCTTTTCCTTGATCCCCTTCCGGAGCTTTCTCGCTTTCACCTTTAAGCAAGAATCTAATTCTGAGTTCGTATTTAGATTGGCCCCAAAATTCTTCGATTCAAGTTAAAAAATAAGCCCCGTCACTCAGGACGAGGCTCAAATACGTTTTGGTTAACTTAGCGCATCAAATACGGTAGTAAATAAAGCAGCGTGGCAACAATGCTCAATCCTCCTACGAGGAACCACCAAAGATGATATTCGCGGTCCATGCTCCTCTTTTCTTCAGGTGTCGGGATTTCATCAACACCGGAAGCTTTTTCATCCAACTTAAAAGATGCGCCGGCTCCGTAATACTTAGAGCAGCACCAGTAAATAGCAATTCCGAGGAGACACCATATAACGCCGGTGTAAAAAGCCTCATTACTCAGCTCAGTCATCATATATAAGTAAATTAAAGCGCTGACCGGAGCACCGACCATGATCAATGGAGCTTTATACGAACGTTTTAATTCAGGATGCTTTTTCCGCAAACCCCAAGCTGCCAGTATTCCGAGAACGTAGTAGAAAAGATCTGCGAATAAGGAAAGTTCTGCAATGTAAAGCAATGAGTTAGTTGCAATCAGAGCAACGGTCAATACACCCAGCGTTATCACCGCAACGTAAGGTGTCTGATAACGGCTGCTGACCTTTGCAAAAATCTTGGGCATTGCGCCGTCTCTAGCCATCGTAAAGAGATAACGCGGTGTTGTTGAAATAGAGGCGTTTAACGTTGAGAAATCACCGCCGAAAGCAATGCCGGCCGCAAGCAAGGCAAGAGGGAATCCTAGGATGCCGGCTGCCTTCATTGCTTCCGCATAAGGAGCTTCAGCCGTTGCCAGAGATGCTAATTTCTCTACCGGTGTAATACCGATTAGATACCACTGGAACAATGCGTTCACACAGAAAACGACGAACGGAGCCAAGAACATGGCACGAGGAATATTGATTTTCGGGAAACGAATCTCCTCTCCCATCGCCACACAGGCTTCAAAGCCTGCAAAGCACCACCAGATCATGCACACGGCGCCGATAAACGTAAAGTCTTTGTCCTTTGCGATGAATTCCGGCGACTTTACAAAATTCGGCAGTTCAATATTCGGGATCATTGTCAGGAACCAAATAGCAGCAACGCCCCAGAAAAAGAACATAAAGCCGTTTTGCAGCCGGCCCGTTAACCTAACACCGAAGACATTGGCAATAATGAAAACGATCGTGACGATCAACGCCACCGCGACATCAGACAATGGAATTTGCCATCCGAAAGCAAGACAAAGTGTTTTGAAGTAATAACTAAAGGCCAGCGCCTCACCGCCGGTAACCGCAACGAGCGAAATAATGAAATTCCAACCGGCCAAAACGCCTACCGCCTTCCCTAGTCCAAGCGAGGCAAATTGGTAGGTTCCGCCCGCATATGGAAGTGCAGCCCCCATTTCTGCGTAAAGAAGAGCAGGATAAATGCTTACCAATAGCGCCAATAAGGTGGCGAAGATTACCTCGATACCGAGGTTTCCGACTACATTGGATCCGGTTGTAAAAAGACCGACACCGATCACAGAACCGGCGGTAATGGTCACCGCTTCCCGCATGCCAAAACTTCGTTTGAGGCAACTGGGGCCGGCTGAATTCGATAGATTCTCTTGCAACATTAAAATCTCCTGAAAGATTCTTTTTCTTCAATATAGGACGGAGATTTCGTGAATAACGAATCTTGTAGTTCGATTTCCTAGCTAATGACCGCTATATAGCCTTCCTTCGGACAAACCAAAGACTAACGAGAATAATTATTTTGATTCCGGAAAATTATAGATTTTCGGGATTAGAATTCGAATCTTCTAGAAATAAAGAGAATATTTTTCGTCTGGCAATTTTTGGACAAAAAAATACCTTCTTCAGCTCTCTCTTTCTGAAGAAGGCACAGTCCAAAACAGACTGTTTATATCTAACAACCAATCAGGAGATGTCCGTCGGACCTTGGTTACGTCCGACATGGTTATTGTGCCTAAGTACCGCAGTTGATACAATGACAAAAATTTAGTGTTATTGATGACAAAAAAGGCAATTTACAGAAATATTACAAATTGTCCTTAATTTTATTTGTTTATATTCAAACAAATAAGCGTATTTATAATGTTCTAATTGCCAATCCTGTTAGTTACAAAAACACACAAACTACAACCTGGATTTCAGCTGAAAGGATGAACTGTGAGTACTGTTTCCGACCTTGATACCTGGCGTCTTTTCTTTAAGATCGTTTCCCGTGGTTCCATTGCCAAAGTTTCGGAAGAGATCGGCGTGGAAGCCTCTTCCATTTCCCGACGTATTAATAAGCTCGAAAAAGACCTAGGCGTAGAACTTTTCCGGAGAAAAGGTAAACAGCTAGTGCTCACAAGTGCCGGATCTGTGGCCTATTCTCGCATGAGACGTATCGTTTTTGATGTAGCCTCTTTGTTCAAAGACCTTCAGGTTGCTCGAGATAACGACAGGGACTTGATCACCATCGCATGCCCGATCGGTCTTTCTGAGATCATCATGCCGATCGCAATTTCTAAGTACCTGGAATTCAATCCGGATGTTTCAGTGTCTATGAGGTCATTAAGTTACGTTGAGCTGATGACTTCTGACGCCATTACCAGCTATGACGTCATGCTCTCGGTGACGCCTCTGAATATTCCGACGCGCGATTCTAAGTTGATTGCCGGCATTTCCTTCATGCTCGCGGCCACCCCACAGTATTTAAACTCGCTGAAATATCCGATTCGCTCTCCTCGCGATCTTTCGGAGCACCCTATTTTTTCTTTCTTTTCCAGAAACCGCGAAAGGAATATGGTTTTAAGAAAAGGAAGCGACTATTTCCCGCTGCACTTCCATGCTCATATGCGTTTGAATAATCCGGGCGGTATTAAGCAGGTTGTTATGCGTTCAAAAGGCATCGGAGCGTATTGTCCTGTCTATTACTATTTAGACGAACTGGCCAACGGAACCGTTTGCGAAGTCTTGCCGGAATGGAAATTTCCTGTTCAGCAAATCTATATCAGCAGAAAAGACCGAGACAGAGTTGCGGTCAATCGCTTTGTCCATTGGCTTATTGACTACTTTGAACATTGTCCCGGACTGGTACCTCCCAGTTATGAAGGTCTTTGGGTCGGAGATTTTGTCGATGGGGTCCCTGTATGACCAAGGTTCAATACAGCTTTGCCCAGCTTGACGAGTCGGAAATCTTTGAACCTTATCTTTCCTCAGAGCTTAAAAAGAATTCCGATTTATGGAAGCCTACCGAGTTCGAGCTCCCGTTAAATGATCCCGGACTTGCTGCAGCATTCCTGACGCTAACACAGCCGAATGCAGTTTTCTATGTTCCTCGATTCTCGGGCAGGTCTTTCGAATCAAAAAGCGCAAATTATTTAGCGGCTCTTTCTCAGGCCTTAGAGACAAAGGAGGCACTTTTGGTCAGTTGGCTGCAGCCGGAAGAAAGTATTCCGCCTTTCATCAGCTGTGAACATCTACTTATTAGATTGCCTGAAGTTTTCTATTGTTCAAGCACAAAAAACTTAATTACCGATTGGATAGACAAAATTTTGTCCCGCAAACGGATAACCGTCTCAGGAAATAAACCGCTTCGCCTTATCGGGCGTCATCTTTTGGTTCAGATGACGGTCGCTGCCGCTCTTAAATGTCTGGCAAACCCGGGTTTTGATGGTGTTTATAAATTAGCGGCCAACGGAGAAACCTCTCTATTCGAGCTCGTTAGCTTTATTCACTCGACATTGGCTCGCCTCCTGCCCAACCATAAGTTAGCAAAACTCAGTTTTGCCGAAGAAGAGCCGGTTCCGCTTTCGGAAGAATTTGATACTTCCTTTATGGAAAATTTCAATGTGATTTTGCCTGGCTGGCGCACGGGCGTTGAAGAGACAATCGTTGCCTTTTTAGTTCATCGAAAACTCTTTTGAGAACTTGTGTATCAGGAAGCATTCTTTTCGCCTTCTTCTAATAATTGGAGAAGGCTAAGAAATAGTTAGTCAAAAATCTAAATCCTAACTCGGAAAATTTCCCATCACTGAACCGTTTTTGGAACGTAATCGAGCAGGGTTTCACTGATTTTCAGCGAACACCCTCTCACACCACTGCCCACCCGGTCTGGTAAGCCAGGTTACTCTGTTTTTTTTTTAGCGGTTTCTCAACATGTTAACCCCTAAAACAACCCAACCACGACCATCCCCTGCCTTTGAGGAAGTCAGTTGTCAGGGCTTCGACTTGTTTTGCAGTCTTACCCGACGACAATTGCCTGAAACCGTTCCTGTTCGCAAGGTCTATGGTTTGCCTCGGGCTTCCTTCAGTCGGAACCTCGCGGTTCAGGTCTTGCCTCTGGCTATGTGCTTGGCGCCACCGCCTGCACTTCGGGACTTCCACCCTGTAGAGTTCGCTCATGCCGAGCGCAATCGAGTAGGGGAGGCTTTCACCTACCCCTCTCACACCACTGGGCATGCGGGTCTCGCACCCAGCGGTTCCAATTAACCTATGCGGGTCGCCTACTTGCTTCCCGCATTGCTTTTCCCAGATCGTACCACCCTTCTTTCAGGAGAATATCCAGGCTCAGAGCCATATGAATCTGCACTCCCTTTGACATTCTCCAATACCTGTTAGAGCTGTAAGCATATTCATGTAACGCCGGAGCGTTCTTCCACCGCCTCTTAAACTCCTCTCGGCGTTTCGCCGGCCTTTTCCATTGTTTCCAATAGATTTGCCTAACTCGTCGATGAAGCCATTGATCAGTTCGTTCGACCCATTTTGCAGGGATAGCCTTGTAAAAGTAGTTGACCCAACCCCTAAGGGTCAGTTTCAGCTCCCTTTTCACCCGTTCAATTCCTCCCGGTGCCCTTCGGTCTGTAATCTGCTTCAGTTTTTCTTTTAACTTAAGCATCTTCTTCCGATGGACGACGGGAAAGTACCGGTAGGTAGGATATCTCTCCCTTCTTTTCTTCGATACTTGGGAGGTGAAGGAGAATCCAAGAAATTGAACTTCCGGATCCCCTATCCTAAGTATCTTCGTCTTTTCTGCGTTAACCTTCAGAAAGAGTTTCTGCTCGATAAAGTCAGTGACCCATTTAAGCAACCTTTCGGCCGCTTTTCTGCTTTTTGCAAAGAGAACAGCGTCATCCGCATAGCGGACCGCCCGAACCCCTTTGCTTTCAAGCTTTTCGTCAAGTTCATGCAGAAGAATGTTAGCCAGCAATGGCGAGATAACTCCCCCTTGAGAGGTGCCGATGGTATTGGGCTTTCCTACTTTGCCTTCTTCCCAGATCGGTGCACGCAGGAATTTATGAATCAGCGACACGACCCTTCCATCCTCAATCCTATCGGACAGCAATTGGATGAGCTTACTGTGGTTCACTGTGTCGAAGAACTTCCTTAGATCCAGATCTACAACCCACATGTATCCGTCCTTTACATGCTCCATCGCCCTCCGTACTGCGAGTCGACAGCTTCTGTTCGGACGAAAGCCAAAGCTCATATCCTTGAAGAGTTTTTCGTATTCTTCGCTCAGCACCAGTGCCACTGCCTGCTGGACAAATCGGTCGATGACCGTCGGTATTCCCAACGGTCTCTGCTCTCCATTGTCTTTCGGTATGTACACTCGCTTAATAGGTAAGGGACGGTATTCTCCTTGTCGGGTCATCGCTGTCAGTTTTCCAGGGTTCTCAAAGAAATATTCCTTCAATTCCTCTGTTTTCATGCCGTCTACTCCGGGTGAACCTTTATTGGCTTGCACCTTTTTCATGGCTTCCCACAGATTCCTCCCGGCGAGTATTCTGTCCAGCGTGATCGCCTTAAAAGCTTCGCTACTCATGAGTTCAATCCAGTCAGCGCTTTGAACTCCTCTTCGACTGTTCTCGTGTTCCGCACTACCATGGCCGAAGTAGGTCGGGTATTGCCCATTTTTCTGCTCACGCTGATTGGTTTTCCCCCTTTCGCGGGTTTATTGGTTTGGTCCTTCCCTGTTACTCTCAGGTACTATGACCGCTGCTGACTTCTTGCCATTCGTTGTTACTGCCTTTGCTGGCTGGCAAGATCTCCTCGGGTAAGGGCATTCTCTTTCGCTCCATGCAGCTGCAGCCTTTACACATACGAATTCCGTCTAGTTATTGGGTTTTGTGAGATTTGGCACACTTGCCCTTCGTACTTGCCTGAGGCTGTTTCTGTTCGTCAGCTCAGAGCTTTGCTAGTCCCTTCTTTCAGCTTCTGCATCACTGCAGACACCTTGGGGTTCGCTAGTCTTTCCCACTAGCGGGCAGACTCGGGACTTTCACCCTATAGAGAATGCTCATGCCGAGCACACCAAAAAACGGCGCCCGAAGACGCCGTTCCCATCCAAATTATCGGAGAGGGACGCCTTGCGGCGCCCCATTCTCTCGTCAGATCACAGGAGAATTAACCGATCTGTTTGCCCATAACCTTCTGGCCTGCAACCCAACCGGAGGTGTGAGCGAAGCCGCAGGCGTTACCGCCGCAGTAGAAGGCTCCGTGAACACCGGCAACGGTTTCACCGGCTGCATAGAAGTGGTTAACAGGTTTCATGTCCCAACCCAGAACCTGGAGGTCTTCGTTAACACGAACCCCGCCGCAGGAGAGGTTGTTCCACGGTTCCATACGGATCATGTAGTACGGGCCTTTGCCGAGAGGATACATATCCTTGTCGCTGCGGCCGAACTGCAGGTCGTTATGGTTCTTAGCTGCTTCGTTCCATGTGGCGATCTGTTTCTTCAGACCGTCAAGGTTCATACCGGACTTCTGGCAGAGTTCTTCAAGAGTATCGCATTTCCAGAGGTTCTTACCGACTTTGAATTCTGCTTCAACACGTTCGGCAGGCCAGCTCGGCAGACCGATCAAAGCACCGAGTTTGATCTTGCTGAGGGTACGGTCCCAACCGGCTTGGTCGCAGAGGACATAGTGGCAGCCGTCAGGCTGAGAAGCCAGGGACGGAGTAACGTGGCAGATACCTTCTTTTTCTGTAATGAAGCGCTGACCGTTCTTGTTGACCAAGATACCGCCGTTATTGGTGATGAACCACCAGCGGCAGTACGGGCCGTTACGTCCGTTGACAACGATACCGCAGGGATAAGAAGCGATGTACTGCATGTGAGACAGAGGAACGCCGACGTCGCGAACAGCAACCATCATAGCTGTACCGTCATTCTTCGGACCGCCGATGGCAACGCCCTTACCTGCAACGCTCGGAACCCAGCGGTCCAGAGACTGCGGTGTGCCGGTGATACCGCCGGTAGCCATAATAACGCCCTTATTGGCCTTGACGTTCTTGGCTTTGTCGCCTTCACCTACCTGAACGCCGACAACGGTGTTAGTAGCCGGGTCATAGTAGAACTTGGTAACGCCCATACCGTGGTTGATCTTGATACCGCGCTTGTCGAGCTGTTTGACCAGAACTTCAATGTAGTCACGACCCTTGAAAGAGTCCTGACGGTGAGCGCGCAGACGGCTGTGGCCGGCATACGGTTCAAGGTGATGTTTGGCAAGACCGGCGTCTTCAAGGAAGTCGAATGCTTTGCCGGAGTTCTTTGCGAAGCAGTAAACCGGTTCCTTCAAGCTCATGTAGTTACCATAAGCCATGATGTCTTCGGCGAACTGCTGCCAGGAGTCTTTACGGCCTTCGGGGTCGGCATTCTGCATCTTGGAACCCCAAGCTGTGAACAAGCCGCCGCAGAGGTTGGTAGCTGTATGGAAGGGAGACTGACCTGCGTCATAAACGGCAACTTTACCGCCGGCATCGTGTGCCTGACAGGCGGCCATCATACCGGCACCGCCGCAGCCCAAGACGACGACGTCAACTGTGTCATCCCATTTGGCAGGAAGATTGTTTCCGGAAGTGGAAGCAGCCATTGCAGGGGCAGCGACAGCGCTAACGGAAGCAGCAGCGGCTGTTCCAAGGAAAGTACGACGAGATACGCTTGTCATTTTATTATTCTCCTTTCATCTTGATTGCGAATGTATGGCAGTCATTGCATTCGAGGTGCGGTTTGCCCTTAACGCTATGGCAGTTGGTGCAGTTTTGTTCACCGCGGTGGTTGCTGTGAGGATTCGGATTCATCTTGGCTGTTTTTTGAGCTACAGCCTGATAGGACTGATGGCAAACCAAGCAATCTTTTGTTGTTGCATTGTCAGGAAGGTTGGCATGCATCGGCGAATTTTTCAACTGAGCTTGGGCGCTCATGCTGAAAGCGGCTGCACAGCAGAGTGCTACGGCAAAGCTCAAAAGAGTCTTAACTTTCATATGTTTTCTCCGTGATCGAGGTGATTCGAAACATTGATTGTTTCGATATGTGAAATTTAAGACTTAGCTCAGGATTGGGATACATCCCAAAGTTCATAAGAAAAAACCCTGAGTAATGTGATACAAGCCAACCTCTTGAATAAGCATAAAAAAATCCGAAGATTAATACCTCCGGATTATGCCTTCAAGGAATATTCTTATTATTGTCTGCTGCTTAATTCTTTTGCATACAGAACTGCGGTGCCAAGGATTGCCTTAAGCAAGGCGCCGATGACAAACGGCACAAAGCCGACCAGAACAGCCTTTTCTACGCCGATGGAAGCAGAAAGCCAGAGTGCGCCGAAAGCGACAATAAAAATATTGGCGGCGTACTGGCTGATGAAGGAAGCAAAAACACGTTTGCCTGTCCAGCCTCTTTCAGCAAGCAAACCGCTGATGGCAGCGGCCATCGGGAAAGAAACTAAGTAACCGGCAGTCGGACCCATCAAAGCGGCAGGGCCGCAAAGCGGCGTGGCAAAAACGGGAAGACCTGCAAAACCGAGGGCTAAGTATGCGATAACAGCGGCGACGCCCTGGCGTGTTCCGAGCCAAGCGCCGACGACAGCGACGGCAAATGTCTGCATGGTTAGAGGAACAGGACCGATCGCAAAAGAAACCTTAGACGCAGCAACTAACAGAGCAACAGCGACAGCACACTTAATAACAGCCCTCTTATCAAAAGCTGCTGTTCTGTTCTGAGCAAAAACTTTCACAAAAAATCTCCTTGTGTATTAGAGGATTCAGAAATCTTAACCCATTGCCAGTTCATGCGCCTGAGGCAGAAGACGAGTTTTGCCTATCTGCCTCGCTGTGAATAGCTTTGTTACAAAGTCAGCTTTTTTACTTTCGTTAGGGATCTCTGAGACTTTTATATTGGGATTAACAATCAGACATAAGGGAGGCGGTTTCGAAAGAAACCGACTAGATAAGAATGGACTGTACTTATTCAGGTTTTCTGAGAACGCAGGAGAAGTTTTACACCTGCGGTGAGGAGATTGCCAACGCTATTTCCCACGGCTTGGCGGTCGTTGCTTCCATAGTGGGACTTGTCTTCTTAATTCTTTACGGAATCCGGCACGGAAATGCTTTGGCTGTAACTACTTTTAGTATTTTCGGGTCTTCTCTGATCGTTCTTTATTTAGCAAGTACACTATATCACGCTATACCGAACGTCAGAGCCAAAAAGGCGCTCCAGTATGTTGACCACTCCTGCATTTTTCTTTTGATCGCAGGAACCTACACGCCTTTTATGCTGAATCTGATGCCGAATTGGATCGGCATCACGATTTGCACGGCCTGCTGGATTATTGCTGCCTTCGGTATTATTTTCCAGCCCTGGCTGATGAAGAAAAGCGACAAGCTTAACACCTTCCTGTATCTCTTTCAGGGTTGGCTGGTTCTGTTTGCCTTTAAACCGGTTGTAGAAGCCCTGCCCGTCACTGGCTTAGTCCTGCTTGTAGCCGGAGGTCTGCTCTATTCCTTCGGTACGATCTTCTATAACTGGCAAAGACTTCCTTATCACCATGCGGTTTGGCATTTATTTGTCTTAGGCGGAAGCGTCACGCATTATTTTGCCGTCATGTACACGATCTAAATTAAGCAGCAGATCAAATCGTATACAGACAGCAAACTCCGGTTTGCATTGAAGCTCTATAGACTTCGATGCACAGTTCTCCGCGAGAATAAAGGGCGGCTTTACCTGCAAGTTTGACCCGCTTTCCGTCAAGCTCGCAGTAAAGGACGCCTCCTCGAGAAGAAGTCTGGTAGGCCAATATCCCTTTCTCTCCAAGCTTTTCCGACCATAGCGGCACTAAGTGGCAATGGCCGGATCCGCATACCGGATCTTCGTCTACGGCTAATTTCGGTGCAAACGTCCTGCTCACGCAGTCGTACTTGTCTTTTCCTTTGGCAGTTATGTGCAAAAGTAAACCGTCTAAAGCTTTGGCCTTTTCAAGATCTGGTTTGGCTTGGATAACTTGATCCTCGTTTTCAAGTACACAAACTAAGTCACGGCCGATCCAGGCTTCTAACGGCTTACAACCGATAGCCTTTTCCATTGCTTCAGTGACCTCAATTCTCTTAAGTTCGTACGCCGGAAAATCCATTTCGTAGAGATCGTTCTTTTTCTTTACGGAAAGTTTTCCGCTGAGCGTAGAAAATTGAACCTCGGTTAGATCAGGCTCGACAAAGTTCATTAGCACGAATGCAGTAGCCAGTGTTGCGTGCCCGCACAAATCGATTTCGCCGCCCGGCGTAAACCATCTAAGTTTCCAGCCGCTGTCTTCCTTCACCACAAAAGCCGTTTCCGAGAGGTTGTTCTCGGAAGCAATATCCTGCATCAGTTTGTCATCCGGCCAGCGTTCAGGAAGGCAGATGGCGGCAGGATTTCCGTGAAAAATCTTATCTGTGAAGGCATCCGCAATGAATTGCTTGATCATTTTCGCTTCCTTTTCGTGAATTAGAGTACGTAGCGGCAGCCCGCACCGGCCCAGTCAACATCATCGAATCTAGCAGCCATGGCCGCCGCGGCTTTAAATCCCGTGCAATGATTCAGGCGCCATTTTTCGACAGGAAACTCAGCCAGTCGATCAAACCAAACGCCGTAATCTTCAGGATCGACACCACAAAGGTGGGAGCCTCCGACAACCATGTGCAGACGTTCGATGGCAAACAAGTCTTTTGCTCTCTGCATAATGTTCGGTAATCCCGCATGTGCGCAGCCAAGCAGCAAGCTCCAGCCCTTTTCTCCTTTTACTGCCAAGGAGACATCGTCTTCAAAGCGGTCAGCAATAATTTGCCCGTCAGGAGCAACTTCCCACATGTTGCGACAGCAAACATATTGAGAACGGCGATTTTGCTCAGGGACTCGGAAGGCATATACGCCAGGCACGATTTCTACATAATCCTCGATGAGGTGTGCATTAGGAAAATGACCCACAGGCACGCCGCCGCTTCTTCTTGATGCATCGGCATCTCCTCTTCTCTCAATCTCGATGCCTTTACCGGCGTAGATCGGAATCCCAGGACAGCTGAAAACAATATCCAAGAGGCCCGAGATATGGTCGTGATGGCTGTGAGAAAGGACTAAAGCCCTAACTTTCTTGAGATCAATTTTGAGAAAGTCGAGATTGTGTCTTAAAACATGACCGGTTCCGCCGGTATCAATCATCACGTTGCCATGCTCTGTCTCTAAAAGGCTGCAATAGCCCCATTCAGCGAGCATGCCTGACTTAGCACAATAGTTATCGATGACGACAGTGAATTTCATCAAATTTAGGCGCGGAGACCCCTGCCTTCAGGCAGGGGAGGAAGCGCCTCCTCCTTTCGAATTTCTGTTTTTCTCCAGAGAAGCGAATTTTTTGATTTCTTTTGGAGAAGTTTACATTGGGTCGTCAGAGTCCGAAAATAAAAAAAGCCCGAGATTTACTCGAGCTCGAATGGAATGATGTTCATCAATCCGCAGCGCCTGCCATGACTTTTTGTTCTTCGACTTGTCTGGCTGCTGCAACTTGTCTTGCTTTCGGATGGAGCGTTCCGTGTCCTGAGCGAATCAGGAAGAACCAACCGGCCAACATAACTAAGAGGCCTGCAATAATGACGGCTGTACTTTCGGCGCCGGCAACCGCAATAATGTAACCAAGGGCGATCAGTCCGACAGATTCCATCATGTGACGAACTGTCTTTTTCTCTAACTTACTAAACACAATTAATCTCGATTTATTTCGACATCAGGGATTCTACCTGAAATTTGTAAATTCCGCCTAGAAAATTGTGTTCAACTATTTGTTTTATCTAAATTTTAGCTGCTTACACCCTTTCCAAACCTTTGATTTACATGGGTTTGACGAGGAATATAAGTAGTTTCCCGAATTGATACTATATTTAGAAAATTTAGGCCTCTCAGCGGGAAAAAATCGGCAAATCTGCCATTTTTCACTATTTGAAAAACAAGTTGGCATCGAACGGCGCCATCACGTTTTTCTCGATCCAATCAGCCGGACAACACTGGTTGAATTGGATCAGGAACTGTTCGGCGGTCGACTTCGTACTTATCGATGAAAGTTTTTCCATCAATACCTCTTCGGTATAGAGATGGCGTTTCTTTCCCAAAATCGCTTGCTTTCTTGCGGCCAATGCCTCCAAATCCCGACCTTCGTTATGGGTATACGCACACCAAAACAGAAGCGAGAAACCCAAGAATGTATGAGAGACAAGAAGCTCACGAAAGAACATTTTGAGTCTGTCTTCCGTGCTTGAATGCATCGGATTTGAGACCAATGCGGTTAATAATCCTGGGATAGTGTCTTCTCCGGCGCGTTCCATGTTACCGACATAAACAGCCGTCACCTCAGTTCTATGGTGTCCAAGATCTTCAGAGACTTCCAATGAGGACCTTTCGCCGTTTGGGTTATAACCGTCCATCATTCTCGAAGCAAAAGAATGTCTCATTGAATAGGCAGATCCTTCAAAAACTTCTTTTGAAAGTCCCAACTCCTCTACGAGCTGCTTTCTTTGAAGCCTTAGGGCTTCTTGCACCGATAGGTTAGGATTACGAAAGAGTTCAATACCCTTTTCTGTACAAAAAGAGCTGAGCTGTTCGAAGGCGTCGTGCTGATCAACGGTTTTCATCAGGATTTTTCTCGGCTTTCCGCCTTTTGACCCTTTCAGCACATGGATAAAAGGACGTCCGCCTTCGGAACAGAAAGACTCCTGATGCTCAAGGCTGACCGACTCGGCCGGACGAAGTCCGAAATAAGCCATGGCCATCACTTGGACGCCTAAGTAATCATTGATTTTGAATGCGTCGTTAACTTTCTTCCTGAGTGCAGAAGTATCGGTATGGGAGCTGCGGAAGTTAGACATCGGGCAGTTTTCCAGACGAAACGTTTCCGCTTTCATGATTTTCGAGAACTTCGGAATGCAATTGGGTTTTGAAATCCACCAAGCAAAGAATTTCAAATGACTGAGTTCATTGTCTATTCTCTTAGCGATTACCTTCGGCTCTACTCCCCAGTTCAGCCGTTCGGTGATTTTGTGATGGAAATAGGCTTCGACGTGCTCCGTTTTTAGCTGGCGGGGATCAATCCGAAATTCTTTAGCGGCATATTTAAAAAACTTCATATAAAACTTTTTTCTGCCTTCAGAGGTTTCTCTTGAACAACACTTGTTTTTAGTGGAATGGAAGCAGTTGTAGATTCGGCACAGCGTCAAGACAACTAATTGCCAGTTATCCGGATGACGTTTCAAGCCGACAAGACAATATTTATTTTTAGGCGGAAAAAGAAAACGGTATCTCCGCAGGCCTTTAACGGCGTCGGTTCTCCGCTTTGAGAATTCTTTCATTAGTTCTCCGAAAATAGAAGGCGGCCATGTTTTTTACATGGCCAAATAAAACAGAAAAAATTAAGTCGAGGTGCTATTTCCGTTGTCCGTAAAGGATCAAGCGGGTTATTCCGTTTCCGTCCGGTGGTAAGTCGGAGGTCGGGATAGCGTCGGCAATCAAAGGCCGTGGTTAAGAATGCGAAGCCCACATCAATGGGTAAAAATTAATTCGCACCAACCGAGTTATGCAGGCATATGAATGGACATATGCGGAGAACCTGCATAGAAATTTAGATGGTTAACAGCGCAATTATATTAAAAATGCAGAGAATAAGAAAAATAAATTATTATATTTAACCCCTCATTACACTTTTGGAAAATGGATTTAGCAGGAGTCAAAAATAGGCATGAAAAAAGCAGCTTAACAGCCGCCTTAGACATCACCAATTCAAAAAATAGAATTGGTAGCGGAGACAGGATTTGAACCTGTGACCTTCGGGTTATGAGCCCGACGAGCTACCAGACTGCTCCACCCCGCAATTATTGGGTGTTTGACGAAACTGTCGTTTTACGTTTTGGTATGCCTTCCCAAAACAACCAACTCCTCTCAGAAGGAATTGGTAGCGGAGACAGGATTTGAACCTGTGACCTTCGGGTTATGAGCCCGACGAGCTACCAGACTGCTCCACCCCGCAATCAATGTGAAACATCTCGTGTAACGAGGAATGTAACTATATCACTGTTCTACGAGTCATGCAAATTTCCGATGACATAAAAAACCTATTTTGAGATTCAAAGTCCGTGTCGAACACTTGAGAAGTGAAGAGAAAGTAAGGTAACTAATTGATTTTATATAAATATAAAATATCACGTTACGAAAATTAATTTTGTATTTCGAAAAGTTAAAAGCAATATTTTTTGGAGCTAAATTATTCAACACGTTGATCGGTGATCCCGAAAACGTTTAAAACGCAGTCAAACGCTGCAAACCACGATTCGAATCGCTTTTACCCAAAGACGTTCGAACGTCTAGAAGAAATTTTGAATTAACATTAGAAAATTAAAATGGCGTTCCTTGCATCTGTTAGTCAATTCCTTGGCAAAACATTTGCCCTGTGGGTTCTTGTTTTTGCCGGTCTTGCATATGTCTCTCCGGATTCTTTCAAGTTTTTTGCTCCTTACATCTCTCCGCTGCTGGGCATCATTATGTTCGGTATCGGTTTGACACTGAAGGCAAGCGATTTCTCCGAAGTATTCCGTCGCCCGATGGCTGTTGCCATCGGAACCCTAGGCCAATTCACAATCATGCCGATTTTGGCTTGGCTGCTCTGCTTAATCTTTAATCTTCCGCCCGACATTGCCGTCGGCGTCATTCTGGTCGGCTGCTGCCCAGGCGGTACAGCCTCCAACGTGATGACTTATCTGGCTCGCGGCGACGTCCCGCTTTCCGTGACTGTTTCCTCTCTGAGCACCATTCTTGCTCCGATCGTGACTCCGGCATTGATTTATCTCTTTGCTCACTCCTGGATTAACGTGAATCCTGTCGCGATGTTCTGGTCCATTATTCAGATCGTAATCCTGCCGATTATTCTCGGCTTGATCGTCAAAGCGATCTTCAAGTCCAAGATTGACGCTGCCGTGACTGCCCTTCCGGCTATTTCCGTTATCGCGATCATCATGATTGTGAGTGCTGTCGTTGCCGTCTCTCAGAAGAAGATTGCCGAAATCGGTCTCCTCGTCTTCGCCGTCGTCGTGCTTCACAACGGTTTAGGCCTCCTGCTCGGTTTCTTCTTAGGCAAGATCACCGGCATGGATGTGGCTAAGTGCAAAGCCTTGAGTCTTGAAATCGGTATGCAGAACTCCGGCTTAGGTGTCGCTCTTGCAACGGCACACTTCAATCCGATCGCCGCGGTTCCAAGTGCCATCTTCTCGGTTTGGCACAACATTTCCGGCCCGATCGCTGCCGCTATTTACCGTCGTATGCAGGATAAAGGCTCGGCCGACCAAAATGATCCGACTTGATCCCGCTTTTCTGTAATCTATCTAAAATCACAACGGACGGCTTTAAAAACCGTCCGTTGTGATTTTTAAACAGAGTATTAATAATATGTATTACATACCTACCACTTATCTAACGGTCAGAGATGACGAAGGTCCGATTGTTTTCCAGCGAGAAGACTTAATGCGCTACAGCGGGAATCGCGGCTTAATCGCGAGCGGCGTCACTTTTCGCCTTCTTAACGCAGCATTCGAAGACCTTTGTCCTAACGAGATTCCGCGCCGCGAATATTTCCGCTTCCGCACTTCTTTTCCCGGAGACGAAGTCCGTGACGGCATTGAGTTGGTGACACGAGCTGTATTAAAGGGCAGATATTTTGTCGATACTTCTATCGCACCGGACTTTGCCCCTCAAACGCCTGCCAACGGCGCCATGTACTTTGAGGTCGCCTATTTAGACAGAGCTTTTGCCTACAGCTTTGATCACCATATCTTTACTAAGGAATGGGCCGAAGAAGTCATCAAGCATCAGGAAGGCAGTCTTTCGGAAGAAGAGCACGCTCGATATCTTGAGTACAAGTATGAAGTCCTCGGAAAGCTGCTCACTCGAATGAATGTCTTTAATTACAGAGAACCGATTCCGGTTTCTCGGTTTAACCGCTAAGGCTCCTACAGGCAAAATCATTTGCCTGTTTCTCCTTCTTTTCGGAGGTCGGTAATGAGTAAAAAGCCAATTCTTTTCTGCACACAGTGCGGAGCGCCCGTAGAGAGAAAGATTCCTGAGGGCGACGATCATGAACGTTATGTCTGCACGGCCTGCGGAGAAATCTTCTACGAGAATCCGCTAAATATTGTGGGCACCCTTCCCGTTTGGGAAGACAGGGTTCTGCTTTGCCGCCGAGCCATAGATCCGAGAAAAGGCTATTGGACGCTCCCTGCCGGACACCAGGAAATGAAGGAGACTACAAGAGACGGTGCGGCTAGAGAGACCCAGGAAGAAGCCGGGATCGATTTCCGGATTGCCGACGAACCTTACGTCTATTTAGATTTAGCGCATGCTAGCCAGTCGCATGTGATTTTCCTTGCTGCCATGGAAAGCCCCGAAGCCAATCCCGGTCCCGAATCCTTTGAAGCCAGACTCTTCAGCGAAGACGAAATTCCATGGGACAAGATTGCCTTCAACTCGGTCGACAAAATCCTCAGGCTTTATTTTGAAGATGCCAAAACAGGAAATTTTCCTTTCCACTACATCGAGCGGCACAAACAAGGGAAAATCTCATAATCACCATTGAAGGCGTATTTTCCATCTAAATATTTGCAAGACGGCCTTGGTTTTCCATGTCAAGGCCGTTTTCGTTTGATTTTCGTCACCACCTGAGTCCGATTTGAGCATTGATTCGGTATACTTTTCGGTTGATATTGAATTGTCTTCCGGCAGCTCAATAGCGTTCGGACCGTCCTTATCGGCGGATAATATCGGGAAGACCTTTTTACAGTCCTAAGACGAAAAAAAATGAACTCAATTTACAAACTTGCTAAGTCAGTTTTGTTCCGTTTTACCCCTGAACAAGCTCACCACATTATTCTTTCGAACCTTGACTGGGCTACTCAGCTTGGCGCTCAGAAACTTGTAACTCGTTCCTTCCCGGAAAATCCTATTGAAATCATGGGGTTGCGCTTCCCGAACTGCGTTGGCTTGGCAGCCGGCATGGATAAGGACGGCGAGCATGTCACAGCCTTCGGCGCCTTGGGTTTCGGTTCCGTTGAAATCGGTACTGTAACTCCTAAAGGTCAGCCCGGTAATCCTAAGCCCCGCCTCTTCCGCCTGATTCCCGATGAAGCCATCATCAACCGCATGGGCTTCAACAACGTCGGTGCTATCCAGGTTGCTAAGAATCTCCAGAGCGCCAGAGCCTTCCGCAACCGCGGAGGCATCTTAGGCATCAATATCGGCAAGAACAAAGTCACGCCCAACAGCGAAGCCTTGTCGGATTACAAGAAGTGTATGGATCGCCTCTACACATCCGGTGATTACATCGCGATCAACATTTCTTCTCCGAACACTCCTAACCTTCGCGACCTGCAGGCTGATGCAGAACTCGATAAGCTCCTTCTTGGTATCGCTGAACATCGTCAGCGCTTAGCCGATGAAAACGACGGCAAGATCGTCCCGATCGCCGTAAAGATTGCACCTGACCTGTCTGATGACGGCGTCAAACATGCGCTGGACATCATTGTTAAGCACGGCATGAACGGCGTAATCTGCACGAATACCACCATTTCCAGAGAACCGGTCGAGCACAGCCCGCTCGCTAAAGAAACCGGCGGCCTTTCCGGCAAACCTCTTATGGCTCGTTCTACCGAAGTCACAAGAATGGCCTCCGAGCATCTCCAGGGTGCGCTGCCGATCATTGCTTCCGGCGGCATCATGAGCGCTCAGGACGCCGTCGAGAAAATGGAAGCCGGTGCTTCTATTGTTCAGCTCTATACAGGTTTCATCTACAAAGGTCCGGAACTGATCGCTGATTGCTCCGAAGCCATTGCTCAGTGGCGTGACCAACACGGCAGATAAGTTTTATGAAGTGCTTTATCGGACTTCCCGCTGCGCCTAGCGTCATTAATAAATTAGTGGACGCTCAGGATAGAGCTTTAAGTTTCGATGCGGGCGCGCGGCCTGTGCCGAAAGAAAATTTTCATTTGACTTTGGCTTTTATCGGAGAGATCGAACCCGATAAAGCCCGGTTAATCGCTCAGCTTCTGCCTCTTACGACTGACTTTAACGGCAAAAGCTGGCTGATCGACAACAGCGGCCTTTTCATACGTCCTCAAGTGGCTTGGGTCGGCGGCAGCGCCTCTCCGGAGATAGAACATTTGGCCCGCGAATCGCGAGAGATTTTGGATCGTCTCCATATCTCTTACGACAAAGGCCGTTTTAAACCGCATATCACCATTCTTCGGAAATCGCATTTGGCTGAACCTGTCATTCAGCATCCTTTTGAATGGCCAATTTTGCGTCCGAGAATATTTGAATCTCGATTAAATTCCGACGGTCGTCGGGAATATGTACCTCTTTAACTTAGAGAGATTGACTATGAATGGAGTAGACATCGTCACTCGTCCGGGATTTTGGAATATTCCCGTCTGGGCCATTATCGGCATCTATGTTCTCGGCATCGCCGCTGCGATCTGCTGTGCAGTCGGCATCCGCAAGTCCTACCTACTTTGGCGTGCCGGCAAGCCCTACGCCATGGACAAGGAAACCAAGCGCCGCTGGGGTTTCTTTGTTAAAGAAGGTCTGGAGCAAAAACGAATCATCCGCAAACCCTTAGGCAGCTGGCTGCACTTTTGGATTTTCTGGGGTTTCGTTTTCCTCTTCTTCGGCACCTGCCTGGCCGTTCTAGACTGGGACATTGGCAAACTGGTCTTCGGCAAACAGTTCTTGGCCGGGAATGTTTACTACTTCTATAAGTTCATTCTCGATATTGCCGGTGTCGTCTGCTTGATCGGCTTAGGCATGGCCTTTTACCGCCGCTTTATCAAGCAGGGCAAGCAGTATGAGAAATCCGTCCGCTTTTTGTGGATTTTGGGTTCTCTTGCCGTCATTATCCTTACCGGCTACATCGTTGAAGCGCTTCGCTTAGCTGCCGAGAATCCTCCGTATGCTTCTTGTTCTCCTGTCGGAAACTTCCTGGCTAAGGTTTTCTACTCCGGCATGAGCAAGGAACAGCTGGAAGCTCAGCACCTCTACATGTGGATCCTCCACGGCGTCATTTCCTTAATGTTCGTCGCCGCTATCCCGATGACGTACTTCGCTCATATGTATAAGAGCCCGACGAGCATCTACTGGCAGAGAACCAAACCGCGCGGCCTCGTGGAAAAGATCGACAACATCGAAGAACAGGAAAGCTTCGGTATTTCCAAGTTCGGCCAGTTCAATTGGCATGATCGTCTCAACTTTGACGCATGCGTCGAATGCGGCCGATGCACTTCTGTCTGTCCGGTCAACCGCGCCGGCGGTCCTCTTGATCCTCGTGAAATCATTCTTTCTTTGAAGAAACGAATGATGGAAGGCTACACCAAGACCGAAGAAGTCTTGGTACCGGATGTTGTTTCCAAAGAATCCCTTCTGGCTTGTACGACCTGCGGTGCCTGTGTCGAGCAGTGCCCTTCCCGCATTGAAATCGTCAATACGATCCAGCAGATGCGCCGTTCTCTGGCTCTAGAAGAAGGCCAGTTCGCCGAAGGCGTGGCTAAAACGCTTCAGAACATTCAGTCCGTCGGCAACCCCTGGGGCTTGGACCCGGATACCCGCTGGGCTTGGCTGGAAGGCTTAGACGTTGCCTTTGCCGAACCGGGCGTTCACTACGACATCCTTTACTGGGTCGGCTGCTCTGCTGCCTACGACAAACGCAATCAGAAGATTGCGAAGGCAATGATCAAGATCCTCAAGCATTCCGGCTTGTCCTTTGCCGTGATGCAGGAAGAAATGTGCAACGCCGAGTTTGCCCGCAGAGTCGGTGAAGAGTATCTCTATCAGATTCAGACACAGACCAACATTGATAATCTGCGCCAGTACAACTTCAGCCGTTTGTTGGCGAGCTGCCCGCACTGCTTCAACACTCTGAAGAATGAGTATCCCGAGTTTGAGCGCGGTCAGTTCAACGTGATTTCGCACCTACAGTTCATTGCGGAACAGATGGATTCCGGCAGACTCAAGGCAGAACTTTCCGAAAAAGAAAGAGTCGCCATCCATGACGCGTGCTATTACGCTCGCTACAACGGTATCGTGAACGCTCCGAGATTTGATTTGAATAAAGTCAAAGGCTTAGAGACCGTCGATCCCAAGGAATGGGGCACTTGCACAACGTGCTGCGGCGCCGGCGGCGGACAGTTCTGGACCGATACGGACGCGCCCGAGCGACTGAACGTGATCCGTCTGAAGGCAGTCGTCAACGATACCGGCTGCGACAAAGTTGCAACGAGCTGCCCGTTCTGCTTATCCATGTTCGACTCTGCGAAATCTCAAGAAAAATCACTATCTGAAATTTCTATCTCAGATATCGCAGAAATTATTGCAAAAAATCTAAAATAACAATCATGGGCGGTTGATATCACCGCCTTTGATTTATCAATAAAAACAGATGCAGTCTCATGGATCAGTCCGTTAGTAAAGCAAACATTCAAGTACTTGATCGGGCCAGTGCAATTCTTCGAGTCCTGACCCAGCATCACGACCCTGTGAATTTGAAGGTCATTTCTGACGAAACCTGTCTTCACATCTCTACTTGCCACCGTATCCTTTCCGATTTAGTTCGCCTTCGTTTTGTGGAGAAAGGCGCCTCTGCCGGAACTTATCGTTTAGGTTTGCGGTTCCTTCAGCTCGGAAACCTGGTGAGAGAAAGAATCTCGGTTCGTGATACGGCAAGAACCGGAATGCAGCGTCTGCATAATCTCACACGCCAGACAGTCAATCTCTCAATTCGTCAAAACGACAATATCGTCTATATCGATCGTATCATGCGTGAGCGTCCGGGCATTCAAGTCGTCCGTACGATCGGCGCTACTGCTCCCCTGCATACCACGAGTTCAGGAAAACTCTTCTTAGCCGAAGATTCTTTCGAGCAGATTCGTGCCTATGCTTTGCGGACCAACCTTGAAAAGTCCACTCCGAACAGCATCGGGGACATCGACACCCTTCTGACTGAAATCTCCAAGATCAAAACTCTTGGTTTTGCGCGAGATGAAGAAGAACTGGAAATGGGGGTTCGCTGTGTAGCCGCAGGCATCCGTGACGACTCCGGCAAATTAGTTGCCTGCCTTTCGATCTCCTCTCCCGCCAGCAGTTTCTTAGAAGGCTGGATCAGCGAAATCAAACACACTGCGGATGATATTTCCGAACACTTAGGTTATGTAGCAACGCCCGGTGAGCTATACGTCCGACCCGACTTTACCTAAAGAATTATTTCTTACTTAGGTCTCCGAATTGCGAGGCCTTTTTCTTTTTTACCATAAAACAAATATTGGATTTTTCCTATATCTCTTTTTGATTATTTGTTAGCTAAATATTCATTGAGAGGGTTTATCGTTGTCGGGATTTCGCAGACAAACAACTACTCGTTATTACTAGATTCACACTCTTGACCTCATCCGAACGTATTAAATACAATTTTAGGCAACAAAGACCCCTAATCTTTGTTTACCCACCCCAAAAATTAAAAAACAAGGAGAGCACATGTTCAATCTTCCACAGAGCACTTTCGGAAGAAGAAGTTTCCTGCGTTTTTCAGCACTCAGCGTTGCTGCAGGCAGCTTTTTGATGAATCCGATCTCTAAAGCCGTTGCTCAGGCGGTTAAAGAAATTGAACCTTTCTACTGGAATGCCTGCGTGATTAACTGCGGCCAGCGCTGCCCGCAGCGCTGCTTTGTCAAAGGCGGCCAAGTCATTCGCGTTGAAACCGACAACACCGCCGGTGACGCCTGCGATCATCGTCAGATTCGCGCCTGCTTGCGCGGCCGTGCATTAAGACAGCGCCTGTACTCACCGGATCGACTGAAATATCCGATGAAACGCGTCGGTGAACGCGGCGAAGGCAAATTCGAACGCATTACTTGGGATGAAGCCATCAAAACCGTGGCAGACAACCTCAAGAGAACCGTTGAAAAATACGGCAATGAATCCGTCTATTGGCAGTATTGCTCCGGCCAGCAGTCTCTAGTGAACTCCAGACGCGCTTGGTGGCGCCTGCTCAACCTCATGGGCGGCTACCTTAAGTACTATGGTTCTTACTCCACCGCCCAGATCGGCGCAGCCATGCCTTACACCTACGGCGGTCGTCCCGGCTCAGACATGAGTGAAATCGGCAACGCCAAACTGTATGTCACATTCGGAGGCAATACTTTAGTCACACGCGGATCCGGCGGCGGTAAAGGCTATCAGCTCGAATGCGCTAAAGAAAAAGGCCATCCGAAATCCATCATGATCGACCCGATGTACAACGATACCGTTGCCGCAGGTATGGATCAGTGGATTCCGATTCGTCCGGGTACGGACGCTGCCTTAGTCGAAGCCATTGCCTACGAACTGATCAAGAATAACTGGGTCGACCAGGACTTCCTTGATAAATACTGCGTCGGCTACGACGAAAAAACACTCCCCGCCTCTGCCGCAAAAGGCAGTGACTACAAGAGCCACATCCTCGGCAAAGGCAAAGACGGAATCGCTAAAACTCCGGAATGGGCTGCCAAGATTACAGGTATCCCGGTAGAGACCATTGTTCAGCTTGCTAAGGAAATGGGCACGACTAAGCCCTGCTTCATATCTCAGGGCTGGGGTCCTCAGCGTCAGGCTAACGGCGAAGAAACCGCTCGCGCCATCGCCATGCTGCCGATTCTTTTAGGTCAAGTCGGCTTGCCGGGCACGAACCCGGGTGATGCCGAAGGCAACTCTTCTCTGCCAGCTGTTTATCTCCCGATCGGCAAGAACCCTGTTAAAGCCACGATCCCTGTCTTCATGTGGACGGATGCCATTGTTCGCGGTAAAGACATGACCGACATTACCGACGGTATGCGCGGCGTCAAGAAGCTGGACCACGATATCAAGATGATCGTGAACTCCGGCGGCAACACTACGATTAACCAGCACTCCGACTCAAACGCAACGGATAAGATCCTTCGCGACACATCTAAGTGCGAATTCATCGTAGTCTGCGACAACATGATGACACCGACCTGCCGTTATGCCGATATTCTTCTTCCGGACGTCCTTGGCCCTGAAACCGACGACATCGCCTGCCAAGGAGGCTCTAACGGCGGTACGACTTCCATGCTGCCGATGCACAAGGCTGTCGAACCTCAGTGGGATCAGAAGACTTCGTACGAAATCTGCCGCTTGATTGCCAAGGAACTCGGCAAGGAACAGGAATTCACGGAAGGAAGAACTCAGCTGCAGTGGCTCGAATGGTGCTACAACGAAACACGCAAGAAAGTTCCTCAGCTGCCTGATTGGGATACGTTCTGGAAAGGCGGTCCTGCTCAAGTCTACGGCTGGAGAAAGAATCCGGTTGCGCTTTCCGAATTCAGAGCCGACCCGGTTAAGAACCCGCTTAAGACTCCGTCCGGCAAGATTGAAATCTATTCCGAACGTCTTAACAATATCGCCAATACCTGGAAGCTGAATCCCGGCGATGTGATCTCTCCGATTCCTATCTACTTCAGAAACTGGGAGATGTACGGGGATGAACTGCAGAAGAAGTATCCGCTGCAGTGCTACGGTTTCCACCATCACGGCCGTATTCACTCCACCTTCCACAACCTTCCCTGGCTGCGTGAACAGCATCCTGACGTCGTCTTTATGAACGTTTTGGACGCTAAAGCACGCGGAATCAACAACGGCGATTTGGTTCAGATCTTTAACGATCGCGGTATCGTCGAACTTCCGGCAAAAGTCACTTCAAGAATTATGCCGGGCGTTGTGAGCATTCCTCAGGGCGCTTGGTACACGCCGGTCAACAAGAACGGTAATGTCGTCGACATAGGCGGCAACATCAATACGCTTACCTCGCTGCGCCCGAGCCCGCTGGCCAAAGGCAATCCTCAGCACACCAACCTTGTAGAAGTCCGTAAGGCCTAGGAGAAAAAAAGATGACACAACTTGGATTTTTTGTTGACGTATCAAAATGCTCCGGCTGCAAGACTTGTGCCGTAGCATGCAAGGACGCACATAACCTTCCCGTGGGCATGAACTTCCGCAAAGTTCATGAATACGCCGGCGGAAACTGGAAACAGGCTGCTGACGGATCCTGGACACAAGACGTGTTCGGTTATTACGTCAGCTTAGGCTGCAACCACTGCTCCGACCCTGCCTGCGTTAAGGTTTGCCCGACAAAAGCACATCACAAACGTGCAGAAGACGGTTTGGTGGTCATTGATGCGACGAAGTGCATCGGCTGCGGACTTTGTGCACAGGCTTGCCCGTATCATGCACCGGTATTGGACGAAACTGCTCACAAGATGAGAAAGTGCGATGCCTGCTTTGACCGCCTGCAGAGAGGACTTCAGCCGATCTGTGTGGAAAGTTGTCCTAATCGCGCCATCGAATTCGGCGAAATCGAAGAGCTACGTAAGAAACACGGCAAACTTGCTGAAGTCGCTCCTTTGCCCTCTGCTTCTAAGACACAACCGAATTTGGTTTTGGTTGTTCCTGCTCAGGCTCGCCCTGCAGGAGATACTTCAGGTACTGAGTACTAACCGAGTATTTAATTGAAATCGCAACAGGCGCCGAAAGGCGCCTGTTGTACATAGAGTTCGAAAACTCGAGCCAAATTAGGAAGAACTAGAGTGCTCCTCTTTCAACTGCTTTTCGTTCTTCTGCCTCCTCTTCCCGAATTTTTTGGTCTTCGGATTCTTTGCCAAAACGGCTCATCGTGAATTGAACGATGGCTTGCGCCAAGAGCTCGTCCGGTACAAAAGCCTGAGCAACACCGTCCGCCTTAAGGGCCTTAGCATCTTCTTCGTTTTCGGCAGGCATGACTGTTTCAATGGTCGGTCGCAGGATCTTGGCTGTTTCAACAATCTTGCGGCAAAGGATCTCATTTTCAATTGCCAGAACAAGAATGGCCGCTTCATGTATATGAGCTTGGATAAGGACAGCAGGATCTGTAGCATCTCCGTAAATAGAATTAACATTCCTCTCTCGAAGCTCTTCAATAACCGAATGGTGATCGTCTACCACTACAACGGAAAGATGTCTTTGAAGCAGCTCTTCGAGGATGATTTTCCCCTTTTCTCCGTAACCGACAAGAACCACATGACCGTGGAGGATGTCGCTGCCGACGCTGTCCGGCATAAGTGCCATTGGATCGATACGCGCGTCCATTCTTCTAGCGAATCCCCAACGCTTTTTTATGAAGTCACGAGCCGGTCCGACCGTTGCGAAGGCAAACGGATTCAGGGCGATAGAAATAATGGCGCCGGCCAATACTAAACTCATGCCCTCTTGCGGCAGGATCTTGAGCTGAAGTCCAAGTGCAGCCAAAATGAACGAGAATTCACCGATCTGAGACAGTGCGGCAGCAACCGTCAAAGCAGTGTGAAGCGTATAACGGAATAACAAGACCAGACCAAAAGCAACAAGACCTTTGCCTAAGATAATAATGGCAAGCACGGCCAATACATGCAGGGGCTGTTCGTAAATGACTTTGGGATCAAACATCATGCCGACGCCCACAAAGAAGATAACCGAGAAGGCATCTCTAAGCGGTAGTGACTCCATCGCAGCGCGATGAGAGTAACGGCTTTCACGCATCACCATGCCGGAGAAGAAGGCACCCAATGCGAAACTGACATGGAAGATCTGTGCTGCACCGTAAGCAATACCGATTGCAAATACCAACACTGAAAGCGTAAAGAGCTCGCGGGAACCCGTCTTAGCAACCTGGCGAAGAAGCCACGGAAGCAGGCGTTTTCCGACAACCAGCATCAGGATGATGAAACCGAATACTTGAGCCAGCGTGATGCCGACAATCTGCCAAAGCGGCAAAGAAGCCTCGGTATTTTGCAGAGGAGAACCCAGCAAGGAAGCCAGCGGAGGCAGGAGCACCAAGATCAAGACGGTCATGATGTCTTCGACGACCAACCAGCCCACGGCGATTTGACCGTCGCCGCTTTCCAGAATGCCTCGGCTTTCCAACCCTTTCAGAAGCACAACCGTGGAGGCGCAGGAAAGACACATACCAAAGACGATGCTTTGTCCCCACGGCCACCCCCAGAAATGGGCCAAAACCGCGCCTAAACAGGTCGCCAGGCCCATCTGAAGAATAGCTCCGGGAACCGCGATATTCTTGACTCGAATGAGATCGGTCATAGAAAAATGCAAGCCGACGCCGAACATCAGCAGCATGACACCGATTTCGGAGAGTTCGGAAGCAATATTAACATCACCCACAAATCCGGGTGTTGCGGGCGAAATAATAATACCGGCGAGCAAGTAGCCAACCAATGCCGGTACTTTGATGCGCTCCATGAGGAAGCCAAGCGCCCAGGCAATCGCAAAACCGATCGCCAAGGTCGAAATCAAGCTAAAACTATGACTCATCGTTCGTTTGTCCTATGCGGGCAAAAATTTAATGCAGATTGCTAAAAATTCTTTGAGCGTAACCGTTCTGTACACTTAAGCGAATTGCATGACTCGGAGGATCCAACCGGTTCGTCCACGCAAATTCAGGCAATATTCTACTTTCGAGAAAGCTTTCTGAGACTGACAAATGGGACTTTTCCGCCCATCTTAGAAATCTCGCTTTTGACGCATAATTTCTATAAGGATCAAAGGGATAAATACTCTTATTCCTTATTCGCTATTTCTTAGAAATCGAACAATTCCCAAAGGCGACACACGAGATTAATAAGGAAACTGAAAAACTCAGCTTCCTCAACAAAATATTAGGGATAGACTTCAGGATGCTGTGAAGGGGGCGCCGGGTTGACATCACTGTTAACTGCGATTTCTTCGTCCACCGGAGAATCGCCTTTAAGGATTGCCAGACGGACCAACTTATCCATTTCTTGGGACAGAATCACAGAAGCCTGAACAACCGTTCCCAGGTTATCCGCTCTGAAGTGGTTAGCTTCTTGGTCAGTAGCGGCTCGAAGGATAACCTTAACACCTTGATTGATCAGCTTGGCAGTTTCTACGACCTTGCGTTCCAAAATCTCATCACGGATTGTCAGAACAATCACGGCAGCGTTTTGCACGTGAGCTTGAAGCAGAACAGACGGATCCACGGCATCGCCTTGAATAGCGGTATATCCGTTCTTACGCAGCTGAGCCACCAGGGAATCGTCTTTGTCGACGATAACGGTTGGGATTTCATCTTTCTGAAGAGCTGCTGTTAACTTACAGCCGACGTCGCCGTAACCCACAATGACGATATGACCGGTGATTTTCTTCTTTTCGACTTCGTCCGGCATAAGAGACTGTGGATCCGGGCGAGCAGCCGAAATACGAGCCAGTTTGCTGCGTTTTTTAAGGAATTCAGCGACTTTCGGAAGGGTGGCAAAAGCAATCGGGTTAAGCGCAATCGTCAAAATCGCTGTTGCCAAGACGAGATTCATGCCTTCGTCAGAGACGATGCCCATGGACTTTCCTAGGCTCGCCAAGATGAACGAGAATTCACCGATCTGTCCTAAACATGCGCCGAGTGTCAAGGCGGTGTGCAAGGGATAACGGAACAGCATCACTAATAATGCGGCGATGATCGGGTTAATGAAGAGGATTAAAAGCAGCACGCAAAGCAGATGCCAAGGATGTTCGACGATCACCATCGGATTAAACATCATGCCGACACCGACGAAGAAAATGACCGAAAAGGCATCTCTCAGCGGAAGGGATTCCACGGCTGCTCTATGGGCATACTTGGATTCACGCATCACCATGCCGGCGAAGAAGGCACCCAAAGCAAAGGACACATGGAAGACTTCAGCGGCGCCGAAGGCAATACCGATGGCCACTGCCAATACGCAAAGCGTAAAGAGTTCGCGGGAACCGGTTTTGGCAACCTGCCAGAGGAGGTACGGCAGCAGACGGCGCCCGATCACCAGCATCAGTACGATAAAGACGACAACCTGAGCCAAGGTTATAAGCAGAAGCTGCCAGAGCGGCTGAGAAGAAGTCTGAGCCTGGCCTGTGAACACTGAAGCCATCGGCGGCAGGAGAACTAAGAGCAAGACCGTAACCATGTCCTGCACGATCAGCCAGCCCACTGCTACGTTGCCGTCGAAGCCTTCGAGCATGCCTCTTGCCTCCAAGGCTTTGAGAACAACGACCGTGGAAGCACAGGATAAACAGCAGCCGAGAAGAACTGAATGACCTACGTCCCAGCCCCAGAGCCAGCTTAAGCCGAAACCGATTAAGGCTGACAAAAGCATTTGGCAAATCGCGCCCGGAACAACAAGACCTTTGACCTTCAGCAAGTCTGTCAAGGAGAAATGCAGGCCCACGCCGAACATCAGGAGCATGATGCCGATTTCAGCCAGCTGGTTGGCCAAGTTCAAATCCACATCAAAGCCGAATACCGACGGCGAAACCAAAATACCGGCGAGCAAGTAGCCGACCAATGCCGGCACTTTTAATTTTTCTGCCAAAAAACCCAGGACTAAAGCGACACCGAAACCGATCGCTAAGGTCGAAATGAGAGAAATACCTTCCATACTTTTACCGCGTGCGTTTATTCGTTATTCCGCATCCTTTTAAGAGAGCGAGTTTGGTTCGCACTTGAGCACAATCCAATGCTCCCCTCCACTTATTAATCGCTGCCATTACCTGGCAAAAATGTGCTCCAATTCTAAACACTCAGATCGAAGAGGATTCCTCTCAAAATTTAAAAACAAGTATTTTTTGTTTGTCTAGTAGTTTGCTAAATAATTTTTCAGCGATCAACCGTTTGTTCAACAGTTACTTTTCTATTTATTTTCAAATAGATGAATCGAACAGTTTGATTTTTGATGAACAAAAAGTTGCAATCCAAGATCGCTTTCGCCCATTCTTGGTAGTTTGCTACTTATTAAGCCGCACTAGCCTCTTTTTTTTCTCATAATGCAGGCACGGGTCGCGGGATCCATTATTAATTAAGAAAAAAAAAATGAATAAACCAATCATCGCAAAAATTAACGACAAGTTCGAAACCCTTCTTCTGATCATTCAGGCAGGCGCCCTGATCATCATCACAATTGCGACCGCAGTCGCGATCGTGGCCGAAGGTTATGACATGTTTGCGACCAAGAGCATCGGCTTGGCCAACTTACTGCTCTTGTTCTTATTCATCGAGATTTTGTCGATGGTCAGACAGTATTCGCTCGGACAGCATGAGTTAAAACTCAAGACGCCTCTGGTCATTACTGTTGTGGCTGTTGCTCGTTACCTCATTATTAATATGGAACATCTAACGAGCAAGTGGATTCTTCTTACTTCTGTTTCAATTCTCATCTTAACGATCGCCCTCCTGATATCCCGTCAGATTAAAGGCCTTCATGATGATATTGAGGAAGAAAACCTCTCTTCCCTACAGAGGCTGAGCGGCAAGCTCTCCGGAATAGTCTGCAAAAAGAAAGACATCCAGAAAGACGATAACCCATAGTACTTGTACCTATTCATTTTCTCCTATTGTCTCTTACAATTTGTAATAAGTACCTCTTGTGGGTACTTTTGTAAGACAACGGTATGGATCTTTCCCGTACCTACCAAAGGAGAAAACTAATGCTTTTGACCAAACTTTCCGTGGCTGTCGGACTTGCCGGCGTTGCACTCGCAGCCAATGCAGTCACCTATACACCCGGAACTTACACTGAAAAAGTCAACGGTCATAATGCTGCCTTCACCGTCAAGGTAACCGTCAGCAAGAACAAGATTGAAAAGATTGAATATCCTGACAACCTTGAAACTATCGGTGTCGGCAAAGTCGCTCTGGACAAACTGTCCAAGAAGATTATCGATCGCCAATCTCTCGGCGTAGACAATGTTACCGGCGCAACCATTACTTCCTTCGCATTGAAGGGCGCCGTTAAGAAAGCACTCGAACAGGCTAAGGTTTCCAAGGCTGACATGGCCAAGCTGATGAAGAACAGCGAAAAATACACTGCTCTTCCCGCTGAAATCAAGACTAATGTTGTCGTTGTCGGCGGCGGCGGATCCGGCTTAGCTTCTGCTATCGCTGCCCAGCAGGCCGGTGCCAAAGTTATCGTTCTTGAAAAACTCGGCATCCTCGGCGGCTCCACCAACGTTTCTGAAGGCGCTTTGAACGCAGCTGACCCGCAGCGTCAGGGCAAACAGGGTATCGAAGACTCTATCCAGAAACACTATGAACAGACCATGAAGGGCGGCCACAATATCGGCAATCCTGATCTGGTTCATTACCTGACTGACCATGCTTTAGAGTCCGTTCATTGGCTGGAAAGCATCGGCGTTAAGTTTAAAGACGAAGTCGGTACTGCTACGGGTGCTTTGTGGCAGCGTTCTCACTATCCTGCTACTCCGTCCGGCAACACCTATATTCGTTCCTTCGAAAAATACATCGCCGCTCATGGCAACGACATGAAGGTCTACACCGACATGGACGCGGTCTCCCTGATTCAGGACAAGGCCGGCCGTGTTATCGGTGTAGTAGCTAAAGACAACCACACCGGCAAGACCACCAAGTTCATGGCTGACAAGGGCGTCATCCTGGCAACAGGCGGCTTCGGTGCTAATGTTGCTCTTCGTCAGAAAGTCAACACCGGCGTGTTCAAAGACTATGACCTCGGCAAGGGCATCGGCTGCACGAACTTCAACAAGTCTGCCCAGGGCTCCGGCATCATCATGGGTGAAAAAGTCGGTGCACACGTTATCGGTATGTCCGACATTCAGGTTCATCCCTGCGGAACTCCGGGGACAGGTTTGATGGAAATGGTTCGTACATCCGGCCGTAACCGTCTGTTCATCAATAAGGAAGGCAACCGCTTCGTAAACGAAGGTGCTCCTCGTGACGTCTTGGCCAAGGCTATCTTTGCACAACCCGGCTCTACTTACTACGTCCTGGTTAACCACCTCCGTTATCCGTCTCTTGACTGGGTTGACGCCAACGGCGCCAAGATGAAAGACATGATCGACCTCGGTCGTGTTGTTTCTGCTCCGACACTTGACGAACTGGCCAAGAAACTCAACATGCCTGCTGCTAACCTGAAGAAGGCTGTTGAAGACTACAACGGTGTTGTTGCCGGTACATACAAGGATCCGCTGGGCTTCGTCGCCAACAACAAGGCTGACAAGCAGATGACTGAAGGTCCTTGGTACGCCTGCCAGAAGGTTCCGACTGTTCACCACACCATGGGCGGACTGGAAATCAACACCAAGGCTCAGGTTCTTGACGCCAACGGTAAGGTTATCCCAGGTCTTTATGCTGCCGGTGAGACCACAGGCGGTATCCATGGTTCTAACCGTTTGGGCGGCAACGCCATTGCTGACATCATGACTTTCGGTCGTGATGCCGGTACACATGCTGCTAAAGGAAACTAATCTTTCCAATAGCTGAGATTGTTTGATCTCTAACATGTTCGGGGATCGGAAATTTTCCGATCCCCTTTTTGCATCTTCGCTCTTTCCCTATTCTTCTGCATCGTGGATCCTTTATCTCCATATCGCGACAAATATTAACGTGAGTCTGTTTAAGATTACTAATAAGGCAAGAATCTTCTTAGGTTCTAACTAATAAAGTGACCTGGAGAAAATAATGGAAATAAACTTCAAAGAATTAACGCTTAAAGGTGATCGCCCTCTTGTATTCATCTTGTCCGGAGCGGGTCTTTCTGCAGAGAGCGGAATCCCGACTTTTAGAGATGCCAACGGCCTCTGGAGAAAATACGATCCAAAGGAGCTCGCTTCTATCCGCGCACTTGAAAGGCATACACAAGATGTATTTGACTTCTATAACGAAAGAATCAAAAACGCCGAACCGTGTCGGCCTAACGCAGCTCATATAGCAATTGCAAATTTCCAAAAGGAAATGGCTCCTTTTTGTGATGTGATACATGTCACTCAAAACGTTGACAACCTTAATGAATTAGCAGGAGCTCCACGAGTTTTCCATCTGCACGGCGACTTCCAAACTTCCTTGTGCAGAAAGTGCAAAAAGACTTTCCCAAGAGTCGGCTTCTACGAACGAGAACAGGTTTGCCCGGTTTGCGAAGCGACCAATTTCGCAATGAGACCCAATGTTGTGCTTTTCGGAGAAGTACCTTACGGCATGGATTGGATACCTTCGTATCTCAAGAAAGCCTGCGTCTTTATTTCCGTAGGCACTTCCGGCACCGTCTATCCTGCGGCCAATTTCGTGAGAGAAACGAAAGCATCGATAAGAATCAATCTTGATTTAGATCCGCTCATCCATCCATATTCCAAATTTAATCATAGAATTTATGGAAAATGCACTGAGACGCTTCCCCCGCTTCTTGAAGAATTAAAGAAAGAATTAACGTCGCGACTGAAAGAAAAGGCCACCGAATAACAAATTCAGAACATGAGTTTTCATACATCTCTCCTAACTCGCTCTCCAAATCTTTCGGAGGGCGATTTTTTTGTTCTGTTCTTCCTGCTATCTCCTAGAATAGAGGCCATCACAACCTGCTAGAAAGAAAAGATGTCCCTTGATAAAACACAGGTAATTGAACATCTGCTTGGACTGTGCCGTTCTGACATTGAGAAAAGGTACGGCGAACAAGCTTTAGATATTCATAACGCCAAGCTCACATTTGAGAAAAACCGATGCGTTAGGACTCTTTTTCCAAAATCTTCTTGTCGTCGCTGTGTTGAAGCATGCCGTGAAAAAGCCATTTTCCTCAATAACGGAACGATCGGTTTAGAAAATATCAAATGTACTGTTTGCGGAGCGTGCGTAAGTTCTTGTCCTACTGAGGCGTTTGCTTTTGCAAAGTACCCTCTTTATTCTGCTCTGTTTCAACTCAAAAAATTACTGGAAGAGAATCAAGAACATCAATCGACCAATCTCTCGGCTATCTTTACTTGCCCTAAAAGTTCGCAAGCAAAAGAACGAATTTCCGTCGGTTGTTTAGGAAGTATGAGCCCTGCGCTCTTCGTATTGGCCCAATTAACAACGGAAGCTAAAGTTGTTGTTTATTGCGGAAACTGCAGAAACTGCGCGATCAGTAACGAAGGAGACCCTGCCAAAAGCATGGCTCAAAAAATTTCCAGACTCTCAGACATACTGAAGATACAGCCGAAGATTGAAATTGCTGAAACGGCCTCCGAAGAATTAGACAATTTAAAGCGCAGAAAGATCTTTAGAAAGATCTCTAATGAATTGCTGGAAAGGTCAGAAATTGCAAGCTTGAAAGGCAATGCTCCGAAAACTGAGAAAGTTTTCCCAGTGCTTGGTCGAGAGATGCTTATTGACTGCATCAAGCTGATCCGTGACAAAAAAACGGAGTATGAGATTACTGAGAAGATATTTCCGCTTCCCGGTGTTTACAAAAATACATGCACCGGGTGCAACATCTGTGTGCTGCTTTGCCCTTCCGGCTGCTTAACCTCACGAGAGAAGGACGGTCACTTTAAACTCCTGGCAGACCCTCTCAGATGCGTGGACTGCAAACGGTGTGTGGAAGCGTGCCCGGAACAAACTTTAGTTATGCGAAAACTCTCCGGTATCCCACAGATACTGGCAGACGACGTCCAAATTTTATTAACTGGAGTACGGAAGCCTATTGAAGAAGACGCGGCCTCGATAGAGGCTAGAACGAGAGAGATATTCAATATTTAATTTCCTTAGAGACTATTTCTCCTAGCTTTGAAATCCGAACCTTCTTTCAATTGTTTTTCAATGCTGGCAACGGCCTGCGGAAAAACTTCGTATTTGTCATCTATGTCAATATGACCTAGGTGGTATTCCAAGCAGTTTTGAAAATTTCTTTCATTACACGAAATCATGTCTTCCAAAGCGAGCTCGTAGCATTGCCGCTGTTCGATGACGTTTTCGTGTTTTCTGATCAGATTGAAGTTCTTTTCCAGATAAGCTCGACTGAAAATTAAACAAAGATAACTAATTGATTTTCCTTCTTCTTCTGTGAAATCTTTTTTCCAGTCCCATGGAATATAACAGCCTTCGACAATAAGGCTCTGGTTGTTTTCGATACAAGTTTTGATCATTTCCCTGACGACCGGCCAAAGCTTTTCCGTCAAAGCATCATCGTCACTTTCAGGAGTGAGGTCAGTATTACCGCTTCTGATAAGTCCCATCTTTAGGTGGTCAATCGAAACATACGGGATCTTGTAATGCTCAAGAAGTTTCTGAGCAAGATTCGTCTTGCCTGTATGAGTGTCGCCGGCGATGAGGATAATCATTCTGCTTTATTGCTTAATTGTCAGTATGTTGAGCGGCTTTTGCTACTTCAGAAAACTCTTGCACGATATCAAGAAGAGCCAAATCATTTCCGACTCTCGAGCCCAGCATGATAGAAATTGGAGGTTTAGTCTCAAAAGAAACCGGCAAAGTGCTGCTAGGTCCTCCTCCAATGGAGAACCAGTCTACGAAGTTCAGAAAACCAACAAAGTCAGCATCGTAACGATCCAGAATGCTATTGATTAAGTTCCTGGCTTTCACCACATTTTCCTGAACCAATTTTTTCAATTCAGATTTTTCAATTTGAGGCATAGCTAACGCGTCTTCCAAACGCTCCATGCCGTAAAGATGTGCATGAGGCCTTTCTCGATAGCATTCTACGAGTCCCTCGAAAGAGCGTGGCTCATTGTCTGAGCCATATCGATGTAGGAACTTAGTTATATCAGCTCGAATATCGGTCGAACTAATTGTTTTGTAATCAAAACTGACTTCAGGCAAATCAATAAAGATAATCTCGAATCCATTGAGTTTTAGTTGAGCTAAGAAAGAACGCAGCTTAGTTTGCAGTAACTCCATCTCTCCGAGACTGCGGTTTACACATAAGATGATTCTTTTTCTACTAGGCTTGCTTTCCTTACTCCTCAATTCAAAAGATTGATCGTCAGCCGGATCGACGCCAATCATTGATAGGAAAACCTCTTTCAATAGAGCCGGATTTCGAGTCAATACACCCGGCGCATCAAAAGATGAAGACAACGGAATAATTCCGGTTCTGGAGACTAATCCTCTAGTTGGCTTAAATGAATACACACCATTTCTAAAACCCGGGATCATTAGGCTTCCTCTGGTTTCAGTGCCAAGGGCTGCATCGCAAAAACCGGCTGCGACGGCAATGGCAGATCCTGCGCTTGAACCCCCGCAGGGAAAGTTTCCATGGGGATTTTGACCGAAACCTCCTAACTCTGAATAGCCATACGGAAGCACATTGGAAGTCACAAAGCCGGCCAATTCCGTGAGATGGGTTTTGCCGAAGATTTCGATTTTGGGATTCCGGCGCAGTCTTTGAATGCAAAAAGCATCGGGAAGCTCCAAATCTTTTAATGCATGGCTGCCGGCCGACGTCGGAAAGCCTGTGACTCCGATGTTGTCCTTGACCAAAAGATGAATAGCCTTATCTGCCTGAGGATCTTTCCATTTTCTAACAGCGTAAAGTTTCCCATTAAGCCGCAATAAACGCCTTTTCATTTCAAGGGGCGACAAAGGCTTATCAAGTGGAAATGAGAGGTCGGCCATTTGAAATCCTTGTTCCAAATCTATTCAATTAACTAACAACAGCTTAATCTTAAGTTCCTGAAGTTTATATAGACAAAGAAATTTTCCATTTCTTTAACATCAGTATTTTCCTGAGTTTTTGATTTTTAGCAAACTACCTAGGTAGTCGCCGATGCTATAAAACTACTTGTCCCGCAATGCATCAAGGAGAATTGATGATGAAAAAACTTGCTTTGATTCCTTTTATGTTATCCATGGCTTTTGCCGGTCAATCTCAGGCTGCACTGACTGACGGAGTTTACGAAACCACTGTCAACGGTCACAATGCACCGATGACTGTCAAGGTCACGATTAAAGATCACAAAATTGCCGCCATCGATGCCAGCAAAAACCTGGAAAGTTTCGGCGTCGGTAAAGTTGCTTTGGACAAAACAGCTGCCGCAATATTAAAAGACCAAACTATTGGTGTCGACAATATTACCGGCGCTTCCCTCTCAAGCCTCGCACTTAAATCTGCCGTTAGAACGTGTCTTCAGAAGGCCGGAGGTACAGACCAGGAACTAAAAAACTACACAAGAAAAGTCTCCCACATCTCTTCTACTCCTGTTGAATACAAGGCTGACGTAGCCATTATCGGCGGTGGCGGAACGGGCTTAGCGGCTGCCGTCTCTGCTCTCGAAAACGGCGCAAAGAAAGTGGTCATTCTTGAAAAACTTGGTTATCTCGGTGGCTCTACCAACGTTTCCGGTGGTGCCTTAAATGCTGTTGATGACAAACGTCAGAAAGCACAAGGTATTGACGATTCCGTTCAGAAATTCTATGAAGCAACGATGAAAGGAGGCCACAATGTCGGCAATCCTGAACTCGTCAAATACCTTACTGATAATGCTTATCCGACCGTTGAATGGATGGAAAAAGAAGGTGTCGTATTCCGCGACAAAATCGGTGCCGCAACCGGCTCTTTAGGTCAGAGAAGCCATTACGGTAAGAAACCGGCTGGTTATGCTTATACATCTGTCTTTGAAAACAAACTCAAAGAATACGGGGACCGCGTTGTCGTTTTAACGGAAACACCAGCGACAAAGTTGATTATGGACAAATCCGGGAGAGTTATCGGAGTCTCCGGATTACACACAGGAAAGCAGCCGGTCACTGTCATGGCTCCGAGTGTGATATTGGCCACCGGCGGTTTTGGCGCAAATGTTAAGTTCCGGCAGGAAGTTAACACCGGCGTCTGGAAGGAAGTCACGCTGGATAACAGAATCGGCACCACTAATATTAATAAGGCAGCACAAGGTGACGGTTTGAAGTTAGCTAAGAGCGCTCATGCCGACATTATCGGTTTGTCTGATATTCAGCTCCATCCGAACGGAACGCCCGGAACTGGCCTCATGCAGGATATTGCAACCTCCGGCCGAAATCGTCTGTTCATCAATAAGAACGGAGACAGATTTGTTTCTGAATCCGCTGCCCGCGACACGCTTTGCAAAGCTATCTTCAAGCAGCCGGACGGGACATACTGGTTGTTAATGAACAAACTTCGTTATCCGGACGAAAACAAACCCGACCGCATGGGCGTCACAATGAAGGATATGTTGGCACTCGGTCGGGTGAAAAAAGCTGATACTCTTGATGAAATGGCAAAGCTCATCAACGTCCCTGCTGATCATCTCAAAGCTGCAGTCGCCGAGTACAACAAAGCTGCATCTAACAAAGGCACTAAAGACAAGTTCGGATTTGTTGCAACTAACACAGACGACGCACCGATGACTGAAGGACCATGGTATGCATGCCTTAAAGTTCCAACGGTTCACCACACGATGGGCGGCGTCCGCATCGATACGCTTGCTAGAGCTTTGGACAAGGATGGTAAACCCGTTCCCGGGCTGTATGCTGCCGGCGAAGTCACAGGCGGGATTCATGGCGCTAACCGTCTTGGCGGTAATGCCATTGCCGACGTCTTCACTTTTGGAAGACAAGCGGGAGCCTCAGCTGCACAACAAAAATAATGGTTAAGCAGTAACTTTGAGAGCCGCAGTTGCGGCTCTTTTTCTTTGAAGATTTTTCGAGATCAAGAATTAATACTCTGTGAAGTCCGCGGCAATAAAAGAGGTAACAAAAGCACTAAACGAACTGTACGGTCAAAATAAGGCTCTTGTTAAATGACAGGAAACTTCGCCGATACGGCGTACTAGTAAAAAGATCTTGATCCCCAAACCCACCCTCGAGCAATCAAATCAAAGCGCGGTAGTCAAATGTTCTAGAGAAACTGAAAAGTACAGCCGTCGTTCTCATGTGAACTTAGTTACTTCGCAGGCCTTTACAATTAATTTTGGCCCGGGCCTTCGGGCCATGAGCAAGTAAGTTTTTTGCTTTCGCCTTTGACCGCTCTACCAATCAACTTTTAGATTAATTCAGTATTCCAGTTAGTAGCTTGAATCAAATTGTCCAATTCGCGGATGTCTTTGGCCAACTGATCAACTTTTTTCTGAGTTTCCTTAACGTTAATTGAAGGAAGGACAAGAATTTCAGATCGAGAATAACGATTTGAAACTTGAGAAGCCTGATCAATCAGATTATTCAGAGCTGTAACTTCCATGATTCTGGTGTCGCGATCGACAACCAAATCTCCAAGCAAGAAATCACCAACTTTGACGGAGGAATTTGTTGCATTGATACGTTTAATCAGAGCTGCAAGTTCTCCCCGTGTCGATTCAAGTGCTTTAATAAGCTCCGCCGGAGCTTCGACCGGCTTTGAACCTTCCTGATAGATCGCGTTGTCAATTAATTTTTGACGCAGCGTTCCCATCTTTATCTGCAATTGTTTACGCTCGCGTAACGCTTCAGCTAATTTCATATTAATTAACTCTCTTAATCTTAGAAACGATACTCAACAGCGGCAAAGAAACTGTTGCGCTTAATAAAACCTGCTTCAGCAAGAATATTAAAGCTCGGAGTAATTTCCCAGCGGAAACCGGCCAACATGTTCCACGGAGACTCCATCTTTTGCTTAACGTTGAATGTGCCCTGCCCTTTGTTAACTGCGCTAATAAGGCTCTGGAGTTTTGGAGAGAAGCTCAACTTAGACAGTTTTCCATGAAAATTCTGGTCAACGTTCTGGTACATCGTGCCTACCCAGAGACTAAATTTGCTCTGAGGCAACTTAATGGTATCAATGGCAGGCAAGACGAACCGATAGCCGACTCGAGGGGCTAATGTGAAGGCTTTGATATTACCATCAATGATATTGAGCTTAGTTCTCGTGTAGTTCAAATCCAGCAGTCCAAACCAATTTCCAACACCACCAGCAAAGGTTGTTCCTAAACCATAAGTAGTACCTTTGAATTTAAGCACAAAATCGATTCCATCCATATCGCCCATAGACTTAATGAGTTTATTTACGAAAGGATTAGTGGAGCCTACATTTATCTTCGAAATTGAACGCCCTTTGGTATGGCCGACTACTCCATAAACGTTCATAAAAGGAAATACCCAAGCATCCAAACGTAATGTTTCTGTGTGGCTTCTCTGACGAGTACTTAGAACATCAATTTTGAACAAATCAGGCTTTAACGGCCTGTTGATAAAAGGGATAGTCAAGCCATCGAATTGGATAGATTTAACATTGATATTCTGATGAATATTCATGTAGTTAACATTGACACCATAACTTTTTGGCAGTTCATATCCCTTTTCTCGTGCTTCTTTGCCAAAAATCGGAAGAAACGGTTCGTCGTCTTCAACTTCATCCTTCTGAATCGTTGAAGTCTCCCCCGCAGGAGTGATCTCGACATTACCAGTATCCAAGGAGTAGTCCAAGGACTTTTGAGAATCTTGCTGAGCAAAAGCCGTCGTCGTAAGCAACACAGATGCCGTCACTGCAGCAAGTTTTGTCATGGAGTAAATGTTCAAAATTAGGCCTTTATTTATGTTTCTTCCGTATGAGTACGAATTGTATGGAAAGCCCTTCAAATCCTGATATCTAAATGATCTAAATGGGTAACAAAAATCGAGAAATTTCAAGAAAAAATTTTTCTAAATCTTGCAGGTTATTCTCAATATTCAAGATGCCTTGATGCTCATACAATCTCAAGCACGCAACACCAAAATCAAATCTCAGGAGAAAAATCAAAATGTTTGACTTGATTATTCGAGGCGCGCTTGTCGTCGATCCTCTTAACAAAATTAATGCAATAAAGGACGTGGCTGTCGCAGAAGGCAAAATCACCGCAATTGAAGACGAAATCTCTCTTCCTGCAAAGAAACTCATCGAGGCTTCAGGAAAAGTCTTGATTCCCGGCATCATTGATATGCATACGCATATGCGCACGGTGTTAGGCCATAAACACGCTCAGCGCATGATTGCTCTGGCCGGCGTTTGCACTACTCTGGATATGGCCGGACCTTTAGAAGACATTCTGACATCCATTCCCGGAAGCGGCGCCGGTGTCAACATTGCAATCCTTGACGCTGCCAGAGCCGGACAGACACTAACCTCTTCCCGTCCATCTCAGCAGGAACAATCCGACTTCCTGGATAGAACGCTGGAAAACGGCGGCATCGGCGTCAAACTTCTAGGCGGCCATTTCCCGATGGATGTTGATATCAGTGAAAACTTTATCGAGTTAGCGAACCAGAAAAAATCCTGGATTGCTTGGCACGTCGGTAGCACTGCCCACGGCTCGAATATCGAAGGCTTCAGAGAAGCTGTTGCTGCGGCAAAGGATAACTTCCTGCATATTGCTCACATCAATAGTTACTGCCGCGGCCAAATCTCCAATGAAACCGATGAAGCCCTTGAAGCGATTTCTCTTCTCAAGACTCATCCGAATATCTTCTCAGAATCTTATCTTTCTCCATTGAACGGAACTCGTCTGGTCGTACAGAACGATGTTCCTATCAGCAAAGTTACCGTTACATGCCTCAAGAAGCTGGGCTATGAGCCGACTTATGACGGCATGAAGAAGGCAATTTTTGACGGCGCAGCAGGTGTATTAGTTGATGACGGAGTGATCGGCAAACTTCTAAGCGGAAAAGGAGGCGTCGAATATTGGGAAAGTAAAGAAACAAAAACGACTGGCAGCTTCAAAGTTAATCCTGCTGTTAGCCGCTTCCTTATTGCAACCGCAAAACGCTCTGACGGTTCTTTCGTTGTGGATTCCTTCTCAACCGACGGCGGCTGCTACCCGCGCAACGTCATCGTTGAAAATGGACTTCTCCTTGTGAAGTTCGGAGCTCTGAATCTCAATGAATATGCGGTTAAAGCCAGCCTTAACGGAGCTAGAGCTTTAGGCCTAAAGAACAAAGGACATCTCTCCGTCGGAGCCGATGCAGACATCTCCATTCTGGACATTCAAAATGAAAAGGCCTTTGCCACAATTGTTGAAGGCAACGTCATCATGCTGGACGGTCAGCTTTTAGGAAAAGGCACAACAATCATTTGCGATGAAAGGGGCGCCTCCACTCTGGCTAAACGCGGTATCAAGCACATTGTGAAAGAGGAATTCTCTCTGAAACAGATCACCGATCGTTTCGTTCCTTAATCTGAAGATTAAGCATTAGGAGCCGTCCGAAATACGGACGGCTTTTCTGAACTTTTTTCTTCTATAAAAGAAATTTTTATTATTTTTTCTTCTTAGAAGAAATTTCAATCAGCCTAAAACGATTAATCAATAACCCTTCTCATACTGACTAAGAGTAATTCTTCCATTTGCAGAACGCAAAAGAACAAATTTTGCTGCACTACTCGGAGTATCAAACAAGATATCTGCTTGAAGTATGTGGTTCTCGTCAATAAGATCCCTATATTTTCTTCTGTTCGCCTTTGCGTCTTTAGGGCAAGAACGTACTGGTTTTTCTCTTAATTTACTTCCAGACAGAACGACAATCCCCTCAGGAGTCCTTATAGCCCTGGCGTTTACTTTATCTCCCTTTATTTCTTGCTTTATCAGGAAAATGACATTGGTGGTAACTGGTGTAACTGGCAAATTATTCTGCTTCGCCGACTTCTTTACTATCGGCTCGAAGACTCGACGCCCAAGAACGCTCATAACAAGTCTTGCATTTTCGATAAATTCTTCAAGCTCACTTTCCTTCTCTTCAGTGACATTTCCTTTGGGAGGTTCATTATTGTTGACAACTTTATATCTATGAGCTTCATTTGCAAGGGAGAAGAAACGATTTTCAAAATAGCTAATTTCGGTTGCACCAAGAGAGTTATTTGACGTGGTCAAAACTATCGCTTCTGACCAAAAAAAATCCTTTGATTTTGAATGGTGTTCATTTAGTCTTTGATTTGTTCCTTCTCCGTTCTTGCGAGATCTTGCTTGGCCAACATAAATAACGGGCTCAGAATCCTTATCAGAGGCTCCAATTAAAAAGTACACGCCACTGTACTTCAATTCTTCTCTTTCTCTACAAGAATCAAGTTCTTTGATTGGGATCTTGTAGACCACGCCAATCCAGTTTCCAATAGTGCATTTTATTTTTCCATCAGGCGTTCCATCCATCAAGAAAACATTTATAGTTCTGCCCGTTTTTTTTCATTTAATTTTCTCTTGTTTTTAATTTAGATTACGATTATCGTTTTAGTTAATTAATTTTAAGATTCTTTTCAACAAAGATTACCTCTTTGCATAATTCAATTTATATTTTTTTGTGGAAGGAAAAGATTGTTCCCCTTCGAAAACTCGAGTAATTTCACTTCAGCACTTTAGGATATCTTAGTTAGATCCAACTCCGAAACCGAATTATTTGAATTTTTGTTAAGGTTTCCACGAACAAGAACTACCAAATTCAAGTTTACTCACGTTTCTGCCTTAACAAATATTGAGGTAATTTCTGATAACAATTTTGCGGGATAGCCCCGATAATGACTCCGTAAGAAGTCTTATGCGCCAATCGGTCTGACTAGGTTTTGTTTCTAAAACCTCTTCTTTGCCTCCGACTGACAAGTTTCAGGCAAACGATGCAATTAGGTCTTCAACCTTCGATCGAAGAAGAGGAGCTGACTGCATTAGCGGTTTAGCAAAAAGCTCCGATTTTCCTCCAGGAAACTCAATTCTGTGATTCGATGATTAAAACTAAATTTATTTATCTCAACCGCCCAAGGAAATTTATATGTTAAGTATCTGCATCGTTATTGCTTCGATTGCGGCAGCGGCGTACTTGATTTTCAAAAAGTACTATGCTCCCGGCGCTTTGTTATTTGTAGGCCTCATCACTTTAGGGGTAGTCGCCTGCATCAGCCCGGACCCTTTAATTACCGGCAAAAAAGCGACTCATCTTGCTGGCCTTGATGTCATTCAGATCTTTACCAACCTGCTTCAGACAAGAACAGCCGGTTTAGGTATGAACATCATGGCAATCGCCGGCTTCACTTACTTTATGGACCAGATCGGTGCTTCCGGCGCCCTGGTGAGATTAAGCGTTAAGCCGCTCAAGCTGATTAAAGCTCCGTACATCGTTATGACACTGGGCTTCATTCTGAGCTTAATCCTTAATGTTTTCATTCCGTCTGCAGCCGGCTTAGCCCTCCTGCTGATGGTCTCCCTCTACCCGGTTATGGTCATGGGCGGTATCTCCCGTCAGTCTGCCGCAGCAACCATCTTGGTCGGCGGCTGCTGCTGTTTTGGCCCGTCCGGCGGCAACAACCTTCTGGCTGCTGATCTCACAAAGATGCACGTCATGGACTTCTTCCTGAATGTTCAGTGGACCATCGGCTGGGTTGCTGTTATCGCTATGCTCGTTGCCCACTTCTTTATCCAGCGCTGGTTCGATAAGAGAGACCTCGCCAAAGGCATCCTGACTAAGGAAGACTTCGAAGTTCCTCAGCTGACTAAAGAAGACGCCAAAGCCGAAAACGCTCCGCTTTGGTACGCACTCTTCCCGCTGATCCCGGTTATCCTCCTGTTCGTCTTCTCTCCGCTGATGTACAAAGGCATCCGCATGGAAGTTGTGACTGCCCTGCTGGTCTCCACTTTCGTTGCCCTCATCCTTGACGGCATCAGAAGAATGAACCTCAAAGAATCCATCGGCACGATCAAGACCTTTGCTCAGGGTATGGGTAAGGTCTTTACCTCCACCGTCTTCCTGATTGTCTGCGCGGAAGTGTTCGCAGCTGGTTTAACGAAATCCGGCGGTATTGCTGAAATCATCAACTCCGTTTCCGGTATGCAGGCCGGCGGTTACGCTGTCTTCACCGTTATGTTCCTCATCGTCGTCGGTTCCGCCTTCGTGATGGGCTCCGGCAACGCTGCTTTCTTCAGCTTCGCTCCGATGATTCCGGATATCGCAGCCAAAGTTGGTTTGAACGCTGCATTCATGATTTCTCCGCTACAGTTAGCCTCCGGTATGGCTCGTTCTTCCAGCCCGATCGCAGGTGTGACGATTGCTATTGCAGGTTTGAGCGGACTCAATCCGTTTGATTTGATCAGAAGATCCATCCCCGTCATGGTAATTGCCATTATCGCCACTTACCTCCGTTCGCTGATGCTGATCTAGTTTTAGACTGATCTGATTCAACAAGAGGCAGCCTGCTGCCTCTTGTTGTTTCTGCCTATCCGTTTTAAGTCGGATGGAACAGATGCCCTCCCTACATACAAACATCTCCATCACCTTTGTTCTCCGGCTTTTTCTTCTTCTTTTTGTTACCCCACTGGTTGCCTTCAGCAGCCATACGGACAAGCTTCGGCTCGAATTTCGCCAGGACATCCACCAAATCTCTCTGGCCGTCGATCACCTTATTGATGTCTTTATAGACTTCAGGAGATTCGTCCAGGGTTCCTCCGATCAAAGAGATGCCCTGTTCCTTGAGGATCTTTTTCATATCGGCATGTTTCAAGGTTCTGAAAGCAGCCGCTCGGCTCATCACTCTGCCTGCGCCATGAGAACAGGAATTGAAAGATTCCGCATTTCCTTTACCTCGAACAATGAATCCGGGCGAACCCATAGATCCCGGCACTACACCTAACTTACCTTTGCCGGCCGGCGTTGCGCCTTTTCGATGCACAATGAGTTCTTCTCCGTCATACATCTCTTTCCAGGCGAAGTTGTGGTGGTTTTCTACAAAACCCAATACGCCGCAGCCTAAAGCTCCGATCACGCTCTCATGGATCAGCTCATGGTTGGCTTCAGCGTATTTACCGCAGAGCTCCATGGCCTCCCAGTAATCTTTTCCTTCCTGAGAATCTAATTCCAGCCAAGCCAAACGCTTTAAGTTCTCAGGCAGTTCCGGATGGAGCTGCTGAGCCAGTTCAGAGAAGTGATTCGCAACATGCAGGCCTAAGCCTCGGCTTCCGGAGTGAGACAAAAGCGCTGTATAGATCCCGGCCTTAATTTTTAAGGTCGGTTCATCAACGTCGTTCTCCATCGTGAGCTTTCCGAATTCAACGAAATGGTTTCCGTGACCGCTCGTTCCCAACTGAGAAGCTGCACGCTTGAAATTCTCTTTGACGACGCCGGGTTTCCTCCATAACGGATCCTCCATTACCTTGTGCGTACGCTTTCCGGGCTCGAACGTCACACCTACGCCGAAACGCGTTTCATCCAAAAGTGCTGCGCCGAATTTGCGGCGATCTTTTTCGAATTCTTCGTAAGGAATATCAAGAATCGATATTCTCATGCGGCAGGCAATATCCACGCCGACAGCATACGGAATCACTGCGTTTTTAGTCGCCAGCACGCCGCCGATCGGGAGACCGTAACCCTGGTGAGCATCCGGCATCAGAGCGCCTCCGACGGAAATCGGCAAACTAGCAGCCTCATCCATCTGTTCAAGCGCTCTGGCTTCGACCTTTTCTGTGCCCCACAACTTCCAAGGTGCCTTTTCTTTTCTCTCGCTGTAAACGATTCGGCCACTTCGGAATTTCTCCAGTTCTTCGGCTGCAGCTTTGAAATTTTCTCTAACTTCTTCCGGGATATCTACCTGCTCCAAGACTTCTGTCGGATTGGCAGATACCGCCAGTTTGCCGACCAGAGGTTTTAATTCAGAATCCTTTTTACCGGTTGCATAGGATTTTCCGAGGGCTTCATAGAGTTTTGCTCTGATCTCGGTAACTTTGGGAACTTTCAATTCCTCTAAATCTTTTCCTTTAATCATTATTCTCTCTCTTAAATTTAGGCACGTTGACGACCAGGCACTTTCCGTCTTTTTCTGTCTTTACTTTTTGCCCCGTAAACAATTCCAGAACCTTGATGCAGCTTTCAAGATGCTCTGATAAGCCCTTGGTTAAAAAGCTCCCTCCTGCTGCAAAGAAAAGCGGAAGAATGATCTGGTCAGCTAAATGAGTTTCAATCGGTGCTGATGCCGCAAGAAAACCTCTAATCTGTTTGCCGAGACTTCTTACCAGTGCTTCAGAGGTGTAACCGTACTGAGCAATTTCACTGAATACCGTAGGATTCCGTCCTGTCGTCCTAACGATTACCGCAGCTCCCGGTTCCTCGATGTCGGGATTTTCAGTGATCTCCAATTCATACGGAATCATGTTTCTCATCTTGCTGAGTTCTTCTCGGATCAGCTTTGCAATCTTGAGCGTGGTTTTCTCCGGAAACTGACTCGTGACGATCTGAATGAAACACTTCCGCGGTGTCTCTTTGTTCATCCAGTAAACCGGCATGAAGGTGTCTTTTCTGCAGCAGCCGACCTTAACTAATCCTCCGCCGATTCGGAAAAATCCTGCTCTCGCAATCTCAGCTTGGATTGAGTAACCCATCTGGTTCATACGAGGAACAAGGGTTTCTGCAAAAAATTCCGCTGTCGGAGCTTGCGGCGTATATGTTCCGCCGGCGACAGAAATGTGAGATTTCATTTTCTGTACTGTTAACGGAAGAAGCACGCTTTGAAGGACCAGCGAGACACTCCCTCCTGTGCCCACAGCAAACTGATAAGTTCCTGCTTTAATCTTTTTAGGGATAAAGAGAAGATCCTCTGAACCGAGTTCAGCACCTTCAAGTTTTGCTCCGCAAATTTCGGCAGTAGCTAAAACACCGCAAAGATGCTGTCTGCGCAGACCGGATTGGTTGCGATCCTTTCGAATGGAGTGCATTTCGAATGGTTTTCCGAGAATGGCAGAAAGCGCTAAAGCGGAACGAAGAATCTGGCCGCCCCCGTGGCCGATGCTTCCGTCGATTTTTAAAGTTTCCATTTTGTTTTTTCCTTTTTACTATCTGCCATTCTTATTGCAAGAGCCGTGCCAAATTTTCAATATTTCGATAAATCAAATAGTTATCGATAAAGAGAAAATCAAACGTAATTCTAGCCTTGTTAAAAACTATAATTTCATATAACTTTATATAAAAATTTATAGTTCAATGAAAAAGAAAATTGTCGTATTAGGCTTTCTGGGAACGAATCTAGATCAAGGCGGAAAGGCTCGCTGGGGACGTTGGCGTCCGACGATTTCTTTAGGTCAACAGGACGACCTTCTTGTAGATAGGTTCGAATTGTTTTATGAAAAGAACTTTCTGGACCTAGCTCAGCTGGTTCAGAAAGACTTTCAGCAAGTCTCGCCCGAAACCGAATTCAATCTCCGCGAAGTTGTTCTAAAGGATCCCTGGGATTTTCAGACAGTCTACAGCGGGATCTTCGACAATTTAAAGGACTATAAATTTGATACGGACAATGAAGAGTATTTGGTTCACATCACGACAGGTACTCATGTCATTCAGATCTGTCTCTTCCTTCTGACAGAATCACGCCATATTCCGGGAAAACTTCTCCAAACACACATGCAGAAATCTCGGAATCCGAACGGAACCTATACGATCATCGATCTTGATCTTTCCAAGTATGACAAGATTGCCGAACGATTCCATCAGGAGCAGAAAGACGGTATTCGCTTTTTGAAGTCAGGGATTGAAACTCGGAATGCCAAATTCAATGAGATGATTCGTGAATTGGCAACGGTCAGCGTCAAATCTAAAGCACCGATTCTTTTAACGGGGAACACGGGCGTCGGCAAAACCAAGATGGCTCGCCTTGTCTACGAATGGAAGAAGCAGAAACGCATGGTGAGCGGCAATTTCGTAGAACTTAACTGCGCCACGTTAAGAGGAGACGCATGTATGTCTGCGCTTTTCGGCCACGTCAAAGGTGCATTCACCGGAGCAGTTGAAAATCGCAAGGGCCTGCTCAAAGCTGCGGACGGCGGCCTTCTCTTCCTCGATGAAATCGGAGAACTTGGGCTTGATGAACAGGCCATGCTGCTTCGAGCCTTAGAGGAAAAGCGGTTTTTCCCGTTGGGTTCAGACAGCGAAGTCACGAGCGACTTCCAACTGATTTGCGGAACCAATAAAAATCTTTCCTTAATGATTAAAGAGAAAAAATTCCGTGAGGACCTTCTCGCACGTATTCAGCTTTGGTCATTCAACATTCCTTCGCTGAAAGACAGACACGAGGACATTGAACCGAACTTGGACTATGAGCTTCAGCAGATTTCCCTTAATACCGGAAATATGTTCAGCTTCAACAAGGAAGCAAGAGAGAAGTTCCTATCTTTATCCAGCTCCACTAAAGCATTATGGAAATCGAACTTCCGGGACTTATCGGGCGCCGTAACAAGAATGTCGACGCTTTCCGAGGGCGGGAGAATTACCGAAAGCGATGTCGAATCTGAATGGAACCGGCTTCTGAGACAGTGGTATCCGGAAGGACAAGCCGAAGAAAATAAGACTTCCCTGCCGTCGGTTCTTTCTGAGGAACAGTTGAATGAACTCGATCTCTTTGACCGCTGCCAATTAGAAAAAGTGATTGAAGTCTGCCGGTCATCCAAAAATCTCGCGGATGCCAGCCGAAAGCTTTTTGCGCATTCACTTTCTGAGAAGAAGTCCACCAACAACTCGGACCGGCTCAGAAAGTACTTGGCTAAATTCGGTTTGAGCTGGAGTGATTTGCAAAAGGATTGAGTTACTCGGTTGGGAGGACGCTGACTTATCGGCTGTAGACCTTAAACACGGAAAATTTACCAGCTGGGCCCGTAAAGCACCGTCATTTATGGCGGTGATATAAGGGCTCGACGGAGTAGTTACTCCGGCGTATCTTGCTGCTCTATGTACTGTTTGATAATGGAAATAGGCGCTCCGCCACAACTTGCGGCAAAATAGGAGGGAGACCACAAGGCCCCGGCCCAAAGTTTGTCTTGAATGCAAGCATATCGTTTCTTCCGAATGAGCCGACTTGAGACCCCTTTCAGACTGTTAACTAAACGAGATACCGAAACTTTCGGCGGATAATTGATTAGCAAGTGGACATAATCCTTTTCTCCGTCAAACTCTACAAGCTCGGCCTCAAAATCTTGGCAAACCGAGGCAAAAATTTCCTTCAGATCTTCCAATACTGCCTTAGTAAATACAGAGCGGCGATACTTAGTGACAAAGACTAAATGAATATGTAAATTAAAAACGCAGTGTCTGCCGTGTCTAATATCGTTACTTTTGTTCATAGACCAAGTATAATTTTCTTAGTAATCACGAGGGCTGCAATGCTAATACGACGTGCCTTTAAATTTGAATTAAAGCCGGATGGCCGGCAGGCTTGTCAAATCGGCAAATTCTGCGGCTGCGCCCGTTATGTCTACAATCGTACCTTATCTCTTGAGAAGTCGCTGTACGCAAAAGATGACAAACACTCATTCAGATATGCTGAAGTTACCAAAAGGCTTCCGGAGTGGAAAAATAAACATCCTTTTCTGAAAGACTGCCATAGCCAGGTGCTTCAGCAGTCCCTAAAGGATCTTGATCGGGCTTACACCAATTTTTTCGAAAAACGGGCGAATTTTCCTAAATACAAGAAGAAGTTCCAGCAGGACTCTATTCGTTTTCCTCAAGGAGTTGAACTCGATGAAGTCAAACAGAAGATTAGGCTGCCGAAAATCGGGTGGGTAGGATATCGATAAAGCCAAGACATCATCGGTACGATAAAAAACGTCACCGTCATACGCCGCGGTGATAAATGGGATGTCAGCATCCAGACGGAATATGAGGACAACCCGCCTGCTCCAATTTCTTCTGAGATAGGGATTGACATGGGAGTCAAGCATTTTGCGACTCTCTCCGACGGTAAGGTTTTTGAACCCCTCAGCCCCTTCAAGCGAGAGCGGGAGAAACTTGCAAAGCTTCAAAGAAAGTTAGCCAGACAGAAAAAAGGGAGTAGGAACAGCAGAAAAACAAAAAGAAAGATTGCACGCCTGCATCGCCATATCGCCGACAGCCGAAGAGACTTCCTTCATAAGACTTCGACACAGATAGCCCAAAACCACAGCACCGTGTACGTTGAGGATCTGAAAGTCTCGAACATGTCGGCATCTGCCGCCGGAACAAAAGAGAATCCGGGCAAAAAGGTTAAGCAGAAGCACAGCTTGAACCGGTCAATCTTAGATCAGGGTTGGTCTGCTTTTTTCCGGATGCTCTCCTATAAGCTAGAGCGGAGAGGAGGAAGACTGATCAAAGTTGATCCCAGAAACACCAGCCGAACATGTCCGCAATGCGGTTTGGTTTCTGCAGAGAACAGAAAAACGCAAGCCTCTTTTGCGTGTGTTGCCTGCGGGTACCGCGCCAACGCGGATTTGGTCGGAGCGATAAATGTACTAAGGGCCGGACGGGCCCGGTTAGCCTGTGATATGAGCGGTGCAGTAAGGCCGCTGCCAGCAGGAACCCACAGAGATCTGCTGCAGCACTAGGCTACGGCCGCTGCAGAGGTGGAATAGAATCCTCGGTGTTTATGACGAGGAGGACGTCAATCAATCTGGCTTTCTTCAGGCTCAGAGGGCGTTTCTTCGAGTCCATACTTGAAAAATCTTAATGAAAAGAACGACCTTCTATCGGTCCGTTCAAGGGAGTCAAAGAAATGCCAGTACTCGCAGCTGTTGCCGTACCTCACCCGCCGCTTATTATTCCTGAAGTCGGCAAAGGCGAAGAAAAAAGAATCCAGCACACCATTAACGCCTATCAGCAGGCCATGCGGTTTTTAGCCCGCTTTAAGCCGGATACTGTGGTTCTGACGACTCCGCACACCGTTATGTATGCGGATTATTTTCATATCTCTCCGGGCAAGAGCGCCTGCGGAGATTTGTCCCGCTTTAATGCTCCTCAGGCTCGCGTCGAAATTCCCTATGACGAGGATTTTGTTCATCAGCTAGAAGGCTATTGCCAGGGACATCACATGCACGCCGGTACGTTAGGCGAACGCGATCCCTCGCTGGATCACGCCACCGTCGTTCCGCTCCTCTTCTTAGAAGACTATCTGAATGATTTTGAACTCGTGCGAGTGGGTTTGTCCGGGCTTTCAATTGCCGACCACTATCGTTTAGGCGAAGCGATTTCCGCCGTTGCCGATAAAACCGGCAAACGTGTGGTCATGATTGCGAGCGGCGACTTATCTCATAAACTTACCGCCGAAGGCCCTTACGGATTCTCTCCCGAAGGTCCAAAGTTCGATAAAGAACTCATGGAATGCTTTGAAGACGCTGACTTCCTGCGCATGATGACCATCAAGCCTGAAGTCTGCGAATCCGCGGCTGAGTGCGGCCATCGTTCTTTTGTCATTATGGCCGGTGCGTTTGACCGCAGAAAAGTAGACGCTCATGTCCTTTCTTACGAAGGCCCGTTCGGCGTCGGTTACGGCGTTGCCACTTTTGAAGGAGAAGGCCCTGACCCGGATCGTGATTTCTTGGACAAGCTCGAGGCTATTGAGGACAAGGACTATCACGAAAGACTCGGGAAAGAAGATCCGTATGTGAAGCTGGCTCGTTTAAGCGTCGAAACTTTTGTTAAGACCGGGCAATATGCACCTCTTCCGAATAATCTGCCCGCAGATATGATGGATAAAAAAGCCGGCGTGTTCGTTTCTCTTCATGAACACGGACGCTTAAGAGGCTGCATCGGTACAACGGAGCCAACACAAGCCAATATTGCCCTTGAAATTATCGCTAACGGTGTATCCGCCTGCTCTCGTGATCCTCGCTTTCCTCCGGTACAGCCTGAAGAACTCAAATACCTTGTCTACAAGGTTGATGTCCTGGAACCGGCTGAAAAGATCTCGTCTGAAGCAGAACTTGATCCGAAGATTTACGGCGTCATTGTTGAAAAAGGCAGCCGACGCGGACTGCTGTTGCCGGATCTTGAAGGTGTGGACTCGGTTGCTCAGCAGGTCAGTATTGCTAAACAAAAGGCCGGTATTCCTGAAAACGAATCCGTTCAGCTGTATCGCTTTAAAGTCGTAAGACATTCCTGATATGAACCGCGAACAAGTTCTTTGTGACGTTTGTCCTAAGTTCTGTAAGCTGAGAGAAGGTCAGATCGGCTTCTGCAGAGCAAGATCCAATATCGGCGGGAAGATTGTTCCTATCAATTACGGACAGGCAACTTCCCTGGCTTTGGATCCGATCGAAAAGAAGCCGCTGATGCGTTTCTGCTCGGGAACTTACATTCTTTCTTACGGCAGCTACGGCTGCAACCTTCGCTGTCCGTACTGCCAGAACGCCTCTATTTCGATGGCGGGACCGGACAACTGCCCTCACCGTTTGATCACTCCTGAGGGCTTGACGGATCTAGCAGTTGATTTGAGCAGGCAGGAACCGGGAAACATCGGTGTTGCATTTACCTATAACGAACCAACTGTGTGTTTTGAGTTTATTCGGGACACTTCCAAGCTGCTGCATGAAGCCGGACTGAAATCCGTCGTTGTGACCAACGGCGGTCTCGTCCGAAAGTACGCCGATGAACTTCTGCCGCACGTCGATGCTTTGAATATCGATCTGAAAGGATTTTCGGACGAGTTTTACCGTTACGTTAAGGGCGAATTCGACACCGTTAAAGAATTTATCAAAGCGGCCGTCGAACACGAATGTCATGTAGAGCTCACCACACTCGTAATCCCGACAAAGAACGACGATCCGGAAGAAATGGAACGGGAGGTTGAATGGATCACTTCCATATCGCCTGAGATCCCTCTGCATTTGAGTCGGTTTTTCCCGCGGTATAAGGTCGATGACCTGCCGCCTACTCCGGCTGAAACCATTTATCGGCTCAAGGATATTGCTCAGAAGAAACTGAAATACGTATACACCGGAAACCTCTGAGTATCCGTCCTATGCTTTTTGGTCACGCAGTCCATAAGAGCATTAGAAGCACTTGTCCCGAGATAATTCTTAGGAACATAGCTAAGGGATAAACCGTTGAATAAGAAATCAGCGCTATACCTTTATCCGACAAACTGGAGGCAAATCCTAACAGGGAGGTATTGGTTGAGCACCCGGCTAGAAGGCCCGCAATTGAATGGAAATTCATACAGTAGCGTGTTCTTGCCAAGATACCGACAATTGCCAAAGGAATAATGGTAATCGGCAAGCCGAGAGCGACGTAGAAGAAGCCGCTACCGTTGAGAAACGAATTGAAGAAAGGCTCTCCGGCTGCTAATCCTACGCTTGCCAGGAAGAACGCCTGTCCCCACTCTCTAAGCATGAGATTTGCGGAGTGGGTTGTGTAAGTGACCAAATAAAACCTTGGTCCGAAGTAACCGAGAAGAATCGCTGCAATGAGCGGGCCGCCCGCTAAACCCAACTGAATCGTGACCGGCATATAGGGAAAAGCAATCGGAAAGGCTCCGATAATCACACCGAAAGCCAAACCGGCAAAAATTGCCACCACGTTGGGTTTTTCCAGCTGCTTCTCTCGATTACCCATCAATGCTGCCAAACGGGCAATGGCATTTTTAGGACCTACGCAGCTTAAAGTGTCCCCCAATTGGAGGCGAAGCGTGTTGTAAGGAAAAAATGTGACGCCTGCTCTCGTTACTCGAGTGATGTTGACTCCGTCAAATCTGGACAGATGGAGATCCTCAATCATCACTCCGTTCATTTTGCTGTCAGTCACTCTGATTCTTTCGTTACGTATCGGCGAATGAGCGGTGGCAAGGTCAATGGATGGATCTTCTTCTCCGCAAAAGGCACAAACCGCAGTCTTATGTTCTGCATTGGAAACAATTCGCAGACGATCACCCAAATAAATATAGCTGTCGGCGGTAGGACTGGTAATCGTGCCGTTATGCATAACTCTTGAACAGATGAAGGGACGGCCGATTATTTCCCTGATTTCTCTCAAGGTAATGCCTTGAAGCGCTTTATTTGTTGTTTTAACGTGATAGTAAATCGGAGCTCTGTTCTTAACCTGCTGAGCTTCCTCCCAGTATTTGTCCTCCTGGGCTAAATTAACCTCAAATAACTTCTTCAGACCAAGAATGACGCCTATCACAGAAAGGATCGCAAACGGATAAGCGCAGGCATACCCGACAGTAATATCCTGCTTGGAGCCTAATGACTGAAGAGCCTCTTGTGTTGCACCGAGGCCGGGCGTGCTAGTGACAGCCCCAAACATGATGCCTAAGATCTCGGGAAGAGAAATACTGCTCGAAAATATGAAATACAGTGAGATCGTAATCAAAAGACTTAATCCGACAGCGAGCAACATCAAGCCGGTCAGCTCGAATCCGCTGCTCTTAAACGTCGCAAAGAAAGACGGACCAACCTGCAGTCCGATAAAGAAAACAAAAAGAACCAGTCCGAAATTTCTAAAGAATGCCATCATTCCCGGGTCCACTTTGACACCGGCATAACCCACGATCAAACCGACAAACAAAACACAAGTTGCGCCCAATGAAAGCCCGAAGATTTTTTTGCGCCCAAGACAAATGCCCAAGGAAATGATGACACTGTAGACAAGGAATCCGTGCGCGAAGGATGAAGTATCAAAGATGAGTGACAGCAGCCAATTCATGACGGTTGATTTTTATGGAATTTGAGGTTCCCAAAATCATAAAAAACTTAATCTTTAAAAACAGAATCTAAGGTTAGGTTTTCCCTTATCTCGTTCTTCGGAATTGATTTGAATCAGCCACAAAATAGTCTTTCTTACCGTTGAAACTTTGTTGTCCTTATTGCCGGGTTACCTCGATTTCGATGGCGGTGAGGACCGCCGCCTCTCCGTTTGACTGCCTACTTCCTCGGCACACAAGCTACACAGCAGCCAAATCAGATATATTTTGAGAAGAATTTTGAGAGACAGAATCTATGCACATTCTTCCCCCTCATCCTCTCTTAATTTACTTTGTGTTTTTTTAAACAATCTCTTTTCGATGATTGAAATCAAAATATAAACATATAACTTATTGAATTTATTATATCTATTCTTTAAATTGATACTATTAATATATATCAATAAATTTGATACTAAATTGATAGATAAGGTTTGTTTTGATTATTCCAAAGAGTAACTTTTTGCAGAACGGTAGAAAAAGGTAAGACAATGACCTGATTGATAGTATTAATATATATCAACTAAATTGATAGAATGTTGATAGATAAATTTTCAATTTGGGTTAAAAAGCCATGGAACAAACAATCCCTCCTGCTGAGAGTTCAATCGTAGAGTTCAAGAGAGAATGGACAGAAACCGCAAGAGAAACATTCTGCGCCTTTTTAAACTCTCATGGCGGACGGGTTTACTTCGGCGTGAGTGACGATTCAAGTATTGTCGGGATTGACAAACCTGATGAAATATCTAGAACTGTTCATTCGATTTTTAAATTTGCGATTCATCCTTCTGCCGAAAGTTATGTTCAGACTGAAACTTTAAAAATTAAAGATAAAAACGTAGTTATGGTGACAGTCCTTGAAGGGTCAGAACCACCCTATTACGTTACTATCAAAGATAACAATAAAAAAGGACGGGTTTGTTATATACGTCAGGGTTCAAGTTCTTATGAGGCTAATGACAAAGAAATCAGAAGTTTGTATCGGAAGGGCAACCCAATACCGTACGAGCAGAGAGCCTCTGCCAATCAAAATCTGACCTTCCTTACTCTGGCTGAATATTTCAAAAAATCCAATGTGCAATTCAATGAAGGAAAATATCAGACTCTTGGTTTGAAAGACTTGAACGGTTTCTTCACCAATGTCGGGCTTTGGCTTTCTGACCAATGCACAGCCGAGACTCGCGTCGGCTTCTTCTTAGGCAACACAAAAGCCTCTGAAAGCGACGGCATCTTTACATTTTCCGGCTGCATCATCGAGCAATTCTGCAAAATCCGAGACTTGCTAAGGAACCGATTCGGCTTCAAGAACAAAATAGAACCTTACACGCTTAGCTCAGAAGGTTATAGAAACGAAATTGCAGATTATCCGGAGCTGGCCATCCGAGAAGCTTTGATTAACCTTTTTGCTCACAGAGATTATTCCTTCGAAAACGCACAGGCTACTGTCACTTCTTTTTCTAATCGACTGGAATTTCTCTCATTCGGCGGACTCCCTCAGGGAGTAACAAAAGAAATGATGCTTCTTGGAATCTCTATCCCAAGAAACAAAACGTTAGCAGATATCCTCATGCGGCTTTCTGCCATGGAACGGTACGGCATCGGTATTCCGACAATTTTTGCGAGCTATGAGAACTTCTCAGTCAAACCTACCCTGGTTTGTGCTCACGAATACATCAAGCTTGATCTGCCAAGATTGCAGCAGATTCCTTCCGATCTCACCGAAAGAGAGAGAGCGATCGTTTCCTATTTGAAACAAAACGGTGCCTCTTCAAGAAAGCAGCTACAGGACTTCGTTAAGGTTTCCTACGGAACGGTAATTAATACGTTAAGGTCTTTGGAGGCGAAAAAGATCGTTGTGAAGCAAGGAGCCGGAAGAGACACTAAATACGCATTAACTATTAGTTTGAGATAACTTGTTCGATATTGATATTTATTAATATATGTCAACATTTTTGATAGATAATTGATAGAAAGGTAGCTATTCTCCTTCACTTCATTCTTTCTGACTTCATGGAAGCCTTGTGTATTCTGTTTTCCTAACAGCCAAACTTCAGACTGGCCTTAAAAACGTTAACCACTTAACTAAATCGACAGTAATCACTTCCTTCCCTTTGAAAGTGTTTCCCATTGAACACTTCATTTTTTCTGCTTTTGTTAACCTGCAATCATCTCAAGGAATCTACAAGGAGCATCAAAAATGAGTTCACCCGCAATCAAGTTATTGACTGCCTCCGTCGTCCTTTGCTTCGGCTGCGCTTCTTTTGCCGCCAATCAAACGATCAATACGGACTTAGTCGTTGTCGGCGCCGGTTCTGCCGGCCTCTCTGCTGCCGTTCAAGGCGCAGAACTCGGCAAAAAAGTCGTTCTTCTTGAAAAAAATCCGTACGTCGGCGGCAACTCCCAGCACGCCGAAGGCTTGTTTGCCGTAGATTCCGAATGGAACCGCTTACGCAGCGATCCTTTGACACGCCAGCAGGCTTATGAAGCCTTTATTAAAAAACAGAACCATTTAGTCGATCCCTACAAGAACAAGGATTTCGTCGAAGGTTCCGGTGAAAACATCTCCTGGCTCGCCTCTCACGGAATTGAATTTGAAGTCCGCCGCGAAACACCGGACAAAGACAACACCTGGCACATCATCAAGAACTACAAAGGCACCAACCACGGCGCCGGCCTGATCAAAGGCATGAAAGATGCCGCCGATAAATTAGGCGTCACAACGATGGTTTCTACGCCTGCAACCGACCTCATTACCAAGGACGGTAAAGTCGTCGGCGTTGTTGCCAAAGATGCCAAAGGCAATACTTATACCATCAACAGCAAAGCCGTAATCTTGGCTTCCGGAAGCTTCGGTGACGATCCGCAGAAGGTTAAAGAATGGGGGCATCGAGATCCTGAAGGCTGGAAGAGTTCCGTGCCTATCAACAAGACCGGTGACGGAATTGTGATGGCCACTAAGATCGGTGCAGAAAGAGGCCCGGTCAGCTTCATCGGCCACCTTGGTACAGAAGGTAAAGGCATTAAGTTCCTCAGCAACCTTTATGCCGTTTCTTGGCAGCCCTTCAACCTCTGGGTCAACTCCGACGGCCAGAGATTCACAGACGAATCTACCAGCAACGCTTTCAGCGAAGCCGCCAACGGCATTTATGCTCAACACGACCATTATGGCTGGGCCATCTTCGATACCAATACAATCGACTACTGCATGACCAAGGGTATTGATTCGGGCATCGGCGTTTTGGTACCGGTCGGCACACAGCTCAAGAACCTCCAGCAGGACATCAAAGATGCATTAGCAGTAGACAGCGACGGTTTCAAAGAAGCCGACAGTATTGCTGAATTGGCTAAGAAGATCAACGTTCCTGCCAAGAACCTTGAAGCAACGGTCGCCGAGTACAACAAGACCTGCGAACTTCAGCACGATCCGGTGTTCTTGAAAGATCGCCGCTATCTGAAACCGATCAACGGCAAGAAGTACTACGCTCTGAAGCTTAAGTCTTACTTCTTCAGCGCCTACGGCGGCTTGGTCACGAACAGACAGCATCAAGTTCTGGATACACATCACAAACCGATACCCGGACTCTATGCTGCCGGCTTGGAAGTCTCCAATATGGTCGGACCGACCTACCCTGACTTCTTCTCCGGCCACGCATTTGGATTTGCTTCTTATTCCGGACGCCATGCCGCAATCAATGCTGCAGAAACAATGAAATAGTCTCTTTATTCTCCTTTTGAATCGATAATTGTCTGCCCCGGGTTTCTCTATGAAATCCGGGCTTTTTTGTCTTACAACAATCTATGAAGCTATTTTCCATCCTGTTTTCCGTCCAATAGAAGCGATCGAATAGATCAAAGCTATAGAAAACCAGAGCTTCTTTGCCTATATTTGGTTACAACCATTGACATTTAACCTCCTCTGACAAACAATTGTTAGTACAAACCATGGAGGAGTTATATGTCAGGTTATCCTTTCCTCACCTTGACCGGTACCGCTAGAGAACGCGGTTATCAATACGGAAGTCAAGTCCCAGAACTCATCAAAAAGAATATTGCTTTCTATCGAACCATGTTCGAAGGATTCGGCGTACCTTGGGAAACCGCCGGGAAAATCTCTAAAAAATTTGAACCGTTTATTCGAGATTACTATCCGGAAGCTTTAGAAGAGATTTCAGGCCTCGCTGAAGGAGCCAACCTCTCTTACGAAGATATTCTGACTATCAACTGCAGAAGCGAGATTTTGTTTGCGAAACCCGACGGCTGCACGACCTTCGGAATTTTGCCGGAACAATCCTGCGACGGCCATACTTATCTCGGTCAAACTTGGGACTGGCTCAAACCGGCTCGCGACACGACGGTCATTTTGGAAGTTCATGTTGAAGGACAGCCGAAGATTTTGATTGCAGTTGAAGCCGGCATTATCGGCGGCAAAGGCTTGAACTCCGAAGGTATTGGTGTCTGCCTTAACGCTTTAAGTACTGGCAAAGGCGGATTGGGCGTTCCGCTTCACATCCTTTATCGGGCTATCCTTGCCCAAACAAATATCAGTAATGCTTTAGAAGCAGTGACTCAGACTCAGCGCGCAGGCTGCGGCAACTTTGCCATCGGCTCTGCTCAAGGCTTCCTGATGTGCGTCGAATACACTCCGGAAAACTTTGACGTACTGATGCCGATTGACAAGCCGATGTGCCACACCAACCACTATCTGTCTCCGCTCTTTAGACCGCAGGATACGTTCAAACGGGATTTGACGGAAACATTTGTCCGCTTGAATCGTCTGGAAAGACTCGCTTATGGTCTTAAACGCCCCTTCACTCAGAAGGATATGTGGAGAATCTTGTCCGACCACGCTAACTATCCGGATTCCATCTGCAGTCATCAGGATCCGAAGGATCCGGTCACAAGGAGATTCTGCACGATTTACACATTGGTGATGGACTTGAACGAAAGGACATTCTGCATTACCGAAGGCGAACCTTGCGATCAAAAGATCTCTAGCTATGTATTGAAGTAGAAAAGAATAACTAAGAATTATTCGAAAATTCTGATTCTTTCCAAACCGCCGGAAGAAATTTTCGCAGTTTCCTTTTTTCACAAGAAAAAATCAGCCTCCGAAGATTTCTCCTCAGAGGCTTTTGTTCAGTTAGCTTTGAAAGCTTCTACTAGAACTGGTGGTTGATACCGACGAAGATCTGCTGAACATTTTTACCAAGATAATCCGTACCGTAGCCCGTTATCAACTTGTTCGCATCGAAGTTGAAGTGCAGAGAGCTGTCGGGGCCGGCTTCAATTGCATAACCTGCATTGCTGTCATTGAAGACCGCTTCGACACCAGCATAGAGGCGAGTGCGTTTAGAAAGCGGATAGGCATACTTCGTTCCAAGAGACCAGGCGTTGGCATCATCTTTTGTCTGATTCTTCATGTAGGAAGCTGAAACCATCCACTTGCCTCCCCAGAGGGGAGTAGATGTTCCTACCTGAGCCATCCAGAACTTATCTTGAACTGCTTCATTGCTGGCAAATTTCTTAGTGAACTGGAAGACTGGTTTTGTTACACCGAAGTCATAGCTAACTGCGAAGTTCAGGTACTGGTTATGAGAAGCGTCCTTTGTCGGGCCCATCGCAACGTTGCGGTACAAATAGCTGCCCATGATGGAGAAATTGCCGTTGTCATACTTGGCAGCGTAGTTGTAAATATTGCCGAGCTTATTGGAGTCTTGTGTTCCGGCAGCATTCTGATGTTCGCCGAGCGCAACATAGAAGAAATTGGTCAGACCGAAAGATGTCGGAAGAACATACTGAATAGAATTGTCAGCACGAACCAGGCCGCCGTCCCAGCCGGTTACAGCAGCAGGTCCGGGGAAGAAGTACGGAGAGTCAGAAGAACCTAAACTCAGTTCCGTCGGATCGTACATAGCAAATACCAGGAAATGCGGCGTGTACTGACGGCCGAAAGACAATTGACCGTATTTACCGCGGATACCGACGTTTGCTTCACGGCTGAAAGCCTTACCTTCATTTCCGAAAGTCTTGCTGCCGTTATCAGCTAAGAAAGCCTGGTCTAAATTGAAGAATACCTGTGTGCCGCCGCCGAGGTCTTCGGTTCCTTTCAAACCGATATGGGAAGCTGTCAAGCCGCCGGACTGAAGACCGGTTCTCCATTCGCCGCCGGCATTGTTCACGCCGACATACATATCAACGGCACCGAAAATATCAACTTGAGCTGCTTGTGCTGCGGTACCTAAAAAGGCTGCACAAATGAGCGCGGGAAGACTCTTTTTCATGGTTTTCTCCTTGAGGGATTGGGATATGCCTCCATCATAAAAAAGACCATCACGCCAACTTGTTAAGAGCTTAACGAAAACCGCGATTACCACCGCACAATGTTAAGTGCTTAACACTTTCCAAATCACACAAAATCTAATATGACCTTATGGCAACAGACCTCAATCATCCCAAGGAGGCAGCATGAATACTCTCAAACAACTTCCGGAATTGACGGCGTTAGTCGAAGCCGGAAAAAATCCCTTCAATCAAGTTCTCATGAATTACGTCGACCAAGGTGGAAAAACCGTCGGATTCATGTATCAGGACACACCTGAAGAAATTATCACTGCGGCTGGCGCAGCTCCCATTTACCTTCGCGGTACGACTTCGGAGGGCACGGAAATGGCAGAAGCATTCTTCCGCCAGCTCACCTGCAATTACACGAAACACACTTATAACGAAATCCTGGACGGTAAATGGGATTTCTTGGATGGCGCTGTCTTATACAACCTTTGCGACCACTCCAGACGAATCTACGACAACTGGAAGACCATCCCCGGCAATCCGGCTTATCATTTCATGTATGTCCCAAAGAAACGCAGTGAGCTCTCCAAAGATTTCTATCGTGAAGAAATCAATAAACTGATCAAAGCTACCGAAGAACACTTCGGTGTCGAAATCACGAAAGAAAAATTAGCTGAAGCCATCAAACTTCACAATGAAACACGCCGTCTGCAGCAGGAAATCTATGAAATGCAGAAAGGCGAAGAAGTTTATCTGACGGGTTTGGAACTTCTGATGGTTATGCTCGCCGGCGTCTCTCTTCCCCGTCCTGAATACAATAAGATGATGAAGGATCTGATTGCTGCGTTGAAAGCCAACGGCCCCAGAATCAAACCCAAAGTCCGTCTGCTCTATACCGGCGGACATGCCGACAATCCCGAGTTCTTCGAACTTCTGCAGCAGAATGATGCTCACGTCGTTTCTGACAACACCGGATTTGGTACCCGCGCAGCCGACGTTTTAATCTGTGAGGACGGTGATCCGCTCGAAGCCATCATCAATTACTACTTTGAAGAAAAACCGGCTGCAACCCGCCAGATGGGCACACAGGTCGAACGTATGGAACGCCTGCTTGACCTCGTCAAACAATACAAGGCTGACGGCGTTGTCGCCTCCCGACTCTACATGTGCGACCTTTGGGCATTCGAACATTTCCTGATGCGCAAGCGCCTGCATGAAAACAATGTTCCTTTCCTCGAACTCGAGGTAGATTACACGCCGGAAGGCCAAGGCCAGATCAAGATTCGCGTTCAGGCCTTTGTTGAAAGCCTCGCCGACCGTCAAACCGCTTAATAAGAAGGAAAAGAATCATGGCTGAATATGTTACCGGTCTTGAAAGAACTCAAGAATATATCGATCGTCTGCAAGGTGTGCTGCAGTTCTTTGAAACCCTTCCTCAGGAAAAACGCAATCCCGTTCAAGAAGCCGTCGTCGGTTTGATGCTCGATCATTCCAAGAACGTCTTAGATGCCGCTAAGAATCATAAGCCTTTGATGTGCACTTGGTACGGCAACTGTCAGGAAATCCTGGCCGCGATGGGTGTCGTTTATTACAACCCGGTTTTTGACCTGATGTTCCATTTGGGTCTCACTGATTATGCCGACGCCAAAGAATGCGATCGTTTTAACCTTGACGACAAAATGTGCTCGCTCGTGCGCTACGCCGTTTACTCCATGGTCAACCGCCTGCATCCTCGTCCTGACTGCTTCGTTGCTATGGCCGAACCCTGCGACGGACAGCTGATGCTGCATCAGGCTTTTGCCGAATGCGATTACCTCAAGGGCGTTCCGGTTTACACCATCGACCCGAGCTACGGACATACCGACAAGGACTTTGAGTATGTTGCCAAGCAGCTCAAGGAAATGATCTCCTTTATTGAAAAGAATACCGGCGCAAAGTACGACGTCAACAAACTGCGTGAAATCGTTGATGAAACGAACAAACAGTACGAGATTTGGGCAGAAGTTAATGAACTGATGCGCGCATCCCCGGCTCCTATGCCCTCCTTTGCAGTCGGCGACGCCTTCTGGGCTCTAACTCAGCATCTGCCCTGCGGCGATCCTCGCGCCACAGCTTTGATGGGTGCCGTTCGTGACTTTGCCAAAGCCAACGTAGAAAAAGGCGTGGGGCCCGTCATGAATGAACAAATCCGCGTCTTCTGGCCTGATCTCAATCCGCTATGGGGGGACAAACTCGGTCAGTGGCTTGCTGAAGAATGGAATGCCGTCGTTGTCAGTTCCTTCCAGCAAATGACACCTTACGAAAAGATCGATACCTCCACAGAAGAAAGCATGCTCTTCGGCTTAGCGCGCAGAGCTATTGCAGAAGTTCCGATGATTCGTCAGGGCCGCGGCTGGGTCGATGTCGTTGTCGAAGACCTTCGTAATGAAATTCAGAACAACTCGATTGACGCGGTTCTGTTCTCCGGTCATCAGGGCCATAAAGACCAGTCCGGCATCAACCAGTTCATGAAGAAGGCCTGCCGCGATATGAACGTTCCTCTGCTCTCGCTGACAACGAGCCTCTTTGACGAGCGCTATACACCGTTGGATAAAGTTAAGAGCGATATCTCCAACTTCTTCAGCGCCAACGGCTTCAAGAGAAACGTCCATTAAAATTCGAGCATTTTGGAGTGAAAACACATGATTTTTGTCGGATGCGATTTAGGTTCTACGACCGGAAAAATCGTTGTATTAGATAAGAACCTCAGCGTTCTCGGCTCCTCCATTGTTCGCTCTTCCCACGGTCCGATTAAAACTTTTGAAAAGGCCGTGGAGAAGACCGCGGAATCCATGGGTATCTCTGCCGAAGAACTGTTGACTAAATTTAAGAATGAAGGCCGTGTCGTCACTACCGGTTACGGCCGCAGCAACCTTCCCGGTTACACGGATGAAGTCTCTGAAATTTCCTGCCACGCCAAAGGCGCCAGTCATCTTTGCCCCTCTGTCCGCACGATTATTGATATCGGCGGTCAGGACTGTAAAGTTATCTCTGTTGGGCCACAAGGGAAAGTTCTGGACTTCCAGATGAATGACAAGTGCTCTGCGGGCACGGGACGTTTTTTTGAAGTTATGTCCCGTGTACTCGACATTGATCTGACACATTTAGCCGAAGAAGCCCTGAAATCCAAAAAGCCCTGCTCGATTTCTAAACAGTGCAGCGTCTTTGCCGAGTCGGAAGTCATTTCGCTCGTCAATAACAGCGTTCCGCTGCCGGATATTGCCGCAGGCATCCATGAATCTATCGCCAGACGTATTCATGGAATGGCCTTTAAGGTGGGTGTGGAAGAAGATGTTGCGCTGACCGGCGGCTGCTCAAGCAACAAGGCGCTCAGAAAAGCTTTGGAAAAACGTCTTCATTTGCCCCTGGCTGAACTCACCATGGATCCTCAGCTGATGGGCGCTCTTGGCGCAGCACTTTTTGCTAAGGAACATTACGAAGCAGAGAAAGCTCAGGCTTCTTAAAGAGTTAAACGGGGATTCATTATGACCGACTTTAAGACAACTTTATTAGAACTCGCAGAGCCATCCGATAAGACATATGCTTCGGAGGATCTGAAAGCATTGGAATCGAAATCCAACTTCGTCTTAAAGTCGGATGCTGTTGAAGACCTCGGAGGCCCTGAAGGTTCAGCGGTCTTTCTGGAGTATTCCGCTTCCTCAAACCAACCCTCCTTTGCCGGAATGCTCTGCGAAGATGCATCATCGAACTCTTTAGGGCTTTTTCTTCATTTTTACGGTCCAAAACTTAACGATGAACTTTTTTATCTGGTTCTGCAGAATTTTCGTTCCATGCTTCGTCTTCCCGGCGTCATGGTCAAAGGTGCAGGTAAAGATCTTTGGATCCGAATCGGTAAAAAAGCTCAGGCGCAAGGCATCGGCTTAAAGGAACTTGCTGCGGTTCTTTCCGCACGCATTCAAGAAGAATTTCCTGAAATTGAATCGGTTCAAGCCTGCTTCCTTCGCGGGCAAGGACCGATTTATAAACAGCTGGATCAGGTTTCGGAAGTTTTTTATCAGAATTCTGAAAAATTAAAAGCAAAAGTCTGGGAAGACCGCGGTTTTAATTTTAAAGACTGCCATGTCCTGGGACACTGCGGCAAATGTGCGGATAAGAAGCTTTGTGCCAACGTCCGCAGAATCGGACGATTAAGCGAAGCACATCGTATCAATCAATAAGGGGAATAAGAAATGAATAATCATCGAGTGATTGCCGTTTGCGGCAAAGGCGGCGTGGGAAAGACCGCTTTTACAACGCTTTTGACGAAAGTCATGATCGAAGATCCGCAGGCTGGTAAATTGCTGGTGGTCGATGCCGACCCCGCTTTAGGTCTTCACTATGCGCTCGGCCGCAAAGAAATCAAGACGATCGGTACGGTGCGTGACGAAATCTTGAGAGTCGCCGAAGAAGGCGATCGTCAGGCTCAGGAAGAACTCGCAGACAAAGTTGACTATCTGACGGCCAGAGTCTTGGACGAAGGCAAAGATTTTTCTTTCCTGGCCATGGGCCATATGGAATCCAAAGGCTGTTTCTGCTCGGTTAATGATTTGCTCCAGCAGGCCATCAGTTACTTAACGAATGAATTCAACACTGTCCTTATTGACGGAGAAGCCGGTATTGAACAAATCAACCGCCAAGTTGTTGAAAAGATCGACACTCTGATTGTTTTGACGGACTCTTCCTTCCGCGGCATGAAGACGATTTCTCATATCAAAGAAATGAGAGACGAAGGGTTGCTCCCCTTTTGCAAGAAAATCGGCGTAGTCTTTAACCGTACCCGCAACGATGTTTCTAAATTAGAAGCATTCGCCAAAGAGTTGGGCCTGGAGATTTTTGGAGCGGTTCCGATGGACGAAGAAGTGGAAGCTTACGATAGCGAAGGCAAATCGCTCTTAGAACTTTCGGAAAACAATCCTGCGCTTGAAGCCGTTAGGCAGGTTTACAAAAAACTTTAATTGATTGATTCAAAAGCAATTCGGCCTCCTTTCGGAGGCCGTTGTCATGTGGAGATTACTTCATTTTGGCGATGTCTTCAGCTGCTGTGTCTGCAGCAAGTTTACCTAAGATCAGCCGATGGAAACGCCCTGACCGTACTGAGAAGCTGCTTCGCCGCTCACATAAAGGCCCGGGACAACCTTGCCGGTTTCGGTGACAGCACGAGCCTTCAGATCAATCTGGACGCCGCCATAGGTTGTCTGGCTTGCCGGACTGATCTTGGCGCCATAATACGGAGCCTTGTCGATACGGCTGAAGCGGGAATCTTTGCGACCGAATTCGTGGTCGACACCGTCATCCATGCCTTTCTGATAGGCTGCAACGGTCTTAGAGAGGTTCTCGGCATTGATACCGAGTTTCTTAGCCAATGCATCTAATGTCGGAGCTTCAACGAAGTAACCGGCTTCCTTGTATTTCTTCATCAGAGCGGCCCGATCCACGGAAGCCTGATCGAAGATCAAGTAAGCATGTCCGTCCTTCTGATCCTTAATGGCTTTGCCCAAGATCGGCGTTAAAGCCAATTCATTCACAAAGCGATTGCCGTCTTCATTCACTAAAATCGCGCCGTTGTAGCGAACGTTCGTCAAAGAGACAGCACCGTTACCGGTTTGGTAGGCAACGGTCTGAGGTCCGGACCGATCCATTTGACCCAGCGCTGCACCTACCTTAGTCGCCATCGCTAATGCATCGCCTGTGGCGCCGCGGCTGGCAGTTGACGGGTAACCTGCCCACATCGGCGTGTATTTAGCGACAAGTTCAGGATTTGAAGCAAAACCGCCGGTAGCCAGAATCACGCCTTTGGCATGAATGACATACTTACCGTTGTCGTGGCTGACGCGAACACCGGCAACTCGACCGTCTTTAACGTAAAGATCTTCAGCCTTTGTGGATGTGCGAGGTTCGATTCCAAGTTTGTCGAGTTGCTTCTTCATGACAGGAACCAGCATGACGCCAAGTGCTCCGCCGTCTTTCGGTGTGTGCTGGGAGCCGTTAATCACGCGTCCTAAGTCAGCACCCATATCTACGAGCCAATCGGTTGTAGGACCAGAAAGGTCTGCTAGGTTTCGCAGGGAAGCATCATCCGGACCTTTGCCTTTGAGTTTGAGGTAGTAGTCGTCAGCGGTGTACGGTTTCTTCAAGGCCATCTGGATCTTGCTGCCGCCGGCATTAAATGCTGTGGAAGACAAAGCAGTGGTGCCGCCGATCATCGGAAGCTTTTCAATCAGGATAACCTTTAGACCTTTGCGTTTGGCTTCGATGGCTGCGGCCATACCGCTGCCGCCTGCTCCGACAACAACTACGTCGGTATTAGCATCTTTCAAAACAGCAGCATGATCTTTCTTCTGAGCCACTGCTTTGAGATCAGCTTTAGTGCCGCCTGCTTTCTTCAAAGCTTCTCCGACAGCCGTCAGAATGGCGTTGCTGCTGTTGGTCGCGCCGGTAACTTTATCGATATCCAGTGGCTGACGGTCAACGATTTTTGTGGGAAGCAGCTTAATAGCGGTCTCTCCGATCATCGGTGTTTCGGAGTTCTTCAAGACACGGATTTTAGTGATCGCACCATTTTCGATGGTGGTTTCGACAACGACAGGACCGTTATTGCCCTTTCCTTCTGTGACATACGTTCCGGATGTCAGCGCGGCTTGAGCTAAACCGCAGGAAACCAAGCCCATGGCTAGCAATGCAGCTTTAATTCTCATTTCTTTCTCCTTTGATCTGAAAGTGGTTGGCGGTGTTTAGTACCGCTCTTTCGATGGAGAAATGGTAAAGCTGTGTGTAACACACAGGTCAAGAAGATCAGTCAGAGATTCGGACGCGAATCAGAATAGAAAACAGAGGCCCTTCCGATGTTTCTTCAATCGCAAGCAAGCGGCCGGAAGAGCTGTGGGTAAAACTCATATTTAGGCTTCTGACCTTATCCAACAGCGGCTTTAGATCTTTCGGGCCGAGATTGAGGATATCGTAAGTTTTAAGGTAGATGATCAGGAATCGGCCAGCCGGAATGGTTTCAAGCGGAGGCGTGGAATGAAGCTGAAACTCTTCCAAGTACTTGTGAACAATGCCGAGTCCTAACTCAACAGAGTACGGCCCTTCAAAGTTGGGATCGTTCAATTCTTCCTTAGGCAGCTTGATCGAAAAATGGACGAACGGAAACAACTTCGACCACTGCTGAACAATAGCCAACCGGTCTGTATGCGGTTTCTTCAAGCCGAACGTATAGACGCTGTGAATGGGATCTCGACGAACGTCTTTGACCACACCTTCCATCGTGCACATCTCTGCCTGAGCAAGGAAAGTTTCTACTTCGGTGAGCCTTTTCTGAAGTTTTCGGAGTTTTTCAATTTCGGCGGACAGCTGCTGACTGCGTTCGGCCAGTAAATTTCTCTGTTTCTTTACGGAGCTAGATTGAAAATCCTGCGCCTGCGGCAGAGACAGTCCCAGACTTCGATTGACACGGATATTAGCGAGGTACAGTAAATCCTGTTCATCGTAATATTTGTAATTATTCCCGGAATTCACCACAGGTTTCAAAATACCTATATGGGTGTAATGTCGGATAACTTCCGGAGATAAGCCAAGCAAATCAGCCAATTTCTTTACTGTCAGCATATTTCAGGATTTGAGATTAGATTCAACCAATAATCACTTAGAAATATCTCAATCAGGCGCCCGGCGCCCACCAGTCCTTCAAGTTCGTAAAGATAGAGCCGTGGAAGAGCGTTATGTTGCCGTCTTTTTTCATCCAGCCTTTTCCCATCCAGTCACTTAATGTCAGAGAAACAGAGGTGCGGCTTGCAGAAATAATTGAGGCAATTAACGTCGCTGTCAGCCGAACCGGCATGGGGTTCCAGCCGGCATAGTTCGGCTTGTAGTAAGACTTGATCAAAGAATGGAGGAAAGCACGAAGCCTGTTGTCAATATCCAAGGTGAAGCAGGCAAGGAGCGCCTCAATGTGGCTTTCCTGCTTAAATGTAATGTTTTGGGCAACCTTTTCGTAGACATTAATGTCTTTTCTAATCTCTTTGTGCCAGACATCGTAAGGCAGGACCAACCCTATACTGTTTTTGATTGTGTAAGCACTGACGTTGGCCATGGTCCCGGTCAGTCCGTCTATGTCCCCCATGGTTCTATTCGGGAGAATGAGACTTAATACGTGCTCTTTGTCCTGAGTATCCCAAAACCGATAAAGGCACAAACCCGTCAGCAGAAGGGTAATTTCTCCGTCAGGCGCTCCGTGTTTAAGCTCCTCTCCTTTCTTGAAAGTACGTTTTCTGCCCAAGCGATTGAAGATTTCGACAACCTCTGCCGGAGCTTCGGGATGGAACCATTGTTCACCAAATAGTATCTGTCTCATTTTCGTCTTTTTTCTTTTTATCGAGATAACTATAACCCCGTATATCAACATGAGATATAAGCGATTCTCCTAAATATCCGCCGTAGTCGCAGTTTAGGATAGGCTCGAAGTTCAAACACCCCACTTAAAATGATACCTGCCACCACCTCAGTGAGTTGTATGCAACCTTCAGCGCCACTCTAGCTCAGTCTGGGAGAACGGCAAACAACCCGTTTTCCTTCTCTTTTAACATGAATAAGGGACTCTCTCCTTGGGTCTGTTGGAAGGATAGAAAACTATATGCCAAATAATTTGCCTCGATTAGAAAAGGCTATTAAGCGAATCATTTGGGAACAGAAGCATAAAGCGCCCAATGAATCTCAAAATTACGTTCAATGGCTGCAGAAAATAGATGTATTCTTTACTGGCCTAACGGCGATCGCTTCTGTCGGCTCCCTGCTTGGGATCGCATTCTATTACGGTCTTAATAATTCAACGAACGAAGCGTCCGGTTTCTTGGTTGGGCTCCACGCAGCTTTATTCTTATTTACGGTAAATATTCTTCTAGGAATCTGTTTTGCTTTTAATCGATTCGTTCTCCATGCCGGTATCCTAAAGTGGATCGTAAATCTCTTAATCCTTATTAGCGCTGCGGCTTATTTCTTTCCGGCGGCTTCAAACTGGTTCGGATACATTAGCTCCAAGGAATTTCTCTTTTTTTCCTTGGCCTCATATTCATTGGTCTTCCTCAGCGCGAAAGCCCTTGATCTAGCCAATAGCTATCGCATGAATCCTTCTCTGATTCTTGCCTCCAGTTTCATCGTTGTGATTTTCATCGGGACATTCCTTCTCATGCTCCCGAAAAGTACCAAGGAACCCATAGATCTTATCGACGCTTTTTTTATATCTACCAGTGCTGTCTGTGTCACCGGTCTGTCGCCGATCGACATCTCGCAAATATTTACGAATTTCGGCCTTCTCGTTCTCTCGGTCCTAATTCAGATTGGCGGCTTAGGATTAATCGCGTTTACCAGCGTTTTTGCTATTTTTTATGCTGGCTCTACCTCTGTCTACAACCAGCTGCTCATCCGAGACATGATTTACTCCAAATCCATGGATGCCCTTTTGCCTACTCTCCTCTATATTCTCGGCTTTACACTAAGTATTGAAACGATTGGGGCATTTTTGATTTATGTAACTGTCCCCTCCTCCCTATTTACAACGCTATCGGATAAATTAATTTTTTCTGCCTTCCATTCAATGTCCGCCTTTTGTAATGCGGGGTTTTCAAACTTAAAAGACGGGCTAAGTAATGAAGTTCTTCTTAAAGGAAACCAATTTTTCTACTTGGTTATCTGTGCGTTGATGTTTTTAGGATCCATCGGTTTTCCTATTCTCATCAATCTAAAAGATAAATTATTTTGGAAATTAAAAAATCAGCTTTTCCCTTCTACAGAAGAACAGACAAATTTCATTCGCTTTGATTTAAATACGAAGCTGGTTTTAATTACCTCTTCCATCCTGGTCGCGGCAGGAACGGTGCTTTTCCTAATTTTCGAGTATGACGGGACACTCAAAGACATGAGTTTCTTCACAAAAATTGTCCAGTCATTGTTTAATGCTATTCTTCCAAGAACTACGGGTTTTGCTTCCGTCAATCCGGCAGATTTCCAGCCTTCCACAATTCTTCTCGTCTGCCTTTTGATGTGGATCGGCGGATCCTCCCAATCCATGGCCGGAGGTGTAAAAGTCAACACGGTAGCAGTTCTATTCTTAAACCTTAAAGGCATTATCACAGGCAGCGATCAAACCGGAGCTTTTCATAGAGCTATTTCCGAAAAGGCTGTTCTGCGCGCATACGCCGTAGCATTCATCGCCACCGTTTGTGTATTTGTATTTTCTTTTATCCTGATTCTCCTTGAACCCGGACAGCCGATCAGAAGCATCATTTTTGAAGTTATGTCGGCTCTATTTACTGTTGGTTCATCCCTCGGATTAACACCGGTACTTTCAGGAGAGTCGAAGTTTGTTCTTTGTATTGCAATGTTTTTAGGGCGTGTCGGACTACTTTCTATCCTTATAGGATTATTAGGCCACCGCGGAGCAAAGGGCTGTTCTTTCCCAAACGAACACATCATCATTAATTAACTGTGAAATCCATATGAAATATCTTGTTATCGGTTTAGGCACCTACGGACGTGAGCTGGCTATCAATTTATCTTTACAAGGCAATGAAGTTATCGGTGTAGATCATCGATCGGAAAACATTGAGGCAGTGAAAGAACAACTCATGACCGTTTACGAACTTGACGCCAAGGATGAGAATTCTTTGAAGCTGCTTCCTCTTAAAAACATGGACATTGTTATCGTTGCTATCGGAGAGGATTTCGGCGCAAGTTTAAAAACGGTTGCCCTCTTGAAAAAGAACGGTGTCAAGCACATTTATGCCAGAGCCATCGACAACCTTCACCAGTCTATTCTTGAAGCATTTAATCTTGAACGCATCTTGACGCCGGAAAAAAGAGCTGCAAACGATTTAACGCTGGAACTCAGTCTGAACACCCAGTGCAGTACTTTTAACATCACAAAAGACTTCATGGTGTTGAAATTTACAGCGCCGGAAAAATTCGTCGGACACAGCTATCGGAGCATTAATTTCTCTCGGTTTGGCTTAGTCCTTATTTCTGCTGTTAGAAAAGTTACCGAAAATAATTTACTTGGACTTTCTTCTTCAAGAGAGGAAATCTTAGATTTGGAGCGCAAATCGATGGAAGAAAAAATCGCCTCCCGTGACGAAATCATCGTAATGGGGACAAGAAAAAATATCACAGACTTTCTTTCTTCGGTTCAAACAAACTGAGAAAACGGCGGGTTCACGATTTTTTTCGAAAACGGAACAGGGGGCGGCAGCGAGAGTGTTCAGTAGTTAACGAGCCAATTTTTGGAATTAGCGTAACTTTAGGAACATAAAGCGTTAGTCCTAAGGAGACATTCGTTATGTATGCAAAACTCACTCTTTCCGCCGCTTTTGTTGCACTTGCCTTTAGTCACAACGCATTAGCGGCCGACCATAACCTTTCTGCCGATATATTAGTTGTCGGAGCAGGCTCGGCTGGCTTAACGGCAGCCGTGCAAGCTGCAGAAAAAGGCAAGAAAGTTATCCTTTTGGAGAAAAATCTCGGAGTCGGAGGCAGCTCGCAGTTTGCTGAAGGATTGTTTGCAGTCGGCTCAGAATGGAATCGTCTGAGAAGCGATCCTCTTACCAAAGAAGAAGCTTTCAAAACCTTAATGGAAAAACACGGCTATGTGATTGATGCCGCTAAAACCAAAGACTATGTTGAAGGCAGCGCTGAAAACATCTCCTGGCTCGCCGGTCACGGCATCATATTTGAAGTTGTGCGCATGACGCCGTGGGAGGCCGCAACCTGGCACGTCATCAGTGATTACAAAGGCACAAATCACGGCGCAGGCTTAATCAAAGGGCTCAAAGATGCTGCCGACAAGGCCGGCGTAGAAACCAAGCTAGGAACACCTGCCACTGAACTAATCCTGAATAAGGAAGGCGCAGTCGTCGGTGCGAAAGCTGCAGATAAGAAAGGCAATACCTACACCATCAGCGCAAAAGCCGTCATTCTTGCGACCGGCGGCTTCGGCGACGATCCGCAGAAAGTCAAAAACTGGGCTCATCGCGATCCTGAAGGCTGGAAGAGCTCTGTACCTATCGGGAAAACCGGTGACGGCATTGTCATGGCAACGAAAGCCGGTGCAGCCATGGGCAATGTTTCCTTTGTTCAGCACCTCGGCACGGAGGGTAAAGGCATTAAGTTCCTGGGAAACCTCTATGCCACATCCTGGCAGCCTTCAGCTCTTTGGGTAAATTGTGACGGCAACCGTTTCAGCAACGAAGATGTCGCCTTCTCCTTTGCTCAGGCTGCCAACGCGATCTATGCTCAGCCTCATCACTACGGCTGGTCAATTTTTGACGACAGCCAAGTCCAATACATGATGAAAAAAGGCGTGGACTCCGGCATCGGCGTATTGGTACCGGTCGGTCAGAAACTGCCGAATCTGCAAAAAGAGATTGATGATGCAGTCGCTGTTAAGAGCGATGGATTTAAGACCGCTGATTCCGTTGCTCAGCTTGCCAAAGAACTCGGAGTTCCGGAGGCCAACCTTCAGAAAGCTGTGGAACAATACAACAAGGCTTGTGAGGTCGGTCATGACGGTGAGTATTACAAAGAAAAGACCTATCTTCGTCCGCTGAACACCAAGAAACTTTATGCCATCAAGCTGAAAGCCTACTTCTTCAGCTCCTACGGCGGTCTGAACACCAACCGCAAACATCAAGTTCTGGATAAGAACAATAAACCGATCAAAGGGCTTTACGCCACAGGTCTTGAAGTGTCTGATATGGTCGGACCGACTTATTCCACTTGGTCTTCGGGACATGCCTTCGGATTTGCTTCTTACTCCGGCAGACACGCTGCCTTGAATGCGATAGACGAAATGAAGTAATCCGAAAAATTTAAGCGCCGAAATCGGCGCCCAAAATCGAAAAGGTCCGAAGCGAAAAAACCGGACCTTTTCTCCACCCGTTAATGAAAGCTATTTAGTGACAGCCGCATCCACAGCTTCCGCCGTGTTCTTCATGACCATGACCGCTGCATCCGCAGCCACCCTCGTGTTCTTCATGACCGTGGCCGCCGCATCCGCAGCCGCCAGCATGTTCTTCATGATGATGGCCTCCACAGCCGCAGCCACAACCGCCGGTACCTTCAGGCTGAAGGGTTCCTGCAATCAGAGCCTCAATGACTTCGTCAGGGTTGCCAGTGACGCCGGGAAGTACATCAATACCGCTCTGAGCCAAAGAAACCAAAGCGCCTTGACCAATGCCACCGCAAATAACAGCCTGTACACCTTGAGCGGCTAAGAATTCAGCCAGCGCTTCATGACCGGAAGCTTCGCTGTCAATCACAACACTTTCAACAACGCCCTGGGGCTGTACGTCAAAAATCTTGAACTGAGGAGCTTTGCCAAAATGCTGGCAAACAACGCCGTCTTCGTAAGGGATGGCAATACGCATTTTTAATTCTCCAAAAAAAATTGTTCGGGAATTGTATCAAGGTTATCCATTTAGATTAAATGGTGACAACCCGATGAAAATTCAAGAACGGAAAATGCAAAAAAGTTTGTCTACGCCGAAAATGGTGCTTAGCAATGAGTCGTTACGTCTGAATAGAACAATAATTCATAGAATTACGGCTCACAAAATTGATCCTTAAATCATGTCTCTTACCGAAAAGCTTTTTAAAGTCAAAGAGCGGGGCTCGTCGACTAAGACAGAATTCTTAGGTGCCGTCTCAGCCTATCTCGCAGTTTGTTATCTTTTTATCGTGGTTCCCGGCATGCTTGCTGACGCAGGAATGCCTATCGGAGACGCAACGGTGGCAACCATTTGGGCAGCCGTTCTCGGCACCCTAATGATTGCTTTTATCGCGAACTATCCCGTCGTTGTAGCTCCGGGGCTCGGGATTTCAGCGTATTTTGCGTATTACGTCTGCGGGGCCATGGGACTCTCTTGGCAAGCTGCGTGTGCAGCCGTAGTAATTTCCGGTTTTGTTTTCTTTATCTTGACGGTCACACGGGTTCGACAAGCCATCATTAAAGCAATCCCGCTGGACCTAAAACTCGCCATCGTCGCGGGTATCGGCGCCTTTATCACCATCATCGGTCTCAAGAACGCCGGTATCGTCGTTGCAACGCCTTCTACGATGATCGGACTCGGCAATATGATGCAGCCTCAGGCTTATTTGACGATTCTCGGTGTTGTGCTCGCAGGCTGGATGATGGCCAAAGGCATTCGTTTAGCAATGCTGATCACGATTCTGATCGTTGCGGCCTTAGGTATTGTTACAGGTGTCACTCCGACAGACGGAATTCACAATCTTTTCTCAGGCAGCTTCAAGATCTTCCCGACGGAAACGATTTTCCAAGTGGATTTCAAACAGATGCTAACCGTCGGTATTGTGGGCGTACTCTTCTCTATCACGATGGTGGACTTGTTTGACAATATGTCGACCCTGATCGGCTTGTCCTACCGCGCCGGCTTCATGGATAAGCAAGGCAATATTCCCGGCCTCGACCGAGCCCTGATTTCCGACTCCATCGCCACCATGGGCGCCGGTCTTATCGGTACTCCGACTTCTACCGCCATCCTTGAAAGCGCTGTCGGCATTGAAGCCGGTGCAAGAACCGGCCTCTGCGCCCTCTTCCTGGCAGGCTTCTTTGCTCTGACGCTGTTCGTCGCTCCTTTGCTGACCTTAGTTCCGGCTTTTGCGACTGCCTGCGTTCTGATCATCGTGGGTTACATGATGCTTCAAGGAACGGCTTCGAGAATTAATTTCTCGGATATCACCACGGGTCTGCCCTGCTTCTTAACCATCTTCATGATGCCGTTTACCTTCAATATTGCCACCGGCTTGGCTTTCGGCGTCATCAGCTTCGTGCTTCTGAAGCTCTTAGCGGGTAAGAAAGAAGAAATTACGCTGACCATGGCAGTTTTGGCAGTGGTTTTTGTGGGTATTTTGATCTCCCACTAAGACGCGGAAACTAACCGTTTCGAACAAAAGTTTTCAACCGATCGGACAGGAATGCCTTATCCTTGTCCGATCTGTTTTTATATGATTTCAAAAATTAAAGGTCAAGTACCTTGACCTAAAGGCCGAGGCTTGAAAAAGCCTCTAGTTGACTAGCCTCAGGCCGTCGTTTGGCGGACTACGTTGGTCGGGAACCTATAGGCACCGCGGGATGCAGATCCTAGTCCCGCGCTCTGCGGCCGATGGTTAAAAGCTCTGAGAGGTAGGAGCGGTGCTGTCGGCTTGAAACCCCTTCCAACATTGGCGAAGGATCACAACCGGTCGAAAGACCGAGGAGACAAACTTGAGAGTATTTGTTAGGAACAAACGCGGAAAACCGCTGATGCCCTGTTCACCGGCAAAAGCGCGCCTTCTGCTTAAAGAGAAGAAAGCTATTGTGGTAAGGCGCACGCCTTTCACTATTCAGCTGACGATTGCAACGGGTGAGACCAAACAGCCGGTGAGTCTGGGCGTTGATGCCGGGTACAAACATGTCGGCCTTTCCGCATCAACGGAAAAGGCTGAACTTTATGCATCCGAAGTCGAACTGCGGCAGGACATCACCGATCTGCTCTCTGCTCGTCGTGCATTACGGCAGTCCCGCCGTAACCGCAAAACGCGCTACCGTGCTCCGAGGTTCGACAACCGCATCCGCACCAAGCGCAAAGGCTGGCTTGCTCCGTCGGTTGAAAACCGAATCAACGCGCACTTGTCGCGCATAGAAGCGGTTCTTCGACTGCTGCCGGTCACAAAGATCACCGTGGAAACGGCGTCTTTCGACATGCAGCTGCTGAAGAATCCCGACATTTCAGGGAAAGAATACCAGGAGGGAGAACAGCTCGGCTTCTGGAACATCCGCGAGTATGTTCTTTGCAGAGACGGGCATGTTTGCCAGCATTGTTACGGCAGATCGAAAGACCCGGTGCTTAATGTTCATCATCTGGAAAGCAGACGTACGGGCGGAGATTCACCCGGCAACCTGATTACTCTCTGTGAGACGTGCCATAAGGCCCTTCATCGCGGTGAAATCACGCTGAAGGCAAAGCGCGGACAATCGTTCCGCGCGGAAGCCTTCATGGGAATTATGCGCTGGGAGGTGCTGAATCGCCTGAAGGCGTCGCATCCTGAGCTGGAAGTGAACAACACCTACGGCTATCGGACTAAGCACGCACGGATTGCGAACGACATCGCTAAGTCGCATTGTGCAGATGCTTTCTGCATCGCCGGCAACCTCGGCGCCGAAAGGCTCGGCGAATTCTTCTTCCAGAAGCAGACGCGTCGGAACAACCGGCAGATTCATAAGCTTTCCATCCTCAAAGGCGGCATTCGAAAGCGCAATCAGGCGCCCTTTGAGGTCAATGGCTTCCGTCTTTTTGACAAAGTTGCCTGCCAGGGAGAAGAAGGCTTCATTTTCGGCCGTCGATCATCTGGGTTCTTTGATGTTCGGAAGCTTGACGGAACCCGAATTTCGGCAGGCATCAGCTACAAGAAGCTGCATCTGCTGGAAAAGAGACGAACCTATTTAACAGAAATTCGAAAGGAGGAGGTGCTTCCTCCCCTGCCTGAAGGCAGGGGTCTCCGCGCCTAAATTTGATGAACAGTATGCAGGAAACAAAAACTGAACTGACTCTCGACCACTTCGGTAGTGATCCGATCACCCGTGTTGAAAACGCCCTTGCCGGTTTAAGAGAAGGCAAAGGCGTCGTCGTTCTTGACGACGAAAGCCGCGAAAACGAAGCCGACTTAATCTACTCTTCCGATCATCTGACAGAAAAGCAAATGGCTCTGATGATCCGTGAATGCTCCGGCATCGTCTGCGTCTGCCTTCGTGACGAAGACTGCAAACGCTTAGAACTTCCTCAGATGGTTGCTTCTAACTCCAACACTCAGGGTACTGCTTTTACGGTATCCATTGAAGCTGCTCACGGCTGCACTACCGGCGTCAGCGCTAAAGATCGCGTCACTACGATCAAAGCAGCAGCCAACCCGAATGGCAAACCTGAAGACCTCCTTCGTCCCGGCCACGTTTATCCGCTTCGTGCTCGCTCCGGCGGCGTGTTAGAGCGCAGAGGCCACACTGAAACAACCGTCGATTTGATGAGAATTGCCGGTCTGAATCCTTGCGGCGTTCTTTGCGAATTGATGAACGAAGACGGTACGATGGCTCGTCTGCCTGAGGCATTGGCTTTCGCAAAGAAACACGATCTTCCGATCATTACGGTTGAAGATCTGGTTAAATATCGTCAGGAAAAGAACGTCTAATCATTAAGTTAGCCAACCGAAGAAGTTTCTTCGGCGGTAAATCGCATGATTTTTGGAGGCTTCCGATATGGAATCGGAGGCCTTTTGTATTTCCGGCTGCTACACCTCTCACGTGTCTCAGCCTTCTTTGTAATACTTCAGCCTGAAGATGGTTGCACCTAAAGATGCGGCCACAATGATCAGAATGCCTAAGAAAGTGAACGTATCTGGAACTTCGTCAAAGAACAGATAGCCAAATATTACTGCGAAGATCACGGCACTGAACTGCAGAGAAGCGCACAGAAGCGTTTTGCCTTTCTTCCAGCCGATGTTTTGTGTCCATTGGCCGAGTGCCGTGAAGACCCCCATGAGCAGAACTGGAACCGAGAATACGTGTTCTGCCCGCAGTCCTGTTGAAAACATCAAAGTAGCCGCCCCACCGGATAAGGTACACGCCAAGGCAAACCAAAAAAGCGTCCTAATTGGCGGTTCTCCTTTCAGGCCCAGCAGTCTCAAGGAAATACTTGAACCCGAACTCAATGCTCCGGATAAAAGACCGAGGCCAACATAAAGAGCGTTTTGATCAGCAACATCAGGTCTGAGCACAAGCAAGACGCCCGCAAATCCGATTATCAAAAAGACAAACAGCATCCAAGGAATCTTTTTGCCTTTGAACAGGTACCAGCCGAACACCCAAAGTCCTAGAAACAATGGCCCCGTGTATTGGAGCGTCTGAGCCGTAGAAAGAAGAATATGCCGAGCAACCAAAATATTGATGCTCAAAGCTCCGACTCCGCACAAAGCACGAGAGAGCTGAAGTGCCGGTTCATGCGTCTTAAGCGTAGTTTTTGTGGCTGCGACAAGACAGATCGCCACTGTCAAGACAACGATGGATCGCAAAAGGAAGATTTCGTAGAAGGCCATCGACACCGGCATCGCTTTGATAGAGACGTAGGCGCTGCTGATAAAAAATGTCGATAAAACGATCCAAAAAGATCCCATAGCTGTATTTCTGTATCTTCATCCCAGAGATAAAGAAATATACCGTGGACCACAACGTTTTCTTAATTTTTGAACAAAACAAAACCGGCGTCTGCTGAATATCTCAGCCGTCACGCCGGTTCTAAACCTCTAAGGAAAGGTTACTTCTTCAATGTCAGCAATTCACCGGAGAACTGACCGAGCCATCCGTCACCGAATGCATCGTGTGCATAGTGACGGAATTCGTTGCCTGCCTGCTGAAGTTCGAGTTCGTTTTCAGGTGTCATATCGCCGGTGCCAAAACCCAGCATGTCTGTAACGAATACCAAAGTACGAACTTCTTTGTCATTCTTCATGACCGGAGCAACGAGGAAGAAGTCATTGGCTTCAATGTTCTTACGGTCAGCGCCGAAGAGCTTGAAGTAATCATTAGCACGAAGGATGTTCGAGCAAAGAATGATCTTCGGGCTCTTTTCAGCGACTGCAGCCTGGAAAACCTGACCTCTCTGAGCAACGAGGAAGTTCAGGAAATCGCGGTAAGAAGGCAGTCCGGTGTACTTAGCCATTGTGACTTCGCCGTCAGGCGTCGTAACAGCGAGTTTTTCCATCCAGGCGTTCGTTGTAATCATTCCGGTGCAGAGCGGAGAAGCACTCAGCAGAAGAATCGGCTGTTTGTCTTCCTGTCCTTTGGGTTTGAAAACAAGAGAAGTTTCTGCTTCAGGATTGCCTGTAATGCTGTTAATCAAACGAGTAACGGATTCGGTGCACGGGCATGTTGTCGGCAGTGCGCGCTTTAAAGCATCAATATTCGTAACCGGATTTGCAAAGACTTTTTCCGGATCGATCGGCAGCGGGCAGCGAGCGCTGTGATCTACGACCAGCCAGATCGGGGCATTAGGGTTGCCGCCCATGCAGCCGGAAAAAGAGCTGATGTATTGAGTAAATAACTCAGGAACTTGAACCATTTCGATATCCTCCAATTAAAAATATTCTTCTTTTCGCGCCCCCGACTTTGTGCGAGAAAAACACTCGCTCATCCGAAGCTACTCATATATGAGCAACACTCAGACGAAACCTTCAAAATCGGCTGACTCGGAACAATTATTTCTTGCTGCGGCCGCAACCACATCCGCAGTCTGTGGCAACTTCTACTTCTGCATCCATCAGAGCTTCGGTTTCAGCCTGTTCAGCTTTTTCCTTGTCTTTCTTTTCGGCCTTGTGACTTACAGGACCGCAGTCGGTAGCAGCCTCGACTTCAGCGTCCATCAGAGCTTCGGTCTCGAGTTGTTCTTTCCTTTCTTCGTCTTTTTTATCTGCTTTGGTCATTGATGCTCCTCAAACATAGTTTTTGTTGAGGCCCTTCGCCTCAATTCGTACTTCACGATTCACTTTAACCTCTGAGGACTGAGATAGGTGTGAAGAGGGCCGAAAACGGGCATGGAGATATCATCCCATTACCCTTCGCTTCTCCAGAAAGAATGAATGCTTTGCCAATATGAGCGGCTACGAAGGTCTAGGTGCTGACCTAACCCAGTTGGGTTTTCGGATCAAGGAAAAAGTATTTAGGAATGTCGGCATCCCCACATGCGTCGGTATCGCACCGACAAAAACCTTAGCCAAATACTGCAACCATTTGGCCAAACACTACGCCGGGCTTAAAGGTGTGTGCAATTGGCTCGACTTAACGCCTCAAAGACAGGCAAAGGCGCTTGCCTGCGAACCTGTCTCTGAAATTTGAGGCATCGGCAGGCGTTACACCGAGCATTTCGGCAAGATGGGCATTCGTACCGCCTTGGATTTAGCCTGTGCAGATGCAGAAGCCATCCGTGATCGGTTCGGTATTACGCTTTCTATGACGGTACGAGAACTTCAGGGAACGTCTTGTATTCCGTTGGAACTTGTAAAACCAAAAAGACAGCAAATTCTGCGAAGCCGCAGCTTCAGTCATTTGATCTGCGACAAAGACGAATTGCTTGACGCCATCACTTTCCATGCATAGGAATGCGGAAGAACCTTGCGCCACGAGGGTATGGTGGCGCACACCGTCGGTATTGTCTTACACACGAATCCTTTCCGCCGGCAGGACGTCCAGCAGCACGCTTATCCGTGTGTGGGACTTCCCTACCCGATCTCGGACACCAATACGATCATTCACTGTGCCCGACGGCTGCTCAATCAAAGTTACCGCAGAGACTTCCTCTATAAACGCACCGGCGTCTACGTCGGTGAAGTCGTTCCGAAAGATGCCGTCACCAAGGATCTTTTTGAAGAGCCGGAGACAGAACAGCAGCAAATCATCTGTGAACTGATGGACTCCATCAACACGCGCTACGGTAAAAATACGCTCTGCTTTGCGGCTTCTAAATTAGGAAAAGACACTTGGGAAATGTCTCGCGCACGTTTAAGTCCCGGATATACCACCTGCTGGAAAGACCTGCCTCGCATCGGGCCGCTCTTAGAAGAAATCGTTCCGTTCTGATCGACACATCGAAAATTCAAACCGACGGGAAAGCCAAAAGCTCGCCTGCCGATTTCGTGGTCTCAATAAGCTGTTGTCAGAGAAGACCGGTCAGTACCACGGTAACAATCAGAAGCGGCGACAGAATACCGATCACGATACGAATTGCCCAGAGCAGCCAAGACTGCACGGGACCGGCACTGGTAAGCTGCTTAGCCGTCACCTTCCAGGCAATCCAAGCCGCTGCCACGCTGAAGCCAATTTCAGACAGCGGCATACCGACATTGCTCGTCAGGAAGTCGAGCAAATCAAACACGTTCTTGCCGAAGATCTTGAAGTCGGACAGGGATCCGAAGCTCAGAGTGCAGAAAAGGCCGATGAACGCAGCCAAAGCCGTTGTGATCCAAGTCACGGCCGCTCGGGACAGACGGGTATAGTCCAAAAGTGAAGCCACTACGGCTTCAAGCATGGACATGGAGCTCGTAATCGCCGCCACAACCAAGCAGAAATAGAAAAGAATCGCAAAGAAAACACCGAACGGCATCTGCGAGAAAATCGCCGGCATCGTCACGAATGTCAGACCGGGACCCGCAGTCGGAGACAAATTAAAGGCAAACACGGCAGGCATCACCATTAAGCCGCCGAGCACAGCAGCCATGATCGCCAGGAATGCAACCCAAGCCGTAGAGGTTAAAAGATTGACTTTCTCGGAGAGATAGCCGGCATAAGTTACCATCACGGCCGCGCCTAAAGACAGCGAGAAGAAAGTAAATCCCATCGCGTTAAAGATCGCAGACGAGGTAAAGCCGCTCCAGTTCGGTTTAAAGAGATATTCCAGACCTTTAACGGCGCCGGGAAGCGTTAATCCTCGGACAATTAAGATGAGCATGAGGATAAAGAGCACCGGCATTAGGAATTTAGCCAGTCGTTCGATCCCTTTCTGTACGCCTAATGAAACAATCACCGCGTTGGCGAGCAAGAAGATGATCTGATAGAAGTACGCTAAGGCGCCGTTGCTCACAAACGAACCGAAGTTTTTATTGAGTTCGTCCGCATTAGAGACAATTCCGGTTCCTGTGAACGCGTCGATCAAATATTTGATACACCAGCCGCCGACGCAGGAATAAAAGCAAAGAATCGCAAAAGCGGTAACGACACCGACCGTGCCGAACACGCCCCAGTGCTTGCCGACCACTTTCTTTAATGAGCCGATCGCACCCATTCTGCCCTCTCGGCCGATGACGTACTCGCTGATGAGCATCGCCACACCGACTGTAAAGGTAAAGAGCAGATAAGAGAGAAGAAAAACAGAACCGCCGTTATTGCCGGCAAGATAAGGGAATTTCCAAATCGCGCCCAAGCCGACGGCAGAGCCTGCACTTGCCAGAATGAATCCGATTCTGGATCCCCATGTGGAATTTGAAGCCATAGTCTTAATCTTGTTGGTTTAGCTGCTGTATATGTTACAGGCTGAAACCATCACCAGAAGGATCCAAAACAACAGAATGATCAGCGGCCGTCCGGTCGACCGCTTCGACACGTATCTTCAGAGACAAAAACCTTGTCAATCAACTGATTGTTTTTATCGACATGTTCGATTTCGTAAGCAGGAAATCCTTCTTTGAATCGGTCTCTGAACTGCTGGTTCAGACAAACACCGTTAAAGCCTCCGGTCACCAAGCGATGTTTATCTTCCTGAGAGAAGTTAGCGGCAAGATTCTGAGTATGTTTGATGCGGTAGCGGATCACACCGTCTTCAGAAACACCCAGAGGCGTGACTTCGTAGCCGTCCTTACTTTCGATTTCAGGAATTTTGGCGTAAGGCGTTTTAAGGAGCTGCTGAGCCGTCTTCGGCTGATCGTGCAGGATTGAACCGATCGCCGGAAGCAGGTCTCTGGAGATATACGTTGAATTCAGGTTTTTATCGAAATTCAGGCAAGCTTTGGTTTGAATCTTCGCACTGTCAAACCGCGTCCCTTCTCTGTCTAAAAATTCGTAGTTTACGTTTCCGATGCTGTGGTCGTAATAGGACGGCGCTTCAACACAAGTTAATCCGAGCAGGAAGGTTTTGAAGTATTTCTTTTCTGCGTCTGTAAAAGAAGGGCCCTTGCGTGCAGAAAAATTTAAACGCACGTTGATGTTGGATTTTTCGTCCTGACCTAAGACAGAGGCTTTCGCTCCTTCGAGCGAAGCAGAGTTCGCTGTGAGTGCGGAAGCAAGGTTTTCGTTTAGGGCTTCTACGCTAAGTGCTTTTGAGTTTTGAGCTTCCTGTTTATCCGGCTGAATTTCTCCGGATTGGGTTCCGACAAATTCATAAGCCAAAATAAAAACGGCACCGACTCCGGCAATCACATAGCGATAATCCACTCCGAACCACTTCACTTTTCATTCCTCCGAATGCTCTGAGACTTACAGTCCTATATTAGTAACTTTTCCTCACAGACAGAGTTTGAAAATCAATATTGAGCTGCCATTTCATGTACCTTAAATGCGCACAGTAAGGAACACGGTCAGATTTGAATCTGTATGCTTTTCTGAAAATTAACGGAGGTCTGCATGATCAAAAAAACTCTTCCTTTTCTTTTGGCTGCCGCTTTAGGCCTATCTGCTTCTGCCATGGTTCAGGCTGCCGGTACGGCGCCGAAATCTAAATCCGTGCCTTTATCTCAGCAAGTTCAGGATCTCAGAGAGACTGTACTTCAACTCCAAAAGCAAGTGGACTACCTTGAGATGCTGGTTCCGCCGTCCACAGCAGTTTTAATGCCGGACGCAAGAAAGCTATCCAGTATCCGTGTTAACGGTGCAACATTCCTAATGTCCATTGACAAACCTTCCGGAAACGCAAAAGGCAGTGATTTTGTTCTCACTGTCGTCAATCCGCAAAGCATTACTTATACCAATATCGCTTTTGATATCCGTGTGTACGGGAAGGACGCCAACGGAGATCCGAACGCTTATAAAAACGCTCTAATGGTTTCTCGTATCACGCCGGCTCTCGCACCGGGCCAGACAACTCAGTTCCGTTTTGCCGTACCGGGCATGTCGCCTGAAGACTTCACAGCCGCTTATGTTGCTTCCATGACCTTCGGGGGGATTGCCTCCCCTGCAACAGAATAGCCACTCGCTGAAAAATCATCTCAATCCGAGGCTCAAAAGGCTTCGGATTTTTTTATTTGGACGGACAGATAAGCATTAGAAGACAGATTTTATAAATTATTCAAATTGTTACCGAATACCTCTTTTGGGATACTTGTCACAAGAGCGTAAAAACCGTACCGCAAAATCATTCCTTTGTTGTTAGATGAAACCCTTAACTAACGGGGATTTATCCCATTTATTAGGAGTGACTGAATGAAAAAACCATTATATAAAGTACTGTACGTGCAAGTTCTTGCAGCCATTGTTATCGGTGTTCTTTTAGGTTTTTTCTTCCCGGATATCGGCGCATCCATGAAACCGCTCGGGGACGGTTTCATTAAGCTCATTAAAATGCTCATCGCTCCGGTGATTTTCTGCACTGTCGTCATTGGAATCGCGGGAATGGAAGACATGAAGAAAGTCGGGAAAGTCGGAGGTTTAGCCCTTCTTTACTTTGAAGCCGTCACAACGCTTGCCCTATTTGTCGGACTCTTTCTAGTAAATATACTGCAGCCGGGCGCCGGAATGCATGTTGACCCTGCAACATTAGATATGAATTCCGTCTCGATGTATGCAACAGCCGAAAAGCCTCAGTCGACTTTGGACTTTCTGTTTCATATCATTCCCTCCTCCGTTGTCGGGGCCTTTGCGCAGGGCGACATTCTCCAAGTCTTGTTCTTCTCGATCATTTTCGGCTTTGCCCTCCAGTTCTTGGGCGGCTCCCGTCACCCAGTCTACGAACTTATTAAAAAAGGATCCGACATCCTTTTCCTCATGATCAACTGGATCATGAAGGTCGCGCCAATCGGGGCTTTTGGTGCCATGGCATTTACAATCGGCAAATACGGCATACACTCTCTGCTACCGTTAGGGAAACTAATGCTGGTTTTTTATGCCACCTGCTTATTTTTTGTTTTGGGCATCCTCGGTGCGATTTGTCGCTTCAACGGTTTTTCAATTCTTCGCTATCTGGCCTATATTAAAGAGGAACTTCTCATCGTTCTCGGAACCTCGTCTTCCGAAGCTGTCCTTCCTCAAATGATTACCAAAATGCAAAAAGCCGGCGTCAGCCGTTCCGTCACTGGTCTTGTAATTCCGACCGGATATTCGTTCAATCTCGACGGAACAGCGATTTACCTTACGATGGCGGCGGTGTTTATTGCACAGGCCTGTGACATCCAAATGACCTTCACTCAGCAGGCGACGCTGTTAACGGTTCTCCTTTTAACTAGTAAAGGAGCGGCCGGCGTTTCAGGATCCGGATTTATCGTGTTAGCTGCAACTCTTTCTGCCGTTGGCGACATCCCCGTCGCCGGTTTAGCACTAATCCTCGGCGTGGACCGTTTCATGAGCGAAGCAAGGTCCATTACCAACATGATCGGCAACGGTATTGCCTGTGTTGTCGTCGGTCGATGGGTGGGAGAATTAAACAAAGAACAGTTAACCGATACGTTAAGTAAAAAAGGCAAAGACGTAAATCTCTTGGACGAGCTCGAAGACGAGATCGAATCAGAAATCGGAGATGTCCTTTCTCCTCAGCAGGCTTTGGCTCCGATATCTATCAAAGAATCAGCCGAACAAAGATAATTTTCAAAAATTTGACAGTTAAAAAGCCTTGGAACCCACAAAAGGATCCAAGGCTTAATTAATGCCGTTATGGTTAACCGCAGTTAACAACCATTGACCTTCCGGATCAGGCCCTTAAACATTTCAAATCCGATCTCAAGAGCGGCCTCATCAGCATCGAAATCCGGCTGATGATGACCTGCCGTTCGATCGGCCCCGATCACAAAATAAATACATTTTCCGAAAAGCTGCTGAATACGCTTAATTATGATCGAGGCATCTTCAGAGCCTCCAAAATCGGAGTGAGTCGTGACTGCTTTAACAAGGGGACATTGACTTGCAACCTCTTTGAGATATTCAACAAGCTCCGGGTCATTCTTGATGTCATATACCGTCCCAAGATCTTCAATAGAAAGTTGAACATCCAATGACTGAGCTGTTCCTTTGAGTATTTCTTGAGTTCTCTTCACTAGGTAGTCATTAACCTCTGTCGTTTCTCCTCTGAGATCAATCTCCATGTATGCTTGATCCGGAATAATATTTCGGCCGCGTCCGCCTGAGAGCTTTCCAACATTGATCCGAGACGCTCCTTTACTGCTTCTTGAAATCCCCTGAAGGAGCATGAACGCCGAACAGGCTGCTGCAAGGGCGTTTTTCCCTGCTTCGGGTTCACTCGCACAGTGCGCAGCCCGACCTTTGAAATCAACATTGAACTTGGTTCCGCACAGGAAGCCATAAGGATCAATGACAACTTCACCTGTACGAGCCATCATTCCGACGTGTGCGGCTGCAAAATAATCGGCCTCATCCAACAAGCCTGAAGCCGAAACCGCTCTGGCCCCGCGCGAACCTTCTTCCGCTGGCTGAAAAAGAAGAATAATCTTTCCTCGAAGTTTGGCTCGCTGTTCGGAAATCCATCTTGCAAGCACTAAACCGATTGCCGTATGAAAATCGTGTCCGCAGGCATGCATACAATTATCATGCCGCGAACGAAAACCCAGCAGATTCGGCAAATGCTGAGCGTCCTCCGTTTCCTGAATCGGAAGAGCATCTATATCAAAACGCAAAACGAACGTTGGTCCGGACTTATGAGTCTCAAAAGTCGCCATTACGCCGGTAAATTCGTCAAGAATGTGAATGAACTCTTTGGGAACGCCATTGTTTAAAGCACGTTTCGTACTGCTTTTGACCTCTTCTTCATCTCGATTCAAAACGAAAGCTTCGTTCAAGATCTCCTTGCCAAGCCGTAGCTTGAACGGCAAAGTCATCAACTGCTGATAGATGTACCAAGTCGTCTGGAACTCGGTCCAAGCTGTCTCAGGATAGGTGTGCAAGTTTCGTCGGTGTTGTTTGAGGAGTTGTGTTATTTGTGACATATTCAATAACCTTTCACACCGTGGAATCCTTTCTTTTCGAAGGTTCGCACGGTGTGAAACAGTGGTTCTTATGGAAGCATGCAGTGCTAACGATGTTCTCGAATCACTTCCGCCATTCGGGATAAAGCTGTCGCAACCGTCCGACGGTTTGGACCATAGGAGAAGCGAACCAAATGGCTATAAGGTTCTTTTGTCGGACGGTTGCGGTAAGGACGAACATCAAAGAAATGACCGGGCACAGTGATAACCTTTTTCTTAAGGCATTCATGGAAGAAGTAATCTGCATCCGTTAGTTTTCCCGGAAGGTTCTCAAGCGAGGCCCAAACATAAAAAGTGCCTAGAGGCTGCGGATCGGGGACTCTTATTCCAATGGATTGGAGTCCGTCAATCATGAGCCTGCGTTTAACTGCAAATTCTTTTCTTGTGGCAAGCAATTCAGCTTCTGCGTGTCCGGAAGAAAGCTCTTCAATTGCCGCTCTCTGAACGATCGTCGACGGACCGCCGTCAACAGCGCTGGCAGCTCTGTTAACCATTTCAATTAAGTATTTAGGTCCGACCATCCACGCAGCTCTCCAACCGGGATAGCGAAATCCTTTAGTCAGTCCGTCAAAGACAACTACAGGATCTTTATTAACATCTTCGATAAACGGCAGCACCGAAACCGGTTCTTTCGAGGGTGAACCATCCTCTTCATAGGCAAATGTCGCATAAAATTCATCACATCCGAGAAGACAATTTTCTTTACGGCAAATGTCCACATAGTTGGCTAAAGATCCTCCTTTTACTGATTGACCGGTAGGATTGCATGGATTTGAAAAGATATAAGCGTCCGGTCTGTATTGTTTAATGAATTCGGAAAATTCTGTGTCGGAAATCATGAAACCATTTTTCTCTTGCGCCCTTAACTCAATCAATTCGCAAGAATGACGCAGAGGGTACAAGTAATCTTCATAAGCGGTATAGTCCGGATTTTTATAGGCTATCCGGCTGCCGTCTTTGAAAATACTAAATAGGCGCGTCAAAGCTAACCGTCCGCCGGAAGCAAAAGATATGTTTTCCGCCGAATACGGTTTCAGACCACGACGATAGGTTCTATTAATCCAATCAGCGACCGCAGCTCGAACCTCCGGGGTTCCCCCGACCGGACCGTAAGCGGCGTCGATCGGTTCTTCTAAGCTGACTGAATTAATTCTCGGAGGCGCTCCCGTGATCTCTCCGACCTCCGGCTGCCCTTGACCGACATTGCACCATTCCGGATGCCCATTGTAAAAACCAAGCTTGGAGGCTTCATGGATTGTCCAAATCACACCCATATACGGGACAAATCTGACCATAGGAAATAAAGATGAGGGATTTTCAAACATATAGTCTCCAAGAAAACAAGGACTTCGGAATAGTTTCCTTCATGTTAGGAAAAAGTAGAACTCATGAAAATGTATGATTTCCAAATCCTAAGTTGTTCTTTCGCACAACTTGTTCATTGGTATTATTACCAAGACTTAATTGTAGCTGAAATTTTGCGCTTCTAGATCTTCATTATTTTAAAAATCCTCAATTAAACAAAAAGTTAATGTTGAAATTGAGGATTTTTTATGTTATACTAGATCATTGTTTATGGAGATCTATTAATGCCGAATCCGAAGCTTCCTCCGATTCTGATCAATAAAGCCGGTTCCGTTTATTACGTCTACACCTATAAAAACATCTGGGACAGAGAACTCAAACGAAGTAAGAGAGGTGAATCCAAAAAGATCGGAACAATCCTTGGCGGCCAGAAGGAAGGAAAAATTCGTTTTGATGAAGCTTTCCTTCAGGAACATCCTGAATTTCGGAACTATCAGGTTGAGAGAAAGGGTAAAGATTATGTCTTTACACCGATCTCAGAGGAAGGTATTACCCTCGAGCAAGCTCGTAATATAAAGAAGCTTCACGCCGGTGCTACTTGGGCTTTAGACCAAATCGTTGCCGACTCTCCCGTCGGAGAATTCTTAAAGGAGTGCTTTCCGAGGCATAAGGACTATAAAAAGATTCTTTCTCTGGCCTACTTTCTAATTCTTAACCAGAACAACAACGTCAGCTTTTATGAAAGTTTTGCCGAGACGACGAGACTGCCTTACCCGCGTGCGCTAAGTCCTTCGGCAGTAACGCGCCTCTTTCAAAGAATAGAACTTAGAGACGTGCAGCGTTATTTCTCGCTGATGCGCAGTTATCTTCAAGAAGACGAAGACAATAAGATCATCCTTGCCTTGGATTCCACCTCAATATCTTCTTATTCCACCAACCTGACCCACATTGAATACGGAAAGAACAAAGACGATGATGCGCTGCCGCAGCTAAATGTTCTCTTCTTGGTAGACCAGAAGTCCGGACTTCCGATTTTTTATCGCTTTTATGACGGGAATGTTCCTGATGTCAGCACCATTCGTCATACGATTGCCGATCAAGCGCTCTTAAACATGAAGAATGTGGTTCTGGTTGCTGACAAAGGCTATAACAGCGTAAAGAACATCAATGACTGTCTGATCAATAAAGTTGAGTTCATCTTTAATGTCCGTCTGGGGACTAAAGGCTGTCTGGCAAGAGAGCTTATCGATGAACACAGGAAAGAGTTTGCAGACCTCAACAGCGGCGACCCCTACATCAGAAAGAACATTGCCACGGCCAAGGTGAATTGGAAATATGACCCGCGGCCGGTAGATGGAAAACCGGCTTCGAACACCGCATCCGCAGAGCTGTATTACCACATGTTCTACGATCCGGTTATCTATCAGGAAGCAGCCAATAAGCTCACGGAATCGCTCCTCACGATTAAAAAGAAACTCCTCGAAGAGGAAGCCCTTACCGAACAAGAAGAAGAGCTGAAAGAAAAGTTCTTCCGAAACGATAAAGAAAAAGGCTTGATTATTGTTAACCGCCGGGTTGACGAATACTTGAAGTACAAGGGCTTCAGAGTTTTAGTTACGGACTCTGAGAAAGATCCGGTCAAAGCGTGGACCGCTTACGCAGACCGCTGGCGCGTAGAGGACGCCTTTGCAACGCTTAAGGATCGACTCGGCTGCAATAGGATCAGATGCTCCGACAACAAGGCCCTTCAAGGGAAAACCTTCGTGCAGTTCATTGCGACGGGCTTGTCTCTGATGGTCCGTTCAAGAATCCGCAGCTATATGAGAGAAAACAAAAAAGCGGGAAAACTAAACCTGGTCTACGAGAGCGATTCTAAGATCCTTCAGGTTCTGAACAACGTCATGCAAACCCGCTTTAACCATGGCTACTACTTCGACGAAGTTGCCGGTAAAAAGATTAAATACTTTGAAGCGTTGGATGTCAGAGTTCCCGGAGCCGGTCCTGAAACCCCGGAAGAGGTTCCTGAAGAACCGGAGACCGAACCGCTATTGGGTACGGATATTGAAATTTAATGAGACTGCCGGAGCTGGACTCCGGCTAGATCACTGAAAAACGCAAAATATCAGTTGTAGGAGTCGCTATGAAACTGTACGACCGAAAACTCAGTTGGAAGATTTTTTGTTTAATAGGTCAAGGTCGAACACTGAGTCATGCTGCGCAGGAATGCGGAATTGACCTGCCCTATGCCTCGAGGCTGATTTCCAAATTAGAAGACGAATTAGGCTTCTTCTTAGTACTTCATCGTCCGCGCCCGATGAAACTCAGTGAAAACGGAATAAAGATTTTTCCGTTCGCTGAAGAATTCGTTGCCGCGCAAGACCGTCTTGAAAATGAATGCCGAGAAATCGGCGTTAATCTTCAGAAGATACCTAAACGCAGTATTCGTATTTCACTGCCGATTAATCTTAATAAGGAACCCCTCTTAGAAAAATTGGTCAACTATGAGCGGCGAGAAGGTAGCGGTGTAACTTTCGAATTTTCTGCAGATATGGGGCTGAGGGCACTAATAGAACGAGAAACCGATATTTCTGTTGGTTTTTATCGCAAGGAGGAACCAACCCTTACTTGCAGGCAAATTGCGGAGTACCGTTTTCCCCTGCTTGCCTCCAAAAAGTATCTGGCAGAACATCCGGCTCCTAAAAAAGCTCAGGATTTAGAAAAACACGTCCTGCTTCTTCGCTATAAGACAAGCCCGGCTTTTTCTCCGATCCTCTTGAAGAAAAGTGCAAATAAAACTTCAGATCCAAACACCAGCATTGATCTGGAACGTTTGCCACATGTCTTAAAAGGCGACGGATCGTACTGCAGAAGTATGCTTTTAAAAGATGTCGGTATCAGTGTTGATTTAACATTGGGTGTTGTGGCAGAAGAGATTCAAAGCGGGAAGCTGGAGCTGGTCTTGCCCGCCTGGGGCAGGCCGGATGCACCTCTCTGCGTTTACTGTCGTAATTCTAATTCAGAAAGTCCGTTATATCGTGAAGTTATAGATTTGATATCGACAGAAATTTCAAAGATCGTCTCTGAAGAAAGGGCTCTTTTCGATCAACTGGCCTCCCGCTCCTTGGGCTAACCTGTGGTTTTAATCCTGTCTTGAGGTGCTTCATATTCGAGCACCTCATTTTCTTTCTTTTTAGGTTAACCTATCCAAAATCAGTCAACCTCAGGTGACTCTGAAACTTTTTTATCAACAGGGCCCGTAAAACACCGTCATTCATGACGGTGATATAAGGGCCTCACAAATTCGCGGTTCGGCATATTTTGATACCTAATTTGTCGGTGGAAATCGAGAGCCCATCACGGCTGATTGCGGAATAAGAGAAACGGAACCAAAGATACTTCACCCAAAATTTATCTCGGATTTTACAATATCGTTTTTCCCGATGATGCAGCCTATCCGACTTCGTTACAATAGGTCATCACAGTGGGGGAACATAAGTGTTAATAAGGCGCGGTTTTAAATTCGAACTAAAACCAAACGGGATGCAGATTCAACTGATGAAGCAATTCTGTGGCTGCGCCCGTTACGTCTACAACCGAACCTTATCCCTTGAAAGGTCGCTCTACAAAAAAGACAACAAGCACTCCTTCAAATACGCTGAGGCAGCCAATAGACTTCCTGAATGGAAAAAGAAAAATCCTTTTTTAAAAGAGTGTCACAGTCAAGTTCTTCAGCAATCGCTGAAGGACCTGGATCAGGCTTACACCAATTTCTTTCGGAAGCGGGCTAATTTTCCGAAGTACAAGGAAAAATTCCGGAATGACTCCATCAGATTTCCCCAGGGCGTTGAACTTGATGAAGTTAAACAACAGATCCGACTGCCGAAAATCGGCTGGATGGGATATCGAAAAAGCAGGGATATCATCGGAACCATTAAGAATGTCACTGTCAGCCGGCGCGGGGAGAAATGGGATGTCAGCATACAGACTGAGTATGAAGTCGTCTCATCTGCTCCCAATCCTTCTGAAATAGGAATAGACATGGGTGTCAAACGTTTTGTGACTATGTCAAACGGTGACTTCGTTGAACCTCTAAACGCTTTTAAGCAGGAGCAGGAAAAACTTGCCAAGCTGCAAAGGAAACTTGCGCGGCAAAAGAAAGGAAGCAGAAACAGCAGAAAGACAAAACGAAAAATTGCTCGATTGCACCGCTATATAGCCGACAGCCGAAGAGATTTTCTTCACAAGACCTCTACAAAGATAGCTAAAAACCACAGCATCGTATACGTTGAGGACCTTAAGGTCTTGAACATGTCCGCTTCTGCCAGCGGAACAAAAGAATCGCCGGGCAAAAACGTTAAACAGAAGAGTGGACTGAATCGATCAATTTTGGATCAGGGATGGTATGGCTTTTTCCGGATGCTCTCCTACAAATTAGAGCGGAGAGGCGGAAGGCTGATAAAAGTAGATCCCAGAAACACGAGCCGAACTTGTCCTCGATGCGGGCTTGTCTCTGTAGAGAACAGAAAATCGCAAGCGACCTTTGCATGCATTGGCTGCGGTTTCCGCTCCAACGCAGATGAGGTTGGAGCGATAAATGTATTAAGGGCCGGACGGGCCCGGTTAGCCTGTGGTATGAGTGGTGCAGTAAGGCCGCTGTCAGCAGGAACCCAAAGAGACCGACTGCAGCATTAGGCTACGGCCGCTGCAGAGGTGGTATGGAATCCTTGTCATTTATGACGAGGAGGATGTCAACATCATTGATGTCACAGCCAAAAAGCAGGCTAAAGTCAATTGTTTGATTTTTGGAGTGGTTTTCATATTTCTTCCGAGGGACCTATCTACTGCATTAGTCTCGCCGGCTTCTGGAAATGCGTGGAAACACTGTGAGCCACAGAAGTTATAAAAAAAACCGCTTTTTTATACCAACAGGGGTTACTAAGGGGAGATTACTGAATCAAAAAATAGCCTTTCTATTATCGTTTTCTTGCACGCTTCATCCCATGCCATGCTAGGTCCTTTCTTGCACTTCGCTTAAAAATCTTGACAGAAACTGTTTTCAACTTAACAGTGCATTCGTATAACTATTTTCAAATAGATAGCGCAAACTTGGCATAGTTCTTGCATAGATTATTTTGAAACCTAGCAGAATCATCCAACCAATAATTAACCTGACTAGTTTTCAAAGCCTCAATAAACCAACTTAAATGCGTCATAGCTGTGCAAGGATGCCCTAAATTGGTGCGACTGCTCGATGATGGCGCAAAGAAAGGAAAAGTGATGAAAGAACTTCTAATGATGAAGGGAGCCAAGACTTTAGTCGATGTTGCTACAAAAGTGCAAGCCGGGGAAACTGTCCTTTTGGTTACTGACTATGCTAAAACAGACATCGCTCAAGCCGTTGCTGCCGTTGCCTGTGACCGAGGTGCAGAAGTAATGATTATGAGTATGAAGCCTCGCAAACGGGCCGGAGAAGAACCGCCTGCAGCCGTGGCCGCCGCCATGAAAAATGCGGACGTCGTGATCGTGCCCGTCAGTTACTCTATTACCCATACACATGCAGTAAAAAATGCGGCGACAGCCGGAGCTCGAATCATCGTCATGACAGATTTCACCCCTGAAGTTATGATGCACGGCGGGATAGAAGCTGACTTTGATCAAATCAAACCAACCTGCATTGCTGTCGCCAAAGCCCTGGAAACTGCCGAAGAAATTCATATCACCTCTCCGGGAGGAACTGATCTTCGTTTCAATACGAAAGGAAGACGCGGAAATGCGCTTTACTGCGTAGTTGAAAAAGGTCAGTTCTCTACCATCCCCACTATTGAAGCAAATACAACCCCTATAGAGGGGACTGCAGAAGGGATTATTGTATGCGATGCTTCAATTCCATATCTCGGTATCGGCCTTGTAGATGAACCCGTCATATGCAAAGTCGAAGGGGGCTTTATCACTGAAATCAAAGGCGGAAGGGCTGCAGAAATCCTTCGCAAAGATTTAGCCAGCCACGCCGACAAAAACAGCTACAACATTGCAGAACTCGGGATTGGTTTGAATCCGAAGTGTCGTATGTGCGGAATCATGCTTGAAGACGAAGGAGTCCTCGGGACCTGTCATATCGGCATCGGCACAAGCCTTACCCTCGGCGGCGTTACCAAGGCACCGTGTCACTACGATCTCATCATGTGGCATCCGACCATCGTCGCCGATGGAAAAGTAATTTTTGACAAAGACCATCCGACGCTCTGACCAAAATTATCCCCAAAACTTTATTTCCATTCCAAGGACAAAATCATGAAACGCAGAAACCTTCTTTCCTCCCTTTCTGTTCTTACCGCTCTAAGCCTCTTTGGCGCCGGTTCAGCCTATGCAGCAGATATTTATCCTTCTAAGCCGCTCTTGACAATCGTTCCTTTTAGCGCAGGAGGCGGCAATGACATCCTTCTTCGCATCATGGGTAAATACGCGGAAAAACATCTCGGTCAAACTCTTACCATTGACAATAAACCAGGAGCCGGCGGCCAAATCGGCTGGACCCTTCTGAGTAAAGCCAAACCGGATGGTTACACAATCGGTGCAGCTTCTTTACCTTCAATGATCATGATCAAGGAACTGCGTAAGAATGTGCCTTTCTCTATGGATGATTTCACCTTCATAGCAGCTGTTCAATCTGACCCAATTGTCTGGGTTGTCAACGAGGACAGTCCTTATACAACAGCAGCTGATTTCATCAAAGCAGCTAAAATCAAAACTTTGAATGTCGCCGGAGACGGTCCGCAGTCTAATGTTCAGCTCCAGCATCTGATCGCTGAAAAAGATCTTGGTATTAAGACAAATTTCGTTCCCTTCAACGGCTCAGGTAAGGCACTTACAGCATTGATGGGTAAAAAAGTTGACCTCTGTGCTTCAACACTCTCTGCCGCACAAAAGCAGCTCGGCAACGGACTTAAAATTCTCGTGGTATTCGCTGACCAGTCCGCAGCCTCCGCTCCCACTGCCAAAGAAGCTTTCGGAAAAGATATCGCGCCTGCAGGCGCAGCCATCCGCGGCATTTGCGCGCCCAAAGGCTTAAGTCCCGAAGTATTAACTAAGTTAGAAAACGGCATCAAAGGGATTTGCGAAGATCCGGATTTCATCGCTGAAACCAAGAAACTCAAGCTGGATATCGGCTTTAAAAACGCCCAAGAAACTCAAAGAATTGTCTCTCAGACCTCCAAACTAGTCTCAGAAAACAAGAACCTCTTCTAACATTTTGTCGGGAGTCAATCATGGAACAAGAGAACATCCGAAAAGAAACGTTTCTAGCGACTCTTCTTTTGCTCGCAGGAACTCTGATCTTATGGAAAGGCTATTCATATGAACCGGACTCCCGACAGTTCCCGGTCTTCTTGGGCTGGCTTTTCGTGTCTTTCTCGATACTCAATGCAATCACCCTCTTTAAAAAATTCAAAGCAGAAAAGCTATCTCTTTCCTTTGAGTTTCACAGACCGGGTTTCCCTCTCTCCTTGACAATTCTGCTGTTAATTGGAACTTACGCAGTCGCAGTCCCGCTGCTCGGCTACTATCTCTCCACATTCCTATTCTTAATACTGGTGATGGCCGGATTTGGATGCATCCGTAAAAGGAGCCTATTGGTTTATCTAGGAGTAACGCTTCTATTCCTTACCGGCGTTTATTTCTTCTTTACGCTCTTGCTCGGCACACGATTGCCTGTCGGCGAGATATGGGCTTTTTAGGAGGGCAGCTATGGATCTTTCAGCACTTTTTCCTGCTTTTTTCCAAGCATTGGAACCCGGAATGCTGGGGATGGTTCTCCTAGGGACAATTCTGGGCATTGTCGTGGGCTCTCTGCCAGGACTTACGAGCACTATGGGCGTTGCCCTTCTGGTACCTTTCACTTTCAGCATGAGCCCAGCGATGGGATTAGCTCTTCTCGGTGCCATTTATGCCTCTTCAAGTTACGCCGGCTCCATCAGTGCAATTCTGTTAAATATTCCCGGAACTCCCTCGAACTGCTGCACGCTACTTGACGGTTATCCGATGACTCAGAAAGGGCAGGCTTCTCGCGCCTTAGCGTTATCTACGATCGGTTCGGCAGTCGGCGGAATTCTCTCTGTCTTTGCCCTTTTATTTCTTGCTCCTCCTTTAGCGCGTTTGGCTTTGGAATTCGGCTCTCAGGAATATTTCATCATGGCGCTTTTCGGAGTCGCCATCATCGCTGCGCTTTCAGAAAAGAATATTGTTAAAGGAATGATCACCGGTATTTTTGGTCTCTTACTTTCGATTGTAGGAATGCATCCGATTACCGGGGAAGCGCGCTTTACCTTTGATCTGCCGGAACTTTTCAACGGTTTATCTCTAGTGACTGCATTAATTGGCCTCTATTCTCTTCCGGAAGTTGTCTCAATGTTAAGAGACGAAAAAGATGCCGTTAAAGTCGAAAGTTCGGTTTCCTGCTCTGGAATTATCCGCGCGATGAGAGAAATCCTGAAATACAAAATGCTGACTCTCAGAGCCTCAATCATTGGCATCATAATCGGCATCGTCCCGGGAGCCGGCCAGTCCATCGCTTCATTTATTGCCTACGATGACGCAAAGAAATCCGCCAAAGATCCGAGTCATTTCGGCACCGGCTGCCCTGAAGGCGTTTTGGCTTCAGAAGTTTCCAACAATGCCGTAGTTGGCGGTTCGCTCGTTCCTGCCTTTACGTTAGGCATCCCGGGCAACGCCGTATCTGCTGTATTGATCTCCGGGCTGATGATTCATGGACTCCAGCCCGGGCCAACGCTTTTCCAAGAGAATGCTGAGACTGTTTACAGCTTTATCTTCAGTTTACTCATCGCTAATGTCGCTTTCATTCCCATCGGAATCCTTTGTGCCAAATACTGCGTCAAATTGCTGGCGATGCCTAAACCCATCCTTGCTTCATTAGTGCTTGCGTTAGCAGTGATCGGCTCGTACGCCGTCAACGGCTCAATTGTTGAAGTTTGGGTCATGATAGGTTTCGGAGCATTGGGATGTGCAATGAAGCACTTCAACCTTCCCAGAGAACCTTTGGTTTTAGGTTTGGTACTCGGCACAATGGCTGAAAGTGAATTAGCGCGTGCCCTGGCCTTGGTACAAGGAGATGTCAGTCAATTGCTTTTGGGAATATTCTCAAGCCCAATCTGCATGATTCTAATCGGTTTAATTCTTTATTCCATCATTCGCTCACAATACAAAAAAAGGAAAGCTTCAGCCAAGCCGTCTGACCAAAAAACGGAATTATCGGAAGAAGGCCGGATTACAGCGGCTTCCTGACCTCTTTCCTCTTCCTCTACACGAAGAGGAGGAGGTCAGCTCCGCGGAGACCGGACTTTTCGGTCTCATTGCATCAGTCTTCGGTTTCCTCTCCGGCCCCCTCTTCTCCCATGTTAACCTGCCACCGGTTGGTTACAACAAGTAGAGCTTCCTTTATCAGACCATTCGAAGGACTTACGCTTTCAGCTCTGTACCCGTTAAAAAATAAACGCGAAGCAGGCATATGCGTGTCTTCTCCATAACGATATAACGCATAATGATGATGGCGCTGGTCAGCTTGCAAAGAATCCTTACTGAGATAAGAGATTTCACGATCAAAGCGATCGAACACCGACAGCATTTGCGGGGCAGCCGCGAAAATCCCTACTCTGTTGGATCTTGAAGAAATAACGTTCCTATCCGGCTTATACCCATCCTGAGAGACAAATATCATTGTTGAATTACCGGAAACAGATTTTTCTAAGGATATCGGACCGCCAGCATTCAGGACAAAGATCTGATCTCCGGCATCGACATTTTTGACCAGGACGGCAGCAGACGGATCTGCGGAGCGCTGGACAATCGTGACATCCGCTCCGGACGCTAGCTCATTGGCTCGAATTTCGCCGTTGGCTTCGAGATAAATATCCTGAGATGCTTGAAGGTCTTTAAGTAAAACACTGTCTGCTTTCATTTCAGCGTGGCCGTTAACAGTCAGTTCATATCCAACTGAAAGCGGACCGTTGTAATTTTCTATAGTCAGATTTCCGTTGATGATATTGCCTTTTTCTTCATTAATCTGAATTTCCTGCTTCTGACCGTTCAAGACCAAATTAATGTCCGAACCGGCAGATACAATCAATTCATCAACTCGATTTCCCAGCTCTTTATCCTTGGCTGATTTCTGAGCTAGTAACTCAACCGATCCGCCTGCAGAAACTTCCAGACGATCGGACGCAATGCCGTCGGCAGAAGCGTCTTGATGGACGTTTCTTTCCGCGTGAATCTCGAGGTTTTCCACCCCGTCAGAAGAGAATCCTTCAATTCCGGAGCCATGTTTCAAGGACACATCTTTCCCGGCCTCTACTTTCACAAGACCGTCCCCAGCCAAGACGGATCCTTGACCGAGCTCGAAGTTTCCCCCTGCTTTCAATTGAGCCTCTTCGGAAGCAAACAGCATGACGGTGTCTTTAACCGTAAAGTCTTTACCGGCAAAGACCTTCAGACGATTGATTTCTTCGTCTTCAGAAGAACTGAGAACACCAACGGCTGATTCCTCTTCAAAAACGACCGAGCCCCGTTTTGCTTCAATATTCAGGTCTGCTTGAGTCAGAACAACCGTGCCCTTTCCGATTGTGACATCTTGTCCGGCAGTGAAGGAAACATCCTTTTTGCCCACTCGATTGGAAGCATCCGGATCATTACCGGCAAAAATAAAGGAATCCGATCCGATATCTATAGATCCGGCTGCGTCTAAATACACGTCACCGTAAGAAATCAATTCCGATTCATCTTTGAGTACGACATTGCCTTCAGAAGATCTGATTTCTGTTTCATGGAGAGAAGTCGAAAGGAATTGCCCGTCAAGAACCACGTCTCCCGTCACATTCATGCTGACGTTGTCTCTCGCGCTGACTTGAGAATTATCTCCCAGCTCGATAGAACCGCCTCCAACACCCGACTCATCTCCAGTTCGGATGTAAGCCGTTTGACCTTGGACGACGGAGTTTTCTCCCAACCTGATGTCGCCATGTTCTGAAACCAGTGACGTATGGTTCTTAGAGCCGTCCTCAAGCTTCGATTGAAGAACGGCGCCCTTATCCAAGAAAATGCCCTTGTTGCCGATAATGTCTAAGCTCGTTCCAGACGTAACAAATGCGTTTTCTCCAAAACTTGTTTGGCCGCGTGAAGAGATTCGGACGTAGGAATCTTCCTGATCTTCTTGGGTCCGAATGTTTGCGCCGGCGCCGAAAGCAATATCTCCTTGAGCGTCAATAACAGCGCCGAGAACTGAAGTTTGGATGGAAGCACGTTCGCCGAAAGTTATATTTCCTTCCGTGTGATTTTCATCATCTCCCGCGTTCATAGACAGCATCGTCGTACGGAACGTTGCATCATTCCCGAATCTAACATCTCCTTTCACGTCAATAGACGTTTGCGGCAAAGATTCTATCGAACCGGTCTCGTATTTTCCGAATTTCGTTTGAACCGTTGCTTTGTCACCGACTATCAGTGAACCCTGAGCTTTAAGTTCAAATCCTTTTCCGTGAACCGTAAAGTCTTCTTCGAACTTAATGTCCTGACCGGCGCTGAACACCACAGAATTTTTCTCGCTGTTCAATGTTGCATCCCGATCAATCACAATATCTTTACCGGCTTCAAACAAAGAGTTGTCCGAATTAGAAGACATCGTGAGGTTTTCGCCCATATAGATCGAACCCTCGCTGCTTCTTACCGTGACTCCCTTTGTCGCGCCGACAAGCGTGGCCTTATCGCCGAATCGAATATCTTTTTCTGCTGAAACCAGCAGATCGTCAGAAAGGATTTGAGCCTCGTCACCGATGGTGAAGCTTTTCCCGGCGATGACACTGACTTTTCCATAGAGCGGGTTTTCTTGACTTAATCCGCTTTGCGTCCCGGCTTTCACCGTCGCTTTATTTCCGATATCAATTAAACCGCGTTCCGAGGTTAAAGAGCTGTCGGACACAGAAACGATCGTTAAATCATTCTTGATATTCAGACCGTTCCCGCCAAAGATATCGACACTGCCGTTTTCAGCAATGACTTCGAATTCGTCTTCTGTAACGTTTAAAACTCCCTGAGCTCCGATCCGGATCGGAGCTTCGTCTCCGGCAGACGGATCTTTCAAGGAAGCATTCACGTTGAGCGATCCTCCAAGCGTCGCGTCGGCGTCTGCCAAAACTTCAATTCCGCCGTTTGTGGCTGTCAGAGAAACATTATTTCCGAGGCTGAAGGCTTGTTGGCCGCCGGTGATAGATACACTGCTGCTTCCGACAGAAATATTGTCTCCAAGAACCAGACTGTCGTATCCGCGAACAGTTGCTTCCCCTGCAGCTTTAACAGAAGAACCGGATTTGAGATCAATTTTCTGTCCTTTCAAGACGGCTTTTCCGGAAGAAGCCTCAACTGTAATGGGGGCTTCATCTGCAAAAATCAACCCTCCGGCGCTGTCCAGTACGACTTCCGCGCCCTTAAATGTATTGTTTTTATGAGCAAAGACTTTAAGAGCGTCAGAATCGGTTGATCCCGCTACCAGACGCAATGCCCCAGCCTCTGAATATTCAACCTTGGCTCCGGATAAATCGACCTTGCCTGCTGCGCCCACTTCCAGACTGCCGGCAGAATCAATGCTGGTCTTGTTATTGGAATCAACGTTTCCTTCCTCAGCCGAGAGGAGAACCGAGCCGGGTGTCGAAGTCCTCAAAGAGGCATCCTTGATATTCAATCCGCCGGCAGCAACCTTCAAGTCGCCTTTGGAAGCAACAAGCGTATAACCCGTGAGATTAAGTTCGCCTTTTCCTTTTAAGGTGATCGTATCGGCAGAAAGATTCTTTTCATTCAGAGCAAGGTTCAAATTGCCTTCTTTCGACACCAAGATCAAATTAGAACCATCCTTGTTCTTTAAGGATCCGCCGGTAACGGAAATACTATCCTTCGCCAGAACATCAATATCAGTTGAAGAATCGACATTGAGCCCCTTCAACGTAACAGAGCCGTTTTCTGCTGCGGCCTGCAAACCGCCTGTGTTGCCGTTCGCTTCTGAACTTACGTTGATGCTTCCTTCTTTACTCTCGACATCGAGTTTGCCAGCTGCATTCAAACTTTCAACAGTTAGACTGGCATCCTTTTGAGACGCAATGTCGATAACTGAGCCTGAACTTACTGTATTGCTTGTTACCTCAACCGCTCCTCCATTTGAGTTAATAAATAAGCCTTCCGATTCCCCGGTGGCGGCGGCGATTAGATCGGCTCCCGTCACTTGTGTGCCGGCTGCAGAAGTAAGTCGGATAGAACTTTGAGAGTCAAGTTTTCCGCCATCAATCATGACGGAACCTTGAGAGGAATTCACCTCTACTCCGCTGCCTTCTCCTATTCCCTTAGCCGATACGGAAACATTTGTCAGCTGAGCGTCTCTGACAGCAGAAAGTTTGACGGAACCGTTGGAGTTGATCGAGCCGTCACTGACTTTGACTGCGCCTTCAGAAGAACTCAAAAAGACACCGGCCTCTGCGTCATTCCCTTCTGAAGAAACAGCGGTTCCGCTGATTGTCGTGCCCTTAGCTGATGAAACATTTATAGAGTTCTGAGACGTTAAGGAGCCGTCATTAATGGAGACAGTTCCTTCGGAAGAAACTAACGAAAGGCCGTCTGTTCCTGCAGTTAGAGTGCTGTCCGTCAAAGAAATATCATTGCTCGTAGTAACGCCGAGTCTTTTGGCTTCCAGTGTCAGCGCTTTTCCGAAAGTCGTTTCCGGTGCAGAAAGATCAAGGGTTCCGTTTAAAGCTGAAAGGGTGGAATTGTCTGCGACCGAAAGCAACGAGCCAGCCTTAAGAGTCAGATTACCCTCAGAGGTCTTCGCTGTTCCGTTAAGGTAGATCGTGTTAGCTTCAGCCGCCACATCTCTTTTGGCCTGAATCTCTTCAATTGTTAATGTCTTTTTGGCATTAAATTCGATCTCTCCGTTTTCTGAAACCAGTTTTTTAACTGTCAGAGAACCTTCCGTCGAGATCTCAACATTTGAAGTAACTGTCTCTTCGGTCACCGACAAAGACATTTCAGAATCTCTATTGGCTTGAAGGTAAACATTCTGAGTTTTGCCTTTCAGAACAACATTAAAGTCATTGACTGAATCCAATATCAAAGCTGCATCTGTCTGACCTACGTCCCCCGCTGTCTCAAAAGCGAAATTAGTGCCGCTGATGCGCCCGGCCTGTCCTGTCGCGTCCTTAGCGGAATAAATATTGTCAGCCTTCAATACAACATCTTTACCGCTGGCCACGGATTGGAGATTAAGCGTTCCGTCTTGATCAACAAATACGCCTCCGTTGCCGGAGAACACGGCCGATCCTGTAATCGCCGTTTTAAGAAGTTTGTCGGCGGATCCGATTGAACCCACCCCTGCTCTCAGGATCAAGTCTTTAGCTTTAACCGCACCCTCTCCAGATAGAGTGATTCCATTTGTAGCAGTGAGACGGATATCTCCGTTTTGAGAAGAAAGGGAACCGAGATTCAATGTGTTTTCAGAGTCAGACTGTAGATAAATGCTGTTTACTGCATCGGCATTTAATTTCGTGTCGCTGCTCTGATGGACTTCAAAGGCTTTCTTTAAGTTGATCGTCAGAGTGCCTGCTTCTTTGTTCCAAGTAACGTCATTAGCTTCTGCTCGAGCTAAAAGCTTGTAGAGGTTCAAGCCTTTTTCTGTCGAAGCATTCAAATCACTGATGTTTGCCGTATGACCGTCAAGTTCCTGACCGATTCCGGCGCCGGACTTCAACGTAATGTTTGCTGCTTTGATATTGGCGACACCTGACTCAGGAACATATCCTGGATCAGGATTGAGGATGGCGTCGGATACTGCAAAAAGCAGTTCATTTTGCGTCCAGCCGTAATTGTCTTTCGATGCTTGAACAAGATTTAATGCCGAGCCTTGAGTATTCGCTTCTTTGTTAATCGCATCTTCGGCAGCAGAACAGCCTTCGAAACGGGACTTCAAGGAGGCAAAATCCTTTTGCTCTTCAGTTGTTAAGGCTCTTACACCGCTATTTTTAGCTTCCTGCTCATGGTTTAGGTAAGCCTGATATCGATTAAAGTCGGAAGTAATACCATTTTTTATGTCTTGTTCGTCTTTAGCAAACCGAGCCCCTTCGTTAGAAGTTCCGTCAGACTTTAGAATGCCGGCTTCAATCCAGCTTTCAAGGCGTTTTTGTGCCGAACGCTCATCACGATCCGAGCGATCAATCGCATCATAAATATTTCCGGCCGAATCAATCGTCACGTCTCCCTTTGTACTGATTTGACCGACAGAAATATCGCCAACGGATTTCAGAGAAATGTTGCCCGCAGCCGTCAGATCAAGACGCTGAGAAAGATCAGAAGCTTCTTTGTGATCCAGGCTGTCAATCTTGATACCGCCTTCTTGAGAAACAAGAGAAATCTTTTGTCCGGAAAGCGAACTCAAGTCAACGCTGCCTCTGAATTCAGCAGACACCGTTTCTCCGGCATTCAGGGATCCAGAAACGGAGGCACCTGAATTCAGATACTTAGCATCAATATAAATAGACTTGCCAGCGGTTGCCGTTAGATTTAACTGCTTGTCGGAACTTCCCGCCGCAGTCCACTTAATCGCCGACCCCTCTGAGCCGATTGCTCCTGAAGCTGCTTTCAACGTCAGATTAGATGCTCCGGTTATTGCTGCGGCTCCGCTTTGATTGAGGATGTTGTTCCCTGCAATCAAGCTAACAGAACCGCCCTGGGCGTTCACAGCGCCTCCGAGCAGGACTGACTTACCGCTTTCAATCACGATTGTATTGGTTCCGCTTAAGAAAGACGTACCTACTTGATGGTCAGCCTTTACCGTGTAGGAATAAAGCGTCGAAGTCGAAGTGGTCGTAACTTTCTGAGTGTGATGTGTGCCTGAGAAGTGGACCCAAGTATTATAAGTTGTCCAATGAGTAACCGTTGAGCTCTCCGAACTGCTCACTTGTGTAGTCCAAGCCTCAAAATTCTCATTCTTTCCTTCAGGACGGTCTGCTACCCAAATGGTCGAGCCGTTTGCTAAGTCTGCATCTGTTACTGTTGTCGTATTTACTGACGCCCAGTTTGTAGGCTCGCCGTAATCAAATGCATCCCAAACGGTAAACTTTTGGGAGTTATATCGAGTAGTGACCGTTGTTGAACCTTTTCCGTCGGTCCAGCCATATAACTGGTCGGTCAAGGGGTCGTAAGAACTATCTAGGACTTTGGTCCCAGCCGTTTTAGTTCCGTCGGAGTTGAGCCAGTAAGCAACAGCGTTCCCTTTACGAATTTCGGTAACCTTAGCAATCGCATTATCGGACTTATCGGAATCTTTAAATCCCGAGTTTGTATCTGTGATTTGAATCAGGCCCTCAATATTGCCGGTATCGGCATTTCCAAGCAGAACGTCGCGGTTGCCGACGTTGATATTGATGTCTGCCGAACCGTTCGCCACGGACAATTGGCCGCCGCCTGTGCTTGCCACTCTTCCGGTAATGTAAATCTGTCCGCCTTGCGGAGAAATGTCATCGACGATCACCCTGTCATTGACCGGATCGTACCAGGCTGCGACTTGATACTTATAGGACTTGGAAGCTTCATCCCAAACAGGACCGCCTTCCTGAAGGGCATACTGCGGTGTTCTGCTGTTGACATCCGAGGGTGATCCGTGTGCCTGCCAATTTGCCTTAATAGAAGAAATCTTCTTGTCGACTTCTGTGTCCGACAAAGTCAAACCGTATTTTGCATAACCGCTTTGAACGTAGCCGTTTAAGTTAATCGCATCGGCTGCGAGGAAAATACTTCCTCCGGCAACCATGTCTCCGGCTTGACCATTGTCTGCATTACCAAGTTTGCCCGGACCGTACACATGGTCGGCATTTGAACTGATTGAGGATTGGGTGCCTAAGCTTCCGACTTCGTCTTTCCATAGCTCTTCAACAGAGCCTCCGACGTTAAACAATCCTCCTCTGTAAGACTGAGTAATAGAACCTTTTGCCGTGATTCCTAAAGAACCTCCGGCAGAAATCGAAGCTGTTTTATCGGCGTAAACATCGCCTCCGCTGCTTACAGAGATATTTCCTACCCGGTTAATCAGTTTTCCGGAAATATCAATGCTGGTATCCGGATTGATTCTTTGCTCTTTACCGTCCGAGGTAACTAGAACCGATCCGTTGTAAGCGGAGTTAACCTTTATTGACGGAGCTTCTGAATTAGCTGACGTCGTTAACTGGCCACGGAATGAACTCAAGGCGCCTGTCTTATCGATGACAACCTGATCGTTCAGTTTAAACTCGCCGCCTTTATCCAAAATTTGGATATCGCTCAGCTTCAATGCCACTGTGGCTTGGTTATCAATATTGATCCCCTCAGCGGTTTTAGCGATTAAAGAACCTCCTCCGGTTACGCTATCCGTGAAGGCAGAAATATTTCCACCCGAGACTGTGACATTGGAAATTTGGACATAAGGGCGGCTTGTCTGATCAATAAGCGAGAAATTACCGTTCTCTCCCCGGATCAAAAGGCCCTTCTGCTCCATTGTCGTAAGAAGCAGTTCGTCTTCGGCCTTGTAAGCAGCAAGCAAGGAGGGATTCGTCGTGCCGTAATCCTGCATCGCTTTCTGAAGTTCCTCATGACGCTGCCAGTACATGTTCGTCAGGGATTCTGCCTTCACACCGCTGACGGATTCATCATCAACGCCAGTCTTTGTGATCGTTAAGGGATTTTGTGAATCCAGGGTCACGCCTGATTCGTTGGGCGAAGCAATTCCGCTGATCTGAATATCTGCTTTGGTATTCACACCGGCTTGAACGAGTCCGCCGACCTGGATCTTATTGTCGGTGGTCAGATTCTTGGATTTTGTTCCGGCCGCTGTTGAAGCAATCGAGACTTCGCCGGCATCCGACGCAGACGTCCAGAACCAATAACGTGCTGTCTCTTCCGTAGAAACATCGCCGCTTTGTGCGTAAAGCTCAGTATCACGCCAAGATTTGATTTCTCCGTTGAGATTGAGCTTATTTGTCAGGTTAAGACTGTCGGAAACTTCCGAATCCGTTCCGCCGATGGCTGAGTGGCTGTAAGCGTGCGCATAGCTCACTAAATCAAACTGAGAGTTCGAGCCATCAGCATCTCTGCCTGCTCTAATCGCCAACTTGCCTTTCGACAAGATGTTAGAACCGCTGCCGACATTTACTTCATTGGTGCGATTTTGGTTGACGGAAACCTTGGCCCCTGCCCCGGCTACCGCTGCGCCTTGAACATCTCCGACGCTCTGTGCTTCAACATCTTCGTCAGAAGAGGCGGCAATCGTCAGCGTGCCTTCGGCGCTATTAGCAGTTAAACGCACACCGTCGGCCAAGTTAATTCTATTTTGAGTATTTAGGGTTTCGAAGTTTTCTGCTGTCACACCAGCAACGGCACCGGCCGTTTGAGCACGAACCTTCAGACTAGTTCTTCCGACATTCTTCGCAGAAATGGTCAGATCATCTGCTGTCAATACCACATTTTTACCGATATCGACCTGTTGGGTACGGTTTTCCGTATTGCTTGCTTTAATGCCGGTACCGACAAAGGCTCCGTAAACACGGGAGTCAACGGCATAAGTTCCTTCAGCGGCATGAACGTCCCAATTATCAGAGGCTCCAACAAGAATACCGGAAGCGTTAATTGCCGAGCCGTCCCCGATCGAGACTTTGTTGGTGCCTTGCATGTCGTTGATCAGCGAAGCACCGCTTCCTCCGGCCAAAGCGCCTTTGGTGTTATCGGCTTTCATGCCGATGTTGTGTTCCCCCGAGGTCACGAAGGACGCTGCATCTTGAATATTCCAACGGCCGCTGACAGTTAAAGTCGTATCAGAGCGATCTGTATGTTTTACTTGAGCCGCATTTGCGTCAAGATCGGTACCTTCGGCAAGAATAATTCCGCCTCCGGCACTGTCGGCAAGAACCGTCGCCTTTTCTTTATTAGAAGCCGTTACAGCCGCATTCTTAAGTCCCACTGAAGACGAAGAAGAAACTTCGTTCTTCACCGATACCTTATGGTTCACTTCTGCGGAATTATTGCCCGAGGCAATCGTTCCTCCCGTACCTGCGGTTGTCTTAGACAAATAGACAGCACTGCCTTCTGTTACGGAAGTGAAGTTCTCCAAAGAAGAATCACCGGACAGTTCAATCTTGCTTTCAACCTGATTCGAATTTGTCAGCTCGGAAGTGTTAACAGGGATTGAGGCAATAATGGCGCCGCCGTAAGTCTGAGAGTCTGCCGTCATCTTCAGGGCTTCGCTCTCATCTCCGAGACCGGCACCGGCTGCCACTGTCAAATTAGCATGACTAAATACATTTCCAGTCACTTCGGAAATGACTTTACCTCGGGTTTCGGCAATCGACTGAACCACACCAATCCCGAGGCCTCCGGCTCCGGCACCGTAACTCTTAACCGTGATATCCGGACGGTTATTTGTGGTCAGACTGACGTCGCCGCCGGCTGTATTTCCGTTAAAGATCGTTCGAGTTGAAATCTCACCATCGGTTCCGTCATAGACCTTTGCTAGCGCACCTACTCCGTTGATGGCGCCGCCGTAGCCTGCAGTCGATTCGGCAAAGAGTTTTTGCTGACGAACTGCAGAGGCATTAAACGAAGAATTAATCCTTGAATTCAGAACTTGGCTTTCTACACGGCTTTTATCACGAATTTCTGCGACCATTCCGCCGCCGGAGGCTGCCGCAACCGTAATTCCGAAGGACTTCAGATGGATTTCTGATTTATTTTCCGTCTTAATCTCAAATACGGGATTGGTCGTTTGAGGTTTATTCTCTTCCGCCTTATTGGCCTCATCTTTACTGCCGTCAGGCTTTGGCTCTTCGAGTTTAATTCCTCCGGAAACGTTGCCTTCCCAGATCGTCGAAGCGCCGCCCGTGATTTCGGCGTCCGCATAAGCTGCAGTTCCGCTGGCAAGAGCCAGCGAAGTTTGGATCGCCTCAAGGTTGGTCTTACCTTCGAGTGAATTGAGAACGTTAAAGTTCTTATCGGCAGTGATGGAGTTTCCGCTGAGATTGACTTGATTGTTGTGATGACGGCGCAGCGTAATAACAGATGCCGCCAATACCCCGGCGCCGGCACTTCCGCTGCCGAGCGTGACGTCAATGTTGCCTCCCTTTGAATCTTCTTTAGCAAAGACATCGGCGCTGACGACCGTCAGCTGATTTCCTGACACCAGAACAGAGGTACCTTTTCCGCTTCCAGAAGATGTTGAAGCGTCAGCCGCTGCGGCTGAACCGACGATTTTGTCTTTTTCTTCCTGAGTCAGATCTTTACTTTCATTAATAAAGCCGAGAGAACCGCTGCCGGAAGAAGCGTAATTGGATAGGTATTTATTAACGGTGTCCTCTGCACTGCCAAGGTCTTGACGATTAGAAGCAAAAGGATTGTCTCCCGAACCGATGACCAGCGAGAAGACATTTGCGCCGATCGTTCCGAGCCCCCCGGACGCGAATGCTACCGTTCCTTTAACGAAATGATTCTGGAGCGAAGAGACCGTGAGATTATCTGCGGTAACGGTCGAATTACGAAGGTTCGCAACCGAGGAGCCTTTCAAATAAGAAACGACAACCGAAGCTCCTAAACTTCCGATAGCGCCCGTGGCTGTGACATCGGTGACCTTCAGATGGTCTTCGTTTTCTGCATTGACGCTGAACTGACCGGCCTTAACTTGCGAATCGTTGACTTCAGCAGATGTCGCACCTTCAATCGTATTAACGTTCACGAGCCCAGCGGCTGCTCCATACATTGCTCCCGAAGCGGTCACGTTCAAAGAAGAAAATTCCGAGATGCGATTCGCACCCACTGAAGCTGACTGGCCCTCAGCTCTCAGGATCGAATGAGCTACAGAAGAAGAAACTGCATTATCAGCGTAGTTGATAACCACGCTGATCGGTACCGCAGCATATTGAGAGCCTGCAGCTGTAATGGCAGAAGTCGTAATCCTGCCCAAATAATTTGCGTTCTGCGCGAATGAACCTAGCACTTCCGTCTGATCCACTGCAGCAGAAACATCCGAGAGCTGCCGATTCACGTTAACGGAAGCACTAACCGCTGCATACTGAGCACCTGAGGCGGCAATTAGTAAGGAAGAAATACCTTCTTTAGCATCTGCATCAACAGAAACAGAGGTACCTGTTAATGAAGATTTATCTGTTGATGTTCCGGTAACTACTACACCGGTTGAATGATCAGTGGTGATGATATTCGTTACAACGCCAATCGCCGCCCCCAAAGCACCGCTCGCAGTCGCAATCACAGTATCCACGTTCGCAGCGTCAGAAGCTCCGACCATCAGAGCGCCGGAACCGGCATTCAAATTCGAGGACTGAACCTTCGTTTCTGTCTTTCCACCAAGATAATTGACGTTTCCCGTGGCTGTGACCGCGGCATCCTTGGCCCCTCCTCCGGTAATGTAGAAAGTCTTAAAAGTTTCTGTGGAAGAAGCGTCAACCATTAATCCGGAAACAGTCTTGTCCTGTCTTGAATTTCTCAGCGAGGCAGCAACAGAAACATCTTCGACAATCTTCGAGTTGATCGCATCTTTATCAACTCCTGCCTTAGTTGTCAGAACCAAAGAAGTTTCCTGAGCAGAACGAACGATGTCGGAATTCAGGATTTCGGCCTGAGTAAGTCCGCGTTTTTCTGAAACCGTGACTGTTGCTCCTACAGCTGCATTTTGAGCACCCTGGAGTTGGCCGCCATATGTTCCGATCGTATCGTCACTTCTTGCTTGAATGAGGGCTGCCCCTGCGTACTCTGCATTTAAGTTATTGGTCCGAGCTGCGGTGTTGTTCGTGACTAAATTAATAGCTGTTGAAGCCGTGACACCGGCTTTACTGCCGCCGGCTCCGCCTATTCCGATCGTATCAATGTCGTTATTGGATTCGGCCAATACCGTCAGAGTATCGGAAGAAACAAGTCTCTGTTTATCCGAAGCACTCAGAGCTGCTGTCGTATCCGTGTTGACTCGGTTGACAGCAACACCGACTCCGATACCGACGCCTTGAGCACCCACTCCTGCAACAATGCCAAGGTTATCAATATTAGTGCTGCTTGAAGCATGAACAGATAAGGCATTTAACGCTTTGGCTGCTTGATCCTTGACCCCTTGGGTGGTTTGGTCTTTTGCGTATTGAACCGTCGAAAGGTTGTTGACAGAAGCATTAACGGATCGATTAATTTCGTTAGTTCCGGCTGCTCCCGACAGACCCACATTGCCTCCGGCAACACCGACACTCAGTACAAGCGTTGAAATATGATCATCGGCTTGAGCATCAGTTGTGAAGTCCGTCAGATTATTTGAACCATCCGGCTGAGCAATCACCACACTGTCAACAAGCGCTTGAGTTTGAGAGCTGCGGGAAGAGGCATAAGCCACTGCTCCTGAGAGACCGGCTTTGCCTTTCGCTGCAACGGAAACATTTCCGGCAAGCGTCCAAATGGCTGCGGTATCCGAAGAATGAAGATCGACCTCTTTGAGTCCCGTTAATCTTGAATTCTTTAATTGGACCAACGCATCGTTCTTAACGCGATTAACCGCAACTGCACCTCCAATACCTAAACCGGAAACCGACACTGCTCCGTCCGCAGCGGCCGCCCAAGCTGAGGCACGGTTAGCCGCGGCAATATCTAATTTGGAGCTACTGAACTGTACGGAAGAAAGATTCAGACCGTCAACATCCGCAGAAGCTTTATTGTCGGTGTTAGCCACCACAACAGAAGCCCCGACAGCTCCAATCGCTCCGTCGCCGACATTAACACCGAAGTTGCCTCCGACATTGACCGTTGTTGCCTTACTGTCGGCATGGACATTTAAACGATTAACAGTCGAGGTCAAATCATTAACGACAACAGAAGCACCTTGATCGACGTTCGATACAACAACCGAACCTGCCGCGTTGAATTTGCCTTTGCCTCCGGCCACACCAACGGCTACGCCGAGAGAAAAGGCGTCATCTTTGGCATCTAAAACAACGGAAGAAGATGCGTTATCGGTATTGATGACGGTTCCGGAGGCATTTACCGCAAATTGGTTGTGAATCTGATTCACAACCACACCGGCGCCACCGGAGGAGCCCCCGGCACCAATCGCAGGAGAAACTGCGACGGTAATTTGTTTCATCTTGCCCGCCTGATCGTATAAATCACCAAGGTTCTGGGTTTGTTCTTTTGAACTATCTTTGCCCGTTTCTTCAGCATCCGGTGATGTTCTTAATCCGACATCTTTAAAATAAGACTCATTGTTGAGCTCGTCGAGATTGTCAACATACCATTTGCGATCCGCGAGGTTTTCAAATTCATCGGCTTCCTGACCGCCGGAAGAACGCGCCGCTACTTCAAATCCGCCCTCTCCGGCTACAGAAATACTGAGTCCATTAAGCGTCGTTGAAACATTATTCGTCAGCTCGGAGCTTGCCGCGGCGCCGGAAAGTGCAAAGGATGATTCTCCAGTCGTCACGGCAGAAGAAACAGCAGTCGTAACTTGAGTTATATCGGAAAGGGCTCGAACGGCGCTGGTTCCGGCGAGTTTCAGAGTGCTGTCGGCAAATTCAGAAGAAACGGTGTTGTCGATGTCTGCCACGGCAAAAATCAAAGAACCACCGAAAGACTTAGCGCCGGTATTGCCGCCTTTGCCGAAAGAGAACCCGATGCCGCCCGTGACTTGATTGTCTCCGACCCAGCTCACTTGGTTGTAAGCCGTATTAAACGCAGACCCGTCTAACTGAGACAAACCTTTAACGTTTGTAGAAACCGTATTCCCGATGAGATTGGCAGAAACTCCTGCATCGAAAGCCCCGCTGAATTTAGCTGCACCTAACGACAAGGCAGCGGCCAAGCCTTCTGCCACCGTCGTACCGTCAGACACTGAACGAATATTCAGTTTCTTTAAGTCCGTATTGAACTTTAAGCCCTGAGAATTTAACTTCGTTGCATCGATATTGACTGCCGTCTTGTAGTTTCCGGTGTTTCCGGCAACAGCGCCTGCAATGCCGGCGGCATAATTTGCCGCATTCAGTTCAGAGATGTAGTTAATACCAGCAGCGCCGGCCCACGCGCCGACCCATTTATCCGTGACCGCATTGACCGAGACTTCTTCCGGCGCTTTGATTTGGAAGTTACCGACCTCGATGTTGACTTCGTTTTCCGTGTCAGTGTCGTTCCAAGCGGCACTTCCTGCAGCACCTAATTGGAACTGAGAAGTTCCGCCCTGGGCCACACCCGAAGTTGAACTGCTCGTGGTACTTGCAGTACTGCCGTTTTGCGCAAGGTTGGAATTATTGTTTCCGCTCATCGAGGAGCTGGTCGGATCGTTCTGAGACTGATTACGGTTAAATTTGTCTCTGATCGAATGTCCTAAACCATTGGCCTTCTGCGCTAAAAGCGGGCCGCCTTCTTCTAAATAGAAGCTCAGCCCTTCCTTAACGTAAGTGGCTTTGTCTCCGAGGCCGGAGAAGAATTGTGAAATTTTGCCCGGAGGATCATTGGATTCCGGGCTATGGCCGGATACGCCGACACCGCCTGCAACGCCGATCGCGTTCATGGCCAGGTCTTCGGAGGCCAGCAAATTGACCTTACCATCGGCGCCGGAAGCCTCTAAGAAACCTTGCGCGTCATAGAGCGAACGATCTTGCTCAGCAATAACGTCGTTGTCTTTAACTCTGAGCTCATTGCCTAACTTACCGGCATTCACAGCAATGCCGGCGCCGGCCGCTTTGTTTGCATTGTCGGATATGTCTACAACAACAGCGCCTGCAATCGTTTGTACGTCGTCATCGCGCTTAGCGCTGACTTCGACCGAAGAGCCTTTTACTTGGGACTCGTCATCGAGCCAAACCAAGTTAGTTCCGTTGGTTACGGCAACAGCCGCTAAACCTTCCAGACTTAAATCACCTTTATTGACGTCGGCAGCTGCGCCGATGGTTAATCCGTAAATACTGTCTTGGGCTGTAAGGAGTGCAACATTGTCCGCAGTCAGCTGAGCATTTTCTCGGACGATTAAGCGGCTGGAAGATGTCAGCTGGTTGTAAACCACCGTAGCACCGAGCGCGCTGGCTTTTTCCATATCCGGTATCGGAATACCGAATACCGTCGCAGCCTTTCCGCCCAAAACTAAGCTTTCGTTTAGAGCATTAGAACGAACGATGAGATTTCCATTGCTTTGAGAATCGGCAGAAGGCGTTCCGTGCGCTTCAATCCTTGTGTTTTTGCCGACATTTAATAAAGAAGCGGTCTTCTGGTTGATGACCATTGCCGTTCCGGTTGCACTCCAAACTGAATTATCCGAAGAAGCGTCACGGCGGACGCGGCATAAGCATTTAAATAATTGGTCGGCTTAATGAATTCAAGCAGACTCATGACAACATTGCCAGTCTCAGCTCCAGCCGAACCGATAACCTTTACTTCTCCGAAGAAAGTTCCTAATGCAGAACCCAGCGTTCCGAAAGAAGTGCCGACCTTTTTAATCTTTTCGATAAAAGAAAGATTAGCGTCGCTGACACTGTTGAAGTCTGCGTCGACCTTGTCAAATGCTTCTTCGACTTTTGCCCATTGATCTTTGAATTGATGAGCAAAAATGGCCTTGAGTCGATCACGAGCCTTAGCGAAATCTTCCTTCATCTTGGTGAGACGATTCCACTCAATCTCGGCTTCCGAATCTAAGACAAGTTGTCCGCTGTTCGCTTTAAGCACAGAATCATTGCCGATTTCGAGGATCGAACGAACGGCTTCTTTTTCGTCTCCGGAGAGCGCGACTAAAACTGCCAAAGAACCCTGAAGTTTCGTTTGGCTCGTTTCTCCTTCCGGCGCCGCGGAAGAAACTTTAGAAGTCACCAGATAATGATGATCTCGTAAGAGCACATCAGAGGAAAGGTTTAAGTTGCCTGCTGTTTGAAGACCGATGGAGCGGCCTTCAATCACCGGAGTATTAACGATGACAGAAGAAGTTTGGGATCCGAGGACAACGCCAACCGCGCCGCCAAGTTTAAATTTGGTCGAATCAAACTTGCTGTCTACGCCCTGACCTGCCTGCCCCATGAGTCCGGCAACAAAGTCCCTCGATACCGCACCGATGGTGTCATAGAGAAGTTTTGACATGCCAGAAGCGCCGACAGCATTATCTGCCTTAATGGTTAGATCTTCTGTGACATTCTTAGCTGTAACCGAAGCTTCCAAAGCCTCGTTTGTAAATCCGGTGTTCAGCAGAACATTCGAGTGGGTATCCAGCTCGGTGTAATTGAAAGCTAAACCGCCGTAACTTCCGTTCTGAACAACGATTGAAGATTCCGTTTTAACGGAACTGTTTTGATTCGAGGAAATTTCGACTTTTCCAGCATCTTTTACGATATCCAGTAAAGCCGAACTTTGAACGTTTATGTCAGACGTACCTTTAAGTTTGGCAACAAGGATCGAAGTTTGAACCGCTTTGCTTTCTTTTGTTGCGGCCGTTGCTGAGGCTTCAACCGTTAAGTCGTCCGCTGAAGTGATGCTCAAGTCTTTTCCGGCCTTTAAGGCTCCGGCGAGGTTAACCGTGCTCGAGCTGTCGGCAAGCGCGACGATCGCTGCAACTGAAGGAACTTTCTGAGTTAGTTCGGTATTGAATAGGTTAAAGAGACTCGTCGAAGTTCCCGCTTCAAGTTTGGTATCTGCAACAGAGTCAAGAGATAAGTTTTGATCGGCAGAAAGACTTGCCTCATTTCCGATGCTGATTAGAGAGGACGTTTTTAAGTCCGCGTAATAAACCGCTTCATTAAACGGTGTGGCCGTACCCAAAATCTCTAATGTCAAACCTGTCGAAAGGTCAGCCATTGTCGTAGAAGATTTAACCAAACGGTTCTCTGCGACGGAATTCACGTCAAGATCTTTAGCTGCGGTGATAACGCCGTCAATCCTGATCTCGGAAGATACATCCAAGAGCTTGTGTTTACCATCAGAAACGAAATGGCCGATTTCTCGATCTTTTTTAGCCTTTTCTTCCGCAGAAAGCTGCTCGTAACCGGAAGGACGAAGCGTCTTCTCGATGTCATAGACGCCGTTTCCGGCCATAGAAGAAACGTTGACGTTTCCTCGAGATTTGACGAAAGCTCCCTTCGCAACTTTGACCTTTGCTTCGACTTTCTGTTTCGTGACGGATCCTGCAATAGAGCCGGTCGCGGAACTATCACTTCTTGCCAATAAAAGAATATCGCCTGAGCCGTCATCGGCTTCGCGGGTTACCATAGCGTCAGATACTGAACTTTGAGTAACGACGTTCTGACCTTCTTTAATATGAACGAGGTCTTTGAAATCCGTTTCCAAATTGGAAAGCTTTGCGCCGGACTCTAAATGGATCTGGGAAGCAGCAAGCGTGATTCGATTACCTGCATTGATGCTTCCGTTAACTGTAATAACGCCCGCAGGATTCAGAGGAACTTCGCCCTGCTGCATTTTCTGCAGCGTTGCGAGGGCTTCTTCTTCCTTTTGTCCTAAACCTAAAGGAAGTTTTTTATCTGATAACTCACTGTACTTTTTATAGGCATCGTTCGTGGTAATCACGGCCGTCAAACTTCCGGCATTGATCACACCGGTTTTACCGACGATCATTCCCTGCGGAGAAACAAAGTAAAGATTTCCTCCGACCTTACTTCCTTTTAACGCGTTAACTGTTCCGTTAACGGAAATCTTGTTGTCGACAAAATTCACTAAATGATTTGTGTTTGTCGGCAGGTGCATGTCCACAAGATGCTTCTCTCCTACCTGAAACTTCGTGAACTTATTCGCGGCAACCGATCCGTTTATGTGAGTTGTCGAAATATCGTGATGCAGATTGTTTTGTGAACTGGTAATCGTCGTTCCCGTCCAATTAGGATCCACAGTGATCGCATGATCCAACGCCTCTGCGACCGCTGTTAAAGGAAGCGTTAATAAAGAGGCTTCCATAACCAATAATTCGACAGGGACGATTAACGATGAGGCTTCTTTGCCATGAGCACGATGATTCTCATCCGTGACAACGTGTATTCCTCGGCAAACATTCCAAATAACTTTATAGATCTTATTCATAGTGTTCTCACCAAACAGCGTTAATCACGAAATCGAATCGTGCTTTGCTCACGTGTTCCGAACCCACATTTCTCTTAAACGGAAAGGAGATAGTGGCAGAACTCATCAGCCAATCCACCGGTCTCCAAGAGGCTCCAATGCCGACGGAACCCAAACTTTTATCTTTATAGGGAGAATCTCCGCTCAATCGCCCGGCATCGAGGAAGGCAAACACGTTGGAGCCCTTCCCGTCTAAGTGGTATTTCGCTTCTAAATTAATCCAGGCGCCGTTGTAAGCAGAGATCGTGTCATTCTCATAACCACGAACGCCTGAAGAAGTGCCCAAATAGAAAGAATCACCTGAAGCCATTTCCCCGCCACCTAGATATCTTTGTGCGCCGGCATTGACGGTGTAGCCCCAATTTTTCCAAAGCCGGTGATCCCAAGTTAAATAACCTGTCAGACGGCGGTAACGGGAAGCGTTATCGAATGTGTAGTCTTTCAGCCAGGATTCAATGTATTGACCGTTGGCGTAGAGCGTCATGCCTTCTTTCAGCCAAAGCTGCTCCAGGCCGGCTGTGAGGCTCTTCACCGAAGTATCGCTGACTGTCAGAACATTAAACATTTCAGTTTCGGATGTTTGACGGGCCGCTTGTAGGTAACCAGTGAGCTTTGAGGTCGAAGTCACATACAAAGGATGGTCGAGTCTCAATGACAGATATTGAGAATGCCCTTTGACATCGAAGTCCTCGGACGGTCCGTCAACTACTTTTACGCGGCCGTATGAGTAACTTGCGGTCAAACGTGTTCCGAAACTATTGAGCGGAACAGAGTAAGAACCCATAAAGCTTCTTGAACCATGGGAAAACACACCGATCAGCTGGAGCCGATCACGCCACCCCAACAGACTTCTTTCCGTGAAGCTGACGCCACCGCGGTAACGGCCGGACGATTTAGAGCCGGAAGAATCCGAAAACAAAGTGAAAGTACGAGGATCGGGCTCTTGTACAAAGATCTCATAGTCCGTTGTTCCCGGTTCTTGCCCTGCTCTCATGTCCACTGAGAGCTGAATGTCATTGGTCATGTTGAACTTGACCAAATCACCCAGCATTTCTCGGTAATTGGAGACCTTACCTTTTTCAAGATCAAAGGCTCTCAGGATATAACCGCCTCGAGTTTTAAACTCTTTTCCTTCTACTGCCGAACTTAAAGAGACTGCTCCGGTCTTACCTTCGACTAAGGTAATTGTTAAAACACCCTTAGAAATTCTCTGCGGCTGAAGGACAGCTTGGCATACCACGTAGCCTTTTTGGCGATAAAGGCGATTAACCGCCTCAAGCATTGCTGTGAGCTCTTTACCTGTGACAACCGTACCCACAAATGGCTTTACGGCTTCAAGTGTTTCTTTATCCGTCAAAATCTGACTCGGTGTGAAATGAACCGAAGAAAGAAAGAAACGAATGCCATCTCCGAATTTTTGAGACTCTGAGGCTGAAAGTGCTTTTTCTGCCGCTTCTTTTGCCTGCCTTCTAATTTCACGTTCTTGCTCTGTAAGATCACTTCTTTGAGCTTCATTCAAGAGTCGGCGGACATCTCGCTGAGGCAACGTAACATCACGCTCCAGAGAAGCAGAGAGAGCGGGGTTAACTATTTGTGCTTGGACACTAAAAGACAAAAATGTCAGTACCCCTAAACAAGCAGGTGTCGGCAGTTTATTCATTTCCTTGGGATTCTTTACGTTTATCGAAAGATTTTAACAGACGGGGTAGTCTTGAATTTTCGTAAATCGAAGAGAGTTTTTTATTTATATTCAATGAGAAAGATAGATTATCTCAAAATAAACAAAAGTTCACCCAGATCTTATTTTTGGGTTATTTCTAATAAAAATTACGACTAACAAATTAAGAGTGTTTAACTTTCTTCACTTTTAACTTTCAAAATGATTTGCATTTGACAAGGGAGAATTCTCAGTAAGCGTTTTGCTTGGCTTTTCATATTTTTCGTGAGAGTCGTCTGAAATTGCGATAATTTTTGTCCGAGCCACCCTCCTTCAGCAATGCGGTTCAAATTATCAACAAAAAATGAATTCACGCAGCCTTAATGATTAAGGAAGATGCTAGACGTATACTCACGTTTGGAGGAACAAACAAATAGAACAAATACTTAGATTTTGAAAAAAAATTGAGCCTTGATTTCTTATCAAGGCTCCGACCCACGAAGTCGACCGAGGGGACAGCTTCGAGTTTGAAGTGGTCTAAATGCTACAAATTAAATAAAACTTTTCTAACTGCCTTGAGAAATCAAGGCAGTTTGTTCTCCAACTGTTTCACGCTTTCAAAGACCATCTGCTTATAGAAACGGCGGACAAATTCTGTGTGGAAATCCATATTGTTGAAATACGAAAACGTGAAACGCTTCGGATCCTGGCCGACTTCTTTTTCTTTGGAGTCTTCATGGCCTATGAACATATGATCTGTCTTCGGAGAAACTTCTAGTTCAGGCTTATCTTTTAATTTGACTGCCATCTTCATCGTCATGTCGTATTCATAGACGATCTTTTCCGGATGATTGTCAGGATCCGCCTTTTTGGCTTCAATCGCAGCCTTTGTCTTCGGATCCATTGCGCGGGTCAAATCAATTACCACTTCGCCTTGTCTGTCTTCCGCGTCTTCCTTCACGATCTTGAAGAGACCTGTCTGTTCAAGATAGCGTTCTGAAGCGAGCCAGAGACCGTAGTGTTCGCGCCAGTCAGCCGGACGTTTATCAAACGGTTCCGTCACAATAGGACGACCTTCCCACAGATAATTTACAACCAGCGAAACCTTTAGCGGTTCCTCTACTTTCTTGAATTGATCGGCTTCTATCACGGTTGTCGGCTGAACAAACCAGCTTTCTCTCGGATAGTCTTTATGGTCATAGGCGCAGCCGCTCAGAGCCAAACTCAATGCGCAGACCGAAGCGGCTAATAATGAAGTTTTAGTATTCATGATGCTTATTCCGTTAGGTAAACGAGTCGGGATGGGAGGCACGGAATCTATTCCGCGCCGTTCCATCAGCTATGCGTTCAGCGTTTGTTTAGAACATGTACTTGATGCCGATCTGAGCGGTTTCGTTGTGGTATCCGGATTTACCGGCCTGAACTCCAACAGTTGCCCAGCCAAGCGTGTTGCGGCTTAAGTGACCTTCTAAGCCCATACGGAATTCCCCGAGGTTTCTCCCGCCGTCCATATAGACCTTGTCAGTGCCCATTTGAACGCCGGCCTTCTTGCTGTTATGAATCCAGTTGCCTTCAATGAATCCGAGGCCCTTATTCATATAGTTAGCATGAAGTCTTGCGCCGACTCGAAGCGTGACATTATCAGTGCCTAACTGGCGATATTTCGTCCCGAAGGAGTCATTAGCGGAATTGGCCTTAACGCCGTCCCATACTAATTGGGCTTCCGGCTGGAATGTCCAAATCAGCTTGTTGTAATCCTTCGTTCCGCTTTCTCCGATAGGAATGGTGTAACCGGTTTCAACCGACCAAACCCAGCCGTGTGATTTGAATTTGAACGGAGAAATTTCATCTGACCAAATCTTGTTGTCATAACGACCGAAGAGAAGCCAACTATCAACATAGAAACCGTCATCAGGGCTATTGCCTGTGTACAGCGTTCCGTAGATACCCAAGGAGTAACCATCTGAGCGGGATTTTGCGCTATCCCAAGAACGGCTGTCAGAGCGGTTGTAGAGACCACCGGCAAAGACACCGCCAATATACTTCCAATCTTCGTTAAATTCGTTTCTCAGCAAATCTCCGCCGATCTGAGTAACGGCAGTATTGGAATGAGTCTTACTCTGTCCACCCGCCATGCGGAAGTGAGAGTGAGAACCAACCTGACGGACCCAAGCTGCTGCAGGCTTTTCTTCACCGTCAAATGGGTCGATGTAGTATGCCTGACCAAAGCGGTCGTGCAGTCTCATGTGCATCTTGGCCCAAGATTGAGATGCTCCTACGTAAGCACCAGCTTCCGGTCTGAGGACTAGATTTTCTTCTTCCTTCGGAGGTACTAAAGGTTCATAGTAATCTTTGTCATCCGAGTTATAGAGCACCCAAGTTCTTTGTTGCTCTTCATCGTTGTAACCAAGACTATAAATCCATTTATAGGCCTCATTGTCTTTGGCAACGACACCAAATGGCTGCATCTCAAGCCGAAGTTGATTTCCTTCAAGTCCCTTATCAGCAATAACGAAGATTGGAATACCTTCGCTCTTCAGAGTTTTTTCACCACGGGCTTCTTTGAAGATTCCGCTAACTGGGATCTTGCTATGGTCATCTCCGAAGGAGACCTTAGAAGTACCGGAGGCAGTTTCAGAGTGAATAACGTCTACAAAAGAATTGTTGGATCCTTGGACCAGACCTCTATAGTGAAGAACGGATCCTGATTCGCCAACATAATTTTCTGCCACTTTGACGTGGTTCAAATTAGATACTTTATCTTCACTTCCAGAAAGGAAAACATCACCTGCATTTTGAAGAGCCCTGATGTTGGCCACACTTCGAGGATCGACGTCTCTCGAAAAAGATGCTGAGGCACTGTTAAAGTACAGAGAGGAATTTTTAGAAACAATCGCAAGAGCGTTTTGTAAGGAGTTCTGTTCTTCCAACCTACCTATAGCAGAATCCAAGACAAATTCGCCATAATATTCTGGATTGGCAGTGTAAATATCTGCTGTATAACCTAAAATTTTTATCCGAGACTGTTTGTCACCCCTGATGTTGCCTCTAACTACCGCACCGTTCCTAACCGACAAAGATCCCGAGACAGAATCAACTTTTGTCAACTCCAACACAGACCCTTCAAAACTATTAAATCTTCCAACGCTTTGACTGGCAGTAAGTTGATAAATACCTTGTAGATTTAAAGACGAGGTGTACCGACCGCGTTTAGCCTCTTCGACCTTTTGGGAAAAAGGATCTTCGACAGCATTTCCGAGCGAGCCGTCTACCTTTTGAATTAATACTCCATTGGACTCAATTGTAGTTTCGCCAGAAAAACTATTTACACCATGAGTATAACGGTTCAATGCGTCTCCGATGATAACCGTGTTACCCTCAGGGATCACAATTCCACCAGAACCTGTCAATTCTGCTGACAATGTGAAATTTTCGTCCTTAACATCAGTCTCATTTGTTTTTCCATAGAGAATTAGTTGAGCGCCAGGAAGTACTTCAAGAGATTTCAACCAATACTTGATACCAACACCACCAGCATCACCAAGCTGGGTAGTTGTTTGACCTTTTACCGTACTCTCCCAATTTTTTATCTCATTGCCAAACAAATCCGTGCCGTTCTCAACATTATGTGTGACCTTAACCTCAGCATTAGGATTAAATTTTCCGTCTACATGTAAATATTTATAAAAACCATAAGTTGCTTTTGCGACATTTTTTCCATTTTGTTCTATGTCAAACCCATTGATTGTAAAAATGAAATCTTCAAAGTTATCGCTCGGTTGGGTTAACGACCCCATAGGGGTTTTTGTTGAATATTTTTCATCCCCTACTTTTCCAACAAAAATCTGTGTATTTCCATAGGCAAATGTATCCTGCTGATTTTCGTGGCGGTAAATTTGAATGGCTGGGCGGCTAATATTTACCGCCTGAATTTGATTCTTACCGTCAGTGCCGTCGTTCACAGCAAGGTATAAGACTAACCCTCTATATTCATCTCTAAAAGCATCTGTCCAAGTCTTAGAATCCGCAGATCTATCAAAAACCAACCCATTATCATGAACCAAGAGAGACAAATGCTCCTCTCCATTCGCTCCGTAATAATGATTAACTGCCTTGTCAGTAAATAATTTTGTCTCGTCTGGACTGTATTGAATAAACCGCCCGTTGGCATTCACTTTATCACTTAGGACTGTATAGGCGGCAACCCAAAAGTTGTGCATTCCATTTGTAAAGTCACTTTGGCTATTCTTGTCCGAAGAAGCCAAACTTGAGTGAAACCCCTTTCGGTTAAGCAAATAACTACCGCCAACAAGTTGACCAAGCTTCATACTTTCTGAAGACGAACTGTCTTGAGATGTATATATGAGGCCAGTTTTGTTTATCACAGGAGTTTTTAGGGAATTAAAAGCGTTGTTTTCATGCTGATAATCTGCGCTTAAATCCAGCTCATTTTTAAAGTTTCTTTCAAGATAAGATTCATCGTAATATTGCCCAAAATGGAGATACCTTACATAAGCAGAATCGGCCTCCACGGCACCCGCAAGGTAGGCAATTCCTCTTCTGCGGTTAACCGCCTGAATTTTTTCTTCATCCACCCTGTCGGAAGTACCTTTTTTTTAAATCTGAAACAGCCGTAGAGGTCCCGTAAATCGCTCCGTCTGTTAAAACTACATTGTGAAGAGAAACCAAATTCGCATGCAAGTCTCTTGGTTTGTCACCTTTTTGAAGAGAGTAGACGCCTTGCATCTCCAATCCCCCAATGACGTTTCCATTTATCTTAGAATTTGACGCCGAAACAATATTGTTTGCAGCTTTTCCGTAAGAATAACCACCAAATACTGACATTCCCTCCACAGAACCTGATGCTCCAGTGAGAGAATTGGGATCCGAAATTATGGTATTTTTGATTAATACAACATTGCCATTAGCGATAGTATTATTTATAGAGTCTGGATCGTCTTTCCCTTTGGTATCGTAAATCCGGTAATCAAAGAAACCTCTCCCGCCCACAATGCCAAGTTTTCTTGTTTTATTACTCTGAGATTGAATTACAACACTATCCAAAAGAACTAGGTTATTACTCGCTTCCCAACCTTCAGCTCCCCACAAACCACCAGCTTTGAACTGTAGATTCACTGAATGATCTTTGTCGCTGTTTCTTCCTTTAACTTCAACTTTATTAAAATTTGTACTATATCCCTTTTGATTATTCAGAGACAAACCTTCAGCTTGCGCAGACCTTCCTCCCATTATCAGAGTTCCGCGCCACAAAGCTCCTTCTTCACGTAGGTCAATTTTAACTGTGTTTGAATTACTATCTCCGACATTCTCAACTCTCGTTGCGAGGGGTTTATTAAAGTCTGAGATATCGTTTCTGCTCCCATAAATGACAGAGTAAAAGCTCGAATCCTTAGTAAATGTAAGATCAACTGTAGCTCCGCTGCAATAGGTAGAATAATTAAAATCTTGGCCGTTAGAGCCTTGGAGGGAGACTATCCCATCATTAAGGTAGAATTTGTTATTGACCGAAGGAGGCGGATCAGTACCTTCGTTATTATCTAAATAAACCGATCTAAAACCCCCAATTATATAGAATTGGTAAGGCGCCTGATTATAAGAAAGATTTTTCCCATTTACTACAACTGAAAGAACCGCATCTTTTGAAGTCTCCTCTGTCAGAAACAAATAAGGGCTTCCTGACCTCGTGGGATTCTTCATGGAAGAATCGTAGACAACTTTAGCCCCAGTCGCAGAATATGTCAACGTTACCGTAGATTGACCAGGCAGGGGGGGGGTAGTAGAAGATGCTAAAGTTGTCGAAGCTATTGTTGTTGTATGAAAAGTAACCAACAAAGCAGCGGCCAAAATCGTTAATGTAAACTTACTTCCATGTTTTTTTTGATAGGCATGAAACGTTCCATGCGATTGAGCATATATTTTGTTCATTCCTCGGGCTCCTATTTTGCATTGACTTCTTTCCCTCAAGGAAAAAATCACGCTTTTAGTAATAATGAACCTATCTTACAACTAATCGTCCTAATTTGTACCCGATTCTTGAAAATGTGATTTTGTAGGTAGTTTTATCTATTTGATTTATTGACAATAATTCTATTGCTCTTACTTATATTACGAGTAATCATTTATACAGGAAAGAATTAATTACTATTATTTGGGATCAATTACCCACTAATAGATGGAACAATTACCAAACTCGCGCTCATTTTGTAAAAAATTCAACATGGGTAAAGGACAACCACCCGATAATTTCTAGCTAGATTACTTCAAAATTGGGAATGAGATGTTGGATGTGTTAACTCTATCTGTACCTACCGTAGTCGTATCAAAAGAAACTAAACCAATAGGCAACGCAAAGAAAAAACGAAATTAACTTAGGTTAAAAGCCAGCTCAAGCGATCCTCTTTACAAACTAGAGAATAAAAACATATGATTCATGACATTGAAGCTCCCCCTTGAATATCTCTTAAAGAGTTTGCACACTTCTATTCGTGTACTCGAATTGGAAACACAAACTAAATATTCCCCACCTGACACCTCCTAAACTGGAAACTTGGTTTACCACAGAAAAAATCACCCTTCTTCTCAACGGAAATTCGAAGAACCTGCCCTCGTGTTTTGAAAAAGCCAGAGAAAATTGCGGTATAACTGGGAGGATCCGGCTTCTTCCGATCCCTTACAGTGACGGAAAAACTACCACCAGCATCATCTTGAAATCTTCTTCACCGTAAACGGCGTGCGGATGATTAGCCGGCATGACAATGCTCTCGCCTTTTTCTAAGAAATAAGGCTTACCGTCAATCATGATCTTGCCTTTACCATCCAAGCAGGTAACAAATGCATCGCCGGTGCTTTCGTGTTCACTAATGCCCTCACCTTTTGCGAAAGCAAATAACGTGATGCCAACACCTTTGTTTTGAACCAAAGTCTTGCTTACCACTTGTCCGGCTGCATATTGAACTTGGTCTGCTAATTTCAGAACTTCAGAAGAAGCAATATTTTTTAAATAAGCCATTTTTAACTCCTTATGTTTTAAAACGTTTTAAGAAGTCTATGGCTCGTTGAGGAAAAGTTCATTTAATAGCGCCTTCTTTTGGGCAGTTGCCTTAACCGCAACTGCCTTTCAATCTCAATTATTTTTTAAAGGCGTTACAGTCGATACTCCGAAACCTTTCCTTCACAAGGATATCCGTCAGTTACCCAAAGTTTTCCGGCCGTCACGTCCATCACCATGGCATAAACAGAACAATAACGTTCTCCGCTGATTCGAGGATCTTCGTGATAACAAATCGACTCCGGATAGTTGTCGTGATTGCTTAAAAGTTTGAATATCTCCTTCTCTCCGATCCTTCCGCCGTGTTTCTTTAACCATTTTTCCATGGTGTTGTAGCGTGTAAACGTCGAAGGAATAAAACTTTTGGCTTTATCCTGAGGTGCGATGAGAGGAGAAAGATAATGATTCGTATGGATTAAAGGTTCCCCCTGACTCATGATGACATCAAATTGATCAGGAGAGAATTCAATTACCATCTCAAATCCGCTGCGAGTCGCGATATTAAAAGCACCGGAACCGGCTCTCGGAAGCATAGAAACCGCTTTAATTGCTTCTGTTGCCAGACTGGAATCCAGAACTTTCCTCATCATTAGGTGAAGCGGAACGCCGATTTTCCCTTTTCCGACCGAAGTTGCATTAAGGCAAATAGAAATACCTTCCGAATTCAGTCCCTTTCCTCCGACCATGCCTGCCTCACAAATCATGAGAATGCTAGGCTCACCTTCTTGATGGACCTTAAGAACCACAGAATTTTGTCTGGCACTTGCCATCCAATCCCAAGTTTGTCCCATAAAGACATGACCGTTCTTGCCTCGTCCTTCCGGAATAATAATGCAGGAACAAGCATCTGCCTTGGCAAAAAGCACCTCGCTTCTGCAATTCAAAGTCAGGATGTCTTCAAAGCTTCTTCCCGCTCCCTCTGCAATGCCTTTCATTTCCTCAACATATGAAGGGCAATACTTCTCAATCACAGGAAGAAACTTCATGGCGAGTTTCTGTGCCTTCGGCCAATCAATATTCGCGGATTTTTCGAACGCGGAGGAATAAAAGTCAATATTTCTCTTAATCGCTCCGGAGGCCGATGATCCGTAGCGTTTTCCGCGTTCAAAGGCTGTACCCTTAATTTCTATCAGTTGATAATAAGGCTTTGCATTTAACTGAAGTTTTCTTTCTTTAGGAACGACCAAATCAGAAACGGTTTTCGCCCGAACCCCTTGGCTGACAAGTAAACCGGAAGAGATTCCAAGAATTAACTGGCGTCTAAGCATCACTTCACCCTAAAATTTTCTTCGTTCGAATACAAAACATTATGTTCTGAAAACATTCTCCATTCGTTTTAGAAGATACGATTTCTTGTCGCCTAAAAAATGGCAATTTTTTACAAGCCTACCGCCACCGTTTTTGAGATAGTTAGAAAAAACAAAAGAACCACTATATGGAAACCTTCTCACGAACCATCAGACATGACGAAGTGCTCGGGTTGGAAGCATTCTGCCTTCAGGGCTATGCTCAGCCTTTCCCTAGGCACTTCCACGACTACTACGTCTTGGGTTTCGTAGTTTCCGGTGAGCGGGAGCTCCTTTGCAACGGGCTTAACCTTCAAGTCTTTCCTGGCAATCTCTTAATTTTCAATCCTCGTGACAACCATGAATGTGTCTCGACGTCTCGAGCACCGTTCCTGCATTACCTGGGATTCAATATTCTTAAGAAGCGAATGGAAGAAATTTCAATGGAACTAACCGGTGAGAGTTGTCTTCCGCAATTCAAACCAACGGTTTTTTCTGACGAATCCGCCGGCAATGCTTTCTTGGAACTGCACAGGCTCATCATGCAGCGTTCCGATGAACTCAGGAAAGAAGAGCTGTTCTATGTCCTCTTCTCAAGGTTATTCGGAAAGTATGCCCACACCTCCTTGCAATCGCGGCCTCTCAGATCCTCTCAAATTAAGGAGGCTTGCGAATACCTTGAGTCACACGCTTCAGAGACAATAACCTTAGATGACATTTGCCAAAGAGTCTCTGTCAGCAAGTCCTCCTTAATCCGCTCTTTCAGCAAGCAGTTAGGTCTTACGCCTCATAGCTACCTCATGAGCATTCGGGTCAAAGAAGCGCAAACCTTTCTTAAACAAGGCATACCTCCATCACGCGCGGCACTAAAAAGCGGCTTTGCAGATCAAGCGCATTTCTCAAACGTATTTAACCGGCTAACAGGATTAACGCCAGGTAGTTACCAGAATGTTTTTCTAAAGAAGGCGCCTTCTTCCAATGACTCCGACTAACTCAAATACAACCGCTCATCTAGCGGCTTTCCTAACGATCCTTTGTTGGGGAACGACGTTCGTATCCACCAAGGTGCTTCTGCAAGGTTTTACGCCTGTGCAAATTTTGCTCATTCGTTTTTGCATCGGCTTCGCTGCTTTGTATTTTCTGTCCGCTAAAAGTACTTGCCAATTGACACAAAGACAGAATGTTTATTTGGCTTCGGCGGGTTTTTTCGGAATTTGTCTCTATTACCTACTGGAGAACATCGCTCTTACCTACACGCAGGCAAGCAGCGTCGGTGTCATCATGTCCGTCTCGCCGTTTTTTACTGCCATTTTTTCGTGTGTCCTGCTAAAAGAAAAATTACCTTCAGCAGCTTTCTTCGTCGGTTTTTGCCTGGCGATTGTCGGGATCTATTTGCTAAGTTTTTCCGGAGGGACGATGGCGGTCAATCCAAAAGGAGATTTGTTGGCCATATCTGCCGCTGCCGTTTGGGCTTTGTATTCAATCCTTATGAGAGAAATCGGAAAGTTCGGCTTTCCGACAATATTCGTCACACGAAAGATTTTCGGATTCGGAATCCTCTTTATGCTCCCAGCACTATTATTCGAGTCATGTCTGAACTGGCAAAGGATTTTTGAACCTGTCTTCTTCTTTAATCTTTTGTTCTTAGGTCTTGGCGCATCCGCCATGTGTTTTGTGACGTGGAACTTTGCTGTCAAAGTTCTCGGAGCGGTAAAGACAAGTGTGTACATCTACCTTGTTCCCGTCATCACCGTTCTCTGTTCTGTCGTAGTTCTACACGAAACCATTTCTACACGCGCCGCGTTAGGCATCCTATTAACGCTTATCGGTTTGTTGCTTTCGGAAATAAATAGCCGGAAGAAGTGATAACTTTGACTATGCGCTTCTTGCTGCCATCCTGCTGCTCATTCTGTCTATGGACTGTTTCAGTTGAGATCTTTGGACTACGTTCATTCCAGTAACGAGGACAAAGTCGAATCAGACTGGAAGACTAACTGCCTTAATCTCGACCAAGCAGACAATTTTTTTAGATCACATCTCCAAAATTTTAAGCAAATAAGTATTTCTACTTATAGGAAGAACAATCTTGCCTGGAAGTAGTCGGCAATCACCGGGAAGGCTGATGTGAAAATCTAGACTTACATTAGGAAGGAAAATTTTGGCAGGAAGGTGTTAACACCGACCTGCCAAATTCGTTTGTTTTCCTATCCCTTAAACTTAAAGAGCTGAGTGCGAAGAGCCTTCAATGCCTTAAAACAGTTGAGCTTGTCATTAACCGTCATTATTTGATTCGCAAGCAAATCAATGAAGTTCCTCATGCTGAACTCTGTTCCGATGATATGGAAGGACTTTTAGAGGCCGGGGGAATTCGAAGTTAAAAAGGTGATTGAACTTCGTTGGACGTCTCCTCCCCTAATCGTCGAACTTTCTGATTAAGGTTGAGAGACTCATTTAGCAGGAGCCGAATTTTTACCTGCGTTTTCAGTGTAATGCGAATAGACCTTCTTGGCGATATCGGCCATGATCTTTGCATTTGCAGCATCGGTTTCTTTTGAGTCTTTAACTAAAACTGCCAAATAGCATTTCTCGCCTCCGGGCATATAAATAACGCCCACGTCTGCATCGCACATTCTGATGCCTTCCGGTGTTCTGTATGACATTCCGGTCTTATGGCCAACTTCCACTTCTTTCGGCAAACCGGCTCTGAACTTGTCTTTACCCGAGGCCGAAGCAAGCATGGCCTTTTCTAAGAAAGCGAAATGCTCATCAGAAAGGACCTTTTCTGTGTAGACCTTTCTCAAGAGCTGAGTTACAGACAACGGCGTTGACCAATTGTTGTAGCTTTTTCTGATGTCCTGCTCCATGGACTTTTCGGTTTCGATCAACTGGATTCGATCGATACCCAAGTTCTTAATGAAGTCATTCACATTTTGAATTCCGCCCACAAAATTAATCAGCCAGTTACAAGCATTGTTGTCGCTCTGAGAGACCATATAGTTGATTAAGTCTCCATAGGACAAAGTGATTTTCTTAGACTTGTATTTTTTGTACATCGGACTCCAAGTCTTCGTGTCGATGTCAGATGGTCCTAGCGTAACAACTGCAGTTAAGGGGATGCCTTCCTTTTCCATTTTCTTTAGAACAGCAAGTGCAATATGGAATTTGAAGACGCTCATTAAAGGATATTGATCATCGTTATTCGCGGTGAAGGCATCGTCTTTGTAAAGAACCGCGACGCCGACTTGAGCTTTTTTGCCTTTAATGACTTCTTGAATGTCAGAAGTTAGATCTGATGCCGAGACTGAAAGGACTTGAAAAAGCAAAAGGCTCGATACAACGGCCTTACTAAGCAAGCTTCTTGATTTCATCAGAATACCGACAGTTATGATTGATCAAATTAGAAGAGGATTTTACCAAAAATGATTTGGACAGACAATTCGGCGATTTCAATTTAGAAGCAGAGAGGCCGCTTTTTCGATTACAGCCAAAAGCGGCCGCCCGATTCTATGAATGGTTAGGATGTTTTCCTTGGTGATTAAACTTCTTTCCAACGGATAAATTTTCGTTCTTCAAGTGAGAAAACTAAAGCAACTTTGATCAGATTTTCTGATGAAGAATCGTCACCATATCCTTTGAGTTTCAGTTGCTCGACAGCTTCTTCGAGTTTTTGATCCGGATTTTCTTGGTCGCGGGAAACCTTAAATTCGAGGATCCAATGCCGGTTGTTAACTTTAACTTCCAAATCACTGCGTCCGTGAGCAGTATGGTGCTCCACTTTAGGCTCTAGTCCGGCTCCTGCAAAATACACCTGAGTAAACGCTCTGACTGAAGCTTCATCTCTTACCGGATATCGCTGATAATCAATTGCTGCAAAAAGACGATTAAGGATGTGGACAAGAGCCTCGGCTGATTCTTCTGACAAAACTTGGACAATTGGACCCGCTCCTACTTGTCCGGCGCTTCTACCCGTCAAGAGGTGCTCAACGTACAGTTGGCCCATAGCCTTCTTTACTTCAAGATTGGGATAATCTAAATAAACAGTATCTCCATACTTCACTGCTTTGATGGTCAAATAACCTGTCTGAGTGAGAAGACCTAAGTCAGACAAAGTGTCGGCGTCCGAACTCCCTGATAGAGTTGATAAAGAAATAGTTTTTTCTCTGCCATATTCCTCAGGACTTCTCATCGCATGGGATTTCAAATATTCCATCAGAACTGAAGGCTTACCGCCGCTTTCAAACCAATAGTCCAAGAGACCGTTTCTCGGGGATGCAAAGAAGTTTAGAAGAGACCAAGGGGCAAATACTCTTTCTGTGGCGCTTCTTTCAAAACAGAAACCATCATAATGTCTCATTAACGCCCCCAAGAGCTCAGAACGTGTTAAATCTAAAGCTCGAGCAGCGCAGGCTAGGTACGGCGAGAAGTATTTCTCGATTTCTTCTTTCGTATAGCCTAAAAGCTCTCCGAACTCCACATCCAAGGAAAGGTCTGACAAATTATTAAGGGCAGAAAAAATTCTGGTTTTGTTGAACTTAGTAATCCCTGTAATGAAGACAAATCTCAGTGCCCCGTCGTTGGACTTTAGGATCGCATAAAAATCCGAAAGGAGGCTCCTGACTTTTTCGAACAATTCGAAATTACTTAAACAAGAAGTCAGTGGTGCGTCGTATTCGTCAACAAGAATAACTAGAGAGTTGGGAGCCTGTTTTTTTAACCATGAAGATAATTGGCTAAAAATTGAAGTTCCGGTTTTGTCAAAGTTAAAACCATAAGGGGCGAAATTGTCTATTAAACGGTCTCGCAAATCATCCCTGAATTTCTCCAAACCGAAATCAGGTCTGATTTCCGAAAAATCCAACCTAACAACGTTGTAGGTCTCAGTTTCTTTCCATAGCTTTTCAATGGTCAAGCCTTTGAAGTCTCTAAGTCCAAACTTGAAGAGTGATTCAAACGTTGAGATCAATAGTGATTTACCAAATCTACGGGGCCGCGCGAGAAAAAATTTCCCGGGGCGAATGGCTATTTTGTATATAAGCGCTGACTTGTCGACATAAATCTGATTCCTTAACCTTAACGTTGCGAAATCAGACGTGCCAAGCGGCAGCAGACTTAACTCATCCATCCCCTTCCCCTTAATTCTAAAAATCTGATTTAGTCAATTTTACCAAAGCATGATAAAAGTAACTTTAACATCGAACCCCGAGACAGTTCTCCTGCATTTGCGGCTCTAAAAATATTTCTCCCCAGTATTTGGAGTTATTACGATTGTTCCAAAACCATGTACTAATCGTTCCATTCCTACTTAAAATAGAACGAAAAACATCATGTTTTGGAACGAAAATGTCTGCCCTCCGCGAAAAAGAATCAGAAATCCTAACCTCTCTTTCAAACTCCCCCAAAAGTCTTTCAGAGCTAGCGGAGGAATTAGGCGCCGGCTTTTCCAAAACAACCGTCCATCGAATAGTTACATCTCTTGCGAAGGACGGCAGGATCGTTGCGAGTGGTTCCGGCAGATCCGCAAAATATGAAATAACAAGCGTTGGAAGGCTGTTTAATCCCATAACTCCAGAGGAATACTTCCGGAAAGAACAAGACGACCGTCAAGCACTGACCTCTTTTAACCATGAGTTGTTTGAAACGCTTCTTAATCATGATCTGTTCTCCCAGGAGGAAATGGAAAGACTCACAGAACGACAAGGAGAATTCGAAGAACGCCGGAAAGGACTTTCGCCTATACTCCGACGGAAGGAAAAGGAGAGGTTTGCCATTGATTTATCATGGAAATCCTCCCAAATTGAAGGCAACACCTACACACTTCTTCAAACCGAATCACTTTTCAAAGAAGGAAAACACACCAAGGGCAATACAAAAGCAGAAGCCGTCATGCTTCTAAACCATCAAGCCGCTTTGGATTACGTCCTCAACAAACCTGATTACTTTAGAGAATTAACAGTTCAAAAAATCCTTGAGATTCACCGCTTTCTTACGAAAGGACTTGGAATACCGAACAAAATCCGGGCCGGGCGAGTCGGAATTACCGGAACAAATTACAAGCCTTTAGCCAAAGCGAATCAAATCCAAAAAGCTCTCCAAGATTTGTGTGATCTCATTAACTCCAAACGAAACGTTCTAGAAAAAGCCTTTATCGCTCTGCTCTTAATTGCCTACATCCAGCCCTTCGAAGACGGAAACAAAAGAACAGCAAGAATTATTTGCAATGCGTTGCTGCTCCCAAACAAATACTGTCCTATCTCGTTCAGGACCGTTGAGCCGGAAGATTATCGTTACGCGACATTGCTTTTTTATGAACAGAACTCGATTCCTTCTTTCAAGAAAATTTTCATGGAGCAGTTAGAGTTCTCTACGGCCAATTACTTCTGAGGTGGTCGCTTCTTTCCGTTTGATCTAACTAAGGATAGCTCGAGTTTAAGCAACGGACCATACTGTAATTCGTCTGTCGGATTCGGAAAACACTAAAACCAACTTCAAAATCTCCATTCTTCCGCCCAGCTTTCCAGAAAAGGGTTTATCCAATTGACTTACCGCAACTTGCAGCAACTGTTCAGCTTCCTGATCCGGATGACAATATTCGAGTGTTAACACAATAGTCCTCTCTCCGGCTTGGACTTCTAAAACGCTTTCACCTTTTGCAATCACTTTAATAACGGGCGAAAGCCGAACATTAATCATCGCAATCTGAATGACGGCAAGGACACTCTTTGCATCCTCGATCGAGTACGCTTCGTAATCCACACTTTCCAGCAATCTATTGAATATTCGTACAAGAGTCTCGGGATTATCCTTGACAAGCCTAATAGCGAAGTCCATCACACCGGCCTGTTCAATAGTTTTTCCTACCAGCTGATGCAAGTACATACCAGCCATCGCATGCCGAACTTCTTCGGTGGAATAGTCAACAATGGCGATGTTTCCATCTACAGATTTGAAAGTCAGGTAGCCAGTCTGAGTAAGAAGATCAACTTCTGAGAAATTCTCTCCTATGGCGGGACCGCCAAGCTGCGAAAATGGAATGGTCTTAACGGCAGCGAAATTCTTTGGGTCTTTCAATGCTCCTGATCTAAATAGGTCTTTTAGGACTGACGGCTGGCCGCCGGTTTGAAACCAATGATCGCGGAAGCCTCTAGTAGGATAAATAAGGAAGCTCATGACCGACCATGGATTCATGACTCTGACGGTTGCGGTCTTTTCGAAACAATATCCATCATAGTATCCAGTCAAACGCTGCAGCAAAGCCTCCGGCTCCGCCCCAAGTTGTCTTGCGGCGTTTTCTATATAACCAGAAAAATAGTCTTTTAGTTCTTGAGTGGTAAAGCCAACAATCGATCCGTACTCCGGATCCAAAGAAATATCTGCCAAGCCTTTAAGCTCAGAGAGCATACCGGTGTTTTTGAAGTTCACAATTCCGGTGATAAACACAAAGCGGAAAGCAGAATCTCGAGATCCAATCACCGAAAAGAACCCAGAGATATCTTTCAAAATTAGGTTGAATAATTTTGGATCTTCCAAAGTCGCCGTCAAAGGCGCCTCGTACTCATCTACAAGAAGTACCAGAGAACCAGGCTCCTGGCCCTCTAACCATTCCGATAACTTTTCCAGCAGATCAGGCAGCAAATAACTATCGCATTGAAAGCCATGCTCGCTGAAGGAGTTCAAGAGGTGCAAAACAAAATTCAACTCAAAACGCTCGAACCGGCTAGAGCAAGTCACAGAAAAGTCCAGCAGGACAACCTTATTCTGCTTTCGTTCTTTCCAGAGCTTTTCGATCTTCAAGCCTTGAAAATCTTGGTCACCGCTGCGGAAGAGCGAGTTGAGCACGGACACAAGAAGAGATTTACCGAATCGTCGTGGTCTTGTCAGCAACACTCGAGAATGTTTATCAACCATGGAAAAAATCTGAGCCGTCTTGTCCACATAAACTCTGTCGGACAGACGTATATTTCCAAAAGAAGAAATTCCGAACGGCAATGAAGGAAGAGACATAGAAGAAACCTCAGATAACTCCGGCCATTTTAGGCACTCCCGTATTCTCAAAAAATCCCATGTTACAGGCATGCTTGCTTATATTTATTTTGAATTTTTCAAAACTAATTTTGAAAAGTTCTCTTCCCGAGAAGACAATCGACGGCATCCATAGGATCATTAGAGGACCAAATCCCAACCACCATAAGGAGCCACTATGGACGAGAACCATCGCGGAAAAATCAAAAAAGCACCCGCACCGGAAGTTGTGAAATATCTTATCAACCCGGCGATTAAAACAGACCTAGAAAGAAGTTATCAAACCATCCTCGATATCAACAAAGCTCATGTCTTAATGCTTGCCGAGGAAGGCATCATCAGTACCGACGTTGCAAAGAAGATCTTAGAGTGCACGCAGGAAATCTCTGCAATGGAAGGTCATCCGACCTTTGAAATCAATCCCAATGTCGAAGACCTGTACTTCAACTTGGAGAAGTATCTTCTTGAGCAAACCGGCGCCGAGATCGGGGGCCAGCAGCATACCGCCCGATCCAGAAACGACCTTTTTGCAACAGAAGCAAGAATGGACATCCGAGGTTTCTATCTGCGTCTGTGCGGCATGTTCAATGAGCTTCGCCAGAATCTTATAAATTTAGGAGAGGCAAATGTTGATGCCGTTATGAGCGGCTACACACATCTTCAGCCGTCAGAACCGATTACTTTCGGTCATTATTGCGCCGGAGTTCTAAATGCTCTGGAACGTGATTATGAAAGAATCCAAAATGCTTGGAAGGCCTTGAACATTTGCCCTCTTGGGGGCGGTTCCATGGGTTCTACCACTTTCATGATCAACCGAGACAGAACAAGTGCCCTGCTCGGTTTTGACGAACCCATGCAAAACTCCATCGACTGCACGGCAAGCAGAGATTACTGCCTTGAGATCATCGGCACGATGTCTGTTGCTTCCTGCACGCTTTCCCGCTTCGCTTACGACCTCTACATGTGGTCCACGCCTGAATACGGTTATGTCGAAGTCGACGATTCTGTTGCAGGGTGCTCTTCCATCATGCCGCAGAAGAAGAATGCTCTGACACTGGAATGCTGCAAAGGCAAAGCCGCTCATATGGAAGCTTTCTTCGTGTCAGTTTTCAGTTCACTGAAGAATATTCCGTTCACTCACTGCAGAGACTCTTCAACAGAAGCTATGCGATTTGTATGGACCGCTTTGCAGGAATTTGAAGCTGACTTGGCATTGTTAAATGTCACGATCAAGACATTAACGCTCAAGAAAGAAAGGATGCTTCAAGCTGCAGTCCAAAACTATTGCACAGTTACCGAATTGGCTAACTACCTCGTTCGCCATGACGGTATTTCCTTCCGCAGTGCTCATGGCGTGGTGGCCATGTTGGTCGGCTACATGCAGGAACATAACAAGCTAGCCAACGAAATCACAGTGGATGACATCAATCCGATCTGCGAGCTTCTCCTGGGTAAGAAGACCAGTCTTACTGATGACCTGATCCGTGAAGCGCTTGATCCGACAAGAAACGCGATGTCCAAGAAGACAATCGGCGGTTCGAATTCTGAGGAAGTCACTCGCCAGCTCAATCGTCTTCAGACCAACCTGGATCGTGACAACCTGACATTAGAAAGCAGAGTCGGCCAAGTTAAGGGCGCTAAAGAAGAATTAGAGCGCAAGGTCGCCGAAGCTATCGCTTAATTAACTTAACCTCCCACTTTTCCAACCAGACGGCGTTCCATTTGGAGCGCCGTTTTTACGGCTGAAGGGAAGCTTTCAGACAAGTGGTTTTTTGACCATTGAGATTTTGAGGTTGCCTATAGGTCAATGAGCCTAATTACCTTTCTGTTCCTCAGTGGAAAGCTTTCGGAAATTCGAAGTACAGCTCCAAGCTGATGATCCTTCATATAATTATCAACGAACACGAATGATCAGCTGAGCTTAGATAATGGATAAAAAACAGTGGTCGGAAAATTCCGGTTTCTTCAGTACCGGCACACAAGTCTTCTTAGTAATGGCCGAATGCGGTAATTTGTCGGAAGCATCTTCCGTCTTGGATATGCATCCGTCGACCATTTCTTATCATCTCTCCGAACTGGAAAAAAGCCTAAACCTTCCTCTGTTTGATCATTCCAAAAGGCCCTTAAAGCTCACTTCCGAAGGTTTGAATCTCTATAACGAGCTGAAATATCATTTCTCTTCGCTTAATGTTCGAGTTCAGAAACTAAGACAAAAGAACTTTCTGAAGCCTATTATCCGAATCGGCATCATTGAAAGTCTCTCTCGGAACCTCGGCGTACATCTCATCGAAAAACTTTCCCCTTTGTCCAATGAGATTTCTCTTTTAACTGGGACTTCAGAAAGATTAATCGAGTTAGTTAAGACCCAGACCGTTGACATCGCTATCGCCTGCACTAAGAAAATCGACGAGTCTTTCTTTGCTCAAAAGTACCTGTTTTCTGAACCGTCAGTGTTGGCGCTCCCAAAGGAGCCTCGCTTTGAAAAGGATTTTTTTACCTGGGAAGAACTGAGGTTTTGCGGCCTGCCCTTCCTGAGATACAACCGATTCTCGGGAGGCAGCGAGATGACGGAGAATTTCCTGAACTCACTGTTCATTCATCTGCCGAATCGGATTGAAGTTGACGATGGCGGCGTCATGCTGAAACTCATCTGCAAAGGCATCGGCTGGAGCTTGGTCCGACCTGCTACATTGGTTCAGCATCCTGACTTAGCAGCCCAAGTGCATTTCTGCAAGATGCCTGATCCCGTTATGCAGCGAGAAGTGATTCTGATCTTCGGGAAAAGCGTCAATCCGGAATTGGTTGATACGGTCGAAACTCTCAGTAAAAGTTTCTATGAGGCCGAGCTTTCTAAAGAGTTCAAAAAAATCCTTCAACAAAAATAAAAATAAGGGCTTAAGCCAAAAACCTAAGCCCTCAAAAATTCCCTAAATTATTAGGGTACCTTGAAGTTGTAATAATGGCAGCCGGCACAGTAATTCTTGCCAGCCTGATGGCCTTTGTGGCAAGTCGTGCAAGGCAGATTACCGTCATGCTGAGAATGCGGGTTCATCTCTTCAGGGTTTTTAGGAACAGTTCTCTGAGCTACTTTGTCATAGAAACCATGACATGCAACGCAAGGTTCATGTCTGTCCTTGTCTTCCGGAAGAGCTGCCTTGGGAGCATCCTGCCCGTGACAAGCTGCGCACTGAACGCCTCTTGCAACGTGACGATCTGCTAAATACTGGGGCGTGGTCTGAGCAGCCGCCATGCTCATTACTAAAGTACCCAGGATCGCGGCTAATAATGTTTTCATTTTGTCATCCTTGGAAATTTAAATTAGAGAGCACAAATGGAAAAAGCGACCAAACCTAGGAGTTTGGTTTGGCCGCTAATTCATTAGTACAAATTATGCACGATTAGGAAGTTTTGCAACTTCTTTACCGCAAACCTGACCGAATACCAAGCATTCTGTTAAGTTGCCGCCGCCCTGGTAAACGAACTTAAGGGCAGAAGCAATTTCACCGACTGCATAGAGTCCGGGGATCGGCTGGAGGTTCCAGTCAAGAACTTCGCGCTTAGCGTTAGCAGCGAGACCGCCCTTGGTGTTAGGACCGCCGGCAACCAACGGGCAAGCATAGAACGGGCCATCAGAAACAGGCTGCAACGTGCTCTTTAAGCGGCCGAATTCTTTATCTTCGCCGGCTGCGCAAGCTGCGTTGTAAGCCTTGACGGTTTCAGCGAGAGCTGCGGGATCCATCTTGCCGCCGTTTTCCTGAAGAGCTTTGATCTTCTGGCCAAGTTCTTCAATCGTGTCAGCCTTGAGAATCCAACCCTTCTTCACTGCATCGCTGTTGTCAGCGGCACCGTAGTCAACGAAGCCGTAACCTGGAGTGGAGATGCCGAGGCCGACGAGCGGTTTCTGTTTACGCAGAGTTTCGTCGAAGATGAACCAAGACGGAGAGTTCGGATAGTCGAGTGTGTCGATGTTGAACTTAACTGCTTCTTTGTAGAAGAAGTAACGGCTCGGGTCTTTGGTGACCTTGTGTTCGGCAGCGTAACGTTTACCGTAGTTGTTCACTACGATAGCGTGGCCGGAACCGACGGCAGGAGTGATCATGCCCAGTTTCATTCCGTTGTGGCGGACAGGAGCAGGCATGATGATACGGGAAGCGGCTTTACCGGCTTTCATGATGCCAGCGCCAACTTTCTGGCCCATGGCGATACCGTCGCCTTCGTTATAGATCGTGCCGTAGAAAGCCCAGCCTTCAACGCCCGGACCTTCCAAGAAGGCCTGACGCATCGGCTTGCTGTATTCGTAACCGCCGGAGCAAAGAACAACTGCTTTGCGTGCCTTGTAAGCAACTTTTTTACCGTTTTGATCTGCAATCACGCCGATAACTTCGCCCTTGTCATTGGTGACAAGTTCTTTACCGCGTGTTTCGTAATCAACTTTGATCTTGTCTGCACGGGACTTAACGCCGTTGTCAAGGCACAGCCAGAATGCTTCGCCGGAAATTGCTTTTTCTTTCGGGCCGTTGTAGCAGGGGCTGTTGAATCCGGGAGGAATACGGTCAGGATAGGAAGAACGATAAACCTGGTAGCCGCAGTCTTTAGCTCCCGGGAAGTTGGGGAATGCTGCACCCTTGAAGCCGGGAGTAGCAAAAGCCTGGAACTTCGGATCCAGAGACTTCATCCAATCCCTCAGGATTCCTTATCAGTGGAATCCTGAGTTTTAATATTTTTAGAGGCGCTAATCGGTCCTCATAATTAAGTCTTAATTGTTTTGATCGTCTAAATTCTCCATTTTGACGTTAATGAATTTTCTAGTAATTCTCTAATAAAAAGTTAACGATCTTATTTTTTCTATCCGTAATTTGTTTTTTGTACCAAGATTCTCCATTTTTTGTCATTTCTTGGACTTCTCTTTGCTGATACAAGTGAGAATAAGACTTACGTTTTTCTTCAAAGGGTCTATTTCCAATAGAACCATTATGGCACCCAGAGATCAATAAATGATTTCCTATACAATCCAGGTACTTACTCTTAAAGTCTTCATCATATTCACCGTATCCGGATTCCGGAACTTCTGAAGGTTTAGTGATAGGTGCAATATGTTCAAGCTGAGGGCCCTTTATGTCTTCAAACAAAAGTTTTCCATAACTTGAATTTTGGTCTAGCTCTCTAAGAGAGTTTTCATACTTCCACAAGAGCAATTTTGATGTGTATCTGTCGATATAACCGCCTGCCGAATTAAAGAAAGCTTCATCATTCCAATACCCATACCAGCCGCTTTGTTTTTTCATCCAATTTATTCTTTCTACTGCTTTAACCGGATTAAATTCGGAGAATACGTCTGATAAACGAGGTTCAAGATAAGCACGTGTTCCTGTTAATCTTGAGCGCACAAACATACTTTCCAGAGCGTTCAGTAGATTGAGGAATTTTTCGTCTTCGAAGGTAAGGCCACTGAGTTTAGATTTTAAAATGAAAGAATAAAGGACATTATCTTCGTTCGACAGTTTGATAACATATTGAAGATTCACATTAGTTTTAAATTCTTCAAAGAACTTCTCTAATATATCGCAACAAAATTGCAACCTTGTTGTAAATTCGCGGACCGTCGTTATGCCCTTTTCACCTTGCAATTCTTTGTATAAATTATCTAGGCCTGCAGAGAATTTATTAAAATAAATATTCAAAGAGTATTTCAAAACATTATCTTCGTTCAAATAATCCTCGAATTTTGAAAGGGACCTATAGATACTTTCAAATCTTTGCATAATAACTTTGAACAATTCTTCTTTTTCACATTCCGCCAATTTAGTATCATCTGAAATTCTTATTATTAATTTGGATTTGAGATTATCTAAATTAGTAAGTTTTTTACCTCTATTATTCTCAAAGATAAAAATCCGCATTGCCTCAGCTTCGTTCTCCACGATCACAGAGGAGCAATCGGCATTCAAGACTGCAGCTACAAGTTGATGGACGGCTCCATCACTGATCTTTTGAAGTTCCTTCAAGAAAAAGTCATAGGCTTCCACAATCCTTTTTTGTGAAAGAGTTTTGGCAGAATTTTTTGCTTCCTTTCTTCCTTCGATGACGTAATCTTGGAACAATTGGTCATCGTAGACAACGGTTGAAAGTTTGAAAGGAAACTTAAGGTCAACTAAGCCTCCATAACTCCCATTACTTAAATCAAAACCTTTTACTCTTTCAAGAGCTGCAGAAAGGAATATTGTTATCGTAGTCAAACGCTGCTGGCCGTCCACTATGTCAAATTTTCCGTTCTCCTGCTTTTTGAGGATGAAATGCCCGAAGTAATAATTGGAAGGTTTTGAATCCTTTATAAAATCTTTCAGGTCCGCCAAAAATTGGTTAACTTCCTTTTCTTTTCCTTCTGTTGAAACTCTCCATGAATAAGACCGTTGATATCCGGGAACTAAAAATTTATTTCCAAACAATACATCTGAAATGCTATTTAAATTAGACATTATATTTTTCCTCCGATGAGGTTCTTTACCCCTATTAAATATTTGTCTAATAATTACTGAGTTTATAGTTAAACCAACAATAATTACAATCTAGGTCTAATTTGAGCAAACAATAATAAAAACTCAGTAAATAATATTTATAAAACAAATACCATTTTTCTATAGATTCAATTTCTTTCTTAAGGAGGAACAAAAATCAGATACTTCTTTATCATCCCAAAGATCTGCGTACTTCTTTACCTTTCCGGTCTTTTTATTCTTTCCGTAATGAAGATGGAACCTGCCGCTCTTCAGAAGCCATATGACTTTATCAACTTGGTTCGCCGAAATCGTTTTCTTTTCGTTAGAAATGCCAGCTGCTATTTCAAGAATTATCGAAGAAATAATATCTTCGATCTTGCATTTCTTTGGTAGTTGTTCAAGTTCCGGAAGTAGCTCTTCAAAGAAGTGAACCGTGTGGGTATCAGGTTTAGAGAAAATATTAATCCCCATTTCTCTGAAAAAGTCATTCGACAAGGCGGGACCAAAGCCATAGACATTTTTTCGGATTTCTTTTGAAAGTTTCTGAACCTTTTTCACATCTGATAATTTAGGATCAGCTATAACTTCTTCGACACGCTTCAAATAAGCAACAGGTCCTCCCTGACTCTCGATAAACTGGCAAGCTTCAATAATCGTTCGGCAAAGACGAGAATAAATTCTCCCTTCCTCGTAATCCAGATTAGTCAATTCCCCATCAGGATTATTTTTAACTGCTCTCTTCTTTATAACATCAAGCATGTTTTTGATGGCATCTTCATGCTTATCGTCTAGAGAGCCAGCATCCGTCCCGTAATTTTTTAGAATTTTCTGATAATTAAGTCTTGGGAACACATGCCAGATATGATTCTTATATATTTCTTTTTCTTCTTTGCTTAATTTGCTTCCAGATAAGTGTTTCTGGAGGATTCCCCAATTCGTATTGAAAAACTCCCCAAAAACGTTCCTCGCCATCTGAAAGTTCATCGCAGACCCAATAAAACGACAAAGAAGGTAGGCCGAAGCTAATTCTTCATCTTCGTTTCCGGAGTAAATAGGATTTTGCTTCCGCAAAACCATTGGATAATCTAAGTAGGTTTGAATAATTTCCTTCGGATCATGAGTCATGAAATTTTCATTAAGTTTGTCCGTGGACACTTCTTTTTGAATGCCTGCAATTCGTTCTGCTAGTTTTGCCAAAGTTTCGTTGTAGATTAATTCACATTGGGACTTCGAGAGATTGATGTCTTTCATATTTTTACCTTCTTGTTATCGAACTTCTTAATGCACAGTTCTCGTAGGATGTTTCAAAACGTGATATCGAAATTTATCAATATGTCGCTTTAGTTGTAAAGAGCACGAGTGATTTTTCAGAGGATGGATCTCATGAAGTTACAGCCTACTGAATCCAGGCCTTTTAAAAAAAAACTGATTTCTGGACCTCTTTTGATAAATAAAACAAAAATAGTCGAGAATGCTTTCTAATCCTAGACAGGAACATCATCCTCCCTGACGCGAATAATAATGTCGTGCGCACATAGGTAATTCTCTAAAACTATTGCAGCCAATATTTGAAAATTCTCTAGATCTCGTTATCAACGATTATTGGACGTAAGATTTCCTTTGAGGTGCCACTTTCAATAAAACTCTTCATACCCTGTTACGCGACAACATAGAATGACCTCCTTATGGACTGACTCCATTAACTGCAACAATGGGCAAAATCGAAGATAGCCTCACTGATATTGGCAACTTCCTGATCTAATGCTTTTTGAAGATAAGCCCTCCATTCCAGAGGAGATTACTGGGTGTTTTTTATTTCTGATATATCGATTCAGATTTCTTTCAAGCATTTCTTAGAGCTTAGAAATTCAATATATACTGTTAGCATGCCTGAATAAAATCCTCTTGCTAACATCTTCGTTAAGGATAAAAAATGAAGACCTTATATTTAAACAATTACAAAGGTTTCACCGATACATTCATTCCATTTCTAGATGTCAATTTTTTAGTTGGTGAAAATAGTACTGGAAAGACATCCATTCTCAATCTTATAAATATAATTTCGGATTTTAATTTTTGGTTTTCACCTAATTTCAACAATAATGTCGTGGAATTAGGCTATTTTAGTGAGATTGTTAATCAGAGAAATGAGAAAAAAACATCTTTTGAAATAGGCATAGAATTCTATAATAAAAGAAATAAAGGCAATTTTCCTAAATATATTTATGTTAAATTTGATGAGAAAGAGAATAGACCTCACATTAAAGTTCATAAATTTATTTGCGATAAACACAGTATTACCATCACATTCTTTTCTAAATCTCTTTCCTATCAAGTATCTGATTTTAACAATGAAAGCTTCGAGGAGTGGATTAAACAAGACGAGACAAAGTTAGGAAAAAAGCACAGAGTACTGTTGCATCGTACAGGTCTTTCTTTTCCACTTTTACAAAGTTATGTATATTTAGACATACAGAAAAAAAACAAAGATTTAGGTATCTTAGGTTTTTTTCCTCCGCACTTTGAAAATGAATTAGTTTGGTTAGGGCCGATCCGAGCTAAAGCAAAAAGATACTATGAAGCGTATAAATCAGCCTTCTCTCCTGAAGGAGACCACGCCCCTATTATTCTAAAAAGGCTTCTTTCGAATAAAGAAAAAAATTCTAAATTAATTCAAGCAATTAAATCCTTTGGAAAAGAAAGCGGTCTCTTCGACGAAATTGAAATCAATGATTTCGGAAAGAGTAAAGATTCTCCTTTCTCCATTAACATTAATTACGATTCTTTACCTATACGTATTACCAACGTTGGATATGGTGTATCACAGATACTGCCTATCCTCGTCGAGATATTAACTTCACAAAAGGATGCCTTAGCAATTCAACAACCCGAAGTACATTTACACCCAAGAGCGCAGGCAGCTTTGGGAGAATTAATTTACTACTCCTCTCAGAGCCAAAAAAATCGTTTTTTCATTGAAACTCATAGTGAATATACAATTAACAGATTTAGATTTCACTCTTATAACTCTTATAAATCTGAGGGACCAAAAAATCCAAGTGCACAAGTTCTTTTTTTCGAACGCACCAATGAAGGTATCCGTGTAACAAACCTGCCATTCAATGATCGTGGACAATATCCTCAAGAATTGCCAGAGTCTTACACAAAATTCTTTATTGACGAAGAAATTAAGATGCTGGAGTTCTGAACCATGCCCATCGTTGTAGATACGAATTGTTTATCAAGTGTCTTTGATAAGGCTTGCATTGACCATGCTGAGTTTGAACCAGTTTTTAATTGGATCATTAACGGAAAAGGAAAATTGATATATGGTGGATCAAAATATAATAATGAATTATCAAAATGTCGAAGAGTAATTAAGTTTATAAACCTATTGAAACGTTATAAAAATAAAGTCGTTGTCCTTAGAAAGGATGAAGTTGATAATTTGCAAAAAAAAATAGAATCCCTTGTTAAGGATCCGGATTTCGACGACCCTCATTTGATAGCTATAATCTCTGTATCGAGGTGCCAGTTATTGTGTTCGAAAGATGAACGTTCTGAGCGATTCATTTTAGATAAAAAATTGTACCCAAAAGGATGTAAGCCTCCTAAATATTACAAAAGCAAGAAAAATACAAATTTACTTTCTGATTCTTACATCCCTTCTAGATTTAAGCCTATTCAACCATTAAATAAGGAAGAAAAGAATTTTCTTTGCTCGCATCTCAATATAGGATGAAAGATCTTATAGGAAAATTGAGGCACTCTCTTATAACTTGCCAAGCAATAAAATTGCCCTGCAGTACAAGTAACAAACGGTCTGCAAATCAAAATATTCCACCTGAAGAGGCCATCAGACAATCTTTCGAGAGTGTCTCATGTTTTATGTCTGCCCTAAATTCATAACTTAGGTTGCTTTTCGGAGGGGCTGTTCGCTTGTGGAACGTAGTGGAACAAGCGAACAGCCCCTCCGACGCTTTCGCTCATCCCACCATTTTATCCTTGCTTAAACCGATCTCCAAACATTACAACGAATTGAAGCATCGCCTGGCGCCATCTAAAAACAGATTTGCTCCAGTCTTTAGTGGCGTTTTTTATTGCCAGGTAGACGAGTTTGTAAACCGAGTCATCTGTCGGAAACATTGTTCGGGTTTTAATTACCTTCCTAATTGAACGGTTCAAGGCCTCTATGCTGTTTGTCGTATAGATTAGCTTGCGAACTTCCGGAGGGAAATTGAACAGGGGGACAACTTGATTCCATTGGCTCAGCCACATCTGCTTTATAACGCTGCAACGTTTACCGAGGTCTGATTCTGCGAAGTCTTCAAGTCTATTTCTTGCCTCTTCGGCATTACCGGCACCATAAATTTCTTTGAGCTCCTTCATCACTTGCTTCAGATCCTTGGAGGAGACAAAAGCAGTAGAATTTCTGAGCAAGTGCACAATGCAGGTCTGATGCATTGTCTTTGGGTATACGGTTTCAATGGCCTTAGCCATTCCTTTGAGACCGTCTGTTACTGCGATCAGTATGTCGCTGCAGCCTCGAGCTCTGATTTCATTAAATACGCCTGTCCAGTAGGCGGCGCCCTCATTGTCGGAGAGCCACATCCCGAGAACTCCTCGAGAAGCATCTGCTTTAACTGCCAAAGCTAAATACAAGGCTTTTGGCGTAATGGTGTTGCCGCTTTTTACTTTTACCCGCAGTGCGTCAAAAAAGACAACCGGATAAAAGTCCTGCAATGGACGACTCCTCCAGGCCCGTACATCCTCCAAAACATCGTCCGTTACTCTGCTTATAAACTCAGTACTTACTGAGACACCGTAGATTTCTTTCATATGGGCAGAAATTTCTCGATTGCTCATGTCTCGTGCATACATACTAATTATTTTGTCATCAGGACTTTTCAAGTGCCGTTCGTACTTGGGAACTGATATCGGATCAAACGTACTTAATCGATCGCGGGGGACGTCTATGCGTACTTTGGAGTTGTCAGTTAATATGGTTTCACTGCTTGTGCCGTTTCGCTTGTTTGCCGCTTCCTGAGACTCAGGTCCGGCCTTTTCTCTAGGAGCAATTTCCCCGTTTTTTAAGTGAAAGTCCATTTCACTTTCCAGGCATCTTTCAAGAAAACGTTTCATAACTTCTTGAACCATGCCGGTTACTTCTTCTGAACTCCAGCCAATTTTGCCGGTGTTGGCTAATGTTTGGTCGATGTAATTAGTCAAGAGAATGTCTGTCTCGCTAGGCGGATTCTTCGTTTTTCTTACCATTTTCGCTTCTCCTTTTCCCTTGCCTAGAAGTTTAACTATCCTCTAAGCAGGAGAAAATTTTTAAGTCAGGCGAGACACAAAAATCTTTACATCCTCTTGTTGAGTTATTTGGCAAAATTAATTTTTTAACAAACAATCGCCGTTCTTTTTTTGATTTTTAAATAGACTACCCCCCTTTTTTTTCATTTTTGGATATCCTCCCCCATAATTTCTAAAATTTAGATCTCAAAACTCCCGCCCGCTTGCTTTACCGCACCTTTTCTTTCTTCGCTTCAAAGAAGTAATGAAATTTTGAGGCTAACTTGCTACGAATGTTGAATTGAAAAGCTAAAGAGGATAGATTTTTCAAATAAAATACACAAAATCCTTCAGCTCCGCGGCAGATGAAACGGCCAATTTTTTATAAGCCGCTGCCCTATGATTTTCCACTGTTCTTTCACTCAACCCCAATAATTCACCAATATCTTTATTAGACAGACCCATTAAAACTTTTTTGATTACTTGAGCCTCTCTAGGAGTCAACAAAGCCGCCTTTTTCTTTCTCTCTTCAACTCTTAAGGTTAACCCCTTAAGATCTTTATCTATATTTAAAGCAACAACTTCTAGTAGACGAAGAGGATCTACTGGCTTTTGCAAAAAATCAGCCGCCCCCTCTTTCATAGCGAAAACAGCTGATTCCACTTCTCCGTGAGCAGTAAGAAAAATAACAGGGTGGTTAAATTCTCTAGCCTTTAATTGATATTGCACTTCCAACCCATTTAAGCCCGGCATTTTTAAATCCAAGATAACACAGCCAGGTAATGAATAAGAATCTTCTGTCAAGAACGCTTCACCGCTTGGATAAGTGACAACTTGATAACCTTCCAACTCAAGTACCTTTCTCATAGCTTTGAGAACATCGGGATCATCATCCACTATCCTCACCAGAGGCTTCTTAATCGTCATGAATTATTCCTCTTAACTGCAGGAAGATTTACTGTAACTTTCAAACCTCCAGTTAGAGAGCGATTGAAAGTGATATTTCCTCCAAAATTTTCGACTAGCGACGTAACAATAGTCAACCCCAGGCCCAGACCATCCTCTTTTGTAGTTTTCGGTCCTTTTCCAAGACTAGCAAAAAGACTTTCCGATACTGGCTGACCGTTGTCTTCAACCGAAACACTAACGTAATCATCGATGGCATTAACTACTTCTACATAAATGATGGGTTTTTTACCAGTACGCTGCACGGCCTCATAAGCATTTCTTAGCAAGTTAATGACTATTAATTCAAAATCCAGAGAGTCTACAAAACAGTACAAAGAACTTTTTGTGCACTCCACACGAATTTCAGCTTTTCTATGGAGCGTAACATTAAAAGTTTCAATAGCTGTAGACAATGCTTCTTGAACAAGAAGAACTCTCGTAGAACACTTTTTCGCTTTTAGATAATTCCGAGTCTTTTGAATTATTTCATCTGCTCTCACTGTCTGTTTCTCAATGTCTTGAACTGTTTCAAGAACTTCTTGTGACCTCGTCCCTGTTTTATTTATTTCTTTTCGTAGGGCAAAACAAAAACATCTGATTGCATATAGAGGCTGACCCAACTCATGAGCGAATAATGAGCTCAACTGATTGAATGCACCAATCCTTTGCATCTGCTCAATTCTCCTTGAAGCATCCAAGGATTTCTTTTTTAGTTGTCGTTCTCTTTTCAGAGCTAAATCTAATTGCGATGTGCGCCTCCTTACCAACAAACTTACGATAGAACTATAAAAAATAAGGCACAACACAAGTATAAAAATGGTTAAAACAATATGCCAATAACGATTTAATACATTACGGAACGACCAAGCTCGGTCTGCGGCCCAAGCGTCCTGATCGAGGCTACGTAATAGTCTGTCTACTTCGTTGAAATTTGTCGCGACGCTCCAAAAGCTCCCCTTCACAGTTGCATCTAAATCTAAAAGAGCCTGCGTTATTTGTCTAGAAAAAGAGGCGTTTAAAGAAGGTAAAGAAGCGAAAGTTAAGCCGGGATAAAGCATTGAAGAATGCGCACATTTCAAGGCAGAAAAATGTCTAGGCGCCAAAACTCTCAACCAACTTGAATCGGCTTCGTTGTTCTCTATAAAATTTTCAAGGATACAGGAGGGGAGAACTAAGGCATCTATAATGCCATCATCTAGTGTCTTAAGCATTTTATCGATGTCAGGCCCTAACGGTAAAACCTTTTTGAAAAATGTCTTCGGTTCATGCCCTTTTTCTTTGATCTCTCCGTTCAATATTTGAAGGCTTGAAGGTCCAAAACTTGGGCTATACCCCACAATTTGTTTTTTTAAATCACTAAGTACTAAAAGATCTTTTCTTCCTCCTTTTACCAACACGATGGCTCCTTCAGATTGGTTTGGATCATCATCCTTTCTGGTTTCAATCGAAGTAAGATCACGAGCCCCCTTTCTAATCATCTGTCGATAAAAAGCACTGGAGGAAATAAAGAAGTCAATTTGATGATTATTGATAGCCTCTTCCAGCTCTTCTTCCGTGTATATAACGAATTCCAGATCGTTTTTTGGCCGGAGAACTTTCTTTAATTCCTTAACAGAAGCGTCTATCAGATCTCCATGCAAACCTTGAGTTGCATAATTTGCAATTCCCAGCCTAAGCGTGTCTGCTACTGCACAATGCGACAAGAACACTAAGGATAATAAGAAAATTAAAACCTTCATAAGGAAGCCGCCGTTTTTCCGGAGATTTTTCCAAAAACAAGGGCCTTTCCTAAGCCAGTTCCCGTAATGTAATTCTTTCCGTGAACTCCTCCCATAATTTCTCCGGCAGCAAAAAGTCCGTTTATTGGCTCATTGGACTTGTTTAATACCCTGCCGTATTGATCAACTTTTAGACCGCAATATGTGCCCATAATTGCTGCAATAGAAGGCATGATGTAAAAAGGCGCAGTATCGAGCACCCTCAACTTTCCGTATCCGGAAGACAAGGAAAATCTGCCAAAGTCGTCATCTCTTCCTGCCGCAGCAGATTGATTATATTTTCGGACTGTTTCCTCTGCACGACTTGGATTAAGGCCGGCTTTGTCAGCCACTTCGTAAACTGATTTTCCCTTGAAGCAATAAGAAGGAGTTAAGCCTCGATCGAAAGGACTCCACAATGCATGGTCTACCGGTCTTCGTGACATTTGAATCTTCCTCGCAGCTTCATCGAAAAAGATGTAAGTCACCGGATACGGCTGCTTTAATGAAGCTTCGCCTATTGTTTTATACGAAAGAGACTCGTCAATAAATCGATTCCCCTCTCGATTTAAAATAATCGCACCACTATAGTAAATTGTGGAAAAATCCCGTATGGTTGATGGATTTTTTGTAAAACCGTACGAAGCTTGGACCGTCTCACCTTCTACAAAGTAGGCACCAAGATTCAATGCCATCAAGAAACCATCTCCGTTTGATCCGATCCCGGAAACCACTTTCACCTTCTTCATTTGGGGTGCATAACGAGACAGCAAAGCCTGATTTCTTGCAAATCCTCCTGTAGCAAGGACCACCCCTTTCCGGCTCTGCAAAAAGAATGTCTTACCGCAATGAGCCACTAAAACCCCCACTACCTTACTGTTGTGTTGAACCAGTTCTATCGCCCGACAACCAGTCTTTATTCGAATCCCTCTTGAGTTGAGTTCCTCTCTGAAAAGCTGTATCAACAGTCCTGAATTAAACATATGTGATCGAGGAAGGCTCATTCCTGATGCTGCCATCAGCTTCATAGGACTCAAACCCTTTGAGACAATCCACTCATACTGTTCTCGGATTCCGCCCACCAAAGTTTTTACTAGCGCAGGATCGTTTACATACCCTCCGCACTTCATTAAATCCTTGAAGAAACGCTCATCTGTATCGTTGATACCTTGCTGACGTTGGAAGTCGGTCTGCGACACAGCTATAGCTCCTCCGGATATCGCGCTTGAGCCGCCGATAATAGGTTCCTTCTCTATTACTAAGATGCTTTTGAGACCTTCGTCGGAGGCTGAGACTGCCGCGGCCAGGGCTGCGGCACCGGATCCTACAACAATCAAGTCATAACTCGGCCTCTCTTGAGAAGAAGCAAACCTCTGCATGAGCACTCCGGCACCAATTGAGCAGTAACTTATAAAATTTCTTCTCAGCATTGCACTCTCCATCTCAGTCCATCTTAAGGCTCCCATTCCAAATCAGCTACCCTTATAAATCCTGAGTTAAGAAAAAGGGATAAGTTTGATTTTTATCAAAGTACCTAGGTACTGAAGGGTTTGAAATCGAGTTTGAAGGAAATCAAAGGCATTAACAGAGACCTTCAAATACGTACCGGGATATTCAAAGTTCAGGCCACATTTAACCAAGGAGATTAAATATGCAAACCAATCGCAGAAACCTTTTTAAATTAAGCGGTGCTGTTGCTCTGGCAGCGAGCACTCCTGCTTGGGCTGTACCGACAAATCAACCACAAAAATGGGACGAAGAATATGACATCGTCATTATCGGTGCAGGCGGGGCCGGTCTTGCCGCTGGTGTTGAGTCCGTAAAACAAGGGCTAAAAGCCATCATTATCGAAAAAATGCCGATAATCGGCGGCTCATCTGTTCTCTGCGGCGGAAAATTTGCCGTCTCCGGGACGCCAGAGCAAAAAGCGAAAGGAATCAATGACGACGAAAAACGTTTCTTCGACGACATGATGAAGACCGGCGGTCAACAAAATGACCCTGAACTCGTTAAAGTGTTCATTAAAGAGAGTCGCAAACACTATGATTTCGTCACGAAAGAATTAGGCATAAAACCTCATGAAATAACCGCAGCTGCAGGCATGAGCGTCCCTCGTGCCCACGGTTTTAAACCCGGCGAAGTTCTTTCTGCAATGAGAGACTATTTCACACAGAGAGGCGGAAAGCTTATCCTCAACATCAAAGCTGAAAGACTGACTTGGGATTACAAAACCTCCTCAATTTCCGGCGTCAAATGCTCACAGAAAGACAAGACAATTTACATCAAAGCCAATAAAGGCGTACTTCTTGCCTCCGGCGGTTTCAATCGAAATCCGGAACTTCTGAGGAAATATGCTCCTCCAATGGCCAAAGCAGCAGTTATTGCAGGTGTCGGGACCACGGGTGACGGATTACTCATGGCTCAAGCATACGGTGCCGATGTTCTTGACATGGCTTATGTTAAAGCAACTTATGGTTTCAAACTCAATCCAAGAACGATTGGGGATATGGCTCAGGTTTACTATGGCGGTGCCGTCATGGTCAACAAAGAAGGCAAGCGTTTTGTTAACGAATCATTGTCCTATAAATTACTAGGCGATTTAGCACTTAGTCAACCCGAAGGAAAGAGCTTTATGATCTTTGACGAACCTATGCGCAAAGCTCAGATGGGTCGCAGAGCCATTGATAAGAAGCTTTTCTCTCCGATTGATGAAGGAAAACAACTTGATTTCCTCTATACCGGAAAAACTTTAGCTGAAGCTGCGGAGAAAGCCGGACTGCCTGTTAAGACTGTTGAAGAAACCGTTAAGAATTACAACCAGGGCGTCGATGCCGGAAACGATGTTGAATTCGGACGGAACTCTTTGACAAGCGGTCACGGTAAACCCATGAAAATTGAAACCGGTCCCTTCTACATCATGCCCACAACCGCTGCCTTGATAGGCACTTACTGCGGATTAAAGATAAATACCAAGGCCCAAGTCATTGATGTTTTCGGGAACAAGATTAATCATCTTTATGCAGCAGGAGAAATTGTGGGCGGTGTCCATGGAGCCGCTTATATGACCGGTACAGCTTGGGGCAAAGCAATGTCGTTAGGACGTTTGGCTGCTAGGAACATTGCCGGTAAGTAATATAAAAAACTTTGTTTTTAGACCCTCCCTGTTAAGAGGGTCTTTTTATTTAGCTGCATTGAGGTTATGAATTTCAGTGTTAGTTTAGTTTGGTTTCCATCACAATCATTTTATAACAGCGCCTGTCTAGGTGTTCACAGCATCGTGGAAGCAAAGCGGAATTAAGTCTTCAGCTAAGACTAGATGAATACTTTCCTCCTTTCTTAATTGACAAGTCATAAGGAGAGACAATTAAGTGGTAGTTATCAAAACTTGGAATTTTTTTCAATAAATCTATCCCAAAGCTATTCTTTGCAACCTCGGCTTTCACGCTTGGGTCATATACATCTACTTTTACCCCATTTTGTTCCAACATTCTTTTCAAAGGGGGAACCTGAGAATTTCTTATATCCTGAACATCCGGTTTAAAAGATAACCCATTGATAAGAACATAGCTTGAAGTATAGGGGCTCGTCAATTTATTTAAGATCTTTCTGTAAAAATTAGCAACCGCCGCTTCATTTGTTTTTCTTGACTGAGCAATCAACGGAAGATTAGTCGAAAACTTTTTAGCCTCATCAATTAAATAATAAGGATCCACCGGCACACAGTGGCCACCTACTAAACCCGGATGATAATTATTGAAGTTCCATTTTGTAGAAGCAGATTTCAAAACGGAATCCATTGGGATTCCCATCTCATCAAAACAAAATTGAAGTTCATTAAGAAGAGCGATATTGACATCCCTTTGGATGTTTTCGAGCAGTTTCGAAGCTTCCGCAACCTCCAGCGATTCTGCCTCATGAATAGACGGGACGATCTTTCCGTACAAACGGGACACAAATTTAAGGCTTTTGTCATCCAAACCGGAAACAACCTTGGTAACTTTACTTAGCGCATGATTTTGGTCTCCGGGATTGATTCTCTCCGGAGAATAAGCTAACAAGAAATCCTTACCAGCCTTTAATCCCGATCCTTTTTCCAAAATTGGCAAACAAACATTGCGAGTACAACCAGGAGACACCGTGGATTCAAAAATCACACAATTTCCCGGAGATAATGATGAAGATACCGCTTGAGCAGCGTCGATTAAACAAGACAAATCAGGCTGATCATTCACTACCGGAGTCGGAACTGCCACAATGAACACATCGAATCCTTTCAGTTTTTGTTTATCAAAACTGAACGCTGCCTCAGCCTCTCTCACTTCCTTCGCTGAATAATCGCCATTTCTATCAATGAAATTCTTCAATTCTTCGATTCGGGAATGGTCGAGATCAAAACCCAGAACCGAGAAATGCTTAGACAATTCGATAATTAAGGGAAGTCCGACGTATCCGCAGCCTAGTACTGCAATTTTTAAATTTATCAATTTATCCATACTACTTCACTGAGTTTTCTTTAGAACTCATGTACTCTCTTACTTCGCCGTCTGAAAGAAAATAACGATATCCGGTCTTTTTACATTCCGCCCAGCCATCTGAGTCAAAGTGCAGTTTTTCTCCATACCGGCCTACCCAGCCAAAATGAACTGCGGGGTTTCCGGCAACCAACTCAAAATTTTTAATCGATTTAGTAACGACAGATCCTGCTCCTACCATTGCATATCTTCCAATTTCATTTCCGCAGAGAATGACCGCATTTGCTCCGATAGAAGCTCCCTTTTTTACCGTGGTTTTTAAAAATTGAGACCTCCGGTTGACTTCGCTTCTGGGAGTCAAGATATTCGTAAAGACACAAGACGGTCCTAGAAAGACATCATCTTCAATAATTACACCAGTAAAAAGTGACACGTTGTTTTGGATTTTTACGCGCTGCCCAATCTCTACTTCCGGCGCAACATACACGTTTTGTCCCAATGTACATCCTTTACCAATAATTGAGCCTTCGGAAACATGACAAAAGTGCCATATTGTGCTGCCCTCTCCAATCAAAGCGCCTTCATCAATAACTGCCGTAGGATGAACTTGATATTTATGCATGATTCCTGAAAAATTCACTTAATGCGAGAATTACACGATCTTGCTCGGCTTTCTCCATAGAAGGAAAGAGAGGCAAGGACAAAACACAATGAGTTAGTTTCTCCGCATTGGTAAGAGAAGAGCCAGTGCGTATGCGAGATTGATAAGCTTTTTGCCAGTGCATCGCCAAAGGGTAATAAATTTGCGTAGAAATTCCTTTCTCCCACAAAAAGCTCTTTAACTGTTGCCTGAGCTGCGGTTTGACCTTAATCGTAAAAACGTTGGGAATGTTAAGAGGATTATGAGGAAAAGGCGGCAATTCAATCTCGGAAATCTCTCTTAACTCCTCTTGATAACGTTTAGCAATTTCCACGCGCTTTTCATTCGCGTCTCTCAAATACTTCAAAGCATGCCTCAACACGACTGCCTGCAGGGTGTCCAAGCGCGAATTTAAGCCAAGAATTTCATGCTGGTATTTGTCGCGTTGCCCGTGATTCAAAATCATCCGAATCTTTTGGGCAAGTTGCTCATCATCCGAATTAACAAAAACCGCACCTCCGTCTCCCCAGCAACCCAAATTTTTTGACGGGAAAAATGAGGTACATCCCAGCCTTCCCACCGTTCCCGCCTTTCTGCGTTTTCCTTCGATTTCCACTTCTGCCCCTAAACATTGGGCTGCATCTTCAATAACAGGAAGCCCGTGTTGTTCGGCAAAGCGAAGAATGTCGTCCATCGATGCCGGCAGTCCGAACAAATGGATGGGCAGTATTGCTTTAGTCCTGGAAGAAACCGCGTCTTTTAGCAAGCCAGCTTCCATATTGAATGTCTGCCAGTTGACATCCACAAGAACGGGCTTCAATCCCAGCAAACACATCATTTCAACAGCAGCCGGATATCCGTATGCCGGCGTTATCACCTCATCTCCTTCGCGAAGGTCCAGGGCCATCAAGCACGCAAGCAGAGCATCGGTTCCGTTCCCAGTCGTTATCACGGAGTGTGTCTGAAGTTCTGAACAAAGCTCTCTTTCAAAGACTGCAACTTCACTGCCTTTAATGAACCTACCCTCTGCGATGACTTTAGACAGGGCAAATTGAAGTTTCGGCTGCACCCCCTCTTCTACAACTCTAGGGCGAAATATAGGGACGACGTTACGCATCTCTTTGCGTCTTACCCTTTCGTTCTTCGGATGCTCTCGCAAAGCGAAACTGCCGGCAATGCTTCCTGAAGTCCAAATCCTCTGCCAGCCAGAATTTCCTCATAACTTTTTGTATGAAGATCTGTAAAACCGTTTGTGAAATCAAACGGCTCTCCGTCAATAATCATTTGTCTCCAAGATCTTTGCTCAGAATTTCTCACCTCCAACGGCAAATCTTTCTGTCTAATGCTCAAACAGAATTCAACCTGAGCAAGAGGGCATTCCAACATTCCTTCAAGACGCTCCGGATCATTTTCCTTGATTGAAAAAGACGTCGGATAACCAAATAAACGAATCAGCATATCGAAAAAATGGATTCCGATATTGCTTGCAACCCCTCCGCTTTTGATTTCGTCAAACTTCCAACTCTTTTTGTACCAAGGACCTCGCGACGTCACATAATCCAGAGAGACCTGAAGTTTTGATCTCTGCTTATCGCCCGCAAATAAGTTCTCCACCCTTGTTTTCAATTTTTGGATTTGGGGATGAAGACGAAGCTGAAGGATACAAAAGACTTTTTTACCATACTGTTTTTCGAGCTCCTGCAGCCGGAACAAGTCATCGCAGGTCAGAACCAAAGGCTTCTCACATATCACGTTCATCCTATGGCTAAGTCCAAATGCAATATGAGAAAAATGAAGATAGTTAGGTGTGCAAACCGAAAGGTAATCGATATCCGGCGCTTTTGATTTCTTTCTCTCAGTTATGTAGCTTTCCAATTCGTTCTCAGAGAGAAAAAATTGGCAATGAGGGAATCGACGATCCAACACACCAACGCTATCTGACTCATCGCAAGCGCAACAGAGTTCGCCGCCAACACTGTGAATTGCCTCTATATGACGAGGTGCAACAAAACCGGCGGCTCCTAATAATGCAAAGATAGGACTTTCCATGACTTAGAGGTAAGGACAAGATTTTTACGGGTAAATGAAAATTTCAAACGTATATTATTACGTTAAGAGCGGGCATTATAATTCTGTTCTTTCTGAGTTGTTTTGGGAGAAAGAGGTTGCATGCTTCTTAAATAACCTGAATAAGTGCTCGCTATCCTTCAAATTATCAACGACACCAACAACTCATTAAGTCGAGAAAAATGCATTCATCCTTTCTTTTAGATGGAAACTACATGACAGAACAACAAAAAAACAAAGAGATCGCTATTTCAGTCATTGTGCCTGTGCACAATGTTGATTCCTACCTGGATGAATGCCTTTCGAGCCTTCACTTTCAATCCCTAGAGTCGGCAGAATTTATCGTCATTGACGACGGAAGCACCGACAAAAGCGGAAAAATTTGTGATGAATTCGCGTCAAAAGACTCTCGTTTCAAAGTTATTCATCAGGAGAATAAAGGAACCCTTGCTGCCCGCAAAACGGCTTTTGCTGCGGCCAGAGGGAAATGGTGCGTCTGCCTAGACGGCGATGACAAGCTACCGTTTAATCGGGTCCTTGAAATCGAGGCGACATTAGCAAACAAATATGATTCCGATATCCTCCGTTTTGATATGGATGTTTTCGGATCTACCCCAGAAAAAATTCAAGGGTACCTTAGTTTCAGAAATCAGTGGTACGGGATTATCAACACACCATACGAAATCATTAACGCTGTCTTCTCTCAAGGAACCATCGGCTGGGGAATGGCCGATAAAATCTACCGAACATCAATAGTCAAAAGGACTTTGCCTTTCGTCAAGGATACTTTTTTAATTTGCGGAACCGACTGCTATCAATTCTTTCTTATTTGTTATTTTTCATCTACGTTCCAGTCAATAAAAACAGAACCTCTTTATAGTTATCGGATGGGGTGCGGTATTTCAACTAGTCCCCCTAATGTTAATAAAATTAACGAACAATCTAAAATTCTTTTAATTCCAAGTCTTCTTCGCCAATTTCTCGAATCGGAAAGACAAGAAGAGAAATATCGAAGCATTCTAAATAAATTAATCCAAAGATTACTTGGCGCGGCCATTAATAGAGCGTCTGATCTTCCAACTTCAGACAGTGCCGCAGGCTTGGATTCTTTATTTGTAAATCCAGATCTTCAAGATTTAGTTATTGATTCTTTAATCCAAAAATATTGGTCTTCTCCAGTCCTGCTATCTCAAAAAATAAAGGGGGCCTGTTTTTTAAACGCTAAATCAAAAAAAAATCAAGACAATAGGTATCTTTTATCATCGAGTTTATGATGGAGGTGTAGAGCGCGTCATATCACTCCAAATTCCTCAATTCTTAGAAATGGGATTTGAGGTTGTTCTTTTTACTGAAGAAATAAATGAGGAACTGGAATATGCCCTACCGGGTTTCATCGATCGAGTACTAATACCTTCATCATTCAAACATGGACGCGCTACAGAGTTAAGGAAATATTTAAAACATCACAATGTCGACTTATTTATCCATCATGCGGCATACTCGAACAACTTCTTTTTTGATGAGATAATTACTAAGTCATTGGGAATACACTTTTGTGTTGTAAACCATGGAATTTCTTCTTTATCTCTGCTTGACAAATTAAGTTGCTTTGCAAACTTTCCATTCTTTTATCACATTGCAGATGCCTTAATTGTTTTAAACACGATGGACTTAAAGTTTTATTCTGCTCTAGGAATTCCGACATTTTATATTGCTAATCCTATTCCACCCTTACCCCATATTGCCAAAACAAATAAATCAAACGATATAAAAAATCTCGTATGGATCGCACGGCTCGATCAATTTCAAAAAAACTATGCTGAGGCATTAGATATTTTTAGATTCGTATGCGAAAAGGTGGACAATGTTGTTTGTCACATCGTCGGACGTGGACAAGCAGTTGATGTTGAGTACATAAATAACTACATTAAAACCAACGGACTAGAAAATAAAATCATTTATGAAGGTTTTACAACCAATTTGCAAAAATTTCTTACTACCGCGGATGTCCAACTCATTACTTCGAGCTTCGAATCTTTTCCTATGAACCTGATCGAAGCAAAGCAATACGGTATCCCTGTTGTTTTGTATGAACTCCCTTATGTTGAACTCATAAAAGATCAAAAAGGAATAATCTCTGTTCCACAGCATTCCGTTAAGGAAGCAGCAGAAGCGATTCTTGAGTTATTGCGCAATGATTCTAAACGAGAAGCTCTGTCGTTAGCGTCGAAACAATCGTTAGACAGCTTCAGAAGAAAAGTTCCTTCTCATATACGGTCGTGGAAAGACATTATCGCCAAATTAGAATCAACAGAATTTACCCCCCCCCAATTCTTTGATCCCGATTGGAATAACTTTTGGCAAACACTTCTCTTTTTTCAATCAGAAAACAAAAGAAATAAGCCAGAGATAATTAATTTATCTACATACGATAGAAAAAAAATAGAACGATATGAAAATTGTTTGTCATTTCTTTTAATCTTTTTTCCGCCTCAGACTCTTCGCTACAGACTTATCAAAAAAGCTGCGAGAAGAATTTACAATTTCATGAAAAAATACGTTACTGACCAATGAAATATAGAGCATGTTAAAGAGCACATCAGAAGTCCTAGCCGAAATATTTCACATTTAGAAGGGCCGTCGTATAAGAACTCCTGAGTTTTATAGAAGAATTACAGATAATTACAAGGGAACTTCTGTGCGTCAAAGGTTCTCTTTTTTCTCTTCTGTAGTAATAGTCTCCCTGGCGTAAAAATAGCTCTAGACGTCTCTTCGTAAGCAAGAGAGATGAAACTCGAAGCACTATCGTCATAAGTAACAGGCCACCCAGCGAATGGGGACTAGTCTTCGGCGATCCAACTGCTGCCACTGCAATCCTTGATCGCCTTCTGCATCACTGCACGCCAGTAGTAGTACAGGGAGACAGTTATAGATTAAGAGAAGAAATTAAGTTGCAGAAAACTGTATAGAGACGGACGTCGATGGCGCTGCGCGCGTGGGAATTGCTTTCTCTGTTTTCCTCCGAAGGCAATTCCCACGCGCCAACAGAACAAATAAATCAAAAGTTATTTAATTTAACCTCTGGATCCAAATTCTTGTCGTTTATCCAAAACCCTTTAAAGCACCAAGAAAAACCTTTGTTTTTCAATAGACCTTAAGAAAAAAAACGGGCTCCGGTTCAAAATGTACTCATTCGCCGATATTTAGGTTTTTCCCTTACATACCAAACCCCTAGAACAATTCTAATTTCCATCCTTTCGCCTGTGTTTTCACAGACTTCCGCATGTTTCGGATTATCTAACCAAAACTCAAAATAGCCTTAACGGACCTAAACGTTAATCCATCCTTAGGAGGAAATATGAAAAGAAGAACCATGATTCAATCCAGCATCGGCGGTTTGGCTGCTGCCTTCTCTGCATCTGCATTTGCCAGCACAAAACTGAAAGGCAATGAAAAGATGATGCCGGTCGACACCTTGAACCACGAACCCGGCTGGGACAAAGAACCCGTCGAAGTCCTGGATATTAAAGGCGTCAGAATCGGTGAAGGCCGTCCTAAGATCATTGCTTCCACCACTGCAAAGACTCCCGAAGCTTTCATTGCTTTAGTTAAGGACTACAACAGCCGTCCCGAACTTCAAATGATCGAGCTCCGTCCGGACTACATCGGCGAAATCTCAGGCAAGGAATTTGCCAAGCTTACTAAACAGGTTTATGAAATTGCCAAGAATAAACCGATTCTCATGACTTTCCGAGACAAGACCGAAGGCGGCGGCAGACATGTTTCCGATGAGTTTTACAGAGATTTCTATTTCGACGTGTTGGACAACGGCAAGATCGATTTAATCGACATCGAAATGTTCCGCAACGCCGATATCTGTAAGCAGATCGTTAAGAAAGCCAAAGAAAAAGGCGTCAAAGTTGTCATGAGCGACCACGAATTCGGCTGGACCCCTTCCGAAGCTGAAATCATTCGCCGCCTTCTCCTTCAGGAACAATTAGGGTCTGACATTCTGAAGATTGCCGTGATGGCCCACAACACCGGGGACGCGCTTAACCTGATGAATGCAACTTGGAAGACACGCAACTACTTCTCTCGCAAGCCGATGCTCACAATGGCTATGGGCAAAGACGGTGTTTTAAGCCGTATGACCGGTGAATTCACTGGCTCTGACATTACTTTCTGCATGGTCGGCGGCAAACCTTCCGCTCCCGGCCAGATCCCCAGCGAAGAAGCCGAACAGATTCTGAACTCTATTCACAAGGCCATGTACCCGGCTAAATAATTCTTAAGAGAAACTGCTCTCAAGGAACGAATATGCTGAATAAATTAGTATTCCTCTCCGCGTTGAGTGTTGTTGCCCTCTCCGGCGCAGCCCAGGCAGCAGCCTTCAATCCGGGAACTTATACAGCCGTGTCAAAGGGCAACGGCGGTGAAGTTCCGGTCACGGTGACCTTTACCAAAAACGCAATTGAATCCGTCAAGATCGGAGCCAATAAAGAAACTCCGGGAATCGGCTCCATTGCGATCGAAAAACTTCCAAAAGCGATCGTCGACAGCCAGAGTCTGGCTGTGAACGGTGTCAGCGGCGCCTCTATCACTAGTCACGCAATTCTGGCTGCAGTGGCTGCTTGCGTGAAACAAGCGGGAGGCAATGTCGATGAACTTTCTAAAGCCAAAGCTCAGAAAGCTGTCGTTAAGAACGAAACTCTGAATGCGGACATTGCTGTTGTCGGCGCCGGTGCAGCCGGTCAGACTGCTGCCATTCGTGCCAGCCAACTGGGTAAAAAGGTCATTCTGATTGAAAAAATGCCTTTCGCAGGGGGTGCAGCCGCAGTTAACGGCGGTACGGTTGTGATTCAAGGCTCCAAGATTCAGAAAGAAGCCGGCGTGAAGGATGACTCCCCTGCCATCATGGCAGAGGACTACATCAAGAACGGCCACAATCTGAATGACCGAAGAATGCTTGAACTTTATGTCAACAACGTCGGTCCGATGGTTGACTGGGCGACAACTGAAGGCGGCATGAAGCTCAATACCAAGGCGGGGTTCACCAATGAAGCAGAACACAGCAAACCTCGCGTCATGCGCTGGGTAGACGGCGCTCAGGGTGCAACCGGAAACTTTAAGGCTTCTGTCGAAAAATCCGGCGCCAAGGTTCTTCTTGCAACCCCGGCAAAAGAGCTGGTCGTTGACAACGGCCGTGTCGTAGGCGTTAAAGCCGAAGGCGAAAACGGCATCCACTACACCATTAAAGCTCCGGTTGTGATCTTGACGACAGGCGGATTCGGCGCCAACAAGTCAATGCTTGCCGGCAATCTGAAGAATGCTCTGTATTACGGCGTCAAGAGTTCCAACGGTGAAGGTCACCAGATGGCGATGAAGATCGGTGCTAAGACTCAAATGATGGATCTGGGTAAGATCTACCCGAACGGTATGGAAGTTGCTCCCGGAATTGCCAAGTCCACAATTTGGTCTAACAAGGCAGCTTTCGAAGACCACAGCGGCATTATGGTAAACAAAGCCGGTAAGCGCGTCATCAGCGAACTCGACACAAACCACAACATCAAGAATGAAGAAGTTAAACAAGGCGGCAAGCTCTTTATCCTGATGGATCAGCCCTCTTACAATGCTTTCCTGACCAAACTTTCTATCACCGGCATCAGCAAAGGCGATATGGACAAATGGCTGGCCCAGGACGGAAAAGGCTATCCGATCGTGGTTAAAGCCGACAGCATTCCTGCCGCGGCTAAGAAAGCCGGTGTTGACGGAGCCGAACTCCTTAAGACAGTTGCTCGTTACAACGGTTTTGTAAGAGCAGGCAAAGACGCGGATTTCAACCGCCCTGCCAAGTTCATGAAAGAAGCGATTGCTGATAAAGGCCCTTACTACATCGTTGAACAGCAGCCTCGCTTTGCGACAACCATGGGCGGCGTCGTAACCGACATGAACCTGAATGTTCTGGATAAGAACAACAAGCCGATTAAAGGTTTGTTTGCAGCCGGTGAACTCGTCGGCGGCGCCATGGGCGACGACTCCCCTCCCGGAGGCAACATGGCTTGGGCGATGACCAGCGGCAAGTTAGCAGCTGAACAAGCTGTGAAAACTTTAAATAAATAATCGAGGTGACATTATGTACAGAAGAAACTTATTTAAAGCTGCAACTTTCATTGCAGGATCTAGTGCACTCTCTGCACTTTCCACGGTTAAAGCTATGGATTGCAAGAAGAGACCCCTGCAGGCAATCGCCCTTTGCGCCATTGAACTTCCACCGGAAAAATTTGCTGAGCAGGCTAGAAAAGCCGGCTACGAAAAGATGGGGCTGAGAATTCACCCAATTGTTCCCGGTGCTTTGGCTCATGAATTCAAAGCAGGAACTCCGGAAATTCGCGCTTTCAAGCAGCACTTGGCCAATACCGGCATCGTCCTGCATGGCGTTGACGGATTTGCGATCAACTCGGATACAAACCCGGCAGAATTCCACTCCGTTATGGATGCTTGCGCAGAATTAGGTATCAAAAACCTCACCCTCTGCGGCGACGCTCCTAACAAGGAAAAGTTCGCTAAAGTTTTGCAAGATATGGCCGACTATGCCGCACCGAGAGGATTCAATATTGACGTTGAATTTATGATTTGGAGAACCGTCGGCACGCTTGAACAGGCCTACGAGCTTGTCAAGATGGCTGATAGACCCAACTGCACTATTGCAGTCGATTCTTTGCATCTCTACAGATCCGGCGGCAGCCATTTTGATCTTGACAAGATTCCGCAAAAATATTTGGGCGAAATCCATCTGTGCGACGCAGTAATAGACGGTCCGATTGACAAGAAGCTTGTCCAGGCTCAAAGGGCTGGAACTCTTAAAGTCGAATCCACAGCCGGCACCCCGAAGGGCTTTGAAGGTGTCGTAAAAGAAGCTCGAGAAGGCAGACTTATTCCAGGTGTCGGAGAACTGCCTCTTGTTGAATTTCTTCGCCATATGCCGGAAAGACCCATCGGTGTGGAAGTTCCGCTTCCCGGATACCAGACTCAAAGAGTATTTGACCTCACCTATAAATACAGTCAGGATCTTCTTAAACAGCTCTGCGGTTAACGATCGTTGAGATGATGCGGCTTGTTGCTCGGAAGAAATGTCTTCCGAGCAACTGTTTTTAATCCATAACCCCAATATTACGCGAATCGGGTAAAACCCGTCTTTTGATAGATAACAAGAATCCTGATTACCCCGTTTTGGTTAAATGGAACGATGGCTGTTAATCTTTTTACCAATACCTACTTTAGCCCCGTATGGGTAACATAGCGTTTAGGCCGGGGATGAGGAAGGAAGGTTAAGAGGTCATATGTCGCATGGCACTTCAAACATTTACACCCAATGAGAAGATGATAACAAGGTTAACAAGACACCTTTTCTTCTTAGCTTTGATAAGCCTTTGCTCTTTCTTGTTGCCTTCTGATATCGTCCACGCACAAGACAAAACAATAAAAATTGGTTACGCCCACGGTTTAGAGCTTTTCCAAGAGAACGAAACTTTAAAACAGACTCTCAGTGCTCTCCAATCACGAATTAAAAACGTCGAATTTGCCCTTATCTCTTTATCGCCCATTAACACGCTTTCGGAGATTAAAGAACAAAAAATTGATTTTTTGATCGGTCCGAGTAATTTTTTTGTTGAATTCAGAGGTTCCATCCCTTTTACGCACTTAGCTACGCGAATCAACGCCAACGGCAAAGAACCAGCTAAAACAGTCGGCAGCGTTTTCATCGCCAAACGCGAGAGAACTGATCTAAACAGCATTCGAGATCTTGAAGGAAAATCTATTGCTGCTTCAATGCCTAATTCATTAGGAGGCTGGCTCGCAGCTTTAAGAGAAATACATAATGCGGGCAAAAACCCCGATTCTTTTTTCTCTTCAATCAATTTCACTCAGTTTCAAACTCCAGACGTTGTTTCTTCGGTGCTTAACGGAAATGTTGATGCCGGCGTACTGACAACTTGCGTCCTTGAGAACATCGAAGCAATGGGAATGATTGAAAAAGGAAGCCTTAAAGTTATTAACGAGCATCCTTTCAATAAAACCGGACTGGCTTGCAAGCGGTCAACATCAGACCTATATCCCGATATGTCCTTCGCTGCGCTGTCAGGAGTACCCGAGTGGCTCTCAAGAGAGGTTACTGTTACGTTACTTTCGATGCCTGAATTCTCCGGCTTCCGCTGGTCAATCGAACACGATCAATTTTCGATTGATCAACTCATGAAAGACCTAGGCCTAGGCCCTTATTCATATCTCAAAGATACTTCTTTAAAGGGTCTTTATAACCGTTTCAAGCAAGAATTTTTAATTGCTTTGGCCTTCCTACTTTTCCTAATTGTCAATGAACTGCATCTACGCCGGCTTGTCAGGCAAAGAACTCAGGCGCTTTCAAAAGCCCTAGAAGAAAAAGAAAGAGCGAATGAAGAAGCAGCTTTAGCAAGAAGACGTTTTGCGGCACTGGAGAAAAACGGAATCATTTCTCAATTAGGAACCATCCTTGCACACGAATCTAAACAGCCCTTAGGCACGCTTTCTAATTACCTAACGATTCTACAAATCTACTTGAACAAGAACAAAGAGACTGACAGTCTTCGAGACGAAGTATTAAAGACTATGGGTGATCAACTGGAGAGATTAAACGGACTTGTAAACTCCGTTAGAAATTTCGCCAAGAAAAGACAAAATCCTCTTGTTAAAACCAACCTTATCGAAGTCGCTCAAAAAGCCTTGCGAAATTATGAAGCATCCGAGCCTAGTACCTTGTAACAATAATATTTTCGCTTAAAGCTCCGGGTATAAGTGTCGGAGCTTTATGCGAGCGTCGCCAGTTGTAAATTGCCAATTAACGACTCTTTTCTCAGCATTTCTCTGCGTAATAAAACTTTTAACGGTGTTCCGGAGAACGTTTATATCGGCGACTCTAAACGGAATGCATTGTCGCTTCAATATGCTAAAGCCTATCTCCGCTACATTAAGCCAGGAACCGTGCTTGGGCGTGTAGTGCAGCTCCAGCTTATCGCGTAACCGGTGCGCTTCTTCCGGATCGAATGCCTCATAAAGCGACGCAAGTTTATGAGTGTTCAGGTTATCCATCACAAGTACCACTTTCCTCGCTGTCGGATAATGGATATCAACTAAATCACGAATGAATTGCGCCCAATCTTTCTTGGCTCGTTTGTTTTCAACTTCGGCAATCATCTTTCCCGTCAAAGGCTCTACAGCCAAAAATAATTCGGCTACGCCTAAACGGACATATTCATCATCAACTTTCTCGATACTCCCCGGCCTCGTCGGCAGCGGCCCCCGGACTTCTCCTATAAGCTGTTTGGGCGACTCGTCCATGCAAACAACCGGATATGACGGATCGTAAGGACGCTGATAAACATCCAACACATCTTCCATGCAGGTCACGAACTCGGCGTCGTGATGCGGCGGAATTTTCCAGTATTCACTCAGATGAGGCTTAAATTCGTTTTTTTTAAAACCCTTTGTACCGTCATCGGCGAAATCTTTTCCACGATCTCCAATTCGACGAGTTTGTCTGCCAGAAGCCTCACCGTCCACCGTGTCCGCCCTTCGGGAGGTTCGCTGCAGGCAAGCTGGGTCAACTTAGCCTCGAAAGCGCCATCAAAAATCACGGGTCTCTTACTTTTTCCTGTAGGCCGCGGCCGGATAATGGCATCCAAACCTTGAGAAACGAATTTCTCTTTTAAGTGATTTAGCGTACGTTCAGACAAGCCGACAGCTTTTGAAGTTTGATTGACCGTCCAATGCTCTGTGGTATGAGGACCTTTATCTAAAAGTAAAAGAGCTCTTGCAAAAAGCACGATTTTGGCTGATCTTGAGCCGGTGCTGCTGATTTTTTGAAGCTCTTCAACTTCCTCTTTAGTTAAGGTAACTCTGAATTGAGGTGACATAACGAAGCTCCTATTTTCTTCATTTTATCACCTCATAAAAACGAACTAATTAAAATTACAAGATACTAGATTCAAAAGGATTAAGTTCAACTTCCAAAATAAGATAGGAAGCGCCTATGTGCTCTCGGAACCTTTATCCCTAGAACTCTTGATTCTTAACCTCATCAAAAACGGGTTTGAAGAAGCCGATCTCAATTCCAAAACAAACCCAATCCTGAAGGTTTCAATCTCTGAAGATGACGACCGCTATTGTCTGGAAGTGGAAAACTCCGGTAAAGAGATGACTGACAAAGACATCGAACGCATCGTGACGTTAGGAGAAAGCGTGAAACCTGAGGGACTAGGTTTGGGGCTGTCCATTATCAGGGGAATAGCAGATCAGTTCGGAGCAGATATTAAATTCAAAAGAAGAAACGGAGGCGGAGTGTTAATTCCAAAATAAGTGCACCACCTATTCCAAAATAAGTGCAACACCTTCTCAAGAAATCTTTACCCTGAGTAGGCAAAATCAACAATAACGAGAGTTTCCTTTTCAAAGCACACTACCTTGTTTTTGTTAAGCAAGGGGTTTTATGAAGAAAAGGAGACAACAAATGTCATCGGTTGACATTCGTGAAGTCCTCAAGCTCCAAGAAAGGAATATGAGCTTGAGGCAGATAGCTAATCGGCTAGGACTCCACCATACGACGGTGTCTCGTTGGTTACAACGGGCCAAAGAACTTGGACTCGATTTCCAAACGGTTTCAAAGATTCAGGACAAACAGCTTCATAGTTTATTTTGCAAAGTCAAAGGTCCGAAAGAAGAAGCTTTCTATCCGGTTGATGTCGAAGCTATATGTGACGCCATCGATCAAGGAAGAGCAAAAATTCTTGATTCCTACATGCAGTACCTTGAGCAAGCGAAGACTTCTGATCTGCCGCCGCTCAAACGCTCGGGGTTTTATTACAGAGTCAAGCAATACTGGCACGCGCATTACGGAAATAAAGGACGCGTCATGGCTCAGGAATGGGAGCCGGGAAAATATCTGCTGATAGATTATGCCGGCGACAAAATACTTCTGAATTCCAGTCGCAGCAACGCAGTAAAAAACTGCCGTATCTTTGTCGCAGTTCTTCCTTTTAGCCGCATGGTTTACTGGTACGCCACTCCTGACATGACGACAGAATCTTGGATTGAAGGACTGCAGAACGCGTTTGACTTCTTCAAGGGAGTGCCTTCGTACATTATCTTGGATAACGACACTGCGTTAGTCAACCATGCCGAAAAAGGTAATCAACTCTACAGTAAAGGGCTTCTCGACCTTGCTCAATTCTATGAGGTTGCCTTAAGTCCGGCTCGAGTAGGACATCCGCAGGATAAAGGACTTGTGGAAGAAGCTGTAAAGGACGTTACCGATAAATTTATTAAAAAGATCTCGCCTGGTTCCTTGAGTTCAGTTAATGACGTGAACTTCCTTCTGGAAAAGGAGTTGGAAGACTTTAACTGCGCGAAGATGGCCCGATACGGCATTAGCCGGAGAAAGTGGTTCAAGCTTGAGCAGCCCAAGCTGCGGAGCCTACCAAAGAACAAGTTCTTTTATGGGGCAGAAATCTTAAGAAGAAAGGTAAGAATCAACGGCTGTATCCAATTCCATACTCATGAATACATGGTACCGCCGGAATACTTTAGTCACTCCGTCGGAGTTTATGTAAAAGACGGACAGTTGCTTCGGATTGTTGACCCATTGAGCAATTACCTCATTACCGAATACAAATACTATCGGCCGGGCGAACCTGACGAGCTTGAAGGCTTTCTTCATATCAAACCGGAATACCGGTTACCCGGAGAACTCACGCCAGCCGGTCGACTGGAAAAAAGCTGCGAAGAGTTTAGGCAACTATCAAAAAGTGCCGGCCTCTTCTTATCTAAATACTTAAAAATCAACAATCGCTCAGAGAAAGGCGAATTGGCGAACCGCTTGCGCTACATGGTTAAGAAACTTAAAACCGTTAGCCCTGAGACGCTGGAACTTTCCTTCACCCATGCAGTTGAAACAGGAATATATGAAAAAAGCGCGTTTTTAAACTGTGTGAAAGCCTTTGCAACGGGCATGCCCACGAAAAAGGAGAAGAAAAAGAAAACTTCTGAAAACAGCGAGTGCCTACGCCCTTTAGAAGAATTCTTCTCCTTCCTTGGAAATAACACAATTCAATAAATTGAAGAGATAAAAATGAAAGATACTAGAAATACAGGAAAAAATCCCCAATCTCTGGCCGAAAGAGTACATAGGATGACCAAAGAACTTCATCTGCCGGGCTTCCGTCAACGGATGGAGGAAACTCTTGAGGACGCAACTTGGCAGCAGATGACATCGTTGGAGCAAATCTATGATCTCCTAAATGCAGAAATAGTCAGAAGAGAGGCGAATACTGCAGTTAAGCTGCGGCGACATAGCAACCTCCCCTTGGATTTGATCAATGCACGCTTCGAAGAACTCTACGAAAGCGATAATCGCCGATGGGACACTAGACTTATGGCACTTGTAAGAGACGGTCAGTGGATGCTCAGAGAGACTCCGGCCGACCTTATCCTCTCCGGAGCTTGTGGTGTAGGGAAAAGCTTCTTAGCGGGTTGTTGTGCTAACTACATACTTGATCGCAGACATTCTGTTTACTTCATTCGTGCTGGAAGGCTCTTTATGGATCTTAAGGTCCATAGAGTCAATAACACGTTGGAAAAACGCAAGGCAGAACTCAAAAGAATCGATTTACTCATTCTTGATGACTTTTTAATCGAAGACATGAGCGAAGAAGACTGCGCCGATTTGCTGGATATTATCAATGACAGAAACCGTCTGAAGCCGACGATCTATACAAGCCAGTTCAAATTGGAAGGATGGATCGAGAGACTTGGCAATAGCGCAATGACGCAAGCTGTAATCGATAGGATTGCACATTCCTCATACCGCTTACATCTTGAAGGCTCCTCTCAGAGACGAAGTGTAGAGGTGAAAGAAAATCTCAGTAACCATAGGTAGTTACGGAGGATCAAACTAGGAGGCGCGTTGTAACCACCGACTATCCGCAAGAGATAGAGGTAAGACGCACCTTGCGCATAGAGGGTGATTGCACTTCTCCGCTACGCTCCAAAGTGCAATCACCCTCTATGCGCAAAACCTTAAACATATAGGACTATTTGTTAACATAAGAAAAGGAAGCTCTCGAGACTTCGCTGGTGCATTAACTTTGGATTGCCTGGTGCATTAATTCTGGAATGAGCACGGAGTAATCGCTGATGTTTTTTTCACTAAATACGAAGAAGAAGTGAGGAGTAAAAATGTTTGACAGCATAGAAATAGCCGAACTTCAGGCAAAAGTTCGTATTCGAGTTATTGACGATGACGAAGACTTTCTTAAGTCATTAGGCCTTCTCTTAGAAATGACGGGCTGGACGGTCAGAACATACAAGTCTGCAAAAGAGTTCCTCAGCGATGAGAACTTTAGTACACCCGGCTGTATCCTTCTAGACTTGAGGATGCCGGAAATGACGGGGCTTGAACTTCAAAGAAACTTAATAACTCAAAATAAAAACAACCTCCCGATTATCTTTTTAACAGGGCATGGAGATGTTGATTCCGCCGTCTATACCTTAAAGAACGGAGCGTTCGATTTTTTCCAAAAACCTACCAACCCACTCTTGTTGAATAAGGTTATCGCAGAGGCGTCCCAAAAAAGTCTCTCGACACAGCCCAAAAACAGTCAAAGAAAGGAAGAGTATGCTCGATACCGCTCTCTGACGCCAAGAGAAAAAGAGATCTTCAAACTCGCTGCCGACGGCAAGACAAATAAAGAAATCTCTTCCCTATTGAATATTGCACTTCCGACAGTCAAAATGCATCGAGGAAATGCCTTTGACAAGCTCAATGTCCACTCTTCTGTTGAAGCCCTGAAACTGTACGATAGTTTAGGCTTGGGAGAGAAAGAAGATGATTAGGAGAGAATTGTTGGCAGCAACGGTTTCATCTTTCAGTTTTCCTTTGTGGGCAAATGGATTGGAAGATGAGATTTGGGACGTAATCATTGTCGGAAGCGGTGTTGCAGGATTATCTGCAGCCTGTTCAGCTCTGCAGGCGGGCTCAAAAAGGATACTGATACTTGAAAAAGGCCCAATTGTCGGAGGTCACTCCATTTTATCTACCGGGTACGTTGCGGGAGTTGACAGAAAACGACAGAAAAAACTTGGTATTGCTGACTCGCCGGAACTTATGCTCAGGAACATGCTGGATATCGGCGGTCATGAAAATGACTTTGAACTCGCCAAGATTGTCTGCTATCAATCTGAAGAGACCATTTATTGGCTTGAAGATCTGGGAATTAAGTGGGAGGAAAGAATTTTTCAAACAGTTGCCGGGCTTCATCCCCGAAGCCATATCACAAGTCCAGTGCGCGCCGGTTACGATTATGTGATGACTTTACTCAAGTTTGCCTTAAGCAAAGGCGCAGTATTAAAGCTCAATACCAGGGCAACCGATTTAATCTACGAAAACGGTTCCGTGAAAGGCATTCTTGCCACTGACACCAACGGCCTCTCTCAAAAATACAGTGGTAAGGCTACGATCCTTGCAACCGGCGGCTTTACTGCGAATGTGGAACTGAGAAAAAAATATGATCCGAGATTGGGACAGGAGTTTCCGACAACTGCAAATCCTTTCGGCTCGACATTTGACGGAGCGACCGGAGACGGATTATTGATGGCGCAAAGAATAGGAGCCGCAACAAAGGATGCAGAATATTTGCAGCTCATACCCTTTTGGGGCGGACGACTTCTCGATTATGTCGGCGGTGATATCTATGTAAACACTGTCGGAAAACGCTTTGTTAACGAAGGAGGCTCGTGGAAAGAAGTATCGGAAGCCATCCTTAAGCAGCCTGAAAGAGAAATTTGGGCAATCACCGATTCTCAATCGCAAAAAGGCGCAAGTTTGGGAATCAAACTCATGAACAAAGTTATTAGTAAAGCAGACAGCATCGAAGAGATGGCCGTGCAAATGAAAGTGCCTAAAAAAATTCTAAAAGAAACCCTTGAAACCTATAACCATTATGCCAGTGAAGGCAAAGACCCACTTTTCGGCAAGGCTCTATTCACACAAACCATAGACCGTCCCCCTTACTATTTCGGAAAAGAAAAGCTCGGAGTCCACTTCTGCTGCGGCGGCATCAAATTAAACAAAAACGCCGAAGTAGTGAGCACCTCGGGATCCATCATTCCCGGTTTGTACGTTTGCGGAGAAGCCTCGGGAGGTCCTCACGGTCACGACAGGATGGGCGGAGTTGCGCTAATGTCCGCATTTGTTTTCGGGAGAATTGCCGGAAAGCAGGCATCTGCTTTCCGGGGTGCTTAGGTTGTCTCTTATTTCAAAGAGGTGTTTCGAAAGGTTCAAATCTTTTGCTACGACTGAAAAATCAGCAATAAGATTTAGCGAGCGCTAAAGCACGAGAGACCGCCTGATCCATATCGTAATATTTGTAGTCCCCTAACCTGCCTAAGAAAGTCACTTTCTTGTTCGCTTTGGCCTCTTCCAAATATCTTTCGTACAAGGCTTTATTTTCCTCGTTAATGATCGGATAGTACCTTTCATTCTTACCTAAAACGAAGGGCTCCGGATATTCATAAGAGACGACCGTGTTAGGAGACTGCGTATCTAAGAAGTATTTATATTCTCCGATTCTTGTGAAATCGTAATTATTCGGATAATTCACAACGGAATTTGATTGAAAATAAGGCCGATTGAAGGTCAGGAAATCAAATCTCAAGCTTCTGTACGGTAGCTGGCCAAATTTGTAGTCGAAAAATTCATCGATCGCGCCGGAGAAAAAACAGTGATCGTATTCATCCAACATAGCTTTGTCGAATTCGGTATTCAGACGCACTTCGATATTAGGATGATCAATCATCTTCTCAAACATTCGGGTATAACCTTCTAACGGAATACCTTGGTACTTCGCTTGAAAATAACGATTGTCTCTTCCCACGAAAACAGGAACTCGGCCCGTCACCAGAGGGTCTAAATCTTCCGGACGAACATCCCACTGCTTTTCGGTGTAATGAAGGAAAATTTTTTCATACACATAATCGGCAAGGAATTGCAGATCAGGATTTTTGCTTTCGCGGAGTTTAAGAATCGGGACTTTTTTATTGAACGCGAATTCGGATAAAAGCGCTGCAATCATCCGCTCAGCCATCTGTTTTGGAAACAGCTGCTCAATAGAGTTGAAGTTGAACGGGACCGGAACCAGCTGGCCGTCGACTAAGGCTTTTACTTCATGCTGATACGGATACCACTGAGTAAATTGAGAGAGGAATCTCCAAACTTCAGCCTCATCCGTATGGAAAATGTGAGTGCCGTAGGCGTGAATGTCGATGGAGTTTTCGTCAAAGTAATCGAAACAGTTTCCGCCGATGTGGTCTTTTCTGTCAATGATAACAACATCGTGAGACTTTTCTGAAGCAAGCTTCCCCAAAGTCACATTTGTTATTCCTGAGCCAACTAATAAAAATTTCATGAGATATTATCCATCGCAACTCAACCATAAATAGCTTCCAACTTCACACTTTTTGTTACGTTCTTCATAGTCTAGAAAGTTTTTCCCCTGTACCACTACCACGCTTTTAATTAGTATCAAAGCAAAACCAGTTTTTTTTCACTAAAATATCTAGGTGGCGTGCCCTTTGTCGTGTCTAAAATCTGGGGGAGAAACGCGCCACAACTCTAACTTTCTCTCATGAAAATGATGTTCCTGAGAAAATACAGTGTTGGCTCACCGACGTTCTTCCTTAAACATCCTATACCAAGATTAACGATCCAATTATTCAACTATAACGCTCTTAGTTATATTTCTTGATTTATCTTCATCTTTACATTTAAGCGCGGCAGCCTATTATGCCAATAATTGGAGAGGGGCATCATAAACAATAGGTTCAAGGTTTTCAGGTAGTACGAATCTTATCGCTTGATATCTTAAATTGAACCTGTGATCGATACTATCTCTGTCTATAAAACGAGATACAGAGATGCAAATCTGGATTTTTCTCATTATTTCCGCTAGCTTTGTACTGCAAGAACTTGAAATTCACTCTCAAAATAAGGTCATTAATAGCCTATTTTAATGACTGGAAACTCTTCACTCTGAATAAGATATCGGGACCTTCTAACGAAAATATAAAGGACAAACTACTTCAGGTTTTCCATCCATTTTCAATTGACCATGTTCAAGCCATAGAACACGAGTGCAACATTTTTCTATCAATTGACGTGAATGACTAGCTATGACCAATATGTTGGATCTTTCTATTAATTTATTTAATCTTTGCTCTGCCAAAGATTGAAACTGCTGATCTCCCACCGAAAGCCATTCGTCCATAAGAAGAATGTCTGGACTGATCATTGTTGACACTCCAAACGCCAGCCTCATATGCATACCTGTTGAATAAGTACGAACTGGCATATTTATAAATTCACCAAGCTGAGTAAACTCGATAAGTGAATCTAATTCAGCATCTACCTTATTTTTAGGGATCCCAAGAAGTGCAGCTCGAAGATAAATATTTTCTACGCCAGTAGCTTCTGTATCAATTCCCAAAGAGATATCGATTAAAGAGCCAATTTTTCCTTCAATCACAACGTCTCCCGATGTTGGAACGTAAACTTTGCCTAACACTCGCAACAAAGTACTTTTACCGGCGCCATTATGCCCCAGCAACCCAATCCTCTCGTGGGGAGAGATTACAAAAGAAATATCATCCAAAGATCTAACAACCGTTTTACCTTTCTCAGTTAGACCTATTCTCCCACCAGTGGCAACCCCCATTAAGGTTTTTTTTAAGGACCGCCCCTGTGAATTAAAGATTGGAATATCTACGGAAACATGCTTTAGAGAAATTCGACTCATCTCACAACCAATAAGCAATACGACTTCTGTACCGATCAAAAAAGAATATTGTAAATGCCCAACCCACTATCGCCAATAAAAGTGAGAATAACCAATCAGAGAAAGAAGGGGAGATGCTCATGAGAGGGACACGTACAACTTCTAGTAAGTGATAAAAGGGGTTTGGTTCTAGCACCATCAAGCTAGTCCTCTCGGGAAGCAAACTCGGAAGCCAAATTATGGGAGTTACATAAAAGAAAATTTGCAGAAAACTAGCCACAATTTGAGTTAAATCTCTAAATCTAGTACAGACCACCCCTAATAGTAAGGAAACCCATAAAATATTTAATATGAGGATTACTAAGCCAGGAATTAGATAAAACAAATTCCAGTCGACTCCTCTTTGCACAAAAAGCAGGACAATAGGAAAAATTAAAATGTTGTGAAGAAGTATATAGAAATTTCGGATCACCATTCTCAATACGTGTGAGAATAATGGAATTGGCAATTGCTTAATAATTGCCTCCGAGTTAACAAATACCTGAGTCGCGTCAAGGAGACAATTGGAAATAAAAGTCCAAAATATCAAACCAGCAGTAAGGAAAGGAAGGAAATCTTCCGTGGGAGACTTGAATAAGCCCCCGAAAATAAGACCAATACAAGCGATCATCACGCCAGTTGAAATCGTGATCCAGAAAGGACCCAGGGACGATCTTCTATATTTCTGCCTAATATCTGCCTTTGCTAAAAGAAAAGGAAGCGATAGCTCCTTCAAAGACAAAAAAATGTCCTTACAACCTGTATGTTCCAACAATCCCATAGTACCTTTAGAATAGTCTCTCGCTCTGAATCGGATTATAATAGTATTATTTGATATGCTTAATCCATATTTCTCTTGCGAAGTTATAGGCAAAAAGAGGAATGTAAGCCTTAATAATATTTTTTATCTTAGACTTCAAAAAAAGTAAAGAAAACCGTTGGGAATTTACCCTCCTCTTAGAGACATCTATCAAACCCAGACCAGAGAATTCATCCTCTAAAACCAGAGCGTTCAGATATTCTAAAGGAAGAAGATTGGAGGTGAGTATTCCCATCCAGACATCCTGAATAAAATTTGGGTTGAGTTTAAACTCATCGTGAAGCTCTTTTTTCCACTTCGCTTGGAAGCAGACGAAATCAAGAACAGAACTAAAGTTTTGTTGAACGAGGGGCGAGACTAAAACCCTATTTGTTAGAAGGGGGCGAATTGAGCCATTTTTTTTCTCTAACCTTAGAACAGATTGCTCTCTAACCTGAAGAGAAGCTTCAAAAAACGGAAGATTTTCATAGATGAAATTTGGTAAATGTAGTAGTGATTTAACCGGACAGCCTATACTTCCGGGAAGGTTTCTATTTTCAACCATGATGTACAATCCCCCGACAGGGCGCAGGAGGATTCGAGAAAGGTTGTATTGAGTCCTTCCAGTAAATCCTATATCCACCAATACTGGGTAAGAATCCGATAAATTTTGTTGACAGTATTCAAGATATAGAACCCTTTGATTTTTTGCTTCCTCAAAGATCGCCTTAAGGTAAGGGCTAATGCCTTTCAAAAAACTCGCCTTATCTGAAGGTAGTGAATAAATCTTGCTATTTTCTACCGAAGGAAAAACCAGACCAAGTTTACTTTTTATAAATTCGATCACGGTTCCATTAAAAGGGGTATCTGCCAGTATTTCAATATCTATAATTGAATTTAGTCCCGCCAAAGAGGTTGATACCCTTGATGCATAAAAAAGAGCACCTGGGGGCTCAATTTTTCCTAAGATCTCACAGTATTTCTCAAAAAGAGGTTTAAAGATGTAACCCTCTCTTGTTACAAAAAGCAAGAAAGGATTTGATAGTTTATGAGACTCTTCTTGAAGAAAATCCATGAAACTTCCAAGAATTGGGCCAAGCCACGCACCAATTGTTTCGTTTCTTTCAGAAGAAAAAGCCTTATTGAATACAGAAAAAGCAATAATTTTTCCTAGAATCAATTTCTCTGAAATATTTCCTTCTAAATATTTTCCTAGAACTGTGGAAAGAGGATTCTCATAAAATTGCTCCAATGGCGAATTGATTCGTAGGTTTTGTTCTAACACATGGAAACCATGGATTTTTGGGTATCTCACGTCTCCAATTAAGTTGTCTCCGATATGGAACCACCTAGATATTTCATTTCTTTTAGCTAACTCTGCCCATAAAGTACCATCTTGCTTACTTTTTCTGGCCTCATTCGAAACAACTATTTCAACTCCTTCTAATTCATATCCGCAATTAATAAGAATTTTCCTTAATTGTTTCGAAGAAAAGTACATATCACTGACAAGCACAATTCTCTTGCCCTGTTTAATGAGAGCAGAAAATAGACTCAATACATCTCTTCTGGCAACCAAAAGCTCAAGTTCGATTCTGAACTCCGTCTGTTTTATTTTTTTTATTTCCTCTTCTGAAAGATTACAAAGATTTTTCAATTCATCATAAATTTCGTCAAAAGAAGGATATCCTCTTATGAAATTTGCATTTTTTTCGGCTTGTTCCCTAGCCTCTGCAAATCCAACTTCACTTTTACCCTCATCTGTTAAAATTAACTCAACCAACTGAAAAACGTCATTTGGTTTAGGAAGGCAACGAGTAATTAATGTATCGAAAATATCAAATGATATAACATCGTATCCTGACAACAATTTCATTAAGTCATCAATTACGTTTAGTGATTGTTTCATATTTTCTTTAATGTAAAATCCTAACTCAGAGACGAACACGTAATAAAATTAAAGAGACAAAATCAACAGAGATTCTGTCTCTTTCGTTCATATTTTTTCCTTTTTAAACATTAAAATGAATCTGTGTTATTCCCAACAATTCTTTTACTAGAGAATTATCCATTTTGATGGTGCCTCTCTTAGCTAGAAAAAAATTACATTCAGAAAGTTTTATGGGTTTAATACAAGAAGCTTCTAGATTGTACTTTTTAGCGAAGGCTAGTGCTATTTCATACTTTGTCACAGGATCATCATTACAAACATGAACTACAGGAACAGGCAACTGTCCTTTAAACTTAGTAAGCAACTCTATAATGATCTTTGCAACAGTGTTGTAATCTAATGAATTTTCGTAATAATCACAAAGAACTTCAAAACTATCTCTGTCCTTAATCACTCTTTCCACGTGCTCAATAAAATGAGATTTATGAGGATTTAGGCTTCTCCCGAACATGAATGGAAGCCTAACAACGTTGTAACCGTAGGAGTTAACAATTTTTTCGCACGCCAGTTTGATTGCACCATAAAAATTAATAGGATTTGGTTCATCTGTCTCCTTATGAGGTTCTCCATTCTCATTTGTATCAAAAACAAAATCTGTTGAGGTATAAACCAAGGAGTCGATGAATTTTCGATTTTCATTTAAAAAGTCGAGTATTGCTAACACGTTGTTTCTTATTGCAATTTCTGGGTTTTTCAAACAGTCGTCAGGCTTAATGTAACCTGCTGTATATATGCAAGTAATTTTCTCTCCGTTGCCCTTGTAAAATTTTAGCCTCGAGGCAAGGTTTTTCAAAGATCTCTGATCTGTCAGGTTTAAATGGAACCATTCAACTCGTTCGGATATCTGATCCTCCTTCAGGGAATGATAGCTCGCAAGAACTTTCTCATTAGTAATATTAAGAATATTTTTAATTAAATAACCGCCTAAAAAGCCGCCTCCTCCAATAATTAAATACATCACTTCCTCTTATTCATTAAAAAAAATAGAATAAATTGCTAACAAAAGGGCCAGAGAAACTAGTCCACATAAAAATAAAAGACACTTTTTCAATTTTGATTTAAACCTAGTGTAAGAATAATTGTCAAAATAACTCGGAAGAGTCTCTTGAACTTTCGGCGATTCAAAATCTGTTGTTGCTACCAAACGTTTGAAGTCAGCATTTTGAGCAAACGCTTCATTTAAAACAAATTGCAAGGAATTAAAAGACATCCTTGCATTCAATCTCACAGGCTGATAATACAATTCTTTTTGGAACTCTGGCTCCCCTTGATAAGGGCTTGTTTTTAAAAACGCAGTCAATTTCTCAGAGAATACTACGAAATTATCTTTCATAAACGCCGAAATTACTAGAGCTATATGCTCGTATCCAATTAAAAACTTGCTGCAGGGTTCTGTAAAACTTTTGAGAAGACTTGTATCAAAAAGAACCGATGACTTGAGGAATTCTCTGTGGAGAGACTGGTAATAAGTATTTTGTTCAGTACTAATACAAGCAGTAATTTTTTCCCTAAGGTGTCTAATCGGAAAAATAACTAATGGCGTTTGAGTTTTATCTGGATTTAAAAAATACAATCCAGAATAAACAGCTAAAGAATTTTGAAGATTCGCTTTTTCAACAAGAGAACGAACGTGATTTTTATGCCAAAATTGCAGACCTACGCAGTAAATGAACTTTTCTGATTTGATGTTATCTCGAAGAAAGTCATAAACGTTTGGTCCAGAATCATCTGCAAACTTTCTATCAAAGTTAGCTGAGAAAAGATTTACTTTAAATTTATTCTTTATCTTTTCCACAATTTGCTGGGTTTTCTCATCTTCACTACAATAGAAAACTAATAATACTTCTAGATAAGGGTAATCTTGATTAAAAATATTTTCCGAAATCGTCTCAAGAGAATCTAGATCATATACTTCTCCGACAATTGTAACTTTTTGATGTTTACAATTACTTAGAGAACGTCTAAATAACTCCTTTTTTCTCTTATCATGCGCATCGCATAATTTTTCAATAACTTTGGTTAGTTCGTACTTCTCAAAAAAGATTTTCTGAGCTAATTCAATCCTACGTTTTGCTTCTTCAGGATTTTTTTGTGCCCACAAAATGATTTTTTCTATCTCTTTTGCTTTTTTTTCTTCTGGTAAATTAAAGTCTATGAAGAAAATACAGTCTTTGAACTCTTTTTCCGCAAACGACATTCTGTCAGTGATGACGAGCGTCCCTGCTGCTATACCTTCAAATAAGCGATTTGTAGGCATTGAGAATGAGGCATGCACTTCATGGTGCAGAGCTAGTGTTATACCTGAAGCATTCGCCGTTTCCATGAGCGAATGACCATCAAATTTAATTTCACCCCTGTAAGCTTTAAAACCTTTCCAATTAGTTTTCCCTTCAATCTGAGGAGGACCATATAAGTTGACTAAACCTTTTTCGTCTAAATACTTAAATATTTTTTCATGACGGACAGTTTTAGAGTCAACATTTATCCCGGCGTAGAAAGCTTTGTATGTTTCACCACTTTTAAATTCTCGAGGTGGTAAAACATAATTTTTCGGCACAGACGGGAATAGGTAATTAAGATTAATATCCCCATAAAATTGATTGTAGTATGAGATTGCTTTTTCTGAAGGAAAACCAAGTCTGTCGTCGCAATTGATAGACAATGCGTTATAAAAAATTGCGTGTTGAGTATTTACCAAACCTGGTACAAACCAGAGTAAATGATATGTAAAAACATCGAATAAAGTTAGGTGGGCAGGATCAAATACGATCAGAAAATCAGGTTTAATTTCAGTTATATGTTTTTTATTTTGCAATACATAACCATCTTGACCGACAAAGTAACATTCGATACCTAAATTTTGAGAAGCTCTCTCTATTCGTCTACAAATCTCCATTTCCGGATGAACGGGGGAAAAATAGGTTATAGCAAATTTCATTGTCGATCCAATTGTATTTTTACATTAACTGATTTATTGAGAGGATATCCTTTTTCCCATTTTCAAGCTCAACTCCAAGAGAATACATTGAAATCATCTGAGTATCTTCAGTAAAACTGAAAGAGTGGGTTACCTCAGGGTGAATGCAGAAAAAGTCACCTGGTTTAATCTCATAGATTTTTTTTTCTTGAGAACCTAATTTAAAAACCTCTAATGTGAAGCTACCCGAAATAACAAAGAAAGCCTCCGTATTTAATTTATGATAATGCCCACCACGGAGGCAACCTTTTTTTGCAGTAATATAATTTATTTGACGGTAACCATTATGAACCAATTGAATTAATTCTCCACGATCGTCACAAAATTTAAAATCTTCCTTTAAAAATGTAACCAACATTCCTACACCTCATAGTCTATTTTTTTTAATCCCAATAACTTCTTGAGCTTTGTATTATCCAGTAACGTAACGAAAGCCCTCGGAGTCTGGAAAATTTCATCTTCCTGTCCCTGATGGATTGGCTTTATCAATTCAGCATCTAAACCGTACTTTTTAGCAATCTTTAAGCCCACTGTGTATTTAGAAACTCCATAATCTGAGGCCACGTTTAAAATCATTGGGACCTTTTCTATAGGCTTCTTTGTCACATCTACAAGCAGGTCCGCTGCCAGTTCAAAACTCAGAGTTGACCTGTATGAATCTCCGAAAAGCCGGACAACCTTTTTTGCTTTTAAGTCCGAGACTATTTCATCAAAAAAATGCGGTTTATTTCTTAGCTTACTTGGGCCTATTAAAAAGGGGAATCTTATAACCCTACCAAAATGGGCTAATGAAATACTCTCTGAAAGAACTTTTTGTTTTCCGTAGGAATTTATTGGGTTTAACGGATCTTCCTCACAAAAAAAACGGTCCAATTTACCATTCCTATATACACTATCTGTTGAAGCGTAGAAGAAAGAGTAGAAACATCCTATATCTCCGAGAAATCGGCAAAGAGAAACAATATTAATATCCCAAGCAAGATCAAAATTCTTTTCTACCAAATCTGGATGATGGAAAGAAGCTAAGTAAATGATTTTAATTGGTTCTCCATTTGAAAGAAAAGGAGATAACCTCTCTTTCGCACGTTCTCTAACATCAAACTTCAACCATTTAATCCTTTTATGCTTTATGAATGGATTAGTATAATTGTATGTGGCGACGATGTCATCCTTTGTTTTATTTAACAAACTCTCAACAATGTAACTTCCAATAAAACCACTAGCCCCAACAATTAAATACAACACTCACCTCTTTACAGCAAAAAACCTCTGAGCTCTTTCGTAATCCTCGGGAACTCCAATATCGATGAAATCTTCTTCCGAAATGAAGGCATAGACTTTTAGCTTAACTAAATTATTATTCAACCATTCTTCAAAAGAGAAGACATCTTCGTTATAATCCTTCAATAAATTAGAATTAAAAACGTAAACCCCCGCGTTAATCTGTCCCTGAGAATTGATTTTTTTTTCACAAAACGTTTCAACTTTAGAATCAGATGAAAGTTTCAAAAGACCGTATCTTGAAGCGTCTTTCATATAAACCGATAACACAGTAATATCTGCCCCCTTTTCTCGGTGAAATTTTGAAATTTTCTCCAAATCTAATTTAACAAAACTATCTCCGTTAAGAACAATGAGTAATTCTGAATTTAAATTTTGAGTCGCTTTCTTTATAGCTCCCCCCGTCAATAATGGGGTCGTTTCTCGAGAAAAAGAGATATGCATTCCTTCGAAACCTTCAGGATAACTAGACTCAATAACCTCAGCCATATATCCAGTTGAGACAATAACTGAACTGACATTTTCATCCTTCAATTGTTTCAATAGGAAATCTAAAAATGGCTTACCACATACTGGCGCCATTGGTTTTGGAACATCAGAGACAACTGTCCGTAACCTAGTTCCTTTTCCACCCGCTAAAATCAATGCACGCATTTGAAAAACCTTTCTTCAAGAAGAAGACAGATGAAATGGTAAATCTGGATATGATACTCTTGGACCTTATAAGTCTCTGAGGTTGGTACCTTAATACATACATCAGAAATCCGGTTTAATTTAGACTTTGTGTTTTCGCCTGTCAAAGAAATAATTTTCATCCCTTTCGCTTTAGCTGTTTCAGCGGCTAAAACAACATTTCTTGAATTGCCTGAAGTGGAAATACATAACAAAATATCATTAGTTGTTCCGCAGGCCCACACTTGTTGAGCGAAAATCAAGTCCGCCCCGATATCGTTAGACACTGCCGTAATCAAAGCTATTTCTGAAACGAGCGAATGAGCTCTTAATCCATTTTCTAAGTTGTTTACTAAGAATTCTTCGTCTTCCAGACCCTTGAAACGTTGTTTTTGCTCAAAGCTCAAACTTCTTGGATTATTAAAACTCTTCTGTAATTCTCCTACAATATGCAAAGAATCAGCAGCACTTCCCCCGTTTCCACAAACGAATAGACCTCCACCCTGGGAGAAAGAAGAGACTAAATATTTAAGCGCTATTTTGATATCATCGGAGACAGTCTCCAATCCTGGATGCTTCTCAATAAAATTTTCAATTGTAATCATTTGTTACATGAAAGGTTTAAGTAATTTCTTTAACTTTTCCCAAAAAAAAGGATAACTTTTTAACTTTACAATCAATTTATAATTTTTATCATAAAACCTCCTGACTAAAGAAGTTCTAATCTGATCATGTCCAGCCTTTGCAAACTGTACAAGCGAAGTCCTGATCAAATTTCGACAATCAGAGATAGCTTCAATTTCTCTGGTCGTCTTGGAATGAATTTGGTGAATCTTGCAAGAATATCCATTGGAGGTTGCTATGGAAGGTTCGCAACTGGCTATAAAATTTGAAATTGCATACGACAAAGGGTCAAAATACAATGAATTACCCTCTTTTTGCAGTACGCTTATATCAAAAATGAAATTTCCACTTGACCAACACTCTTCACAGTATTTATCCCATCTTCGGCCAATAAAACTAATAGTTCCATGTTGATTTCTTTTAATAATAAAGTCCGAAGTACCGGCCTTAAGCCCCTTCAACTGGATAGCTTTAATAATAGAGACGAAATGGTCGTTAAATAATTCTTCGCCTGGGAGGATTATTGAAAAAAATTGATCTGTATAGGTAGAAAGAATGCTCCCTATTTTTCTGCCATACAAGTTTTCGTGTTTATAAAAAAAGTCGTCTTGGATTATTACTCCAAACTCTGCCAATTTAAGAAAATTAGTTTTCGGAAGACTGTTGTCGCATAAAAAATAATTCTTAATTTGAGGATTTGAATTAGCTAAAACCGACCTTGAAATAATAGAGACCTGTTCTTCCAAGGATAGGAGAGCGTGACTATCAAGAAGGTAAAAACAGGTTAATTTAAAAGGATGGATAGGTTGCCTAAATCTATAAATCTCTTCCTTCCTTCGATCAAGGCCCGAGTAAATTAACGAAAGAGCAGAATTAGCAGAAAACTTTAAATCAAACAACTTTTGATTCTTCAAGATCATCTGTGAGGCTAATTCTGGATTTTTATCTATCCATGACAAATGATCCTTTATTTGTCTATAAGCAATATCTAAGTCTGAAGTATCAATATACAAACAAGACTCACCTAAGAGCTTCTGAACGCCGGGGTTACAGTCGGAGATAATAACAGCTCCGGCTGCGATTGTTTCAAACAATCTATTGGAAACGACCTCATCTTTAAAATGGCTATCAGAACTAATTACCAGACCTATTCCTGATTTTGATATTGTATCTATCATTGATACTCCATCAAATGGTATCGAGCCTTTGTAGTTTTTATAGCCAGCCCATGGCCTGATTCCATGAAATATTTCAGGACCATAAATATCTACCAGATCGTCATCATCCAATTTTTTTAAAAGTTTTGAAAATCGACCTTTCTTAGAATCGAGCCGCTCCCAATTAATGCCGCAATACATTAACCTTCGTTTCGCAATTTTGAGAGGATCTTCTTTCCTATAGGTTTGATTGGGCGCAGGGAAAAGAGAAAAATATGGAGGCAAATGATAAGTAGAATCTTTAGTCAGCCTTTTCAAATGTAATTCAGCTTCTTCAGAGGTGCTTCTTAAGAAATCGTCATTAGTAAGAAATGTATCTGCAGATGTCCTATAGCCCCACTTATGAAAGAAATCTATAGGGTTCCATAACGGTACGAAGGAAAAAACATTTTCTGCTTTGCCCGAGCAATAATGCAAATGGAGCACAAAATCGTGTGATTTGGATGAAACGACAACGCTCCTGTCAGTGATCAGACGGTAGCTAGTGTCCACTATGTCACAAGAGATCCCTAGATCGAAGGCTGCCAATTGGATTCTACGAAGGCACTCCTCTTCAGCAGACACCGTGTCTTCCCAATCTCTAACTACCGCAAAGCGATTATGCTTCATCTTTAAAATTCAAAAGAATTTGAGAACCTTGGTCCTCGAAACCAAACTTAATTTCAATAAGATCACTGAGAGCTTTTCTAACACTTTCCTGATGAAGCATAGGAACGTAAAAGAGTAAAAAGCCCCCTCCTCCAGCCCCCAATACTTTTCCCCCTAAAGCACCCGCTTCTATACCTTTGATGTAGCACTGGTCGATAAATGAGGTGCTTATAGCATCAGAAAGGCCTTTTTTGACTTTCCAAGCTTCATTTAAGATTAAACCAAAGTCGTCCAGAGTTTGAGTTTCATTAGTTAAGCAGTTAAACCCCTCAAGCGCAAGTCGTTTTAACGCTAAGAGATTTTGATTTATCTTTGATGGTGTCTTAATTTTCTTTTGAATATCGGAGCTAGTACGTTGAATTTTTGTATAAAACAACATTAGGCTCGACTCTAAAAGACCTTTCCGACCTTTCGAAAGTTCCACGGGGTGAACCTTATATCCGCACTTTGAAAATTCGATTAAATTCAACCCCCCAAAGGCGGAACTGATTTGATCTTGAATTCCGCCAACTTCATTACACATCACCCTTTCAATATGAATTGCCTTATCCGCAAGTTCCTTTTTAGATCTTATTTCGCCTTTCAAAGCACCAAGAGTATTAACAAGCCCTACAGCAAAAGAACTACTAGTCGCCAACCCAGTTCGAGCTGGAATATCAGCATCATAGTCAATTCTGATTCCACTTACACCTTCCAACCTCAGGGCTTCCCGAATTATCGGATGTTGAATTTCATCAATATCATTTGAAGTTCTTTCAAACCTGGAGTATATAAATTCATTTTGAAATCCAAACTTCCCGCCTAGCCGTCTCAGGTAGATATAACTATATTTATCTATTGAGGTTGCAAGACAATAGCCGCCATTCTTTTGGAAAAAAAATGGGAAATCCGTGCCTCCGCCTAAAAAAGAGATCCTGAACGGGGTTCTCGAAAGCAATATCATATTATTAACCTGTTAACGATTTAAAGGTATTTTGCCCATAGAAATTTCTTTACGCCAGTGATCAAGAAGATCGCAAAGCATTTTCTTGACAGGAATTTCAGGTTTCCAATTGATAGCTTTTCTGATTTTAGTATTGTCAAACATTTGGTAGTTAGCGTCGATAGGTCTCAGTCTTTCCGGATCTTGAACAACTTTAATACCATCTACCGTGCTCATCCCTATCAATAAATCAATAATTTCATTGAGCTTAAACGCCTCTTGACCAGCAATGTTAAAGTAGTCTCCAGGCCTTACTTTGCCTGACTCTACTGCTTCAAATAGCAGAAAATAAGCTCTGACCGCATCTCTAGCGTCCTGGTAGGTCCGTACACTTTCTAGGTTGCCAACGTAAATAACAGGGTCTTGAAGTCCAGCTTCGATTAATGCGATTTGCTTTGCTACGGTGCTTTCAAAAAAGACATCGCTTCTTCTAGGACCTGAGTGTGTACCCATGCGTGTCACAAAAGTTTTCAATCCATAAGCCTCAGCGTAATACCTTCCCAAGTAATCAGTTCCGATCTTACTCAAGCTATAAGGGCTGGATGCGTGAAAGGTTGTTTCTTCATCTAAGCTAGAGCCTACCTTAGCCCTTCCGTAGACCTCACTCGAGGAACATACGTGGATAATAGGATCGTAGGACCTATCCGATTCTCTTATACTTCTGACGGAATCCAACAAATTTGCTGTGCCAATAATGTTAGTTTGTAGAGTTTCGATAGGAATATTGAAGCTTGTCTTGGGATAAGACTGCGCGGCTAAATGTGTAATGTAGTCGGGCCTCTCTGACTCCAAAAGCCTCCTAAGTGAAGTAACATCATTCAAATCGGCATAACAAATTTTTATTCGATCTTTTTTATTAATGCGATCTGCAAGATGGTAGACATTGTCCATTGGTTCTTGCCAACGCATCATTCCAATCACTTCGATATCAGTGTTCTCTAATATAAAATCGGCGAACTGGGAACCAACCTGACCTGTAAAACCGGTAATAAGGATCTTTTTCATAAGAAAAAAACTATAAAAGAGTATTCAAAGGAGATAAATCATGAACCGTCGCTAACCAAGCGAATCAATTTTAGATTCAAAGAGCCGCTTAGAAAAGAGAGGGTTCAAATGTGGAAATGTTAAAACCAAACTTGAAGTATAACAAGCTTCATTTAACTTTTATACTGCCAGCGGGTTGTTCAATGAATTTATACAGAAAATAGCCACAGAGTCCAATGAGAGTAAAAGTAATAAGGTAGATTAAAAATAAATAATTCCTAAGAAAATCGATGTTAAGGAGAACCACCAAAATACATGCACCAAAAGCATAGTGCAAGACATAAACGCTAAAAGATGTATTTGAAACTAGTCTAACAACACCACAAACTTTTGTTACATGTCGATTGCAAACCACGCAAACAACAAATATTAGAAGAGAGAGAAAGTAGTTCTTGAGCATATCTGCTGGAAGGGGAAAATCTGGTATTTTTTTTAATGTGTAAAAGCTCGTAATGAAAGCGAATACGATCAAGATGGGATATATGCAGTCAGAGAAAGAAGTTTTAATAGATTGAATTTTCTCGTTATCACTGTTACCCAGACGAGTACGGTAATTAATATAAATAGAACTGCCTATTAGGATGAAAATAATGTGATGACTAGAAAAAGCGATATCGGATATTATCCTCGAACAAATCGGAGAAAAATTATAGAAATTACTCGTCCTAAAGAGATAATACGAAGAAGACACAAGCATCAAAAGTAATGCAATCGTTAGAATTCTCTCTTTATTCAAAGTTGAAACAAAACACATTACCAAATAATACTTAACAATCACAGCGAGGAACCAATAAGTTGGCATGATCGTCGATGAACCGAAAATAGGGCTGTCCATTTTCGTTGGAATGAGGCCATTGATTAGCAGCGAATTAGTAAGGATCGCAACCAAATCTTCTAGATTAACTGTCAGGGGTGTCTCGCAGTAATAATGATTAATTAATACAATAAATAAAAATGAAAATATAACTCCTGCAATTGCTATAGGATAAATTCTTATGAGTCTTCTGATTATGAATGAGCCGACAGTCTTGCCTACACGACTTTTCATAATAAGAAAACCTGAAACCAGAAAAAAGAGGGAAACACCTATCTCCCCCAAATTCAATACGTTTCCTAAAACAAGCGAAACAATTTCATTGAATGAAAGAACATCAAAAAAATCTGCGATTGGACCTAAAAATGAGCTAGCGTGAGGACCGTAGGTAATCACATGGTAGTAAGTAACTAGTATAACTGCTATCGCTCTTATGTAATCTAGGACAGGAAATTTCATGGGGAATTAATAAAAAACACAAGCAACATTATATTTAACGAATTTTAGCGCAAGGAAGCAAAGTTCCCAGGAGCCATAATTTTTTAACCTAATTGTCGGCTAAAGGTCACATCAGAATTTTAGTCGCAGACCTTTAACTGACTCTGCGGTTTTTCTTCAAATCCCGGGATACCTAGCAGCGTAAAGAACAAACGGTCACGTTTCGTATCCCCACTTCTTTGAGTAACGGACAAGTCCTCGTTTTTTAGGTTTGTCAATTCAATGCAGTCGAACCAATCGATTAGGCTTTGCATCGATTGCTTTTTCAACCACTTGAGCAAGTCCGCTCTCTGCTCTTTTTCCTTTTCCGCAAGATTTTTGTCGCTCAGACTCAGTTCAAGCTGTTCTTTGAGTTCCTTTATTTTCGTGTGCAGAAAGCAAGGATATCCAAGCCCTACAAACTGACAGAACATGCGTCCCTTGAGCGTATCTCCGTCCCATGCGGCTGCCGTCTAATCGATTTTTCGTGTCCTTAAACGCCTCTTCGATCTTTTCCCGCAGACGGTACTTTCTCAAAGCCTCGAAGTAGTCCTCGGCTTCGTTAGAGACAAGGGCGAAGTAACCGTAGTCCTTCCTCGCCTGGGCGTAGACTTCTTCATTTCTCGTAACCTTGAGCTTTCCGCCTCTGCCGAGGCGGCCGGTATTGAGATACTTTTCTGCCTTTCTTTGGGCAGATTCACTGAGCTCATCCCACAGACCCTTTTCGATGTCGCTCTTCAGGGACATAAGATCTGTAGCGAGGCGTTTTTCATCTTCTCCGACCCTTTCGCGGTTCAGATAAAGGTGCAGGTATAGCCGCCTTGTTTCGCTGAGAGTGTCTTCCTAGCTGCCTCGCCTCTGTTTCGCTGTCTTTGGTAGGTAAACTCTGCGTCAACCGGAATGGTGATTCCATGGATGTTGAAGTCCCAAGAGCAAAGACTTGAGGCTGTTTTCAGTCCGGACTTGTTTTTCTGGAAGTGGTGGTTGACCCAAGAAAGATCTGTAGATGCAGCCGTAAAGAATTTGATGTGCTTGCGCAGCATCTGTCCGATATTGTTCTAGCTGTAATACCCTTTATCGGTAACGATTTGATCACTGGAGATATTTAAGGAAGTTCTGAAAAAACACTAGTTTTCTCCCCAAAGACCTAGGGAGACTAAATTTTCGAGGAGCCTGGCAGGAAATTTCCATTCCGGAGGGGCTGATTAGGTTCTAGTCCTTCAATTTCCTTCCTAATAGATACACTTATCCTATGCGAAGCTAACTTTAGTTCGATTTTCAAAACAATCTCAGATGAACATGTTGGCGATTGATGCCGGCATTGTTAGGCGCGCAGTATTTTTGGCCAGCCCCCGATATCTGACTTTCCTATATCCGAACTGAACCTTAATTTGATGAAAGGCGTGTTCGACCCTACATCGAATCGAACTTAGCACCTTTTCGTTGGCAATGCTCTGTGCCGAGAGCTTCTTTCTTTGGCTATAGCGTTTCGCTGCCGTATAGGTTACGTGTTCGGGATCTGCACTCTTGCGCTTTTCCATTCCGAGATACCCCGAATCTCCAATGACTTCCCGCTCATCCGGGCGACGTAATTCATCCACCTTTGTTACATCGTGAACATCAGCCGGAGTCGCTGCCGCCGTGTGGATGATTCCTGTGACTTTATCCACACCAATGTGCAGCTTCATTCCGAAGTGCCGGTTGCTGCCTTTCTTGGCCGAGTGCATTTCAGAATCGGGCTTTTTATCAGCGTTTTTCGTCGAACTCGGCGCTTCAATAAAGGAGCCGTCCACAATCGTGCCCTTGCTGAAGAGAAGACCTCTGTTGGTAAGTTGCCGCTTAAAAAAATCAAAGACCTGCTTGCCCAGACTGTTTTTCTCAAGAAGGCGGCGGAAACGCAGGACCGTACTCTCATCCGGACATTTTGAATCCATCGTCAATCCGACAAAACGACGACATGCGAACAAGTCGTGAGGCGTCTCCTCACTCATGGGATTAGAAAGGTTATAAACCAGCTGAAGGAAATGAATGCAAATCATGAGCTCCAGCTGATAAGGCTGAGCCGCATTTGCCTTCACTATAGTAAAGCCTGATCAATGCATTCAAATCTTGCCAAGGAATGAGACGGTCTAGAGTCTCAAGGAACGTTGTCCTTCCGGCGCCGCCAAGCTGCGGTGAGGTTTCTGCGAATAAAGCTGCAAATGAGGGAACTTTAATCTTCACAGTCAATCTTTTCAGTAGTGTGCTAAATATGTCACATCACCCACCTTTTGTGCAGAGATTCCAATACTTACTCTGAACAGAACCTAAAACAATAAACCTCCGCATCTTAAAAAAAATAACAAAAGTAATTCATTGCAAGAAATGTATTGATAGGTAAAGTTAAAGCGTAGGAATTAAATTAACCCTCCTTTCCTTAACTCTCCAAGAGCGACAGGGGGTTTAATTTTTTATCCACTCTAAAAATCCTAATAAAAGCTCAAGTTATAGGCTAAAGGGGTACGTAGACTGATTAAATGTACGCCTGTACATTTGCGTCTCAACAGAAAACGCTTCTGAAGTTCTTCAAAAGAGAACGGAAGAAAACTCCGGAAAATCAACCGAAGATCTGTGTTTTGTTTTCTGTTCCGAATCTCTCTTTTTAATGGTTAATAGAAAGAATCGGTGATTGAGCGAAAGCTCAAAAACAAAGACCGAGAGTTAAGCCGGCTGGTGTTGGCACCGAATTCAAGAGGTACAACTTCTGAATATGGAACTTTCGGCCGTCTGTGAAAAGCTATTTAAAAAACTTATACAGACGGATCGGAAAATTGTCTGAAAAGTCTTGGAGGATTTTTTAGGCTCTCCTTCTGATCAAGTCCGAAGCACTTTGGTTTTATCAAAGATTCTTCGAATTTCTTGGAAAGATCTTTCTCTTTTCAAGAACTGCATAACGACATGACTCATGTATTGAAACGTCCCTGCTCTGGACGTGAGAAGTGTCGGAAAGCATTGCCTTCGCGGCCGGAGCTTTAGCGTGCAGTTTAGGTCAAAGGAATTGTGCCCCTGAGACCAACGCTTCGAAGCAGCTTTTGCTGTGCTGAGGAAAACAACGACCTTGTGTCGAAATTGCGCTGACTCCTCCCTGGTAAGGAGAAAAGCAGCGAAGAGGAAAAATTAAGGAGACTGAAGACGGACGCTTCTGGGTTTACTCCCAGCGCGGCAGAAAATCGCTAAAGAGGAACGTGGTCTAGAGGATGTGTATTGTCCATCTGAATGCCCTCCCTCACCTTTAATGATCGACTGCACGGTTTGGCGACAAGCGTCTTTTTGAGACAGTTCTTTTGTTTTGGGTTTGTCTAAAGCGGATTTCCAAGCCTTTCCTGTATCAGGGTTTCGGGAACCAAACTGCAGAAATGGTGACAGAAGAGATTTAATCTTGGTTCGAGGTCTTGCCCGTCGATTGATTTCGATTGACCGAAGCCGTGAGGCCGAGCCTTCGCTTCAAATCCAAACTTAAGAAAAACGTTTCAGACGTCTGAGGGTTCTTGCTCTTAGAGCATTCTCTCTTAATGATCCGGGTCGGCCGGCTCCTCGAGAGCCGGCTAAAGGCCGAATTTTTTCAACCGCTAGCCCTAAAGTAAAAATTTTTGTCAGGTGTCTTTATGAGAAGTTTGACAACTCTTGTGCAAAATTAATGCAACGCTAATGTAACAGCAGTGCAAACTAAACGCTGCCAAAGAACACATTAATGAAACATGATTGCAACTTAGTGCAACAAGTATGTATAGGCAGTGTAACTTTTATTTCTACAAGCGTAATACAAATGTTAAGTCAGTTGACTATTGTCAATTAAATGTCACCCATTCATTACCTATTAATAGTTAATTATGTTAATACATAATACAAATTAAATTTATCAAGGGATTTTGTGGTCTATTCCTTTGTATTAAAGATGTTATTCAATCGGTTAGTAAAAGTTGATACCTAAAGTTGGTTAGAACTATCCCCTGGTTTCTCATATAGGGTGATCATTAATTTATCTAATGTTTTCATTTTTCTTTTCATAAGGAAACGCTATATGAAGAAATCTGCTCATGATGTTTTTAACCGTAACTGTTTACAAACGGGGTTGAAACCTGATATTCCTACCCTTGACGCCGCCATTCTCGAAGGCATCAAACGCTTCCATCTGTTTAATTTGCCGGCAACCGCTTTTTCTGTACCTGATTTCGATGAGACCCTTGCTGCTTATCTTCCCTATCCTATCTTTAAAGTTGCCTCTTTAGGCAGAACACCCAAAGAGTCTAAGAAGGTGTTCCCATCAACTGCTGACAGCATCCGTCTCCTTCATGCATATGCCGACAGCGAGCAGGCTCTTTACATCGAACTCGAAGATCGTTTGATGAAGGCCGCCAGGATCGGTTCTCGTCAGAAATTCATGGAAACAGTCATTGCATGGGCTTACATCTATTTCTTCCTAAAGAACCGAAGAGCACACCGCTGCTTTACAGCTCTCTCTTTCTTGCTCCCTTCAAAGACGCTCCTGAGTTATGTAAACCGCTTCGAATACTTATTGGAGGAAGACGAATTCATGTCCAGAGAAGAGGCGTTAGAAAATCAAACCCAGCGTATCTGGAGAAGTTTGTCGGTTCTCAAAGATCCTCTCATTCTTAATCCTCATTTGGAGCCGATTCTGCAAACACTCGCACCCCACGTTCATCAAGAAGAATTCCCAATGCTCGCTCTTGAACTCATCCCTGAACTCTATGACTGGACATCAAAACATCAAGAAAGGATCGACAGCAACATGAGCGGTGCTTTAGAAGAATTTTCTAAGCGTTACGCCATCGAATCCGGAATACGCCTATCTAATCCACCCTCCACTGTGTTGAACAAGAACCGCGGAGTCAGTAAAGGAAGAACGAGCGGCTACGGTCTGAACATTCCGGTTGGGATTTCCCATAAAGCCTTTCTTTATGCTTTTATCGACGTTGTGACGCGTATGGCCTCTGTTGTTAAACATCGCTTTGGATTAACCAACCAAAAGGCAGCGCTTTTCGTGCTCTACACCCTGCAGCATCTGCCATTCTTTAATCTTCAAACCAATTTCCAAAAAATTAAGACTTCTAAGCTTTGGCCGGTTTTGTCTATTAAAGACGGTCAGACGTTTGTCACCGTGGCTCCCGGGCCCTTTATTTTCTTTACGGTTGCTTCGTTACGTCACCACGGGCCTTTCGACTATCAGGGATGGACGGCGGCTGGCTGCCCTAAAAATCTCACTCCCTTTAATTCTCCAAAAGGTTTTCAAAGAGAGGCTCGTAAAAGTCTTCGTCAATTAGACGATTGCTGTAAATCCTTCCTTAAATCCTACCTGCATTACCGTCATAACAATGGCTAATTCTTCTCTCCCCCTCGCCGATTGTCTGAGGACTTTTAATGAGTTTGATCGAACCGAACTTTTGCCTTTGATAAATCAGCTCAGACAGGCAATCGGTGATGATCATCTCTTATCGATTCAAAACGAACTGTTGGACATTTTGACTAAGATCGTTGGGAATCTCCCTTTAAGTTCAAGTCCGGGCTACTCTTATCCGAGAAGTTATATCCGATACTCTCTTAGGTTAAGCATCACCACGCTTAATCTTCTGCGCCAGCGCGTACAGTTCTTTACTATGCCGCTGGCTCAGAAAGAGTTTGAGACGCAAACGTTAAAACTCTTCTGTTTAACAGTCGGCCTCTTTATTAATCTTCGGGTCGCTGCAATGACGTTCTCAGTCGCTGCCGAGAACGGCGACGAATTTCGTTTTGAAGTTTCCTACGATCAATGGTGTAAGGAGCATGAAGGACAGGAACTTCGGCTCTACCATAACGTAGAGCCGAATTCAGACGCAGCGGCGGCTAATATTAATCGGCTCATTCTTAAATATCTCCCGGACGCCCTTCATAAACGTTTCACGGGGAGCTTTAAACGCAGATATCTCGCGCTTTTATCCAAATTCATCGGAGGAGACTTCGGCAGCATTTTGCAGGATCAATTCCTCCTCATCTTAATTTCCAATGCGGAAGCCATTCTCAGGGAGCAAATGACGATTGAATTTACAAGACAAGGAGATTCTTCTCCGCCTTATATTCCCTCGATTTTGAGCTGGGCGCTTTGCGCCCTGCTCGCAGACGAACTTTCCCCTGAAGAAGCTCTTAGAAAGTCAGACGCAGACGGTAATAAAGAGCATCTCAAAGTCGTTGAACGAACGATAACCTGTAAAAATGGAGAAATCTACGCCGTTATCGATTATTTCTTTCCTCTCTTAACGGCAAAACTCAAAGAACTTTTTCCTCGCCAAACTTGGCTGGAAAAAGAGGTCTTAAGAATGTGCTGCCAATGCAGAATATTTGATTTAAAAGAAGGCGCAACCTTTGAAGAAGTTGAAAATCGCATTGAAATCTACAAGAAAGGCGGAAAAGAAGTTATCTCCACTCCCGTTAAAGGTCTCCGCTTTATTAATTTTCTTCTCTATGTTCCCCGCGACAGTTATTGGAGCCGAACGATTCAATCTCTCTATGACAAGCACTCACTTAATGCTAGAGATAAAAAACAACGTGAGCTCGGTCTCTATAAACCCGTTCCAAGAGAGGAATGGGAAGAAAAGAAAATGATGTTTGAACGCGTCATGCCAATAGTCAAACTCAAACTTGACTCTCAATTAACGGGAGAGAGCAAAGAAGTCATTGAACTTATGCGTACAGCTCACGCAAAAATGTTTGAAAGTTTCGAAGAGAAAAAACGAGCAGCAGAAAAAGCCCTTAAAGAGGCAAAAGAAGCAAAAGTTGCACCGGCTATGCTTGCGCAGCTCAAGGCAGACTTCGAACGTGCCAAACAAGAATTCGAAGAAAAGAACAAAAAATTTGATTGCGATCACAACGTAAAGAAGAAGCAAGCAAAGGAAAAACAAAGCAAACCCGAAGACTCATCTTCTAAACCTATTAATGCTCCAGAGCCCTCAAAAGAAATGTCCAACACTGATTTAATCGTCACAGACAATAAGGCGGAATCTTCCGTTCCCGCCATCCAAACACCACAGGCCCTTAAAACGTCTGGGAAACATATCTTTAATGCTATTTGCTGCGACACGAGTCGGTTCTTTAGAGGCGTAGCCGGATATTTTTCTGTGCATAACTGGCTAGAAAAGCGTGGCTATCGTTTGATAAAAATCGATTCAGAGGAATTCTCTCCTCTTAATGTTCAAAAGTCTGAAGTCAAACAAATCACGTGTGAATCAAATAAAGCTAAAGCTCCTAAAACTTCATCTTTAATTGTCCCTCGCTCTTGTGAGAACGTTCCCCCCGAATCCTCAGAAGCACGAGTCAAAGAAGAAGCTCCGGATAATCTCTCTCCCGCAGCGAGCATGGAGATAAGCCAATCTAAGTCTTTTGAGAACGCTGAAACCGAATCTTCAGGAAGAGCTAATCAAACCGAGACAGAACGAGATTTGAAAACGGAGCGCAAAGTTTCAAAATCGGAACTTCAAAAGCATTTAATCCAACGCTTATCACTATCCGTCGAAAACGCCTCTGCAAACACAACTGCCGGAAACAAGCCGAAGCTGACTCCGGAGGAGCTTGCTGATATAGAAATGGATGATGAGATTAAACGGCTGGCATCTGCTGAAGCTGCCGAAAAATCAACTTCTACAGTTAATGTTCCGAAAGAGCCAATTGCCGCTTCAACAGGCCTTGACGGAACTATGGCGAAGGCTGAAGTCAAAGTCGTTGCTCAATCAATTGATGAATCCTCCTCTAATCCTCAGATCAACGCACCAAAGAGCACTGATGCTGTGAAGACGACTACAACCACTCCGGCTGCCTCAGCATCCGAGGCTCAACCTTCAAAGCCGACAGCTAAGCGAGGCCGTAAAAAGAAGGCAGAAACAAATCAGCAATCTAGCACCTCAGAAAAATCCGAATCCTTTGCCAAGACTAAAAAAGCTGCAGCGACGGCTTCTGCTTCGGCAAAAACTTCTCCGAAGTCCAAAGCTGTTCCAACGCCAGTCGCAACACCAAAAACCGACGCAACAAAAACCGCTGCAAAGCGGGGACGTAAACCAAAAGCTGCTGTGCAGCCGTCAAAAGATGCTGCATCCCCGAAGGCGACAACTCCAAAAACCATAAAAGCCGTCAAAGCTGATCCGCATAGTCAAGGCTCAACCCAGCCGGCGCCGAAGGCTGCAGTTAAGAGGCCATCAGCACTAAAAGCTGTTCCAAAAACGGCTGCAGACTTGAAGTCTCCCAAAACTCAGATGGTTCAAGTCTCATCAGTGGCCTAACCGCTCTCTTTAATTTTCAAATCGATTCCAAATCGACCGTATTTACGGCCGACAGGGGACGTTTTGTACCTAACGAATACTGACTTTTTGATTATGGCCACACTGCATTTACCTTCTCGCAATAATGTCATTCTGAGCAGGACTGAAACCAAGAGGAAATTCGCGGATCTGTCTGAGTACGAAAAAATGGAACTTTCTCGGGCTGCTCAGCGAGCTCTCTTCATGGACAATCCTGATGTCATTCTCACGATCGACAAACTTAAGGTCATTTCCCGTACCTTTAAACATCCTAAAAACCGTAAGGATTCTTACGGTCGAAAAATCTGGTACCTGCCGATCCGTTATCTGAGACCCGAGTTTGAGTACACCCTCCAGCCTAAGCAAGAACTCTCTTGGGAGGAAATGTCCAAGAATTACAAAAGAAAGAAGATTCTTTCTGCTAATTCCGTTCGTTCCGCGAAAGAAGAAAATCGAAAGATCCAGCTGTGTCACCGACATTTTTACGTTGACGAATACATGGAAATTATGGCCTCTAAAGCCAAACAGGAAAACCTAAAGCGCTATCAGAACAGAGCGCCTTATAAACCCGTTAGAAATATCGTGATGAAGCTCATCAACAACGGGCAGCGTGCTAAAGAGCGGGAAGTTTTAAAGAAAATGACTGAAACGTATTCGCCTCAGGAAATCCTCCGGTACCAGAAATGGTACACATGGCGCGAAAAGGCCCGCAAGCTCCTTCCTTTAAAGGCCGAGTACTTTAATCAGTGTCTGAGAAAGTATCGGAACATGGCCCTAAGCCGCGGAGAAAAGTTTTCTAAGGTCCGTCCTCTTAAACCTTGTCTGGACTTAAACCACGAAACCTACTATCGCACCCGCCGCGATAAATACATACCCCTCGAAGTCTTTAACCATACCTTTAATCCTTACCCTAACGTTCATCATGCGAGAAGATTCTGCTACCCGGAGAAGGCGCACCCAACCGTATCGTCGATCCCATGAGCTTGCCGCCGTGCTTCCTTGGATGATTTCCTCTGGTTATATGGCTTATCTCGGGCATCAAAGCATCCTTCCCTTAACCCTCAGCCTGCCTTTAATGACTGCGGCACTGGGAATGGGCTGGTACCGTTTATCAAACGGCCTTCATATTCTAAGAGCCAGGAGTCTGCTTTCCGGCAGACGAATGGAGCTTAAGCCGTTCTCCCGAACCTTAGATGACTTTGACGATAAATCGGTTTGTATCGGATACGGATTTACATGGAAACCGGAACACACTCAGAAGCTCCACGATTTATCGCGCCTCAATATTCCGACTTTAATGCTCCCGTCTTATATGCACCGCCTTTTTAATCGTCATCACAAGATTCAGCTGCCGGAAGAAATCGGCATGCCGTATCTTCACGGCTTGGAAACTTCCGAGAAACCGCTGCGCCGCGCCCTTAAAAACTTTGAAGGCGGCCTGCTGATTGTCGGGACCACCCAAGCCGGTAAAGGCGTCATGCTGAATTTCATTATGACTCAGGCTATTTTAAGAGGCGATGCCGTCATCTTCATTGACCCTAAAGGTTCGGACAGGATGTACAAAGCCTTTTGCCGCGCCTGCCAAAAAGCCGGCCGCGGCAAACCTTTGCGATTTCATCCCGGAAATCGCTCCAAAACGGACGGGATCCGTTTTGATGTAACGGCAGTTTTCAGCACCGGCGCTCAGATTGCCACACGCGTGATATCGGTGGTTCCGGGTGAAGACAACGTCTTTAAGCAGTTTGCCTGGTCCTGTATCAAGACTTTTGCGGACGCCATGATCGAGCTTGAACAAAAGCCTTCTTTAAAGACTTTATCTCAGAACATCAATAAAGGAATTGAAGATTTGCTTCGCGCCTTAATTCTCCAAGCAGTGAACAAATATGCTGAGGACGATTGGCGAGACAGCGCAGAATCTTTTCTTCCCAAAAGGAAAGACAATGTCACCGACGACAGCCACGATCTTAATGTTCTGGTATCTTGGTACGAGAACGTGTTGCCCGCTTATCTGCACACGATGGTTGTAGGGGAATGCTTAAAGATCTTCCACCACTCTAAAGAACACTACTCCAAGATCACGGCCACACTGATGCCGATTTTCGCGATGCTCACGAGCGGACCGCTGGAAGAGTCCTTATCGCCCGACCCATCGGACGCCTCCGATAAGCGCCCTATCTGGGATATGGAATCGCTCGTTAAGTGCAAAGGCGTTTTGTACGTCAATCTTGACTCGTTGTCCGACAATATGATTGCCTCTGCCGTGGGTTCCATGCTCTTATCCGACCTAACGGCTTATGCCGGTAAGCGATACAACCTCGGCTTAAATGATGTTCGAATTTCGCTTTATGTCGACGAAGCTTCTAACGTCATCAACCAGCCTTTAATTGAGCTTTTGAACAAAGGAGCCGAGGGTGGCGTTTATACGACCATTGCGATTCAGACGGTTCCCGATCTTGCTCATCGCTTAGGTTCCGTGCATGCGGCGCGCATGGTGCTCGGCAACTGCAACAACTTAATCGCTTTACGCTGTAAGGATCGAGAAACTCAGGATTTTGTCACCGAGACATTCGGCAAGACCTATATCCACCAAGTCGACACGACATTGTCGACTCATACGGATACGCACATCGGTATGCCTTCCTTTCAAGGCGGTGCTTCGCACAAGCGCACGGCGGTTCGCGAAGAGATCATTCCTTCGGAATACCTCGGCAAACTTCCGAACGCTCAGTTCTTTGCCTCCCTGGGAGGCGGCCACCTCATGAAAGGGCGCGTCCCGGTGATTACTGATGACAAGGAATAAAAGAATGCTTTCTCGTTTTTTAATCCTCTTATTCATCCTTGTCCTGAGCTCTGTCATTTGGTGGCCGGGATTAAATGATGCACCGTCTTTTGAGCACTTATCGGATCTTCATCTCAAAGACACGCAGCAAAAGATCGGTTCAATGGTTGAGTCCGTTATCCCGGTCATTGACAGTGTTCAAGCAAAAGTTACCGACATCTTTAATGCTCTGTCGGGAGGTTCCTATCTGCCGTCAACAGAAGTTGATGCCCGCAAAGATGAGCCGGCCGAAGACTTCTTTAATCGTTTATGGTCATCTCCCTACTTTGCATCGATGCGAGCCATGCTGGAGATGTCCGTCGTTCGAGCTATTCTGGCCTTAGCTTGGTTTGCTTTCTTGTCTCCCCTTCTCATTGCCGTGGTTATTGATGCTTGGGTTGTCAGACGCCTGAAGTACGAAAGTTTTGCAGTCAATCACCCGACACTGTACCAAGCAGCCTTGTCCGCACCTTCCGTCCTTTTAGTTTGTGCCTTTGCCGTCATGCTGATGCCTTGGTTCATTCCGGCTTGGATTGCTGCGCTGTTTTATGCGGCCTTCCTGGTATCGATCCACTTAATCGTCTCTAACTTCCACCGATTCGGCTAACGTATGAAACGTCTTCTTCTCTTAATTATTCTCCCCTTTATTGGCTATCCTGTCCTAGCTTCTGAAGACTGCTTTGACCGAATCGCAAAAGAGAAAGGCCTGGACGCCGATCTTCTTCGCGCCATTGCCTTTGTGGAATCTTCCGGCAATCCTTCTGCCGTGGGACGTAATGCTTCAAACGAAGACTACGGACTGATGCAGATCAATTCAACCTGGCTCAAGCGTTTCAAAACCTCTAAGTCGGAATTGCTCAATGACGCCTGCTTTAATGTTCAGGTCGGTGCAGAAATTCTGGCGGACAACTTCAGCCGAGCCTCACATCCTTGGGACGCTATCGGCGCCTACAACGCCGCTTGTACTCGTCTCAAAGGTCAGGACTGTATCAATGCTCGCCAAAAGTATGCTTGGAAAGTTTATCGAGCCTACGTAAGCATGTCGGACGCTAAACGCCGAAAGCTCAGAGACGTCACTTCTTAATCCTCAGTTTTTTAACACGGTTTTTGCAACACCTTCCGCGTCACTTTTTGACAAAGGCCGCGGATGCGGAGGGATTTTTGTCCTTAATCGGCCTTTGTCTGTTTTTTTCAATTTTTTAGGAATTTTTAATGATGTTATCTATCGCCGCAAACAGAACTTTTACGTTTCTGCCTGCCCTTCTTTCCGTCTCCGTTTTTGTCTTGAGCGCTGTTTGCCCGGACGCCGCCTGGGCCGGAACAGCAACCGGAGGTCAAGAGCATTTTGCAGACCTCTACTCAATGCTTAAAGCCTGGAGTACCGGCACACTCGGAAAATCCATCGCCTTAATGTTCCTATTGGTCGGTTTGGGCGTGGGTGTTATCCGAGGCTCCATCATGGGTGCCGTCGGCTGCGTAGCCGCCGCTATGGCTTTATTCATCGGACCGCAGATCATTGAACAGATCTTCACCGCTTTGATTTAACCGTCTCGAGCGCTTCAGGCGCCCGAAAACATTCGGGCGTCCGCAGCACGAAGGAAAAAAGACATGGAATCCTTTAATCCTCACGAATACGTTCCGCGCCGATTAGATGCGCCTCCGAAGTTTCTGCTTTGGGACTTTGACTTAGTCGCCTCCGGCATTGCAGGTCTGGCTTTCGGCATCATTATGAATTCCCTTCTTGTGGGTGCGCTTGCTTCCTACGCGGCCATTTGGGCCTACAGCCGGCTTAAGCAGAAGCGCCATCCCGGATACGGACTTCACTATCTCTACTGGAAGTTTCCTTTTAAAACCTTCAAACGTACTCCGCCTTCCAGCCGCCGCTTTTTTGTCGGATAACAGAATATGAACGTTAAAGAATATACGACCGAGATTTCCGCTCGGCTTGCGCTCCGCTCGTTCTTTATTTACGCCTTTTCCGTATCGCTCCTCTTAAATGTCATCTTAGCCGTCGGGCTGACGGCTTTAGATAAAGAAGACCGAGTGGTCGTGCTGCCGGCAGAAATCACCAAGTCTTTCTGGCTGGATGCCGACAGCGTCTCACCGGAATATTTAGAACAGATGGGGCTGTTTGCGCTCCAGCTGGCTTTAAATAACTCGCCAGAGACCTTTGAGCACAATCAAAGAAAACTCCTTCAGTACGTCTCACCCGAACAGCGAGGAGCCACCGAAGTCTTCTTAACAGCTCAGGGACGCCGCATGAAAAGCGCTAATGCTTCCGTACATATGCTTCCAGAAGCCGTTGAGACTAAAGCGTCTGCCATGCAGGTGTCCGTTCGCGGCAACGTTCGTCAGTTCATCGGCGACAAACTCACCTCCATGCAGAAAAAATGCTGGATCGTGAAGTTTGTCTACAAAAACTCCCGCCTTTGGTTAGAAACGATGCAGGAAGCCGACTGCAAGCGTCCTTTTGAACCGATGAAGCCCACCGGAGAAATCTAATGTTCCCGCCTAATCGCCTTCTTATTGTCGGTGTCTTTCTCTGCCATTCGGCCCTCCTCTTCAACCCCTCTCTTCATGCTAAAGAGATGCCGAAGGAAGCCGCTGTGTCTGAGGCTCAACCTTCCGTCCATGCCGCAGTTGCCTATAAGCAGCCGAATCGAGTGGTTGTTCTCAACTCGAAGATCGTCCGTGCCGTTTACGACAACAATCTGCTCCAAGCCGATAAAGATCCGACCACGGGTTCCCTTTATGTCGTGCCTTTAACCAAAGAAACCACAGGAATGTTCGTGGTAACGGAATCCGGCCAAACGCACAGCATTACGCTTTCTCCCAAAGAACGGCTGACAGCTCAAACGGTAACGCTCAAAGAAACCGGATCCGCATTCTCTTCTAATGGTCATTCTGCACCCTCTGAACTTTCCGGTCTCCCGTATGAAGAGCGGATCCAAACCGTCTTAAAGCTCATTCCTCAGCTCAAATACTCCGAGGGCGAAGCACTCGGAGGCACACTTGCCGGCGTTTACCTCCATGCTCAGCCCGTCAGAGCTTGGGACGTTCTGGGTTTAAGGCTCGAGCGTTACCGCGTCCTTAATCGCACCGAACACAAACAAACGGTTCGAGAACCGGAGTTTTGGAGAAACGGTGTTTTGGCGGTCGCTACCGAAGCTTCGGATCTTGCACCCGGAGCTTCTGCCGATCTCTGGCTGGTGAGGTCCGCAAGATGACAATGAGTTTTTTTGAAGCGAAGAACCGCAAGAAGCAGATCCTCTGGGCTCTTGCCATTCTCGGTCTCGGCTTTACGGCAATGATGATTTCTTCTTACTTTTCCGAAAGTAAGAAGCCTGCGCCGATTCCTCAGACGACGAGTTCTACACAGATTTCGATGGTTCCTTCTAAAGCGGACTTTGAGCAGCATCAAGCCATCTATAACGATCGTCTGCTGAACTTAGAGAAAGAATCGAAGGAAGCCAAACAAAGAGAAGCCAAACTGCAAAGCGAAAAGAAACGCTTGGAAGACCGCATTGCGCTTTTGGAAAAGAACGCGCCCAAGGCTAATCGTCCGGCGGAGGCCGCCCCGTCCGAAGACGGCTGGCCACCTTCCGAGGTTCTCGGCAAACAGCCGATCAGCAATAAGAAAGGCTTTACAAGCGGCGCTCAGAGGCAAGGGCGTTACGCACAGCTTCAGACCGATGCTCCGCCCTCCTCGCCCGCTCCCCGCTTAATCATAAATAATTTCGGCTCTGCCCCGGAAGCGACTCAGCCGTTCGGATCGCTCCCGTCTAAAGTCAAACCCGAAACTTTGTCTTATCTTCCGAGCGGCACCTTTGCTAAGGCTCGTCTCTTAAACGGCGCAACGGCTCCGACCCGAGGTCAGGGATCCGGCAATCCTGTCCCGGTGCTTTTAGAACTGACGGACTCTGCTGTCATGCCGAACCTTTATCGATCCGGCATTAAGCGTTGTTTTGTGACGGCTAACGCTACCGGAGAGTTGGCCAGTGAACGCGTGCTCATCCGCTTGGACAGATTGTCATGCATTGATGAGAACGGCGGAGCGGTGGACAAGAAGATCCAAGGCTATGTTTCCGGAGAAGACGGTAAAACCGGTCTTCGTGCCCGCTTAGTCACCAAGAGCGGACAAGCCATTGCAAATGCGCTGTTTACAGGAACCCCAAACTCCCGCGAAATAGTTCGGTATTGACTTTTAGTCTTTCAGGTTTCGCGGGAATTTGTTGTTAATGCCAAGAAGCTCGAGAATGTCTCGGGCTTTCTTACTAATAGGCCTTCCAGCCCAGACAGACTTACTCGGCGGTCTGACCGCCATGATCCCCTTAAGCATTGCCATGGCCTTATCTAAAGAGTCTCCCGGTAAGTCCAAGTCGAGCTTTTGCTCGTTTTCTTTGACCGTGTAGAGCATCCTCATTCTTAAAGATTGGGCGATAACAAAGAGCAGGAGCTTACCGACATAGGTCCTTTCAGTGCAGCGCAGTCGGTTGTTCCCGTTAAGGACTTTCATTTGTCTAAAGGCCGTTTCAACAATCTGTCTTTGCTTGTAAACCGCCAGGCATTCAAACGGGTCCCTAATGCAATTTGTTCTGATGGCGAAGCACCCGGCTCGAGTTAAAAATTCTTCGAGGCCTTTGATATTTTTAACCCAGACTTTCTGCCGATTTTCAACAATGTAATTTTTGACTCTGCTCCAGTCAGCCGGATGCACTTTTTCTCCGCTGTTTTTCTTCTCGAGCACTTCCTCGACCTTTTGATGCAGAGAGATAGCCTGTAAAGCAGCAAGTTCAGGATATTTATATAAGTGCAGTGAAGTACTAAGACGCAGAGGTCCGAAGTCCGTGGCCTTGGCCCAGAGCTCTTCCGTCGTTCTGGCGGCAACTTTCAGTCGGCCGTTCAAGAACGCCGGATTACTAAGACTGGACTTATATTTTTCAAAGAGCTGCCTGACACTTTCTTCTGTGAGCGGGACGCCGCAAACGTAATTTATTTCAATATCGAGCAGCCGCTGGATATTGTAGATGCTCTGATAGCCTCGATCCGTAACGATAACCGTGTCCTGAAGGTTGTAGCCGTTGTGATGCAGATCCATCATCAGATGAGGGTAAACGGATTTATCTGTAATACTGCCTTCGCTTTCGTAGGCGTAACAGACATCGCCGTTCAGATAGTCAACGCCTAACGTGAAGTTAACTTGCCGCAGTTCCGGATTTTGTTTTGCGTACCCGTATGCAGCGTTGCTGATAGTTACCGAGTAGGTGCTGAGCGCCGTGGAGTCCAACGCGAGATAGCGGAATCTAGGGCCTGTTTTTTTGAGTTTTTCTGCCTGAGTCTTTACCGAGTTAAAGTGCTCAACACATCGTTGATTCCGAAGTTTTAGGTAAGACGTAATATCCTGATGCGTTATTTCTGAGAGCATTTCACTGATGCGCCGGCCCGAGAATATTCGAGCTCTGGGCAGCCAGTGCTGAGAGGCCCATTGTTCAAAGCAGTCCATGGAGCCGCCGTCGAGGTACTGGTATATAGCCAACCTCAACAAGTCCGAGCCGATTTCCGCCCCGAAAGTCTCTTTTAAGTCTTCGAGCATTCCACTTTGCTGAGCAACCAGCCAGCACGCGGCAGAAGCACCATAGCTAACAATGTCATTAAGAGGACTCGGAACTCTTTGGTTCAACTCTTCCTGAACTTCTTCCGGTGTTCGCTCAACAAGCTGCTTATCTTCGTAATAAAGAATCTTGCCTTCATATTGTGGGTTCTCGGAAAGATATTTCTTTCCGAGCCGAACTCTTCCGGTCTCTGTATCCAAGGCTCCGACGTACTTTCTTTGTGCGATACGGGAGCGTTTCTTTTCCGGATCCCATTCATTTCTGTAAGCCTCGACGTAAGTGTGCCCCTTCCTGACGTAAGTATGGAGGCAGAAGTGCGGAGTGTCGTAAATTCTAGGGCGACCCATTTTAATAGACCTACTTTATCAAAATACCGATCTATTATAGCATAAAAATGCCGTCATTGAAATCTTTTATTTAAAGGAATCAGAGAATTAGTTGAAGAAAAATAGCCCGATTAAAAATAATCACGGGCTATTTCACGGGAGTTTGGGTTACAGGAACATTGGCCGGCCTCGGAAAAGCCGTTTCACTCGCTTCAGAAAACCAAACGACTTCCATTACCGGAACGGTTTCTACGACCGTGACCAATCCTTGGAAAGCGGGGTTCGGAGAAGGCGCCACGCACGCCATGGATCGGATCACCGATTACTACTTAAAGCTTGCAAGCGACATGTTCCCCGTCCTTGAGGTTGATTCCGGACGCAATGTCGAGATTGTCATCTCCAACGGCTTGTCTATTGAACGAAATACCACACCTTAATTCTTAGCTATGTTTAAACCTGCTCCTTTTTTAACCCTCCTTTTTTCTGCAAGTCTTTTAGCACCGTTTTCAGCTTCGGCCTCCGGAGCCTGTGTCAATCCGGACATGAAACCGCTTAAGGTTTCTGCCGTTAAGACGCCTGCAGCTAAAGCTGCCGAAGCTGAATCTCAAACCGCTAGTGATCCAAATCAGACGTCTGCGCCGTTAATCGCCGGTCAAGCCGACGAACTTAAAACCGCCGCGGACAACTTCAAAACCCGCTATCCCAAAACCAAGGTACTGGCTTATCGTCTGACACCGTTGTCCGGAATCTTTGAAGCCACCGTCGGCAAAGAAGTTATTTACTTCGACAAGACTGCACGGTTTGTGTTTTCCGGTCGCTTGTTAGACATGGATCGAGGAGAAGATCTAACCGATAAACGTCTTAAAGATCTGAGAAGAATCTCTTTTGACTCTCTTCCGCTCGATAAAGCCGTTAAGACGGTTTACGGAAACGGCAAAAGAAAACTTGCCGTCTTCACTGATGTGGATTGTCCGTTCTCACGCAAACTCGGCACCACACTGGAATCCCTTAAAGATGTGACGGTTTACACGTTTCTTTTCCCGCTGGAGTCCATTCACCCGGAGGCTAGAGGAAAGTCCGATGCGGTTTGGTGCGCTAAAGATCCTTCTAAAGCTCTAGCGTCTGCCTTAAAAGGCGAGCTCACTCCTAAGGCGATTTCGGACAATCCCGTTTGTCCCTCCCCGGTTAACGACACCCTGGCGCTTGCCAAACAGCACAGCATCGGCGGGACGCCGACTTTAATCAATGAAGCCGGAGATCGTACCGCAGGCGCCCTTCCGCTCGACAAACTGGAAGCCTTTATCAGCGCACCGCTCCAAGGAAACTAAATGAAACGCCATTCTTTAATCGTCTCTGCAGTTTCTGCGGCGCTCCTTCTTTCCGGGTGCGGTTCGCTGACAGGTTTTTCTAACGCTAAGACGGACTTTGCCTGTGCCGACCTCTCCGGCGGTCCTTCCTGCAGAAACATCTCCCAGGTCTATGAAGAAAACAATCCGACCACACCGGTGGTATTGGCCGCTTCTGAAGAAGACTTTGTTCAGCCGTTTTTTGAGCCGAATCAGGCTAAAGACGCTCAAGAGCCAAAAACTGAACCTTCTGCCGCATCCGGCGCCCAAGTAAGTGATGTCTCCGCGGTTGAACGAACTTCGGACTTTGTCACGATCGTGCCGGCTCGTCCCTGGCGAAAGCCCGAAACTGTTCTTCGGGTTTGGCTCGCGCCCTTCCACGATAAGTTGGGCGACCTGCATGACCAGCGTTATCTCTACGTCCGCTTGGAAAACGGCGGCTGGACGACCGACAGCGTCAATGAACTGGTTTCTTCTTCCCGCTTGTCAAAGCCCGTCTACCCGCTTTCTTCCGAACAGCCCAAGGATCCCAACGAAGCCAAGCGAGAAAAGCTCAAACAGCTTCCCGCCTTCGGCTTTTCCGGCAATCGTTAATCCGTCCTTTCTTTAATCGTCCTTTTCTTTGTCATGACGCTCAAAAACTTCCTGTCTTCTGCGGCATCCTTGTTTGCCTTTCAAGACTTAAAGCCCAACTTTAAAGTGCACCCCGGCGCCACGCCGACGCGCCGCAAAGCGCCTCTGAGAATTGACCGCTTTGCCGACGAACTGCCGTACGCGCAGTTTGAAGAAAGCGACAAGCTCTGTGCCGTTGCCGGACCGGACGGAACCTTTGAAGGGATAGGTTTTGTGATTGAAGTCACTCCGCAGACCGGAACGTCGCTCAACATGGCTAAAAGCCTAGAGCATATGATCGGTTCAATCCTTCCGGACGGCACCGGCGTTCAAGTCAGTTTGTTCGGATCTCCGTTCATTGATCCGCTGGTCGATTTGGTCAGAAGCCAGACCCTGCGTCGGACGCCGGAAGACACGCCCGCTCGCGCCGCGCAGAAGGATTTGTTGTCGGCCATGACGCTCGCAAAGGCAAAGTTCCTCTCTCGCTCTGCCACTCAGCCCCCGCATCCGGCGCTCCCGATTCTCGGCCGCAACCTAAGATGCTGGATTTCGGTCGTCATTCCTGCAAAGGCCCCTTTCGAAGCACAGGCTCGGGACAGCGCACTTTTAGTACGCAAGGTCATGGTGTCGACCTTAAATCAATGGCACTTTTCTCCGTTTGTTTGGGACGAGCGAATTTTGGTGCATACCTTATCGCTTATTCTTAATCCTCAGCTCTTTGTCAACGGTGCCTGGTCTTTTACAGATGTGGACCCTACTCGCGAACCCAGAGCTCAGATAGTCTCTCACCAAACGACGATTTCCGTTGAAGAAGACGGCATTGTCTTTCGCTCACCTAATCATCCTTTAACCGTCAAGGCGGTAAGTCTTTCTCCTCACGGTTATCCGCAGAGCTTTTCTTTGGACAAAATGGCCAGAGCCGCCGGCGATGTAGAAGGCACCTTAGGATTCTCCAGCCCTTTTCTCATCACGACTTATCTTTCTAAAACGTCTTATGAGAAAGGCAAGAGCTACGCCCAGCTCAAAAGCGCTCGAGCCGAGCAAATGTCGGCAACGGAAATTGCCCGCTTTATTCCGACACTTCAAGAAGAAGCCAGAGACTGGAGAGCTGCGGTTCAATCCTTTGAACACGGCGAAGGACTTGTCCAGTTGTCTCATCAGGTCATGATTTTCCCGACAACAGAAAACGTAACCCATGAAGTCCAAACCGCGATCGGCATCTTCAAGAAAATGTCGATTGAACTCATGCAGGATCACTTAATGCATCTTCAGGGCTTAATGGCTTCTCTGCCGATGGCAGGAGGCCCGCTTCTCGCCTTTGACGTGAAACTTGCCAAGCGCTCTTCAACAAAGACTTGTGCCAATGCAGCCAACACGATGCCTTTAATCGGAGATTGGAAAGGCTCGGGCACCCGAGCAGGACACGTGCTTCCGACGCCGATTCTTTCGCTGTTTTCCCGCCGCGGGCAGATCACGCATATCGATCCGTTTGCGAATCCTCACGGAAACTACAACGGAATCGTGACCGGATCCTCCGGTTCCGGTAAATCCGTCATGCTGAATTCTCTGGCGCTCGGTACCCTTTGCTCGAACGGCCGAGTTTGGGTCATCGATATCGGCCGAAGCTATGAAAAACTCTGCCACTGCGTCAACGGCCAGTGGATCGAGCTCTCGGATACGCCTCGAGCGGACGGCAAAATCGATTGTCTTAATCCTCTGTCCGTTACAAAGAATATTGAAGCCGACATGGACTTAGTCCTTCCGCTGATCGCTCAGATGGCTTCATCCAACGAGCACCTCGACGACCTAATGCTCTCACATCTTCAGATCCACATCCGCCATATTTGGTATGAAGCGAAAACGCTCGGCAAAATACCCACCATTACGGATTTAACTCGTTCTCTCCTGCATAACGGCCGTTTGGGCGGAGCCCACCCCAGACTGAATGATCCCGAATGGGATTCCTATTACGCCTCTTTAACTGCAGAAGAGCAAAAGGCACTGGACGATCCTCGTCTTGTGGACCTCGGTGTCAAACTTATGCCTTATGCCCAAGGCGGCGCTTATGCCTCTTTCTTTGAGGGAGAAGCCAATATCGACTTTGACAATCATTTCATTGTGCTTGAGCTGGAACAGCTCAACACAAAGAAATCCCTTCAGGCAGTCGTCTTAATGCTCCTCATGTATCTCATTGACGTGGAAATGCGCCGAGGCGATCGGTCTCAGCCAAAACTTGTCATCATCGATGAGGCCTGGGACCTGATGGTCCGCGGACACTCTTCTAAATTCATTGAAGCCGGTTACCGCAGGGCCCGTAAGTTAAACGGTGCCTTCTTTACCGGCACGCAAGGCCCCGGGGACTATTGGAAAAGCTCGGCCGCCAAAGCCGCTCTCGACAATGCCGATTGCAAGTTCATTATGAAACTCAAAGAATCCGTCTTGAGCGAATGCGAAAAAGAGTCCCAGCTCGGTTTAGACGACTACGAAATGGCGCAGCTTCGTTCTTTGAAGGGTCTCCGCGATGTCTACTCCGAAGTACTCGTCAAAATCGGCGATGCGCCGACCTCTGTGAATCGTCTGATCCTGGATCCGTTCTCTTTGCTGGTCATGAGTACGCACCCGAAAGACATCAGTGACATCAACCGATACCGCAAAGAAGGCCTATCCATGAGAGAAGCCATCGAAGCAGTGCTCTCCGAACGCGGCCAAGCCGAATTCATTCCTTAATTCGTCTTTCGTTAATCGGCCCTTTCCATAGATTTAACCCGTCTTCCTTTTAATCCTATGAAATCCACCCTCCTCTTCCTGCTTGCCGGCGTCCTCGGTGTCGCCTTGGGCTTCGGCACGCTCAAAGCCAAAGACCGAGTCTCAGAAATTCTTGACCGTCCTCGCTTTGCCGTCGTCAACCTCAACTCCGTTGTGAAAGCCAATGAAGTCCGAATCCTCTCCGAAGGCAAAAACGGAGACGCGATTCTTCCTGAAGCCGAACGTTTCGCCAAAAGACTCAAAGAAGAACTTGCCGTTTTAGAAAAAGACTGCGATTGCGTGCTGCTCGTCTCTTCGGCCGTGATTTCCACCGCAAAACTTCCGGACTACACCGATCATCTTGTCGCCAAACTCGGCTTATCTCTTGAAAAACAGAGCACTCAGCTCCGTCAAATCGGCGCCCGCTTACACAACGGAGCTAAACCATGAGCCGCATGAAAGCCCACCCGAGAGTGTTTTGGCACCGGTTAAAAGACCATGCACGCCGTTTCGGATGGCTTTGGCTCTCCGTCTTCTTAATCCTCAGTCTCGTAAATCATCGCTGGCATTTGGCTTTAAACCGCACGCATTCTTTGCCTTTTAAGCTTTTTGTTATTGAGCGCGGACAAAAGGACGTCCGAGTCGGAGATTACGTGGCATTTGAGCCCAAAGCCTCTGCAGTCGGCGGCTACCGTTTAACGTTTATCAAAGAAGTGGTCTGCGGCCCCGGGCAAACGCTCTCCCGTATAAACCGTACGTTTTATTGCGACGGCAAAGAGCTGACCACGGCCAAAGAACGAGCTTTAAACGGCAGTCCATTGGAAGCCACCGCTCCACAGGTTCTCGGTGAAGATCAGTACTTTGTCCGCGGCACGCACCCTGATTCGTACGACAGCCGTTATGAGGCATTCGGGATTATTGACCGATGCCGGTTCAGCGGTCGGGCACATCCTATTTTCTAACGCTGTTTTGAGATGACTCTTTCCCGTCTGCTCTTATCCGTCTCCGCGGCTGCCTCTGCTGTTGTCTGCCTCTCCGCTTACAGCGTCGCTTCTTCCGAACCGTCCTTCTCTTTTAATGTTCCTTCGCCTTGTACAAACAAAGCGGCTGCTCAATCCAAAGTCGAAGTCCTCGAACCTTTGGGGCCGCTTTACGACATCAGTGAGCCGGATATTCTCGAAGCCTTTAAATCTCGAGTCGGCGCGATGAAAGCCTCCGGTGAATACGACCGCCGCTTTAACCAAAACAAAGATCGTATTGCCAAGGAGCTTGAACAGCCGACCTCCGTTGCCGGACTTAATCGGGCAGATGATTTACGGACTTGGGAATTGTCCGCTTCCGTTCCGGAAAGCTTGCCGGAGGCGATGCTTCGTCAAGCTCAGTCCGTCCCAATGCCGAACTTGTCCCGTTCGCTCTTATTTATTGACGGGACAGACGAAGAATCTCTGGAAGCTGCCCGCAAACTTCTTAAATCACATAAGGATATGCGGATTGTGCTTGTCAGCGGTTCTCCCGCTGAAGTCTCAGAGAAGCTCAATCAGCGCATATTTTTTGATCAAGGGGGCGGGCTGGTTCGCGTCTTCGGTATTGAAGCCGTTCCCGCACTGCTCTTTAACGGATCCAACGGCCCGACAGGCGCCGAGTTTGCTTCTGACCGCTTGTCCGAACTCCTCTCTTTAATACAACCATAATGAAACGTTTCTCCTTAATGCTCATTCTGTCTTTTTGCTGTGCAGCTTCTGCTTTTGCCGGAAACTGCAAAGGCAGAATCATCAATCCGATCACCGATGTCTGCTGGAGCTGTGTCTTCCCCATTAAGTTAGGAGGGGTCACGCTTTCTTCCGGAAAGAATGCCGATCCCGAAACCGATGCCAATCGTCTTTGTCTCTGTGCTTCGGGCGCCAACATTACCGTCGGCTTGAATATGTCTTTCTGGGAGCCGCTGCGAACCGCTGAAGTTGTCCGCACACCGTACTGTTTTCCTTCTCTCGGCGGAATGGAGTTGAACGTCGGCTTAAGAGCCCCGGCGCACGGCCGGACTCCGAATAAGTCGACTTCGGCTCAGCGCACGTCCTTTTATCAAGTCCACTGGTACTTCACGCCTTGGCTTTTTATTCTTGAAGTTCTCCTTGACACTAAATGTCTGGAGCAATCCGCTTGGGATTTGGCCTACATGACCGAACTCGATCCTCTTTGGGATGACTCGGTTACCGCATTTTTCTTAAATCCTGATGCATCGCTCTTTGCCAATCCCGCGGCAGCGGCTGCTTGTGCAGCCGACTGTGTTGGCGCGACTTCTTCCCTGCCGATTTCGGAACTCTATTGGTGTGCGGGCTGTCACGGCGGCATCTTCCCGCTCACCGGATGGGTCGGTTCACATGTACATTTTCCGCAGGCGTCCTCTCTTCTAGTTGCCCGCTTTACCATGAAGCTGCACCGCTCCGGTCTTCAATGGGCCGCTTACGGAGAAAAAGGTCAGTGCGGCCCTTACCTTGAGCCGATCATGGACAAACGCGTCTATCGCACTCAGATGATGTATCCGGCGCGCACCACCGGTAAGCGGGACGGACGATGCTACTACCCCATGGGTGCTTCAACTTCCCTTTGGCATTCCGGTAAAACCTGGGCTACCGGCGGCGAAGACGCTGCATATCTCATCTACCGTAAGCGTGACTGCTGCCAAGGCGCAGGCATTCAGCCGAGTTAAATTTGAAATAGACATACTTTTTCAAAGTATGTTTTTGAAAAACACTTACTTTTTCAATCAATCATCCTCTGCTCACCCTTTAATGATCAAAACCTTTTGAATTAATCACACTAATTCAAAACTCTATTTATGAATAAATCATACTTTTTCAAATTCCTTCTGAGCATATCGCTTTCTTTACCGCTTGTCGGTTTTACAGCTTCAGAGACATGGACGATCGAAGACGTGCTTGAAGCTTCTTCTCATCTTTCCGAGCAAATAAGAGACCAAGCTGCCTCTGCACAAAAGCCGCCTCCTCGTGCCTACGCTGCCGTCTCTCTGTCGATGCCTCAAGCCTCTTTGGAGCGTTTGGCTCGAGATGCTAAAGATGCCGGAATCCCTTTGGTCTTCCGCGGTGTTCCGCCTTCCGACAGTCAGAGCGATGCTAAATTGCCGCTGCTTAATCCTCAGTCGCTTGCGGCCTTTCAGCCCTTAATCGATGCCGGCGCTGATGTTCAGCTCCACCCGGAAATATTCAGCGAATTCAATATCCGTCAGGTTCCCGCTCTAATCGTCAAAGAAGAAGCCCCCGTTTCTCCTGACGGATGCGCAAAAAGCACAAAGGCTGTCGTTATTCCGGGAGACGTAACCATTGGTTATGCCTTAGACCGTTTAGCAGACAGGGCAGATTCCATCGGGGAAGCAGCCCGCGCCCTTCGCGCAAAACTTGGAAACCGACCGTAATGCCCAACATCTTTTCTCGAGCCTTATTCAGCTCTGTCCTTTTAATGCTCTTTAGCGTCCAAGTCGCAGCTTACGATAAACAGTCTGCTATGGATGCCGCTAAAGAAGAAGCGGCCAAGCTGTCGATCAAAGACATCCTCACCGAGAGCTCTGCTTCCGGCACCGTTCCGGAATACGGCGCAGACGTATCGGAACTTAAAGACCTGTTTGCCAAAGGACAAGGTAACCTCTTAACACCCGGCTCTTCTAAAGCCGACGGATGTTTGTCGCAAACTTCTATGGACTGCCGTGCAGTTCAAGTAATTTACGACCCACATTCCCGGCCGGGATGGGAGGAATCCGACTTCGACAATATCTTGGCGGATCGTGATCACCTCTTAAACAAAGTTCCTGATCTTCCGCCCAACGGAGGAGAAATCTGCGAAACCATTACGACAACGCGTCCCCCACAGACAGACTTAGCTGTCTGCGAAGAAACCACCGTGGGAAGCACGGCTCAGTCCTGCTTTGAAGGCTGGACGGAAAAGCTCGACGTCTCGACGCTCTTTGAATGTATTGCCCGAACCGGTAAAAAACTGACCGTCGAGTGTCTCGCCGATTACAACGAGACAAGCCAGGACTACACCTGTCTTCATGCGCCGCTCCAAACTTGCCACACCGGAGAAACCGTCAAAATCGAAAGCACTTACCGGTATCTTTGTAAAACACAGCAGTTCACACAAAACACCTACCGCTGCAACCGTTACTTGGAAGTCGTCGGTTATGCGGGATGCGAAATCGGCAAATTCTTTGAAGCTTCTTCCGAGACCTCGCCCTCTTTAGGCAAAGACGCCTGCAACGGCGGAGACGTCATTGAACTCAAATACCAGTGTTCTAACGACCTTATCCCAAAACTTCGGATAGAAACCAACGTTAAAAATTCCGCTAACTTCGGTTTTGATATACAGGCGGAGGACTTTCAAAGCGAACATTTCTTCTCTAACTGTAAAGGCGTCTGGACGGGACAAAGTCGCTGCACCGGCGTGAACTGCACGGTAGAAATCAAGATGGATATCTACACGCGGCCTGGTAAATGGGATTATTCAGGGTCGATCTCCAAGCGTTTTTCTTTTCAGAAAAACGCCAATGACGTCTCTTTAGACAAATGGCGGACGTCATGCGTCAGCGCCGACGGCAAAGTCGTGGAGTTTGACTCATGATTTCTCGCCCTTTAATGCTCCTTCTTCCCTTTTTGATGCTGTTGACTTCAGCAACAGTCAGCGCGGCCTGCACGGACGGCCCGGAAGTTTGTGTCGACGGTCCGGGTTCCAAATTTATTAACGGCGTAGAAGTTTGGCGGGAATGTTGGAACTATCAAACAACGCGTCATTGCACGGAATCGTCTACCGTTGATTACTGCAAAGGCCTTCAAAACACGCCCGGCTGCCGTCAAACGAAAGCGGATTGCTTAAGTTACGATCTCACGGGCACGTGTATGTCCTGGAACAGTACTTACGTTTGTTCGGAAGAAGCCAAAGATACCGAGAACATCGAAATCTTAGATTTTTCTCATACCGTCATTTCCGGCACGGACACTTCTGCGTGTTCAAGTTTCATAGATAATCCTGACTGCTATATCGCAGAAGAAAAGTGTGTTGAAGGTCCGGAAACCCGCATCATTAATGGCGTCGCGGTTTATAAAGAATGCTGGAGAAAAGAATTGGCTTTTGCCTGCGCTGCCGCGGGCGCTTCCAACAGCTGTCAAGTTCTCGCTTCTAAAGGCTGTCAGCCCGTCGGAGAAAAAGTCTGCGAAAGAATTGGCGCCGACGGGGCTTGTGCTCAATACTCGCAGAAATACCATTGCGTTAATACCGATCCGATTGAAGGCGATAACATTACGCCTGAAGGCACGCCCTCCAAGCCGGGATTTGATCTATTGACCTGTAAAACCGCAACCGAGGGCATGACCTGCAAAGCGTCAAGCTACTCCTGTATGCAGACAAACGATAAAGGCGAATGCATCCAGCGCAAATATATCTATAACTGCACCCAATCTCTCAACGAAAACTCTTGCGTTGCCCTAGAAAAACTTCCCGAGTGCGAAGTCCGTAAATCGACCTGTATCGAACGCGACGGTCCGAAGTGTTTGGCTTATAAAAAGGAAATCTTCTGCAAAGGTGACTCAGAAATCTCCGCTCCCGGCGCTGACATCATCGATTCAAACATCGTTATCGGCGCCATTGAGCCGTCTGACACCTGCCTCCCTCTTAAAGATCATCCTACCTGCACGGTGCTTCGAACCGAATGTGTGGAAGGCCCGGCAGAAAAGATTATCAACGGCGTCCCCGTCTATAAAGACTGCTGGAAGTATGAACACACTTATGTCTGCAGCGCCGGAACCGGCGGCTCAGGAGAGACGAAAAATGACTGCGGAAAGTTCGAGGCTGATAAAGACTGCGTCAAAGTTTCTTCCGAGTGCATTGCCGTCAATGATGTCGGCAAATGCCTCACCACAGCCCACACTTATCGCTGTCAGGAAAAAGAAGGCTCTGTCGTCACAGAAACTATTTGCCGTCCCGCCGAATGCTTGGACGGCATCTGCGACGGATCCGGAGATCCTGCTGATTCCGACTTCTCTAAAGTCATCACAATGCTCGAGACCGCCCGTCAAAGCGCCCTTTACGCCGACTACGACAACGGCCGTTTCTTTAACGGTGAAGTCGATGAATGCTCCAAGAAAGTCTTAGGTTTCTCCTGCTGCGGCACCAAAGTCAAAGCCGGAACAGCCAATTCGTCGGCGTTCGGCAAAGCGATGAGCTTTGCCGGAGACGTCACGGTAGAAACCGTCAAATACATCGGAAGCCCCTACGTTTATGACGTCTTGTCGGCTTCTGACACCACCTCCGGCATCTTGAATATGCTCTACGGCGATGCAACGAGCGGTATCTACAATCCGTCGCTCTCTTTCTATGGTTTCGGAATGACGCTCCAAGGCGGCCAAATGTATTTCACCTTTGACCCCACATCTTTCGCCATGTCCGTTGCCGTCCAAATCGCATTGGACTATCTGCAGTGCGAACCTAAAGAGCAAACCTTAATGCTCAAGAAAGGCCAGAAGCTTTGCCACTACGTCGGAACCTACTGCTCTAAGAAAGTCGTCACCTGCGTGGAAAGAAAAGAAAGCTACTGCTGCTATAACTCGCCGCTCGCCCGTATCCTCCAGGAACAAGGCCGTCCTCAGTTGGGCAAAGGCTGGGGCTCGGCGCAAAACCCTCAGTGTGAAGGCTTCACACAAGATGAACTCGAGCGTCTGGATTTTGATGCGATGGACTTGTCTGAATTCGAAGCCTTAATCGTCCAAAAGAACGAACTTAATTCCGCTGCCGCTCAAGACCGAGGAACGTCCCACACCAAGAATTTGGTCGATAAAGACTTAGGCGCTTATGTCTCGCCCTCTGTCGGATCATCTCATGTCGTTGATCCCAACTTCACGGGTACTGCGACACCCAACCGTCCATCATCGTCTAAAGCTCCCTCTAAGAATCTTAAAAACTAACGCCCAATTATGTACAAAAGACCACAAAATCTTTATCTGCTTCTATCACTGGCCTTAACGCTCGCTGCGCCTGCGTCACTCGCCGCTTCCTTTTGGGATGAAGACGTTTGGAACTCTGAAGACCGCGGTTTTCTTTACTATCCGCCCGAAGAATTAAAGAAGAAAGTCCCGGATCCTAATGCGCCTAACGATCTCTCTTTAATCCTAAGCGCGGCAGAACTTAGAGCCGAATACACCAAACGACTGGAGAACGCGACCTTTCTTCCGACGGAAGCCAACGTCTTAGCCTTCCAAGAGGTCAACCATTTCGTTCAAGAAAAAGCCGCTCTCTTTACAGATATGAACCGCCGCGTTTCTTGGCAGAACCCGCAGTTTGATTTCTCAACCCTTAATCCGGCTGCTAACTTTGCTCAAGTCTCTTTAAAGGAAGACAGAAACCAAACCCGCAAGGAACAGATTCCTCAGATCGCTCAAGACTGGGGCCTGATGTACTTCTATCGCTCCGACTGCCGCTTCTGTGCTTTGCAGTCTCCTCTGGTAAAACATCTCAAGGACACGTTTGGTTTTGAAGTACTCGCAGTATCTCTGGACGGTTCCTCTAATGATCATTTCCCCGATGCGCTTCCTGACAACGGCGTCTCAAAACTCTTAACCAACGGCTTAGGCCTCGATCGAGTTCCTGCACTCTTCATGGTCAAACGCGACCAATCCGCTTCTTACTTAGTTTCTTCCGGTGTGCTTTCGCTCGAAGACATGATCAACCGTATTCAGACTCTGGCACTAAGCAAGCCCGGAGAGTCACTTTTCGGCGGCGCACAAGTCGCAAACTCTGTGCAAAAGACCACAAACTTTTCTGCCCCTGACGCCTTAGCCGCGACTCCCGTAACAACGCAGGCCGTCCCTCCGTCCCTTTAATCCTCTTCAGCCATGACCCGTAAATTCACAAAACTCTTCTCAGCTTTGGCTCTGAGCACCTGTCTCTTCACTGCAGACGCTTCCGCAGGCTTCATGAAAGACTTCTATTCTGCCGCAGGTTCTTTTCAAGGCAATGTCACACCGGCAGGTGTCTATCAGTCTTCCGGCATGAATACCGTCACAGGCGGCGGATTTGTCTATCGAGCCCCGCGCAAAGACTTCAATGCGTTTTATTTCACTCCGCCTTCTCTGTCTGCCGGCTGCGGCGGCATTGACTTATTTCTTGGCGCCTTCGGTATTCCGTCTCGAGAAGAATTCGTCGCTTTCTTACGCAACATCGGGACCGCCCTTCCGGGCTTAGCTTTTCAGCTTGCCCTTCAGTCGTTAGCACCCGACCTCAATGAACAAGTCACCAGCTTCCGTGACATGATTCGCCAGTACACCAATATGTTCCAGGACTCCTGCACCTCTGCACAAAACCTCTTGAAGATGAGCGGCGCAGAACAATGGATTCAAAAGACGGGCTTTGAAGCCCGCAATGCCTTGCGGGCTTCAGGCATTGTCTCTGACGCATCTGAAGCTGATGCAAAGACGCGCACCGACGGAGCCGCCGTTTTAGATTACGCGCCGACCCGTAAAGATTCCGGCGGAAATGTGGTCGATGCTCCGGAGTTAAACCTCACATGGTCCTTGCTTTCCGGCGGCAGCTTTAATGCTTCTTACAGCAAAGAGCTCAAAGAACTCATGATGACACTCGTGGGCACCGTCATTTATGTTCGAGAAGGCAGCGGCAAAGATACCGTCACCCGCGCCATTCCGATTGCCGGTCAGGACTTAGTGGGTTTTCTTTTCGGACGCCCCGATACTCAAGTCCTAGAAAGCGAAGCTTTCCGGCTCCGCTGTGTCGAAGAAGACGGAGATGACCGCTGCTTGACTGTTAAAAAGACCACGCTCGATGAAGTCAACCTTCCCTACGAATTCATGAAGGCAGCCTCTAACTACAGAAACTCTATCCTGCACCGTGACCCCAATCTTGTCTCGGAAGCCGACATGCTGCTTTTAGCTTCGTCTTCCACGATTCCTTTAATCCGTCTGATCAATGCCACCGCTTCTCATCGTTACTTAGGCTTCTCTCAGGACATCGTGCGCATCTATGTCGAAGCCGCCGCTTTTGAGGCCGTCATCCGAGCCATGGATCGTCTGTCTTTAGACATCAAGGCAGCAGCCTCAGCCTCTTCCGCTTCTCAGACCGGCGTCATTGCCGCCGAACACCTAAAGGTCATTGAGGCAAGAATCGATGAAGTCCGTAAGGATATCGCATCGCGCAGCGATGCGGTCTTTCAGCAGATGAGCCGAGCCCATTCTTTCATCACGCAGATTGAACACTTAGAAAGAAGTGTCAAAGGCGCTTTAGCCGCTGACTTAGCGGCGAACCTTTCCTTCGGAGAAAACCTCTAATGGTGATGGACTATTACGCCTACTGGAACGGAGGCCAAATCCGAGACTTATTCGAAGCGCTTGTTTCGATTTGCTCCGGCTCCTCCTACGAAGGTCTGCTTAAAACCGCCGTACTCGCCGGTTTTCTTGTCACGCTCACCGGCGCCCTTCTGAAGTGGCAGGGGTTGGCTTCAAAGGTTTATCTTTTTGCTACCGTCTTGTTTTATTCCGTCATGCTCGTCCCTAAAGTGGATGTCGCTGTACACGACGAACGAAGCGCTGATGTTTATGTCGTGAGCAACGTGCCCTTCGGCGTCGGCTTCTTTGCGTCTGCGACCTCTAAGATCGGCCACTTTCTCACCGAAAGCTTCGAAACCGCTTTCTCTCTGCCGGACGCCGAACGATTCTCCAAGTTCGGCTTGGTCTATCCTCAGCGTGCCTTAAATAGTCTCTTAGCCGCCGGCCCCGTCACACCGGAAGGCCACGCTCTAACGGATCGGGTGATTGCCGACTGCATAGGACCCGAACTTTTGGATCATCCCGACAAAGCGGCCGACCTCAGCCACTCAGGCGACATTTGGGCCACGATTTCCGCAGACGGCTGGATCAATCCGGCACGCTCTTCCGTCTCTTCAGACGGCACCGTCCAAAGATGCGATCAGGCACTCCAAAGTCTGGACCAGCATCTCAACACTGTTGAACTCGACTTCTTGTCTAAGCGTCTCGGTACCGTCTTAGTACCGGAAAGAATTGATCCCGCCGACGTCATTCGACGGACGCTTCCTCAGAGCGAAGCCCTCCTGCTCGGTGTTTCTCGTTCCTTGGAACAAAGCCTCAAGCATTCCGTCATGCTCACCGCGCTTCCGCGCGGCATGGCATCCATCGCCGCACAGGCCGGCGCCCCGCTGGATCTTGCCGCTAAATATTCCGCTTCTCAAGCCAACCTCACGTCAGAAATCAATTACCGCACGTTGGCGCGTTTAGCAGAACACAGCCTCCCTAAAATCCGCAACTGCGTTGAATTCATCGTCATTGCTGCCTTCCCTCTAATGCTCCTTTTGATGGTGGCCGCGGGAAGCGCTGCCGGAGCGGTTTTTAGATCGTTCTTTGTATTGCTGATTTGGTTCCAGCTCTGGGCACCGCTTCTCTCTGTCGCTAACTATCTGATGATTTCCGTAGACGCCAATCCGCTGAATCGGATTGCCGCCGAGTTCGGCGGAAGTACTTTGCTGGCAGCCGGAATCATTCGTGAAGCCGGCGCCACATCCCAAGCCATTGCCGGAAGCATCATGCTTTTGATCCCTGTGATTGCCTTTGCACTTGCCAAAGGCAGCGATATGGCTTTCGTCTCTATGGCCACAGGTTTAATGGCTCCTGCACAAGTTGCTTCTTCCGGCGCCTCCGCTCAAGCCGCTGCCGGAAACTTCAATGCCGGAAACATCTCTATAGGAAATACATCCATGAACTCTGCTTCCGCAAATAAATCCGACCTTTCTTCCTCCTGGAGTGATCCATATACTTCTAAATCTCAGACAGCTTATGGCTCCGTCACCCGAGATGAAACCGGAACAGTGACAGGTATGGCTCGAACATCTATTGATTTGGGCGTTTCTTCTTCCGGTGCATTAACGCACAGCCGAACCACGGGAACTGCATCTTCTGCCGCAACAACTTTGACCGCTTCCGAGAGTCAGGCTCTTTCTCTGTCTTCGGCTGCCTCTTCTTCAAATGCCGTCAGCCGTGAATTTGCTCGTGCCATGAGCCAAGGATTATCCGAACGTCTGAGCGCCGGACAGTCTACCGCCGGTTCGTCTTCATCTTCTTATTCGAAGAGCACTGGAGAATCTTCAACCTTATCCAGAGGCTTATCGAATTCCGAGAACTTGGCATTCACGAGCGGAGCAAAACTTCAAGCCGGAGGCGGCGAAGCACAGTTCTCCACAGATGCGGCAAAGGAAGCTGCCAAAGATGCAAAGGGAGCTTCTTCCGCTTCGTCTGAGAATCTAAACTTAGCCGCAGCTCAAAGTAGTCCGGCCGTACTCGGAGCCGTTTCGACGCAAAGCAAAGATCCCGAAGGAAAACCTGTTGCACGCCAAGTACAAAATGCGATGTCCCATCTTCGCGGAGCAGCTGAAGCTGCAGGAATGGGAATCGGTCTGGAGGCGAAAACTGCTCAGCAGTTCGTAGACACTGCAACGGGGTCTCAAAGCGCCGCGACTCAGCATCAGAAGGCTGAGGCCTACCATGCGCTCAAGAGCACGGCAAAAGAAATTGCCGCCTCAACTTCAAATGATGAGATGCGCCGAGCCGCTAAAAACTTCTCCGCGGCATTGGATAAGGCCTATCGCTCCTCTAATGATCAAAGCCGAATGCTGTCAGAGACGTTCTCTGCTTCTCGATCTCAGTCAGAGAACCTAAGCGGAACAAATCAAACTGCCGTCAATAACGACATCTTGGTTATGCAGAAATTACTGTCTTCAGACAAGTTGTCGGCAGAATCTCACCTTAAAGCTCTTTTCGATTCTTCTGATAAGCGAGAGCATTTAAGTGCTTCAGCTGCCGCTGATTCTTACGACCGCGCTGCAGATGTCCGTCACTTAGGTCCTGGACAAATACAAGAAACCGGTCTTGAACAAAACGCTCTTAAACGTCAAGGAAGAGGCTCCTTATCTGCTTTGCAGCACAAGGGAGAAGCAGTCCTCGGAAAACAAGAAAAATTGTTTAAAGACAAGGCCGAAGACGCCTCTTTCCAGCCGTCCTCGTTAAACTCGGGATTGAAAGATTTCAACAAGAAATTTGATGAGCAGGAAGAGGCAAATGCAATAGGACTTATGAACCAGAATGCGATGACTGAATTGAGACAAGAACGTATTAACGACGCTTCTATTGGCTACCACGATGGACAAAGAGGAATGAGCACTCTGTTACTTAATTCTCTTGCAGGCGGACTTGGCTACCGAGAAGCTCGAATAGAAAGGGAAGTAAAGAATTAATCATCTGCTCCTTAAATTCTTAAGAACTTAAGGAGCTTATTTGCCTAAATCTATTTCCTGCCTACCGCTGATTTTTGGCTTTTTATAGGCATTCTGTAAATGGTTCAAAGTTCAAAGTCGCACTCGTGAGATGCCGAAAGCAGTTCATCCCAATTTGAAGGAGGATTGCCGTTGTCGAGCATCCTTGCAAAAACTCTATAGGCATCGTTTTTTGATTCGTAGGCCCGTAATGTTGAATCGCCGTTAACCCAACCGATTACAACGATTTTGGCTGAAGTCTGATAGCGAAAAAATAACCTGTACTGCTGGAAAAATTTCAGCCTGTGCCAATTTAGATATTGATCTCCCAACGTCTTTCCCTGCCTGAAAATCGGCTGCGTCGGGTCTATAGATAACGTGATGATTATTTGCCTTATGGCTGCAAGAATTTTTGTACTTTTTTTCTTTTGATAACTGTCAGGATATTTGTTTTTCAAAAGCTCTACTTTAGCAGTCAGAGAAGAAAATTGTTTCTCAGAGGCCGGTTGAAAAAAATATCCTCCAAGAAGACTTTTCATTCATCATCGTCTGAATCCAAAGGAGTCTCGAGATCAATCTTAATGTCTTCTACGAGAGAAGAAATTTTCACAAACTTCTCAACTGTCATAGGAACTAAGTTCTGCGGAGAATTTTCTATGTCCTTGGCAAGAAAACCTAAAAAGTTATTCAAGACGGGATCGTCTTCACAACTAGTTAACTTGCTGATTACAACTTTCCCGTCTGAATCAACAGAATATACAAGTGTGTCGCTCTTGCTTAAATTCAGAACATTCCTCACGACTTCGGGGATCGTTGTCTGGTATCTGTCATTTAAAGTGGACTGCGCGGAAATCAGATTCGACATAAGAACTCCTGTTTGTATTTATCGTAATGCCATTGCCTTGTCAGTTTGCATTTGATCAAATCCAATTCCTCACTGTCGATTTCTGGTTTTCCGGGAGCACCAGTTTTTTTGCGGTTCCGTATATCAAAGTAAGGGCGCTAATCACAAGTCTTCAATCCTGACTCGAATAGATCCCTGTTCTTTCAAGCGCTGACGGGCTTTTTGAATAAGTTGCTCGTCTTCCTGGTCGATGAAGGCTTTGTTTGACGAGGGATTCTGAGAGTTTTTTGTCTTCTCTTTTTCTAGCTTCAGCTTTTCATAATCCTTAGTTTTCACGGGAATTTGAGACGAGTCCGGACACCAAACAGGAACGTACCTCTTTGTCTTATTGGAAGAATGCTTATCAAAGGGTTTCACAAGACCTCCTTCTGCTGTCTGTCTGAACAACTTGCTAACGGTGGAAGATTTCGACTCAGGCAAATTCAGCCTCTGTCTGAGAGACGCATTATTCGCAGGCTCGTTGAGCAGATATCTCAGCACGGTGTGCAAATATACCGTCCAGTTCCTTTGATCCAATGAAAGGAGCTTCAATGGTTTTTCAAACCAAAGCGTCACTGTTATTGAATTTTTCCTGACCTTAATTCCAGGAGCCGGAAGACTACGAGATTCAAGTTCCTTAACGATTTTTCTCCAGCCGTGGCCTTGTCCATCAACTAAGCCAAGATTCTTCATTTCAGTAAAAATTTTTTCATTCTTTGTAACGGGACCGCCATCAAGAAAATGAAGTTGATCCAAGACTGGTTTGCCTGAATTTGTTATCTCGACTCTATTTTTATAAATTTCTACAAGTATCCCGTCGCCTTCGGAAGATAGATCTTGGTGAGCAAAGGCATTGCAAAGCACCTCCCTAAGGACAGCTTTTGGTATCGAGAATTCAATTAACCTTCTTCCGCTTTCTGGATCAATGCGTTCGCGGCCCGGAATCAAACCATTGAGCTCCCGGTAGACTGATTTAAACGCCTCGACGATTCCTTCTTTGAACTCTTTGTCACAGACAACAGGAGTCAAATTATCGTTACCGCTGTATGAGACAATCCGAACCCGCTTTCCAGCCAGTCGATCGAAGTCCGATAAATTTCGAGCTAAGAGGTAGGCGCTAAAAAGCGGAATCTCATACGTTAACCCTGACTTTTTAATCAAGCTGAGCTTTTCAAGATAACGGAGTTGTTCCTCTTTGTTGTCCGCAATCTCCATTCTTGAAAGCCTGAGATATGCCTCAGCATTCAAAAGCTCGAGAACTTCTGGGCCGGACAAAGCCGAAGCAACAATGGAACGTTCATTTCGACCATCAGGAGCCTCCTTTTCTTCGGCATCTAGAAACAATTGAGGCGATTTTTCCCAGATAAGAGACCTCTCCATACTTGGATTAATGTCAGAAGTCATAAAACAAGTAAAGCTGGCACACTGAGCGGAAAACAAAACAGGGCAACTCACCTGAGGATTGTTACCATCAACTCTTCTCTCAGCCTTATCCCTGTCGTAGGTCAAACCTGTGATTGTCCATTTCGCGCCCATCTAGAGCCTCCTACGTCTAATACTATACAAAACAACGGATAGAAATTAAATAACATTAAATAACGTGAAATAATTATCTATATGTTTTTAAGTAAGAATTTTTAGGTTCAGGCTAGACAAAAGAAAAGCAGAAAAATAAAGCACATGCTTCGGACTGGTTTTTGCTTCAACCTCTAATTGCAACCTCACGGTTTCAGTTTTGTAACCTTAAGAATATCGACAAACTCAAAAAGCTTCTTCTCACCGTTAGACGCAATAATCAACGAACTACCTTGTCTCAGACCTTTGAATCCGACGGTGTCCTTAGTTACCAAGAAAGTCTTTAGTTCGTCAAATTTTTCCGGCTTACCGTCTTTCCCCGGATAGCGAACTCTGACGGTGACTTCAACGCCGTCCTGAATAACCGGACCGGTACCGTGCGACGTAATTAGAAAATACCTCTCTTCCTCTGAATTGATTTGTTTCCATCCTGACTCAGGATTGTCCAATTCATTGCCAACTTTACGCAAAGCTGAAAGCTTATTGCTTTCTATTTCTTTTCGCACTTCTTGTGCGGCAATTTTCTCTTTCACTCCTGAGTACACACAGAGTACATATGGAAACTGAATATCAATCTCATAATTAGTGTCGCAATATTGAGCAGCAAAATCCAGAAGATATTTTCCATGTACGAGGCCCGGCTGCTGGTAGTACAAAGAGTCACCTCTGCGGCAAGCAATGAGTTCCGCAGGAGAATTCACAAGGCACAGCCGCTGAGCTTTCTCCGAAGCAATTGTTTCGTGCTCAAAAGAAAAGAAGGAGACAAAAACCGCACTGATGCAAATTATCGAAGCCACTAACTTTCTAGACATAACATCCTCGCATTCAGAAGTATTCTTTTTTTAACCACTCTAAGAAGAAATAGTCATAGATACGCAATCCTCGATCGTTCTTTTGAAGAATCCCTCGCTCAAGTAATGTCCTAGCGGATGATTGAGCCGAACTTACAGAAGAGAGGCTGTGATCCTTTACAAAAGCGGTTGATGTTGGATTCTCAACTGTGCCTTCCTTTGCAATGGCTAACAACAAGGATTTTTGATTTAGGCTAAGGTCAGATAGGAGGGCCCTGTAAAAAACGCCTTGCTCTTGTACTATCGTGGAAAGAACCTTGCCTAACATTTCTTCCGATACGACATTACCCTCTTGAGTTACTGAATAAAGCCTGTTTAATATTGATTGAATAAACCAAGTGCAGCCAAAAAATCGCGTATAAATGCGATAGAAGATTTCTTCAGGGATAGTTTTACCGGAATCTCTAAACTTTTCTTCTGCAAATAAAAAATATTCTTTTTTATCTATCGGATTTAAATGCATCATGGATGCGCTTTGATAGAAAGGGCTGCGGCCTTGAACAAACAACTCCGAGAGCAAGTGAAATTCACTCCCGGCATAGATCATCCGGATATTTTTTTTAGTTTGAATAATTCCCCTCAGTAAAGCTGTAGCATCGGCCTCTTTGAAAGAAGCAATTTTTTGGAATTCGTCAATCGCCAAAATTACAGGCTTGTCCAAGCTATCTAGAAAAGAGAAGGCTTCTTCTATCGTTTTTTCCGGTTGTTTGATATCTCCGAGACTGAGAGACACCTCGGGTGACCCATTATTTGGATCAACAGACATCGTTAATTTGAGAGTCCGAAAAAATGAAGATATCTTTTCTAAGAAACCACTCTCTTTTTTTAACGACCTAAAAATACTGTTGCTCAAAGCAAAAGTAAATTCTTGAAGAGTACCGCATGCGAGCGCATCGAAGTAAAGACAGTGAAAATCTTTTTTTATTCGAAGGTCATGGAAAACATGCTGAATTAGCCCTGTCTTGCCCATTCTTCTTTCTGAGAACAAAACTACATTTCTTCCATTCCTAACATGCTCTTCCAGTGATTCTGTCTCTACTCTCCGGTCGCAGAAATACTCTTTAGAAATGTAGGTTCCGACAACAAAAGGATTCATAATTATTCAAATCTAAATTATTAAATTTTTAATAATTATATATTAAATTATTGAGATTCTAATAATCTTAGATTTTGTCGTTTCTCGCTATTGCTCAAGGATATAGGGAGTTTCTTTCTAAAATTATCCTTTATTCTCATTGTGTTTGATTTCTTGGAGTTTTTAAATACAAAGTCCATAATTCTTTTTATAGTCTTCAGATATAAGCAATATTCTTCTCCAGAAGAATAGAAACCGAATCAAAGGTCTAAAAGGGTAAAAAATGACCAAAAATCACATCAGTCTACAATTGCTTCCGCTAGATCGTCGGAAACCTTTGCCTTGGCGTGATTTCGGCAGAATTGCTTTCACCTCTATCGCGAATCTTTCGCATCTAAACGGAATGACACTCGTTCCTTCTAAGGCAAATCCTCTTAAGCGTGCGTGGCTTGTGAGAGAAGCCCGAGCCTCTAGTGAAATTGAAGGCCTTATTGCAACAATCGAAGAAATCGAGGAGTGTCGCCTTGGTATTTCCCTTTCTCTTAAAAGAAAAAGAAATATACGGCGGGTTCTGAATTATCAGGAGGCCACGAGATTTGGTTTTAACGAGCTAAAAAACGGGCGTCCTTTTTCCATCCCTTTGCTTAAATCCGTACATGCTTTACTTTCGGAGAGTTTCCCTGATGAAAACAAAACTTCAATAGTATGGAGAACGACGCAAGTTAATTTAGGTAATTCAGCTTTTTTTCCAGATCAAACTTCTATTGTTCTACCCGATCCAATATTCGTGGGGGAGCTTATGGAGAATTGGGAAGATTTTTCGCGCAGAGAGGACCTAAACCCGATAATTCAAGCAGCTGTCCTTCATGCTCAATTCATGATGATTCAACCATTCTCTGAAGATAACGGAAGGATTGGAAGACTCTCAATTTTGCTGTTCCTTGCAGCGAAAAACATTCTAATCAATCCTTGTTTTTTCTTGAGTTCATATCTTCTTCGAAACAAAGAAACTTATTATGCATCTTTAGCCGAGATCTTAAAAAATAAGGATTGGAATACCTGGATTTCCTTTTTTCTAAACGCTGTCGCTGAAGAATCAGAAGCTGAAGCTTCATCGCTGTTAAAACTTGCAGACTTTTACGAAACATCAAGATCTCAATTGGCTGAGAAAGCTAAATCGTCCCCTTCTATTGAAATCCTTGATTGCATATTTGAGCAGCCAGTATTCACAGCTCCAAGCTTAATTAAACTTTTCAACTTGAAGCTATCAAAGGCGACACTTCTCAAAATCATCCAAAAACTCGAAAGCGCCGGGCTTGTGAACAAACTTAGCGAAGGTAGAGGAAGGAGACCAACAGTTTGGAAATTCGGATCTCTTGTAGATCTCCTCCAAGAATGAGGCCTCGAGCTTTGAGTGTTTAAGAAAAGAATCGAGAGTCGGAAAAATCTAAACACCCCCCCCCACTCTTTTTTTTTCTCATGCGAGAAGTTGCACGCTAGAGAATCGATTGGCAATTTGAAGCCATCACACTATTCGGAGCAGTTAAGACACGCGACTTCGTAAGGGCCCCGTATCTAAACTTCTTGCCACTTAACAAATTGTCGAGCTTCTACCGAGAAGACAAGCGCAACCTTTTTCACTTCTTTTGAGTATTGTTGATCACCATAATGCCTTTGCTTTATTTGCTCAACAGCCTCACTCAGTTTTTCGGTTTCGCCTTTGTTGCCCTGCACAACCTTGAACTCAAAGATCCAATGTCTGTTGCCTGCATTCACCTCCAAATCGCTCCTGCCATGTGCATTGTGATGTTCAACTTTTACATCCAGGCCGGCGCCTGCAAAATAGACTTGAACATAGGCTCTTAAAGAAGCTTCGTCCCGCACTGGATACCTTTGATAATCAATTGCCAGAAAAAGTCGATTAAGGATATGGAAGACAGACTCCGCCGACTCTTCACATAAGACCTTAACAATCGGCCCTGCTCCTACTTGTCCTGCCACCTTTCCGTCCAAAAGGCGCTCGGTGTAGAGCTGTGCCATGGCACGTTTAACTTCTAAATTTGGATAATCAAGGAAAACAGTATTACCAAACTCGACAGACTTAATGGTGAGGTAGCCGGCTTGTGTTAACAAACCGATATCTGACAAAGTTTCAACATCAGAGGAACCCGTCAACGCAGACAACGATATTGTTTTATCTCTAGCGTACTCCTCAGGTTCTTTAATAGTGTGGCTCTTTAAATATTCCATCAAAACTGCCGGCCTACCACCGCTTTCAAACCAATAGTCTTTAAACCCTCGGTCAGGTTGTGCAAAGAAATTGAGAAGCGACCAAGGCGCGAAAACTTTCTTTGTCCCGCTCTCCTCAAAGCAAAATCCATCGTAATGAGCAGCCAGCAGATCTAATAATTCATTTTGACCTATGGAAAGAACTTCAGCTGACTTTGCGATATAAGGTCCGAAGTATGTCTGAACTTCTTCATGTGTGTAACCCAATAAGGAGCCAAATCGTGGCGCTAAAGAAATATCGCTCAGATTATTAAGTTCAGAAAAAATTCTCATTTTATTGAATTTTGTAATTCCGGTGATGAACACAAATCTGAGTGCTCTGTCGTGGGACTTCAGAACAGCATAAAACTCGGAGAGTTGTCCTCTAACAGCATTGAACAACTCATGCTGATTAAGGCAAGATGTTAGGGGAGCATCATATTCGTCAATCAAGACAACTAACGAACTGAGCCTTAATGTTTGCAGCCATGTTGATAATTGACCTGCAGCGCTGTTAAGGTCGTCGTCAACATATTGAAATCCAACAGTGCCGAAGCACCTTGAAATAAGGGAAGCGAATTTTCTAGAAAACTCTTCAGGCGAAGAAAAAAACTTTATTTCTGAGAAGTCAAGTCTCACAACAAGGAATTTTGTCTCTTCAACCCAAAGCTTCTCAATAGCTAAGCCTTTGAAATCTCTTAGTCCGTGCGTAAACAACGACTCAAAGGTGGAAATCAACAGAGACTTACCAAACCTTCTTGGACGAGCCAAAAAATATTTGCGTCTTGTAGAGGCCAGCTCGTAGACCAAATCTGATTTGTCTACGTAAATCTCATTTGCATACCTTAAGACAGCAAAATCCGATGTTCCCAGCGGCAAATTCTTCAATTTATTATCTTTCATCAGCCTATCCTACCATCATGATTTTCTCTATTTTAATGAGAACTTATAGTTCCTCAATATCTCTAATTTTTAAGGATTTCACCAAATTATCCAACCTGTCCTAAACGTTAAAATAATTCTCGAATCCTCAAACTCGAAGAAGAAAAATTGTTCCGAAAGCTCCTGACTCTCTTGTTATGGTCTGCTGTCCTATGCACACCATGGACAGTTCATTCCGCAGACAAACCTGGGGAAGTCAGGATTGCTGTACTTTTCACTGAGGACCCGCTGTTTTTCATCAACACCTTTGCGCCGACTTTGGATCATCTTCGCAAGGCGCTTCCTCAGTACAAGATCGTCACCAAGGAAATTTCGGGCCATGAGTCTCCGGAAGACATCAGAAAAGAGCACTTCAGCTTCCTGATTTCTTCGGCCGGCTTCTACGCTTCCTTTGATCCGTCATCTGCAGGCTTAAGACAAATTGCCACGCGTCACGATGCTCGAGCCAAGACTGCATCCGAGTCCATCGGCTCCACCATCATCGCGTTAACCGATCGCAATGACCTCAATCGAATGGAAGATCTCCGAAAGAAACGCCTTGTCACGAGAGATATTGATTCACTTTCCGGATGGCTCGGTGCCAAAGGGAAACTTGCCGATCGCATCGGCGCTAAAGAAGATCAGCCGCATCTCTTCAGTACGAAGTACAGCTATCCGGACGTCTACTCTTACTTGCTTTCAGGAGAAGCGGACGCCGCAGTCATTCCGACGTGCGAACTAGAAAACATCTCGAACGCTCACCTCTTCAAGGTCATTGACGAAGAAAAAACTTCTCTAGCTTGCAAGAGCTCTTCACCGCTCTATCCGGACTTTGTGTTTTCGTCCTTTCCAGATGCGTCTCCTGACGTCGTTAAAAATTTCACGGTCAGTCTTCTGACAATGCCGAAGATGCCGGACGGTGCTTCTTGGGGCATTGCAAATGATTTCCGCTCCGTGCTTCAGCTTTTCAAAAAACTGGAGCTCGGCCCTTACCGGGCCAAACCTTTCTCTGTTGGGGCTTTCATAGAGAAATACAAAACAGAAGTCTTTTTAGCACTTGCCCTGCTTCTCGGTGTGCTCTTCCATATCTATCGCTCGAACTCTTTGGTTTTCCAGAGAACGGCCGAGCTGAGAGAAGCCATCGATCAGCGGGACCGAGTCGCCGAAGTCGCAAGAAACTCCTTAAAGCGTTTAAGCCAAATGGAAAAGCGCGGCATCCTTTCACAGCTCTCGCACATGTTCGCGCACGAACTTAAGCAGCCGTTGTCGACTGTTGTGAATTACGCAAACGGCCTCAAGATGTACGGAGAACAAAAGACGCTGGATCCGATTGTGAGTCAAGGTATCGAAGCCATTGCCTCGGAATCATCTAAAGCCGCACAAATCGTCGACCGAGTTCGAGAGTACGCCAAGTCTTCGAGGTCGGTGGATTCTCAAAGTACAACCGACTTGTCTCTAATCACACGCAAAGCCATCGATGCTTTCCGACTGTACGTCTCGACGCAATGCCGACTTCAAATCGACTTGCCGCAAAAAGCCCAGATCAACGGCGATCCGTTTGAACTGGAAATCCTCGTCCTTAATCTTCTGAGAAATGCTGCCGATGCCGTTGAACTGCTCAAAGACAAGGCGCTCATCAAAGTTTCTTTAACTTCAGAAGACGGCGACTGGGTCTTGTCCATTACTGACAACGGCCCTCCTGTCCCGGATGAAGTGCTGGAGCGTATGAAGAAAGCTCTGCAAAACTCTCTTAAAGCCGACGGCTTGGGACTCGGCCTTAAGATCGTCTTCGCAATTGCCGAAAGACATCGTGTTGAACTCACGTTTTCTCGCGTTGACCCGCAAGGCTTACGCGCTGAAATTCATTTCAAAAAGGTTTCCCCATGAAGTCCTCCAAACTTACACCTGTCGTCCGCATTGTCGATGACGATGAAAAAGTCCTCGCCTCAGAAGCCTTTTTAGTGAATATGGCAGGCTTCCGGACCTCTACCTACAACAGCGCTAAAGAATTCCTGGAGAAAGACGACCCGCTCTTCCCTGGATGTGTGATTTTGGACATCCGTATGCCGGAGATGAGCGGACTGCAGCTTCAGGAAGAAATGAAGAAGCGGGAGATCGATCTTCCGATCATTTTTCTAACCGGCCACGGCGACATCGATATGGCGGTCAAGGCTATGCTCACCGGCGCCACCGATTTCATTGTCAAACCTCCTGAACCTAATCGTCTGAAAGAAGCGCTCGCTAAAGCCGTCACTAAAAATCAGACTGATCGCGAAGCAGCCGAAACTTGCGAAGATATGCGCGCGCTGTTCGACTTACTGACGCCCGCCGAGAAAAAGGCCGCAGAGATGATTGCCTTAGGCAAGCTCAATAAAGTGATTTCCTTTGAGCTTGAAGTGTCCGAGCAAGCCGTTAAAAACTGGCGAAGTTCGATATTCCACAAGCTCAACTGTAAAAACATCGTTGAGCTCAACGCTTTCCTCCGTAAGATTCATATTCTTAACGACTAACGATCCTATGTTCCGAAGAGATTTCCTAATCACGACTTTAGCCGTTGCCGCTCCTGCCGCAGCCTTTGCCCAAGACATCAATTGGCGTCTGAGCTGCGACGTCTTAGTCGTAGGTGCCGGAGGCGCGGGTCTGGCTGCCGCGGTCAGAGCTTCGGAACTCGGTGCTGAAGTCATCCTGATCGAGCAGAATGCACATCTCGGCGGCAACACTCTTATCTCCGGAGGCTTTCTCGGCGTCGTGGATCCGCTAAGGCAGGCACCTCTCGGCATCTCTGATAGCGAAGATAAACACTTTGAGGATATCTGGGCCAACGGCGATAAAATTGCGGACCCAACCTTGGTTCGCAAACTCGTCCATGAAGCACCCAGAATGCTTTCTTGGCTGGAAGCCAAAGGCGTGAAATTCCAAGACGAAGTCCTCGAAATCTACGGCTCTCACTTTCCTCGCTGTCACAAACCAATCTTCCCCAACGGCACTGCATACGTTAGATCACTTACCGGCGCCTTGATGCAAAGGAAAGTCAATGTTCTGACTGAAACCAAAGCGATTGAGCTGGTACAGGACGACAACGGCCGCGTCATGGGAATCAAAGCCGCCTCGAAACGCGAAGAATTTTTCATTCGCGCAAGAAAAGGCGTCATCCTTGCCGCCGGCGGATTCGGAGCAAATCTGAAGACGGTCGCGGCCTTCGATCCTCGCCTTAAAGGTCTTCCGAGCAACTGTTCGTCGGGTTCAAACGGAGACACGCTTTTTGCGGCACGCAAAATCGGAGCCTCCGTTGTCGACCTGAGCGAAATTCAGTGTCTTCCCGGCCCGATTTCGAACAAAGGCATTCGAGTGCGATTCCACAATGACGTTCGCCGCTTTGTCTTTGTTAACGACGAAGGAAAACGTTTCGTAGACGAAAGAGCTCGCCGCGACGAGCTCAAAGAAAAGATTCTGGTACAGAACAACAAGAGCTGTTACTGCATCATTGATAACGACGGCCTAGAAACGCTGGACCTGCTTGTCCGTCGTGATGCCATTCGTGCCGCTGAAACCGGCGATGCCGTCAAAGCTCAAAGCCTGGAAGAGTTGGCCACCGCTCTAAATATTCCTTCTGAGATCCTGGTAAAAACGATTGAAGAGCGAAACGCAGAGATTGCCTCTGACAAACCGCAAAGCCGCAGGTTCCCGATTCAAAAAGCGCCCTTCTGGGCTGCCCGTGTCGGTATGAGAATCCACTACACAATGGGCGGCCTCCGGATCAACGAAAAAGCTCAATGCCTCAAAGAAGGCCAACCAATCCCTGGACTCTGCGCAGCCGGAGAAATCACCGGAGGCATCCATGGAAGAAACCGAATCGGTGGAAACGGTTTAGCCGATGCCTTCACATTTGGCATGATCGCGGCAGAAAATCTTGTTTCCGAGTCTTAACCAAAATCGCTTACTCTTTAACTTTAACTTTGTCAATAACCTAATGTTTATTTGGCGAGAAGCGCTGAATTCTTAGACTTCTTCTCAACGAGGCCAAGCAAGCAAACCGCCTCAAACCTCAGATTTCACATTCGGAGAAGAAAATGACAAAGCTTTCACGTCGAGTATTCCTTGGTTCCGCTCCTGCAGCTGCTGCCGCTGCCGGTGTTTTCGGAACACTCTTCAGCTCTGCTGCTGAAGCCGCTATCAATTGGGATGACACCTACAACGTCATCGTGATTGGGGCCGGCGGTGCCGGTCTTTCTGCTGCCGTCTCTGCAAAAGAAGCCGGCTGCAAGAAAGTCGTCGTCCTTGAAAAAATGATGTTTGCCGGCGGCAACACAATTCGTGCCGGAGGCGGATTTAACGCAGCTATCAAAGCCGACTACGAAAAAGCCGGCATTACCGACTCTCCCAAACTTCATGCTGAACAGACTCTGGCTGCCGGCGACGGACGCGGCGACCCCGTCTTGGTCCACCAGCTCACAGAAAAAGCTCCTGAAAGCGTTCAGTGGCTCAAAGACCACGGCGTCAAATTCCAGGATCACATTTATCAGATCTACGGCGGCCTCTACAAACGTGCTCGCAACCCAATCGGACCGAGAGGCGGCGCTTACATCAAAGCTCTTCTTGAAGTCTGCAAGAAAGAAGATATTCCTATCCTCTATAACACTCGTGTTGTAGAAATCATCCGCGAACATCAGCTGAGCGGCCGTGTCCTCGGCGTCAAAGTTGAACAAAAAGGCGGCAAGACGCTCTATCTGCGCGCACTCAACGGAGTCGTTGCAGCTGCCGGCGGTTTCGCTGCTAATGACAGACTGACTGCAATCTCCGATCCTCGCATGGGTCAGCTGGGTACCACGAATCATCCCGGCGCCACTGGCGACGTCTTAACAGACCTGATCGATATCGGAGCAGGTACTCGCGGTCTTGACTACATCCAGTGCATCCCCGGCGGCGTTCCCGGAGAAAAGCATGCGCCTAATCTCTTCACACACGTTGACCGCTTCCTCTTTGTGAACTTGGACGGCAAACGTTTCATCAAAGAAGACGCAAGACGTGACGTTTTACGCGACGCCATGCTTGACCAGCCGAAGGCCATCGCTTGGACAATCGTTGACGCTGACGGTTTTGAACAGCAGAAGAACTCCAAAGGACCTGAAAACGAAGCCGCTCTGAAAGCAGGCACACTCTACTACGCCGACTCCATTGAGAACTTAGCTAAGAAGATTGGCGTTCCAGCTAACAACCTAAAAGAAGCTATCGCCACCTACAACAAAGCTGTTGACACCAAGAAAGATCCGCTCGGCCGTGCCGAAGGCGTACTGGTCAACAAGATCATCAAGGCCCCGTTCTATGCAGGCCGCGTCACAATGAAGCGTCACCACACCATGGGTGGCGTGATCATCAACAAAGACGCGCAGGTCATTGATCGCCGAGGCAATGTCATCCCCGGACTTTATGCTGCCGGTGAAGTCACAGGCGGTATCCACGGTACCAACCGTGTCGGCGGTAACGCTATGGCTGACATTTTCACATACGGTCGTATCGCCGGTGTGAACGCAGCTAAGAATCCTGCTTAATGCTCTGAAGCACTAACTGTCGTAGAACGGTTAGACAGAGCGACAGCATAAGAGCTTCCGATGAAAAACGTCGGAAGCTCTTTTTTCTTTGATAATCAACTAGCTAATAAGTTTTCAGACCTCTACACCTTAGATGTCCTAAAGAATCAGAATGTGTACTTGATGCCGACCATCGCAGTCAGATCGCGATACTTGTCCTGGCCTGCTTGTACGCCGGCGTTCGTCCACACTTGAAGGTTCTTACGGAACTTACTTTCCAGCCCGAACTTAACTTCTCCTAAATTACGAGCACCGGTTTGTCTAAAACTTGTTTGATCCAGACTTACACTGAACGGTTTAGTATTGTGAATCCAATTACCTTCGACAAACAATTGAGTTCCGTTTGTGTGAGTGACTAGTGAACCTTTATCCAAATTAACAAACGTTCTCATGCCAACTCGAGTCGTAATATTGTCCTTTCCTCGGAATTTAACCTTCGTCCCATTACTTTCACTGAAACTGTCAGACTTGATGCCGGACCAAATCACTTGGGCCTGAGGCTGTATGAACCAGGCACCTTCATGACCCGAGGACATCTTGATGTCTAAAAGTTTGAAGGTGTAACCGGTTTCCAAAGAGGCGGTCAGGCCTTTGGAATGGTATTTTTCTGATCCCGTCGTTGTTTTGGCTTTGTTTCTAAACCAGCTGTAAGTCAGCCAGCTATCCACATATAAACCTTGGTGATCAGCACCATTCGCATACCAAGTGCCTGTCAGGCCTACATTCAAGCCGTCAACCGTTCCGGTCGAGCTCAAATCTGAAACTTTGCTGCTGGTTTTTGTTCGACCATGACCATAGCCGGCTATCCAGCCGAGGTTAAATCTATTGCTGCCGTCTGAAGTCCACCGAGCAAAATCAGCTCCCAACTGTGTGACGGCACGCAGCGTACGGTTATGCATCTGACCGCTGCTTTCATTCCAAGACGTATAACCGCCGATTTGACGTAGCCACATACTGGTTACCTTGGCTTCCCCGGTAAAGGGGTCGTTGTATTGCAAGTCTCCGACCCGATCATGGAGGCGTGAAATAAACATTGTCTGAACCAAAGCCTCATTACCAATATAGGCTCCTACCACGGGACGGATTTCTCTTTTAGGTTCAACTTCTCGATCCGGAACAGACTTGTCGTTGGTTGGTCTCAAATAGCTGGATAAGTACCAATGTTTGCTGGTTTCTTCTCCCCTCATTCCTTTTTTGACCCTGTAAACGTAAGCACCTGATTCAAGAGGATCGGAAGTAAAGGCGCCGTCTGCGGAGTCGCCTTCTACGTGAACCAATTTAATACCTTCCAGATCGTGACCGCCCCATTTCTCACTATTTCTGAATAGGATTTTTGTCTTCCCGGAGGTATTACCTTGAACTTCAAGTAAGTCAGTCTTTTGAGTGGACGGATCTGTATCGAATTCGATGAAGCTTGGTGCTCTTTCGGAGCCGCCGACATAGTCGCCGTGGATCGTAAGCTTTTCTCCTTGAATCTTACCGCTTTGGCCAAAACGAATCACACCGTTATTGATGAGATTTCCCCCACCAAATACATCATTTTCTGATTTTCTAATAATGTACTCCGTCGGTGAAGACTCTTTTTCATCACCGATGATGAGTTCTCCCTTATTGATAACGTCACTGTACCCTGTTGCATGCGGGTTCGTCAGTATCAAAGAAGCATTAGCGTCTATCTGGGTAATCCCCGTATAGTTAGAATCTTGAGTAAGTGCAGTCCGACCACTTTGGGCAATCACTTGGCCAAGGCCGCTAATTATGAAAGTCGCTTTCTGAGATTCAACCCCTGAGTGAGCATTATTGAAAAGAATCCGAGACTCGCCCCGGAGCCCTTCCTCATTCATCTTCACAACGAGAGGTCCGCCGGAAGAATCCAATCGTGTTAAGCCATACTCGGCTTCATGAGAGGTAGGGTCGCCGAGGAGCAGGTCAGCCCGACTATTTTGATGAACTGCATAAATATACACTTCGTCGGTTAGTACATTAGCACCGTGACCTAGGTGGAACGCGGTTCGGTTATCATTAACGCTATAGATGAACACACCTTGGGCAGAAAAAGTTCCTTTCCTGCTTGTTCCATCCACATCGTTAACCACCTGCAGGAACGATACTTTAGGCGTTAGTTCAGGGACTTCTGAAAATTCTCGCCATCCATCATACAAACTTCCTCTTAGAGTAAAAAAACCATTTATCTTTACATTAGAATTTTTAATAAGTGCATTTTTTGAAATTTCTGCGGCTAAATTTTCACTAGATGGTTGATAATTATTTGAGAAAATAAAGTCTCCTCCAGTCTTTAAACCGCTCTCATCCCGATAATTATCTCTAATCAAAAATACCTGATTCGTCGAAGGAAGGAGAATTCTGGCGAATTGTTCTACCTCCAAAGCACCCTCATTTTGGATAACGATTGATCCTTCTCGTCCCTTGGCTTTATCTAGAGGAAAGATCGCGTGGTCACCTTGATCAATGGTCTCAAATGACTGGATTTCAAGGGAGAGGTCAATAATCATGGCAGTTCTATTTGCTGAATTTAAACCGTCTATAAGAATATTCACATTGTCCCGAAAAACGTCGAGCTGGGCGTAGCCCGAGACAAGTAATGAATTATTATTTTGGCTCCCAATAACAGCAATGTTCAGGTTGTCTTTTCCTACATGATCCTGGCTTCTCCCCTCGATTGATTTTAAGCCTTTAATAGTCAGCGTACCCCCAGAGCCAGAATCGCTGTTTACAAAAATGTTTTTAACGTTAAATAACTTTGTCCCGCCAACCTGCAGCACCGCATTCGTTGAATAACTTATTGCACCATCGTCAAACGTTCCGTTGATACCTTTAACCCAAACTCCAGCCGGCTTACCCATTTCTCCCTCAAAGATTCTTGTATCTTGACCGCCGCTCGGAAAATTCGTTTCATGAAGAGAATTATCAATAATCGTAAATGGCGGTTGTGCGCAAGCAAATAAGGGAAACAAAGTACCACAAGCCCCGATACTTAGGATTGAGATAATTGACAAATGGATTTTTTGTTCATTACCTAGATAGTTTTTCTTTTTTAGGGACAAGCTTCTGCAAGACATCTAACAACCTATATTCAGGAAAATAATTAATGGATTACCCTGAACTATTCTATTTGAGGAGCCCTAACATCCGGTAACGTAAACTCATTATGGTTTTATTTGTACTATTAAACAACACTTATCTATTTGCACAAATACAAGAATTGTCAACTACCTCGGCCTAATGGCCGAGGTAGTTGACGGGAATGATGCGCCGGGAAGTTTTGAACCGCCTAAAGGCGTCGCATCCTGAGCTGGAGGTGCAAAACACCTACGGCTACCGGACCAAGCATGCGCGGATCTCGAACGGCATTACCAAATCGCATTGTGCGGATGCTTTCTGCATCGCCGGCAATCTTGGCGCCGAAAGGCTCGGCGAACTCTTCTTCCAGAAGCAGACGCGCCGGAACAACCCGCAGATTCACAAGCTTTCCATCCTCAAAGGCGGCATTCGAAAGCGCAATCAGGCGCCCTTTGAGGTCAAAGGCTTCCGTCTTTTTGACAAGGTTTCCTGCAAGGGAGAAGAAGGCTTCATTTTCGGCCGTCGATCATCCGGGTACTTTGATGTTCGAAAACTTGACGGAACCCGCATTTCGGCAGGCATCAGCTACAAGAAGCTGCATCTGCTGGAAAAGAGACAATCTTATTTAACAGAAATTCGAGAAGAGGAGGCGCTTCCTCCCCTGCCTGAAGGCAGAGGTCTCCGCGCCTAAATGTGATGAAAATTTCAAGGAGAAGACGAGATAGATTGCTCTTTGTGCTATTGGAGATACCGAGCTTTGAGGAAAATCGCAAAATCAGCCGAAGGTCTACCCTAAAAATTATAAGGTGAGCTTAAACTGACATTTAGAATGTCAGACTATTGAGATGGTAAGCAGGAAGCTGTTTTTTCTATTAGCTCTCATATTCCAGACAACACCAATTCTTCTGTTACTCTAAATAATTTAGAACACTAAGCGCTGGCAAAGCCGATTGAAAACAAAGCATATGACAACCGTATCTTTCAAGCTTTCCGATGCCAAACCGTGGACTGCAGAGGAACTTAAACGGATCAAAAACATTCGAGATGAAGATATAGATTACTCCGATATTCCGCCAACTACGCCGGAAGATTGGAAAAAAGGCATCCGAGGAAAGTTTGACCGACCTGCTGAGAAATCGGTTTCTCGGAAGTAATTGCATAACGCAAATACGGAGGCCAGCAAAGCCGCCTCACAAATTCCAGTCGGGAACTTTTTCGAGCCTTTTTCGGCCTTCAATTTCCTGCCGTGTCAAAGGACTTCCGACCAGGCCTACTAAAGCTTGATACCGATCATCCTGCAGAAGAATCGTTTTCCTGTCTAAAAAGTTTGCTTTAAAAAAAGTTCTCAGAGCGGATCGAACGATCTGCGTTTTGGTCGTGCCTTGCGTCTTGGATAAGGCATCCAACCATGCCATCTCGTCATCCGGAATCCGGATCTTCAACATTGCCATACTGTCTCCTTGATGAACTGTTGCAGAAGACACCACCTGTATCCAAAGCCCTACAGATTCCGACGAAGCTTTGAAGTGAGAACCTCAAAAAATTATTCTCGCAACTATCGGTGCATCTCTATTTTTAGAGCAAGGATCTTTGCCATTTCTCAGAAGAAATGACGTCTTCTCGACCTTTACGTATTCTTCGAACCACCTTGTCAGGATGACAGATATCTTCCAGATCGTCCAAATAGTTTTCCAGAGCTTCTTTAACCAATACACCCCTCTGAGCATCCTGTTTCTTTAGCAAACCGGCTAAGGCGCGCCTGCAAGTTTTTGGAAAGCTGAATTTCTAACAACGCGCAATCTCCTGAAAATTTTCAATTCCTTCAAGAGAAGGAAAGGAATCCTCCGAGAACAAAACTCTCTCTAATCCTCTTTCCTAATTATCCTTCTGGAGTCGCAATTAGACAGCCACCGAAACTTGGTATCTCAAAAAATCTCCACGACAGAGCGGCTAAGAATCAATTTCTTCGTCTAAAGGTCTCTTCCAGAAGCCGGTAAGCGGCTTCTTTCATTTGATGAGAATGCTTGATATCCGACTGAATACTAAAAATCTTCGGAATATCATCCCCGATTCCCAAGCAGACAATCTCTATTCCCGCCCGCTTCAGATCCTGTTCGATATCAGTCAGAAGTTCGGCATCGGAACACAAACCGTCCGTGATCAAAAAGATAATTTTGCGGGACTCTCTTCGACTGATAAGCTGAGCCGACGCTGAGTTGATCGACTGCCTTACAGGTGTATATCCGAAAGGTCTTAAAGCACAAAAGCGATCCAAACAAGAAGCAACGGTCTCATCAAAACGCTTGACCTCTAACAGCGTCTGACGTTCAACACCCGGGAACGCATAAACCGAACTTCGACAGCCGTTCACGGAATCCGCCATTCCAGCGATTGCCTGAGCGCACAAAGAACCGGTTCTCATATCTTCGCGTGTCATTGAGCCGCTGCGGTCTAAAAGCACGCACATTGCAACGGAGGGACGAAGCACGGATTCTTCGCATCGGAAGACTCTCGTGTCCCCAACATACAAACGGCTCAATCTCTTGGGTTCCAGGTCCCTGCCGCTTCTCGCATAACGCGTGGGCTGGAAACTGAGTCCCTGCAAGAACCGATGAAACTGCTGGGACCCCCCGCGTAGCAGCTTTTCTGCTTCCGCTTTGAATTCCGGATCTACACGAGGACTGAGTTCACTTCTGACCGTCGGCCAAACGGCGGCTTTACCGGTCGGATTCTCGCCGGTTGCTCCTCGATAGTTTTTATAGTCTTCTTCCATGGCGCGATGGATATCCGCGTCCTTAAGATCATCATCCTCGAACAGAGCGTCAAAGTCCTCCGACTTTTGCTTATCTTTCTTCGGAGTTTTGGCTTTGCCTTTTCCTTTAGAAGAAGCCGATGCACCTTTTGATGAAGAGCCGGCGCCCTGTTGGTCGGAACTGAACTTGTTCTCTTCAGAAAACACCTTTTGAGAGATCGCATGGCTGAACATTTGAGCAATTTCTCGAGCGCACTGTATAACCTCAGTTGTATTCGGACTTCTGACCGCTTCTTCCGCCTTCTGCATAATCCGCTCAAAAAGCTCCTGACCGAACCTCTGCACAAAAGCATTTTTTGCTTCTTCGGAATAATGCTTTGAGCAGTCATATTCCAGCATCAGTGCGGTCATGCACCAATAGCACGTCAGACAAAGAAGTGCTCCCGGCGAAGAATGTTCGTTGATATTTGGAAGCTGCCCTGCTCGAGCCATTTTAGAAAAATGTTCGTTACGCCAAAGGTAGCCGCCCGGATACTTCTTATACCCGATGGCATCAATGCGAACATCTTCCAAAGCATTCACGAGAGAATGAAGGGCGCCGAGCGACGCCACTTCATCAAAGTCACTGTATAAAACGTGGTGAATCTCATGCGTCCCGTGGGACAAGTAGGCGTCCAGCGCATCCTGAGACAGTAGCAGCGGCTCTCCTAAATAAACGGTCTTGCCGTCTGTGCAAGGTGTGCCGGCAAAAACCACTTTGATTTCTTTTCCCGCAGAAAGAGAAGTCAAAATGCCGTTTACCGCTTTCAAAACCGCGGGTAACGTAATCGTTGTCTGAGACAAAATGAAATTCCTAAAAATTATTCCGGAACCGTGTCCCAAGGCTTTCGCCTTGAGACACTGAACAGGAAGTCGGTTAACCGAAAGGAAAAAGCGACCGGCCGCGGGCAATCATGCCTGCCGCTCCGGTAAGCACCTCCCGCCTTTCCTCAACTGAAGGAACGGATACGAGAGACTCTGCCTCTTCCGTCGTGTTCTGCTCATAAGAAGCACCTGCTTGCGCAAATGCTTCCCGAGCTTTTTCCAAACACTCAACAAAAAGCTTTTTGCTTCGGCACCAAACATGGGTCCGGCTGCCTTTGGCAAGCGCTTCTTCGAGTGCGGCGGAAGCAAGAGCAAATCGAGTTTGAGAACAGCTCCAGGAACGAACCCGTTCATAAAGCGTCCTAGCCCGACACACAATCGCTTCCGTGACGTTGGCCGTCTCAAGCGCCGCGCAGATGAGATCGGTCTCATCGGCAAAACGCTCGGCCAACCCGTCAAGAAAAACACCCTTTGAGCTTCGCTTGCCCGTACCGTGCGCGGCCAGAACAAACGCATCAAACTCAAAGCTGATCCGACGCAGAACAAAATTCGTCGGAGGAAAAACGGCTTCTTTCGAACAACCCGGAGGAATGATGCCTTCGAGCCTCTGAGCAAGAATGTCTTCATAGGCCGGCGCAAAAACTTCATCGCGCCGCCTGCAGAATTCTTTTCTCCAGACACTCAAGGCTCGTTCTGCAACGGCAGCATCCTGCCTTCGCATCACGAAACCGTTGAGGTAAGGTTCGCCCATTTCCTGACACAAAGCTTTGGCTCGCGCTCTGAAGTCAAGAAAAGGTTTCAGCATCACGCCCGGAATAATCCTTCGGCGTTTCATAAACTCCGCGCCTTCCTCAATCGAGGTCTGCTCGGTTGTCGTCCCGCTCCAGACACTGATCTGAAAACAAATCAGCACCAGATCGGAATCTTCCGTTTTGCCTTCTTTCTTTTCGGTTGATAAACAACCGCTGTCTTGCCAAAAACCGCGGTTGCCAAACAAATCAGCCATAGGGCCTCCTTAAATAAAAAAGAGAGCCCTTAAGACCCGTCATCCGAGGGCTTAAAGGCCCTCGAATAACGATGGGTTGAGATGACCGAAATCATCTCTGGTTTAAAAGAACGATCGGTCCGTTAGAAAACTGCGCTTAGGCAATATGCTTGCCGATATCGCCGATTTCTAATTCGACCAATTTTTCGACTGCCAACGCGCCGGCTTCTTCCAGACAGTCCGTCAGCGCGATTTTCATCGCACGCCTCAAAGCAGCTCGAGGCTCATTCTTCATCGCCGGAGATCGATAGCTCAAAAGAAGTAAGTCTCTGAACCGCAGTAAGACTCGAGTCGAAATCGTTGCTTCCGCAACGGCTCCGTCCTCCGTCTGACGGCAGTAAGCCTGACGAACTCGGTCCGCCGCCCTCCTCAGACGCACGGAAAATTCTTTCCGCCATTCTTCAAAGGACATGCCTCGGACTTCAAGCTCCGGAGTTGTCGCTTCTAATAAAGAAACTTCAGCCTCCTCGCCCATGTAGTCCATGCGCATTTTCCAAAAGCGGTCGAGCACTGCCGGGTCCTGACTAAAGCGTCCCACATAGCGTGAGCCGTAATCTTCCGTCAGTCCCCGCAGATTGTCGGTCATGACAATCCGGGTTCTCGGATGCGGATGAATCACTTCTCCGGTCTCGGGGATATAAAGCGGAGAGCCTTCAAGCAGTTCATTGACCGACAGCCAAAGATCCGGCGGCGCTGCCGACATCTCATTAACAAGAAACACACAGCCGTGCCGCCAGGCCCTAGTGAGCGGACCGTCGGCAAAGCGCATACTTTTGTCCTTATCAATGACATAGCCGCCGATGAGATCCGTACGGTCCAAGCGGGCGCGTGCGGTAATCGAAATCACCGGCGCGTTCACTCGGGCGCAGTACTGGTTCACAAAACTGGTTTTGCCCGAACCGTGCGGGCCGCTGATAAACAGCGGCTCACCCGAACCGATTTCAAACCAGGCGCTCATGATCGACAAAGCGTCCTTTTCAAAAACATAGGAAGGATCCAAGCGAGGAATGAGGCACCGAAGTTCCGGTTCGATATCCTCTAATCGGTATCCTAAAAGGGATCCGTCCTGCATAAATCCGAAAGCTTCCAGCGAAACGAATTCGTTTAATACCTGTGACATACAAAGCTCCATATAAAAAACGGAGCCTCGTACTCCCTGCGGGGGCACAAAGGCCCCGCAGGGTTAAGTAAAAAACGATGCACTCTATGTTTTTGTCAAACAAACCTGTGCACCGAGGCTTGTTTGGTTTTGAGCCATGAGGACGTCGTTCCAGTCTGAACCCGATTGCTCGGGCAGACGCACTTCGACCTCAATGTCGGGATGCCGCTGTTTGATTTCAGCGGCGCCCGCATAAGCCTCCCTTTGACCGATAAAGTTCTTGTCCGAGTCACCGAAAATGATGATTCTGCGGACCGACTTCGGCGGTACAAAGTTGCGGAAATTAAATGCGGCAACCACCGACCACACCGGAACTCCGAAGAGCTCCGACGCTGACAGCGCCGTTTCAATTCCCTCGGCTAATCCGAGCACGCCGGATTCGTCCGTTTCGGCCAGACGAACGGCGCACCCCGAGAGCTCTTTGCCGAGTACTTTCTTTACCGCCTTAACGGGAGCCTTTCGGCCCTTGTCCAGATAAGTGCGGTGAAGACTGACTCGGTCTCCTTCAGAGTTAACGATCTCGGCCACAAGTCCTTCATAGAAGGAGTGATCCCATGACCGTCCGTCCTCAGAAAGCTGCGCATAACGCAGACGATTCGAGGCACGGAGCGCTGCCGGAAAACACTTTGTCAAACCTCGGCTTCGAAGATAAGCATATGCACTATCTTTCTCGCCCAAGGCATGAGAAGCAGCCCATACTTCTTCTACCGGAGAAGGCTGCTCACGGGTTTTCGTGACTCTGTAGGTTTTCTCTTCATGAATCGGAAGATTGAGAAAGCGGGCCATGAAACGCAGAGCGTCAACGTAGCCGAACTTCTTGATTTTCATCAGAAGATCGACTCCGCTGTGGTAACCGCAGTGACGGCAGAAACTGTCGCCTTTCCCAAACTTGTCGGTATAGGAGAAACGATCCACACCCGCGCACCAGGGACATTCCAGGTTCTTGGTTTTGAAGATCATTTCATCCGCACCGGCGGACAGAAGAATACTTTTGTAGTGGCCTTGAGCACGGGAAAGAATGGTATTCACCGTGCTTTGGCTGATACGAAGTTTGTGGGTAGTAAGTTCCATCGGATTATTCCTTTTAAAGAAAATTCGACGTCCCGCTCTGTCCCCGAATTTTGGCGAACACGGCGGTTCGCCAAAAATGAGAAGATATTCGAAGGGTGGTAAATCCTTCTGAACAAGTTTCGAGTAAATCAAAATAACGTGTCTTGTCTTAACACACGGGCTTATGAAGCAGCCACACATTCAACGCGCCACTATACGGAGATTTTTCTCTTTTAATATGAGTGTTTACCACTAATTTTCAATAGTTTTTATCCCCTCTTTCAGTCTGAAGGCCGGCTTTCTTCTTCCCTCTTAATTATTTATTTCCATCCTTTTGTTTTAAAAGGAATATTTTTGGATTAAAACTCTCTTCCCTATGAGACTTTCTTCTCACTGACTTTCAACTAAATTGTGAGTTTCTGCTTCAGAAATGTTGTTTTGACACCAAAAGCGGCCGATTTACTTAATTTGAGGCGCTCTCCGCCCTTAACTTGTCCCGAGAAGGTACAGTAATGCTATTCATTAGGGTTTCTTCTAACCCATTCATAAATGAGGATATAGAAATGGCTGAAACAAAAAGCGTTGCAGGTACACAGACTGAGAAGAACCTTGCAACTTCTTATTTGAATGAATCCCAATCCTACGCTCGGTACACTTTCTATGCACAGAAAGCCGTAAAAGAAAGCTACTTCCCGATCGGATATGCATTTAACGAAACAGCCGCGAACGAACTCCGTCATGCCAAGATCTTTTTGAACTTCTTGCCCGGCGGAAAGCTGGTTGCCGAAGTTCCGACTGATTCTGTAGCTATTGGCTCCACCGAAGATAATCTTAAGATCTCCATCGACGAAGAAAGATACGAAGGCGTTAAGGCTTATCAGGCTTACGCCGAAGTCGCAGACAAGGAAGGCTTCCCTGTCATCGCCTCTCACTTCAGAGCAATCGCTCAGATCGAACAGCACCACCTGGATCGTTTCCAGACCTATCTTGACCAGCTCCAGAAGGGGACCATCTGGAAAAGAGAAAAACCGATTCACTGGCAGTGTCTGGTTTGCGGTTACATCTACGAAGGGACAGAACCTCCTGTTAAGTGCCCTGCCTGCGACCATCCGTACCAGCATTACATCGGCTTGGACATTTATCAGTAATGAGCAAAAAGGTTTGAACTTCCAGAGTTCATAAGCCTGAATAGCTTGAAGAAACGGCACCTGTTTTGCAGCGGGCGCCGTTTATTTTTGCCTTGTTTTCCGGGGTTTCAATTCTACTGTCCGGCCGATGTTTTTAAAATCCATTGGTTAGAGAAATGGAGCTTTGACTTCTGAATATTCGCTGTATCAAAATTTATTTTTCTGCTTTTGCTTCGGTCTCTGAATATTATTTTTCCCGCTAACGCTTACCTCAGATGAAAATCCTCTCTGCCCTCCTCGTACCTATTCTTCTGCTGTCCGGCTGCGCATCCGTGACGGTCTCTAACATCAATAGTCAGGAATATTTGGTTCAGCGCCGCGGCGATGTCATCTCTCAGGGACGGTTAAGCGATCCGACTAACACGGTTCTCACAGCGCTGGGTCTTTCGAACTGTGAAAACAGAATGCAGTACTGTATCAATTCAGTCGGAGACAGTTCTGTAACGGACAATGAGTCCAAAATTTCTGCACTGGCAGAAATGTGGCTCTTCAAAGCAATGCGTGCGCAAAAAGATGCACAGGTCCTTAAAGATGCAGGTGAATTTCAAGATGAGAACAAACTCAACGCCGAACTTCTTAACGACTATATTCAGACGGCTAAATATTCTTACGCTTATCTGTTTTTCTCCGGCAGAAAAATCAGCGACCGCGCCTTAGAAGATCGACAAACACAGGTGAAGGACTACTACAACTTTGCCGTACAAAATGTCATCGAGCAGCTTTACAGAGCGACTAAAGGCAAAGCGCTAACGGATTTCCCGGTTCGCGAAGGCAAATGGAACATCTATATCAAAAATCCAGAACAGCTATCGGAACACGCTGAAACGGTTAAAGAGCTGATTCCGGATACCGTCCTTTCTTTTAAAGGTCTTAAAAATCAATACTCAGCTGACGGTCTCGGCGCCCGCATGGTGCTCTCCACAGACGACCCCGCAAAGGAAAAAGATCAGCCCTGGCGGCTAATGCCATACTCTTCGGTAACGGCAATGATTTCATTTCCGGGGAAATCTCTGAGTCAAATTCTTACCGCCGACGATGTCGTGATCTCAACGTATGACCCGTCTTTTGTACAGAGCGTCAAAATCGGTAAAACCGTCGTTCCTTTGTCGGCCAATTTCAGCGGCGCTTATGGTCTTTGGCTCGCCAACTCCGACTTCGCCTCTAACGCACTCAGCACGATTTTCGGACACGGAAATATCATCGATAAGCCTACCGTTTATCTGATGCGTCCTTACCGCAAGGACCTTAGGACTATTATCCTCATTCACGGCTTAGCCAGCAGTCCGGAAGCATGGGTCAATACGGCCAATGAAATTATGGGAGACAAACTCCTACGAGATAATTACCAGATTTGGCAGGTCTACTATCCGACAAACGTTCCGCTCCTAATCAATCGCCAAGAGATTGCGGAAGCTATCAATAAGACCATTGATCATTTCGATCCGTCACGCACAAATCAGGCGAGTAAAAACATCACGCTTATCGGTCATAGTATGGGAGGAATCCTCACGAGGCTCCTTGTGTCGGACTCAGGCAACACGATTATCAATGCACTTGAGCAAAAGTATCCTCAAGCCTCCGACAAAATCAACCAAATGGATCCGAAATTCAAGAGCATTCTTCGGTTCAAACCTCTCCAAGGCGTCACAACCGCAATATTTTTAGCGGCTCCTCATCAAGGCACACCGTACGCCGACGCAAGCTGGGCGAGATACCTGGCATCTTTTGTCAAGCTGCCGCTCTCAATCGTGAACAAGCTCGGCGAAATGACGCTGATGATATTCGGTCAGGACTTACCGAGAGAAATTAACATGACCGGCGTGGACAACTTGTCCGCTAAGGATCCTACGATTCGAGTTTTGGCCAAACTTCCGATTTCACGAAATGTGACGTACTACTCGATCATCGGACGAGAAAATGCCGACGGTCCGCTTGAAGAGTCCTCTGACGGGATCGTTCCCTATTGGAGTTCTCATCTTGAAGGAGCGGCCAGTGAGAAAGTCATCGTCTCCGGTCATTCCGTCCAGGAAACTCCTGAAGCCATCATTGAACTAAGAAAAATTCTGAGAAATCAACTCGTTGACCAAAGCTCTTCAAAACACACAAAAGCCTTGATGGCAAATTGATGCTAGAAACTTTTCCTACAACGGCGTGATCAAGATCGAGACAGAGTTGTACGTCCTAGTAACAAGTCATCGGAGAGAAAAGAATGTTTTTTCTCTCCGATGAATGCCGTGGCAACGACATCTGTAAATGTGGAATCCGGGAAATTTTAGAACTTTGCTATCGGTTCGGCCAAGAAATCCACAAGATTTCTTATCTTGATACCTTCAACATCTCCTGCCATCAAGTCAGATAGCGTGAGAACAAGTTTGGGGTAGTTGTCTTTGATCTGCCTGAGCGGTGCAATTTCTCGCTCTAAATTTTCTGGCGTTAATTGGTAGCAGACCTGAACGTAGAAAACGGCCCCATCCTTTGAGGCTACAAAATCCACTTCTAATGTTCCTGTTTTTCCTACTGAAACGCTAAATCCCTTTTGTCTCAGATTCAGGTAAACAAGGTTTTCTAAGATGCCGGCGATATCCGACGGCCGATATCCGAGAACAGAATTTCTGATGCCTACGTCAGCGGCATAGATTTTTTCTTGTGTCTCTAAATACTTCCTGCCTTTTAGGTCAAAGCGTTCCACGCGTTCGATGACAAAAGCATTCTCCAAGTAGTCGAGATAGTTGTAGATCGTTTCAACGCCTAATTTTCGACCTTGGCTCTTCAGGAAATCGGAGATGTTTTTCGCAGAAAAAGTACTACCGACGTTATCAAAAATGAATTGGATGATTCGATTCAATAGTTCACTATCGCGGATGTTATTTCGAGAAACGACGTCTTTCAGCAGAACGGAATTGAAAACATCGCTCAGATACTGAGATGTTGCCCTAGGAGATGCTTGGAGCTCATGAAGTCCAGGCAACCCGCCGAACCTAAGAAAGGCATCGAAGGATTTATGAATGTCCTCGCCACTACTTTTTCTGAATTCTAAAAACTCGTCAAAGGATAGCGGAAACATTTGGATTTCCACATAGCGGCCTGCTAAAAGTGTCGCCAATTCTCCTGAGAGAAGTCTTGCATTCGAGCCGGTCAGAACAATCTCGCAGTCACAATCGACGCGCAAAGCATTGACAGCCTTCTCCCACTCTTTAACGTTCTGAATCTCGTCAAAAAGCAAATACACCTTTGTTCCGGCTTGAGAAGAGATTCCGCAGACATAATCATAGAGGGCCTGATATTCCGTAAGGTTTGCGTACTTGAGAGATTCAAAATTGATATAGACAATATTCTTTTCCTCGATTTTCTTTTCATTAACCAGCCAATTTCTGTAGAGGTTGAGCAAGGAACTCTTTCCGGAACGTCTCATTCCTGTGATTGCGCGGATCAGTTCCGAACCGTGAAAAGATATGAGCTGGTTAAGATAGCGATGTCGAGGAAATATCTTCATAATTCTTCTATAAAAGGAAGTTTGTCAATTAGTTATATATGTTTCTTTTATAAAAGAAACTTTTATAATTATATTGTAGAAGTTCTTGTATAAAAGAATTTTTTATTGGGCTAGAATCCCCAAATACTCCACTTTCCCAACTCTTTGGCGCCCCCGCGAATTGTGAACAGTCCTTGATTGGAAAAGTTTCAAACTTGCTAATAAACGAAATTAATCGCTGTCTCAAATGGACCTAAGCCCGCGACAATATGAACTTTAGATTGGGGAGTTTAAATAAAGAAGTGGGATACTGGCGTCCCCAATGGGATTCGAACCCATGTTCTGACCTTGAGAGGGTCATGTCCTAGGCCTCTAGACGATAGGGACTTCGTAGAAATGTGACGAAAGTATACACCGAAAAAGCAGCAGTCAGATGTGGGATTTCTTCGCTTTCTGCGCGTCCTCGATCTCTTTACTGGCAGGAATTTCGCCTGGAATCTCTTTCTACAACTACAAGAAATTGCTATCTGCTTAAATAATAAGAAAATCTAGGAGAAACTCAGTTCCAGTCGACCGTTTTCAATATCTCTGACAAAACGTCTCGGCAGTCTCTGTAAAAAGGTTCTTTCAGCAAATCTTTTCGATACGACAGCTCTACTTGGTCCTGAGTTGCGTTGAATGGAATCCGACAATAGGCCAGCGAAGGAAAAGTTTGAACAAGGATTTTGGCAAAAAACAGGGGAACAAGTGCTATTCGCTCCGTTCCTAATATATAGCGCTCTACTCCGCTGTAATGTGTTGTGATAGCAACAAGCTTACGTTTCCTGTTTCCTCGGCGAAGGATCTCATCTGAAACCCCTTCTGCCCCTCCGAAATGGACCGCAACATGTTCCCGCTCTAAATATTCCTCAAGTGATAACGGCCTTTTTAGGCCGTCCTTTCCGCAATAAAGACAGACATCCTCATGCAAACCAAAGCCTTCCCTGGCAACTTGAGAGCTGTGTGTTCCGCCTCCGGTAATACAGAAATCAGCCTTCCTTTCCTGAAGCGTCTTTTCTGCCAACATCGTATTGGTTTGACGAAAAATCACCAAAACTTCAGGAAAGACCTTTCTAAATCCTTGAACAATCTGAGGCCCAACAAAAAATTCAAAGTCATCCGAACATGCGATCGTGAGTTTCTTCGGACCCCTAACCACAGATTGGTTTAGAACACTTTGGAAACTATTAAAAGCCTTCGCGACATCGGGATAAAGCTTTTCCGCTTTCACGGTCGGAACTAACTTGTGGCCGTCCGTAATGAATAAGGGATCTGAAAAATGCTCTCTGAGTATCTGAAGCTTTCTGCTTACCGAAGGTTGAGAAAGATCTAACTTTCTGGCCGCTTTTGACAAGCTGCGAAAATTGTAGAGTTCTATAAAAACTTGCAGAAGGTTAAGATCCATAAACTAAAAGGAGCACCAGCGTTAAGCCGTGCCCCTTTCCTTTTGGGTTAATGAACTTAGTTAAGTGCTTGTACGGCCTTTTCAGCTGCGAGTCTACCAGAGGTCAAAGCAAAGGAAGATGTTGCGCCCTCTACCTTCAGGTCGTCCGTACTTTCAAACAGACCACCCATGTCCGCACCGACGACATAAAGATTGGGGATCACATCGCCTTGAGCATTCAAAGCCTGGAAATCTTTGTTAATTCTGACACCGCCTAATGTCAGGAAGTAAGTTCTGATGCCTTTGAGAGCATAGTACGGGCCCTTGTTCAGATCGAAACTTTCGAGGTACTCAGGTTTTCGTCCGAAGTCCGGATCTTTCTTGTGGGAAGCATATTCATTAAGCTGCTTCATGGTCTTCTTGAGATTTTCTGCGGGGACACCGATCTGAAGAGCCAAATCGTCTATTGTGTCAGCCTTAAAAGCCCAACCGTTCTTCATACCGACTTCAAATGTCTTCGGCAATTCTGTTAACTTTGTGCCGATAGGAACAATCGCATTGAACGGAATTAAGGCACCTTCATTGATAAGTCGATCATATTTTTTCTGGTCCAAGATCGTGTACATCAAACCGCCGGCTTGAGTCATTGCTGCATACACATCAGTAAACAAGGAACCTCTTGATTCGTTGTAGAAACGTTCTCCGTTGCGATCGACCCAAAGCCACGGCTGAACGAGTGCGCAGCGGCCGTGCTTGAGGTAAGTATCACCGTTAAACTGGTTGATAAGAGGTTCGTGCGGAAGGTAGGGAGCATTCCCAACAACATTCTCCATTCCGGCAATTGCTGCACCGACTTTAACAGCCATATTGATACCGTCGCCTGTTCTGCCGTCACCGGCTGCGCTGCGCAAACGAATCGGCTCAGAGACGGAAAGATCAGAAGAGTCAGTAACGTACTTTTCGATCATGCCTTTATTCGCTGCAAAACCGCCTGTAGCTAATATGACTTTCTTTGCGTTGATGATGTACTTTTCTCCGGTCTTGCTGTTGACGGCCTCAATTCCGACAACTTTTCCGTCTTTCGTAATCAGTTTTTGAGCTGGTGTCTGCATCAGAATTTGGCCGCCTTGTGCTTTGATCTGGTCACTCAATTTAGAAATAACCGTTGAAGCACCGCCTTTGAATAAATGCCAGCAGTTATAAGATTCTCCTTGAGGCCACAAGGTGCGAATGCCACGAATCTCAACTCCTTTATCAACCACCCAGTCAATGGTCTCACCCGACTTGCCGATAAGCTGACGGATAACTGCGGGATTCGTACGATAGTGGTTGAAATCGAGGAAACGATCAATATTCTTTTGGATATCCCACGTAATGCCGTGTTCTTTCTGATATTTCGTGCCTAATCCAAGAGATCCTTCCGGAAAGTTGCCTGCACCTCCTAAAATTGCGGTTTTCTCAAGAAGCACAGGTTTTTTACCGAGTTCAACAGCCTTTGCGGCGGCCGCTACTCCGCTCAACCCGCCCCCGACTATCACAATCTCGGTATCGACAACCTGAGTTGCAAAGCTAATAGAAGAAAGTGATGCAAAAGCCAAAATAGAAACAAATGTTTTTAATTTGAAGGATTTCATAAAAATCTCCTTGGAAAGAATTATTGATATTTTGGCTTTTGATTCTTTAAATTTTTAAATATCTATTATTTGAAAACTGAGTGAAAAGTGATCACAGATTCGGGTTAAAACCAATTCCAAAAATAATTTTGTGTATGCAAAATATTCTTTGTTTTCATTTGAAGATCAGGCTAGGTCTTGCGCATCTCCGTGCAAGTTCCTTCAACGTTCGCCGTCGTCGTGATCACTAATCATCGCTGCGAATGTTGAAGATAAATCGTTCGCAGCGTCACGGAGGCTTTATGAAATTCAATCATCTTCTCGCTGCACTTCTTTCTTCCATTTCCGTCGCTTGTTATGCAGCAGATGCTGTCAGCGGAGCAACGCCTAATCATGCCGCACCCGGCTCTCAAATCAAGAACGTCGATGCTGTAACTTCTGCTTCTATCGTGCCTCAGAAATTGAGGATCTCGGCTAAAGCCACAGGCTTTACCGACAGCAAGGCAAAGAAAGTACTTTTTGTTGTCGGTGATCCGCGCTTTGACCAATCCTTAGAAGGTTTCTTGGTCAACACCGCCGCGAACTTCTTCCTCAAGAAAGGCTATGAAGTAGAGATCAGAGACCTCTACAAGATCAGGTTCAATCCGGTCATCACGCCGGAAAACTTCTACCACGCCAAAGACGGCTTCGGCCAAACCCCGGACGATATCAAGCCCGAACAAGCTCTTGTCTCTAAAGCCGATTACATTATTTTCTGCTATCCGAACTGGCACGACAGTCCGAATGCAATCACCAAAGGCTACATGGAGCGTGTATTTTCTAAGAAATTTGCTTATCAGGACACGCCAAAAGGCTTGGAAGGACTTCTCAAAGGAAAAGGCATCTACACCATCATGAATGCCGGATGGCTTGGCGGCGGCCAAGGCAATGTCGGTGACGGAATCGGCAAACTTGATGCAGTGTGGGACAAATATCTCGGTGCCTACAAAGTTGTTGATGATGACACAGCTGGCTTCTGGGGCGCCAAAAATCTCGGTCGATTTGTCAACGATCAAAGCCCGAGCAATTTGAATCCGCAGTACCAACAAAAACTTCAGAAACTCGCTTCGGTTTTAGATGCCAGGCTTGAAAGAGACTTCTTCAGGAATAAGTAATCGGTTTAATTAATCTGCCCCACTGCCCCTATGAACGGCCGACAATCTTTGTCGGCCATATTTATTTTCCCAACTTAACCAAGACACAGTTACACATCACAGGCTGAAAAAACTGAATTTCTATCGATGTTCCTCTTTGTCGTAGCTGTTGTAAAACACTGCGTTAATAGAGATGTTTTAGGCCCCGTCTTATGAACAATGTTGTTAACTTTTCGACAATTTGCCCGTATCCGAATCAATCTCGTTGTCTACAACTTTTGCTCTCGGATGATGAAAACTGCGTCTTCGGACTCGGCTTACAGAGCACCTGACCAATTTCAGCGATTGTTATTAGATGCTTGGTAGCAATCGGACGTTTGCCAGACACAATCACACGTTGAAAGAGAAAACACTTCTCACACCGTTCACTTTACTCGAGCGGCAATTTCTGCAGCTTCACGCCAAAGCTTGAGGATGCGAGGGCGTCGCACAGCAAGCGGTTTTCCATAATATGGAACTGTAAAAACCTTATTTTTTGCTAGCGCATCGGGAACGATACGTTCATGAATTTGGAATTGCGCTAATGCTCTCTGAATTCCAAGATAATCTCCTGTGATCGCAATCCAATCCGGATTGAAAGCTAAGAGAGAACTTAAATCTTCAATTTCTACAAGCCCTGGAATCACGGTTTTATAATCGGCTTCTTTGATCGGATTATGAGCGCAGAGTGCTGGGTAAAGATCTTTGCTCAATTCGGAGGCATCAGAGAGCGCAAATAAGAAGATTCGATCGTCCAGTGGATGACGAATGGCTAGAAGCGCCAGAATAGATTGAGAACTAAGCGGTGAATAACGTATTAGCTGTTCTTGCTGCAAACGATACTCCCGAACAATTCGCTCAGCACGCGTTTCCTCGCCAAAAACTCTGCCGATTTCAAGGAGCGTTTCAGTGGGATCTTGAAAAATAGTAAGAATTTTGACCTGCACGCCTTCTGCTTCAAGTTTTGGGGCCAAAAGCGCTGGGTTAATATCAGAGCCAGGATTATTTTCTAGAAGAACATACTCTATTTCACCGCGACGAATGGCTGTGGTCAAGACCCTTTGATCCTGCATTACACAAGAAGTGCATTCAAGTAGTTTTTCATTTGGATGAAAATACTGCATATTCGGAAGCTCTCCTCCGATTAGGGCTTTGCCGAAAATCTTTAGTTCCGCCAAGGCTTCAATTGCGCTGTCCCCAACAAAAACTGCGTTTTCATATCTAGGAAATGGGACAAAGACGTTTCTTCCGTGTGTTGACATAAAAATCCTTCATTTGTAGTACTTGGTCTGCGTGTCTAAGGAGAACAGATTGATGAGTCACCAGCAAAATTGCCGAATTTTTGAGCTCTAGGCGAAGCATCTCCGTCATGGCTTCAGCGGTTGTCTCATCTAAGGCAGAGGTAGCTTCGTCTAAGAGCAGTACCTGGGGTTTTAATAAGAGCATTCGGGCAAGCATGAGCCGCTGCTGTTCCCCGCCACTGAGCCTGTGTTGCCAGTCGACTGTATGATTCAGAAACGGTTCAAGTCGACCGAGTCCAACTTTTTCGAGAAGCGCAAGCGCCTTTGTATCACTCACTTTATCGGGCAACTCGGGGTAGGTAAGGTTAGCCTTTAAGGTTCCTTTAAAAAGATAAGGCTGCTGTGTAATCCATAACTTCTGAGAGGGGGATTCAACCATTCCGGACGCAAAGCGATCGAATCCTGCAAGAACTCGAAGAATCGAACTTTTACCGCTGCCGGAAGGGCCTTGCAGGACCGTTAATTGTCCTTGCTTAAGAGTCAACTTCACCTTCAGTCGCTCGTCCTGACTGCGTTCAGGAATGCATAAGTAAAAATCCGCTTTAAGTCCTTTTGTAGATGTTGAGTAACAGACTGTTTGTTTATGCTTTTCGTTAATTTCTTCGATGGCGTAATGAAGTGTCGACAGACGTTCGTAGGTTGCAGCAAATCTAGCGAGCTGCTGATATGACATGGCAATCCATGAAAGAGAGCGGGCAACATCGATAAACGCGCCTCGAATTTGCATGAGACCACCCAACTCAATCGTCCCCGCAAAAAAAGCCGGTAGAGAAAAGAAAATCGGCGTCAGATGTGTCACTTGACCGGTACCAACCGAAAAGTATTCCAGATTTCTTTTCTTTCTAAGGATTTCAATAAGAACGTTCAGGAGTGAAGAGAATTTTCCGTTAAGTTCTAACCGTTCTACAGATGTCCCCTTAAGACCCGCGATAGATTCGGCATGAGTGCGTTTTGCAAGGAGTGAAGAACGAAAATCTGCCTCTCGTTTTTGAGAATCAAAATTGAGTCGCTTAAGTTTTCTGCCGATTAAATGCGTGATAAGTGTCTCCAGGAAGGTATAAATGAGGCATACCCAAAACATGTAACCGGGAATGGAAAAACCAAAAAGGGTTAGGGGACCTGAGAGATTCCACAAAATAACTGAAAAACTCCCGATCATGAGAACGGAATTAAAAAAACTAGTGCATAAGTTTAAAAAAACTGAGACAGCATCGCGAATATCTTCGGCAATTCGCTGATCCGGGTTGTCAGGTTCTTTATTTTCCAAACGCAGACAATAAAAAGTGGCATTTTCCGAAAGCCAGCGATTAAAAAATCGGTGAGTGAGTTCTCGGCGTGCGATTAAAGCAGCCCTCCCCTGAAGATAGTCAGCTGTAACCAAAACCAAGATAATGGCCGAACAAAGCAAGATAAAGTCATACAGACAACTGAAAATTTCTTCTTTATTTACAACTTGAAGTGCGTTGTAGAAACGACCGTTCCAGTCGTTTAATGCAACAGCTAGTTTAATGTTGATGAGATAGGCTGCAATAACAACGCCCAGGAGAAACCACATTCGCCATTGACGAAAGGTAAAAAAGGTCTCGCGAAGAAAGGAAGGGAAACTCCCCTCCTTTGAGCGTCGTATGAACATGAAGGGAGATAATTGATTAGAAGGTTGCACTCAGCCACGCTCTGTAACTTCTTCCTACACCGTATCCGCCGTTGAGATAGCGGAACTTCTTATTGGTGATGTTATCGACCGAGAAGGTCAGCGTGAAATCGGCCCAATCCTTGATCTGAGGTTTCCACGTGAGGCCCAAAGTGTGTGTTGCAAACCCACCGAGCTGTTTATATTCGCCGCTATTCCAAGCGGTCTCTAGATTGCTCTTGCCTCCTTTGAAGAGACGCATACGATACCATCCGTTAACATTCCAAGGCTTGTAGGTATAACCGGCTCTAAGAGTTGCCTGCATTGGAGTGAGTCCCGGAATCTTTTCTCCTGTGTTTTTATCTTCCGCATGCAAATAACCGTAAGACAAATGAAAATCAGCGTTGCCTGGATAGTAATCCGCGGAAGTTTCAAAACCGGTCTTTAATGCTTTACCTACGTTATCAATGGAGTAGTAAAGAATCATGTCGCCGTCATCGGTAAAGTCCATATCTCCCGTGGCTCCGGCATTGATGAGGTTCTTCACGCGGTCGCGGAAAACGTTGGCATGAAAAACAAAACGGTCGGAGTCAGAGAATAAGCTCTTATAGTCGCCGTTGACTCCGATCTCAACGTTAATAGATTCTTCGGGTTTGAGATCCGGGTTAGGAAGAACGACTGAATACATTCCAAATTCCGGATACTCAATAGAAGTGTAGAGTTCATCCAAGAAGGGAGGACGATAGCCGGTTTGAACCGAGGCGTAGAAGGACAACTGCTTGGAAGGCGAAAGCGTTAACGTAATACCCGGAGTTACTTTACTGTCGCTTCGTGAAGCCAACCCGAATTTATCGTTGTTATCTGTCGTCGGTTTGCGGTTGTAATAAGACCAGCGAAGAACAGGAGTCAGCGTCAAATACGGATTAATTGCGTATTCATCTTGGATGAAGAGTCCGGCATCATAGCCTTTAGATTTCGGACGACTTCGGTCGGGACGACCGTAAACATCAGCAGCTTTTTGCTTATTCAAGGACGCATCAAAACCATACGTTAAAGAATGTGTTCCTCCTAATCCAAAGACGGAGGTGTTTTGCGTGTTAATACTGTAGGAGTCAAACTTGTCCTTGAAATACGCTTCATTGTTGTAGGAAGTACCGTCGAACTTATTGTCAAGTTTCATGTACTGCATATTGACAACAAGATCCACCCAATCTCCGGAGCTATATTCCCAACTGCCGCTCAGTCGGTGCTGTTTGAGACGGTATTTAGCTTCATTATCTGTGCGACCCTGATCCAGCTTGTTCTCATCGTAGTTATAACCGATCGAGAAAATAGAATCATCCGAAGGGGTAAAACTGAGTTTAGATGTGAATGAATCGTATTGAGCGTCTCGAGGAGTTTTAGACCTTTTGCCGTTGGAAGAACTGACAACTTTGCCGCCGTCTCGATGTGAAAAACCGATGACTGCATCCACAGGTCCCTTCCTGCCGTAAAGCCATGCCGCCTGTCCGAACTCGTCGGCATCGTTGTTGTAGCCGGCTTTGAGTTTGGCACCAAAATCTCGTCCTGGCTTGAGAAGATCTGCCGCCGTTTTGGTGGTAACTGCGATTGTTCCGCCGATGCCGCCGTTACCGTAAAGTGAAGATCCTCCGCCACGCCTAACCTCAATCTGCTTGATCATTTCCGGATCAGCAAACATGAAAGCGGGACGGTTGCCGCTCATCGTGTAATTGTCTTGACGGACTCCGTCAATCAAGTATGTGATTTGATCAGAATCAGATCCTCGGATTGAGATTCGAGTGAAGACCGGACTATCCGGGGCTTCCATCATAACGTTGGGAATATCCAACAGCGCGTCGCCAAGCGTTTTGGGATTATCCTGCTCCAGCTGACCGTCTGTGATAACGACTAAAGAGGACGGAGCTTCGTTGAGTTTTTTTTCTGTTCGCGTCGCAGTAACAACTACCGGAGCCGTGACGACCGTTTCCGAGTTGGAGGGTGTCTCTTGGGCTTGAACTGAGGGATAGGTGACAGTTGCCAGAACAGAGGCAGCAATTGCAGTCAATGTAAAAGGTTTCATAATAAAATAGAAATGAGAATCATTTTCAATATTTTATTCTTTAGCTAACTACTTTAATTAAAGATAGGTTGGTACTTTCCCTATGGAGAAAAGAGATAATATAAAAAAGTATTTTTTTATCAATTGAAAGTAGATATGGGAAAATATAAATAATGATAAGAATTATTATCATTTATATTTATAGCGTGTTTTGGGGATGATAATCTTGGTGACTATGAACTCCGGAGATAAAAGACAGCCTCTACTCTTCTCGAATCGACAGCCCTAAATGAATCGTGAAAAAACCTCTAAGTGCATCCATGATTCTCTGTCTTTCATCCGACAGAACCCAAATCAATTAAATTGCCAATTTGATCATCAGATGATCTACGTATAATCTAAATGTTCATCCGAAAGGGACCATTGCGTGTTCAATCGATCTAAAACAAATAAATACTCCTGGACCGCCAAACTTTTTCTTTGCGCCCTGCTCGCTTTCTTTTTATTCGAGCTTCAGTACGTCGGCCGAATCCTCCTCTTCGACTTCGTCAATCCGTCGTCAAGCCCATACATCCGCGCCGAACAGGAAAGACTGCTGGAAGAAGGCCAGCATTCGATTCGGTATCAGTGGGTAGATTACGATCAGATTTCTCCTTATTTAATTCGAGCTGTCGTGGCCGCAGAAGACGCGGATTTCATGCATCATCACGGACTGCGCTGGGATGCCATCAAAACGGCAGCAGAAAGAAACCTCCTCTCCGACAAACGCGCTCCCGGGGGTTCGACGCTCACTCAGCAGACCGTCAAGAACCTCTTTTTGTCTCACGACAGAAGCTACTTCAGAAAAGCACAGGAAATCATTCTGACACCGATCGTAGAAGCTATTTGGGGCAAGAAAAGAATCCTTGAGATCTATTTAAATATCGCCGAATTCGGCAACGGAATCTTCGGAGCACAAGCCGCTGCCCGTTATTACTTCAATAAGAACGCGGCAAACCTTTCTCGTGCTGAAGCCATCCGCTTGGCCTCGATCTTAATTAACCCGAAGAAATATCAGTTTGTGAAGTCGGCTCCGCTCATCAATCGTCGCGTGAATCGAATCTCTCACGACCTGAACTTAGTCCAAATACCTCAGAAAAAATAAAAGCGGCCGAAGCCGCTCTCAAGAATAAGATTCTTTCTTACTGTTTTGCCTCGTCTTCCAACGAATCTTCGTACATGCTGAGGATCACACCGGTTGTGATCAGCTCAATGTCATAGTCCATCGGACCTTTCAGTGCGTCCTGGAAAACCGTGGCCATAGCACCGCCGCAGTCTTCGCATACATGCATACGGTGAGCCGGATCTTCGTCGGCATAGACGTACTTCAACTTGTTGCTGTTGGTATTGCCGCACAGTGCGCAGCGAATGCGCTCAAACGGCCACTGAGTTCCGCAGCAGGAGCAGAAAAGATAACGGTTGTTGGAGTTGCCTTCCGTGCCTTCGCTGACGGAAGAAATCGCTGCAGGAGCACCGCAGGTCGGGCAGCCCAAAGGGGCATCGCCGGATTTGGCTTCGTCGACTTTGGAGAGCTCGTGCGTCATGTCTTCGCCGAGATTCCGGAAATATCTGCGAAGAACGTTCAGCAGAAGACCGGCGATAACAGCCATCATGTCTTCATCGGCTTCTTCACCTAAAACTTCTTTCGTAGCGACTTCGTAGAAGGCTGTCGGATCTTCACCGGCAAGTTTGATCGTTGCATCGGTAAGTTTGTTCCAATCCAAAGCTTTCAGCTTGGCAACTTGTTCATCAACATTGATGACGCCCTTTTCAATAAAAGCATCCTGAAGCTTCTGAAGATCCTTTCTGAATTCGGCAGGATTAATTTGAAGCGGGCGCAGCGTCAGGTACGGAGTTTTACTCTTGATCGCCTTTTGAGCTGTCTCGATATCAAAATTATCTTCTACGTCTGCAACCTCAAGCTCGTCTCTGACGTCATACATAGAATTGGCGTAATCCGTCAATCCTTTCCAATCAATGCCGTCATCGCGTTTCAGATATCCTGCAATTGCAGCCTGTCTCGAACTCTTTGTCATGTTTTTTCCAAAAATTCAATCAGATGGTGACGCTCAATTCTAATTCAAGGAATTAAACTTCACCTTCGGTTATTCGGACTAGTACTTTCGTCTAATCTTAAGTTTCTCAAAATCAAACCGTATTAGAGTGGCAGTAGTATCCGCTTTTTCTCAAATAAGGACTTCAATTTCATGCAATCAATTGTTTCCCGCAGAAAGATCCTCATCGCTTCCTTAGGCGCTGCCGCCGTAGGCTTAACAAGAACTGCTCAGGCCGCTCCCGCAAATGTACCCTCCATTTGGGACGGAAAGAAAATGTATGACTCTTTCCTTAAAGACGGTACCGGCTTCAGCTTCCCGCACAAACCCAACGCTCCTGTCGCTGTTGTCGCATTCGATACTCAGTGCCCGGACTGTATGCGTTTGCTTACCCGTATTAAGCCCTTACTCAATGATGTTGATGTGATTTTCTACCCGATTTCATACATGAACATCCATTCCGAACCTCAGGCAACAACGATCTTGATGTCTAAGGATCCCTGCAAGACTTTTGAAGAACAGCATGAACACTTCAAAGATCCGGACTTCCGTGGTATCCGCTACGACGTCTCCAAGCTTCCTGAAGATCTGAGAAACAAAGTCTGGACAAACACCAAACTGCACAGACGCTCCGGCTGCCGTGCCGTCCCCTACGGTGTCTTCAAGAACAGCAAAGGTGAGTACGTTCCCTTCGATGAGAACCTCACGACAGAAGAGTTGAAGAAAGTCTTCGAACTGAACTAACAATTCTCGAGCCTCCTGACGGAGGCTCTAATTTTTTCTGGGTCTATTCTCAATTACTCAGGCCTCTTTAACTTTTCCGTCGCGGGAAAAAAATAGACCAAACCTTTATTTCATCCCATAAATCTTATTGCTGTATATCCTTAGTAATGAAATCATCACGATATGTCATTACATTAATAAAATCTAAAAAATATTAAAGAGGAACGAAATGGCTCGAACAGTCAACGTTAATTTTCGTATGGACAGCGAGTTGAAGAAAGATATGGAGCAAGTCTGTATGGATATGGGGCTGTCAATGACTGCCGCTTTCACTATCTTCGCTAAAACTGTCACTCGCGAAAAACGGATTCCTTTTGAAGTCTCAGCCGACCCTTTCTACTCAGCCAGTAATATGAGGCACTTGCAGAAAGCAATCGCCGATTTAAATGCAGGTAAAGGCGTCGAACACGAACTTATTGAAGACTAGATTTGACCAATTAATTGTTAGTTTCTTACCTTCTAAAAACAAACGGCTCGGATCTTTCACTGACCCGGGCCATTTTCTATTGATTAAGAAGCTACTTCGAACTTAATTTTCTTCGCCGAACCACTTCTTATAAATTCTCTGGAACTCACCGCTCTTCTTAAGAGAAGCAAGAGCCTTGTTGATTTGAGCTACCAGCTCTTTATTGCCTTTTGTCACGGCAATACCATATTCTTCGGCTTCCATCTTCGGTCCGACCAAACGGCCCTTATTGCCGCCTTGAGCAACGTAGTAAGCCACAACCGGGAAGTCCTGAATCACGGCATCAACACCGCCGTTTTGGAATTCCAGGAAAGTCTCGGCGGCATTAGCGAAAGTGACCACTTTTGCACCGGGAACTTTTTCAGCTCTGAACATACCCGTTGTGCCGACCTGAGCACCGATCTTCTTGCCTTCCAGATCTTTAATAGATTTGGTTGTTGTATCAGACGACGGAACCATAATGATCAAACCGGAGGTGTAGTACGGATCGGAGAAGTCGACGAACTTTTTACGCTTTTCGTTAATGGTCATACCAGCGATAACGGCATCCACAATACCGGTGCGCAATGCCGGAACCGTCGCGTCAAAGCCCATGTTCTGGACCACGACTTTGTATCCGAGTTCTTTACCGATCGCACGGATCAAATCCATATCGAAACCCGTGAAATTCTTACCGTCTTCGGCCAAAAACTCGAACGGAGCAAAGCTCGAATCTGTACCGACAAGGAGGACGCCGTCTTCAATAGTCGGGGACTTCGCAAAAGAAGCCGAGACGGGCAGCATGCTTAAAGCGCAAAGGAACGCTAAAAGATTTCTTCTGAACATTGAAAATTCCTATAACTAACGTAATGAGGTTATTGACAAAAAATAGTTTAGGAAATTTATCCTTACAAATTCCATTTTTGAAAAGTTTTTGCTTCATCCGTACGGATGATGAGTTTTTCAAGTCAGAATTTTTTCTCTTTGAAATTTCTCAAAAAATTGAGTTTGCTAAACTTCAGCTACCGAGTTTTTGGCACACCTCGTTTTTGCCTTCAGATCCACAACTGTCAGAACTTCATTGAATTTTGTTTCTCTCTACGATGTCGCCTCGCTTCCTTTTTTCAACCCGCTTTATTCTTGCCTCAATTGCCGCGATCTCTTTAATCCTTACTTCCGGCTGCCAATCCATAAAGGACAAAAAGGAAGTAACCGTTGAAATCCTTCACTCCAACGACATGCACTCTCACTTTGCAGGCATTAAAAACGGAAGCGCCTGCATCACGGAAAACGACTGCGAAGGCGGTTACGGCCGAGTTGCCGAATACGTAAAAGAAGTAAAGGAAAGAAATCCTAACGCTATTTTCTTGGACGCCGGCGACCAGTTCCAAGGCTCATTGTTGTATGTGAATTACCATTCGCCGTTAGTCGGCAAAATCACAAACAAGATGCAGTATGACTTCGCAACCTTCGGCAACCATGAATTCGACGAAGGCTGTAAGGCGTTGTCCGACTACGCTAAAAACGCGGATTTCCCTCTTCTGGCAGCCAACCTCAAACCGGCGCCGGGTTGCCCTTTGAGCAAAAACCACATCGCGTCTTTCACCGTCATAAACCGACCGGACGCAAAAATTGGCATAATCGGTTTAGCCAATCCGGATGTCGTGAACCAGTCAAAGGCTTGCAAAGACACAAAGTTTGTCGATCCAGTCGAAGCAGTCAAAGAATCTGTGAAAGCGCTTCAGGCTCAGAACGTTAATATCATCATTGTTTTGTCTCATCTCGGACTACCTTTCGATGAGGAGTTAGCAAAATCCGTCAGCGGTGTAGATCTGATTGTCGGCGGACATACGCACGATTACATAGGACCAGGCTCTCCTTTAGGGCCCTATCCGATCGTTGAGAAATCTCCAAGCGGCAAGCCGGTCCTGATTGTGACAACATCGGGCGAGACAAAATATTTAGGCCACCTGGAAGTAAGCTTTAACAAGGAAGGCACGCCGACAGGCTGGAACGGTGAACCGGTACGTTTAGGCAGAGCCGGCGGCTCACCTGAAATCACGAAGATCATCAATCAGGCAGCCGAACCTGTCATCAAAAGTAATTCGACAGTCGTCGGAACCAACCTTGTAAAAATGAGAGATGGCCTGGATCCATGCCGTGAAGGGGACTGTCTGTCCGCGATGGTCACCACAGATGCAATGCTGGATTACGCGCGGCCAAAGGGTGCCTCCGTTGCATTGATTAACGGCGGAAACTTCCGCGCCGCCCTTCCCGTCGGCAAAATCACGCAAGGCGACATCGACAATCTGCTCCCGTTCAAAGATAAGGTCTTGCTTAAAAAATACACAGGCAAAGAGCTTTTCGAAGCCGTAGAGCACGGGGTCTCCGACGTTGACGGAATCGGTCCGAGAATGATCCAAGCGTCCGGACAGAGGTACACCTACTGCCCCACTGCTCCTGTTGGGCATAGAGTTAGGTCCATTGAAGTGCAGGACAAGGACGGCAAGTGGAAGCCGTTGAAGGACAACAAAGTTTACGTCGCGGCGGTCGGTGCTTTCCTTGCTTCCGGAGGAGATGATCACAAAGCTCTGGCTCGCGGCGTCCAAATTTCGAAATCCGGGCCTTTAGTTGCCGATGTTCTGAAAGCTTATTTAAAGAAGAAGTCTCCTATTAACAAAACACCTGAACCAAGAATATCAACGGTAAAGGAACCGCCCGGAAAGTAAAGAAATGAGAGAGGCTGCAATGTCACTAAACAAGCAGCCTCTTCTTCTATCTCATATTTCTCAACTATGCATTCGGAAGCCAAGAATCTCTCTGGCGAGTATGTCTCGGCGCCAAATGCTGAATATCCATGATTCGGTGCATTGAGTCTGTGCGGGTACTGTTAAAGACAAGATATAAGGGATCAAGCGTGACAGATCCTGCCTTGTCAGAAGCAAACTTAGCTGTTCCGCTGATCATTGCATTCCAGTCCACCAGCTTCACAGAAGAGCGTTCGGCGTTTTCTTCGGCTCTCCACAATAGAGCGTTTCTTAACGGAATCAGTGGGAAAAGGAAAACGTAAGCCGTCAGCGAGAAAAGGACCAAGGCGACGCCATGGTTTACATCAAAACCTGAGGAAATACCAAGTCCTTGGAAGAACCAAGGCTTGGCAGAAAAGTAACTCAGTAAGCAAAAAAAGATAAATGAGAGGATTATGTAAGGAAGGTAAGCTCTGAAACCGGTTTGGTATTTGTATTGGCCGATTTCATTGGCAATCATGGCCTCAATCTCAGACGGATTAAGACGTTCAACAAGGCTCTCGGTCACAATAACTTTCTTATTGGTTCCGAAGCCGGAGATAAATACACCACTGCCTGAACCGAGGCGATCCGAATTCGCGACAAAGACACCCTGTGATTCAAAACCAATCTTCTTTAAAAACTTATCCAGCCTGCTCTTTAATTCTCCGTCAGCCAATGGATGTGTCGAGTAAGCGACTGATCTGCTGACCATCGAAGCGCCAATCACAAGAATGGCAGAAACGGCCCAAGCAAGAGTCCACCAATAAGAGGTTCCAAAAGACCAGCATGTGAGGACAGCGGAGACGATTACTACAAAGAAGACAACATTACTCACTTTGCTGCGTGAGGAACCGAAGTTTCTAAGGATCAAATATGAACTGTTCTTTTCAGGATTCTTTGCAACGGCAAGAAACAGAGCGTTAATTACCAGAAATGCTAAAGCAACGCCCAAAGCAAAAAGAATCTGTGTGAAAAGACCGTTCCCAAGCTGATTCGTCAGCAAAGTAGAAAACCAAGTGATTCCGCCGCCGAAGGTCAGCAGAAGCACCAAAACTAAATTCGAGAGATGCCGGATCTCATTAACCTTATCAGCATGCAGGCGAGCATCAGATGCCGCTTTGTGGGCGTCAAGAGAAACAAGACCTGAAAACACATGCGGAACTTTATTCCGATGTTCCTTTATCGACTTAGCCTCTCTCAAGTAAAGGTAAAAACCCAATACGAGATTCGCAAAGAGGAATATTAAAAACAAACTTTCAAAAATCAGTGCGTCATTCATCTTAATTGTAAAACCCTCTAGAAGAGCGCTTTGTCTTGGCTTGTAAGATAGCGAATGTAAAAAAGAAGAGAATAGAAATCACACCAATCGGAGCAAGCTCATTTCACGCAACAATATTTGAGCAAAGGTTGCGACGCTTCGTCGACTTAGAGAATTCGTTTCTCAGAAATTTCTCGAATCTGTTTGATGGTTAGATTCTGTAGATAGTTTAATTTTTAGGATCGACATTAAACAGTTTGAGTAATTAGCACATGCTGACTTTTTCCGAAAAAACGAAAATGTGTTCTTTTAAGAAATTAAGTAATGTTCATCCTCAAAGTCTATTTTTTCCATGCTTGCTGTTCGGATAACTAGCGAAGAAGGGAAGATTTGATAAATATTTCCCCTGATGGGGCAAATAGTAAAAATAACATATTGTTTTAAAAGAAATAAAAAGTAAAAAAACTCTCCCTGAAAGAGAGTTTTTAATATAAAAATATGTTAATATAAAATTATATTAAAAGGAGGTTAGATGAAATGTTCGGAATTTAAGAAGCTGTTAGAAAGTCTTGGATGTGAGATCCGAGATGGCTCAAATCACTGGATCGCCTATCGCAAGGGCTATAGGCCACAACCGATACCAAGGCATCCTAGCCAGGAAATTCACGAAGGATTACGAAAAACTATCGTAAAAAGACTTGGCTTCTAATCCGAACCAACCAGAAGTAAGCAATTTAATTATGGAGTTTTCAATGTTTACCTATCCAGCGAAGATTACTAAAGATGGCGATTTTTTCCTTGTCTCTTTTCGTGATTTTTATGGTAACGAACCTGTCACACAAGGTCAAACTTATGAAGAGGCGCTTTCCATGGCCTCCGATTGGCTTTTGTCAGAGGCAACCATTGCTCTGGACGATAAAGAAAAATTGCCTAAGGCTTCCCCTGCAAAAAAGGGAGAAGTACTAATCAGAATGCCCCTTTCGGCTCAAATTAAACTGAGGCTTCTCTATGAAATGATCGATCAGTCGATATCTGGGTCTGAATTAGCAAGAAGAATGAACATCAAACGCCCGAGCGTTCAAAACATAATCAAAGCGGACCATGCAACAAAGATAGATACCCTTCAACGGGCCTTCAATGCTTTGGGAAAAGAGTTAGTTGTGGAGCTTCGGTCAACTACCTCGGCCTAAAGGCCGAGGCTTGAAAAAGCCTCTAGTTGACTAGCCTCAGGCCGTCGTTTGGCGGACTACGTTGGTTGGGAATGTACAGGCACCGCGGGATGCAGATCCTAGTCCCGCGCTCTGCGGCCGATGGTTAAAAGCTCTGAGAGGTAGGAGCGGTGCTGTCGGCTTGAAACCCCTTCCAACATTGGCGAAGGATCACAACCGGTCGAAAGACCGAGGAGACAAACTTGAGAGTATTTGTTAGGAACAAACGCGGAAAACCGCTGATGCCCTGTTCACCGGCAAAAGCGCGCCTTCTGCTTAAAGAGAAGAAAGCTATTGTGGTAAGGCGCACGCCTTTCACTATTCAGCTGACGATTGCAACGGGTGAGACCAAACAGCCGGTGAGTCTGGGCGTTGATGCCGGGTACAAACATGTCGGCCTTTCCGCATCAACGGAAAAGGCTGAACTTTATGCATCCGAAGTCGAACTGCGGCAGGACATCACCGATCTGCTCTCTGCTCGTCGCGCGTTACGGCAGTCGCGCCGCAACCGCAAAACGCGCTACCGCGCACCGAGGTTCGACAACCGCATCCGCACCAAGCGCAAAGGCTGGCTTGCACCGTCGGTTGAAAACCGAATCAACGCGCACTTGTCGCGCATAGAAGCAGTTCTTCGACTGCTGCCGATCACGAAGATCACCGTGGAGACGGCGTCTTTCGACACGCAGCTGCCGAAGAATCCGGACATTGCGGGGAAAGAGTACCAAGAGGGCGAACAGCTCGCCTTCTGGAACGTCCGAGAGTATGTCCTTTTCAGAGACGGCCACGTTTGTCAGCATTGTCACGGCAGATCGAAAGACCCGGTGCTCAATGTTCATCATCTGGAAAGCAGACGTACCGGCGGAGATTCGCCGGGCAACTTGATTACGCTTTGTGAGACGTGCCATAAGGCGCTTCATCGTGGAGAAATCAAGCTGAGTGCCAAGCGCGGGCAGTCGCTCCGTGCGGAAGCCTTCATGGGAATTATGCGCTGGGAGGTACTGAACCGTCTGAAGTTGTCGCATCCTGAGCTGGAAGTGAACAACACCTACGGCTACCGGACTAAGCACGCGCGGATCGCGAACGGTATCGCTAAGTCGCATTGTGCGGATGCTTTCTGCATTGCCGGCAATCTCGGCGCCAAAAGGCTCGGCGAATTCTTCTTTCAGAAGCAGACGCGTCGGAATAACCGCCAGATTCATAAGTTTTCCATCCTCAAAGACGGCATTCGAAAGCGCAATCAGGCGCCCTTTGAGGTCAATGGCTTCCGTCTTTTTGACAAAGTTGCCTGCAAGGGAGAAGAAGGCTTCATTTTCGGCCGTCGATCATCCGGGTACTTTGATGTTCGAAAGCTTGACGGAACCTGCATTTCGGCAGGCATCAGCTACAAGAAGCTGCATCTTCTGGAAAAGAGACGAACCTATTTAACAGAGATTCGAAAGGAGAAGGCGCTTCCTCCCCTGCCTGGAGGCAGTGGTCTCCGCGCCTAAATGTGATGAAAAGGCCTGATTGCCTCGGTTATCAGACCTTAGATTTTACTGTAAGAAAGTAAGTTATTTGATTTTCATTTTCTCAGTTCTTAGTATTACGTATAAAGTTCAAGGTTCAGAGTGGCTCAATTTTCCCATAAGGTTTTGAGGTTCTCCAACTTTTGTCTTGCTGAAAGAATCTTCGGATCTTTTTCGCCTTCCTTCAACTGACGCAAAAGCCCTTTGAACTCTTTTTCAGAAAGGATCGTTCGACTGTCTTCCGTTGATGCAGTTCTACCTGTCAAATGAAGAATGTCCAAAACTTTTGCTTTAGCTTTCACTTCTACTCCGATGTTGAAAAAGGAACTGTCAATGCAGAAAATCTGAAAATTGCGGTGAAATCCCGTCGGTCCAAATCAGCCGATAGCGTAGTTCAATTTTAAGCGTCCCGAACCCGAGTAGATCAGGAGAAGATTGTCTTATCCTCAGAAACCTCCTGAGATTTCTTAAACTCTGTAATCTCAGCTTGCAAATTCCTTATGTGCAAAGCCATCATGAAGGACGAAAACACCGACGGATCATGACCCTCTCTCGCTTTGATAAGTGCGTCAATGTATTCGGCTTTGTCTTCCTTGAGTATCTTTGCGGGAATCAAACCTAATTCAAACTGCAGCTGATTCATCACGAGCCTGGCGGTCCGGCCGTTGCCGTCAACCCATGGATGGATTGTTAGCAAATCTAGATGAGAGTCAAAAGTGAAAAGATATTTGCCGTAAACTTCTTCCGATTTCAACAATTCTTTTCGTTTCTCGTTTACCTCAGAACACCACTTCTTCAGCCGGCCCTCGACTTTTGAGTAATTGATATATGACTTGCCCGACGCGCCGGCGCTGACATTGACCTTCCTAAGGTCCCCTTTTGAAGAATCAAAAGTTCCCAATGCGGTGTTATAGCTGCATCCTGTATTCTTTAGTACCACAACACTGATTTCCCAAAGCAACCCACGAGAGTAGTCTCTGTGATGTTTAGCAAACCGAATGCTCAGCTGATAAGCATTGTGCAGGTCCAGATTCATTAACACTTCAGATAGGTTGCGCTTCTTAGGCGGAATCCCTTCATCAAAAAAGAGCTGATTCTCGGCTTCAGTAACGGTCGAACCTTCAATCGCGGTTGATTGTGTGATGAGTGAATAGAGCGAAAATTTCGAATAATCAAACTGTTGCGCAATTCCGAGCCGGTCATGCTCCGACAATGTATCCATCAGTTCGCTTTTCATGAGTATGGAGTTGCCCGATTTGAAAGTAAGCGGGAGTATCGCTCCAGAATCGCCCAAATCTCAACTCGCCCGACCGTTCGTCTTTCACAATCGGACCGGTAAGCGGCAAGAAGAAAACCGAAAAGGAAAAAGCCTGACAACTCAACGTTAATCAGGCTTTCGAATCTTGGTGCCGTCGGTGAGACTCGAACTCACACGACTTTCGTCACCACCCCCTCAAGATGGCGTGTCTACCAATTTCACCACGACGGCTTAGCAATTAAATTTTTTGGTGCCTTCGATGAGACTCGAACTCATACGACTTTCGTCACCACCCCCTCAAGATGGCGTGTCTACCAATTTCACCACGAAGGCACTGTTTTCAACTCTTTCTTTCGTTTCCGTCTTCATCAGAACCGAAAGACGATATTCTACCTCGGAATTTGATTTTGTGCAGGCTTATTAGTGGAATCACTAGTATTAGTCGAAGGAACCGGGGATGCAGGCTGAGCCGGAGCCTTCTGTTCAGTCGTAACAGTAGACAGAACGCCGCCTGCAGCAGGAGCCTTACGAACCTGACCGCCGAAGGTCAGCGCTAAAGTAGCGCAGAAGAAAATGGTGGAAGCAACAGCAGTAGAACGGGAAAGGAAGTTAGCGCTTCCCGTGGCTCCGAAAAGAGAACCGGAGGCACCGCCGCCGAAGGCTGCGCCCATGTCGGCGCCTTTACCGTGCTGAAGCAGCACTAAAACAATGATTGCAACTGCAGAAATCACCTGCAGAACAACCGCAACCGTAATCAACAAATGCATAATAAATTGTATCCAGTTATTAAATCAGCCCTATTCCGCTGGCGGCCTGGGCAATGGCATAAAAATCCGCAGCTTTCAAAGAAGCTCCGCCGACCAGGCCTCCGTCAATGTCATTGCAGGCAAAAAGCTCTGCCGCATTGGACGGCTTGACGGATCCGCCGTAAATAATTCTGAGCGCGGAAGCAGCTTGAGAATCCCGAGATTCTACACTATCCCTCAGTTCGGCGTGAACTAATTGAGCTTGCTGAGGCGTGGCGGTTTTGCCCGTTCCGATGGCCCAAACAGGCTCGTATGCCACCGCTCCGGTAACCAAGGCTTCCGGTCCGATCGCATCGAGAACGGCATTGAGCTGCCCGATCACAACGTCGCTTGTCCGTCCGCTTTCACGCTCTTCCAGAGTTTCACCGACGCAGACGATCGGACGCAGTCCGTGTTCGATGGCAATCTTGGCTTTTGCCGCAACGATTTCATTCGTCTCGCCGTGATACTGTCTTCTCTCCGAATGTCCGACAATAACCCAGGGACATTTAACGTCAGCTAGCATCCCTGCGCTCACCTCTCCTGTAAAAGCACCGGATTCGTGAACGGAACAGTCCTGCGCACCGGCATTGATATCGAGTGCGCTTGTCAGAAATTTCTGCTGGAGATAGCGAATGTAGACAAAAGGCGGACACACGGCTAATTCGGTGCTCACGGGAGAAAAAGTTGTGAAAACGTTCGTCCATTGGTCAATGAAATCGACCGAGCCGTTCATCTTCCAATTGGCAATCACCAAACTTCTGCGCATCAGATAACTCCAATACTCTGTTGTAGAAACTAAATACCGAATTTTACTCGTAGTTTTACGACTCGGAGGATTTAATCCACACCACGGACTGCTCGCCGGCACCCTTTTTGCCGTCGTAGCCTTCCTGTGAATTGCCGGTGCGGTTGAGCCACTTTCTCGACGATCCGGAAAGATTCCAGCCGACCTCTCTGCCTTTCGATTGAATGCGTTCTTCCAGCTTCAGACCGAACGTTTCCGGATCATCCTTGAGTCCGGGCTTCTTGTCGTACAGCTGATACCCTTCGCGATATTGCAGCGGAGTCAGATTAGGCATCACGACATTGGCGCCGTAAGAAATGGCGGTTTCTCGGCCCTGAGGATCAAGAACCTGCATCGCAGTCGCCGCCGCAATATTGATATTGCCCATCACCAAACGCGTCACCGCAATCATGTTTAAAGAAAGCTGGAAAAGCTTTTTGTTTTCCGTTTGGCCCAAAGACTTCAGATCCCCGCCCTCGCTCATGAGGTAGGGGCCCATGCCGATCATGTCTGCTTCAAGCTTCTGGAACAAACGAATGTCCGAACACAAATCTTCCAGGGTCTGCCCCGGGATTCCGATCATCACGCCGGTACCGACCTGATATCCGCACTCTTTAAGCCACTGCAAGCACTGGAGACGATGCTCCAGATGTTTGGACTTCTTGTGAGGAACGTTATGAAGAAAATCAAAAAGTTCGTGATTAGAGCTTTCAAAGCGTGCGAGATAACGAAGATTCTTGCGGTTGCCGCTGGCTTCCGCCCATTCTTCGTAGACTTCTTTCGTCTGATCTCCGAGACTCAAGGTAATGCCGAGACCATCCAGAAGGCTCTCTGAGACCGTCTTGCGATGAATCTCTCTTAGGCAGTCCGAGATAAAGGAAATAAACTTCGGATCGTTGCGCTCTCCGGCTTGAAGACAGATGCTTCCGTAGCCGTTTTCAGCCGCAAACATTGCCGCACCCAAGATTTCATCTTTGGTAAGCGTATAGCGGTGAACACCGTAGTTATCTTTGCGGATGCCGCAGTAACGGCAGTCAACCGTGCAGACGTTAGAGACTTCAATGAGTCCGCGGTAATAAACCTTATTGCCCATAAGCTCGGTGGTCTTCTTATAGGCAGCTTCCTGAAGCTTCTTGCAGTCTTCAGGTTCGGTCAGACCGAGCAGGAACACGATATCCTCATCGGATAAAGTTTCCTTCATCAGTACTTCATCGAGTGAGTTTCCGTTCAATTTCATTACTTTTTCTTGTCACAGTGCATCAGTGAATCGCTGCATTATGGCAAAGACATCTGAAGCAGTCATTACTAGTTTTCGCAACAAATTGAAAGACAAAACCGACGGTTTTAGCCGCCGGTTTTGTCATTAAGCTATCTCAGAATCAAAGGAAATTAGCCTTTGATGATGTCAGGATTGCCATCCTGCTGAGCAGCTTCTTCCTTCTTTTCCTTGTGTTCGGGCTTTTCAATCAAAGCCTTCATGGAAAGACGGATGCGATCTTTGTCATCGATCTCAAGAACCTTCACGCGAACGATCTGGCCTTCCTTGAGGTAGTCGCTGACCTGGTTGACGCGTTCATGCGCGATCTGGCTGATGTGCAGCAGACCGTCGCGGCCCGGCAGAACCTGAACGATAGCGCCGAAGTCGAGCAGTCTCTGAACCTTGCCTTCGTAAACCTTACCGACTTCAACAGTAGCGGCAAGTTCTTCAACACGACGGCGGGCTTCTGCACCGGCGGCTTCGTCAACGGAAGCGATGGTAACGGTACCGTCGTCTTCGATGTTGATTTGTGTACCGGTTTCTTCCGTCAGGGCACGAATCACAGCGCCGCCCTTGCCGATCACGTCACGGATCTTGTCCGGATTGATCTTGAAGGAAACCAGACGCGGAGCGTACGGAGAAAGTTCTGTCTTCGGACCTTCAACGGCTTCGTGCATCTTGCCGAGGATGTGCATACGGCCTTCCTTAGCCTGAGCCAGAGCGACCTGCATGATTTCCTTGCTGATGCCTTCAATCTTGATGTCCATCTGCAGAGCAGTCACGCCGTGATCGGTACCGGCAACCTTGAAGTCCATATCGCCGAGGTGGTCTTCGTCGCCGAGAATATCGGTCAGAACGGCAAACTTATTGCCTTCCTTGATCAGGCCCATGGCAACACCGGCCACGAAGTCTTTCAGAGGCACGCCGGCATCCAGCAGAGACAAGCAGCCGCCGCAGACGCTCGCCATAGAGGAAGAACCGTTGGATTCGCAGATTTCGGAAACCACACGCATGGTGTACTGGAAATCTTCTTCGTTCGGCAGAACGGCAGTTAGAGCGCGTTTAGCCAGACGGCCATGACCGATTTCGCGTCTCTTCGGAGAGCCGACGCGGCCGGTTTCACCGGTAGCAAACGGAGGCATGTTGTAGTGAAGCATGAAGCGTTCACGCTGTTCACCGGTCAGACCGTCAACGATCTGTTCGTCCTGTTTGGTGCCAAGAGTTGTGACAACAAGAGCCTGTGTTTCACCGCGGGTGAAGAGCGCAGAGCCGTGAGCGCGCGGAAGAACACCGGTACGGATTTCGATCGGACGAACAGTGCGAGTGTCGCGGCCGTCGATACGCGGTTCGCCGGAAAGGATCTTGCCGCGGACGTGGGCAGCTTCCATTTCAAAGAGAATGTTGGCGACTTCGTTTTCACCGATTTCAGCGAGTTCGCCGACTTCAACAGCAGCGTTAACTTTTTCATTGACGTCGTCATAGATCGCGCGCAGGCATTCGTTGCGGTCCTGTTTGCTGCGATGCTCGTAAGCTTCATGAATACGGTTGCCGACGATCTGATTGATGAGCGCAACAAGCTGCTGATTGCGTTCTGCAGGAGCCCAATCCCACAGCGGTTTACCGGCTTCTTCAACGAGTTCGTCGATGGCTTCGATAACAACCTGCATTTTTTCGTAGCCGAACATCACGGCGCCGAGCATGACTTCTTCAGAGAGCTGATCGGCTTCAGATTCAACCATCAGAACGGCACGTTCCGTACCGGCAACAACGAGGTCGAGCTTGGAATCTTTCATCTGAGAAAGGTTCGGGCACAGAACATATTCGTTGTTAATGTAGCCGACGCGGGCAGCAGCGATCGGGCCGTTAAATGGCACGCCGGAAACAGCCAGAGCTGCAGATGCTGCGATCATGGAAGGAATGTCCGGATCAACTTCGGGGTTCACGGAAAGGACGTGAATAATGATCTGAACTTCATTGAAGAAACCTTCCGGGAACAGCGGACGAATCGGACGGTCGATCAGGCGGGAAGTGAGCGTTTCTTTTTCGCTCGGACGGCCTTCACGCTTGAAGAAGCCTCCCGGAATACGGCCGGCAGCGTAAGTCTTTTCAATGTAATCAACGGTCAGAGGGAAGAAATCCTGACCCGGTTTAATTTCTTTCTTTGCAACAACAGTGGCTAATACGACAGTGTCGTCCATGTCGCAGATCACGGCGCCGGAGGCCTGGCGAGCGATTTCGCCGGTTTCAAGACGGACGTTGTGATCGCCGTACTTAAAGGACTTGACTACTTTATTGAACATCGTCATGTCGTTCTTTTCCTTATGTTTGGAACTGCACATTGCGGTATCTACGACTCGGCGGTCCTCACCGCCTTACGTACATACAGCAACGCGCGTACGTTCCGGTTTAAAAAATTCTTATCTGTAAAAACAAACACAGCGGTCAACGGTAACAAAACCGCGGACCGCTGCTCATCGGTATGCCGGTAAGATTACTTACGCAGGTTGAGGGCTTCGATCAAAGCCTTGTAAGCTGCGAGGTCACGACCCTTGAGGTAGTCAAGGAGCTTACGACGGCGGGAAACCATCTTCAAAAGACCGCGACGGCTGTGGTGGTCTTTCGGGTTAACTTTGAAGTGCTCTGTGAGTTCGTTGATACGAGCTGTCAGAAGAGCAACCTGAACCTGAGGAGATCCGGTATCACCCTTGGACTGAGCGAACTTCTCGATGATTTCAGCTTTTTGAGCAGTAGTCTGTGCCATTTTATTTTCCTTTGCCTTTCGGCGTTACGAGCGACTCCGACGGAAAATACGCCGGAGCGTGATTGAAACGAGTCGAGATTATATCTAAAAAATCCATTCTCCTCCTCGTTTTCCATCAGATCCTTAACTTTTAGTCACTGTTTTCTCTCATATCGTCGCCCATTACGGCAGGATCATTCAATGGCGACCCCTCTCCGTCCCGGTACTTTCTTGTTTTCTGAGGCTCTTTCAACGCTCTCGGCTTCTTCGGTTTGGGTGTCGGAAGCATCTTTGCCGCAATACCGAAATACCGTTCGACAGCTTCTCGATCATCCGGGTTGTCAATCAGCCACATCGGATTGACCGCTCCGTCAAAAAGCAGCTTTTGAGGCATTTCAGGATGCAGTGCTCTCATCTCTGCATTGGTTTTGACGAGAACTTCGTTGTCACACAGAAAGCCGACCGGCTTCTCGTTCACATAGAAACAGTATTCTCCGAACATTCTCTTTATTCGAACCTCTCCTAGCGGGTTGAGCATGTCCGCAATATAGGAAGCCATTTCTGCATCTGAAGCCATCTATATCTCCTTACAGCGACGGGCGCCAAAGCGCCCGTCTGTCAATCTACTCGTAAGTCAGCTCTTATGGAGTCGGCTCATGATCGAACTGAGGATTCTTGCGCTCTTCAACTTTAGCCAGCTTATTCAAAGCGTCTAAGTAAGCCTTAGCGGAAGCCGCCAGCACATCGGGGTCCGATCCGTTGCCGTTAACGACTCGGCCGCCAACAGACAAACGAACGGTCACTTCGCCCTGGGCTTCGGCACCCTTAGTCAGAGCGTTAATCGAGAAGAGCAGAAGTTCTGCTCCGCTCTTGGCGCAGCTTTCAATAGCCTGGAACGTCGCATCGACAGGACCGTTGCCTTCGGCACGTCCTACCCTTTGCTCTCCGTGGTCCATATAGGTCACTTCAGCTACCGGTGTCTTACCGGTTTGGCTTTCCTGCTTCAGAGAAACAAAAGAAATTTCCTGGGGCTGGATATTCTTAGCATCAAAGAGCGACTGAATATCTTCGTCAAAAATCTGAACTTTTCTATCGGCCAAATCTTTGAATCGGGCAAATGCGTCATCGATCTCGGCTTCGCTCTTTGTCGGAATGCCCAGCTCGCGCACACGCTGACGGAAAGCACTTCTGCCGGAGAGCTTGCCGAGCACCATACGATTGCTTGTCCAGCCCACATCTTCTGCGGTCATGATTTCGTAGGTTTCGCGATGCTTGATCACGCCGTCCTGATGAATGCCGGAAGCATGCGAGAAGGCATTTGAACCGACAACCGCTTTGTTCGGCTGGATGGGGAAACCGGTGACAGAAGATACGAGTTTTGAAGTCGGAACGAGCTGACGAGTGTTGATGTCAACGCCGAGCTTAAAGAAGTCATTACGGGTCTTAACCGCCATGACGACTTCTTCTAAAGCGCAGTTACCCGCTCTTTCGCCAAGACCGTTGATGGAGCACTCGATCTGACGAGCACCGCCGTGGACTACACCGGACAAGGAGTTGGCCACGGCAAGTCCGAGATCATTATGGCAGTGAACGGACCAAACGGCCTGATCGGAGTTATAGACGTGTTCACGCAAATCACGAACAAAAGCGCCGAACTCGGACGGAACTGCGTATCCGACGGTATCAGGAATATTGATCGTCGTTGCGCCTTCGCGAATCGCCGCTTCAATGATGCGGTAAAGGAATTCAGGCTGCGAGCGAGAAGCGTCTTCGCAAGAAAACTCGATATCGTCGGTGTATTCCTTTGCGATGCGAATGGCTTCAACAGCACGAAAGATTACCTGCTCCGGCGTCATGTTGAGCTTCTTCTCCATGTGAAGCGGAGAAGTTGCAATGAACGTATGTATGCGGCGTCTCGGAGCGGCGGCAATAGCCTCGCCGGCTTTTCTCACATCGGAAGGATTTGCTCGGGCAAGCGAACAAACCGTGGAGTTGCGAATCACCTTGGAAATTGCGCAGATGGATTCAAAGTCTCCGGGAGAGGCGGCAGCAAAACCTGCCTCAATCACATCAACACCCAGGAATTCAAGCTGCTTGGCGATACGGAGTTTGTCTTGCGGGCTCATGCTTGCGCCCGGACTTTGTTCTCCGTCACGAAGGGTTGTATCGAAAATAAAAAGCTTGTCTCTTGCAGTTGTCATTGTTGTATCTGGCCACAAAAATTGTTGAGATCTGAGCATCACTGAAATGCGGCATAAACGTCTCTGCCTTACCCATAGACAGCGATGCTTTCGAGCAAATGCATTCTCCTTGCCGGAGCCTCCTGCTGCATCCCCGATAGTGCCTGAAGAATTGCACCTTTTTTCGAGTGAAATCTGTTTTTTATTTTAGTTTGCTTGGGAGCTTAAAGCCCATACTTCCAAAAATAAATTACGGAAAAATCTTTAGTTATTAATCAAAGAGACTGATCACTCTGTCGAGAACTTCATCAATTAAATAATCGGGAGCCTTCTCTATCAATTGGCAATTTCTAACGGATAAATCAAGAGTTTGGATTTGATCGCAACGAACAATACCAGTTGTTTCTAGGCCTGTTCCTTGCAAAGTAACAGCGAAGCCGCAGTCTCTAGCCAGAGAGCCTCCTCCAGTGATCGGCGCAACACAAGCCACTCGCAATTGTTCATTGAAAATCTTTTTTGTAAGAATCAGTGCAGGCCTCCGTCCTTTTTGTTCATGTCCCAGAGAGGGATCAAAGTCAAGGAAAACAACGTCTCCTCGGTCAAAGAACTTTCTCATAAAATTTCTTCTCCAACGGGACGTTTTTTTGTCACCCAGTCACGGTCTTTGTCTAACTCAGCTTGTATTTTTTCTTGCTCTTTCAAGAGGTCAGAAAGGTTATATTTGGAAACCCTTCTTCTAGCAACCTTAGGTTCAATGATCAGACGCCCACTCTCTACTTTTATAACAACTTGTTCTCCAGCTCTCCGTCCCAAAATTTGAAGAAGTGCAGGAGAAAGGGCAAGCATGGTGGATCCGCCAACTTTTCGAAGTGTTAAAGTGGTCATTTTCAATACTCCTTTCTTATTAAATTATATCAAAATATAACTTTTATCGTAGTAAAAAACCCGAGTTTGACTCGGGTTTGTAGGTACGATAATCAGATTACTTGACCTGATCTGCAGGCTCGTCTAATTCCACTTCAGAGCGATGCGGAATAACCGGATTCGGCTGACCTGTGTACCAGAGGTAGAACTGATAAGCAAAACCGGAAAGTGCGTACAAGCAGAATAGGATAAAGACCATCAGAGCCGGATCCGTTGAAAGTACAAACAACAGAATCACCGCTGCGATCAGCACCCAGAAAGGAACGCTCTTACCGTAATGGAAGCTCTTGCCGGAGTAGAACGGTGCGTTGCAGACCATGGTAAGACCGGCATAAACCGTAATAACCATTGCGAGCCACGGCAGCCAGTCGCTGTTAACTGGCATTCTCTGGTCAACCGCAAGCCACACAAAACCTGCGACTAAAGCAGCGGCTGCAGGAGAAGGAAGACCCTGGAAGAAGCCCTTGTCAACAACATCCACGTTGGCATTGAAGCGAGCCAAGCGAAGTGCCGCACCGGCGCAATATACGAAGGCGGCAGCCCAGCCCAAGCGTCCTAAATCATGGAGAGCCCACTGGTAGACCACCATTGCCGGCGCCATACCGAAAGCACACATATCGGCTAAAGAGTCGAACTGGACACCGAAAGAGCTCTGAGTGTGAGTCAGACGGGCCACACGGCCGTCACATCCGTCCAGGATCATGGACACGAAAATCGCAATAGCGGCTTTTTCAAAGTCGCCTGCCATCGCAATGATGACGGCATAGAAGCCTGAGAACAAACTCGAAAGCGTAAACAGGTTCGGAAGCAGATAGATCCCCTTCTTGCGGACGGTCTCAATGCGTTCGCGAACGATGGCCTTCGGTGTCACGCGAGGATGCGGACGAAAATTCCGACGGGCATGAAACTGTTTGGCTTTATCTCGCTGTAAAGGCATTTAAGCGTTCTCCTTCTGATTAAGCCTGCTGCTGAGTCTTCTCTTCTGTCGTTTTTGTTTCGGCAGCAGGAGCAGCGTCAGCAGTTGCAGCAACTTCGGTCACTTCTACGGCTTCAACAGCGGGAGCTTCGACCGGAGTTTCCGGTTTTTCTTCTTCCTGAGGATTCAGGAGAGCAAGGACGGTGTCCGCTGCGCGAACCTTCTGGCCCACGAAAACGAGAACTTCAGAGTTGAGAGGAACGTAGACGTCGACACGGGAACCGAAACGGATAAAACCGAAGCGTTCGCCGCGAGTAACTTCCTGACCGATATGGAGATGACAGATAATGCGGCGGGCAATCAAGCCGGCGATCTGAACGCAGGTAATCACAGGGCCTTCATCAGACTTGATGATGATGGCGTTGCGTTCGTTTTCCATGCTGGCCTTATCGAGGTCGGCATTCAAGAATTTGCCGGGTTTGTAATAAATAGCCTCAACAGTACCCCCGATCGGGCTGCGGTTGGAGTGAATGTTGAACACGTTCATGAAGGTCGAAATAAGAATTTCTTCCTTACCGGTGTAGGGATTCTCGACTTTTTGAACTTTGCAGATTCTTCCGTCAGCTCCTGAAAGAACGCTATGCGGAGTCTGACTGATCGCTCTAGGAGGATCACGGAAAAACTGTATGACAAAGACCAAAAGGACAAAGAAAATGAAGGAAATGAATCCTCCGATCAGCCACCATACTAACAGCGTAATAAAGATCGCGGCGCCGATGATTCCCCAACCTTCTTTAGCTAGGATGGGATATGAAGAATTTGATTTCAAACCTTTTCTCCTTAATAGGTTTATTTTTCGGAAAGGAGAAGGCGGACGGCCCTCCCCTTTTAACGGCCTATTTTAGACAAATTTCTTTGGATTAATACGTTTCAAGCCGTGAATGGTCGGTGAATGCAGAAAACTACTCGGCGCCTTCCGTCTTCAAGACAGCTGACACCGACATCGAGAGGTTGGATGTTCCAGCTTCAAAAACAGGTGTCTCCACAGTCTTAAACGCAGCGTTTGCACCCATAGCTCTGGCCGCAAATACTGCCCCCTCCGGTGCGAAATCAAACGAATTGAAATTCAGCTTTTCAATACGAAGAGCATCAGGCGCAACTTTCATTGCTACTGCGATGGATTCAGCCTTCTTATTTAAGGCATCGATCACATCTTTTGAGAGCTGATCCTGTGCTGCAGCTTTCGCTTCCTCACTTAGAGAATATGAAACGTTTTCAAGTGCTAGTTTTGCCTGCTGCCCGACCTGGACCAATGAGGCAACGCCGTTGACGTCTTCTGTCTCAACGATGATGTTTTGACGGGCTCGCCATCCTGTAATCACCGGAGCCTCCCCTTTCTTGGGATTAGTATAAATCGGCTGCGTGTAATATCCCCCGTTGCGGATCTTTGCAATTGATGAAAAATCTTTCACAGACTGCTGGGCCTCTGCCATGGTCTTATTGACTTCACTCTGCGCTGTAGCCAAGTCCTTGGCTTCAGACATTGTTGAGAAAACGATGCGGGCCTTGTCGTTTGGGAAACTCTTCTGAACGGTAACGGGCAGATTCATTTCCATCCCTTTAGGCGCAGGTTTGAGATAAAAATCTTCGGCATTTACGCCCATCGCAGCCGCGGCTAAAACAGTAGCAGTCATAATCTTTCTAAGCATTGTTGATTCCCGAAAGAAATAATTTAGACACCGCCACCCTATCACAGCATTGCCTGCCTTGTGACCCTTCGTGCTCATTAACGGAACTTTCTTTTCCATTAAGGTGAAAAGTTTTAGCTCGCAAAAATAGTGTAACCTTGGGTATTTTTCTTCGACTTTCTCGTCAGAGATTGATAGTTTTTTGAACTGTCATTCAGAAATATTTTGATGATTTATATGATTTGAGGAAAGTCCCGAGATGTTCGATGAAACGAACAAATACCGTGTTATTTCCCATCAGTTAGGGTCAAGCCTAACTGACAAATACCAATTGCGATTGTGGGAAGCCCACTTAAAATCACAAATAAGGAGAAAAAAGTGAGCAATCGTTCAGCAGTCTTTGGCGGTGCCGGCTTCATAGGCACCAACCTGGTTTATCAGCTCATTGAAGACGGACAACAAGTCTTCAATTTTGACAATCTTTCCGGTCTCGGAAACTTGCTCAATATTGCCGAGCTCATGCAGCAAAGCCGTCACAGCTTTGCTCGCTGCGATATTTCCAATCCTGAGGAAATTCGTCAGGCGTTGCTCATGGCCGCTGCCGATACGATCTATTTCTGCATAACGCCTAAAAACCCGGAAGAAGAATCCAGTTTGGAAAATTTTCGTACATTCTTTGAAACGGTCAAAGAATGGCGAAACGGCATGGCCGACACTAAGCTGCACAAGATTGTCGTAGTTGTCTCCGAGCATTACAAGCTTTTAGGAACTTACGGCAAGATGTACGCCGGCTTGCTTAAATTATTGGACGGTTATGCATCAGACGGCCTTCCGATCAGCAGTTTACTCGTACCGCCCGCATTCGGACCTTTCCAACAGCCTGATAGTCCGATCTCCATGATCATTTATCGCGCGATTGAAGGTGAAACGATACCCGTTGTCAATCCAGAGGAAAAGGTTTCTGACCTCGTCTATGTCAAAGACGTGGTCGACGCCATTGTCCTAGTTGAAAAGAACGGTAAAATCGGGGGACACTATCATTTGACCGGACCCGCCTCCTCCATGTCAAATTTTGAAGCAGCTGACGTGATCTGCGAGAGTCTAAATGAAGCCCTACCGCCGCCGGTCGGTCGTTATCAGGCACTCATCGAAGAGGTTGCAACTTCCCCGGTTGCATCTGATATCTCTAAAGACGAGTCAACGCTTACAGTTCTCGGTTTACAAAACAAGACTTCTCTTGGAGAGGGTCTGAAAGAGACGGTGAGCTGGTATCTCAATAATCCTCGCTGGTACAACCAGTCCAGAACCCGTTTCTTCTATCTGTGGCAGAACCCAGAAACGGTTCTCAAAATTGCTTAACCAGTGACCTGAAGAACCGGTTTCACGCCTTCAACGATTAAGAACAAGCCTCTGCTGGCACCAAACCTCCGAGGCTTCTATCTAACTTCTAATCTTTTTAGTATTTAATCCTATGTAGCAGGGCCGAAAACTCCGGCCCTCTCCATTTCTTGGATGCTTACTTACCGACTTCCCGACCGGCAATCGTGCCGAAAATCAATGCATCGGGAACCGCATTACATCCGACACGGTTCGTCCCGTGGATACCGCCGGTAATTTCGCCTGCTGCGTAAAGACCGCGAATAGGCCTGCCGTTTTTATCGAGTACACGGGTGTCTTCGTCGATCGTCACGCCGCCCATTGTATGGTGTACAGACGGAGTCATGACAGAGGCATAGTACGGACCGCCGGGAAGCTTGTTTCCTTCCTCACAGCTCATACGGCCGAACTCATCACCCTTCTGTGTCTTGCAGAATTCGTTCCACTTCGCGACCGTACGCTTCAGATTATCCGGATTCATGCCAAGTTTTTTCGCCAGCTCGTCCAGCGTATCGGCCTTGAATGCTTTCTTCTGTTTAAGTAGGTCGGAAATCAAGATACCGTATGGCCCTCGTCCTTCTTTATCCTTTAACAATGTTTGTTCCGTACCAATAACATAGAAGACATGGTCAGGCTGGGCAAGGGCAGCCTTTGCAAGCACGTCTCTTCTGCCTTGTTCGTTTACGAAACGGTTGCCTTGCTTATTCACATAGATATTGGTCGACTCCACAATCTTATGGTTAGTTGCACCGGTTGCAGGATCAGTGGTCGGAAGAAGCTGGATATAGCCCATGTCCTTGAGTCCTGCCCCTGCCTTCACGGCCATATTAATACCGTCGCCGGTAATCGCAGGCATATTGGTCGTCTTGACTTGATTGTCCAGCTTTTTATCCCAAATTTCATCGTACTGATTGCGCATCTTCACATTTGCGCTAAAACCGCCAGTTGCCAAAATCACACCTTTAGAGGCATAAAGTGTGTAGTCTTTCCCGTCCGGTCCCGAAGCCTTAACTCCGACCACTGCTCCGTCTTTGGTAATTAAGGAACTTGCCGGCGTGCTCATCATGAAAGAGATCGGGAGTTTTTCTCCTTTGATGAGGTCAAGATACGTATCGATGTAGCCTACACCGGATTTGTAATTGCTTGCGCGGTGAGAACGCGGCCATAAAGCTCCGACAAATTGTGTCGGTTGTTTTTGCCAGACAAGGCCCATTCCGGCTAAAGTTTTTTGAATTGCCGGAGCCTCCTTTGTGAGCTTGTAAACGAGAGCTAAATTTGCCTTGTAATCTCCTGCTTTCCAGCTTTGAAGCGCATGGAGTTCGGGACTATCAAACAAGCTCTTTGAACCTGACTGTTTATAGGCATCCCATTGCTGTTTAACTTGACTGATCAGTTTTTCCTGAAGTTTATTTTTGGGTTTTTCACCCAGAAGATTCTCGATAGATTCTTTCTGACCTTCCGTCATAGAGATAGGTTTCTGGCCTTCAGGATCCGCTGCATTGAAGCAGCCGCCGGAAACAGAGGTATTGCCTCCGGCAAAATGAGCTTTCTCAACGACTATCACATTGAGGCCGCGCTGAGCTGCAGCTACTGCAGCGGAAAGGCCTGCACCGCCGGCACCGACAACAATGACGTCAGTCTTCTCTTCAACTTTTCCTCCGGCCTTTTTCGGCTGAGGAACTGCCTTCGCATAATCTTTGGGATTCAAACCAGCTTGTTTGAGGCAGTCCTGTACCGCTGCTTTGATAGCGAATGTCGTTAACGTTGCTCCGGCAACGTTGTTAACGTTGGTCGACTGATACTTGACAACGTCCTGAGGAACTTTGAGCTTCGGCAGATCGGCGACAGGGTGCGTCTCACTCCAATTGAGAACTTTTACATCCTCGATCTTGTTGTTAAGAATCCTAACTTGCACCGTAACATCACCGTTTCGTCCAAGAGTCGTTGCGGTATATGTACCGTCTTTAGCAAAAACAGCTGTTTGACTGCTGACCGCAAGCATAACAGCTGAAACAATAAGGCTCAATCTTAGCTTCATAATTTCTCCTTGAATGGTTGTTTCACTTAGTAAGCTTAATGGCTATACTCAAAATCAAGAAGCTTTAACTCCTGAATTACTTCTTAAAAAATGAGAATTAAATACTTAATGTGATGAAGCCAAGAGAAAATCTTTTATCGTGGCAAGTTTTTTTGACAACGGCCGTGACAAAAAACATATCCAAGACATCTATCGAACTGGATATGGATCTGAAAACTGTCTCAAGAATAGTAAAAGAGCTTGAATCTGATCTTGGCTTTATTCTTTTTGACCGCTCCTGTCGGCCTTTCAAACTAACGGAAGGCGCTGAAAAAATCTTGCCGTTAGCAAAAGAATTGCTCCGGACCAAAAACAAGATCGAATACAAAGTCCAGGATTTTCTCCTAAAGCCGACTGAGATTCGCTTGTCTTTACCGGTGAATATGACAAGAGACGATCTCTTCGAGTTGATGGATAAATACGCAAGCGCGCACCCAAATCTGAAGATACGGCTCCTCAATGATTGCGACCATAAGCACCTTTTAGATAATGAGACAGATGTTGCCATGCTTCCGTACCTGCCCCAAAACGATGAGGATGAAATGGTCCTCTTTGACGCCGGATTCAGCTACAACATGCTACTTGCAAGTCCTGAGTACATTCGACGAAACGGAGCTCCCCAATCATTGGATGAACTAAAAGCTCACCCCTTAATTCTTAGAGAAAGCAGGATTTACCCCATTACAAAGACATTAGAGCACGGTGACGAAAGAATTAACCTGGATCCGGAATTTAAACTTCGTTATCTCGGAGATGCTTTCTCTTGTAAAACAGCCGCTCTCATGGGAGAAGGCATTGCGGTTGACCTTTCTCTCGCTTACTGCAAGGAAGAAATTGAGGAAAGCCGCTTAGTACCTCTTCTTCCGGGATGGCACAGACCAAAGTGGACAATGATTGTCGCCATTCGAAAAGAAGATGCAAAAGATAAGGCGGTCTGTGAATTTGCGCAATGGTTTGCGGATAGACAAAAAGAAGCATACCCGTCGCGTTGGAAGCCACTGTTTAACAAGTACCAAGTGACTCCCTGACCCTTCCGCAGAGGCGCCCTTCCGCCCACCAATTTAAAGACCGAGTGTTCTTAATTTTAGTTTTCCAGCTTCTTCGGAGCTTTATCGACCCAGCGATCGTCCTCGTCTTCTCCCAGGAACAGAGACTGGAAGCTTTGGGCCTTCATTGAAGGTGTGAAATCGAGTCCAGGCTGAACCAGAGCTTCAAATTTCGGATCGCTGATGGCTTTCAGAACAGACCACTTCACCGCCTTATTTAAAGTCTCGGCAACCCGGCGGCAACCGTCCTGCATGTTCTTAAGTCCGTCGGTGGGCGCGTTGTACACCACATCCAGTTTCATTGAGTGCCCGTTGGAGGAGAAAAGTTCCATGTTGATGCGCCAAGCTAAAAATGTCGGTTCTGCCTGAATCTTTACGCTGTCAATTAAGTTATAGATTTTGACCTTAGGATTTTTTTGATTCAGGATTCCGGCCTGATTCAAGTCAGACATCAAGGCATTGCGCCAATAATTAGAAAATGCTCCGTTGATTGTTTTAAATCCTTCCTGGCCGGGAATAGGAATATTGTTTCCGGCACATTCAAGATCCATCGCCTTAACCACGCGTACCTGTTCGACTGCGACATCTTTAACATCCAGCCGCTTCAAAATACGGGCATTCTGAGCCGTGACTTCATAAGGATAAGAAACGTAAGGCTCTGCAGTTTGACACCCTGCCATGACGAGTGCAGAACCTGCTAAGGCTACGGAAAAGAAAAGCTTTGGGATAGTTCTCATAAATCGGACCCTAATGTTTTCTGAAATTTTATTGGTTTCCGAGATTTTCGTCAGGGAACGAAGCAGGATTTTTGACTGCACGTTTTGGAACCACGATAGGCAAATGCTACTGAACCCAAATACAATGAACCCAGAATAAAGGAGTAAAAAATGTTTTTCCAGTGGTATCGCTACTGCTTCAGTAAATATTTTACGTTTCAGGGGCGCGCTTCTCGTACTGAATATTGGTCTTTCACTATTATCAATCTTCTGATTTTATGGGCATTCTGGTTCATATCTAAGCTTGTTGACATCCCGGAAGATGCAATGTCTGACGGGATACCTGTTTTTCCGAAAGATCCTATTCTCGCTTTGATTTTCGGAAGCCTTTATTTAATTTTTTGCATAGCGATTTTCTTTCCGTCCCTAGCGGTTACGGTTCGGCGTCTGCACGACAGAAACCACAGCGGATTTTGGGTCATTGCTCAGTTAATTCCGCTTCTTAATCTTGTAGTTTTGCTGATGCTGCTCTTGCCATCTTCTCCGTACCCGAATTATTATGGGCTTCGCGCGCCGAGATTCCCGGGAGAAAAGGTCCCCGAGGCCGGAGCAGATATTTACGGTCCGTACGGAACTGTCGCCTACAGACCACAATCCAATGGAGATGAAACAGTGACACAGCAAAATCAGAATACGCCGGCAAAAGGTTCCGTCATGGACGAAATCATGCACGAAAATCTTGCTAACGCCGACGCTCAGGCCGGCCTCGAAGACAGACCGGCCGCGGCCTCACCGTCCAAGAGCGAAACTCATCGTCCGATGAGAGGGGAAGAATCTTCCTTAGTCGCTCGTTTAAATAAGCTCTCAGGCAAATAACCGAGTTCTATGTACTTTTGGGCCGTCCTCCGTCAGGGCGGCCTTTTTTCTTGCATGTCCACAAGGCGGCAGAAACTGCAAGTCTTCAAGATAATTAGTTTGCGTCCCGGCAAGGATTCCGGTAAATTACCAGGCTAAAAATAACCCCTTCCATGTAGTTATCAGAACCTTACTCAGCATTAAAAATCGGTAA